>Ga0315339_1000001_pt1:0-990000 | contig 995581 bp, 1005 predicted proteins | sample ASW17metaG_FD_204514 | JGI IMG/M metagenome (GOLD analysis project Ga0315339, IMG submission 204514) | Ammonia-oxidizing marine archaeal communities from Pacific Ocean, United States - ASW #17 | ecosystem: Environmental > Aquatic > Marine > Oceanic | place: USA: California...
GCCGGGTTCTCAACGATGTCATCGTTGTTCGCGGTTAAGTCAAAGGTAAAGCTACCCAACACAAACGTGTTATCAAAGGTTAAGGTGTTCGTGCCCGCGTTGTAACTGACACCCGTCGTCGCGGTCGCTGCTGCCGCTATCGCCGTGTCTAAGTCTTGCGTAAAATCGGTACCGTCTGTCGCCGTGCCCGCCGTCTGGCCAATCACCACACTCACACTGTTACCCGCATTCGGTTGTGCATCCAGGTTCACCGTGTACGTCAGTGACGTTGTGCCACTCTCTTCATTAATACTTGTTTCACTTGCCGCAAGCGTTACATTGATCGCTTGATCGATTTCTGTGATATCTGTGCTTGCTGTTGCCGCTGTAATACCTGTTGTACCCGCGGCATTCGTTGCATTGGTTAGCTCGAGTGTTAAGGCTTCTGTTCCTTCGACGGTATCATCGTTGTTAGCTGTTAATGTAAAATTAAACGCCGTTCCTACAAATGTATCGTCAAACGTTAGCGTGTCAGTTCCATCAAACGTTACACCTGTGGTTGCGGCCGCTTGCGTTGTTAAGGTTGCTATTAGGGTCGCTGTTAAATCTGCATTGTTTGCAACTGAACCCGCGTCAAAGCCTAGATCGACAGTTGCGCTATTACCTGTTTTAACGGCTTCACTTAGGGTTACCGTAAATTGAACGTCATCATCGGTTACGCCTTCTTCATCAATGCTTGCCGTGTCACGACTTAACGCAAACGTTATGTTTTGAAATGTATCTATCGTTACTGAGTTAGTGCCTTCTTCTGAAGTACCGTCACCAGATAAACCTGGATCGTTACCGGTATTACCTTGATCGTTTACTGTAACTGTAAAGGTTGCATCAGCTGTTGGTGAACCTATTGCGGTATAGGTTATTGTTCCTGTACCTACACCAGTTAAGAAGTTATTAATTTCTGTGACTGTACCGGTAAGTGTAACGGTGCTTGTTCCGCTGCCTGCTATACCACTAACGCCTGAATCTCCAGCAGCGACGTTAATCGTTCCTTCATCTACTGTTAACGTTAGACTTACATCTTGTCCTCTGTCATCAACTTCAGTTACGTTAAAACCTGTGCCATGTATATTGATTGTTGCGCCTGCGTAGGCGAGTTGCGAACCGGGTGCGCCGACTACAGGTGCATCATTGATAGCAATGACATCGACAGTTGCACTGATGCCGATACCTGTTGTTTGATTTAGTCCTGCATCACCACTGTCGGTAAGACTTTCTATTGTTACTACGCGATTGCCTGCAGTTGGATCTTCTGTCGAGTTATTTTGGTAACTCATGTTATCAACAACAGTTTGTATCGCTGCTTCGGTTGCACCGGTAGTTGTTAAGGTTACCGTTGCTGTACCCGCTGTGACTGATACTGAATAAGTGTAACTGCCAGTCACGCCAGCACTACCGTTGGTTAATTGAATCGCTGTACCGTCTACATTCAGTATTTCATTTGAACCATCAACGAGTCCGGAAACACTAAAGGTTATTTCTTCAACGGTCCGATCATTTTCATTCGTTTCAACTGTAACACTATCGAAAAGATCAACATTGGTATCGACATTTTCAGTAAAGGTAATGCCTGCGTCTGGTGTTGCCGTTATCGTCGGTGGTACATCGATATCGTAGATTGTTGTTGTTACTGAGGTATCGCTACCAATTACAGCAGTGCCAGTTCCGCCCGGTGTACCGATGGAAATACTGTAGTCTTCTGGTCCATCTGCAGCATCAATCACTGCAGAAAAATCAACAACCAAATCAGTCATCGACGTCGTTGGTTGGGTAAACCTTATGTGGCTATTGTCAGCAACACTTGCCGTATTAAATGAATGCTGGGTGAATTCTGTAGTATTACCATTACTAACACCTATCGTTGCAGATCCACCATCGTCGACTGGAAGACCACCGTTAGTATCATTTCCAAAATCGACATCTTCATATCTGACTTCGATATCATTGGAACCTTCAAAGAGCACAATCTGAAATGTGCCTCTATCACCTGCATCTCCGTTGTAAGGAACAATACCATCAAATTGAACTATGAATTCTCGGCTACCCACCGTTCCCTGCGTTTCAAAATAGACATCTAGACTATCAGGATCTGCCGGATTCAAATCATCCCAGAAACCAGCAATTGCAGGTAAACTATCTAACGTATCTGTTCCGTTAGAAAAATCCTCATTACTAAAATCACCCGACCCACCACTAAAAGTAATAAAACCATTAGAGCCAATAAAAGCATTTGTATATGTTGTTCCATAGAAATCAAAGTTAAACCCTATCGCTCGACTTGCACTAGCATCATCACCGAGCGTAACTATTGTTCCCGAACCTGTAATATCATTAAAGTTATCCGTAGTGGCATCGTAGGTCGCAGTGTAAGGATTCGAAGGCGCGGTATAGATTAGCGTATTCGTGCCAGCAATATAGGTCAGATCGGTTCGCGCACCGATACCTGCAATTACTGCCGCATCAAGCGCGCCGGTATCAGTCCCGACTATTGCAGTGATATCCGCGGTTGATAAAACAATCGAAACTGTTTCGCCGGCTGATAACAATTCTGCGCCCGTAAGACTAATACTATAAGACGCGTTGTTACCTTCCGTTACATCGGTATCACCAGTGATATTCCATTCCGGTGTCGTAATTACCCGTAGTTCATTGGTTGATTGATCTAGTACATTATTAACACCATCAGTGGTCGTTACTGAAATATCAAATGTATTAACCGCTAAGGTTTGTCCGGCGGTCGCCAAGTTTAATGTCCAGTTACCACTGCCGTCTGTCGTTAATGCCGCATCCGTACCTAATGTATAAGTCGTGCTATCAACGGTAACTTGAAGTCCTGTTGCTGTTGCATCGGCTTCGTCCCAAGTACCTGTTAAGGTTGGCTGTGTATTCGCCGTCACTAATGTATCAACTGTTGGTGTACCAAAAACATCCAAGGTTGTTGTCGCGACGGCGCTATTTGTATCACCATCGTTTACCGTGAAGGTAATGGTGCGATCGGCACCATCGACGGTCGCAAGGCTGTTAGAAAAACGAATCGCTTCTAAGGCTGTCTGATATTCAGCTAATGTTGCTGTCCCGGTTAAACTAATTGTGTCGCCGACGATTGTTGCGGTGATTCCCAGCATTGGGAAACCCGGTGCTGTTAATGAATCACCTGCTTGTGGATTGGTTAAGGTAATTGTTGCCGATTCAATGTTCGTATCATCTGCGTCAGTAATCGTCACATCGCTATCGACGATACTTGTCGCTGCGATACCTGAGCCAGTAGGGACAACTGTTTTTGTATAGTCATTTGCAGTTGCACCAGAACTATCATCATTATCCAAATCTATTTCTGGCGGTAAGCTGGCTAATTCTCTGTAGCCCACTTCGCTGGTATCGCCGAGTTCGTTCGCTAAACCTGTTGAAGGATTATTTATAACACCATCTGTATTGGCATAACTTGCACCGATTGTTGCATCGTCATCGATACCATCATTATTCGCATCTGTACCACTTAGGGTTAAACCTGATTCAGCACTGTCTAACAGTAAGTCGTTATCGCTGTCTGTATCTAAATAGTCTGCCGTGCCATCGCCGTCGGTATCTTGCGGTGTATTGAAACTTCCACCAAAACCACTGCCAGAATCAAAGTTGTCAACGACGCCATCGGAATCGGTGTCGGTTGATGAAAATGCTGTATAACCTGCTGTCGGCTGAGCTTCTATTGCATCAGCAATACCGTCGCCATCGGAATCCAGATCAATATAGTTATCCACCCCATCAGTATCGCTGTCGACCAGAGTAGTTCCATCTGAACTACCTGCACCGGCATCTGCACCAAAGAAACTCCAGACGCCATTATTTAAGGTACCCCCTGCAGCATTGCCTTCGGTTAAAGAAATCGTGCCATCGTTATTCGTGTCGTAAGCCGTGATCGTTGATGTCGCACCACTTTCTTGTAGATCAGAGATGCCATCATTATCACTATCTAAATCGAGGCGGTTATCAACGCCATCACCATCAGTATCGGAAGATATTGCTGTAAAACTAACGACCAAAGTGCCATCTGACTGCGTACCACCACCATTTGCGCCTGCTGTAATAGTATTGCTGCCGATAACAAAAGCGCTATCACCTGTATCCAGAAAAGAACCACCGCCGCCGCCGCCATCTGTTGCTGCTGTAGTGCCACCAGCACCACCGCCGGAATACCCGCCGCCACCGCCAGCTTCACTCCCGGTACCCGCACCACCTGCAGTAAAACCATCACCGCCATCCGCGTCTGTAGTACCACCTAGCGCAATAGTTAAGCCATTAGACGGATCGATATCTGTCAAACCAGCACCACTAGTACCGCCAGAACCAGTCCCACCTGCGCCATTTGCATTGCCAACTGGATTTCCTACACCGCCACCACCGCCAGCGCTAGCACCTGTTGTCCCACCTGTTCCATTTGTTCCCCCTGCAAAGGAGTTCCCGCCATCACTGCCACCTGCTGTTGTAGACTGACCACCTTCACCTGCTGCACTATTCTCACCACCGCCACCAGCGCCGGCAACCATGATTAGTCTGTAACCATCGGTCGAATTACCGATGTAGACGCCGGTACTACCTCCACCACCCGCTTCATCGGAAACGTTTGATTGACCCGCCTGACCTACGACGTAAACAATCTCTTCACCAGCGCTCACATTAAATGTACCAGTAACTGTAGCGCCCTGTCCGCCAGTGGCTCCATCTTCATTACCGCCATCGGCACCTGTTATGGTGATGGTAATCTGACCATCACCAGTAACAGCATAACTACTCGTTTGAAGTCCTGAAATATTAACGACTTCAACTGCGGCCGCAGTGGTTGTTTCATCTGTATCCAAGATACCGTCGTTGTCATCATCAAGGTCGACAGTATCTCCAACACCATCACCATCGGTATCGAGTGTGACTGAAACCATGTTGATAGTAGACGATATATTTACTGCATCATTGATGTTGTCGTTAGGGCCTACATTAGATCCACTATCGACAATGGTTGTCAGTGTCACGACGCGATCGGCTGACGATGGCGGTGTGCCGCTATTTGTATAGGTTATGGCATTAACGACACCGTCAGCTGTAGCCGGTGTTACTGTATCCAGTGTGCTGGCAGTTAATGTGACTGTGGCAACCGAACCGGTCACGCTGACGCTAATATCGTAGTTCGCACCGGTGGCTGCAGCCGCATCGGTTAATGTGATTGTCGTGCCATCTATACTCAGGCTCTCATTCGCCCCATCATTAACATTGGTCACAGTGAAAACGAGTGAATCTACGTTTTGATTATCACCTGGATCAGCAGTATCAATGTTACTGCCACTAAAAAGTGCTGTCGTCGCACCAGCCGATTCAGTATGAGTAGGATTACTACCGACAAGTGTTGTTACTACTGGTTCTTCATCAACATCGGCTGTCACATCTATTGAGCTAACGGCGGTATTACTGTTATCAGTGCCGTCGTTTAGTGTCACTGAGAATGTGCGTGTTGCCGCGGTATTCGGTGTGCCATTATTGTTTTGATAGGTGATCGCTTCTAATACATTTGTTGCTGCAGCTAGCGACAATGGTGTTGTCTTATTATTGTTCAGTATAGTGATTGTTTGAGTTGATGCATCGTAATCTACATTTACAAGTGCGCCACCTACTGTCACGTTTTGATCTACATCAGTGGTGCCATCTAGCGCAAGGGCGAGAGAACCGAAATTTAATACTTCGTTGGTACCGTCAGGCACGTTGGCGGCTACTATTGTTAATGTAAATACAGCACCGGTAGAATCCAGGTCTGCTAACACAACATCTGTATCGGCGATGTTAACTGCACCGGCGCCAATGACAAATGTATTATCAAAACCACCTGAACCTGTGCCTGAGGAATCATTACCATCAAGATCGACTGTTGGCGGATCATTGACGGGGATCACATCGACAGTTGCCGTGACATTGGTCACGTCTACCAAGCCACTGTCATCCGTAATTGTGTCGATGGTAAAACTACGTTGCGCTGTTGTTGGCGTATCGTCTGTGCCGGTAAACGTAATGCCTTCTAATAATGTTTCTATAGTTCCTGCAGGTTGGCCTGCATGCGTGATGGTCAATACTGTGCCACCACCCGTTACCGTGTAGGTATAACCATTTGCATCCGGGCCGGTTACACCATCGGTGCCAACATCAACAGTAGTTATACCTATTAATAATGTATCCCCTGCTTCTGTATTACCCAGATCTATTTCTATGGCGGTAATGTCATCACCGGTTTCTACTGCATCAAGTGCAGTGACATCAAATAATGACCCTGTAGCAGCACCGCCTTCGGTAAACGTTTCTCCATTACCAGTGCCGGTAAATGTTAAGTCATTCACTGCAACGATATTTATTGTCGCAGTTGAATTAACATTCGTGCTGGTATCTGCACCACCACCATTATCTGTAACCGTATTTAATGTAAGGGTACGAGCCGTTGTTGACGGATCGTTGTCAGCTGGGTCAATGCCAAAGGTAATGCCTTCTAATATTGATTCTGCTGCTGCGGCATTGGTACTACCGGCAAAGTTTATGGTTAAAATGCCCGTCGTATGATCATAATCGTAGGTACCACCACCGGCTAAGGCTGCACCTGTCGCACTTACTGTTGTTAAGTTTGTAATTGTTGTGCCATTAACCGTTACGCGATCACTGTCTTCTAAACCGCCCGCCAAAGTAAATTGTGCTTCCGTGAGAAAATCACCGGCATCAATTGGATCAATGGTTACAGTCGGAAAGACAGCACCGGATGTGACGTCCGTGTTTTCAGTTAAGGTGTCGTTATCTGGTGTCGCTGCTAAGGTTGGTGTGTCGTTAACTGAATTTACAGTTATATTGACGACGTCAGTATCATCTGCCGTACCACCATCGGCATCGGCTGACACCATGGTTAAGGTATCGACACCATTAAAATTTAAATCGCCTTGATACTGCAGTGTCGCAAGTGCGGCATTAATTTGAGTTTCTGTTCCACTCAGCGTTAATGTACTAGTACCATTGACGCCGCCGCTAATAGTCGCGCCACCAGCAAGGCTGACTGTTAAGTCTCCATTAACAACCGTTAGTTGAACTGTTGCTAAATCACCATCGGTGTCGGTAACACTAATACCCGTGAGTGATGTCAGCGTATCTTCATTGACTGTCTGATTCGCAATGGTATTAACCGGCGGGTTTTCTGTATTGGTTAAACTAATCGTACTTACCGCAGAGTTACTTGTAACACCGTCATCTGCGGTAATGGTGAATGTTCTTGCTGGTGCTGTTGTGGCAGAACCATCATCATTTTGATAAGTGATGGCTTCTAATACTGCTGTGGCTTCTGCAAGGGTTAATGCATTGCCATCCGAATCAGTTATCGTGAATGTTTTTCCATTGCTGTTATCGACATCGACAGCGTCATAAAAAACATCGACAACAATACCACCGACGGTGACATTGTTGAGCGTGGCGTCATTGCCATCCATGGTTATTTGTTCTGAACCAAAATTCAGGATTTCGTTGACACCATCAGCGATATTTCCTGCGACGATGAGTAGTGTGACATCATCGCCTTCTACATCCGTTAAACTGGTATCGCTATCGGCGATATTAACTGCACTACCACCTTCCGTGAAATTTGCAGCATAGTTGCTACCTGCTGAAGTACTATTATTTCCATCCAGATCTAAAACAGGCGCAACATTTCCTGCAGAGGCAATAATGACAGAGTTAGAACCGATAAGAACACCGCCACCGGTATTACCCATATCATTGACACTAACTGTAAACGTGTCATCACCGGGGACACCGCCCAATGTTGTATATGAGACTGTGCCGGTGGTTGCCCCTTTTAAAAAGTTATCAATTTCTGTAATCGTGCCGGTCAACGTAACCGAAGATGTGCCATTACCCGTGATACTTCCTAAACTTGAATTACCTGCAGCGACTGTGATATTGCCGTCATTACTTGATAGGGTGACAACAAGGTTTGATGCTGTACCGGCATCGATATCGGATGCAGTAAAACCAGTCCCCGTGATTTCCATGCCTGCTGTGTAAGCAAGTTGTAATACAGGTGCACCAACAATTGGGGCATCATTTACTGGGTTGACGTTAACCGTTTCACTAATTGCTAATGCTGTCGTGTTATTACTTGCGCCGCTATCGGTGATACTGGTAATCGTGACAATACGGTCACCATCGCTCGGCGTATCGACAAGCGTATTGGCGTAACTCATGCCATCAACCAGCGTTTGAATATCGCTGTTGCTTGCACCGCTGGTGTTGAGTGTGATGGTTGCTGTACCACCCGTCACTGAAACAGAATAAGTATGGCTTGCAGTCGACCCGCTAGTGCCATCAGTAAGCACGACAGCAACGCCATCAATATTCAATATTTCGTTACTACCATCGAGAAGACCTGACACAGTGAAGGTCAATTCTTCTATGGTTTGTGTTCCTTCTATCGCATCAGCCGTTACCGAATCAAATAAATCTTGACTGGTATCGCCTTCCGTAAAGATCGTTGTACCCGTTGCGCCGGTAGTCAGTGTTGGCGCAAATAATGATTCGTAGATTATGGTGTTCGTGGTGTTGGCTGTGGTTGAGACGGTACTCGTATTGGTCCCTGTACCTGCCGTTAAATTTATATCATAATTTTCTGTACCTTCAACACCATCGGCGTTGGCTGTTGCTACACTGATCGTTACATCGGGTAAGGCAATTGGTGTCGCTGGTGAGGTATAGATTAATGTGAAGCTACCAGAGACATAACTCAGGTTCGCATTACCCGCCGCCGCATTAATCAACGCTTGATTTAAATCGTAGTCAGAGCCTTCATCTGCTATACCTGCTCCAGCTACCGATGTAGCAAAATCAACCGCTATAGTTTCTCCGGTTGCTAATGATTCAGCACCAACAAGACTTAATGTGTATGTCGCGGTATCACCTTCCAATACATCGATGTCACCGGTGAATGACCATTCAGGATTTAGGATAACGGTGACTTCATCGGTGGTTACATCAATAACCGTATTTGTACCGTCGGTAGTGGAAACGGAAACGTTGTAAGGTGTTGAAGGTGCGACGGGTAAAGTTTGCCCTGCTACTGATAAATCTAATGACCAGTTACCACTGGTATCTGTTGTTAATGCTGCATCAGTACCTAAAGTATAGGTCGTTCCATTAACGGTAACTTGTAATCCTGTGGCCGTCGTCGCTGAACCAATATCCCAGGTACCGGTAATTGTTGGTTGGGTATTGGTCGTTGTTTGGGTCTCAACTGTTGGCGTTCCAAAGACATCGATGGTTGCTGTTGCAACCGGACTATCGATATCACCATTGTTAATGGTAATTTCAATTGTTCTATCAGTGCCGTCAATCGACGTTGTATTCGAATTTGAAAAGGTGATTGCTTTTAAGGCATCTTGATAATCCGCAATACTGGCAATGCCTGATAAATTAATCGTGTGTGTACCACTACCTGAACTGCCTATTGCAGTGATACCCGCCGGTAATGTGCCTATCGTTAAGACATCGCCTGCTTGCGCATTGGTCAGCGTAATAGTGGCCGATTCCATATCGGTTATATCTGGATCGGAATCCGTAATCGTGACATCGCTATCCACAATTGAGATTGCCGCATCACCCACCTGATAGGCCGCCGTATTTTGATAATCCAGATCGGTTGCGCCAGTGCTGTTATTTAAATCTAGATCAACAATCGGGACACTTGTTGTATTCGGTGTGGTAAAGCTCGTATCGTTAAATTGAAGTGAAAACAGACGTTCACCAGTTTGTGCGGTAGCGCCCTCAACAATTGAACGTTGCGTTACAGTAAAAATTTCGGCTTGTTGAACTTGAAACGTTGCCGCATATTCAGGTGTTGCAGTAACGCCCGGATTAAAATTACCCAAGGCCTCTTGTTCCAACGAAATTGTGGTTAACCCACCTTCATAGGACAAGTCTGTTGTTAACAGTGTTGGATTATTCTGGACAACAGATACCACCGGAGCGGTAACAGCAACAGCCTCACGAAGGTCTGGTGAAGAATCGACATCGATTGCTGAAAGAAACGTATCGACTACAACTGCTGTAGTTGTATCTGCTTCAACAAATTGAATGGTATAAGTAACACCAATTTCACTGCCTTGAATAGCGCCGCCAGTAATCGACCCTGCATCTAAAACAGCATCTAATGCTCCAGTTGTACCGCGATCCCAATCATCTAAAAAGGGGACATCAGTGCCAATATCCGCACCGGTTGTTGAGTTGATGTAGAATAAATCTGTGATCGTTAGAATCGCATCAATACCACCTGTTCCGGGAGTATTTGCATCGGTACCATCACCGGCGACGTTATGAAACCGAAACGATTCATTTAATTCTCCATCAGCATCTCCATCGCCTGTTATTTCCGTCGATTCAATAAATGAAAGATTAGATGGGGTGAACAATATGCTTTCATAGGCTTCGGCATTTAGCGTAACGGTACCGACATCACCAAATTCGTATTCTAAATCCCAATCGCCACCTAAGGATTCGGCACCGGTTAAATCATCCGATGCAGCGACATCGGCACCCGTTGCTTCCGCTAGGGCATCGGCGGCTGATTTACCTTCTTCGCCTTCAGCAAAGTTACAACCGTAAATGAGTAAGTCTGCATCTTCCGCAAGTGCCGCTTTTATAGTTGCTAGTTCATCGGCATGCTCGCCGTTGATAGATTCCTGTGTAAGCGTGGTATTGCCTAATGTGAGTTCACCACTGTCGCCGTGCGAAATAATGTGAATGGCATCAATATCGGTTCGGTTTTCAAGGACGTTGGCAATTTGTTCCAAGCCATCGGAATTGGTATCGATAAAAATGAGTTCAGCATCAGAATTGATTCCTGCGATGAGGGATGTGTAATCTTCGACGCTTTTATCGACAAATATGACTTCATTGCGGTCTACAGGTGGGACAAGACCTGCAAGGGCTTCTATGATTTCGTCAGATTCTTTGTTTTCCTGGTTTACAGCTTGTGCTTCAAGGTTATCGCTAGTGAGTGCTTGCTCTGCTTGTTCCTCTGCTACAGTATCAGCTGCAACTTCTGCACCGGTCACAACACCAGCGGCATCAAACATGATCCGCGGCTCAAGCGCCTGGACAGAGTCGGACACGCTCATTTTAGGCAGTGCATAGCCAGAGGTCGCGCCGTCGTATAAGAGCTTCGGCTTTGTCGGTTTTAAGTGACGAATTCTTTGTTTTATATAATTAAACATTTACCTTATGTGCTTGATATCTTTGAAGTTAAAATATCAAGCGTCCTCTTCGTTGTCATAATTAATCTATAAGTCGCAATTATCGTTCCTAAGTTACTAATTACATAGGTATTACTGTCTATTCATGGGCTGATTGTGAGGGAGAACACATTTTAAATGACATACTTCAAAAAAGTGTGATGCAGTTCACACTTTTTGGGGTATTTATCTAAATATATTCGTCTAGATCCCTTCTTTTTAATTACTTTTTAATATATTAAATCTCTGTTTTAATAAAAATATCTATTTAAAAGCATTATATTGTCTCACCATTGAGACAGATAATTGCGTCTTAGTTCACTAAGCCGCTGAGCTCTTTTTCAGTTGCGTATCCATCGTCTCGAGTAAGCTGTGCAATGTGCCGCGCAGTTCAACAAACTCTAATTCTGTGAGTCCTGTTTCGCAGGCTACTTTCTCTTGTATTTCAGCGACTTCGCGATGAAGACCTTTTGCTGCTGTCGTCAAAAATACATTGACGATACGTTCGTCGTTTTTGCTACGTTGCCGCGATAAAAGGCCGGCTTTTTCAAGCCTTTTCAATATTGGGGTTATGGTTCCTGAATCGAGCTTGAGCTTATGAGATAGCGCTTTAACGGTTAGACCGTCTTCTTCTAGCAGTGTGATGAGCACCAGAAATTGCGGATACGTGAGGCCTAGTTTGCCCAATTTTTGATTAAACAGCTTTGTGATCGCATTGGATGAAGCATAGAGCGCAAAACATAACTGATTGTTTAGTAACAGTTTTTCGTGATTTGACATAGATCCCCTGTTTATCTCAATAGCTCGCTAAATCTAGATTTGCTCATAAATCAATTGTGCGCAAGCTATTATGAATTATCCATAAGGCATACGCATGCAATTTCCGTAAGTTCTCCTGAATTTAACGGCATGTCGTAGACAATCATTAGCATTAAAAACAGCTCTATGGGAATCTGTTGAGCTAAAATGCTTTAAATAGTTAGACTAAAGTCGAAGAGATCAAGATGCTAACATTCACACTACACTCATTAATCGCTATTAATTTAATGCTACTCAGTTTCAATTCCTCCGCTGATGATTTGTTGAATAGCCAGGCGCCGCCTTTTGAGTTACGCGATCAACATTCTAAAACACACACGCTTGCTGATTACTCTGGCAAATGGTTAGTGCTTTATTTTTACCCGAAAGACGATACTCCTGGTTGCACTAAAGAAGCATGCAACTTCAGAGATGATATCTATCACATACGCAAATTAAATGCGGCAGTGGTTGGCGTGAGCACGGATGATGTTGGCAGTCATATTGAATTTACAAAGAAGTATAGCTTACCATTTGCCTTGCTCTCAGATAAGGGTGCGACAGTGGCGAAGTCTTATGGCGCAGCGTGGAAACTGGGCCCACTTAGTAAGGCGAAACGACATTCATTTATCATTTCACCTAATGGGACGATTGCGAAAATTTTCAGGAAAGTGAATCCAAAAGATCACAGCAACGAAATTATTGCTGCATTGAAATCTTTACAAGCAACTGAATAAATAACGGCGACTATAGACTAGCGGTGATCGTTTTAATTAAACGCCAATTATCATATTGAATATGTACATACCATTTACCCGCTGTTAAAGCCGATAAATTACCTCGATAAGTATTTTCTTGCGTTAACATCATGTTCACTTCTGTATCCAATCCGGAACGCGTGGCATGTAAAAAAGTTACTGACAAATTTGGTGGGTATATAAAGCCTGATGTTGATGTCATCGTAATTGAGACTTCTTCAAGTTCTTGATTAAATTTTATGTCGGCGTTGAGATTATAATCGAGTGCAACTTGATCTCTTTCTAAGGTACGGTTTATTTCTAATCCGTGTTTGTAGTAATCATCGACAACTAAGCCGTCGTCTGATTGCACTGCTAATATTGTCGTAACAATACCGCCTATCACTGCCAACATAGGAAACAAAATTAATAACCAAACGTAATATTCTTTATACCAAGGTAGTGCTTGTTGAGAATCATTATTTATCATTATTGTATTGGCCCCAGGAATTTTCCAACTTCTGTTATTGATAGGTCGTCTTCGTCCGGCACTGAAATAATAAAGCGAACTTCTGTGCTACGCCCGCTGAGATTGTCTTCTTTTGCACGTAAGCGTACAGGTAAATCATAAACAGTTCCGGCTTCAACTAGTATCGTATTTTTATCAACAAGTAAGATGAGATCATCAATGCCTTCGGCTTTAATATCGAAGGTTCGATCTTGTTCATCTTTATTTATTAATTTTAGTGTATATATATTTTCTATCAATCCTGATGTCTCACGATACAGTTGATTCCTGTCACGAATGATATCCAGACCAATAGAGGTACGTTGGCTAATATAAAAAATAAATAAACTTGTAAATAGCGTGAGTATTGCCATGTAAATTATTATTCGCGGACGTAATATGCGACTGGGCTCACCGTCTATTGCATGTTGAGTTGTATAACGGATTAGTCCTTTTGGATAACTCATTTTATCCATTACATCATCACAGACATCTATACATGCTGAACAGCCTATGCATTCGTATTGCAGTCCATCGCGTATATCGATACCTGTCGGACAGACTTGCACACACATAGTACAGTTAATACAGTCGCCTAACGCTTCTTTTTTGTAATCTGTGTGGACGTCTGAACGCCTTGAACCACGTGGCTCTCCGCGTTTTTCATCATAGGAAATAATCAGCGTATTTTTATCAAACATCGCGCTTTGAAAACGCGCATAGGGACACATATATTTGCAAACTTGTTCCCGCATATAACCTGCATTAATATAAGTTGCGAGCGTGAAGAAGGCAATCCAAAATAATTCCCAGCCACCAAGTTGAAAGGTAAAAAGATTATGGCTTAACACTTTTTCTGAGGTGAAGTAAGAAACATAAGTGACAGCAGTAGCACCTGCTATTAATAACCAAATAAAATGTTTTACTGATTTGCGTATTATTTTATTCAGTGACCAATCTGATTTATCGAGTCGCATTTGTTTAATACGTGAGCCTTCTACTTTCCTTTCGATCCACAAATAAACTTCTGTCCATACCGTCTGCGGGCAGGCATAACCACACCACAGTCGACCAGCGAGTGCAGTAAAGAAAAATAATGTAAATGCAGCGAGCATTAATAAAAAAGCTAACAGGAGAAAATCTTGTGGCCAGAAGGTTAACCAAAAAACATAAAACTTACGTGCGGGCAAATCGAAAAGAACAACCTGTCGCCCACCCATTTCTAACCAGGGTAAGATAAAAAACAAACCTAATAAGACGACAACAGATAGCGTTCTTAGGAATGCGAAACGACCATGAACTTCACGCGGATATATTTTCTCACGTTTTTCATATAATGATTGTTCAGTACTTTTAGGTGCTGAATTTGTTTGAGCGGGTTTACTATCAGACGTCTCTGTTTGCATTTAGATCTAATTTTATCCGTTATGTATTCTGACTATCTGATGGTTTAATTTCTTTAGTCGGATAAATGAAAAAGGCAGATAATAAACTGGATGATGCAGTGAGTAACCAGAACAGAAAAAAACCGATTGAATATGCACCGGTTCGACTCATTTCGGGAAAATCGACACAGTATTGTAATTCAAACGGGTCGATTACTGAGAAAAAACATCCGGTCGCGATACCTGCCATTAAAAAAGACAACCATAGAACAGTCGCTATCCTTTGCGCGACAGACATCGATCCAATTCGAGCCCATGTCTCCATGTTGTTATTCCTTACTTAGACTATAAATATATGCTGTCAGTATATGTACTTTCGCTTCGCCTAAAAATTCCTTATGTGGCGGCATAACACCGCTTCTGCCTGCATTGATAGACTCAATAATTTTTTTCTGTGAACCACCATAGAGCCAGATATCGTCCGTCAAGTTTGGCGCACCGAACATAACATTACCTTTACCTTCCGCGCCATGGCACATAGCGCAATTAGTGTTAAATGTTTTCCCACCAGTAGCAGCAAGCATATCATCGACTTCCCTGCCCGCTAACTGTTCGACATAGCTTGTTACATTAAATACATCGTCAGAGGATAATATCCCACCCCAAGGTGGCATAGCAGCAGTACGACCTTGCATTATTGTTGTCTTTATCTGTTCGGGATTACCACCGTAAAGCCAGTCATTATCGCGCAAGTTTGGATAACCTCTTGCACCACGCGCATCAGAACCATGGCAAGTTGTACAATAACTTGCATAAAGACGTTCACCGATTTTTAACGCAGCGTCATCTGTTGCAAGCGCTGTTATTTCGGTATTTAAATATTGTTGATAAAGCGGACCGTACTTTTCTTCGGCCACTTGCATTTCATTTTCTAATTGATTCTCCTGCGTCCAACCGAGTACCCCTGCGTAAGAACCCAAACCAGGATATAAGACAAGATAAACAACAGCCCAAACGATCGTCAGGATGAACCAATAAAACCACCAGGTCGGTAATGGATTATTGTACTCTTCAAGATCGCCGTCCCAGACGTGTCCCATTGTTTTTACATTGTCAGGGTCTTCATCTGGACTTCTCTTAGAACACTTAAGAAGAAAGATTAAAATTCCGACAATACTTACAATTGTGGAAATGCTTATAAACCATGTCCAAAACCCACTTGTAAAATCAACCATGGTTTTTCTCCTTTGAATCCGCTTCTAATAAAGGCTCATCGGTTTCTTCAAATGGAATTTGAGCGGCCTCATCAAACTCTTCCTTATTTTCCAGAAACACCCAAATGACAATCCCTAAAAATACGGCAGCAACCAATACTGTCCACATAGAAAATAGTAAGCTCATTTAATTTTTCTCATCGTCTCGTTTTAACAGAAGTGCCTAATACCTGAAGATAAGCGATAACTGCATCCATTTGAGTCTTGCCTTCAAGTGCTGCAGGTGCTTTTTCTATTTCATCATCGGTATATGGCGCGCCTAGATTGCGTAGAACTTCCATTTTCTTTTTAATAGTACTTGCATCAAGCATGGTCGTTTCAAACCAGGGATATCCCGGCATGATCGATTCGGGCACAACATCTCTTGGATTGACTAAATGTACTCGATGCCATTCATCACTGTACCGGCCACCGACACGGTGTAAGTCTGGCCCGGTTCGTTTGGATCCCCATTGAAAAGGACGGTCATAAACAAATTCACCGGCTAAAGAGTAATGCCCATAACGTTCTACCTCTGCACGAAATGGCCTTATCATCTGCGAGTGACATAGGTAACACCCTTCACTAACGTAGATGTCACGACCTGAGAGTTGTAATGCGGAATAGGGTTTTAGCCCTTCTACTGGTTCAGTCGTTGACTGCATAAAGAATAAGGGAATAATTTGTACTAAGCCTCCGACACTAATCATCAAGATGATTAAGAACATCATTAGCCCAATGTTTTTTTCTATTTGTGTGTGCTGTAACGCCATCTTGTTATCTCCTTAATGTGCGCCAACAGGCTCTGGAATCGTTGCCGTTACGGGTTTACTACCGGCAATTGTTTTCCAAATGTTATAGGCCATTACCAATGTTCCTGTCAGGAATAAAACACCCCCAAGGAAACGTATGATGTAGAACGGATGCATCGCCTCAACTGACTCAACAAAGCTGTATGTTAAGGTGCCGTCTTCATTAACCGCGCGCCACATTAACCCTTGCATGATACCGGCGACCCACATCGCAACGATGTAAAGTACGATACCAATTGTAGAGACCCAGAAATGGACTTCGATTAATTTGACACTGTATATCGTGCGTCCATATAGACGCGGAATAAGGTAATACATACAACCGAGACTAATGAAGGCGACCCAGCCCAGCGCACCTGAATGTACATGTCCGATTGTCCAATCCGTGTAATGTGACAGTGCGTTGACTGTTTTAATTGCCATCATTGGACCTTCAAATGTGGACATGCCGTAAAACGATAGAGAAACAATTAACATACGCAATACAGGATCGGTACGTAACTTATGCCAGGCTCCTGACAAGGTCATCATGCCGTTGATCATACCACCCCAGGAAGGCGCCAAAAGAATAATGGACATCACCATACCTAAAGATTGTGCCCAATCCGGTAAGGCCGTGTAATGTAGATGATGTGGTCCTGCCCAAATGTAGGTAAAGGTAAGCGCCCAGAAATGTACTATTGAAAGCCGATAAGAATAGACCGGACGACCCGCTAATTTTGGAACAAAGTAGTACATCATGCCAAGGAATCCAGAGGTCAGAAAAAAACCAACTGCATTATGGCCATACCACCATTGCACCATTGCATCCTGCACACCAGCATAAGCCGAATAGGACTTAACTAAAGAAACTGGCACTGCCAGACTATTAAATATATGTAAGACAGCAATGGTTAATATGTATGCTGCAAAAAACCAGTTTGCAACATAAATATGCTTTATCTTTCTTTTAACGATAGTGCCAAAAAATACGTATGCGTATGCAACCCAAACGACCGTAATTAAAATATCGATTGGCCACTCGAGCTCTGCATATTCTTTTGAAGAGGTAATTCCAAGTGGTAATGTGATTGCTGCCAGAACGATAACTGTTTGCCAGCCCCAAAATGTGAAGGCTGCAAACTTGTCACTATATAAGCGCACATGACAGGTACGTTGGACAATATAATATGACGTTGCAAACAGTGCCGAACCACCAAAGGCGAAAATAACCGCATTAGTATGTAATGGGCGTAATCGGCCAAACGTTAACCATGGAATATCAAAATTTAAAGCTGGCCATGCCAATTGTGCTGCAATGATTACACCGACTAACATCCCGACGATGCCCCACACGATTGTCATAATCGCAAATTGACGTACAACTTTATAATTGTATGTTCCACTATCTGTCATAGTGACAACTCCTAGACTCTAAATATTCAGTTATTTTTAATTAATTCTATTGTGAAATTGATAAATGATTAGGACAAAATGCTAACTCATTTTCACTGGTATCTGCTTTTGCCAAAATGCGATTACATTCCGTCGTTTTTTCACAATCTCGGCACGTTTTTATCTGGTTTACAATTTCTGAAATAGGCTGCTCACAAACTAACTGTTGTGGATCGACATGATGTTTCCTTAACATTTGGCCAAATCGAGTTACCTCAATCCTGTCCAGAAATTCAATACGGAATGACTGCCCTTGGATAAAATTCTTTCTTATTGATATTAATAAGAAAGCTGCTGTCATAAATAGGGATAGGCTTAAAGCAATCAGCAATAAATTTGAATAATTCATCGTTCCTTTGTAGTTGTTCTATTTTATTGCTTGGCATTATCCAAGATTCAGAAATGAGGTTCTTGATCCAGATCAAGTGATACTGCATTGCAATAAATATTCTGCTTCACCATTGCTATTTTTCGATAGAATAATGGCCATGTCTGAAAGCTGCTTCCATTGTGGGGAACTCGTACCGAGTCACCTTGAATTAATTGTCAAAATTGATGATCAAGCACGTGAAATGTGCTGTTATGGTTGTAAAGCTGTTGTCGAACAGATCCTTGAATTTGGATTAGTCGACTACTATAAACACCGCACCAGCCTGCCGACAAAGCCAGAAGAATTTATTCCAGAAGACTTAAAAAAGCTCGCTATCTTCGATAACCCACAGGTTCAAACTGAATTTGTCAGTGTTAACGATGATGCAAGCAAGGAAGCGAAACTCATCATTGAAGGGATTAGTTGCCCTGCATGCGTTTGGCTTATCGAATCTCGGCTTTCATCTTTAGCCGGTATAAATCACGTGAGCGTTAATTATTCCACACAACGCTCTCGGATATGCTGGCAAGAATCTGTTATTTCATTAAGCGATATTCTTAGTGCCATTGCACAGCTTGGTTACAGCGCACAACCGTATAATCATAAGCAACGCGAATTAGTTTACGACAATGAACGTAAGTCCCAATTAATTCGCCTAGGTATTGCCGGTTTATTTGGCATGCAGGTCATGATGATTGCTATTGCGCTTTATTTTGGCGAAGCCTCCGGGATTGAGAAGCAATATCGGATTTTTTTTCATTGGATCAGCTTAATACTCACCCTGCCGGTATTGTTTTACTCTGGATGCCCCCTATTAATAGGCGCCTATAGAGATATCAAAAACAGACGACCGGGGATGGATGTACCCATTGCACTTGGTTTGAGCATCGCCTTTTGTAGTAGCTTGTGGTCAACCTTGCAAAACTCGGGGCATGTTTATTTTGACTCAATTGTTATGTTTGTTTTTTTTATTCTCGGTGGCCGTTACTTTGAATTTATGAGTCGACGAAAGTCGACGGCGTATCTGGATAAAGTCTCTTCCATATTACCTTTAACTGCAACGCAGATTCATCCCGACGGTAATCAGGAAATAGTTGATTTAAATACACTATCCGTTTCAGATGCGGTATTGGTTAAACCTGGTGAAGTCATTCCGGTTGACGGTGATGTTTATGAGGGTCGTTCATCAGTAAATGAATCTTTGATCACCGGTGAAAGCATGCCTGTCACTAAAACATCGGGTATGCATGTGATTGGTGGTAGTACTAATATTGAATCGCCTTTATTTATAAACATAACAGACACTGGTGAACATACCGTCCTTTCAAACATATCGCGGATTATCGATAAGGCGAGCAGTAATAAACCGACGACTGTTTTATTAGCGAATAAGATAGTAGCGGTATTTATCATTTGTTTACTTTTCATTGCCAGTCTTGCAGGTCTTTATTGGTACTACGTTGACCCTAACCAGTGGGTGGCCATCACCATAACTGTTCTCGTGATCAGTTGCCCCTGTGCGTTATCACTTGCTACACCTACTGCGTTTTCATCTGCAGCAGCGACATTGATGCAATATGGTATTGCCGTAATTAATAATGATGCACTCGAAAATATCGCTAAATCCGATTGCTTTGTTTTCGATAAGACAGGCACGCTGACGAAAGGCGAATTAGAACTCGTGCAGATAGATATCATTAACAATAATTATGAAAGAGAAGATGTTTTAAAAATTGCAGCCGCGCTTGAGTCTGCATCTGAGCACCCATTGGCAAAAGCAATCGTCAATGCGTCACAGGATGCTGAATCCATTGGTGCAAATAATATAGAGAACTTCCCAGGGCAAGGGATCAGCGGAGAGATTGGGGAACGCTGGTATATCGGAACGGAATCATTTATTAATGAACACTGCATAGAAAAAATTGTTCCACAACAAGATGCTCACGATTCTTTGAGAAAGATAATTTTAGCTAATAGTACATCTGTAATTGCGGTCTTGTATTTTAATGATGAATTACGCGAAAACAGCAATATGTTAATTCGCTGTCTGAAACAACAAGGAAAAAAAGTTATTTTAATGAGTGGCGATCATTACTCTATCGTAAACCTTGTTGCTAACAATCTTGCTATTGTTGAGTTTCAGGCTGAATTGAAACCCGCAGATAAACTAAACAATATTGCTGAACTACAAAAACAAGGGTTTAAAGTATGCATGATTGGTGATGGCATAAATGATGCGCCTGCTTTTGCACAAGCTGATGTCGCAATTGCCATGACAGACGCCAGTGATATTACTAAACTAAATGCTGACATTCTGTTATTGAATAATAAGATTGAGTCTCTAAAAACTATGATGAAGATTGTCACAAAAACAAATCGCACTATTCACATGAATTTTACCTGGGCGCTCGGATATAACATAATCGCATTGCCTTTTGCCATTGCTGGACTTATAACACCGTGGATGGCTGCATTGGGCATGTCATTAAGCTCATTAATAGTTGTCATCAATGCCACCAAAATAACAACAACTGATTATTCTTAAATCAAAAGATATGGAAATAATATTCTTACTTATCATTGTCTCTTTAATATTTGTAGCAATACTTGCGGGGGTTCTATTTTGGGCAGTACGTTCTGGACAGTTTGATGATCTGGAAGGTCATGGCCACCAAATACTCATGGATGATGACGATATTAAGTCTGAAGACGAAAACACGCCGCAATCTTAATGATGCATATGCGATGACGTATTTGTATCGCTATGGTCATGTTGCTTAGAAAAATAAATCGTTGATGCTGGCAAGCTGATTGCAATAACGATCATCAGGCTTGCTGTTATCCATCGAAATTTAATATTTGTTTTCAGTCGGTTGAGATAATCTGAAAAATAACCGATGGTCAACATACCCGGCAATGTTCCTATTCCAAAAAACAACATAGTAAGCATTCCTTCAGGCGCAGTCCCAGTGCTTAGGCTCAATAACAAAGCAGAGTAAACCAAGCCACAGGGTAGCCATCCCCAAAGCATGCCGAACAATAATGCACGCCACTGAGAATTAATCGGATAAAGATGTTTGCCCAAGGGTTGAATTTTTTTCCATAACGTCATGCCTATTGCTTCAGTGATTTTATTTAATGGAGAAATGCCCAGAATATTTAATGCCAAACCAATAAGTACCAATGCAGCAAAACTTTGTAAAATTAAATGAGTATTAATGTCTTGTGACAAACCAAGGAATTGTGAACCTAATAAACCTGCGAATAGTCCCCCTATAGAATAACTACTTATACGTCCTAGATTGTATGCAAGACTACGATTAAATACATTTGATTTCTGTTCGCCCTTAGTAGACCCGAGCATCAGAGTAGTTAAGATACCGCCGCACATACCTACACAATGAGCCGTACTAACAAGTCCAAGATTAAAAGCGATAATGAACGAAACAAGCATGACTTAGTTAATTAATAAAACTTAACTGTTTAAACGCTGGAACTATTCTTATTTTTTGGTTTTTCAGAAAAGCCATCACAAAGTGCATGGAGCGCTGGCAGGTTTTCTAATTTGATGGCCTTTCGATTTATTTTTACCAGACCATTTCGCTGGAACTTTGAAAATAGCCGACTGACTGTTTCTATTGTAAGACCAAGGTAATTTCCAATTTCCTGGCGTGACATCGGCAGGTTATATTCTTTTGCTGAATAACCCAGCTTTTTAAATCGCGAAGAAAGACTAATCAAGAAACTTGCCATTCGTTCTTCCGCACTGCGTTTATTGATTGTTAATAACAATTGATTTTCATTTGATATTTCTCGACTCAGTAATCGGAACATTTGGCTTTGGAGATCAGGAATCTCTATGCAAATATCATTAATCTTCTCATAGGGGAGTGAACAGAATGTTGTTGTCTCTAATGCGACAGCTGAACTGACATGTTTATGATGTTCTATCCCATCAAAACCGATAATTTCACCCGGGAAATAAAATCCAATTATTTGTTCATCGCCGGATTCACTAATAGCGTATACCTTTACAGAACCAGATCGAACAGCATAAAAAGACTCAAAGGGCTCATCTGTGCGAAAGATGTGTTTCCCTTTTTCTATAGGGTGAGAACCTTTGACTACAATTTCCAACTTTTCAAGATCTTTAGATTGGAGGCCATGAGGCAAACACAAATCATGTAAATTGCAGTTTGAACAAGTCGCCTTGATCTTGGAAAAGTCTATAATCTGTACTGGTTCAGTCATTCTGCATTACCGTGCATTGTCTTAACGATCGCTGTTTCTTATATTCATTCTAAAACGCATAAATAATGATACAAGCAATTAATTTGAATTTAATTATTTATAACGGCATGTAAAAAAATAGGCATTCACTTCGATTTGGCATGGATCAATCTTTAGGCTAAAGGTTATTGCAATTTCTGCCGCTACGGTAAATGGAAAGGATTATTTTAAATTATTGGTAATTAGCTGAAATTACTAGTGATTTCCACTTTTTAGCAAGGACTTAAGGAATAAGACCATGAGAAAAAATTTACCCATCACAGACAACCAATGTGATTATGATTCAAACCAAAGAATCGTCTCAACGACAGACACAAAGGGACGCCTTTCATATGTTAACGAAGATTTTATAAATATCAGTGGATTTACTGAGGAAGAATTAATCGGTAAAAGTCACAATATCGTACGTCACCCCGATATGCCGCCTGCTGCTTTTGACGATCTGTGGAAAACTATAAAAACAGGGAAGTCATGGATGGGCATCGTCAAAAACCGTTGTGCAAACGGCGATTATTATTGGGTAGATGCGTTTGTCACTCCGGTAATTGAAGAAGGCCTTGTAGTCGGATATCAATCAGTACGTCTTAAACCCGAGCAAAAAGACATCGATTCAGCTAAAAAAGTTTATGACCATTTGTGGAATCCGAAAAAGGGGCTTAGCAAAATGATAGCCTCTTTTAACCTAGGATTATTGGCTAAAATTCTCATTTCAAGTTCAACTGCTGTGGTTCTGGGTTTTGCTGTTTCATATCTATTATCACAATCAGTCAATTTAACATTTGCATTATCTTGTTTAACGATGCTGATAGCTAATGTTGTTTTTGCCAAGCTAATTGCAAGACCATGGCAACAGGCTGCAAAAGAAGCTGCTGAAGTATTTACAAATCCCATCGCACAAGAAGTCTATACAGGTCGTCGTGATGAGCTTGGTCAATTGCAACTGGCGATTCGCATGCAAAATTCCAAGCTTGAAACCGTTATCTTCCGCATTAATGATGCAACCTCTAATTTGAAAGAATCCGTCGAATCATCGCTAACAACAGTCGAACAAACTGAACGAAACATGGATAACCAAAATAAGGAAGTAGAGCAAGTCGCCACGGCAATGAATGAAATGACCGCTACTGTTAATGAAATTGCTAAAAGCACAAGTTGCACAGCAGAGTCCACGCTAAATGCTGAAAACGAAGTCAACCTTGGTAAGGATATCGTTCAATCAACAATTAGTTATATCAATGAGCTAGCAAAAGAGGTGGAAAACGCTGTAGAAAAGATAAACACCCTGGCAAATGACAGTAAACAGATTGGTGGCATTGTAAATGTCATCACTGAAATAGCCGAACAAACCAATCTGTTAGCACTAAATGCTGCAATTGAAGCCGCCAGAGCGGGTGAACAAGGTCGCGGATTCGCTGTTGTTGCAGATGAAGTCAGAACGCTAGCTAGCCGGACACAATCTTCGACACATGAAATTCAAGCCATGGTTTCTACCCTGCAATCTTCTGCCGATGCTGCAGTACAGGTAATGACGCGTGGACAAGATGCTGCGGCAAATGGCGTAGAAAAAGCGCAAGGCGCGGGAGAATCGCTGAACTCAATTAGCAGTGCCGTTAATTCAATAACACAGATGACAACTCAGGTAGCAACAGCAGCAGAAGAACAAAGCGCAGTATCAGAAGAGATTAACAAAAATGTAATTCGCATTAGCGAGCTATCTGAGAACACCTTGAATGGCACCCAAATGATTAGCGCATCAAGTAATAATGTTGATCAAAGTGTAACTAGACTAAATAATCTGGTTAAACAATTTGGAAGTAGCTTATAGAAATACCGTGCTATTTGTAGGTTGCTGAATTTGCTCGTCAATTGAGCGCCAGCGCAAATATTCCCTGCTGCATAGGACAGTACATGGGGGAAATTGGCAATCAAGGTACGACACAAACGCTGAATCATGCGAAAATCATAATTACGTAATCAACAATAAAGGATTATGTAATATGACACGTCCAGTCCAAACTCTTCTATGGATGAGCATTTTTACGGTAGTGGTCGCCGTTGGCGCTGTATTGCTGGCAGACACACTACAACATGCCTATTCATCCAATGTTGTTTTTAACTCAATTATTGTCGGTGTTTTAATCATCGGCATTGTTATAAATTTTCGACAAGTACTGCAACTCTATCCCGAAATAGAATGGATAGAAGCCTACCAAGGCAATGCGCTCGGCTTAAGCTCTTCCAGACCCAAACTTCTCTCGTCAATGGCGCGGATGCTTGAAGGTAAGGAAGATATGGCCATGTCAACAACAGCAATGCGCACCATCCTTGATTCAATTCGGGGTCGTCTCGAAGATTCACGAGACCTGTCGCGTTATCTTATTGGTGTACTGGTATTTCTTGGTTTACTTGGTACATTTTGGGGGCTGATGGCAACAGTCAGTGCTGTTGGTACGCTTATCAGTGAAATGTCCGTTGAAGCAAATGATGGTGCGGCTATTTTTGAGAACTTGAAAACCAGCCTATCTGGACCATTAGCAGGGATGGGCGTCGCCTTTTCATCATCACTATTTGGTCTATCAGGATCACTGGTTGTCGGTTTTCTCGATTTGCAAGCAGGCCACTCACAAAACCGTTTCGTAAACGAACTGGAAGAATGGCTCTCTAGCAGCACGCGTATATCAAGTGGCATTATCGGCGATGAAGGAGGAGCATTAGGCGCACCAGCCTATGTTCAAGCCTTACTGGAAAAAACAGCCGATGCCTTGGAAAAGATGCAAAAGGCCGGGTCATCGGAAGATCAACAGCGTGAGTTTCTTGGTAAACAATTACGTGAACAAAATGAGCTACTCGATAAACTCAATCAAACACAAAACGAAGTTGCTCGATTACTAAAAGCAACATCAGATCAATCACAAAATTCTCCGGCTAATGAAGAACTCCGATCTGAATTACGCTTACTCACTAAAACAATCGCCAATGCACTTGCTACTCGAGGAACTCAGTGACAACAGTGCGACAAAGACGTTCTCTTAATATCTGGCCAGCATTTGTTGATGCAACGGCATCATTATTAATGGTTGTTGTCTTTGCTTTATTGCTTACGATTATCGGTCACCTGGTTCTTAGCACAGCCTTAACCGGTCGTGATGATGCATTAGCAAAGCTTAGTAGTCGTATCAGTAAGCTTGCCGAGATACTTTCCTTGGAACAAACAGAGACTGCAAGACTAGAACAACTCTTATCAGTAAGAACCGCAAGCCTTGATGAAGCTAATAGTCAAATTACATCACAACGTCAGGCAATTCTAGATAAAGAAACATTACTTACTGAACGTGATGCGACAATTACTCAGCATCAAAGAACGATATCTGAACAGCTTGAAATGATCGAAACACTGAATATCGATATCAAAGCACTCTCAGCACTACGTGACCGTATTAAATTAGAACTTGAAAAAGAAATTTCAGAACATGACGTTGTCAAACAACGCCTATTAGAAGAAAGCGAACTTAATGTTAATAACCTCGCGCAAATGGAATTATTAAACAGGCAATTAGAAGAACTTAGACAACAGCTATCCGCTTTATCCAGCGCACTTGAGATTGCAGAAAAAGACATTGCTAATAAACAAACAACAATTGATGATCTTGGTACAAGATTAAACACCGCCTTGGCAAACAAGGCGCAGCTTTTACAAAAATACCGTTCTGAATTCTTTGGCCGTTTACGCGATGCCTTAAGTAAATACCCGGATATAAGAATTGAGGGTGATCGTTTTGTCTTTCCATCAGAACTATTGTTTGAATCAGGCTCAGATAAACTAGGTAATGAAGGAAAACAACAAATCAAACAACTAGCAATGACGCTGAATGAAATTGCACAGATTATACCTGATGATATTGATTGGATATTACGCATTGATGGACATACCGATAAACGCCCTATCATTAATAGCGAATACTTCCGATCTAATTGGGAACTCTCTTCCGCACGCGCAATCAGCATGGTCCGTGAAATGATAAATAATGGTATTCCCGCCAACCGCATGGCTGCAACAGGTTTTGCAGAACATCACCCTGCCGATACGGGAGAAACACCGGAAGCCTATGCGCGTAATCGAAGAATTGAATTGAAGTTAACGAGTCGATAAAAAGCTTTTAGATGGCGCGCTCGGAGGGACTCGAACCCCCAACCCTCGGGTTCGAAGCCCGATACTCTATCCAGTTGAGCTACGAGCGCGTGATGGAAACCCTATTATAATGAGATCTTTCTGTTCACTGGCAGTGCTTCGCACTGCTTACTCTCGTCGCTACCGGCTCCCGCCTCTCGCGACACTTGTGCTTCCTGCACATCGTCCGTTGAGCTACGAGCGCTAAGGACCTGTGTAGGAACGCGTTAGCTTAATGGTTTAAATGAATCTGGCAAGCCATTTATGAAAACTTATTGCCAACCTTCAACACCAGCCATGTCGGGTAGTTCATGCGCTATGCCTTTATGACAGTCGATGCAGGTCTTTTCACCCTTAGCCAAACCGGTAGAGTGTGCTGCTTCTGCGCGTTTACCCTGTCGAGTGAAATCCATGTATTGGAAATCGTGACAATTACGACACTCAAGCGAATCATTGGCTTTAAACCTATCCCATTCGTGCTGCGCTAACTCTTTTCTCTTGGCAAGAAATTTCTCACGTGTGTTTATCGTCTTAAATATTTTACCCCACACTTCTTTTGATGCCTGCATCTTTCTTGCGATTTTGTCAGTCCAGTTATGCGGGACATGGCAATCAGGACAAGTTGCCCGAACGCCCGATCGATTGCTATAATGAATGGTCGATTTTAATTCCTGATACACATTGGTTTCCATCTCATGACAACTAATACAGAAGGTCTCTGTGTTAGTCGCTTCAAGGACGGTATTAAAACCACCCCAAAAGATAACACCGGCGACAAAACCAGCAATTATTAAAACACCAAAACTGAAATAGGCGCTGGGTGAACTAATTGTCCCCCAAAGTTCTTTGATTTTATTTAACATAAATTATTGTTTTTTCTTTTTGTTATCTAAAATAGTATCAATGTCCTGAAAAGTATTCTCTACCAGCGGTTTAAGCTCACCCTGCGGTACATGACACTGATTACAAAAATATCGCCGTGGCGAAACCTCTGCCAAAAAATTTCCTTCGCGATCCATATAGTGCGTAACGCTGACCATCGGCGCTTGTGACTCATCAACCTGTCTTCTGCTATGACAAGACAGGCATTTATTACTATTCAAATCGATACGATAGTTGGCCGTCTTATGCGGTATGGTTGGTGGCTGCATTGGATAATTTCGCTTTCGTTTAATATCCTTGTTTTCTTCATTACCCATACGCGGGGCATCTGGTTCAGTAATAATTTCAGCCGAACGTAATGTAGCAAGGTTCTGTTCCGCCAAGGCTTGTTCAACAATAACAAGGAACGGCATCAGTAATAGTATTAAAAATAATGGTTTCATCATAAACCCCTCATACAGCCGTAATCTTTACTGCACATTTTTTAAAGTCAGTCTGTTTTGAAATTGGATCAGTTGCATCCAGCGTTACTTTGTTGATCAATTGGCTCGCATCAAACCAAGGAACAAAGATCAATCCACGCGGTGGTTTATTACGTCCGCGTGTCTCGACCCGGGTGCGTATATTGCCGCGTCTGGATGCAACGATTACTTCACTACCTCGGCGAACGCCAAGGTCGCTTGCGTCATCAGGATGCATAAAGGCAACCGCATCAGGAAATGCCTTGTACAGTTCTGGTACACGTTGCGTCATAGAGCCGGAATGCCAGTGCTCTAGTACACGACCCGTCGATAACCAGAACGGATATTCATCATCAGGTGATTCAGCCGCTGGTTCGTATGGCAAGGCAAAGATGTTCGCTTTGTTATCTTTATGTCCGTAGAACTGATAACCGGTACCCGCCTTTACATAAGGGTCACTGCCCTCTTTAAAACGCCAGCGAGTTTCCTTGCCGTTAACTACCGGCCAACGTAAACCATGTTCTTTATGGTAAACATCAAAGTCTGCCAAGTCATGGCCATGTCCGCGACCAAACTGGGCGTATTCTTCAAACAATCCTTTTTGCAAATAGAAACCGGCGTCTTTAGATTCATGGTTAGCATAGCCTTCCTCGATATCGGATAAGGGATACTTGTCGACCTGCCCGTTCTTATACAAAACTTCATATAATGTTTTTCCCTTGTATTCAGGATTTGCATCAAGGATATCTTGTGGCCACACCTCTTCCGTTTTAAAACGTTTTGAAAATTCTACGATTTGCCATAGATCTGATTTCGATTCACCCGGTGCGTCTACCATTTGATGCCAGAATTGTGTACGACGTTCGGCATTACCATAGGCGCCTTCTTTTTCTACCCACATCGCGGTAGGCAAGACCAAATCAGCTGCCTGTGCTGTTACCGTCGGATAGGCATCTGAAACCACAATAAAGTTTTCAGGGTTACGATAACCCGGATAGCCTTCTTCGTTTATATTCGGTCCAGCTTGCATGTTGTTATTGACTTGCACCCAATAGGCGTTGAGTTTGCCATCTTTCAACATGCGGTTTTGTAACACGGCATGATATCCGGGTTTGCCTGGAATAATTCCTTCCGGGAGCTTCCAGATCTTTTCTGCAATATCTCGATGTTCTTTTTTCTTCACTACCAAATCAGCAGGTAGTCGATGTGAGAAGGTGCCAACTTCTCGTGCGGTACCACAAGCAGAAGGTTGTCCCGTTAATGAGAACGGACTATTTCCAGGTGTTGCTATCTTACCCGTTAGGAGATGGATATTATAAATGAGGTTGTTGCACCACACGCCACGCGTATGTTGATTAAAACCCATGGTCCAAAAGGAGGTAACTTTAATCTTTGGATCGGCATAGAGTTCAGCCATTTTTTGTAATTTCTCTCTCGGTACTCCAGAGAGCTTCTCGACATAATCTTCATCGTATTTAGAAACGTATTTGGCAAACTCTTCAAAACTGATTGGTGTAGAGCCACCTGCTTTACCCGCATTCTTTGCTGCTTTTTGTAATGGATGACTTGGACGCAGACCATAACCAATATCATCGTTACCCAACTTGAAATTTACATGCTTTTTAATAAATGATTTATTAACGCGATCATTTTTAATAATGTAATTAGCGATGTAGTTAAGGATAGCCAGATCGGTTTGTGGCGTGAATATCATTGGTATATCGGCCAGTTCAAAACAACGATGTTCAAATGTAGAGAGCACCGCGACCTTTACATGTGGTGCGCTTAAACGTCGATCGGTTAATCGGGTCCAGAGAATTGGATGCATCTCTGCCATATTTGAACCCCAGAGTACGAAAGCATCGGCATGCTCAATGTCATCATAACAACCCATTGGTTCATCAATACCAAAGGTACGCATAAAACCACCAACAGCAGAAGCCATACAATGACGCGCATTCGGATCAATATTGTTTGAACGAAAGCCTGCCTTGTATAACTTCGATGCAGCATATCCTTCCCAGACGGTCCATTGTCCCGAGCCAAACATACCAACCGCTGTTGGCCCTTTTTCTTTTAGAGCTTTTTTAAATTTCTCTTCCATTATGTCGAAGGCTTGTTCCCAACTAATCGGTGTAAACTCACCTCTCTTATCAAACTTACCATTTTTCATTCGTAACAAAGGTTTTGTTAATCGATCCTTTCCATACATAATTTTCGATAAAAAATATCCTTTGACACAATTCAACCCTCTATTAACTTCTGATTTAATATCACCATGCGTTGCAACGACTTTGCCATCTTTTACTGCGACATTAACACTACAACCGGTACCACAAAAACGACATGCTGCTTTCGACCATTTAAGCCGGGTATACTCAGAGTCTGTAATCATATTGGTTGCCGATAGTGGCAAAGATATACCCGCAGCCGCAGCAGCAGTCGTTGCCGCGCTTGCTCTTATAAAGTCACGACGCTTGATTTGCATATTGAATTTCCTCTTGCAATGATTCGTTGGTTTCGCAATGGTGATAACAAAGTTGAGTCGACATCACACCCTGCCAGTTATTTATTTCATCCATACTTGAAGAAAGAACAGCATCAGATTCAGCTTCAAATACAAGTACGAATTTATTCTCTCCTTTATTTGAATGGCATTCTGCCTGCGGCATATCCTTCGCGTTCCGCAATACTTCGTTTTTATATTCAGGAAGTACATGAATAATCAAACTGACGATATGTACATCATCACTCATTGATAACACCCTCTTTTTTACTAATCGTGATTGCATCTACAGGACAACATTCCACACAGTCCTGACAATGAGTACATCGAGATGAAATAATCGAAGGTAATTGAATACCTTGTTGTACTTGGTCAAAATTTATTGCGTCTGTGGTACATGCGTCTTTACAAGACTGGCAGAAAACACCCATATTATTCAGACAAGAGGAAGTGATGCTTGAGTCGCCAGACCAGTTTCCACTTAAGAAAGATCGCCGACTGACATCTACATTGGTATTCTGACTCATGGCTTTTTCCGTTACCCTACGGGTGGTCCGGCTAACATCTGGTATAACCAGATTAAAAGACCATAGCCACCAACGACTGCTACTGCCATAACTGGCGCTACTACAGCAGTCAGAAAAAAGAATGCGTGCATCTCCTTTTTTTTCTGGTCGTTTGCTTCATTATTCATAACAGTTTGATTCCCGATTTTCATAGACACATTAAAGAAAGCATGTTTAGTTTTTAATACTTATAGGTGAAATAAACCCAATACTTGGATAAGTCTGTTGCCTTAGTATTTCCTGTATCTGAAGAAGCATCATATGCAGCGTACTTCAAACCTACTGAGTATTTTTTTAAGAACTTCTTGGTAAACCAAATATCAAGTTCGTCACCGTAATCAAAGCCACCTGTTTCCGCCTCTAACATATGATAAGAAACAATCAACTTAGTATCGTAAACACCGGTAGCGACTAGTGTGAAATAAGTATCTTCAATACCAGCAGCAGGTGTTGCTAGAAAGTTATCGGCCCAACCTTGATATGCGTGATTGGTTCCTAATGGAGTTCTAAACGCTATTGCGCCACCATCACTTTCCAGTACTTCATAACTAAATTTGGCCAAAACAGATTTTATAATGCCATTGCCCGTCTTATGCTTAACGCCACCTTCGACTAAATAATAATTTGCATCGTAATTGGTTGGTGCATTATCGCCTTCAGTCTGGTCAGCGAATTCACCCGCATAGATAATCTTGCTTGAATCATTAATTGCAAAGGCACCATTTGCTCGACCGCCCCAGGTTTCAGTCGATAGGGCACCTGCTTCGGAAAACTCCAAATCGTAGTAGTAGGCCTCCAAACTGGCATATTTAAAACCCTTATACTTAACGTTAAATATTGGTGCTTCCATATCTCTATCCGAACCGAAAATAGTATTGTTCTTCCATATATAACCCGCCATGAGTTCGGTATCTTTAAAATAAGTATTGGTTATAGTGACAGCATCTTGGGTCTGCCAATTTTGGCGCCAAAGAACGGTGCCTAAATAACGATGAAAAGGTGCCTTACGAGGCGTGATTATCTGTCGCCCTGCCTTGATCAGAGTCTTATCAATGAATTTAAAACCTAAATAAAGCTGGTTTACTTCGGTGCCTCTGGGATCGGCAATCACAGGTAGAGTTGTTAAACCATTTTCGCCGTCATTATATTGAGTGTCATCAAGAATATCGGAGACATTTTCGAATTCAACATGCGCGAACATTTTATAGAAATCAGCAGTTTTATATCCCAGCGCAGTTCGTATTGTTACCGCATCCGCATCACGTGACCCTGATGCCTTTGACTCATCATCCACATGTTCAAAGCGTGCACGGACATTCAAATCGACCTTGCCGCCAATTAATGCATCGAAAAATGACTCTCCAGCACTTGCGTTAAAGGATATTGCAACGAGACCTACGAAAATTGAATTATAAAATTTATTGATTAACATCTGTTCACCTTATTTTTGTTAACGATATCGTAAAGGGGAAGATATATTCTTGATCTGGATCAAGGTGCTAATCTTTTGATTTTATATTTGTTTTAACCCCACTAATTACACTGCATTAACTGTGCCTTCATCCAAACTGACCATCGAGTCTAGGTTTTGTCAATATCGGGGTATACACCCTGACGAACATAACGAATGCAATTAACCAGAGCAGTTGAGAAGAGATTATCCAAATAAGGTAATTATCGGGTAGGAATAAGGGAAAAAAGACTCGAAAAACGCCACCTAGCAATAGCAAGGCAAGCATGTACGTCACCATCACTGGTGGTTCATTTATATTTCTACCTGTATGTCCCAACGATACACGTGCCATCATAGACATCGTCACTAGTCCAATACCGCCATAGGCTAGAGCGTGTATGGCTATAAATTTGGGAATACTCGTGTAGACACTTAAAGAAAATAATAAAAATCCAAAAACGATAAATAACATTGCTAAATATAAACTCCACAGCAATGGTTTTTTCCAAATACCGGTTGCGTACCACCCGACAAGCCGAACGGAATAAAGTATGAACAATGCTGCCGAACTTATTCCTGTAATATTTTCATCATGAAGAAATAATTCAGATATAAAAAAAATAAGAAAGATAAGTAGACCAACGAGCGTTATCCATTTTGGATTATAAAGTTGCACAGAACCTGCTATGCCACGCTCAATAAAGAAAGGTATAACTCTACTACCGAGTGTCAGTATTAAGCCTATAACCAGATACAATCCACCATAAACTCCCCAATTGAGCCCTTGTTCAAGCCACCCCATAAACCCCAAATAGAAGCATAAGTTAGCAACACCAAGTAACACCAACTTTGAGAGTATTCCAAGTTGCTTCCAGTTTTTTGATTTAATAATAGGGTAAGCAGCTGCAATTATGACTGAAAGAATAAATATCAGGTCAAATACTGCGGCAATAGGGATGAACTTCGAACCAAATAGAAACAGACCCCTTGCAATCAACCATAAACAAAAAATAAACGCTAAAGGCAAACCATATACCGTTTGAATACCTGTCCAATTTTTCACAGCAGTTAATAAAAAACCGGCGATCACCGCCATAGCGTAGCCAAAGACCATTTCATGAGCATGCCATTGGTATGTTGAAAGACCCGATATGGGTAAAGACATATTGAATGCCAATATCCCCATCCAAAATAGAATTGTCACTATTGAGTAAGCAGCAGCGCCCAGGAAGAAAACCCTGAAACCCAAATTAAATAAGGCAATGTTTGAAACCGATGTTTTTGTTTTATCCATAATCTTTGCTATGAACGTCTTTGTTCATCTCTATAAAGAACTCTACTAATAATTGAGTTATCCTGTATTGTTATCTCATAAATTTCTTTAATTCTACTTGTTCAAGGTTAAGAAAAGCATAAAATTTGGACAAAAAAAAGGGTGCTTGTACAACACCCTTTTACATTTTTAAATTGATATTATAAACCGCTGAAATATGCAGCCAAATTATCAATATCTTCATCCGTTAATCCAGCGGCCATTGGTGACATCATTGGGTCTTTTCTACCACCATCACGAAAAGCTTTCATCTGTTTAACAAGATAACCTGATTTTTGTCCCGCCAAATTTGGCCAGATTTCCATAGCACTAATACCCTCTGCACCATGGCATGCCGCACAAGCAGCAGCCTTTGCTTTGCCAGCAGCCGCATCCCCTGCATAAGATACTGCAGGCATACTTGCAATCAAAGCCAATAATATTATTGATTTAACTTTCATCGTTTTATTCTCTCCTCTTTATATTAACAAATTAATGTTGTAGAAATTTATGTAGTCTTGCATCTTTTGTACTGAAATGATTAACAAACCAGTCTTTCAATCGTTCACCAAATTCTTCTTCATCTAGTATCGCCCGGTCATCATAGTCATCCATTATTTCTCTAATATTATCTAATAGTTCTTCATGTTCTTCTTTATGATCTTCATACTGATCATATTTCAATTCTCTCATTTCTTTTTCTTCCAGAGCAAAATGCGCTGATATTCTTATAAAAATATCACCCAGGAATTCCATGACTGCCGCTCTTGAATCATCCTCTTTTGCCATAGCATAAGATTCATTGATTAAATCAATTAATTCCTGATGTTCGAAATCGACTTCTTTTATACCGATTTCAAATTCATCGCGCCATTCTACAAGTGTCATACTATTCATCTCACAAAAAATAAAAGCCACCTAGCTCTTTTCTAAAATCTATAACAAAAAGTTCTTTAGGTTCAATATTGATAATAGTATTGCTTTCATAATCAAACCCCTCTTCTCGACCACTGTCTCTTAACTTTACTATTAATTGATGTTGCCCTGGTCCAACCGATATCCTTTCATATATAGAAGCGGAACCATCTTTGGCTAAACCGGTAGGATTATAGGATTTACTTAATAAATTCTCACCATCCAACATAAGCTCAACATAGACTGGCACCCGTTCTCGCTTACAGTCCATAGGCCGTCGCATATTTGCAGCTGTCGCCGCAATCTCTTCCGGCGTAAAACGACGACACTTTTCTTTACGCTCGCTAGAGTGACTAAAACTTACCATAATCAATGCCATGTCAGAATCATGATAAGTATAGCTTGGCGAGTTTGAGAAATAACCAAGCACTACACCAAATATGACAAATGAAATAACTTGAGCAAACAGTCGTCCGAACTTAAGCATCGACTTTCTCGTTACTATTGTTTGTTGTGTTCTGTTCATCACGCTGTATAGAATCCAGCTTACTTAAACGTAAACGAAATGCTGTTAATTGTTTGAAGAATTCTTCTCGCCGAGTCATGCCAGCCCAGTATTTACCAATGCGATTCTGATTGACTCTTTTACGTATACGGGGATCACGTTGCCCTGCTAAACGCGCATCAGTCCATTTTATTCCTAGACGGTAACTGCAGTCTCCATCACGACATCCTGTAAGAAAAACACCATCCGCTATTTTTTTCGATAGTACAAAATCAATAAATGAGGGTGGTAACATACCGATACAAGGCATTGTTACAACGCCCACATCTGCATCAGCCAGTTTTGCTGTATCTAGACTATTCTGACAACCATAAACTATAACCCGATCATCACCAGTCAAATTACTTGATGCGTCAATCGTTTTTTCTCTCAATTCTTTAATTTTGTCTTCGGGTAGTTCTATTCCAGGCGATAGCTTTGATTTTGTTCTAAAAGGTGTTGCAGTTGGACAAGAACCAACACATATCCCACAGCTAACACAATGATTGACATCAACAACGGCTTGCAACTTATAAGCGCTACCATCACTACGAGGACTCATATCGATTGCACTGAAAGGACAATCCGCAGCACAACGACTACAACCATTGCAATTATCAAGATGTACGACTGCGACAGGAGCCCGCTTACCTGGTGGCATCCATGGCACCATCATTAATAATAGAGTTGCACCGATAAGCGCAATCCAGACCGTCAAACCAGAAACATTATTCATGAGCGGATAAATAGGCATATAGAACCAATCCAGATTGACTGTAGTAGGCACGATACTTAAATCAGCAGGTGCCTGGCTTAATGCCGGTTTTATAAATGAAAGTATCAACAGCATGCTAAGCGTAGCTATAGCGAGTTCCTTCGGAGGGTTAACCTTAGGGGTAGCATGTCTTTGTATATGTATCCACATCACAAATAACAAAAATAAAGGTAAAGCGATATGCATAAACACCATTAACGTAAAAAAACGACCACTCAACTTGGCATCAGTTAAAAAGTTACGCGCGATTGCTTCACCAAATAAAGGCACAGCATCCAGAAACTCAGCTGTCGTAATAGCAATGTATTGTGCAAGCTGATCCCAAACCATCCAGTATCCGGAAATACCCGCAGTAAATACTAACCAGAGCATAGGCACCCCAGTAAACCATGCAAACCAGCGCGGACTTCGAAACCTGTCCATAGCAAATTCGCGCAATAGATGCACCATCATCATTATCACCAACGCATCAGAGGCGTAACGATGCAAACTACGCATGATGCCGCCGGCATACCACTGTTCATGAGTCAAATATTCCAGAGACTGATAAGCTTGGGTAACGCCAGTATCAAAAAATATGTACAGATAAAAACCACTGATAACGACTATCCAGTAATAAAACCAACCCAGTGCACCTAATTGATAAAAGGGGTTCCATTTAGCACCAAAAATAACATCGAACCAGTCCTCAACATGTTCGAACAAAGTTCTTAACAACGTTTTAAAAACTAACACGCTTTAGTTTGCTCCATTAACCTGATTATTTTGACGCCATGCCCGCACTATAAATGTTCCAATAGAACCAAGGATAATAAGACCCATGAAAATTCCTATGAAAATGGAATAATCAAATTCATACCGACCACTATGTGGGTCATATAGAGTGCAAAACAAACGTATATTATTTATCCACCCTTCTACTAATGAAGATTCTGTACGGTTTCCAAACATCAATTCCTTTAATGGTTCGATCAGTTGTGGTGGTTCGTATGTAACACCATAGATTTGTCGATACACATTACCATCGGCATCAAGTATCGTTATCTGTGATAGATGGTCAAAACCTTTGGCTGATTTAAAAAAAATAAAACCTATATCATTGCTAAGCGAATTAATAGTTTCTTGATCTGTGCTCAAAAATTCCCAGGCTGGAATATTGATATTGCGTTCACGGGCAAACAAGCGCATACGTTCTGGACTATCTACAGCAGTATCAAAACCGATTGTGACAACAGAAAAACTTTCTTCGCCTAATGCTTCTCGGGCGATGTCGACAACATCCGCTAAAGAATTTGTTAATGTTGGGCAGATATGATGACAGCTGGTATAGATCAAACTAACAATTAATGGTTTGCCTCGATACTGTGTAATATCGACAGACTTTTTATCCTGATTTAAAAAGTTATAACTACCTATCGTTCGGTCTATTGCCGCTTGACTTAATTCAATCGCCTTGTCTTTATCATATTGTGCTGATTTATGAACATCGTGACTTGCGGGGATGGCTTCAAACGAGAAGAGACATAAAAAAACAAACCCAATCTTTGTAAGAAAAGAAATAGTAATTGGTTTTTTATAATTAGCGCATGGGACTTTAATTGATTCTAGTGACACATGATTCCCACATAATTTAAATAAACAAAACATCCAGGACACATGCACAGAGTAATAATGTCAGTTGTATTAATGATGCATGGAAGTTTTTTCGCGCTGTATCTATTGTCGGCAACCGTACCAGATCATAACTGGTCTTGAGGAAGTATAATCCGCCGCCAAGCGCGCCCAATAGATAAACCCAGCCTAAGCTATAAAAATAAGGCAATATCGAAACTAAAACTAATGCCAACGTATGTGCAAATATTATTTTAGCCGCGACCGGTTTTTCAAACACTGCTGGCAACATAGGTACACCAGCTTGTTTATAATCATTGGCAAACACAAATGCTAAACTCCAGAAATGAGGAGGCGTCCAGAGAAACAAAACTATTGCCAATAAGATTGGTGCTGGCGCTAAGGAAGGGTCAACTACTGCTGCACCACCGAGCACAGCAAAACTACCTGATAATCCACCGATGACGATATTGAGCCAGGTTCGCTGTTTTAACCAAACCGTGTAAACAACACCATAGGTAAATGCGCCTAGAAAAACATAGAGTGCTGAAACTGGATTGATTGCTATTGAGGTTGCCACCACGGAGACAAGCAACAGTAAACCAATAACCGTCAGCCAATATTTATCCGCCTTAAAACGACCTGTTACAAACGGGCGTTTTCGTGTGCGCTTCATGGTTGCATCTAAATCGCGTTCAACAAATTGATTAAACGCACCAGCACTAGCTGATGACATTAGAATTGCTACGGAAAACAAAAGAATCTTCCAGGTTTCCGGAAGCGGCCCCGGGGTAATTGCTAGACCGGCGAGCCCGGTTATCATGATCGCGAACCCGATCCTGAGCTTACAAACTGATACTAATTCTCTAATAACACCAGACGTCATTGTTGTTCCCCGGGCGTTAACGTAGTGGCCAGACTTCTGCGAGATATTTCCAGTTTACAAAATAGTAAAGTACGAAGGTTGTAAAGAAGACAGCAACCAGAACTATCGTTCCCGGAATCTTTGGGTGCTCGTCGCTACCATACTCAGTAGCTGTCGTAGACTCTGTTGGTTCAGCTACAGCTGTCTCTGTGCTATCAACAATTTTCTTTCCAAAGAAGATTGAACCTACTGCGACAGCAATAAACATGACACCACCTAGCCCTGCTAAAAGCGCACTCATTCCATTCAAACCCATCATCAAATTGGCGGCACCGGGAAAATCATACGGTAATACGGCATCAGCTTGAGAGATATCCCAATGACGTCTTGGTACACCAAGGGTACCTGCCCCCATCATGAACAGTGAGATACCGGCGACACCCAATCCAAAGACATAGGGCTGAAGCTTTGCCATGCCCGGAAACATTATTTCGCGCCGAAATATAAGCGGAATTAATAAATAGGTTACTGCCATAAACGCTAGTGTTGTTCCCGCAACGACGGTCGCATGAAAATGACCAGGCACATAAATAGTGTTATGGATAATAAGGTTAATCTGTTCAACCCCCATTACAACACCAGAAATACCACCGAGGAAACCAAACAAGATTAAGGAAATAAACATTCCCGAGAAAGCTGGGTTGCCCCATGGGCATTTACGTAACCATTCGAAAAGACCATTGGTATAACCTTTCTTTCGTTGTGCCGATTCGATCTGTCCAGGTACTGTCATGCCGTGAATCATGCTACCGAGTACCGCTAGATAAATTGCATAACTGGTATTAAAGATCTTCCATTCTGAACTAATACCCGGGTCAACCAATAAATGGTGCGCACTTGCGAGTTGCAGAAACAGAACATACAAAAGAAAAGCACCTCGACTCACTTTTTCTGACAACGGTTTTGCACCTAAGACGACTGCTGAGATCAAATACCAGATAGAGATATGTGCCGCTACATTAATCTGTTGCGATGAATGTCCAAATGCCCACCAAATAGTTCGATACATCAAGGTATCAATATGACTGACATAACCGATGGACCAAAGAAAAGTAGGTATAAGAATAATAGCACCTGATGCAATCGTGAACACAGCAATGACGGCAGCAACAGTTGCACCGAAGGTAACCAATGGTACCGAACCTTCATACGTCTTTTCCTGTTTCGCAATGACTAAAGTACCAAAGAAAACAAAACAACCAATCAAAGCACCAACTGCAAAGAGAATAACGCCGACGTAAAAAGAAGGATCTGCTTTCAATGGCACATAAGATGTAAACATCACACTGGAATTACCCATCAAAACCGCAACGTTAGTGATAGCTGCGCCAATTAACATCAAAGCAAATCCGGCCCACGCCCATCTGGGTGTTGCTAGTCGACTACCCAAAAGGACAGACGATGCAAAATACAAGACAGCCATTTCAAAAAAGATAATCCATACCACTAGGAGATTAATACCATGCGCAGTAAGTGCGAGATAAAACCAGTCCGCAGGTAACAAATGGACAGCCTTCCAACGCGTCAATGCCACCATTATTCCAAAAAGCCCACCGACAAGAAGAAAGACCACTGCTACAACAGCATTAGCCTTAATCAGATTTTCAGCTGATTTATAAACACGTAGACCCGTCGTTTGGCATGTTCTGTATTGTTCGTTAGTTGCCATAGTTTATTTCCCCTCGTTATCGACGACGTACATCCTGCCAAGCATGGTGTGATGTCCTATACCACAATATTCATTACAAACGATTCCAAATTCCCCAGTCGATTCAGGTGTGATTGTGAGCACCATTTCGTAATCGGGGTGTATTTGTAAGTTGATATTTACAGGTTGCAAAGAGAAACCGTGCATCCAGTCTAAAGATGATAAGTGAAGACGATATGACTTCCCTTTTTCCAATTCCAGAATCGGCCACCACTGCCAGAGTCTTGCAATCATATACACATCTTCACCAGCTGGTGGATGCACAACTGGATATCCTGATTCTTCACGGACCGTATACTTTTCCGTCATTGCTTCAGTCTTAGCAGAGAATTGTTCAGCGGTGATTTTATAAGCTTCGTTTGATAAGTTTTGTTCACCGTATGCATGCCAATAGATCATCATGAAAAACATAATCAATCCCCAGACAAATGCGACGATGACCCAGATGAGTTCTGACTTTGGTACAGGTTCATTCCACCAGAGCCTGTTTTTTGGAGGGGTAACCGACATAGTGTTATCTCCTTTGTATTTATTTAGCTACCGGAATAGTGATGATTTCCATGATGCCCCAGACAATATAAAAAACGGTCGGGATAGTGACTCCGAGAAAGAGCAGTAAAAAAGGGTTGTCCAATATCTGTTGTATCACCGGTATGCGTTCAGGCGATGATTCTTCATTGCCAGATGCACCATTTTCTTCAGACATAACGCCTCCTTAATAACGTTAAAAGAACATCGATCTGATCAACTTATATAGCTATATAAGCGAATGCCTGAATGTATGCTATTTGTCGATTTTTTTTCTTAACCTAGATCAAGTAGGCGATTTTATGCGGGTGAATCTGGAGGGGATTTAGAAGAATTTCTTTTATTATTTAGGAACTAACATTCGAATTGCTGCAAAGGAACTAAGGGCAAGAATTAGGATAATGGCAAAAAACATCAGGTTGCGATTATCAAATTTTCGCTCTGCAGCATTTTCAATTTGATTCAATATCCAATCTGAACCGAAGTAGAGGATAATCCCGGCAAGCGTATAGGCTATTAGCTCTGTCATTAATTGCTGTCCTGATAAATTGTTTCATTCCATCATTAGTAATAATGCAATTTGCATTACACTGTTATTTATTATTTACTCAGATTATAAATTAAAACAACCACTCATTATAAGATAGCAGAGTCTCAAAACATTACCTGTATCAATCATGCAGATTATTAAAAACAGTCACTATCCGAAAAAATGTTTTTTTCTTCTCAACTGTAGTGCCTTAATAATGTCACTGCTGATTGTTTTCCTCAGTACACACATAAGGCTAGGAGAAGCGGGATTGGGTTGTAGTCCCTGGCCTGATTGTTATGCGCAACTCTCTTTTGCTGATGGTCCAAAAGGACTTCAAATACCCGATTCTGAATTTAAACCATTTCGGTCAATGCACCGCAGCATTGCGAGTATATTGGGTCTTAATATTTTAATTATCATGTTAATAGCTCTTTGGTATCGCAAAACAACATCACCGTTATTACCAATATTGATGTTTCTGGTTGTACTTTTTCTTTCAATATTAGGCATTGCAACACCAACAAGAAGCTTACCCCTAGTTACAACGGGAAATATTTTAGGCGGCATTGTATTGTCAGGGCTTATATGGAGACAAATCCTGATGACTAAAGGCAAACAAAAAAAACCAGCACCCTTTATTTTGTTTCTAGTATCTATAACACTAACAGTCCAACTGATCAGTGGTGCCTGGGCAAGTGCAAATTATACCGGCTCTGCCTGCCCGAAATTATTAAGCTGCACTTATACAAATAATATAACCGGAAGCTTCTTTGACAGCATAAATTTATTTCGCAAACTAAAACTTGATAATGATTACCATCTTTTCATAGATGAGACATCCAGTATTATTCAATTTAGTCATCGGATCATCGCAGTACTTTTATTAATTTTAATTGCAGTTGCATTATGGAAAGTAAAGCGTGAATACCCTGCTTTATTCAAACCATTAATGCTAGTCAGTATTGTTTTCTTAGCTGAGTTTATTCTCGGAGTTGTTAATGTATTAACTGAAATGCCATTATGGACCAATACGCTGCATAATTTATTAGCAGTAGGATTATTATTTGCTACGATTAATTTAACGATGATGATACACCTCAATCACAGCGATCATTAATACGGTATAGGTGAAGATTAATGAGTATCGTTTGGAATAATAGAAAAAACTGGTTGAAAAGTGCACACAATACAAAATGGTGCCTTATTGGTTGCTCCATAGGTGATTTTGGCACGATTGCTTATTTCCAGTTTAATGAACACACTTTTTCAACTCTCACCGTTATGCTGCTAGCCATGCTAAATGGGTTAATCACTAGCATCATACTTGAGACAATAATTTTATATCGATCAAATTTCAGATTTCGAGATGCACTGATGACGGCCTGTGGCATGAGTTTTATCTCTATGTTGGCGATGGAAACCGCGATGAATTTGACCGACTATGTATTGACTGGCGGAGCGATATTGACTTGGTGGGTAATCCCTATTGCATTGTTTGTCGGTTTTATAACTCCATGGCCTTATAACTATTGGCGCTTGCAAAGACATGGTAAATCTTGTCATTAACATGCGGCATTAAAATTCTTGAACCGACAAAAACTTACTTAAGATATTAAACTTATATTTGTTACTTACCGTTATTTATCATCGCCCTGATTACAATAACAATAAACAAGAAACCACCGACTGCAGATAATAATCCACCTAAACCCATTATGCCCATCCCTGCAATTCGTTCTATTGAGTCCAAACCTTGTGCAGCACCAGCTATTTTTCTTTCAACACCATATCCACCAGACCAGACTAGACCGAAAATATGCAGGAATTGACCTGAGGCATATATCCATAGTTGTATTTTCGAAAGTTTGAAATTAACTCTGTCAAAACCCAAGGCGGGTAATAATTGATAGCATAGCCCCATTAATGCCAATGAAACGCCAACGATGCAACCATGATAATGAGCGGGGATTTTGACATTATTACCATCGATCATAAAACCCATAATGCCTCCTACTCCGAACAACAATAACGATGTCAGTAAGGCTGCATAAGCTGATGATTCTTTAGGTGAATCTACTTTATATTGAAACAATGCGAATAATAGCGCCATAGCTAACGGGAAAACGGCGAGACTGCCACCAAAACTCATTAACATAGTAAACATTTGACGATGGGAAACATCTGTAACGTCATACGAATAGTAAACAAGCGGCGTCATAAAAATTGAAAGTAAACCAACACCAAATAAAAATAAGGCAACCCGCGGGCTTAGAGGCAGCGATATTCCAGCACTTGATGACAACCATAGCCAGGCCACCATCATCAACAAGGTATAAGTAAATTGAAGAACATGTCCGCCACTCCAAAAAAGCAGTTCGTAGTAAACCTCACTAACTAACTGGATAGGTAAACTAATGTATGACCAAATGAATGAGGCCATTGCTATAAAGACACCAATCGCTGCACAGTTTAATCCGAATCTGATCACACCTTGGCCGCTAATTTCTTCTCCAACCTTAAACATGGCGCTCATACTAAATACGACTTGAAGAACAATGCCTAATCCAAAAATGACTAGTCCTGTCAAAAAAAGTGAATCATCTAATACCGGAATGTAATTACTCATTAATGCATTAGCGCTTCCAAGAAAGGGGGAAATAATTATTACTGCAGTTCCTGCTAGCACAATGATAAAACTAATTTTTGGAAACCATGGAAATATAGAGCGGCTATTTAGACTCCATAACACACTGGCAAATGATAATATCCACACCAATGAAGACAAGTTCACATGTATCACCAATGCTGTGTGAAAAAAATCAGCGAATGGAATAAATTCACCAATCACTGGCGTTCGAGCAAGAACTAATAAAACAGCGAAAACTCCGGCACCTAATAGGGTGAAGACTGCTAGCAAAAACCAGGTAGTCGCCAGATCCCTTCTATAATCTGTCGGAACGTCAATGATATATGTAAAAGGCATTTTTGAATCAGACTGGGTTGATTGACTTCATCAGAGACTATCGTATACCAATTAGCTTATAGCATACTAATAAGAAATTCCTTTTTATGTTTTGAAATAACCTGTCTATTTGTATGAGAATAATAAGGTAAATTTTAATGACAGGTCTTGTCATAGATGCAACTTAATGGTTCTAATTATTTAACATTACATTTGTACGGCTTTAGAAATTTCGACAACTACTTGTTCCAAACTAGCATCAAGCCCCTTCATCTGATGATGAATGCGCCCTCCTTTATCCAGTATCGAAATCATATTTGAATGTGCAATGTCTTTTTCTGTATTACTCATTGGTTTATAACGCACACCAAATAAGGCGGCTAACTCCAGGACATCAGCTGAATCACCATTGAACATTTGCCAATGTTTTTCATTTAACTCTTTATCTTTCATGTATTGATTTAAAGTCTCTGGTGTATCTCTTTCAGGATCTAGTGATACTAAAAGAAAATTAACGTTTTCTTTATCCTCAGGTGGAATATTATTTTCAATGTATTTCAGTTTAGCCAGGATAATCGGGCAGCTATGTTCGCAATAAGTATAGACAAATGCTACGACCTGTACTTTGCCTTGCAAAGAGGTGATATTCACATTCTTGTTATTATGATTAACCCATTCTGATTCAATATGGTATATCGACTCATCCGGTAACTCAGCAGCGATAAGCGACAGACTGATAAAAAACTGGACCAATAAAGATGTGATTATTATTTTTATAATATTCATATTTATAACTTGTCTTTTACATCGCTTGCACAACGAAAACCCAATGACTCAACTGTATAATGTGCACTGTAACTACTACGCATGGCATAACGCATAAATGCGGCATAATCTCCGGGATCAACGGAAGATGCTGCACCAGCCCCACAAAAAAGCTGTTTATCGAGTTGCGTATCACCACGAGATTCGCCCGTGACTAATGCTGTGTTGAAATCGCTTACCAGCTCCCAGACAACGCCGTGCATACCATAGACCTGCCAATAGTTGGCTTGTGTTTCATGAACATTCGGCAGCTTCACCGTGTTCGGTTTAGAGTACCATTCCAGTATCTGCCGTTTGTATTCTGGCTCTTTACTTCCATCGGCCAGATTGTGACTTGCCTTGGCGACATATTCCCATTCACTAATAGTTGGGAGGCGTTTATTGACTGAGCGACAATATGCTCTTGCTGCAAACCATGACACATTAGTTACTGGTTGTGCAGCGATATCATCCATCACATCATCTGAAAAATGTTTTAAATAATTACTATCGCTAAAGACTGGTTTAATTCCTGCTTTATCCCATTTTGTATGCTGTTTGGTAAAGTTATGAAACTGTGAGTTAGTAACTGGATATTTATCAATATTAAAGGATTCTACCGCAACAGTTTTTACACCATCGTCGCTTTTAAATAATGGTGTGTAGTGTCCTTTGGGAATCTGCACCATATCATCTTCGGCATACGCGTCGACGACACTCCATTGTAATAACACACCGATACAAAGTGTCCCTATGATGTATCGGTGTGCTTTTTTTAAAATCCTAGTGTTTTGCGCGTTCACCTGAAACTTGTTTAGGCGTGATTTCACCACCATTATTATTCCAAGTATTTAAGACATAAGTCAGTACATTCGCGATTTTTTCGTCGGACAAGCTGACCGCTGGCATAACACCATTATAGTCAGAACCATTTACCGTGATCTTTCCACTCAGGCCTTTCAACAAGACCCCTATCGCGCGTTCAGGTTTTGATAACAGATAGTCTGACCCGGCAAGCGGAGGAAAGGCTCCAGGTATACCTTGTCCATTTTCCTGATGACAAGCCTGACAGTTCTGCTCAAATATCCTCTGTCCAAACAGGACTCTTTCTTTTTTATCTTTGGCTTTAACAGGTGCTGGTCCGCTATCGCTAATGGTTTGTATACCACCTCCTTCTGGCAAATAAACCGTGTCATGTTGCTTTCCGGAATAAACCATAAGATCTTCTTCCCCGTTCACTTTCAACATACCCAATGCACCTTTGTTAAAGGTACGAAAAATTGAATGATCAACCACGATCAATGTTCCTGGCACTTCAACCTTAAATTCCACTATTGCTGAACCACCTGCCGGAACTAATGTAGTTTGCACATTGTTATTTATCGCCGTGCCACCTTCTATATAGACGCTATCAAAGATCTCACCAATAACATGAAAAGAAGACACAAGGTTTGGACCACCATTACCGACATACATACGCACCGTATCGCCAACTTCAGCTGTTACAGCATTGTCGCCAGCCATAGCACCAACAGCGCCATTGAAAACAACATAATCTGGAATCTCGGTTATTGCCTTTGCCATATCAAATGGTTGTAAGCCTTCCTCACCATAACCACCCTTGGTGTAAAACTCACTTTGCATAACATAAAATTCTTTATCTACTTTTGGTAATCCGCCTTTTGGTTCAACCAATATCAATCCATACATGCCGTTGGCAATATGCATCCCGACTGGTGCCGTAGCACAATGATAAACATATAAACCTGGATTCAATGCCTTAAAAGAAAATTGCGAAGAATGGCCCGGTGACGTAAACGACGATGCCGCACCACCACCCGGTCCGGTAACTGCGTGCAAGTCAATATTATGAGGCATCTTGCTACTAGGATGATTATTCAGATGGAATTCAATTGAATCTCCTTCACGCACACGTATAAAACTACCTGGAACGGAACCGCCAAAAGTCCAATAAGTATATTCGACACCATCTGCGAGCATGCCTACTTTCTCAATCGTTTCCAAATTTACGACCATCTTAACCGCGTGATCACGTGTGATCGGAGGGGGAACTTGTGGAGCAGCGGTTAATACCGCATTTTCTACCGGTAATTTAGATTCTGCCATCGTCGACACTGGTTGTATCAACAAACATACCAATAATAATGTAGATACTCTCACGGGCTCGAACACAATATTCATCATCTCTCTCCTCTCTCTTTCTATATAGTCTAGTAATGAGAGTAAAACACCGGGAAAAAACTAATTCCTTGATCAAGGTCAAATCAGAAGACTGCGTCAACTAGAGCTGGAACTCAGGTAGAACTTATAATGTGCTCAGGCTACAGAGTAGATATTATTGGTAAACGTCGTATGAAAATTACTAGCGATTAAACCGAGCTATTAACAAATTCTTGTAAACTTTTGATGTCTTCAAAAACTACATGGCTGCTACGATCAGACTTGACGCCATATTCAGCTAATTGATTAAAGGCTCGTGAAAGGGTCCCCGGTTGTATACCCAAGTGCGCAGCTAGTACAGTTTTGTTAAAAGGAAGATCAACATGGTTTTCATTTGAATTTTGTTCTAAGAGGTCGATTAGAAATAGTGCCAAGCGTCTGGTCACACCCATTGTTTTATATTGTTCAAACTCATTGACCAAAGTATTAAGCTGTCCAGATAAACGAACAATCATTCGTAAGGCAATATCGGGATCTTCTTTAATCATACTCTTTAAAGAAGAGTTCTTGATTTCAAGAAGCTCACACGACGACGCTGCATAGGCGCTGGCCGGGTAACGTCCAATAACTAAAGCGGCTGGCTCGGCAAAGCTATCACCATCCTTAAAAACGTGTAATACCGATTGCTCAGCATTCACATTTTCCTTAATGATAGACACCCAACCTTGAATGATGAGAAAGAATGCGTTCGCTTCATCACCTTGGCAAAATATAAGGTCATCTTTACTAAATGAGAGAGTCTTCGATTTACTGCATATTTTTTCAAGATGCTCCTCATCCAAACCTCTAAACAAGGTTGCAGACTGCAGTTTCTCAATAAGATCCATTGGCATTATCTTTTAGTACAGTGTCTTTTATAGATATGGATAATATAGTCAATATAGTAATGATATTCTTCATTTTCTTAAATTTTTAATTATCCCATCTCATGCTATAAATTATTTTTATCTAGACTTTGACCAAGTGCTACACATTCATTCTAACTCTCAGAGAACTAAAACTCATTACACCGGCAACTGTCCCAATAGCAACTTTATACTGTATTCTTTGCATATTTAGTGTGTTAATCACCGTTTTATCAATAAACATCATTCTAGAAGCCTGAAATCGTTAATAATTCTGGCAATACTAGTGAGATTCTCCTATAGTGCGTTCAGCTACAGATAGTGTTATTGGCAGTTTTGGTCTTTTCCATCCGTGATACTCTCATGAATTCCCCGTTTCATTACCTGTACAAAATACACAATTTGTTTAATTTAATTCAGGTGAAAAGAGACATGGCAACAGGAACAGTAAAATGGTTTAACGAATCTAAAGGTTTTGGTTTTATTACTCAGGATGATGGCGGCGCTGATGTATTCGTACATTTCAATGCTATACAAGGTACCGGATTCAAAACTTTGAACGAAGGTCAAAAGGTAACTTATGACGTCGAGGACAGCCCTAAAGGCCTCCAGGCAACTAACGTTTCCGCTTAAGTAATACCTAATCGGATAAACCGATATAAAGAACCCCGTTTCGGCGGGTTTCTTTTTTTTTGGGTTTATTTGCAATAACAACTTCAATACTCCGAAAGGGGAAAAGAATTGAAAAAATTATTTATTGGCAATTTAGCCCCTAGCACTAAAGAACAAGAACTCGAAGATCTATTCTCGGAATTTGGCAAGGTTCGATCACTTAAATTAGTGACAGATGTATTTTCTGGTCAGTGCAAGGGATTTGGTTTTATTGAAATGGAAGGCCATGAAGCACGCGCAGCAATTGCTGGCTTGAATGGCAAAGACTTTAACGGCAAGCAGTTAAAAGTTAATTTTGAAGTCGTTAAGCCAGGACGCGGCCGTCGTTAAGTTGTAGTACTGAGGCAATCAGAGCAAAAGCTTCTAAGTCTCTAGTAAGTATGCATATGGTGGTTCCTGTAATGATGGAATCACCCACTTCATAAACAATCTCATTTTCTAAGCAACAATTTTTCGTTTATTGCTATAAATTTTGTTGCTTCTCTAATTAGCAAATCCGATGTTAAATCTGACACGCCATAAACTTCTACTCTGGTATTAAAACGTTTTTTGATTCGTTGTAATAAAATATCAAAATCACCATCGCCTGAAGCTAGTATTACAGTGTCACAGTTTTCTGCTTCTTCAAAAACATCTAAGGCGATACCTACATCCCAATCTGCCTTTGCTGACCCGTCAAGGCGTTGCAACATGGGCTTGAGTTTTACTGTAAAACCTATGGCTCGCAATATGTTCTGAAATTGCTTTTGCTTTTCATCACCACGATCTGTTGCATACGCAAACGCATTAACAATTTCACGTTCACGAGTGACTTCAGCCCAAAATTTATTGTAATCAAAACTACATTGATAGGCTTGCCGACACGTGTAATAAATATTTTGCACATCAACAAAAATACTGATTTTTTCCAATATTACACCTGCCGTAGTTTATATAAATGAGTGTTACTAATTAGATCGAGTAAATGAACTATATTAAACTGGTTCACCCAGAAACTATACTAATTGAGAGTACAGTTATCAAAATTTATTATAATTGATTTAGATCAACACTAATTTATCACAACAACCTATTATTTAAGTGGTGTTAATGGAGTGATAAATTAAATGAATAAACCCTATTACAAGAATTTAAAAATTGTTATTTTTCTATGCCTCGTCTCTCATATTAGTATTGTTTTCGGATTAACAGCTGATGAAATCGTGTATGAAACAACTCAGGAAGTTTTAAATCGACTTGAGATAGATAAAGATCGATTACAGACTGAAAGAAAATACATAAAGGTAATAGTTCGTGAATTAATTATGCCACATATGGATTTCAACACTATGTCTGCTCTAGCTCTTGGGGATAATTGGGAGATACTAAATGGCGGTAAAAAAGCTTGCTTGAATCGCGGCTTTAAGAACTTATTAGTCGAGCGTTACGCAGACGTTTTGTTAAGTTATCGTGATCATGATATTTATTATCAAACCGCTAAACCTATTGGCAAGAAAGACTATGTCTCTGTAATTCAGACATTATCCCGTCCTGAAAAAAAGTCTTCAACAATTGAATATCGTATGCACCCTTATGGTGATAGCTGGAAAGTAGCAGACCTTCTTATAGATGATGTGAGCCTGATCAGGAATTATAGAAAAATATTTCATAAAGAAATAAAGCAAGAAGGTCTTGTAGACTTTATTAATAGTTTTAGGGAGTGTAGTTCGTAGCAGTATATTTTTCTGACAGACGTGATTATATTAAGTCTATGCCTGAAAATATTTCATTTTTATACAACCGTCTGATACTAGAAAACCCTGTTTCCGTTATTCTTGTATCTCTGTGTCTTGTTGCTATTTCACTCTTTTATTCCTTCAATTTTGAACTTGATGCATCAGGTGAATCACTTGTATTAGAGAATGATACTAGCCTGAATTATTACCGCCAAATAAGTCAAAAGTACACTTCCGATGACTTCATCATTATTGCTTTCAAACCGTCCACAAAACTTTTATCAGAACAATCTATTACTACTATACGCAAACTTCGTGACGATCTTTTAGAACTCGAGAATATAGAATCTGTCAGTTCTATTCTTGATGTTCCTATTATTTATGAATCTGGATTGAAACTATCTGATATCACAGGTGACCTTAAGTCACTTGATTCAGCTGATGTAGATTATGACCTTGCATATAAAGAATTCAGATCAAATCCTCTCTACAAAGAATTGATTGTTAGTAAAGATAGCACAACAACAGCTTTACAAGCATTGTTTAAAAGAGATGCCGAATACGATGCACTATTAAACCGTCGCCAACAGTTGCAATCATCAACTCATACTTTATCTAATGATGAACTAATTGAGCTTGATAATATAAAACAAAAAATAAAAACCAGGAACAAATTACTTTCAAAAGTTCGTGAACATGACATTAAAATAATACGTGAAATAATTGCAGAACAACAAGATCGAGGAACATTATATCTAGGCGGAATTCCCATGATCACGGTGGATATGATTCAATTTATTAAACATGATCTTGTTGTCTTTGGTAGTGGTGTATTCATATTTTTAATCTTAATTCTTTCTTTGTTCTTTCATAAAATTCGTTGGGTATTATTGCCAATGTTAATTTGTGCCATAACAGGTTTAAGTTCAATTGGGTTTATGGGTTTAAGCGGGTGGGCTATTACAGTCATATCATCTAACTTCTTATCTATCTTGTTAATAATCACCTTGTCACTAACAATTCATCTCATCGTACGTTATAGGGATCTACAGATAGCACATCCTGCCTCAACACATAAAGAGTTAATCCAGAAAACAACTTTATCAATGGCTCGTCCTTGCTTTTATACAATACTGACAACTGCTGTTGCATTCGCCTCTCTGGTTGTCAGTGAAATTAGACCCGTGATAGATTTCGGCTGGATTATGGTGATAGGCCTAGGCATAGCATTTATTGTTAGTTTCACAGTAATGCCAGCATGTTTGACTCTGCTTGGCGGTACTGAAACACCTTCTCAAAAGGACAAAACAAAAGCTATAACTTTATATTTAGCAGGAATGGTACATAGTAAGCCAATTTTTATAATCGTTACATCTTTAGTTCTAATGCTTTCTATTGGCTATGGCATCTCAATGCTAGAAGTCGAGAATAGATTTATAAATAACTTCAAATCTGATACTGAGATATATCAAGGTATGAAATTAATTGATAATGAATTAGGTGGCACGATGCCTTTAGATATTATTATTGACCCTGATAAGTCATTTATAGAGATGAGAAACGAACTCGCAACTGAATCGAATGAATTGGATGATTTGTTTTTTGATGAAGTTGGGGAGTTATCAGAACCTAATTATTGGTTAAATCCAACAATGCTGGATAAGGCTAAGTCCCTACATGAATACCTGGAATCCTATTCTGTTATAGGAAAGGTAGTTTCAATAGTTACGTCATTGAGTATTGTAGAAAAATTAAATGGCGCACCTTTTGATGAATTTGAATTAGCCCTGGTACGTAAACGCATTCCCGAATCAATTGCTGGCGATCTAGTAAGACCCTATTTGTCAGATGATTCTAATCAATTACGTTTCAGTATACGTGTTATAGAATCTGACCCAGAGTTAAATCGCAAAGAGTTATTGAATAATATTTATAATCACCTAGTCAACGATTTAGAATTTGAAGATGATCAAGTTCACATGACCGGGATGATGGTATTGTATAACAATATGTTACAAAGTCTTTATCGTTCACAAATTTTAACCATAGGTGCTGTTTTTACTGCCATATTTTTGATGTTTATCATTTTATTCAGGAATATCTATCTAGCACTAATAGCAATTATCCCCAACATATTCTCAGCAATATTGATCCTCGGCATTATGGGTTGGGTTGGTGTCCCACTGGACATGATGACTATAACAATTGCTGCCATAACGATTGGTATTTCCGTAGATAATACCATTCATTATTTACATCGGTTACAACATGAATATCCACTTTGCCATGACTTTAAAGAAGCTATCGATCTCTGTCATGGCAGTATTGGGAAAGCTATGTACTATACATCTATAGCAATTATGTTTGGTTTTGCATTGCTTTCATTTTCGAATTTTATCCCGACTATATACTTCGGCCTACTAACCAGTTTTGCCATGTTTGTAGCATTAGTTGGAGATTTACTATTGTTACCTGCAATTGTATTAATCATGAAACCAAAGATCGCATGATGTTATTTTCAATCTTAAAATGAGCAAAAATTTTTATATTCTTTTATGTTTAATAATCAGCCTGTTGAGTGCGAATGCTGTATGCATGGAAACAGATTCGTCGATAACACCTGAGAAACTAGAATTCCATGTCGTTTACAGCGAAGACTTACGCGATATCATGCAGCGCTTAAATCAATTAGTTTATAAAAAAGAATTAAGTGCTCCACATAAAAATGAGTTGCGCAGTCAATATCTGGAAAAACTGGTCTATACCGTTAATGAGTTAGGATTTGCTGCAATAGTATTGCAAGAAGCGTTACCCGGCTTTGATTTAAGCTCAGAAGAAAAAGATATTTTTCATGCGATCGCTATTCAATTACAGAAAGAAACCGAAAACTTTAAAGAAATGGCCGAACAAAATGACACGATTAATATGGAGCGCTCCTATAAAAGGTTAAATGACACCTGCTCCGCATGCCATGAACTATTTCGGTTCTGAATCTAATACAATACTAGTAAGAATACTTACCAGTTCTCAATCGCCGTGCGAAGGTCCACTTCAAATGTCCAACCTGTTTTAGATTGCTTATATAAAAACTCATAAGCGTCAACAATACTTTCGAGATTTATCATCCCTTCTTCACCCAGTTTTTTTACATAGTCTGGGAATCTTTCTTTGACCCTATCTCCATTTATCAAACCATCAACAACAACATGAGCAACATGGATACCTTCAGGCCCAGCTTCTTTTGCCATTGCTTGAGCAAGTATTCTCAATGCGGCCTTTGATGAATTGAATGCGCCAAACTCTGCTCGACCTCGCAACGACGCGCTTGCGCCAGTAAATAATATAGTTCCTTTGTTATTAGGTTGCATGCGGCGTAAAGCTTCCCGGCCGAATAAAAATCCGCCAAAACAACAAATTTTCCACACATCTGTAAAATAATCAGCTTCCATATCGATGATTTTCCCCGGAAGATTATTCCCCGCATTATAAATTGCAACATCAACAGCCCCTATCTCACAAGCTGCATCAAATAAGTTTTGGGTTTGACTTTCATCAGTGCAATCAGTGACATGTGCTGTGGCCTTTCCGCCATTTTCTTCAATGATAGAAACTATTGTGTCTAATTTAGATTGTGTTCGTCCCGCCACAAAAACATGTTTGCCAAGTGAAGCAAATCGTTTGCAGAGTGTTCCTCCAAGTCCATTTTCTGGACCAACGCCGATGATAATTGCAGTCTTCATTAAATGTTCCATTCGCTATTACAGGAATGAGGAATATAGCTGTGTTCTTGAGAGATGTTAAGGAGTTCGGAGTGTGCATCATTAAGATACTCTTAGAATATAGCAGCCTCTATAGGAACTCGGTAACCATTATATGAGGGTAAACCGGCATAAGCCTAGTTGGTAAACAAAAACAACAAGTCCTAATTTCCTATAATAATTAGTTATTTAGCTTTGTTAATGGGTTTCCCATTCACCCCAACCTGCTCATGCCAGATTTTTATTAATAACTTATGAGTGATTACTTGCTTAAGTAATGAGAAATATACTATGTCATTAAAATTAATTGCCAAACTAAGCTGTTTACGCGTTAATATATTTTCTCCGCTGCGAGCACACTGGAAAAATATATGAATTCAGATACTGATTTAAAAACTATCGGCCGCTATAAAATTGAAGAACAAATCGGCGAAGGGACATACGGCGTTGTCTATCGGGGCCAAGACCCTCTATTGAAAAGAGATGTCGCTATCAAGGTCCCAAAAATTGACACAAACTCACCTGAAGTAACATTTGAATTAGGGAAATCTTTCTATAACGAGGCACAGATTGCGGGAAATTTTACCCACACAAACATCACGACGGTATTCGATGTCGGTAGAGATAATGGAATAGACTATCTTGTCATGGAGCTCGTGCCAGGACGACCTTTGGATGATTACTTCAGTGATACGGGTATTGAGGACGTAGAGGAATGTTTGGATATCATATATAAGTGCTGTGTAGCATTAGATTTCGTTCACTATCACGGCATCATTCACCGTGACATCAAACCAGGCAATATAATGTATAACCGACCACAAGGTCTGGTGAAACTAACGGATTTTAGTATTTCCCATTATCTGGAATCGAAAGAACATGTTAAACAAGCTGGCACATTGGCATACATGGCACCTGAACATTTTCTTGAAGCACGCAAAATCACTGTCCTGACCGATGTCTTTGCACTGGGTAGTACCATGTACAAAATGTTAGCGGGAAAAGTACCATTCAAAGGAAATAATGCGGAAGCGTTAGTCAAAAATATCCTCAATGAAACGCCCTCTCCATTGTGGGGAATTAGAAAAGATGTATCAGAAGAGGTGTCAGCCATAGTAGACAAAGCTATGGCGAAAAAAGATGAAGACCGATATCAATCCGCATTGGACTTTGCCTCTGATCTTAAAAGAGTGCATAACAATCTGATACTAGAGAGAACCAAACAAACAGCTACGATATCGTGGCCACCCGAATTAGAGTACTACACAAAATTCAGGCAAAACGACTGGTTTCGCTATTTTTCTCCTGATGAAATACAACAATTATTGCAAATTGGTTCGGTCAAAGAAGTCGGAGACGGACAACCCATCATTACCGAAGGAGAAGACAGTAAAGAATTCTTTTTACTGATAGAAGGTCAAGTAATGGTAATGAAAAAGGGAGTTAATATCAGTCTACTTGAGAGCGGCGCCTGTTTTGGTGATACAAGCTTGCTTGGTGAATCGACACAACGTACCGCCAGTGTTAAAGCTGTAGGCTATGTGATTCTCTGGACTATAGATTCAGACAAAATAGATAAATTGTCAGCTGAGAACCGTTCGTCATTGTTTAAGACCTTGTTGGGAGTTTCTATGGAACGCCTTGAAGAGCTTACTGGGGACGTAGCATCGTTTATTGGCGAATCTGATTTGCAATTATAATTTAAATATAGATAGCAATTTTATAAGGTATAAAATAATTTTGCCATTTTGAAAGCTAATGAAATGGCGCGCCCGGAAGGATTCGAACCTCCGACCCCCTAGTTCGTAGATAAGTCGCCTAATTCTAAATTTCTTCCGTTAATTAATCACTTAACTTTATGAAGTGTCCCATTAATAAGAGTGCTCTTGGTTAATAAGTATTTGAAAACACTAAGACAGCTTTAAAACTATGGGACAAATCTGGAACAAAACAACTAATCATTAATCTGAGTCATTATAAGTTTGCTAAACTATATTTATGCACAAGAAAACTACACATTACTTGTTAATACTGTTCTTTGTTCTTGGAACAACTCAGGCTTTCGCAATGTCTTGCCACATGTCTGGTGTAGATCTCACAGATAATATGCAAATAAGCACGTCAAATGACGATTGTCATACTCCCAATTCAGAAACTGACAATAACCTAGTTGATTGTCAGTTATGCAAAGTTTGTTCAACCAGTAACGTATCATTTATAGAGCCAATCAAGTTTTCGCAAACCAAGAATTTTGAAATTAAAAATTACATCGCATCAAATTATCATCCGATAATCACAGAGATTCCCACACCTCCCCCTAATTTATAGCCCTGTTTGATAACTATTTTTGTGCTCATTTGAGCATGTGAAATTATATTATGGAGCTATATGTATGTATAAATTAATTGTAATTTTTATCGTCTGTACTTTAAGTACTGATGTTTTATCAAGGCCTGTTTCTTATCCAAGTGGCTGGACGTTCATGAGCATGAACGATGGGTTTAGGAATTCGACTCATATTCATTATTCACCTTCAGCCAGATACTCCGTTGGATATAAAGCAGAGTATTGGCGTGATGATAAATTCCAGATTCATGCACTTCAACTTAACAATCTGTTAAAACGTTGGAATAAAAAACGTTCTCAGGCAAACCTCTACTTAAAATCAGGATTAGGTTTAGTCTATTCAGATTATCAATCTTTTAATTCTGATATAGAACCTGTTGTATTTACTGGCATGGCAGCAGACTGGGAAACACGTAAATACTTTGTTTCTTATGAAAATAGATTTATGAAGTCTAATGAGATTACAGATAATTTTAGACAAAAAGGCCGAATTGGTTTTGCACCATATATAGCTGATTTTGGGAAATTACATACATGGATAATGATAGAAGTAAATCATGTTCCAGAAGATGTAAATAAGTTCACATACACGCCATTAATTCGCTTATTTAAAGGTCCTTCAATGGTTGAAACCGGATATAGCAGCGAAGGAAATTTTTTATTTAATTTTGTTCATCGTTTTTAACAAGAGGATAAAGAACATGAAATTTATTTTTATATTTATACTACTTACTTTTTTAAATATTTCTTATGCAGCTGACAACACACATGGCCATGAGAACCATGAACACTCGGAAAGTGCGGAAGGTTTATCTGTAGGTAAAATTGACCCTGATGGTGTAACAATTAGTGTCGATGTTTTTGGCTTAGTTTGTGATTTTTGTGCTCAAGCAATCGAAAAAGTTTTCATGAAAAGAGATGAGGTGTCTGGCATTAAAGTCGATCTCGCTAATGGATTTATAACAATTTTTACGAAACAGGGAAAAGACCTAGGTGATGATTTAATAAAAACATTAATTACAGATGCGGGTTATAACGTAGATAAAATTAACAGGAACTCATTCTAACTATGAAATACATTTCAAATAAATCATTAGTTATTCCTTTTCTGAACTTATTTACCAGCTTTGGAACTATTATTTGCTGTGCTCTGCCCGCTTTGTTCGTAACAATTGGTGCAGGTGCAGCACTTGCAGGTTTAGTTTCTAACGTACCTCAACTAGTCATTCTTTCAAAATATAAAATTGAAATATTTCTTATTGCGGGAATGATGATCTTCATTACAGGTGTTTACCAATGGAAAATGAGGAATGCGCCCTGTCCAACAGATCCGGATTTAGCAAAGACATGTCTACGAATAAGAAAAATAAATAAATATGTTTATCTACTTTCAATTACTCTCTACTTATTTGGTTTTTTCTTTGCGTTTTTAGCTTCAAAGTTTTTTGTATCATAAAAGCAATGGGACAACTATGGGACAAAAAGGTAACTCAGTATGCTTGAAAGCTTTTAAAATGGCGCGCCCGGAAGGATTCGAACCTCCGACCCCCTAGTTCGTAGCCAGGTACTCTATCCAGCTGAGCTACGGGCGCGTTGTTTGAAACTACTATTTAGCTAATTTTCATACTTCGATCTAGCAACTCTTCGAGTTGCTGTACTCTCGTCCTTTGGGACGACACTTGTGCATTCTCGACTTTGTCTCCTGTGTCGTTCTACCTACTGCTTCCATGCAGTCGTGCACATCGTCCGCTGGGCTACGGGTGCATATTTGAGAACGGCGAATAATATAGAACTTCGGGATTTAGTCAAATGGCGGAGAGAGAGGGATTCGAACCCTCGATACGGGATAAACCGTATACTCCCTTAGCAGGGGAGCGCCTTCAGCCGCTCGGCCACCTCTCCAAAATATTTAACACAGCAATATCGCCCTATAATTGGGTGATTTCCCAAAACTTTATGCTGTTTTTGACCCTAGATTTTTAGGTCGTCAAGGATACCCTTGCCGGGATTCCGGGTAAAGACTAGTTAAAAAAACCTTCTGATTGAATATAGTATATTTAATACTTATTCATCATCGGTTTTCTCATCCTGTATCCGATCATAAATTTCTTCACGATGTACGGCAACATCCTTAGGCGCATTAACACCTATACGTACTTGATTGCCACGGATGCCTAACACCGTAACATTTACTTCATCTCCAATCATCAACGACTCACCAACACGTCGAGTTAATATCAACATCTCAATTCTCCTATATCTTCCTTAATCAGTGGTTTTCCATCATATTATTTTAAGTAAAGCCCCTAAACGTAATCAGCGTTTCTCAAGCCTAATGGTATTACTCCATCATTTTAGCTCATCGGGTACTAATTGGTCACTTAGGCTATAGTACCATCATCCAGTCCGAAAGCCGCATGTAATGTACGTACTCCAAGCTCTAAATACTTTTCGGCCACTACGACAGAAACCTTAATTTCCGAGGTAGAGATCATTTGTATATTAATACCCTCGTCAGCCAATGCCTTGAACATAGTATTGGCTATGCCAGCGTGCGAGCGCATACCCACCCCCACGGCAGAAATTTTCACTATGGTGTTATCACCTGAAACATCCTTCGCATCGATATCTTTTGCTGTTTTCCGCAAAATCGCGAGGGCTTTCTCATAGTCATTACGATTGACCGTGAAGGTGAAGTCTGTGCTGTTATCCAGACCTACATTTTGCACAATCATATCGACTTCAATATTAGCATCGGCAATAGGCCCGAGTATTTTAGAAGCGATTCCAGGCATGTCTGGAACACCGACAATCGTCAACTTTGCTTCATCGCGGTTGTGAGCAATACCTGATATCAGTGCTGCTTCCATATTTTCATCCTCATTGGTTATTAACGTGCCTGGACCATCTTCAAAGCTGGAGAGAACACGTAAATTAACATTATATTTTCTGGCAAATTCGACCGATCTTATCTGCAATACCTTGGAACCGAGGCTGGCCATTTCCAGCATCTCTTCATAAGTAATAAAGGGGAGCCGTTGCGCATTCTGGGCTATTCGTGGATCTGCTGTATAGACGCCATCAACATCAGTATAGATTCTACATTCATCTGCCTTTAAAGCAGCCGCCATGGCGACTGCTGTCGTATCAGAGCCACCCCGGCCCAGAGTCGTAATGTTGCCATCTTCATCAATGCCCTGAAAGCCAGCTACAACAACGATTTGACCTTCATCTAGTTTTTTATGAACACGGGCAGCCTCAATATCAACAATCCTCGCCTTATTATGTTCATTATCTGTACGAATATGAACTTGGCCGCCAGTATATGAAACTGCAGGATAGCCTTTTTCTTCCAGCGCCATACTTAGTAAAGCGATGGTAACTTGTTCACCAGTAGACAATAAAACATCCAGTTCGCGAGGTGTCGGCGTATGTGATAACGCTTTTGCAAGCGATAGTAGACGATCAGTCTCACCACTCATCGCAGACAATACTACGACGACCTGATTACCCTGTTTTTTCGTTTCGATTACTCGTTCGGCAACGGCTTGAATTCGCTCAATTGTGCCGACGGAAGTACCGCCATATTTTTGGACTATTAATGCCATATCACTGATTGTAGTAAAAAGCGACGAATTCTAGCTGAACTAGGCAATATAAGGAATAGAGAATCAGGTGGAAATTTGACTGCGAACCCAGTCTGGGACATTTTTTAGTGCGTCTTCTAACCCTGAAGGGTCATTTCCACCTGCCTGAGCCATATCCGGTCGACCACCACCTTTTCCACCAACTTGCTGTGCGACATGGTTGACCAAATCACCCGCCTTAATTCTGTCTGTGGCATCTTGAGTTACACCCGCAACCAAACTCACTTTTGAATCATTAACTGTCGCTAGTATGACTGCTGCGGTGCCAAGCTTATTTTTCAATTGATCGACGGTATCTCGCAGGGTTTTGGGATCGATACCTTCTAGTGACTTTGCAATGATATTAATCCCTTCAATCGATTCTGCATCACTGGCCATATCCGAGCCTGCACTACTGGCCATCTTGCCTTTAAGTTGCTCCAACTCTTTTTCCAGTTTTCGGGTTTTGTCTATTTGAACGGAAAGTTTCGAATCAACTGACTCTATATCTGTTTTAAGGATTTCCGCGATACGTTGCAATTTAACTTCTGCATTTTCGATCCAATTTAATGCACCGACACCAGTCACCGCTTCTATTCGACGAACACCCGATGCCGTTCCCGATTCAGACACAATTTTAAAAAAGCCGATATCACCAGCGCGTTCAACATGCGTACCACCACAGAGTTCGCAAGAAAAATCACCGCCTATATTTAAGACACGGACAGTGTCATCGTACTTTTCACCAAACAATGACATGGCACCAGAAGCTTTTGCTCTATCTAATGACATGACTTGAACTTCGGTTTCTTCATTTTTCAAAATTTGTGAATTAACCAGTCGTTCAATTTCCTGAACCTGCTGTTTTGATAAGGGTTCATTATGTGAAAAATCAAAACGTAATCGATCATCTGCAACCAGAGACCCTTTTTGTAAAACGTGATCGCCTAAAATATTGCGTAAGGCTGTATGTAATAAATGCGTCGCCGAATGATTACGCATGATGTCGATACGACGTTTTTGATCAACAGACGCGCGTACAACATCTCCCACTCTTAATAAGCCCGTACGTAATACACCAAGATGAATATGCGATTGACCTTGTTTCTTTGTATCTTCTATTTCAAAAAACACATCATCAGTAAAGAGTTCACCCTTGTCACCCACCTGACCACCAGACTGAGCATAAAGCGGGGTTTCTAATAATATAACGCCGCCTACATCACCTTGTTTTAAAGACTTTACATTACGACCATCCTGATAAAGCGCAATAATGGTTGTCTTTTGCTTTAAACGTTCGTAACCCGTGAACTCACTCACCAAACTATCATCGGTATCGACAGAGACACCAACATCGAACTTACTAGCAGCCCTTGCACGTTTACGCTGTTCTGCCATGGCCTTGTTAAAACCATCCATATCTACTTTTAAATTCCGCTCACGGGCTATATCAGCAGTAAGGTCAACCGGGAACCCATAAGTATCATATAAGCGAAAGACATCCTCTCCCTGAATAACATCACTATCAATTTTACTTATCACCTCATCCAGAACCTTTAATCCTTGTTCTAGAGTCTCTGCAAAACGGTCTTCTTCGGCTGATAATACTCTTTCTATATTTGACCTTGATTGCGCTAACTCAGGATAGGCTTTGCCCATTACCTGTTCGAGTACGTCGACTAATTGATAAAAGAAAGGCTCACTAAAACCTAACTTATTACCATGTCGAATTGCACGACGGATTATTCTACGTAAAACATAACCGCGACCTTCATTTGAAGGAATAACACCATCGGCGATCAAAAATGAACAAGAACGAATATGATCAGCAACTACTTGACTGGAGATGACATCAAGATCTGTTTTACCAGCAAGCTCTTTTATTGAATGAATAATTTTTTCAAATAATTCAATTTCATAATTATTATGTACATCCTGCATAACAGCAGTAATTCGTTCAAGTCCCATCCCGGTATCAACAGATGGATGAGGTATAGGTTTTAAGTTACCACTCGCATCGCGATCATATTGAGTAAAAACAAGATTCCATATTTCAATATAACGATCCAGATCTGCTTCTTCTGAACCGGGAGGTCCTCCAGGAATATCTTCACCATGGTCATAGAAAATTTCACTACAAGGACCACAGGGACCCGTATCACCCATGGACCAAAAATTATCAGCTTCACCACAACGACTAAAACGATCAGGTGAAACACCTATTTCTTTTAACCAGATATCAGCCGCTTCATCATCATCTTCAAATACGGTTATCCATAGCTTAGATTCTGGTATTTTTAACTCTTCTGTTAAATATTCCCAGGCATAAGCTATTGCTTCACGTTTAAAATAATCACCAAAACTAAAATTACCTAGCATTTCAAAAAAGGTGTGATGCCGTGCCGTATAACCAACATTTTCAAGGTCATTGTGTTTACCACCGGCGCGGACACAACGTTGCGATGATGTCGCGCGTTTATAATCTCGTTTTTCTCTTCCAAGAAAGACATCTTTAAATTGCACCATCCCTGCATTTGTGAATAACAATGTCGGATCATTGGCAGGTACTAAAGAGCCACTGGAGACGACTTCGTGGTCTTTTGATTTAAAGAACTCAAGGAATGATTGGCGTATGTCGTTACTGGTTTTCATTATTTTAAGAGTTGGCTTATCTGTTCACTACTAAAACCGCGACTATATAGGAATCGGGATTGTTTTGCCTTAATTTGATAATCCTCAGGGACACTTTCACCGTATTTTTTTACCCTGACTTCTTCCGCCAATGACATCCAGTCTATCGATTCTGATTCGAGGCATTGTTCAATCAAAACTTGCTCAATACCACGTTGCCGTAATTCCTGAGTAATCTTGTTCGGCCCCTGCCCTTTGTTAAGACTATGATGCACAAAACTTTCGGCAAATCGTTCATCACTCTGAAGACCTTCACTACTCAGCGTATCCAATAGATCTTCGATCAATGTTTCATCTGTGCAGCGCCGTGTGAGTTTATTTGCCAATTCCTTACGACTATGCTCGCGTCGCGCCAGGAAGTCACAGGCTCGTTGCAAGACTTCCTGGCGTTCTGTACTCAGGCGATTGCTCCTTCGGCTTCTTCTTGTGCTGCTTCGTCTTCAGATTGATCAATATCTTCAGGTGTTAGCTTCGGCAATAATTGTTCTCTTATATTTGCTTCTATCTCTTCTGCTATCTCAGGGTTTTCTTTTAAGAAATTACGCACGTTTTCCTTACCTTGACCAATACGATCATCCTTGTAGCTGTACCATGCACCGGCTTTATCGATAAGCTCAAGTTTCACACCAAGATCTATCACTTCACCAAGACGAGAAATCCCTTCCCCATACAGAATTTCAAACTCGGCTTGTTTAAAGGGAGGCGCTATCTTATTTTTCACGACCTTAACGCGGGTTTCGTTACCCACCACTTCATCACCTTTCTTTATCGCGCCAATTCTTCTGATATCCAAGCGGACCGAAGAATAAAACTTCAGTGCATTACCACCCGTAGTTGTTTCCGGGCTACCAAACATAACGCCAATCTTCATACGTATTTGGTTGATGAATATCACACAACAATTCGCCCGTTTGATATTACCCGTTAACTTTCTTAAAGCCTGTGACATTAAACGTGCCGCAAGCCCCATGTGTGAATCACCCATCTCACCTTCTATTTCAGCTTTCGGCACCAAAGCGGCAACGGAGTCAATAACAACAAGTTCAACGGCACCACTACGAACCAACATGTCACAAATCTCTAAAGCTTGTTCACCCGTATCAGGTTGCGATACTAATAAATCATCGATATTAACACCGAGCTTTTCAGCATAAACGGGATCGAGTGCATGCTCTGCATCGATAAAAGCACAGGTCTTGCCCTGTTTTTGTGCCTCAGCAATCGCTGATAAGGTTAATGTAGTTTTACCAGAAGACTCTGGTCCATATATTTCAACAACACGTCCATACGGTAACCCACCTGCACCGAGCGCAACATCCAAGCCGATTGAACCCGTGCTCACCGTGGGCACTTTAGCCACGGCTTGGTCGCCCATTTTCATAACAGAGCCTTTACCAAATTGCTTTTCAATCTGGCCTAAAGCCATCGATAGTGCTCTTTTCTTATCTTCTTCAATCTTTTCTGCACTTGCCATGTTAATTCTCCATTTATGCTTTATTCAAAATGTGCAGCCATTCCCCGAATGGCCAGCTTGGGAGAACTATAGTTAATACTTTTTTTAATGTCAATACTTTTTACCACCTATGTATTTTTTACTATATAATATATTTTATTAGCTATTAACCATACTTTTGTATAATCCGTGACATTAAACCGATTTCTATAAAAACAATGCTAAACGATATCAAATGGGCAACGCGCCAGCGCTTACAATACATCGAGCTCATGGCCTATTACACGGGTGTTGTCACACGCAGTGAAGTCGCCAAGGCATTCGGCATCTCAGATGCTGCAGCCACAAAGGATCTAAAGCTTTATAGTGATATCGCCCCTGAGAACCTGACGTATAAGCATACTGTCTTTGGGTTTGTGCCAAACCCCACTTTTAAAGAGGTCTTTGCGGATCTTTCACCGGTAACTGTACTACCCATGATAGAAGCTAATCTAACTGTGGTGGGTGGACCAAACCAGGACAGCGCTGTTTTTGGAATTCCTGTTGACGGCCTTGCCTTACCTAACCGATTACCTGATAAGGCCGTGCTGGCACAGGTAACACGTGCAATACATAACAAGAAAAAGCTCAATGTTAGTTATCATTCACTTTCAAATAGAAGCACTAATGAAAAGCGTATTATTGAGCCGCACTCACTAGTCAATACCGGTTTTCGCTGGCATGTCCGTGCTTACAACGAAGACACATTTGATTTCAGGGATTTCGTCTTATCACGCTTTGAAGCTGCAGAATGTAGGGACGAACTAGCTGAATCCAGCGCGCAATATGATGATGATTGGGTTGAGATTATCACCATGAAATTGACGCCACACCCTAAGCTAGAAGATAAAAACCGAACTAGCCTGCTGATAGATTACGGCAGTGATAATGACATTATCGAGATTAAAATCCGGCGCGCCTTGATTGGCTATTTACTTCAACAACTGTCTGTAGATACAACACAAGACCATTCATTAAACCCGAATAAGTACCAATTGATTGTATTGAATCGAGATGAGATTGAGCCTTTTGCGGGTTGGGCGTTTAATTAGGTTATCTGCTATTGTTGATGGCGGGAATGATGCATCTGATCAATTGGACACCAGCTAGTTAGGAGGCAATCTCGAATTGCAGTTATCTATGTCACCCAAAACCCATCCCCCTATCCCTCCCGAATTAATTGAAAAGTGGCAAAAAATTGTCAATATCATGGCCGAGAGTATAGGAGTGCCCGCGGGTCTCATCATGGAAATTCACGAAACAGAGATAGAAGTATTTATTGCTAGCAATACAAAAGGAAACCCATACGAGAGAGGAGAAAGAACAACTTTAAATAACGAGCTCTACTGCGAGACTGTATTATCGCAGCGAGACCTACTCCTGGTTCCTAATGCATTGAAAGACCCTGTATGGAAAAACAACCCGGACGTTCAATTGAACATGATCTCGTACTTGGGTTTACCCCTGTTATGGTCTAATGGAGACCCTCTGGGAACGATTTGCGTGCTGGACAATAAGGAAAACGCATACACTGAACTCTATATTGAGCAACTTAAACAATTCAAGCAGACCATCGAAATGGATCTCCAATTTATATCCCAAACTGCTGAATTAGAAAAAGAGGTTACATCACGCAGGAGTGCGGAAAATAAAATCCAGCTCCTAAATCAAGAGTTAGAACAAAAGGTTAAGAAACGCACGCGACAACTTGAATCTATGAATGAACATTTGAAAAAAGAGATTATTGAGCATCAGATTGCAAATAAGAAAATACAGGAAGTTGAAGATAGATATCGCACCTTAGTTGGAAACATCCCCGGAGTAACCTATCGCTGTGCATTTGATGAACATTGGACTATGGAATTTATAAGTGACAATGTGGAAATACTAAGCGGTTATCCTGCAACTGACTTTCTTCATAATAAGGTGCGTTCTTATGCCTCGATCATTCATGTAGACGACCAACAATTGGTTGAAGACAGTGTTATGAAAGGTGTAAAACAGAAAAAAAACTATGACATTGAATACCGTATTGTTAATGCTGAAGGCAACACTTGCTGGGTTCATGAAAAAGGAACAGGTATTTTCGATGAACAGCAAAACGAACTCCTTTTCCTTGATGGCGTAATCATTGACATCACCGAGCGTAAACAAGCAGATGAACAACTAAGCTTCCAAGCAAGTCACGATGCGCTGACTGGTCTAGTTAATCGACGAGAATTTGAAAAACGTGCCAAACGATTGATTTCGACAATAAACCAAAACGAGAATGAACATGCATTGTGTTTCATAGATATCGATCAGTTCAAAGTCGTAAACGATACTTGTGGTCATATTGCTGGAGATGAAATGCTACGACAAATAAGCACCTTACTAGATAATGTAGTCAGACATCGTGACACGCTGGCTCGCTTAGGAGGTGATGAGTTTGGGGTATTAATAGAACACTGCTCACGTGAAAGTGCCGAACGAGTTGCAGCTTCATTACAAACAGCGATACAAGAGTTTCGATTTTCATGGGAAGAACACTGCTTCAGTATTGGGGCGAGTATTGGATTAGTTCCTATCACCGGATCGACTGTTAATCTAACCGAGTTGCTCAAGGATGCCGATGCCGCGTGTTACATGGCCAAGGATAAGGGTCGTAATAGGATCCATGTGTATCAATCTGATGATGCAGAGCTTGCACAGCGACATGGTGAAATACAATGGGCAACGCGCATCATACAAGCCCTAGAAGATGATCTATTCTGCCTTTACGCCCAACCCATTGTATCTCTCGATGGCAATAATGGCAGCTATTATGAACTGTTGATAAGAATGCTCGATGAGAAAGGAGATATTATTCCTCCGGGAGCCTTTCTACCTGCTGCTGAACGTTATAGCTTGATATCAAGAATTGACCGGTGGGTGATTACAAACACCTTTGCTTTATTAGTAGAAAACCCTAAATTTATGGAACAAATTGAATACTGTTCAATTAATCTATCAGGGCAATCTTTAGTTGATATGGAATTCCAGGAATTTGTCATCAACAAATTAATGGATTCACCCTGCATATCAGAAAAAATATGTTTTGAGATAACAGAGACCGCAGCTATCTCAAACTTAAGTACGGCCAAATTATTTATTACTAAAATGAGGGCATTAGGCTGTATGTTTTCTCTCGACGATTTTGGTAGTGGTTTTTCTTCGTTTAGCTATTTAAAAAATATGAAAGTAGACTACCTCAAGATCGATGGCATGTTTGTCAGGGACATTGTCAATGACTCAATAGACCATGCCATGGTGAAATCAATCAACGACATAGGCCATGTGATGGGGATGAAAACCATTGCTGAGTTTGTGGAAAATGACGAGATTAAAGGCATGTTAAGAGAGATTGGTGTCAATTATGTGCAGGGTTACGGTATTGATAAGCCAGTTCCGTTTGTTGAATTGCTTGTTTGATTGCATCAGCTCAATCTTTCTAACCCTCTGTCCACTTTTATTGGGAAGCAAAGGTATTTATTCGTTAACGCTTATGTCTGCTTTGAGCCGGTAACTGTATATTAGTATTCATTAAGAATCTTTTTGTAATAAGTCTTTTAAGCCTTGAATTGCTAATAGACAAGACTGCTCTCTGACCTTTAAGCGATCACCATCAAAGCGAATTCGGGTTGTTGTTCCGCTACCGCCTCGCTTGTACCAACCCAAGCATACTGTACCGACAGGTTTATCTTCTGTTCCACCGCCTGGGCCGGCTACCCCGGTTATTGCTACGCTATAATCTGCCCGGCTATTTTCGACGGCACCGCTTGCCATGGCGCTTGCTGTTTCTTCACTGACTGCACCATATTGTTGAAGCGTATCAAACGGGACAGCTAACATTTCTTGCTTGGCTTCATTGGAGTAGGTAACAAAACCACGTTCGAACCAGGCAGAACTGCCTGGGATACGCGTTAGAATTTCAGCGAGACCGCCACCGGTGCACGACTCGGCTGTCGCAAGTTTGCTTCCTGTTGTTAAAAACAATTCTGCAAGTTGTTCTGCTTGTAATGTTGCTACATCACTCATGGCGACATATTTCTTTTCTCTTTAAAGAATGATTGTATTAATGCACGGCATTCATCTTCCATTATGCCTTTGTCGATATCAACCTTATGATTTAATTCTTCTGTTTGTAATAGATTAAAGATACTGCCGCACGCGCCAGTTTTTGGATCTGCAGCAGCGAAAATTATTTTGGAAAGTCGCGCATGGACAATAGCACCCGCACACATAGCGCAAGGTTCGAGTGTGACATACATTGTTGCATCAGGCAGACGATAGTTGTCGACATTATTGCCTGCGTCACGTAAGGCTATTATTTCAGCATGCGCTGTGGGGTCATTGCTTGAGATAGGCTGGTTCCAACCTTCGCCTATAATTTTATCGTGATAAACAATGACTGCGCCTACAGGCACTTCATCAAGCGCTTTCGCTTTATGTGCTAATTCAAAAGCACGCTGCATCCATTTAACATCATCATTCATGGATGCTAATGAAATGTCATTCCCACTCAATAGTGGCTGGTGGTTTTCCAGAAATATCATAGGTTACGCGCGAGATGCCATCGACTTCATTGATAATACGATTGGAGACATGTCCGAGAAAGTCATATGGAAGGTGTGCCCAATGTGCTGTCATAAAATCTACCGTAACAACTGCACGTATTGAAACGACGTAATCATATTTACGCGCATCACCCATCACACCGACAGATTTAACCGGAAGGAAAACGGTGAAGGCCTGACTTACCTCATCGTATAAATTATTCGCACGTAGTTCTTCGATGAAGATATTATCTGCAAGACGCAGTAAATCGGCATATTCTTTTTTAACTTCACCTAGGATTCTTACACCTAAACCCGGACCTGGAAACGGATGTCGATAGACCATTTCTTTTGGTAAGCCAAGTTGCACGCCTAAGCGCCTTACTTCATCTTTGAAAAGTTCACGTAGGGGTTCGACTAATTCCATTTTCATGGTGTCGGGTAGGCCACCAACATTGTGATGTGATTTAATAACATGTGCCTTACCGCTCTTGGCTCCCGCTGATTCGATCACATCGGGATAGATCGTGCCTTGAGCCAACCATTTCATATCATCGAAATCGTTTGAATGCTCTTCAAAGATTTTGATGAATTCACCACCAATAATCTTACGTTTGACTTCCGGATCTTCAACACCGCTAAGTTCATCCAGAAAACGTTGTTCGGCATCGACTCGTATTACATTGATACCCATATGTTCAGCGAAGGTTTCCATAACTTGATCACCTTCATTCAAACGCAACAAACCGTTATCTACAAACACACAAGTCAATTGGTCGCCAATCGCTTCATGTAATAGTGCGGCAACCACTGAAGAATCAACACCTCCGGATAAGGCTAATAACACTTTATTATTACCAACCTGTTCTTTAACTCTTGCGATACCATCTTCTACTATATTTTCTGTCGTCCATAGCGAATGGCATCCAGCAACTTCATGTAAGAATCGTTGCAAGATAGCTTGACCTTGCATTGTATGTGTTACTTCGGGGTGAAATTGCAATCCATAAAATTTTCGCGTCTCATCTGCCATACCGGCAATTGGCGCATTATCAGTAGAAGCTATGACTTTGAAGCCTTCCGGCAGGGTTTCAACACGATCACCATGACTCATCCAGACGTCTAATAAACCATGTCCTTCATCATTGACTTCATCTTGTATGTCTTTCAATAGATTTGAGTGACCGCGCGCCCTGATTTGCGCGTAACCAAATTCACGTAATTCGGAATTAGCTACCTTGCCACCTAATTGTTCGGCCATTGTTTGCATACCGTAACAAATACCAAGTATGGGTAAACCCATACTAAAGACTATTTCAGGTGCTCTGACACCATTCAATTCAGTCGTCGATTCTGGCCCACCTGAAAGTATAATGGCATTGGGTTTGAATTCTTTTATCGCCTGTTCATCCATGTCAAAGGCATGGATTTCACTGTAAACGCCCGCTTCGCGGACGCGTCTGGCTATCAATTGTGTGTATTGCGATCCAAAATCCAGGATCAGGATACGTTCGGAATGTATATCAGTCATTCAGGGTATTTACTTTTGATTTGAGTTTTAAACTCTGTAGTTTGGTGGTTCTTTTGTAATCGTCACATCATGCACATGGCTTTCTTTATAACCCGCATTACTGATACGAGTGAACTTGGCTTTCTCACGCATCTCTTTCAGAGATGAACATCCTGTGTAACCCATTGCGGCACGGATACCACCTGTCATTTGATGGATGATTGCTGCTAGCGGCCCTTTGTAAGGGACACGACCCTCGATTCCTTCTGGCACTAATTTCTCAATTTCATCATTCTCCTGAAAATAGCGATCAGATGAACCATGTTGTTGTGCCATCGCACCCAATGAGCCCATGCCACGATATGACTTATAGGAACGTCCTTGAAACAGTTCAACTTCACCGGGCGCTTCTTCTGTTCCAGCGAACATGCCACCCATCATTGTACTATGCGCCCCTGCAGCGAGTGCTTTGGCGATATCACCTGAATAACGAATACCGCCATCAGAAATCAATGGCACTCCTTTGCTTTTAAGGGCTTCTGCAATATTCGCCACTGCAGAAATCTGAGGCATGCCAACACCGCTTACTACTCGCGTTGTGCATATCGACCCCGGCCCAATACCAACCTTAACCGCATCAGCGCCAGCATCGACTAGTGCAAGTGCTGCATCAGCGGTCGCAATGTTTCCGCCTATGACTTGGGTATCTTTGAAGTTTTTCTTCACCCACTTGACCATGTCCAATACACCTTTGGAATGTCCATGTGCTGTATCAACGACAATAACATCAACACGAGATTCAACAAGTTGTTCGACACGTTCATGTGAAGTTTCGCCGACACCTACAGCTGCACCGACGCGTAAACGTTCAGAAGTATCAATACAGGCATTAGGAAATTCGGACGCTTTTTGCATATCTTTGACTGTGATTAAACCCGCGAGTTGAAACTTGTCATTTACGACCAGCACTTTTTCAATTCGGTGCTTATGCAAAAGGTCACGAACTTCTTCCTTACTGGCATTTTCTCGGACGGTAACAAGATTATCCTTACGGGTCATGATGTTGCGAACAGGATCATCGGTCTTCTTTTCAAAACGTAAATCCCGACTGGTAACGATGCCAATTAATTCATCACCTTCGACCACAGGAACACCTGATATATTTTTTTCACGGGTCAAATCGATAACTTCCTGGATGCTCGTATAAGGGCCAACAGTTAACGGCTCTTTAATAACTCCACTCTCATATTTTTTGACTTTTCTTACATTCTTGGCCTGTAATTCCGGGCTCATATTTTTGTGAATAATGCCTATTCCACCTTCCTGAGCCAAAGCAATAGCAAGACCTGATTCAGTCACGGTATCCATTGCCGCAGAAACAATGGGGACGTTCAGGGTTATTTCCCTAGTTAACAGGGTTTGTAATGAGACTTCGCGCGGTAGGACATCAGAATAATCTGGTACCAGTAAAACATCATCAAAGGTAAGTGCTTCTTCAGCAATAATCATGACAGGTCCATATGTTGAAATTAAAATAACCGTGAATTATAGCCCCAACTCATTCTACAGCAACCGTCTTCTGCTTTGTTTCAGTATTCTTTTCGCTTAACATAAATATCATGGCACCAATCAAGAGCAAATCACCCGATCCAAACGATATTTACACGATTAGTCGCCTAAACCGAGAAGTTCGCAGAGTTCTAGAAGATGTTTTCCCGACAATTTGGGTACAGGGTGAGATTTCAAACCTTGCTAAACCGGCTTCTGGCCATCTTTATTTCACATTGAAAGACAAAATGGCTCAAGTTAGGTGTGCCATGTTCAAAAATAGACAGTCTGGGCTACGATTTGATCCGGAAAATGGTATGCAGGTCATGGCAAGAGCCAATATTGGCCTTTATGAAGGTCGTGGTGAATACCAACTCATCATCGAATCATTAGAACCTGCCGGGACTGGAGCATTGCAAATTGCCTTTGAAGCGTTAAAACAAAAGCTTTCCTCAGAGGGTTTGTTTGCTGAAGAGCACAAAAAACTACTGCCACTATTTCCAGAAACGATTGGCATCATCACCTCAGCTACCGGAGCGGCTATTCAAGATATCTTGAGTATCCTTAACCGTCGATACCCATACGGTAAGGTCATCATTTACCCAGTGCCGGTACAGGGTGAAGGTGCAGCTATAAAAATAGTTAAAGCCATTAAACTTGCTGAACAACGAAAGGAATGCGATGTATTAATCCTGTCACGTGGTGGCGGTTCTCTAGAAGACCAGTGGTCATTCAATGAAGAAATTGTCGCGCGTGCTATTTATGAGACTGTCACCCCTATCGTCAGCGGTGTTGGCCATGAGATTGATTTTACCATCGCTGACTTTGTCGCTGACCAAAGAGCACCAACGCCTTCAGCTGCGGCAGAACTTGTCAGCCCTGATGTGAAAGAGACTGTTGTAACGTTAAAGCAACATGAAGAACATCTGATACGTTATCAAAACCAAACTATTCACAACCTTCGTCGCCATATTGAATTACTATCACTACAAGTACCTCACCCGAAGCAACGTCTAATAGAGTTAATGCAACGGACTGATGAATTTTCAATACGACTCAGACATCAAATTAAAAATGAGCTATCAAATAATAAAATAACACTTTCTACATGGGCAAATAAAATAAGTGAATTAAATCCTGTGCATCAGGTTTCTCAACAACTCGAAAAAGTAAAACATATACGTTCTCGACTTAAGCAATCAATAAAACTAATTATTGATAGATCTAAAAACGATATTTCAAGATTGGATCATATGCTGAATACAGTTAGCCCCATTTCTACATTAGAACGTGGTTATGCTATTGTCACGGATATAAAATCAAGCACTGTTGTTACCAATGCTGATAACCTAAACGCTGGCGATAAACTTCGGATTAGATTGTCTGCAGCTGAAATTGATTCGACTATTGATAAAATCAATGAAAATTAATTTTATTTTATTAGCAATCTCGTTTTATGTGTCAGCAATTCCTGTTGTCAATGCATTAGAACTTCCTGATGAATCTGCTGTTCCCGGCGGCATTGCTATAATATCGATACATACGGACGAAAAACCAAAAGCTTATTTTCATGACAACAAGGTTATGGTAGTTGGCTCAAACAAGAATTGGAAAGCCATCGTAGGTATACCCCTCGCCAATAAAGCTGGAACACAAATACTGACTGTAAAAAATGAGGATATTACAACAAATTATAAATTTGAAATAAATAATAAAGAATATGAAACACAACACCTCACCATCAAGAATAAACGCAAAGTCAATCCAAACGAACAAGATATGTCTCGCATAATTGCAGAAAAAGAAATTATCTCGAAAGCAAAATCTCATTGGCGAAATAACGAAGCTGTACCTCTACAATTTATTAAACCAGTAGAAGGTCCGTATAGCAGCCCATTTGGTTTAAAACGTTTTTTTAATAAGCAACCGAGAAAACCGCATAGCGGGTTGGATATCGCAGCTCCAAAAGGGACACCCATTGTCGCACCAGCTGATGGTATCGTAATTAATACTGGTGATTATTTTTTTAATGGCAATACTGTATTTATAGATCATGGCCAAGGGTTAATTACCATGTATTGCCACATGGATCGTATCGAAACCAAAGAAGGTACACAGGTGAAAACAGGTGATATAATTGGTCAAGTAGGTCTAACCGGACGTGTTACCGGTGCGCATTTACACTGGAGTGTGATTTTAAATACTACTACTGTTAACCCTAAACTATTTTTATCAAATAACGACTCATGACAACAGAAGAAAAAATATTTAACACATCTATTTCTGTTGTTATCCCTTGCTACAGAGAAACATCCCATATTCTAGATGTATTGAAAAGGATCCCTGAATACATCAATACTATTTATTGCGTTGATGATGGATGCCCTGATAATACAGGCAAATATATTGAAGATAATAACGATGACTCAAGAGTTAATGTTATTTTTCACGAGAATAATAATGGCGTAGGCGCTGCTATGATAACTGGTTACAAAGCAGCAATAAATGACGGCTCAGATATCGTAGTCAAGATTGATGGCGACGGGCAAATGGATCCTGAATTAATAAATAACTTTTTAAGCCCAATATTAAACAATCAATCAGACTATGCTAAAGGCAATCGTTTTTTTGATATAGAGAACATTTCGTCAATGCCAAAGCTGCGACTATTTGGAAATGCCGTCCTGTCATTCATGTGTAAATTTTCAACCGGGTACTGGAACATTTTTGATCCTAATAATGGCTACACAGCAATTAATACTAAAACATTGAAACATATACCACTGGACAAAATTAATGATGGTTATTTCTTTGAATCAGATATGTTATTTAGGTTGAATACTTTACGAGCTGTCGTAGTAGATATTCCTATGACCGCTAGATATGGTGAAGAAACGAGTCATTTAAATATATTTACATCTGCTTTTATTTTCAGTTTTAATCACTCAAGAAATTTTTTTAAACGTATTCTCTATAATTATTTTATTAGAGATTTCAGCGTTGCTTCACTCGAATGGCTTATCGGGCCTTTGATGATTACATTCAGTCTGCTGTTTGGTATCAATGAGTGGCAAATAAGCACGTCTACTGGAGTGTCTGCTACAGCCGGGACTGTAATGCTCGCAGCATTACCAATGATTGTTGGTATTCAAATGGTATTATCTGCACTTTCTTATGATATAGAGAATATGCCAACTATCCCTTTCAGCACTTTAGTTGCTGATGATTAATTTAATTAAAGTGTTTTATATAGTTTCCTTCCAAAAAACCACATAAAGCCCAGCATAAATGGCAGCGAAAACCAAAGTAGCCTTATACTAATTGCCATTGCTGAAGCTTGTTCGAATGGTTGGCCCTGCATCGTAATTAAAAAGGCAAGCACTGACTCTAGTAGCCCTATTCCCCCAACCGTTTGCAGAGGGATTATAAATGCCATATTCATTCCAGTAGTCAAAAACAATGCTTGCTCAAATTGGATATCCAGGTTTAACGCATAACAAAGATGCAATAGCATAAGTCCAGAAAATATCCATCGTATAATGCTGAATGCAAAAATATATGAATGATTTTTAGTCGATATTCTCTGAGAGTCTTCTGCAAGTCTCTCGTTCATCGTTTGTAGTTTTAGCGCAATGCTTGAAAAACCTATTCTATTAAAGACACTTATGAAAAATGACAAGATCTGGATCAGATGTTTCAGCAAAGCATATGAAAACAATATACTCAATACTAATAATGCATAGCTCAAATGTGATATCTCGGTACTAAATACAGTATTAAGCAGTAGCGTTAAAAATATTATGGCTGCACTAATAAAATCGTATACCCTTAAAACAAATAAATTATGTACTGAGCTTACTAATGATTGATTAAGGAATTTTTTAACCAAGAATGGATATATTATATCACCTAACCTTAATGGTAATACACATAAAGAAATAGCATGACATGCACCAACATCAAGACTTGCCATAAAACTTTTGCCATCTTTAATTTTAAAAAAATAGCATAAGCGAAATGCAATAATTAAATTAATGCATGCATAAATTAAAAATGCGATTAGATATTGATTATAGTTAATATCTTCAAATAGATGTTTGAATTGTGATTTGTCAGTTTGGTTGAAAAGAATTGTTAATAAACCAATTGATATAATTAATGAAAATAAAGAAATTATAAATATTTTTTTATTATTCATTATCAATATCTCAACGCAGATTATTCATTTATATAATCAAAGGTTTCCATTAACGGGGCACATATTTCATATATCTTTTTACGTATACTTATTGGCAAACCATCAAAAGCAGGTTTGGTTGATGAATTACTCGTATTCAACTTACCAAGCTTATTAATGTTAATATCCACTACACTGTTCTCAGGCATAAGCACTTCTAATACTTCAGTCAACTTCTGTGTTCTTATTTCTGTAGACCCTAGTGATAAATCTTCATATTTTATTAACCTATATTTTGTATATTTATCTACCGGATCCAAAATCTGTTCATTGTGCAAGCGCCACCTCCATGCAAATTTCTCAGCTTCACTCAATGAAGACCATGTGGTAGTTGCTAATGGATGAACTAGTCTAGTGAAAGGAGTTAAATCAATAAAATGCTTACGCCATCCTAGTGCTCTAAAACTCATTATAGAATTTATCCACGTATATGGGTGTCGAACTATATGTACAACATGCATATTTTCTATGTCTTCAGAGAGTTTTTTACAAAACGGTGATAGGAAAGGATTTATCTCAATTCGTATGCAATCCGATTTAATCTGAAGAAAATCCTTTTTTCTTTGTCTTATTACGTATGCTTCAGATAATTTATTGTTATATTTTAGATAATTTTCAATATTCCATAGCATAAATGCCGGACGAGATGACTTAGGTTCAAATGCAACGTCAATATCACTGATATTTTCCTTCAAATATTCACGTAAAGATGTCGTCCCAACTCTGCCAGATGAGAGAACAAACCTAAAGCATGTACCATCAATTTTATTAAAATTCCCCATAATTATTATTCTTGTCTTTTGAGCAGATATTTATTAACTAACCAACAGAAAAATGATGCATACGAAATCGATAATGGTAATAAGAGAATAAGATTATAACGTGGAATACTTACAGATATGGCTGCCTGAAAAAATAATAATATTAATGAAGGGAATAAAATAATGTGAAAGTATTTAATATACTGCTCTTTTATACCAATAAGCAGAGCCCATGCCAAAAAAAATAAACCAATAAAAGAAAAATATTTGTCTACAAAAAAACCACGCCAGGCTAATAACAGTGTGACTTTTATATGGTTTAGTATGTCTGCATAGACATAGTTTTTTAATAATGCATCTAAACGTGATGAATATCTTTTACCAGCAGCTCTTGTCTCCATCAGTTCATTTAAATTCTTATCAACTTTTTGTCTACCTTCAGGATAAAAACTTTCTGGACTACTAAAACTAAGACGATGAACATTCTTATATCCAAATATTTTTTCTGCCAAGCTATCTCCAAAATCCGGTAACCAATATATCCACCCTGCCAAATATTCCATATTAGTCATTTCATTATGAGCAACTCTGGTAGCCAATGGATGAGAGGCATAACCTATAGTAATTGCAAATTTATCGAAGTAAATTACATTTCGTGTTAGCCATGGTGCTATAGCAATGCTAAAAATTATTACGAAAACAAAATAGAAACTGGAGAAAGATCGAAAATTTGAAAAATATGCTTTTGTTGTAAAGAATAATATTGGAAAAATTAATATCAATAAATAAAATAAGTATAAAAAAGTAGGTCTGATCAGTGCTGTTAATGCTAAAAATAATGCGGAAATAATTGTGTAGTTAATGCTTTTTCGCAATATTGCTAATGGTAATGTTAGCAAAAATATGAATGCTGATGATAAATACAATGACTCGGTTAAAAAATGGTCTGCGTAATAAAATGGTGTGCCTGAAAATAAAAGAAATCCTACAGTAAAATATGAAAATAATTTTGATCTTGATATTATTGAAAGCAGAAACCAGATATAGCCCAAACTTAACGCAAATAGTAGTAATTGAATAACTTTAATTGTATTGAATTCCTCAGGACAATTATGCTCATCAACTCCCACTCTAGATAAATAACATTCAGTACTTTTAGCAAAATCCTCATCTATTATCATCGTTAATGCAAGCAAACCGGGGTATAGGGGAGCAAACCTTGCGTCTGGATTTAGAGCCCCCGTTTTACTATCAAAACTACCAAAAACACCATGAGAATACAGTGTATGCGCATGGCCCAGGTACACATATTCATCCGAATATGGTGTTCTGTCAGTAATATAAAACAACCCAAGCAAAAATGTTATAATGCTCACCGCTGCAATATGTATATACGTCTGCTTCATATGGTTTTAAGAAAACTTTAATAAATTATTCATAAAGAAAAAAATTATGACGGAGTCATATAATAAATTAAGATCAAGGTATAACCCAAATGATGCGCGTTCCAATGGGTATCGTAGTCACGCCTATTTTAAGAAAGAACAATCTATTCTACTCGATGAACTGAATAATTCACCTGAAATTATTTTAGATATTGCATGTGGCTCAGGACTCATGTTAATTCCGCTATTGAAAACCAATGTTACCATTATCGGTATTGATCTTGATATAAATGCATGTGTTGCCGCAAAAGGTAATTCATTAAAAATGATACGGGGAAGTGTGTATTCTATGCCAATTGCCTCAGAAATGATTGACTATGCAGTTTCTTGCCAGTTTTTAAATCAACAACCAAGAGATAGCATAATTCCTTTTTTAGAAGAAGCTTATAGAGTTCTTAAAAAGGGAGGCAAAATAACATTGATCTGGAGAAACGGAAATGCATTAATACATAGAATAGCGACTTGTTTATATAAGGTAATTGATAAAGTGTTTAATAATCAAGAGTTCCCGTACTTTAACCACACAATTTTAGAGGTCGAAAATCAAGCTGAAAATATTGGTTTTAATATATGCACCAAAGAAGTAATCTTTCCTTCACTCTCGTGGCGAAGTAAAAATACAAATAGTATTCTTTCTAAAGTAATTGGAGCCTCATGTTTGTTGACTATTGAAAAATAATTATGACAATTAAAAAAATACCTAAATCAATAATTCTAGACATAACAGAAAACGTTGCATCAGAAATGTCGGACCATGATAAAGATGAAATGGCAATTCCATCTTATTTGCATAAAAACCCATTTATTCCATGGCTAATGTGGAAACGATATGAATCTGTCTCTGAGCTTCTGGACAATAATGGTGAGAAGGCGCTAGAGTTTGGTTGTGGCTTAGGTTTATTTTTAAATGAATTGTCAACCAAATATAAGAAATTATATGCGATAGATTTATTTCCTGAATTTGCCGTAGCACTAACAAAAAAAATAAAAATAAATGTTCAGTTCATTCAGGATGTTAATGAGATTGACAATTCTTCATTGGACACAATTGTAGCTGCTGATGTTCTCGAACATATTGAAGAGTTAGAAAGTGTCATAAAACCTTTTCATAATAAACTTAAACCTTCCGGTAAATTAGTGGTGTCCGGCCCAACAGAAAGTATTATGTATAAGCTTGGCCGAATAGTTGCTGGTTTTGGTGATAAAGGAGATTATCATCATACCAATATTGATAAACTTATAGTGGGCATTACCAAGAATGGTTTTAAGCTAAAATCTGTAAAGAAGCTCCCTTTTCCATTTCTTCCTACATTATTTAAAATATGTCAATTTGAAAAAGAATAACTAGGTAAAGCATTAAATTTACCTTCTTCAATCTGCTGAATGAAAGATCGTTTTTCTATCTTAAATTCATCATTGTCAATTAACTTAAATAACTTTCTATTTGTACCTTTTCTATTAATCCAAAGCAAGAGACTGACAATGTGTGAATTTCCCGGTATTTTGAAATACGGCTGCTTATAATCAAAATCATGTGGATGGCAATATATCCAAGGAACATGGTTTTCGTTCATTGAGCGCAGAAATCTACATATAAGAAAAAGAGGTAAATATCTGAAGTAAATACCACCTAGAAAAGGTATGGAAATCGGACCAAACTTATGGATAGGTGCAGGTAATTCAATAATTCCATTATTCCATCTGAATGGTTTTTTAGGCGCTGAAGGGAAACCATATAATGGACTGCCTGCAGGTAATACACTCGAAGAATAGCTAAAGCCAAGATCCATTAAACAGTCTACTACCCATGTTGTTTTACTGGTTAATGAGAATACAGGAGCTCTATATCCCTTAACCTCGATACCACATTGTTTAAATATAAATTCTTTAAATTTTTCAGTTTCTGAGATAAATTCCGAGGGGTTTTGATAAATTAAGGGCGTGTGTTGATAGGAATGATAGGCAACCTCATGGCCGTTATCAACAATATGCTTTATTAATTCAGGATCAGAATATGCCAGTTTTCCCAAGACAAAGACTGTTGCACTTATACCTCTATCTTTTAAAGAAGATAATAATTCTTTAGATATTGAAGAATAATTGCTCTCTTTAAAGTTCTTTGGCTGATGGTCTTCTAGGTCTAAAGTAAAACTAATGTCATTCATTTGTTTTAAGTTCAAAGAATATTTTTAATTAATGATGGACCTAATTTATTCGCCATAAATAGTGGCATAAATTTCCAGGCCCTTGTTGCATACTTGTAAAACACACTATCAAATGAAGGTATAGCAACACCTTCCCTCAATAGATAGTTATAAAATAATATCGTTGGTTCTGCGCCCCATGATTTTTTATATTTGTATGTCCCTTTATCTTTTCTGCTTCTGCCCATATCGAAAGATAAAAAGCCATAATTACATGCATATTTAATAATCTCCCAATATAACAAATTATTCACACAGCTTGATTTATAACTATTTAGTGAACATGAATAAGGGTGGTAAATCACATTATCGACTTTTAGAAGTAATGCACATGAAACAGCCTTACTTTCATGGTAAATGACTACTACACATGATTGCTCTTTCATTTTCTCAAGTATTAATTGATAGAATTGTATACTATGAGTAGGCGTACCCAAGTCACGCCATGCCTCACTTATCACTTTATAAAAATCCGGCAATAACTCTTTATCACCAAACTTTATAGTGAAATTTTGTTTTTCTGCTTTACGCACTTGATTTCTGGTTTGTGATTTTAACTTATTCTTCCAAATTTTTTCTTCGCCTATTGAGAGATCAAGCATAAAGGTGCAATAGTCCTGATCTGTTTTTATGAATTCATGATTATTGTTCTGTATAGCTTTTCTTGTTTTAAGAAGAATGTATTCTAGATTTTCATTCACAAGAAGATCTTGTAACGATTTATAAGTACCTTCATGTATTTCATTTCCTTTGAGAGAGACTCCTCCATCATAAAAATATGGTGCTGTTGAATAATGCTTTGGTTTTTTTTCAGTAGAGAACAATCTTATCTTTGCATGGTCATCTTCAATTATAATTTTTTTAAGATTATAGCTTTCTGACGCAATATCGTCCCATTCTAGTAAGTCTGAAGGCAGCATATCAAATACTTATTTTCATAAATGCTTTAGCCAATGCCAAATTAACCCGATTGTTTCATATGCAGCAAACCTGCTCACATAAAGGGAATTTATTTCTGGCATAAAATCAAGCAGCAATGAGTTATTATTTTCTGCTGAGAAAAAATAAGTTGGTGCTTTGTAAACTTTTATATTTAGTTTTTCAAAGCTGTACGAAGCGCGCTTCATATGAATCGCATGGGTCACCAAAATTATATTATTAATGCCTTCCTTGTTTAAAATAGTTACAGCATTTTCTGCGTTTTGGAGCGTATTGACACTATTTATTTCTTGCCATTTCGTTTTAGAATTAAATCGTTCCTCTAATACTCGAGACATAACTTTAGCTTCTGCTTCAGATTTGCCAAACACTTTACCTCCACAAGTCATTATTGGAAGTTTTGTCTTAGAAAAAACTTCAGCTGCATAACGCAATCTTACCAATGTGCAAGCTGAAACATCATCTGAACCCTCGTACTCAGGTGCATTTACATATAAATTGCAGCCTAATACCACAATCACCTGAGCATCAGACGCAATTTCCGGTTCAAATATCAATTCTGGCTCAACCAATCCAGCCAAATGTCTTGCGACAAATGGGGTAGAAATCATATAGAAAACAGCGAACATAATAATATATATACTGTTTCTTATTTTTATATTTTTTCTTAAAAATACCCATACAAATATTGCAAGAACAATAAAAACTCCGGGCGGTAGTATCAATGACTTTATAACAGCTAAAAAAATGGAGTTCATAAGAAATGTATTACTAGCACGCTAGATTACTAAACTCTTGAATATTTATTTTTAAAATGACGCATAAAATAGCTGTCTGGTAAAAAACGCATCGCACTATCCCTAATAAAATGTCTGGCTCTGGTCTCCGGGATATACCATTTTGCTCCTTTCCTTGTTGCAGGTTGAATTTTACTAATAGAAGGTCGCATTTTTTGTTCATAGTATTCAAAAGATTGTTCTGGCTCATGCGCGATCAATGCTTTACATAAATGACTCGCGTCAATAAAAGCCGTAGTAGCGCCTTGTCCCGACAGCAAGGTCATGCAATGAGCAGCATCACCTAATAAAACAACCCGACCTTTATGCCATTTTTGCATTTCAATTTGTAATAAATTATCCATATACATTGGAGACTCATTAGGGAAATGTTCAATGACATCATTATAAAGTAGGCTAGCATCTTGATAATTATTCCGTAATGTTTTCCATCGCTGTTCGATCGGTACTGGATTGCGTTGATCAGACTTCCATAGGAATACAGAACCTAACTTTCCATCTCTATTTGTGTACAAAACCATATAGCGGTTTCTATCCATATGATACTCAAACTTATGTTTCAATCCTGCTATATTTTCAAGCTTGAAAGCAGCAACCTGTAAACCTAAATAATGATTTACTATCTCACTTTCTTTAAAAGCGAGCTTTCTTATTGTAGAGTAAAGACCATCAGCTCCAATCACCAAGTCAAATTCTTCTTGCTTACCGTCTGTAAATTCAACTTGAACTTTATTCGAACCATTCTGTTCAATTTTAGAAGCGCTAGTACTAAATCGATATTCAGCAAGTTCTTTGGCATTCTCATAGAGAACAATCTCAATTTCATCACGTGTAATTTGTATAAAATCAACGCCCTGAAATAGTTTTTTATAATCTAAACTTAATAAGGTTGTGCCTTTACTATTATGGTAACTAGCAGAATAAATATCTGTATCGCGTTGCTTTAGAGCTGGCATCATACCCAATTCATCTGCGAACCTGTATGAAGCTCCAGATAAACAAATTACAAACCCACCAGTTGCCCTAATATCAGGAGCTTTCTCAACTATAACTGGATGAAACCCATTTCTTCCTAACCAAATAGCGCACGTTAACCCTGCAACACCTGCACCTTGAATAAGTATTCGACTGTTTTTTTTCATAATTGATGGTTCTGTATTCCAAGCTTACAGATTTAATTTTAATAGAAGCACAGTGAGAGATTATAATTACAAAATTCAAGCATCTATATCATCACTCAAATTCTTCACCCGCTGCTTGTAAATCAGCATGATAGGAAGACCTAACCATTGGAGCACTTGCTACATTTTTAAAACCTAGACCTTCAGCAAATTGCCGAAGGTCTTCAAATTCTTCCGGATGCACATAACGTTCTACTGGTAAGTGATAACGACTCGGCTGTAGATATTGTCCGATTGTAACCATATTGCAATCATGTTGTTTTAAATCTTTTAGAACTTGTTTGACCTCGTCTATTGTTTCTCCTAAACCTAACATCAACCCGGATTTAGCAGGGATGGATTCATTTTGCTGTTTGAATTTTTTGATTAACTCTAATGATGCCGAATAGTCTGCACCTGGCCTAACTTTAGTATATAAGGCGGGAACTGATTCAAGATTGTGATTAAACACATCTGGCGGTGCTTTCTTTAAAATATCAAGTGCAATATCAATCTTGGAACGAAAATCGGGCACTAATATTTCAATCTTTGTCTCTGGAGATTCTGTTCTTATTTCATTGATGCAATCCACAAAATGACCAGCGCCACGATCTATTAGGTCATCTCTATCTACAGAAGTAATTACAACGTACTTCAGTTGCATTATTTTAATTGCGCGAGCCAGATTAGTTGGCTCATCAGGATCAAGTCCTTTGGGCTTGCCGTGTGCAACATCACAGAATGGACAACGACGAGTACAAATATCACCCATAATCATAAATGTAGCTGTCCCATGTCCAAAACATTCGCCAATGTTAGGGCAAGATGCCTCTTCACATACAGTATGTAATTTATGTTTTCGTATCAACGATTTTAAATCTAATACTTTTTTATCTGTAGGCGCTTTGGCTTTAATCCAATCAGGTTTTCTTTCGAGCTTTCCCTCTATAGGAATAATCTTTACCGGGTTTTTATTGGTCTTTAGCTTACCGCGTTTATCTCGTTCTGGCTGTTTATGAATATTATCTTGATACATGTTGTAGTCCTTTGATTCACTTATGCAACATCTGACAAAACACCTGATATCTGATCCAGGTTTTTAAGTAGGTGTTGAGAAAGCTTCTGCTTTACTTCTGCAAAAACAATATCTTTTTTATGTCTAACTATTTGTGTACAAACTAGACCTTTATAACCGCAAGGATTAATACCTTCAAAAGGTTTTAATTCCATATCTATATTTAATGAAAGCCCATGATAAGTGCTACCTTTTTTTACTCGAACACCTAACGCAGCAATTTTTTCTCCATCGACATACACGCCGGGTGAGCCTGATTTTCGATCAGCTTTTATTTCAAAATCACATAAACAATCAATTATTGATTTTTCGATTAGCGAAACAAATTTCTTAATAGAATAAGAACGTTGTTTTATGTCTATTAAAAGATACGCGATTAATTGGCCCGGTCCATGATATGTTACCTGCCCTCCGCGGTCCGTCTCTACGACTGGAATAGTTGTTGTATTAAGTAAATGTTCTGTTTTTCCAGCAAGCCCTAATGTATAGACAGGCGGGTGCTCGAGTAACCATATTTCATCCTCGGTGTCAGCATCACGTCTTTCATTAAAATCACGCATGCGATCATAGGTTGTCATGTATTCCTGAATACCAAGATCTATTATTTGAATGGTCATAATGCCATTAGCACCTTTTCATGAGCAGTAAGCTCCAAATAAATATTATCTAGTTGTTGTCTGCTATTTGCTTCCACAGTAACTGTTATTGAGATGTATTTCCCTTCATGACTGAGACGGCTTTTTACAGCTCCTTCAGCCAAATCAGGGGCATGTTTTCTTACTATTTCAACAATCAGGACATCGAATCCTTCTTCTGCCATTCCCATCGCTTTAATGGGGAACTGACAGGGAAATGTCATAATGCTATCTTCTTCAAGCTCTTGCATAAGATTTTGCTTTTGTTCAATATTTCCAGGAAAGATTAACATATTTTCTTTAACCTTAATGATACTAAAAGGATGATTCTAAAACACGATCAAACTCTAGCTGATCTTCGATCACACATTACTTCAAACGGTAAATTGAGCTGGATTGGTATAAGACCTCAACACCAACAAGCGATGATCATGCCAGAAAAGGCTATATTATTGGAAAATAAAGGTATTGAAGGTGATCATATTGCCAAAGGCTCAAGTAGAAAGCGCCAAGTGACCCTCATTCAGGAAGAGCACCTGCCGGTCGTTGGTAAGTTAGTGGAGAAGAGTATTGTTAACCCAGAATTCTTGCGAAGAAACCTAGTTGTAGGAGGAATTAATTTATTAGCTCTTAAAAGTGAGAGGTTCTCTATCGGAGAATGTGTTCTGGAAGGAACAGGTCTTTGCCATCCTTGTTCACGAATGGAAGAAGCACTAGGTACTGGGGGGTATAATGCCATGCGTGGACATGGTGGGATTACAGCTATTGTGATTCGTGGTGGCACTATCACCTTAGGAGACGGCGTTGCCTTAATAGCGGAATAACTCCCGGATAATTAAGCTCAACAATTGATTGTAATTTTAATACATGCCCCAAACTATTCACTATAATAGAATTATCAACCGTTGGAGATAAGTATGGATATTAAAGAAAATGCTAAGAATGTAGATGTTTGGACCCGTGGTCTATTTATACTGATTTATGGCGTCATATTTTATTTTCTTTTTGCATTAATATGGCTTGTGGTTATTTTCCAATTTCTTATGAAATTGATCACAACAGAGTTGAATGGCCATTTACTAGAATTTAGTGATTCATTAACTAAATATGTTAGCCAAATATTACTCTATATCACCTTCAAATCCGAAGAACGCCCATTTCCATTCAGCCCATGGCCTTCAGATGATGATACGCTGAATTCAGAAACTCTTCGTGGAAATAAAACCAAGAAGAAGAAGACAACAAAGAAAAAGGCAACAAAGAAAGCGCCTAAAGCCCCAGACGAGACATAAATACCGGTTATCTAACTATTATGTGATGTATTTCTCTATACATTCATTATGTAAATTAAAACATGTGATAGAGATAACAAATGTAGTTGCTTAATTTGTAATAGAATTACCTCGTATATGAAATATTTAATTTTAAATAATTAATCCAAGGTCACAAAATGACAGAAAATAAAATAAGTCCACCTTATCTCAGCAAAATACCCATTTTTGCATCGCTGAGTAATGCTGAGCTACAAGAAATCATTAATTCTTCAGACAATGGCTATGAAGAATATGATATGAAGCAAGGGATCATTCGTGAAGAAGAGATTGGCGATTGTATGTATGTCATTTTGGAAGGTACGGTTGAAGTCTCAATTAAGGGCAGCGCTGGTGGACGTGAAATTTCGATTGCTACTTTACGTGCAGGTGATTTTTTTGGTGAGCAATCATTACTCCCTGGAGGCAGTGGAAGAAGGAATGCCAGTGTCCGTGCATTTCATCCAAGCAAGTTATTTCGTATCGATAAACGGCATGTATTGTTAAATGTTGGCGGACTGGATGAGTCGGAGGATGTGACCGTCCAGATATTTAAGTCCGGAGAACAAGAAGTTCGCGATATGCTAGGAAAACTCCGATTATTTGAATCTCTAGCATCATCAGAATTGGATACCTATCGTTCATGGACCGAAGTTCTCACAGTCGGTCCTGGAGATTTCATTGTAAAAGAAGATGAGCCCGGTGAACATTTATTTGTCGTCCTCGATGGTGTTGTTGAAGTTTTTATTATTGATGAAGATGGAAAGATCAACATACTCGCTAAATTGAAACCTGGAGATTACTTTGGCGAGCAGGCATTATTAGATGACAATATCGGAGAAAGAAATGCTTACGTTAGAACAGATAATGAAACGCGGTTAATAAAAATAGCTAAAGATTACTTCAAATTAGCGTTAAAAAGAGACAGCGTTTTGGCAATGACATTAAAAAAAGTAGGTGCTGCACAAAAGGAAGAGATATCAAAGCTTGAAGGAAAATAATAATATAGCTGTTCTTGAACTCCCACTCCTTCCAACCCAAGCTATTCCAAAGTAAATCATTTATACTATAACTACACAGTTACAGTATATGTAACTAGCTATTTTGATATTGGTAATTCTATTTTTCATCATGTCTGCATTAGAAATTAAAAGTTTAAATAAAATATATTCAAATAAATTCGAAGCATTAAAAGGAATTGATCTGAATGTAAAGCAAGGCGATTTTTTCGCGTTGCTGGGCCCTAATGGCGCTGGCAAATCAACTACGATTGGTATTATTTGTGGTCTTGTTAATAAAACTTCAGGAACGGTTAAAGTCTTTGGGCATGATATAGATACAGAAAATGATGCGGCAAAAGCCTGCATCGGAGTCGTACCACAAGAACTAAATTTTTCACAATTTGAGTCATGCCTGAGCATAGTGCTAAATCAGGGCGGTTACTACGGGGTCAGCCGAATTGTCGCAATGGAACGAGCTGAGAAATACCTTAAAAAGCTTGGTCTATGGGAAAAACGCGATGAGTGTTCACGAAACTTATCTGGCGGAATGAAACGCCGCTTGATGATCGCCAGAGCACTAATACACGAACCAAAAATGTTAATCATGGATGAACCGACTGCTGGAGTTGATGTTGAGTTGAGACGATCTATGTGGGATTTTTTGATAGATTTGAACCAGCAAGGAATTACGATTGTTCTTACTACACACTATCTTGAAGAGGCCGAAAGCCTTTGTAAAAATATAGCGATAATAGATCAAGGCATAATTGTTGAAGACACCTCAATGAAACAACTTCTATCAAAATTAGATAAAGAAACATTCTTTTTTGACTTGGTTGAACCTATCACTACGCTACCTGATTTAAACGGGCTTAAAAGTAAATTAATCGACCCTACAACTGTAGAAATTGAGATATTGCGTAAAGACAATATCAATCAGGTATTTGATGTTTTTACTAGTAACAATATAAATGTTTGTAGTATGAGAAATAAATCTAATCGACTAGAAGAGCTATTTCTTGATTTATTAAATAACAATAATAAAACGGATTAGATTATGTCCTTGCAATCGCTATTTATTCCATACAGTACTATTGTTATTAAAGAAGTTTCACGATTTACACGAATTTGGGTGCAAACTATCCTGCCCCCAGCAATCAGCATGACTCTTTATTTTGTGATTTTTGGCAGCTTGATAGGCCCAAGGATTGGGACCATGAACGGGTTTGATTATATTGATTATATTGCACCAGGGATCATCATGATGTCGATAATCAACAATGCCTATGCAAATGTTGTCTCTTCTTTTTATGGTGCTAAATTCCAGCGCCATATTGAAGAAATGTTAGTCGCACCTATTCCAAACTTTATAATTCTCGCTGGTTTTGTCACAGGTGGTATTGTACGAGGCTTTCTAGTTGGTTCTGTTGTCACGATAGTAGCTCTTTTTTTTACGGACCTGCAATTACATAGCTTTACGATAACTATTGCGGTTGTATTGATGACATCGATCGTTTTTTCTCTAGCGGGAATGATAAATGCTATATTTGCAAATAAATTTGATGATATTTCAATCATACCCACTTTTGTATTAACACCACTTATCTATTTAGGAGGGGTTTTTTATTCGGTTGATCTGTTACCTGAATTCTGGCAAAAAGTATCTGCCTTTAATCCTATTTTATACATGGTAAATGCGTTTCGATACGGAATGCTTGGTGAGTCTGATATAAGTATCACTCATGCATTTATAATGCTTATCGTTTTTACAATAACGCTATTAATAATTTCTTTGAAATTGTTAAATAAAGGCGTCGGAATTAAATCTTGACTTGATACTTGTTAAAAAGTTATTCACCCGTATAAACACAACCTGAAGTACATGTTTCTTTAACTACGATAGAGCTAAGTAATGGCAACTGTAATTTGAATTTATCCCATAGCCATTTAGCCAGATTCTCACTCGTAGGATTTTCCAAACCCTCTATCTCATTAAGATAACGGTGATCCAAACATTCAAATACTGGTTTGATTACCGCACTAATATCAGCAAAATCCATCACCCATCCAGTAGTCTCATCAACATCTCCTGAGATATGTACTTCAATTGTGAAGGAATGACCGTGTAGCCTGCTACATTTATGATCATCAGGTAAGTTTGGTAAGCGATGTGCTGCTTCAATGTTGAATGATTTATATATTTCCATAATTATTGACAGTAACCTGATTTAAATTCCTGATAAAGTTGATTAACTGTTTTCCACATGGAACCCACCTTGCCAGTTCCTACAGGCATATTATTCAATTGGGTCACGGGCACGATCTCCCAAGTTGAACTAGTAACCCAGACCTCATCAGCATTTAATAATGCTTTTTCACTAATCGAAGTCTCAGAATAAGTGATTTTATGATCGGCTAGTATTTCCACAACTAAATCTCGCGTTATCCCAGGTAAAACATGCTTGTTTTTAGGTGTCGTAAATATCTCACCATTTTTACATGTAAAAACATTACTTGCGGCGCCTTCAGTTATATAACCATCCCTAATCAGGATAGCTTCCTTTGCACCCTCTTGTTTTGCCTTATGTCTGAGCAAGACACTAGGGAGCAAGGTAATAGCCTTAATATCGCAATATTGCCATCGAATATCTTCATGCGTTATTGCATTAATACCGTCTGACAAGTCCTTTTTTACGATTGGTCGGCTCATTGCAAAAATGGTTGGGTTTTCGGCAAGCGAGATATCGTGATCACGTTCGGTTACACCGCGAGTAATCTGCAGATAAATTGATTGCTCAGATTGCTCAACTGTTTCAATAAGATTCTTGAATATTGAGCACCATTCTGATGATGAATATGGCTTATCCATGTATATAGCCTGCAAACTATTTTCAAGACGTTGCATATGTTCATCAAAACGAAATATCGTACGGTTAAAAACTGGGATAACCTCGTATACCCCATCACCAAAGGTAAATCCTCGATCCAGTACGTTAATTGATGCTTCAGAGAGAGGTTTATATTCCCCGTTTAAATAAACCGTTGTCATAACTATTATTCAAACAAAAGATATACTTCATCTTTTAATCTATTAACGATACCACCTTCAACGATTGATTCGAGTGCTAATAATGGTACTGTTGTGATATTTTTATTTTCCAACATAATATTTAGCACACCTTTTTGATCGCCTTTATTAACAGGTGCCATGATCTGTTTATCGACTTCTACAACCGGCTCAAGTTTTTCATACTGGCCCCTTGGAACTGTTATATAGATATCCTTATTGATACTTAAACTAAGGTTATCAATGTCTGCTTTCCAGACTTTAACGCTGGTAATCAAATCTCCAGCACTATAAAGTTTGTGCGTTTCAAAAAATCGAAAACCATAATTTAGTATAGCCTGACTGGCTTTTGCTCTGGCATTCATTCCATCTGTCCCCATTACAACAGAAATAAGCCGCATACCATCCCTTACAGCTGATGCAACTAGACAATAACCTGCTGCTTCTGTATGCCCTGTTTTAATACCGTCGACACTACGATCTCGCCAAAGTAATTTATTCCGGTTATGTTGCTTAATCTTGTTAAAGGTAAATTCCTTTATCTTGTGTAATGCATAAACCTCAGGATAGTCTCTTATCAATGCTTGGGCTAATTTAGCTAAATCACTAGCCGTCGTATAATGGTCAGGGTCGGGTAATCCAGTACTATTTACAAAGTGTGAATTATTCATGCCCAACTGCTCTGCATGTTTATTCATCAAATCTGCAAAAACACCTTCGGTACCTGAAATATATTCAGCCAATGCAACACTGGCATCATTTCCCGATTGTATAATGACACCATGAAGTAGGTCATCAAGTTTGACCTTCTTATTAACTTCGATAAACATCCTTGAGCCTTCTGTACGCCAGGCTTTTTCACTTACCAACACTTCATCTTCAAGCGAAATTTTTCCATTCGCTAACTCACTCGCCACAACATAGATAGTCATGATTTTGGTTAAGCTAGCTGGGGGTAGTTTCTGATCTGTATTTTGCTCTACCAATAAATCTCCACTATTAAAATCCATCACCACGTATGATGAAGCCTTTATTGTAGGTGGAGCAGGAACAATCATTTCCCCCGCTATAACTTGCAGAGGTACAAATAGCAGAATAAATATAACTTTAAATAATCTTATTTTCATATCCATTAAATTTTAATTAGTAACAATACGATGTTCATTAACATCATAGTTAGTCAGATCTGAAACAATAGCATCGGCCTGATCTATATTAGTCAGTGGTCCAATCCTGACTCGATACAGGGTATTACCAGAAACAACAACCTCACTGATATTTATCTTGTCTCTACCAATTGGTGCTAGTTTTTGCTTTAAGCCTTCGGCATTAGTTAAATTGCCGAATGACCCCACCTGAATATAAAAACCATCTTCATTCTTTACAGTTGGGGCACTTACAACAGGGGCACCTTCAGCAGCATCAACAGAGGCAGTCTGCCCTGGTCCAACAACTCTGATTTCAACTAGTCCAGTACCATTTTTCACAATATCAAGTTTAGTGGCAGCTGTATAAGAAAGATCAATAATGCGATTTTCATGAAAAGGTCCACGATCATTGACCTTAACAATAACCTTTCTTCCATTTTTTAAATTAGTTACTTCAACATATGTAGGTAACACTAAGCTTTTATGAGCCGCGGTCATAGCATACATATCATAGGTCTCACCACTAGAGGTACGTCGACCATGAAATTTTGTGCCATACCATGAGGCAATACCCTTCTCCACGAAGCCTTTATTGCTTTCCATTACATAATATCGTTTATCAAAAACAACATATGACTTAGGGTTACCGTAGCGACTTTTTGGCTCATCCTTGGGCACAGCATTCGGAACTTTTGAAACATCAATTTGCTTACTAGGTGCTTTATCGCTTGAAGAAGGAGCAACGCCAACGCTCCCACATGCCGATAAAAGTAGTGCAGCAAATAATACAGTTACTCTTACTACAAAACTTCCAGTGAGTATTTTTAAAACTAAAGTCATATCACTGTTCTAGAGCCTGAGATGTATTATTAATACGTTTTGTAATCTCTAATGCTAACTGATAAACGGCCATGGCGTATAAATGACTATGATTATAACGAGTGATGACATAAAAGTTTTTATGTGCCAACCAATATTCATTGGAGTTTTTCTGCTCGTATTCGAATAACTTTAACTTCTCATTTTTTTCAAATAGCAAATTTGATTTTATACCTAGTTTTTCCAATTCTGACTCATCTACATCTGGCTTGAGACCATTGCCTAATACAGTCTTATATTTATCTCCCTCTAATTTCACTTTGGCAATAACAGGTTTATCCTTTTGCCAACCATGTTCAGAAAAATAATTTGCAACACTACCAATGGCATCACTCGGGTTATTCCAGATATCAATTATATTGTCTCCGTCAAAGTCGATTGCATAATGACGGTAACTACTCGATATAAATTGCGGCATACCCATTGCCCCAGCGTAAGATCCTTTTAAGGTAAGTGGATCAAAACCCTGTTCACGCGCAAGCAATAAAAACTGTTCAAATTCGTTACGAAAAAATTTTGCTCGCTTTGGATAATAAAACCCAAGGGTATTGAGTGCATCAACAACTCGATAACTTCCAGCAATTCTTCCATAAAAAGTTTCAACGCCAATGATCGCGGTTATTATTTCTGCAGGGACACCAAATTGTTTTTCCGCTGCTTTTAATTTCTCACGATTTTTATCCAGAAACTCAACACCTTCGTTAATACGTTTTTTCTTTAAAAATATGTTTCTGTATTTATACCAAGGCAATCTTTTTTCTGCTGGTTTTGATATTGCTTTGAGTATTGTTTCCGATACGATGACTTGGTCAAATAGCTTTTTCAGACTTGTCGAATCAAAGTCATATTGAGAGGCCATTTTCTTAATGAAATCATCCTGCATTGTAGATACATCTGTATTAGCTTGCGTATTAGAAATCCACAAGCACAACAGAGTTAATATGAGTAATTTAATTTTTTGCATGTTTTAAAATGAGAGAAAACGTCTGTGGGTGTGTATTGCCATAATGATACCGAATCCAATCATTAATGTTACCATTGAGGTGCCTCCATGGCTAACCAATGGCAACGGCACCCCAACCACTGGTAACTGTCCGGTAACCATGCCCATATTCACAAAGATATAAACAAAAAAGGTCAGCGTTAAACCACTGGCCAATAGGCGACCGAAGGTATGTTGCGCATTAATAGCAATATAGAGACCTCGTGAAATGATGAACAGATAGATGCACAATAAAAATAACACACCCAACATACCAAATTCTTCACAAAATACTGCAAAGATAAAATCCGTAGACCGTTCAGGTAAAAATTCTAAATGTGACTGGGTGCCATTCAACCAGCCTTTGCCATAAAAACCACCTGAACCAATCGCAATTTTCGATTGAATTGTATGATATCCAGCGCCTAGAGGATCATTTTCGGGATTAAGAAAGGTCAAAACCCGTCGCTTCTGATAATCGTACATAAAATACCAAAGCACAGGAGCCCCTGCAGCAGCTAAACCTCCCATTATTGTCAATAGCCGCCATGAGATACCCGCTATAAATAATAGGGAAAAACCAGCAGTTGCTACTAATAATGCCGTTCCCAAGTCAGGTTGTTTGGCAATTAATAAGACTGGAATTGTTATTAACACACAGACTGCTATTACCCGTGTGAACGGTGGTGGTAGTGATTTATCAGCAAGATAAAATGCAACCATCATGGGGACAGACAATTTCATTATTTCTGAAGGTTGAAAACGAAATATTTTCAAGTCTAGCCAACGTTGAGCACCTTTACCAACATCACCGTAAAATATAACTAGGATTAATAGGACTATACCAAACAGATATAGTCCAAATGACCATCTAGCAATTTCTGCTGGTGGTAATTGAGCAACAATGACCATCCCGACCAAAGCAATCAATAATTTAACCGCTTGTCGGTAAACCAGATTCATATCCTGTCCGCCAGCACTATAGATAACTACTAAACCGATAATGCATAACACCAGAATGCCGAAGAATAATGGGAAATCGATATGTAGGCGTTGTCCGAGACTTTGTTGTTCCAAGTTAATTATCCTTTACTAATCAAGTCTCGGTTATTCATAAAGTGATCAAACATTTTGCGTGCGATAGGCGCAGCCGTTTTTGATCCCCCACCGCCATTCTCAACAATGATTGCAATCGCAATTCTTGGTGATTCTACGGGTGCAAAAGCAATAAATAATGCATGATCTTGAAACTCTTCAGCGATCTCTTCTTTTTTATACTCTTTATCCTGTGCTATCCCGATAACTTGTGCAGTACCTGTCTTACCTGCAAAGTTGTATTCAGCGTTTAATCCGCTACGCCAAGCAGTGCCACCAATACCGTGCACAACATCTTTCATTGAAGTAATCACATCATCCCAATAGACACTATTAGTAAGTGAGATCTTTTTGTCAGAATGATTAGGCAAGGCATTTACTTCATTAGTAATTGAATTACTTGTACTTGAAACCAAACGCGGTCGTATAACATTTCCTTTATTTGCAAGCGTTGCCGTCGCTTTTGCCAACTGTAGAGGTGTTGCTAAAGCATAGCCTTGTCCAATTCCGAGTATTAATGTTTCTCCTGGATACCATGCTTGCCCTAATGCCTTGCGCTTCCACTTTCTTGATGGCATTAAAGCTTTTGTCTCACCGCCGATATCAATACCCGTTACCTGTCCAAAACCAAAACGTGACATGCCTTCATAAATACGATCAATCCCAAGCTCATAAGCCAAAGTATAAAAATACACATCACATGATTGCATAATTGCTTTATGCAAATTTGTGTGACCATGTCCCTGCTTCTTCCAATCCCGGTACCGATGCTCATGCCCTTTCAAAGAAAACCAACCAGGGCACCACGATTCATCATTATTAACTCTAACGCCATTTTCTAATCCAACTAAACCCATAAAAGGTTTAACTGTAGACCCAGGTGGATACTTCCCTTGAATCACACGATTGATTAATGGTTTATCTTTTGACGCTAATAAAAAATTATATGATTTACTATCTATACCATTAACAAATTTATTTGGATCATATCCAGGAGAACTTACAAAGGTTAGTACATCACCATTTCTTGGATCCATAGCAACAATTGCTCCGCGTCTATTTTCAAGCGCATCAATTGCTATCTGTTGCAAGGAAAGATCGATCGTTAAATGTATATTCTCTCCTGGTTTTGGTGCCGTACGGTCAAGCACACGAATTACCCTACCCTGAGCATTAACTTCAACCTGTTGGTGTCCAACGTCACCATGTAATAATGACTCATAGGACTTCTCAATCCCCAATTTACCAATATGAGTTGTCCCACTATAGTTCGATTCATCAAGTCGCTTCACATCGTTATCATCTATACGGGCAACATATCCGATGGTATGCACTAATTTTTCACCTAAGGGATAATAGCGATTGAGTCCGGCGACAACATCAACACCAGGGAAACGATGCCGATTAACCGCAAATAGTGCGACTTCTTCCTTATTTAAATTTAATCGTAATGGAATGTTTTCAAATCTTCTTTTTTTCTTAAGCGCTTTTTTAAATCGATCAATGTCACTATCTTCGATTGGCACTACTTCTTTAAGTTGTTCTATAGTTTCATCTATATTGTCAATTTGCTCAGGAACTACGCCAAGACTAAATGTTGGTTTATTTTCCGCCAGTATGACGCCATCACGGCTATATATAAGGCCTCTGATTGGCGGGATAGGTGTGATTTTGACACGGTTTGATTGTGACAATGTCGAATAGTGATCATGTTGCAAGACCGTCAAATAGAATACTCTTGAGATAATCATGGTGATTAGCAACAAAATAATAAATGCAGAGATATAAACTCTTCTGGCTATCAGACTTGATTCATGATCTTGATCTTTGAGGGTAAACTCCTTAGCCATAAATAATTTGCGTGGCCTTAAGTGATGCTGTACTTACGACGTACATCTCTGAGAATAATAAATAGCCATGGCCATAACAACATACTTGTAATAGCTGGCATCCAATAAGTCCAGTCACGTGTACTCGTTCCTAAATAACCTGAAATAAGCAGCATAATTAGTTTATAAAATAAAAGATAAAAACAAACCAATACTGCTTGCTGTGACAAGGGATATGCTCGCATTCGTTGATGAGAATTTATTGTAAGAACCGCCAGTAAGATCATACCCAAAGCATTTTGACCAAGCACTGTACCTTGTTGTACATCCAGTAATAAACCTAAAAACCAGGCTATAAAAATACCGATACGATCAGGCACTGCCATACACCAATAGATTAAGACAATGGCAACCCATGCTGGTCGCCAATTTACTGCCCATTCTGGTAAAGGCAAGGCAGTCAACATAATTGCTACAATAAAACTCATAGCAATTATTCCGTTACCTTGTTTAGGTTCCTCTAGGCCAATCATTTTATAGCCAACTCTTCTGCATCTTTATTAATTTGATTAATTTTTTCATAAGGCCATACCATCAATACTTCGCGACTCTGACTCAATTGCGCACTTGGTTTGATCATTACTTTTGCAAAGGGTTCTCCAGGATCTCGAGATATTTTTTCAATTTGTCCAACCGGGTACCCCGATGGGAACCGACGACCAAGACCGGATGAGACAATTAGATCGCCAGCACGAATGTCTGCATTATTAGGTAGGTGCTCGAGTAAAAGTTTATCGTTTTGCCCGGTACCAACTGCAATTGCACGTAAACCATTTCTATTTACCTGAACAGGCAAGGCATGATTTGGATCTGTAATCAAAAGTACCGTACTTGAAAAAGGCCCAACATGAACAATCTGGCCCATAATGCCGGCTGAATCTACAATCGGTTGGCCGTCATATGCCCCTTCTCGTAGACCTTTATTAATGACTACTTGTCTTCTGAACGATTGCAGCTCAACTGCAATTAATTCTGCTACTAGTACCTTATCGTTAATTCGGAATGAGGATTCAAGTAATTCTCTTAGTCGCCGATTTTCAGTCTCCAGCACTTCATATCGCTGTAGTTTTGAACTTAGTAATAAACGCTCTTGCTTTAATCGATCGTTTTCTTTTAATAAACTATTATGAGTGACCAAGGAATTTGAAACCCACTCTGTCATTTCGATGGGTAAATTTACGACATACTGAATGGGATATACCAGAGTTGATAGTGCTGAACGTATGATTTTGAGGTGACCTTGATGGTGGTCGACAACCATTAATAAAATCGAGAGTACAGCAAAAACCACAAAACGAACGTTAGCAGACGAACTTCTTTGAAACAGAGTAGTAATAAGTGACCTCCGCCTTTAGTGTTTACTCCACCGCGAGAATATCGGTTCCAAACTCATCAATCATTTCTAAATAACGTCCACCACCTCTAGCAACACAGGTCAATGGATCTTCTGCTATGATAACCGGTAGTCCTGTTTCTTCCATTAAGAGTCTATCAAGATCTCTCAACAAAGCACCGCCTCCAGTCAGAACTAAACCACGTTCAGCAACATCTGACCCTAGTTCTGGAGGTGTTTTTTCCAATGCGTTCTTAACGGCACCAACAATGCCTGTTAGTGGTTCTTGTAAGGCCTCAAGAATCTCATTACTGTTTAACGTAAAACTGCGTGGAATACCTTCGGCAAGATTGCGGCCTCGGACTTCCATTTCATTTATTTCATTGCCTGGATAAGCGCATCCTAATTCATGTTTAATTCGCTCTGCAGTCGCATCTCCAATCAAGCTTCCATAATTTCGACGTACATAATTAATAATAGCCTCATCAAATCGATCACCACCAATTCGAACCGAATCAGAATAAACAATACCGTTTAATGAAATAACAGCGACTTCAGTAGTACCACCACCAATGTCCAAAACCATAGACCCACGCGCATCACTAACGGGCATTCCAGCACCAATAGCTGCAGCCATAGGCTCCTCAATTAGATGTACCGTTCGAGCACCAGCACCACTTGCCGATTCTCTAATAGCGCGTCGCTCTACCTGAGTTGAACCACAAGGAACACAGACCAGCACGCGAGGACTTGGTCTGAATAATGTAGAACCGTGAGCTTGGTGAATAAAGTATTGCAACATCTTCTCGGTCACGGTGAAATCAGCAATCACGCCATCTTTCAGTGGTCTGATTGCAGTAATGTGTCCCGGGGTTCTACCGAGCATTCTTTTAGCCTCAGTACCCACAGCACGTATTGATTTAGCATTTATTTTGTCACCATCATTGCGGATAGCAACAACTGATGGTTCATTGAGAACAATGCCCTTTCCACGGACATAAATAAGGGTATTTGCTGTACCTAAATCAATAGATAAATCGTTGGAAAAAAGGCCTCTTAATCTGTTAAACATGTATTAAACCAGTTAGTTAGTATTAGCATTGTGATATAGTCTCGACAGGTGGCTATAGTGGAAGGATTGGATAGCAACTGTCTTATGCTGAAATCCTCTAAAATCATTGTTTACGCCATTTTAGCAATCTCAGACCCGGCTAAAATCACCTAAAGTTAGAAAGCGTAACTTTAGCAATGGGCGAGGCTTTGGGCAAGCAAAGGAATGTGATAAATTCCTCCTTTTTCAACAAATAAGAACGGCTAGTTTATGTCCCTCGATAAATCAGAAGTGCAAAAAATTGCCTGGTTGGCTAGATTGTCAATCGATGAGCAAGATATCTCCACTTATAGTGATGAACTTTCAAACATTTTAGGTCTGGTTGAAAGGATGAATTCAGTCGATACCGACGGAATTTCACCAATTGCACATCCATTAGACTTGACTGCACGGCTTCGAACCGATGCTGTAACGGAAAATAATCAACGTGACCAATTTCAAAAGAATGCGCCGTCTACAGATGATGGCTGTTATCTCGTACCAAAAGTTATTGAATAAGGTTTAGCCAAGTCTCAATAATATTTTCAAAATTCAATTTACGTTTATTCAATTATACTCATGCATCAATCGACACTGGCACAATTATCAACTGCACTTGAATCGAATCAGATCAGCAGTGAAGAATTAACAAAGCTCTATCTTGATCGCTGTAAACAATTTAATGAATCGTTAAATTGTTTTATCACCATCAATGAAGAGTTAGCATTATCTCAAGCAAAGGCTTCTGACCAACAACGTGCTGCCGGTAATGCCTCGCCTTTAACCGGCATCCCAATTGCACAAAAAGATATCTTTTGCACCAACGGTATAAAAACATCCTGTGGTTCAAAGATGTTAGATAATTTTATTGCGCCCTATGATGCAACGGTCATTGAAAAAATGAATGCCGCCGGAATTGTCAATATTGGTAAAACGAATATGGATGAGTTTGCCATGGGCTCATCCAATGAAACCAGTTTTTATGGTGCAGTAAAAAACCCATGGGATGAAAATACAGTCCCCGGTGGGTCTTCAGGTGGTTCAGCGAGCGCTGTTGCCGCGCGTTTAAGTCCAGCAGCAACAGGCACTGATACCGGTGGTTCCATTAGACAACCTGCTTCATTCTGTGGCATAACCGGCCTGAAACCCACGTATGGTAGGGTTTCCCGCTATGGCATGATCGCCTTTGCATCTAGTCTTGATCAAGGTGGGCCGATGACACAGACCGCTGAAGACGCGGCACTAATGATGAATGAGATCGCTGGTTTTGATGAGCGCGATTCAACCTCTGCAGAGCATCCGGTGGATGATTACACGGCAAGTTTAAACGACTCAATAGAGGGTATAAAGATTGGGTTACCAAAAGAATATTTTGGTGAAGGACTGGATAGCAATATTGCAAAGTGTGTTGAAGATGGTATTAAAGAATTAGAAAAGTTAGGTGCAACATGTAAAGAAATAGAATTGCCGAATACAGAACTGTCGATTCCTGCTTATTATGTTGTCGCACCAGCAGAGTGTTCATCAAACTTGTCACGTTTTGATGGGGTGCGATTTGGACATCGTTGTGAAGACCCAAAAGATCTTTCTGATCTCTATTGTCGTAGCCGCGGTGAAGGCTTTGGTAAAGAAGTAAAACGTCGCATTATGATCGGCGCTTATGTTTTATCTGCCGGTTATTACGATGCGTATTATTTAAAAGCTCAACAAATTAGACATCTCATTCGTGATGATTTTCAAAATGCACTTAAAGATATTGATGTCATTGCTGGGCCAACAGCAACAGGAACTGCATTCAAATTAAATGAGATGATCAATGATCCTGTCAGTATGTATCTTTCCGATCTCTATACAGTCTCGGTTAATCTTGCCGGCCTACCTGCGATCTCAGTCCCCACAGGTTTTGTTAATAATATGCCCGTTGGACTACAGCTGATTGGGAATTATTTTGAAGAATCGCGATTACTAAATATCGCTCATCGCTTTCAGCAGGCAACAGATCACCACAAAGCAATACCGGGGGGATTTGAATAATGGAATGGGAAACAGTCATTGGTCTCGAAATCCACGCCCAACTTGCGACCAAGAGCAAGATCTTCTCTGGAGCCCCTACAGCCTATGGTGCTGAACCCAATACACAGGCCTGTGCAGTCGATCTGGGTCTGCCCGGCGTCTTACCCGTACTCAATGAACAAGTGGTACTGATGGCAATCAAGTTCGGCCTGGCGATAGATGCCGAGATACCCGAGCGTTCGATATTTGCCAGAAAGAACTACTTTTACCCTGATCTACCTAAGGGGTACCAAATCAGTCAATTTGAATTACCCATCGTCAGCAGAGGTAACCTTGAGATTCAGTTAGAAGATGGCACAACAAAAACCGTCGGCGTCACGCGGGCACATCTTGAAGAAGATGCCGGGAAATCCATGCACGATGGTTTTGGAGATCAAACCGGGATTGATCTAAACCGTGCCGGAACGCCTTTGCTTGAAATAGTCTCTGAACCCGACATGCGCAGTGCTAAAGAAGCGGTCGCCTATATGAAAAAGATCCATTCGATAGTGCGCTACCTGAAAATCTGCGATGGCAATATGCAAGAAGGGTCATTTCGTTGTGATGCTAATGTATCCATGCGACCAAAAGGCCAGAAGGAATTTGGCACTCGTACAGAACTAAAGAACATCAATTCATTTCGTTTTGTCGAACAAGCGATCAATATAGAGATAGAAAGACAAATCGATATTCTTGAAGATGGCGGCACAATAACCCAGGAAACACGTCTATACGATCCAAACAAAAATGAAACACGTTCTATGCGCAGTAAAGAAGAAGCAAACGACTATCGCTACTTCCCAGATCCAGATCTATTACCTGTACAAATCGAAGCTGAATTCATTGAGAATATAAAACGCGATTTACCAGAACTACCCAACGCCAAGAAGCAGCGCTTCATAGATCAATTCAAACTATCTGACTATGACAGTGGCATATTAACCGCACAAAAAGAAATGGCCGATTATTTTGAAACCTGTGTGACTACAGCAGAAGGCGAAGCCAAACTCAGCGCTAACTGGATAGCAGGTGAATTGTCCGCTTCGTTAAACAAGGATAATAAAGACATTAGCGAAAGCCCTGTTAGCGCTGAAATGCTTGGTGGAATGATAAAACGCATTAAAGACGACACCATCTCAGGCAAAATAGCCAAACAAGTCTTCGAAGCCATGTGGAACGGCGAAGGTGATGCAGATGCAATCATCGAAAACAAAGGTCTAAAACAAGTCACCGATACTGGCGCCATCGAAAAGCTGGTCGATAATGTAATCGCCAATAGCCCGGATCAAGTTGCTCAATATCAAGCTGCGCCAGAAGAGAAACAAGGCAAACTCATCGGCTACTTTGTCGGACAGATCATGAAACAATCACAAGGTAAAGCTAACCCTAAACAGGTTAATGAATTGCTAAAAGAGAAACTTAAGACTTAGTCTGCTAAAGAACCTAAAGCAACTATTCACGTGATTCATTATTGATTTAATCAACGTGTCCCTATTCTTTTTGTCGTCGTTTGTAAGATCGTTTTGCTCTATCACTTCTAATGGCAGTCCCCCAACCTCCTGAGTCTATCCAACTGTCAAAAGATTTAATTAATGGGTGACGACTTTCTATTAATTTAAATTCTTTGCTGTGGTCTGTCGTATCCAAATATGCATGACACATTTCATGATAAAGCAATGGCTCAAGCCATTGCTCATACTTTTCGTATGAAAGTTCACGAGCAACTGAGATCCGCTTACTTTCTAAACAGCAAGATGCAAGGGTTCGTAACTGAGGACGCGTGCTCCAGTACACTTGATATTGATCCAAGTCATGACGATGCGGAAACCATTCGCTGTGAAGATGAAGCCAGAGACGCTTAAGGCAAGAACTGCTGGGCCTATCTTTACGTGTATGTATTGAGCAAGGAACGGGGCTTATCTTTGGCGACGGACCTTCAAACAAATCAAAAAGGGTTAGCTGTATAGGAGGCCATATATACTTCATTCCAATAAGTTTACCATAAGCTATTAATGCAACTGCTATAGAACTAATTTAGGCTTAGATTAAATTCGAAGCGCTATAATTCACGCGAGGATCAAATACATCCACTGGCGGGTCGATTACTTATCATGAGGAGTTATATTCCTGCTATAAGTATTAATCTGACAGCGATATATGGCTACCTATTCTTAATTGAAGATCACATTTTGCTGTTCCCTGGTTAACCGCTATCTCAATCATTCCATTAGAGTTTTCATACCAAAATGCCGTACCTTCTTTTACATCAGAAAAAGTATCTGCGTTAAAAATTTCCTGATGATCATTCTGAATAACCATCTCTTTAACCAATGATTTTTCGCGAATACCTGTCATGCAGTTACCAAAGTCATCAATATAAATGACTTCGTACAAATCATCCGGCCAATGATGTTTGTCTTTCCAATGAAATTTTTCTTTTTGAAACTCGTCTTTGTTTGCAATCATTGCACACACTGGCGCAAATAAATCCCGGCCATGAAAACTTTTGGATAAAATTTCTGGCCTCCATTTAATCACCCAGGCTTCTATTTCTTTTGCTTGTCTTGCAATGATATCTAACAAACCGTTATCAGCACCAACAAACCAACGCCCATCTACTTTGAATATAACCGGTTTATCTTCATTTGAACCAACTCCAGGATCGACAACACAAAATATAATAGATCCTTCAGGAACATGTGAAATCAATGAAGCTAATAGATAGGCACTGGCCTTGGGATTATTCCGCGGTGCATCTGACATGAGATTAATGACTTTCTCACTTGGTGCATGTTGATGCAAAACAGTCTCAACTTGCCCTATATACGGGCCTTTCAGGCCATAGTCTGTGAATAGGAATATCATATAGATAGTCTAGTTATTAAATGTGCTGTGCGTCAATCTACTGTATTCCCACTTTTGTGGGAATGACAAGACGGTTATTTGAAGCGACATATTTTTTCTCAATACGAGGCGTAATGATTTTTAAATCGACGATTTTACAGTCAGTGAATAAGGAGATTAAAAATTTTTAAAACGAAGTAGTGAGGAAAAAGATAGGCTTCAAGCCTCAAAAAAGAAAAACCGGGACTAAGCCCGGTTTCAAGGATACAAGCTTATGATTATTATTATGCTTGTTCTACTGTCTCAACGACCTCTTCTGCTACTTCTGGTCGATCGACTAATGACACGAGAGCCATTTGTGCTTTATCACCGGTGCGAACACCACATTTGAGAATTCGCAGATAACCACCAGGACGCTCTTTATAACGAGGGCCAAGTTCATTAAATAATTTTGTTACCATTTCACGGTCACGAAGACGCGAAAAGGCTAGTCGTCTATTTGCAACGCTGTCGCTTTTAGCCATAGTAATCAATGGCTCTGCTACACGGCGTAATTCTTTTGCTTTTGGTAAGGTCGTCTTTATTACCTCGTGTTCTACAAGGGATGCCGCCATATTTCGAAACATCGCTTTACGATGCGAGCTATTGCGATTTAGTTTTCGACCACTTTCACGATGACGCATTATTATTCTCTCTTTAATTATGCCGATGCGGTTTCTTTATTCTCTAATGCAGCAGGCGGCCAGTTTTCCAGACGCATACCCAATGAAAGACCACGCGATGCCAAAACATCCTTGATCTCTGTTAGAGATTTTTTACCGAGATTCGGGGTTTTTAATAATTCAACTTCCGTACGCTGGATTAAATCACCAATATAGTAAATGCTCTCTGCTTTTAAACAATTCGCAGAACGAACTGTTAATTCAAGGTCATCTACCGGGCGTAACAGGATTGGATCAATTTCTGGTTCAGCTTGTTGACTCGCTTCAATCGCTTCTTCTGCTTCAAGATCAACAAATACGGCTAGCTGAGCTCTCAAGATTCTAGCAGCTTCACTCACTGCTTCTTCTGGGTCGATAGTGCCGTTAGTTTCAATTTCAATTACCAATTTATCAAGGTCAGTACGCTGCTCTACACGAGCACTTTGAACTTCATAGGCAATACGGTGAACAGGACTAAATGAAGCATCCAGTTTTAATTGTCCAATTGTTTGTTCAACTTCGTCAGTTCCACCAATAATAACGGGTTTGTAACCACGACCTCGAGCAACCTTCATTACGATACTTAACTCACCTGCTTTGGTAAGGTTTGCAATAAGGTGGTCAGGGTTCATGATTTCAACGTCATGGTCTAGTGTTATATCTCTGGCATACACTTCACCTGGGCCACTCTTCTTTAGTGTTAAAGTCGCTTCATCTTTGGAATGCATCATAATAGCCAAACCTTTAAGATTCAGGAGAATATCGGTGACATCTTCCTGTACACCTTCAATCGTAGTGTACTCATGTAAAACACCTTCGATTTCTGCTTCGACAACTGCACAACCTGGCATTGAAGATAAGAGCACACGACGTAATGCATTGCCCAAAGTATGGCCAAAGCCTCTATCCAAAGGTTCTATGGTAATCTTCGCAGAAGTATTACTTACGGTTTCTACGTCAACCCTTCTTGGTTTTAGTAATTCATTAAATGTCATTGGCATGCGTGATTCTCCTCCACACGTTGTTTACTTGGAGTAAAGTTCTACAACGAGTTGTTCATTAATTTCAGATGGCAGTTCACTTCTTTCTGGAATCGATTTGAAAACGCCTTCCATGTTTTTAGTATTCACATCAACCCAATCTGGTAAACCATACTGCTCAGCTACATTAATTGCGTTCTGTATACGCAATTGCTTCTTGCTTTTTTCACGAATCGCAACTGTGTCGCTTGGTGATACTTGATATGAAGCGATATTGACAGATTTACCATTAACCAATATTGAACGATGGCTTACCAATTGACGCGCTTCACTACGAGTAGCTCCAAACCCCATACGATAAACAACATTGTCCAGTCTACATTCTAATATTTGTAACAGATTTTCACCTGTTGAGCCCTTACGTCGAGCGGCTTCTTTGTAGTACTTACGAAACTGCTTTTCTAATATGCCGTAAATACGACGTAACTTTTGCTTTTCACGCAACTGTAATGCGTAATCAGACATCCTCTTAGGACGACTACCTTGTATACCAGGTAATTTATCTATCTGACATTTTGATTCAATCGGTCTAGCACGACTTTTTAAAAATAAATCCGTGCCTTCACGCCGACTAAGTTTACATTTTGGTCCGAGATAACGTGCCATTCTAAAGCTCCTGAATTAAACCCGACGTTTTTTGGGCGGGCGACACCCATTGTGTGGAATCGGTGTCACATCAGTAATATTAGTGATCTTAAAGCCGATTGAATTTAGTGCCCGAACCGCTGATTCACGACCTGGTCCTGGCCCTTTAATAAATACTTCTAAATTTTGCATGCCAAATTCCCGTGCAACTTCTCCAGCCTTCTGCGATGCAATCTGTGCAGCAAATGGCGTACTCTTACGTGAACCGCGGAAACCACTACCACCTGAGGTAGCCCATGACAGAGTATTACCTTGACGGTCGGTTATCGTAATAATAGTGTTATTAAATGAAGCATGTATATGCGCAATACCATCTACGACGGTTTTCTTTACACGCTTACGAGTCTTTGTTGCTGTTTTGGCCATAGTTTTTTAAAACCTTGTATTATTTTTTAATCGCTTTTCTGGGACCTTTACGGGTACGGGCATTAGTACTGGTACGTTGCCCTCTGACCGGTAGCCCACGACGATGACGAATACCTCTGTTAGTACCAAGGTCCATCAAACGTTTGATGTTCATTGAAACTTCACGACGTAAATCACCTTCAAGATCATACTTAGCTACTTCAGCACGAATCTTGTCTAACTCTGCTTCGTTAAGATCTCTAACCTTTGTGGAACCGGTTAAACCCACTGCATCACAAACCTGTTGTGCACGGGTATTACCGATACCATAGATATAAGTCAAAGCAACTACCAAGTGCTTATTATCTGCTATGTTAACGCCTGCAATACGAGCCATTATTCAATCTCTCCAATATAATTTTCTAGCGCTTGTTATCTAGCCTTGACGCTGCTTATGACGCGGGTCAGTACAGATAACACGTACAACTCTATTACGCCGAATGATTCTGCAATTTCGACAAATTCTTTTTACTGATGCTCTAACTTTCATTTTCTTTCTCCGGCATGCTCAAGCAAACGCATTAACGTCGGCCGTGCCCCTTTAGATTAGCTTTCTTCATTATCCCTTCATATTGATGGGACATTAAATGTGACTGAACTTGAGACATAAAATCCATAACAACCACAACAATAATCAGTAATGATGTACCACCAAAGTAAAATGGCACATTAAACTTCAATATTAAAAACTCAGGCAATAAGCAAACAAATGTAATGTAGACAGCACCAGCCAAGGTTAACTTGGTTAAGACTTTATCAAGGTAAGCCGCTGTCTGTTCACCCGGACGCATACCCGGAATAAACGCACCTGATTTTTTCAAATTATCTGCTGTCTCGCGCGGGTCAAAAACCATCGCTGTATAAAAGAAACAGAAAAATATAATCCCTGCTGCATAAGTCATTACATAAATCGGCTGTCCTGGAGATAGTGTTGTTGCAATATCCTGCAACCACCCCATACCTTCAGTTTGAGCGAACCAACCAGCGATTGTTGCCGGAAATAAAATCAAACTTGATGCAAATATTGGTGGAATAACACCAGCCATGTTCAGCTTCAACGGTAAGTGACTCGTTTGACCACCCATCATCTTGCGTCCAACCTGTCTTTTCGCATAATTAACTGTAATACGACGTTGACCACGTTCTACAAAAACAACAAATGCAGTCACCGCAATAGCAAGTGCAAATAAACCAAAAACTGCTAACAGATGCATTTCACCCGTTCTTGATAATTCAATCGTGCCACCAATTGCGGAAGGTAAACCCGCTACAATTCCAGCAAAGATAATCATTGAAATACCATTACCTATACCACGTTCGGTAATCTGCTCACCTAGCCACATCAAAAACATTGTGCCGGTAACCAATGTACTTACTGCTGCAATTCTGAAACCTATACCCGGATCCATTACAACCGCATAACCTGCTGCTTGTTGTCCTTCCAGCGCTACTGATACACCAAAAGCTTGAAACGTTGCTAATACAACAGTGCCATAACGTGTGTATTGCGTAATCTTGCGTCGCCCTGCTTCACCTTCTTTTTTAAGCTGCTTTAGTTTCGGCTCAACAACCGAAAGTAGCTGCATAATAATTGACGCAGAAATGTACGGCATAATTCCCAAAGCCACTACTGAGAATCGACTCAATGCGCCTCCGGAAAACATATTAAACATATCCAGTATTGTACCTTGCTGTTGCTGGAACAGGTCGGCCAAGGCGATCGGATTGATACCTGGTACTGGTATATGTGTAGCAATTCGATAGACAAATAACGCTATTAATACGAATAACAGGCGTTGGCGCAGCTCTTTTAACTGCCCAAGACCCGAAAGTCCGCCTGGAATTGCTGGGTTAGAAGCTGACATTATTTATCTATACCCATTATGCTTCTATTTTCCCACCAGCAGCTTCAATAGCCGCTTTAGCACCTTTAGTAAGCATTAAACCCTTAACAGTCACTGCTTTTTCTAATTTTCCAGAAAGCATGACTTTCACTCGTAACGTGCTTTTATTAATGAGCCTTGCTGCTTTAAGCGCATCGACGTCGATCACGTCAGCATCAATATTTGCTAACTCATGCAAACGAATCTCTTCAGTCACACGTCCAACGCGTGAACTAAATCCGACTTTTGGTAAGCGCCGTTGTAAAGGCATCTGCCCACCTTCGAAACCGACTTTATGATAACCACCTGTACGTGATTTTTGACCCTTATGTCCACGTCCGCCTGTCTTACCAAGACCTGAACCAATTCCACGTCCGCGACGTTTAGGATCTGAAGTTGAATCAGGATGGGGTTTAACTGTATTTAAACGCATTAGCTTAATCCTCTTCCACTGCGAGCAAGTAACTTACTTTGTTAATCATGCCACGATTTTGTGGCGTATCACCGACTGTGACACTATGACCAATTCGTCGTAAGCCCAAGCCACTAACACAGGCTTTATGTTTCTCAATACGTCGATTAATACTCTTAATCAACGTAACTTTTAGTTGTTTGTCAGATTTCTTAACCATAATTAGCTAACCACTTCTTCTACAGATTTACCGCGTTTCGCTGCAATATATTCAGGTGAAGACATTGATTTCAACCCTTCAATCGTAGCGCGAACCACGTTGATAGGGTTTGTTGAACCAATCGACTTGGCCAAAACATTATGAATACCGACAACTTCAAACACAGCCCGCATAGGACCACCAGCAATAATACCGGTACCTTCTGAGGCTGGTTGCATATAGACCTTAGCCGCACCAAACTCTGCCGTAATGGGATATTGAAGAGTGCCTTCATTTAAAGGGACTGAAATCATATTGCGTCGTGCATCTTCCATTGCTTTTTGTATTGCTAGAGGTACTTCACGAGATTTACCTCGCCCAACACCAACACGACCATTACCATCACCAACAACTGTTAATGCTGCGAAACCAAATTGACGTCCACCTTTGACTACCTTGGCAACGCGATTGACGTTAACAAGCTTTTCCTGAAGATCTTCGTTTCCGGTTATTGAGTTTCCTAATGCCATTAGACCCTTCCTTAAAATTCCATACCTTGTTCGCGTGCAGCATCGGCTAATGCTTTAATGCGACCATGGTATTTAAAACCTGAGCGGTCAAAAGCAACTTTCGAAATACCTGCTTTCTTCGCACGTTCAGCCAGAATTTTACCGACAGTAATAGCTGCATCGACATTACCACTGTATTTTATCTGACCCTTAACTTCTTTATCCAAACTTGACGCACTCGCAAGTACTTGCGAACCATTTGGCGCGATAACCTGTGCGTAAACATGACGTGGTGTTTTGTAAACACACAAACGATTTACACCCAGTTTTTTAATCTTTGCGCGAGCCTTAGTGGCGCGGCGGATTCTATCTGATTTTTTACTCATATCAATTAAGCCTTCTTAGCTTCTTTGCGAATAATGCGTTCATCCGAATAACGAACACCTTTTCCTTTATAGGGCTCAGGTGGACGGTACCTACGGATATTTGCAGCAACCTGACCAACTTGTTGTTTATCACTACCCTTAATAATAATTTCGGTTTGACTAGGCGTTTCAATCGAGATGCCTTCTGGAATATCAAATGCAACAGGATGTGAAAAACCTAACGTAAGATTCAGCACTTTCCCAGAAACTGAAGCTCGATAACCAACACCAACAATTTCCAATTTACGTTCAAAACCTTCGCTGACACCCTTCACTAAATTTTGAATCAATGCGCGTGTAGTGCCTGATAAAGCATTAGCTGATTTACTGTTATTATTAACAGTCGTTTTCAAAACATTGTCTTCCTGCTCAACCTTAACCAAAGGATGCACATTATGTGACAACTCACCTTGTTTACCTTTAACAGTAACCATACTGCCGACGATATTGACATCGACGCCACTAGGAATTGTTATCGGACTATTTGCTATTCTTGACATGTCAATTCATCCAAATTTAAGAAACAAAACACAGTACTTCACCACCAATACCATGTTCGCGTGCTGACTTATCTGTCATTACACCTTTAGCTGTAGAAACAACTGCTACACCAAGGCCACCCAATACTTTCGGTAAATCATCAGATGAACTATATCGACGCAGACTAGGTCGGCTAACGCGTTTAATAGATTCAATAACCGCTTTACCTTCAAAATATTTAAGCTCAATCGTTAACGTTGCCTTTTTATCATTTTCGGCAACACTGTAATCAAGAATGTAACCTTCTTGTTTCAGGATATTCGCAATTGCTACCTTTAATTTAGACGAAGGCATTTTCACATCACGCTTATTGCGTTGTAGTGAGTTACGAATTCGCGTCAACATATCTGATATGGGGTCTGACATACTCATGTTTATATTCTCTCTTTAGTTACCAGCTCGCTTTAACCAAACCTGGCACATCGCCACGCATAGCTGCTTCACGCAATTTATTTCTACCTAAACCAAACTTACGATAATAACCGTGTGGACGTCCCGTTAGATTGCATCGGTTTCTTACACGAACAGGGCTCGCATCTCTTGGCATTTTATTCAGCTTTTCACGCGCAGACGCACGATCTTCTTCACTTAAAGACGTATCTTTAATCATTGCTTTCAATTCAGCTCTTTTTATCGCATATTTTTTTACCAAACGTTGTCGTTTGATTTCGCGATTAACCATGCATGACTTTGCCATATTAAATAGTCCTCAAGACCTTAGCGGTAATTTAAATGCCGCTAATAAAGCACGGCCTTCTTCATTTGTTCGCGCTGAGGTAGTAATCGTAATATCCATACCTCGCAGTGTATCGATCTTGTCGTAGTCAATTTCAGGAAAGATTATTTGTTCTTTAATTCCCATATTGTAATTTCCACGACCATCGAATGATTTTGCATTTAATCCACGAAAATCCCGAATACGTGGGATTGCAATCGAAATTAAACGATCCAGAAATTCATACATACGTTCGCGACGTAAGGTAACCTTACATCCAACAGGCCAACCTTCACGTACTTTGAAGTTAGCAACTGATTTTCTTGCATTACAAACGATTGGTTTTTGTCCTGCAATTTTAGTCATATCACTTACTGCATGTTCAACAACCTTTTTGTCCGCGACTGCTTCACCAATACCCATATTAAGAGTTATTTTGGTAATCTTTGGGACCTGCATAGATGATTTATAACCAAACTGCTCGGTTAACTGCTTAACCACCGTACTATTATAATGTTCTTGTAATCTGACCATGAATATTGACCTTATACATCCACAACTTCATTGTTTGACTTGAAGTATCGTACTTTTTGTCCATCTTCCAGTGAACGATAACCGACTCGGTCACCCTTATTTGTTACTGGATTCCACATTGCGATATTAGAAATATGAATCGCTGCTTCTTTTTCGACGATACCACCTGGTGTACCTTGCATCGGGTTACCCTTGGTATGCTTCTTAATCATGTTGACGTTCTCAACAAATACTTTATCCAATTCATTTACAACGGATAAAACAACACCACGTTTACCTTTGTCCTTGCCAGCAATGACAACTACTTCGTCACCTTTCTTAATGCGTGCCATTTTTAAAGTACCTCCGGTGCCAGAGAAACAATTTTCATAAACTGTTCTCCACGTAATTCTCGTGTTACTGGGCCAAATATGCGTGTACCAATAGGTTGCAATTGAGCATTTAGCAAAACAGCTGCATTGCCATCAAATCTAATCAATGAACCATCTGATCTACGTACGCCTTTACGAGTACGAACAACAACAGCGTTATAAACGTCGCCCTTCTTAACCTTACCGCGAGGTATAGCTTCCTTGATGCTGACTTTAATGACATCACCAACATTAGCGTATCGTCGCTTTGAGCCACCCAATACTTTCACACACATCAGACGGCGCGCGCCGCTGTTGTCTGCTGCATCAAGCATTGTTTGCATTTGAATCATGTGCGCTCTATCTCCCTAAACCGGTTATACAACTTGTGCCTTACTGACGACTTTCTGTAAGCGCCAAGACTTGTTTTTGGATAAAGGCCGTGATGCTTCAATCACAACAACATCGCCTTCATTACATTCGTTAGCTTCATCATGAGCCAATAACTTGGTAGAACGGCGCATAAACTTACCGTACAACGGATGCTTTACTCGACGCTCAACCATTACCGAAATAGTTTTATCCATTTTGTTACTCGTTACAGTGCCGGTTACCGTCTTTGCTTCTATTGATTCAGTGCTCATGCTTCTTTACCTGATGCGATTTTTTTCTCATTAATAAGCGTATTGAGTCGTGCAATGTTGCGTCGAGTTTTTTTCATCTCACTAGGCTTGTCTAATTGCCCGGTGCCTTTTCTCATTCGCAAATTAAATTGGGCACGTAACTCTTCCAATAAAATTGTTTGTAGCTCTTCAGCTGTTTTTTCTCTTAAATCTGCTGCTTTCATTACAGTACTGTCCTCGCTACAAAGGTTGTCTTAATCGGCAACTTGGCTGCAGCTAATTCAAATGCTTCTCGTGCCAAGTCTTCAGGCACGCCTTCCATTTCATAAAGCATTCTGCCTGGTTGAATCTGGGCTACCCAATACTCAACATTACCTTTACCCTTACCTTGTCTAACTTCCAAAGGTTTTTTAGTAATCGGTTTGTCAGGAAAAATTCTTATCCAGACCTTTGCACCACGTTTTACTTTACGCGTTAATGCACGTCGTGCCGCTTCAATTTGGCGTGCCGTTATACGGCCTCTACCAATTGCTTTTAGACCAAATTCACCAAAGCTGACTTTATTAGCAACGGTGGCAAGACCACGATTGCGTAATTTACTTTGTTTTCTAAATTTCGTTCTTTTTGGCTGTAACACGTCAAATTCCTATTAGTTGCTTACTCTTAACTTAAGCCTTAGCTTTTTCTTTTTGGGCTTCTTCTTTCTGGCCTTCTTCTTCTACAGCTTGCTCATGGCCAACAAAAACTTCGCCTTTAAAGATCCAGACTTTAATACCAATGATTCCGTAAGTTGTGTTTGCTTCTGCTGTGCCGTAGTCAATATCTGCTCGTAATGTGTGTAGTGGTACACGACCTTCGCGATACCATTCTGTACGGGCAATCTCAGCACCATTTAGTCGACCACCAACAGTAATCTTGATACCTTGTGCACCTAATCGCATCGTGTTAGTAACAGCGCGTTTCATAGCGCGACGAAACATAATGCGGCGTTCAATTTGTTGGGCAACACTTTCAGCAACAAGATAAGCATCCAATTCTGGCTTACGTATCTCTTCAACACTTACGTGTGCAGGAACACCCATCATTTTAGAAATTTCAAAACGGAGGCGTTCTATATCTTCACCTTTTTTACCAATCACTATACCTGGACGAGCTGTATGTATAATTACACGTGCGTTACCTGCAGGTCTTTCAATCTGAATTCGACTGACTGATGCATTAGCCAGTTTCTTACGCACATACTCTCTAACTTTTAAATCTGCATGCAAGTAATCTGCATAATCTTTACTGTCTGCATACCAGGTTGAGGTCCAGTCTTTAATAATGCCGAGGCGTATCCCCGTTGGATGTACTTTTTGACCCATACTATTTATTAGCCTCCGGTTCAGATACCGTCACGGTGACATGACTGGTTCTCTTTATAATTCTATCGGCACGGCCTCTAGCGCGTGGACGTAAGCGCTTCATTGTTGGACCCTGGTTTACCTGTACAGCACTGACTCTTAACTCATCAATATCAGCACCATCGTTATTTTCAGCATTAGCTATCGCAGACTCGAGTACCTTTTTAAGTATGTCCGCACCCTTTTTGTTACTAAACGCGAGTAGATTAATTGCACGGTCTACTGCTAATCCGCGAATCTGATCTGCCACTAAACGCAATTTTTGCGGTGACAAATGAGTATGTTTTAATGTTGCTGAAGTTGTCATAAGTATAGTTTTCTAATAATTAAGATTTTCTATCTGCAATGTGTCCACGAAATGTACGCGTTAACGCAAATTCACCTAATTTATGTCCCACCATATTTTCAGAAATATAGATAGGCATATGATCGCGGCCATTATGTACACCGATGGTCAAACCAACCATTTCAGGCATCACCATGGAACGGCGAGACCAGGTTTTAATTGGACGCTTATCGTTACTTTCCTTTGCTGTTTGCACCTTCTTTATAAGGTGATGGTCAATAAACGGACCTTTTTTAATTGAACGTGGCACGTGTATTCCTCTCGTTATTTACGTTTACGAACGATTAACTTATCGGTTCGTTTATTCTTTCTCGTCTTATAACCCTTGGTTGGTGTTCCCCAAGGACTTACTGGATGGCGTCCACCGGAAGTACGACCTTCACCACCACCATGTGGGTGGTCAACCGGGTTCATTGCTACACCACGAACAGTAGGTCTAACTCCACGCCAGCGTTTTGCACCGGCCTTGCCTAATGAACGCAATGAATGTTCACCATTGCTTACTTCACCAATCGTTGCTCGACAATCTGCTAGAACTTTTCGCATTTCGCCTGAACGCAACCTCAAGGTCGCATGTTGACCTTCTTTTGCAACCAACTGAACTGCAGCACCTGCACTTCGAGCAATTTGTGCGCCCTTACCTGGCTTTAATTCAATACAATGTACCGTAGTACCCAGTGGGATATTTCTTAATGGCATACAGTTACCAACCTGGATACCAGACTCAGTACCAGACATAACTAGACTGCCCTCTTTAACGCCATTTGGCGCAATGATGTAGCGTCTTTCACCATCAGCATATAGCAATAATGCAATATGCGCGGTTCTATTCGGATCGTATTCAATACGCTCTACTTTCGCCTGTATTCCATCTTTATTACGTTTGAAATCTATTATGCGATAGCGTTGTTTTGAACCACCACCACGATGACGAACAGTTATTCGGCCATTATTATTTCGGCCCGAATGTTTCTTTTGACTTTCCAACAATGGCTCATAAGGTTTGCCTTTATGTAACTCAGGGCTAACAACTTTAACCATTGAGCGGCGACCTGGAGATGTCGGTCTTGGATTAACTAATGCCATAATATATACCTATCAAGCGCCCATGAAATCTATGTCAAAACCAGGTTTTAATCTGACATAGGCTTTTTTCCAGTTAACACGTTGCCCTGGTCGACGTGCAAACATTTTTTTCTTGCCTTTTACATTGGTGACTTGAACCGATTCGACTTCAGCACCATCGAACATAAGTTCAACTGCCTGTTTTATTTCAGGCTTGGTCGCGTCCTTAGCAACTTTAAATACATATTGGTTATATGCTTCACCAACCATAGTTGATTTTTCAGTTACTCGTGGCTCTAGCAAAACTGTCATTAATTTTTCATTATTCATGATAGCCATGCCTCAACTTTTTCAACTGCTGCTTGTGTCATTAATACTTTGTCAAAACCAATTAATGAATACGGGTCAATCTCATTAGTATCAATCACATCAACCTTTGGAATATTTCTAACACCAAGATAAAGATTCTCATTCAGCTCTTCTGTCACGATTAAAACATCATCAAGACTAAGACTCGCCAATTTATCTTTAACCAATTTAGTCTTTGATTCATCTACATTGAATTCATCGACACAGATGAAGCGTTCTTGACGAACAAGCTCAGAAAGAATCGAACGCATCGCTGCGCGATACATTTTTTTATTTAATTTTTTACTATGGTCTCGTGGTTTAGCAGCAAACGTAACACCACCACCACGCCAGATTGGACTACGAATTGTTCCTGCTCGAGCTCTACCGGTGCCCTTTTGTTTAAAAGGTTTTCTACCACCACCGCGAACTTCAGAGCGCGTTTTTTGCGCCTTGGTACCAGAACGGGCACCTGCTAGAAACGAGGTTAATACCTGGTGTATCAATGGCTCGTTAAATTCGACAGAAAAAACACTATCGGCAACATTCATCTTGCCTGCTTTTCCACTGCCTGATTTTTGAATCGTAAGTTCCATTATTTTGCTGCCTGTGTTCGTGTTTTTACCGAAGGTTTAACTATAACCTTGCCACCTTTAACTGAAGGCACTGAACCCTTAATCAAAAGTAGGTTCCGTTCACTATCAACGCGGACAATTTCAAGATTTTGGGTAGTCCGTTGTACATTCCCCAAATGTCCTGCCATTTTCTTGCCTTTAAAGACACGGCCTGGCGTTTGGCATTGACCTATAGAGCCCGGAGCCCGGTGAGACAAGGAGTTACCATGTGTGTTACGTTGATGGCTAAAGTTGTGCCGCTTAATCGCACCTGCAAAACCTTTACCACTTGTCGTTCCAGTAACATCTACCTTTTGACCTGCTTCAAAGATATCAACTTTAATTTCTGAACCGGCAGTAAACTGCTCAAGTTCTTCATTGCTCACTCTATATTCCAAAAGGCCTTCAGCTGTCTCAAGGTTAGCCTTGGCAAAGTTTCCAGCTTCTGATTTAGTCAAAGCTGAAGATTTCTTTGCTCCCCAGGAAACTTGTACAGCGGTATAGCCATTTGATTCTGGCGTTATCAAACTAGCAACATGATTAGGGCTAGCTTCAACCACGGTCACTGGTACAGAATGTCCTTCTTCAGTGAATACACGTGTCATACCACGTTTTCGACCAACTATTCCTATTGTCATTTTCTTGTCCGCCAGTCTTTATCAGTTAAGTTTAATCTGGACGTCAACACCTGCCGCCAAATCAAGTTTCATTAGCGCATCAACAGTTTTATCTGTTGGGTTAACGATATCCATTAAACGTTTATGTGTACGAATCTCATATTGGTCACGCGCATCTTTATTGACGTGCGGTGAAATCAAAACAGTGAATCGCTCTTTTTTTGTCGGCAGTGGTATTGGGCCCTTAATTTGGGCGCCGGTACGTCGCGCTGTTTCGACAATCTCTTTTGTGGATTGATCGATCAGACGATGATCAAATGCCTTAAGGCGAATCCTGATTATTTGTTGTTCGGCCATTTAATATTTACTCAATAATTTTAGAAACGACGCCAGCACCAACCGTGCGGCCCCCTTCTCGTATTGCAAAACGTAAACCCTCTTCCATCGCAATCGGGTTAATCAACTTAACCGTCACTTTGATGTTGTCGCCCGGCATAACCATCTCGGTGCCCGAAGGTAGTTCCATCGCACCCGTTACGTCAGTTGTACGGAAGTAAAACTGTGGTCGGTAGTTGTTGAAGAATGGTGTATGACGTCCACCTTCATCTTTACTCAATACATAGATTTCAGTTTCAAAATGCGTATGTGGCGTGATTGAACCCGGTTTACATAAAACCTGTCCACGCTCCACTTCTTCTCGCTTGGTACCACGCAGTAATACACCCACGTTGTCACCGGCTTGTCCTTCATCTAACAACTTACGGAACATTTCAACACCAGTACATGTCGTCACTTGAGTGTCTTTAATGCCCACAATCTCAATTTCTTCACCTACTTTCACGATACCGCGTTCAACACGTCCGGTCACAACCGTTCCGCGTCCTGATATAGAGAACACATCTTCTATCGGTAACAAGAAAGGTTGGTCAACTGGCCGCTCTGGCAGTGGAAAGTATTCGTCCATCGCCGCAACCAGCTTTTCGACTGAGGGAACACCGATATCCGAGGTGTCGCCTTCTATTGCTTTTAGCGCTGAGCCCGTCACAATCGGCGTATCGTCGCCTGGGAAATCGTATGAATCCAATAATTCACGCACTTCCATTTCAACCAACTCTAATAATTCTGCATCATCAACCTGATCCGCTTTGTTCAGGTAGACAACTATAAATGGAACACCCACTTGGCGTGACAGTAATATGTGTTCACGTGTCTGTGGCATCGGCCCGTCTGCCGCTGAACAAACCAGGATCGCTCCGTCCATTTGTGCCGCACCGGTAATCATGTTCTTTACATAATCCGCGTGACCCGGACAGTCAACGTGCGCGTAGTGACGGTCGTCACTTTCGTATTCAACGTGTGCGGTCGCGATTGTTATGCCGCGTTCACGTTCTTCTGGTGCATTATCAATGTCACCATAGTCCTTTGCTTCACCACCGTGCTTTTCCGTCATCACTTTCGTGATCGCCGCCGTCAAGGTCGTCTTACCATGGTCGACATGGCCTATCGTGCCAACGTTTATATGCGGTTTCGTGCGTTCAAATTTTTCCTTGGACACGGCTCATTACCTCTTCGATATATTTAGTTAGTAATAAAATTATTGGTTTCTACTGATCATACTTTCAGCAATATTTGCTGGTACTTCGTTATATTTTTCAAATTCCATTGTGTAGACTGCGCGGCCTTGAGTTGCAGATCGGAGATCAGTTGCATAACCAAACATCTCACTCAGGGGTACTTCTGCTTTTATTATCTTCCCTGAAGGCGACTCTTCTGTACCTTGTAAAATTCCACGACGACGGTTCAAATCACCATTAACCGTCCCCATATATTCTTCTGGTGTAACAATTTCGACTCTCATAACTGGCTCAAGTAAAACAGGTTTTGCCTTTCTTGCACCTTCTCTGAACCCCATCGAGCCGGCGATTTTAAACGCCATTTCGCTAGAGTCAACATCATGATAAGAACCATCGTATAAAGTTACTTTCACATCGACTACTGGATAACCTGCGACGATACCATTTGTCATCTGTTCAACGACGCCTTTTTCTACTGCAGGTATATATTCTTTAGGTACCGTTCCGCCAACGATTTCATTAACGAACTCAAAACCTTCACCTGCTTGCTTTGGTTCAATCTTGAAAACCACATGACCGTATTGACCACGACCACCTGATTGGCGTACAAATTTACCTTCTGCTTTTTCTAGTGTTGAGCGTATCGTTTCTCGATAAGCCACTTGTGGTTTACCTACATTCGCTTCAACTTTAAATTCACGCTTCATGCGATCAACAATTATTTCTAAATGAAGCTCGCCCATACCAGAAATAATCGTTTGCCCGGATTCTTCATCTGTATGCACACGAAACGATGGGTCTTCTTGTGCAAGCTTACTTAAAGCAAGGCCCATTTTTTCCTGGTCAGGCTTAGTCTTTGGTTCAACTGCAACTGCGATAACAGGATCTGGAAACTCCATTCTCTCTAATGTGATCACATTATCTAGATCACAAAGTGTGTCTCCTGTCGTTACATCTTTTAAACCAACTGCTGCTGCAATATCACCAGCACGCACTTCTTTAATTTCATCTCGGCTATTAGCATGCATTTGTAATAGTCTGCCGATTCGTTCTTTTTTTCCTTTAACCGGATTCAAGATTGTATCGCCTGACTTAAGCACGCCTGAATAAGCACGAAAGAAAGTTAATGTGCCAACAAATGGGTCAGTTGCAATCTTAAACGCCAACGCTGCAAATGGCTCATCATCAGATGAATGCCTTTCACCTTCGGACTCATCTTTATCGTCCAGTATTCCTTTGATTGCAGGTACGTCTACTGGCGATGGCATGTATTGCACAACAGCGTCCAGCATCGTTTGCACACCTTTATTCTTAAACGCAGAACCACAAAAAACAGGTACAGCTTCGTTCGCTAGTACTTGCATTCGTATACCTTCAATAATTTGCTCTTGAGAAAGGTCGCTATTTTCAAGATACAATTCCATCAGGTCTTCATTTGCTTCGGCGGCAGTTTCAACTATGTTCTCATGCCATTGTTGTGCTTCAGCCTGGAGTGCTTCGGGAATCTCTTTTTCTTCAAACTTAATTCCCATGTTTTCTTCTTCCCAGTAAATTGCTTTCATTTTTACCAGGTCAATAACACCTTCAAACTTTTCTTCTGCACCGATAGGAAGTTGCATTGGCACAGCTTTGCTACCTAATCGCTCTCGAATCTGATCTACTACCCGTAGAAAATCAGCACCAGCACGATCCATTTTGTTAACAAACGCCATCCGTGGTACAGAATATTTATTTGCTTGCCGCCAAACCGTTTCTGACTGAGGCTCTACACCACCTACAGCACAGAATACTGCGCAAGCACCATCCAAAACGCGTAATGAACGCTCTACTTCGATCGTAAAGTCAACATGCCCGGGTGTATCTATAATGTTTATACGATGCTCATCAAATTGTGCGGCTGTTCCTTTCCAGAAGCAGGTTGTAGCAGCAGATGTAATCGTTATCCCGCGCTCTTGCTCTTGCTCCATCCAGTCCATGGTCGCAGCACCATCATGAACTTCACCAATCTTATGTGAGACGCCTGTATAAAACAGGACACGCTCGGTAGTGGTGGTTTTACCAGCATCAATATGAGCCATAATCCCGATATTTCGGTAGCGCTCGATTGGTGTGTGACGTGCCATGATGCTGTATTTATAATGTTTATTAGTCTATTACCAACGGTAATGTGAAAATGCTTTATTGGCTTCAGCCATACGGTGCGTATCTTCACGCTTTTTAATAGCTGTGCCTCGACTCTCTGATGCATCTAGTAATTCACCAGCCAAACGTAAACCCATATTTTTTTCGCCACGATTTTTTGCAGCATCAACCATCCAACGCATCGCTAAGGTAACACTGCGAGCAGTTCTGACTTCAATTGGAATCTGGTATGTTGCGCCACCGACACGTCGGGACTTAACTTCGACAAGTGGTCGAACGTTTTCAAGAGCCTTATTAAATACTTCAAGTGGCTCAGGATTTCCTTTGCCGCTAATTTCATCCAGCGCGCCATAGACAATTTTTTCTGCGATAGATTTTTTACCACTACGCATAATAATATTGATAAATTTTGCTAATACCTTATCTCCGTATTTCGGATCAGGCAGAATTTCAGTTTTCTCAGCAACGCGTCTTCTGGACATGGTTCAATCTATTCCCGTATTTAATCTATTATGTCTATTCTTATATATAGGTAAGTATCAATTTATGACTTTGGACGTTTCGCACCGTATTTAGAACGACCTTGGCGTCTATCACTGACACCAGAAGTATCCAAGGTTCCACGAACGGTATGGTAACGAACACCCGGTAAATCTTTTACACGACCGCCTCTAATCAAAATCACAGAGTGCTCTTGCAGATTGTGACCTTCACCACCAATGTAAGTGGTTACTTCCTGCCCATTAGTCAGCCTTACACGTGCCACCTTTCTTAGCGCAGAGTTTGGTTTCTTTGGTGTAGTTGTGTACACACGGGTGCAAACACCACGTTTTTGAGGACAAGCCTCTAGTGCAGGGACATTACTTTTAACACGTTGTCGCTTACGCGGTTTTCTGACTAATTGATTAATTGTTGTCATAAAAAAGTTCTTATATATCAGTTTATTAAGTGCGCAGACCACCTCACCTATCCATACTGAGCGCATCCATAACAGATACAATTACAACTTTCAGTGCGGACATGCGGAGAACAATATCGGATATCCTCGAGATGTCGTCTGGCGTATCGGCAGATTTTCCAAAATCCGCCAGTATTTCCAGTACTTAAAGCAAAATGACAGACTGAGAAAACGGACTCAGTCTGTCAAAGAGGCGGGATTTTATGTCTTTGATGATGATCCTGTCAAGGAAGATCATCGCTTATTTTTCAAGTTCCTGTCGTACCCTCCACAGCTTCTGAATCAGGGCTGGTTACAGGTATTTCAACATCCTCGATTTCCACATTCTCTGGGGTCGTTTCAGGCGCATTTCTCTTGTCCAAACGTTCTTTACGCTCAGCATGATAAGCAAGACCAGTACCTGCAGGAATTAAGCGTCCAACGATGACATTTTCCTTCAATCCACGCAGATCATCGCGTTTTCCACTAACACTTGCTTCAGTAAGTACGCGAGTAGTTTCCTGGAATGAAGCCGCTGAGATAAATGACTCCGTTGAGAGAGAGGCCTTGGTGATACCTAATAAGATAGGTACCCAAGTAGCAGGGGTTTTACCGTCTGCTTCAATCTTTTCGTTCTCTTCCAAAACTCTAGAGCGTTCTATTTGCTCACCTTTGAGGAAATTACTATCGCCAGCACTGGTGATTTCAGCCTTTCTCATCATTTGTCGCACAATGATTTCGATATGTTTGTCATTGATTTTCACACCCTGCAAACGATATACATCTTGAATCTCGGTGCTGATATAGTTTGTTAGTGCAACAACGCCTTTCAAACGTAGGATGTCATGAGGCGTAGGTGGCCCATCAGCAATACTTTCGCCTTTCTCTACATGCTCACCTTCAAATACACTTACATGACGCCATTTTGGTATAAGTTCTTCATGCACTTCATCATCCTGGCCAGTGATAACGATCCTTTGTTTACCTTTAGTTTCTTTACCAAAGCTAATGATGCCCGAGATTTCTGCCAGAACCGCTGGTTCTTTAGGTTTACGTGCTTCAAACAAATCGGCAACTCTGGGTAAACCACCGGTAATATCACGTGTCTTCACAGATTCCTGAGCGAGACGTGCAATGACGTCACCAATATTAACCTCTTTGCCATCACTGACATTAATAACCGCCTTAGACGGTAATAGATAATGCGCGGCCTGATCAGTACCTGGAATCTTGAGCTCTTCACCCTTCTCGTCAACTAACTTAACTGTCGGACGTAAATCTTTCGCTGTTGCTGGTCGCTGCTTTGGATCCAGAATAACGATATTGGTTAAACCGGTAATTTCATCAACATGACGTGTTACTGTGACACCATCTACGATATCCGAGAATTGAACGCGACCTTTAACTTCTGTAATTACGGGATGTGTGTGTGGGTCCCAAGAAGCTATCTGTTGTCCAGAATTCACACTTGCACCATCGCCAATCGTTAGGACAGCACCATACGGAATCTTGTAACGTTCACGTTCACGACCAACATCATCCAGAATAGCAATCTCACCAGAACGTGAAACAACCACTTTATTACCACTTTCTTGATCTAGCGTTTTAACGTTTTGTATGCGAACTGTACCGCCATTTTTGACTTCAATATTACTTATTGCTGCTGCACGAGATGCAGCACCACCGATATGGAAAGTACGCATCGTCAATTGAGTGCCAGGCTCACCAATAGATTGCGCTGCAATTACACCCACAGCCTCACCGATATTGACTAAGTGTCCACGACCCAGATCACGACCATAACACTTACGGCAAATACCATAGCGTGTTTCACATGTAATCCCCGAACGAACAATAACTTGATCTATGCCATTGTCATCAAGGATTTCTACCCATTGCTCATCAAGCAAGGTGCCCGCTTTGGCAACAACATCACCATTACTCTTAGCGGCATCTATAGCTAATACCCGTCCTAACACACGCTCACTTAATGGCTCAATAACATCACCACCTTCGATAACCGGATTCATAACCAACCCTTCAATGGTGCCGCAATCTTCTTCAGACACGACCAAATCTTGGGAAACATCTACCAGACGTCTTGTGAGGTATCCAGAGTTTGCTGTTTTAAGGGCTGTATCGGCAAGACCTTTACGCGCACCGTGAGTAGAAATGAAATACTGCAGTACATCGAGTCCTTCACGGAAGTTTGCTGTAATCGGAGTTTCAATAATTGATCCATCCGGCTTTGCCATCAAACCACGCATACCAGCTAACTGTCTTATTTGTGCAGCGGATCCTCGAGCACCTGAATCGGCCATGATATAGATCGAATTAAATGAAGGTTCTTTTACTTCATTTCCTTCTGTATCAATACGAGTATCTACACCTAACTTATCCATCATCGCCTTGGCAACTTGGTCATTGGTATGAGACCAGATATCAACAACTTTATTATAACGCTCTCCATCAGTAATCAATCCTGAAGAATATTGCTCTTGAAAGTTCTTAACTTGATCTTCGGCCTTACCAATAATTTCATGCTTACTATCTGGTATTACCATATCTTCAATACCAATCGAGACACCAGCTCGGGTTGAATACTTAAACCCGGTGTACATAAGTTTGTCAGAGAAGATTACCGTATCTTTTAATTCCAGCTTTCGATAACAGGTATTTATCAATTGTGAAATGGTTTTTTTCGTTAAAACCTTATCTATTAAAGAAAACGGCATTTCATCAGGTAAAATTTTTGATAATAATGCTCGGCCAGCCGTTGTTTCATAACGTTTGTTGGTTATTTGTTTTTCACCTTCTTCATTGGTGGTAACTTCACGTATACGCGCACGAATCTTTGCTTGTAGATCAACCACATTACTTTCATAAGCACGGTAGACTTCATCAATATCGGAAAAGGCCATACCAGTCCCTTTCGCTTCAACAGATTCGCGGGTCAAATAATATAATCCTAAGACAACATCCTGAGTAGGCACAATAATCGGCTCACCATTCGCAGGAGACAATATATTATTGGTCGACATCATTAATGTACGTGCTTCAAGTTGAGCTTCAACAGATAGTGGCACATGCACGGCCATCTGATCACCATCAAAGTCAGCATTAAATGCCGTACAAACTAAGGGATGTAATTGTATAGCTTTACCTTCAATTAAAACTGGCTCGAATGCTTGTATACCTAATCTATGTAAAGTCGGCGCACGGTTAAGCATGATTGGGTGCTCACGAATTACTTCTTCGAGTACATCCCACACTTCAGAACCTTCACGTTCAACTAATTTTTTTGCTGCTTTGATTGTAGTAGCAAGACCACGTCTTTCTAGTTTACTAAAGATAAATGGTTTGAATAATTCCAAAGCCATTTTTTTAGGAATACCGCATTGATGTAAACGTAAGGTCGGACCAACAACAATTACAGAACGCCCAGAATAATCCACACGCTTCCCAAGTAAGTTCTGACGAAAACGTCCTTGCTTACCTTTAATCATGTCTGCCAATGATTTCAGAGGTAACTTATTGGTGCCGGTTATTGCACGACCACGTCTACCGTTATCAAGCAGCGCATCTACAGATTCCTGCAGCATACGTTTTTCATTACGTACAATAATGTCAGGCGCATTCAGATCTAATAACCGTTTCAATCGATTATTTCTATTAATTACGCGACGATAAAGATCATTCAAATCAGATGTCGCAAAACGTCCGCCATCGAGTGGCACTAATGGACGTAGTTCTGGTGGTAATACTGGTAGTATTTTTAAGACCATCCACTCAGGTTTATTACCCGACTTCATAAAAGCTTCGAGCAATTTCAGACGCTTGGTTAACTTACGCAGTTTAGTCTCAGAATTTGTATTTGGAACTTCTTCCCGAAGCGCCGCAACTTCTGCTTCAATATCAATTGATATAAGCAATTCGCGAATAGCTTCAGCTCCCATTTTAGCTTCAAACTCATCGCCATATTGTTCAATGGCTTCAAGATAGTTTTCTTCTGTCAGCATCTGACCACGTTCAAGTTCGGTCATGCCGGGCTCAATCACAGCATATGCCTCGAAATAAAGAATGCGTTCAATTTCACGCAGAGTCATATCCAACATCAAACCCATGCGAGAAGGTAATGACTTTAAAAACCAGATGTGTGCAACAGGACTAGCAAGATCAATATGCCCCATACGCTCGCGTCGTACTTTTGATAGTGTTACTTCAACGCCACACTTTTCGCAAACAACGCCACGATGTTTGAGTCTTTTATATTTACCACACAAACATTCGTAATCCTTAACTGGGCCAAATATCTTGGCACAGAACAAACCATCACGTTCTGGCTTGAATGTTCGGTAATTTATCGTTTCGGGCTTTTTGACTTCTCCAAAAGACCAGGACCGTATTTTTTCAGGTGAAGCCAAGCCAATAGTAATGGCATCAAATTCCTCAACCTGTCCTTGTTGCTTTAAAAGCTTGAGTAAGTCTTTCAAGGTTTACTACCTCCTGGGAGATCTAATCCGGACAAATATAGCCCGTTTTTTGAATCGTTAATTTTCATGTCTTTCATATTGTTCTATGTCTTAAGTATCCAACTCGATATCAATACCAAGTGAACGAATTTCTTTGACTAATACATTGAAAGACTCTGGCATGCCGGCTTCCATCTGATGATTACCATCAACAATGTTTTTATACATTTTGGTTCGACCATTAACATCGTCTGATTTAACGGTTAACATCTCTTGAAGAGTATAAGCGGCGCCATATGCTTCTAACGCCCAGACTTCCATTTCACCAAAACGTTGACCACCGAATTGCGCCTTACCACCCAATGGTTGCTGTGTAACCAGACTATATGGTCCTGTTGATCGTGCATGCATCTTGTCATCAACAAGATGATTAAGTTTTAGCATGTACATATAACCAACCGTCACTTTACGGTGAAATGATTCACCAGTTCGCCCATCATATAGTGTCGTCTGTCCATCTTCCGGGAGGTCAGCTAGTTTCAACATAGCCTTAATTTCAGCCTCGCTAGCACCATCAAAAACAGGCGTCGCCATCGGCACGCCACCTTTTAAATTACTGGCTAACTCATCGATTTCTTCATCTGAAAACGACTTCAGATCTTCTTGCTTACCACTAGTGTTATAAACTTGATCAAGAAATTTACGAACTTCAGATGTTTGAACATGTTGCTCAAGCATCTTGCCGATCTTGATCCCAACACCTTTGGCAGCCCATCCCAAGTGTGTTTCCAAAACCTGACCGACATTCATTCGAGAAGGTACGCCAAGTGGATTCAAAACAACATCAACCGGAGTTCCGTCTTCCATATGAGGCATATCTTCGATAGGTACGATGGTTGAGATAACACCCTTATTACCATGTCGACCAGCCATCTTGTCGCCAGGCTGAATGCGGCGTTTAACAGCAAGATAGACTTTTACCATTTTTAAGACACCTGGTGCCAAGTCATCACCCGAGGTTAATTTAGCTCGCTTTTCTTCGAACCGGCCATCAAACTCTTCTTTCAGAGATCCTATTTGTTCTGCTGCAAGCTCTAGTTGATGGTTCGCTTCATCATTCTTTAATCGAATTTCAAACCACTTATCACGTGAGGTCTCATCAAGGTATTCCTTGGTTATCTTATCGCCCGCTTTCAAACCAGAAGGTCCACCTGCAGCTATCTTACCTGCTAACAATTTCCCAACACGTTGATAAACACCATCCTCCATTATTCGGAGCTGGTCATTTAAATCTTTTCTGACACTATTCAATTCAGACTCTTCAATTTCAAGAGCCCGCGCATCCTTCTCAACACCATCACGTGTAAATACCTGTACATCTATTACAGTACCATTCATCCCCGATGGAACTCTAAGTGAAGTGTCTTTTACATCAGATGCTTTTTCACCAAAGATTGCTCTGAGAAGTTTTTCCTCTGGCGTAAGTTGTGTTTCACCCTTAGGCGTCACTTTACCAACCAGAATATCGCCTACATTTACTTCAGCACCGATATAAACAATCCCTGATTCATCCAGTTTATTCAGAGCACTTTCACTTACATTAGGAATATCAGAAGAAACTTCTTCTGAACCTAATTTTGTGTCTCTTGCAACACAGGTCAATTCTTCAATATGTATTGATGTATAGCGATCATCTTTTACTAATCTTTCTGAGAGTAAAATAGAATCCTCAAAGTTATATCCATTCCATGGCATGAATGCGACCATCATGTTTTGACCCAAAGCCAATTCACCCATATCGGTTGAAGGACCATCGGCTAATACATCGCCTTTAGCAACCTGATCACCTGGTTTCACCAGTGGTTTTTGATTAATACAGGTGTTTTGATTAGAACGTGTGTATTTGGTCAGGTTATAAATATCGACCCCTGGTTCACCTGCAACAACTTCGTCATCATTAACCCTAACTACAATCCTACTAGCATCAACAGAATCGACATTACCACCACGTTCAGAAATAACAGTCACGCCTGAGTCAATGGCGACTCTTCTTTCCATACCAGTACCAACCAACGGCTTATCCGTTCTTAGTGTCGGAACGGCCTGACGCTGCATATTTGAACCCATCAATGCACGGTTCGCATCATCATGCTCTAGGAAAGGAATCATTGAGGCTGCTACCGAAACAATTTGTCGCGGCGAAACATCCATATAATTAACTTTATCTGGTGTAGACATAGCAAATTCATTACGGTGTCTACAAGAAACGAGCTCATCAATTAACTTACCTTTGGCATCAATAGTTGCACTAGCCTGTGCAATAACATAATCACCTTCTTCGATAGCTGAAAGGTATTCTATTTCATCAGTTACTTTTGAATCGACTACCTTACGATAAGGCGTTTCAAGGAAACCATAGTTGTTAGTCCTTGCAAAAACTGCAAGTGAATTAATTAGACCAATGTTAGGTCCTTCTGGTGTTTCAATTGGACATACACGCCCATAATGCGTTGGGTGTACATCGCGAACTTCAAAACCAGCGCGTTCACGTGTCAAACCGCCAGGTCCAAGAGCAGATATTCGTCGCTTGTGTGTAATCTCTGACAAGGGATTGTTCTGATCCATAAACTGAGATAGTTGGCTTGAACCAAAAAATTCTTTAATGACAGCTGAAACTGGCTTAGCGTTAATAATTTCCTGAGGCATCAGGCCTTCAGATTCAGCCAAACTCAGACGTTCCTTAACTGCTCGCTCAACTCTGACAAGTCCAACACGGAATTGATTCTCCGCCATTTCACCAACACTACGTATACGTCTATTACCAAGATGATCGATATCATCGATAATGCCCTTACCATTACGAATATCCAGCAAAACATTCACAACAGCAATGATGTCCTCATTTGAAAGAACACCTTCACCCTCTACTTCTTTTCGACCGACACGACGATTAAACTTCATCCGTCCAACAGCTGAAAGGTCATAACGATCTGGACTAAAAAACAAGTTCTTGAATAAATTTTCAGCAGCATCCTTTGTCGGTGGCTCGCCTGGACGCATCATGCGATAAATCTCGACCTGTGCTTCCAATTGATTGGTACTCGGGTCATCACGTAAGGTATCAGCGATATAAGGGCCATTATCAAGATCATTGGTATAGAGCGTCTCTAGTTCAAAATCTGCTCGTTCCGTAACCTTTTCAAGAAATTCTTCGGTAATTTCAGTATTCGCTGGAAATTCTATTTCGCCAGTTTCTGTATCGACGATATCCTTTGCGGTGACCTTACCAATTAAATATTCAGCCGGAACCATTAGAGTAGTTAATGAAGCTTTTTCAATTTCTCGTATATGGCGCGCAGTAATACGTCGTTCTTGTTCAACAATAATCTTGCCTTTCTTGTCCGCGATATCAAATGATGCCGTTTCACCACGCAAGCGATCTGGAACCAAATTCAGGGTTATTCCCTTTTTAGTAAACTTGAAAGTATCCGTATCAAAGAAAATATCCAGTATTTCTTCTGCCGTATAGCCAAGTGCACGCAATAAGATCGTGGCATGGATCTTACGTCGGCGATCTATTCGACAATAAACAAGATCTTTTGCATCGAACTCAAAATCCAACCATGAACCACGGTAAGGTATGACACGTGCTGAATAAAGTAATTTACCCGATGAATGCGTCTTACCTTTGTCATGTTCAAAAAACACACCTGGCGAACGATGCATCTGCGAAACAATAACGCGTTCTGTACCATTTATAACGAAAGTACCTGTGCGAGTCATTAATGGCATCTCGCCCATATACACTTCTTGTTCTTTTATATCTTTTACAACTTTATTATTTAGCCCGGCTTCTTTGTCATAAATAATAAGGCGAACCTTAACGCGTAATGATGCAGCGTAGGTCAAACCTCTTAATTGACATTCTTTAACATCAAAAACAGGGGTTCCTAGCTTATAGCTAACATACTCTAAAGCCGCATTGCCAGAAAAACTGGCGATAGGAAATACAGATTTAAACGCAGCTTGTAAGCCAACATCAGTTCGCTCCTCAGGCTTAGCATCAACTTGTATAAATTGATTGAATGACTCGATCTGAGTCGCAACTAAATAGGGAACCTCTAAGATACTTGGACGTTTTCCAAAATCCTTACGAATACGTCTTTTTTCAGTATAGGAATAGGCCATTACAATTCCTCATTGTGTTTGTGCGAAAGAGCTCTATAACAGAGACAATCCCTGCTTGATAATCTTTGCACATATATAATTTAAACCGGGTGATATCAATAAGCGAAACGATCCAACAGGCAACTTTTGTTGCCTGTTGGTTCCGCTTTAAGTTTTTTAAACGCTGCAATTGAAATTATTTAATTTCAACAGCTGCACCAGCTTCTTCAAGCTGCTTTTTAACTTCCTCTGCCTCGTCTTTACTAGCACCTTCTTTAACTGGTGCAGGTGCACTCTCAACAAGATCTTTTGCTTCTTTCAGGCCAAGACCTGTAATACCGCGGACTGCTTTAATAGCAGCAACCTTGTTTTCTCCAAAGCTCGTCATTACAACATCGAACTCTGTTTTTTCTTCAGCCGCACCAGCATCTCCGCCAGCACCAGGCGCCGCAGCTACAGCAACAGGCGCTGCTGCAGATACGCCCCATTCATCTTCGAGCTCTTTGATTAAATCAACGAGTTCAAGCACAGGCATTTGACCTAATGCTTCCTTTATTTCTTCACGTGAAACTGCCATTTTAAATTCCTCCAAAAATAAATACTAAACTGATATAAAGATTATTGTCCTATTACGCTGCTTGTTGCTTATCACGTTGGGCAGCAAGAACTCTGGCTAATTTAGCCGGTGGTTCCGCTATCGTACGTACAAAGCTTCCAAGCGGTGCAGATAGTAATCCAAGTAACATAGCGCGTGCTTCATCAAGCGATGGCATACTAGCTAACCTGCCAAGTTCAGAGGTATCTAAAAGATTCCCATCCAAAGCAACAAGTTTTACTACTAGTTTGTCATTTTCCTTTGCAAAATCGCGAACGACTCGTGCAGCACTTCCAGGTTCATCACCAGAAAATGCCAACACTAAGGGCCCGACCATGCCTTCACGCATACATTCGAATTGTGTATTTTCGAATGCACGACGCGCCAACGTGTTGCGTACCACTCTAAGGTACACACCCGCTTCACGCGCAGCGTTACGCAGTTCAGTCATTTGAGCCACCGATAAACCGTGATATTCGGCCGCGATTGCAGAAGGAGCCTCCGCCGCAACACCAGCAACCTCTTCAACGATTGCTTTTTTTGCATTTAGATTAAGACTCACTCTTCGCCTCCTGTTAAGTTAAATATGGTTTTAAAACCATACCTTTACTAAAAAGTTTGCCTTCACTTTACGCTTAAACAAACCGGTTAACGGTGACAAACACAGAGTATTCTGTGCGTGTGATTACACCGTCTGCGTAGGTAATTTTTAATACATTAAGACACCCCCAAAAGAGTGTCACCTACGGTCTTTGACGTCCTGACAGTTACCTGTCAGTTACAAAGTCTTTAAAAAATGTAATAAACAAAAATTGGCTAATTACATTTAAATTCATAAAAATACTTACTAAATAGACAAGCTAGCCTGATCAACCAGGACGCCTGGCCCCATAGTTGTCGAGATACTTAACTTACCCAGATAAACACCTTTAGCTGAGCTTGGCTTAGCCTTTTTCAAATCGTTTAATAATGAGTGTAGATTTTCTATCAATGATTCTGCGTCAAACGAAACCTTGCCGATTGTGCAATGGATAATGCCATTCTTATCTGTACGATAACGAACTTGACCACCTTTCGCATTTTCAACAGCTTGTTTTACATCATTGGTAACCGTTCCCACTTTAGGGTTAGGCATCAATCCACGAGGGCCTAAAACTTTACCTAGCTTGCCAACAACAGGCATAGCATCTGGAGTTGCAATAACAACACCATAATCAATATCGCCCTTTGTCATCGCTTCGGCTAGATCATCAAAACCAACTGCATCTGCTCCAGCGGCTTCAGCTGCTTTTGCATTCTCACCTTGTGCAAATACGGCGACCTTTACAGTTTTTCCTGTACCTTTAGGTAATACAGTCGACCCACGGACCTGTTGATCTGACTTACGTGCGTCTACACCCAAATTCAAAGCCACGTCTACTGACTCATCAAATTTTACCGATGAAATATCCTTTAATAATTCCAATGCATCTTTTACAGGGTAATATTTTCCTGCTTCGATCTTGTCCTGATACGATTTAGTACGTTTAGTTATTTTTGCCATGATTAAACGACTCCCTCGGTCTCAATACCCATGCTACGAGCAGTACCAGCAATAGTTCTTACTGCCGCATCCATATCAGCAGCGGTTAAATCAGCATCTTTAGTTTTTGCAATTTCTTCAAGTTGCGCGCGCGTAACCTTGCCTACTTTTTCGCTATTAGGCGTACCACTACCGCTTTTGATACCCGCTGCTTTTTTCAAGAGTATTGCCGCAGGCGTCGTTTTACTGACAAATGTAAAACTTTTATCGTTATACACAGTGATGATGACAGGCACAGGTAGTCCCGGTTCCACACTTTGAGTTTGAGCATTGAATGCCTTACAGAACTCCATGATATTAACGCCATGTTGACCTAGGGCAGGACCTACAGGTGGGCTAGGATTAGCCTGACCAGCAGGCACCTGTAATTTGATATAACCATCTATTTTCTTGGCCACAACTTTTCTCCTTGGGTGCAAACGCCTTTCGGCTCCCCGTTAACTAATCAAAACAATAAAATTATTCTTTTTCTACTTGATCAAATTCAAGTTCAACCGGGGTAGAACGCCCAAATATTAATACTGATACTCGCAAACGACTTTTCTCATAATTTACTTCTTCAACGACACCGTTGAAATCAGTAAATGGACCATCTTTAACACGTACAACTTCGCCAGCCTCAAATAATATTTTTGGCCTTGGTTTATCAACGCCTTCTTCAACACGCTGTAAAATAGCATTTGCTTCCTTTTCCGTAATAGGCGCAGGGCGATCACTAGTACCACCTATAAAGCCTAATACCTTTGGTGCTTCTTTCACCAAATGCCAGGTATCATCGTTCATTTCCATTTTGACCAAGACATAACCAGGGAAAAACTTGCGATCACTCTTACGTTTTTTACCATCACGCATCTCAACTACTTCTTCAGTTGGCACAAGTATTTCGCCAAACATTTCGTCAAGCCCGCTACGCTCTATTCGCTCCTGTAATGAACGCATAACTTGATTTTCAAAACCTGAATACGCATGCACTACATACCAATTCTGCGCCATTCTAACCACCGTGCCCCATCAAAGAACCAATAGACCAGCCCAGAAACATATCCAATAACCATAAGATTATTGCGACCAAGATAACCATAATAATTACGATTAAGGTCGTTTGTACTGTTTCCTGACGTGTTGGCCAAACTACTTTGCGAACTTCAATCTGAGCATCCTGGAAATATCCCCAAATATGCCTTCCTTTTTCTGTCTGTAAGGCTATAGCAACACTGATCCCAATGGCAGCAAGCAAACCAAGTACTCGATACAGCAATGATTGATCAGCATAAAAATAAAAGCCGACCAACGCAGCAATAACTATCAATAGTGCTAAGCCAAGCTTGATTGTGTCCAGTGTGCCACTGGTAGTTTCAACATTTGTGTTCATATGTGTCTTACATTTAGTCCTAGGCCATTATTTATCTAATGGCAGGCCAGGAGGGAATCGAACCCCCAACCTGCGGTTTTGGAGACCGCCGCTCTGCCAATTGAGCTACTGGCCTATACTTTATTCAAATAATTTGCCTGTTGTTACTCAATAATTTTAGAAACGACGCCAGCACCAACCGTGCGGCCCCCTTCTCGTATTGCAAAACGTAAACCCTCTTCCATCGCAATCGGGTTAATCAACTTAACCGTCACTTTGATGTTGTCGCCCGGCATAACCATCTCGGTGCCCGAAGGTAGTTCCATCGCACCCGTTACGTCAGTTGTACGGAAGTAAAACTGTGGTCGGTAGTTGTTGAAGAATGGTGTATGACGTCCACCTTCATCTTTACTCAATACATAGATTTCAGTTTCAAAATGCGTATGTGGCGTGATTGAACCCGGTTTACATAAAACCTGTCCACGCTCCACTTCTTCTCGCTTGGTACCACGCAGTAATACACCCACGTTGTCACCGGCTTGTCCTTCATCTAACAACTTACGGAACATTTCAACACCAGTACATGTCGTCACTTGAGTGTCTTTAATGCCCACAATCTCAATTTCTTCACCTACTTTCACGATACCGCGTTCAACACGTCCGGTCACAACCGTTCCGCGTCCTGATATAGAGAACACATCTTCTATCGGTAACAAGAAAGGTTGGTCAACTGGCCGCTCTGGCAGTGGAAAGTATTCGTCCATCGCCGCAACCAGCTTTTCGACTGAGGGAACACCGATATCCGAGGTGTCGCCTTCTATTGCTTTTAGCGCTGAGCCCGTCACAATCGGCGTATCGTCGCCTGGGAAATCGTATGAATCCAATAATTCACGCACTTCCATTTCAACCAACTCTAATAATTCTGCATCATCAACCTGATCCGCTTTGTTCAGGTAGACAACTATAAATGGAACACCCACTTGGCGTGACAGTAATATGTGTTCACGTGTCTGTGGCATCGGCCCGTCTGCCGCTGAACAAACCAGGATCGCTCCGTCCATTTGTGCCGCACCGGTAATCATGTTCTTTACATAATCCGCGTGACCCGGACAGTCAACGTGCGCGTAGTGACGGTCGTCACTTTCGTATTCAACGTGTGCGGTCGCGATTGTTATGCCGCGTTCACGTTCTTCTGGTGCATTATCAATGTCACCATAGTCCTTTGCTTCACCACCGTGCTTTTCCGTCATCACTTTCGTGATCGCCGCCGTCAAGGTCGTCTTACCATGGTCGACATGGCCTATCGTGCCAACGTTTATATGCGGTTTCGTGCGTTCAAATTTTTCCTTGGACACGGCTCATTACCTCTTCGATATATTTAGTTAGTAATAAAATTAATGTTAATTAAAATTCAAATAGTGGAGCTCATAACCGGATTTGAACCGGTGACCTCTTCCTTACCAAGGAAGTGCTCTACCGACTGAGCTATATGAGCAAATAAACCAGTTTCAGCTACCTAGTCAATAAATTCGACGTGTATAAATAATGCTTAAAAATTCTATTGATGCTCATTATTGGAGCGGGTGATGGGAATCGAACCCACGTGTTCAGCTTGGAAGGCTGACGTTCTACCATTGAACTACACCCGCCAAGAATTACATCACCCATTTGCTATCAATATTCAATTGACAGATTTACTCCACATCATTCTCTTTCGTCGAATCTGGCACTTCAAAAATACCATTACGTTAAAAATCTACTATACTTACTGCAATCCACTATAAAATTCATTTTGGTGGAGGGGGTAGGATTCGAACCTACGAAGGCTGAGCCAACAGATTTACAGTCTGCCCTCGTTGACCGCTTGAGTACCCCTCCAAAATTCAGCCGGCTATTCTGGAATAATCAATTACCCCTGTCAATACTCGAATTATCAATAATTTAGCTTAGACGAATAATATTACCGTTTTGAGCGTCTCTTATCTCAGTTGGATTTAAACTATTTTTGATTTCTGCAGGAATTACATAATCTATCGCTTCTCCAAAATAGGAGATTACCTCCTTAGTAGTGAGGGCAGGATTGGAACCAGAAGGGTTCGCACTTGTAGATACGATGGGGCCTAATTCTCGACACAAGGCATTAATAGTTGGATGGGCACTCACCCTTACAGCTAATGTTCTATGTGATCCGGTTAACCAAGGCGGCGTATTCTTTTTAGCTGGAATGAGCCAAGTCACAGGCCCCGGCCAGCTGTCTCGAATTTGCCCTATTGTTGGTAAGTTATCAAAATGTACGTAGTCTTCTAACTGATCTATTGATGAAGCAACCAATATCAAGCCTTTTTCGGCAGATCTGTGCTTTAAATGTAGGATCTGCTGTACAGAATCTTGAATTAGAGGCAAGCAACCTAAACCAAAAACAGCTTCGGTTGGATAGGCAACTACCCCACCTTTACTAAAGGTAATTATTGCTTGCTTCATATGCGATGAATTCATCTGAAGCTGATAAGTCGTTTAAGCGATATTTGATTAACTAGCTGGCTTTACTAGCTGTCTTTTTTTTGGCTGTTTTTTTACTAGCTTTCTTTTTGCTAGTTTTTTTCTTTGTCGTAGCTTTTTTGCTTACTTTCTTTTTTGCAGCCGCCTTTTTACGTCCTCGACCTCGTGAGGCAGGAGCTGCTGCTAATAAAGTGATGCATTCTTCCAATTCCAAAGAAGACGGCTCTCTATCTTTAGGCACTTTGGCATTCTTTGTGCCGTCAGTAATATAGGGCCCATAGCGTCCATTTAGTATTGATATCCCTTCTTCAACAAAAATCTTAATCTGTTTTTCTGCATCTGCCTTTTTCTTTTCAGCTACGAGTTCAAGGGCTCGTTCAAATGTGACTGTATAAGGGTCTTCTTCTTTTGGAAGTGAAGCAAATTTACTGCCGTATCGAATATAGGGGCCAAATCGTCCCACACTGGCCGCGACTTCCTCTCCTTCTTCAGACTCACCCAGAATTCTCGGCAATTTAAATAATTCCAATGCTTCTTCAAATGTGATGCTGTCTAATTTCTGCCCTGGCCTTAGACCCGCAAACTTAGGCTTGTCTTCATCATCCTTCGTGCCTATCTGAGCATAAGGACCATATCGGCCAATTCTCACGGAAACTTCTTTCCCTGATTTTGGATGTTTCCCTAACACTCTTGCTTGTGCGACTTCACTGCGACTCACATTTTCATCTATATCTATAACTTGAGTATGAAAAGGCGTCCAGAAATCTTGCAACAATGGGCTCCAGTCTTTCTCACCTCTGGAAATCGCATCTAAATCATCTTCAAGCTTGGCAGTAAATTCATAGTCGACATAGTCCTTGAAATGCTTAGTTAGAAAATCATTAACTATTTTACCCACGTCGGTAGGGTGAAAGCGTTTATTTTCTACCTCAACATATTCACGGTTTCTTAGTGTTGAAATTATATTGGCATAAGTTGATGGACGACCAATTCCATATTCTTCAAGTGATTTTACCAAGCTAGCTTCAGAATAACGTGGCGGTGGTTCAGTAAAATGTTGTTCATCGCGTATCTCTTTTAATTTTATTTTTTCGCCTTCTTCTATCTGAGGTAACATTTTTTCATCATCATCCCCTTTAGAATCATCCTTACCTTCAAGATAGACTTCCATAAATCCGGCGTCAGCGATAGCTGAACCATTGGCTCTGAAAAAATTTCCTTTGCCACATGACATATCAACTGCGACAGTATCTATCGTAGCGTGTGTCATTTGACTCGCCATAGTTCTTTTCCAGATCAATTCATATAGTTTGAATTGCTCTGCACTTAAACTACTTTTTATATCCTGTGGTACTCGGGTTACTGACGTTGGACGAACTGCTTCATGTGCCTCTTGCGCGTTTTTAGATTTTGTTTTAAACACTCTAGGCTCATCTGGCAAAGACTTCTTACCATATCGAGAAGAAATAAAATCTCTTATTTCAACAATAGCTTCCTGTGCCAGGTTTACTGAATCGGTACGCATATAGGTAATGAGACCAACAGCACCTTCCCCAACATCAATGCCTTCATAAAGTTGTTGTGCCGTTCGCATGGCCCGTTGTGCTGTGAATCCTAACTTGCGTACGGCCTCTTGTTGTAAGGTTGATGTAATAAATGGTGCAGCTGGCTGACGTTTACGTTGTTTCTTGGTAACGGTTTCAACCAACAATTCACCACCTGCTGCTTTTTCTAAAGTCGCTTTAACTTTTGCAGCATGTTCAGTTTTCTCAATAGTGAATTGTTTTATTTTTTCATTATCAAAATGTGTAAGTTTGCCTAGAAAATTACTTTTTTTATGTTCCAGATCGGCTTCAACGGTCCAATATTCCTTCGGTTCAAATGCTTGTATTTCTTTTTCACGTTCTGCGATCATCCTTAACGCTGGTGACTGAACACGACCAGCAGACAATCCTCTTTGAATTTTTTTCCAGAGTAATGGAGAAAGATTGAAGCCAACTAAATAATCTAGTGCACGTCGAGCTTGTTGTGCATCAATTAAATTTGAAGCTAATTCGCGAGGGTGTTTTATTGCATCCTGGATTGCACTCTTAGTGACTTCGTGGAATACGACCCTATGAACCTGTTTGTCTTTCAGCTCACCTTTTTCTTTTAATAATTCATGAAGATGCCATGAGATGGCTTCCCCTTCTCTATCAGGGTCAGTTGCTAGGTATAACGTGTCAGCTTTCTTTAAAGCCTTGGAAATAGCGTCAACCGCTTTAGCATTTTTCTCTATGGCTTCATAACGCATTGAAAAATTATTTTCAGGATCAACCGCGCCTGTTTTAGGCAAAAGATCGCGGACGTGACCATACGATGCCAAAACCTTGAAATCCTTACCAAGATAACGTTCAAGTGTTTTACATTTGGCGGGAGACTCAACAATTACAAGAGAACTACTCATATTTGCTAAACAATATCACTTTCTATTTAATGAAAAAAAAGATAAAAACTTTAATGTGATGAAGATATCAAATTCTAATATATTACACTAATGAACAATTGCGCTAACTTCATCCATTATAATATCTTCCATCCAGGCAAACGCAGCTTCCTTGCCGGGCCGATTAAATAATACCATTAGAACGACCCACTTTAGTTGCTGTAATTCTATAGCATCAGTTTCAAGTGCCATGACTCTATCAATCACAAGTTCACGGTCTTCCGAATCTAGCACCCCTGATTGCTCAAGAAATAACAAAAAGCCTTTGCATTCAACATCAAGCTTTTCATTTTCTATATCGTTAAAAACTCGAATTGAACGTGAACGCAAAACACTGGTATCCAAAATACCCTTTTGTGTCGCTAACCCTTCTAACCAATCGATTGCTTTATCGACTTGCAGATCAGCAAAACCAGCCTGGACTAATTGGGTTTTCAGATCTTGTTGATCGGGGTTTATTTCGAGTTCTTCCTCGACGTAATGATCGAATAAATATATGAGTACATCTAAAACGGTTTCTTTCATAAATTGCAATCTTCTTTTGGCCAATCACTATTAGCAACGACTATACTTACCACCATGTTGGGATTCAATCATTCCTTGAAGTTCCAATATTAACAGCATGGAGGAAACTACATCTGCCGTCAATCCTGTTAATTCAACAAGTCTATCTACTGAAACTATTTCAAAACCCATCATTTCTAGTAACATCTTATATTCAGGCTCAAAATTGCTGCCACAAAAATTACTCGCATCTGAAGTGCTAGTCTTTTTCAGCATCAAATTCGCCATAGGGGGTAACTCTTCAAGAATATCATCTACTGTCTCAACTAATTTTGCACCTTGCTTGATTAGACTATGTGTCCCATGTGCAAGTGGATTATGGATCGAACCCGGTATTGCAAAGACATCTCTACCCTGCTCTAGTGCAAAATTGGCTGTAATCAAAGAACCACTTCTTTTTGCAGCTTCGACAACTAAAACGCCCATACTCATGCCACTAATAATTCGGTTCCTTCTTGGGAAGTTTCCCGGATTTGGTTTTGTCCTCGGAAGATACTCTGAAAGAAGCAACCCATTTTCAATGATTTCATAGGCAATTTTTTTATGACGTGCGGGATAGATACTACTTAAACCATTGCCTAAAATCGCTATTGTTGAACCAGCTGCTTTCAAAGCCCCTAAATGACTGTGGTAATCAATACCCAATGCAAGACCACTGCATATTGTCAAACCTGATCCTGTTAATTCATAGGCAAAATCCTCAGCCAACCTTCTCCCACCTGCTGTAGGGTTTCTACTGCCGACGATTGCAAAATGCAAGGAATCCAATACATGTCGCTGCCCTATAGCAAACAAAATCATTGGCGGGGAATATATTGACTTCAGTAGCTCTGGGTAATCATCATCTAAAATGGTGATTAAATGATGATTTGGTTTATTCAACCATTCAAGGACTGTGCTGATTTGTCCCTGATCTGGTTCAAACATGGAATTAATTGAGACATCACTTAAACCAAATTGTCTCAAAGTTTTGCGATCACTCGATAATATTGACCGCGGACTTATGAATTCGACTAATAATTTATTACAGATTGCAGGACCGACGCCTCTCGCCTGCGTGAGCGACAACCAATCGGTATAGATTTGTGTAGTATCCACATCCATATGAAAACTCTTTCTAAGTTCACTCTTTCAACATCCTTGAACGAGCTGCTACATTGAATACCTGCTTGATATTGCTGATTTCCGCTACAAGCACAATACAGTTACAACATATTAATTGTATTTACGTCTTTGACTTATAAACTTCTTACCGTATCTGAAACATGTACCGGACCTTGTGTCTCCATAACCAAACCGTAACTAACCTTGTTGAAAGTCCTAAAGACCATAACTACACCAACATATTCTTCTGGTAGGGTCACATCTTCAGACTTAGCTTGTATATTTGCAATGGTTGGAAATGTTTCATTAAATGCATCAACACCATCTTCAACAGCATGAACTATCCTAGCAAACGTCCTGCTACCATCACCACCAGCTTCTTCTATTTCTTTTGCTCTTTCAGCTTGTATTTCCCTATCACTTTTCTTGACATTTGGTCCTATTGTATCTTGAACAACATATCCACTTTGATAAATACCAAGGACATTACCCGCTTCAATACCTTGTTCTTCTCCAAGGTTTAGTACAACAACCTGATACTGTCCTATTTGCGAAACGCCATCTACAACAGAAAGAATATTACCTTCCATATCGCTGCTAGTTGAACGAGGTACAAAATCCGTACTGACCTCTTCATCAGTTTGGGGCAATAACCTATCTCCCTTAAGAACTTCTCGATCAACGATAGTAATTATGGCAGAAGCAGGATCACCACTTTTCGTTATAGTGGCATCACCAACATAAATGGCTTCATATCCCAATACTTCACTTTCACCCTCATCTTCCTTTTTAGGATTCACATAAGGTTCACCCTTTCGATAGATAGAATATTTTGCATTACTTGTTCCTTCTGGTATGCCGCGCACATAGATAGTGTTGCCTGTCGTTGCTATCAAATGTTCATCATAGCTAGACACTACATAGGGCCACTGTTCTATCTCATTATCATCAAGAACAATTGGGCGTTTTAGAAACTGCTGAATTGCATCGATAGGGATAGTTTGAATGGCATCAGCATTATCCATACTGCGAATTGTTGGAGACAATTTTACATTACGTCCCGAGACTACTTGGCCAGTTCCCCTTTGGAGATTCAAAACAGGCTGCCCATCTTTATAAGTAAGAGAGACAACATCTCCTGGATAAATCAGGTGTGGATTATCTATCTGAGGATTAACTCCCCAAATTTCAGGCCATTTCCAGGGTTGCTGTAAAAATCGGGCAGAAATATCCCATAACGTATCGCCCTTCACGACGGTGTAGTTTTCAGGATGATCTGGATTTATTGTTAATTCATCCGCTCTTATACTAATAGTTAATAGCAAAATGGCGCATGAAATCAGAATTTTATTCAACATGTCTATTACCTTACATGATTTCCTTAATGTAGATTAGCAAAAAGTCTAACAAAATGTTAGTCGAGACGCTATTTTATTGTGGTTTAACTGCAACAAATAATTTTTCCTATATACTATCAGTCAGTTATAACCATTTTGGAGTGAATATTGCCATGGCAATACTCAAAGTTTTGCACTTTCCTGACCCACGCTTACGCAATAAGGCGATTGCAGTCAAAGAAATAGGCCCTGACATAAAGGAAATTGCAGAAAATATGCTGGAAACGATGTACATCGAGAATGGTATTGGCCTTGCCGCAACTCAGGTCAATATTCAGCAAAGAATCGTTGTCATTGATTTATCGGAAGAAAAAAACGAGCCATTAGTATTGATTAACCCTGAAATCACTAAACTAGAGGGTAGTGAAACAATGCGAGAAGGCTGTCTTTCGGTGCCTGATTATTACGACATTGTGGAACGTGCTGAGTATATTGAGTTTTGCTATAAAACTATTGATGACGAGTTAATTTCAACCAGTGCGGATGGCTTACTAGCTGTCTGTGTACAGCATGAAATCGATCATCTTGATGGAAAATTATTTATTGATTATCTCTCTCTACTCAAACGTCAGCGCTTAAAGAAAAAAATCGATAAACAAGAAAAACTTCAGCAAAGCGTATTGTGAACAAGGCCAAATTAAGGCTCGCATTTGCAGGCACCCCAGAAATTGCCCGCACTGTGCTGGAAGAAATTATTCGTGAAGGTCAACATCATGTCGAACTGGTTTTAACTCAACCTGATAGACCAGCTGGACGAGGCCGGAAATTAAAACCGAGTGACGTTAAAGTCTGTGCTCTTGAAAACAACATTCCTATTATCCAACCTGCGACAGCTAAAGATCTTGACCCAAATTTATTAAATAATTGCGACATGATGCTGGTAGTAGCTTATGGCTTGCTTATTACTCCTGAAATTTTAGCTACACCTAAATATGGGTGTATCAATATTCACACCTCTTTACTCCCACGTTGGCGTGGAGCAGCACCTATTCAAAGAGCCATAGAAGAAGGTGATAGCGAGACCGGTATTACAATCATGCAGATGGACAGTGGGTTAGACACTGGACCAATGTTGGAACAATATACTTGTTCGATAATGCCTGATGACACTGCGGGCAATTTGCATGACCGATTGGCAAAACTTAGTGCGGCAAATATAAATAATTTGCTGAGTAAAATTGCTAATCATGACGCCAATGCAACAGAACAAGATGATTCAAGAGCAACTTATGCAAATAAAATCAGTAAACAAGAAGCAAAAATCAACTGGGCTCTTCCTGCCATTGAACTAGAAAGAAAGATTCGAGCATTCAATCCATTTCCAATCACACATGCAGTTATAAATGATATCAATATAAGAGTATGGGAAGCAGAAGTTAAACAAAATTCAGAGTCTTTAGTTGCTGGCACCATACTGAAAAACAAAACAAGCCTGGATATCATGACGGGTAAAGATGTTCTGGCAATCACAAGATTGCAATTACCTGGTAAACGGCCAATGTCCGCAAAAGACTTTCTCAATGGTCACCCTGAATTTATCAACGATAATATCGTTGCTTGTTAAGTCTGTTGCCTCTCATGTCATCACGTTTAATAGCCACACAAATTATTGAGCAAGTTATCGAGAGTAACTTCACTCTCACCTATGCATTGCGCAATAACGAATCATTCAAAAAAGCAGGCGATGACAAAGCGTTAATCCAGGAAATTTGTTATGGGACATTCAGATGGTTTACCCAGCTGGAATACATTCTTAATCAATTGTTAGATAAACGTATCAAGAAAAAAGATAGTCGCCTTAAATATTTAATGATTGTCGGATTATATCAATTACGCTTTATGCGAATTCCGCCTCATGCTGTTGTATCTGAGACCGTCAACACCTGCAAAAAAATAAAAATGGAATGGGCTAAAAACTTAGTTAATGCAATCTTACGTCGATATATCCGGGAAATAGATAAATTTAATCCTGATGTTGATAATAATGATGTGCTTAAGACATCCCATTCAAAATGGATAATCGAACAACTTAAGGCAGATTGGCCTGAAGAATGGAGAAGTATCCTTGAAGCAAACAATCAACATCCTCCCATGTATCTTCGAGTAAACCAATTACGGCAAAGTCGTAAAGAGTATCTTGCTAAGATGAAACATGCTGGCATTGCTGGGCAAGCTACGCCTTATTCAGAACAAGGAATACTACTGGATAAACCAATAGACGTTGATAAATTGCCAGGTTTCGACAAAGGAGATGTTTCAGTCCAAGAGCTTGCCGCTCAATTATCTGTTGAACTACTTGACTTAAAACCCGAACAAACTGTTCTCGATGCCTGTGCTGCCCCGGGGGGTAAAAGTTCACACATACTTGAATCGCAAACAAAGATTAAATCTTTGACTGTAATCGAAAAAGACCCGAACCGTGCTAGAAGACTAACTGAAACACTAATGAGATTAGGCCTCGATGCAGAAACTAAAGTGGCAGACATCATTAATGTTGATCACTGGTGGAATAAAGAACCTTTTGACCGTATTTTATTAGATGCACCCTGTTCTGCCACAGGAGTAATACGCCGACATCCCGATATTAAAATACTGAGAACACCTGAAGAAGTTAAGGCTATTAGCTCATTACAAATGCAGCTTTTAGAAACACTTTGGCAAACCTTAAAACCGAAAGGCTTATTGGTTTATGTTACTTGCTCTATATTTAAACAAGAAAACTCAGAACTGATTAAAAACTTTATTGATAATATAAACAACTGTGTTGTAAAACCGATTAACATGGATTGGGGTCTAGACACAGGCTATGGCAAACAAATATTAACAGGACATAGTAATATGGATGGTTTCTTCTATTCTTGTCTAGAAAAAAATTAGTCTTATGTCTTTCGTATCTACTAACATAACTAAAATTAGCATTCTTTTTATTATGCTATGTGTACATTTTTCCTGTTATGCAAATGCCGCCAAAATAAACACGACTAACATTTATATTGAAAACAATACTTATTATCTTGATGCCTCATATGACTTTGAGTTATCAGAAGAAGCATATAAAGCATTGCGTCATGGGATATCGTTTGAAATTCATGCTCATTTTCAATTGCGTTTAAAGCGCGCATGGCTATGGGACGAAACAATTAGTGAAAAAACATTGATATATAAACTAGAACATAAACCGCTAACCGAGAATTTTCTAACTATCGATTTATTAACTGGCTTACGTCACTCATATGATAATCTTGATGCTGCGTTAAATCATATAAAAACTATTTCAAAAATGTCGCTGTTTGATCAGGACTTATTAATTGAAAACAAAACGTACACCGCAAGAATCCGAACTTATCTCGACATAGAATCATTACCACCACCAATGCGACCTCAAGCTTATTTTTCACCAAATTGGGATCTATCTAGTGAGTGGCATGAGTGGGAATTGGTGCGATGAACAAAGGTAGTAACATTATTTTATTAATCGGTTCAAGCTTGTTTGTTTTTATGCTTGCTTCATTAGTAATGATGAGCCAGGCATTACAAAACTCAGAATTGTTTGATCGCTATTATTCAATCTTACTTATATTAAATGCATCTGGATTAATTACACTGATAATATTAATCCTCTTAAATCTCAAGCGACTAATTCGCCAATTTAAAAACAAGATTGTCGGTTCTAAAATGACCCTCAGAATGGTTTTGCTTTTTTCCTTGTTATCAGTGACCCCTGTTTTAATTGTGTATTACTTTTCTCTGGACTTCCTGCATCGAGGTATAGACAGTTGGTTTGACCTCAGAGTAGAACAAGCACTTGATGATTCACTTGAATTAAGCCGGCTCGCGCTCGATGTTCGTATGCGTGAATTATTAAATACGACTGAAAAAATCGCAGAGGAATTAAATGAGACGAACGACGCTGAATTGCCTTTTGATATTGATCAAATAAGAGAGCGCATTAGTGCTTATGAACTTACACTATTAACCAAAAAAGGTGTCGTTATAGCTTCAAGTTCAAGCGACACAAAAAGTCTAGTACCTGACGCACCAGGCAAAACTATTCTATTACAATTACTACAGGGGAATAGTTACATCGGATTAGATGTTATTAAAAATACAAACTTATTAATTCGCGTTGTTGCAAACCTGCCTACTATCGATATTGATAAAGAAGCTCGTATTGTACAAGCGCTATTTCCAATCTCTGAGCGGATGAATCAATTAGCTGAAAACGTCCAATCATCCTTTATTGAATACAAAGAGCTCTCCTACCTCCGTGAACAACTTAAAGTCAGCTTCATAATAATATTAACGCTGGTTTTACTATTTAGTATGTTTAGTGCTGTATGGGCCGCTTTTTATTCGGCTAGAAAACTTTCAGAGCCAGTAAAGAATCTGGCGGAAGGTACAAAAGCAATTGCTGAAGGCGACTATAGCACCCGCCTACCAGTGCCAGGAAATGACGAGCTAGGCTTCCTGGTTTCATCATTTAATGACATGACTGATAAAATATCTCAAGCACGTGACTCAGTGAAACAAAGCCAGCAAGAAACAGAATCTCAACGTAATTTTCTGGAAACTATTTTGTCGCGCTTATCATCAGGTGTCATCGTATTTAACAAAGATGGGCATATTGAAAAATCAAACATCAGTGCCAATCAAATATTAAATACTGATATTGAAGAGTTCGAACAAAAAGATATGGATACACTCACCAAAGAACTTCCATACCTAGCTGATTTTTTTGAGTGTATTTCATCTAATATTGAAGAAGCACATGACGAATGGCGTGAACAGATCACGCTGTCTAGTAAAACCGGGAACCTCATCTTAATGATTAATGGTGCTACGCTTGTAGGAACTGATGGCTTAACGTCCGGCTATGTTATCGTTTTCGATGAAATCACCGCTTTGATTCGTGGTCAGCGTGATGCTGCATGGAGTGAGATGGCACGTCGTCTTGCCCACGAAATTAAAAATCCACTCACTCCGATTCAGCTAGCCGCAGAACGGTTACGTCATAAGTACTTATCTTCAATGAATGCAACGGATGCAGAAATGATGGACAGAATGACAAACACTATCATTCAACAAGTAGATACCATGAAAGAAATGGTGAACAGCTTTTCAGACTATGCACGATCTCCTGAATTTAACCCTGAAGAAATCAAGTTAGAGCATCTCATTCAGGAGGGTCGCGACTTGTTCAGTAATACGGAAAATAATAATGAAATTGAAGTAGATATTGAACCTAACCTACCGATGATAATGGGCGATGAAAAGAAATTAAGACAAGTCTTCAATAACCTTTTGACAAATGCTATTGATGCAAACGCAATGGGCAAGGAAAACCACCTAATAATAAGTGCTAAAGGGATTAGTTTTGATAACAATCATATGGTTGAAATACGCGTGAAAGACAATGGCCCTGGTCTTGATACACAGGTTGTAAATAAATTATTTGAACCCTATATAACGACTAAGCTTAAAGGAACCGGGCTTGGTCTAGCAATTGTAAAGAAAATTATTGACGAGCATTCTGGTACGGTCTGGCTTGAGAACAATAATGATAATAATGGAGCATGTGCCGTGGTAAGATTACCAGCGCTAAATCAACCGAGTCAAACAACTAAGACACAAATAGTTTAATGGGTATTCGACATATTCTTGTTGTAGATGATGAACCTGATATCAGAAGCCTGGTAAAGGAAATTCTTGAAGATGAAGGTTTTAGTGTTGCGGTTGCAGAAAATGCAACTAAAGCTCGTCAATTAGTAGAATCATTTAAACCAGATTTAGTGTTACTTGATATTTGGATGCCAGATATAGATGGTATTACTCTACTCAAAGAATGGCATGAAAAGAATGTTTTGACGGCACCTGTAGTCATGATGTCAGGCCATGGAAATGTTGAAACAGCAGTTGAAGCCACACGTCTCGGTGCTTATGATTTTATCGAAAAACCACTTTCAATCGCCAAGTTATTGTTAACAATAAAGCATGCCCTCGAAACAACGTCATTGCAGCAAGAAAATTTACAGCTACACCATGCCACTTCTTCCAAACTTGACCTAATTGGAACAAGTAAAAAAATATCAGACTTAAGAACCCAAATATCAAGAATCGCAAGCCATGATACACCGGTTTTAATTCATGGAGAATCGGGCACAGACAAAGAACTGTTCGCGCGCTATTTACATTCTCTTAGTAAGTTTAGTGACGGTCCTTTTATATCAATAAGCATTTCTACTTTAGGTAAGGATCATGCAGAAACGGAATTATTTGGACTGGAAACAAATCACCAATTACAAGAAGGTTATTTTGATAAGGCCAAAGGCGGCACATTGTTTATTAAAGACATTGGTGAATTGAATACTGCTCTTCAGTCACGACTGCATGATGTGTTAGAGACGAAAAAATACACTCATATTGGAAGCTCTGATTCGATTGAGCTAGACATGCGAATAATAGTCGCTACACGATTTAATATTAAATCTTTAGTTGAAGAAGGTAACTTTAGAGATGACCTGTATTATCAATTAAATATCCTGCCAATCACTATCCCCGCACTACGTGACCACTATGAGGATATACCGGTATTACTGGAACACTTTGTTAATTATTTTATTGAAACAGAAGGACTGCCTTACCGAAAATTTAGTGTTGCCGCACAGAATCGCTTAAGAAGTTATCAATGGCCTGGCAATGTAAGAGAATTAAAAAACATTGTTCAACGCCTTTTAATCCTTGGTACAGATGAAAACATAAATATCGATGAAATCGAGGCTAGTCTGGGTAATACTGACACAAAACAAAATGGTTCCTCTTCAGAAATGTTCGATTTTGATTTGCCATTACGTGATGCAAGAGAAAGTTTTGAAAAGGTATACCTTGAATATCAGTTAAAAAAAGCGAAAGGTAGTGTTAGTAAAGTAGCTAACGCGGTTGGAATAGAACGTACACATCTATATCGCAAACTGAAAACGCTAGGAATTGAACTAAAATGAAAATTATTATATTGGGCGCAGGGCAGGTTGGGGCATCAGTAGCAGCCAATTTAGTTAATGAAGACAATGATATTACGTTGGTCGATAATAACCCTGCAGCTCTTCAACTCATCAGTGAACGTTATGACTTGAGAACGATTACCGGTATTGCATCACATCCTTCAGTACTAGCAAAGGCTGGTGCCAAAGATGCGGATATGATTCTGGCCGTTACCAATAGCGATGAAGTCAACATGATCGCCTGCCAAGTTGCCTACACCCTATTTCATACGCCTACCAAAATTGCACGAATTCGAGAAGAAGAGTATCTATCAAGTAGCGCACTCTTTGCACAAGAGGCATTACCAATTGATGTTTTAATTAGTCCAGAACAGTTGGTCACCGATTACATAAAAAAATTGATCGAACACCCCGGTGCTCTACAAGTACTCGATTTTGCCAATGGACAAGCTCAGATGGTGGCATTAAAGGCCTCATATAGTGGTTTGTTAGTAGGTCATTCATTACGAGAACTTAGAAAACAACTTCCAGGGATAGAATATAAGATAGCGATTATCTTCAGGGACAACCAGGCAATAATTCCAAATGCTGACACCACAATTGAAGCAAATGATGAAATATTTTTTATCAGCTCAAAAAAATCTATCCGACAATTATTACAACTTATACGTTACAAGGAAAAACCACTTAAAAGTATTATGATAGCCGGCGGCGGCAATATTGGCTTACGTTTAGCTGAGTTACTAGAAGATAATTACAAAGTTAAGTTACTTGAATCTGATCCTGAAAAGGCACACTTCGCATCTGAAGAATTAAAAAATACAATTGTTTTGAAAGGAGACGCAGCCGACGAAGAACTACTTCACGAAGAAGATATCGATAGAACTGATGTGTTCTGTGCGCTAACGAATGCTGACGAAGCCAACATCATTTCTTCGATGCTTGCAAAACGACTAGGGGCTAGAAAAGTAATGGCGCTAATAAATCGCGCTGCTTATGTGGATTTGGTTCAAAGTAATACTATTGATATCGCTATTTCACCACAACAAGCTACCATCGGTAGTTTACTCGCTCATATACGCAGGGGTGATGTTGTTGTGGTACATGCCTTAAGAAGAGGTGCTGCTGAAGCGATTGAGGCTATTGCACATGGCAATACAACCTCATCAAAAGTAGTTGGAAAAACAATAGGTGATATCAATTTACCACACGGTACAACTATTGCCGCTGTTGTGCGCGGCGATGATGTTTTGATGGGGAAAAAGAAAATTATTATAGAAGCTGAAGATCATGTCATCCTGATAGTATCTGATAAAAAGCATGTTGCAGAAGTCGAAGCCTTGTTTCAGGTTGGTATTACCTTTTTATAGATGAATAGTTTCGACTAGAGATTAATAACAATGCAACTTGGCGTAATCCAACGAATATTAGGCATATTGTTAGCTTTATTCAGTCTAACAATGTTTCCACCACTACTAATTTCAGTTATCACAAACGATGGATCTACTGTTCCGTTTATCTCAGCTTTTGCATTAATTCTATCAATCGGATTAATTCTTTGGTTTCCAGTTCGCCATGTAAAGAATGAATTGCGTCTTCGAGACGGTTTTGTTGTTGTAGTTCTCTTTTGGGTCGGTCTAGGATTAACTGGAAGTGTTCCTCTTATATTATCCAATACGCCTGAGCTGTCTATTACAGACGCAGTATTTGAATCAATATCAGGCCTCACTACAACCGGCGCAACAATCATAGTCGGAATAGATTTCTTACCTAAATCAATTCTCTTCTACCGCCATGAGCTCCAATGGCTAGGAGGCATGGGTATCATTGTTTTAGCCGTTGCGATCCTGCCAATGTTAGGGATTGGTGGTATGCAATTATATCGTGCTGAAACCCCGGGTCCGGTTAAGGACAATAAACTAACACCCAGAATCACCGAAACAGCTAAAGCGCTCTGGTATATCTACCTGACCATGACAATTCTTTGCGGACTTGCATATTGGTTAGCTGGCATGAGTGCATTTGATGCCATAACACACAGTTTTTCGACTGTATCTATTGGTGGATTCTCAACACATGATGCAAGCATGGGATATTTTGATAGTAGCTTAATAGAAGCAGTCGCTATCTTTTTTATGTTTATCGCTGGAATTAATTTCAGCTTACATTTTTTATCATGGCGACAAACAAGCTTAAAAGCCTATTGGTATGATGCGGAATTACGTGCCTATTTAAGTATCTTGTTGATGATCTGTTTTATATGTGCAAGTTATCACGTCCTTATCGGAGACTATGAAAGTTTTGGGAAAGCACTTGAAGACAGTATCTTTCAAACTGTTTCTATCGCAACTACCACAGGATTTACTACAACAGAATACCAAGGTTGGCCGGGATTTATGCCGCTACTGCTATTATTCTCCAGTTTTTTCGGTGCCTGTGCTGGCTCCACCGGTGGCGGAATTAAAATCATACGTATCCTCCTGCTCTTCAAACAAGGAATGCGAGAAATAAAACGGCTCATACATCCAAGTGCTATCTTCATCATCAAAGTTGGGAATAAACCAATCTCTGAACGTATTATTGAAGCTGTATGGGGCTTCTTTGCAACATATATAGCAATATTTGCGATACTTCTATTAGCTTTAATGGCAACAGATCTTGATCAAGTTACCGCATTTTCAGCGTTAGCCGCCTGCATGAATAACCTTGGTCCCGGATTGGGGAAAGTCAGTCAACACTATGGCAATATAAATGATGCCGCCAAATGGATACTCTGTTTTGCTATGCTATTAGGCCGTCTTGAAATATTTACTTTATTAGTATTATTCACCCCAACATTCTGGCGACGTTGAACGATAAAACAAAAGAGAAGTGGGATAAAAATTATGATTCCTGCTCAAGTGACTTCCCTTCTCCCGCAGAAGTGTTACGTCAAAATCAACACCTATTACCAACGCAAGGGGCCGCACTTGATTTGGCATGCGGTCGTGGTGCTAATGCGATATGCCTTGCCGAAAATGGGTTATCCGTTTCAGCATGGGATATTTCATCATCAGCACTGAAACACTTATCAAATCAAGCAATAAAGAAAGATTTGAAAATTGAAGTTGAATCCAGAAATATTTCTGAAAACCCACCTGAGCCGAATACTTTTGATGTTATATCTGTAAGCAACTTTCTCGAACGCGAATTAATCGAAGATATAAGAAATGCAATTAATTCAAACGGTCTTATTTTTTATCAAACATTTATTAGAAATAAAGTAAGCAATATTGGGCCAAGCAATCCTGATTATTTATTAGGAAAGAATGAATTATTATTATTTTTTAGTGACTGGAATATTATCTACTATAAAGAAGAAGGGACCACTGGAAGCATTGATAAAGGATTTAGAAACCAGGCAATGATAATAGCTCAAAAACCATAAGCTCTTCTATATGAACCAACTTGAAACATTTAAAGCACTACTCGATAAAGGAAATGACAACGAGCTGCTTAGATATAGTCTTGCCAATGAATACTACAAGCAAGGTAATTTCGAACAATCAATAATTCATTTGAAAAAAGCCATCGAACATAAAGCATCCTTCTCAGCGGCATGGAAGTTATATGCAAAAGCTTTGACTGAAAACAAGCAAAATGAAGAAGCAATAGCTGCCTATGAAAAAGGTATTACTATTGCTGAAGAAAATGGCGACATACAAGCTGTCAAAGAGATGCGTGTTTTTCTAAAGCGCCTTAGAAAAGATTAACCGTGTAATTTAAGTGTGCCGATAAGTTCGGACACATTATTCAGGTTGTGTTTATTCAGATACTCAATAATACCTTTGTTCAATTTAGGGCAAATAAGTGGCTCATAAAATAATGCCGTACCAATACCCACCGTTGTTGCACCCGCAATCATAAACTCGATCGCATCTTCAACAGTCGTTACCCCACCTTGACCAATGATAGGGATATTATGCTGTTTTGCTACTTGATAGACCTGATGCACCTTTAATAGTGCAATTGGTTTAATTGCTGGACCAGATAAACCGCCCTGATTATTACCTATAATCGTTTTGCGTGAATCGACATCTATTGCCATTCCCATCAATGTATTAATGACAGCAAAACCATCGGTTCCCGCTTCAATACATCGCCTGGCATTCTCTGCTATATCAGTCTGGTTTGGTGACATTTTAGTTATAAGAGGCTTTTTAGTAGCTCTTCGACAAGCTTCCACAACCCGTGCGGACATATCAGGATCATTACCAAATGCAACGCCGCCCTCTTTTACATTAGGACATGAAATATTTATCTCCATCGCATCAATCGGCGAATCATCGAAGATACGTGTCACTTCTTCGTATTCTTCAACTGTTGAACCCGATAAATTTGCGATAAAACGTGTCTCAGTAAAATCCAGATTGGGAAGGTATTCATCGACTACAATTTTAGATCCTGGATTTTGCAGACCTATCGCATTGATCATGCCCATATAGGTTTCTGTAACACGGTGCGGTGAATTACCTAAACGAGGCTCAAGCGTTGTGCCTTTTAAACATATTGCACCAACATCAGTATTGGAAAAACCATTAATGCGTGTATATTCTTCACCAAAGCCAACACAGCCAGATAATAAAACCAAAGGTGAGTTAAATTTCAAACTACAAAATTCTACCTCTAGTCGTTGCTTATCTTGTTCAGTCAGCGAAGTTATTGTCATACTGGATTTTGTCTTTCAGAAATATAAAATTAGATTATGTTTAATATTGTTCTATTTGAGCCGGAAATCCCACCCAATACAGGTAACATTATACGTCTTTGTGCGAACACAGGGGCAAACTTGCATTTAATTCATCCACTTGGCTTTGATATGGGTGAAAAAAGTCTGCGTCGCGCCGGCTTGGATTATATCGATTTATCAAGAGTACATCACTATGATAATTATCAGGCCTATGTCGATCAAAATGGTATCGATTCACTTTATGCGATTTCGACTAAGGGGACACAGCACTATTCCGATTGCAAATTTTCTCAGAAGGATAGTTTTATCTTTGGCCCTGAGACTCGGGGTCTACCCAAAGACATACTTAATGAATTCAATGCTGATAAAATTTTGAGAATTCCGATGATTGAAGACAGCAGAAGTTTAAACCTGTCAAACTCAGCTAGTATTATTGTTTATGAAGCATGGCGCCAGAATAATTTTAAATAATTAAGGTGCGTCTGTTACAGAGAGATTAATACTCCGAGAAATATATGTCAGGGCTCCTGATGATCCTCTTTCTGCTGTTATTCCAAGGTCGTAAACACAATAACTCGTGCTTCCCTCGGTCACCGAAGATTCCGCACAAGATATAGATGATTGAAAACCATCAAGTTCACCCGTGGTAAAATTTATAGAGGCTGCATCAATTGTTGGCGCAACAGTACAGCAATCCGCACCACAAGTGCATGCCGGTCTATTCAGTGATTGATAAACGGCCCATTCTGCACTACTTCTCGCCGCAAACCAGGCCTGCATAGCACCCGCTGACTGTGTAGTATTAAAAGAACTAATATTGGCTAAAGTAGCCATATATGTACCAATGAGACCAAATATTACAATAAGAATAACTGCAATAATTGCGCTGAATCCTTTTTGATTAGCGGTTATTATACTCACGGTTGATTATCCACATGTGCTTGTTGCAAAAGTGTTACTTCTTGCCCTAAGTCATTATCTCGTACTGTAATACCGAGCGTGACCAAACCGGCACGCGATGATGAACCAGGATCATAATCCATAGTGCACGCAGAGATATTATTCACCAGTAGGTTCGACGTGCCTCCTGGTGAAGCAAGTTGCGGATCTGCTATAGCGTAATCAAAATAACGATTGATTTCTGAACCTGAACAAACAAAACTCACTGGTGTGTCAACAATAAAAAAACGTTGTCTCGGTGATTCATTCGGAAATTTCATGACGGGTGAAAGATTGAAACTTATTTCTGTCGGTGGGCCGGCAATTGTTCCAGTGATAGTAGCTATGTTATTCCCAGCATAAGCATTAGCCCCTGATTGGCCTGTATTGAATATAACCAAACAATCGATTATCGAACTTGCCGCCATGCATGCGCCTTGGCCCCCAGCACCAGTACCAATGGAACCAAGGTTATTTAAAGTACCAAAATACTCAAAGCTATCCGCTTGTTTATTAAACTTGAGTCGATTTGAGCCTTGACGCCGATAACGCCCACCATCTAGTGTTCTTAAAAACTCCAAAGCACAGACGCTATTTCCACTTATGTCACAATTAGAAATTGCAGATCCATCTGAAATTCGTAAACTATTAGGCAAAGCCAATCTAATTTCGCGCGTCATCCGTAATAAAGCCGTTTCTGCTATATCTACTAGGTTTGCACGTTGTTCTATTTGAATAAACTGCAAGACAGGCCCGCGCATGATGCTCAAAACGACTCCGGCTAATATGCCAATGATTAACATGACAATAATCACTTCGATTAATGTAAATCCTTTTTTTTGACGAAATGAATTACATGAATTGCTCATTGAAAATTAACCCTATAGCTGCTTAAGGTGACATCTATATTGGTATTATTTATATGTGTAACATTTACATCAATTCGCACAAATCTGCCAGATGTATCAGAACTTAAGCCATTCAAACTATCTCCTGTATTATCTAAGACATTTATTGACACTCGATAATCATTCAAGGCTGCAACAGGATCGCCATTTTGATCTCTAACCATATTATCGAGTGCAGGATTAGCATAATCACAAACATCATCAAATAGTGAACGCGTGATGCCTTCACCTCCTGCTGCTTCATTAATTCCGCCACAAGCACTTGGTGAGCCCGTACTACAAGCTGATACATTACATTCAGCACGGCAACCTGTAGATGGATCTGCATCAGGATTGAAATCAGGATCACAGAATGGCTTTAATGTGATTTCTTCAAGATACGATCTTGCAATTGCATTTGCTTGTTGTCGTAATTGTGGATCAATACTATTAATAGTTGTTGAATTAATTAATTGTGCAAAACCAGCAATACCAATCCCGATAACAACAATCGCAACAATCAACTCTATCAAGGAAAACCCTTTACTATTCATAGGCGAACCCTGTATTCGCTTCTACATTTATTGTTCGTCCATTTCCAAATACAATTGTTTGTTGTCCGGATATTGGGGCACCGATATTATCAAAGCTAAAACTAACCGATGGACTGACACCTGGGCTACTGTCTAAGCAAAAATTTGAATCTCCTGTTGATGGATTCGGAAGCGCTGATGCCGTACAACCATTCCAATTCAAAGTACATGATGAGCTGCTGATAACCACATCTACCTGACAATCTGAAGTAATCGCCATTTTTTGTGCAAATCGAATAGCAGCCATACCCTGCTGGACACCGCCAGTCTCTTTAAACTGATCAATATTCATTTTCGGAAAAACGGTGGCAGCTAATATTCCGACTACCAACATCACAACTATCAACTCAATTATTGTAAAAGCAGCCTGCTTGTATTTTTGTTGGCTGTGTCTCTTGATTAACACGGGCTATTCGCTCTCGATGTGACTTAAACTATTTTTCATGGTCAATAAATTGCTTGAATCCGGATAATATTTTAATGCCGAATTTAACTCTTTAACAGCGCGTTCATGTTCATTAAAAAAAATAAGCGTCTTAATATATTCACTTATTATAAAATGATGTTGTGGTTGCCAAACAAGTATATATTTAAACCATTCAAGCAGTTCACTTTTTGAAACAGGATCATTTAGTAATCCTGAATATTCTCGATGCAATAAAATACGTGCGAATAGATTATGATAATCAAACGGGTTTTTTTCAGCGCCTTGTTCAAATAAAACATCAGCCATATTTGCATGGTCCTTATTGCCACTTAATTCAACTGAAGTATAAAGTAACCTACCTGCTTGATAATTGAATTCAGCGTTATATGGTGCAAAATTTATCGCCAGGTTATATATATTTAATGCTTTATCATACTGCTTTAGATTGGTTTGTTTAATTGCCTCATTCTTTAAAACTTCTGCTATTGCAGGTTGCGACAACCAAATGACACTAAGCACACAAACCAAGACTTTAATTAACTTTGGTCTAATACCAACATAACTGGTTTTACTGATATCTAAATCTATCAATGAATCAGTAGATAAACGACTAATAATTCCAAGGCAAGCACCAAAGAACAACAATAATATCGGCGGATACATCACAAAATCTACCAATGCATGTGTGAAATATGCTGTAAGAGCAGAACCTATTCCAATTATCATCAACTGCTGCTCTTCATTCTGGGAGCTCTTAAATAATAAGCTATAACATTGTTTGTAAAATATTATGATTATTAACAATATTGAAATTATCCCTAACAGTCCCGTTTCAACCCACAGTTGTAAATAATCATTATGGACAAAGCCACCATAACGCTCCTGGCCATAAAATGCCTCAGGCTTATCTCGATGAAAATAATACTTATAGTTTAAAAAACCATATCCTATTAATGGGTTGTCGCGAATTTGATTCAATGCAATCTTATAATAATAGAGTCTATCATCATAAGAACTTTCCACAGACAAGACATTCTCTGCCTTAACTGGGGCAGATATTCCTCCTTTTTCGACAACACTACTAATCTTTCCACTGAAAATAAATATTGTCGTAATAATCAAAAAACTTACTATTATTTTTAGCCACTTTTTGAAATCCAGTAAACCAGACTTATTAAATACAAAAAAACTTAATGCTATAAAACCAACTAGAAATGAGATATAGCCTCCTCTACTCTGTGTCACTACTAAGGCACTAAACAGAACCAATACAGCTGGATAACAATATTTAATACCCTTTTTAAAACAATGAATGATACACAGTGGAATTAAGACTAAGTTCAGTGCAGCGGCAAAGGTATTTCGAGTTGTAAAAATAGAATTTGGAACATTGCCATGGATATACAATAAGCCGGTAAAATACTGCAGTAGTGCCCAGGAAGCTAATATTAAATATATAATGACGACGACTTTAAATATTTTTATAACAAACCCAAGTTCAAGTTGACTAAACAAGATAAAACAACAAATAAAAAAACTGATGTAATAGAGGGCGGTTGGCGAATAAACAGGACTGTAAATAAAAATACTGATTAATACATTAAAAATAAAAAAGGCGGCGGCACATGCAATATGGGATACATTAAATCGATGGAATCTACATAGGTATATTGTGATTACAAAAAAAGTAAGCGCTAGAAATAATAAAACATGACTAAAAATTGTTGAGCTTATTAGTGTAAGGATTAACCCTGATACAAAAAGAAAAAGGGCCGTGCGGCCCTTTCTCTTATCACTAAATGAAACCAAGACTAAATTATTGTGAGCACAGACCTTCAGGTATGACTCGTGATCCTGAGGACTGACCATCTACCGATACAGTAATAGAATTACCAGCAACATTCGTGCATAGGCCCGCTGTAACATAAGCTTGTGCATTACCATTACAGGTCAGCGTCTCAGTTCCACCGGGTAAGGTTGCAATAACCGTTGTTGCATCGGAATCACAGATCACTTCGGATAAAATAGCAGCACCTGTTGATGGACTGCCAGAGTTTGTTGCAAAAGCAATTACTGCAGCTGATTGAATAGCACCGACAATTCCATCGGCTACAGCTGTTCGACTCTGGTTTGTGACTGTCGTAAAGCGAGGTACCGCAGTTGCTGCTAGAATACCCAGAATCACAAACACCACGACTAACTCGATTAATGTAAAACCACTTTGTTGTTTTTTCATTTCAAATATCCTCTTTATTGGACCGCAGTCCTGTTTAAGAAAACTACTTTCATTTTGCCGCAGCAAAAGATCATTGTTTCAGATATTAATTAACAGTAAATATTTTAATTTGAGAACAAGTCTACAATCTATAATTGTAGATGAAATTATGAGCAATATTGAAATAAATATCAATAGCTTACAGCATATATTTAATATATAAGAATTATAAAATACGTTAAATTATTGTTTATAAACAATAATATTTTGAATCAAAGTAACCGATATAAAATATATATGCAGCCCAATACAGTAAAAATACCAATAAATCTTAATTTAGACGCTGTTATGTTATTCGTAGTCTCAACTGTTCTATCTAAAAAACTAACTGAGGATTCACTTTTAAGCCAACGATTAGATAATTGTTCTAATTCTTTAAGTGCACTTGGCCTGATAAATAAAATAATACTAAGAAAGAGAGCTAGAACATTAAAAGTAACTAATATATAAATAATTGATTGTGCTAACCAAGGAGCCATTAATGCAGGGACTGATTCAGGAAAAAATGCGATTAGAGATTTGCTTTCCATCGATAAAGTTAATACATATAGGACATATATAGAAGATATGAATAAAAAAAGAGAAAATATTTTATTATATTTATAAAATTTCTTTTCAGTGTCTCTGGAACTATTGATAAAATTAAAATAACCTTCTGTAGATACCCACTTATCCACTTTATTTAGATTTCTCAAAACATATTCTGGAACAATAATAAATATGATTCCAAGTATCATTATGACAATACTAGAACAGATAAATGTCTGTTTCAAAACGACATAAAGATTTATATCCATCGTTGTACCCTGAGGTTCATTATTCTAAAAATTCTATTTAAATTAGATTTGCCATTCATATGAATAATCTGACTTCAATTTTATACCGTAAAATTCATCAATTTTATAATCATAAATATTATTCTTGTTATTATCATTGTAATTTATATTAACAGAAAAAATGAGTCTCGAAGGTCCATCAAGGTCAATGTTGATGAATTCATCGTTTTTTATAATATAAACCAGTTTTTTAATACTCAGATTAAAATACCAGAAACCTTTTTCAAGCTCATTTACATCCGAGGCATATACTTCACCTCGATAATTACCCGGGTTGACACTATATAGTTGCTTAATTAAATCACCAGTTTCTTCATAATCTTCATAAAACTTAATTAAATCTTCTGAACTTTCATTATCCATTAATTGCATTGGATTGGTTGTTTTTATATCCAATATTGATTTCATATCATTCCTCGTGAGATATGAAAATGATTTCAATCTTAATGCCGTATTAATATTAGTAATCGTATATTCAATATTATTTTTTTCTACAGTTGCAAAAATAACTGATGCCCTTTGAGACATATAAAATATTAATAAACTTATAAGTAGCAGTGATGTAACAAGCTCTAGTTTTGTTAAATTTCTATCTTTCCACCGATGTGCAACATACATTATTTTAAAACCGATGAAATTTCCCACATTGGCAATAATATGCCAAGTGCGAGTATTAACACCATTGCACCAATAGCGATGATCATAATTGGTTCAATGGCAGAACTAAGGTTCTTGATATCATAATCAACTTCACGCTCATAATAATCAGCAACTTCGCCTAACATCTCATCTACCTGACCGGTTTCTTCACCTACTGATAACATTTGTATAACTAATGGCGTAAACATATTACTCAGTGTGGCTGTTCTTGTTAGTGATTCACCTCGCTCAATACCGTTACGCATATTTAGAATATTATCTCCCACATACTCATTATCAACAGCTCGAGAGACTACGGTCAACGCCTGAATGAGTGGTACTCCTGAAGTCAGAGACATAGAAAATGCTCTCGAAAATCGTGCTAGTGTTGCTCTTTCAATAATATCACCAGCGAGTGGTATTTTTAATCTGAATCTATCCCAAACATATCTACCGTTATCTGTCTTTATATAAATTCTAAAACCTATAACGCCACCAAAAATACCAGCTAACATAAAGTGCCACCAATTTACAAAGAATGTCGAGGTACCAATTAAAAGTCTTGTCTGCCATGGTAGCTCTACACCTGCTTTATCAAACATTCCAGAAAATGCGGGTATAACCCATATATTTATAATTGCGATGGCAATTGCTATTGTGACGATCACAATTAATGGGTAACGAAGCGCAGCTTTAATCTGTTCCCGCGTATCTTTTTCACGTTCGAGGTATTGTGAAATGCGCAAAAAGGACTCATCCAATCTACCGGTTTCTTCACCAACTCTTACCATACTGATAAATAATGATGAAAAAATATTAGGATGACGTGCTATTGATGTTGAAAGGTCCTTGCCTGACTCAACATTACCCATTATATCTTTTAGTGCTTCAATAATTCTAAGGTTACGTGAAGACTGAATTAATCCATTTAAAGCTTTTATTATTGGCACACCGGCACGCATCAATGTATACATCTGCTTGCTAAACAATATTAGATCATCTAAGCCAGGTGGCTTATTATTCAAATAATGTGAGAAAGAAAGGTTAACTTCAGAACTTTTTTTTTGTTCCTTAATATCGATAGGTGTTATTCCAGAATTAAATAATTGAGATGCTACAGCATCAATTGTTCCGGCATCTAGCTCACCCTGTATAAGAGTACCACGTGCATTCCGACCCTTGTAAGCAAACAGCGCCATTAAATTAGAACTTCCTCTGTAGGTTTAGATATCTCGTTATCTAACACACTATCTAGATCTGCTGATATGCGAATTACTTCATCCATACTGGTTATGCCTTCAACAGCATATTGGAGAGCCACCATATTTAATGATCTAAAGTGTTTTGAATTTCTTGCTTCATTTATGAAGTCACCAGTATCACCATGAGCCAATATATTCGATAGGTTTTTGTCTAATTCAAGTAACTCATGAACGCCTATTCTTCCCTGATAACCTGTATGATTACAATGTGCACAACCGAGACCTTTTTTGAAAGTCACGTTAAATTGTTTTTCATTAACAATACTATTTAACCAATTTGTTTGTTGAGCTGTTAAATCACCAGGTTGAGCACAACTTTCACACACGCGGCGAACTAGACGTTGTGCTAAAATCGCATGCAGTGCTGATGCTAGTAAATAACTTTTAATACCCATATCCAATAATCGATTCACGGTACTCACAGCATCGTTGGTATGCAGGGTAGATAATACTAGATGCCCCGTCATTGCTGCACGCAAAGCTATTTCTGCAGTCTCTTCATCGCGCATTTCACCAATAAGAACAATATCGGGATCTTGCCGTAAAGCAGAACGTAAAACAGTCGAAAATGTTAGTCCTATTTCTGAGTTTACTTGTACCTGATTGATACGTGGTAGCTTATATTCAACTGGATCTTCAACAGTAATAATCTTTTTTTCAGGTACATTTAATGTTTGTAAAGCAGCATATAAGGTAGTTGTTTTACCACTACCGGTTGGTCCAGTTACCAATAGCATCCCATGAGGCCTGGTTAATAAACTTTCAAATCGATCATGTAATATATCCGGCATACCGATACTTTTTAAATCGAGTATACCCCCGGACTGATCAAGCAGTCGCATGACAATAGATTCACCATATTGAACCGGCATTGTAGATAAACGAACATCAATATTATGACCTTTTACTTTCAAACTGAATCGTCCATCTTGTGGCAACCTTTTTTCAGAGATATCTAGGCCAGCCATTAATTTCACTCTGAGTACAAGTGCAGGCGCAATACGAATCTCATCCATAATATGCTCTTGCAATACACCATCAACTCGTTGTCGTATGCGTAATACTTTTTCATCTGGTTCAATATGGACATCAGATGCTTTAATTTGGACAGCATCTTCAAATAATGAGGTAAGTAATTTTACAACAGGGGCATCAGCAACATCTGCATCAGCTAAAAGTGCACCTAAATCAATATCACTTTCGGTGAGTTCATCATTTAATTGTTCTGCAAAACCACTGATTTGGTCTGTCTTTCTATATACAGTATCAATAGTCTTTAATAGATCTATCTCTCTGACAACTGCAAGTTTAAGAGGTTTTTTTAATATTCTAGATAGTTCATCGTAAGCAAATATATTAGTTGGATCAGCCATACCAACAAGGACACCCGAATTATCTGTACTTAATGCAACAGCACGAAAACGACGTGACTGGATCTCGGGAATGAGTTTTATGACTTCCGGATTGAATTTATAATGTAGTAAGTCAACAAATGGTAACTTCAACTGCTCAGATAGTGCCTCAAGCATTTGGTCTTCAGTCAAATAACCATCTTCAATAAGAACACGGCCAAGCTTCTGTCCAGATTTTTTTTGTTCTATAAGAGCCTGTTCAAGCTGAGATTGTGAAATTAGCTTATGATCAATAAGCAGATCGCCAAGCCTGACTTTTTTACGCTGATTCATCTTCTAGTAAAGTATTGATATGGTAGATTCGCTGCTTAATAAATTTTCGTGAATCTTTTGCCAATGATGGGTTTCTAAAAGCTTTTTGATACGCATACAACGCATCGTCATAACGCTTCATGGATTCAAGAGATATTCCAAGCCCCATCCACCATACACTTTTGAGTGGGTTAACTTGCAACAAATCACGGTAAATTTTAGCAGCCTCTTCATGTCCACTTAATTTCTGTGTCAGAGCCGCTTTTAACGCATAATATTCAGTATTCGAAGAAAAATCAGGTTGGTGTCTAGCTATTAATTCACTTGCATCAACAATATTTCCTTCTTTTAGTAATAATTGCGCGTACATTTTTATCCATTCGATATTTTCAGGATATTGAATTAATCCTTCATTCAAAACACTGTATGCTAATTCAATATGGCCTTGTTTTGATAAGATCAAAGCGAGTGTCGAACGTGCCTTTGAATGTCCAGCATATTGATCTAAAGACTTATTTAATTTCTTTAGTGCTACTGAAATATTTCCTTTCTTATAGGCAATATATGCCTGTTGGAATAATTTCTCTGCGTATGTATCAGAATCATGATTAGCTGGTGTTTTAACTAGTTCGCCCTTAAAAACTGTTTCTTTTTCTTCGTCTATATGTTCTTCAACAATATCTATTAATGCGATCTCTTCTTTCTCTCTTAATCTGCCAGATTCCCACTGGTACTCCATTACTACTATCAAATCATTTACAGTGCCTGAGTTACTTGTTGTACTTTTCTTAATCGTTAGTGGTTTTTCTGATTCCAGTACTAGTTTGAATCGATCTTGATCATTCATTGAATAACGTATTGCTATTATTGGATCTGTGGGGACAAGTTCTTCAAGTCGAAAACCAAGTTCAGCATTTTCAATTTCGATTACTGTTCTATCTGGATTTGTTAATCCATAAATCAGATAATCAATTTCTAATGGCATTTTCATTATAAGATTAATGCCTAATTCATTCTCTTCAAAATAAATTGATTCAATTCTGTTTTTTGGTGCTATTTGATGCGAATTTACACTGCTTTTATATATTAAATTATTATCTAATTTTAGAAGTTGCTTCTCTTCTGTTTCTAATATTTTATTATCTCCACTAACATTAGCTTTACCAATTGTATTAACCTGTACATTAATATTTTCATTGGTTGAATTTTTAACAAGTTGAATTATCGGTGACTTAATCTCAGTTACCTTAACTACTGATTTAGTACTACTAGTTAAAATTGGAGAATATAAGAATATAAATATTAATAAAGCAATAATAATCATTCCCGAAATTATTACAGGAAAGATTGATTTCCTATTCTCAGTTATTTCCACATCATAAGCTGAATGCAATCCATCTAAGACTGAATCTTGATTACCATGCAAAAAAGCATCTCGCTTTTCTAAATCATTAAGCATTTTATTTATCAAGCTCATGTTGGATTACCAAATAGCCACCGTGAGACAAATGGAAAAAGCGATGCCACAAATGAATCAGGTTGATCTCTCGTATGAGCAATGTCCAATGCCGCAAGCTTCACATGCTTATGTGTAACCTTAATTTTTCCTTCACCATACGCACAAATTAATGATTTATGACATAAAATATTAATCAAGCGTGGTATGCCATTACTATGTTTATAAATAGCTTCGCAGGCTCTTCGTGTAAACAATGTATTATCCGTTCTACCAGCTACCTGTAATCGATGCCTTAAATACGTGTACATTGCGACTTTATTTAAAGGTAAAAGTCGATATGAGAATGTAATACGTTGTTTTAATTGTCGGACAGAAGGCTGACTCAATAATGTATCTAATTCTGGTTGTCCGAAAAGAACAACTTGCAATAATTTACGTTTTTCAGTTTCAAGATTTGTTAATAACCGCAATGATTCGAGTGTTTGAATAGGCATTGCTTGAACTTCATCCAAACAAACAACAACCTTTTTACCTTTTCTATGTGTATCCAATAAAGCACGCGTAATCGATTTCATTAACAAATGTTGTGACGTAGCTTTTTCATATTTAACAGATAGCGCATCAGCGATAGAAAACAATAGACTATCTGGTTTAATATAGGGATTATGAATATATGCAGTAACAAAATCTTTGCTGACTGCTTTCATCAGAGTTCGGCAAAGTATGGTCTTACCAACGCCAACCTCACCAGTCACTTTCACAAAGCCTTCTCCACTGCGTAATGCGATAGTCAAAACATTCAATGCATCTTGATAACCGGCACGGTTCATAAAGAAACTCGTGTCAGGTGTTATGCTAAAAGGTAATTCTGTTAAATTATAATGGTCTAGATACATAACTTAGTTCCTACGTTTTAAGCCCCTTCCTTGGCAAAAAGATCATCGAGAAATGTGTCCGGCGGAGGCTCATTCATGACTTCACGAAGCTGCTTCATTTTACCTCTTGATTTTAATAATTCGTCATTCCATTCATCAGCACCTTGTACAACTATGGGTTTAAGCAAGATAACTAATTCACTTTTTACTGACACTTCTTTTTTATGTTTAAATAACTTTCCAACTCCAGGTAAATCACCCAGAAAAGGTGTTTGTGCATCTTGATCATTAGTAGATTCCTGCATTAAACCACCTATAACAATGACCTGTCCGCTCCGCGCTCGTACAATGCTGTCAGATTCTCTAACCGTACTTAATGCCAATGGTAATTGCTGAGAAACTGTTCCAACCGTAACTGTTTTTTGTTGATCTACAACTTCACTAATTGATGGATGGACATGAAGCGTAACATCACCTGCCTGACTAATTTGTGGGGTGACATCTAAAGCAATACCGGAAAAAAATGGTGTTAACTCAATATTTGGATTAAATGATGATGATGTTGTTGTTGACGTTTGTGTAGTTGATACATCAGTAACAAAGTATTCATCACTACCCACTTTAATAATTGCTTTTTGATTATTTAAAGTTGCAACCCTTGGACTTGAAAGAACTTGAACATTACCTTGGGTTTCAAGCAACTCAATAAAAGCTGTGAAATCCCCAAAGTTTAAAGCCGCTGAAAACACACCACCAAATGCAGATGAAGCTGCTCCAGATATTGCGGAGAAACTACTTGGATCGAGATTCCCTGTATTACCCGCTATACCACTAGTGCCACTTTCACCTACAAGTACAGAGCCTCCACCAATATTTGATGCAGTTATTGAATTGTTACCCGGTGTTAATAAACTACTCCAGTTAATTCCAGATTGAAATTTCTCATCTAACCTAACTTCAATTATTTTCGCTTCAAGAATCACTTGGCGCTGCACTATAAGTTGTGTTGCTTGAAGATATGCTTCTACATCTCTTAATTCATTTGGTAATGCTCTTGCAACGATAACGCCAGATTGTGGATTAACGACAACACTACGTCCTTCACCAGTTCCCACTATAGCTTGCACTGACTCCTGTAATTCTTCCCAAAATCGAGTAAGAGGTTGCTCTGTACGAATTTCTGTACCGACAACCCCACCTGAGCTTGAACTTGAGCTACCAGAATCACCATCAGAAGATGAATTACTTTGTGTCAATGAACCTGAGCTTACTAATGTTTGTGAGCTACCCGTACGCTCAACATTTAAATAATTGATTTGATATATTCGTGCTCTTAACCGCCCAGGTAACACCTGAAAACCATACGCAGTACTTATAAATTCAAATCCAAACACATCACGGGCAGCTTCGAGTACTTCAGGTACAGTCACATTTCTTAAGTTTAAGGTTATAGAACCTGAAACCTCAGGATGAAGAACCATATTGTAATTCGTTCCATCTACTAAACTTAGAAAAAACTGATCTGCTGGTACCGCATTTACTGAAATATCAAACCTTTCTTCATCTTCTATTTGAGGGACATTTGAAGAATCCAGTGAAATTGTCGGTATCAAACTATCAGCGACGCTATCTGGGACAGCCTCCTGGTTTGCATTATCACTAATTGATTTGTTGACGACATTTTCCATATTATCCACAACATCCTGGCGTACAACCTCTTCCTGACATGCCGTTAATAGAAATGCACTCAAGAAGAAACCGAGTTTTATTAAATGGCTCATAGTTAACCCATCACTTTTTTCAAATGAAATTTTCATCATATTCACTTTTTTGATTTGTATTCTTTTTTAACCTGATTGTTAAATAATCTAACTATTAATTTTTTATCTTCATAATCCACAATCACTGATAGTGGGTTAATTTCAACAACTTTTGCTGAGCCAACGTTATCTCCTACCCGAATTAATTTACCATTGACTATTGCGCTTTTATCTTTTGGTGAAATTCGAATGGCGGATACTTCCCAGCTGACTTCTTCCTGAATAGTGATTTCTTCAAAAAAAACAGGTTCTGTACTTACTGCGATAAAATCTGCAGGACGCGTTGGGTCTGGTAATACAGTATTTGCAAAAGTCACCATTGGTAATATGTAGAATAGTATTATTAAGGTTCGTAATAAGTTCATCACGCTATACACCAATCCATTCCTGCTTAAGACTCAATGTGAAGATTTCAATTGCCGCATTTGCCTCAGGATATTCTTTTACCGATAATTGAAAATTATCCCAAAAAAAACCCCACTCTAGTTCTTCTAAGCTCTTTAGATAATTCAGAGTGGTTATATAATCTCCCAAAAATTCTATTCGTAACCCATGACGATATGCATTATCAACATTATCAGCTGTTAATCTCATTTCTGTATCAGCATCAATATTATTCTTTGTATCATTCGCTGAACCTGTATTTTCCTTCGTAATTAATGGTTTGACACCTAGGCTCTTAAGACGAACTAATTTTAATCCACCTGTTTTATGCAAAACTGTTTCTAATATTTTTGGCATATCTTTAGCTGACACAAGGTTCCCTGTTGATGTTTCAAGTTCAGCTTGTACATCTATTAACTTTGATCGCAACGTTTTCAGTTTTGCCAAACTTTCCACATTTGGATCTACCTGAGATTCCTTTATTAAAACTTGTAGTCGTGTGTTAAGAACCAATCTATCGGCATTTTTCTTGTTCAATTCTGCAGTCAATTTTTTATGTTCTGCTTCTAATGGGGAAAGTAAAAGAGAATCCCAAACAGTAAAAATTACAGCTATCAAACCTATAAAGATAATTGCCCTCTCTCTTAAACTGAGGCCATCTATCTTTTCAGCAATTTTATTTAATTGTTCCATATAGCTAATATCTTTCAATTAGTGCTAAGTAAAAAATTAATTTCAGAATTACCTTCTTCTAATTCTATTCGCGCTAACTCCATCACGTTAAATGCAGACCCATTTAAACTTTCTTCTTTGGCTAATTTTTGAAGATAAACAGGGACAAGTTCTGATGAAAGAGTTTTGCCTTTTAAACCAAGGGATGAACCACCCTGGCTTATATTGACGTTCGTTAACCAGGTTCCTTGAATATGGCCACGTGCGAATGCTTCCAAATATGATGAAAATCCAGATGTGTTACCAAATGATCTGTTTGATAATACATTTGAAATACGCTCGCGCTGTTCCAATTCTTTAGTAAGCTTTGCTATTTCATTTTCAAGTAATTTACTTTTACTTTGACTATTTTGAGAAGATTCCAATGCAGTTACTTGTTCGCCTAACTGGACAAGCTCTCTGTCAATAATTAAAAGCTGTTGTTGATAAGGGTTCAATCTGGACTTTTGATATATATATAGGCTTGAGAAAATTAACAAAAAGAAAAGTCCCACTTGCAACATAGTTACTGCAGAAAAAACTATTTTCTGCTTTCGAAACATGGGCTGATATAGGTTAATCTCCTGATTCATAACACGACAGCCTCCTGACGCAAGGCAGTACCAACAGCTAATAAACAACGCGATTGGACGGAAGGCGAGATTGGTTCATTTACATCAATTAATTCATTAATATCCAACAATCTGGCTGGAATTTGTAATTGTTCAGTTAAGTATTCGGTTATACCAGGTATCTCTTTGCCTATAGGTGTCATCACTAATGACGATACTTGAGGTTGAGAAAAATGACTTTCATAGAAGTCCATTGACCGTTGCACTTCAATAACAATACTGTCCAACCAGCGTTGGCAATCTTCATCGTCCATGACACTTAACACTGATTCAGGTAAAAGTGATGTACCAACATTGATAGTACGAGATAGATATAGTGATGATTGACGCGTAATCGTAATTAAACCTTGATGTTGCCCCGCATAAATTAACGCTACCCCGCCAACATCCTCTGGCAGCATTGCGGCAATATTCCTTAAAGCCAGTTCTGGGATATCGATGATGTTTAATTTTAGGTCTGCATTATTCAACTGATCAATAAGCGTCTTCACTCGATGAGATTTTGCAACGACGGCATACATCATTTTATTATTTCCAGCAGCCTTATAAGAAGGTGCTTCAAAAACATCTACCACCGCATCATCAATGTGAAAATCGATTAACTCCTTAACACGCCAACGAATAGCGGCACGTAACTCATCAGGCTGCACATCAGGCGCTTCAACAAGAAGTAGATTATAGTCACCCAATTCTAATGAGCTTAAACACTCATATTGGTCTAGGTCGTATTGTTTTGTCAGTCGCGCTATTTCAGCATCTCGAATGGAGATGTTTTCTATTTCCTGTAGTTCACACAGATCTAGCACTGGTGGGAGATCTTTCTCACGGCGTACGCGCGCAATTGCAATAGCGTTCTCATCAGAGCAAATGGCAACTTTGGCTTCTTTCTTAATTTTCTTTTTGAAAAAGTCCAGCAACTTATTACCCCTGTTGAAATTTTAGTTACATAACTGTCCTAAAATTAGTGTCTCAAAAAAGTGACGATATTACGCCCATGATTTAATAGTTAACTGGAGTTTTTCACTCTAAGTTATTAATGTCAAATAGTTTTATCTTGTTTTAAGAGTTGAAAACGTGCGTTAGATTGAATTAAACATTTATTAATCTGAACCAAGATCTGGTCAGATTTAAGAAGCTGACGAATATGAAGTCTTACTTGAGAATTTATTAGGAGCTAAAAATAGAATTTATTATTAATAAGTTATTGTTTTATTTATAATTTTTATTTAGCGAATACTTACTTACTACCATGGTTCGCGAATATATATAAAGCTATTTGGCCCTTCATAGATACCAAAATCAACTCGACCACTCGGGTTTTCGCCATATGGCCCATCATCTGCATCGTCTAAATCAGACCAGTCATACTGCAACCAGTCAGAGGCAGATAAATCGATATCAATATCAATATAACCCGTGCAAGCGGCCTGTGGTGCAGCCACAGAAAAGGAAAGTCCCCAACTGCTAGGTGGACTTGTAACGACACCCGTAGCGATACTGGTGCCTGCACATGCGCCAGTTAGGTCGTTTATATCAATCGTGCCACCCGCTTGTGTGCCGACATTATTCGTCAATATCAAACCTGCTGCCGTTACGGTAGTACACGTGTCATCATTATTAGGAACAAAGTTTGAGGTTGCATCAAAATACTGAGCCTCAAATTGAGGTGATATCGCTAATAACTCAGATCCACTAGCCGTACCTATCAAGAACCTTCCCCATCGCTGCTCTGGATCTGCAAATGTAATAGGATTAATTGTCTCTGTACCGCTAGCGGTATCAGAATCAGTTACAGTAAATGCTAATTGCATTGCACTATTAAATGGAACAATCGGCCCATAGGGTACCGTGCCTCGATCGTCATATTCAAACGAACCACTCAACGTGAATTGTCGCGTACCATTAGTCGTGCTGGTTGATCCTGTGTTTGGCATGTAGTCTGATGTGTCAACTAATGAAATTTGAGCAGGTGCTGTTCCATCTGTATAGACAGGTGACACACCTGTATCAAAATTTAATCTCCACCAATTAATACCACCTGCTCCTGCAAAGTCATGATAATTTAGAAGTGTTGAAGAACCTGTTGCAACTGTTGAAACAGCACGAGCAGTAATTAAAGGCGTATTATTAAAACTGAACAGTTGATCAACATAAGTAAAGTTATTACATGCAGCACCAAAGGCAGGCGCTGTATCCACTGTAAACTCAAAATGATCCGCTCGAAAAGCGCCGACGACACCACTATTAATGGCTGTACCATTTGCCAATGTAAGATCGACATTCGTATCATTTAGAAAATCGAGCGCCTCAAGGTTCATGGTAATACTTCCGACTTCGAGATATTGCAAATTAGAAACTGTTGCACGACCATTCGGTAACCCTGAACTAAAAGCACCTGCCGCTATTGATCCATTATTGAATGTTCCTAGCTGACCACTCTCGGCTGTTATTTGGGCAGCTGTAGGATTGTCAGCGACGATACTAATTGTTGTTGCCCAATCATAAGCAGGTGTTAAACCGTTGTTCGTTATATCTGAAGCACCATCAGGGATACCATCATTTCCAACATCATCTGTTGTGTTCCATAAATAGGCCCCGACTTCGGCTTCAAAATCTGTACCTGCCGAAGTGAATATATTAGCACCACCCGGTGAAGAAGCGCCCGGGTTTGCACTCCCACCGACATTAATATTAGTAAACGCAATACCAAAGGGTCTGATTGTAATGTTATCTGCGGATCCAGTACTGCCATTAATATTCACACCCGCAAATCCAAGTGTGTCATCACGTAAAAACAATTCAAACTCACCGACATCTGTTGTTTGTAATGTTAGTGTTGCTGTACCACCAGCTGAGAAATCAAGTGAGATATTGTCAGCACCAGGTATAGCAGGATCGCCCAAAGCTGCCGTTTCTTCTGCTAATGTTGGTAATACACCTCCTGGATCATCAACACCATCACGTACAATCCAACCTTTTAATGTCTGAGGGTTACTATTATATCCCGCAGCAACACCACAACTCGTGCCATCATTACGTATCATTTCAACTTGAAACGTATGATTCCTACCAGCTACAACTTCAAGACTTCCTGTTCCAGGACAGCTGCTACCAGTACAAGTGGTCGGTGTGATTTCGAATACATTGTCTGAAAAAACAATATTTCCCGATATAGTTGCCGAACCTGCTACTGTTGTGTCTTCAACTGTTACGGCTAACGTTTCTGCATGATCATTGGATAAAAATAATCCCACTCGACCAGTATCAGCAACATCAAAAAGGTATGTTGCGGCACCATCATCTGCAGTTGCATCAACAACTAAATTAGTTGCGGGGTTTGTTGCACTAATCATACTTAAGTGATCAACTTCATCCCAATTTCCATTATTTGTGCTAGTTGATAACGTTATTGTTCCATCATAATTAAATATTGTATTGGTCGTATCTCTAGCCTCTATTGTTATCTCAGTTGAAGTACACGTACTCGCTGTTGCAGATACAGTAACAACAAAATTTTGTAATGTAGGTGTAGCAATAATGTCTACAGCCAACGTCAATGCATCAACATCTTCATTGGCGGTAAAATTATCTTCCGAAAAATAGATTGATAATGTACTTGTATTACGATCATATAAAAGTACATCACCGTTCTCGTATGTTGTGGGCCCAATGGTTCTATCATTATAAAGAGAAAATAGAATCAACATAGGATCGTCATTTAAGAAATGAACACCATCTACATCCCAATTTGCGGCTGCACCAGCAATAGATGCGATATTAAAAACAAGTGATGCACTAGCACCATCCCACTCAACAATATCGTCATCATCAAAAACACCAAGCCCAGCGAGATTAGCATTACCCGCCGTTGACAAAACCACATTACCATTATCTCGAACATAAACAGCATCGATTGTTTCATCATTACTGACAAAATTAGTTTCCGCAAAGAGAATGCTACTGAAATTGTAAACACCAGTCGTGCCAGATGGGCTAACGAGCGCAATACTTCCATTAGGAATTGCATTACCCCCTATCGCTTCACCATTACCTGCAACGGAAATTGCTATGTTACCATTATCAAGTAAATGTAATGCATCAAGCCTTGCGTTTGAATCAAACGTTGCATCATCAAAAAATAATGTGCCCGTATCCGCTATGATGTCGTACTCAACCGCTTCGTCTTGATCGATTGCCTGACCGCCTAGGTTTGAGTTGTTATCAGTACTTACAATGATGTTGTTGAGATCGACATACCATAACTCAGAATATTGGCATCGACCGCCATCAAATACTGACGTTGCAGCGATTTGCGTCAGTGTAAGACTGCCAAAGGTGATACCCGAAATACTTGCTAAACCACAAGCTGCTGGTTCTCTATAAGTAACACCAACAACTAATTTTGTATTGACCGTTGTTGATGTCGCAAACGTATGCGTCCAATTAATGCTATTTCCATTATTACCGGTAGCGCTCGCCACCGCATCAAAAGTGGCGGTTGAACTACTATCTACCGGTGCAATCGATACGACTGCATGTGCATTTCGACGCGTTGCACTGGTATGTGTTTGTACCATCGAAGTTGCGCCAGCCGTAGCAACATCTTTAGTACTCATCGCACCAGTTGCACCGTTATTGTTATTCCCAAGTTCATTGTCCCAACGTTCAGTCTGGCCTGCTCCCGGTGTATATGTATGATTTCCCCTTGCCTTTCCAACGACATCAATTAACAAGGCGTTATTAGCAATCGTAGAAATGTTAGTTGTAATTGCGGCACTATTTGCCACATTAAAATTTGTCGCTGAGGCTTCGGGTGCACCTAATGCGGCATCAGTAACACTGATTGATCCAGCAAGAATGCGTTGAATAGGACCGCCAGCAAAAGTGACTGTAATACCACTGCTAATTGTAGTCGGTGTTAATGCAACGATTTGCACCGCACCTGTATCGCCATTACTTGCAGCAATAGCCGTTTTTATTCCTGTCGCACCAGCAGTTGCCTGTAATACATCAAACATACCCAATGAAATACCATCGTCAACGAGTGTGCCTGATGAAGCAATATCAACTTGCTCAGTCATACCTGTTGGTGCTGTCGTCCAAGAAGCTGATGAACTATAACTGTGTGCCGTAACAACCATTGCATTTGCAATAGTTGTTACGACTGAAGGTGATGCATGACTGGTACTAGAAGCTGTTGCTTGACTGCCTGAGATATCAATTACACTTGAAGTATCCACACCTCGATAAGTGATGATGCCAGCAGCAGTTCCATTTATAGCCACACCTGAAAAAGTCCATGTATACGACGCAGGTTCTGAGACAGTTGCCACACGATAATAGAGTGCTTGAGAATTACTCGTTGCGGTGCCTTGATCTTGTCGGTTAATTAAGGTCCAACCTGCTGGAGCGGATATTCCTATACTTGAAGGCCCAACTGCAATCGCCGCCAGCATGACATCATCGGTTGTCGTACCTGTGGGAACATTAACAGTAACAGCCTCATTAGTCGGATCTGGCGTTAGTGCAAACAACACCCCTATGCTTTCATCTGTTCCTAGTGTCTGCGACCAAGTAAATGGGCCTTTCGCTCCAGCAACTGTTTCTTGTCGGTAACTAAGAGAAATACCACTATCACGACTCACTGTTGACGTAGAGTCGAATGACTCTGTAAAACTATCAGCTGTAGCAACCGTTGCATTATCACTGATATATGTAACCGCAATTGACAAGGCATTCGCAGTGGTAGTCGTCTCAGTCCCTGTCGAGACTGTATTGGTATTTTGTGTACTCGAATTTCCTGCAACGATTGGATCAGTTTCGAAAGGAGATGAAGTATCGACACCACTAAATCTAGAAATTTGTCCAACTAAAGAACGACAATTTCCCGCTCCAGCAGATGTCATGGTATTGGTATCTAAAGCATCATTCGTAGCGATCCGATAAAAGATATACCCTTCAGTTTCATTACCTCCAGCACCAAAATTTTCTGTGTAGTATTGAGTCCAATTTGCATCCATTGTCACTGTTGCATTTTGTTCTCTCACCAGAGCAACAGCGATTAAGATGTCACCTACATTGCCTGCTGGTATTGATGGCGTAATATTTCCACAATTATTTCTAGTTGCGAATGTTCCTGCACCCACATGTCCAACATTACCTGTAGCAATTGTCCCACTCTGTTCTGATGCTACTGTAGAGATAGCAGACATAACTGATGAGGAATAAAAAACAGACAGGCAGGTAAAAAAACAGAGTAAAACTCTACTGGATGTAAAATCGTTTCTCTTAAGTAAAGTAATTAGGTTCATGAAGACGATTCTCTTTGATAGATTATAAATCAATATCTATCTTTTACGCCTGATTATAATGCGGCATTCCGCACATTTTTATGTTGTACGAAGATTATATAGCATCTAAGCAATGCTATTTTTTTAATTGCCTTCTGAACGCGGTTCCCGAGAGAGTAGAATTTGTACTGCCTGCCCAGGTTCGATATCGCCATTTAATACTTGGTTAACCTGCTGTGTTATCGGCATTTCTATCTCATGCTTTTTAGCTAATTCAGCAACTTCTTTAGCCGTTTTCAATCCTTCGATTGCCTGACCTATCTTTTCACTTGCTTCTTCAACTGAGGAACCTTCAGCCAATAACAAACCAAGACTTCGGTTACGCGATTGATTATCGGTACAGGTTAAAACCAAATCACCCAAACCTGCCAGCCCCATAAAGGTTTCCTGTTTGGCACCCATGGCCAGACCCAAACGCATAATTTCTGCGAGACCGCGAGTCACTAATGCTGAACGTGTATTGGAACCAAACCCCAAACCATCGGCAATACCTGCTGCAATCGCCATCACATTTTTTACCGCGCCACCAACCTGTGCGCCGATAACATCATTATGGGTATAGATACGAAAGACATCACTGTGAAATAAATCTGCAAATACTTGTGCAACGGTGAGATCTTTAGCCGCAATGGTAACGGCGGTAGGTAAACCCGCGCCAACCTCTTTCGCAAATGACGGGCCTGAGAGTACCGCAACAGCACTACCAGGTAATTCTTCTTGTACAACTTGATGATTAAATTTCTGTGTGCCCGGCTCGAACCCTTTACTAGCGATACAAACATGAACATCAGAAAAAGTTTTTAGCAATTGCAAACTGCTGCGCAATCCATGACAAGGAACCGTATTAACAAACATATTTGTTTCAGGCGGGGCTTGATCAATAGACTCGATAGGAATTAGATTTTCCGGGAATGGGATCCCCGGAATATAACGTGTATTTGTTTTATCAGATTTTAAATCCTTTATTAAATCTGAATTGATATCCCATAGATAGACAGTATTTTGCTTTCGCGCTAACGCCAGTGCCAATGCAGTTCCCCAAGAACCTGCTCCGAGAACTAACACTGACTGCGTTGTCATATTAATTAATGCGTTATGTCTGCATTAGCTTGCGCGGCTGCATCTAGCTGAGCTTCGTCTTCTGCTTTTTGCTGCTCATACAAAGCATCAAAGTTTACTGGCGCAAGCAACAACTGTGGAAAACCACCACGCGTTACTACATCGGAAACTGTCTCACGTACAAAAGGAAATAATATATTGGCACAGACAATCGCCAACATACGATCAATAACCTCTGGTGGCAGGTTTCTAATCATGAATATTCCCGCCTGATTCACCTCAACTAGATACGCAACCTTATCACCCACCTTAACCGTTAAAGTAACCGTCAACACCACATCGTAATGGTCATCGCCAATCGGGGTTGCTCTATTGTTCATACTCATATCAACTTCTGGCCGCCACTCCATCTTGAATATCTCCGGTGAGCTTGGAGTTTCAAATGAAATATCTTTTACATAGACCTTCTGCACTAAAAATTGCGCATCATCTGGTCCGTTGCCTTCTTGTACTTGATTACCGTCTTGTTCCGCCATGATTTCTTCCTGTTCTTTTTTAAAATTTGTTAAAATTCATTTATCTTATTTTAGACCTTTAGTCAGAGGTAAATTTGCACTCTGCCAAGAGAGGATACCGCCTTTAAGACTAAACACTTTTTCATATCCTTCGTTCATCAACTTACGCGCCTCTTTTGCAGAAACAGCGCCAGTCGTACAACAAAAGATAATGCCGTTTTCTTTATGTTTTTTCAGTTTATCCAACTGCCCTGATAATTGGTCAGCGCTGATATTTATAGCATCAATAATATGCCCTTTTTCAAATTCCTTTTGTGTCCGTAGATCGATAACTTTGGCATCGTCACGATTAATATGCCGGGTCACTTCTTCAGGCAATAGTAATTTAACGCCACTAAGCATATCACCAAATAAATTCCATATTAATAACATCAATATGGAGACCAACAGTGAAAATAAAAACAAGTGGTTGCCCACAAATTCGGGGAGTCGTTCCATTCAGTAATCTCTTGCTCAGGCTGTATTAAATGAGGGCTGAATAATACGTTATATCGCCCTCTGAAAAAACATTTAAAGGTAATTCAATGTGTATTATTGATTAATGTGAAGTCTTCTCAGATTTCATGCTAAAATTCGCGCACTGTAAACGGAGAAATTTAGGGTCATTGCCCAATTACACCTATCTGCCACAATTATTATTGATATTGCATCTTAAAATTGCAGAATTTACCTTCACCTCAAAATCCGTTCACTTTTAGTAACCGCCTATAAAACCTTCGATGCAAGTTAGTCATAAACCAACAATTCTGATAATTCTGGATGGCTGGGGCCATACAGATAATACCGTCTACAATGCGATCTATTCCGCTAATAAGCCCACCTGGGAACGACTTTGGGAAGAATACCCCCATACGCTGATAAGTGCATCAGGCATAGATGTTGGGCTACCTGCTGCACAGATGGGTAATTCGGAAGTGGGTCACATGAACATTGGATCAGGCCGAATAGTTGATCAGGAATTCACTCGTATTACGCGAGCACTTGAGGATGGCAGTTTCTATAATAATGAAAACCTGAATTCTGCATTCAAAAATGCAGCAGAAAATAATAAAGCGGTTCATTTACTAGGATTACTCTCCGGTGGTGGCGTGCATAGCCATGAAGATCATGTCTATGCGTTAATGGAATTGGCGGCAAATTGCGGTGTGAAAACCATATACCTCCATGCTTTTCTAGATGGCAGAGATACCCCACCAAAATGTGCCGAGGAATCGATACATAACGCCCAGCTAAAGATGAAAGAATTGGGTGTTGGCCGGTTCGCATCAATTATTGGCCGACATTATGCGATGGATCGTAACAAACGCTGGGATCGCACCAAACTGGCCTACGACCTCATCACCCAAGGTAAAGCAGAATATCGCTCAGTCGATCCGTTTATTGCCGTTGATATGGCCTATGCAAGAGGTGAATCAGATGAATTCATCAAAGCAACAGCAATAACAAAACCAGGAGAACCACCGATTACTGTCGATGATGGTGATGTTGTCGTGTTTGCAAATTATCGCGCAGATCGTGCACGTCAATTGGCACGCGCGTTTACAAAGCCGGAGTTCAAGGCATTCGAACGAGAGCGAGTTCCGAAACTCTCTGCCTTTATCAGCCTGACTTCGTATAAGGCCAGTTATGAATTTCCGGTCGCTTTCCCACCAGTCAGTATGTCCAATGTCTTTGGTGAATACATTGCTAACTTAGGTTTGAAACAACTGCGTATTGCGGAAACTGAAAAATACGCACATGTCACTTTTTTCTTTAACGGTGGTGAGGAACGCGTATTTGAAGGTGAAGATCGTATTTTAGTCGCTTCACCACATGTCGAGACCTACGACAAACAACCCGAAATGAGTGCGGATGAAGTCACTGAACGTCTCATTGAGTCAATAAAAAGTCGGAAATACGATGCTATCATCTGTAACTACGCAAATGCCGATATGGTTGGACATACAGGTGACTTCAAAGCAACTATTTCAGCGATAGAAACTATTGATAAATGTCTCACCAGGGTCATTGAAAGTGCACAAAAAGTTGGCGGTGAAATATTAATCACTGCCGATCACGGTAATGCAGAGCAATTAAAAGCCTATACAACTGAGAAGATTAAATCTCAGGCGCATACGGCTCATACCAGTAATTATGTGCCATTTATATATATTGGCAGGCACGCTGAATTTCTACCAGGCACCGGTTCCTTATCTGACATTGCACCAACAATGCTCAATATTATGGGTATCCCACAACCTGAAGAAATGACCGGTAAATCACTATTACGACTACAAGAAGAGGACACACCCGCAGTCATCGGTAAGTGAATCACTCATGACTCATTTTGCTGACAAAATAATCCCTTTCACCTGCTCAATATTTCTCGCTTCATGTTTCATGTCAAATTCGGTGTTAGCTGCTGATAAATCTAATTCCGCGAAGGCCACAGAATTAGAAGACATTCGAATACGTATCAAAGATGTTGAGACACGTATTAAATCAGCTCAGGAGGAAACGGATAAGTTACAACAAGAGTTGCGCGAGAATGAGGTGACTACCGCCGAGACATTAACTCGCCTGCATAATATTGAATCGAATATTTCAAAAAAGGATGCTGAGCTCGAAGAACTTTTATTTGAACAAGCAGAGCATGACGCAGCGCTTAAAAAAGAAAAAGAAAAATTAACCCATCAAATTAGATCTGCATATCAGGTTGGCCGTAATGACTATATTAAATTAATTCTTAATCAGGAGGACCCTGCCTTAGTCGGGCGAGCACTAGCCTACTATGATTATCACAACCGAGCACGATCTAAGCGTATCAATCAGGTTAAACAAACCTTAACTAACCTCGAGAAGATTCAGAACACTATCAAAGATGAATCGGCGCAACTCGAAGAATTGAAATCCAGACATGAATCTAAATTAAGTGACTTTCACCAATTTCGTGCAACTCGACGTGATATCAGCACTCGTTTGCAAAAATATATAGAAGAACAGGGAGTCGAACTCCATACACTACAAGAAAATGAGCGTGAACTCGGAGTTCTGTTCCAGGGGTTAAAAAAGGAAAAAGCGGTTACGATAGAAATGTTTGAGGACATGCCTCCATTTAATACGCTCAAGGGCAAATTGATCTGGCCAGTAAAAGGTAAACTACTTAAAAGATATGGCGCCAATAAAAAAGGTGGTGACCTCAAATGGCAAGGAGTCCTTATTGATGCAGAAACAGGCACCAATGTAACAGCTATTAGTACCGGTAAAATAGTCTTTGCAGACTGGTTTCGAAACCTAGGTCTATTAATCATAATCGATCATGGAGATGGCTTTATGAGTCTATATGGTCACAATCAAAATCTATTGAAAAACACCGGTGATTGGGTACTTGCAGGTGAGACGATTGCAACCGTGGGGGACAGTGGTGGCCAAAGCGATACAGCTCTTTATTTTGAAATTAGAAAAGGGGCCGAGCCTTTAAACCCATCACATTGGTGCAAACGATAGTCATTAACGGCTTGTCATGTACAGCAGAGCGCGGTTATGCTTAGTCATAAGCTGCGTAATGAACTTGTTTAGTATTATTCAATCAAGATAGTTTACGCATGTCAGCCTGAACGGAGTAAAGAATGTCATTATTGAAAGATTTCACCATCACCCTACTGTTGTCACTATTATTAACACCGTTTGCAATTGCAAATACGGAGCAAGACAACGAGGCTGACACCCTGCCATTAGACGAGCTTCGCATTTTTTCTGAGGTATTTGCTAAAGTAAAAAATGACTATGTTGAAACTATTGATGATAGAGAATTAATAGAGAATGCAATACGAGGTATGTTAGAAGGGCTCGATCCACATTCAGCATATCTGGATAAAGAACATTACGAAGATCTACAAGAAGGAACATCAGGTGAATTCGGCGGACTCGGTATTGAAGTAGGCATGGAAGATGGTTTTGTCAAAGTCATATCACCCATAGATGACACCCCGGCAAAACGCGCAGGAATTAAAGCGGGTGATTTAATCATTAAACTGGATGAAAAATCTGTTAAAGGCATGTCTTTGAATGATGCCGTTAAATTAATGCGTGGCAAACCCGGCAGCGATATCCTTATTACTGTCGTAAGAGAGGGCGAAGACAAGCCAAAAGAAATTAACATAACGCGTGATGTTATCACCGTTAAGAGTGTACGCAGTAAGATGCTGGAACCTGGATTTGGTTATATCCGTATTTCAAATTTTCAAACTCACACCGCAGAAGATATGCGCAAGTCACTCGAAAATCTGAAAAAAGAAGATGAGAATGGCTTGAATGGTTTAATACTCGATTTGAGAAATAACCCTGGTGGCATTTTAAATGCAGCTGTAGGCGTTTCTGATCTGTTTCTTGATACTGGATTGATAGTCTATACCGAGGGTCGAATTAAAGATTCAAAACTTACATTTAAAGCAAAACCCACGGACATGTTAAAAGATGCCCCGATTATAGTTTTGGTTAATGGTGGCTCAGCATCAGCATCTGAAATCGTAGCTGGCGCATTACAAGACCATGACCGCGCAATCATCATGGGTGAACGTACCTTTGGCAAGGGATCAGTACAAACCATCTTGCCAATGAATGATGAAGCAGCATTAAAATTAACTACGGCACGTTATTTCACACCATCAGGTCGTTCTATTCAGGCTTCAGGTATTGAACCAGATATCATCATAGAAAATATTCGAGTAGACAGCACAGAGGAGCATTCTTCAGCTCAAATCAAAGAATCCGATTTAACCGGTCATCTTGATAATGGTTCGAAAGAAAGCGATGAGAAAAGTAAAAAAGATAAGGCAAAGAAAAAAGAGAAAAATAACGAGCCTTCACTCGCTGAAACAGATTATCAACTTTATGAAGCATTAAACGTATTAAAAGGCTTGGCGATTCATTTGAAAAAAACAGGATGATGTTATGCACAGGGACATGCCCCACTTAAATAAAAAACTGGTTTTAGTTTTACTAATAAGCAGTAGTTTTTTTATTTCAATCCCTGTCTCTGCAGAACAACCCACAATCTCTATAATCATTGATGATATTGGTTATCGACATCAAGATGACTTGATGTCACTGACACTTCCCGGCCCCGTTGCATACGCAATTCTACCGCATGCACCGCATACAGAAAAAATGGCTCACCTTGCTGCATTGAGAAATAAAGAAATCCTGCTCCATCAACCCATGCAAGCAATGGAAAAAAATGAGTACCTCGGTCCCGGTGCATTGACATTGAATATGTCACAAGAAGAATTTTTACAGACCTTAAATATTAATATAAGCGCTGTAGAAAACCTGATTGGTATTAATAATCACATGGGCAGCTTGCTAACAAGACACCCGGGGCATATGCAATGGTTGATGGAAACAATGAAGGCTAATGGTCAATTTTATGTTGATAGCTTAACAAGCGATGATAGTGTCGCCTCAAGGTTAGCAAAAGAGAATAATATCCCTTACTTAACACGAGATGTTTTTCTGGATAATAAACTTGATGAAAAATATATTCGTGGTCAATTTATGGAATTGGTTAAAGTAGCCAAACGCAAAGGCTCCGCTCTAGGCATAGGTCATCCACATCCAGTTACAACTGCTGTTCTATTAAGAGTGTTAAAAGATGTCCAAAAGTACGGTGTTAAGTTTATTAGCTTAAAGTCTCTTATTAAGAAGAAAGCAAATGGGAAACATTATGTACAAGGCCATGATACCGCTAGCACAGGTATGTGAAGAACTCGAAACCGTAACAGCTCCGCTATCATCCTAAAAGATATTGACTAAACCAATCACTAGCCGCTGAACTCGAATCATCAAATGAATCGATATAGGCATCAAAATGGCCGCCATCCAACACGACGAGTTGTTTTGGTTCACGTGCTGTTTCATATGCGGCAAAAGCCAAATCAGAAACAGTAAGCACATCATCACGTGCTACTAGCATTAAAAGAGGTGTGGGACTGATTGACGGAACATAAATACCCGGTTCATATTCAATAAACATCTCCACAGATCGAAGAGTTACTTCATTTTTCCAGGAAGGGGCACGTTTATCACGAGTTTCTCTAAACCATTTCCATGAATCAGCGGTGGGTAGTGCCGCGGGAGTCTGGGGTTGTTCTTCTGGCGAAGAAACGACTGGAATCATTGCTGGATCATCTCCCGCATATCTTGCTATACGATCAGCATCAAACATGCCGCGCAGACCATCCCAAACATCTGCGCGAATAAGCCTACGTGCATTTTCTATCCCTGAGATAAGCGGGACCTGAGAGACGACACATTTGACTCGTTTATCAATTGCAGCGACGACAAGCACGTGTCCACCACTATAGCTTGAGCCAAAAATTCCTATTCGAGTTTCATCAATTTCGGGTAGCGATGTCGCATAAGTGATTGCATCACGATAGTCTCGAACCTGTTGCCATGGATCAATCTCTTGCCTTGGTTCACCATCGCTTGCACCAAAATTACGATTATCAAAAACAAGTACTGCCATACCAGTATCGGCAAAAACCTCACCATACTTATCAAGATACATTTCTTTAACAGCAGAATAACCGTGAGCCATGACAATGGCCGGAACAGCATCCTTAGCATCGTCAGGTTCATATAACCATCCACGTAAAGTGGTGTTATCTCCTGTTTTAAACTCAACATCTTTCCGTTTCATCAATGCCTCTTAATATTTTAAAGAAATTTATTAATGGTCTACTTTTGTTGCCATGATAAATATAGCAACATCATTCCTGAATAACCCAGTAACCAGGAAACAATTGGTACCGAAGCGAAAACACCGTGTGTTGTATTATCAAGCGCATAAATAATCGAGGAAGATAATAAGAAACCTGAACCGACTACGGCTAAAACAGTGCTGCGGTTGTAAACTTTCATTTCCTCTCGAAGATGATGTATTTCTTCTGATTTATTTTCCATTTCTATCTTGCCTTCATGTATTTGGTCTAATACATCAAGTGCACGGTTTGGTAAATCGGGTAAACGATCAACCAACTTAGGTATATTAAGTTTCACACCTTTCAACAATCCTTTCGCACCGATACGTTCATCCATCCAACGTTCAAGTTGTGGTCGTGCTGTTTTCCAAAGATCGAGTTCTGGATATAGCTGTCTGCCTATCCCTTCAATGTTAATGATCGTTTTTTGTAGCATGATTAATTGTGGCATGATCTCAACATTAAACCGTCTTGCAATTTGAATGAGTCGTTGTAATAACTCACCAAATGAAATTTCATTCATTGGTCGAACGAGTAACGGCTCGCAAACTGTACGTATAGCTGATTCCAGTTCGTCTAATCGAGTCCCTTTTGGCACCCATCCAGATTCTATATGTAATGCTGCGACACGATGATAATTCCGGTTTAAGAATGCAATGAAATTATCTGCCAGATAGCGTTGATCAAATTCAGTCAATGAACACATGATGCCGAAGTCGATAACTTTTACTGTAGCTGGAATACCACCTTCAGCAGGTCCTACAAAAATATTACCTGGGTGCATATCTGCATGGAAAAAATTATCACGGAAGACTTGTGTGAAAAATATCTCAACACCATATTCAGCAAGCCATTTTAGATCAACCCCAGCTGCTTTTAGTTCATCGATATCACGAACGGAGACACCCGTGACACGTTCCATTGCCAACACATTACGCCGAGTTAGCTCCCAATTTATTTCTGGAACGTAATAACGTTCTTCTTTATCAAAGTTCCGGCGTAACTGAGAAGCATTAGCTGCTTCCCTTTGTAAATCAAGTTCGTTCAGAAGAGTCTTTTCAAACTCAGTCACCACGCCAGTAAAACGTAAGGCCTTACCTTTGCGGTAATATCTTTCTCCTTTTTCTGCAAGGAGATGCAATAAACTCAGATCTTTACGGATTAGTGTTTCAATATCGGGACGTATAACCTTAATAATGAAATCACGACCATCTTTAAGTGTTGCCCGATGAACCTGTGCTACCGATGCAGAGGCCAATGGTGTTTCATCAAATTCCAGAAATACTTCATTGAGATCGCACTCATACGCATCTTCAATAATCTTGCGTGCGACTTTTCCTGAGAAAGGTGCAACCGCATCTTGCAACTTGGCAAATTCATTCGCAATATCTTCTGGAATCAAGTCACGACGTGTGGATAATATTTGTCCCAACTTTACATAAATAGGACCTAATTCTTCCAGCATTAAACGCATTCGTTGCGCACGTGGCCCCTTTTTTCTTCCAAACCAGTTCCAGGGAAAGATGTAAAACAAGAAACGCACTGGTCTAAATAAATGTGTGGCAAAGATAAACTCATCCAAACCGTATTTTATCAACACTTTTTGGATAGCTAATAGGCGAAGAATCTGTTCCATAGACTAACTACCCTGCTCATTATTGTTTATTTTTACTTTGAGTCTTTTAATTTGTTGAGAAAGCCGATCGACATCTTCTCGAAGAACGTCAACCTCTTTGCAAAACTCTTCGACTAATAAATCATCAGGCAACATGTGAATTTCAAAACGCAGATACTCGCTCATGTCCATCGCTAATGTCTTACCCGTATTAGTAGCAAGATGACCGGTGCTGCGAATAAACTTGCCGAGTTGATAAGCAACGCTATCGCCAAGCCATTTTGAGAGTGGTTCTTCAAGATCGATTTCGATATTTTGCATGATCGCCTGAAACCTTTGGGCAAGACCGATGTCGCCTATCACTTGCATATCAGTTGGTAAACTTGCATTTCCTTGCTTCGATGAAGCCAACATCATGATAAAATTTGTTGGTGTGCCTTTGATTAATACATCGGCTTTATTGTCATAAACCGTATTAATTTCCAGACCTGTTATCGAGGGAAATAAAAATACAGTCAAGTTTGTATTGCTAAACTCAAACGCTATCACCTTACCGCCAAGCTTTGCTAATGCGTGCAGAGTCTCTTCATCAAGACTCAATGCCTTATTGACCAGTTTTTCTACTTGTCTTATCCAGTCAGGGGATGTGTTTTCAAAAACCGCACTCATATTTTATATCCACGGTGTATAGCAACGACACCACCTGTGAGATTATGATACTGGACTTTCTCAAAACCGGCTTGTTTCATCATCGATGCCAATGATTTTTGATCAGGGTGCATGCGAATAGACTCGACTAAATACTGATAGCTTGCTTCATCATTAGCAACGACTTTACCAAACTGGGGAATTAACTTGAATGAGTATTCATCGTAGAGTTTATCCAATACTGGGATCACAACTTTTGAAAATTCAAGAATAACTAATTGAGAACCGTATTTAAGCTTGTTGTACATTGAGCGTAACGCGGCATCTTTATCTGTCACATTACGTAGTCCAAATGCAATCGTCATACAATCAAAACTATTGTCATCGAATGGCAATGCCTCTGCATTCGCTTGAACGTAATCAATACCTTTTATGATTCCTTTATCGATAAAACGATTACGCCCTTGTTGCAACATATCGCCATTGATATCGCATAATGTCACTCGGCCATCATCACCCAGTTGCTTATTGATCAAACTTGCAATATCGCCAGTCCCGCCAGCGAGATCCAATACATGATAGTTTTTCCTGATAGCGCACAGATGTACCGCCTTGCGCTTCCATAATCGGTGCACACCAAATGACATAACGTCATTCATCAAATCATATTCTGACGCAACTGAAGTGAAGACATCAGCAACTCTACCAGCCTTTTCCTTAGTAGCGACTTTTTCGAAACCAAAGTCTGTTGTTGTTTGCTCAGTCATTTAGTTTGCGTGTGTGTCCGGCCTGTTTCAATGCATCCAGGTAATCAATCCAGTAGTTGTCTTTTGCTTCACCGAGTTCATAAAGATATTCCCACGTATAAAGACCTGTATTGTGACCATCATCAAATATCAACTTTACAGCATAATTGCCTACAGGTTCTATCTCTTTAATATTGACGTTTTCTTTACCAACTTGTAATACTTCTTGTCCTGGCCCGTGTCCTTTTACATCTGCAGAAGGAGAATAAACGCGCAAATATTCACAAGGTAATTCAAATGTCGTACCATCATCATATTCTATTTCAAGCACACGGGATTTTTGATGCAAGTTTATTGAAGATGGATTGTGCTTAGGTTCTGACATGCTTTCTTTAAATTATAATAATAGTTACTTTCCAGACTTAGAGGATATAACGACTTAGATCCTCATCCTCTACCAATTCATTTAAATGACTGTTTACATACTCTGCACCAATTGAAATTGATTCGCCATTTTTTTCTGATGCTTCATACGACAATGTTTCAAGTAAACGCTCCATCACCGTATGTAGTCGTCGTGCGCCAATATTCTCAGTAGAATCATTTACCTGAAAAGCAATTTCTGCAATACGCTGAATACCATCATCGGTAAATTCTACAGTCACACCTTCAGTCGCCAATAATAAAGTATATTGCTCTGTTAATGATGCATCAGGTTCTGTAAGAATTCGTACAAAGTCATCCGCAACCAAGGCACTCAACTCAACCCGTATAGGCAACCGTCCCTGTAATTCGGGGATGAGATCAGATGGTTTAGCCAGATGAAATGCACCGGAGGCTATAAATAAAATATGGTCTGTTTTAACCATGCCATATTTTGTCGTTACTGTACTACCTTCTACTAGTGGCAATAAATCACGTTGCACACCTTCACGAGAAACATCTGGTCCACTTGCTTCGGAACGACGTGTAACTTTATCGAGCTCATCCAGAAAAACAATGCCATGTTGCTCAACACTTTCTATAGATCGAGCTTTGATATCATCTTCATTTAATAACTTTGCTGCTTCTTCTTCTGCCAATAGCTTCAGTGCATCTTTTACATGTAATTTGCGTGATTGTTTTTTACCCGAACCCATGTTCTGAAACATCCCTTGCAACTGACTTGTCATTTCTTCCATGCCCGGAGGCGCCATAATCTCAACACCAACACTAGGTGCGTTTAGTTCAACTTCAACTTCCTTATCATCAAACTTCCCTTCAAGGATCATGTCTCTAAATTTTTCACGCGTTGAATTGATACTTGATTCGTGATCATCTTCACCCATCATTCGAGCTGGCGGCAATAAAATATCAAGCACTCTTTCCATAGCGGTTTTATCTGCTTGATCACGTACTTTTTCCAATTCAAATTCACGAGTTTGTTTAATCGCTACATCAGCAAGATCTCGAACAATCGATTCGACATCACGTCCGACATAACCAACCTCAGTAAACTTTGTTGCTTCTATTTTAATAAAGGGTGCTTGCGCTAGTTTTGCAAGTCGTCGAGCAATTTCTGTCTTACCAACACCTGTAGGTCCGATCATTAAGATGTTCTTTGGTGTAATCTCATTTCGTACTGATTCATCAACTTGCGCACGACGCCAGCGATTACGTAAGGCAATAGCAACTGCGCGTTTAGCTGAGTCTTGACCAATGATATGTTTGTTAAGTTCGGCAACAATCGCCTGAGGAGTTAAGTCTGACATTTTAATCCGTTTGTTTAATTATATTTTGAATAACTATCTAAAGTTCTTCGATAGTTAAATTACTATTGGTATATATACAAATATTGGCAGCGATACCTAAACCCTTCTCGACAATTTCTCGCGCACTCATCTCGGTATTTTCAAACAAGGCTTGTGCAGCTGATTTTGCATAATTACCACCTGAACCAATTGCCATAATATGATCTTCTGGCTCAATTACATCTCCATTACCTGAAATAATCAGCGAAGTCGTTTTATCGGCGACACAGAGTAATGCTTCAAGCCGACGTAGCATACGATCAGTACGCCAGTCTTTTGCCAGTTCTACAGCCGAACGCATGAGATTTCCCTGATGTTTTTGTAATTTAGCCTCAAATCTTTCAAACAGGGTGAACGCATCAGCTGTGCCACCGGCAAATCCGGCAATTATTTTTTCGTTATATAAGCGTCGCACCTTACGTGCATTGCCTTTCATGACAGTATCACCCAATGATACCTGACCATCGCCACCAATAACGACATGCTCGTCACGACGTACAGATAGGATTGTTGTGCCTCGGTATTGTTCCACATTTTTTCTCCTGATATGGGAAGCGGAATTGTACATGAGCGGCACGCTAATGCCCACGTCCACGCCTATTGTAAAATAACGCTATTAGTCTGATTTCTTACGATGTGCTCGGGGATGGCTCTTGTCATAAACCTGAGCCAAATGCTGAAAATCAAGGTGTGTGTATACTTGTGTAGTGCTTATATCCGCGTGACCGAGTAACTCCTGAACAGCACGTAAATCACCACTGGATTCCAACATATGGCTGGCAAATGAATGACGCAACATATGCGGGTGTACATGGCTTGGTAACCCTTGTTTGATAGCCCACTGCTTTAAACGCTCTTGAACTGACCTTGGACTAATTCTTTTGCCTCGCTGACTAATAAACAATGCTTCTTCGTTTTCATTAACCATGGACTGTCTTATTTTGAGCCAATTCTTGATCGCTTTAATAGCATGTTGTCCAACGGGAACGCTACGCATTTTTTTACCTTTACCGGTCACGGTTAAAACCCGATCACTAAAATCAATATCACCCATATTGATGCTTATCAATTCAGCAAGACGTAACCCTGATGAATAGATCAATTCCAGCATGGCACGATCACGAACTGCCAATCCATCTTGTTGATCAATCTCAACGAGTTGAACCGTTTGATCTGCATCTAACACATTAGGAAGTTTTCGCGGTGTCTTTGGCGCGATAATACCTTCAGCAGGATTATTTTTAACCTTGGCTTTATCTAGTAAGTAACGAAAAAAAGATCGAATTGCAGATAGGTTACGTTGTATTGAACGACCACCAATACCCTCTCGATGCCGAGAAGCGACAAAGCCCCTAACTTGTCTACCGTCTAGTTCAGACCATTTATTTATTTGCTGCTTATTACAGAAATCTTGCAGGTGTGAAAGATCGCGTTGGTAGGCACTACGTGTGTGCTCAGATAGATGATGTAAAGTCTTTAAAAAGGACTCAAGCAATAACGTCTCGGACGATTGCATATCTTAAACAAACAAATTATTTGTTTTCAACCCAGGGCTTCAATATAAAGCTCAAAATCTCACCCAGATTAGCAAGTAATTCAACGCCCATGCCTGCTTGGAATCGTTCGGCATCGAAACTTCCGATAGAAAGGATCCCACCCCAACCTTGCCCATGTAGTGGAACCATTACAGAAGAGGCAATTTCATCACCCTCATCACCAAACAAAAAAACCTGCTGTTGACGTTTCATTCGCCCGCTTAGAGGTAACCTTTTATCAATAATGCTTTTAAACAGAGATTGTTCTGCTGTTTCACATCCTGCAAACTCATCTGTTGCGAAACTATCTACGAAAGAAGGATTAGCAAATAATCTAACCACAGCTCGATCCGCATGGAAGTTCTTTTTTAAATTGTCATATAAAGTACCAAAGATATCTTTAGGATCTTCTGCATCCATCAGCGTTAATGCAAGTTGATGCATACGTCTGGCAAGTTCTTCGTTCTGACGCGCAATTTCAATGAGTTCATGTAAGCGCTTGCGTGTTTGCTGGTTTTGTTCACGTAAAACGGAAACTTGTTTTTCAACCAGTGATATAGCCGCGCCATGATTATGTGGAATTTTTAGCTCAGAAATAATGTCTGGGTATTTATTAAAAAAATCCGGGTTATCCCTCAGAAACTCGGACACCATGGTTTCTGTAAGATTGTTTGATTCCAGGTTTTCTGTTTCCTGTCCACTCATAATTCAATTTTCCCCTCAAATACCGTTGTAGCGGGACCTGTCATATAGACTGGTTCGCCTTCACCTTCCCAACTTAATGTCAGGTGACCTCCGCGTAACTCTGCGTCTATTGTCCCCTCCAAGTACCCTTGCTGACAAGCAATAACCATCGCCGCACACGCCCCGCTGCCACAGGCCAGAGTTTCACCCGATCCACGCTCGAAAACACGCAATTTGAAGGCTTGTTTATTCAAGATTTCGACAAAACCAACATTGACACTCTCTGGAAATGCGCCACTAAGTTGCACCGCAGGACCAATCACGTTTACCGGGGTCGAATCGACATCATCGACAATAATGACGGCATGAGGGTTTCCCAAAGAAACAGAGCCAAAAGTCAGCTCATCGTCACCTAATCTCAGTTTATATTCTTCCTTTTTCTCATCAGCTTTTAGTGGGATTTTTGCCGGTTCGAATTCAGGTACCCCCATATCTACAGTCACACAGCCGTTGCTATCAATCTGTAAAATAAGACGACCTTCTCCAGTTTCGGCAATAATCCTATCGTTTTTCACCAATCCTTTTTCTTTTAGATAGGCGGCAGCACAACGAGCGCCATTACCGCATTGCATTACTTCACCACCATCGGCATTAAATATTCGGTAACAAACGTCTGACTCTGGATTTTTCGGTGATTCAAGCAACAAGACCTGGTCACAACCGATACCAAACTGCCGATCTGCGATATGTCTGACTTGTTCACGCGAAAGTGTCATTGGCTTTGAAAATGTATCAAAAACGACAAAATCGTTTCCAATACCGTGCATTTTTGTGAATTGGTATTCCATTTTTGTAGATTACAACCTATCTGGCATTACGCAAAGCACCAGACAGTATTTATCAAATGATAAGAGCAAATTTATATTGGACGTATTGCACTAGGCAAACTAATGTCATCAACTCACTTATCCTCAATATTTACGTCTTGAGGGATATGCAATGTTGATGTTGGAAACGCGCATTCTGCGCCATGTGCTTCGACAATATTAATTACTTTCAACAAGACGTCTTGTTTGACGTCATGGAACTCAATCCAATTAGTGGTCTTGGTAAAGGTATAAATAAAGAAATCCAACGATGAAGGTGCAAATTCGTTAAAATTAACAATTAAAGTTTGATTCGCATCAATATCATCATGCTCTTTTAACATCTTTTTAACGTCAGCAATGATATCTTCCATCTTGGCCACATCATCATAACGAATCCCAATCGTTTCCTTGATACGTCTATTGGACATACGTGAAGGATTTTCAACTGAGATACTTGTGAATATTGCATTAGGCACATACAGTGGCCGCTTTTCAAAAGTACGTATAGTGGTTAAACGCCAACCGATCTTTTCAACAGTTCCTTCTATCTCCTTATCCGGCGAGCGTATCCAGTCACCCACATCAAATGGTCGATCCATATAGATCATAAATCCACCAAAGAAATTTGCTAATAAGTCTCGAGCTGCAAAACCTACAGCGATACCACCAATACCACCAAATGCTAAAACGCCCGAGACGCTATAACCCAAAGTCTGCATCGCGACCAACGCAGCGGTAATAATGATTGAAATGCGTAGTAATTTGGCAATAGCATCGGCAGTCGTTTTATCAAATTCTTCGCCGGCAATCTGTTTTTTATCAATAATATTATTTTCTGCACGCCCGATAAATCGAACCAAGAACCACGCGATAACAACAATTACACCGACATCACGAATAGGCGCTATGGCACCAAATATTGCTGCATCAGTTTCATTTTTGACAATATCAGCAGCAAAGGTCAGACCAATTATCCAAATTAAAAATGTAACTGGTTTTCGTGCAGCATCAAATAGAGCGTCGTCCCAATAGGTTCGTGTACGTTCCAGCTTAATAATTAATCTTGAGAGAATCCGCTTTTGAATCCAATTTAAGAAAGCAGTAATAAACACCACTATAAAGACCTGTACTATCCAGGTTTCTTTACCAAAGAAACTTAAACCTACATCCAATATTTCTGTGAAACTCATTTATTAATCCCGTTATAAATTCAGTAAATAACTGTAACGTTATATCCTTTCTCTTCCAATAACGCTAACACTCCTTCCGCCCCAGTCAGATGCATCGCACCTATGGCAATAAAAGTCTTTCCTTTTTCCAGCATTGGTTGCATACGTTCAGCCATAGTTTTATTTCTGTCGACAATCAGTTTTGTCATTAATTTTTCATAAACAGGTTCACTGCTCATCGAATGACGCTGTGTGTAATTATATAAACCACCCAAGTCACGTTTCAAATAAAAAGATTTCATTGCAATAAAATCTTCTTCAATTACATCATAATGGCAGACTGTATCCGTGAGTAATTTTACTTGATCGGGCAATTTTAAATCACTAAAAATATCAGCTTGTTCTTTTAAGGACTCCAAACCAGAAACTGTTGCACCATTCTGTTGCGCCAGAGACAACAGCACCAAATCTAAAGGATCGCCAGCATCTGGCGGATAATTCATAAGTAAAAAGGCAGCCCAAGGCTTCATAACGGAGACAGCGTCAGATCCAAGGTTGTAAGCAGATAAAATTAATTTAGTTTTTTTATAAATGGAGGTATCGACAAACTCTGACAATTGTTGTCCATCATGAAAAAACATCATCTTTGAAAACAATAACATCTGCTCGGCATCTGGTAAGGCCTCCATGACAAAATGCTCTGACTCATGCAATGCCTTATCAACAACACTGGGTAATGTTGTGACATCTTTATCTGATATATGAATCGTACCAAACAGATAACTGGACTCTTTGTTATTTTTGCTGATTTTCCAAAGTAAGCCTTGCGCAAAAGGTATAACTTCTGTTTCAAGCTGACTATCAACAAGAGGTTCACATTGCGACGAAATTAACTCTTTTGCATGTATTGCAGTTACGTTGAACAAACAACACAGCAAAATAATTATTCTGTACTTATTCAAATAAATCATCACCCAAATCCAGTTCTGGTTCTTTCTCAAGATGTGACACAGCCGCTGATCGTTCTTGCCATAACTGAGTTTGTTTTAATTCGTCGAGGTTATTATCAAAATGACCGTGCATTCTGATTAAGCGTGATTGTAATTCAATACTATTCGGAATTTCGGCCTCTTCTAAAATGGAAATCGCACCGTCTTGATTATTACAGGCCAAAACCATGTCACAACCCGCATACAATGCCGCCTCTGCGCGTTGCGGATAATTTCCCATAATCTCAGCGCCTTTCATGCTGAGATCATCACTAAAAATTGTTCCCTGAAATTCCAGTTGTTTTCGTAAAATTTGTTTCAACCAAATGGGGGAAAACCCGGCAGGTTTCTCATCCACATCTGAGTAGATGACATGAGCTGGCATCAAGCCCGGCAAGCCAGCACGTATCATTCTTTCAAATGGAATGAGATCTTTCATTTGTATGTCTTGATATTGTCGGTGGTCATAGGGAATCGCAACATGCGAATCTTCTGGCACTGACCCATGACCTGGAAAATGTTTACCAACAGCCGCCATCCCCGCTTCTTTCATACCTCGCATATATGCGCGCGCTAAATTCGATACTTGATCGGGAATAACGTGAAAAGCACGATCGCCTATTACCTGACTAATCTTCCCACCTATATCCAGCACTGGAGCAAAACTAAGATCAACACCCACTGCTAACAACTCAGCCGCCATTAACCAACCCGCTTGCTGAGCAAGTGACTCAGCTTCTTTAGTAGTTTGACATTCAGCCAATAAAGCACATGCCGGCAAGCGACTGAAACCTTCTCGAAAACGTTGAACACGACCACCTTCATGATCAACAGCAATTAAAAGATGTGGTTGACGTAGCTCATGAATGCTTTTGCATAAAGCAGCTATTTGTTCCGGTGATTCAAAATTTCGTGTAAACAAGATCACGCCACCCACATGCGGATGCATTAGCATCTCATGTTCATCGGCCTCAAGTACAAGACCACGTAGATCACACATGATGGGGCCCAGTGACATTTTGTTTATTTTCATTTCAGACTTTAACTTTTAGTTCTCTTATATCCATTTTATCTCTGAGGTAATCACCCAAGAGGTTTATACATACTACCAGTGACAGGATAGCAAAACCCGGCGCTAACACCATATGCGGAGCCACCAACATATAACGTGTACCATCTCGAATCATGCTCCCCCATGATGCAGATGGCGGTTGAACACCTAATCCTAAAAAGGACAATCCCGCTTCAGCAATAACGACGCCAGCAAAAGCGAATGTCGCTTCTATAATTATGGGTGCCATAATCAATGGCAAGATATGCTTAAAGGCGATTATAAAAGCTGGCGTACCCAAGGCGTGTGCAGCATTAACATGTTCTCTGTTTTTTATACTGAGTGTTTGCACACGCGCCAATCGAGCGAACCCAACCCAACTCACTATCGATAAGGCAATAACAGCATTCATTATCCCCGGGCCAAGTAGACCCGCCAATGCAATTGCTAATAAGATGCCTGGAAAAGCAATAAACAAATCGACTACTAGTACCAACATCTTATCCCAGAATCCGCCTAACCAGGCCCCCATCATGCCAATAAAGGTACCAATGATTAATGATATAGAGACAACAACAATCGCAACACTTAATGAAGTACGCGCCCCCATGATCAGTCTTGCACTAATTGATCGACCAAGATCATCATGACCAAACCATTGTGCCCAATTTGGCGTTAATAATATTTTATCTAGTGAAATCTGATCCGGATACAATGGTAATACGGGCCCTAATAAGGCCAACACTGACCAAGTTACTAGAATCAAAAATGGTATAGAGTAAACCTTGTTCATGACTCTAGTTTCAATCTAGGGTCCAATGCAGTGTAGGCCACATCGGTGATTAGATTAACCAAAACATAAGTAAAACTAATTAATAACACACATGCTTGCACAACCGGGTAATCACGTTTCTGTATAGAATCTATCATTAGCTGACCAATTCCCGGCCAGGAAAAAATAGTTTCTGTAATTACTGCACCAGCAAGCAAGGCTCCAAGTTGCATGCCCAAAATAGTGATCACTGGTAAAGCGGCATTACGTAATGCATGTAAACTTAATACGTGAAACTCACTCAAACCACGCGCACGCGCAGCACGGATATAATCTTCTTGTAGAACTTCCAACATTGATGCCCGTACCATTCGTGACAAAATGGCTGCCAACGCAGTTCCTAAAGTTAACGCAGGTAGAATTAATGAAGACAACCCTTCCTTACCACTAACAGGAACCCAGCCCAGCCAAAGAGCAAAGATCAAGATTAATAAAGGACCCATCACAAAATTAGGTATAGAGACGCCGAACATCGCGGATATCATTGCCAGTCGATCCCAAATCGAATCTTTATAAACAGCAGCTAGTATTCCCAGTGGTAATGCCAGCACGACGGCAATTGATAAACTGGCAATACTGAGAATAGCGGTCGCTGGTAATCGATCAAGTAATAGCTCGGTAACCGCTTGTTTAGAATGCAAAGATTTACCCAGATCAAAATGGGCAATGCCATTTAGATATTGCCACCATTGTTGCAACACAGGTAAATCCAGTCCTAGTGCGTGACGTAATGCTTCTCTGTCTGCTGTACGTGCAGCTTCTCCCAACATCACTTCAACCGGGTCACCCGGTACTAAATGGATCAATAAAAAAACGAGTGACGATATGCCGAATAAAACAAAAACAGCATTCACCAAGCGTTTAATCAAATAATTCAGAAACACACTATTTTATCATTCCAGGTTCAACAATTGGCCCATAACAGGCTACAATGATCATAACAGCTCATGATGACTTGTTAATGATTCAGGTCAATATTATGTATGAATTTGATAATAACAACGAACAAGAAACGGAATCGACCAAACCAACAGTTATGTCTTTAAACGAAACGAGTCAAGATGTCCTCAGCATCGTTGTTCGCATGTGCGGACTTCTGTTGTTATTTATAGGTCTATGGATAGCAATACAAGTTTTTAGTGAAGCCCTGGCTCTATATAAAGATCCAGCTAACATTGAGCGTATGGCAACAGCTATAGAGGCAGGTTCAAATATCGATAAGAGTCTAATACCCATACGTGATAGTCTTTTAGGAGAAGATGAGACTAATTCTGAAAGTGAAACCAAGCCCGAAATTCAAGCAGCTGGTTTTCGTATTTCCTATTTTATCGCTTGGGTTGTAGATTTATTACTTTTACTACTTCTGGCACGTATTGCAATAATGGCAATAAAAACAGGTGGAGAACTCGCGCTATATGATGCTCAGGTCAAACGACTTGCTAGGCAGATTGTTCAAGCCAGCAAAAAAGAATAATAATAACCAATATCCTAACACTATCAATATCTAAACAAACGTATTTCATCATAATCTGTATCACTTACTAGATTATTAACTTAAGTAACTAAAACTGGAGATTTTTATGGCTGTATCGAAGAAAAAAATTATTAAAAATGCTGCTTTAGCTAAAGTGATCGATAGCTCACTATCAAACCTTGAGGCAGCTACTGCAAATGGGGCGAAAGCATTAGCAGTAGCTACAAAAAATAGTAAGCAATCATCAGCAGAAGGAAAGCGACTCAGTAAAAAACGCATCACACTGATTAAACGTCGTAAAACTGCTTCAGCAAAAGTAAAGAAAGATCCGATTGCAGCCAATAAGAAAGCCCTGAATGCTGTTGACAAAGAGTTAGCCGCAATTAGAAAAGCTGCAGCTAAAAACAAATTAGTTCGAGTAGCTAACTTTGAAGAATTATCTGGCTTACGCGTTAGTTGTCGTCGTCTGTCAGCGTACAGCAAGGCAATAGCTGCAGCAGACAAAGCTTTAAATAAACCAAAGAAAAAGACCAGAAGACGTAAAGCAGCATAATCTTAAAGTATCATATCTAGCCAGACACTCAGTAGTAGGGTGCTGGTTAGATATGTATTTAAGTTGTTCAAACCCCCTTCATCTTAGCTTGCCGCAATCAACCATTATCAGGAATAAATATGGGATACTGGTATCTTACAATCGCAATTATCGCTGAGGTAATAGCAACTAGCGCATTAAAAGCATCTGGTGAATTCACCGAACTGGTCCCTAGTATTATTGTTGTTATAGGATATGGCGTTGCATTTTACTTCCTGGCGCTAGTACTTAAGACCATACCCGTTGGTGTTGCCTATGCCATATGGAGTGGTATGGGTATAGTGTTGATTGCGATAGTAGCTAGTGTTTTTTTCAAACAAATCCCTGATATTCCAGCAATGATTGGCATGGGGCTAATAATATCAGGCGTAGTGGTTATCAACGTTTTTTCTAAAACAATTAGCAACTAATGCTTAAGATATGTATCAAAGCTAAGACGATTTTGAATGTTCTTTATAAGTGTTATTATTTTCAAAATTAGAAAATTATTATAGATAAACAAATCTACTATTATGAATATGACCCGTTATTTAAATTTTATAGCTTTATTTTTATCATTAATTATTATTTCAACTAATAGTTTTTCTTTTGAGCAAAAAGATTTTGTGACTGATGTTACGCAAGCTAAAGATTTATTTGATAAAGGGAAACATGATGAAGCCATTAAATACTGGGAAGGGAAACAGTCTCTTTACGGTGGTCAGCAAGGACACTACGAGCTTGAACTAGGTACTTTTTATAGTCGAATGAAAGCCTTTGATAAGGCAGAACAGACTTATTTGGCGGGCATGGAGCTAGGTGGAAAATACCCTCGATTGAATGTCAGCCTGTCTTATATCTATCTTTGGACTGGAAGATTTGATCAGTCTTCAGCCCTTTTAGATGAAACAATAAAGGAATATCCCGATTGGTGGTCTGGCTACTACACAAAGGCACACCATGAATTCCTGACAGAAAATTACAAGGCCGCAAAAAAATTAGCAGAACAATCAGTATCGATAATGGAGACTGCCCGAGGATTTATGCTGCTGGCACGAATTTCTTATGCATTGAATGATACAAGATCTGTTATTAGTGCTATTGAAGAAGCTATCAATATTGAACCCAATTTCCTTGCTGATCTGACCGCGATGAAGATATACGCCGTGTCATTGGCGACAGAAGGATTGAATGGAGAAGCGATTGCTGTAATTGAAGAAGTTAAGAAGAATAATGAAAAAGCAGCTGAGGATGAAGAACTCGAAAAACTATTAGCTGAATTAAAAAACCCTACTCAATAATTAATCATCATCTCTATCAGAGTTTCTATTAGTCCGTTCTGTATTTTTATTTAGGCCGCGTTGTTTTTGCATAAATTCACGTCGTTCTTCTGGCGACATATTTTTTAACTTTTCTCGCAAGGCCTTGCGTTCCGTTTCCGTTAAGCCTTGCATATGTTCTTTCATTTTTTGACGCATCTTTTTGTGCTTTTTTTTCTTTTTATCTCGAAACGCCTTTCTTTCTTCCGGTGTCATATTATTGAATTTTTCACGTAAGGCTTTACGTTCTGCTTCCGGTAACTTTTTAAACCATTGTTTACGCTTTTTTATGCGTTCCTGCTGTTCTGGACTTAAATCTTTAAACTTTTGATGTCGTTCCCGTATCTTTGCTTTTTGATCATCATCCAATGACTGCCAACGTTGCATGCGTTGCTTCGCTTTTGCTTTTTGTTCATCCGACATTTTTCCCCAACGACTAGCACCTTTTTGCATGCGTTGCTGTCTTTTCGCGGGCAATTGTCCCCACTGATACTTAAAGTCTTGTAATAAAATTTGTTCTTCGGCTGATAATGAATCCCACGGCACACCTTCTTCGGCAAAGACATTTTCCGAATGTAAAAGACACAGCAGAATGATTATTAATAATCTATTGTTCATTATCCGTCTCTATAATTGCCTCTATAAGTTTTCCAATATCATCATTGTCTAAGTCTTCCGGATCGACCCAATCATCATCATCCGATTCCCACTCACCTAAATACTCCAAAAAAGCCATTGAAGGCATGTTGTCACCACTGTTTTTCACCTCGGCAAAAGAGAATGATGTTGAGCAAATCAATATCCATAAGCATGTACTAGCTCTGTAAAACATCATCTTCGAGCCATTCATAGAATTCCAAATCTTCATATAGCTCAAGACTCTCAGAAGATGAAATTAGATCTATATCATCAAGCGGAATAGCCTGATTTGACGCCGGAGATTTCAACAAAACCATCACTGCGAAGACCGTGACACATGCAGTTGCTAATGCTCCGGACATAATAATTGGCCAATTGCTGTGTTTGCCTGCAACTTTATCTATTGCCTTGTCGATAGCCTGGTCACGAATCTGTCGAATACTGGATAAGGTATTGCCATCAAGAGACTCAACACTGTCATCCAGTGTTTGCTTGATACTCCTTGCTAATTTATCTTCGTTATCTTGATTCATCACCAATGCTCATCTAATTTGTCACGTAAGTTATGTACCGCACGCGAATAATGTGTCTTTACACTACCTGCTGAACATTTCATCGCTGTCGCTGTTTCTTCTACACTATACCCTTCCCAGCTTCTTAATAAAAAAGCCTGTTGTTGCCGCAATGGCAAATTATGTAATGCTTCATCGAGCTTATCTATACGCCTATCGGCTTGCAATAATTGTTCTGGTGTTCTGGCTAATTCATCTTCCGCTTGCTGAATAGGATCCTCATATTCTTCATCCTTGCTACTAAACCAACTACGAAATCGATTTCTTACCTGATTACGCCGATACCAATCCTTAATCCTACTTTGCAATATCGTCGTAAATAGAGGGCCCCATTCCTTGGTATCACGATCCGCATATTTTTCTACCAACTTAAACATCGCGTCCTGTAAAATATCCAGCGCTTCGTCCTTATTGCCTGTGGCTATCTCTGCCATACGAAAGGCGCGCTGTTCAACACTGGCAAGAAATGCATCAAGTTCACGCTGAGCTTCCAGTGTTTATCCCCTTTAATATGTTTGGTTAAATTAAACTGTTTCATCTTAATTAACGTAGCCAGATAAACTATCCGGCCACGTTATTATCGATTGATTAACTAATATCAGCAATGCTAAGTTACCCATCACGGTTAGCTTGACGTCTTTCACGAAATTTCTCACGTGCTTGTTTAGCTGATTCACGTTCCGTCTCATTCAATTCACCATCGCCATCAGTATCAAATCGTTTAACTATTTTTGCTTTACGTTTATCTTTTATGGCCTGACGTTCTGAATCACTCAATTCACCATCACCATCTGCATCAAATCGTTCAAGTTTCTTAGCATGACGTTTCTCTTTTGCTGCAGCCCGTTCTGTTTCACTAATTTCACCATTTCCATCGGTATCTATTCGTTCCATACGCTTCGCTTTAAAAGCTTCTCTGGCTGCCTGGCGTTCTGTGTCATTTAACTCTCCATCACCATCAGCATCGAATTGAGCCCTTATCTCATCGCGTTTTGCTTTTCTATCACTGTCATCATCAGCAAAGCTAGGGAAACTCAGGCTCAAACCTAATATTGCTGCAGTCAATCCGGCAATGGTACTTTTTGATATATTCTTCATTTTCATTATCTCCAATATAGTGTTTATTTTGTCTACACCCGTCTTAACGCCTGAGTTATCATTCGGTTGACAAAAATAATTAAAATAAGCGAGATAATCATGGCAGGACACGGCGATACTACCAAAGCAATCTTATATGCATTCCTGGCCAATCTGGGATTAGCCATAGCCAAAACTGGAGCTGCACTCTATACCGGTTCTGGCAGTATGATGGCAGAGGCCGTTCATTCCTTTGCTGATTGTAGTAATCAGATCCTACTATTCCTTGGTTTGAAACAATCGCAAAAACCGGCTGATGAAAAACACCCACTGGGTTACGGTAAAATCACCTATTTCTGGAGTTTTATAGTTGCCATTATGTTATTCAGCATGGGTGGCCTCTATTCTATTTTTGAAGGCTGGCATAAATTACATGAACCCGGCGAGTTAAACCAAATATGGATTGCCTTAGTCGTACTTGCCTTTGGTATCTTTCTCGAATCATCTGCACTTATGGGTGCCCTGAGAGTGGTAAAAAAGATAAGAGGAGAAAAACCTTTTCTTCAATGGTTAAAAAATACACGCAGTGCTGAGTTAGTAGTCATCATTGGTGAAGATTCGGCAGCAACACTTGGTTTATTCGTTGCTTTTATATTTGTTTCCATCGCTGCTGTAACCGGTAACCCCATGTATGATGCAATAGGATCTATTTGTATAGGGATAATATTAATCTTTATATCGATCTTCATAGGATGGCGCATTCAATCCTTGATCATTGGTCGTTCAGCAGAACCTGAGTTACGAGAACTCATCGACAGTATCATAGAAAAAGATGATGCCATCGAAAAATTATTAAATTCAATCACTATGCATCTTGGCCCAAAGGTTATGTTAGCAGCAAAAATTAAAATGAAACCGAGGCTCAGCATTGAAGAAGCCGTAAAACAGATTAATGAGCTTGAAGTTGAAATTCAGAGGCAGGTACCTAGCGTTGTCTGGTGTTTTATCGAACCTGATATCAAAGAGTAGTCTATTTATTCATCATATGATTGGCTGTTTGAGAAAACGATGACATTAGTTTTTCTCTAAACATCGTATCGATATCTATCTCATCTAATGCTTTACGCATACACATTAACCATTGATCGCGCTCTTCGGTGCCGATCGGAAACGGTAAATGTCTGGCACGTAATCGAGGATGACCAAAGGCAGCTATATAACGATCAGGTCCACCCATCCAGCCACTTAGAAACATAAATAGCTTCTCACGAGAACTCCTTAAATCTTTGGCATGTAGATTTCGAATCAGTTTTGCTTCCGGTAATGTATCCATATTGTCATAGAATAATTTGACGAGCTGCTTTAAACCTTCGTCACCACCAATTCTTTCAAATGGTTTGTGTGGCTCAAATGACTTCTCATCATTATTACTCACAAATATTCACCTCTATACCTAGTTCGATTAAATCAAATAATTCTATAATTTCTGAATTCCTCATGCGCACACAACCTCGTGATCCAGGCTGTCCCATTGCAACGTCATCAGGTGATCCGTGAATGTAGATATATCGTTCATGACTATCTAAAATAGTACCTTCAAGTTGACCTTTGTTCTTACCTTCTTCGATACCACTTAACCAGAGTATCCGCGTCAGTATCCAATCACGCTCGGGATGTAGCTCCCGTAACGCTGGCTCATATATCTCTCCTGTCGCTATTCTGCCGACAAACACAGCGTTTGGTTCACAATCTTCGCCTATTTTCTCTGTGATAATATGTTTACCACGTGGTGTGCATTCACTATCTATTTTTTCACCGACACCGTTTTTTGCAGTCGAGATAGAATATTGTTTAATCAGATCATTTTTATTAAACAAAGATAATGATTGGTCTGATATTGATATTTGAATATGCATCTTTAATTATTTACTCTTGTCGTATTTATTAATGAGTCGAAATTCCCATCCTTATTCAATGTATAGCCTAGTACATCTTTTCGAATCGCCAACACGTTATCTTCGTACCATAGTGGAATATAAGGTAATGCATCAAATAAAACTTGTTGTAACTCTCGATAATAGCCGGCCTGCTTTTCTATTGATGGCTCTAATTCAGCTATTTCAATGAGAGAGTCGACTTGTGCATCAATGAAGCGACCTCGATTTGCACCGTTTGGTGGTATTGACTCGCTATGGAAGGCATATCTGAATATATCCGGCATCTTTAAACCCACCCATGCCAGACTATACATCTGAAAACGACCTTCTTTAATATCGCCATACAATGTACCCCAATCGTAGCTACGAATATCTACATTAATCCCGACGGCCTTTAGTTGATCTTGAATAATTGTGGCTAGCCGCAGACTGTCTGGCTTGCTTGTTGTTTTATAGGTTAACTTAAGTTGGTTAATTTCATTAAATCCAGCCTGTGCTAATAAGTCACGCGATACTTTCAGATCATATTCAACACCTGTTAAATCTGGTCGTCCCGCCCAATGTTCTGCTGGTAAAAGAGCACCTGCTTTTCGTGCTGCCCCACCTTTAACATACCTAATAATTGCGTCTCGGTCGATCGCATGAGCAATTGCTTTTCTGACTAATCTGTTTCCAGTCTCAGTATCCTCAAGATTGAAGCCAATGTAGGCAAATGTATCGCCTTTTTTCTTCTTGACGACTACCGATTCTTTTTCATCTAACCATTTGATGATTTCTGGTGGCAAATCGCCCTGTACTAAATCAATTTCTCCACGCAATAACTTTAACACTCTGACAGTGGCGTCTTTTAAGGTGATAAATTCGATTACTTGATTATCTTTAATGCGCTCTAATTTTAGATTTGAATCATCTCTTCGCTCCAAAAATCGCATTGGACCACTACCAATCGGTTCCTTATTAAAATCATGTTGAGACAAGATTAATTTTTCTGGAAGAATTCCTATAACCAATCTACCGGGGAAAAGAGGATCGTCTTGCGACAATTTGAAATCTATTGTGTTGTCATCAACTATTTCTATTGTTTCTATCATCTGCACCGAACCCTTATGTGGCGAGATGTTTTCTGGGTTCAATACAAACTCATAGGTTGCCTTGACATCTTTTGATGTCAAATGTGTGCCATCATGAAATTCTCGATTTATATTTTTTATCGTGAATCGATAGTGATATAAAGACAATTGCTCCCAATTCGCTAAATCAGGTATCGGTTTAAATTGATCATCGAAATCGATCAGGCTTTTATAGATTAAGCGAGTGATTCGATAAGAAACAGCATCCGTTGCAAAGCGTGGGTCGAGAGTAACTGGAGCAGTATTTAGGCCAAAGGCAATACTATTTCTATCTGTCTCAGCACATCCCGTAATAAGGAGTAATAAACAACACAATAAAAGTGCCCTTAAAATCATTACTTCTCAAAGACAGCAATAGATTCGACGTGTGTTGTGTGCGGGAACATGTCCATTACGCCTGCTTTAGTCAGCTTAAAACCTTTTTCATTGACCAATATACCTGCATCTCTAGCAAGGGTTGCCGGGTTACAAGAGACATAAACGATGCGTTGTACATTCTTTGTATCAAGTGCCTCAATAATCTCCTTCGCACCGGTACGTGCAGGGTCTAATAGAATTTTGTCATAGTTACTTTTCATAAATTCATTAGATTTATCCAGTTCAGCAAGATCGGCAGTAAAGAATTCAGCATTTTCGATGTTGTTTTTGGTCGCATTTATTTTTGCACGTTCAACGAGACCTTTCTCACCTTCTATACCAACGACTGATTTTGCCTTACGTGCGAGTGGCAATGTGAAGTTACCGACACCACAAAACAGATCAAGTATCTTTTCATCCTTATTTGGCTCTAGTAGTTCAATAGCCAGATTGATCATCTTTTGATTAATCTCAACATTGATCTGTGTGAAATCAACTGGCTTGAAATAAATAATAATGTCATGATCATCCAGCTTATAAAACAACTCATCGCCGTCGTCTTTTTTTAAACGATGTACACTGTCATATCCACCCGGTTGCAAGAATATTTTTAATTGATGTTCATCTTCAAAGTTACTTAGCTTAGAAATATCTTCATCGGTGAAGTCTGTCAGATGTCTAAACACTAAGGCCGTGCCGTTATCACTGACAGCCGCTTCAATCTGCGGTATTTGATTGAGAACACTTAAACTCTCAATCAATTTTTGCAGGGCTTCGAATTTTAAACCTACATTGGGATGCAAGACTTTACATGCCGTTATATCAGCCACATAAGGACTACGCTTCTCTCTAAAACCAACCAGCACTTTTTCTTTTTTAATAACATGTTTGGCTGCAAGTCGTGCTTTATGACGATAGCCGAAACTGGGGCCTTCTAATGGTGGCAACACTGATTCAGGTTGTACATTACCGAGATGAGTGAACTGTTCCAATAACACACTTTGCTTGTGTTCCAATTGTGCATCCGGTGTCATGTGTTGCAGACTACATCCGCCGCAATAACCAAAGTATTGACACTCAGGCTCTATGCGTTGCTCATTGGCAGTGATGATTTTCTCAGCCACACCTTGATCGAACTTAGCGCGTTTACTGACATACTTGAACTCTACTTGCTCACCCGGGAGCGCATTTTCGATAAAGATAGTCTTGCCTTCGATATGCGCGACACCACGACCTTCATGTGATAAAGATTCGATATCTGCTTTGAAAAGCCCTTCCGGGATTTTGTTACGGCGGCGTCTGCCCATAATGAAATTACTATATTAGATTAAGCCTGCCAGGCTTCGAGGAATTCTTTTAGGTGTGGCTTAGCTTCATTATTCAACATATCGCGTACAAGCTGACATTCGTTTTCGTAGACCTTTTCTGTTAAACGTCCACGAATTAATTCGTAACGTAGATAAACTAGATAGGTGTTCAAAACGTCCGTCTCACAATAATTACGTATTGATTCAATATCTCCAGCAGCATAGGTTTCCCAAACTTTATCACCACTCATACCCATCTTACCGGGGAAACCAAGCAAGGTTGCAATTTGATCAAGTGGCGCTTTAGTGCCGGGCATATAACCTGCTATTACATCCATTAAATCGGTATGACGACTATGGAAACGCGAAAGATAATTATTCCATTTGAAACTTTGATCGTCTTCACCGTTTTCCCAATAACGTTGTGCTACTACACCATGTAATAGTGAACGATAATGTAAGACCGGCAGATCAAAACCACTACCATTCCATGAAACAATCGTTGGTGTATAACGTTCGATCCCTTCAAAAAATCGTTGAATTATTTCTTTCTCATCGGCATCGACATCACCCAAAGACCAAACACTGAGTTTGTCGTTTGTTTTTAACACTAGAGAGATAGCAACGATCTTATGTAAGTAATGCCGTAGAAAATCAGACTTGCCATCGGTCTCTTGCCGACGATGACTGAACATCAATTCAGCCGCATCCTCTTCCTTAAGCCCTTCGAGGTTATACAGCTTCTTACCCGACTCAATGTCCGGTACGGTTTCAATATCAAAAACGAGTATATTCATTATGCTTAATTACGAAGGAAAAATATTTGTCGAAAGATAACGATCTCCTCGATCACAAACCACTGAAACAATCACCGCATTCTCCACTTCTTCTGATAATTGCAACGCGGCAGCCATGGCGCCACCAGCAGAGATTCCCGCAAAGATACCTTCTTTCGCACCAAGTTCTCGGGTAGTTTCTTCTGCCAAGTCTTGACCGATGTCGATAATACGATCAACGCGTGGTGGTTCGTAAATCTTTGGCAGGTATTGTTCTGGCCAACGACGGATACCCGGTATTTTTGAACCTTCTTTAGGTTGAACACCTATGATTTGTATTTCAGGATTTTGTTCTTTTAAATATCGCGAGGTACCCATGATGGTACCAGTGGTACCCATTGAACTAACGAAATGCGTTATCGTGCCATTAGTATCGCGCCATATCTCTGGACCAGTACCTTCGTAATGCGCTCGTGGGTTATCAGGATTAGCAAACTGATCAAGTATGCGACCTTTGCCGTCGGCTTCCATCTCGCGAGAGACATCTATCGCTTGTTCCATACTCCCTTCGGCCGGGGTTAAAACTATCTCGGCACCAAAGGCCTTCATGACCGCGCGACGCTCAACACTCATATTGTCCGGCATGATTAATATCATGCGATAACCTCGTATTGCTGCTGCCATGGCCAATGCAATTCCGGTATTCCCACTAGTCGCTTCTATTAAAGTATCGCCGGGATTAATCTCACCGCGTTCTTCTGCATGTTTGATCATGCTTAAGGCGGGTCGATCTTTTACTGAGCCTGCAGGGTTATTGCCTTCCATCTTACCCAGAATCACATTACTTGTTTCGCCAGGTAGGCGTTGCAGTTTAATCAGTGGTGTATTACCGACAAACGATTCCATTGTGTGGAAGTCGGGTATTTGGTTTCGTTTATTATTCACTAAATTCATCGCCTCGCACGACTGTTCTCGCCAAGATTAATGCATCCTCGCGTTGTCCCATCTTCGCCGGATAGTAGTTTCTGCGTACACCAATTTCATCAAAACCATTATCAAGGTATAGCTTGATCGCTGCAAAATTTGATGGCCTGACTTCGAGAAAGGTCATGTTTGCATATCGTTCAACTGCTATTTCTAATAAATGTGATAACAACATTTTACCTAAACCTGTAGATTGATAATCTGGATTGACACACAAATTTAACAAGTGTGATTCACCAACAGCAACTGACATAACACCATATGCTAGTAATGTGTCTCCGCGTTCTATAACCCAACAACAATATCCCACTTGTAAACAATCATTAAAGATAGTTTTAGTCCATGGATATTCATAAGCCTGTTTTTCAATCTCCATGACAAAGTCGAGATCGTCTTCTCTCATCGGCCTGATATCCATTTGAGCTTCCTTGATTACAGCACTCATACAATAGACTTATATGTTTGCATGGCGAATTTCAGATCTTCCCATACTTTACGTTTTTCTCGTGGCGAACGTAACAGATAGGCAGGATGATAAGTCACTAATACTGGTAGCTCACTGTCAGGGTATTGATAAAGATTACCGCGCATTTTGCCAATCGGCGTTTCAAGCTTTAATAAATTTTGTGCCGCAATACGACCTACGGCTAAAATAATTTTTGGTTTTATTAAATCTATTTGCTGTCTCAAGTAAGATTCACATGCTACAACTTCTTCCGCTTTTGGATCACGGTTATTTGGTGGCCTACACTTCAAAATGTTAGCGATGAATACTTGTTCTCTCGGTAATCCCATAGCAAGCAACATGGCGTTTAATAACTTTCCAGCACGACCAACAAAAGGTTCCCCCTGACGGTCTTCATCTGCTCCTGGCGCTTCTCCAATAATCAACCAGTCTGCATTAGGGTTACCCACACCGAAAACCGTTTGTGTCCGTGATTCATGCAATGCACATTGTTGACACGCTGCTACCTGTTTTGCCAGATTATTTAGCGCCTCAGGAAATACTGAAGGTTTTATCTTTACTTCTGTTGAAATACTCTTTTCAGCAATATTATCTTTAACAGCATTCTCATTAATGGCGACAGGAGCATTCTTATCTAACCAGACATCTATGCCCATCTCCTTTAAATATTGTCGTTGATAAGATTGCATACTTTTTTAGACCTGCGGATGTGCACGTTTGCTTTCAGCAAACACTTTATTCAATGCACTGATATACGCCTTAGCAGAAGCAGTGACAATATCTGTATCTGCACCCAACCCATTAACAATGCGACCATCTTTATCGATACGCACTGTAACTTCACCTTGAGAGTCAGTACCTGTCGTAATGTTATTCACAGAATAAAGTTGTAGATCACAACCGCTCTCAATCACGCTTTCAATTGCCTTGAATGTCGCATCAACTGGTCCACCGCCTTCAGCACAAGCACGCTTTTCTTCGCCATCAACAGAAAGTGTAATCTCAGCTTTTGGCTTTTCGCCTGTTTCAATGCTTGCCTTAATGGAAACTAATTTGATCCTTTCATCGGCACCTTCCTGAAGCGCATCACTTACTAAGGCCTGTAAATCATCATCAAAGACTTCATGTTTTTTATCTGCTAAATCTTTAAACCTTGCAAAAGCAGCATTTAAGTCTTCTTCTTTTTCAAACTTAATGCCTAATTCTTCCAAACGTGAGCGAAAGGCGTTACGACCAGAATGCTTACCTAACACCATACGATTTGCATTCCATCCAACATCTTCCGCGCGCATAATTTCATAGGTCTCTCGACTCTTTAATACACCGTCTTGGTGTATACCCGATTCATGTGCAAAGGCATTTGCGCCGACTATGGCTTTATTAGGTTGCACGGGAAAGCCTGTAATCGTTGAAACCAGCCGCGAGCAGTGCATTATTTGTGTTGTATCAAGTTCTGTATCGCAACTAAAAATATCTCGTCGCGTACGAACTGTCATGGCAACTTCTTCAAGTGCCGCATTACCAGCACGCTCACCCAAACCGTTTATAGTGCATTCAACCTGTCTCGCACCATTCAAAACCGCAGCCAATGAATTACCTACCGCTAAACCAAGGTCATTATGGCAATGTACAGAAAAAACAGCCTTGTCTGAATTGGGTATGTTCTCAATTAAATTACCGATCAATTCACCAAAGTATTTAGGCAAGTTATAACCTACCGTATCAGGAATATTTATCGTCTTAGCGCCGGCATCAATGGTTGCTTCGATCACTCGACATAAGAAATCAAATTCAGAACGTCCAGCATCTTCCGGCGAGAACTCTACATTATCGGTATAGTTTCTTGCTCGTTTTACTGCATGAACCGCGGCCTCTACTACTTGATCCGGTTCCATACGTAATTTTTCACGCATGTGTATTGGCGATGTTGCAAGAAAGGTGTGGATACGTGATGAATTCGCTGGCTTTAATGCCTCTGCGGCACGATCTATATCCTTATCCAGTGCTCTGGCCAATCCGCAAACGGTACTTTCTGTCACTAATTCAGCTACAGCCTTAACTGATTCGAAATCACCGGGGCTAGCGATAGGGAACCCTGCTTCTATGATATCGACACGCATCTTCTCCAATGCCTTGGCAATACGAAGTTTTTCGTCCTTCGTCATTGAGGCGCCTGGACTTTGCTCTCCATCACGCAAAGTTGTGTCAAAAATGATTAATTTGTCCTTCATTACTCTCTTACTCCGAAACTTGTGCCCAGTCTAAGTTGATAGACAGTGCAATTCAATTAGGAAACCTGCGCTTTTATAAACGCAATACGACAACTAAATTTAGAAAACGATTATGTGCCCCTCAGGGCAGGAGTAATGACAGGCGTAGCAGTGCAGACTGTGCGATTGCGCAGTTATTGTGAGTGACTCTAATTGTTTGAAAACTTAAAAACATAAATGAAATATAACGCTATTAATTGTAAATTCAAGTATTTCCTGCATCTTCATCATTTACCTTTCTCGACTCTCGGTGTTTACGCAATAAGAACAACGTCAAGACGGGACCTGATATCGCATACAGTAGGGTTATGACACAAAGCACCACTGGTGGTTCCACTGCGACCAAGACAAAAGCCGCGACAATTACCAATACTGCCATGAATGGGACTTTACCTTTGAGATCGACCTGTTTAAAACTGTGATATCGAATATTACTGACCATAAGAATACCGGCGATTATCGTAATTGGTAAACAAAAGACAATAACGGTTGAACCGTCAGTTAAACCGAAATCGGTACCAAACCAGATCATACCTGCCAAAACTGCTGCTGCAGCTGGACTGGGTAATCCCTGAAAAAATCGTTTATCGATACTGGCCGCTTGTGTATTAAATCGAGCTAGCCTTAATGCTGCAGAGGCTGTGTAAACAAATGATGCCAACCAGCCCAGTTTACCAATATCTGACAGAGCCCACTGATACATAATCAGGGCAGGCGCTAGACCAAACGAAACCATATCTGACAAACTGTCGTATTCCATACCAAACTCACTCGCCGTATTAGTTAGACGTGCGATACGGCCATCCATGCCGTCCAAGACCATAGCAACAAAGATGGCGATTGCCGCAGGCTCAAACTGTTCGTTAATTGCCGCAACAATTGCATAGAACCCTGCAAATAGTGCGCCTGTTGTGAACAGGTTGGGTAATAGATAAATTCCGCGTCTATGTTTCGTCACGATGTTCTAATCTCATGTGTGATATTGGTAAACCGTAACGAAGTGTACCTGTGAAATGTATTTACTTAAAGAAAGGGATAGGTAACTTTAGTGTATTCAGGAATTATTGTTTTGAATAACGCTCGCAACCTCGGAATGTATGATTTGAGCAAGGATCGTACTACCTGACTCGACATATTGACCAACTTCTACTTGTACTTTGGATTCGAGTGGAATAAAGACATCAATGACACCGCCAAAATAAAAATAACCACAGCGTTGTCCCTGCCCCACGCGTTCACCTGAATGCAAGTACATATGGAACCGACGTACAATATCTTTTAGCCTAATAGCAGTAACAACCGTGTCACCTTCATCTGATTGAATTTGAAAATCAAAATGTCGTCTTGATTCATTTTCATCAGGTGATGAACACCATTGATCTATAACTTTTCCTTCTATAGGGCTGCGAAAAGAATAAATATCATGGGAACGCATGTTTATTTGTACGCGTATAGATTTATTATGCAACCGTATCTCTTCAGCTTCTTCAACCAATGTCACTATGCCATGCACCGGACTAACGATTGCTAATGGCTGTGAAGGAATAACACGGTTTGGGTCACGAAATAGAAAAGCCGCTACAGATAGAAGCACTAATGAAATAACGAATGCAACCGGGCCAACCAAAAACTGAGCAAGAACAGTCAGCCCAAGCAATACAGAGAGTATTGCCCAAGCTTCGCGTGCGATTAGTGGATAACGATTACTAGGCATAGCGACTCATAAAACAATGAAACGCATCAATTCCCAAGTACTAACTAAAACTCGACTACAATTTAATTAGTTTTTATCGTGATCAACTAATTGGTTTGCTTTAATCCAGGGCATCATTGATCGTAACTTCTCGCCAACAACTTCAATCCCATGCTCACGACTAATTCTTCGCTTGGCTTTCATTGTTGCCGCACCACTCTGGTTTTCCAGAATAAATTCTTTGGCAAACTCACCATGCTGAATCTCGGTCAGAATCTTTTTCATCTCGCGTTTGGTTTCTTCAGTAATAACACGTGGTCCGCGAGTAAAGTCACCATATTCAGCTGTATTTGAAATTGAATAACGCATATTAGCTATACCACCTTCATAAATCAGGTCAACGATTAACTTGGTTTCGTGTAAACATTCGAAATAAGCCATTTCCGGTGCATAACCTGCTTCAACCAGTGTTTCAAAACCAGCCTGAATTAATGCCGTGATGCCACCACAAAGAACTGCTTGTTCACCAAATAGATCAGTTTCTGTTTCTTCCTTGAATGTGGTTTCAATAATTCCAGCACGACCACCACCATTTGCTGAAGCATAAGATAAAGAGAGTTCTTTTGCCTGCCCAGAAGCATCCTGAAAAATCGCAATCAATGACGGTACACCACCACCACCAGTGTAGGTCGCACGGACTAAATGACCAGGACCTTTTGGCGCAATCATAATGACGTCTAGATCAGGACGGGGAATGATTTGTTGGAAATGAATATTAAAACCATGTGCAAATGCCAATGCCGCGCCTTGCTTAATATTAGGTTCAATTTCGTTTCTATAAAGTTCTGCTTGATGCTCATCAGGAGCAAGTATCATCACGACATCAGAACTGGCAACTGCATCTGCAATTGACTTCACATCCAGACCTGCTGCTTTAGCTTTGGCCTCAGATGAAGATCCTGCTCGCAAACCGACACAAACATTAGCACCTGAATCTTTCAGGTTGTTTGCATGTGCATGTCCTTGGGAACCATAGCCAATAATGGCAACTTGTTTGCCTTGAATTATAGATAGGTCCGCGTCTTTATCGTAATAAATATTCATAACGTGCTCTCGTAAAAATAGTAGTGTTAATAATTCTAAGATTGAATGGCTTTATCGCCACGTGATATTCCAGAAACACCAGAACGAACAACTTCAAGAATCATGCTGTCATCCAGTGCTTCTATAAAGGCATCAAGTTTTTCACCCGTGCCTGTCATTTCAATGGTGTAAGTATTCTCGGTAACATCAATAATCCGACCACGAAAAATTTCTACCATGCGTTTAGCTTCATCACGATGTTCATTTTGTGCAGTCAGTTTGATCAACATTAACTCGCGCTCAATATGTCGATACTCATTAAGGTCTACTACCTTAACGACATCAACCAGTTTATTAAGCTGTTTGGTTATTTGCTCAATAATTTGATCTGACCCAGATGTTACTACTGTCATTCGAGAAATTGTTGGATCCTCTGTCGGTGCAACCGTCAAAGATTCAATATTAAATGCTCGAGCAGAAAACAAACCGGAAACACGCGATAAAGCACCCGCCTCATTCTCCATCAGAAGTGAAAGTATATGGCGCATGCTTATGCCAACTCCCTGTCTGTGTCAGATGAAAGATGCATTTCATGATGTCCCTTGCCTGCAGCAATCATGGGATAAACATTCTCTGTTTGGTCAGTAACAAAATCCATCAAAACGGTACGATCTTTGAGTGCCAGTGCTTCCTTAATTGCACCTTCAACATCACTACTCTTTTCTATACGCATACCGACATGACCATAACTCTCAGCCATTTTTACAAAGTCTGGTAAGGCTTCCATGTAGGAATGTGAATAGCGGCTGGAATAAAAGAATTCCTGCCATTGACGAACCATACCCATGTAGCGGTTGTTTAAGCTTAAGATTTTTATTGGCGTGTCATACTGTAGACAAGTTGATAATTCCTGAATACACATCACCAGACTCGCTTCACCAGAGATACACGCAACGGTCTCATCCGGATAGGCTAACTTAACACCCATAGCCGCAGGTAAACCAAACCCCATGGTGCCCAAACCACCCGAGTTTATCCAGCGTCGTGGTTTATCAAATGGATAAAACTGTGCTGCCCACATCTGATGTTGCCCAACATCGGAAGTAACATAGGCATCGCCTTTAGTCAGCTCCCATAGCTTCTCAACGACGTACTGTGGTTTTATGACATCGGTCGTACGATCAAACTTCAGACAATCGAGGGCTTTCCACTCGTGTATCTGCTTCCACCACTCTTTAAGAGCCTTGGCATCAGGTTTGTCTTTTTCGTTTTTAAGAATATTGGTTAAATCCGTTAGAACATGCTTAACATCTCCGACAATGGGGACATCAACAGGCACATTTTTGGCAATAGACGATGGATCGACATCAATTTGAATTATTTTTGCGTACGGACAAAATTTTTCTAAATCACCGGTTACTCGGTCATCAAACCTAGCACCTATCGCGATGAGAACATCGCAGTGATGCATTCCCATATTCGCTTCGTAGGTACCGTGCATACCAAGCATACCAACAAATTGCTTATCTGTTGCTGGAAAAGCACCTAATCCCATCAGGGTATTCGTTATGGGATAACCCAATAATCTCGAAAACTCGGTGAGTTCTTTGCTGGCTTCACTAAGCACAACGCCACCACCTGAATAAATCATTGGCTTCTTGGCAGATAGCAGTAATTTTGCGGCCTTTTTCATCTGCCCGGGATGTCCTTTAACAACCGGCCGATAGGAACGCATATCAACTTCTTTTGGATATTCGTATTCACAAGAATCCGCGGTAACATCTTTAGGAATATCGACGACAACTGGGCCAGGGCGCCCGCTTGTAGCGACATAAAAAGCTTTCTTTATAGTCGCAGCCAGATCCTTAACATCCTTCACTAGAAAGTTGTGTTTAACACAGGGGCGCGTAATACCTATAGAGTCAACCTCCTGGAAGGCATCATTGCCTATCATGTGGGTTGAAACCTGACCGGTAAAAACGACTAACGGAATTGAATCTAGATAAGCTGTGGCAATACCAGTTACGGCATTGGTAGCACCAGGGCCTGAGGTCACCAGTACAACGCCGGGTTTCCCCGTTGCACGTGCGTAACCGTCAGCTGCATGCGTCGCACCTTGTTCATGGCGCACCAAAATATGATCTACAGCATCTTGCTTATAGAGCTCATCATAGATATGCAGGACAGCACCGCCTGGATAACCAAACAAATGCTTGATACCTTCATCTTTGAGCGAACGACAGAATATTTCTGCGCCGCGGAGTATTTCCTTCTTTTTAGCCACTAGCCTTACCAATTACCTGTATATTCATTGCGTCGAAACTGCGGGAAGTTACTGAGATTCCGAGGTCAGGTCAAGTGATGTCTGACATATTGAGAAGAATAAGCAAAAACAAAGCAAAACAGCCTGAAAACATCACTAAAAATCGGATCTTTTCTCAGCCACTTACCCTACAGATTAATTCCGTTTATAGTGCCGTGCCTGATAAAATGCATCAAATTAACAACCAAAATATTTAGAATTGCACAAAATCTCAAAATTATCTTTTTTTAAAGTATATACCTGCCTATGAAAACATCACAATTATTAACCGCCACCTTACGTGAGGCCCCTGCTGATGCAGAGGTTATTAGCCATCAATTGATGTTACGTGCGGGCATGATTCGGCAGCTAGCTGCGGGAATCTATACATGGCTACCCCTCGGGCTTCGTGTTTTGCGAAAAGTAGAGGCGATTGTTCGAGATGAAATGAATCGAGCCGGCGGGCAAGAGATACAGATGTCAGCTATTCAACCTGCCGAATTATGGCAGGAATCTGGACGTTGGGAACAATATGGCCCAGAGTTGCTCCGCATTAATGATCGTCATGAACGTGATTTTTGCTTTGGTCCGACACATGAAGAAATAATAACTGATTTAGTACGCCGAGAAATCCGGAGTTATAAACAACTTCCGATTAACTTCTATCAGATTCAAACCAAATTCAGAGATGAGATAAGACCTCGATTTGGCATTATGCGGGCTAGAGAATTCTTGATGAAAGACGCTTATTCATTTCATCTTACTGATGCGTCATTACAAGAAACCTATGAGCAAATGTATGCGACCTATTCAAAAATCTTCACACGCTTAGGTTTGAAATTTAGAGCTGTTATTGCTGACTCAGGCAATATAGGCGGCAGCAAATCACATGAGTTTCATGTGCTGGCTGATTCTGGCGAAGACCAAATTGTATTTTCTGAGAATAGCGATTATGCAGCAAATCTGGAACAAGCCGAGGCTGTTATACCTGCACAATCTCGACCTGAATCCAGTCAACCTATGAAGACTGTTGATACGCCGGGACAACACTCCATCGAAGAGATCAGTACATTTTTAAAGGTAACAGACAATCAATGCTTAAAAACATTAATCGTCAAATCTGATGACGAAGGTTTAATCGCTCTTGTATTAAGGGGAGATCACGAATTAAATGCCATCAAGGCAGAAAAATTAGCTGGTGTTTTGAGCCCGCTTACATTTGCTGATAACGCAGAAATTAAATCCGCAATTGGCTGTAATGTCGGATCGATTGGACCTGTAGGATTATCAATACCCATTTATGCTGATCACAGTGTCGGAAATATGAGTGACTTTGCCTGTGGAGCTAATACCGAAGGCAAACATTTAACCGGGGTAAACTGGGAGCGTGACCTACCACTTCCTGAAACCGTCGATATACGTAATGTCTGTGAAGGCGACATGGCTGTTGATGGTTCTGGAAAATTAGATTTTGCCCGCGGTATAGAAGTTGGTCATATCTTTCAGCTCGGTACAAAGTACAGCGCCAGCATGAAAGCGAGCTGTCTTGACGAACAAGGTAAAGCAGTTACCTTAACTATGGGATGTTATGGTATTGGCGTTTCACGTGTAGTCGCATCAGCAATAGAACAAAACCATGATGACAAGGGGATTATCTGGCCAGCAACAATCGCACCTTTCCAGTTAGCGCTAATCCCAATCAATATGCATAAGTCACAACGTTTGCGAGAAGCGGTAATGTCTTTCTATGAGGAACTACTTGCTACAGGAATTGATGTGATACTCGATGATAGACGCGAACGCCCTGGCGTTATGTTTGCTGATATGGAATTGATAGGAATTCCACACCGTTTTGTTTTTAGCGAAAAGGGACTTGATGCGGGTGAGATTGAATATAAAGCTCGAACAGATATTGATAATCAAAATATTGTCATGGACACAGCCATTCAATTCATAAAGGAGAAGCTTGCTCAATAAAAGATACTAACGAATCGAAAAGTCTGGGTACTCCTGATATTCGACTGCAATACTTTCCAAGTTTAATACCTTTGCCATACGTGGGCCATTGGTCAGCCATTTTCTGAATTCTTCCAATAATGGCGTTTCCCCACTGGCAAAAACTTCAACGCGACCATCATCCAAGTTTCGAACCCAACCCGTAAGACCCAATAATTTGGCTTGCTGACAGCTTGCCATTCTAAAACAAACCCCTTGAACCCTTCCGCTAACAAAACAATTTATTGATTTTTTCATAATATTCAATCACTTAAACAATAATAAACCTGTCTCTATTTTGAGACAATCTTGGTTTCTCGTACTTAAGCCTAATACTCTTTAGTCAAATTTAACTAGAGAAACAGAAGTGTAACTTATTGATATAATTAGTTATTTTATATTTCTGAGTCAGAATTTCATAAAAAGTGACTTTTTATGAAATATACCCGTTCTGTCTACTTCATCACATTAACTTTTTATTAATGCTCAATATTCTGGATCGAATATTGCTGATAGTACTTTAAGTTTATAAAGCCAGCTCATTTGACACATGGAAATGTAATAAGAGCTGAACGATAAAAAGACAACTATATTAATAACAAAGAAGAATTAAATTATGAGTCAGTTACCAACAAGAAAAACCTCAAATGGAAATGAGATTGAAACTCGCCCACTCTACATTGAAGAATGGCTTGATTCATTACCTTATATCGACTTCAACAAAACCAGTGCTTTACTTTATGACGCATTAGTTGCAACAAATAAAACAACGATTAAATCTGCAACTCGCATTGAATTAGTCGAGTTGTATAACCGCCCTTATCAATATTATGTCGAATCGCAGATTAAAGCTGGAGCACAACACACATTACAAACGATCGATGCAATGCAAAGCCAAGTCTCCCGAATGAAACAGATAGCTGTTGCATTAAGTTTCACTTGTAAAATAGCTTTTGATACTGCGTTAAATAAAAAAACTCTCTGGAAACAATCAAAACCACCTGTTGAAGCGATGCTCATGTCGATGAATTATTTATCACATGCTCTTGTTTTTAGTTATTTGGAATACGCACCCGTACCCAAAAATGTCTGGCAACAACTTAATTTCATTTATGACTTTGCAGAGTCTATCGGTTGTCATAAAAAGACCTATTCAATTCCAGGCGCTAATAATAAAAATGTAAACACGTCTATAGATCACACCTTTAAAAAAATCATAATGGCATCACTGGTAGATCCCCACCATTTACCGTTTGGTGCAATTTGGGAAATCTATGATCAACTTGATGCTTGGGCAGATTATACGCAAATAAACCCTATGCGATTTGAGTCTAATACTACTGGGCATTTTGTGCTTGAATTAAAATCAGATGACAAACCAATACCATTAGCAAAGTTTAATCCTGACAACTCAAATGAAAATAATCGATTACTCGATTCGACTCCTCTTGAAAACCTGATTCAGAAACAAATCGATTTACTACAAATGGGGCAACAGATAGACAAGTCCATTGTGTTATCTCCATTCTATGCAAAGTCATTGCTATCACACATGCTTAAAGCATGGGGATTACCACCTAAGCGATATTTCCCGAGAAAAGCAAAGTCTGGACATCTGAATATTGTTACTGGCGTTAGTGCGATTTATTACTGCCTTAATAATGGCAAAGCATTTATTAGCAATGTTTCTGTTGATGAAAATGATGAAATCGATGTATCAGAAAATCTAACTGCAACTGAAACACCCTCACAAATAAATTATGATCCAGAAAGTTGGCGCGTTGTTGATCAAGGTTCCGGTGGCTACGCGATTATTAGAGATGATAAACCTAAGAAAGCAATACGTGTTGGTGATCTCGTTGGCATCAATAATGGTATAGAAGAAAATCATTGGAGTATCGGTGTAGTCCGTTGGTTAATGGTAAGCAAGGGAATACATAAAGTTGGTTTACAAATAATTTCAGAAGCAGCAAAACCGATAACTCTCTGTGCTCTTACGGGTAGTCAAGCTGATAGAGAATCAAGACCTGCATTCCTTATGGACAATAATTCTAAACGGCATTCAATAATTGCTGAAAAAGGCCTATACATGGCCAATAGAGAAATGGAAATAAAAAATGAAGGAGAAAAAGAATTGATAGTCGCCGACGATCTTAACGAATCAAGCCTCTCTTATGAGGTTTTCAACTATAAAAAACAATGATGTCTTTTTAATTTATAGTTGAGTTTCAATTTCAGATAAATTTGATACATCAACACCTTTAAAAATCGCTGCAATTGGAACAGCGAGTTGTGTTTCAACTTGTAAATGAAAATCACTTAGATGTGATTTCAAATTATTAGATAATTCATCATTTTTCAACTCACTCGCTGTAGCAGGTAAACGTACGGGCAGTATTTTATGCAAATCAAATAAACACGTTTCTTTTAGGTCTTTAGCTAATAACCAATTACCATTGCTCTCATTTACCCATTTGTGACTTTTCAACAACTCCAGCAAATCATTAATTTGGTAATGTGGCAACAAGACTAAACCTTTCCTTAATTGCGAAATAGATAAAGCACGGCCATCTTTCTGTGCCTGATATAAATATTCAAGTACGTGCAATACATCAACAAAATTCCATCCACCTTTACTTCTGTTTTCAATTTCATCTTGTAAGCGAAATGACGACAAGCAGAAAGTTATATGTGCACCAAATAAAACAATTATCCAGGAAACATATATCCATATCAGAAAAAGCGGCACAATTGCGATAGCACCATAGATGTTTTCATAACTTGGCATTTCCTTCACATATATTCCAAACCCATGCTTGGCAAGTTCAAATAACACTGCACAAATAAAACCGCCAAATAGTGCATGCTTCTTCGGAACGTAACAATTAGGGACTAATATATACAATAGCGTGAATGCTGTTGTTGTAGTCAAAAATGGTAACCAACTCAGAAGTCTTGATTTAAAATCTAGAGAGGTATCAACATCTATTACGACAGGTAATGATAACAAGTAAGATGTTGTTGCTAGACCAACACCAATTAAAACAGGCCCCATAGTGAGTACTGCCCAATAGACCAATAAACGCGCCATGGGATTTCTTTTATTTCTAACAAACCAAATTCTGTTAAACGCATTGTCAATTGTTGCCATGAGCATTATGGCAATCAATACCAAGACCATGATTCCACTTATCGTAAGTTGTGATGCCTTGGTTGAAAATTCTGCAATATATCCTTGTATTGCTAAACCAAATTCAGGCACAAAATTATTAAAAACAAAATCTTGTATGGCGACTGAGAATTCCTGTAAGACAGAAATTCTACCAAACAAACCAAACATTACTGTGACTAAGGGAACAATTGAAAGCAGTGTTGTATAAGCCAATGAAGAAGCCGTCTGCATACCACGTAAATTATAAAAATGACGCAGAAAAAAGCGGCAAAAATAAAACATTCTTATTGAGCCAGATTTAATATAATTAACAATAATTTCCGGCATTTCACCAGTCGAATTTGTCATATTAATTTATTTTAGTTATCACAGTTGGAGTCATATCAGCGTATCATTGTCATATATTAGTCCTGAAATTAAATATACAGTAATGGAGCCATCATGAAAGCAACAATCTATCATAATCCGCGTTGTTCCAAATCCAGACAAACACTTGCATTACTCGAAGATAAGGGTGTCGATTTGAAGATTATTGAATATCTAAAAACACCACCAGATCAAGAAACTCTAGCGGATATTCTTAGCAAACTGGATATCTCTCCAGTGGATTTAATGAGGAAAGGCGAATCTGTATTTAAAGAACTCAATCTAGGTAACAAAACCGAAGACAGCAACGCATTATTGGATGCCATGGTGGAAAACCCCATCCTGATTGAACGACCCATTGTCGTCGCCAATGGAAAAGCCGCTATAGGCAGACCGCCTGAATCTGTCCTCGATATTCTTTGATATGACACAAATTCTCGTTCTCTACTATAGCCGGAGTGGCAGTGTCGCTGAGATGGCACGCCATATTGCTCGCGGTATAGAATCTGTAGCTGAATGTGAAGCAATTTTTCGAACCGTGCCTGCAGTTTCTGCTACATCTGAATGTATTGAATCAGAAATTCCTGATGCTGGTCCTCCCTATGCCACAAATGAGGACCTGACAAATTGTGATGGACTTGTACTAGGTAGCCCAACTCGGTTTGGCAATATGGCATCTGCTATGAAATATTTTATAGACTCAACATCCGATATATGGGCATCTGGCAGTCTCGCTGGGAAACCAGCTAGTGTATTCAGCTCATCGGCAAGTTTACACGGTGGTCAAGAAACTACTCTGCTATCAATGATGTTACCGTTAATGCATCACGGTATGTTGCTGGTAGGTTTACCCTATACAGAGTCGGGTTTATTTAGCAATGAGGGTGGCGGTACGCCATATGGTGCCACGCATGTCGCTGGTGATAAAAATCAACAACCCGTAACTGAGAATGAAAAAGAACTTTGCTTTGCAGCAGGTAAACGACTGGCAGATATTACTAAACGGTTAAGTACTAGTTAATCAATTCTTTAACAAATGGTATCGTTATCTTTCGCTTGGCGGCTAGTGAAGCATGATCAATCTTATCAAGTATACTCATCAATGTACTTAAGTCTCGATCAACACGTCGAATAATAAATTCAATTACTTCATCACTTAGTTCAAATGAACGGTGCCTCGCTTTTTGTTTTAATATTTGAATCTTTAACTCATCATTGGGCGGTTTGATCTGGTAAACCTGATCCCAACTCAATCTGGACTTCAGATCATCTACCTCAAGTGGGATATTTGTCGGCGAGATATTGGCACTCATAACTATTGAATGACGATTATCACGTAATTCATTATAGAGCCAGGTCAATCCTTGTTGCCACTCAGAATGGCCGACAACGCATTCGAGATCATCAATGCACACAATATCTAAATCACCTAAATCATGCAGAATTTCAACACTAATATCATTAAGTTGCTTGAGTGGAATATAGGCGACATGCAAGTCGATTTCATTTGCTTGTTTGGACACTGCTTGCAAAAGATGTGACTTTCCCGTCCCCTGCAAACCCCAAAGATATAAGCTATGAACACTTTCAGCACTGGCTATCGATTTTAATAATTGCAACAGTGTTTCATTTTCTCCTGACAAATACGAAGCAATATTATGCTGCTGATTATTCTCAAATTGAAATGGAATCTGTGTGACAGATGATGAGTCTGAAGTCATGGAGTATAGAAGCTACTATTCAAATATTGTTCATGAAAATATCTCAACAAGACGGTAACAATTGCAGCTACAGGTAAAGCAATGAGCATCCCGAAAAGACCAAATAATTGTGCACCCGCCATCACTGCAAAAATCACTGCGACTGGATGAAGGCCAATGCGATCTCCAATTAATAGCGGCGTAAGCACCATGCCTTCAAGCATTTGCCCTGTTCCAAAAACGATTAATACAAAAATAATATGGAGTACATCATGAAACTGCATGAGCGCAGCAACCCCGGCAATGACAATTCCAACGATAAAACCAAGATAAGGGACAAAACTCACTAGCCCCGCAGACAAACCAATTAACAATGAAAACTCAAGCCCTATTAACCATAGACCAAGGCTATAAAAAACACCCTGAGCAAACATAACTAAAAGCTGTCCTCTAAAAAACTCTGCCAGAACCGCGTCACAGTCTTTCGCTAAATGAGTAACAACGAGTTCATACTTTCGAGGAATAAGCTCTCTAACTCTGCCAACAAGATGATCCCAATCTCTCAGTAGATAAAAAGTAACCACCGGAATCAATAAGAAATAACTAAACCAAAGTAGTATTAATTGACCTGATGCAGAAATTTCAGCAAGAAATTTTGTGCCAAAGCTACCAAATGTTTGCCATTGACCTAATAAAGATTTTTTTAATTGATTTAAATCTATGCTGTTCAGATCTAGCCCGAATCGTTGAGAGATCCAGGGTAGAAAACCTGTCTGTATCCAATCAATCATTTCGGGGATCCTGATAAACAAACGTCTAATCTGTTCTTCAATCAATGGGAAAACGATCAAAAAGAAACATACCCCTATAATCAACATTAAGAAAAAGACAAAGATAACTGAGACAGTTCGCGAAAACTTTATCGTCTCCAGTCGATCTACAGCAGGATCGCCAATATAGGCAAGAAAAGCGCTAATCAGGAATGGCGTTAAAATAGGCGCCAATAAATATAACAAATACCCCGAGACAATTAATACTGCCAGTATCAACCATTTCTGAGCATCGCTTATATGTGTAGTCATCTTGGTAGTAATCGATAAGTTAACTGCTCGTTATTACTTACAAGTTCTAGTGTCTTACCCAATGCAACAGATTGATCTATCGCAGCCAATCCACCACGATTTACCAATGTAAACATGACATTGTTTCGTGAAACACGTTTTACTTGAACTGAACTGACTGATTGTACAGATTCCAGATAAGATAAAGCTCTGGCATATTTGTCCAGATTATCAACATCCGTCACTAAGAGTTCAATGACTTCTGTAACAGAAGATCCGGTATTCGCATATTGAGACGCAACTCTATCTGCGAGTTCATCTATTCCTTCTTGCAAAACAATCTCGGCTAACTCCCCCTCACTAACCCAGCTTTGAGTCTGATCATTTATATAGGCTGTCCAATTTGACTCCCAAAGATTTGGCAATACTTGAATAACTTTTGCCGTCAAAATAACATCCGCCTGATAACGATTTGAGGCACCTGATATCGGGTCTTTAAAACCTCCCCACACATCACTAACACTAATTTGCGAGCTATCTTCGAGATCAAGTAATGGAAATAATAATGATAGACCTCTGGCCGTCGCACCTGCATCGAGCATATTCAAATACTCAGGCCTATCTTCAAAACTAACAAGACGTCGAGTTTCATTTTGCTCATGAGCTAACCAAACTAATACCGATGGTCTCTCCTGCCCCCAAATTGTTAACCCGTAGCTTCTAAGCCCATCGTTTAAGGCCGTTTCATCAAATTCAACTAATAACTCCGTAGATCGGACATCAGGTTCTTCCAAATTGTCTACTTGCCGGTACCTAAATTGTTGGACAAATCGTTCTGGACGTTCAATTAGAGGGGCAATATCGCTGCTACTTCTGATATTTCTATCTCCGGTCAGCTTAACTAGAACCTTAATAAGTGCCTGTTTTATAGCAGGGTTACGTTTCGAGACTGATTCATCAGCAACAGTCACAGCCGCTTGATAAAGACCTGATACCTTAATCGCATAAGCATTTTGTGCTTGAAACGCGAATAAAATGAGAAAAACTATCGTTCTAAATTTCATGTAGAGCACGCTAAGCAAGACTTGTCTTTAAGTCAAGGATTGCGAGAAGGTGTCGACACCGATACCATAGCCGCATGAATCAACCCACAGAAAAAAAACTTAGCTATGAAGACGCTGGCGTTAGCATAGAACACGGTAATGAACTGGTTAAACGCCTGAAAAAAACAGTAAGCAGTACCCATCGAGAAGGTGTGATGGGCGGGTTAGGTGGTTTTGGGGCGTTATTTGATCTAGGCTCATTAAATTATAAACACCCCGTATTGGTATCCGGTACCGATGGTGTTGGCACAAAAATTAAACTCGCTATAGATAATAACCGGCATGAGTCTATCGGCATTGATCTGGTCGGCATGTGCGTAAACGATTTAATCGTACAGGGCGCAGATCCTTTGTTTTTCCTTGATTACTTTGCTTGTTCTAGTCTGGATGTTGATGTTGCTGAAAAGGTTATTGCAGGTATTGCTGAGGGATGCACCTTAGCTGGCTGTAGCCTTATTGGTGGCGAAACAGCAGAGATGCCGGGCATGTATAAACCAGGTGAATACGACTTGGCGGGTTTTTGTGTTGGCGTTGTTGAAAAGGATGAAATCATTACAGGTCAGGCTGTATCGGCTGGAGATACTGTAATTGCCATTGCTTCGAGTGGTTGCCATTCAAATGGCTACTCTTTAATTAGAAAGGTTATTACTGATACGAATCAGGACTTATCTGAAAAACTAGAAGGAAAAACTCTTTTAGACCATCTACTCGAGCCAACCAGGATCTATGTAAAACAAATTCTTGGATTGATTAAAGAAGTTCCTATCAAGGCAATTGCACACATCACGGGTGGTGGACTAATTGAAAATATACCACGTGTGATCCCTGATGAATTAGCAGTACAAATAGACGCCAAAAGTTGGAATCTACCACCTATATTTGAATGGCTTCGTGAAAAAGGAAATATTGATTCTCACGAAATGTATAAAACATTTAATTGTGGTGTGGGATTAATATTATGTATAGATGCTGATAATGTGGATAAGACACTATCCTACTTAAATGATATAGGCGAAGAAGCTTGGGTAATTGGAAAGATTACAGCTGGCAAAAAAATAAATGGCAGTGTAGAGATAAAGTAACGTAGACGCCTCAGACTAGGATTTATCATCCTCTTGACTGGTAAGGTATAGTGATTTCTGTATGTCTTTTACTATATAAAGAGGTCTATTTTTAGTTTCGTTAAATACACGTCCTAAATACTCTCCAATAACACCTAATGCAAGAAGCTGTATCCCACCAATAAAGGTAATTAAAACGACGAGTGATGGATAACCCGCCACAGGATCTCCATAAAGAAATTTCTTTATAATAATGAGGGAACCAAAAACTAATGCTAAAAATGCGGAAAGCACACCAACCATTGAAGCTAATCTTAATGGTAAGACAGAGAATGATGTTAAGCCTTCGAATGCAAGATTTACCAACCCCCAAAAACCCCATTTTGTATTTCCGGCGTAACGTTCATCACGTTCATACGTTACCTCAGCCTGAGAGTAACCTACCCAAGAAAACAAGCCCTTCATATAGCGGTGCTTTTCCCGCAATTTTAATAATGCGTCTAAAGCATCACGGCTTAATAATCTAAAATCACCTGTGTCTTTTGGAATTTTTATATCACTTAATTGATATAGAAAACGATAATAGACATAAGATGTTATTTTTTTAAACCAGCTCTCCCCTTTTCTCTTAAGCCTTTTCGCATTAACAACATCATTCCCTTCAAGCCATTTTGCAACCAATTCAGGAATTAATTCGGGAGGGTCTTGCAAATCGGTATCTATTACAACAACAGCGTCACCTAATGCATGATCCAGCCCAGCGGTCAAAGCGACTTCTTTACCAAAATTTCTACTTAAATCTATTATTGTAATTCTTGGATCATCTCTACGTTGCTTACACATAAACTCTAGTGTGTCATCCTGACTACCATCGTTTACATAGATAATTTCCAGCTTCAAAGCTAACTCTTTAGTAGAGCTTATAAGCCTTGAATAAAACTCACCTAAACTAGCTGACTCATTATATGCAGGCGCCACAATAGATAATATTTTTTTTCTGTTTTCTTCTTTTTTATCCATATTAAATTTATGCTTTTTCAGCGACAACTATTATTGACAGCCCGAAAGGAAATGAAAACCTGCCAAGGATATATTTCTCCAGGCTAAATATACTTTTAAACAAAAAGTTAACAAGCGAATTTGGCACACTTAAACCATCAGTATTTGAAGGCGGAAATACTTTGTCTTTAAGTCTAACCAAAAATGCTAATGGAAATAAGAACGAATTAAAGTATGAAATATAACTCACCTTCCATCCATTGTTTTCTATAATTTTTTTCAACTGACCAACTGTATACCTTCTTTTATGGTGATGTAATTCATCATGCTTAGTCCACAGAAACTGATATGCAGGCACAGTTATTAATAAAGCTGCTTTATTCTTTGCCCAGTTTTTCAGTATAGACAAACTCTTTTCATCTTCATCTATATGTTCCAAAACGTCTAACAGAACTATCAAATCATTATCTTTATTTATATCTGATGGGAAATTATCAGGCAATTCCCCTTTAACGACCTTACCTATTTGCCTTGATTTCGCCCTTTCCAAGGCATTGTCTTCTCTTTCTATAGCGATTAATTCACCATATTTTGATAAAAACGCAAGATTGTCACCATTACCGCAACCAGCATCCATTATCTTAGAGTTTGCCTTTAAACTTAGGCCATCTATTACACTAGCAATTATTCTGCGTCTCGCAACAAACCACCAGTGCTGGGTCTCGACCTTATACATTTCATCAAACAGTTCATTTTCCATAGCTTAAAGTCAATCTTATTATTTTAGTTTCTCTTGAATTTTAGCCAGAAAACCACGCAATATTTTCCATTCACTTTCATCTAATTGTGCTCGGTTAAATAGACGTCGCATCCTATGCATCAATCGTCGTGGATAATTAACATCATGATAGTCTACCTCAATCATGCATTCTTCCAGGTGTTCATAAAACATTTCTATTTTTTCCTGACTTACAAATGGCACTTTCTCTTCTTTAACCACACCTTTGTCCGTGTTACGTTTTAGAAATAACTCATAACATATAATCTGAACTGCCGACGCAAGGTTCAAAGAACTATAATCAGTATTAGTAGGTATTTGTAATACCAAGTTTCCTAATTCCATTTCTTCATTGCTCAAACCAGAATTTTCTCTTCCAAACACAATTGCAACATTTCCACTATTTGATTCAACCACCTTTTCGGCGCACTCTCGAGGAGACACCATCGGCCAAGGAATACTCCTTGTTCTGGCGCTGGTTGTAATCACCAGTTCACAGTCTGAGAGGGCTGATTTTAAATCATCATGTATACTCGCATTGGCCAATATATCGTCCGCGCCTGCTGCTCGGGCTGTTGCCACTGCTGATGGAAATTCTTTCGGATTGACTAAATATAGATTATCCTGTGCCATTGTTTTCATTGCCCGCGCTGAGGCTCCGATATTACCCGGATGTGTCGTGCCAACTAAGACTATGCGGACATTACTAATTATCGAATTCATATTTATTCACTACATTCATCTTTTCACTCGACGTAAAATACGTTTTTAATATTTAAAGGGTTTTAAACACTTATGCATCCAATGCTCAATATCGCAATACGTGCTGCTCGAGCAGCAGGAGATCTAATTGTACGTGAAATGGATCGCGTAAGTGACATATCTGTCGATATCAAAGGTAAAAATGATTTTGTCACGGAAGTCGATACTCAGGCTGAGTACACTATTATTAATACCATTAAGCAATCATACCCCGATCATGCCTTTCTATGCGAAGAAAGTGGAGCATCGGGAGATAGTGAATTTCTATGGATTATTGACCCACTAGACGGAACAACAAACTTTCTCCATGGATTCCCTCATTTTGCTGTATCAATAGCTCTTCAACATAAAGGACGCCTGGATCAAGCAGTAATTTATGACCCTCTAAAACAAGAATTATTTACTGCATCTAAAGGCAAAGGCGCTCAACTCAATAATAAAAAGATTCGTGTTAGCCAACAAAAAACACTTGATGGAGCATTACTTGGGACGGGTTTTCCATATGGTGATGCTCAAAGTGTGGACGAATTTATAAATAGTTTTAAATCACTATACCCTGAAATTGCTGGAATTAGACGCGCTGGAGTGGCATCGCTTGATTTAGCCTATGTCGCTTGCGGACGATTGGATGGTTTTTGGGAGTATGGTCTCAAGCCGTGGGACATTGCAGCTGGAGTATTAATCACCCAAGAAGCCGGAGGAATCAATAGTGAGATATCGGGCGGTCTAGATTATATGCAAAGTGGCAATATAATTTCTGCTAATCCGAAAATAATTAAAACAATTTTACAAAAATTATCCTAATCGTGCATTATGACGCAAAAATTAATAATGACGTTCTTTAATATAGAGGGATTAAACTTTCTTTAAATCCAAATATGCAATTACTTATAAAAAATATATGAAAAAAATATTAGTCACAGGCGGAGCTGGCTTTTTAGGTTCACATTTATGTCGATTTCTACTCGATCAAGGAAATGAAGTTATATGCCTCGATAATTTTTTTACCGGCTCAAAGAAAAATATAATTGAATTGTGCTCAAACCCCTACTTTGAAATCATTCGTCATGATATTTGTTTCCCAATATTTATAGAAGTAGATCAAATTTATAATCTCGCGTGTCCTGCGAGTCCGAAACATTACCAACATGATCCCATACAGACAACCAAGACAAGTGTGTCAGGTGCGATCAATATGCTTGGACTAGCTAAACGATTAAAAATCCCGGTCCTTCAAGCCTCAACCAGTGAAGTTTACGGCGATCCAGATATCCATCCTCAAAAGGAAAACTATTGGGGCAATGTGAACCCGATTGGTGTGCGCTCATGTTATGACGAAGGTAAACGCTGTGCGGAAACTCTATTTTTTGATTACCACCGCGAACTTAATCTCGATATAAAAATTGCAAGAATATTTAATACTTATGGTCCTAATATGGCCGTTAATGATGGTCGAGTTGTCAGCAATTTTATAATACAGGCTTTACGAGGAGATAACCTGACAATATATGGTGAAGGCACTCAAACTCGTTCTCTTTGTTACGTCGACGATCTCATTAAAGGTCTAGTATCATTAATGGAAAAACCGAAATGTCATGAACCGGTAAACTTGGGTAATTCTAATGAAATTAGTATCAAGTATCTGGCAGAAACGATAATTAAGATGACCGATAGCAAATCAACTATATCTTACATGCCTTTACCTCAAGACGATCCTAAACAACGATGTCCGGATAACACGCGCGCAAAAAATATTCTTAATTGGCAAGCTGAATGTAAATTGTCTGATGGTCTAGAAAAAACGATTGCATATTTCAAGAAAGAAATCTGACTAAAATACTAATTATTACGAACTGTTGGTTTTATATACTGTTCGAATTGATGGGCCTGATCACTCCAGCAAGGAATATCCAGCTTTACATGTTCTTGTGTATCTATCTGGGTTCGTATTGCTGAAAACAAACTATTCCGATCACCTGGCTTATATAAGCAAGCTGGATAAACCGAAAATAAGTCTGACATTCCACCCGTATCTGCGGCAACGACAGATAGGCCACAAGCTAGCATTTCATACGCTTTTTGTGGAAAACAGTACTTACCAAACTCATCATCTTTATTACAAATAACACCCACATCCAGAGTATTTAGTAACTCAGGTATTTTTTCATGTGATAAATTACCCAAATAATGAATCCGACTCGAGGACTTAATATTTAAATGACTATCTATTGGTCCTGCCAGTACCAGATAGATATTTCCATAGTGGTTTTGTAACTGCTCGAACACATCAAAAAGGATGTCTATCCCTCTATGACTGGTAATAGCACCAGCAGTACCAATAAATATACCATTACCAGGCAAGCCTAGCGATTCTCGGGCTTTTATCTTATCCTGAATACTAAATAAATCCGAATTTATAGCATTACTGATAACTTTTACAGGCCCTTTTGGAAGATAGCTTTTAGCCACATAAGTTTTTAAATTATTTGATACTACAACTACTGCATCAGCATTTTTAACCGCTGATGAAAATAACTTTTTGACTCCTGGTATTTTACTGGCGGCATAACTTTCAAAGTTATCATAAAGATCTATAACATATGGAGTATTACTTTTTTTTGCTAGCATTGATGCTAATATCACATGAAAACAATCTGAGGCTCCAACAATAATATCTGGTTTATTTTCCTTTACTATTTCACATAATTTTAAATAATGCTTAATCAATCCATATGCTGGATTAAAACCAAGCCTATGTGATTCACATTTAAATTCAGATGATTCATTTTTATATTTTATCTCATTTTTTTTCCAATATGATAAGCATACAACATGAATATCATGTCCTAGCTCAGAACAATACTTTGGTATTTCATAAAACCTACCATATTTATCAATGAGTAGGTCCTTACTCATGTAATAGCGTTTTGTTAAAAATAAAATTCTCACTATATATTTATAGAAAAGAATAATTAAACATCTAAGGGGATTAGACTTTTATTAAATCCAGTCTTATTTTTCCATATATGATATTTGCACTTTCCGATAATAGATAAAAAACTGGAAATAACTGGCATAAGTAAATAATAAAAATAATGCGAGTTATTTTTAATGACTTTCAATTTTAATTCTTTAGTAATAATTTTTCTTGACCTCCATAAATACAATGAAACTATCAATTTTCGTTTAATTAAATCACGTTTTGTATAGGCTAGATATTCTTTATTCTTATATAGCTCAAATAAATTATTATAATCTTCAAAGAACACACCAGATTTAATATTTGATTTAGTAAATTGCTCATTATGCTCCCTAATAAAACATACTGGCTCAGGTATATTTAGAATCGTACCTTTTTCTAATAAATGGAACCACATTTCTATATCAGCCAGTTGCTCCAGATCTTTTCGAAAACCTCGCTTTGCAGTATCAGCTCTGAATAAAACAGCAGTTGGCTCACCAATATAATTGCGACCAAATAAACATTTATGAATAACCACATCACCTGCGACGGTTTCTTTAACAGATGAAAACCGTGCTATCGACTTAATTCCCTCATCTATATCAAACCTTAATCGTCCACCTGTAACTAGCTGAATATTCTTATCTTTAGCCAAATGGGGAACCATCAACTCTATACAGTTTGGATGTAATAAATCATCAGAACATAGAAACTTAATATATTCACCTGAAGCGTGCTCTAAGCATCGGTTAAGATTGCCGAACAAACCAATGTTAGTGTCATTTTTCTTATAAATAATGCGCTCATCATTTTTTTGTAAATCTTCAACTAATCCTTTTGTATTGTCGGTTGAGCAATTATCAACCACAAGAATCTCAATATTTTCATATGATTGATTTGTGGCCGACAGAATTGCTTCTTTCAAATAAGAAGCGCTATTCCACGTAGGTATACATATGCTTATTTTAATTTTCATTCAATTATTTTATTAACCTTGGATAATGAATGTGTGTTAGAGGAATACTGATAATTCCTATATAATTTGAATTAGATACTAACTTAATATCCGGAGCTATTTTATGAAACCTTCTGTATTACTTTCATCCTTTATACAGACGTGCCCCTTATTGGTTGAGAAAAGGCTATACAGAGGAGTTATGGAATATAGAAAATTCAACTTAACAATAAATTTACGCTGATCATTGCATAAATAGCTTTTAAAAATATTGATGATTAACCTTAATTTTTTATACGCATTGTTCTAACTATAATTTTTTACGGACAGAGAATACTTCTTCAACATAACCTTCTCTTAACCAATATAAGCAACGTGACAAGGGCATTAAAGTTGACGTCAACGCACTTATCTCTTTGATAGTAAAATGATTAAATTCATGATTGATTGAAATAAAAAATTGTGCGTGATTTTCAATATACTTCATATAGTCTAAAGCAGTTTCTCTTCCCATTTCAGTTAATGAATCGGAATTAAGTACCACATTAAAATCACGCTCTAATGTATCAAGTTCTGAAGGCGGTAAGAGTAATATACGATTTTCTTTCGGCATAGTATCGCCCAACATCCAAATAGCATCTTCACCCAATGCAGCAGAAAGAAATAATGCTTGTCCAACAATCGTCATTGGTAAATCAATAACCGTGCATCTCAAACCAAGTTGATGAGCATAGAATACTGTTCGCCCCATACCCGCACCAATTTCTAGACAATCATAACCTTCTGTAAAATGACAAATTTGACGCATCCTATAAGCCTGATAAATTGCAGGAATTGCCCGATAACTGATCATGCCTTGCGTCGTTTTTATGCCCAACTCACCTGCAAATGGGTTTGGAAAACGCACTTCCATACCAAGAGCGGAATTTATCTTTTGTAAATATTCTTCCGTTGAAAGAGATGGCTGAGAAGATTTATCTCGAAACTTTTCACCACCTTGAGGATTTAAAATCAGATTTTGGCCAATCGCAATCACTAAAGTCTCTACCATCTTTCGTAATTCTTGACCACTTCCTTCACAAGTTGAGGTCATTTTCGCTACAATATCTTCTGCCAAGTTATCGACACCATAATAAAGATTTGTTTTGGCCGGATTTGATAGGAGTTCAGCTGCAGACTGATCATCACTTAGCAACGCGTTGTGTATATCTTTCTGTTTTGAAGCAATCGTAGACCATCTCGCAGACTCTTTAAGCAAAACCTCTTTTCTAGTTACTTTCTGATAAGAGCGTTTAATCCAAGAAGCCATTTTTGAATCTTGTGATGGATGTGTATTATTCAATGCCATTCGATAGGAGCACTTTATCCGGGAAATAAGTGTTTCACTAGGTAGCCAAGACCCTGTTTCTTTCATTTCAGCTGGTTGAGACAATATTTATTTCCTTTTATTTTCGACTTCAATTAACCAATCATAAAGCTCAACCACATTAGAAAACTTCCCTTTTTCTAATATTTTTGTTTCCGGATAGAACTCATAAGGCAGAATTATTCTTTTAATATAATAGTCAATCACCTTTTTTAGGTGCGAAAATGAATATTTATATAAAAATAATATTATTGAAATATATATTAAAAATATTTTTTCTCTAAGTGACAAACTAACCCAAAGCGTTTTAACTTCTCCTCCTATAATATATTTATAACCTAACCTGACCTTCAATATATTATATACCTGCAACCTTCTATATTTCTTGTAGTTTAATTTTTGAGTAACGAAACCAGATAATAACTGCTCAACATGCCTCATCGTTATTAAATATTTAGTATTATAAGAAGGTCCCTTTATAATTTTATCTTTAACATCTTCATAGTATTCATCCTGGGTTATATCCGTATTTAATAACTCATCCCCTTTTAACTCATTATCATTAAATAATGTATATCCAAATGATGATTTAGACACACCAGCAACACTCATTGGATAGGGGACAACAACTATTGAAGCTGCTTTTGCCAAAGCTACATTTGCAAAATAATAGTCGGGGAATGGAGAGCGAAACACAGGACCATCACTAGCAAGCTTACCAATGAAGTTACGATGAATTGTGAAAGCTTGAATATTGAATGTAAAGTTCCTGCAAAAACTTACAGAGCCATTAATAGCTTTATGTATATCCTTACCAGGAAGTATAAATGGTTCTTTATTATTTCTAAAAAAGAACCCATTTTTTATCTCAGCAACATAACCATCTGGTTCCCATGGAGCAACGCCAGGGTGAAAAAATTGGTATATCGAACTATATATAACCTCAGGACTGGAAAACATAGTAATTATTTTTCCGACTTTAGAGAAATAATCGGGAGCAAGCCCATCATCATCACCCAAGAATACTATATAATCTCCAGCTGCATAGCTAAGCGCTTTATTCCAACTATCTGTTACTGGTAAAAATTTATCAGAACGATAATATTTAATTCTTTCACTTCCTATTAAATCAACACACTCTTTGACAGCTTTGTCTGAAGCATTATCAAATATAATCACTTCAAAATCATCATGCTCTTGCCTAATAACCGTAGTGATAGCATGCTGAAGTAATTCAGCACGATTATGCGTTGGAATAACTACACTAAACGTCATAGTTTATTTTTGATAGAAGCAAACCTATATCCTCTTTACAAAGCTCAACTATATTTTCATATGCACCGTCTATTCTAGATGGATTTAATAATGGGTATGGCCTAATCGAATCTAGTATTTTATTTATAAGATAATTATATCTTTTTTCTGATAAAGACTTTATAAGAAGCATCGCAACGATAATTGGAGCGAAAAACCCTTTTTCTCTGATAGATAATAATGGCAATAGTTTCTTAAGTCCTAACCAACGTGTATTAATTATTACATCAACAATTTGCAATAATCGATAACGCGCCTTATTAATATTAAAATTAAATTCATCATTATAGTTATTTTCCAATGCTTCCATAGCATAGAGCCAACATGTATTAATATCACTGCCTGGAAGTACCGTACTATTAATACTCGAACTATTAACTTCATTATTATTTAGCAAAGCTCTTCCTACACCTTCTTTCTGACTACCATAGTAATATCCATATGATTTAGGGCTAATGCCAATTGCAACTAGAGGACTAGGCACAATCAAGATATCTTTTGCCTTTAAAAAGATAGCATTCATAGCATAATAGTCGGGGAAGCTTGATTGATAAAATGCACCATAAGAATTAAGAGAGTTAACAAACTTACGACTGACTAAAACAAATTGCATATTAAAATCAAATAATGCTCTGAAGTTCATTGCACCTTTTACATATTTCATTGCTTCATCAGCAGGCAATATATAAGGCTCATTATTAATCTTAAAAAATTCTGCACAACCTAATTGATGGCAGTATCCCCGCTTATACTCAGAGATTGTATTTGGCCATGCATATAGTAAGGCACTAAAATATATAACATCGGGGGATTCCCAGGTTTCAATGTGCTCGATCAAACTAGATAGACTACCTTTCAACAACCCATCGTCATCACCTAACATAATGACATAATCACCATTAGCATTAGCTAAAGCATTATTCCAGTTTTCGGTCACTGATATAAACGTATTGACTCGAAAATACCGTATTCTAGGCTCATTCAAGCTACTAATATAACTTTCTACATCTTCATCAGAAGCATTATCTGAAATAATCAACTCCCAGTCCTCATAATCTTGATGTAAAATCGTTTCAATAGCATAACCCAGTAAATCAAGTCGATTATGAGTAGGTATTAGAATTGAAATTTTCAGTTAACAACCTCCTTTTTAAATACCAAGGTATAGGTGCTTCCTCTATCTTTTCGTTGCTCATATAGACTAAATATTTTTGATATACATATGCCTATTTTTTTTGTCAGTATCTTTAAGTAGTAGTTTTTAAAAATATTGCTCATAGTATGCTGCCAGCCAAAACTGTCCCACTCACGACCGCCTATATCAGTTGTAGTCTCCATAACACACCTCAACCCATACACTTTCATTCTTTCGATTATCAGGCTTGAGGGGAAAAAATGAATATGCCTGGGTGCATCAAGATGCGTCCAGAAACGTCCAAATAACTTGAACTGTAGGGAAGATATATTAGGGAAAGCCAAAATTAAAACACCGTTCTTATTCAACTTATCAGAAATTGCCGTCAACATTTCCCAAGGATCTGATAAATGTTCTATGACATGCCATAAAGCAATTACATCAACATTATCACTATCTTTTATTGCTTGTAATTCATCAATGCAATGAACGACATTAAACTTGCCAGTATCACGCAAAAAGTTACAACACCGCTCATTTAGCTCTATTAAACGAACATTAAATCCTGATTCTTTAGCCAGATATGCAAAGCCTCCCGATGCAGGCCCAATTTCTATTAAACTTCCAGAAGTAATAAATTTTTTTACTATATCGATTTTGTAACGTTCCGCTTGGGATGCTACTTCCAGTTGTTTTAATGTATCTGGAATCCAGTAGTAGCTGTCTGAATAATACTTATTTAAATCATTGGGAATATTCAATAAAGAAACAGTTCCGCAGTTATAACACTGATTATATGTGAAAATTTTATTATTGGTCTGTCTGTTGTAATCTTTAGAAATAAAGAGTTTTTTTGTTTCTTTGCCACAAGAGATACAACTTGGAACATTACTCATGCTGTATTTTCACTCAATACAGGTTTAGCATCATAGCGCCAGGCTAGCCTGGAAAGGTATTTTCTAAAATGATTATTGCCACTTTCATAAGCTCGAGTTTGATTATCAGCTATAAGTAGTTTCCCCTGATCACCCTGCCAAAAAGTATTACTTTCATGCCATTCCTCTTTTTTAGATGTAACACCATCGCAATTAACAACAGCAAGTTCTAGACCCATATCAAGAACCTGCCTACTTAATCCTTTTTTACCACTTTCGAACCGTAAAGCAGCTACCTTCGTTTTAATTTTTTGAATATTTACCTTTTCTAATACATCTCTACGTATCATAAAAGCATTGGTACGCACATGATAATTAGGATACGGATCAAAATAAAAATAATAAATGCATCGTTTAATCAAGATTATTAGTGGGGTTAAAAGTACCCTAATCACTTTCATATGAAGTTTCCTTATATGTGAGAATCTAGCATTTCTAAATGCTTGCTCACTAAATAGACTTTGTGTTGAACCTGATGCACCAACTAAGCCGATCTGTGGATCTTGAATATTTAGCAAATTCTTATTCAACCAATTTGGGAATAATATTTCAGAATATGAATTTAAGAAGTAGTAATACTCGTAACACTGGTTTTTATTAAATGCATACATATATGCATTTACATCATAGCCTTCATCATCGACATAAATATAATCATGCGAAATTCCTTTCAAAATTTCTTTATATAAACCTAATTCTTCCTGCTTTCTTATAATTTTCTTTCCTTCCCTGTCAACAAAACCTTTAAATATAATTATTAAGTCATGTTCTCCACCTGCAGGGTTTCTTTTATAGGATTTTACAAATTTTGATAATGGTGATATTCCATTTCCAACTCTCACAAGGTGGAAAACAACGACTTCATTAGCTTTTTTTATTTTTTCCATGAACTTCTAAAATATTCCTTCAAACTTCATATGAAAGAATCATATTACGTAAGCCTTCTTCTAGATTGTATTTTGGCTTCCAACCTATAGAAAGTAATTTATCATTATTTCCACATATATATGCCGGATCCCACTCTCTATAGGGCAATGCCCCATAATCAATGAAATCACTCTTGCCTGTCAGCTTACCAACAGTCTCCATTAACTTTCTAATAGTAACAGGTTCGCCTGAACAGATGTTTACACACCCCGTAATATCACTATCGACAAGTCTAACGAAGGCAGTTGCTATATCATGAACATGTATATAGTCACGAACCTGCCTACCTTCGCTTGCCTTAAACCTTTGATTATTTAATAAACTGGTAATCAGCGCAGCGACAACACGTCTTGAATCTTCACCTGGACCATATGGAAAAAATACTCTTCCCCATGTAAATGGCAGATCATTTAATTTTAACAGCTCATTACTCGCGTAATAGAGACTCAACTTACTAGCTGAATACAGGTTTGTTGGCAATAAACTATCTTCCTCTAATATTTTATTTTTCTTATCTATGAAATTATATTCAGCACATGTACCCGCCATAATAATTTTTTTACAATCAGTTTCTACTATTAACTTCAGTAGCTCTAAACTCCAAACAAGGTAATCTACATTAAGTGGGGAATGTACATATTCAACAGGCTCTGCATACCATGCAAGATGCAAGAAAACGTCAGGTGGATTCTGTTGGAAAGATTCACGGATACTTGAAATATCTGCCAAATTTGCATGGATTACATTTACTTTGTCGTTAAAAGACTTTGTTTTATTACGTGATAATATTAAAACCTCATGTCCATGCATTAATAATTCATTGACTACATGCTTACCTATGAAACCTGTACCTCCTGTTACGAATACACGCATATTTTATTATATGATGTCAGGGTATGACGCATCTTTGTCTGAGATTAATGGGTTCGGCATTGGCCAATCTATTTTTAAAGCAGGATCGTCCCATCTTACTCCTGATGATGAATCATCACTATAAAATGCACTCATTTGGTAAAATAGTTCCGCATTATCTTCTAAAGTCTGAAAACCGTGAGCAAACCCTTCCGGAATATAGAGCATTTTTTTGTTTTCCTGGTTTAACTCAATAGAAAACCATTCCAGATATGTGTTCGACTCCTTTCGTAAATCTACAATGACATCATAGACTTTTCCCTTTATGCACCTGACAAGCTTTGTTTCTTCATAAGGAGGTTTCTGAAAATGCATACCACGTAAGGTACCAATATGTTTATTAAAGGATATATTGCATTGTTTAATAACTGAATTAAGCCCATGCCTTTTAAATTCTTCCACACAAAAACTTCTAGCAAAGAATCCTCTCTCATCTTCAATTTTATCTAACTCAATGATAAACGCGCCAGCAAGTTTTGTTTCCTGAAACTTCATTAAATAACTTGTATTTGAGGTATTGGTACTAAAAATTGGCAACCCCATTCTCGGGCATACGCCATTTGCTCAATAATTTCTTCTTTTAAGTTCCACGGCAATATAAAAATATAATCTGGTTTGGTTTCTTTTATTTTCTCTACCGGATATACAGAAATATGTGTTCCTGGTAACAACTTACCCTGCTTATGAGGACTTTTGTCTACAGTGTACTCAATAAAATCTTCACGAATTCCACAAAAATTTAACAAAGTATTTCCTTTTGCAGGAGCCCCATATCCTACTATCTTTTTATTATTATTTTTTTCCTTGATAAGAAATGTTAATAAATCACGTTTTATATGATTCACTTTATTCTGGAACTGAAGGTACATACCTATATTATTTATCTTTGCATTTACTTCATCTTCACGAACCTTATTCAGATTACTAAAGTTTAACTCTATTTCATTATTTTTATGGCATGCGAAAATTCTTAGTGAGCCACCATGTGTTGTTAACTCTTCAACATCAAATAATTTCAATCCGTGATGATTGAAAATTGATTCTACTGTTAACAAAGAAAGATAAGAAAAATGCTCATGATAAATTGTGTCAAACTGATTCTTTTCTATTAATTTTAGAAGATGAGGGAATTCCATTGTTATAACGCCTTTCTCACTCAACACTATCTTCATGCCACTTACAAAATCATTTATATCGGGCACATGTGCCAACACATTATTTCCTATTAATAAATCTGGCGTAACTCCATCTTCATTTAATTTTTTAGCCGTATTAACGCCAAAAAATTTCACAAGTGTTTTAATACCCGACTCTTCTGCAACACTGGCAACATTTGCGGCTGGCTCAATTCCAATAACATTCATATTTTTTTTCTTGAAAAATTTAAGCAAGTACCCATCATTACTGGCAATTTCAATTACTGTGCTATTTGACTTAAAATTAAATCTTTCCACCATTGCATCTACGTATACTCTCGCATGCTCAAGCCAACTCTCTGAAAATGAAGAAAAGTAAGCGTAATCATTAAAAATATTTTCTGGTTTTTCAAATTCTTCTAATTGCACTAAAAAGCATTTTTCACATACAAATGCATGTAATGGAAAGAAGGGCTCCATCTCTTGAGATCTTTTCTCATCAACAAAAGAATTTGAGAGTGGAGACATACCCAGATCACAAAAAGAATGTCTTATTAAACTATTGCAAAATCGACATCTATGATTCATCAAGACCTCTTTGATAGTCATTTATTTGTTTTAAAGATAATTCTTTCATCTGTATATTTTTATAGTAGTTTTTATACCAATCAGTTGTCCAATTCAGAGATTCTTTTATGTCAAGCAATGGCATCCAATTTAGTTCCGACATAGATTTAGAACAATCTAGTTTTAATATATTCGCTTCGTGAGGCTTACTACTTTTATCAATCCCCCAACTTGCACCCTCTTGCCACTGCTCCACCATGCTACTAATTACCCATTCAACTTTTTTCATATCTTTATAATCAGGACCGAAATTCCAACCACTGGAGTATTTCTTTTCACCTGACCACATTTTTTCGGCCAATAACATATATCCATGTAGAGGCTCTAATACATGCTGCCAAGGTCTTATGGAATTTGGGTTTCTTAACATAACTTTTTCTTTTTTAGTAAAAGCCCTAACTGCATCAGGTATAAGTCTATCTACAGCCCAATCACCACCACCAATAACATTGCCCGCTCTAGCTGAAGCAAGTTGAACATTGCTTTTATCGTTAAAAAACGATTTTCTGTACGCAGCTGTTACAAGCTCAACGCAACCTTTACTATTACTATAGGGGTCATCACCACCCATTTCATCATTCTCACGATACCCCCAATCCCATTCTTTATTTTCGTAGCATTTATCACTTGTAATTATTACCACAATGCGAACACTTGATACATTGCGAATAGCTTCAAGTAAATTAACAGTTCCCATAACATTTGTTGCATATGTATCAACAGGGTTCTCATAGGAATATCTCACTAGAGGTTGAGCCGCAAGATGAAACACTATTTCAGGTTTCTCTGATTTCATAATTTTTTTAACATTTTCTAGATCACGAACATCACCAATTACAGAATTGATATCATCATCAACACCAACGACCTTAAAAAATGAAGGCTGTGTCGGCGGTGATAAAGCGTAACCAGATACGTCTGCGCCCAATGAGTTGAGCCACAATGATAACCATGAACCTTTAAATCCGGTGTGCCCAGTAACAAATACACGTTTACCGGTCCAGAACTTATTATTCATTACCACATCTTCCAAGGCGCATTTCCCGCATCCCATAGCCCTTCAAGCTGAGTCTTATCCCTTAAAGTGTCCATCGGTTGCCAAAATCCATTATGATAATAAGCGGCTAATTGATCTTTTTTTGCAAGTTGCTCCATGGGCTCTTTTTCCCAAACAGTTGAATCACTTTCTATATATTGAAAAACTTCCTTGGATAGAACAAAAAAGCCCCCATTTATCCATGAACTATCACCTTGTGGCTTTTCTTGAAATTCCTTAACATTATTTCCTTTAATTTTAAGTGCACCAAACCGACCCGGCGGTTGAGTAGCTGTTAGTGTTGCATGCTTCCCTTGCTGCTTATGAAATTCGATTAATTTCGAAATATTTATATCTCCAACACCGTCGCCATAAGTACAACAAAAGTTATCATCTTCTACATAAGAAGAAACCCTCTTAATTCGTCCACCTGTCATAGTTTCATCACCAGTATCAACAAGAGTGACGCGCCATGGTTCTGAATTATTGTTATGAACTTCTAATTTATTTTTAGCAATATCAATAGTGATATCTGATGTATGCATAAAATAATTTGCGAAGTATTCTTTAATAACATAACCCTTATAGCCAAGACAGATAATAAAATCGTTTATATTATGTGCAGAATACATTTTCATGATGTGCCAAATAATGGGTTTCCCGCCAATCTCAATCATCGGCTTTGGCTTAAGATGTGTTTCTTCGCTAATTCTTGTTCCAAGCCCACCAGCCAAGATTACTGCTTTCATATTTCAACCTCATTACATTGAATAATTACAAAAATAATATTTATACTATATTTCATTAGCGTTATTAACGCCGCCAAATTTGATTAAAAAACTGCGGATTGGTCGGATCTACTTTATCGATAACTAACTCCCAGTTATCCTTCGAAAAGTAGTAATCATCTTTGTGCATCATTGTCCCATCCTGAGGATTTTCCCACTCTTCTAGCCACTGTTTTATGAAGATGAAATTCGATGACAACCTATCGAACTCATGGATGAAATACTCTACTTGCTCCGGCGTCATCTCGGGAAGAGTGCTAATAGTACTCATCACGTTGAAGTATCGGTCTGGAAAAATAGACATTTGATTTGAGGTAAAGAACGCAATGTCACAACCTATGATCCCACTCTCAATATCCTCAAAGTCCACATAGTCTTTGAAACAGGCAATTTTTTTATCGGGAAAAATATGTCGTAGGTAGGACTGAGCTAGAGCGAGTGCTGGTGGAATATCGAATATATAATACTGGACATTCTGAGTCGCTGTAAAGACATGTGCGAGTCGCCCTGAACCGGCGCCCAACTCTGCAATTCTCACTTTAGGTTCGTAGCACTGCGCGGCTAGATCAGCCAGGGTATCACACTCAATAATTGAGTTAGCCAAATCCTGTGATATAAGTTGCTTTCCTAAGAAGGGTAATTTGAAATGTATCTGTATCGGATTCCCAGTATCCGGCTCGTGCACTCGCTCTGCAAGCCCACGTTTATCCAACCGCTTCATCTGTATCCAGAGGAGCCCAACAAACTCAGCGTAAGTTGCCATCTGTTTTGGAGTTAAGAAGAAAGCCTCATCTTCTAATATGGACATAACCTTGACTTGCTTTTCATAGGCAATAAAAAATCGGATGAACTTTGATAGTATGGGATGCTTACTGCGGAGAAAGTCTATTTGTGGGTGCTCTCCAGTAATTAACCAATTATAGTAATTCTGTGAGACCGTTCTCTTGAAATTATCAATACCTTCTCGCTCAAGCATAATGAGGTTCTTCCTATTGATTTCTTCCCAGAATTTCGACGGAAGTAACTCCGGCGCCTTCATTAAACATGACATCATCTTTTCAGATTCTGACACCAGTACGTCTAGTGACTCCATAAATCATAATCCTTCAGAGAAGACTTGTTTTCAGTTTCCCAATTTAACAACGGTCTTACAGCTCCTTGTAGAGGGCCGACCCACCCACCTTTTGCGTCAACATCTTCAATTGATTCATAAACATTGAATGATAGTGCGTTTCTTTCAAAAAAATGGATATGAACCCCTTTTTCAAATGAACTTATTGCTAACCCAATAAAATAATATCCTGCATTAAGTAAATTTTCCGGTATATGTAACCGTGAAATATAAATGCCACTTTTTTTTATCTTTTTTGTACTGTCAACTGCTATAAATGCTATTTCACCATTAGATGAATAGAAATAAATATTAGGAACCAAAATACTTTCTTTTATACTTAAAACTTTAATTTCCATTTCAATGAAAAATGGATCAGAAATATTTATTTCGATAACATTTTTATTATTTCTATCTTTTATAGATGCACCAAGTAATCGTACATCTTCATCACCAGGGCCAACGCTATCTCTCTCGTAACTTATTTTTGATGGAGATGATAATCCATTTGTGTAGTAGCTCATTATAACTTTTGAAGTTAGGCCAATTCCCTTGATTTTACCATTTTCCAGTAGGATTGCTTTTTGACATAAAGATGAAATGGTCGCCATGTTATGACTTACAAACAGCACAGTTCGACCTTGATTGCTCATATTTTCAATCTTACCAAGACATTTTTTTTGAAACTCCGCATCCCCAACAGCTAAAACCTCATCAATTATTAAAATATCTGATTCTAGATGCGCTGCAACTGCAAAAGCCAATCGAACATACATTCCAGATGAATAACGTTTTACTGGCGTATCAAGAAATTTTCCTATCCCAGAAAAATCTACGATTTCATCAAAGTTGCGTTTAATTTCATCAGTGGACATGCCGAGAATCGCACCATTGAGAAATATATTTTCTCTACCAGTTAATTCTGGATGAAAACCTGTGCCCACTTCCAACAAACTTGAAACTCGACCACAAATTCTTACCTCACCAGTAGATGGATGTGTAATTCGACTTAATATTTTTAAAAGAGTTGATTTTCCAGCACCATTTTTGCCGATTATACCAACTCTCTCTCCCCTTTTAATTTCAAAATTAATATTATCAAGGGCATGAAATATCTCTTTGTTTTTATTCGAATTAATACTACTGAGTGTATTTTTAATTTTTTTTATAAAATTAAAACCTACATGTCCTGTATCTTCATCGTTATTTATTTGATTTGAATCATATTTAATATTTTCATGTGATATTAAATAATGTTTACTAACGTTTTCGACTTTTATTACTGTCTCTTTATCCATATCTACTGTTCAAATAATATCTGCGAATTTACTTTCAGTTTTTTGAAAAAGATATATCCCTGATGCAAACAATAATATTGATACTGTCATTGATATAGCTAAACCATAATAATTAATCATTTGGCTTTCTCCAATTAAACCCCAGCGAAATCCTTCTATAACACCCACCATAGGATTAATTGAATAAATCAGCTGCCATTTTTCAGGAACCACACTGGAACTAAACCCGACTGGAGATATGTATAACCCAAGCTGAACAATAAAGGGAATTATATATTTAATATCTCTATAACGAACTATTAGTGCAGAAAATATCAAACCAGATCCTACAGCGGTAATTGATGCCCATATTAAGAGAGCGGGTAATAATAAAATTTTAAAATCTGGGTATACCTGATAATAAATCATCATCATAAAAAGTATTACTAAAGCTATAACAAAATCTACAATATTGACTAAGATTGATGACAATGGAAGTAGGATGCGTGGAAAATATATTTTATTAATCATGCCCGCATTACCAATTAATGAATGACTACTATCGTGCAAAATTGTAGTGAATAAATACCATGGCAACATCGCTGCAAATACTAATATTGGATATGGTATATTGCCTGAAGGTAGTTTTGCTAATTTACCAAATACGATTGTCAATATAATCATTGTTATAAGTGGTTTAACAACAGCCCAACTAATCCCAATTACTGTTTGCTTATACCTTACTTTAAAATCTCTCCATGCAAAATAAAATAGCAACTCTTTCGAATTAATTATTTCATCGAAAATATTACCCTTCGTACTGTTAGGCCTTATTATTATTGTTTTTTCTTGTGGATTACTCATAGGGCATTCTACAATTTATTTCTTGAATACTTTACCAAAGTCTCATCACTATTATGTATCAAGCACGCTACCGCCACACATAAAATCAATAGCGATCTTATGTGCTTATTTAAAAAAAACACCAAAATATTCAATTTTACAATCTTGTTTATAAAGAGTATTCGTTATGAGTAAACAGATTATTATTTAACTGCTTCCCATAAAATCAATTTTGGTTTGTTTTCAAATATATTTTTATTATTTTTATATTCTGATTCTTTTAGAACTAAAACACGGATTTTTCTATCAATATACTTTTCAGTCTTTTTAACTAAATCATCCAGGCTTAAGCGGTCAATATCTCCAATTAATATGAGATCTATTAAGCCAGTATCTTTACCTTGCGCGTAATCATCAATTAGAAAAGCTTGTTGTAAATTGCCTAAACGTTTCAAAATACTTTCAAGGATTTGATCCATGCCAAGTGATTTCTTCACCATTGATTGAAGTTCGGGAAATAGTGGATGACTCTGATTTGCTTGATAATTAATTTGTCGACCTTTTTTGTGACAGTTAATTAACCCTGCATCATTAAGCTGCTGTAACTCTTCCGCAACTTGGCTAGATGAGATATTAAACTCACCTGATAGCTCTCTTAAATAAGCATGTTGCTCGTGATTGAGAAAAAGCCTCATCAAGATTTTTATTCTGGTTTTAGATGTTATCAAACCGGAGAATACCGACACTGAGTTTCCTTAATTTTGTTCTATATTTAAGAACAAAATAGCATATCTTATTGAATATACAACAACTTAATCGTTATCTACGTCACAGTTTAGCTATGAATTAGCACGAATAGGTGCGTATGAGTCTATACATTCATTCTGCAATTAGATTATTTATTGTTTTTATTTGAAGCAAATACAGGTAAAAACTTATGTTAAATTTAAAAGCTAAAATATTGATATTAAAATTAATTTATTTAGGAGTACCCATTTTATAAATTAAATTGCAATAATTATCAGCTACTAATTGCCAATCATAGGTTTCAATAACCTTTGCCCTCCCGATTGAAGACAACGCTCGTGATAATTCCTTATCTTCGAGCAGGTGCATTATATGCTGCGCTAATTCTTCAGCACTCCCAGGCCGGAATAACAGTCCTGATTTACCGTGTTCTATAACTTCTTTAATAGGTTCTAGCGCAGATGCGATCACTGCACAACCACAACCTAATGCCTCGATTGTTACTAATCCAAGACCTTCTCTGTCACCTTGTGGGTCAATGATTGATGGTATAACTGCAATATTTGCAGATGAATATAGATCTGGTAATTCACTATTTGAGACGCCACCGCAGATCTTCACATTATCATCTAGTGATAATTCCCTTATTTTACTATCAACCTCATCACGCAATGGCCCATCTCCAACTAATATCACTTCAACCAACGGAACTGAATCTTTAACCAACGATATTGCATCAATCAAAACATCAATTCCTTTTTTCTCCACAAATCGGCCAACAAAAATAATTCTATTGTCATGTCTTTCTACATTTACTGAAGGTATAAATAAATATTGCAAATCCACACCCATAGGTAAAACACTTATATCCTCTGTAGTTAGCTCCATTTCTTTGCAGTCTTTTTTCATAGCTTCACTTACAACACACAAGTGCGCACAATTGTTAGCCGTCCATTGTTTTAGCCTTTGCATAATTCCTCCATTCAAGGAGTAAAGATCCCCTCCGTGTGAAGTACAAATAATGGGGGTTTTATTTTTTAAGACAAACTTACATAAAAAAACGCAAAGAAATGATTGTGGTATCAACCAGTGAGAATGAATAACATCATATTGATTATTTTTAAGCCTTCTAACAATTTCAACGGCTTGAAATAGGAAAAAGAAAGGCACTAATAAATAATTAAATTTATTATTTTTTAAATTGGCATTTATCCCACCATGATATGTTAATGTTTGAAGGCGTTCGAAAAAATATCGATACCGAAAAATGTTGACTCCATCGATAATTTCATGACTCTTTGATCCATATGCATGTGGGGCAATTACATCAACTTGAAATCCCTTGTGTACATAATTCCTAGATAGGTCAAAAACGAAAGTTGGTTCTGTATCCGATGCCCAACGTGGAAACGTAGATGTTAAAACAAGGATTTGTTTTTTATGCGCCAATCTATTTCTTTTTTTCAATATAGATTAAATATGTGATTTGCTCAGAAATCAAACCTATAAGAAAAATAAATACCGAAGTAATAAATAAAAGAGTACCCATATTTGTAAAACGACCATCTGATAAAAAAGTATATATATAATATATTAATCCCGTACAAAAAAATGCCAGACTTACAGGGAAAAATATTTTCAACGGTGAATATAGAACTGCTATTCTGAAAATGATCAGACAGAATTTTATACCATCTTTTATTATGCTTATATGACTTTCACCCTTATCTTTTTTTACTTCTACTGGTATATATTTAATGGAATAACCTAACCTAAAAAATATCATGGTTATAGTTGTTGGATAAGAAAATCCATTGGGTAAGATATTTATAAAATCAAGAAATTTATTCTTCTTAACAACCCTGAATCCAGATGTCAGATCAATAATTTTATGTCCTGTCATCCAACTAGCAAGAGTATTATAAAATACATTTCCGAAATACCGAATAATACTACTATTTGCTTTTTTATTTCGAGCACCTACAACCATATCGTACCCGTTATCAATTTCTGCTAATAGCTCTGGAATATTTTCTGGCTGATGTTGTCCATCAGCATCCATAAATACAATAATCTCACCTTTCGCAGCTCTTGCACCTGCCTTTATAGCGGCACCATTACCAAGGCTATGTGGTTGCCTGATGACATTAATGTCATGTTTTTCACAGACATCTTTTGTATTGTCTTCAGATCCATCATCAACAACTAATATTTCGGCGTTAGAACAACAGGCTTTAATACGAGGCAACAATTCATTAAGCGAGTCTGCTTCATTCCTAGCAGGCAATATTATGCTGACTTTAGTATTCATATGCTCCCTACATCAACGTGATTTTTATTGTTAATTTTGTCTGGGTTGCTTAATATGTTCAACAGCTTTTTCATAAAACCAGCTAGTTTTATTTTCTTTAAGACTAAAAAGCAGTTTATCTCTTTTTTTCTTGGCATCTACAACATTATTTACCCTGCCTAATAAGGATATCTCACGAAGTTTTTTATCTATTTTAGGTAACAAGTCATTAGAAAGCTGTATATATTCCAAGCCTTTTTCTATGTTGCCACCAACAATCTCAAGTGATGATAAATAATCATAAAAATACGCTCGATTGAATGAATCATAATTATCATTGTTAATTAATTTAATTAATAGATATTTAAAATTATTGACATCTACTACCGGACACTGACTTCTCAAGATATTTACTGTGAAATTATCTAATGTGACAATATCTATAAGTGCAGTTGGTCTGCTTGTGCTAGCGACAGAATACAGTTTCTCCCAATGTTGCTCTGTTAATACAGAACCGTTAATACAATTATTTAATCTTACTTCTTCAATATAGGGGTAAAACGATGAAGGATTAAGTCGTTTTAGATCTTCATTAATCAAACTTGCCCTCTCATCATTATTAATGACATATAAGTTAAAAAGATCATTTTTTGCCCTTATAGAATTAGGTTTATTTTTTGCCCACTCGATGATTTGTAATGTCGGCTTCGACCATAAATCTACTTCTATAATGGTTACACTAATAATCAAGCCACAATACATAATTACACCGAACATAGGCCAAAATATGTTTTTAAATCGAATTAAAAGACTAAAAAAGATACTAGAAACACCTAGCAATATTCCATAAACAGGCAAATAATTTCTGTGTTCGAAATAGAGTTCTAAATTTAAATATGTAGATTCTAATAAATGCCCCCCTAAGAACCATAATATAGAAAAACTATAAATGGGTTTTACTACCCTTAATTTTATTGCCGAGAAGAATAATAAGAATATTAAAGATGCACTGAAGATATATTTAACTGAAAGAAAATTTTCTACTACCTTATAATCATCATGGTATACATTAAATGCTGAAGAGTACGGAATAATAATATTTCTTAGATAATCAACCAAGACAACAATTTCTGTCAGTGATTTATCGAACATTCCATAACCACGAAAAGAAAAACTATTTACATTGGCATCAAACTTAAACGCAAGATAAATAAATAATAATAATATAGGAGCTATTAAAAATAATGATCCCCAGCGTAACCAATAATTTGGTTTATTAATATTAGCTAAAATTGTTAATTCTAAACACAATATATAAACCGGCAATAAGATCCCGTTTTCTTTGCTAAGTATAGCCAACGAAGTAAAGCATAAAATTAGTATACCTATTAAACTATCTTTATATACATTTTGTTTATTTGAATGTCCAAACCTCATGCAGAGATACGTTAAAACACCAAGTAAAATAAAAAAAGAGGATAACAATGTCATTCTCTGAACTACATACAAAGTCGTCGTTAACTGAATTGGGTGTAATAACCATAAGCCTGTGACAATAAAAGGCAGATACCTACTAATATTTTTTGGAAAAATATTCTTACAAATGAAAAGACTAATTAGATAAATCAACACCCCATTAAACAAATGAATGATTAAATTGACTAACTTGAAATCAAATGGGGAAATTGGCCAACTGGAATGTTGCAAGGCAAATGTTGCTAAGGACAGTGGTCTACCAGAAGGACCGGCAATACCACTTGTAAATATGAAATAACGATAACCGTAATTTTTTATGGTATCCAGATCACGTAAATTCTGAAAGTCATCAAGTATGAAACGACTGTCTAACCCTGGCCAATAAATAAATATTGCTGTTGTTAAAAGACCCATAACCGCAATGGGATGCCAATGATCGATATTAAAATTTTGCTTTAAAAACATCATCAACTTTCAATATGATTTTAAGGCTAAAGATATTTGAAAATAATATTTTGAATATTTAAATAAAAAAAGGGCCGCTCAATGAGCAGCCCTCTGTTTTAACAGACTAGCTGTTTGACTTACTTACAAGCGCCTGGCTTCAATGAAGCAGCAACAGATCCTCCAGAACAATCCCATTGCTGTCCATCAGGACTCGACATTATAAATGTACTATTCTGAATTTTTGAGTTAACGCCTGTTGCTTTCATCGTTGCAGTCATAGTCACATTTGGTGCGGTACCAGATAAAGTAATCGTCTCAACATATTTACCTGCAGCGGTACCACCTACTGTTGTTACATTAGTAGGCACGCTACCAACATCAGAGATGTATTCAACTATAGGCGTTTTCAGACCAGAAGTCAGAGACATTGCCTCAGAAACTTGCGCACGTGCCGTATAGTCAGAATAAGCTGGGATAGCGACCGCAGCCAAAATACCGATAATTGCTACTACGATCATCAGCTCGATAAGTGTAAAACCTTTTTGTAACTTGTTCATTTTCATTAGGAAATATCTCCTTTAATTATTTAGTCAAAAACGACTGTTAGTCTAACAATTAACATAAAGCATATATTATGCCATGCACTAAAAATAATATTAACCTCTTGATCTTACTATATTATTCAAAAATTCTTCGATAAATACAGAACTTCTTTTCTGACAAATATTGTCATTTATTGACAACGAAAGTCCATTCAAACCATGCTTAAAAAGCACATCTATTTACAAGTCCCGGGCAAGAGACTCGACGCGATATTTGTAGGGGAAGCATTACAATTCCATGTCTTCCCATTATCTGACGTTTGAATAGCAAATACGCTATTGACTATTTTCGTATTCACGCCAGTTCCTTTCATCGTCGCTGATATTGTTGCATTTGGCGCAGTTCCAGAAAGCGTTATGGTTTGTACATATTTTCCTGAAGAAGTAGCCCCTATCGTCGTAACAGAAGCAGGTAAAGAACCATTATCAGCAAGATATTCAACAATACCTGTTTTAGTGCCGGCTGTTAGCGATAGTGCCTCAGATACTTGAGCTCGCGCGGTATAATCTGAATACGCAGGTATAGCAACTGCTGCCAAAATGCCAATGATCGCGACAACAATCATAAGCTCAATTAATGTGAAACCTTTTTGATCAATATACATAATTTTCACCCCTTCCCGAATCTATAATATTTTTAAAAACGTCTTACCCACTACCCATTTACTATCAAATAAATTACATATCTGAATATCATAGCCAATAATCATGCCAACTCACAAATGTATATATATAAATCACTGGTTAGTATAAGTGACTGTTATTGCATAAGTATTTCAGCGTCTTATTTTTTAAGCTAACTACCCACTGACCCATATATATTAATTAACTGACATAAATTGTCATTTAATGACCCTTCTGGTTGTTTTTTATGGTATCGATTAAGGCATATGCCTCATTATCTGGTTTAGGCAAGGCAGCTACAGCACCATGCAACACTTCAAGCGCCTTTGAATAGTTATCCTGCTTTATTAGTAACTTTGCATAAACAATGTCGTAATGAACTATGTCTTCCAAATCTTTCGCTTCATTTTGAAGTAGTTTAGCTTCCTCAAGAAAAGAATTAATTAAATCAAAATCTGGTGTCGATCGTCGAATTAAAGTATTCGCTGCTGTAAGTAAAGCCAAATAACCTTTGCATACTCGCCTGATATTTTCTATATCTTCAACATTTATAACTTGATCACCTGAATAGCGTATATTCATATAAACCCTGCAGTAGTCTGAAATAATGGATTTATGTACCATCGACTCCCACGGATCATATAATTTTTCTATTTGAAGCAAGCCCTCGATAAATATTGATACCTTTGGTTTGAAAATAAAACTTGTTAAACCCGGTTCCAATGACTTGTCAACCTCAAGGTAAATCCCAAAATCTTTACCTCCGTATATCCTGGGAATTCCTGCCACATAATAAATAGGCCTATCTTGGGAATGAATAAAATTACTTAATGTTTCAAAATTTGATGCATTGCTTATATTCATTGGGTTTTCTAAACGAGTGTTAAATAAAAGAGAAACAATATTATACAAAGTAACATCTGACCGTACATTTTCTATTAAATTAAAGTAACCCAATGTTCCTGAGTCAACATCACTACCAGTAATAAAAACCGCATTTTCTTTCAATGATCCTAATATAGTCAACGCATAATTTTGTCCTAAGACATCATTAGCCCTGTAATTATATGGAAGGTTTCCGAATAACCCTGTGATAAACACAAGAAAACAAAATACAATTTTAATAAATTGAATTGAGGGACTTAATCCTAATTTATTTTTTATAAATAGAGTTGTTTCCTTTATACCTAATACTAACCATATTCCAAAAACCGCATAAGAAATAAGCGGGTATACTTTAAAAAGATTCCTGTGTAACAAATCAAAACTAAACCCGAGTAAAATAGCTAAAACTATTGTGCTACCAAGATAAGCTAATACTAGGCCAAAGCATATATTTTTTTCCCAACATTTCCATTGTCTAACAAACCCTATAAGTCCTAACACACCGCCCAAATATCCAAATTGAATTAAAGTTTCCTTTATTGCATAAAAACAAAACTGTATCTTATCGAAATATCCAGCGCCTATAGATGAATCCTGTTCAGCATACCCTTCTCGACTCACCATAAACCAAAATTCTTTAAGCGAATCTATCGGACCATAAAAGCTAATAACTGGATCCATTTGAGAACGGATCACCATCCATACATAAGGTAACAATCCCAGTAGCAATAAGAAAAAGCCAGGCAGAAAATTCTGAAATACTTCTTTCTTCCTAAACCATAAAATCACAACTAATGCTGGAGTGGAGAGGATGAGCAATGGCCAATGATTACTCAAACCCAAACCATAAATAAAAAATATTAGCAGGATAAACTTAGACGATGATAATCGTTCAAATCTAACGATATAGAGTGAAGTCAACAACAACGATAAAAATATAAAGGCATTAAAAGTGTAGACTTCTGCAATTATAGACTGGGACCAAAATATTTTTGAAATACCTAAACAAATCGCGGAGGTACATGCTAAGACTCTATCTTTAAATAAAATTAACGCGATAAAATATAAACAAACACAACTTAATGCACCAAATAAACCACTGAGAGCATGTACTCTATATGCAACACTACCGATTGGTATATATGTAGCAATGTGACCTAATATGGTAAAAAGTGGGTACCCTGGAGAATGAGCAATCCCATTAAAATACGATGCTAAAATAAAAAGCCCATCATCCTCTAATACGACAGTCTTTGGCGCTGTCAGAAGGTATATCGTAAAAACAAGTAGAAATACCAGTAATGACTGATAAAAAAATACTACTTTTCTATGACTTTCCATTTTATTAATAAATATACATTTTCTAATACAATAATCAAACATCAATGAATTACTACAGAATAAATAAAATATTGTTATAAATATTCAGCATATTTTTTTCTAGAAAAGAGACTACTTTAAACGTTCATTGCGTTTATGTTTAAACACAATGAAGAATAATATGATTAAGCACCATATTATAGATATTTTCAGCCCATCATAAAATGCAAATGGAATATATTCCAACTTAATGGTCTTTTCTCCCGGCGGAACATTCACTGCCAATAGTCGATTTAAAGAATTTAATTGATATATATTCCCATCGCCACTGGCCTTCCAGTTTTTATGATAATTCTGGTTTAAAACAATATATGCTGGTCGCACTAAATTTGTATTTAATACTATAGAGTTTGGTAATACAGTCGCATCAATATTTGCATCGTCATTAACTATGCTAGAAACAGGAACTGAATAATTAGGCAAATCAAGTGCCCTATAACAGTTATATATACCCTTATTATTAGCTATAGATAAATACATATCTTGCGATTCAACTAATATTTGTTCGTATTTTTTATCATGATTTATGCCATGTTCAATATTATTTAACCTCACCTTATATTTTTCTAATAATGGACTTAAAGAATATAAATAACCCAACATTATAGACAACGGAATTATTGCAATAACAAATACTCTTATCGGTTTATTTAAAGAAATGTTACTGCATATAAAATGTGCTGCTAAAATTGATAGTACTGATAATACAAGTATTACCATTGATGAAAACCTGTTCGGAGCTCTTACATTTTCAAATAATGGCAAAGAATGCAGTATTTCCCAGGGAGAATAACTTGAAAAGTGACCTAGCATTAATAGCAGGCACCCTAATGCTGCAAACAACATTGCCCGTACTTCTATAGTGTTATTGTTAAGCATTACATATATAGAAAGAATAAACGGTGGCCACCCTATAAACGAACAATATGCGGCCCATACCTTATGCGGAGCTATTTTAGTCTCATATAGAGATGACTGGTCATATTCAAAAAAGGCATCAAAAGCCATTTTTAAACTCATAAAGTCTTTCTCATACACTACTCTTGGAAATTCAAGCAATAGCTCTACAATTGGAAAAAGCCTAAAAAATGTCGCTCCTATAGCAATAATTGCCCACAAAAAAATAATATAGATAATATGTAATTTTTTATGTATTAAAACAGGATAAACTGAGAGTAAAAATAAGAATGTAAAAAAATAAGCTAATACCTGAAAACCATCTTCTAGAATAATCAATGACACAATGCAAGCGCCTAAAATAATATCTTTAAAATTAAGAGTATTATTTTTTTCACCTGCAATATACGGCCAGATAAATGCGATTAAAATTGGCAAGTATAAGAAAGGGTAAAATGTTTGCTGGCCATGAAGAATTTTAGAAAGCAAAAAGCCATTCCCCCCAAATATAACAAAACCAATGATACTAAAGTACGGAGAGACTCCCATACGCTTTGTCAAAAAAATGAATCCAACAGCAGAAGCAAAGAAATGAATTAATATATTTATCTTCATCTGCATGACTGGATTAATTATCAAGCCTAAAATATTGTAAGGAGAGAGCGCACCAGACTGTGGATTAGCAAGACCAGGAATTCCACCACAAAAATGGTGTGCCCAATGTAATATTTGACCATCACTTAATGCATCATTTATTAGTAACTGCCAAGATAAGAAAAAATCATGGTCAAAAATTCCGATCGCATCCAGCGGAAAAAGATAAGGCTTGTATAGAAGTATTATAAAAAGAAAATCAATAACTACTATTAAATAATAATTATAATTTCTTAGTGAATTAAACATGTGGCCATATATGCTTAATATTTCATTTCTTCATTATCTGTAATAATGCCGTCAGGTAACTCCGTCTTTTTCCAGTTGTCAATAATGGCAGATGAATTAACCGTATAAGCCATCACTTTTAAACCTAACAAATGAGCCGTTCGCATAAGCTCCTGATCGATCACACTGTAATGAACATAAATCCAGTCCATGCCCATCTTTTTATAATATTTTAAGTCCAATTCACTCAGTTTTTCCATAAAAGGCGCGTCAAGGCCAACTTCACAATCACATTGATTCTTAATTGAACGAGCTATAGTGTCATGAAAACTATCAACAATAATTCTTTTTTTATTCTTCTTTTCATTGATGATTCTTGATACTTCTCTAGTAATATGCAAAATTTCCTGTATGCGCACAACTGATTTTAATTCTATTAACATATTTAAATCTTCCGCATACCTATCTAAAGCAGCTTCTAATGTTAATACATCTTTATAATCCTCAAATAAAATCAATTCCATATAAGATAAAGAATTGAGCGGGATATTATTACCGTCAACTGTTATAAAGTCATCATGCAACAACACTGGAACGCCATCTTTTGTCAATCGTACATCTACTTCAACCCAGTCCATCTCCGAATGCAAAACTTCATCAAGTAAAACAGGACGGTTTTCAGTAAACGGTTCGCCTTCGCCTTTCAAATTTCCTCGATGCGATATGAAAATGGGTTTTAATACTTTATTAATGGGCTGAATATTTTGAATGTCTTTGCTTTGGAAAAATGCATTTTTTTCCAGCAAATAATAATGCACAGCATTAATGTTATTTAAAAATGACAACACCTTTCCTTTCTCAACTTCAGAAGGTTCTACCATCCCCCCATTTGTTTTTTTCAATAGTTGTTTTTTTACCCTATCGTAAACATATCCATCGTTTTTTTGTCGTATATAAATTTTTTCTAGACTGTCACCTCCAATAGAATAGACATATCTTTCAGCTGGCCAATCTGGTTGAGAAGAGATTAAGCTAACACCTAGATCACACTTCATTTTTGGATATCCCAGTATATCCAATAGTGTCGCTGGAATATCATAAAGGCCACCTAGTCTAGAAGTGTAATTTCTATATTTAGACTTTTCAATATCAGATAAACCAGTAATTATCAGTGGCACTTTAAATCGAAAATCAGTCTCTGCAATACCATGTTTCCCATTAACTATGTGGGGGGCATGGTCACCTGTAATAACTATTATGGCATTCTCATCATACCTTTTTAACCAATTAAAAAATCGGCCTAGATGAAAATCAAGAAATGAATATGTCTCAGCCATTGCCGTAATAGTGTCTCGTTCGCCACGCAAACTCATTTGATCCAGAGGGTTTGGTAATGTCCGAACTGTTTCCGAATAATTCGCTTTCCAATCGTTAGGAAGCACATAAGGTTCATGAGTACTGAGTGTAAATAAACTAGTAAAAAAAGGCTGATTACTTTTTTCTATCCAGCTTTTTAATTCATCAAACATTATCCCATCATCATATCCCCAAGCAATTACTGGTTTATCTGATTCGGGGTCGTACTCGAAAAATGTTTTAAACCCAACCTCTTTAAGATATTCGCGCTGTTGTTCGAATGAAAGATCGCTTCCATGAAAAAATGCAGTACTATAACCTTGCTCAGTTAGCTTTAATGGAAAACCATTAAAACTTATCATTGGTGCATGCCATAAATAATTTTTGTAAGTACTTGCAGGTAACCCACTAAAGATTGATGGTAATGCCTGAACGCTCTTAATACCTGAAGCATAAATGTTTTTAAAGTAAACTCCATCTGCGGCAATCTTTTGCAAGTTCGGCATCATCGATTTTGCGTTAAATTCTTTCCATAGTTCATGCTCACCTAGCCCTTCTAATACTAATAAGATTACGTTACGTTTAGATAACTCATTATTTGATTTTTCAGAGAACTGACATAAAGGGTAAGCGGGGTCTAATACTCGGCTAAGGGAATTAACCCCATGATATTGTAGAAATTCGTTAAAATGGATTTCATCCAATTTTAAATCATTAAATTGATATGATTGTTTTATAAATTTGCTTTGCAACATCCATAAAATAGGTTCTCTACTACCCCAGAAATATTTGTCCGGGACCATAGCTGGATATGTCTGGATAGCAATTGATATCATTACTATTAAAGAACATAAATACTCCAATAATTTGCCTGTGACGTGTGAGATTATGTTTATAGCTTGAACCCATCGTACGCCTCTATAAAACAACAATAATACTATAAGTGTCTCAAGCAATAGTTCGTCCAATGGAAGATTGTATTCAAGAGATGATGACAGATGCTCAAGTTCGGAAATATAATAAAGTATATCTATTCCAGGTAATCTGCCAAATTCAGCTTCATAATGAAAACATGCTAATTCAAAGATGACTATCGAAGCAGAAAAAATAAAAGTTATAATTCGACTTAATAGATTTTTATTTAAAAATAGTATTATTGATGACAAAACCAAGCCTAAGACAAAGGTATTTGTGAGCCCCAATAACAGACCCAACATGTAATCAAAGCTAATGCTCCCCGCGTAGCGATGAAGAACATAAATTCTGCTTGCTAGAATAAGGAAAGAAAAGAAAATAGAAAGGAGTAATAAATGCCAGTTTTTTTGCATAACTTATAAAATAATTTTGAACCAGAATGCCAGTATAATTCCATTACTACAACGCATGATAAGATATTTTACATTCAAAGATAGAACCTAAAATTAGAAATGATTGATATATGCAACGCTAGTATTTATTGTGAATAATAGTTTCAAATACGATATGTTTTAAAATATAACAACTTACGAAATAGTCAATCTACAACTTTCTTCCACGTTATTACTGATGTCAACGCATAATTCCATATTGATCCTGCTACAGCCCCGAGCGCTCCTGCTAACCACCATGGAAACGCTTGATCGAATAACCATGCAGCAAATGCAATATTAATAAGTGCGCCAAAAGAACAGGCGATATAAAAACTAAATAGTCCCTGGATAAATTTATTACCCCTTAATCTACGATCTCTATATGTGAAATAATTATTAAGAATATAATTGCTAGTCATAGCAATTAAGGTTGCAACACCTTGTGCCGGCAGAAACGCTGACCCCCAGATCATATGTAATATCCAAAGAATAAAAAGATGAACAAAAACTCCACTTAGTCCAACCGTTATAAATGAAATAAAACGTACTGGAAAAATACGACCTAATAATTTGTCTGCAATAAGGGTAAAAAACTCCCACGTCACCATAAAATTCAACTTGCTCTCACCTGCAACTCTATGTCGCATCGTATAAGGAAGCTCCTTATATGTAATTGATTTAGGAGATGAAACTAAAATATCTAATAATATTTTAAATCCTTTACCAGATAAATTATGAATCACATTTTCGAATAAGCTCCTTCGCATCATAAAAAATCCACTCATGGAATCTTTAACGGGGAACTTGAGAATTATTTTACTCGCAAATGTAGCTAGTTGACTTATCCATACTCGATGCACCGCAAGGGAACCAGTACTCCCACTACCGGCATAGCGACTACCAATAACAATATCAAAATCATCATCTTTCAATTGCTGCAACATTTCAGGCAATAGCCGTTCATCGTGTTGCAAATCAGCATCCATCACACACACATAAGGTGATGATGATGCCAATATCCCTTCAATGCATGCTGATGATAAACCTCTACGTCTTATTCGTTGAATCCCGCGGATACGTTCATCAGTTTGGGCTATTTGTCTTACAACACTGGATGTCCCATCTGGAGAGTCATCATCTACAAAAATTATTTCCCAATTGCTTTCTGCCAGCACATTCTCAATGGCTGTAATCAATGAAACAACATTCTCTTGTTCATTATAGGTAGGAACAACAATTGTTAACTCTGCCGTCAAAACAATACTCCGGGTATGAATTTATATATACAGAACTATTTAAAACGGAATGCTCTGATATGATTTACTTATTTTATTCCCAATTTCTCCAAGCGATATCTTAGAGCTCTTAGACTGATGCCCAGCTGTTTCGCTGCTGCTGTTCTATTCCATTTAGTCTTGTTTAGCGCTTCCAATATTACATCTTTCTGAACATCTTCAAGATAATCTTCTAACCTGACTTCTTCTGATTCTCGCTTCACTTTTTCAGGTGATTCTTTTTCAAATTCTAATTTTCCAATATCAGTAACCGTAATTAAATTTTTCTCACACATTGTCATGGCTCTTTCCAGTATATTTTCAAGCTCACGAATATTGCCAGGAAAGTAATATTTTTTAAGGTGCTCTAATGCATCTTCAGCTATTGACACGCCATCAAATGATGATGACATGCGATTCATTATATAGTCTACTAATAAAGGAATATCATCGCGCCTTTCTCTTAATGGCAGAACTTTGACTTCGATCACATTTATTCTATAAAAAAGGTCTTTCCTAAATTCATTTTGCTTCACCATAGCTTCCAAATCATGATGAGTAGCACTTAATATTCTTACATTGATAGGGGTTTCCTGTTGTGATCCTACAGGTCTTATCGATTTTTCCTGGATCGCGCGCAATAACTTGACCTGTATGTTTTGTGGTAAATCTGCAATTTCATCAAGAAATAAAGTTCCACCTTCAGCAGCCTGGAAAAGACCATCCTTATCTGCGACTGCACCAGTAAAACTACCTTTTTTATGACCGAAAAATTCGCTTTCCATCAAATCATGAGGAATAGCACCACAATTTACTGGCACAAATGAATTCTTTGAACGTGGACCCGTTTCATGAATCATTTTTGCAACCAATTCTTTTCCAGTACCTGACTCTCCGCTTATATAGATCGGTGCCTGACTTCGCGAAAGTTTATCAATTTTTTTACGTAGATCTCGAATTACAGCACTTTCACCAATCAGTCTTTGTTCTATCTCATCATCCTTTTCTGAAAGCTTTAACGCCTCTTGCACTAGTGTTCTTAAAAGTGATAAATCTACTGGCTTACTTAAAAAATCGAATGCACCTGACTTTAATGCCACTATTGCACTGTCCATACTTCCATGTGCTGTTATCACAGCAATTGGTAATGTTGGAAATAATGTTTGTACTTCACTGACAAATTCCACACCATCACCATCTGGTAACTTCATGTCTGTTAGACAAATATCAAAAGACTCTTGCTTCAGTAATTCACGTGCCTTAGTGAGGTTTTCCGCCGTACAACAATCAACACCCATTCGGTTCATGGTGATTTCTAATAACTCACGAATACCAGGCTCATCATCAATAATTAATGCGCGTTTTTCCATTGAATTCATATAATTTGGTTTTGTTTATTACTATGCATGAAACTAACTCTAAAAATTGACCCCTTACTGGAACTAGCCTGCAGACTTAAAGTAGCCTGATTTGCTTCACAAAGCTCTCTAGCCAAATATAGGCCTAAGCCAGAGCCTTGTGCCTCAGTAGTGAAAAAGGGCTCGAATAAATTATTTTTAATTTCTTCCGTCATACCTCCACCTGTATCTATAACATCAATATAAGGACGCTGATTATCTATATTTACATCACAATCTATTATCAACAATGGTTTTTCATCTGAATACCTTAGTCCGTTTTCACAAAGATTCCATAGAACCTGATTTAGTTGAGTTGGATCCATTTTAATTATTAAATCTTCATTTTTTATTTTAAGTACAATAGAGTCATCTGTCAGGTTTAATCTGGTTATTAATTCATCGATGAAATTTTCTAGCCACGATCTTATCTTGATCTTTTCGAATGTTGACTGTTCTCTTCTACTGATGCTCATAACATTCTCAATAATATTATTTACTCTCATAGAATGTTCATTAATTATTTCAACCAGACGTTTATCCCCTTCAATTAATGAATCTGATTCATGTAATAGCTGTCCAGCATGATTTATTGCTCCTAAAGGGTTTCTAACTTCATGTGCAATACTTGCTGTCAACCTTCCTAAAGAAGCTAGTTTCAAATGTTGTGCTCGCTGTCTTAATTCAGCGATGTCTTCTATAAACACAAGAACTTGATAATTATTGTCCTGTTTTAATTTTATGAATGAGATTTGCAACTCATGTTCGTTACCATCCGCCCTTATTAATAGGTTTTGTCTACTATTACCTAGAAGCCATGCATCCATATGTGTCTTCAATAAACTAGAAATATAACTCTGTTCACTTGCTGTATCTAATTTTGGACGCATTAACAATTGTTTTGCAGACTCATTCATTAGCAATATATTCATCGAACTATCTAAAACAATAATTCCGGATTGCATATATTGAACAATATGATCATTCAGTTTTGCTAATTCATTTAATTCGATTCCGCGTCGCTCAGCTAACGCTTCAGTTTCTTTAACTCTTGCAGAAAGAATATTTCCAATAATGGCGGATATAAAAAATGTCGCGCCTAATATACCCGCATGCGTATAGTTAACCGTGTCAGAATAACGAAAAAACTGAATATATATTTCATGGCCCAGAACCGCTAAGGTAGCAATAGCTGCAAATAATATTGATATTTTTCCAGCTCTGAGAATACTTCCCCCAGCAACAGCAATGATAATTAACATACCAAAACCACTACTGAGGCCATTACTGGAATACATCAATAAACTTAATAAAATAATATCTACAAATACATGAACCGCAATCTGAAGGTTATACCTAGGAATCTTTTTAGTAATTAACAGACTAAAGAATATAGTGATTAAAAAATATGCATGGCTACCCAAAGAAAATAATTTTTCATCTAAAATACCCAACGGCTGTGGTAATTGACCTAGATAGCTCAATAACAGAAATAAACCGGAGAGAATTAGCCGATAAAAATTGAAATAGGCTAACGCTTGCCAATTTATTGTTTTTTGATAATACGAAATAGGCAGCTTTTTAACAGGTTTTTCCATTAAATATTATCCGTTGCTTTACTTGGCACGTTTATTGTTTGCATTATTTTAAAGTCGAAACTATGAGTCGAATAATATAAGATTATGGATAAACCATGGGTTAATAAATGATTAATACGGTTAATTTCATAGAAAAGTACCATAATTGATTCAATTTATTGAAAGCATCGACTATTTTTAAGAAAAAATACATTTCCACTATCAATATCTCAATCTATCACTGTTAAGGACATAACATGAACCTACACGAATATCAGGCCAAAAAACTATTCGAGGACTATGGCATACCCACTCCATCAGGCAAATCAGCACAATCAGTTGCCGAGGCAAAACAATGCGCTTCAGATCTAGGTGGTGATGGCTGGATAGTCAAGGCTCAGGTTCATGCCGGTGGACGCGGCAAGGCAGGCGGAGTAAAAATCGCAAAAGGGCAAGATGAGCTGGAAACCATTGTCGGCTCATTACTAGGTTCGCAGTTAATAACAAAACAATCCGCTCCACATGGACAACCTGTTAATAGAGTCTTGGTTGCTTCACTTTCTGATATCGCTTCTGAACTGTACCTCGGCTTAGTCGTCGATCGCGCTAGTCGAAGAGTTGCCATAATGGCATCAACAGAAGGTGGAATGGACATCGAAGAAGTCGCTGCCACTCAACCAGAAAAAATTATCAGTATTATTGTCGACCCCGTGCTTGGACTACAAGGCCATCAATCCCGTCGAATCGGTTTTGCGCTAGGGTTTGATAATAATCAGAGAAAACAGTTAGCCTCTATATTACAAGGCTTATACAAATTATTTACCGAAAATGACCTGAGTCTGGTTGAAATCAATCCCCTTATAATTAATAAAGAAGGCAATTTGGTCGCCATCGACGCAAAAGTTGGAATAGATGACAATGCCCTCTTCAAACATCCTCACCTCGAAGAACTGCGGGATCCTACTCAAGAAGATGAAAAAGAAAATATCGCACGACAATTTGATCTCAACTATATAACACTAGATGGCAATATTGCCTGCATGGTCAATGGTGCTGGCTTAGCAATGGCGACTATGGATATTATTCAATTGCATGGAGGCAAACCGGCAAACTTTCTTGATGTCGGCGGCGGCGCAACAGCAGAAAGAGTTGCAGAGGCGTTCAAGTTAATTGTATCTGACAAAAATGTAGAAGCTATTTTGGTCAACATATTTGGCGGCATCGTTCGCTGTGATTTGATTGCGGAAGGGATTATACAAGCGGTAAAAGAAGTAGGTGTTGACGTCCCCGTTGTCGTCAGGCTTGAAGGGACAAATGTTAACGAAGGTAAAGCCGCTCTCGCAAACAGTGGACTTGACTTACTTGCAGCAGAGGATCTTTCAGATGCTGCGCAAAAGGCAGTTGCTGCTGTTGGAGGAGCAAAATAATGGCAATTTTAATAAACAAAGATACCAAAGTTATCGTTCAAGGCTTCACCGGCCGTCAAGGTACATTTCATGCTGAACAAGCCATTGAATATGGAACACAACTAGTCGGCGGTGTGACCCCGGGCAAAGGTGGCGAAAAACACCTGAACAAACCTGTCTTTGATACAGTGGCAGACGCAGTTAACGAAACGGGAGCTAACGCAAGCATGATCATGGTACCTCCTCCATTTGCAGCAGAAGCAATAACAGAAGCTGCTGAAGCAGGTATTAATATCATCGTCTGTATAACTGAAGGTATTCCAGTAATAGACATGGTAAAAGCCAGAGCTTATGTTGACCAGTTTCCTGATATACGACTAGTTGGTCCTAACTGTCCCGGCGTCATTACACCTGGGCAATGCAAGATAGGTATTATGCCCGGTCGTATTCACAAGGTTGGCAGCATTGGTGTGGTTTCACGATCAGGTACATTGACATATGAAGCCGTGCATCAAACCACCATGAATGGTCTTGGTCAAAGTACTTGCGTTGGTATTGGCGGTGATCCTATCAATGGCACGAACTTCATTGATTGCTTAGAGCTGTTTCAAGAAGATCCTGAAACAAAGGGGATCATTATGGTAGGTGAAATTGGAGGCACGGCAGAAGAAGAAGCGGCACAATTTATTAAGGATAATGTTACTAAGCCTGTCGTTGGCTACATTGCTGGCGTCACTGCACCACCCGGAAAAAGAATGGGCCATGCTGGCGCTATTATTTCAGGTGGAAAAGGAACAGCAGATGATAAATTTGCTGCACTTGATGAAGCTAATGTCAAAACAGTTCGCTCACCTAGCGAACTTGGCAATGCCATTGCAAAAGCATTAGCTTAAAGCATGACTATAATTAGAAATACATAATAGTAATTGTGGAAAATTAATTATGTTTTCCATATTAACCACCACAATCACTTAATTATGCTACATTCAGATGTCTCCTACCATTTACAGCTTATCCATTATATAGAGTCAATATAGGTTTCCTTTTATGTTGTGTTTGTTTATATATCCTTATAATTTTTGTCTTTATTTCATCAGGCACCGTTCTTCCTTCCAGAAAATCATCGATTTGATCATAGCTTAGTCCCAGCGCTTCTTCATCTGACTTCCCTGGAGCTAAGCATTCAAGGTCAGCGGTAGGTGCTTTTTCAATAATTGTTTTTGGCACACCTAGTGTTCGTCCAAGCATTCTTACCTGGCGTTTGTTTAAACCAAATAATGGTGCTAAGTCACAAGCACCATCACCGTGCTTGGTATAAAACCCCGTTATATTTTCTGCTGAATGATCTGTTCCGATCACTAACCCATCTAACAAACCGGCTATCTCATACTGTGCAATCATACGCATTCTCGCCTTAACATTACCTTTAGCATAATCGCTTGCTCCATCCTGTGCTTTTAACAAGCCTTGATCTGTTACTGCACGCATTGATTCAGTATGAATCGAATCAACACCAGTTTTTACATTTACAGTTAAACTATGAGTAGGTCTTATAAAACTAATCGCGACTTGAGCATCCTCCTCATCAAGTTGTTCGCCATATGGAAGACGTACAGCGACAAAATAATAATCAGTATTTTCTTCCTCATTGAGTTGCTCAACCGCAATTTGCGCCAGTCTGCCACAAGTGCAGGAATCAATGCCGCCACTTATACCAAGTATTAAATATTTTAACCCTGTATTTTTTAATGTCTTTTTAATGAATTCAACACGCCTCTGAATTTCAAAATCGAAATCGATTTCAGGCAAGACTTTCATTTCCCGAATTATTGTTTTTTCGTTCATGTTCTAACTCGAGAGGTAACTAAATCAGTGTAAACAAGCGTGCATTGACTATACAAAATACACTAAGGTAAGGATCAATAGAAAAACTTTGGCATAATTAAAATTCATGCTACTCAATTTGAACTTCTTTAACCTCAAAAAGTCCAGGATGATTAGGATAGTTCAGTTCCAGAACACGTAATGCATCATTTGAGAGATCATTCATTTCAAGTATTCGATATGCCTTGGCCATAACTGATAATGCTTCAGGAACAGCTGGTGTCTTGGGATAATTTTCAATCACATACCTGGCTCTGTTAGCAGCGGCAACAAATGCTCCCCGTCGCATATAATAATTCGCAACATGAACTTCATTTTTTGCCAGTATATTCCTTAAATACCGCATGCGCTTGGCAGAATCTTCAACATACTGGCTATCAGGATAGCGCTTAACCAACTCTGAAAAATCCTGAAAGGCACTAAAAGCGGCACCCGGGTCACGTTGAGATTCATCAGTAGGCAAATACCGCAGCGCAAAACCTTTGCCCCGATTAAAATTCGTTAGCCCTTTTAGGTAATACGCATAATCAACATGTGCATTTTGAGGGTATAGCTTGATAAAACGGTTGCTCGCTGCAATCGCTGCATCCGGGCTCTCATCCTTATAATGAGCATAAGCTAGATCAAGTAACGCTTGCTGTGCATGAACCCCAAACGGAAATCTGGTTTCCAACTTTTGATAAAGCTCAACTGCTTTACCAAATGAACCAGAGTCAAGTTCGCCTCTTGCCTCAGTATACAGACGATCGGCGTCCCATCCCTCGGTATCATCACCCTTATCTTTGAAATGAGAACACGCTGAAAGTATAAAAATTAGTAAAAATATTATTGAATGTCGCATAAACTGTAGGTTAGCTCAAACACATCATGAGGGCAAAGCTTCATACACATGCCTAAACTTCAGTTTCAAATGATCATACCAGAAGACCTCTCGGGAAGACGCTTAGATCAAGCGCTTTCTCAATTGGTTCCTGAACACTCACGTTCACGAATCCAGTCTTGGATTAGGGATGGTGATGTGACAGTTAATAAATCAACCTATAAACAGAGGTCTGAAGTGCGCACTGGTGATGTTATTGAAATAGATACTGATATTAACAGCATTGATAAGCACCAAGCTGAAGCAATTAGTTTAAAAATTCTGCATGAGGATGAGTCATTAATTATTATAAACAAACCAGCAGGTTTGATCGTACATCCTGGTGCGGGAAACCCAAATCACACACTAGTAAATGCCTTATTAAATTATGATGGAAACCTTGATGCTATTCCACGAGCGGGAATCATACATCGCCTTGATAAAGACACGACGGGAGTACTAGTTGTTGCACGAACACTCGAATCACATACGAATTTAGTCGATCAACTTCAAAAACGAGACATAAAGCGTGAGTATCAAGCGGTAGTTTGTGGTCAACTTACTTCTGGTGGCTCTATTGAAAATAAGATGGGACGCCATCCGAAGCAACGGATCAAAATGGCTGTGACGAATACAGGTAAAACAGCAACTACTCACTATAGAATTATCAAGAAATATGAACACTATACACATCTACACGTACAACTTGAAACAGGGCGGACACATCAGATACGAGTCCATATGTCACATATTAAACATCCTATTGTAGGTGATTCGGTGTATGGAAATAATAAATCTATCCGAAAAGGGGTAGGTTCATCCCTGCGCGATGTCATTCTTAATTTTAAACGTCAAGCTTTACATGCTTTTTCACTTGAACTGACACATCCCATGGATAATCAAAAAATGAAATTTACTGCAGAATTGCCAGACGATATACGATCGTTAATCGATGCGTTAAACGAATATGACTAAACAGTCAGAAAATTTTTGGCTGTGGGCAGATTGGCCTATTCCAAAACATGTGCGCGCTGGCACATCACTTAGAAACGGAGGAATTAGCCAACCTCCGTACAACGAACTTAATCTGGGTCTACATGTCGGAGACGACCAAAAAAAAGTCTTATACAATAGAGAGACTTTATCCCAATATCTGAAATTACGTTCTCAACCAGTATGGTTAGATCAAGAACACAGCACAAATATTATTTCATTAGATGATCACACTAAAGAGGCTCCTGCCGATGGCAGTTATACAACAACAAAAAACAATACTTGCACTATCATGACAGCAGACTGTGTACCTATACTATTTTGTAATGCCGCTGGCACAAAAGTCGCTGCTATCCATGCTGGCTGGAAAGGAATCTGTAATGGCATAATCGAAAATGCTGTTAACCTGTTCTCAAATCCAGACACCGTATTTGTATGGATAGGACCTTGCATCAGCGGTAAATATTATGAAGTAGGTAAAGATGTTTATGAAAAATGTCTAGAACACGATATGACACTTGAAAGTGCTTTCACACAAAGGAACCAAGACCATTGGCTCTGTGAACTAGCTGAGATCGTAAAAATAATTCTTAAAAAATCAGAAGTTGGCCTGATTTATGAATGTGGATTATGTACCTATAAGATGGACAAACTATTCTATTCATATCGTCGTGAAGGGGTTACTGGACGTACAGCATCAATGATCTGGATGGAATAGTAGGAATATTGGACTAAGCTTTATTTTATATTTAAGAACCAAAATAATTATCAGGGGAAGAGAAATGGGGCAAAAGAATAACAATAAATCACTAAGTTTCAGCGAAAGTGTCAACTTTATGGTTGATCGTGCATTAACCGTACTTGAGATTGATCCTGGCATATCAGCTGCTCTCAAAGCCTGTAATTCAACCATAAAAATTAACTTTCCAGTAGAGATTAACGGCAAAATAGAAGTTTTTACCGGTTGGCGATCTGTCCATAGCGACCATAGATTGCCATCAAAGGGAGGCATCCGTTTCGCCCCTATTGTAAATGAAGATGAGGTCGAGGCATTGGCATCATTAATGACATACAAATGTGCCATCGTCGACGTACCGTTTGGTGGTTCAAAAGGTGGATTATTAATCGACCCTTCCAAGTATAAACGAGATGACTTACAAAAAATTACTCGAAGATTTGCACGGGAACTCGTTAGGAAAGGCTTTCTAAGCCCTGCTAAAAATGTTCCCGCCCCTGATATGGGAACAGGTGAAAGGGAAATGGCCTGGATAGCTGACACTTATAAACACCTTCACCCTGAAGATATAAATTACTCTGCTTGTGTCACAGGTAAGCCTGTTGCACACGGTGGCATAGTCGGGAGAACAGAAGCGACTGGACGTGGAGTGGTCTATGCAATACGAGAGTTTTTTCGTAATGCTGATGATGTTCAAGCAGCAGGGCTTAAACCTGGTCTTGGCGGAAAACGCATCGTAGTTCAAGGATTAGGCAACGTGGGTTACTACGCAGCAAAACTGTTGGATGAAGAAGATGAAAGCAAAATTACAGCGATCGTTGAGCGCGATGGCGTACTTGTTAATGAAAATGGCCTCTGTGTCGAAGATGTAAGAATGCACATAAACGAACATAAGACTATAAAGGGATTTCCCGATGCAACATTTTCAGAAAATGGTGCATCAGGTTTAGAAATAGAGTGTGACATTTTAATTCCTGCCGCAATGGAAGCTCAGATTACTAAAAAGAATGCTGAAAATATTAAAGCCAAATTAATCGTTGAAGCAGCAAATGGACCAGTAACTTTTGAAGCCGATGATATCTTACGACAAAGTGGCGTCACAATTTTACCCGATGCCTATGTCAATGCAGGCGGTGTAACAGTTTCATACTTTGAATGGGTTCGTAACCTTGCTCATATTCGCTTTGGTAGAATGGAAAGGCGACACGACGAAATGCGTGGAGCTCAATTATTACAAGCAATCGAAACGATGACAGGAAAACCAGCTGAAGACTGGATGCAAAAAGAATTAGTTTATGGTGCCAACGAATTGGACCTGGTTCGGTCTGGACTTGATGATACGATGCGTAATAGTTATCAGCAGTTAAAAGAAGCTTACAACTCAAATGATAATATCAATGATTTTAGAACAGCATCGTATGTCGTCGCTATTCAAAAATTAGTCCGCTCGTATATTGATATTGGTGTTTTCTAAAAATGGAACATGTCACAAGACTAATGATCAGGCATGAAATTTTTAGTACATTAATTTTTCGAATTCATTTTAAATACTTGAATCTCTGAGTATTGACCTTATTTATATCTTAATCACTTAATAAAATTTGGTTAGATAAATGAGACCCGAAAAATTAACAACAAAGCTACAGATGGCATTAGCGGATGCGCAAAGTTTAGCCATTGGCCGTGAGCATCAGTATATTGAACCCGTACATTTAGCCCATAGCCTGTTAAACCAAGACGGTGGAACTCTTTCACACATACTCTCCAGCTCAGGCATCAAACTTAATAAACTTGGAGCAGAACTTAGTAAATTACTAGACACAATGCCTACAGTGAGTGGTTCTGCTGGCGATGTACATATTAGCAGAGATCTTGATCGACTATTAAACGTGATGGATAAAACTGCTCAGGACAGAAATGATGATTATGTAGCAAGTGAACTCTTCGCTATCGCAGCACTAGATGATAAAGGCAAACTAGGACACATTTTTCGAGAGTGTGGTGCAGAAAAAAATAAACTAAATGAAGCCATTGATAATTTACGTGGAGGCGAAAAAGTCAATGATTCAAATGTAGAAGATAATCGACAATCACTTGAAAAATATACCACTGACCTAACAGCTCGTGCCGAAAAAGGAAAACTTGACCCGGTAATTGGACGTGATGAAGAGATTCGTCGAACTATTCAAGTGTTACAGCGCCGCACAAAAAATAATCCTGTATTGATCGGTGAACCTGGAGTTGGTAAAACTGCAATTGTAGAAGGTCTTGCGCAACGCATCCTAAATGGTGAAGTCCCCGAATCATTAAAAAATAAAAGGCTATTAGCACTTGATATGGGCGCACTTATCGCTGGCGCCAAATTTCGTGGCGAATTTGAAGAACGCTTAAAAGCCGTTTTGAATGACTTGTCTAAACAAGAAGGTCAAATCATTTTATTCATCGACGAAGTACATACGATGGTTGGCGCTGGCAAAGGAGAAGGCGCAATGGATGCAGGAAATATGCTTAAGCCTGCTCTGGCACGAGGTGAACTACACTGCATTGGTGCTACAACGTTAAATGAATATCGTGAAAATATTGAAAAGGATGCTGCTTTGGAACGTCGTTTCCAAAAAGTACTTGTCAATGAACCTACTGTTGAGGATACCATCGCAATTCTACGTGGATTAAAAGAACGCTATGAAGTACACCACAATGTACAAATAACTGATCCAGCTATCGTCGCCGCTGCAACCTTATCTAATCGCTACATAACTGATCGACAACTACCCGATAAAGCAATTGATTTAATTGATGAATCCGCAAGTCGAATCAGCATTGAAATTGATTCAAAACCTGAGTCTATGGATCGACTTGAACGTCGCGTCATCCAGATGAAAATTGAACGCGAAGCATTAAAGAAAGAGGCAGATTCGGCTTCAATAAAACGACTAGAACTTCTCGAAGAAGAAATTAAAAAGGCTGAGCGAGAATTCACTGACCTGGAAGAAATATGGATATCAGAAAAAGCGGCCTTACAAGGCACACATAACATTAAGGAAAAACTGGAACAGGAAAGAATCAACTTTGAAGCTGCCAAGCGCGGTGGGGATTTAAACCGTATGTCGGAACTTCAGTATGGCGTTATCCCTGGACTTGAAAAGCAGTTGGATATGGCTAGTCAGGCAGACATGCAAGAAATGACACTGCTCAGGAACAAAGTAACTGAGAATGAAATTGCAGAAGTCGTTGCAAACTGGACCGGTATACCCGTTAGTAAAATGTTGGAAGGCGAGCGTGAAAAGTTATTATCTATGGAAAATATTTTGCATAGCCGAGTCATAGGACAAGAACAAGCTATTACAGCAGTATCAAATGCCATTCGTCGCTCACGTGCTGGACTTTCCGATCCAGATAAACCTAATGGCAGTTTTCTTTTCCTCGGGCCGACAGGTGTTGGAAAAACCGAACTCTGTAAAAGTCTTACGGAATTTTTATTCGATAGCGAAGACGCAATGATCCGCATCGACATGTCCGAATATATGGAAAAACATGCTGTCGCTAGACTAATCGGTGCACCACCCGGTTATGTAGGTTATGAACAAGGTGGCTATTTAACTGAAGCCGTCCGCCGTCGCCCATATAGTCTTATATTATTAGATGAGATCGAAAAAGCCCATGCCGATGTATTTAATATTCTATTACAAGTACTGGATGATGGCCGTTTAACGGACGGTCATGGCCGCACCGTTGATTTTCGCAATACTGTCATTGTTATGACCTCAAATCTTGGCTCTAACCTGATTCAAGAAATGTCCGCTGATTCTGAATACGACAATATGAAAGAAGTGGTGCTAAATGAAGTAAGCAACTATTTCAGACCCGAGTTTCTAAATCGTATCGATGAAGTTGTGGTTTTCCACGCCTTGATTCAGAAACAGATTATGGCAATTGCAGAAATCCAGGTCGATCGCTTACGTAGTCGATTACTAGACCAGGATATATCTCTTGAATTGAGTCCAGAAGCTATAAGTAATCTAGGCTCGGCAGGGTTTGACCCAGTCTACGGTGCACGACCGCTAAAGCGTGTCATTCAGGACAAACTTGAGACACCAATAGCTGAAAAAATACTATCAGGCCAATATGGCACTGGAGCTTTGATAAAAATAGATGTGATTAATGAAAAATTAGATTTCTCTGAACTTAATACCGATGCCGCCTGAGTCAAATTTTGGCCAATTATTAGTAAAAAGTCGTGAATTATAAATTTTGAGGTAATTAGACCCTATTTATGAGCTAAAACAGTTGGTTATTTACGTCATATAATCTAATATTTAACCTAAATCCTTGATAACAATAGGTCAAGAATACGGTAATGGCTGCTCCAACAAAAAAAATAAATCTTAGTGGGCTAGCGCGCAAGCTAGTGATTGATGGCTTACTCGATGAAGAAAAGGCTCAAAGTATTTTTGAAGAGTCTCTCAAAAAGAAAAAACCCTTCATTAGTCTTGTCGTAGAAAACAAGCTTGTCCCCAGTAATAGTATTGCCCTAGCCGCTGCACAAGAGTTTGGCGCGCCATTAGTTGATATTGATCTACTAGAAATTGATCCCGATATTATTAAACTGGTCAAAGAAGAGCTCATTAAAAAACACCATGCCTTACCAATCTTCAAGCGTGGAAAGCGTTTAGCTGTCGCGGTCTCTGACCCCACAAATATTCAAGCCTTGGATGAAATCAAATTTGCAACTGGCTTAACTACAGACGCAATCATCGTTGAGGAAGATAAACTTACCAAAAACATCGATAAAGCACTCGAAGCGGCTGATGGTGGTTTGGGTGACATGGATGATGAAGATTTTGACGACCTTGATGACTTGGAGGTTGCGGAAGAGGGTCCTCAAGATGAAGACGATGGTGATATCGATGATGCACCTGTAGTCCGTTTTGTTAATAAAGTATTACTGGATGCCATCAAGAAAGGGGCTTCTGATCTTCATTTCGAACCCTATGAAAAGACATATCGCGTCCGGTTTCGTATTGATGGTGTGTTGATGGAAGTGGCAAAACCGCCGATGAGTCTTTCCAGCAAAATCGCAGCACGTATTAAAGTAATGTCCAGACTAGACGTATCTGAACGTCGTGTGCCTCAGGATGGTCGAATCAAACTAAAACTGTCTAAAACAAAATCTATCGATTTCCGTGTTAGTACATGCCCAACCCTCTTTGGCGAAAAGTCTTGTATGCGTATCCTCGATTCAGATGCTGCTGCATTGCAGATTGATCAGCTTGGGTATGAAGATCACCAAAAGGAGATGTTTTTAGAAAACTTACATAAACCTTATGGTATGTTTTTGGTAACCGGCCCTACAGGCTCAGGCAAAACAGTTTCTTTGTATACCGGTATAAATATATTAAATACTGAAGATATCAATATTTCTACTGCGGAAGATCCGGTTGAAATCAATCTGCCTGGTGTGAATCAGGTACAGGTAGATGAACGAACAGGGATGACTTTCGAAAAAGCGCTAAAAGCTTTTTTACGTCAAGATCCAGATATTATTCTGGTTGGTGAGGTTCGTGATCTCGGTACAGCATCAATTGCTGTAAAAGCCGCTCAAACAGGCCATATGGTCATGTCCACCTTGCATACTAATGACGGCCCACAAACTTTGACTCGATTACAAGACATGGGCATTCAAGCATTTGCTGTTGCAACTGCCATTAATCTGATAACAGCCCAACGACTTCTACGACGCATCAACCCAAATAATCGAGTACCATTTGAGATGCCTGACGATGCTTTAAGAGACGAAGGCTATCCTGATGACATGATTGAAAAAGGAATAAGCTTATTTGAGCCAGGCGAAATAACTGACGATAACCCAGGCTACAAGGGTCGAGCAGGGATATATCAAGTCATGCCTATTTCTGATGAAATGAAACGCTTAATTATTGAAGGTGCAAATGCGATACAGTTGGCTGATCAATCTGCACTTGAAGGTATCTGGGATATTCGAAAATCGGGCCTGATGAAGGCAGCGTCTGGAGTAACCAGTCTTACTGAAGTTAACCGAGTAACCGTAGAGTAAATATTATGGCTGAAGCAAAAAAAGCGGATATGTATGCCTGGGAAGGCACCGACAAAGCAGGCAAACGCGTTAAAGGTGAGACAAGTGGTCAAAGTGAAGCGCTTGTAAAAGCGGTACTCCGACGCCAAGGAATAAACCCCTTAAAAGTAAAGAAGAAATCAAAACCGTTATTAGGTGGTGGTGGAAAAACAAAAATCACTCCTAAAGATATAACCGTCTTTAGCCGCCAGTTAGCTACCATGATGTCATCTGGCGTCCCTCTGGTACAGGCCTTTGAGATTGTAGGACGTGGGCATGAAAATGCAGGCATGCAAGAATTGATTTTAGGAATAAAAGGTAATGTTGAAGCAGGTAATAACCTGACTGAATCGTTAAAGAAATACCCATTACAGTTTAATTCTCTTTATTGTAATCTGGTTGAAGCGGGTGAGCAGGCCGGTATTCTTGAAGCTATCCTGCACAAGCTTGCTACCTATATGGAAAAAACCGAGGCACTGAAAAGTAAGATTAAAGCTGCCTTATTTTATCCAGCAGCAGTTATTGTCGCTGCTGCCATTGTTGTTACTATATTGATGATCTTTGTTATTCCCCAGTTTTCTGAATTATTTGCTAGTTTTGGTGCTGATTTACCTGCGTTAACTCAATTTTTAATCGATAGTTCAAATTTCTTCGTTGCTTACTGGTACCTTATTTTTGGAATAGCTGGTGGCATTATTTTTGGAGCAATGGAATTAAAACAGCGGTCAACCGCTGTACAACAATTTCTAGATCGCACCATATTGAAATTACCTATTCTTGGAGAAGTAATGGAGAAAGCAGCAATCGCACGATTTGCACGAACATTAGAAACCATGTTTGCTGCAGGAACACCATTGGTTGAAGCTATGACTTCAGTAGCTGGCGCTTGTGGCAATATTGTTTTCTACGACGCAACCATGAAAATGCGGGATGAAATTTCAACAGGAACTCAACTACAGGCATCAATGAGGGAAAGTGGTCTATTTCCTAATATGGTTGTTCAAATGGTTGCTATTGGTGAAGAATCAGGCGCCATTGATACCATGCTTGGCAAGGTTGCAGATTGGTACGAACAAGAAGTCGATGATGCTGTCGAAGCTTTAACAAGTTTACTTGAACCGGCAATTATGGGATTTCTTGGTGTTGTTATCGGCGGCATCGTAATTGGTATGTATCTACCAATCTTTAAAATGGGTGCTGTTGTTTAATAATAAGCAAGATAAACAATAGACTCTTTTTAACTTATCCATTTGTAATATTAATGGATACCTATTCATAGGGACTATTTAGTGCTGCCCATTATTCAATTATTTACAATTTACCCATTCCTATTCCTTTCTACTATCTTTGTCATGGGATTACTGATTGGTAGTTTCTTAAACGTTGTCATTTTGAGACTTCCCGTAATGATGGAACGGGATTGGAAACAGCAATGTAGTGAATTACTTGAGCTTGATGACTCTAATTATAATAATAAAAAAGAAAATATTAATTTAGTCACACCTCGTTCTCATTGCCCAAAATGCAAACATCAAATCAGCGCAATAGAGAATATCCCGGTTATTAGCTACCTTTTCTTGAAAGGAAAATGCAGAAAATGTGAAAATAAAATTTCTGCTCGTTACCCACTAATAGAATTAGTCAGTGCTATATCTGTTGTAATAGTAGCTTATTATTTCGGGGTTACCTCTCAGACATTATTCGCTCTATTTTTAACATGGTCACTAATCGCATTAAGCATGATTGATTTTGACCATCAATTATTGCCGGATGACATTACATTACCACTACTTTGGCTTGGTATTATTATTAACTATTTTGGAGTTTTTACTGATCTCGAATCTAGTGTTCTAGGAGCTGTGTTTGGATACGGTACTCTATGGTCCGTTTACATCATATTCAAATTAATTACCGGCAAAGAAGGTATGGGGCATGGTGACTTCAAATTACTAGCTGGATTAGGGGCATGGTTTGGCTGGCAACTACTTCCATTAATAATAATTCTATCTTCTCTAGTTGGAGCTGTTATTGGTATTTCATTAATGGTACTAAAATCACATAACAGAGACACAGCTATACCATTCGGCCCATATTTAGCAATTGCAGGCTGGGTTTCAATGCTGTGGGGTCCTTACATAATGTCAGCTTATCTAAATGCCGTAATTTAAGATGTCGAAAGCCTTACGTGTTGCCATAACTGGCGGTATTGGTAGTGGTAAGTCGACTGTTTCGTCTATATTTCAATCTATTGGTGTTCCTGTTATAGATACAGATAATATATCGAGAACATTAGTAAAGTCAGGGGAACCTTGTTTAGATGCTATAATTGACGAATTTGGAGAAGATCTATTAGTTTCTACGGGTGAAATTGATCGTCACAAATTACGTACTATCATATTCAATGATTCAGAGGCCAAAAAAAAGTTGGAAGATATACTTCATACTGAAATTTATCAAGAGATAGAAAGACTGGCCTCTAATATAGATCACCCATATTGTCTGGTTGCTGTTCCTTTGCTTGTGGAGACTCAAGCAACAGAAAAATTTGATCGCATTTTACTGGTTGATGTTCCAGAGGAGATACAACTTACGCGAGCTTCAAAAAGGGATAAAGCATCGAAGAAAAGTATATCGGATATTATTAATACCCAAGCTAGTAGAGCACAACGTTTGAAATATGCAGACGATATAATTGACAACAACGTTAATATTGAAGAACTTAAAGGTGCCGTTGTAAAGTTACATGATCAATATCTGAAATTAGCTAAATCAAATAAAGGCTTATGATTCACGCAATCAAAATGAGAATGATAAATTGTACAAATAATTATGCAAAATAAAATAGCATATGAACAACCACTAAATGAAAGGATGCGAAATTTTCTTCGTTTAGAGCACCTATTCAATCTTATTGAATATAGATCTCAAGAAACATTTGAATGGGATTGTAGAAACACTCTTGAATCACTACTTGAAATAAATGACTTACTAAACCGATCTGATCTAAAAGCTGAACTGATAAAAGAACTGGAAAGACATTCTTTAATGCTAACATCATTAAAAGATAATCCAGCTGTAGATGAAAATAGATTAAATTCTATAAATAACGATATATGTGATTTATTGATAGAACTACGTGATAATGCATATCAGCCAGGAAATATGTTAAGAAATGATGAACTGGTTACAAGTATAAAACAACGTATAAGCATTCCTGGAGGAACATGTAACTTTGATCTCCCTCGTTTTCACTACTGGCTTAACCAGCCAGGTCTTACTCGTAAACAAGATTTAATGAAATGGTCAGCTGATTTAGAACCAATAAAAAAATCAACTTTCATTGCACTAGACATGGTTAGAAACAGTACTCATCCGGTTAAAGAAAAAGCAGAAACTGGTTTTTACCAAAAACCGATAGAATCATCATTATCTTGTCAGTTAATTAGAGTTTTTTTACCCTCTGCAAGTCGATACTATCCTGAAATCAGTGGTGGAAAACACCGTTTTACAATTCGTTTTCTGGAAGAAACATCGACAGATTCAAGACCGATTCAGACTAAAAATGATGTTGATTTTGAATTACATTGTTGCATTTTATGAAAAATTCAGTTTCTTGTCCTATCTGTAAAAATACTTCTGATTTAGATAATTCGAATAAATTTCGCCCTTTTTGTTCTGAGCGTTGCCGACTGATTGATCTAGGCAAATGGGCAGATGAAGATTACAGTATTACTGATAAATCTTATGTTAATGACGAAGAAATTCCCCCTGAAATACATTGATACTTTTAAAATTTAATATTTTCTCCGATTAGACCTTCATTAGATATAGCGCCAAGCATAGCAATTCCATAGGCACCATGAGTTTTTGCTGTATGAAGATCAGTCGGTACCATGCCACCTAATGCATATATCGGGTAATTTACTTCACTTATGAGACTTCTAAACCTTTCCCATCCGATCGCTATAGCTTCAGGATGACTAACTGTAGGTTGGACGGGTGATAAAAAGGCATAGTTAACATTTAACTCAGCTGCTTTAATGAGTTCTTCTTCATTATGACAAGAGGCACCTAATATATAATCATTACATATAGGTCTATTTTTGTGTCTCATTAATTCATTAGTATTAAGATGAATGCCATCAATTGGATACTTATCAATATCTGTAGCTAAACCATTTAGTATTAATTTTGCACCGTAACGACTTGCTTGTTCTCTTAACGTTTGTATAATTTTCTGAAACGCTTTATTTTTATCTATCTTTAATCTTAATTGAAAAATCTTAAGCCCCGCAATAAAACACTCTTCCGTTCTCGAATATAAATGTGAGTAATTTGCATATGATTCTTTACTTATGACATACATCGTGGGCAATAAAATAGATTGGATAATATGCTTATTGGCATCAGGAAATTTATAATTACCAAGTTCACTTATACGCGCCCAACAAAATTCTTGACTCTCTCTACTTTCAGGAGTTCCACGCCACTCATATACTTGCCAAACATCAAGAAGGACTTTCTTATCATCATAGTCATGACAGATTAATGTAAAAGCCTCTGCATTTATTACTTTAATACCTAGTTCTTCGAACAGTTCACGCTTTAATGCAGTGTTAACATTTTCATTACGCTCAACTTTACCTCCAGGAAATTCCCAATACCCTGCTAAATGTTGATTTTTTGAACGTTTTGTAATTAACACCTTATCTTTAGTGCTGTTATATATAACACCAACCGCGACATGTGTTCTTTGATTCATTATTTTTCTAAATTTTTTCCTGCTATTGAAATATAATATTTATGTTCGATATTCTGCATTTATTTTAATGTATTCATGAGACAGGTCGGTTGTCCATATTTCTTCCTGACAATCCCCTCTGTTAAGATTCACTAATAAAGATATCTCATCTTGACGCATAATTTCCTTTCCTTTTTCCTCTGTATAACTTAGTGACCTTTGACCATTTTCTACTATACAAACGTTATCCAGATATATTTCTATGCTATTTATATCTAGATCATTAATTCCCGAGTTGCCTATTGCCGATAATATTCGACCCCAATTTGCATCTGATGCAGTAAATGCCGTCTTTACTAAAGGCGATTCAGCAATTTTATAGGCGACATCAATACATTCTGTTTCGCTCTTGCCACCAGAAACATTAATCGTTATAAATTTTGTTGCACCTTCTCCGTCTCTAACAATAGATTGAGATAACTCACAGAATATTTTTGTTAAAGAATTTTTTAATATTTCGAAATCATTACTATTATTACTATCAATATATTTATTGTTTGCTTTACATGTTGCAATTAAAACACATGCATCATTTGTAGAAGTATCACCGTCAACTGTAATTCGATTAAAACTTTTATTCACTGCATGCAACAAAATTTTTTCAAGCATATCTTTAGCTATATTTGCATCCGTTGCTATATATGCCAACATAGTAGCCATATCAGGACGTATCATCCCAGAGCCTTTTACAATCCCCGTTATATTAATTTCAGATTGACCTAATGATATTGTTTTCGATACTGCTTTAGGAATTGTATCTGTGGTCATGATTGCTTTAGCCGCATCAATCCATTTATCGCTTGATAACTCATTTAACAATACGGGCAGAGCAGCATTAATTTTATCTACTGGTAGTTTTTCTCCGATAACACCTGTTGAAAAAGGGAGGATTTCATTCTCTCTGCACCCAGCTAAAACTGCTAATGTTTTACAATTATTGCTCGTATCACTTAAACCTTGGTCACCAGTCCCAGCATTTGCATTGCCTGCATTAATTAAACAATATCGTGGATTTAATTGAGATAAATTCTTTTTTGAAATCTGTACTGGTGCTGCACAAAATAGATTCTTGGTAAATACTCCCACTACATTACTACCTTCAGAGAGTTCTAATAAGGCTAAATCTGCACGCTTTTTTTGATAAATATTTGCACTACAAGAAGATAATCTAATACCATTTATAGGTAAAATGGATGCGGGAAACTTTAATCCAACAGACATTATATTTAGCCTATATATGAAGAGTTAAAATCAATTACGTTATTATTAAGTCAGTTTGCCGTGGCATTGCTTATACTTTTTACCTGAACCGCAAGGACAAGGTTCATTTCTACCAACTTTAGGTGCATTCCTGACAAAAGGTTTATCTGTATGTGTTTCTTTTGTATTTGATTCATCATTTAAGCTATTAGGTGCAGAGGGATGATTAAATTTCATATTTTGTTTTTTATCTTTCTGCTCTGCTGCTTCTATGTCTTCTTCAGTCCTAATATTAACTTTATACAGAAAAACAACCACATCATGTTTGAAATTTTCAAGCATCCCTAAAAACAAATCAAAAGCTTCACGTTTATATTCTTGTTTTGGATTTTTAGCCGCAAAACTTCTTAGGTGTATTCCTTGTCTAAGATGATCCATATTAACAAGATGTTCTTTCCAATGTCTGTCTAACACGTCGAGCATTATTTGCTTTTCTATTCGCCTCATTAAATCAGACGTAATTACTTTTTCTTTATCAGCAACAACCTCTTCTAGAGTTTCATGAAGTTTTTTACGTAATGATTCTTCATATAGGGATTTATCTTGATCCAACCATAATTGGATATCTACAGACACATCAAACTCATGCTGAAGGGCGCCCTCTAATCCATGTACATCCCACATTTCGTCCATACTACCAACGGGAATATATTCTTCGATAATATTTTCAATAACTTCATACCGCATGTCATTTACTTCTTCAGAGACTGTTTCACCTTCAAGTAGGTCATTTCGCTGCTGATAAATAACTTTTCTTTGATCATTGGCGACATCATCAAAATCAAGTAAATTTTTACGTATATCAAAATTATGTGCTTCTACTTTACGTTGAGCATTTTCTATTGCACGAGATACCAGTTTTGACTCAATTGCTTCACCTTCTTCCATGCCTAGCTTTTGCATAATTGCCGACACACGCTCTGATGCAAATATTCGCATCAAGTTATCTTCTAATGAAAGATAAAAACGGCTGGAGCCTGAATCACCTTGACGACCTGAACGTCCACGTAACTGATTATCAATACGTCTGGATTCATGCCGTTCAGTTCCGATAATATGTAAACCGCCATTGTCCAATACTTCTTGATGGCGTTGCTCCCATGCTTCTTTTAATTTGTTTATCTCTTGACCATCTGGTTCACCTAATTGCTTTACCTCTACTTCGTAGTTGCCGCCCAACACAATATCGGTACCTCGACCTGCCATATTTGTTGCTATCGTAACAATGCCTGGACGCCCAGCTTGAGCAATAATTTCTGCTTCTTTTTGATGAAACTTCGCATTTAAAACCTGATGTTTAATTTTTTCTTTATCTAATAATTTAGATAAATATTCAGAAACCTCTATAGATGCCGTACCAACAAGGACTGGTTGGCCATTAGCTTGACATATTTTTACATCCTCAATAATAGAATCATATTTTTCTTTTGCTGTAAGAAAAATAACATCACTTTGATCATCTCTGACCATTGGCATATGTGTCGGTATAATAATAACTTCAAGCCCATATATAGTCTGAAATTCATAGGCCTCGGTATCAGCAGTACCTGTCATACCCGATAATTTTGAATATAAGCGAAAATAATTTTGATACGTAATCGATGCTAATGTCTGATTTTCATTTTGAATCGTTACGCCTTCTTTTGCTTCTATTGCTTGATGTAAACCTTCAGACCATCGTCGGCCTTGCATGGTTCGGCCAGTAAATTCATCGACAATAACAACCTCATCATTTTTAACTATATAATCTATATCGTTTTGAAATAAATGATGAGCTCTCAATGCAGCATTTAGGTGGTGGAGAATACCAATGTTAACGGGATCATATAATCCCTGTCCCTCAGCGATAATCCCACTCTCTCTTAAAAGGATTTCAATATGATCATGTCCATCTTCAGTTAGATACGCCTGTTTGGATTTTTCATCTAATGTAAAATCACCGGGGCCATCTTCAACTTTTTGAGCAACTAAATTCGGTATTAGTTTATTTATGCTAATGTATAAATCCGATTTATCATCTACCATCCCGGAAATAATTAATGGCGTTCTTGCTTCATCGATAAGAATAGAGTCGACCTCATCAACAATAGCAAAGTTTAAATTTCTTTGAACACGGCCTTCTTTGCTAAATGCCATATTGTCGCGCAAATAGTCAAATCCGAATTCATTATTTGTTCCATAGGTAATATCGCATGCATATGCTGTCTTTCTTTCTTCCATTGATAGTCCAGACACAATGACACCTGTACTTAAGCCGAGAAAGCCATAAATTTGACCCATCCACTCAGCATCACGTCTAGCTAAATAATCATTAACTGTAATTACATGCACGCCTAAACCGGAAAGAGCATTCAGACTTGCAGCCAGTGTAGCTACTAGCGTTTTACCTTCACCAGTTCGCATTTCTGCAATATTACCATTATGCAAAACCATGCCACCGATCATTTGCACATCAAAATGACGCATATCCAATACGCGTCGACCTGCCTCTCTAACTAAAGCAAATGTCTCAGGGAGTATGTCGTCTAAACTTTCACCTTGTTTAACTCTCTCTTTCAATTGATTGGTTTTATCTGGAAAATCAGAGTCACTCAATAACCTCAAATCTTCCTCGAGACTATTGATTTGTTTAACCTTTTTACTGAGTTTTTTGATCACACGATCATTTCGCGTACCAAATATTTTTTTTGCCAAATCTATAATCATTGTATTTTGTCTTAAGTTAAAATCGCGTGTGTATTACGCTACTCTAGAAAAGATTGTTTATGTTCGGATGTTAACGGTAACTTAGAGGGAAACTTAGTTCAGTGAATTAAACTTTTTTGGGTTTACGGCTTTACCATTATTGACAACTTCAAAATGAACATGTGTACCGGTAGATCTACCAGAAGATCCCATAAGACCAATTACCTGACCTTTATCTACCTTTTGCCCAACTACAACAAGATTTTTCTTATTGTGTGCATAACGTGTTTGATAACCATTACCGTGATTGATCTCTACTATATTTCCATAGCCATAACGAACGCCTGACCAAGTTACAATGCCAGATGCAACCGCAAGGATTGGAGAACCGGATTTTCCCGCATAATCAATTCCGTCATGAAACTCCACTTTACCCGTCATTGGATCTGTCCTCTTACCAAACAATGATGAAATCCAGCCATCCGCTGTAGGACTTCCAGTTGGAATTGTTTGACTCTGCAATGTTCTATCGATCAACATTGATTCCATTGCTGCTAATTTTTCCGAGCGATCCTGGACTTTAGAATTTAGCTCTTCTAACGCATTGAGAAAATCGCTGACTTCCATTGAACTACGTTTTTGGCTTGGTTGAGGGCCACCTAAACCCGGAGTAGATGTGATATCAAAATCTATTTCTTTAATGTCTGCCATACTCGCTAAACGCGAACCAAGAGCATCCAGTCGCATAACATGCGCTTGCAATTTACTTAATCTAGTCGCAAGGGCATCAAGATTTTTTGATGCATTATCTTGTACTTTATTAAGCATTTCCTGCTGAACTTCTAGCTCTTGATTCCAAATAGGAGCTGTTTGTGTGTATAAATTATTTATTGAGCCACGAGTTAAATTCAATGCATATTGGCTTCCAGCATGGAACACTAATAAACCACTTACTAGACTCAAAACAAGACAGACACATAGAGACATTGGCCCTAGTGTAAGGGACAGACTCTTCTTTCTCGTTTTTGATATTAAAAATAATTGCATATATTTACGTCAATTTTAAATCTATAATCCTATATCACCATGAACACCGATAATAAAAACAAAACTTTACCCATCAGTAGTCTTTTAAATGACGAGCATTGTTCATTTGCTTCGTTGTATAAAAAAGCAAATTCTATTCAGGAAATTAATCGAAATTTAAAAAATCTACTCGACCCTTCCTTAAAAAATAAATTTGAACTAGCTAATATAAATGCAGATACTGCAATTTTACTAGTTAGTTCATCAGCCTGGGCAACCCGGCTTCGTTATAATATTCCAGCTATCCTTTATGCGTTTAATGAGCAACTTAATTTTACATCTATTAAAACTATCAGGATAAAAGTCAAAAAACCAATATCCGAAAATCCTGCGTTAATTAAAAAATCGATTTATTTATCGAATAATTCAGCTCAGTTTCTTAACGATGTTGCCTCTAGCTTTGACGACCCTGAGCTAAGAAAATGTTTTATAAATATTTCTAAAAATCGTCTCAAATAAAATTAATTAACTGGCATTGCTTGCATATAAGAAATTGGAGCCTTATGTTCATCTTCAAAGGTTACCAGTTCCCACGAATTTTCATTCGCCAGCAATTCACGTAATAAAGCATTATTAAGCGCGTGCCCTGATTTATATCCTTGGAATGATCCAATCAGACTATGTCCTAACAAATATAAATCACCTATAGCATCTAGTATTTTATGTTTTACACATTCGTCTTCATACCTTAGACCATCCTCATTAAGGATCCTATAATCATCAACAACGACAGCATTATCAAGGCTACCGCCTAATGCAAGATTGTTCTCACGTAATAATTCTACATCACGCATAAACCCAAAGGTTCTGGCACGACTAACTTCCTTTACAAAAGAGGTTGTAGAAAAATCTATTTCTGCCTGACAGTTCTTATCATTGAAGACTGGGTGATCGAACTCGATCGTAAAACCTACTTTGAATCCATCAAAAGGTTCGAACATAGCCCATTTACCATCATGCTCAACACGCACCTTTTGTTTTATTTTTAAGAATTTTTTTGCCGTATTCTGTTCTTCGACTCCAGCAGATTGAATTAAGAACACAAATGGACCTGCACTACCATCCATTATAGGAACTTCATCCGCACTGAGATCGATATAAGCATTATCAATGCCGAAGCCTGCCAGAGCAGACAGCAGATGTTCAACCGTAGAAATTCGCACAGTATCTTTAACTAATGTGGTCGAAAGACTAGTGTCACCGACAAATTCAGGGTTAGCGGGGATTTCAATAGCGGGATCCAGATCGACACGACGAAAATTAATTCCAGAATTTACTGGTGCAGGCCTCAAGGTCAAAAATACCTTTTTACCCGTATGCAAACCTACTCCGGTAGCCCGAATTACGTTTTTTAATGTCCGTTGCCTTATCATCTTAGCTATTTCTAACTTACTCTCTATTGGAGCTATTATTCTTATGTACTTGTTTTTTAGGCAATTTTAGTGCCAGCAAGGAGTTCTGACCCGGAATTCCCCAATTCCGGGGCCTACTATACCACGTACAAACTAAATTTAGTCTGCTTGTCTCCTCAAAAATGCTGGGATATCAAGGTAATCCGTATCTCCAGAGGCTTCCTCTTCGTCTGACTCTGGTGTTTGGTTTCTCATCACCGTTGGGCGCTCGAAGTCCTTATAATCAACATTTATCGTCTCATTTTGGACCAATTTTATACGGGATGCATCCTCTTTGATTATGTTTCCAAGGCCAGTGGCGACTATAGTGACTCGAATATCACCTGACATCTCGGGGTCGATAACCGTTCCGACAACAACTGTTGCATTATCAGAAGCAAATTCCTTGACCGTTCTACCTACCTCATCAAACTCACCAATAGATAGATCCATGCCGGCAGTAATGTTAACCAGAATACCTCTCGCACCAGATAGATTTACATCCTCTAATAAGGGACTAGAAATTGCGGCTTCTGCCGCGACGTTTGCACGTTCTTCACCCTGTGCCTTTCCAGAACCCATCATAGCCATGCCCATCTCAGACATTACAGTTCTTACATCCGCGAAATCCACATTGATAAGACCAGGGCAAGTTATTAATTCTGCGATACCCTGCACTGCACCCAGCAACACATCATTTGCCGCACCAAAAGCATTTAGCAAACTCACATCTCTTCCAAGAACGCTCAGTAATTTTTCATTCGGTATTGTTATCAATGAATCAACAAACTGACTTAATTCAAGAATACCTTCTTCTGCAATTGCAGCACGTTTTTTACCTTCAAATGCAAAAGGCCTTGTAACAACAGCAACGGTCAAGATACCCATCTCTTTTGCAACTTGGGCAACTATTGGTGCTGCACCAGTACCAGTGCCACCACCCATACCTGCTGTAATAAAAACCATATCCGAACCTTCGAGAACATCCATCAAACGATCACGATCTTCTAATGCTGCTTGTCTTCCAACTTCCGGATCAGCGCCTGCCCCCAATCCTTTGGTCATATTTGTACCCAATTGTAAAACAGTTTTGGCATTTGAATTTCTAAGTGCTTGTGAATCAGTATTTGCACAAATAAATTCTACGCCTTCAATATTAGCACCCAGCATATGCTGTAACGCATTGCCACCACCACCACCGACACCTATTACTTTTATAATAGCCGCCTGATTAGTTGCATCGACTAATTCAAACATCTTGTAACCTCCTACATTGCATATAATTATTAATTAAAAATTACCCTGAAACCAACTTTTCATTCTTTCTAAAATACCTTTAACACCATCATTAATATGTATCTGTGTATTACCTTCTTGACTCTGTCGTTTTCCAAAAATAAGTAGACCAACACCCGTTGCATAGATTGGACTTTTTACAACGTCAGACAAACCTGAGACATACTGTGGTATACCAATACGAACCGGCATATGAAATATTTCTTCAGCCAATTCAATAACACCTTCCATTTTTGAACTGCCACCAGTCAGAACAATCCCGGCAGCAATCAAGCTTTCATAACCGCTACGCCTTAATTCAGCCTGCACTAATGTAAATAGCTCTTCGTATCGAGGTTGTACTACCTCAGCTAAAGTTTGTCTCGCCAGACGACGTGATGGACGGTCACCAACACTAGGTACTTCAATACTCTCATCATTATTTGCTAATTGAGTAAGCGCGCAGGCGTATTGAACCTTTATATCTTCCGCATGTTGTGTTGGCGTTCGTAAAGCAACAGCAATATCATTAGTAACCTGATCACCTGCTATCGGAATAACAGCAGTGTGATGAATTGCACCATCAGTAAACACAGCAATATCCGTTGTGCCACCACCGATATCAATCATGCAAACCCCTAGATCTTTTTCATCTTCGGTTAGGACTGAGTAACTTGATGCTAATTGTTCTAAAATAATGTCGTCTACTTCCAAACCACATCGGCGCACACACTTCACGATATTTTGTGCAGCACTAACAGCGCCCGTTACCATATGTACTTTTGCTTCAAGCCTTACGCCAGACATACCTATAGGCTCTTTAACGCCTTCCTGATTATCGATAATGAATTCCTGCGGTAAAATATGCAGAATCTTTTGGTCAGCAGGTATTGCAACAGCTTTTGCTGCATCAATAACCCGATCTACATCACCATAAGTGACTTCATTATCACGAATTGCAACAATGCCGTGTGAATTCAAACTGCGTATATGGCTACCGGCAATCCCTGTATAAACAGAATGAATCTCACATCCGGCCATTAATTCTGCTTCTTCGATCGCTCTTTGTATTGAATGGACTGTAGATTCAATATTGACGACGACACCTTTCTTAAGGCCACGCGATTGATTCGAACCAATGCCGATTATTTCAATTTCATCATCAATTGAAATCTCACCAACTATTGCAACTACTTTGGATGTACCGATATCTAATCCAACGATTAGATTTTTATCCACTTTTTTAACCATATTTAATCCGCCTGATATTATCTTGCAGAGTGATTGATATTATTTTTTCCATAGAATTGAAAACCCATTTGTATATCGCATATCTATTGATTCAATTTGATCAATTCGACCTGATGTTGTTGTTGGAATTAAAGTCAAAACTCGATTAAATCGTTCTTCGAAGTCACGCCGACCTAGAGTTACCTTTATACCGTTCGTAAAATGAAACGACCATGCCCGTCTATCATCTAGATAAAGGGAAGCTATATTGAATCCTATAAATTGAACTTGTTCTTGTATTAAATTAAACCTATTTAACAAGCTCAGTTCTGATCCCTCGGGCCCTGTTAACAATGGAAGCTCAAGAGGAATAGTATTAATTTCAGGTGAAAAATATTCACCTACTGAATTTAACAGTCCTGACTCCCCCCATCGAACCACTGGGACCTGTTCAATAACAATGACTCGTAATGCATCTGGCCATATTCGCTTTACAACAACTTCACTAACCCAGGGCTCATCCAGTAAAGCAAGCCGCACGGCATCAACATCTAGATTGAAAAACCCACCTCTAACTTTATCAGTCACAAGTAACTGCAGGTCTACAGGTGATAAACGTGTAAAGTCTCCTTCAATTCTTACTTGTTTGATTGGTAAAGTATCTGGATTCGACAGGATCATTCCGCCCCAAACAAAGATCGATATAAAGATCACTACAAATAGGCTACCAAGTAATCTTGAACCACGAAAAGAACCTCGGTTTGGTGTTTCAAAATGTAACTTATCTGGATCAATAACCATATCGATAGACATTAGTTTTCTATCTCCATTTCTGCGGGTATTGTTAAACTTGTTGCCAATATTTGAATGACTAACTCTTCGAAAGAAATACCTGCTTGTTTAGCACCCATTGGAACCAAACTATGGCTTGTCATACCTGGGACAGTATTCACTTCAATTAACCAAGCTTGATTTGCATCATCGACCATTATGTCTACACGCGCCCATCCACTAACACCTAAACGTTGGCATGCTTTCAATGATAATTCGCTCAATTTTTTTTCAATTTTTTCATCAAGGCCACAAGGACAAATATATTTTGTATCGTTGTCTTCATACTTTGCTTTGTAGTCATAGAAATCGCGCGACGTTTCAAGTTTTATAACAGGTAAAACATCGTTACCTAATATTGGAACCGTATATTCATTACCTTCAATCCAGTTTTCTGCCATCACTCGCGCATCAAATTGATTTGCCTGTGACCACGCCGCTGATAAATCTTTAATATCGGTTACTTTGCTTGCGCCTATACTAGAACCTTCTCTAACAGGCTTTACCATAATCGGTAACCCGACTTGTTCTGCTATTTTTTCCCATTGGCTTGTTGCAGATAATTCAATAGCAGCAGGTGTTGATAAACCAACATCTCGCCAGAGTGATTTGCTTCTAATTTTATCCATTGCTAATGCAGAACCTAAGACACCACTACCTGTATAAGGCAGGCCAATGGTCTCCAAAGCACCTTGTATAGTTCCATCCTCACCACCGCGACCGTGTAATGCGATGAAGACACGTTCAAAATCATCATTAATTAATCGAGTAAACGTCTCTTTATTAAAATCAATTTCATGCGCATCTACACCAACATTACTTAGCGCAGTCGCTACAGCTTTTCCGCTTTCCAGAGAAATAGCTCGCTCGGCAGATTGCCCCCCCATCAATACAGCAACCTTGCCAAATTCTTGTGGCTCATAAACAGGTAGGCGCATTATTGGTCGCTCCCTGAGTTGCCAATAATCCTTACTTCAGGAATTAAATTAACATCATGTTTTTCGTTTACTGATGTACGAATAAATTCAATCAATCCTTCTATATCAGACGAAGTCGCATCACCCATATTAATTATAAAATTTGCATGCTTTTCAGAGACGCATGCACCACCGATATATTTTCCTTTCAATCCGCATGATTCAATTAATCTTGCAGCATGATCCTCTGCCGGATTCCTAAATACCGAACCACAACTTAATTTTCCTAAAGGTTGTGCTTCTGCTCGTTCGCTTAACATCGTTTTAATATTTTTCTCAACCACACTCTTGTCAGATACTTCCAACTCAATTTTACAATTAGTAAACCACTCATCTTTTGGAAGTGAGACACTGCGGTAAGCAACCTCAAAATGTTCTTTGGGATAGATCTTTCGCTCACCCTTTCGATCTATTGTTTCAACCTCTTTAACATTCCGCCAAATCTCTCCTCCATAAGCACCTGCATTCATAGCCAAGGCGCCACCAATTGAACCGGGAATACCTGCCAAAAACTCAATTCCTTCAAGTCCTTTACTTGCCGCATAACGTGCTGCTTTAACACACGGCACACCCGCACCAATAGAGGTTTCATTTCCATTAGTAATATCAATATTATCAAGCACACCAACTACAGAAATAACGACACCAGGTAAACCACCATCTCGTACTAACAAGTTACTTCCCATCCCTACCCAGATAATCGGTAGTTCTATAGGTACCTCAGAAATAAAAATAGATAAGTCATCAATATCAGCTGGCGTATAAAAATAATCAGCAGCACCTCCAGTTTTCCAGGATGTATGACGAGACATAGATTCTTGCTCTCGCAACTCACCTTTTAACCTCGATGTATCAATAGTTTTTCGCATTCTGTTTTTTAAACCTGACTGCCTATATTGCATTTCATTTTGTACACTTATCAAAGTTTTATCCTTTAATGCACTGTTCCAGAACAATCTTGATATAACTGTTTTGAAATCGTACCAATATCACCAGCACCTAATGTCAAAAGCAGATCATTTTCTTTAACTACGCTCATCAATACATCGAGCACCTTATCTTTATCCTCGATAAAAATAGGCTCTGCTTGACCTCTTAGCCGTATAGCTCGACATAATGAACGGCTATCTGCTCCAGCAATGTGTTCTTCACCAGCTGCATAAACATCCAGTATTAAAAGACTATCCGCTTGTGAAAGCACCCGACTAAAATCTTCGAACAAATCACGCATACGTGTGTATCGATGTGGCTGGTAAACCACCACCAATCGACGACTAGACCAGCCCGCTCGTATGGCTGCGAATGTAGCCTCAATTTCTGTGGGATGATGAGCATAGTCATCTATAAAGGTAATATTGAGATCATTGACTTTGATCTCCCCACGCACATGACATCGACGGGATATACCCTGAAAATGACATAACGCATTAATAATATCTTGATCACTAACACCTAATTCATGTGCAACAGCAATTGATGCAAGTGCATTTAAGAGATTGTGTTTCCCTGGTAATTTGAGTTCGACTTCTAACCAGTCTTTTTTATCTTTACGTGAGACCTTGAACCAGGTTATTTCATTTTCCTGTCGTAACAATTCAGCGTTATAATCAGCTTCAAAATCAATCCCATAAGTTACAACAGGCTTGGTAACCTCAGGCAATATTTTCCTAACACCTTCATCATCAATACATAGCACTGCTAAACCGTAAAAAGGTAACTGATGTAAAAACTCAACAAAATTATGCCGCAGATTTGCAAAATCACCCGCATAAGTATCCAGGTGATCGGCATCAATATTTGTAATCACCGCAATAATTGGATATAGATGTAAAAATGAAGCATCGCTTTCATCTGCTTCAGCAACAATATACTTACCACTGCCAAGACGTGCATGAGATCCTGAGCTGTTTAGTAAGCCACCAATAACGTAGGTCGGGTCAAGTCCACCCTCTTCCAGCACACTTGCAACCAGACTTGTAGTTGTTGTTTTTCCATGAGTCCCGGCAATAGCGATACCTGGACTAAAACGCATGAGCTCCGCTAACATTTCTGCACGGCGTACAATGGGGATTCTATTTTTACGTGCTGCGCATATCTCTTCGTTACTCTCATCTATCGCACTCGTTATAACAACAACATCCGTTTCTTTAATGTTTTCTGCTGAATGTCCAATTTTTATTTGTATACCAAGTGACTCAAGTCTTTGCGTAATAGCACTATCTTTAATATCGGAACCACTAATTTCATAACCGATATTTTTAAGCACCTCAGCTATACCACCCATACCTGCACCACCGATGCCAATAAAGTGAATATGTTTCACTCGGCCCATTGCATGTGATTGCATATCAGCCATGTATTGCCTCCATGCATAAATTCGCAACAAGCTTAGTCGCTTCTGGCTTTGCTAGTGATCGCGCTTTTATGGCCATCTGTAATAATTGTTCAGGGGCATTTAGAAGTTGTAATAAGACCTCTTTCAATTTCTCGACTGTAAACTGGGTCTCCTGAATCAGGACGGCAGCACCCTCTTTCGAAAGGTAACTTGCGTTTGCAGTCTGGTGATCATCGACCGCATAAGGAAATGGTATGAGTATTGAGCCAACCCCGCACGCAGCTAATTCGGCAATGGTCAATGCTCCTGCACGACACACTACTATATCGGCCCAGGCATAGGCTGCGGCCATATCATCAATAAATGCCGTTACATCAGAGTTAATTGAACTGTCATTATAAGCAGTGCTCATTACTGAATAATGTCTCTCACCACACTGGTGTTTTACCTCAATCTTAAATTCACTACTCAAATCTAATAATGATTTTGGTATTACATCATTTAATGCTTTTGCACCGAGGCTGCCACCAAGTACTAATACCTTTATTAATCTGACATCATTTTTTAAATGGCGTTTTTCAGGTTCTGGTAAATTTGCAATCTCGTTGCGTACTGGATTACCTGTTATCGTCATTTTTACTGACTCTTTAAACGCTCCAGGGAAAGCAGCCATAACAGAAACAGCGAATGGTGCTAACAATGTATTCGTTAATCCAGCGATCGCATTTTGTTCGTGAATCAATAATGGTATTCGCATCAGCCACGCTGCAATTCCACCAGGCCCACTTGCAAAACCACCCATACCTAAAACTGCAACAGGGCGTATTTTTATCATTATTGAAAGCGCTTGAACCAAAGCGATTAAAAGCATCACGGGGGTAAACAATAAACGGACTAAACCTTTACCTCTCACGCCAGCAACATGAATTTTCAGCAATGTGTAGCCATGATCAGGAACCACATTCGTTTCGAGCCCTTTATCAGTACCTAACCAAAATAAATTATAACCATTTTCTTTTAGATAATCGGCGACAGCTAACGCCGGGTATATATGTCCACCCGTACCACCTGCCATGATAAGTATATTTTTATCACGCATAGGCTGGCACCACATTAGTAATGATATTACGAGTGTCTTGGCGGTTCTCATATTCAACACGTAAAAGAATGCCCAGTAACATACAAAAGACGATCAAACTATTACCGCCATAACTCATCATTGGTAGAGTCAAACCCTTGGTAGGTAAAACACCCATGTTCACACCAATGTTGATATATGCTTGTATGCCAATAATTAATCCAATTCCGTAAGCAAAATAAGCAGCAAAATATTTCTCCACGCGTTCAGCTATGTGCCCAATCACAAATGCACGCCAGACAATAAAAGAATATAAAAGAATAATCGTAATACTGCCCAATAGCCCCAACTCTTCCGCCATAACAGAAAAAACAAAATCAGTATGTGCTTCTGGTAAATAAAAGAGTTTCTGTACGCTACTTCCAAGCCCTACACCAAACCAGTCGCCTCTGCCAAACGCAATCAAAGCCTGGGTTAACTGGAAACCACTGTCATAGGGATCCTTCCAGGGGTCAACAAAACTCATAAGTCGTTGCATACGATAAGGCGAAAGAATTGCCAAAGTTATTAATGCACTAACTGCAACGGATACCCATGCAAAAAAGCGTGTTAGAGGAACGCCACCCATAAACAACATACCTAATGCAGTTGCAAATAAAACAACGCTTGCGCCAAAATCAGGTTCCAGCAATAACAAACCTGATATAAATGTTAGTACGCCAATCGGTCTAATAAACCCGGCGAAATCTGTTTGCACTGTTTCTCCATGCCGCACCATGTATCCAGCTAGATAAGCAATGACACATAACTTAACTGGTTCAGAGGCTTGTAATGCGAAGGGCCCCAGTTGAATCCAACGCATACTGCCATTAACTTCTTTACCAACGCCCGGTATCAGAATCAAAATCAATAAGAATATTGCTGTCATTAATAAAGGGACGCTTGCTAATTCCCAAAACCGCATCGGAATCTTCAAGATCATCAACGCAAGAAACAAACCAATTGTTGCAGCTAGGCCCTGCCGCCATAAATAATATAACGGATCATTAAATTCCTTGGCTGATATAGAAATAGAGGCAGATGCAACCATGACCAAACCAATACAAAGTATTAATAAAGAGATGCCCATCAACCAAAGGTCATAACCTGCAATTAATTTATTCTTCACGTGATAGTGTGAAGATAATGTTGCCTGTTGTTTATACCTTGCTGACATCAAGATGCCTCCAAAGTATTAACTGCAAGAACAAAAGCATCACCACGCTCTTGATAATTTTCATACATATCAAGGCTTGCACAGGCTGGAGCCAGCAGTACTACATCACCAGACATAGCAACGTTATTTGCAATGTTAACCGCTTCATCCATATCAACCACAAAATCGTGCGCGACTTCTTCACCAATAACGTTTGCTACTTTTTTTGCATCAACACCCAGTAATAAAACATGTTTTACATATTCTTTAATAACTGGGCCTAAGCTTGATAAATCTGCGCCTTTACTGTCACCACCAGCTATAAGAATAATTTTACCAAGATTACAAAGACCTATAATTGATGCTACACAAGCTCCCACATTTGTTGCCTTCGAATCATTGAACCAATTAACCTTGTTAATCGTTGCGATTTGCTGACATCTATGTTCAAGACCAGAAAAACTTTTTAATGTTTTAACCATCGCTTCAACTGGCACATTGACAGAACTTGCCAATGCCATTGCAGCCAAGGCATTGGCAACATTATGTTCACCTCTTATTCCAAGTTCATCTTGATTAATTATTTTGTTCTCGCCCTGACATAACCAGACTTCGCCATTGTCTTTAATAATGCCAAAGTCATTCCTCACTGGTTTACCGAGAGTAAAAGATATCGAATGCCTTGAATCGTCATCCATTGCTTTAACTACATCATCATCCATATTGATGACCATCAATCCATTACCTGAATAAATCTTTTTCTTTGCGTTAGCGTATTCATCTGAATTCGCATAACGATCCATATGATCAGGTGAGATATTTAATATCACGCTTGCATGGGCACTTAAGGAAAAAGTTGTTTCCAATTGGAAACTGGATAGCTCAAGCACATATATATCGGGGGTGTCTTCATTTAGTAAATCAAGTGCTGGCGTGCCAATGTTTCCACCAACACATGTTTTTAAACCGGCCTGCCGAGTCATTTCTGCTACTAAAGTAGTAACTGTGCTCTTTCCATTAGAACCCGATACCGCAATTATTGGTGCCTTCGCTTGTTGGCAAAATAATTCGATGTCACCAAAAACAGGAGTGCCATTTGCAATCGCTTGTTTAACAGCCTCGTTTTTCAATGAGACCCCTGGGCTTATAACTATTTGATCTGATGACAATAGGATTTCTGCACTGAATTCTCCAAGAAATGCAGGGACTGAACTGAACTCAGCCATTAACGCTGCTAGGCCCGGTGGATTCATACGGCTGTCAGTAACAGCAATATCCAATCCTTTACTCAACAGATAACGCACACACGAGAGCCCAGTCTTGCCAAGACCAACAATGACTGCATCGTAATGGTATTTAGTTTTTTTCATCGTTATCTTTTGTTCAGTAGTACAATACAAGTAACATCCCTCATCTTATCTTCAGGCTAGCAAGACCAATCAAGACCAGAATGACAGTAATAATCCAGAACCGAACTATAACTCTCGGCTCAGGCCAACCTTTAAGTTCATAGTGATGATGTAAAGGAGCCATTTTAAAAATTCTCTTACCAGTTAATTTATAAGAACTAACTTGTAAAATGACCGATACTGTTTCCATGACAAAGACACCGCCCATAATGAACAGTGCAAGTTCTTGTCGTGTGACTACGGCAACCACACCTAATGCTGCGCCCAATGCCAAGGCGCCGATATCACCCATAAAAACCTGCGCGGGATAAGTGTTAAACCAGAGAAAACCTAGTCCAGAACCAACTATAGCTGCACAAAATACTGCAACCTCACCAACGCCAGGAATAAAAGGAATACCGAGATATTTAGAAAATCCAGCATGGCCAGTAGCATATGCAAAGATAGCCAGTGCACCAGCGACCATCACCGTAGGCAGGATGGCTAATCCATCCAAACCATCTGTTAAATTAACCGCATTGCTCGACCCAACGATGACAAAGTAGGCAAGCACAACATATAACCACCCCATATCAAAAACAAAGGCTTTGACAAACGGGACAATTAATTGTGTTTCAACGGGGAGAACGGCTGTTTGAAAAAGATAGACTGCTGCGCAAATACCAACTACGGATTGTGCAGTATATTTATATTTAGCACGCAACCCTTTTGGATTGTTATATATAACTTTTTTATAGTCATCAATTAAACCAATGACACCAAACAACAAGGTTACTATTAAGACAACTAATACATATCGATTATTTAAATCTGCCCAGCATAATGTACTGAAGGTAATTGAAACCAGAATTAATAAACCACCCATAGTAGGGGTGCCAGATTTTTCAAGATGTGTTTCCGGGCCATCGTCCCTGACACTTTGACCAATCTGTTTATTAGTTAAATGACGAATTAAATAGGGACCAAATATAAAGGAGACAAACAATGACGTCAGCACACCAAGGATAGTTCTTAATGTTAAATAACGAAATACATTAAATCCGCTATCAAACTGTGCCAGGTATTCTGTTAACCAGAGCAACATTAGAACTGTTCCTCCGTCAATGTGCTTACTATACGTTCCATCTGCATAGTACGAGAACCTTTAACCAGAATCGTTGTATCTTTGCTTAATAACTCGACAAGTTCCTTATTCAATACTTCATAAGATTCAAAATGCAATGCGCCATCTCCATAAGCCTGCATTGCATTTATGCTCAAGTCACCGATAGTAAATAGACCCTCTATACCTGCTTGTTTTGCTGCAATACCTGCACCATAGTGAAACTCTTTTGCCCTATCGCCCAATTCACCCATATCTGCAAGAACCAAATAACGCACCCCTTCATAACTACTCAAGACTTTCAATGCTGCTTCCAATGAGGTCGGGTTAGCGTTATATGTGTCATCTATTACTCGTGCGCCCTGTTTACCGTGCTTGGTCTGTAAACGCCCTTTAACCGGCGACATTTTTTCAATCCCGGTTCTAATTGATTGCAAAGATACATCCAAACTCAAACAACATGCTGCTGCAGCCAATGCATTCATAACATTATGTGTACCGGAAAGAGGTAAACTTATTTTAATTTCGCCTGCTGGACAGATTAATTCAAAATCAGTAGACGCAGTTTTTGTAATTACCTTGATGTTATTTGCTCTAACATCTGCGTTTCTGGATTCAATTCCAAAACTAAGTTGCTTCAGCAATTTGCATTGCCTACCCCAAAATTCTGCATAGGCATCATCAGCATTAATAATTGCCGTACCGGAAGGCTGTAATCCAGAATAGATTTCCGCTTTCGCTTTTGCGACACCATCAATATCACCAAACCCCTCAAGATGTGCTGGTGCGCACTGTGTTATCACCGCAACATTCGGCCGAGATATGGCGCTTAGCCATTCAATTTCCCCTGGGTGATTCGCACCCATTTCAATCACTGCATATTGATGCTTTTTTTCAAGTCCAAATAATGTCAAAGGCACACCAATGTCATTATTCAGATTGCCTGATGTAGCAAGCACATCCGATATTTCAGATAAAATGCTGCTAACCATTTCTTTTACTGTCGTCTTACCATTACTACCGGTTATAGCAACGACAGGTATGGTCATTTCTTCACGCCAGGATTTTGCTAACAAACCCATCGCCTTTCTAGTATCTTTTACTTTCAACAAAGGTTTGTTATGACTTACTTCAAGATCAAGTAATAAAGCAGCGGCACCTTTATCTTCAGCTATTGACACATAGTCATGACCATTAAAGTTTTCGCCGTTTATGGCAATAAATAAATTTCCTTTCTCAATAGTTCGGCTATCAATACTGCAGCCAGAAAATATAATGTCTTCGCCATTATAATTTGACTCAACAGCTGTAGCTGCTTTTGAAAGTGACATGCTGATCATAATTCGTTTTCCGTCAATCGCCGTGCTAACTCGCGATCGCTGAAAGGTAATAAAGACTCGCCAATCTGTTGTGTCGTTTCATGCCCTTTTCCGGCAATCAAGATCACATCTTCTTTATTAGCATTTATAAACGTATTAGTAATCGCATCTGACCGATCGTATTTAATGATAGCTTTGGATTCATCTTTAACACCTTCAAGAATATTCTCAACGATCTGTTCAGGCGGCTCTGTTCTTGGATTATCATTAGTAATAACTACCTGATCCGATAGTCGTTCGGAGATGGCGCCCATTTGTGAACGTTTACCTATATCTCGATCGCCACCACAGCCGAAGACACAATATAATTTCCCGGAACAATATGACCTTAATGCTAATAACGCCTTTTCAAGTGCATCTGGTGTATGCGCATAATCAACAACAAGTAATGGCTTTTCCTCAACAGAGAAATATTCCATTCGACCAGGAATGCCTGTAAAACCGGACAATGACTCAGCAATTTTATTCATTTCAAATCCAGACACACAAAGCGTTGCAAATGTGGCAAGAATATTATCTACATTAAACTCACCTAATAACCTTGTTTGAACAACTGCCTGTCCCCACGAACTGTCTATTGATATTGTTAAGTTCAGATTGTTAGTTTCGATCTTTTTGCAATAAATATATGAAACATCTTTATTATTCAATTCAGATAGGTTTTGTTTTGCCGAATATATAATGGTGTTCAATGTTGAAGGTAATGACTCGATGAGTTGAGCGCCATAATTATCATCAACATTGATAATGGCGTGCTTAAGTTTTGGTGATTGAAACAATTGAAATTTTGCTTCCGCATAGTCGTCAATAGTTTTATGGTAATCAAGGTGATCACGTGTCAAATTTGTAAACACGGCAATGTCAAACTCTGCACCTGCGACCCTTCCCTGATCGAGCGCATGCGATGATACTTCCATCGCAGCGTAATCAACTTCCTCTTTCCAACTAGCAAATAAAGAGTGCAATTTAACTGGGTCTGGGGTTGTTGATGTACTGGCTTCTATCTGACTAAATTTTCCATAACCTAAAGTCCCTATAACAGCACTTGGCTTACCGAGAACGTATAAGGCATAAGCAATCATATATGAAACCGTTGTCTTACCATTTGTACCTGTAACACCAATTAATTGAATCGCCTTTGATGGTTCATCATAAAATCGACTAATAATGAAACCCGCCTGCTTACGTAAGTCGGGAACTTTAATTATCTTTATAGGAATTGACTTAACATTAATTGCCTCATCTTCATCAACTGCTATTGCAATTGCGCCGAACCGAACTGCATCCTTAATGTAATCAATTCCGTTAGCTTGCGAACCTTTAAAAGCCAGGAACAAATCACCTGATTTAACCTTCCGACTATCTATTGCAACACCACTCACATAAAGATCTGTATCAGCTATTTCAGGATCACTAAAAAGTTCGCCAAGTGATTTTGAGTAATTCAAATTTTCAACCGTCATCATCAGTCAAACCCTTGTAGTTGATCTGGTTTCTGGCGATGCGCCATTATGGGACTGGTAAACGCAGGTAAATCGTCTGGCGGAATATTTAGGATTCGAAATGTTCCTTCCATCACCCTTGAAAAAACAGGTGCTGCAACAACACCACCGTAATGATGATCGCCACCAGGCTCATCGATTAAAACTACCATGGCGAATCGTGGTTCACTTGCAGGCGCAATTCCCGCAAAGATAGAAAGATATCGATCATCAGAGTAACCACCACGGATAGACTTATGCACCGTGCCAGTCTTTCCAATAACACGATAACCTTTTATTGCCGCACGCTTACCAGTGCCACTTGCAGAAACCACTGTCTCCAACATCTTGCGCACCTGTCGCGTAATATTTTCTGGCATCACACGTTTTCCCGATACAGAACCTTTAACCTTGATAAATGAAACCGGCAACATGACACCACCCGTTGCCAAAACAGAATAGGCATGTGCAAGTTGTAAGGGTGTAACCGAAAGACCATATCCAAATGACAAGGTTGCCATTTCAATTTCTGACCAGGTATTAAACGGATTTAGACTTCCTGATGACTCTCCCGGGAATCCACTGCCAGTAGACTGACCAAAACCAAACTTACTTAAAGCATCCCAATATATTTCTGGTTCTAAAGATAAAGCTATCTTACTAGCGCCAACATTGCTCGATTTCGTAATAACAGTAGAGACATCAATTTTTCCGTAATTGCGCATATCCCGAACCGTGTATTCACCAACTTTATAATATCCGGGTGAAGTATTGATTGATGAATGAGGTTTGTAATTACCGGATTCTAATCCAGCAGCGACAGTAAACGGTTTCATTGTTGAACCTGGCTCAAACACATCCGTCACAGCACGATTACGAAAATACTGGCTCTTTAATCCTTTTCTGTTATTCGGGTTATAGGAGGGCTGTCCAACCATCGCCATGACCTCACCAGTTTTGATATCCAGCATTACCAGTGATCCGCCCTTTGCTCTATGATATTTTACGGCAGCTGCCAATTCTCGATAGGCTAGATATTGCACTCGCCGATCAATACTTAGTTCTAGTTGTTTGCCCGGGACGGAAGGCTCAATACTTTCTATGTTTTGTACGACTCTATTTAATCGATCTTTCAATACACGCTTTTTGCCGGGTTTACCTGTCAGCCAACTATCGTAAGCTAACTCCAGACCTTCCTGACCCTTATCATCTATATTGGTAAACCCAATAAAATGAGAGGTTACTTCAGCAGCAGGATAGTAACGTTTATATTCACGTTCGGTCGAAACACCCTTCATGCCTAGTTGTTTAACTTTTTTAACTAAATCAGGATTGGCATGCCGCTTTAAATAAACAAACTCCCGACTCATACGGTCGCGCAGGACCTCGTGTAAATCAGTTACCGTCATACCCATGACCTCAGCCAATTCAGGTAAAAGGTCTACATTTTCAAAAACTTTCCTTGGTGTAACCCAAATCGAATCAACAGGTGTACTCATCGCCAACTGTTCACCATTTCGATCCGTAATCACTCCACGGTGTGCAGGGATTTCGACAATACGAATTGACCGTGCATCACCATGGTCTTTAAGAAAATCATTATTTAAAAGTTGTAAATAAATAGCGCGCGAAGATAAAACAACCATGCCACAGAGGAACAAGCTAAGGATGAGCCACCGGCGTTTTGGATATTGAGCTTGAATTGTGCGTAACTTCATTTCGCCAATAACACCACTGAACTTCGTTCAGGCATTTTCATACTGAGTTTGGTACGGGCAAATGTTTCTATTCTGTCATTAATTGCCCAGGTACTTTGTTCAAGTTGTAACTTTCCCCATTCTTCATTTAATTCATCACGCGTTCGTTCAAGTGCTTGCAGTTCAACAAACAAACGGCGCGTCTCATGACGTGCAATGACGACTTGCAGAGCAGATAGAAAAATAACGATATAAAATCCATACTTTAATAAAATTCTCATGAACTAAAACGCTCCGCTACACGTAAAGTTGCACTGCGTGATCGGGGATTTTCATTAATCTCTTCTTTACTAGCGCGTATTTTTTTACCAATTAGCTTCAGTTGTACGTCACTATTGTCTGGCATGATCGGTAACTCAGGTGGATATGCCTTCGGTGTTGATTGATCACGCATAAATCGTTTAACAATTCTATCTTCCAATGAGTGGAAACTTATCGCTGCTAACCGACCACCAGGACATAAAACGTCAACGGCTTGTGGCAACACATCTCTTATCTCATCAAGCTCCCGGTTTATATAGATACGCAAGGCTTGAAATGTCTTGGTCGCAGGATGAACATCACCTGACTTTTTTGCATGTTTTCTAGGCGGAATAACTTTACGAACAAGGTCTGCTAGTTGGCTGGTTGTTGTTATCGAATTTTCAACACGAGCATTAACTATAGCTTTAGCAATACGTCTTGACGCACGCTCTTCACCATATTCATAGATCACATTTGCAATTTCGGTTTCGTTGGCATGATTCATCCACTCAGCAACCGTTTGTCCTTCTGAAGGGTTCATGCGCATATCAAGCGGGGCATCAAATCTAAAACTAAAACCACGTTCTGCGTCATCTAACTGTGGTGAAGAAACACCAAAGTCAAACAGTATGCCTGCGACCTTTGCTTCAACTTCATGCCGCTTAACATGTTGCATTAACATGGTGAAAGAGCCCTTGATGATTTCGAAACGTTCATCTTGAATAAGATCATTGCCAACTGACATAACGGCATCGGGGTCTTTATCAAAGGCAAGCAAACGACCCTCCGGACCAAGCCGTTTAATAATCTCACGACTATGGCCTCCGCGACCGAATGTACCGTCAATGTAGAATCCATCTGCACGAATATTTAGTGCCTCTATAACCTCATCTAATAAGACTGGTTTATGACCATTGCTCAATTTGTTGAATCGCTTAACGTCATGCTGACATTACAATGAGAGCGACTGTAATGATTCTGGTGTGGGGACCGAATCATCACCAACCGATTCCAACCACTCATCACGCTGAGCATCCCAGGCCTTTTCATTCCATATTTCGAATTTGTTACCTTGTCCCAGTATTACCGCTTGCTTAGTGATTTCAGCATAAGAACGCAATTCCTTGGGGAGGAGGATGCGTCCCTGACTATCAAGCTGGCAATCTGAGGCATAGCCGCGCATCATCTGTTTGGTGCGTCGACTTTGCTTATCGAAATCGGAAAGAGTGGCCAATTTATCTTCGATCACTTCCCATTCGGGCAAGGGATAAAGCCAGAGAGAGCGATCTAATGGGTTTAAGGTGATAACAAGATTTTTTTCGGCTTGCACAGCAATAAGATCACGATAACGGCTGGGAACCGCTAAACGCCCCTTACTATCAATGCTAATTTTATTAAAGCCTCGAAACACAATGTCATCCCCATTTTGCTGGTAAAATCCACTTTTACCCACAATTCCCCACTCAGTGAACTATAGGGATTTCGAGACTTCTCTGTCAAGGATTCTTTGTGTTTTTTTTATATAAAAACTGTCGTTGTAACAGTAACTTAGCGTCTAAAAGTCGAAAAAAGGAATGATGCTTCTTTTGGCTAAAATATTAACATTATTTAATTCATTGTCTTCGATAAGTTACTTAATAAACTACATTAAGTTTAAAATAATTTTATTGAGATAATCTAATTTTTGTGGGATGTGACGTAAATCACTCAAATTCCTGGAGATCAGCACCCATTTGTTGCGCTAATTGGTGATATCGCTGACTTGCTTTCGCATTTTGTTCCACATTTGGCATGCCAAATTGATACAAAAGAGCCAAATTATGGGCCGCGAGGGCATCGCCCAATTCAACTGCTTTTTGCAATAATTCAACTGCTTTTATGCCATCAGGTTCAACGCCTGCACCAAGCTTGTAGGCCAAACCCAGCATACCCAATGCTTCTCCTATACCAGCATCAGCCAACGGCTTTAATAAGGTCAAGGCAGTACCAAAATCCTTATCCGAGAACGCCTGACTAACAATATCAATCGCTTTTTTTACCTCATCTTCTTCAGAATTTGAATCAGGCACTGATGACATAATTCAAGGTCTCTATAACTTGCTCTGGAGTTTGCGCCCAAGCCATAGCTGCGGCATCAACCTCTTTCAATGGATGAATAATGGCTTCATCGTGTAGCGTAATATAAGGCTTACCTAGTGCTGCACAACAACCCGCATCAAATGCGGCATTCCACTGTTTGTATTTATCACCAAAACGAATCACCGCAATATCGCATATCTCGATCAGGTTTTTAGTCCGAATACTATTAACCTTAGCTGACTTATGATCGCGCCAAAAATTATTGTCCTCATTGCCTAAGTGATCGCCAGCGGCATCACTCGCGCCATGATCTGTCACGGCTGATGTATAGCTAATATCCAATCCCAATTTATCAGTACCTTGCATAATTTGTTCGCGCCAATCAGTGTGGATCTCACCTGATAAATAAACCGTCCAGCTCATTGTCTAACCTCTTACCTAAGTCTATGTGGAAAAATAATAAAGAGTCGGCCGATAAGCCGGGTTCTGTCATGGGCAATCATTCATCTGGGATGTCTGTCACCAGACACCTCAAGCAACCTACCCGGAAACAGTGCGGGCCGCACCATTGTTTCCCTATTTGGTCTTGCTCCAGGTGGGGTTTACCCTGCCACTGCTATTGCTAACAGCGCGGTGCGCTCTTACCGCACCATTTCACCCTTACCTGCCGTAACAGGCGGTATATTTTCTGTGGCACTTTCCATCGGCTCACGCCGTCCAGACGTTATCTGGCACCTTGCCCTATGGAGCCCGGACTTTCCTCTATTGAATAAATTCAACAGCGACTGCCTGGCCGACTCTGGGTGCTAGTTTATGGTCAGATGATTTACTTGCAAGGATTATTCTTTAGAAAAACATTAACGTCACAGTAAATATAATCGCCTTAAGAACTATGATTTACGTGACCGGCCTTTTTCGTATTTTGGTGTGTCGCGCAGTTTTTGTTCGTTTTGTAATTTCTGATAACTTTCCCAACGGCGTAAATCAAGCTCGCCAGATTCTAAAGCATCCTTAATAGCACAGCCCTTTTCTGTTTGATGCTGGCAATCATTAAATTTACAACAACCGAGGAACTGACTGACATCATCAAAAGTATCATCAATCCCGGTTTCACAGTCGCTTAATTGCAATTCTCTTATTCCCGGAGTATCAATAAGTATGCCGCCATCATGCAATAAGTGTAATGAACGTGAAGTCGTTGTATGCTGCCCTTTCCCATCTTCGATACTGACATCTGCCGTTAACTGATCAGAATCAGTCAGACTATTTATCAATGTAGACTTTCCAACTCCAGATGATCCCACTAACGCGATTGTATGCCCTTCAGCACATAATGTTCTTAGTGAAGTTAAACTTATGTGATCTTTTGAATTTACACATTCAACTCGAAGGTTATTTTGCAATGCGTTAGCAGACTCTTCAAATGATCTTATATCATTGGATAGGTCTATTTTTGTCAGAACAATAACAGGAGTTATCTTCGCTTCATTCGCTAATGCTAAATAACGTTCAATCCGTGAAACATTAAAATCCTGGTCGCAGGACGTTACTATAAGCAACGTATCAACGTTAGCAGCAATAATTTGATCTTGAGTACGCTTTCCTGCAGCTTTACGTATTAGTACTGTTTCTCTATCAAGTAATCTAAGTGGGCGTTCACCTTCATTAGGTATCAACATCCAATCACCAACGGCAAGATTCTTTGGATCACTAAATACACCTATTTCAAAACTTTCAATTCCATTGTCACTCCAGACGATGCAATGACTGCGGTGAATCTGGGCAATACGAGCAAAATAACATTGCTCACTTTCATCAGACTTTAATTGTTGGTTGAAGAAAGGCTTCCAACCTAATTGAGCTAAATTAAAAATTATAAATACCTAGGCAGTAAAAATTTAACCCTGGAACAGGTTGCGAAAAAATTTTTACTATCGTCATTCAATCAGAATTACCCGCACCGAAAACCTCCCAAAATTCTTCCTTGGAGTTACTGCGTGGAAATTCTACGTCAGGAATTGGTAGATTTAAAAATTCGCATAATGGCGCCCACCCTTCTGTTACCTCGAAAACCAATAGTCGATCAGCTGGTATAGTTTGTTTAACATCGTCAATCCGTTTTTGGTATTCGGATAAAACAATTGCTTTATCATCCATACCACCTTTGAAAGTTTGTTCTGCAATTAATTTGTAAGCCATGTCCAATATAGAACGCGGGTATTCATCAGGTATTGTGTGTCGGATCTCGAGTAATTTTTTTATAGTGCCAGAAAAGCTTCCCCACCAACGATCGGCGGGTCTTAAACTGAGTAAAATCTTGGAATCAGGATAGATATCAGCAAGCTCTCGCCAATAATGAGTGCTCGGCCAATCGATTGCCGAATTATAACCAGAAAATACATCTTCCCATTCAACTGGTAGTCTATCCGCCGCTGCCTGCCAATAAGAAAGCTGTTCAGGATTTTTAAAAACTTCTTCCATATGATGACAGGGCCCAAGCCCTAATTGTTCCAGTGCCATTTTTATGGACATTGTGCCGGTACGACCAAAGCCTGCGCCAATGACTGAAAGTGCCATATTAGTTACTCTGGAAGCGGTCTTGCATTATTATCTTCAACAGTCTGCATGTCACTTAATAAACGCCCCGCACCTATTTTTATTTCATGACATATCACATCATAGATTTCACTATGAAAAATGAATTGATAATGATTGCAGTTACCCAGGTGCTCGGGCTTAAACGAATTCAACCAATCTGAGTCATCAATTTTAAATATTGCAGCAACCGAATCTTCCGTCATTAGAACATTGCCATGCACTTCTTCTGTTGTCATCGAAAAAGCTTCAACACCGATTAGTTTGATATGCTTAATATTATCTTCATTATCTTTATCTTCAGGATTCAAATATTCAAAACCTTTTAATATGACACCACCATGCGACCAAATAACGCGCTCTAATCCTGGCCCTTTACCATCATGATGAAATTCTTGTTCTAACAATGCTGTTGTTTTCATTTTAAGATCTATTTCCGTTGCTCATTGTGAATTGATTAAAAAAATATTAATTTCTGATATTAATAATACAGCAGCATATTACCATGCCAAGAAAGCTAGAAGAACGGACATTCTTTAAAATAATCAACTCTAGTTAACTTTTGAGGCTATTTTCACTAACTTCCAGTGCCATTTGATATACCTCATTTTTTTTCTTGCCGGTTATCTTTGAGGTTAATCCTGCAGCATCTTTTGGTGGAAGTTTTTCAGACAGTATTTGGTTAATGCGTAGCACTTCCGCGTCAGAGACAGATATCTCTTGAGCACCTTCGATAATAATAACGAATTCACCTTTTATTTTTATCTCTTCGCTTATTATTTTTTCATAAACCTCGGATAAGCTATCGCGCACAATTTGTTCGTATTGTTTGGTGAGTTCACGGGCAATAGTCGCCCGTCTTTCAGTACCAAAAATATCTCGCATATCTTGTACTGAATCTCGTATGCGATGTGGCGCCTCGTAAAAAATAAGTGTTCTTGATTCGGATATTAATTGCTGCAAAACTTTTTTCCGCGCCTCTGACTTTGCGGGCAAGTAACCTTCAAAGATAAATTTGCTGGTGGGCAGTCCGGAGGCAGACAAGGCAGTAATCACTGCCGAAGGTCCCGGAATAGGAATGACTTTTATCCCATTGTCATGTGCAGCAGCAACTAGCTTGTAACCGGGATCATTAATCAAGGGCGTGCCGGCATCTGAAATCAGAGCAATCGATTCGCCATCAACTATTTGCTGTATCAGCTGCGAAGTAAATTTTTCTTCATTATGTTCATGATAGGCCTTTACTTTGGTTTTAATACCAAAGCGCTCCAATAAGGTTTTACTATGGCGTGTATCTTCAGCCGCAATTAAATCAGATTGCTTGAGAACCTCAATTGCCCGCTCAGAAATATCGCCCAGATTACCAATTGGTGTCGCTACAATATATAAAGAACCTGACAATGTTCGCTCCTGAATGCTGTTCAAATTTGGGTGTCGTAATTATGGATACAATGTTACACAATATACCTATGCGACTTTTAATAATTTTACTTTTTTCATTGGGTTTATTAACTGCCTGTGGACCTACCAAACAGACACCCCCTCAGGCTCAGGTCGATCCTGAAGAAAATGCCCGAACTTTGATGCAATCAGGAGATTATTCTGCTGCCGCACTTGAATACCTGAGTCTGGCCGCAAAAGATAAGCAGAATGCGACTGTCTTTCGCTTGAAAGCAGCAGCGGCTTATGTCGAAGCCGGCGATTATGGTGAAGCTCAAAAGACCCTGAGTGACACGACTGTTGCCGAAAATGACTCATTACAGAATATTAGAATGAAAATCCTGAGTGCTCGCCTTGAACTAGAATTTGGTCAACCGGGTAAGGCACTGGGTCTGCTAAATGACGTATCTGAGCCAAATATCCCACAAAGTTTGAGAGTGACTTTTCATGATATCCGCGCCAAGGCATATCTTGCTCATGGGGATTATCTCAAAGCGGCATCAGAACGCTTACTCCTATCAAATTACCTGAATACACCAACAGAAATCGACCAGAATAATCGGTCACTTTGGAACGTTTTAGAAGCTATACCTGCGTCAGATATTGATGATTTACGGATAGCGGCTCCAGACGAACTAACCAGCTGGTTTGAACTGGCATCACTCTACCAAACCTACCGCTATCAACCGGCTAGGCTAAATAATGCTATTGATGGTTGGGTACAGCGCTATCCTGGGCACCCTGCATATTCATCTATCGCACAGGAATTAATAGACAAGAGTAAACAATTCGTTAATCGACCAACAAAAATTGGATTGCTATTACCTTTATCCGGTAAGTTCAAAAAATCGTCAGTAGCAATACGCGATGGATTTTTAGCAGCTTGGTATATGGATGGACAGGAAAAATCTGATATTGAAATCTATGACGCAAATTCCCTGAATATTATTGAAGCATATCAGCAAGCCGTAAACGATGGAGTGGATTATGTCGTCGGACCATTAGAAAAAGAAGCCATCAATCAATTGGCTAACCAAGGCGAACTTCCCATTCAGATTCTGGCGCTTAATCGTCAGGAGTTGAATAGAGAACAAACTAACAGCAAATTAGTACAGTTCGGTCTGTCACCTGAAGATGAGGCTGCTCAAGTTGCTGAAATTGCTATGTCTGATGGTCATCGATTGGCATTAGTAATGACGCCCGGAACCCCTTGGGGCGATCGTATTGCAGAAGCGTTTATGTCACGCTGGATAGAACTCGGTGGCGGAGTATTAGAACGCGCTATTTTTCAAAGCAATTCAAAAGATTTTGGTTCCCCGGTTAAGGCACTGTTAAATATAGACAGTAGTGAAAAACGTGGTCGTGATCTACGCAACAAATTAAATATAAAGATTAATAATGTTGAACGGCGTCGAGAAGATGCAGACTTTATATTCACTGCGGCTGTCCCCGGTGATGCCCATCAATTGTTTCCACAATTTCGTTTTCATCGCGCTGGTGATTTACCAGTCTATTCAACCTCACACATCTTTACAGGTATCTTTGATGAAGCCAGAGATATTGATTTAAATGATGTTATGTTTATTGATATGCCCTGGATACTGGATACATCGCGTCAACTTTCGATTATTCAAGATGCACTCAATCGGAATTGGTCACAAGAAAGATCTCAATACCGACGTCTTTATGCACTTGGCATTGATGCCTATCATTTAATTCCGGAAATCAGTCGACTTAGAGCAGAAAAAAATACTTTTCTGAGTGGTGAAACGGGTGATCTAAGCATCACGCCAGAAAATATTGTCAAACGTAAATTACGTCGCGCACAGTTTGTTGAAGGGAAACCTGTCTTGTTAAATTAAAGAACGCAATATCATGGATGATAAATAAATCAAAACCAGCTAATCATGCTGGTAAAATTGCTGAAAACATTGCTGCACAATATCTAACCGATAAAGGTTTTAAATTGATTGACCAGAATTTTCATTGTCGCTTTGGCGAGATTGATCTGATTGGCCTAGAAAAAGAAATTCTAAGTTTCATCGAAGTGCGCTATCGAAAAAATGAGCAATATCTAGCTGTTATTGAAACAATTGATCAGCATAAGTGTCGAAAGATTATTATCAGTAGTGAATACTATTTATCCAAGCATAAAAATTATCGAACTTATCAATGTCGTTATGATGTCATAACCATTACTGGTGAGCTTAATAAGCCGGTAATCGAGTGGATTAAAAATGCATTTCAGGCATAATGACGACGATTTTTAGATTACGAATTAACACTAATGGATGCCATTCAACGCGTAATAAACAACTTTAACGAAAGCATTCAGGTAAAAACTGATGCCGTGGGCAAACTAGCGCCTGTTATTGCAGACGCCGCGGCAGCCATAGCAGATGCCCTATTAAATGATCACAAGATCATGGCTTGCGGTAATGGTGGTTCTGCTGCGGATGCACAGCATTTTTCTGCAGAGATGTTGAATCGCTTTGAAATGGAACGCCCTGGCTTACCTGCCATCGCCCTAACTACAGACTCTTCAACCCTGACCTCTATTGCAAACGACTATCAATTTGCTGAGATCTATTCAAAACAAATTCGAGCACTCGGGCAAGAGAATGATGTACTGCTTGCTATTAGCACCAGCGGTGAGTCACACAATATTGTTCATGCTATTGATGCTGCCCATGACAGGAATATGGTCGTCATAGCATTGACTGGTAGAGAGGGAGGACAAATTGCTGATTTGATGAATGACAATGATTTTGAAATACGTGTGCCAACCTGGTCAACGGCGCGAATACAGGAAGTTCATATAATGGTTATCCATTCGCTTTGTGATCTAGTGGACCTACAATTACTCGGACAGGACGGATGAAATGAGACACATTAAGTTACTACAATTATTAATTCTACTTTGTTTAATACCTCATATATCAGGCTGCGCGATTGTCGCAGTCGGTGGCGCAGCAACAGCCGCGACAGTAGCTGTTGATAGAAGAACGCCCGGTACTCAACTAGAAGACCAGACAATCGAAGTAAAGGCCGGACAAGCTCTCAATAGTGATCCTGAACTAAATGAACAAGCACACTGGAATGTGATCAGTTATAACACCGTAGTGTTACTAACAGGAGAAACACCAACTGATGCCATGCGCCAAAAGGCATTAGAATTAGTTAAATCTATCGATAAGGTCACTCATGTCTATAATGAAATCACAATTGCCGCCCCAAGTTCTATGGTAGCAAGAACCAGTGACTCTTATATTACGACCAAAGTTAAAACTCAGATGTTTGCCAATAAAGAACTAACCGGCATTGAAATAAAAGTAGTCACTGAAAAAGGCGTTGTTTATCTAATGGGTATTGTCAGTCGCGCAGAAGCAGAAGTAGCAACCGAGATTTCGAGGCAAACAGGCGGCGTTCAAAAAGTAGTAAAACTATTTCAGTACATAGACTAGTGAGCTAATCTAAAAGCGTCTGGTATACACTTACATCCTCTTGAGAAAAACAACAGGCAATAATACGTGTGAATGTGTGTACGTATTCATTCATCGCTGTTAATGCAATCTTCGCCGCCGGTACTATTGGAAACCCATAGATACCTGTACTAATCGCAGGAAAGGCAATTTCTCTAAATTTTTTACTGGCAGCAAGTTCTAGTGAGTTCACATAACAAGAATGAAGGGTTTCAGCTTCGCCATTTCTACCACCTTGCCATACTGGTCCTACCGTATGAATTATCCAGTCTGCTGCTAAATTAAAACCCGGGGCCAATTTTACTTGCCCTGCCTCGCAACCACCGAGTGTTTTATTGAACGCTAATAACTCTGGACCAGCAGCACGATGAACAGCACCATCGACACCGCCGCCACCCAACAAAGAGGTATTCGCAGCATTGACTATCGCATCGATCTCTAATGTCGTGATGTCAGTCTGAATAATTTCAATCATGATGAATATTAGCTTTTCGGAGAATAATCAGCTTCAGGCCATAGATTATTAATTTCATCGGCCTGATTTTGTGCATTAAAATGCTCCCAAACGATGTCATTTACATCTATGTCCTGAGTGAATTCAGTCACACAAGAATCTTCCCAACCTAAATGTCTCAAACTACCGGATACACATTTGGAATCTTGCCGAATTGAAAGATTAAGACTCTCTGTTCGCCATAAGGCATATTGCCCTGCTATGTGTAAATCAGGTTCGGCTGATAAACGAACATTATAGTCCGTGACAGTTGCTTCAATATTATTAGTAGAAATTGCTATATGTAATTTTTTCATTTTCTCGTATTCAGATTTTTAATTTGATAATCTTTAAGTGTTAACGCTATACGACAAAGAGTAAAGTATGCCCATCATTTTCATTCCATATAATTAGTAAATAACATGTTCAAATATCCTGAAGAATTAAAAGAATCCTTAAAATCAGCATTCAAAGACAAGGGAGAAGACTATCAAGCACGTACACGATATTTGGATGACAAAGATCAGCCTGTTTATATCAATCGCCTGATACTCGAGGATTCGCCCTATCTCTTACAACACGCGCATAACCCCGTTGACTGGTTTCCCTGGAGTGATGAGGCATTTGCCAAAGCCAAAGCAGAAAACAAGCCGGTATTTTTATCTATTGGATATTCAACCTGTCATTGGTGTCACGTCATGGAAGAAGAAAGTTTTGATAATGAAGAAATTGCAAAACACATGAATGAATTTTTTATCTGCATAAAAGTTGATCGCGAATGTCATCCTGATGTGGATACCTACTACATGACCGCAGTGATGATGATGCAGGGTCAGGGTGGCTGGCCGATGAGCAGTTTCTTAACGCCTGAAAGAAAACCTTTCTTTGGTGGTACTTATTATCAACCTACTCAGTTTATCGCCTTAATGAGTCGTATCGATGAAGTCTGGCATAAACAATCTGCTGAAATTCTTGAACAAGCCAATTCTATAAGTTCGCAAGTCGCAGGCGTCATGCAAACTAAACGCTCACTAAATGAAATCGGTCCTAATGTCATTGATGTCGCTGCACAAGCGATAATGAATCATCATGACGCAATTAATGGTGGATTCGGCCAAGCACCTAAATTTCCGAATGAGCCTTACCTTTATTTTTTGCTGGAATACGCCATCTTGTCGGGAAAAGATGATGAATTGAATTCTGTGATCAAGACCTTACATATTCAGGGATGTGGTGGAATTTATGATCAAATCGCCGGGGGCTTTCACCGTTATGCAACAGATCAAAATTGGTTGATACCCCACTTTGAGAAGATGCTCTACAACCAGGCAAACCTGTCTTATGTCTTTGCTCAAGCCTACACAATCACAGGTGCAAAAGATTTCAAACGCATTGCTTGTGAAACATTAGATTATGTTAGCCATGAGATGACAAATAATGACGGAAGTTTTTATTCCGCTACTGATGCTGATAGTGCAGGTGAAGAGGGTCTGTTCTTTATTTGGGATAAAGAAGAGATTGAAGCATTATTAAAAGAAGATGCTGAAGAATTCATAAAACTGTATCAAGTGACAGCAACTGGTAATTTTGAAGGAAAGAATATTCTTAATTTAAACCAACCATTAGAAGACTATGCCAATGAAAACAAAATCGACTATGACGAATTGATAGTTCGACTTGCTACCAGCAAAAAAACGTTATGGGAAGCTAGAGAGAAACGTATTCCACCACTGCGCGATGACAAGATTATTACGGCCTGGAACGCTATGATGATTAAATCATTTGCCTATGTTGGGCAACAGCTTAATAGAAAAGACTATATCGATACTGCCATCAAAGCAGCTAACGCTCTTTTAGAGACGAATACAACTGAAGAGGGTCAACTGAGCCGCTCAAGTCTGTCAGGGCAAGCATCTATCCCTGCCTTACAGGAAGACTATGCCTATTTAGCTGAGGCTTTATTACAGATCTACGATGCTACTCAAGACAGACAATGGTTAAACCATGCGACAACACTATCAGATACCATGATCGAATCATTCTGGGATAAAGAGAATGGTGGGTTCTTCATGAGCAATCAAAGTAAAGATAACTTGTTACCCGCAGCACCAAAAGAAATCAATGATAACGCTACCTCTTCTGGTAATTCCGTTGCGTTAAGAACTTTACAACGTCTGCTAAGGCGAACTGGGGAAAAACGATATCAATCCATAGCCCAACAATTGATCATGGCCTATTCGCATGACATCACTCAACGACCGTACATTTGTAGTTATCTTATGTGCGGCATGCTGGAGATGTTTGTTGGTGAACAATCTCATCAACAATGGTGTGCCGATGGCAATGTCTGCATTCAAGCGGCATGTAAAAAGATTAAAGGCGACTATAAGTTACTAATAAATATTTCAATTGCTGAAAAATGGCACCTCAATCAGATAAAGGACAGTTTTAACCTTGATGTCCCGATCTCAGTACAAGCCATTAAGGGTTGGTCCATCGATCATATTTTATATCCTGCGTACGTGACCAAAAACTTAGGTTTCCAGCCTGAACCCGTCGATGTTTTTGAAGGAACAATCCAGATTATGGCAGAACTTTCTAATGATAATAACGAGCTTATCTTCCCTAAAAACTTGTTAAAACTAAAATTGGAATTACAGGCCTGTGATGAACAGAAATGTCTGGCACCGGAGAGCGTAAGCTGTGTTATACCTGTCCTCGACTAGGGTCAAATTGATTTAATCCGACATCATCTCCATCAATCTATTTAATCTTTGCGGCAGATCCTTTAAATCAAGACCTGTTTTATTGAGTGTTTTATTTGCAAGGGTTTCCAATTCTAATGTTTCACCTAATTTGAAATTTGATGCAAAGAGTATTGCGTTAAAATGATTCGGGACTTCTAGTAAAGAGATATGATCAAAATAATTTTTCATCCGTAATAAAATATTAAGCACATCATCTTCAGATTCAGGTAAAAGATTAATGGCTAATACACCTTTATCATCAAGACAGTTGACCAGATTTTTATAAAAACTATCTTCGTATAAACAGGCGGGATGTTCTTCATCATTAAAGATATCACACAAAATAATGTCGTAAGCTTTATTTTCATTGGCCAAGAATTTTTCTGCGGAGGCATTAATAATTTGACACCCCTCCCCTATAAAGAAAAACTCTTTGGCTAATTGAATTACTAATTCAGATGTCTCAAGTGACGTTATCTCAATGTCAGTGAAACTATCGATACAGAATCGTTCTATTGAGCCGCAACCAAAACCCAAATTTAATAATTGCTTTGGTTCAGGGCAAAACAATAATGTTGCCAGTAAAGCCTGTATGTTGGGTAATAATATTTGGCTGGGTGAACTAACATCCATCAACCCCTGTATTGAATCACCACCAATCTGTAACCAACGGTAGTTTTCAAACTCTCGAACTTCAATTAATTGACCATCAACGGATTCAGAACGCAGAACCTGACTTTGTTCCGGTGACAAATCATAAATTTTCTCGAGTAGCGTCATAATTCATTTTTATTACGATGATATATACACGCATTATATTACCCAAATGCAACAGCGCCTGATAATATTCGCCCCCATTTGTATTAATAAAATATAGGTAGTAAATGTGTCAGAATTTGTAATCGGCCAGCGCTGGGTCAGTCACACTGAAACAGAGCTTGGATTAGGCATAATTGTTGGAATTGAAGGTCGTCATATCACTATTAGCTTTCCTGCCGTTGGCGAGGAGCGAGTTTATGCCGTACAAACTGCACCGCTTACCCGTATCGAGCACAAACCCGGAGAAACTATCCACACGCAAGATGACCGCACCTTTCAGGTTCTCAAAACAGAACCACATCAAGGTCGACTGATTTATCACGCCAGAGATGCCGAAGGCGAACAACATGAAATAGATGAGCTCGATCTGAACAGCTTTGTCGAATTAACCTCGCCAAAGCAACGTTTGACCAGCGGCCAACTCGACAACATCAAGGCCTACCAGCTACGTTGTGAGACATTATTGCTGTTAAACCGACTTCAGCAATCCCCCGTAAAAGGACTACTGGGATCGCGTACAAACCTACTACCGCATCAAACCTATATCGCTCAAGAAGTCGCTAAACGTTTTGCGCCTCGTGTCTTACTCGCCGATGAAGTTGGCCTGGGTAAGACCATAGAAGCCGGGATGATCCTGCATTATCAACTCCATACAGGCTTGGCAAATCGCGTCTTAATCATCGTGCCTAATACCCTGACACACCAGTGGTTAGTCGAAATGTTACGCCGATTTAACCTGCGCTTTGCCCTGTTTAATGCCGACCGTTTACTTGCTTTGCGTGAAGAAGAAGGCAATCCATTTGAAAGTGAACAATTAATTATCTGTAGTCTCGACAACCTGACCAGTGATCCAAGCCTATTCAAAGATGCGCTGAACGCAGACTGGGACATGGTCGTCGTGGATGAAGCGCACCATCTACATTGGGATGAAGGCGATGAGGGTCACGATTATCGTTGTATTGAAGCATTGGCTGAACAATGCCGTGGCTTATTACTACTTACTGCAACACCCGAACAAGTCGGTGCTGCAAGTCATTTTGCACGTCTACGCCTACTCGACCCCGCGCGTTTTCATGATCTCGATAGCTTCATGCAAGAAGAACAAGGCTACCAACAATTGAGTGACACGGTAAAGGTCTTGCTCGATCAACAAGAAGATGCTCTTAGCGATGACATAGTCGCTTTAATAAAAACTTACCTGGATGATGAAGCGCCAACCGATAACAACCCTAATATCGAAGAACGTGAGAAGATTGTTAGTAAACTCCTCGACCGCCATGGCACCGGACGTGTGTTTTTACGCAATACGCGCGAGGCGATAAAAGGTTTTCCAGAAAGAAAGTTACATGCCGTACCGCTAGCGTATCCTGAAATTTATGCTCAACTCTCAGGAAAACAAACGCTGTTTCCTGAATTAGAAATCAAAAATGAAGACTGGCTAAAACAAGATCCCCGCGTTCAGCACTTAATCACGCTATTAACAGAATTAAAGTCTGAGAAGGTATTGGTCATCTGCGCCAATGCAGAAACCGCAACGAGTCTGGAAAAATATTTACAACTTAAAATGGGCATCCGCTGTGCGGCATTTTACGAAGGACTCAGCATTATTGAACGCGATCGAGCAGCGGCCTACTTCGCCGATACCGAGGGTGGCGCACAGATACTGGTCTGTTCCGAAATAGGTAGTGAAGGTCGTAACTTCCAGTTCGCTCATCATCTGGTGCTATTCGACCTACCATTGAACCCGGATCTATTAGAGCAACGTATTGGTCGTTTGGATCGTATCGGCCAAACAGAAACAATCAATATCCATGTACCTTACATTGAACAATCAGCACAAGAGGTTCTCTTTAACTGGTACAATACTGGCCTCAATATTTTTATCGAGAGTTGTGCTGCGGCCTACTCCATCTATGAGAAATTTGAATTACCACTCAATGCAGCCCTAGATAAACCCGATACCAATATCACGACACTGATAGACGATACCAGAACGCATACCGATGGCGTTAAACAAGCTATGCACGACGGTAGAGATAGATTGGTAGAATTAAATTCCTGTCGCAAAGACATCGCTGAAGAAATTATTGAATCTATTAGCGAAGAAGAAAACCCAAAAGTCTTAATGGACTATATGGAAAACATGTTTGATGCCTATGGCGTTGACCATGAAGAACACTCTGAAAACACCTGGATACTGCATCCTAGCGACCATATGCGAACCGGTTACTTCCCCGGTCTCAGCGACGAAAGCATTACCGTTACCTTCGACCGCAATAAAGCACTAAGTCGCGAAGATCTGTCCTTCGTCAGCTGGGAACACCCCATGGTCGCCGAAGCCATTGAAATGGTATTAACCAGTGAAATCGGCAACACCTATATCACCAGTATAGAAATGGAAGGCGTCGAACCCGGCACCATCATGCTAGAAACCTTCTCCAGTATCAGCGCCATCGCTCCCAAGCAACTACAAGTCGATCGCTACTTACCAATCACACCACTACGTACACTGATTAGTAATGACAGAAAGAACTACGCAAAACTTTTGCCCCACGACAAACTCAACATACTCTGTCAAAAGATAGAACGCCAAACCGCACACGCGATCATCAAACAGATCAAACCCGAAATCGAGACCATGATCGACTTCGCCATGAAATTCACAGACTCAAAAGTACCCGAAGTCAGAAAAGAGGCACAACAACGCGTCGACACATTACTCGGCGCAGAGATAGAACGCTTGAAACAACTACAAAAGAAAAACAAAACAATCAGACAAGAAGAAATAGAATTCATGGAAGAACAACTTCACGCCTGTACTGAAGTCATCAGCAATGCAAAATACGAACTACAAGCAGTACGATTGGTAATCGCTCAGTAGAGTCACTCTAAATACTGTTATACTTCTCCAAATTTAAATATAAACACACCACGTGAGGCCATCATGAAAAACTTTATCATCATAATGTTATCGTTAGTTTTCTTCGCACCACTTGCTTACGCAGACAAAAAACATGGCGGAAAGACAATCGAAGTTAAAATTAGCCTTGGTACAAAAGATAATCAGATGGTATTTGTCCCGGATACACTCACATTCGAACGCGGCAAATATTACAAACTGGTTCTAAACAACCCCAGCCCAGATGAACACTATTTCAACTCAGATGCCTTCGCCACACACATCTTTACCCGCAAAGTCGAAGTCATGGATAAAGAAGGCAAAACCGTCGCAGAAATACATGGTGCAACGAATGGTATAGAATTAAAACCCGGCGCATCAGTAGAATGGTTCTTCTTACCAATGACAAAAGGAAAAAATCTAAAACTCTACTGCCAGAAAAAGGGTCACGAAGGACAAGGGATGGTAGGAACAATTAATATCATTGGTGATTTGAAATCAAACAACTCAAATTGATTCTTAGTCTATTATAATGCTTTTTATATGAAACCGTGGTCTGTTGCTAATTGTTAAATAAATCAGCTGGATAAAATACCATCTAACGCTGAACGCAATTCCTGTTCACCGATATCATCACCGATCACATCCCGTTTTGATCCATCTCGACCAAACAAGACAAGAACGATTGCTCTTACACTCTGCTGCTGGATAAAAGTCTGTCCTTTCGGGGTATTAACATCAACGGCCAAAAAATCGACCTTCCCCTTATAATCTGAACGGACATTATTGAGCAGATCCATCATTTCCATACCATTCACAGAATTCTTGTCATGCGTTAGCACCACAACGACCGATCCTTGGCCTATTATTGACAAGTCATCGCTAAAACCCTTCGGCAATAACATAGCCGCAGCAACCACTATGACGCACATAACTAAAATAATGACGAGATTGGTAAGTCTGGCAGAACCAGTTTGGGCATAAGTCATATTTGTATTAGTTCCATTGTAACTCTCCATTCGGCCATAAGTGGACATTATTTATGTTTCTGCATTCTAGCTAGATCAAGCAATTTATCTGGTGATTTTGCGTAAAGTAAATACAGAGCATAAAACATTAAAACACTCCATAAAAATTCGACTATTATTGGTCCCATTAAGCCAAAGGTATTATATGAAGAGTTTATAATTGCTGCAGCTATTGCTCCTTTACCTGAACTTTCAAGATATTCGAAATCTCCATAATATAAAGTTTTAATAGACAAACATAAAAACCATATACCACCAAACAAACAAACAAGCTTTGCTATCTTAAATCCATAATAAATTGCAGCCCATTTATATCCATATTGATCTCTATTTTTATAATATGTATACCAAAAATACATGGTTAAAATCAGAAAAGAAATTAACCCTAAAATAAATAAGCCATCATTTAAACTCTCGTTAAATGAACCTGGTAAAACACTAATAAAAAATAATAAAGGGAAAAATAATAATAAAAATATTATCCATCTCATTATCTAATAATCCTTATTAACTATGTCCGCTTTGGGTCGTTAGCTGCATATTAACATTTAAGCGAATAACAATAAGCGGACATAACCTTATACAGTTCGTATTGGGTCAATCTACTAAATAAAGAGGATTATAAAGTTGTATTAACATACTTCCAATGGGGTAGGTTTGTTCATCCCCCTTTTGGCTTGCCGAGACATTCTTCTGTTTCAATGGTTGAGCAACATGGACGTTGCGAAAGCGTATTGGCGACAGGGACGTCGCCTATACGTGTGCCATTGAAATTGAAGAATGTTGAGGGTATCCGCAGGACAAGACATTGGGGTGCCCTTCTCTTTGGTTACTTCTCTCTTGGGCATACAAGAGAAAGTAACTCGCCGTAAAAGGCGAAACCAAAGCTAAGAATAATGAAAATTTATAATCTAACTAGATTCCCGTTGTCACGGGAATGACAAAATAAAAAATGACGACGGGAAAAGGTTATTTAATAACCTTCAAATGCGATCGATCCTTCTTCTTCTTTTCTTCTTTCTTCTCAACCACCTGCTCTGGTTCAGAATTAGAAACAGAATCATCGCCTTCTGCGACTTCCTGATCCTCTTCTGGAAAGATCATTCCTCTTCCATTTTCCTTGGCATAGATCGCCTGCACTGATTCATTCGGAAAATAAACATTCATACTTTTTCCGGAGAAACGCGCCTTGAAGTTGATGTAATCATTACTGAGATCCAGATCGCGTACGGCACTTGGAGAGATGTTCAACACGATCTTGCCGTCTTCGACAAACTCATGTGGAATATTCAGATCATCACCCGTCGCATCGACTAATAGATACGGCGTCAGATGGTTATCGCATATCCAGTCATATAGAGCACGTAACAGGTACGGTCGATTTGAAGTCATAACAAGTTAACCCGATTAAACCGCAAACTGACAAAGATCAGGCGGCGTTATCGTTATATTCGCTTTCGATTCCGGACAAGCTGGTTTTAAATGCCTCGCGTTCAAACAGGCGATCAGCATATTGCTGTAATGGCTTACCTGACATGGGTAACTTGATGCCATATTCATTTAATCGCAACATCAACGGTGCCATACAACAATCAACCAAAGAATATTCTTCAGACATGAAATAAGGCATTTGTGAAAACGCAGGTGCAATTGCAGTCAGGTTGTCGCGTAAGACTTTCTTGGCATTGGCTGCTGCTATTTCATTATCGCTATCTAACTCTGCAACAACTGAATATAGATCGCGCATTACGCGATAACGTAATTGGCGGTTACTTGCTCGGTTGACAGGATCAACAGGCATTAGTGGTGGATGTGGAAAACGTTCGTCCAAATATTCCATGATGATATGCGCGTCATAAAGTACTAGATCGCGATCTATCAGGGTCAAAATTGAGTTATACGGATTTAGCTCGTTCAACTCTTCCGGTCTATTATCATCATCAATGAAATTGATCTCTACATTGACATCTTTTTCAGCCAATACGATACGCACAGCATGCCCGATAGGACTAATACTGTCTGAATATAAAACCATTAATGAACGACGATTGGCGACACTTGCCATACTATTTACACTCCAGCCTTGTTCGAAAGCGCGGGATTATACACCAGATTCGAAAAATAATGGGGCTCTGGAGTAGGTTTAAGCAGATATTTTCTGGCTAATGACCGCTGGAGTCTGATTTTGAAGTATTACCGGGTGCATTTAAGCACCCGGTAAATAATTAACTTAATTAGCTGAGGCAGCTAATTCTAATGAACGTCGCGCCAATATTCCTTCTTCAACATATAGGCAACTATCATAAAAACAAAGAGATACATCAATACCCAGACACCAATCTTGCCACGTTTCAGCTTGATGGGTTCGCCGAGATAGACCATAAAATTGACTAAATCTTGTACGGTTTGATCGTACTCTTCTTCGGTCTGAGTTCCTGGCGTGATGATTTCCAGATCGTCAAAAGTTGGCGAGTGATGTTCACCATCCTCTGATTCCCTGTGCGCCAAACGCTGTGCACCTTGTAACTCCCAAAGTACATGCGGCATACCGACATCCTTGAACGTCAGGTTATTAACGCCAAAAGGTCGCGATTTATCCACATAGAATGTTTTAAAGTAGCTATACAGCCAATCCGCCCCACGCGCACGCGCAATAACCGATAAATCCGGTGGGGAAACACCAAAAAACCGCAGCGAATCTGCATCGCTCATTGCAATTTTCATGGTATCGCCTACTTTGTCTGTACCGAACATAAAGTTAGACTTCAGGACATCTTCACTGATACCCAGATCCTGACCCATGCGGTTATAACGCATATAGGCCGCGGCATGACAGCTTAGACAATAATTGACGAAAGTCTTTGCACCACGTTGCAGTGACTCTTGATTAGAGAGATCGACCTCCATATGCATTAATTTTGCGCCGCCTGCAGCCGAAGCACTGGCTGAGATCGTCATCAACAGGATGAACGTTAACTTACTTAGTTGTTTATAGCTTGGCATTAGTCTTTCACCCTGTCTGGTACCGACTTGTCGTTGTCGATAGCAGTGTAAAATGGCATTAATAAAAAGAATGCAAAATAAACGAGTGAGAAGAAACGCGCCATCCAAGTAAACAATGGCGTTACCGGCTGCATGCCTAGCCAACCTAACACAAAGAAACTGATGACAAACAGAGTTAGCGCACAACGAAAGTTCCAGCCGCGATAACGCGTCGATTTCACCGGGCTTCTATCTAGCCAAGGCAATAAGAGAAATATATTCGTTGCCAAGCCCATCGCTATTACACCACCAAGTTGATCCGGTACCGCGCGTAAAATCGCATAGAACGGGGTGAAGTACCACACTGGCGCAATATGCTCAGGGGTTTTAAGTGGATTCGCAGGAATAAAATTGGCGTGTTCCAGAAAATAACCATTCATCTCTGGCACAAAGAAGACAACACCAAAGAAGAAGATAAGAAACACTGTTGCGCCAAAGATATCTTTGACTGTGTAGTAAGGATGGAAAGGAATGCCATCCACAGGTATACCATCCGCGTTTTTATTCTTTTTAATCTCTACACCGTCTGGATTATTAGAACCAACCTCATGCAAGGCAAGGATATGAGCACCAATTAGTCCAAAGATGAGTAGCGGGAAGGCTATAACATGTAATGAAAAGAAACGATTTAAGGTGACATCAGAAACGACAAAATCGCCACGTATCCAGAGAGAGAGAGTATCGCCAATAAACGGCAATGCACCAAACAAGGAGATAATCACCTGCGCGCCCCAATAGGACATCTGCCCCCAAGGTAGCAAATAGCCAAAAAATGCCTCAGCCATGAGCACTAGGTATAGTCCCATGCCTGACAACCACAATAGTTCGCGAGGTTTTTTATAAGACCCATACAATAAGGCACGGAACATATGCAGGTAGATGACGATGAAGAATGCTGAAGCACCCGTCGAATGCATATAACGAATCAGCCAGCCCCAACTAACATCTCGCATTATGTATTCAACAGAAGCAAATGCTTCGGCAGCTGACGGTTTATAATTCATCGTCAACCAAATCCCGGTCAAGATCTGGATGGCAAAAACAAGTAAAGCGAATCCACCAAAGTAATACCAAAAATTGAAGTTCTTTGGCGCATAATATTTAGCTAGATGCTCATTCCAATTCTGCATCAATGGAAAACGGTCATCGACCCAATCACGCAGTCCTGTTAAACCATTAATAATATTTTTTTCAATATTGGCCATTACGCAGCCTCACTGTCATCACCGATAAGCAACTGGCTCGGTGAAATAAATTTATAGGGAGGGATAACCAGATTGGTAGGTGCTGGAACGCCCTTAAAGACGCGGCCAGCTAAATCGAAGCGTGAACCGTGACAGGGACAGAAGAACCCCCCTTTCCAATCGATAACAGGGCTATTATCACCGTCTTTAAGGATAAAACTGGGTGAACAACCTAAATGTGTGCATATCCCAATGACAACAAGGTATTCATCCTCACGCGCACGATATTCATTCGTGGCATATGCAGGCTGCGAGCTTGCTTCCGATGCCGGATCACTGACGGCCTCATTTTGTGCAGCAATATCATCAAGCATCTCTTGAGTACGACGCAGTATCCAGACTGGCTTGCCCTGCCATTTCTCGATCATCCGTTCCCCAGGCTGTAATTTACTGATATCAACCTCAACCGGCGCACCAATTGCCTTGGTTTTTTCACTTGGTGTCATGGTTGCAATGAATGGCACAGCTCCAGCGGCTGCACCTGCCCCACCAACCACTGTCGCAGCGGCAGTCAAAAATCTTCGTCGACCCTTGTCGACATTACTATTGTCCATTGTTTCCCCTTACATATCTGACAGATGAATATCAGTATAATTAATCGCAAATGTTATATGATAAATTAAACTGATTATTGGATAAACACATGATTATCCATAATATCAATAATCGCTAAATAAAATTTATTCTGATCACCGTGAAAATTAACAAGACATTGATGTTCATGCTGCAATATTCCGCATACGGACTTGCTGCTGCATTCGTGTTTTTAATCGTACTTTCGGATGATATACGATCAAATATTCCCTTTTTATCAGCTGAAACAAGCCAATACTCTTTTAATAATGCCGTAACCTCAACGGCTCCCGCTGTGGTTAATGTCTATGCCAGCAAAGTATATCAGGAAAGAGTCCATCCTCTGTTTCAAGACCCCTTATTCCGACGCTTCTTTGGTAATCCAGCTTCTAAACCAAAGCAGCGCCGAGATAGCTCCATCGGATCAGGCGTCATAATGAATGCTGCCGGGTATATTTTGACCAATGCCCATGTTTTGCAAGATGCTAATGATATTCGCATCACCTTGAATGATGGTCGCCAAAGTCAGGCGCAACTCATTGGCCTTGATACTGATACCGATTTGGCTGTAATTAATATCCCATTAAAAAACCTGCCAATGATTCCCATAGGCGATTCTTCCAGTTTAAAAGTTGGCGATATCGTCCTCGCTATCGGCAATCCTTATAACTTTGGCCAAACAGTAACCCAAGGCATTGTCAGCGCTATTAGTAGAAAACGTCGCGGCATTTCATTCTTTGATGACTTTATTCAAACCGATGCTGATATTAACTTGGGAAATTCTGGGGGCGCATTGGTTACTGCTAAAGGTCAATTAGTCGGCATTAATACCGCTATCATTTCCAGCAGCGGAGGATCCGAAGGTATTGGACTTGCCACGCCAATCAATCAAGCAATGGATGTTATGAATCAACTCATTAAAAATGGAAAAGTAGTACGCGGTTGGCTCGGTATCGAAGCACAAACCTTGAGTACTGACATTTTAGAGTCAGCTAACCTAGACACGGGTGGTGTCTTGGTGACAGCAATTATTCGTAATGGGCCAGCTGAAAGTTCCGGCATGGTGCCTGGTGATATCATCATTAGTATCGATGGCGAGAATGTGATTTCTCCTGATCAGGCAATTGAAATGATCACCGGTCTCATTCCAGGAAATGAAGTGACAATTAAAATACTACGTGGTTGGGAACGGCAAGAGTTGATTGCCAAAATTGCACAAAGGCCGTCTGCAAAAATGCCAAAATAATTTATTACGCAGTCACTATCTTATTTAGACTTGATAGAAAAAGTTCGTTTTCTTCAGCCGTACCTACAGTTACACGCAAACAATTTTCAAGTAGTGAGTGCGCACCCTGTAAATTTTTTATAAGAATATTTTGTTTTATTAATTCTTTGTGCACCTTGTCTGCTCCGGGATTAGAAACACGAAACAAAATAAAGTTAGCTTCACTCTTCCAGGCTTCAATACCCGTTATATTTGATAAGCTGTTAAACAAGCCTTCCCGATCATCTCGGATACGTTCAGCTTGTTGTTCAAGCAAACTAATATTTTGGATAATAAAATTTGCACTAAACTGATTTAGCGTACCGATATTATAAGGCAATCTTAATTTATCTAACTCTGCGATCCATTCACTGGCGCCAAACAATATTCCTAAACGTAAACCAGCCAAACCCAGTTTGGATAAGGTTCGCATTAATAAAACATTAGGATATTTATGCAAACACGACATCATGCTCTTCTGTGCAAAGGCATGGTACGCCTCATCAATCACAACAAGCCCTGGGGCTGCTTTTATAATCTCTTCTAACGATTCTTGATCAAAGGCATTTCCCGTTGGGTTATTTGGCCACGCAATAAAAATAACAGCAGGCTTTGTCTTCGCGATTGATTCCAACATTGCAGGAAGATTAAGAGAAAAATCTTCGTTTAATGGTACTCCAACAAAATCGAGTTCCATCATAGAACTTAACAATCGATACATGACAAAACTGGGCTCCGGCGCCATCACAACATTGGAGGTTTTATTTAATGCCATCAATATGATCTGAATTAATTCATCAGAGCCATTACCAAACATCATTGCCGTCTCATCAGGGACGTTTAATGCATGTGCAAGATTGTTTCTTAGTTCACTTATACTTGCATCCGGATAACGGTTAAGTTCAGCTTGTTGTAATTGCTTCGACCAATTAGCCTTTATATCATCTGACCAACTATAAGGATTTTCCATCGCGTCCAATTTAATAAGCCCGCTGGAATCTGGGACATGATAGGCCTTTGCTGAAAGAATAGCGGGTTTAATGATCTTACTTACGCGATCGTCAATCATACTGGTAATCTAATTATTTTTGATTAAGGCGAAACTCTGCTGAACGCGCATGAGCAGTAAGACCTTCTCCGCGCGCCAAGGCAGATGCTGTTTCAGCCATATCTTTAACTGAACCACTACTGCACTTGATGATGGATGATTGTTTTTGAAAATCATACACGCCAAGCGGTGAAGAAAATCGAGCTGTGCGCGCCGTAGGTAAAACATGATTTGGTCCTGCGCAATAATCCCCGAGTGATTCGGCCGAATAATGTCCCATAAAGATTGCACCGGCGTGCCGGATATCGCCTAATAGTGCATCGGGATCAGATACCGCTAACTCAAGGTGCTCTGGTGCGATGATATTAACAATCTCTAAAGCTTGCTTAATATCGTCTACTTTAATCATAGCTCCATTATTTGATAGTGATGCTTTTATAATTTCGGCACGTTCCATTTCCGGCAATAGTCTTTCAATACTCTTCTCAACCGCTTCAATAACATTTTCATCCGCTGTGATTAATATTGAACTAGCCTGTTCATCGTGTTCTGCCTGCGCAAAAAGATCCATCGCCACCCAATCTGGATTGGCACTACTATCTGCAACAACCACAACCTCAGATGGACCAGCAATCATATCGATACCAACAACACCAAACACTTGTCGTTTAGCAGTTGCAACATAGATGTTGCCAGGGCCAACTATCTTATCAACTTTAGGAACAAGATTTGTTCCATAGGCTAGTGCAGCGACAGCTTGAGCGCCACCAATTGAAAACACCTTATGTACTCCAGCAATTGCAGCGGCTGCCAAGACCAAATCATTCCGTTCATCATCTGGTGTTGGTACAACCATGATTATTTCTTCAACGCCAGCAACATGCGCCGGTATCACATTCATCAATACGGATGATGGATAAGCTGCTTTTCCACCTGGCACATAAACACCAACACGATCCAAGGGAGTTACTTTTTGTCCCAAGACATTGCCGGCTTCATCTTCATAGGCCCATGTCGATTGCCGTTGCTTGTCGTGAAATTCACGAACACGCCTGGCGGCATGCTCAAGATTTTTACGCAACGATTCCGGAATACGTTCTAAAGCGGATTCTAAATCTTGCTGCGAAATTTCAAGCGATTCAATACTGGCAGAACGTCTGTCAAAACGATTGGTATATTCAAGCAAAGCCTCATCGCCTCGCGCACGCACATCGGTAATAATTTGAGAGACTGTATCAAGGACAGATGTATCCGGTTCATCACTAGAAGACAATAAATCCTGAAGTGACGAATCAAAATTTTCTTCGGATGCAGTGAGACGTTTTATCATGTCCCACCGTTTTCAACGATGTCTGCTAATTGATTAATGATCGGTTTGATTAGCGCATTTTTCATCTTCATTGCTGCTTTATTGACGACCAACCTGGAACTGATATCGGCAATATGATCTAGAGTTACTAAGCCATTTGCTTTTAAGGTGTTTCCGGTGTCTACCAGATCGACTATCCAATCAGATAAACCCAAAACAGGGCCAAGCTCCATAGAACCGTATAGCTTGATTATCTCTACTTGTTGTCCACGATCAGCAAAATAATTACGTGTAATATTGGTATATTTACTCACTACACGTGGGCGACCGGTTATTGGTTTGGCATCTTTTAAACCCGCCAACATCATTCGACATTTGGCTATCCCCAAATCAACTGGCTCATAAAGGCTGTCCCCCGAATATTCCATCAATACATCCTTCCCGGCAATTCCCAATTCAGCAGCACCGCGTTCAACATAGGTTGGAACATCCGTAGCCCGTATAATTAAAATTTTAATATTGGGCTGATTTGTATCAAGAATCAGTTTACGAGATTTTTTAGGATCATCCTTAAGGACAATACCGAGCTTAGCGAGTAACGGAACCGCTTCATCGTATATTCGGCCTTTGGAAACGGCGATAGTGATCTTGTCCGACATAATTATATTTGTGGCTTAGTTAAATGTTTGGCTTCGTAAAAATAAAACAGAATACAATAGAAACAAGTTAACTTAAAAAGTTTCCTTGTAAATAAATAAATAGCTTGCTTGAGCCGCCTTAGAAAATGTACTTTAGTCTGGTAAGCGTCGAATATCCGCACCTAATTGGGATAACTTTTCCTCGATTGTCTCATAGCCACGATCTATGTGATAAATACGATCTACTGTTGTATCGCCGTCAGCGACCAGCCCAGCGAGAACCAAACTTGCGGATGCCCTTAAGTCTGTAGCCATTACCGGAGCTCCCGTTAACTGCTCAACACCTTGGGCAATTGTTGTATTACCTTCCAATTTAAGGTCTGCGCCCATTCGTTGTAGTTCATGGACATGCATAAAGCGATTTTCAAATACCGTCTCAGTAATGACGCCTGAGCCTTTTGCAACACTGTTCATCGCCGTAAATTGGGCTTGCATATCAGTAGGAAAGCCGGGAAACGGAGAAGTATGTATATCAACTGCTTTGGGCTTCTTGCCCTGCATATCCAAAGTTATCGCATTGTCTTCTATGTCAATTTTAGCTCCAGCTTCAGTCAATTTTGCCAAGACAGATTCAAGCAAGACAGCTTGTGTATTTCTCAAACGGACTTTACCCCCAGTCATCGCTGCGGCAACTAAATAGGTCCCCGTCTCTATTCTGTCCGGTAGGATGTCATAGTCCGTCCCTTGCAAGGTCTCAACCCCTTCTATCTCTATACGATCAGATCCAGCACCTGATACTTTTGCACCCATCTTATTTAGACAGTTTGCCAGATCCGTCACTTCCGGTTCTCGTGCTGCATTTTCAATTATCGTTAAACCATCAGCCAGAGTTGCTGCCATCATCAGGTTTTCTGTACCCGTAACCGTCACGATATCCAAACTTAGATGAGCACCTTTAAGTCTATCGGCAGTAGCGCGAATATAGCCACCTTCTACTACTATATCAGCACCCATTGCTGCCAATCCCTGAAGGTGAATATTCACTGGTCGCGAACCAATCGCACAACCGCCGGGTAACGATACGTCGGCCTTACCATAGCGTGCGAGTAAAGGACCCAACACTAGAATTGACGCACGCATAGTCTTAACTAATTCATACGGAGCAAAGAAATTTTCGATTTGACTATTATCAATTTCAATACGCATCCGCTCATCAATGGTGACTTGAGAGCCCATGCGACACAGCAGTTCCATCGTTGTGGTTATGTCATGCAAATGAGGGACATTTCCGATATTTACGGATTGATCCGTCAACAGCGTAGCTGAAAGAATAGGAAGAGCCGCATTCTTTGCGCCAGAAATGGAGATCTCGCCATTAAGCGGAGCACCACCGCGGATAAGTAATTTATCCATAATTAATTATTCTTACCTTTATTGTAAGCTAGGGCAGCCAAGACTATTTCTGTTGTTCCCACTCATCTGGACTGAATGTCTGCATGGATAATGCATGGATATCCGTACCCATTTTTTCGCCCAGTGTCTTATAAACCATTTGATGTTGTTGAACCATGTTTTTTCCAGCAAATGATTCACTGATAATGCGCGCCTGAAAATGCGTACCATCATCACCTTCTACAATGATATCGGCATCTGGCAATCCCGCTTCGATAAGTTCTTTGATAATTTGAGGATTCATAAAGTATTCGATTGTTAATTACTGTCTATGATAGTTGAAAATTCGATTCTATAAAGCAAGCAACCGGGCATTGCCCGGTTGCTCAAAAATCAAGTATATGGTGTTGGTTATTTTGAAATAGTACTAGCTAACCTTTCATTTTTGGCAGTGAGTTCGCTGATAAGCGAATCAAATCCGTGTTTCTTGATTTGCGTAGTGAATGATCCTCGGTAAGTAGAGACCAAGCTGACACCGTCAACGGAGACATCAACTACTTTCCATGCATCATTCTTTTGGTGCATGCGGTAGGCAACAGGGAAAGGTTGTGCTCCATCACTTGTCATCTCCGTTTTCACCAAAGCAAGCTTATTTTTTGGATTGATTTCAACTGGATAATATTTAATTTCCTGTCCTGAATATTCAAGTAAGGCGCGAGCATAAGTTCGCACTAATAATGTTTGAAACTGCGTAATGAATTCACTACGTTGTGTTTCACTAGCACTCTTCCAATTTTTACCGAGTACCCATTTAGACATACTGGTAAAATCATAATGAGGTATGACAAGTTCATTCACCACATCATAAATCTTTGATGGATTAGCATCTAATTCTGAACGCTGTGCTTTAATGCGTTCGATAACAGCATCTGCAGTTTGCTTAACGACTGCATCAGGACCTTCCATCGCTGCTTGTGCAACACTGGCGGCCATGCATAGGATCAAAATCAACGAATTTACGACTCTGATTTTCATTGTAATACCTCTAAAAGTTTATATTTAGTCGACCCACTATCGGGCTTAATAGTTCAAACAACCTGTTTTTATCTGCGATTCAGCAGTAGTTATTATTCGTCATTTGGTCGTCCGAAGGCGGTTATTGTAATAACAATATATATCGATGGATAGTACTTATTCTCAATGAATATCTTTAATCCTCTGAAAACTAAAGAAACCTCACAAACCCATTGTTTGACTTTATAAATAAAGCTTAAATCATTGTTTTATATACTATTTCAGCCAAATGGCTTAAGGATTAAGATTAATTTTGGTAATAGTGTCAAACATGCGAACAATGCAATGAACATAGCTAAGGCTGTTAAGAGCCCAAAATATATCGTCGGGATAAAATTCGAGAGTACCAATATCGAGAATCCGATAATAATCGTAATTGCTGTATAGAAAACAGCCTTACCAATATTTGCATGGCAATAATGCATTGTTTTGACGTAATCACCTGTCTTGGGTAGCTCTTCACGGAACCGATATATGTAATGAATACTGTTATCTACCGCAATGCCTATCGTGATAGCAGCAATGGTAATTGTCATCATATCAAGTGGAATTCTGAGCAAACCCATTAAGCCCAGAATAATTGCAGCAGCAAGTATATTCGGGATGATACCAATTATAGCGAGCGTCAAAGAGCGAAATAGAATGACCAACATTAACGCAATACCAGCCATCACAACACCCAAGGTCAATATTTGCGATTTGAATAAACTCTGTAGCATATTATTGTAAAGAACCAGAATCCCGGTGATTTGCACCTTATCTTCGTCAAGACCAATCTTTTCAACCAAGTCTTCCTTGATCTGTTCCAGCAACTCCTTACGTCTTAAATCCTTTAATGAATCCAGAATACGAATACTAATACGCGCTTCATTCGTCTCTTCAGAGACATAAGGCGTAATCATGCTTTCCTTAATCTCATCTGGCATATTTTTACTGAGAATTGCTAATTCAAACGCGTCAAACTCAGCTTCATTGATTTCTTCTCCCACACGAATGATCGATGCAAGTGACAAGACCTTACCAATCGCAGGAAAAGTTTCCAGATGATCATGTACCTGCTTGATCGTGTCTATACGTTCTGGCGTAAACCATATGTCATCCTGACCCTCAGTAAAGGCACCAAACAAGGCATCAAAATCTTCAAACTCACCCTCTTCTGACGAGTCGTCTTCCTCTTCGGGCTCATCTTCAAGATTAATAATAATATCCATGGGTGTCGTGCCGCCCATCTTTTCATCGATTAAACGAAGTCCCTTATAGATTTCAGTACTATCACTAAAATAATTTATAAAACTGTTTTCTACTTCAAGGCGGCTAATACCGTAGGTACTAACGGCAGCAAGAATAACGGTGACTATCAATATTTTATTACCGTGTATTTCAGTCATGCTTGCTAGCTTGGATGTAAATTGGAATTCATCTTTTGAACCCAGCTTTTCGGTTCCTTTAGATAACATTCCTAATATAGATGGAAATAAAATAAACGACGTCAGGAAAGTTACACTTAAACCTATCGTCATCATCCAGCCAAAATCTATTATTGGTTTAATCCCACTTACCACTAATGAGCTGAATGCCATAATGGTTGTTAATGCAGTATATAAGCATGGCCAAACCATTTTGCTCGCCATGGATAATACAAGCTCATGTTGTGATAATTCAGGAAAATCATTAAACAATTGACGATAGCGAACAATAAGGTGCACATTCATCGACATAGTAATGATCAGCATTAACGATATGAAATTTGATGAGATGACGGTGACATGCCAGCCAACCAAACTTAGCAAGCCAATCATAAGTAACCCGGCATAAAAACAACTTAGCAAAGGCAGCATCACCCATCGTAGCTTACGAAATATGATCGAGAGCATACCAACAAGAAAAAGAAACACGCCAACACCAAAGACAATCAAATCATTCTTGATATACGTGATCATGTCATCCGTAATCATTGTGACACCACCCATGTGCAACGTGCCGTATTGCTGATATCTTGAAATAATTTCTCTTACATCAATAATATTGTCGTGATTAACTTTATCGATAACATTTTTCTGTGCCGTATATTCAATTAGTATTTCATCTAATCGCGCCTGTTCTGCTTCTTCAAGACCATCGGCATTAGATTTTATCAACAGCTGGTTACGTTCGCGTTGCAAATCACGAAACTCGGGTTCGTCTTTTAAATTAATTTGTATAGCGGTTGTTTGGCCGTCCTCACTTATTATTAATTCTCTATATATAGGACTATTAAGTACTTCTTGCTTAACCTTATCTAAATCAAGTCCACCACCTTCTATCGTTCGAACGTTATCAGCCACATCGGTTATTGTTCCTTCTATCTGTTTAACTAGTGGTGCATCTACTAAACTAATGACTGAATCAACCGGTTCCAGTGTTCTGAAATCATCACGAATTTTTGTAATCACATCCAATGATGATTGAGAAAAAAGATCTTCTTTTGGTGAAAAAGTAACAAACAAGAAATCCTTGGTTGCATAACGTTCCAATGTCTCCCTGAATAATTTCAAATCTTTATCATCTTCCAACAACAAGGAGTCTGCAGATGCGTCAAGTTTGAAATCCTTTGTTTGCATGGCAAAAAAACCAAGTAATATTGCCATCACTAAACAAACAAGCACGGGTTGTCTTAATACAAGAGATGAATAGACCGATTTAATTAGAGTAATCATTTGAGTAACGTTTATTTTTATTTTTAATATATAGACACTGATAATAACCTGAGAAAAATTCCTCAGTCAGTTCAGCACAAATTTTTTTATTAGAAATCTTCCAGCAGTTCTATTTTATAACCATCAGGATCTTCGACAAAGGCAATAACAGTATCTCCACCCTGCATTGGCCCTGCCTCTCTTACAACGTTGCCACCCAATTCTTTAATCTTGTCGCATGTCTTATAAACATCATCAACACCGATAGCAATATGTCCATATGCATTACCCAGGTCATAGGATTCTGTTCCCCAGTTATGGGTTAATTCCAGGACTGTAGTTTCAGATTCATCACCGTAACCAAGATAGGCTAATGAGAATTCATACTCTGGGTAGTCATGCTTACGCAAAAGCTTCATTCCGATCACATCTTGATAAAACTGCAAAGACTTTTCAAGATTCCCAATTCTCAACATTGTGTGCAACATGCGCATACTCAAATCTCCTCTGGTCCTTAATCTGAAGGCAATATAATACTGCCATCTACTATTTTTTGTATTGTTTCTGCAAATAAAACATGTTCGACCTTTAAAACTTTGGCTGCTAGTGACTCTGATGTCTCATCGGAAGCAATAGATACAGTTTGTTGTGCCAAAATTGCACCTTCATCATATTCTCCATCAACTAAATGGATAGTTACACCGCTCTCTTTCTCTCCAGCAGCAAGGACAGCGCTGTGAACATTAATTCCAAACATCCCTTTTCCACCATGTTTTGGTAGTAAAGAAGGGTGAATATTAATAATTCTGCCTCTATAGTGTGATAACACTCTAGGTCCAATCTTTTTCATAAACCCGGCTAATAACACAAGATCAATATTTTGTTCATTTAATGCATCTAGCATCGCCTTATCCAAGGCGTCAGCTTCAGGGTAGATGCTAGAACCTATATGAGCCGTCTCAATATGCTTACTTTGTGCTGATGCTAGTGCTAATGAATCCTTATTATTACTGATAACAAGTTCAACACTGGCCGCTAACTCACCCCGTTCACAGGCCTCCACAATAGCAATCATATTGCTACCACGCCCGGAAACTAAAATACCAAGTTTTTTCATACTGACCCTGTTTTAAACCCTAATTCTAACAAGCATTGATTCATTTCATTATTTAATTTTTTTGTATTGATATGCCTATTTGTAAACTCACGTCTTATTGGATAGTTCTTTCTTAAGCTATCAAAATATTTCCCTCGTACTTCACGCGGCATACTTAATAGTTCTCTAAGTGCGATAGCATCGCTCCTGACATCATATGTCTGCATTACCGCTAATTGAACAGCAGTATCATCATTGTACTCAATAGCATCTGTTACAGGTTCGGCCGTTAAAACCTGGGCATTATCCAGCATATTATTAGTCATTGTCTGCAAGGCCTTGGCAAGAATATTAGTTGCCTTTAGTTTGCCATCATAACTATACCCTGCAATATGTGGTGTACCGATAAAGGTCTCTTGTAATAAGTTAATATTGATATCTGGCTCAGAGCACCATACATCGAGTATCAATGTGGCCTCTGGGTTAGTTTCTTTAAATAAGCTTAAGGCAGGTTCATCAACCACTTCTCCTCGTGAAGTGTTAATCATTACGACATCCGTTTTTAGCCTGTCCAGAAATGATTTATCAACGAGTCTACTAGTTGGATATTTACCCTCTGTTGTCAGCGGCACATGCACTGTAATAATGTCTGCTTCTAAAATTCGTTCAAGACTAACAAATGAATCTGTTGAACTATGCTCAGCTAATGGGGGATCGTTTAACAAGCATCGCACACCCAGCGATTCCAAAAAACGTTTGACCCTTGAGCCCACCTGACCACAGCCAATGATGCCTACAGTTTTTTCAGTTAAATCGAAATTATTAAATTCAGCCGTTGCGAACAAACTACTCAAGACATATTCGGCAACAGAACGAGCATTACTACCAGGGGCATGGACAAAATTGATATTGGATTTTTTAAGATAGTCGGTATCAATATGGTCAATGCCACTTGTAGCAGAACCGACAAAACTGATATTGGAATTTTTTAAAAGTGATTCATTAACCTGTGTCACCGATCTTACTAATAATACATCGGTGTTCTTAACTGTAGATTGGTCAATAGAGCGTCCATCGACTAACTCTATATCACCAAAACTTGAGAACGTCTCTTCAGCAAGCAGTATTTGTCGATCAGCAACTATTGATAGTGAGGCAGACATGATAGTTATGCTGCTTCAACAACACCTATCAGGGCATAGTATCCAGATCGGCGCCCTCTTTCTGCACCGGCATCAAGTCTTCTCTGGTGATACCTAACGCTAGCGTTACCGGGCTAGCAACAAAGATAGACGAATAGGTTCCGATTAATACACCAATAATCAAAGCTGTTGCGAAACTATGAATTATCTCACCACCAAAGATGAATAATGCGGCTAATACTAATAATGTCGTTAATGAAGTCACTAAGGTTCTACTCAACGTTTGATTTAGTGAAACATTAAATATTTCTACAGAAGTTGCCTCACGCACTTTATGAAAATTTTCACGAACGCGATCAAACACAACAATAGTATCGTTCAAGGAATAACCAATGACAGCAAGAATTGCCGCGAGTACTGTTAAATCAAAATCAAAGTGTGTAATCGAAAATATACCCAATGTGATCAACACATCGTGCACAAGTGCTGCAATTGCACCGACAGCAAAACGCCTTTGAAAACGTAACGCAACATAAATAAAGATGCCCATCAACGCATAGATCATGGCTAAGCCACCATCGTCTTTTAGTTCCTCGCCAACCTGTGGGCCGACAAACTCAATTCTGCGCATTTCAATATTTGCGCCTGTATCCTTAAGTAAGCTTAGTGTTTTATTACTGATATCAGCGTTGTTTAAGCCTTCACTTGGCGGAATTCTTATTAAAACATCGTTAGCCGAACCGAAGTACTGAATAGTGGCATCTTTAAATTCTGAGTTACTTAAGGATGCTCGGATGGTATCTAAATCAACTGACTCCGAATAACCAACTTCTATCAATGTACCGCCGGTAAAATCAATCCCGAAAGTTAAACCTTCCAAAGACATTGAAATAATAGACATGATGATTAGTAAACTGGAAACAACTAAACCCACTTTCCGTTTACTCATAAAGTCAAAATTAAACCGTGTTTTCTGCATTTCCATGATAAATTCTCTACGTGATATATTCTGGATTTAAGTTTGTTATATTTTCAACTTCTCTAAGCGACGTCCGCCATAGATTAAATTGACTAAGCCGCGCGATACCATAATCGCAGTGAACATTGACGACATAATTCCCAATGACAACGTGACAGCGAAACCTTTAATAGGTCCGGTACCGAAACTGAATAAGACTAATGCCGCAATCAAGGTGGTAATATTAGCATCCGCAATCGTTGAGAATGCTTTTTCATAGCCAGAGTGAATACTGGCTTGAGGTGAATTACCGTTACGTATCTCTTCACGTATTCGTTCAAAGATCAATACGTTTGCATCAACGGCCATACCAACCGTTAATACTATTCCGGCAATGCCAGGTAACGTCAGTGTAGCTTGTAGCAATGATAACAAGGCCACAATCAAGACCAGATTTAAAGCAAGCGCAACATTGGCGATGAGACCAAAGACCTTGTAATAAATAGCCATAAACACAAGCACTAGTGCAAAACCAATAAGTACTGAATTAAAACCTTTATCGATATTATCTTGTCCTAAGCTTGGCCCAACGGTGCGTTCTTCTATAATGTAAATTGGTGCTGCTAATGCACCAGCACGAAGTAGTAAAGCAAGTGTTCTTGCTTCTTTTGTCGATTCAAGACCAGTAATTTGAAATCGTTTTCCAAGTTGTTCGCGGATAACTGCTGCATTAATAACTTCTTCTATTACTTCTTTCTTTTCAACTAGCTCACCATTTTCTTCAACGACTTCTACTTTATTTTCTATGAAGACAACCGCGAGTCGTTTACCCACATTGTCGCGCGTCGCAGCGCTCATTCGTTTTGCGCCTTTACCATCGAGGGTAATGGTTACATTGGGTTGCCCACTTAAACCATCGATACCTGATGCCGCATCGATAATTGAGTCGCCAGTGAGCATTACTTGCTTTTCCAACAGGATAGGCAGACCACCACGCTGATAATATAGTTTAGAGCCTGCCGGCACTCGACCATCAACGGCATCTTGTGCAACATGATCTTCATCTACCATCCTGAACTCAAGCGTAGCGGTAGCTCCCAAAATGTTCTTTGCTTTTGCCGTATCTTGCACACCGGGAAGTTGTACTACTACCCGACTGAGGCCTTGTTGTTGAATAACCGGTTCTGCAACACCCAACTCATTTACACGTTTCCTGAGTGTTGTAATATTTTGTTGTAAGGCCAGTTTTTGCGTTTCGAGTACGACTTGTTCTTTTAACTTAACGATCAATTGCGATTCATCACTACCTGCGTCTGGAATTGTGACATCAAGATCCTGAAATTCATCTTCAATTAGCGCTTGTCCACTATTTCGTTCATCATCATTTTTAAAACGAACCAATAAACCACCCGTTTTATGACGTGTAATCGTTTTATAACGCACTTTGTTTTCTCGTAGGATGCTCCGTAAATCGGACATATAACGATCTTCGGCTTTAGAGACTGCCGCTTCCATATCAACTTGCATTAAGAAATGAACACCGCCGCGTAGATCGAGACCCAGAAACATGGGTTCAGCACCAAACTTGGCTAACCAGTCAGGTGTTGCGGGGGCTAAATTGAGCGCAACGGAATAGTTTCTACCTAATGATTCTTCCACAACAGTCTTACCTTTCAGTTGTGTCTCGGTATCATTAAATCGAATTGTCAGAGTTTCCAATGCTACAGTAATTGATTTGTACGGTATCTGAGCCTCTTCCAGTGCCGTGCTAACCTGAAATTCAGTTAATTCACTGATCTCAAACGCGCCAGAGGCAGATATTTGCAGTGATGGATCTTTGTCATACAAGTTTGGCAGTGCAAACAAGACTCCCAATCCAATCAATAAAAGAATAAAACAGTATTTCCAGGGAGAATAACGATTCATGACAATAGCCTACTTAAAAGTAATGTATTTTTAATAATTTAGCTTAAAGAGTTTTGAGTGTGCCTTTTGGCATAACAACAGAAACTGACTGTTTTTGTATCTTCACGTCTGTACCTTCTGCTATTTCTACCAAAAGAAAGTTATCACCAACCTCTTTTATTTTTCCGAGCATGCCGCCATTTGTGGCGATCTCATCACCTTTGGCTAAGGCTGAAACTAGCGCCTTGTGCTGTTTTGCCTGTTTTAGTTGGGGGCGAATAAGAAAAAAGTAAAAAACGGCAAATAATATAATTAGCGGCAGAAAGCTGGCCAAACCAGGTTCCTGTTGTGCGGGCGCTGCCCATGCATTACTGACGAAAAAATCCAACATTAATAAGTTCTCGGAGTTTAAAAAGCGCGCATTATGCCACAAATCCAGTGAGATTTAGTAAAGATAACGCCTTAATTGATTTATGGGGCTAATTATCTGGATTTCAAGGAAACGTCCTTTTTATCTAGCTGAGCTCTAACATCCCAGTTTCAAACAACTGCTGAAATGCCGCCTGTATGCTCTGCAGCATCTGCTCTTGTGCTCCAATCTGTTTTAACTGTTCCAATATCTGCGCGACGCTCATCGTGCCATTTACATGCTGGAATAAAGGTGCGAAGCCTTCACTGAGTTCCATCGTATTGTGCTCGATGACCGGTTCACATTTTGATGCACGACTCAACTTCGCACGCGCAACTAATAATCTCGGCTCTTGTGTTCGTAAAGTCTTCTTTCTGACTGATGCTGATAACCCCGTTTTATTGATATGTCGCCAGAGGCAATCATCATCGACTTTACAAAGACGTTGTTTAACCTTTGTATAAGACTGCGGTAAGACCGACGCGCTGACATAAGCAGCGAGTTTAATCGGTTTATTTATCCAATCTTGTTTCAGTTCCGATTCATTGTCTGGGATATCACCATTATCTAAAACGACTTGTTTCAATGACGCACCCGTCCAGACCATACCCAGTTCTGCTTCCAATATAGCTTTGGCAATATCTCTTTCTGAATCCGATGAAAATGAAAAATTTGAATAGAGCTGACCCAAACGATTGCCGAACACGGTTGCACGTTCAATGGGTTTCGCTTGCATGGTCGTGATGTCGATCAGTCCTTTCAATATTTCGAGACCATTACTAATAGATGAGGTAATACTGAAACTGATGGGGAATGATTTACATAACTGCGACAGGATTAAATCTGCACGCATGTCTGCATCCAATTGCAATGCTTCTGGGCGGATTGCCTTTAAATCGTTTTTCTCAGCCTCATCAAGATTATATTCTTTTAAGGCAATAGTTTGATCATGACAAAATTGATCGCGTAATTCACGATTAAACAAAAGCTCAAACAACACCTGTTCTTGTTGTTCGAAACTCATCCCTTGTTATCCAAACTATTTATCAAATCACTACTCGCACTATGTTCTTTTACGAGTCGACGGATTTTTTTTAGCGTCGGTAACACATTGCTTTCTTGCACACCTTCGCATTCATAGCACACGGCTTTGACATTAGGTAGTTCTGGCAGCATCGACTCGAACATTGCCCATGTTTCATCAAGAATAGTGGTCTCATGTGCATCAACATAAATAGGACCATCAGCCGCTTGTTTTAATCGACCTCCCGCAATATGTATTTCAATAACACGCTCACAAGGTAATTGTTCCATGGCATCTTTTACTTTTCTACCACTCGCCATTTCATAGGACACTAAATGCCCCATGTCTAATAAGATGGCGCAGTCGGTCCGCTCTGCTAGCTCACCAAAAAAAGCAAACAAGTCCATTGAACCGGCATAAAAGGTCAGTGGCGGTGGTTCGACTGCAACGGTGACCGGCACAATCGACTGCACTTCTTTAACGCGTTCAACGGCGCGGTCTAGAGAAGCTTGGTTAAAAACAGGTGGAATAAAATAACCTAGCGATGTTGAATAAGCAGCGCCGGTTTCCCAGAAACAATAGGCGACATCTTGCGCAAACCAGGCAGAGTCTACTGCCGCTATATGTTTCGCTGTTTCTTCAAGCCAATCATTTGAATTTGGATATGAGCCACAAAAATTAATATAAGATGGATGATATAAAACCGGGGCGCCAGCATCATGTACGCGTTCGACTTCATCAATCACGGCATCGACATCAACCAAACCGGCATACTCAACAAAACTCGGGCCACCTTGAGCCTTGACCAGTGTGACTGGATCGGGTTTCGAAGAAAGACTTAAGCTTGCACCCACACCAAGTACCGGGAGTTGTTCAATAATGCTTGCCATTATTATTTACTCTCCTGCTGTCCCTCACGCTTAGCGTAAAAATCAGCAATGAATTCGTCGAGTTGATTTGCGGCAATGGCGTCCCGCATGCCACGCATCAAATACTGATAATAATACAAATTATGAATTGTGTTTAAACGCGAGCCTAAAATTTCATTGGTCTTATCCAAGTGGTGTAAATACGCACGTGAATAATGTTCGCAGGTATAACAACCACAGTTTTCATCAATAGGATATTGATCATAGCGATGAACGGCATTGCGAATTCGGATATCACCAACTTCGGTAAAGAGATGTCCATTACGCGCATTACGTGTTGGCATGACACAATCAAACATATCGATGCCTCGGCGTACCGACTCGACTAAATTTTCTGGCGTACCCACACCCATTAAATAACGTGGCTTTTCTTGTGGCATTCCCGACATAATGTTGTCTAACACTTCCATCATTAGTTCAACCGGCTCACCTACTGATAAACCACCAATTGCATAACCATCAAAACCGATTTCGATTAATCCATTCAGTGATGTTTCTCGTAAATCTTTATGCATGCCACCCTGTACTATGCCGAACAAAGCATTCTTATTATCGCCATGGGCTTGTTTGGATCGTTTCGCCCACCGTAATGACAACTCCATTGATTCACGCACTTCTTTTTCTGTTGCGGGGAACGGCGTGCATTCATCAAAGATCATGACGATATCGGCACCGAGTGTGTGTTGGATCTGGATTGCTTCTTCCGGGCCTAAAAACACCTTAGAGCCATCGATGGGTGATTTGAAGTGTGCACCTTCTTCAGTGATCTTGCGTGACTCAGCCAGACTAAAAACTTGAAAACCACCAGAATCAGTCAATATAGGTTTATCCCAATGCATGAATTCATGCAGACCACCGAATTCTTTAATCACTTCCATGCCAGGACGTAACATCAAATGAAATGTATTGCCGAGAATGATCTCAGCGCCAATGCCGACCAATTCTTCCGGCGTCATGGCCTTTACGGTGCCATAAGTTCCTACCGGCATGAAGGCTGGAGTTTCAATCGTGCCACGAGGAAAGCTTATCTGCCCTCGGCGACTATCGCCGTCTTGTTCTATTAACTTAAATTCCATGACCTAATAATCGTATTAACTATTTTTTAGTAATCAACATGGCATCACCATAACTATAAAACCTATATTGTTCTTTGATGGCATGTTCATAGGCATTTAAAACATTCTCTTGGCCACCAAAGGCACAGACTAACATTAACAAGGTTGATTCTGGCAGATGAAAGTTGGTAAGTAGCATATCAACCACATTGAATTGAAAGCCGGGATAGATAAATATATTAGTATCGCCTTCAAAACTTTTAAGGTTTCCGTCCTTCGCTGCGGTTTCTAAACTTCTGACGACCGTCGTACCCACAGCAAGAATACGTCCACCATTTTTTTTAGTCTCATTGATTTTATCAACCACATCTTGTGGCACAGACATGAATTCACTGTGCATTTCATGTTGTTCAATATCATCAACACGCACTGGCTGAAATGTCCCTGCACCAACGTGCAAGGTTAACTTTGCGTTATCAACACCCTTCTCTTTTAATGCTTCAAGAATATTATCGGTAAAATGCAACCCTGCTGTGGGTGCTGCAACGGCACCGGGCTTTTCTGAAAATACAGTTTGATAACGTTCTTGATCAAGATTTTCATCATCCCTACTTATATAAGGGGGCAATGGCATGTGGCCAAGGCGTGCAAGTAAATCGGTCAACTTTTCCTGGCCTGTATAGTTAAGCAAGAACATACTGCCTTGCCGTCCACTTACCTCGAAATGCGTTTTCTCTTCCAGTATTAAGTGTCCGCCTGCTTTGGGTGATTTGCTGGCACGCAATTGTACTAATAATGTTTGCTCATCCAGAATGCGTTCCAGCATGATCTCGACATTACCGCCTGTCTCCTTTTTCGCGTACAACCGTGCCGGAATAACCCGAGTATCATTCAATATAATTAAATCACCTGAATCCAGGTATTCTGGTAACTGTTTAAATGACGAATCTGAGAAGGTGTTATCTGATGATAGATATAACAAACGGCTGCCATCGCGATCCGCCGCCGGATACTGCGCAATCAACTTATCTGGAAGCTCAAATGTAAAATCACTCGTTAGCATGGCGCGCGATGTTAGCAGAAAAACAGCTTAATGTTTGACCCGGCGCAGACTTTCCTTATACTTGCCGCCTGCTTATCTGTACTTCAAAGCCGGGGTGGCGGAATTGGTAGACGCGCCGGATTCAAAATCCGGTTTCTTCGGAAGTGCGAGTTCGATTCTCGCTCTCGGCACCATTTATTCAGGCGTTATTGTTTCAAGAATAATACCGTTTGTATCTTCAACAAGAGTTGTTATTAATGCTAGCTGTTTTAATAGTAATATTTTATCAATAGAACGTAACACAATATTTACGCCTAATTTGCCACGCTTAAAGTAGGGATAACTACCGATGCTCACCTCTGTACAGTCATCCTGAATTTTACTCATCCCTTCTGCAAGTTTACTCTCAGTCAAATTTGTACTGACACTCGCTGTTAATATCGGAGGGCCACCAATAAGTCTATCTGCTAAACCATCGAGCATCGCTTGCATAATTTCAGGAACACCCGCCATGATGAAAACATTTTCAATTTGTATACCAGGTGCGCCACTAACCGGATTATCAATAAGCGTTGCGCCTTCCGGAATATCAGCCATTTTTAATCGTGCTTCGGTTAAGTTTCCCGGATCATAATAGCCTTCCATAGTGGCAACTGCATCCGGATGTCGTATAAGTTTTAATGAAAATGCCTTTGCAATAGATGCGGTGGTTATATCGTCATGTGTTGGCCCTATACCACCCGTAGTAAAAACATAATCAAATTTATCTGAATACGATCTTACTCTTTCAATGATTGTGCTTTCATCATCAGGAATAACGATAACTTCAGCTAGTTCAATCCCAAGCTTTTCAAGATTTTTACCTATGTATGCAATATTTAAATCTTGTGTACGGCCTGACAATATTTCATTGCCAATAATAATAACACCCGCCGTTTTTTGTATTTCGTTATCAGGCAATATATTGCTCTAGTAGATGAAATGAGGAGTTTAGAATACTACATTCGGATGAATACAAGAATGCCTCTTAAAAAGACCTGACAAAAACTAATTGAGATGAGCTGCGGCAAGGCTAGCAAGTTACATTAAGCAGCTTGTACTGGGATATGATCTTTTATACGTGTGATATTGTTTTCTGCGTCAAGATAAATCAATGTTGGTTTAAACTTGCTTACCTCGTTTTCGTTTATTCTGCCATAGGCACAAATAATAACGCGATCGCCAGGGTTAGCTTTATGCGCCGCCGCACCGTTTACTGAGATAATGCGTGAATTATCTTCAGCTCGAATTGCGTATGTGGTGAATCGCTCACCATTGGTAATATTATAGATATCAATTTGCTCGTATTCATGGATTCCAGCTTTATCAAGCAAGACGCCATCTATGGCACAAGACCCATCGTATTCAAGTTCAGCATGTGTAACACAGGCCTGATGTAATTTTGTTTTTAAAACCGTTATTTCCATAATTTTCTATACGCTTGTCGATTTAAATCCGGATATTACCCGAGATCGAAAGGAGGTCAATCATAGGATTGCACTGCAACATTGTCAATTAATCGGGCTTTTCCTAGCCATGCCGCTGCTAGTATCACAAGTTCTTGATTTATAGGCGTTTTTAGTGTTTTTGAATCGCATATACTGAAATATTCCGGATTAAATCCAGCTTCTTTTAATGATGAAATCGCATTTTTTTCAAGATTTTCATAATTTGATTCGCCTTTTTTTAGTGACTCAGCTACCTCCATTATAGCTTTAAAGAGTAATGGCGCTTTCTGGCGTTCAGCCTCATTTAGATACGCATTACGGGAACTCATTGCTAACCCATCCGTTTCACGCATTGTAGCTGCTCCATAAATATCTATGGGTAAATTAAGGTTTTTTACCAAACTACGTATAACTAATAATTGCTGAAAATCCTTTTCACCAAAAACGGCAATATCCGGCTGTACCATATTGAATAGTTTACATACTACCGTTGCGACACCTTTGAAATGTCCGGGCCGATATTCACCACAATAGATTGAATCAAGCTCGGGCACGATCACTTCTGTTGTGATCTGAACATCATTAGGATAAACCTCATCCATGTCAGGCATAAAGACAAGGTCGACATTTAACTGTTTCAAATATTCAAGATCTGCATCTAATGTACGTGGATAGTTTTCAAAATCCTCGCCGGCAACAAATTGCGTTGGATTCACAAAAATACTAACGACAACATAGTCTGCTAATGATTGTGCCTGTTTTACTAGTGAGAGATGTCCTTGATGTAAATTACCCATAGTAGGAACCAGGGCAATTTTTTTATCGCTTTTAAGGACAGAACCTAACTTTTCCCGAAGTACGTTAATTTTTTCTATTAATTTCATTATTAGTATGAATGCGATGCGCTCGGAAAAGAGTTATTTTTAACTGCTGCAACGTAATCCTTTATTGCATCGGCTATCGATCCTTTGCCAACAAGAAAATCCTTTGAAAATTTAAATTCCTTATCACTTAAACCAAGCATGTCATACACCACCAAGACTTGCCCGTCGCAATCTCCACCTGCACCGATTCCAATAACCGGAATATCTAACATGTCACTGACTTCTGCAGCTACTATAGCTGGCACACACTCCAGCACTAAACAGTCTGCACCACATGCTTGTAACGATATGGCATCTTGCTTGAGCTTTTGTGCTTCAGCTTCCGTCTTCGCTTGTACTCGATAACCACCTAATTCGTGGATAGACTGTGGCATCAAGCCAAGATGACCACAAACAGGTATGCCATCTTGTGTTATCTTTGAAACGGCTTCGCTTACTTCTTCCCCGCCTTCCAATTTAACCATATCTGCATTACCTTCACTGACCAAACGCCGTGCGTTATCCATCGCCTGTGTTGCTGAGGTATAACTTTTGTATGGCATATCACTTATGACGAAGGCACGTTGACACGCTTTGCTTACTAAACGCGTGTGATAAATCATATCTGTCATGGTTACTTTTAATGTTGTCTCATCTCCATGCAAAACCATGCCGAGAGAATCACCAACAAGTAATACATCGACCCCTGATTCGTCTTGTAATTTTGCAAAGCTGGCATCATATGAAGTCAGACAAGCGATCTTTTCGCCAGTTGATTTCATTTGTTTTAATGTCGTTATGGTAGTTTTCTGCGTCATAATTCAATCGGGTTGAAATAGTGCTTGCCCGGGGAAAGATGTTTGATGTGTTCTAGTAAAAGATTATAGTCTCTGTCATTACCCGATAGATCAAAATCATTTGTGTTTACAATTAGCAATGGTGCTGTTGTGTAATGATAAAAAAACTCGACATACGTCTCTGATATCTTTTTAAGATAATTTCGGTTCATTGGCCGTTCATAGTCATGACCACGTTCAATTATGCGTTGCATTAATATATCTATTGGGGCTTGTAGATAAATTACAAGATCGGGAACAGGTGCGTCCAGAGTTAGCCGGTCATAGACTTGGTGATATAACGCTAGTTCATCATCATCCAGGGTAACCGAGGCAAATAACTTATCCTTCTCAATCAAGAAATCTGATACCTGAACGGGTTTAAACATATCCGTTTGACGCAAAGCTTCAAGTTGTTTGGCACGCTGAAATAAAAAGAAGAGTTGCGTAGGTAGGGCAACTGATTTTGGATCGGCATAAAAACGCGGTAAAAATGGGTTTTCTGCTGCAAGCTCCAACATCAATTCAGTATCAAAAGTTTTTGCTAATCGTTTTGCTAATGTTGTCTTACCTACGCCAATCGGTCCTTCAACAACTATATAATCCGGATGACCCTGCTTCATGGCATTACCTTCAATCCGGCTATATCTAATTTCGAAATTAAATCATTCACGAGGCCTTTTTCTGGAATAACACAGTCTGGCTCAATTTCGGCTAGAGGTACTAATACAAAAGGACGGTTACATATCTCCGAATGAGGAACGGTTAATCTTTCATTTTTAATAATTTGATCACCAAACAATAATATATCCAGATCCAGTGTTCTTGGACCCCAGTGCTGCTTACGTTCCCGACCATGATCATTTTCAATCGTTTGCAAACTATTCAGTAACTCTGTCGCATTAAGATCTGTTTCAAGCTTCACCACCGCGTTGATATAGTCACCCTGATCTTGCGGACCAACAGGTTTACTTTCATATAGAGAGGATGCGCTAATCATTTGTGTAGATTGTATCTCTCCAAGCGCTTCTATGGCAGAGGCAATATTCTGCTTAGGTGATACAAAATCTCCTCCTAGGTTACTACCCAGGCCGATATACGCAATAATCATGAATCAGTTGAATTATTTTTTCTGCTTTTACGCGGACGTCGCCGTGATCGTGGTTTATGATATCCAGACTTTATTTTATCTTTACCAGCCAGAGGTTCCTCCAGTTGTTCTTTTGTCCAATAATCGACAAATTCACCGAGTGGTTCTCCCGCCTGAGCACGTAATAATAGAAAATCAAAAGCAGCTCTAAATTTTGGATGCATTAATACCCGTATTGCCCGCTTTTTAATCTTTTTTAACCTGACTTGTAAGGTCCAAATATCTCGCGCCATATGTGTGAATCGACGCGGCATTGCGGTACTTAAAATTTGTCTCGAAATTACTGTATCGCCAGCCAGCTGCACTGCTTCCATTTCTGATAGACCATTAGCGATATGTTCATCAGCGATAACCCGCATTGGTTCCCATAATAACGCTGCTAATAAAAAACCAGGTGCAACTGTATTACCCTCATTGATCCTTTGGTCTGTGTTTTTCAACGCCTGCATAATAAAAGTATGCGGATAATCCCTTTCCTGTGTATCCAATAATGTATCTGTCTGTGGAAACAGATACTGAAATAAATTGTAATGTCGCAACGACTCGAAAGTTTGCAGGGCACTACCACCCATAAACAACTTAAGCATTTCTTCAAATAAACGAGCCGCCGGAATATCTTTTAGTAACGCTGCATACTCACCAATAGGTTTTTCTGCTTCCGGGTGGATATTCAAGCCAAGTTTAGATGAAAACCGAATGGCACGAAGCATTCGTACAGGATCTTCGATATAACGTTGCGCCGGATCGCCAATCAACCTTAATTGACCGGCTTCAAGATCTTTTACACCACCAACATAATCAACGATTGAAAAGTCCTTGATATTGTAGAACAAGGCATTGATGGTGAAATCACGTCGCCAAACGTCATCATCAATATCACCATACACATTGTCACGAATTATCCTGCCCTCTTCTGTTTGGCCAGCCCCTTGATCAGTGACATGGTGAGGTGCTCGAAATGTTGATACCTCGATCAATTCATCACCAAAACGGACATGCGCCAAACGAAACCGACGACCAATTAATCGACAGTTACGAAATAACTCCCTTATCTGCTCAGGTTTTGCATCAGTTACAACATCAAAGTCCTTGGGCTCTCTGCCTAACAAGATATCGCGTACGCCACCACCGACTAAATAAGCCTTGTACTCCGCATTTTTTAAGCGATATAGCACCTTCAGAGCATTTTCACTAATTGCTGAACGAGATATCGTGTGTTGATCACGCGTAATTATCGTCGGCTTTATCTTAAGCTTGGCGACCTTTTTGGATTTATCAGGGATTGTCATTTAAAATTTTTCTATATGAGGGCATCTTATTGTTGCCTATAATAACGCAGTTCAATATCCATTGCTCCCTTCGTCTAGTGGCCTAGGACGTCGCCCTCTCACGGCGAAAACACGAGTTCGAGTCTCGTAGGGAGCACCACAATAATAATCAGTATTTATAAATTGAATATAGAAGATAAAATTCCTTGCAATCTTTTGCGTCGGCTTGCCGCAATATTCTATGATTGCTTATTGCTGTCCGCCGTTCTGTTAGTTGCCACCGCCATCTTAATGCCATTAAGCGGTGGCAATGCGATTGAAAGCGGCAATCTATTCTACAACGTCTTTCTATTATTAATTAGCTACTTGTATTTCGGTTGGCATTGGGTAAAAGGTGGACAAACATTAGGCATGCGTAGCTGGCGTATTTTTGTCATTAACGAATCGATGCAAAAACCAAACTGGAAACAGGTAACACTTAGATTCTTCTCCGCATTATTATCTTTATCGTTACTTGGGCTTGGTTTCCTCTGGTCTTTATTTGATAAAAACAAACTCGCTCTGCACGACCATCTTTCAAAGACCAGGTTAATTACACACACTAATCATTCAAAATAAACTACTGTTGCCTAAGCCACAGAGAAAAACAAAAAACTAAATCAAGAACAAGTATCAAATAGAGGTAAGCGTGGAGAGTAATCCTAACAAGGTTACATTTCTTTTTTGTTCTTTCGATCTTTTGAATAAGTAAAAGCGACTAACAAAATCAAAACATAGCTTAATAACTCTGATGCTTCTTCAAGAAACACGTTGTGTGAAAGGGAATGTGCATCCTCAAAATATTCGCCAACGAAAAGAAGTATCCCCGCCGTGATGATCAAAACACCATCAATGGATAAAAGAAAGTCTCTCAGAACGGTTTTGTAATGTGTAATATTATATATTGCATAGAAGAGTATGCTAATAAACCCAGTAGCGACTAGCACATTACGACCTATACCAGACCCAATGTATATTAGTATGTTTGGGATATTAAAATCTTCGACATCAACTTCTCTAAGAATAAAGCTAAGACAAAGAAAAGCGAAAAATAAAAGAAGTAATTTATCAGTTCTTTTTTGGTATGCGATAGGTAAGAAAAAGATAAGCCCAGCGAGCGCTAAGATGAACACCTGCGCATTTTCAAGAAATCTATTCTCTGCATAAATAGACGTCTGATTAAGAACATAGACCGAATAACCAACGTAATAAAGCAACCCTAGAAATATAATTATAATTATGATGTTTCTTGTATTTATGTAATTCTTGATCATCATTTCCATTTTATTAGTTTTATATTTTCTCATTCGTAGCAAGCTGCAGGGATTAAAACGCAGACAGATTAATGTGGCTATTACTTTAAGCTTTGCAAGTGTAGAGGCTTTATCTAACCCATTTTGTTTATCCCAGCGTAAAGGGAGCATGTAAACAATTAGATATACCGCTTAATAACTCCTGCTGAGCCTGTAATAGATATAAAATAAAATCACTATCGTTGGCGCACAAACACTAAGAAATGCAGGTGCACCGTACACAATACCGAGATGTCCGCTTACTTGATTTATTAAATGAAAAGTAATGCCGATTAATGCACCAATAAAAACACGTTGGCCCAGTCCCATTGGCCGTCCCTCGCACCTGACAACACAGATGGACAACAAGGTCATCGCAATAATTGAAAATGGACTGATTAATTTTGACCAAAAAGCTTGTACATATTGTTTGCTACTTTGATTGTTTGCCTTGAGATAATCGATATAGTTTAGCAAACCTAAGAAAGACAAATAACGTGGCTTGATGGTTACCATATTAATAACCTCTGGACTTAACAATGCTTCCCACTCAGCAGTCTTGTAGTGATTGTTTGTTACTTGTTCTTCTGTAATCTCAGTTTTTAAAATATCATGCAACACCCATTTGTCTTGATCATATTCTGCGTGTTTTGCATAGATGCTCGACCTTAGTTTATGTTCTTTATCAAATTCATAAATGTAGATTCCCTCAACACGATCTCCCGGAAGTATCTTTCTTATATTGATGTAATTGTCACCATCGCGTGACCAAAACCCGTGTTTGGTTTTCATTGAAATTTGCTTGGTCAATGCAATCGAGCGTTTCTGTTGCGCTGCCTGTTCCGTTACTGGCGCAATGACTTCTCCAATTAATATACTGATAATAACAAAGACCAAGCCAGTCTTAATTAATGAATAGGCCAACTGCCCCTGTGATACTCCTGACGTACGTATAACAGCCAGTTCAGATGTGTTTGCCAACATCCCCAATGCAGCCATACTGCCAATGACAGTCGCTATCGGGAAAAGCTCATAGCTCAATCGTGGAACCGTTAGTAATACATATTGTATGGCCTCGCTCACACCGTAATTACCGCGACCTGTACTATCAAGTTGGTCGACTAGGGAGAAAAATGAAAAAACCGCGACCAGTGCAAACAAAGTTAATACGCTGGTTATGAGTATGCTTCGGCCTATGTATCGATCAAGAATCATTTATTTCAGGATCCGTCTGCTGGAATAAATTGATGTTCATCTTCATCTTTTTTCATGTATCGATATCCTGGCAAATAATAAAATGTCAGTAATACGGCTATTAATATTATGTGTACCCACCACAAACCAATAAATCCGGGTATAACATCTCGGCTAAGTAAGGTTTTTGCAATACCGAGTAAATTGCTATAGATGAGATAAATTGAGATGCCTATTACAAATGGCATGTATCTACGTTCGCTTGTATGAGATTGAATGATTAATATTGCGAGTAACGACAATAACAAACAAGACAGAATTAATGATATACGCCATTGAAACTCGGCTTGATGAACCTTGTTGTCAGAGCCCATTATTTCAGCCGTTAATAACGCTCCTGTCCTTGCGCCAGCAGCATTAGTCTCTGCACTCTCTGTAAGAATCGCGTATTTTTCATATTCAGTTATCTGATAATCAAGTAAACCTGGCTCCGCTACATAGCGTCGCCCAGCACTGAAGACGATATATTTATTCCCTGATTTTTTATCTACTTTAAAACGAGCGCTATCAGAGGTTAGAACACCAAGGTTTGCGTTTTGCCTCACTTGCAGAAAGACCTCTTTCATTGAAAGATTATCTGCTGATGGCTTCTGAACGTATACGACACGATCGCCTTTACTGAACTCCTTAAACTGGCCGGCTTTAATCCCTGAAATATCAGATTCCTGTTTGGCTCTCTCTTTCAGGTTATGTAACCCTTGTTCTGCCCAAGGTGCAAAATAAAGAGTTATTGCAGACACAAACAAGCAAAACATCAATGCAAAGCGGAACACCACGCCAATTTGAAAAAGCTTACTTACGCCAGACGCGGCCAGTATCACCAGCTCTCTATCACTAGACATACGCAAAAAGGTGAGCAACATGCCTACAAGTATCGAAATCGGTAAAATTTTTGGCAATGTCGCTAACATCTTGTAAGCCAACATTAAGAACACCATATCTGCCGGTAAACTGCCTTCAGCCGCATCTGCAAGAAAACCAACGAAACGATTACTGGCAATAACAAGGATAAGCAAACTGAGTATCCACAATAGTTTTTGCAACAACTCCCTGTAGATGTAGTGCTGGATAATCACAATTCTGGCCTCATACTAAAACTCGGCTTTGATTAGTTGAAGATAAATGAATAAACTTGACTAAAATTACGGTTTTTATCATTTTTCACTGTTTTTAACAAAAAACGAAGCGATTATGACACGCTTGATGTCAAAGTGCAGAATAAATTAACCAAACAGTAATCGACAAAAAGTTATTAATAACCTTGGAGCTGGTATGGATTTCAATATTAAAAGTGGTAACCCTGAAAAACAACGAACAGCTTGCGTAATTGTTGGAATCTTTGAATCCCGTCGACTTTCAACTGCGGCTAAAGCCATTGATGCTGTTAGTAAAAAGTACCTGTCAAACCTGATTCGTCGTGGCGATATGGATGGCAATAAAGGCCAGTCTTTATTACTACACAATGTCCCGGGCATGATTGCCGATCGTGTGCTGTTGATCGGTTGTGGTAAAGAAAGAGAAATTGATGAACGAAACTACCGCACAATCATAGCGAATAGTATACAAGCATTGAATAACACAGGCTCTTTGGATGGCGTTAACTATCTTAGCGAATTATCGATAAAAGGGCGTGATCATCACTGGAAAATCAGACAGGCAGTTCAAGTTGCAGAACACAGCTTGTATCAATTCGATGAATTAAAAACAAAGAAGAAAGCGAACAGAAGGCCATTACGAAAAATCACATTTACCGTACCAACACGTCGTGAATTGCCACAAGGCGAAATTGCTATGCGAGAAGGTCGAGCTATTGCCAATGGCATTAAATTTACCCGTGACCTTGCTAATAGACCGTCTAATGTGTGCACACCAACTTATCTTGCACAACAAGCAACTACATTAGGCAAAGGACATCGTTCACTTACGATCGATATATTAGAAGAAGCCGATATGAAAAAACTGGGCATGGGATCCTTGCTCTCTGTATCTCAAGGTTCCGCCAGACCAGCAAAATTAATAACACTGGAATATAAAGGATCTAAAAAAGCACAAAAACCGATCGTCCTGGTTGGAAAAGCCGTTACCTTTGATACTGGCGGCATATCACTGAAGCCCGGCTCAGCAATGGATGAAATGAAATACGATATGTGTGGCGGTGCCAGTGTTTTTGGCACAATTTCCGCAGTGGCAGAATTAGGCTTGCCAATAAATGTTGTGGGTATCATTCCTGCTGTTGAAAATATGCCAAGTAGCACGGCGACCAATCCGGGAGATATCTTTACCAGTATGTCAGGTCAAACCATCGAAGTGCTCAATACTGATGCCGAAGGTAGATTAATATTATGCGATGCCATTACTTACAGCGAACGCTTTAACCCTGAAGTCGTTATTGATATAGCGACCCTGACTGGCGCATGTGTAATTGCCCTGGGAAAACATGCAACAGGTCTATTGAGTAATCACAATCCATTAGCGAGAGAATTACTCAATGCTGGGGATGAGTCCGGCGACCGTGCCTGGCAACTGCCATTATGGGATGAATATCAACAACAATTGAGTAGCCCGTTTGCAGATATCGCTAATATAGGTGGCAGAGATGCAGGTACAATAACAGCAGCCTGTTTTCTTTCACGCTTTGCAGAAAAGTATCATTGGGCTCATCTGGATATTGCTGGCACAGGCTGGATTTCAGGAAGCAATAAAGGGGCAACTGGACGCCCAGTTTCATTATTGATGCAATATATCCTTAATCAAACTAAGTAAAATTGAGGTTAATTTAAAGTGTCACGTGTTGACTTTTACATCTTGTCTGATGGGAACAGTGTAGACAGGTTCGCCTGTTCCATTGCAAGCAAGGCCTGGACAAGTGGTAACCGAGTACACATCCATACGCAATCTGAAGAAAATGCGTCAAAGTTTGATGACTTACTCTGGGTGCATAAAGATATCAGTTTCATACCACACGAAATATTTGATGGGAATATCAATGATGAAACTCCCGTTACGATTGGCCATGGCAACGATTATCCAAGCCAATCACAAGTAATGATAAATCTTGGTTCTGATATTCCAGGCTTCGCACCCAGTTTCGATAGGGTAATTGAAATTGTCGGCGGTAATGAATCAAATAAACAATTAGCTCGTCAACGATATCGTCAATATAAAGAAGCTGATTACGAAGTACATGATCACAAGATTGAAAACCTGACAGAATAATGATTGATTCTTCTCATACCCCACCAAAACCATTATCTGATTCGGATCGGAATAATCTGGTTAATCGAATCGATGAACTAGAACAACTTCTAGCGAAAAAAAAGACAGAATCTAAACAAGCAAAACTACCACGTTTAAAAGTAGGTACAGATGGTATTCCTGTTTTAGTCGATCTCTTCACTCAAGATGAGCTGAAACAAGATCTAGAACAGACTTTTAAAGAAATTGATAAAGACGACCAGCTTATTAATGACATCATAGAGAAAGTAGACAAAGAAATATCTGAGGACCTGGATGAATTAATTCTCATGCTTAAGGACAGCATCATTGATGAAGTAAAAACACGACTAATCAAAGAATTTCAAACCAAAAAAGACACCGTAGACAAAAAGGAATAACTGGCAAACCCCTAATAAAGATTGCCCTAAACGGTCTCCTTGTGGACAATACGCCTCCCAATAATAGGGCTTTATCAATTAGCCCGTAATAATATTTGTTATAAAGATGGATAAAACCTATAAGCCCGAAACAATAGAAGCCAGTTGCTACGAGAATTGGGAGAAGAAAAACTACTTCGCGCCAAGAAATGATAGTCAGGGCGGCGACGATACCTATTGCATTATGTTGCCACCACCTAATGTGACAGGGAGCTTGCACATGGGGCATGCATTCCAACAGACATTGATGGATGTTTTGACACGTTATCATCGTATGAATGGCAATGACACCTTATGGCAATGTGGTACCGATCATGCTGGCATAGCCACGCAGATGGTTGTTGAGCGACAACTCCAGCAAAAAGAGATCTCACGTCATGACCTCGGCCGAGAAAAATTTATTGAAGCCGTTTGGGATTGGAAAGAACATTCGGGCAATACCATAACGCGCCAATCACGCCGACTTGGCACATCAATGGACTGGTCACGTGAGCGTTTCACCATGGATGATGGTCTTTCAGAAGCAGTCAAAGATGTCTTTGTCCGCTTACATGATGAAGGCTTAATTTATCGGGGTAAACGACTGGTCAACTGGGACCCGGTATTACATACGGCTATATCCGATCTCGAAGTCATTTCTGAAGAAGAAAATGGTCATCTTTGGCACATGCGTTATCCATTGAAAACGCCTGTTGATGGACTCGAATATATTGTAGTCGCGACTACAAGACCAGAAACTATGTTGGGCGATGCCGCTGTTGCAGTACATCCTGATGATGACCGATATAAGAACCTTGTAGGTCAGGAAGTTTTGCTTCCTTTAACTGACCGTACATTACCTGTAATAGCCGATGATTATGTCGACCCGGAATTCGGTACTGGCTGTGTCAAGATAACTCCCGCACACGATTTCAATGATTATGAAATGGGCGAACGGCATAATCTTGAAAAGATAAATATTTTTACGATTGATGCTGCAATTAACGATGAGGCTCCAGAAAAGTACCGTGGCATGGATCGTTACGAAGCACGAAAACAAATCGTTTCAGATCTTGAGCAACAGGACTTACTCGAAAAAATCGATGACCATAAATTAATGGTGCCACGTGGTGACCGTTCACACGCCGTTGTCGAACCATATCTAACCGATCAATGGTATGTAAAGATCCAGCCGCTAGCTGATCCTGCTATCAAAGCAGTAAAAGATGGTGACATTAAATTCGTACCCGCAAACTGGGACAAGACCTATTTTGAATGGATGAATAATATTCAAGATTGGTGTATCAGCCGTCAACTCTGGTGGGGTCACCGTATCCCGGCCTGGTATGACGATGAAGGTAATGTTTATGTTGGCCACGATGAGGCTACTGTCAGAGAGAAAAACAATCTGGGTGATATCAATCTCAAACAGGATGAAGATGTGCTCGATACATGGTTCTCTTCTGCCTTATGGCCCTTCTCTACTTTGGGCTGGCCAGAGAAGACACCTGAACTGGATAAATTCTACCCGACTAATGTTTTAGTTACAGGCTTTGACATCATCTTCTTTTGGGTCGCGCGCATGATTATGTTTGGGCTTAAGTTTATGGACGATGTGCCTTTCAAAGAAGTCTATATCCATGGATTGGTTCGCGACGGCGAAGGTCAGAAGATGTCCAAGTCTAAAGGTAATGTGCTTGACCCGATCGACTTGATCGATGGAATTGAACTTGAAGAACTGATCAGCAAACGTACAAGTGGAATGATGCAGCCACAGATGGCAGCAAAAATTGAAAAAGCAACGCGTAAACACTTTCCCGATGGAATCGAGTCATATGGAACTGACTCATTGCGATTTACATTTGCGTCATTGGCAACGCAAGGCCGGTTTATTAATTTTGAAACCGGGCGAATCCAGGGTTATAGAAACTTTTGTAATAAGCTGTGGAATGCGGCGCGCTATGTCATAAGTAATGTCGAAGCTCAATCTATTAAAGTCAATGAAGGCGATATGGAGTTTGGATTAGCTGAACGCTGGATAACGAGTAAATTATCTGATGCCGTCTCAGCAACGCATGAAGGCATGGAAACCTATCGTTTTGATCTTGCCTCACAAGCACTCTATGAGTTCACTTGGGATGAATACTGTGATTGGTATATTGAGTTATCCAAGACAACATTAAATAGCACTGAGGCAAGCGAAGCAGAAAAACGCGGCACACTTTATACACTATTAAATGTACTTGAGACCTTGCAACGCGCATTACATCCTTTCATACCTTTTATCACCGAAGAGCTTTGGCATCGAGTAGCAGCCCTACTAGATAAAAAAGGAGACAGCGTCATGCTTGAGGCTTTCCCAAAGCAAGATGAACTCGAAACCGATAAGAATGCTGTAGAACAAATCGAATGGATTAAATCATTTATTATGGGCGTGCGTCGTATTCGAGCAGAACGTGATATATCACCAGGAAAATCACTAACTGTCTTTGTTCGAGACGGAAGCCCTAACGAACACGAATGGTTAGAAAAGCACAAAACCTATTTAGAGACACTGGGTAGGATCGAGTCTATTAATATAACTGATACTGAAATGGATGATGCCGTCATGGCCTTGGCAGGTGACATGACATTGTTGGTGCCATTAGCTGATTTCATCGATCCGGAGGCTGAAAAAAAGCGACTAGAGAGTACAATAGCCAAATTGCAAAAAGAAAAGGCCGGCATGGAAGGTAAATTAAATAACAAAAGCTTTGTTGAACGTGCACCCGCAGATGTAGTCGAAGGTGTTAAACAAAAACTTGCTGATAAAATAAATGAAATTAAAACCTTTGAGACTCAGCTTCAATCAATATTAAAACTAATAGATAATTAATGTTTGCAACAATTAAAGAAGAAATCGACGTTGTCTTTGAGCGTGATCCTGCAGCACGTTCAATACTGGAAACGATCTTCACCTGCCCTGGATTTCAAGCCATTATCTTGCACCGTTTTAATCATTGGCTGTGGAATAAAAAATTATTTTTCATCGCGCGATTAATGGCTCACTTTGCTCGTTTCATTACCGGCATTGAAATTCATCCTGGCGCACAAATTGGAAGACGCTTTTTTATCGATCATGGGATGGGGATTGTTATCGGTGAAACTTCAGAAGTTGGTGATGATGTATCAATTTATCATGGTGTAACGCTTGGCGGCACTACCTGGAATAAAGGCAAACGCCACCCCACATTAGAGAACAATGTTGTCATTGGTGCTGGTGCGAAAATTTTAGGTCCAATTACACTTGGTACTGGCACACGTGTTGGTTGTAATGCCGTTGTTGTTAAAGACACGCCAGAATGCGCAACTGTTGTTGGCGTTCCGGGTCATATCATTGTGAAACGTTCAGATGATGATAAAGATGCTCAACGTGAAGCCATGGCAAAGAAGATTGGTTTCACTGCTTATGCCGAAAGTAAAGACATGCCGGATCCAGTACAAAATGGACTGGAATCAGTATTAGATCACCTACATCAGGTGGAAAAAGAATTAGAAGAGCTTAAAAAGAAATAATTTTGGATAGACATATGACTAGTGAAAAAGACCCGAGTATATTTCAAATTGCATTTAGCCTATTGGCCTCTTTCTTTGGCGTTCAATCACAAGAAAACATGGATCGCGATGAAGCCTATATAGAAAAAAATGGTATTAAAGTCTATGTCATCATGGGCTTCTTTTTAGTCTTTTGCCTACTTATTACCCTCTTTGGAATAGTCCAAATAATCTTGCATTACGTTCAATAATAGCCATAACTCTTCAGTTTTTACTCTTTCCCGAAAGCCCTTAACGTATTGATTTAATTGTCAATATTGACGCAGAACTATACTTGAGTAATTTTGTCTGATATATACTTGACTAAAACAGTTGGTTATGTGAACCTTGCCGACCCAAATATGGGCAAAGCTAGAGATATAGACGATGAAAATGACAACCAAAGGCCGTTATGCAGTAACTGCAATCCTCGATGTGGCGTTACATGATAGTAACGGTCCCGTGAATCTTGCGGACATTTCTCAACGCCAGGATATATCGCTGACATACCTTGAACAGCTATTCAGTAAATTAAAAAAGAATGGCCTTGTAGAAAGTGCACGTGGTCCCGGTGGAGGTTATCGTTTGGCCTTACCCGCAGACGAAATTACCGTTGCCAAGGTTATCTATTCTGTCGATGAACCGATTGATGTCACTCGATGCCGCGGGAAGCAAAACTGCCAGGGCGACCTACGTTGTCTAACGCACGACCTTTGGATGGAATTAAATATGCACATTTCAGGCTTTTTGAATGGGCTTACATTAGACGATTTGATCAAACGCAATAACGTTAAACAAGTATCTGAACGACAAGACGTCATCATGATGCAATTACAAAGTTGAAAAATATTATGACCTCTGAAACAACAATTAATCTGACTGATAGTGCTAAACAACATATAGAAGGTGTCTTGGCCAAAGATGCTGATGGCATTGGTTTGCGCGTTGGCGTTAAAACAACCGGCTGTTCTGGTTACCAATATGTTATTGAAACAGCCAAGGCAATAAATGAAGGCGATAAGACGCTTGAGTCAAATGGCATCAAGATCATTATTGATGACCAAAGCCTACGCTATCTCTCGGGAACAGAACTCGACTTTGTACGCGAAGGATTAAATGCCGGCTTTAAATTTAATAATCCCAATGTAGAAGAATCTTGTGGCTGTGGTGAGAGCTTTAGCCTTAAAGAAGGAATGGGAACCTAGAGCAATGGCATCTAATACCGAAAATGTAGAAGACCTTGTAAGCAAAGACTATGAGCACGGGTTTGTAACTGATATAGATACCGATACCGTATTACCGGGTCTCAGCGAAGAGACCATTGCATTTATCTCGAAAAAGAAAGAAGAACCAGAATGGTTACTTGAATGGCGACTTAAAGCATATCGCCATTGGTTAACCATGGAGGACCCAACCTGGGCACATCTGGATATAGAACACATAGATTATCAAGCAATATCATATTATTCGGCGCCTAAATCGAAAGACGATGCGCCTAAAAGTCTAGACGAAGTTGATCCAAAATTATTAGAGACCTATGAAAAATTAGGTATCCCTTTGCAAGAACAAAAATTTCTTGCAGGTGTTGCCGTTGATGCCGTTTTCGATAGTGTCTCTGTTGCAACTACATTTAAAGGCAAACTTGCCGATGCCGGTGTAATTTTTTGCTCCTTTTCTGAAGCCGTAAAAGAACACCCGGAACTTGTTAAAAAATACTTGGGCTCAGTTGTCCCAGCGGCAGATAATTTTTTCGGAGCATTGAATTCAGCCGTCTTCACAGATGGTTCATTCGTCTATATCCCGAAAGGTGTACGTTGCCCAATGGAGCTATCGACGTACTTCCGAATCAATGCCTCGAATACCGGACAATTCGAACGCACGCTAATCATTGCAGATGAAAAAAGTCATGTCAGTTATCTGGAGGGCTGTACTGCTCCGATGCGAGATGAAAACCAATTGCATGCTGCTGTTGTTGAATTAGTCGCATTAGAAGATGCAGAGATTAAATACTCGACAGTACAGAATTGGTATCCGGGAGATGAGAATGGTGTCGGTGGTATTTATAACTTTGTAACTAAACGCGGTGATTGTCGCGGCAACAATTCAAAGATCTCCTGGACTCAAGTAGAAACCGGTTCGGCTATAACCTGGAAGTATCCTAGTTGTATTTTAAAGGGCGATAATTCAGTTGGTGAATTTTATTCCGTTGCGGTAACAAACAACCATCAACAAGCTGATACTGGCACAAAGATGATTCACATTGGCAAGAATACCAGTAGCACCATTATTTCCAAGGGCATCTCTGCACGTCATGCACAGCAATCGTATCGTGGCCTGGTCAAGATAAGTAAAAGCGCTGAAAACGCCAGAAACTATACACAATGTGATTCCCTATTAATGGGTGACCAATGTGGTGCGCATACCTTTCCATATATCGAAGCAAAAAATTCAAGCGCTACTGTTGAGCATGAAGCTACAACATCAAAAATAGGTGATGACCAATTATTTTATTGTATGCAACGCGGAATTAAAGAAGAAGATGCCGTCAACATGATCGTTAATGGCTTTTGCAAAGAAGTCTTTAAAGAGCTACCCATGGAGTTTGCTGTTGAAGCGCAAAAGCTTCTCGGTATCACGCTCGAAGGTGCAGTCGGTTAATAATACTTATTAAAAATTTATGTTAGGAAGAGACAATGTTAGACATTCAAGATTTACACGCAAAGATTGGTGATAAAACAATACTCAAAGGCTTAAACCTGAACGTAAAAGCAGGTGAAGTACATGCCATCATGGGACCTAACGGTTCAGGTAAAAGCACACTCGCCAATGTACTGGCCGGTAGAGATGGTTACGAGGTTACCAAAGGCTCCGTTTCATACGAAAGCAATGACTTACTTGAGCTAGCGCCGGAAGAGCGTGCCTGGGCAGGCGTGTTTCTCGCCTTTCAATACCCAGTAGAAATACCGGGCGTTAATAATGTTTATTTACTAAAAGCTGCCGTTAATGCAGTACGTAAATATCGTGGCGAACCTGAATTAGATGCGGTTGAGTTTCTCGCACTGATAAAAGAAAAAATGAAGATCGTTAAGATGAAAGAAGATTTGTTAAATCGATCTGTTAACGAAGGTTTTTCTGGTGGCGAAAAGAAACGCAACGAAATATTTCAAATGTCCGTGCTTGAACCTAAGCTTGCCATTCTTGATGAAACTGACTCAGGTCTCGATATCGATGCACTAAAAATCGTATCTGAAGGCGTGAATAGTCTACGTAATGAAGAACGTTCTATTATTCTAGTCACGCATTATCAACGTTTATTGGATTACATTAAACCTGATCACGTACACGTCTTAAGCAATGGCAAGATTATTAAATCGGGCGGACCTGAACTCGCATTAGAGCTTGAAGAAAAAGGTTACGACTGGATCAAGGAAGAAGCTGCGTGAGTTCAGACATTCAAAATTATATTAGCGACTTTGATCAGCTTAAAAATGATGACTGGTTTTCTGAAAATCGTCAGTCAGCGTTAAACCTATTCAAAGAAAGCGGTTTTCCAAATTCAAGGCTAGAGAATTGGAAATACACCGACGTGCGTCCGATCAAGAAGCAATCTTTTTCTAATGTAAATGAAGCGACCATTACAATCAGTAAAGAGGATATTGATGCCATACGTTTTCAAGATCTGGATTGCATAGAACTGGTATTCATTAATGGCCTGTTTTCAAAAGAGCATTCCAATGCTGATTCTGCAGAAAAAGGTTTAGTTGTTGAAAACATGTTAGATGCCATGGCAAAAGATAAAGGCTTGTTGGCTAAACATCTAACAAAGTATGCCGATGACAAGGTCAGTCCATTCACAGCATTAAATACCGCCTTTATTCAAAATGGCACATTTATCAATGTGGCAGCTAATGCGGTGATTGAAAAACCAATCAATATTTTATATCTCTCAAAAGAGAGCAATACTACACTGGCGACTCACCCAAGAAACTTAATCGTTATGGGTGAAAATTCCGAAGCAACGGTAATTGAGAGTTACATTGGTCTTGATGATGCTAACTATTTCACCAATGCGGTAACTGAAGTCGCATTGTCGAATAATGCGAATCTTAAACACTACAAGATCCAGCAAGAAAGTTTAAATGCCTATCATATTGGTAACCTTGACGTAATGCAGGGTAAAGACAGCACACTCGAATCGCATTCAATTTCACTGGGTGGTGCCTTGGTGCGAAATGACATCCATGGGCAACTCGCTGCTGAAGGTGCCGAGATCATAATGAACGGCCTATACATGACGGGTGAAAAACAACATGTTGATAATCACACCCGTGTTGATCACTTAAAACCGCGTACATTAAGCACTGAAAATTATCGTGGTGTATTAAATGGTAAAAGTCGTGCCGTATTTAACGGTAAGGTTATCGTTCACAAAGATGCACAGAAGATAGAGGCGCATCAGAACAATGCTAACTTATTACTATCCGATGATGCGGAGATTGATACTAAACCTGAACTTGAAATATACGCTGATGATGTAAAGTGCACACACGGAGCGACTGTCGGTCAGCTTGATCAAAACATGTTGTTCTATCTCCGTTCTCGTGCGATAGATGAAGACACGGCACGTAGTTTATTAACCTACGCCTTCGCTGACGAACTTATTAGCAATATCAACTTCGCACCTATTAGAAACCGGCTAGAACGTTTGGTCATTGGCCAATTACCTGATGCCGCATTAATTCGTGAGTTTACCAATGAATAATCCAAATACAGTAAAAGACATATTACCGGCTGCCTCAGCCTTTGATGTCATCGCCGCACGTAATGATTTTCCTATATTGAATGAGCAAGTGCATGGAAAACCCTTGGTGTATCTCGATAATGCGGCTACTTCGCAAAAACCCAAGCAGGTTATAGAAGCTTTGGATAAATACTACCGCGAAACAAATTCTAATATTCATCGTGGCGTACATACCTTAAGTGAAAAAGCGACCGCAATTTATGAAGAAGCGCGCGGCAAGGTTAAAGAATTTATTAATGCTGACTCTACAAAAGAAATTGTTTTTGTCCGCGGTGCGACTGAAGGTATAAACCTGGTTGCACAGAGCTTTGGTCGTAACACACTTAAGGCGGGTGATGAGATCATCATTACCGAGCTTGAACACCATTCGAATATTGTGCCTTGGCAAATACTCAGTGAGCAAACTGGCGCCACGCTAAATTATATTCCGATTAATAATGCGGGAGAACTTATCCTGGAAGAGTATGAAAAATTACTCAGCGATAAAACGCGTATTGTCGCCGTCGGCCATATTTCAAATGCACTTGGGACAATTAATCCAATCACTACGATTATAGAAAAAGCACATGCTGTTGGGGCAAAAGTTTTAATCGATGGCGCACAAGCCGTCCCCCATACAACTGTTGATGTAAAAGAACTCGATTGCGACTTTTATGTCTTCTCCGGACATAAACTTTTCGGACCGACAGGTATCGGTGTGCTCTATGGTAAAGAATCCTTATTAGAATCGATGCCACCTTATCAAGGTGGTGGCGACATGATCCAGATGGTGACGATGGAAAAAAGCACATACAACGATTTGCCGTATAAATTCGAAGCAGGCACACCACACATTGCTGGCGTTATCGGTTTAGGCGCCGCAATTGATTATGTTAATGATCTTGGTCTTGCAACTGCTGCACAATATGAAAACGAACTGCTGGATTACGCCAATGAACAGGCAAATCAGGTTGCAGGCATGAACTTAGTTGGAACTGCAAAAAACAAGACAAGCATTCTTTCGTTCACATTAGATGGAATACACCCGCACGATATTGGCACCATCCTTGATGGCGAAGGTGTAGCGATACGCGCTGGACACCATTGTGCGATGCCCGTGATGGAACGCTTCAATATTCCAGCAACGGCAAGAGCCTCGTTTGCTTTCTACAATACCAGACAGGAAGTGGACAGCTTGATACAAGCCATAGAAAAATGTCAGAAGGTATTCAACTAATGTTTGATATAAAAGACCTATATCAAGAAGTGATCGTTGATCATAATCGTAGTCCGCGTAACTTTGGCAAAATAGATGATGCTGATACAACGCTTGAGGGCTTTAACCCATTGTGTGGAGACAAGTTAACACTGTACCTTAAAACCGATGGTAAAAAGATAAACGACATTGCATTTGATGGATCAGGTTGTGCTATTTCTGTGGCATCAGCATCGCTTATGACCGATGCAATGAAAGGTAAAACACTCGAAGATGCAGAATCTCTTTTTAATGAATTTCACAATTTAGTCACCACTGATGATGACTATGACGCTGAGTTACTCGGCAAGCTAGAAGCATTAGCTGGCGTTAAAGATTATCCAGCCAGAGTTAAATGCGCTTCACTCTGTTGGCACACACTTCATTCAGCATTACAGGGCGATAGCACACCCGTTAAAACAGAATAATAAAAACTTTATCATGCAAGAAAATAAACCTATAACGTTAGAACGCGACTGTGATGCAGTACTGATTCCCGTAGGCACACCGTTAGAATTACCAGAAGGAACGGTTGTATTAATCACACAATCTTTGGGTGGCAGTTATACCGTTAATGTAAATGGCAATCTCGCCAGAATTGCTGCAAAAGACGCCGATGCCCTTGGATTTGAAATTGAAGACAGCGTTGATGAAACAATTGAAAAAGAAGTCACTGGTGATGGCAGCGTTGATGAAGATTTAGTGTGGGATCAAATGCGAACTTGTTATGACCCGGAGATACCAATAAATATCGTTGAGCTTGGACTCATCTATGAATGTGATATCACACCTCTTGGTGCTGATGGTAATCAGGTTGATATTGTAATGACGCTAACAGCTGCCGGATGTGGCATGGGTGACTTTCTAGCTGATGATGTCCGCACAAAAGTATTAACTGTTCCTAATGTCACTCGGGTAAATGTTGAAGTAACGTTCGAACCGCCATGGAACCAGGAAATGATGTCAGAGGCGGCACGTTTAGAAACAGGAATGTATTAGCATGGCGGGTTGGTTTAATGTCGCACCTGAAACAGAATTATTAGCCGGGCAAGCAAAACTGGTCGATGTTGATAATGTCATGATTGCCGTCTTTAATGTGGAGGGTAAATATCATGCGATTGAAGATGTCTGTACTCACGATGGCTCTCCTATGCTTGGCTGTGGTCTTGAGACAGAACGCGTCATCGACGGCGCAGAAATCATCTGTCCACGCCACGGTGCACGCTTTTGTGTAAAAACGGGCGACGCTCTATCACCGCCAGCCTATGAGCCAACCACGACTTTTCCTGTCCGTGTAGAAGATGGGATGATCCAGGTAACCGACGACCGTTGGGACTAATTTACCTTGATTTCCAGCTTTTAATTAACATTTTCAGCTAGATTACTGCTTTTTATACAAAATTAACCCTATTGACATTTTCACCTTGAGGCTCGACCACGTATAATCTCGCGATTTATTATATGAGTATGTCTCAGGAGATTGTTTTAGATGGCATTAGAGAGAACACTGGCAATAATAAAGCCGGACGCCGTTGCCCAGAATTATATCGGTAAGATATTAGCGCTAATTGAAGATAGTGGTTTGACCATTGTTGCTGCAAAAATGAAGCATTTGTCTGTAAACGAGACAGAAGCTCTCTATGCTGAGCACAGTGAACGACCATTCTACAAACCATTATTAGAATTTATGACTTCCGGCCCAGTTATGGTGCAGATACTTGAAGCCGAAAATGCAATTCAGATATTCAGAAATATCATGGGTGCAACAGTGCCAAAAGAAGCTGAGGTTGGCACCATCCGCAACCTATATGCAGTACATGAACAAAAAGAAGGCATCCTTGAAAATGCGGTTCATGGTTCAGACAGTATTGATAGCGCCCAAAGAGAAATAGACTTTTTCTTTAATAATGATGAAATTTGTCCACGAACACGATAGAGAGTCATGACTGAAAAAACCAATCTTCTCGATTACGATAGAAAGTCTCTAGAAAATTATTTCGATGAGATTGGTGACAAGTCTTTTCGCGCACAACAAGTTATTAAATGGATATTTCATCACGGTGTAGTAGATTATTCATCGATGACAAACTTGAGTAAAAGCTTACGCAGCAAACTTGAGGAAAATACCGTCATTAAACCACCGGAAATTGTGACCGAACAAAAATCTGAGGATGGCACGCGAAAATGGCTGGTTCAGTTAGATAACAAAAACTCTGTTGAGACCGTTTTCATTCCCGAAAGTGACAGAGGTACGCTTTGTATTTCATCACAAGTCGGCTGCCCTCTGGATTGCAAATTCTGTTCAACCGCACAGCAAGGCTTTAACCGCAACCTTACTACCAGTGAAATAATAGGCCAGGTTTGGATTGCCAACAAAGCGCTAGGGTGTTTTGAAAGCGGCAAACGTATGATTACAAATATCGTATTTATGGGTATGGGCGAACCCTTACTCAATTATGCTAATGTTCTCAAAGCCATAAATCTTTTAACAGATGACCTTGGCTTCGGCCTTGCACGGCGCCGCGTGACAGTCAGCACCTCAGGTATTATTCCTGAAATTGATCGATTAAAAGAAGACAGCAATGTCAGCCTCGCGATTTCTTTACATGCCAGTAATAATGAATTGCGTAATAGTATTGTCCCCATCAATCGCTCATACCCGCTGGTCGATCTATTGGCTGCATGTAAACGCTTTTCCGAGGGTCGGGATGATGATGCTGTTACAATAGAATACGTCATGCTCAATGGTGTAAATGATAGTGCAAAAGATGCACGTGAGCTTGTGAAATGCCTTGAGGGTTTGCCTTCAAAAGTAAATTTGATCCCGTTTAACAAATTCCCGGGCACCAATTATACTTGTTCGGATATGAATACGATAAATGCATTTAGAGATATATTGATGAAAGCTGGTGTTTTCACCATTACACGTAAGACACGTGGTGATGATATTGATGCCGCCTGCGGACAGCTTGTTGGTAAAGTGGCATCCAAAGCAGCTCGACATCAAAAAAATCAAGCAGGGCTAATCTAATGTCATTATTAAAACAAAAGATAACTCTTATACTGGTAGTCCTTAGTACACTTAGTGCCTGTAATCAGGTACGTCCATCAAATCAAAATATAAGCACATCACAGACAACTAATGAAGTTGCTGCTGCTAACCTTGATCTTGGCATTGAGTATATGAAACAAGGTGCGTATGAAAACGCATTAAAAAATCTCGAAAAAGCAAAAAAAGCCGATCCAGCATATGCACCAATATATAATGTTACTGGCTTACTGTATCAACAACTAGGTGATTACAAAAAAGCTGAAGATAATTTCAAAAAAGCATTGAGCTTAAATAAAAATGATTCGTCGACACTCAATAACTATGGAAATTATTTGTGCCAACAAAACAGGCTTGAAGAAGCAGAGGAAACTTTCCTAAGGGCTGCTGCTAATCCTTTATACGAATCACCAGAGATTGCTATTACAAATGCAGGTTTATGCCTCAGTAGCAATCAAAGAGAAAATGATGCTGAAAAATATTTTAGACAGGCTTTACAATTAAACCCTCGTGTCCCACAAGCATTGATAAAAATGTGTGAAATATCATTCAAACGTCCTAATCATTTATCAGCAAGAGGGTACTTACAACGCTACCAACAAGTTGCCCGGCATACAGCAAGAAGCCTCTGGCTTGGAATACAGATTGAAAATGAGCTAGGTGACAAAGATGCCGTTTCCAGTTATGTGTTACAGTTGAAGAATAATTTTCCCGACTCTCAAGAAGCAGCGCTATTACGTGAATCAAGGATTCAATAATGTCTGAAACTTCAAACAATAATAATACAGACGTATATGATACGCCGGGGCTGATATTAAGAACGGAACGTGAAAAACAGGGCCTATCATCACAAGAAATTGCAAAACGTACTCACCTTGATATAAAAATAGTTGAGTCGATAGAACAAGACAGTGATGAAGGAATGCCAGCTGCAACTTATGTGAGAGGTTATCTACGTAGCTACGCCAAGATAGTAGGTGTCGACCCGGATCATATTATCACGCTTTATAATTCTGACTCGCCTCAACCACCACCCGAAATTTTACCTGAAGTGAAGCAACCATCTCAGGTAAGCAGCAGCGATAAACCTGTTAAAGCGTTTACCTATCTGATAACCCTGGGACTCGTGTTGTTATTGTTAATCTGGTATCAAAGTAACTTTGTCGTTGAGACTTCATCAATTAATGAACCTGAAAATTACAATTCACAAACAAGTATTAATGGCGTTGATGTTACATACGATATCGTAAACCACCCAGACTCATGGCAGTCTCCTAAAAATATTCCAGAGGTCGAATCAACGTCACCTGAGAAATCCAAGCATGACGATACACTTGAATTGCAATCAGATAGTGGAGAACAATCGCTCGGCATATTACCTATCGAAGGAATTGATGACAAAGCACCAACCTCAAGCACTGGCTCAGGTCCCGATACAATTGATTTGGAAGTGAAACGAGATTCCTGGGTAGAAATAAAAGATGCCAATGATAAAAGATTATTTCATGATCTTGCGCTAGGTGGTGAAAAATATTCCATTCATGGAACAGCGCCATTTAACGTATTATTCGGCTTTTCACCCGGTGTCAGTATCAAATTTAATGGTAAAGCGTTTAATCATTCACGTTATTCCAATAACGGTATTGCCCGATTTAAATTACCTGAATAACAAATAAGTTGTTCGCAAATTAAACTCTTTTCTTTCTGCTAAACTGCGCTTTTTCTTAAGCGATTATTGGAGACTTTTTAAATGGCGAAGATACAAGCGATTCGTGGAATGCATGACATACTCATGCAAGACACGCCGCGCTGGCAATACCTGGAAGAGTCCATCAGTTCTATCCTGAAACAATATACATATCAGGAAATCCGTCTGCCAATAGTTGAAAAGACTGAATTGTTCAAACGATCAATAGGAGACAACACAGACATTGTTTCCAAGGAAATGTATAGCTTCGATGATAGAAATGACTCCAGCTTGACGTTAAGACCTGAAGGTACAGCTGGCTGTGTCCGTGCTGGAATTGAGCATGGCCTGTTCCATAATCAAACTCAGCGGCTTTGGTATATCGGGCCAATGTTTCGCCACGAACGTCCACAAAAAGGAAGGCAACGACAGTTTCATCAAATAGGTGTAGAAGCATTTGGCTTTACTGGTCCTGATATTGATGCTGAACAAATATTAATGTGTGCTCGTATCTGGAAGGCATTAAACCTAAGTGATATTAGTCTTGAAATAAACTCGCTCGGCACCAGTGATTCACGTGCCAACTACAGAAAAATACTGGTCGATTATTTCTCTTCCAATAAAGATCAACTTGATGATGATAGTGTCGTACGCCTAGAACAAAACCCTTTACGTATACTCGATAGCAAAAACCCGGATATGAGGGACTTGATAAATGGATCACCCACTTTGGAAGAGCACCTCGACAGCGAATCTGCTGATCATTTTGCTGGCCTGAAGGAAATACTGGATAGTGCTGAAATCAAATATAAGGTAAATCCAAGACTTGTCCGAGGACTGGATTATTATGGCAAAACAGTTTTTGAATGGATTACAACGCAACTCGGTGCACAGGGAACAGTTTGTGCCGGTGGACGCTATGATGGCTTAGTTGAACAACATGGCGCTACCCCAACACCCGCTGTCGGATTTGCAATGGGGCTTGAACGTTTACTGGAATTGACCGATTTCAGCAAAATGCCAGACAAACAATCGCCTCACGTTTATTTAATATTATCCGGAGAACAAGCAACAGAGCGCGGAATCTTGTTGGCGGAACAATTACGAGACCAACTTCCTGATCTGAGGGTTTTGACTCATTGTGGTGGCGGTAGCCTGAAAAGCCAATTCAAAAAAGCAGACAAATCCGGAGCACAGCTTGCGCTGGTGATAGCGGAAGATGAAATTGAGCAAAATCAGGTGTCTATCAAGTTTTTACGTGCAGACACCCCGCAAACCGTCATTAAATGGCCGGATATAGCAAATTTCCTCAGCAATAGCCTGACGTTCTGAGACTCTCAGAAAATAAGCATTAATTTTACTCGGCTAGACGTAAAACTATACTAAACAAAGGGTTCACGAGGATAACGACACAGGTTTTTCGACAGTTTTATCGGAAAAGTGCTTTTTCTTAAGCACCTTCAGGGTAATTCGCTCAAATAAGTCCCTCTTAGCACTAAACAAACGCAAAACCCACGTTATAATGTGCGCCCTCTGCGAGTGGTAATACCACACTAAGCAATCAAGAACTCCCAGGAGATTTTAGAAGTGGATGTTTACAAGACAGAAGAAGAACAAGTTGAAGCCATAAAAAAATGGTGGAACGAAAACGGCAAGTCGATTATTGCCGGTGTTGTTATCGGCATTACCGCTATCTTTGGTTGGCGTGCCTATGACAGTCATATGGTCGTGCAAGCCGAACAGGCTTCAGTATTATATGAACAGATGATAGTCGCAGCACGCACCAGTGACGATGAAAATGTTCTGGTTTATGCCAACCGTATTATTGATGACTATAAAACCAGCACTTACGCTGTATTCGCATCGTTGATGCTAGCCAAAGTTGCCGCTGAATCTGGCGATCTCGAACAAGCCGAAACACATTTGAGTTGGGTGCTGAAAAATAGCTCACAAGCAGAGTTTGAGCATATTGCACGCTTGCGTCTGGCTCGAGTATTAATCGCCGGCGATAAACTTGATCTCGCAAGTGAAACATTAAGTGTTAGCGAAACAGGCGATTTTGCTGCTCGCTATGATGAATTACGCGGTGACATCTATGTAAAGCAAGGCAAATCTGATGAAGCAATTAAAGCCTATGAGAAGTCTCTCGCAAATACAAAAGGGTCTACTGAAGCGCAATCAGTTTTGCAAATGAAGCTCGATGATTTAGGTAGAAGTTAATTTGTTTTCACCTTTGCGCGCCCTAGTATTACTCATTGTATTTTCCACTTGCGTTGGCTGTAGTAATACCCAAAAAGTTGTTGAGTCTATTTTCGCCAGCGACGACGATAATTCTATACCACCATCACCACTGGTCGATATCGTTGCAACGGCTAATCTGAATCAAATCTGGTCAGAGAACATTGGTAAAGGGACGGATGAATTATTCATCAAACTTACCCCGGTGGTTAGGGGCGAAAATGTCTTTATCGCCGATACGCGTGGAGAAATCGTGGCCCTTTTTGCCGAAACAGGTAAAAACGTCTGGGAAAATGACAGCGATCTTCCCATCACGGGCGGTCCTGGCGCAGATGAAAATCTTGTCTTAGTCGGTACCAGCGAAGGTGATGTCCTTGCCCTACTCAGAGAATCGGGAGAGGAAGCCTGGCGCACAAAAGTCTCTAGTGAAATTTTGTCTCCACCCCGTGAAGCCGATGGTGTCGTTGTCGTTAGAACGATCGACGGAAAAATATTCGCACTTGATGCCACCACCGGTGATCGCCTCTGGATATATGACCGAACTGTACCCAATTTAACATTACGCGGCACCAGCACACCTATCATTGCGAATGGTCTGGTTATCGCTGGATTTGATGGCGGTAGACTGACAGCGCTTGAATTAAAATCTGGTAAATTAATCTGGGAAGCAAAGGTCGCAATTCCTCGTGGCAGAAGTCAGCTCGAGCGCATGGTCGATATCGACTCTCAACCTTTGATTCTGGACGATTCTATTTATGTCACTACGTATCAGGCCAATGTCTCGGCATTATCATTAGACAGTGGTCAAGTACTTTGGCAACGAGACATCTCCTCACATTCAGAGCTAAGTGCAGATGCCGAATACCTGTATGTCACCGATTACCTGGGAAATGTTTGGGCTCTGGATCGATTCTCAGGTGGGTCCGTCTGGAAACAAGAGAAATTAGCGCACAGAAAGATAACTGGTCCAGCCATTCTCGGTGATAAGGTAATTGTTGGCGACCTAGAGGGCTACTTACATTGGTTAGATAAAGAAACCGGAGATTTTGCAGCTCGAATAGAAGTTGAGGAAGCTCCTATCCTGACAAAGCCCATCGTTGCAAATGGTATACTCTTCGCCTATTCAAGTGGCGGCAGACTAGCGGCATATACCTATAAAGATAACGACGTAACCGGAAGACCAAATAAACCTGTCGTAGTAGAAGAACCTGAGATTAAAGAAGCAACAAAATCAGATAAGGAATCCGCACAAAATGAAGAAGAAGAGGAAGAGAGCTCTTTCTTTGGCGGTTTCCTAGATATATTCTCTGGTGATGACGAAGAAGAAGAATAATAAGTTTTACTTAATGACTTCGACATCACAAATGAATAATTCAACCACTCAATTCTAGCAATAACCATGAGACCAGTTATCGCTATCGTTGGTCGACCCAACGTCGGCAAGTCTACTTTTTTCAATCGACTGACATCGAGCCGTGATGCACTCGTCGCTGATCGCCCGGGTGTAACGCGTGATCGTCAATACGGCGTGGCGCATCATGAATCAAGATCATTTCTGATAATTGATACAGGTGGTATTGGTGAAGAAGATCATGACAGTGAAGACGTTGCTGAACTAATGACTGAACAATCGATGCTTGCAGCAAGTGAGGCTTCGGTAATGATCTGGATCGTCGATGGTCGTGACGGCCTAACAGCAGTTGATGAAATTCTATCCGCTGAATTCAGAAAACTGGATAAACCAATATTTCTTGCTGTCAATAAAATTGAAGGCTTTGAAAATGAAACGGCTGTCAGTGACTTTTATCGTCTTGGTATTGACTCTGTTTGGCCCATCTCATCCAAACGAGGCGACGGCGTTGAAAACTTACTAGATGCCATTACAGAAATTATCCCCGATACGGATGACGATGAAGATGAAGCATTAGATGGCATAGCGATTTCAGTTTTAGGCAGACCTAATGTAGGCAAGTCTACATTAGTCAATCGAATGATTGGTGAAGATCGTGTACTTACCTTTGATCATCCCGGCACAACACGCGACAGTATTAAAATACCATTCGAGAAAAATGGAAAGGATTACATTTTAATTGATACCGCAGGTGTACGCAGAAAAAGTAAAGTACATGACATGGTTGAAAAATTTAGCATCTTAAAATCATTTGAAGCAATCGATGCTGCCAACATCATTATCCTTGTCATCGATGCCAGTGAAGGCGTAACAGAACAAGACACGACACTTTTAGGCATGATAGAGGACAGCGGGAAATCCCTCATCATCGTCGTAAATAAATGGGATGGCATGGAAACCTCAGACAAAGAGCGTGTTAAGGCGTTACTATCACGCAAATTCAGTTTTATAGATTATGCACAATACCATTTCACATCAGCATTACACGGCACCGGCGTTGGCAATATATTTAAAACTGTAAACAAGATTGAAAAATCTCTCGATATCAATGTCTCAACATCTGATATGACTGACATACTAGAAGATGCTGTCGCAAAACACCCGCCGCACATGGTGCAAGGTAGAAGAATCAAACTACGCTACGCCCATTTAGGCGGCACCGATCCCATCCGTGTCATCGTACACGGCAATCAAACCGATAAGGTTCCCGATGCCTACAAACGCTATCTAGCCAGTGTATTTCGTAAACGATTAAAATTGGTAGGTACAAATGTTTTAGTCGACTTCAAACACGGCGATAATCCATTCAAAGGCAAAAAGAATGTATTATCCGCAAGACAAGTTAATAAACGAAAACGCTTAATGAAGTTTGTAAAAAAACGATAGATCAATAACCCATTTAACTAATGTGCAAATCGGCACTAACGATTTTCATTCAATATTTTTTCGGTACAAATGTCTGTGTATGCATTGCCGAGCGTTTATAGCCCTTTTCTTCCTTCAGTGGCGGAATTTCCGGAACTTTCGGTTTTAAATCCTTATACGGAATCAAATCCAGTAGGTGTGATATACAATTTAGCCGCGCACGTTTCTTATCATCTGAAGGAACAACATACCAAGGGGCTTGTGGTATATCGGTATTGAAAAACATTTCATCTTTGCACTTGGAGTAATCCATCCACCTCGATCTGGATTCCATATCCATGGGGCTTAGTTTCCATAATTTGTGTCGCTCCAAAGCACGTCCCTGAAAGCGTCTTTCCTGCTCTACATTACTAACCGAAAACCAGTATTTAATGAGGATAATCCCTGATCGCACCAAAGAGCATTCGAATTCAGGGCAAAAACGCAAAAACTCCTTATACTCCTCCTCTGTACAAAAGCCCATTACCCTTTCTACTCCGGCACGGTTATACCAGCTCCTGTCAAACAGGACGATCTCACCTGCTGCAGGAAGATGCGCGATATAGCGCTGAAAGTACCACTGCGTTTTTTCACGTTCCGTAGGAGCGGGTAACGCGACGATATTACAGATACGGGGACTCATGTGTTCAATAATACGTTTGATGACGCCACCTTTACCTGCGGCATCACGACCCTCAAATACGATCGCGACTTTAAGCCCTTTCTTCGTTACCCATTCCTGTAACTTGACTAGTTCTACCTGAAGCCGAAATATTTCTTTTTCATAATATTTTTTCGATAGTTTCTCTTCCTTCTCCCCTCTCAGCCTAGGATCGTCTTCATGATACGCATCCACTTTTGTAGTGACTTTATTCTTATGCTTGGTAGTTTTTTTCTTAGCCATAACCTTATTCCCGTTATTGTAATTAAGTTTCTAACTGCTCTGTGCACTTGCCTCTTAGTTTAAGCATAGACGATCATTGCTATTTATTGTTGATCTAGATCAGATCAACACGGAAGAGTGTATTTCGTAAATAATAAAATGAGCATAAATTTATGTACTAACTACAAGGTAAGTTAATAAACGATAAATTTATCCAAATATCAATCTCCTCCCCCAGTTGATTTTCCCTCTCTTTTTACCCATACAGAGTGACCACAATTTCGGCACTTTAGCTCTACCTTATATGATTCTAGTACATATGGATTTTGGGGATCTTTAATCCCTGTCTTGCGTAATGAGTTTGTAGCTTTACATTTAGGACATTGTTTACTTTCAAATAAACTAGGGAATGCAAAACCCAATAAAACAATCAAACCAAAAATGATTAGAGCTACCTCAATTATCTCATTCACAATTGCTCCTAACCAGAAGTTAAAGGATAACTTATTGTCTGCTTTGGTTTAGTTTCATAGTAATTCTCAATTCGGCCAGTAGTGGACATTAACATTAGTTTGTTATAAGACTACTTGGCACTTTATGCAACCGGTTTAATATATAACATTATACTTGGCCGATTTTTTTTAAATCAGGCTGGGTTTGAAAATTCAATTAAGAAAGAAAGAACCCAGCCTATGGTTTACGCAACCTTCTGTACTGTTTCAACATCGCTACTAAATAATTTAATCGCATCAACAAGTCGTTCAGGTATAGACGTCAGTGGGAAATGTCCTGACTCTAATGTAGATATCTGCTCTACTTTCCAGTTAGTGAGCATCTCGTCTTGTAGTGAAGTTGATAAGACTTTATCCAGATCCGCCCGAATGTAATATTTTGGTACGGTTCCAAATTTTTCTTCACTCAGTTGAGCCGCAGCCATGAAAGGTTGCGTTGCCTGGTTCATTAAAAAGATAGGAATCGATTTTTTAATCAATGCCTCTTCTTTTACGTCATGAAGCAAAACTTCTCTGACGTCGCCTTCTGTAATTGTGGCGTAACTTTGATCTTCAGAGAAAACAATCCGCGACAACAACTCACCCTTTTCATCACTCTGCATCAAACCAAGAGGTGTGTCTCCAGTCTTAGGAAGCATAGCAGCCACATAAATGAGTCGTTCAATTTTATCAGGTATCACTTCAGCCACCTGTGAAATAATTGCACCCGCTAATGAGTGCCCGACAAGAATAACTTTTTCACCTGCAGTATTTATTGCATCAATCACAGACTGAACATAAGCTTGCATAGTGACGTCAGCAATAGTCGCTTTGTTTCCACCATGGCCCGGTAAATCTATCGCAGTGACACGACTTCCATCGGCAGATAAACGTTTAGTTACTTCATCAAACTCTGCTGCTGCGCCCCATGCTCCATGTACTAATATATAATTATTCATTTTTAAATCCTCGTATGTTGTTTCTTAAAATTATGTTGCTTTAATATTCATTGCAGATTGAATTCCAACTAGCGGAAACACCTGTCCACCACCTGCCCAACTACCTTCGTTAACTTCATAAAGCATGGCCCAGTGATTCAGTCTTCCTTCAAACGGTCCAACAAACTCATCCGTAATTTGACCAATCTCATCAACAAGTGAATGTCGTGTACTTTCGTTAAGTGCGCCCTGCGGCGTAGTAACATCGATGCGAATTGGAGGCTCTGCTATATTTGTTCCACCAACATAAATCGTATTTGTCGGTTTTTCATCGTAGTAAGCCCAAACGAGTGATTGCGCACCTTTGTCTGCTATCGGAGCACCCTCAGCTTTAAGAACAGCATTTGATAGTCGTGACATCAACGAAGTCTGTTCCGTTCTATTTAACGTGCCTTGTGCGGCTGTTACTTGTATTAATGGCATTGTCTTTCTCCTGTATCTTGTTAATTGTCTTTGTGATTTTTCTATCGTCTTTCCATCGCTTGTTTATGTCATTGCGTGGAATAGGTCATATACTAGGATGTGCTTATTAGATGGTAAATAATCAATAAAACACATATTATGTGCTTTATTGCACATGCAATGTCTTCTACAGAATCTTATATTTATGGCGACGACGATGAATTGGGACGACCTACGCTTTTTCCTGGCCTTGGCAAGAGAAGGTACGGTCAGTGGCGCGGGTAGAGCCTTAGCGGTAAAACACACGACCGTCGCTCGACGTATTTCTGCCTTGGAAGAACAATTGGGTAGTCGTTTATTTGATCGATTAGCTAGCGGCTATGCCATGACACAGGTTGCGGAAAACCTTTATCAACATGCACTTTCAATGGAAGAAGTTGCACAGGCAGCTGACAGAGAAGTGTTCGGGATGGACGCACAATTAAGTGGCACATTAAAACTCGCATCATCCTACGATCTCTTTACGCGACTGATAACACCGAGGCTATGTAAATTCACTGAGCAATATCCGGGGATAGATATTGAACTGCTATCCTCAACTGGCTTAGTGGATCTCTCCAGCCGTCAGGCAGATATCGCCCTGCGTATATCACCTAAACCACCTGACTATTTAATTGGCCGAAAAGTATTACCACTCGGTCATGGTATCTACGGCAGTGCCCGTTACTTAAAAAAGAAACGCGACTATGAAAATCTAATTCTATGGGAACACGAACGCAATACGCCTGAATGGGTTAACGATCATTACGCAGAAGCCAAGGTTGTTGTAAGAGCGAATGACATAATGACGAAGATGGAAGCCGTGAAACATCATATGGGACTTGCAAGGCTACCCTGTTATGTCGCCGATGCTGAACCCAGCCTACGCCGACTCGATGTAACATTAACGCCTTCGAATTGGGGGGTATGGGTACTTAGTCATGTAGATTTAAGAAGTACCGCCAGAGTTCGCGTCTGTAGAGAATTCTTAATCGAAATTATTGAACAACAAAGGAATTTAGTCGAAGGCTTATCGTCGAAATATAACTAAGGGATTAATACAGTAGCACCCAGTGTTTTACCGCTTTCGATTGCCTGATGTGCAGCTACCGCATCCTTGAGTGGGTATTCAGAGTTGATATTGGCATCCAAAATACCTTTATCGATCACCTCAAACAGTGCGTTAGCAGTGGCAACCAAGTCTTCACGTTTAGCAACATAGTGCATTATGGCTGGGCGTGTAATGAATAACGATCCGCGGCGCCCAAGGTCTTGAATAATATCGACCGGATCTGGAGGGCCTGACACGTGGCCATACGCTGCACACATTCCCATGGGGCGTAAGCTATCGAGTGATTGCTGCAATGTATCTTTACCGATGGCTTCGTAAACGACGGCAGCCCCTTCACCATCGGTGACTTCTTTAACTTTTGCAACAAAATCCTGTTTGCCTCGCACAACAGGATAGTGGCATCCCGCTTTTGCAGCAATTTCAGCTTTCTCCTCAGTACTGACTGTGCCCACAATTATTGCACCAAGCGCTTTGGCCCACTGACAGAGAATCAACCCCATACCACCCGCTGCTGCATGGACCAAGATAGTGTCTCCTGCCTGAACCGCATAGGTTCGATGAAGCAAGTAGTGAGCCGTCATGCCTTTCATTAATAACGCAGCGACTGTTTTTGCATCAAGTGAATCCGGCAGATGTAGCAGTTTATCTGCAGGGTAATTTCGAACCTCAGAATATGATCCCAAGGGCGGGATACCGTAGGCAACTCGCTCACCTATTTTAAAATCTGTGACACCATCAGCAACAGCTTCAACAATACCAACACCCTCAAACCCTATAACAACGGGGCACAGTGGAACAGGCCAGGGATGAGAGATGCCGCCGCGATGATAAGTATCAGCATAGTTTACGCCGATAGCAGTGTGTCGAAGTTGCACCTCTCCCGCGGCGGGTTCTGGAACAACCCACTCTTCCCAGTTCATCACCTCAGGTGGTCCAACCTTATGTATCACTTGGGCCTTTGTCACTTATCTACTCCGACGAAACCGACAAGATAGATTTTAGCAGAATTTTTATATCGATCGTAAGCGAGCTTTTATCTTTAATATGCATCCAATGACCTGAAAAATGACATTAACGCCTGTATGATTTGTACATTGAAGCACGGAGTAAATACGTTAAATTTTCTCAGGCACTTTGCTTAAGACCATAAACACACCAACGGCCATTGTCCGCCGAACAAGGCACTCCAAGCGACCGCTTACAGCGGCGCTTGAGTGCGGCGTTATGTGTTTCGGGAAATTACCATTGACGAGCATTTTATTAATCAAATTCAATTTTTAATAGAGGAGTAAACAGTGTTAGTAAATATTCTTACTTATCCGGGAATGACCATGCTTGATGCCATCGGTCCCTATGACGTGCTTAGTAGGTTACCAGAAGCTCGTGTTCAATTTGTGGCGCTTGACTCCAACGCTATCACCTCAGATGTTGGTTTCATGACCTTTTTACCGACATGTGATTTAGAATCTTCTGGTCAATCCGATGTGCTAGTTGTACCTGGTGGACCACCTGAATTTGTTATGCCGGTGGCTCAAAATCCTAAAATACAACAATGGTTAAAAAACCAGCATGAAGGTTCTCGGTATACTGCTTCGGTGTGTACTGGTTCACTTATTTTAATTGGAGCGGGCATTCTTACGGAAGGAGGTGTGTCATCGCACTGGTTAGCAGCTGAAGCTATCGAAAGTATGGGGCTTACTTATACGGGAAAGCGCATTACCCAAGCAGGCAAAGTATTCACAGCAGCGGGTATATCTGCTGGTATAGACTTGGCTCTGGCACTGAGTGCTGAAATTGCAGGACAACCTACAGCACAAGCGATTCAAGTCGGTATTGAATACGACCCAGCTCCACCCTTTCCTTATGCTATTGAAGACCCTGAAATTAAAGAGCAAGCGATCGCTTTGCTGGAATTAACGACAAGTAATCGTTAAGTTCGCTGCCTGTAACGTAGTTATGAAAAACACATAACCATTGCACTCAGTTGATCGCAAAAAGCGTCAGCTGATGCAGGTGTAATGTCTGCTTTTAAAATATGGAATCTTTTTAAACAGAAATGTCCACTTCTGATGATTAAAATTGTAACTCACAATTCGGCCATAAGCGGAAGTAATATAATTTACTTGTCTAGCAATTCAATACTTGTACCTTGAGTAATAATCCCAGGATTGGTCACATGAAAGTAGGCGCCTAAATTCTGATTCCCTTCTTTTACAATTGTTCTTAGTACACTCGGGTCTTTTTCAATATCTTTTTGTTGAGAATGCATTGTCATGGCACATCGTGGTGTAGGTCCAAAACATTCCATCTCGACATCACCAATCTTCATAACCTTTCCCTGCCAAGCAGACTCGGCGAGAATTGGTTCATCTCCTGTATCAATAACTATATTTGGTCTAAAACGCAGGACGCTCCAATCAGCATCAGGATTTTTTTGTTTCATATAGGCAAGTGTCGATGTTGTTAATACTTGTATTTCAGTAGCATCAAAATAAGTGCCAGGAGGTGAAACAAACTCTTCAATCACTTTTGGGAAAGATGAAAATTCTGGAATAGGTTCGCCGGGTTCTCTACCAAAAATCTCTATTAACTCATCTTCGGTCATAGGTAAACGACGATAGTGGTCTAAATTATATTGCGACACCTGAGGCCAAATAGTGACAGGTTTTCCCACCAATTCAGACATCAAACGTGATGCATCTGGATCATCACTTAATATTTCAGTTCCATCTGGCATTGTGATCATCGGCACAGGGAGTGGGTTTGTGATGGGTTCTTCAAGATACCGAGAGCTGCAATGCAAAAGGTTTGGTAAGTTTCTACCACCTCGAATCTCTCCTACTGAATCATCACGGATTGCCCAACCACGGTCACCTGCGATACCGGTTGATGTAATTCCACTACTTTCAACGGTTTCTCCTCGTGTTGATTTAACTGGGTATCGCCAAATCTGTTTTAGGGTGCCTACTGTAGCCATAGTTATATCCTCACCTATTTATTCATCTTTTTAATTATGTCCGCTTTGGGTGCTTTAAATTATAGCTCTTCATTCGGCCATAAGCAGTCATTCAAGCCATTTAAACATAACAAGAGCATCTACAAATCCTTCGCTAGGATGATTAAATGCTTTTGGTAAACAGCCTGCTGTTTTAAACCCTAATTTATTCCATAAACCTATAGCACCTTTGTTAGTTGATGCTACAAAATTAAATTGCATTGCTTTATATCCTAGCTCCAGAGCAATTTTTTGTGAGTGTTCACACATAGCTGAAGCTATACCTTTACCTCTTGCACTTGATGCAACCATATACCCACAATTACAAACATGACTGCCGGGTCCAGATTGATTTTTTTTAAGATAATATGTGCCAACGATATTATTGTTTTCTTCAACAATGAATGTTTTACTCGGTTCATGAATCCATACTTTCAATGCATTTTCTTTCGTTATGTTTTGAGGGTAGGCATACGTATCTCCAGACTTAACAACTTCACTGAAGATTGGCCATATACCATCAAAATCTTTTTCTGTAGCTTCTTTAATGTTCACTTATAAGAATATTATATGTCTGCTTTGGGTCGGTAGCTGCATATTAACATTTTTACAAATTTCAAAAAGCGGACATTAGAGAGAAGTCCTTCCTGATAAGAAAACCTATAGATATCGATCAAAAACCGACCTATACTAAAATCGTTTTTTTACAATGAATACTGAAAGTGTGTTCTTTAGACACGCTCTGCCGAAATATCAATCTAACCTGGTATAAGGATATTTATGAAAAACGAACACCTTAATCGTAGAGAATTTCTCTGCAACAGCGGCAAAACCCTTGCTGGTGTTGTCGTTGCCTCATCCGGCGCTGTCACTCTTATCTTCCCTGCTACTGGCTGGTCTGCTCAGCTTGATGTTCTTAATGAACATGAAAGCAAGACCTTGCTTAGTATGACCCGGGAAATGTTTCCGCATGACAAGATCGAAGATAAGTTTTACGCCGTCGTCGTCACAGCCTTAGATGCCGATGCCAGTGCTAATACGGATACAGCAAAGCAGCTTAAAGCTGGCGTTGCTAATCTCGACAAACTTGCGCAAGGAGATTGGCAGGCTCTGTCAGCCGACAAGCGTGGCGCTGTTCTGCAGCAGATTAACACCACTGCTTTTTTTAATAGCGTTAAATCCAAATGCGTAACGGGCATATATAACAACAAAGACCTATGGGATCACTTCGGTTACGAAGGTTCTTCTGCCGAACACGGTGGTTATATCAATCGCGGCTTTGATGATTTGGACTGGTTACCTAACCCACCTGAATCCGATAGCCCAAAAGCACATTAGTATAAGGAGAAACGTCTTGGCCAAGATTGATACGAAAGATAACTCTGCAGTAGTCATTATTGGATCTGGTGCGGGTGGCGGTACTTTGGCAAATGAACTCTGTCAAAAAGGCATTAAAGTCATCTTATTAGAAGCTGGTAAGCACCATAGCATTGCTGATTTTGTTAACGACGAGTGGCCCTCTTTTAGTCAACTTGCCTGGTTAGACAAACGTACCACCTCGGGTGATTGGCGTGTTGCTAAAGATTTTCCGAATTTGCCCGCTTGGATCTGCAAAACGGTTGGCGGCACAACGACGCATTGGGCAGGGGCAAGCTTACGCATTCAGGATCATGAATTCAGGGCAGAAACACATTACGGAAACATTGATGGTGCTAACTTGATCGACTGGCCTTTAACACTCAAAGATCTTGAGCCTTACTACGCCAAAGCTGAAGATAAGATGGGCGTTACACGTACCAATGGCATTCCTGGGCTACCCGGTAATAATAATTTCAAGGTTATGCATGCCGGTGCAAAAAAACTGGGATATAAAGAAGTGCATACTGGACGCATGGCGATCAACAGTCGTCCACGAAAAGGTCGCGCAGCATGCCAACAGATCGGTTTTTGTTTTCAAGGTTGTAAGTCGGGTGCTAAATGGTCAACCTTATACACCGAAATACCAGCTGCTGAAGCTACTGGTAATCTTGAACTACGATCCGAATCTCATGTATTACAAGTGAAGCATGATGCAGATGGTAAAGTCAGCGGCGTGTTATACGCGGATAAGGATGGCAACCAACATTTACAAAAAGCACGCATTGTTTGTGTTGCTGGTAACTCAATAGAGTCACCCCGTTTGTTACTCAACTCAGCAAGCACTATGTACCCAAATGGATTGGCTAACTCCTCTGGCCAAGTTGGTAGAAACTATATGCGCCACACGACCGGTTCTGTCTACGCGACCTTTGAAAAACCTGTGAAGATGTATCGCGGAACAACAATGGCAGGAATTATTGCTGATGAAAACCGGCACGATACCAGCAGAGGTTTTGCTGGCGGATATGAAATGGAAACACTATCACTCGGCCTACCTTTCATGGCTGCATTTTTAGACCCCGGTGCTTCAGGTAAGAAGTTTAGTGATGCATTAGAAGATTATGATCACATGGCAGGCATGTGGATCGTCGGTGAGGATATGCCACAAGAAAAGAATCGCGTTACATTACATGCGTCAGAAAAAGATCAACATGGACAACCTGTTCCAAATGTTCATTTCGATGATCATAAAAATGATATTGCTATGCGTAACCATGCCTATAAACAAGGCACAATGGTTTACGAAGCCGCTGGTGCAAAAACAGTTTGGGAAACACCACCGTATCCATCAACCCATAATCTCGGAACTAATCGCATGAGTGCGAAAGCGGCTGATGGTGTTTGTAATGGTTTTGGGCAAACGCACGATATTAAAAACTTGTTTATTTCCGATGGCAGTCAATTTACAACTGGTGCTGCAGAAAACCCGACGTTAACAATTGTCACACTTGCGATTCGACAAGCAGATTACATCGCTGAACAAATGAGTAAAAAAGCTATCTAGCTAGTCGTTTTAGAATTGCAATTGTAAACCAAGTGTCGCCCTGCCCACATCCCTACCAGCAAAACCGCTGGCGTTAGCATCACCTTGCACGTAGTTAAAATTTACCTTTGCATTTTGTCCATCAATCACATAATTCAAACCTAATTCAATTGAGTCACTTGATCGTGCATCGCTAGGACTATTTTCTACATAACGCGCGTAGGGTTGAAACTTACCCCAGCCGATTACCTTGGGAAACAAATAAGCCACGGTACCAAAAACAGAATGGCCATCAAACAAACAGAAGCATGTACTTGAACCTGCAGTTGGTGGTGATGCTGGTGTAAAATCTGAATCAAATTTTTTGTAATCTGCCTCTATAGTGACAACACCACCGTCCGACAAAACCGTCTCGGATAATACGTCGAAGGTATAACTAAAGAAGTCACCATGTTCGATGGTATTTCCTGTGCCGTCTATTTGATTTTGAAAAGAGAAGCCGACTGTAAAGAGATCACCTTGTTCGCCAAAGTACGTAGAACTAGAATAATAACCAAAGTTAGATTCAACATTCAAAAAATTATAACTGAAGTGTGCTGCATAGAGTTTGTTGTTATCTTGATTACTAAATCCTTTCAAGCCATCAAATATACCTAGCGCATAACGTACTCGGCCTGTCGTTCCCCAAAAAATACCACCTTCGCCACGACCAAGACTCCCAGCCGTTCCACCTAGATCAGCGGGAAATAATGGTTGCCGGTACTGATTCCAGGTTAATCCATAGAAAGGTCCATTAATCTCTACACGATCGCCGGGTATCAATGTTCGTCCAAACCAAAAATTAACACTCGGGTTAATTTCTACGCGAGCAATCGCATCGATAAGATCTGTTGAGTCGTGATTCTGTTTATCCGTGTTGATACTAAAACTTAGATATTCGTGAACTTGTGCAGCAACATACAAACGAACACTATCAAAAGAAAAATCAGAATTATTATCAAGATCACTTTTTCTGGAGTCCAACTGCATACGGATACCACCACCAACACTTAACCAGAGGGTATCACTATGTTCGAATTTAATACCTGCTTTAACAGGCATCGTAATAGATAAGGTTAAAACAAATATAACGATAATTCGCCAGTACATATTGTTTGCATTTAGCAGTTGATAATCAGCCATGTATTGTCCTTATATATTTGCAGAAGACTAACTGTTTAAAATTAATACTGTACCTGTATTCCAAGTGTAAATTTATCAACGTCCCGACCTGCATAACCACTTGCATTGGTATCTCCACTAACATAACTTAGATTCAATTTTGCCTTATGGCCTGAAATTATATAGTTGGTACCGAACTCGATTGAGTCACTTGAATTGGCACCGGTCGGGTTATTTTCTTCAAAGCGAAAATAAGGTTGAATCTTACCAAAACCAATCTTTCTGGGGTATAAATAGCTCAAGGTAGCAAAGATCGAATCACCATCGAACACGCAAAAACAATCAGCTATACCAGCAGCCGGTGTTGATGCTGCGCTAAAATCCGCATCAAAATTTTTATATTCTGCTTCAACAGTGATAACACCTTTGCCAGTCAAAACTGTTTCGGATAATAGATCAACCGAATAACCAAAATAATCACCTTGTTCGATAGCACTACCACTTCCGCCATCTTGGTTTTGCAAGGTTAGCGCAACGGTGAACAAATTACCTTGTTCACCAAAGTAAGTAGAGCTGGTGTAATAACCGAAATTAGATTCGACATTCAGGAAATTATAAGTGAGTCGAGCAGCATAGAGTTTATTATTATCTTGATTACTAAATCCCTTCAAGCCATCGACAATTCCCAGTGCATAATGAAACTTACCTGTTGTTCCCCATAATACGCCGCCTTCACCACGACCCAAACTACCTGCCGCACCGCCCAGTTCTGTTGGGTATAATGGCTGACGATATTGAATCCAGTTCGTGCCATAGAAAGGCCCACTCATCCCGATACGATTACCGGGGACCACCAAGCGTCCTAACCAAAGATTAAAACTTGGATGTAATTCAAAACGAAGCATCGCATCGATAAGATCCGTTGAATCATGATTTTGTTTATCAGTATTGATGCTGAATTTCAGGTATTTATGCAACTGCCCCGCGATATAAACACGTATGCTATCAAAGGAAACCTCAGAGTTATTATCTGAGTCGCTTTTTCTGGAATCAAGTTGCATGCGTGCTCCGCCACCTATGCTTAACCAGACTGTATCACTGTGTTCGAATTTAATGCCACTAATAGCTGGCATGGAGGCTAATGAAAGTGTACTTAAAAGTAAAAGTTTGGTTATATTACGAATGTATGAATTTCGGAGGTGTATGTATTGCACCTTAAACATATGCTGCCCTTTATTATTAGTTTGCTACCCCCCACAACTTTAGTAAGCAATTCGCTAATATTTTTTACATCTCTTTTTCTAGTCTCGATAGACAATGCTATCCATAAACCAAGACAGGCTAGCTAACTATATATAGACTTGGGTATACATATATTTTAAAAACAACGTTTAAAAATAATTCTGTAGAAACAAGCTATGACTATATTTTATTATAATTTTCTTTTAAGGTCTCAAGAATAGCGTTAGCTTCTTCACCTGTTGACCATTCACCATCTTTATTCATGATAATAACTTCTGTCTTATCACCAACGCCGGTCAAGCTTAATTGATAAGCTGTGCCTTCGTCTTCATCATCACCCCAGAATTTTAATTTTGATAAAAGCCCCTCTTCTTCTTCCTCTCCTTCTGGCATAAAGTAACGGAAATCATAAGTACCTTTTGCTTGATCACTAGCTTCAATCAAATAACCTGAACGTTCTACTATCATTTGTGCTTCACGCCAAGCGCGTGTAAATTCTTGGGGAATTACTAAATAACTCTTACCATCACCAACATCAAGTATTTCTGCCTTGGGTTTTGCTGGTTTAGGGGTAACTTCAGGTGTTGGCGTAGTACTTTTACTGGTGCTACTAGTAGTGCTAGCAACATTAGAAGCTTCAGTACCGTAAAAATGCAGATTCAATTTCCGAATAACTTTCTTTTCCATGCTCGTATCGGCCAACGAATCAAGCCATGCACCTTCGGATAAATCCTGCTTTTCACTCGACATGAATAGCATCGTTCCGCCAGACTCATCAGGTTCTGTAAAAATCTTGAATCTGTATCTACTGCTACCATCTTCTTTCCAACCCGTTTCAAGTACACCTAATTCTGCATCATCCAGATCGATGTCATACTCTTGTGCTCTCCAGAACTCCTTCAGTTTAGGCCATATATCAAATGACGAACCTCTCAAAGCTAGCCACTGTTCACCATCTACCTCACCGGAACCCAGTACCGATCCCTGTCGTTTGTTTTGAGCACGTTGCCTTTCAAACTCGCTCAATGACGTTGATTCTTCTCCTGGAATCTTTGCTGCATGTTCGCCTTCGGTCACTGTCAGATCAGGAGGTACTTCAAGCGTAGCCATGCCCTTGCTTTTTTGATAAGCAGTTCGCTTGTCAGGTAACACATTTTCTAAATCTTCAACACCTGGAAGATAAGAACAACCAACAATAGATAGAAAACTAAGTATTAATACGAGATTACGTAAAATTATCATTGTGTATTTAAATAACTCCTGCCTGTTTCATGGCGTCTAGTAATTTGGGTTCCGCTGATTCAGACATCCAGGTCATTGGCAGTCTTATACCTGCTTGTATAAAGCCTAGTTTATGTATGGCCCATTTCACGGGTATTGGATTTGATTCAATAAATAATTCTTTATGAAGACCATTTAGCGTATTGTCAATCGCGGTTGCACCAGCAGCATCACCACTCAAGGCTAATTGACACATTTCATGCATCGCTTTGGGTGCAACGTTAGCAGTAACCGAAATCACACCATCTCCACCTTCAAGAATAAAGTCTTTGGTAGTCTCATCGTCCCCTGTCAACAGAAGAAAGTCGGCACCTGCACCATCACGAATCGTCTTAACCCTTGTCAGATCTGCTGTCGCTTCTTTAACGCCAATAATATTTTTTATCGACGCCAAACGAATGATCGTCTCAGGCAACATATCACAAGCTGTTCTACCGGGCACATTATAGAGAATTTGTGGTATATCAACTGCCTCTGCCACTGCCTTATAGTGAAGATATAAACCTTCTTGAGTCGGCTTGTTGTAGTAAGGCGTGACCAATAAGCACGCATCCGCACCCACTTCTTTGGCACACTTTGTTAATGAAATCGCTTCAATCGTTGAGTTTGCACCAGTACCTGCAATTACAGGAATACGACCATTAACGATATCAACCATCTGCTTGATCACAGCACAATGTTCTTTTTCAGTTAATGTGGCAGATTCGCCTGTTGTTCCCACTGCAACAATCGCATCCGTACCCTGCTCAATATGAAATTCGAGCAAATTTTCCAATGCTTGACTATCGACTGCTGTATCTGGGTGCACCCCTGCTAGCATCGGGGTGACAATGGCAACCATACTTCCGGTAAACATATGAATAGTTATTATGAGTAATTGACAAAAACGTGTATGGTACTTAATGAAGTAACCCTATGACAAGGACATTAGACTTTATATAATGTGCATAGCGGTTGGATAACGACAATGACGCTAATATCAGACCATTTACATAGTAATTACCTAAATATCCACCAAGTTTAAGATGCAGAACTATCTCGTTGTCAGTGCCCTGGTCGAAAATTCCAGTGAAATCGTACGTAAATTCTCCAAACTGTCTAAATCAAGCGGTTGTAATATCGTCGATAGTCGATTTAAAGTCCTCGGACACGAACTGTCCCTGATGATCTTCCTTACCGGAACCTGGGATGCAATCGCTAAAATTGAGGACATGCTTGGGATTCTCGCGCAAGAACACCAAATCAAGATCCTCACAAATAGAACGACTGTAGACAAATTACAAGGCGACGCCATGCCCTATGCCGTTGACGTGGTTGGGCTCGACCAATCCGGGATCATATTTGATATCACCGATTTTATGTCGAGCAATAACCTGATAATTCATGAAATGGCATCAAATACCTATGAGGCCTCGATGACTGGCGCCAAGATGTTTTCCCTGCACATGATGGTCAATATCCCGTCAGATTCATCTATTGCATCTATTCGCGGCGATTTCATTGAATTTTGTGATCGCCTTAATCTAGATGCCATAATGGAGCCTGTAAAATAAATAACTGGAGGAACTAATTAATTATTATGAGTAAAGTCAGTATTGGGAAAAAAGTTCCCGCATTCACAATGCCAGCAACCGGCGATCAAACCATTAAACTCTCAGCGCTAAAAGGTAAAAATATTGTTTTATATTTTTACCCCAAAGACAGTACCCCAGGTTGCACACTGGAAGGCCAAGACTTTCGCGACAATATTCGTAAATTCAGTTCCCGCAATACAATCATTCTCGGGGTCTCTAGGGACAAGTTATCTTCCCACGAAAAATTTAAAGAGAAGCAAAACTTCCCTTTCGATTTGTTATCTGACGAAGATGAGACTCTCTGTAAACTATTTGATGTCATTAAGGAAAAAAATATGTATGGGAAGAAGCATATGGGCATTGAACGCTCAACTTTCTTGATTGACGAAAAAGGAATCTTGCGCAAAGAATGGCGCAAGGTAAAAGTAAAAGAACACGTTAACGATGTTCTTGAAGCCTTGAAAGCACTTTGAATTAATTTTTATACTATTATGTCACCAAATAATATCTCTCGCCTTTTTGTGCTTGATACAAATGTACTCATGCATGACCCAGCTTCGCTATTTCGTTTTCAAGAACATGATGTTTTTATACCCATGGTCGTGTTGGAAGAGCTTGATTCTGCCAAAAAAGGTGTTTCTGAAGTTGCCAGGAATGTCCGTCAAGTAAGTCGTTTCATTGATGAAATAATTAATGATGCCGAGACTGATGACATCAACAATGGTCTTGAACTTAATTCAGCAAGAACAATAAATGGGAACGCTGAACCTTGTGGAAGATTGTATTTACAAACACAGATATTACCTGACAGTTTGCCAGAATCCTTACCGGGTAAAAATGCAGATAACTCTATCTTAGGAACAGCACTTTCCATACAGAAGAAATATCCAGATAAAGTTGTCACCTTAATTTCGAAAGATATTAACCTGCGAATCAAGGCACATGTCTTGGGTATTAAAACAGAAGATTACACCAGTGATCAGGTGTTAGATGATGCTGATTTACTTTATACCGGCATTAATGAATTACCCGCCAATTTTTGGGATACTAAATCTGAAGCACTCACATCCTGGCAAGAAGATATGCGTACTTTGTACGAAATAAAAGGACAGCCATTGGAAGAGTGCTATCCGCATCAAAGTCTTTACACCGATGAAGGCTCTGGCTTCGAAGCTCTAGTAAAAAAGACAGACAAAGAAAAAACAACATTGGTACATTCTATTGATTATAGAAAAGACAATCATGCAGTATGGGGTGTAAATGCTAGAAACCGGGAACAAAATTTTGCCTTAAACCTGTTAATGGATCCCGATGTAGACATGGTCACTATTCTTGGTGCTGCTGGTACTGGTAAAACTTTGCTGACACTAGCAGCCGGCCTAGACCAAGTTATGGAAAAGAAACTCTATCGCGACATCATCATAACCCGTGTGACTATCCCAGTCGGAGAAGACATCGGCTTCCTGCCTGGTACTGAAGAGGAAAAGATGGCGCCGTGGATGGGAGCCTTACTGGATAACCTCGAAGTTTTAACAAGCTCGGAAGAAAGTGACGAATGGGAACGCGGCGCTACCGCAGATATATTAAGCAAGCGTATTAAGATCCGCTCACTCAACTTTATGCGCGGGCGCACCTTTCTTAATCGCTTTATTATTGTAGATGAAGCTCAGAACCTGACAGCCAAGCAAATGAAAACACTGATAACACGTGCAGGCCCCGACAGTAAATTAATAGTCCTTGGTAATATTTCGCAAATTGATACACCTTATCTTACCGAGACGACCTCTGGCCTGACCTATGTCGTAGATCGATTTAAAAACTGGGAACACAGTGGTCATATAACCCTGATGCGTGGTGAACGCTCACGTTTAGCTGATTTTGCCAGCGAAGTTCTCTGAAAATCTTAAAGCTTGCTTCTTTTTGGTCCCGACTATTATTTGGGTTAAATCGGCTATAGATATTACAAATAATGCCGATATAAATATTGACTCATTTAATAAATCAATATCTATGATTGAAACAAGCCATGCAACAAGCTTCCCAACAACATTCTTATTGCGTACTTCCAAAGGAACAGTCATATCATAATGACTTGATGCTCGCCGCAGATTTTCAACGGGCCGTATTACCCAAGATTATTGACGTCGATTATCTGGATATCTCTCTAACGTACGAACCTTTCGACACAGTATCGGGAGATGTTTATGACTTTATCTTAAATCGCGAAAGAGAATTAGCAATCTTTATCGGTGATGCAACTGGCCATGGAATTTCAGCAGCACTAATGACGATGATGGTGCACATCGCCATCGATAGCCTTACTCCAAACTTGTCTACAGATGAATCCATTCGGAAACTGAACCGATTAATTGCTTCGCGTCACACAGGGCGATCTGTCAGTAGTGTATTTATGCGAATCGCTCCTGATGGAACGATGAATGTAACACATGCGGGACACCCTTCGGTCATTGTAATCCCCGCAGATAAATCAGAACTTGTTATGTTTTCTGAAGCGGGTTGTGCACTAGGTTTGTTTATTGAGGAACCGGTTAAATATATTGAAGAATCATATCGCTTAAAACCGGGAGACAAAATCATTGCTTATACAGATGGTCTTATTGAATGGCGTAATCCGTTCAAGGAAATCTATGGCCACAACCGATTACTGAATTTTATAAATACACATAGACAATTGGATTTTGAATCTTTAAAACAAATGATCTATAACGATGTTAAATCGTTTGCATATCATGAAGAGATTAATGATGACTTAACATTGTTAGTTGCTGAATATATTAAGTAACTTTATTAACGGAACGTGCCAGACTATGTCTGCCCCTGCAAAGTAGTATCATCACCTTCATATGTTGGCCAAACATTGATCAAGGCCTTAACCAGAGTCGCTAATGGGATAGCAAAGAATACGCCCCAGAATCCCCATAAGCCTCCAAAGACAAGTATCGCAACAATGATTGCAACCGGATGTAAGTTAACGGCTTCTGAAAAAAGTATCGGCACAAGAACATTGCCATCCAGAAACTGAATAACACCATAGACAACCATTAACCAGACAAAATCTGATGATAAACCCCATTGGAAATAGGCAACAAAAGCAATTGGTAGCGTAACGACTGCAGCGCCAATATATGGAATCAGCACAGACAAACCTACTATCAACCCTAACAGCGGTGCATAATTAAGGCCAAATAAAACAAAAGTAAAGTAGGAGGCGCTGCCAACAATAATAATCTCATTGAATTTTCCGCGAACATAATTACCTATTTGCGCATCCATCTCTGTCCATATTTCATTTATTAACCGTCTCTCTTTTGGCAAAAATCGACCCAGCCAGTCAATGATTAGCGCCTTGTCTTTTAGAAAAAAGAAAATCATCAATGGCACCAGAATCAAATAAACGAGTATCGTAATAATGGCAGGTATAGAAGCCACAGAAACCGAGAGTACATTTCCCCCTAGCTCACTAAAACCCTGACGAATCGTGATAATCAGTTGACTAATATAATCTTCTGAAATGAATTCGGGGTATTGCTCGGGCAGTTGCAATAACAGTGCTTGTCCATTATTAATCATATCCGGTACTTCCTGGAAAAACTGACTTACCTGCTTTGATAATAGTGGTAACAGTCCGAATAGAATAAAGACCATGAAGGCAACAAATAAAAGATAAACCAGATTAACTGACCAAAATCTTGATAATGATCTTCTTTGTAATTTAGATACACCACCTTCGAGCAAATAGGCGATGACCAGGGCGGCAAGCAGTGGCGCTAACATTTTGCCCATTGTCAGTAAAACAACAGCACTGAGAACCAACAAGACGACTAATAATGCCGCTTGGGGATCAGTAAAGTAACGTCGATACCATGAATTAATAAACTCAAACATCTTTTCAATATAGTTTAATGTTAATTTTATTCATCATAACGATATCTTGGGTATACAGCGAGTTTACATAGACTCGTGTATCTAAATTACTGACAAAATTATATGGTGTAAAAAAAAAGGGCGCCGGAGGGGGTGGCGCCCTGTAAAAATACAACAAAACTGTTGAGGAGGCTGTGAAAATATAACTATTCTTTATAAAGCATATATTGCAGTTGTTGTGCCAACATTTATTTCTATATAATTCAATTACTTATAAAAACATCGTTTTTTATATGGTTAATAACCGGACTATTATTGTTTTATTTTGATACGCATTTGATGCATCGCAATATCTATTTTATGAATCTGAATAATATTTATATATCCAATGGATAAATCACAATTATCTAATCATATAAAAATGTGGGGGACTGAGTTAGGCTTCCAACAAGTTGGCATCACTACGACTGATCTGAAAGAAGATGAAGCCTATCTTTTAAACTGGTTGAAACAAGGTCGCCATGGCGAAATGTCGTATATGCAGCGACATGGCACCAAACGAAGTCGTCCAGAAGATCTAGTCCCGGGCACAATAAGTGTTATTTCACTTAGAATGGATTATTTACCACCCTCTAGTAAACATCCGGCACAAGTACTAAACAATAAGGAACTTGCTTATGTATCCCGATATACGATGGGTCGCGATTACCATAAACTCATGCGCCATCGTATTCAGAAACTAGCCACTAAAATAGAAACACAGTACGGACAGTTTGGGTACCGTTGTTTTGTCGATAGTGCACCCATATTGGAAAAAGCATTAGCGCGAAATGCGGGTCTGGGATGGATAGGTAAACACAGTAACCTTATCAATCCCAAAGCGGGTTCGTGGTTTTTTCTGGGTGAAATTTATACTGACTTACCACTCGAGATTGACAAACCCTTTACAGATCACCATTGCGGTAGCTGCAATGCCTGTATCGACATATGTCCAACTCAAGCGATAGTAGGTCCAATGCAAGTCGATGCCCGCCGTTGCATCTCTTACCTAACAATAGAATTACGCAGCTCGATCCCTGAGGAATTTCGTAAAATGATTGGTAATCGTGTTTATGGTTGCGATGACTGCCAATTAATATGCCCATGGAATAAATTTGCGAAAAACACCGAAGAAGATGACTTTCGGGTTCGTAATGGTTTGGATGCACCGACATTAATTGAATTATTTACCTGGACTGAGGCTGAGTTCTTAAAGAATACTGAAGGTTCTGCCATTCGGCGGATTGGTTATGATTGTTGGTCCAGAAATATTGCCGTCGGTTTAGGCAACGCAGCTAACACAGATGAAACAGTTAATGCATTAAAGGCTCGAGAAAATGATCCTTCAGTAATGGTACGTGAACATGTTTCATGGGCGCTTGCCCAACATGGGTGTAATTAAGTTATAAGCCTTTAACTATTCAGAGAACATAGTTTCTGTTTCTACATTGAAGACAGTACCATCAACACTCATTACTCGTACTTTCATTCCAGCAGGCATATCTGCACCTTTTACCTTCCATATTGAATCATCAACCTTGACCTTACCCATACCATTCACAATTGCTTCTTCAAGTGTAAAACTACGACCGACATATTGCTCGCCACGTCGATTGAGATTTGGTTGGTCATTGACATTTGGATTCGATTTTTTATGCCGTTTATACAGAATTAAAGATACGACCGATAGCACACCAAAGATAATGACCTGAATTAAGACAGGCATGCTAGGGACCGCATAAATTAACAACCCAACAACAAAAGCTGAGATCCCCATCCACAGAAAATATGCTGCCGGTAAAATCATTTCAATAATAATCATCACTACTGCAGCAATAAGCCAATGCCAAAATTCAATCTGATCTAACCACTCCATAAGTTACTCCTTACATTTGGCCACTTGATGTGTCTTTATCTTTGCCAAAGGTCTCCTTGGCAATCTCGGTGATGCCCGCTATTGAACCAATTACACTACTGGCTTCCAGAGGCATTAATACTACTTTTGTATTCGGTGCGCCGGCGATATCTTTTAATGCCTCGACATATTTTGTCGCAACGAAATAGTTGACGGCTTGTATATCGCCTGACGCGATAGCATTAGAAACATCCGCCGTTGCCTTGGCTTCTGCTTCAGCCTGACGTTCTCTTGCTTCTGCATCACGAAAGGCTGATTCCCTACGACCTTCTGCTTCGAGAATAGCAGCTTTCTTTTCGCCATCTGCTTTAAGTATCTCGGCCTGTTTGAAACCTTCTGCTTCAAGAATATTTGCACGCTTCTCACGTTCTGCCTTCATTTGTCGCGCCATGGAATCTACCAGATCTTTAGGAGGTGAGATGTCTTTAATCTCAATACGCGTCACTTTGATACCCCAAGGACTAGTCGCTTCATCAACTACTTGTAGTAGCTGTGCATTGATAGTGTCACGTTGCGATAATAATTGGTCTAAATCCATTGAGCCCATAACTGTACGAATATTCGTCATAGTCAGATTCAAAATCGCACGGGTAAGATTATTGACCTCATATGCAGCCTGCGCCGCATTTAAGACCTGAAAGAAAACGACGCCATCAACTCTTACCATGGCGTTATCTTTGGTGATGACTTCCTGAGAGGGAACATCAACAACCGTCTCCATCATATTCATCTTTGCCCCGATTCTATCAAAGAAAGGAATTATGATGTGTAGCCCGGGAGACAATGTCCGAGTGTACTCACCGAATCGCTCAACTGTATATTCATTACCCTGCGTAACAATCGTTACCGCTTTGGTTATTACGACAAAAATAAACAGTGATAAACAAAATATAAAAAATGCTAATCCACTCATAGTCTTGTTCCCTTAAAATTTATAATACAAATGATTCCAATTATTTTATAAAACGTATCGTATATGGGTAACGATAACGCACACCTTCGTTCGCTTTTATAGAAGCCATAATAACGACAATAATTTGATAGATGATTAACACACCGAGTAATAAAAAACCGATAAAAACCAGCATCAATATTACTGAAACAATAACAGCAATAAGCATCGTCAATTGAAAATTTAGTGACTCTTTCCCTTGATCATTTACAAAAGGCATTTCATCTTTCTTGATTAACCAGATTATCAGCGGTCCAAGCACACTTCCAAATGGGATTATATAGCCTGAGAAAGAAACAAGATGACACAACATGCCCCATAAACGCTCATCTTTATTTGATGAGTTCACATCTTCCAAATCCTGAGTCATACCGCCTCCCGCATGAACAGTCCGCTTATCGTGTTATTATTTTTTGCTTGCTGGAAACATTATCATTCCAGAGGTGATTTGTCTCAGAGAATTAGGGCTCTGAGGGCTTATCGTCATTATTTTCCAGATTACCATCAAAATCCGCATCAACCATGATAGACATCCCTGGAGCCGCTTTATCAAGCCAACCACGAATACGCTTAATCAGAACCTCTTCCATTTTATTATAGTAATGATCGGCGCCTTCAATCTCCAGCTGGGCATATTGTCGATTATTACCCTTTTTTGCAGCGAGGCGTCTATCCGGCGCCTGATTGATGACATTTTTAAAATCACGACTTCCGAAGATGTCTAAAACGGGAATTTTAGTTTTTTCGATCAAACCCAACATATCAATGGCCGGTTTTACAAAAGGATATTCTTGTAAGCCAAGTGCCACTAAGGCGACAACTTTCTGTTTTTGCTCTTTTTTTAGATAGGCAAGCGTAGTAGCGGCACCAAAACCATGTCCAATAACAACAATATTCAGGAATTTACGTTCACGTAAAATTCGCACGGCTGCTTTAATTCGGTCTTCAGCCTGCTGTAATGTCTTTCCATAATCCTCAATCTGGTTCTCCGGTGCAATAACGGGCATCTGGATAGACAAGGTTGTCCAGCCATGCTCGGGCAACCTGGTACGTAGCGGTGATATTGTTTGTGGCCAATCAGCATGAGCACCCATTGCATGCAAAATGATGACTGCACCATGCGCCGTCTCGTTGGTTTGACTGGTAAATAACGCAAGAAAATCTTCTCCCTTAGCGTCAAGCCAAAGGACTTCAGTCCCTTTTATATTCTCTGCCAACTTTTCAGTAGTCTGTTTCTCCCAATCTCTATCGACGCTGTCTGCAATAACTGACAGCGCATGTCCCAGGGTCAAAAAACAAACAATACTTAATGTCGCTATATTTCTCATAATCACCTCTTAGACCTTAGCAACTATTTAGCAACAAGTAGGCCAGATAGTGGCGATGCGTGGGCTGATCAGGTAAAGTTGCCCCCAATTTTAATAGCGTTTAAATCGTAGCGACCAATAAAGTCATGACTAATTATATAATCGCACCTTCAATCCTGTCAGCTGACATGGCTCGGCTCGGTGAAGAGACCGAAACAGTCTTAGCTGCGGGCGCTGATTTTGTCCATATCGATGTCATGGATAACCACTACGTACCTAATCTGACCTTCGGGCCCGTTATCGTCAAGGCCTTACGCGATTTTGGCATCAAGGCTACGCTAGACGTACATTTAATGATCAAACCAGTCGACCGTATCATTCCCGATTTTGCTGCTGCGGGCGCCGGTTATATTACCTTTCACCCTGAGGCTTCGGAACACGTTGACCGCAGCCTGCAGTTAATTCGTGATAATGGTTGTAAGTCTGGGCTGGTTTTTAATCCAGCTACGCCACTTGATGTACTTGAACATGTATTAGATAAGGTGGATATGATTTTGTTAATGTCGGTAAACCCTGGCTTTGGTGGACAATCTTTCATTGACTCGGCTCTGGATAAACTGAGAATGGCAAGAAAATTGATTGATGATTCTGGCAGAGATATCCGGCTTGAGATTGATGGTGGTGTCAAGATTGATAACATCCGTGAAATCGCCGAAGCAGGCGCAGACACCTTTGTTGCTGGCTCAGCTATTTTTGGTAGCGAAGATTACAAAAAAACAATATCAGCAATGCGAGAACAACTAGCCCAAACTAATAGCTAGTCTAAAACCGATTTATTCATTTTTACCTTGTGCCAATTACACTATGTCTATTAATACACCAGAATTAGTTTTGCTTGATCTTGACGGCACCTTGGTCGACTCAATACCTGATCTCGCCAATTCAGTTAATAGAACACTAGTAGAATTTTCAATTGCTGAGAGAGAAATTAATAGTATCCGTAACTGGGTAGGTAATGGAGTTGAAAAACTACTGCACCGTGCAATGACCAATGACATTGATGGTGAGGCAGAATCCGAACTTTTTGATGACGTTTATAGCAGCTTTATGGATATCTACAGTAAAAACATGTGCGAATTAAGTGTTTGTTATCCGGGTGTTCGTGAAGGAATCGATAATCTAAAAGAGAGAGATATTAAACTCGGTTGCGTCACTAATAAGAGTGGACAATTTGTTGGGCCAATTCTAGAAGAGCTAGGTTTAATCGATGATATGAGTATTATTATTGCCGGCGATACACTGCCAAAAAAGAAACCGGATCCTCTGCCTTTATTGCATGCCGCATCAACATTTGAAAAGGATCCGAGTCAGTCATTGATGGTCGGTGATTCAGAGAGTGATGTAATGGCGGCTCGTGCTGCTGGCTTTCAGATCGTATGTGTCAGTTATGGTTATAACCATGGCAATGATATTCGTGACACAAACCCAGATGCCGTTGTTGATTCATTAGCCGACTTACCACAACTTTTTCATTAATGGCCATGATCAACGAAACCGAATTCAATCAGCTCGCAACAAAAGGATATAACCGTATCCCTTTAATGCGAGAAGTATTAGCTGATCTCGACACGCCTCTTAGCACTTACATGAAGTTATGTGCCGCACCCTATTCTTATTTATTTGAGTCGGTACAAGGTGGTGAAAAATGGGGCCGCTATTCAATTATTGGTTTGCCAGCAAAAAAAGTTATTACTGCTAATGCTAATCAAATAACGATTAAAGAAAATGACGCTATTATTGATGAATATAGTGTTGATGATCCTTTAGCTGAAATAGAAAAAATTCAACAATCCTATAAGGTGGCAGAGATTGAAGGTATGCCACGTTTTAATGGCGGACTTGTTGGATACTTTGGTTACGAAACCATTAGGTACATAGAACCTCGGTTAAATAAAAAACAGAAAGAAGATCCCATTGGTTCGCCGGATATATTATTGATGGTATCTGATGAAGTTGTTGTGTTCGATAATCTTGGTGGAAAACTTTTTATTATTGTTCATGCAGACCCAGGTAGTGCTGACGCCTTTTCAATCGCACACCAGCGTCTGGACGAACTCGTCGATACACTAGCCAATAAACATATCGATAAAACAAAGTCGAACGATTCTCGCACAGTTAATGAAAATGATTTTGTTTCCGGCTTTACTCAAGAAAATTATGAAGCTGCTGTTGATAGAATAAAAGAATATATTGTTGATGGTGATTGCATGCAGGTTGTTTTGTCGCAACGCCTTTCTATTCCTTTTAAATCTGATCCAATTGATTTGTATCGTGCCTTACGTTGTCTCAACCCTTCACCGTATATGTACTTTCTCAATTTGGATGATTTTCAAATTGTTGGCTCATCACCAGAAATATTAGTACGTCTTGAGGATGACATGGTTACCGTTAGACCAATAGCCGGCACACGTCCACGAGGAAAGACAGAAGAAGAAGATATAGCGCTTGAAAAAGATCTGTTAGCCGATCCAAAAGAATTAGCTGAACATTTAATGTTGATTGATTTAGGTCGTAACGACGCTGGTCGTGTTGCCGAAATGGGTACTGTGACTTTGACCGACAAAATGATTATTGAGCGCTATTCTCACGTCATGCATATCGTCTCAAATGTTAACGGAAAATTAATCGATGGCATGAGTGCGATTGATGTCTTACGCGCCACCTTCCCTGCCGGTACTGTCTCAGGCGCACCAAAGATTCGTGCTATGGAGATTATCGATGAACTGGAACCAGTAAAGCGTGGGGTATATTCAGGTGCGGTCGGTTATTTGTCATGGAATGGTAATATGGATACTGCAATTGCTATACGTACCGCTGTTATTAAAGACAAGACCTTGCATATACAGGCAGGCGCTGGCATTGTCGCCGACTCAGTACCCCGAAATGAATGGGATGAGACCATGAACAAAGGCCGTGCTATTTTCAGGGCCGTCAGTCTGGCAGAAAAAGGCCTGACATAATAAGGTAAGACCATGTTATTAATGATCGACAATTATGATTCCTTTACCTATAACCTGGTTCAGTATTTTGGTGAACTGGGACAAGAGGTGCAGGTCTATCGGAATGATAAAATTTCAATTGCCGAAATAGAAAAACTGGCACCGGAACATCTCGTTATTTCACCGGGACCATGTACACCGAATGAAGCCGGAATTTCCATTGACGTGATTAATCATTTCAAAGGACAAATTCCACTGCTTGGCGTTTGTCTTGGTCACCAAAGTATTGGTCAGGCCTTTGGCGGGAAGGTCGTCCACGCCCATGATATTATGCATGGAAAAACATCTGATATATATCACAGCAGCACTGATGTATTTAAAGGTTTTGAAAATCCTTTTACGGCCACGCGCTACCATTCTCTGGTCGTTGAAAAAGAATCATTGCCCGATTGTTTTGAAATAACTGCATGGACACAAAACAAAGATGGGGCTGTTGACGAGGTCATGGGCATTAAACATAAAGAACTGGCGATATCGGGCGTGCAATTTCATCCCGAGTCCATTTTGACATCATATGGACATGAGTTGTTATCAAATTTTCTTAATATTTCCTAATTATAATTTTAGTAATGGATATTCAAACAGCACTCAATAATGTTATAGCCGGTAACGATCTAAATCGTGCTGACATGCATTCCGTCATGCAAACTATTATGCAAGGTGAAGCTACGTCGGCACAGATTGGTGGATTGTTAGTTGCTTTGCGTTTAAAAGGTGAAAGCGTTGATGAAATTACTGCCGCGGCTGAAGTCATGCGCGAGCTCGCTGAAAAAGTAAACGTCGATAAAACTAATTTGGTCGATACCTGTGGTACCGGTGGTGATGGCGCCAATACCTTTAATATCTCAACAACATCTGCATTTGTTGTAGCTGCTAGCGGTGCCAAGGTCGCCAAACATGGCAATCGCTCAGTTTCCAGTAAGTCCGGCAGTGCCGATGTGCTCGAAGCTGCCGGTGTAAACCTGGAATTAAATGCTAATGAGGTTGTAAGCTGCATCGAAAATATTGGCATAGGTTTTATGTTTGCACCAATGCACCACAGCGCGATGAAGCATGCTATTGGTCCACGTCGTGAGTTGGGTATTCGTACTCTATTTAATGTACTGGGACCACTTACTAATCCGGCTGGTGCGCCAAATCAAGTAATTGGTGTATTTAGCAATGATTGGCTCAACCCACTTGCTGAAACCTTGAAGCAACTCGGTAGTAAGCATGTGTTAGTTGTACACGCAGAAGATGGCCTGGATGAAATTAGTATTTCAGCAAAGACAAACATCGTAGAATTGAAAGACGGTAAAATTCAAAACCTTGAAATTAGCCCTGAAGATTTCGGTATGAATAGACAAGACATCTCAGCATTAGCTGTCAATGGTGTAGATGATAGTTTAAGCACAATGCAATCCGTATTAGATAATAACGATGGAGCAGCAAAAGACATCGTTAGTCTTAATGCTGGAGCTGCTATTTATGCAGCAGGCATAGCCGGTTCAATTCAAGATGGCGTATCAAAGGCGCAGTCAATAATAGCTACTGGTGCTGCCAAACAAAAACTGGAAAAACTCATTCAACACAGTCAATCGTTTAAATAATAATTATTATGCAAGCTGATACACCTGATATCTTAAAAGACATACTCAATTATAAAACTGAGTATGTAGAGCACGTTAAAAGAACGGCCTCAATACAAGACCAAAAACACCGTGCGGCCGATTGTGAAGCTACACGTGGTTTTACTAATAGCTTGTTAAGAACAATCACAGAAGGAAAGCCTGGTGTAATCGCTGAAATAAAAAAGGCTTCTCCCAGCCGTGGAATAATTCGCAAAGATTTTCACCCTGATGCCATTGCCGAAAGTTTTGCCGAGGCAGGTGCCTGTTGTTTATCTGTTTTAACTGATATTCAATATTTTCAAGGCTCGGATGATTATTTAAAACAAGCCCATGCTGCTTGCGAACTACCGATCATACGTAAAGATTTTATGATTGATCCTTATCAAGTATACGAGGCAAGAGTCATTGGTGCTGATGCTATCTTGATTATAGTTTCTGCTTTATCAGATATGCAGATGCAAGACCTCGTTGGTACTGCCAATGAGGTTGGGTTGGATGTTCTGGTAGAAGTCCACGATCGTGTAGAACTTGAACGCGGGATGATGTTACGGACACCGCTCATTGGAATCAATAACCGAAATTTACACACATTCGAAACGGAACTTGATACGACACTCGGACTCTTAACCGATGTCTTTCATGATCGTACCGTTGTTACGGAAAGTGGTATTCATACACAGGATGATGTCAGTTTAATGCGTAAAAACAATGTTAATGCTTTTCTTGTTGGCGAAGCCTTTATGAAAGCAGAAAACCCTGGAGAGGAACTCAAAAAACTCTTTTTTACTAGTTAATTTACAAATCAGATGGGAAGCCATCATTTCACATTGGAGCACATAAAAATGTTTACTCATAGTTTAAAAATAAGCGTAATAACTTTAGTTTTATCATTATCTTTTATTAACGCCTCGGTTGCTGATGGGCATGAGCTTGAGCAGATATGGGAAGTTAGTGGGTTAGCCAACCCGGAATCTGTCGTTTATGATCCAGTCCTTAATCATCTTTATGTCTCCAATGTTAATGGTGGCCCACTCGATAAAGATGGTAATGGCTATATTTCTATTGTTTCTATGGACGGTAGAATTATCAATGAAAAATGGGTTATTGGTTTAGACGGCCCAAAAGGACTCGCACTTTCTGGTCGTACATTATACACCGCTGATATTGATGCACTCGTAGCTATAGATGTTAACCATGGTCGCATCACTGATCGATATAAGGTGGCAGACCCTAAATTCACGAATGACCTGGCTGCTGCTCCAAATGGTGATATATACATGTCCGATATGTTAGCCAACCGTATTTACTTATTATCAGGAAATACACTTAGCATCTGGATAGAATCTGATGATCTAGAAGCGCCAAATGGTTTAGATGTAGTGGGCGATGATGTTGTTCTCGGCGCATGGGGCAAGTTGACCGATGGCTTTGCAACAGCTGTTCCTGGCCACTTAAAACGCATCTCTATTAAAGATAAATCCATTACTTCAATTGGCGACGGTTCTTCTGTTGGAAATATGGATGGTGTTGAAGTCGATAAAGATGGTGGATTCTATGTCACTGATTGGATGAATGGAAAAGTATTCCATATTTCAAGTACTGGTGAAGCAAAAGAAATACTTTCACTCAAGCAAGGTAGTGCTGATCATGAGTTTATTATCGAAAAAGACTTGATGTTTATTCCGATGATGAATGACAACATTATGTATGGTTATAAAGTTAAGCATTAAATGTGTGCTTATCAACGTCACCAATTCTGGTGGCGTTGATAAAATTTAAATACTATAAATAAAAAAATCAGGAAGCCAAACTTTATCTACGCCCTTCTGATTTTTTTATTTCCTCAACCTCTGCTTCCCAACGTTTAACTGCCTTCGCGTAATAATCAAACACACAGTTTTCACAACCACTATCACAACACTCTGATGGACTAGGCTTGTCAGGTTTATCAGGCAACTTTTGTTTAGTTTGTTTATTCATTGCTTTAAGTTTGAAATAAACAATAGATTCTTATCTTTTATTGGTTTGAATTTCAGGCGGTAACTTTAAATTGATATTAATTTTCAAACTAAATGGTAATAACGAGTCATAATACCTTAGACATTAAACCTAAATAAGATGACGTCTCCATCTTTAACAATATATTCTTTACCTTCTGAACGCCATTTACCGGCATCCTTTGCGCCTTGCTCACCTTTAAATTCAATATAATCATCAAAGGCACTTACTTCTGCACGAATAAAACCGCGTTCAAAATCAGTATGAATAACTGCCGCGGCCTTAGGCGCTGTCGCTCCAATTGAGACAGTCCATGCACGCACTTCTTTTGGTCCCGCCGTAAAATATGTTTGCAAACTAAGCAATTTATAGCCTGCTCGTATAATTCGATTAAGCCCCGGTTCTTCCATGCCCAGTGCTTCGAGAAACTCCTGTTTTTCATCATCTTCTAATTGGGAAACTTCAGCTTCAATTGCAGCACAGACTGAAATTAATTGCGCACCCTCTTTATCCGCAAGGGCTTGCAGCTTTTCTAACCAAGGATTTGAATTCAGACCTTCTTCTTCAACATTGGCAATATACAAATTTGGTTTTAATGTAAGCAATTGTAAGTGTTTAATGGCTTCTAAAGCTTCTTCAGATAACTCCATTGAGCGTACCGGCAAGCCTTGATCAAGATGCGCCATTAATGCTTCGAGTTGTTCCTGATCTTGCTTCGCTGTTTTATCACCACTACGCCCTAATTTAGTAGCTTTCTGTAAGGCCTTGCTTACACTTTCTTGATCAGCAAGGCACAGTTCCGTGTTGATCACATCTATATCAGATATCGGGTCAACTTTACCTGCGACATGCACAATATTATCGTCATCAAAACAGCGCACTACTTGAGCAATGGCATGGGTTTCACGAATATTAGCAAGAAATTTGTTGCCTAAACCTTCACCTTTAGAGGCGCCTTCAACTAGGCCAGCAATATCAACAAACTCCATCGTCGTTGGGACAATTTTTTGTGGCTTAACGATGTCTGCTAATTGGTCTAGGCGTGCATCAGGCATAGCAACAACACCAACGTGTGGGTCAATAGTGCAGAATGGATAGTTCTCTGCATCAATCGCTGAATTGGTTAAAGCATTAAAGAGTGTTGATTTACCCACATTTGGTAAACCAACGATGCCACATTTAAATCCCATAGCGTATGTTCCGTATTTTTAAGAGGGTGAGTCTGTTTCAGGTTTATTTTTCTTATTCAATTCAGTCATCAATTTATTGAGATTATCCTGAAAGAATTGTTCACTCTTTTCTAAAGCCAAAGAAAAAGAATCTATTATTTGATTTTCCTCATCAGCGCTCGCACGACCGAGAACATAAGGAACAACCTTGTCTTTACTACCAGGATGACCCACACCAATCCTTAACCGTAAAAATTCACTGCTGCCGGTGCGTTGAATAATATCGCGCAAACCATTATGTCCACCGTGACCACCACCTTTTTTGAGTCGTGTCGTTCCGGGCATCAAATCAATCTCATCGTGAACCACCATGACTTGATCGATTGATAACTTGTAATAGTTCATCAATGCTTGAACAGCAGCACCGCTGTCATTCATATAGGTCTGAGGTTTACAAAGCCAGCAATCTGTCGAACCACTTTGATAACGACACACTTCAGCTTGAAACTTTTTATCAGGAGAAAAATTCAGAGAAAAATTGTTTGCCAAGGCATCGACAAACCAGAAGCCGGCATTATGCCGAGTCATTGAATATTCTGGGCCCGGATTACCCAGGCCCACAATTAATTTTAAAGGTGTCGCCACTCAGACTCAGCTTTCGCTGTCTTTTGAGCCTTCTTCTTCAGCTGCATCTGCTGCTGCATCCTCACCTTCCTCGCCTTCAACCGCTATTGGCTCTTCTTCAGCAACAACTTTCGGTGTATGCACAGAAGCAACAGGTTGAGCTGCATCACCACCATGTAAGAGACTATGAATCTCTACACCTTCTGGCAACTTCAGATCAGATAAATGCAAAGTATCATTGAGATTGACTTCCAGCATATCAACTTCGATAAACTCAGGTAGATCCCTTGGTAAACAGACAATATCGATATCTGTCATGAGATGGCTTATGACACCACCGTCATTTTTAACACCGGCACACTTATCTTCATTAATATAATGTAATGGGATACGCATGGTCAGGGTTTCATTAGCATCTACACGTAGTAAATCTATATGCAATAGTGAGCGCTTATATGGATGTCGTTGTAGATCCTTTAAAACGACACTTTCAGTTTCGCTACCAATCTTTAGAGACAGGATGTGCGAATAAAAAGCTTCATGCTCCAGATGATGCATTACTGCATTATGTTGCAGTGTGATCATACTGGCTTCTTTTCCGGTACCGTAGACAATACCGGGTAATTTGCCATCACGGCGTAGGCGGCGGCTCGCACCTTTCCCTACATCTGACCGTGCTTCGGCGACGAGTTCAAATTCATTCATTTTATTACTGCTCCTTAACATTTAAGGGTTATTGATTACCTCCTGAACGCGACCAATCAGGAGAATTTTTGCAAAACAGAGGCTAATCCAGAAACATAGAGCTTAAGGATTCACCTTCTGCTATACGACGCATACTCTCAGCCAGCATCGCTGCAACGCTGAGTTGTCGAATACGATCACAGGTAGCTGCCTCTGAACGAAGCGGGATTGTATCTGTTACTACCAATTCATCAAGTCTTGAATTCTCTATATTTTTAATTGCATTACCGGAAAGCACGGGATGAGTACAGTAAGCGACCACTTTTATCGCTCCAAAATCCTTCAAAGCCCCGGCTGCATTGCATAATGTGCCTGCTGTATCGACCAAATCGTCAATAATCACGCAGGTACGGCCATCGACATCGCCGATTATGTTCATAATCTCTGATTCGTTCGGATTTGGACGCCTTTTATCAATAATCGCCAAATCCGTATCGTCCAGACGTTTTGCGAGAGCCCGAGCACGCACCACACCGCCGACATCGGGCGAAACCACCATCAAATCGGGGTATTTATGCTTCCAGACATCACCCAGCAGTACCGGAGAGCCATAGACATTATCCAATGGAATATCAAAAAAGCCCTGAATCTGGTCTGCGTGTAAATCAACAGTTAACACCCTGTCTATACCTGCCCCAGCGATCATATTGGCAACGACTTTAGCGGTTATCGGTACGCGTGATGAGCGTGAGCGTCTATCCTGACGCGCATAACCCAGATAAGGGATAACAGCGTTAACCCGGGCTGCAGATGCACGACGAAAGGCATCGGCCATGACCAATAATTCCATCAAGTTATCATTTGTCGGCGCACAGACGGGTTGCATAATATAGACATCCCGACCACGGACATTCTCATTGATCTCAACCATGACTTCGCCATCGCTAAACCGGCCAACCGAAATCTTGCCCAGCGGAATATTCAGATATTCCGCTGCCTCGAGCGCTAATTTTGGGTTTGCATTACCACTGAACAACATCATATTGGAGGTGGTCATGAACTTGCGTTCTCCAGGCTATTTAAAAATATGGCTGGGGTACGAGGACTCGAACCTCGGAATGCATGGATCAAAACCATGTGCCTTAACCAACTTGGCCATACCCCAATTAATCGTTTCTAATATCTTTTACGAATGAACTGCTGTTACGCTCTAGACTGTTCAGTCGCCAATCGTTCTAATAACGGTGATCTATTCATCCCCTTTACAACATAGCCTTGCCAGTTATCAGGCATTTGTTCTTTCACGGCTGTAGCGGCCGATAAGTCCGGGAATGGGGCAAATAAACAAGCACCCGTCCCTGTTAGCCTCGCAGGTGCAAATTCGGCTAACCAATCCAGCGCATTTGCTACCTCTTTGTAGTGTTTTCGCACTACAGATTCACAGTCATTTATCCCCCCTCTTTCGAGGAAGTCGCGTATTGTGATTGTCGATGTATTCCGTGTCAAATCATCTGCGCCAAATACTTTTGCTGTAGCTACTCCACAACCCGGATACACGACAAGGTAAACGCTTTCTTCAGGTTCAATTGGTGTCAGATCCTCGCCAACCCCTTCGGCCCAGGCCGCATGAGAGTGAATGAATACGGGCACATCTGCCCCAAGTGACAATCCAATGTTTGCTAGTTCCATGACCGATAAGCCACAACGCCATAATTCATTCAATGCAACCAGCGTCGTTGCCGCATCTGAACTACCTCCACCCAAACCACCACCAGTGGGGATTTTTTTATCTACCTTAATATCAACCCCAAGCTTACAACCTGTTTTCTCCTTCAAGGCATGAGCTGCTTTAACAACTAAATCATCCGCAGCGGCAACGTCCTCTAGAATTGAACTCCGCTCAATCTTATTCGAGTTCAATATAGTAAAATCAATTTCATCGGCCAGCTCAATAAACTGAAAGGCGGTTTGTAACAGATGATATCCATCTGACCGTTGACCGGTTATATGTAAAAAAAGATTTAATTTTGCCGGTGCCGGCCATGCAGGACTAAGCATTAAACTATGTCTTCCAGTCTTTGATGACCAACTTAAGTTGAATATCATCACCTTTAATGGATAATTTTTCTGGTAGGGAAATACCATTTTGTTCGGTGTAACGTAAAATACTCACGTCGAAACCAGATTGCTTCATATTTGTGAGTCGACCTTTATCATCGAGTAATAGATCACTATAGCTCATATAGGGTTCAGGAACCCCACGTACCCAATACTTTAATCCATTAATATGTATCTTCCAGCCCAGCGCTTGATAGATTAACTGCTCGGCCGTATTAGCCATAGATATTTTATTTTTAGGTCCTTGCATAACAACACCATCGCGGGTGCCTTTCAATATGTATGTACCTTGAGCAAGTGGTGCAATAACTCGTAATTCATAATCTGCAAAATTTTGCTCCCAGAGTAATGTAGCGGTGCCACTGTCTTTCTCGTTTTTTACTCCCAAACGTCCATTAATATTCCAGGCAGTAATACCATTGATTGCAATTTGGTGCTCAAGCCATAATTGCGGCTTTAAGTCTTTATCAATTTTTGGTGCGGAACTACACGCAGCTAGCAGGAAAACTGCCAGTAATAGTGGTGAGAATCGAATCACGGTTTGAATCGTTTTATGACATTTAATAATCGATCATCTGTTGGCGTATCTTTGAGCGCTGTATCCCAAATATCTTTTGCTGCTTGTCGATCCCCTCTAACCCAAAGAACTTCACCAAGGTGTGCAGCGATTTCAGGATCGTTTCTCAATTCAAGCGCCTTTTGTAAATATTCAACTGCTTCATCTAGACGTCCAAGGCGGTATAAAACCCAGCCCATGCTATCCAGTATATAAAAGTCACTTGGACTTAATTCATAAGCACGCTGTATATAACCATAGGCTTCTTCATAGCGTTCCGTACGATCAGCAAGTGTATAACCTAAGGCATTTAATGCTGTGGCATTATTCGCATCTTCTGCAAGAATAGTTTTGAGATCGGTTTCCAATAAATCTATCCGTCCCATCTTTTCAGCAAGCATTGCACGGGAATAGAGTATGTCTGCATGACTTTTTTCTTCTATAGCCTCATTGAAAAAATTCATAGCTTCCTGATAACGCTTATCATTAATAAGTATTTCACCTTCAGCCTGTATCAATATAAGCCGGCTAGAACCTTTGGCTTTTTGTATGGAACGAATATTACTCAATGCTTTATCAACGTTGCCTTGTTTGGCAAGAATTAGACTCAAACGAATTCGTGCATCAAGATAATTTTCTCCACCATGTACACCTTGGTATAAATCATTCGCCTTATTTAACTGGCCTTTTTCTTCTGCTATACGCGCTAAATAATAATTAGCATCAAATACCCGCTTTTTTAATTCCGTTAAACGGAGAAAGTATTTCTCAGCCTCATCAAGCCTATTCGTCTGAAGATAAAGTAAACCGAGTGCGTAGAGCACATCGACATTGTTTGGTGCTTGTGCAGCAAGTATTTCAAACTGACGCCGTGCATCATCAAACCGCTTTGCCTCTGTCAGTAGACGTGCATAGGCCATACGCATATTAAAATCATCTTCCTTATCTTTAAGGTCAGACTCAATCCACGCCAATGCTTTATTTGATTCCCCTTTCTTTTGTAATAATGCGAGGTATGTCATCGCTGCTGCTTCGTTATCCGGTTTCAATTCAAGCACACGCTCGAGTAAATCCTGAGAACGTTCCATATCACCCATACGCGCAGTCACATGAGCAAAGGCAAATATGGCTTCAGCATCATCCATGTGATTTTCCATCAAGCGTTCCATCAATTGTAAAACCGCGGCTTGATCATCTTCACGACCAAGGAAATTTGCAATCATCCATAATTTTTGGTCAAACTGGCCTTGTGAACTATCTAAAATAACCTCTAGATGATTTAACGCTTGATCAATATTTCCTTCACGCAAGGTCATTACTGTCAAAACCTGATGGGCGTCTGGGTTTTTTGGATCGACCTCAACCCAAAGACTGGCCGCTTCGTATGCAGACTCGTTATCACGTGCATAAACTGATATCCGGGTTGCTCGCTCGATGACTACCGGATCTCGAGTAGATTTGGCTAGTTCTAGATAATTATCAACGGCAATATCTATTTTTCCACGTTGTCCGGCTATTTCAGCAAGCAGTATTTTAAAAAGAATATCTTCTGTAAGCTCAATCTTAGGGCGTTCTGGTAATACGCGTTCGGGTATTGGTTCAGGTTCAGGCTTCGTCGCAACTGCTTCTACTTCAGCAGTGGGCTCCACATTTTCGATATTGGCCTCATCTTGGGGAACTGTTGCACATGCACCCACTAAGAGAGCCAGTAGAAATACCGATAATTTGAATAACACTTTATATAGTGGGTATTGAGACATATTTGCTGTTTATAATTCTATTTTGTTAGATCATTTTGTCAGATCAGGGCTAAAAATAATACTGTGTCTGGTTTATCAGTTAATTGTGTAGATAAACATATTATAATTGATTCGATACAGGGCAATTTGTTCAGTTGGTTCAGATGATTTATATTTGCTATATAAGTCATCGAAATCAATATTTAGCCTTATTTTCCTTGTATTCAGCCACATCATGGCACAGAATTTTCGTATAGATATCATTTAATTGCCAAAACCATGACACTTATTGCCTACGGAATTAACCACTCGACAGCCCCGATTGAAGTTCGGGAGAAGGTCAGTTTCGGTAATGATATTGTCACCGATGCCCTCAGCGAGCTGAAACATCAAAGCGGGGTGCATGAAGCGGCGATTCTTTCTACCTGTAATCGTACCGAGATATATTGCAGTGTTGACCAACAGAATAACCAGAACCCGGTAGAATGGTTGCATAATTTTCATGGAATGAAGCAGGATCAGCTACAACCTTTTTTGTATAAACATCCGGATCACAACGCTGTGCGTCATGTACTACGTGTCGCCAGTGGTCTTGATTCAATGATACTGGGTGAGCCACAGGTATTAGGTCAACTAAAAGACGCCTACAATAAAGCCATTAGCGCTGGCAGCATCGGTCATCAATTAAACAGACTTTTTCAACATTCATTTCATGTTGCCAAAGAGGTTAGAAGTAATACTGCTATCGGAAACCACCCGGTTTCTGTAGCTTATGCCGCCGTTCGACTTGCACAGCAGATCTTTGGTGATTTAAAAGATCAAACAGCTTTATTGATTGGTGCAGGAGAAACCATTGAACTCGCTGCAAAACATCTCCACGAAAATGGCTTAAACCGCATGATTATAGCCAACAGGACATTAGAACGTTCACAACGCTTGGCAAGTGAGTATTCTGGCTACGCCATTCAAATTGGTGATATACCAACACATCTGGCAGAGGCCGACATTGTCATCTCCTCGACGGCTAGCCCATTACCAATCCTCGGTAAGGGTGCAGTTGAAAGCGCAATAAAAACCAGAAAGCATAAACCTATGTTCATGGTTGATATCGCCGTACCGCGTGATATTGAGGTTGAAGTCGGCAATATGGATGATATTTATTTATATAGTGTCGACGATTTAAAGGACATGGTTCAGGAAAACTTAAAGAATCGTCAAGATGCAGCCAAACAAGCAGAAAAAATAATTGATACCCAAGCACAAGAATTTATGGACTGGCTTAGCTCACTTGATGCCGTATCAACAATCCGGGCATTGCGCGGACAAGCAGAACAAATTCAGGAAGACGTTATTCAAAAGGGATTATCAAAATTAAGAAATGGCGCTGATCCAGAAACAATATTGTTAGAAACTGCACGCAACCTCACCAAGAAATTAATTCATGTTCCCAGTTCAAAATTAAGAAATGCCAGCGCTCAAAACAGAGATGATTTGCTTCAAGCTGCCGAAGAACTATACAGTCTTAGAGAACGCTCCGAACATAAAGATAAAGAACAGTAGCTGTCGCGGCTACTGATAAGTTAACAGCCTATTCAGGCACGATCCCAAAATTTTTATAAAAAAAATCATGAAAGAATCATTACATTTTAAACTTGAAAAACTACTCGAACGGCAGGAAGAACTGGACGGATTACTATCTGATCCCGATGTCATAAATAACCAGAATAAATTTCGTGAATTATCACAAGAATATGCTGAAGTACGTCCAATCGTAAGTTGTTTTAACAATTACCGAAAGACGATTGAAGATATCGACAACGCAAAAGAGATGCTAAAAGATAGTGATAAAGAAATACAGGAACTTGCAGCAGAAGAACTAAAAGAAGCCGAAGAAACACATGAACAACTTGAAGCTGAGCTTCAAGTGTTACTACTACCAAAAGATCCTGCCGATAACAGCAATATATTTCTTGAAATACGTGCTGGAACAGGAGGCGAAGAAGCCGCCTTGTTTGCTGGTGATTTAATGCGTATGTATTCACGTTATGCAGAAGCACGTGGTTGGAAGATAGAACATATCAGCGCAGCCGAGAGTGATCTGGAAGGCTATAAAGAAGTCATCATGCGTGTAATTGGTGATGGCGCTTATTCAAGATTGAAATTTGAATCAGGCGCCCATCGTGTACAACGTGTGCCTGAGACTGAATCACAAGGTCGTATTCATACTTCAGCATGTACTGTTGCTGTATTGCCTGAAGCAGATGAAGTTTCCGAAATTAACATCAACACTGCGGATCTGCGTATTGATACCTTTCGTGCATCTGGTGCTGGTGGGCAACACGTCAATAAGACTGATTCCGCAATTCGTATTACGCATATACCTACGAATACGGTTATTGAATGTCAGGATGAACGCTCTCAACATAAAAACAAGGCGCGCGCGATGTCTTTATTACAAGCCAAGTTACTCAGTAGTGAACGTGATAAACAACAAAGTGAAGAAGCTGAAAATAGACGTAACCTGGTAGGCAGCGGCGATCGGTCTGAACGTATACGTACTTATAACTACCCTCAAGGCCGTGTTACTGATCATCGTATTAATTTAACACTCTATCGACTCGATGAATTTATACAAGGTAATGTCGACATGGTCATCGATCCTTTGATCAGTGAATATCAGGCCGATCAACTCGCATCGATTAATGATTAATTAAAATGCTATGCAAATAGTTGATGCCGTTAAACATGCTCAACAGCAACTTGTGGGATCTGATAGTGCAAGAATAGATACTGAACTTTTGCTGTGTTCAGTATTGAAATGTGAGCGTAGCCACCTTTATACATATCCAGAACAAAACTTATCAAGTGCAGAGTTAAATTCATTCAATGACTTAATTGAACAACGCAATATTGGGCACCCTATTGCGCATTTGATTCAGAAAAAAGAATTCTGGTCACTGGAACTTCAAGTTACTACAGAGACACTTATTCCACGGCCCGAAACAGAAATACTTGTTGAAGCAGCATTGAATATAATTCCTAATGAGTCCTCATTCTCTATACTTGAATTAGGAACTGGAACGGGCGCGATTAGTATTGCAATTGCATCAGACCGCAAGCTAGCAAACATTACTGCGACTGATATAAAAGAGCGTGCATTAATAGTTGCTAAAGTGAATACCGAAGCGCATCAGTTAAATAATATTAATTTTCAAAATGCAAATTGGTTCGATATAAATAACATCAGCACATACGACTTAATTATCAGCAACCCACCCTATATAAGTATCGGTGATCCACATCTAAAGCAAGGAGATATTCGCTTCGAACCAGAATCGGCGTTGATATCAGGAGAAGAAGGGCTAGATGATTTATATATAATTATCGCTGGCGCAAAAAATTACCTCAATAAGAATGGTTGGCTACTACTTGAACATGGTTACCAACAGGGAAAAACGGTAAGGCAGTTACTTAAAGAGAATAACTTTAGTACTATTTCAACAATAAAAGACTATAGTAATTTAGATAGAGTCAGTATCGGGCAATGGTTAACATGAAAAAATCAAAATCGGATAAACAAGAGCTTGAACCTACAGCGGTTAGAGCGCAGTTTGTATCTTCATTGAAAAGTTACTGTAATAAAAACCGACGCGATCACCATGAACAAGCCAGCGGTTGGGGTTATTATGTTCAAAACTTATACCTGAGTTTTCAACAATAAAAATTAGTAATATGAAAGACGAACTACTACTGCGTTACAGCCGACAAATGATGTTACCTGAGATCGACGCGGCCGGTCAGGAAAGATTAAATGAATCGCGTGTATTACTAATAGGGCTTGGTGGCCTTGGTTCACCTGTATCAATTTATTTAGCCAGTGCTGGAGTTGGTCAATTAGTACTTGTTGATTTTGATAAAGTTGACATCAGCAATCTACAACGACAGATCGTTCATTCAACCCCGGACATTGATCGATTAAAAATTGAATCTGCAAAAGAACATCTTCAGGCAATTAATCCAGAAATAAATATTGAATGCATTGATCATGCTTTGGATGGTGATGAACTATTAGACGAAGCCACCAAGGCAGATGTCATCGTCGATGCCTCGGATAATTTTCAAACACGGTTTGCATTAAACGAAGCGTCTGTAAAAACGAAAACACCGCTCGTTTCTGGCGCGGCTATTCGTTTCGAAGGTCAGGTTACAGTCTTTAATCCAAAAGAAGATTTATCTCCCTGCTACCGGTGTTTATACGGGGAAGATGTTGCTACCGCGGAAACTTGCACGGCAAATGGTGTCATTGCCCCCCTATTAGGCATTATTGGCAGCATTCAAGCTAACGAAACGCTTAAATTACTAATGGGTATTGGAGAGACCTTACAAGGTAAACTCTTATTAATTGATTCGCTCTATATGGAATTGAATCAAGCTATATTAAAAAAAGATCCCGCCTGCCCTGTTTGTAATTAATCCAGATTAATTCAATCTTTAATTTCATTGGCCTGTTTTCTTAATTTAAATTTTTGGATCTTACCGGTAGATGTTTTTGGTAATGCCCCAAATACAATCGTCTTTGGTGCTTTGAAATGTTCCATATTTTCTCGACAGTAGTCGAGAAGCTCTTCTACACTTAATTCCTCACCTTCTTTTAATGTGACAAAGGCGCATGGTGTTTCTCCCCATTTCTTATCTTCACGCGCTACTACCGCAGCTTCTAGGACTTTTGGGTGTCGATATAAAATACCTTCCACTTCAATGCTGGAAATATTCTCTCCACCTGAAATAATAATATCCTTGGAACGATCTTTAATCTCGATATATCCATCCGCATGCCACACGGCCAAATCACCACTATGGAACCACCCACCTTTTAAAGCCTTGTCAGTAGTGGTTGGGTTTTTTAAATAGCCTTTCATGACGATGTTACCCTGGAACATAATTTCACCCATGGTTTCACCATCTTTTGCGACAGGCTCCATTGTATCTGGATCGGCCACCATTAAACCTTCTAACATTGGGTAACTCACACCTTGCCTGGATTTGTATGAAGATTGTTCCAGTATGCTTAGTTCGTCCCATTCACTCTTCCATACACACCCCGCAGCGGGTCCATAAGTTTCCGTTAAACCATAAGCGTGAGTAACTTCAAAGCCGATCTTCTGCATCGCTTCCAAGACAGCAGCCGGCGGTGCAGCACCAGCCGTCATTACATTCACCTTATGATTAAAACTCTGAGTTAATTTTTCATCAGCATTTGCCATCATGTTTAATACTATCGGTGCACCACAAAGATGGTCGACACTTTCTTTCTTAATAAGATTATAAATAGGTTCTACTTGCACCTTCCGTAGACAAATATTCGTTCCTGCCATCGCTGCCATAGTCCAGGGAAAACACCAACCGTTACAATGGAACATAGGTAAGGTCCAAAGATATACCGGATGTTGAGACATTTCCCAAAACATACTGTTAGAAACGGCATTCAGATAAGCACCACGGTGATGGTAAACCACACCTTTTGGATCACCAGTGGTACCAGAAGTGTAGTTCAGACTTATTGCATCCCATTCATCATCAGGGAGTTGCCATTCAAAGTTTGACGAACCTTCTTTTAGTAATTCCTCATACTCAAGTTCACCTAAAAATTCACCACCTTCAAATAGAGGATCGTCAACATCAACAACTAATGGTTTATTGTCCAGCTTTGTTAATGCTTCGTTTATAACACCGGAAAACTCACGGTCTGTTAAAACGATTTTTGCCTCAGCATGATCAAGCATAAAGGCTATAGTTTCAGCATTGAGACGTATGTTAAGTGAATTAAGTACACCGCCAGCCATGGCAACACCAAAATTAACTTCATACATCGCAGGTACATTCGGCAACATTACGGCTACCGTATCACCTTTTTCTAAACCTCTATTCTGCAAAGCGGAAGCTAATTGACGACAACGACAATAAGTCTCTGACCACTGGTAACGTTTATCACCATAAACGATAGAGTCACGATTTGGGTAAATGAAAGCTGTCCTTTTCAGAAAGCTTAACGGTGAGAGTGGCGTGTTGTTTGCGCGGTTCTTATTGAGTCCCGCTTCGTAAATATGATCAGGGTTCATTTGAAAACACCTGTTTATTAATTTATTGCTAATTCCATTTTGGTTTACGCTTTTCAATGAAAGCGTCTATTCCTTCCCTGGCATCATGACTGTCTATATTACAAACTATTGTTTCATTGGCAGCACCGTAAGCGGCACTAAGATCCATATTTAATTGTTGGTAAAAAAGTTTTTTACCAAGACCGACTGCCAGCGCAGACTTATTGGAAATAATCTCAGCAAGTTCTTTTGTCTTTGTGGTCAAGTCTTCAACTGGAACCACTTCATTGATCAATCCAAATTGATGAGCCGTATTAGCATCGATAAATTCGCCTGTTAACAACATTCTCATCGCCTGCTTTCTGGGCATATTTCGACTAAGCGCCACAGCAGGTGTAGAACAAAACAGACCCACATTAATTCCAGAAACAGCAAAACGAGCACCCTCTTCTGCAATTGCAAGATCACATGCTGCAACCAGTTGGCAACCCGCGGCTGTTGCTATGCCATTAACTTCAGCGATAACAGGTTGCGGTAGTTGGTTAATCGATTGCATAAAGTTGCTGCATTGAGTGAATAAGACTTTATGAAATGCTGGATCGTCACTCGAACGCACCTCTTTTAAATCATGTCCCGCACAAAAGGCCTTACCGTTGGCAGCAATAATAACTACTCGAACTGATTTATCTTCTGCAATATCGTTAATTGCTTTTTGTAAGGCTGTCAACATTTCACCCGACAAGGCATTGTATTGTAACGGCCTATTCAAGGTGAGCCTGGCAATACCAGCATCGATATCGATCAATAATATCTCATCATTGATAGTTTCATTCGCATTGGCCGACATGTTTTCTCCAAAAGAATTAAGAAGCTAAAGGAAATTTAACTCTATCTATGTAAAGTCCTATTAGCAACCAGGTTTCAATCAAATTAATGATAGAAACATTATCTCGCAATAACTAACTTATAATGCCAACAGCTCCTTTATCACAGTATCGATCTGTCCCTGGCAATCCGGATCAGTTCCAAACAAGGCAAGATGTCCATCTATACTATTGATGACTTTGAACTCGCTATTAGGTATGAGTTGTTGTTCAACTTCACAGTCTGAAGGCGGGAAAAACATATCATGGCTGATTGGCATAACGTACATCTTTGCAGTTATTCGACCTAGCGCTGCAGCCAAATCGCCATCAGTATGTCGGCTTACATCACCGCGTTGCCATTTCCACGCCATACATAAGAGATTATTCGGATCCATAGGCGCAAAATAGCCAGTCATGAATTCATCAACAAACGCTTGCATAGATTCAAAACCGAGAGCTTGATGACGATTCTGACGAAAAAACTCAGTACTCCAACCCATCACAGTCCACAATTTAGCGTGTCTTCTTAATCCGTCAGCCACATCTGCTGAATCTGTATAATTACCATTATTGAACTTTGGATCGGTGGTAATGGCCTCGATGAGCGTCTCAGTGTATTGAAAATCATGCTCGGTATTTTTTGCAGTTCCTGCAATCGGTGCGGCACGTTTTACCATATCAGGGTAACGCACTGCCCATTCATAAGTCTGCTGTGCACCCATTGAGCCCCCTACAACTAACTCCAAACTGCTTATACCAAATGTTTCAGTCAATAGTCTGTGTTGAGCATTTACATCATCACCGATACGTACCTTAGGAAATGAGGCACCATCAGAATTGTGTGGTGAAGTCGACAAGCCATCACCAATCTGGTTGACCACAACAATAAAATACTTATCTGGATCGAGTGCACGACCAGAGCCGATGTATACATCCTCCATAATCTTGCTAGTACCTGAATACCAGGTAGTGACAAGGATTGCATTATCCTTTTCAGCGCTAAGCGTGCCATGCGTGGCAACGGCAAGTTGGCAGTTTGAGATTGAACCACCCTCTTCCAATTCTAATGTGCCGATGTCCATAAGTTCATATGGGCCATGTCCTTCCTGACCATAATAACTATTCGCCGTCATACATTTCCTCCAGAATTATAAGTAGCTTTCGGTTGTAGCATGTTCTAAAACATGCCCCACTGTCATATTCTTATTTTGTTATATATCAGAATAATCTCCAATCACTCAAGCTTATCAATTATCAGATGAACATTCTTTACATTTAATTTAATAGGTATAAGAGAGTGATATTGATCCAAAACTTTGTCCATTTGCTTGTCCTTTAAATTCCTTGGAACGAAATATCTGAGCATAAGAAATTTTTAAATTTTTAATGACCACACTGGAGCCAAGAACAAACTCTCCAACCAGGGATTCCTTATCGATACTATGGCTATCTTCAAATGTATTGCCATCGAGAAATATATCATGTAACACCCAACGCCCATTCGCGGCGGCAAAGAAATAGAAGCTTAAAGCATTTTTTCCATGTTGATAGCGTGGATCGGTTGCATCCGTTGGTGCATTTGTATTACCGGCTGGGCGTATCAAAGCGGAACCAAAATCAGTTGGTATATTCCACCCAAAACGAAGCTCGGCACCTGTATTCAAATGTGTAAACACATTACCCAGAGCAACACCTCCATGCATGATCGTATCAAAGCCCAGTAACCCCACCATATCTGTACGCCTTATCAATCGTTGTTTACGATCATAAATAAGAGCAATACCGACCTCGTTCTCGAGTTGGTTATCCCAACCATTGGCTTTATCAATCCCGCGAATAGAATGCACCAGGTCCTGTGCCTCTTCTGCCAAAGAAATATCGCCAATAATGCCTAACTGTATTTCAAAGGTATCGAGTCGTCTTTGATTTTTACTATGAAAGGCTATGTCGCCGTATAACCAACCAGCATACGGTCGCTCATCTACCACTAAGCCACTACTAACAATATCTTGCGGGGTAAACATCTTTTGCCCTAATGAAAATGACAGGTGCCGTTGTCTATCAGAATCACTACTAAATGGTAATATATCGATAAAATTTCTGGCCTGACGGCTTAGAAAAGTGTCTTGCTTAAACCAATCCAAATCTTCAAACCACTTTAGTTCTGGTGAGATCCAGTTGAGCTGAATACCATTAGTATAAAAACGATCTGTATCTGCAAATAGATCGTTCTCATAGCCAAAACTAAAGGTCCAGGATTCGTGTGGCGGTTTATCGCCTGGTGAATTATCTGCAATAGCCGAGATTGAAAAAAAAGATGCAATTAAAAATAAAACAACGTTTCTAAAACACATTATTTTATAAGAACTAAAGCCCAAACAGTGGCAGCATTGATTAAAGACAGTAATACAGCTGCTGATCCGATATCTTTTGCGCGTCCAGATAATTCATGATGATCCGTACTAACCCGATCGACAATCGCTTCAATGCCTGAGTTTATTAATTCAATGATCAGTATTAATAGAACAACACTGATAAGCAGGGCACGCTCAAGTCCAGTGTCACCAAGATATAAAGCCAGAGGAATTAATACAATACTCAGATAAATTTCTTGTCTGAAGGCCTGTTCATTTGTAAAAGCGGCCTTGAGTCCTTTCCAGGAAAATTGTGTTGCCTTTACCAGCCTCGTCAAACCGCTTGTTCCTTGCGAGGCCATAGACTTACATCCCTTTCTTATTTCAGAAAATATTAATTATAAGGTTGCGAGTGCCGCATCATAATCAGGTTCTTGTGCTATCTCAGGTACTAACTCTGAATGGATAACCTTGTCGTTCTCATCTATCACTACAAGTGCACGTGCTGTAATGCCTGCTAATGGACCATCTTCGATCAATACGCCATAGTCTTTGGCAAACTTTCGCGAACGCATCATAGACAGGGCAATTACATTATCTGTACCTTCTGCTTTACAAAACCTTGACATCGCAAAAGGCAGATCAGCTGCAATCATAAGAAAAACTGCTCCTGATTTTTCTTTTGCTATTTCGTTAAACTTTTTTGTCGAGGTCGCACAAACTGGCGTATCGAGACTTGGTACAATGCTTAGTAATTTTTTCTTGCCTTTATAAGTCGCAAGCGAGACATCTCCAAGTTCCGCATTAACCAAAGAAAAATCAGGTGCATTGTCACCTACTTTTGGTAATTCACCGTTCGTGTTAATTTCATTACCCTGCAGTGTTATTGTTGCCATCTTATAAACCCTCTTCTGTTAATTCAGTGTAATTATCCGCGTCAATTAATTCATCCAGCTCGGTCTCGTCATTTGTTTTGATTATAAATATCCATCCTTCACTGTACGGTTCCGAATTGATTAATTCAGGGGTATCTTCCAATGCTGGATTAACCTCCAGAATAATTCCGCTTAATGGACAATAGATATCTGATGTCGACTTTACTGATTCAACAACTGCACATTCATCGGTCTGCCCATACTCACGATCGATTTCTGGGACCTCTACAAAAACAACATCACCTAGTTCGTCTTGAGCAAAGTCTGTTATTCCAACCCGATAGGTATGTTCGCCCATATCTTCTACCCAGGTGTGTGTATTCGTATATTTTAAATCGGAAGGAACACTATGCATCAGTTATAACCACTCTTTTTATTATGATTTATATTTAAGGAATCTCTTTCTAATTCAGAGCTTATTTAATTAACAACTCTGTCTACGTAGTTTAAGACAGGAAAAGGCTAACCGCCACCCTGAGCTCACTTCTATTTCTCAGGAAAAATTACCAGATGATCTATTTCCAAGCGTATACCGATAGGTTCATTCATTGGATGGTCATGATGACTCGGCACAAGACTCAATACTCGCAAGCCGCTCTCTAGTTCAAGCGTGTATAAAAACTCGGCGCCTCTAAATGCTTTGTCTGTGACTCGGGCTGTCATGCTGCTGTCGTCATCATGCAAAATATCATCAGGCCTAATCAAAACACGGACTTTTTTACCTACTCCTGTCTCATGAGCAACTGTGCTTTGAATAATACCAATCTCAGTTTTGACCTCTTTATCATTAATAACTTCACCTGAAATGAAGACACCTTCACCAACAAAATCTGCTACTACTGATGTTTTCGGTTCATGATAAAGATCAAATGCAGTATCCCATTGAAGCAGCTGGCCATCATTCATCACACCAATGACATCTGCCATGGCAAATGCCTCAAGTTGATTGTGACTGACCATTATTGTCGTTATGCCATCGTGTTTTAATATCTGTCGTAGTTCTCGTGCAATTTGTTCACGCAACTCAACATCAAGACTGGCGAATGGCTCATCTAATAACAACACTCCTGGACGAGGAGCCATTGCACGTGCCAAGGCAGCACGTTGTTGTTGTCCCCCAGATAAACTATGCGGATATTTATTTATATGCTTCTCTAATGAAAGTAACGCCACTAATTCATCCAATCTTTGCGTCACCATCTTTGTATTCAGGTTTTTTAAACCAAAAATAATATTGTCTCTAACACTCATATGCGGAAATAAAGCATAGTCCTGAAATACCATGCCAATGTGGCGTTGCTCTACCGGAAGGTGATGCGCCGGATTACTGACCCTGACACCTTTGATCCAGACCTCACCTTTATGTTGTCTTTCAAAGCCTGCAATACAGCGTAACAAAGTCGTCTTACCACAGCCGCTAGGTCCAAGCAGACAGGCGATCCCAGCCTCATTAACACCAAAGGAGACATCTTCCAAAATGGATCGCCCTTCTATTGATAATGAAACATCTTTTAATTCGATTGCGTTATTCATGGCCAGGGCGTGATTGTGAAATTGAGTTGCTAATAATAATAACCGGGATGATACCTGCAATCACTATCGCTAGCGCAGGCACTGCAGCATCGGCTAATAACTCTTCATTGGCAAGTTCATAGGTGCGCACGGCAAGCGTATTAAAGTTAAACGGCCTTAAGATAAGCGTCGCAGGTAATTCTTTTAGCACATCAACAAAGACTAATAATAAAGCTGTTAATAAACTACCCCGCATCATAGGTATATGAATACGTTTAACAATTGTCCCCGCTCGCATACCGGTTGTCTTTGCAACTTCATCCATGACCGGCTTTATTTTAACCAATGCTGCTTCAGCAGTATTTATTGACACCGCTAAAAAGCGGACTAAATAGGCGAAGACTAATGTAAATACCGTACCACTGATCAATAAACCACTACTGATGTTAAAGTTTTTTATTAACAAGCTATCTAATGAATTATCGAACCAGGCAAATGGAATTAAAACGCCCACCGCAATCACTGTGCCGGGGATCGCATAACCCATACTAACAAACCGAACCAATATTCGATTAAGTAATGACTGATTGTTTCTATTTGAATACGCCATGAACAAAGCTATAGCCAAAGCTAATACAGAAGTGACAAATGCTAATAACAAACTATGAAATAATAATAAATAAAAATCTTTACCGAGCACATCTGCGTAAGTATCCATGGCCCAATTGATTAAAAGAGAAACGGGAATAATAAAACCAAACACTAACGGCGCCGCACAAATAATTAAAGCTATGAAGCCCTGCCCTTTTGTTAAACGCTGCTGCATTAAGGAGCTGTATGTACTACTGGTATGGTGATACCGTGCTTGTTTTCGAGATCTTTTTTCAAGGTACAAAAAAACTGCGACAAACACTAACAATAATGCAGATAGTTGTGCAGCAGCAAGACTATTACCCAAGCCAAACCAAGTCCTGAAGATACCAGTCGTAAATGCAGATACGCCAAAGTATTGTACAGTGCCGTAATCAGCCAGAGTTTCCATCACAACCAATGAGAGACCGACCATGATCGCGGGTCGTGCTAATGGCAATGCGACACGCCTGAAGGCATCAACAGCATTACATCCTAATGTACGAGACACCTCTAATACACAAACCGATTGTTCAATAAATGCAGCGCGCGCTAATAAATAAATATACGGATATAGAACCAGCGATAGCATCGCTATAGCACCACCTAAGGAGCGAACTTCCGGAAACCAATAATCACGATACTGCCAACCGGTAAACTCTCGAATCATCATTTGTAATGGCCCAGCCACATCCAAAGCACCAGTATAACTATAGGCAATAATATAGGCTGGCATAGACATGGGTAATAACAGTGCCCATTCAAGATGCCGACTCAACGGAAATCGATACATGGTCACCATCCACGCAGGTATAACGCCGAGTAATAAACTAAAGAACCCAACACCGACCAACAATGCTAACGAGTTTCCAATATAGTCAGTTAAAACGGTCGCTCTTAGATGCTCCCATACTTCATACTCTGGAAAGAATAGAGAACCAAATATGACTGCAAGTGGAATACTAAACAGAAATGAAAGAAAAACTAAAACAGAGTTCCATTTAGTTACTTTGAATGAGCTTGTTTTAAAAGCTAAGACATCGGGTAATGCTTGAGCAGCACGAGTTACAAGCATCGGAGACTCTAAATTACTTCCAGCCTACTCGGTCCATTAACAGTACCGCATCGGTATTATGTTTACCTAATAATCCAAGGTTAAGATTGTCTGCCTTAAATTTTCCCCAACTTTTTAAAACCGAGCTGCTTTCAATAACAGGGTTAATTGAATATTCATGATTGGTATCTGCATACCATTGTTGCGCATAATCGCTGACAAGAAACTCCAACAATTGTATGGCTTCTTTTTTATGCTTTGCTGGTTTCAGTACACCCGCACCACTAACATTCATATGTGCACCACGACCATCTTGATTCGGCCAGTAAAGTTTAATTTTTTTAGCGGCTACGACTTCACTCTCCTGACTCGATTCAATCATACCTGCCAAATAATAATTATTTACTAAGGCAACGTCACAAACTCCTGCAGCGACGGCTTTAATCTGATCGCGGTCACCACCTTTAGGTGGTCTGGCAAAATTATTCACCAAACCTGCCGCCCAGCGCTCTGCTTTTTCTAAACCGTAATTGGCTATCATCGCAGCGACTAAAGATTGATTGTATACATTTGATGAAGATCGCACACAGATACGATTTGCCCACTTTTTATCTGCAAGATCGATATAACTATCGAGGTCACTCTCATTAACACTATCAGGCGCATAAATGATAACTCGTGATCGTAGCGACAACCCAAACCATTGTTTATCATCATCACGGTAATTTTCAGGGATTATTTTATTTAATAATTCAGAATCAATTTGCTGAAAAAGCCCTTTATCTTTTGCTCTTATTAACCGCGCAACATCTACAGTTAACAAAAGATCCGCTGGGGTATTTTTACCTTCAACTTCCAGACGTTTAAGTAAAGTATCAGCCTTACCAGTAACAATATTTACCGAAATTCCTGTTTCTTTATTGAATTGGTCCAGTAACGGTTTTATTAGCGCCTCTTTGCGTGCGGAATAGATATTGACTTCAGCAGCGATAAGCAACTGACACTGAATCAGCATGAGAAAGAAGGTGAAAATTTTTATCATATCATTATAGAAATAAATTATTGTGGAAGTATAAATGATAATGATTCCGAATTACATTTTAATGTTGATATCTAGCCCCTCTTCCACCACATCCATACGCCGGTACACGACAAAATCAGCAATAATAATGCGATAAAATCGACAAAATACACGCCCCAAGAGCCGACGATCCGTCCGCTATGCAGATCAAGAAGCACCCTTTCGATGGTCAACCCGCTTCCTCGATATTGCTGTAAAAGGTCTTCGTTTAATGCATCAGGGATTGTTGATTCAGGCAGCCAAGTCGCGTCAAGATAATCGTACTCTTTCCATTCAAGAGCATCGAGATTGACATGGTAGTACCCATGCGCCGCTTTAATAACAATATCACCCTTATCGTCAAAACCTATTTCTTTCATACCGGCAGGGACACCCTCAACGCCTGTAAGATGTTCTATGATTTCTCCATCTTTAGAGAGCACGATTAACTGTCCATCAAATGCAACCGTCACAACATCGTTGACACTAACAAGACCTATCAATTGCTGAACATCTTTTGCAATCTCTCTTTTATCAAAATAGATACGCTCGCCGAGTTGAGTAACTCTAACCCCATCAGCTTCATAGCTTACTGGTTCACTGGAAGGGTTGACTTGATAAAGATCAAGTAACCACTGTGTCTGGATATATTTGTTATTGAGCTGTAATTGCTGACTGTGATTTAAAGCTATCCCGCTAAACACTAATAAGATCACGAACAGTGCTGCAAATACACCAAATTTTTTATGCCATTTATGAATAATAGAGAACATATTAATTTTAATTTATTTATTTATTTATTTATTTTTAACTCTTGAGTCTAAATATAATGCTAAACGAGCCAATTTAGTTAATGCATTTACAGATAAAGTCGCACCAGAAATTCCATCGATATTTCTATCTAACTCTTTATCCTTTGTTAGCGCAGCCTGTTTAAATTGATCCGTAAAAAAAGGATATTTAACTTCCCAACCACGAGATTCTCTGAAAATCAAAACATTAAGTTGTTCGATCTTATTTTCCTTAACAACCAAACCAACAGTGATGGGTTTATCACGACCTATCTCTTCTAAAATCCAAACTGTCTTGTCGTCTTTGCCCCAATAACGTAAGCGTATAACATTTAGATCATGACCCAAGATAGATTTTATTTCGGATTTTATAGCTTTTGTAATCCATAGTTTCTCAGTTTTCGGTGGCTTAGACTCAAAAACCTGCTCAAGAAACTTTTCCGGCTCCAGATATACACCTTTTGCCTGAGTATTTACACTCAGAATAGATACACTGAGCAAACTTATAGTTATTAATATTTTAATCATTGAATTTACATCTATATGTTTACTTACACCGTTAAACCTTAATCTGCGGAACTCTTTCTGGGAGCATTCTATCGAGAAATAGAAAAGCATGTCCGTAAAATAAAAAGAGGGTGCTAAAGAGCACCCTTTAATATCACCACAGAGGTATTGCCACTAAAAATATTATTTAAAACTGATAACCAATTCCAAGATTTAATGTATCAGTTGATGTATCAGCATCAACATCGTCGATGCTTGTCCAATCAAATTTGAACGCTAAACCGCTTGTCGGCCAATAATTAAAACCTACACCGATACGTTCTTCTTCCTTGTTGTTTGCATAATCCAGTTCGCTCCATCTGGCGAAAACACCAATCTCACCGGGTAAAAACTTAACAGGGAAACGGTAAGCAGGCTCTATATAGTAGCCATATTGTTGATCATCATCTCTACCTGCTTGCAATTCATCATCTAAGTCCCATTGTGCGTAAAGCGCTCGCAAACCTAAACCGGAACTATGTTTATAATCAACATGACCTTCAAACAATGTTGCAGAATTCGACTGAGTTGTTGCGCCGGCAGTTATATCACTTTGATATTGAAATGAACCGCTTACTTCTAAACCTGGAACCCCTGTATATTGTAATCGCGCCGTTGTAGCAGGATGATCAGCATTCGCATTAGACACTTTTTGTCGACCGCTTCTTATGCTTGATGTAGTGCTCAAGCCAGAATGTAAAACAACATTATAATTCCAGCCCGGTGCCAGCTCTCCATTCAACCCTACACCGGCTTCCCACCAGGTTGATGGAATAATCCTTTTTTCTACCTCTGACCGTTCAACCCCATAGAAGGTGTTTGGTTCATGTGTCCAATTGATAATACCGACTGGCAAAATATCCAAACCCGCCCGTATACGATGATTATCATTTATATCCAATTCAACCCACGCTTGCTCGAGTTCAATCTCACCAGACTTACCCTCTCCAGCCAGAGCATGTTCTAATTCAAGCTCGGAAAAGAACCTTATGCTGTCAGTAAACTCATGACCGAAATAAAGTACAAACCGATGGAAATCGACTTCGTCATTGCCGTCTTTACTATTGTAGTGCAACTCGCCGTAACCACCCATGCTCGTCCTATTAAGCCCGCTCGTTTTTGAAAACGTTGAACCCATACTCGAGCTATCAAACCCACTCGTTCCTGAAGGCGAAGAAGATCCATTAGCTGAGCTCTGTGCAACCTCGATGGCTTCAACAGCAGATTCGACTTCCTGTGCTGTTTCTTCAACTTTTTCTTCAGCGATTTCTACTTTTTGTTCTGTTATTTCCAACTTTTGTTGCAACTGTTCAATTATCTTTTGTTGCTGCTGAATAATCTTCCACATCTCATCCGTTCCCGGAGTTTCCGCTTGAACAACCGTAAATAAAAATGTACTTGATAGCATCATTATCAAACCACTTTTAATAAACTCACCGTGCTTCATTTCCTTTTTCCCCTTGATATAAATAATAAATTCACAACCAAATAATAATGAGAATCATTAACATTAAAAATCCAAAACTATCCAAAAATAAATTCTAAATAGCAGGGAAATTAAATGTGTTTTATAAGCTAAACAGATCAGCAGAACTCATTTGCGATTCTAGCGCGCGATCTAAACACGCAGAGGCATCACAAACACACGAACCGCATTGACTACCAACGCCAAGTTTACTCTCAAGTTGGTGCATGCAATTTGCACCAGTTTTGACAGCTTTTTTGATATCGGTTTCAGTTACTGCGTTACAAATACAGACGTACATAAAGTTTTTTATCAATCATTCTCATAAACATTAATAGTAATTGTAGTAGTAATGAGAACTATTATCAATTGCAAATGATTAAAAAAACCCATTTTTTTAAAGCCTAGTATTTTCAGCAACTTACATTTTTGATTGTAGGTAGTTTTCCAATCCTACTTTAGAAATTAACTCTAATTGAGTTTCCAGCCAGTCAACATGCTCTTCTTCACTTTCCAAAATCGACTCAAACAATTCTCGGGAAATGTAATCTTTTGTCGATTCACAATAATTTATCGCCTCTTTTAAATCAGGCAACGCATCCATCTCTAATGCCAGATCGGCCTCAATCATCTCTTTCGGCGCCTCGCCTATACGCAACTTTCCCAGACTTTGCATGCTTGGCAGACCTTCTAAAAAGAGTATACGTTCAATCAAATCATCAGCATGCTTCATTTCATCCAATGATTCTTTGTATTCATGTTCTCCGATTTCAGTTAAACCAAAGTTCTTATACATACGCGCATGGAGAAAATACTGGTTTATTGCTGTTAATTCATTCTTTAAAACAGTATTGAGATGTTTAATGACTTGCTTATCGCCTTGCATGTATTCGCTTCCTTTAAGAGTGATTTTATTGTGATTATAGACTCAATAACGTATTAGAAATACCCGTCTATAGCCATTTAAATCATTGATCTAAATTGATAATTATTACTATTTACATTACTTTATGTGTCATCTTCATTACCTAAGGTAATGACCTACTGCTTAACACAAACAACCGAAGGGGGAGTGAAATGGACATTTCCAGTATTATCTTTCTGGGTATCCTCGCTGCATTAGTTATGTACCTGGTCACTATTTATAACAACCTGGTTTCTTTGAAACATGCCGTCTCCAAAGCATGGGCAAATATTGATGTGCTTTTAAAACAACGGCACGATGAACTGCCCAAATTGATAGAAACTTGCAAACAATACATGGCTCACGAAACAGGCACCTTCGAGAAAATCGTTCAAGCTAGGTCAGCCGTTGCTGCAGCCAGAGAAAAAGGAGACGTCTCATCTCTAGGCCCAGCTGAAGGCATGCTCAGAATGGGATTGGGAAATTTGTTTGCGCTTGCAGAAGCTTATCCAGACCTAAAAGCAGATGAAAGTTTCAAACAACTACAATCAAGAATCTCTGGTCTGGAAGACGCTATAGCTGATCGGCGTGAATTTTATAACGAGTCTGTTAATGCAAATAATGTGCGTATTGAACAATTCCCGGATGTTTTTATTGCGCGTATGTTTAATTTTCCGCCTCGTGATTTACTTGAATTCACTGACGAAGAAAAACAGGATGTCGATGTAAAAGCACTCTTTAGTTAGCAGCGATTTATGAGTGACGTGTTTCTCGCTCTTAAACAATGGGCTAAAAGCGGACCTGCCGATGACTTTTGGTTTTGGGCGATTGGTCTACTAATCGCTGCACTAATTGGTTTTTTCGTTTCATTCTCATCGCTGCAACGTAAACGCATTATTGAAGATACACCAACATCAAAAATACGCTCTGCTGCTCAGGGCTATGTTGAACTAATCGGACATGGACTGTTGATGGAAGGCCAACCCATTGTTGCTCCACTGACGGGAACAATTTGTACCTGGTATAAATATAGCGTTGATGAACACAAACAATCAGGAAAAAATAGCAAGTGGGTTACTATCAGAAGTGGCACCAGTGAAGAACTTTTCTTAATTAAAGACGAAACCGGCCAATGTATTATTGATCCCGATGGCGCTAATGTGACATCTGTAAACAAGGATGTTTGGCATGGCGCTGAAGCTAATCCGCAAGGTGGCCCATCAACAACTAATAAAAAAAAGCATTTCTTTTCAGGGCTTGGTCGTCATCGACGTTATCGATATACCGAGGAACGATTACATACAAATGAGAGTCTCTATGCCATAGGCCTGTTTAAAACAGTTGGTGGTGCTGGAGCCAAGTTCGATATAAACGAAGATGTACGTGAATTAATTCGTGAATGGAAATCAGATACAGAGTCATTAATGAAAAATTATGATCTAGATAATAATGGTGAAATCGATTTACAAGAATGGCAAAAGGTCAGACAAGCAGCCTATGACCACGTCGTTGAAAAACATGGCGAGCAAAAAACCCTGCCACCTGTAAACATCATGAATAAAACAAATGATAATCGCCGACCATTTATCCTATCTGCTATTGAAGAGAATGATCTGATACATCGGCTACATATTTATTCTGTAATATCACTCAGCGTGTTTATACTATGCGGTAGTATTTCTACCTGGCTAATCAGCATTCGAATAGCTGCTTAACATCCGACGATAACATCTTGAAATTATAATTATTAAACCAATATCTATTTATATGAAAAATCCACTTATACAAACAGAAGGACTTCCTGCCTTCGAAAATATTAACGCATCATATATTGAACCCGCTATCGATCAATTATTATCAGAAAGCAGAACCGCCGTTAAATCGTTATTAGCAAGCGCAACGGAATTTAGCTGGGATAACCTGCTACAAAAACTGGAAGACATGGATGATCAGCTAAATCGAGCCTGGTCACCAGCCAGTCATCTACATTCTGTTGCTGATAATGATCAACTAAGAGAAGCTTATAATGCCTGTATAGCCAAACTCTCTGACTACTCTACAGAGATGGGACAAAATGAAGAACTGTTCCATGCATATGAACAAATTGCGAAGGCCGAGTCATTTAAATCATTGACAACTGCACAACAGAAAGTCATCACAAATGCATTACGTGATTTTCAGCTTTCTGGAATTGCTCTCAATACCAAAGCAAAAGAACGCTACAAAGATATTCAACAACAACTATCAAAGTTACAAACCAAGTTTGAAGAAAACTTACTCGATGCTACACAGGCCTGGAAAAAACTCATTACAAATAAAGAGGAGCTCAAGGGTTTACCTGAGTCATGCCTTGCTCTAGCTGCGCAAACTGCAAAAAATGAAGACAAGGAAGGGTGGTTATTTACACTTGAATTTCCTTCCTATATGCCAGTCATGCAATACGCTGAGAACGCCAATTTAAGACGAGAAATTTACGAAGCCTATGTAACTCGCGCTTCTGATAAAGGGCCAGTTGCTGGTCAATTTGATAATAGCGAAATCATGGTTGAAATCCTTAAATATCGAACAGAAAAAGCCAAGCTACTTGGCTTTGAAAGTTACGCGCATTACTCACTCGCAACAAAGATGGCAGATAACCCAGATGAAGTCTTGGGTTTCTTAAATGACCTCGCAGAGCGGACCAAGTCTTATGCAGAGCAGGAATTTACCGAGCTAACAAAATTTACCAAAGAAACAGCAAACATATCTAAGCTAGAGGCTTGGGATGTCACTTATTATTCAGAAAAATTAAGACAAAAAAAATTCGACATTTCACAAGAAGTATTACGTCCGTATTTCCCCGTACACCAGGTTTTAGAAGGTCTATTTGCAATTACTGCAAAACTCTACGACGTTACCATTCAACAGCGTGAAGGAGTTCAAGTCTGGCATAAGGATGTCATGTTCTTTGATATCATGGATTCACAAGGCATTACGCGCAGCAGTTTTTATCTGGATCTTTATGCCCGTCAACATAAACGGGGTGGGGCATGGATGGATGAATGTATTGTTAGAAAAAAATCCAGCGCCGGCATACAGAACCCGGTAGCCTATTTAACCTGTAATTTCACACCCCCTGTTGGCGAAAAGCCCGCTTTGCTAACGCATGATGAAGTTACGACCTTATTTCATGAATTTGGTCATGGCTTACATCACATGATGACTCGAGTCGAATATAGCGGCGTATCAGGAATTAACGGTGTGCCGTGGGATGCTGTCGAGTTACCAAGTCAATTTATGGAGAATTGGTGTTGGGAGAAAGAGGCCCTCGATCTTTTTGCCCGCCATATTGATAGTGGCGAACTACTTGATGATGAGTTATTTGAAAAAATGACACGGGCAAGGACATTCCAGGCGGGCATGCAAATGGTTAGACAGTTGGAATTTGCACTGTTTGACTATCGATTACATATGGAATTCGCAACAAATGAAGCGCTTGATATACAAGACTTGCTCAATGAGGTTCGAGCAAAGGTCGCTGTTGTCGAAGCACCTGGATTCAATCGTTTCCAACATAGTTTTGCTCATATCTTTGCCGGCGGTTATGCAGCCGGTTACTATAGCTATAAATGGGCCGAAGTTTTATCCGCAGATGCCTTTTCCAAGTTCGAGGAAAGAGGTATCTTTGACAAAACGACCGGGAAAGAATTTCTTCAATCGATTCTTGAACAAGGCGGCAGTCGTGAGCCAATGGACTTATTTGTTGAGTTTCGTGGACGAAAACCGAGTATTGAACCTTTATTGAGACATTCGGGAATTACAGCTTAAGGATAAATAATGCATAACCTCATAGTTAAATACGCAATATTAGGTATATTTTGTCTACTGACAACTATTGCCCATGCCGAGACAGTCTATGTGATAGATGAAGTAAAAATTGGTTTGCATGAAGATCGCACCATAGACAGCCCGATTACCAAACTCGTACCAAGTGGCACATCATTATCTGTCATCGAACGTGATAATGACTTGATTCATGTTCAAGAAGCGGGGGGAAACAAGGGCTGGATAAACAGTAAATATGTCGTCGAGGAAAAACCCGGTAAATCGCGCGTTACAGAACTGGAAAAAAGCAATGAAGCTTTGAAACAAGAAATCGCCCAATTAAAGAATACAACAGCAATACCTGCCGATGGGACAGAAGTTCAAAAGGAACTTGAACAACAATTAAACTCGGAACGCTTGAAAGCGGGGGATCTGCAAGCACAACTTGCCGCTCTTAAAGCAAATGTTGCAGATATAGATGATTCAGGAAAATTACTCGCTGATATAGAAGCACTGAAACAGGAAAACCGACAACTAATCTCACAACTCGAGTCATCTGGAATAGAAGTAGAAGCAAAATCAGAATCCATGAATGATGATTCTTTTTCTATAAGCAGCATGAAACAGATGATAGTGACATTGCTTATTGCTTTTGCAATCGGTATAGCTGGAGGTATTTTTATAATGGATTTCCATAATCGACGTCGGCATGGCGGCTTTCGCGTTTAATTCGGCTAGTTTTTTCTAGACTGATTTTAATAAATTTTTACTCCCAATTTAAATCGTGTTCAAGATAGCAACCTGGAATGTCAATTCCCTTAAAGTCAGGCTACCACATGTTTTGCAATGGCTAGATTCGGAGAGCCCCGATGTTCTTGCTATACAAGAAACTAAAACTACCGATGAAAATTTTCCCGAAGAGGCAATAAAAGAAGCGGGTTATCACGTCAGTTTTGTTGGTCAGAAAACCTATAACGGTGTTACAACCATCTGTAAATCACCTATCGAAACTATAGCAACAGAATTACCTGACTATGATGATGTACAAAAGCGAGTCTTGGCAGTTAAAACCCAAGGCGTAACTGTTTTAAATCTTTATGTGCCTAATGGCTCAGAGGTGGACTCAGACAAATACCGCTATAAGCTGGAATGGTTTTCAAAGCTGCAGCCATTTATTAAACACCTCCAAACAATGAATGAGTCCGTCATCATTTTAGGTGATTTTAACATTGCACCTGAAGATAGAGATGTACATGCGCCAGAAGAATGGGAAGGGTGCAACCTGGTAAGCCAGCCAGAACGAGATGAACTAAATAAAATATTAACGAGTGGTTTTACAGATTGTTTTCGTTCATTTGAACAAGCAGAAAAAAGCTTTTCCTGGTGGGATTACCGCGCTGCGGGTTTCAGACGTGATCGAGGTCTAAGGATTGACCTTATCCTTGCCTCAGACAATTTAGCGAAAAGTTGCCGTGCGTCATATATTGACAAAGAACCTCGTAAACTCGAACGCCCCTCAGATCACACGCCTGTGGTTGCAGAATTTGAACTTTAGCGTTATAAAAGACTATAGATTATCCACTTATTCAGCGACAACATCTTAATAATACCGTGAGTTTATGCATAACATAAGTAACAGCGTAGAGTTTAATTTCGATGAGTGGGCAAAGCTCGCCAAGGAAGATCCTGACGCTTTTGAAAATAAGCGTCAGCAAATGATACAAGACGTCATTAATAAATCATCACCAAAAATCAAACGACGCATGCAAGGACTACAATGGCAAATCGATCAGGTTCGAGCCACATCAACAAACCCAATGGCCTCGTGTCTGAAAATTTCTCAAATGATGTGGGACACTACAATTGGCGAGAATGGCTTGGTCGATCATCTAAATCAATTATCTGATCCAAACTGCAGTCGAGAATTACCAAACCAACCTCGGCATTCAGCGACGATAATGGACCTAAAAGAACGGTTAAATAAGGAAAAAGATTAAGATCCAACGCTCCACAGGATTGCGGAATGCCCAGCTTTCGCATAAACTCCCCGCCCCTGATTGACGATTAGACCAATTGAGTAAAACGAAATGAAAACAGATATACACCCTACATATGATGAAGTTGACGTTAAATGCAGTTGTGGCAACACATTCAAGACTCGCTCAACGCACACCGGCGAGCTCCATCTTGACGTTTGTTCAGAATGCCACCCATTCTACACCGGAAAACAGAAAATGCTGGATACAGCAGGTCGAGTTGATAAATTCCGTAAAAAATATGGTATGTAATACTGCTTTCAAGAAGTACTATCAAATATTAAAAAACGCCCTTTCAGGGCGTTTTTTTATTCCCGCAGTATTCTTTATCTTTAGCCCAATATGTCTATCTGAGGAACAACCAAAGCAATCTTGTGTAAGTACCCACTTTGATGAAAAAGCAATACTTGACTATGTCATTGACGGCGACACAGTCGTTTTAAAGGATAAAAGGCGTATCCGATTAATTGGCATTAATACACCAGAGTTAAGTCACGATGATAGCCCTTCTGAAGCAGGTGCAGTCAGTGCGCGTAACGCACTTATAACTATGCTTGGTAAGTCATCATTCTTGAACCTTATTTATGAAAAAGAACACTATGATCGTCACGGCAGGACTTTGGCTCATATCTATGCTGATAACATAAACATACAAAACGAATTACTTAAAACTGGCCTGGCAATGCCTTTGCGAATTCCGCCTAATCTCTCTTTTGCTGATTGCTATAGTAAATCTAGCCAATCTGCTAAAGATCAACGACTGGGCCTATGGGCTCTGCCACGATATAAAACACGCAGTGTTAATTCACTCAGCGGCAATGAAAAAGGGTTCCATTTCATCTCAGGTAAAATACGGAAAGTCTCAACAAGCAGATCATCTATCTGGATAAATCTTGAAAATAATGTCGCACTCAGAATAAAAAATACCGACTTAAGCTATTTTAATAAATCAGCATTACTCTCATTGAAAGGTAAAACCGTTGAAGCTAACGGCTGGTTATATCAACATAAAGGCCAAATACGCATGCGACTACGTCACAATCTGGACTTAAAAATAGTAAATACTGAAGATTGAACTGAATTATTTCACTGCCTATCTTAAAATTATGAAAATGAAATATTTAATCCCTTTATATTTTTTTTCTTTACTCATTGTAAGTTCATGTGCCGTTAATCCTGTTACTGGAAAACAAGACTTAGTATTGTTGAGTGAAAGTGACGAACTGGCGCTAGGTCGAAAGACTAATGCCGATGTTCTTAAACAATATACTGTATACGATAATCCAGCTTTACAGAATTACGTTCAAAATATTGGCGCTAAACTCGCCGCAAAGAGTCACCGTTCAAACCTGAAATATAGTTTTACTGTTCTCGATAGCAAGGAAGTTAATGCCTTCGCATTACCAGGCGGATATATATACATAACTCGTGGATTAATGGCCTATTTAAATTCTGAGGCAGAACTAGCTGCGGTACTAGGTCATGAAATAGGTCATGTCACTGCCAGACACTCCGTGCGACAACATAGCGCAACTCAATTAACAAACATAGGGGCGGCGTTAACTTCAATATTTGTTCCCGGCATGACCCAGACCTCAAACCAGTTAGTACAATTTGCTGGCGGAGCATTGCTCCGTGGTTATGGGAGAACTCATGAATTGGAAGCTGACAGCCTGGGCGCTGAATACCTCGCACTAACAAATTACAACCCGGAAGCCATGCTAGACGTCATTAGAGTATTAAAAAATCAGGAAGTATTTGATAGAGAACAAGCCCAAGCCGAAGGGCGTGAACCAAGGGCCTATCATGGCGTATTTTCTACACACCCTGATAGTGACACCCGGCTTCAGGAAGTCATCGATAAGGCCAAAGGACTTAACGAATCCGGGACAGTAAATTTTGTCGGGCGAGATGATTACATTTCACTTATTGATGACTTGGTATTTGGCGATAGCCCCAATGAAGGTATTTTACGGGGCCGTAATTTCTATCATGAAGGTCTGGGATTCTCTATGCGCTTTCCAGAAAAATGGAATATGACCAATCTTCCAGATCGGATCCTGTTAACTACTGCTGATGGCAATGCCTTGATGCAAATCAGTGCTGAAAATGCAGATCATAAAATGTCACCGAGAAACTTTATGATACAGCGCATGGGGTTAAATAATCTGGAAAATGAAGCGTCATTAAATATAAATGGTCTTGCTGCTCATACGGGCATTTCGGTCATCACCAATAAGCAGGGGAGTATACCTACACGATTCACAGTCATCTATTTTAAGCAACGCGCCTACATAATCGCAGGAATGGCTAAAGGCAATCAATTAGCCAAGTATGACAATACAATACTTGCTACCGCAAAAAGCTTCCATTCCTTAACAGCCGATGAAAAAGTATTAGCCAAACCAATACGCATTAAAATTGTAAAAGCGAGTAGTAAAACACAGTTCAAACGTTTGGCTAAAAGGTCACCCCTAGAAAAGCATGCAGAATCACAATTGCGACTCTTAAATGCGAAATATCCTACGGGTGAACCAGAGAAAGGGTCGCTAATAAAAGTACTTAAATAAGCTGTTTTAGCTTAATTTTGTTGGATTCTTTACTACAACTCTTCAGGTCATTTCTAGCTTAGCTGAGCTAAGTAATTGCTACCATTCAGGGTTAATTTTTTATCCACATTTTCTGTGGATAACTCTGTGGATGCAGCACGAAAATAACGTCAAAAAGACCATGGCTAACTCATCTATGACAAAACTGATAAAAACTAACCGGTACCCAATATATATATTAATATCAGTAACTTACACCGTTATTATTTGTCCTTAGAGGATCTTTGTTGTCGTTAAAGCCATACTGGTTAGCAAGAAAAAAAAACTGTGCATAAACGAAATTTTTTCGTTGACAAAATCCAAATCCCGGGAACTCTTTGCAGTGTCTAGTCTCTAAGCTATTAACAGCAAATTTTTCCTTCTTTTCTTCCCTTTGAAGGAAAAATGAACCCGGTTCTCCCCAGCCGGGAAATCCTGGCCCCGGATGTTAACTTTCCCCTAAAAAGATCGCCCGGGGCATTTTTTTATGCTGAAAAACTCCCCCTAAAACAGCCAATCAGCTAGCTTTTGACGTGCCTCATCTAATCCCACGCCTTTCAGAGCAGAGAACTGCTGCACACTACCATTGATATCTGCCAGCTCACGACTAATATCATTGCTAGTCTTGTTTGCGGCACTTTTAGATAATTTATCTGATTTATTCAATAGAATGTGTAGTGACAAATCACAACTCTTACAGTAATCCAGCATTATTCGATCAAACTTCCCCATTGGGTGCCGTATATCCATAATTAAGAACACGCCTTTCAGGGAGTTTCTCTCTCTCAAATAGCGTTCTAGCAATTTCGCCCAAGCATTTCTCATTGTCTCATCTACCTTCGCGTAGCCGTATCCAGGCAAATCAACAATATGTGTAGATTCATCATAGGCAAAATAATTTAATTCTCTGGTTCTACCAGGCGATTTACTTGTTCTGGCTAATGAACGTCGATTGGTAATTTTGTTTAAGGCACTCGATTTTCCAACGTTAGATCGGCCTGCAAAAGCAACCTCGGAGCCACTATCGTCAGGGAGCTGATTAAATGCAGCAACGCCCTTAATAAATTCAAAGCGGCTGTACCATCCATTTGGTATTATTTGGTCTGTTTTTATGATCATCTCTATGTGAACTGCTAAATTTTATATAACCATTAAAATAGTTTGCTTATGTTTTTGAAGATTATTAGGTTTTGAATTAACCTTCGTTATCAGGACTTTGTTCTGAAAAATAATCATACTATGAGTTTATTGTTACTACCCGGCATATATGTTGTCTTAAAGGATCTGGAATTATGAAAAATTATTTAATTGTTGTTTGTCTGTTAACACTTACCTCTGCTAATACCTATGCTGCTGGAGGCGATCCTGAAAATGGCAAGAACCTTTCACAGACCTGTGCTGCGTGTCACAGTGTCGATGGCAACAGTGTAAATCCTGTTTGGCCAAAACTGGCAGGACAACATGCTTCTTATATCGTTAAACAGTTAAATGATTTCAAAAAAGGAAACCGAGTTAATGCCCAGATGACAGCAATGGTGGCACCACTAAGCGATCAGGATATGCTTGATCTCGGTGCTTATTTTTCCAGTCAAAAAACAACCCTGGGTGCTGCTCAACCTGAATTAATAGAAACTGGAGAGCTTATCTATCGAGCAGGAGATTACACAACAGGTGTCCCTGCCTGCATGGCTTGTCATGGACCTAATGGTGCGGGTAACCCAACGGCTCTGTACCCTGCCTTACGTGGTCAGCATGCAGAATATACTGCTATGCAGCTCAAAATGTTCAAAGCAGAAGAACGTAGCAATGACCCTAATAACATGATGCGCACCATCACAGGGCCAATGACGAACCTGCAAATAGAGGCTGTATCTCAATATATTCAGGGTTTGCATTAAAAATTCATACTTTTACTGAAGCAAAACCTGAATTTAGCTGTCTATATCTAATAAGGCTGGCTTAAACGTGGCCGAATTATAATAAATTTAAGGACTACCATGAAAAAAATAGTTACGACTCTTTCGATATGCTTATTTCTTCTGATCAGCAATCATTCATATGCTGATGGCAACGGCTATGTGACCATCTCTCCAGCACAACCAACTCAGTCAGGAGATAAAATTGAGGTAGTGGAAGTATTTTGGTATGCCTGCCCACACTGTTTCGATTTTGAGCCATACGTAAGTAAATGGTTGGAATCAAAACCAGACGATGTGGAATTTAGACGCATGCCCGGTATTTTTCGCAAAAACTGGATCCCTCATGCCAAGGCTTACTTTACTGCAGAAAAATTAGGCGCATTGGATTCCATCCACACGCCATTATTTGATGCCATACACAAACAAAAGAAAAAAATTCATGATGATGATTCTATTAAAAAATTCTTTGTTAAACATGGTGTTGATAAGGGCGAATTTACAAAAACATATGAATCCGAAGAGATCCAGACCAAGGTTAAACAAGCCTTTGTCATGGGACAACGATACAAGCTCACAGGCGTCCCAGCTGTCATAGTCAATGGTAAATACATGGTTAGCGGTTCTACTGCTGGCAGTTTTGAGAATGTACTAAAGGTTATTGATCAGCTCGTCGATAAAGAGAGGGCGAGTACTACAAACGAGTAAACTATAGTTTCAGATTCAATCATTCCTGTCTGAATGGCAGGAATGATTCAAACCATCGATTGTAAGGCCCGCATTATGTTTTACTTAATTGCCGGATACAATCAATGCTGCCACAAGAAAAAGCTGCCGACCCCGATACAGACTGGAAGAAACAATATGTTCAGACCCTGAAAGAGCTGGATGTAAAAGAGAAGGCATGGGAACAACAACAGCAAGAGTTACTAAAAACCGTATTACGATTAACCTTCGCCTATCAAGGCTCAAATGACATTCTCGATAAAAAACTGTTTGACCTCAAAGATGCATTAAAGCAATCAAGCAACAACCTGCCACAAGAAGAAATTGAACAAATTGTTGTGTCTATCCTGACACTGAAAAAAGACAAAGATGCCGATGTATCAAGGACGAATCAATTAGTCACAAACGTAATTCAATTATTATCCAACTACAATCAGTTTGATCAATATTCAGAGAGCGTCGATGAGATTAATAATGACATACAAGACAATTCCATCGCCCCTATCAGCCGACTAAAATCAATTAATGATGTCGTTAATAATATAAATAATTCATCTGCAAAGGATAAACAAAAACCTGACGCCTTTAAGGTGTTCTTAAGAAAGTTATCCGAGCATCAGGATACGGAGACTTCGCTTGCTGAGCTATGTAAAAAATCAATAACGTTAAAGAAAGAACAAGAAAAATTAAACGTAATCAACCAATGTATTGAGAAAATAAACTCACAATCTCCTCAATCAGGCAGCAGCACATCAACATCTGCTATAACAGAGAAAGAAGCAGAATTTACTATTGGTCATCTAGTCACCATGCTTGACTGGATAACTATCCCAGGCAAATCACAGGCTAAACTCGATACTCTAAAACAACAGCTTGAACAACGAAGTAATGGTGCGGATATTGGTAATTTACTACGTCGCATAGCATTAACAATAAGTAATGCCTACATGGAGGTTCAGGCTGAGCTAATAGAGACTGAAGGCTTTTTGAAAAAAGTAACTCATCAATTAAATGAGATCACCTTACAGGTAGCTGACATAGAGACCCTCGAGAACGAGTCATTCTCAAACTCTGTATCACTCAGCACAGAAATGGAAAAACAAATCAACTTAATTCAGACGGGCGTTGATGAAGCTGACTCAATTGAAAACATTAAAAAGACAATCAACAGCCGAATTGAAGTTATACAGAATAATATGGATCAGTTTATTACTGTTGAACAAGGCAGGAAAAAAACATCAGACAATAACCATAAGGAATTGACAGATCGGCTAAGCAACATGGAGACCGAAACTGAAAAACTCAGAGAGTGTATAGAGGAAGAAAGAAGCAAAGCTTACACTGATGCATTAACAAAAATACCAAACCGCATGGCATTTGATGAACGCATTAGCCACGAGTATCGTCGCTGGCAACGATACAATAATAAGTTAACACTATGCCTGGTCGATATTGATAAATTTAAAAATGTAAACGATTCATATGGTCACAAAGCCGGAGACATAGTTTTACAAACTGTTGCGGGGAAATGCATTTCAAAAGTACGCGGCAGTGACTTTTTTTGCCGATATGGCGGTGAAGAGTTCGCATTAATTTTACCGGAAACAGATCTATCCGCCGCAATTACCGTCGCAGAGTCATTAAGAGAAAGCATTGAAGGTTGTTCATTCCAGTATGGCGATATAACAGTACCAATAACCATTTCTTGTGGCCTTGCTGAATTCAAAGGTAAAGATAATCTGGATACGATATTCAAAAGAGCAGACAAGGCCTTATATAAAGCAAAAAATAGCGGGCGAAACTGCTGTATTAGTGAAGACCAACTGCGTCTAATTTAATTACTCAAAAGTCAGGCAATAAAAAAGGGACCTTGCGGTCCCTTTAATTTATTCCGAGAAGGAAATCTTACTTATTGTTAATGTACATTGTTACTTCAAAACCAAAACGGATGTCGTTGTATTCAGGTGTTTGCCAGTTCATTGTTGTATCCTCGTATTAAATTGATTAAATAAGATTATTTGAATTTAAAGGGTCTTATTTATTGTTGATATACATTGTTACTTCAAAGCCAAAACGAATGTCGTTGTATTCAGGTGTTTGCCAGCTCATTGTTGTATCCTCGTATTAAGTTAAAAGTTAAGGTATTAAGTTTTCTTATCTTGTTATAGAGCAGATCATGTGCCAGTTTTGCTAAAAACGCCTTAATTCCATTATTTTCAATCACTTATGATTATTTTGCTGATTTAATATAGGCCAGTTTATTGGTTAATTTGGTTGTTATTAACCAATAAACTGGTTTTAAATAACCATATTACAACCATTTGAATGACTACTATGACCCTACAGAATCATTATCAATGCAGCTAACTTGGCTGCTATTAACAGAATTACAGATTTACGGCGTAGTTTATGCTAAATTCGCCGACTTTTTTAAGAGTGTGTATTGAGAAAACGCATGGTAGATAATCAAAATAAGACCAGCAATAGGCATATTGCAAGCGGGCATCGCATTGGAATAGTCGGTGGCGGCCAGTTGGCAAAGATGTCTGCCCTACCGGCGATGGAGCTGGGTTGTGAGATCGTCATCCTGGAAAAAACAGAAAACACGCCATCATCTTGTTTAGCAGCAGATATTCTATATGGCGACTGGGACGATCCTTCCAATCTGCTTAAACTGGCAGACAAGGTTGACGTAGTGTCTCTGGAAAATGAATTTGTCGATGCAAATAGTTTAAAAGCCGTCGAACAAGCAGGCCACAAACTATACCCAAGCTCGACAACAATTGGGCTAGTACAAGATAAACTGATTCAAAAGCAGGCCTTAAGTGATGCCGGAATAGCGGTTGCACCTTTTGCTGCCGTCAATTCAAAGGAAGAAATCCGTCAACACGCGAATCAGCTTGGTTGGCCGTTAGTCTTAAAAGCAAGGCGCAATGGCTATGACGGCAAAGGAAACGCCACTTTAAACAGTGCCGCAGATATTGATGATGCTTGGGCAAAATTGGATGGCAATAGTCGAGAGCTTTATATAGAAGGATTTTGTAATTTTGCTAGTGAATTAGCAGTTATGGTAACACGCGGATCAAATAGCGAAATGGTCAATTATCCCGTGGTTGAATCCGTACAGAAAGATCACATCTGTCATATCGTACGTGCACCTGCCCGTATTGATGATGAACTCACTGACGCAGCGGTAAAGCTCGCTCGCAAGGCCGTAGAAACTATAGATGGCGTGGGCAGTATCGGCGTCGAGATGTTTCTTACCAAAGATAATCAGATTATTCTTAACGAAATGGCGCCAAGGGTACATAATTCCGGGCACTACACGATTGAAGCTTGTGAATGTTCGCAATTTGAAAATCATGTACGGGCAATACTCGGACTGCCACTTGGTTCAACTAAAATGATTGCACCAGCAGCAGTTATGATAAACATGCTCGGGGAAGAACAGGGCACGGGCTACCCGGTGGGTATTGAACAAGCTCTGGCAGTGAAGGGCGCCCATATTCATGTATATGGAAAGACAACAACAAACATAGGACGCAAGATGGGACATATCACAGCGTTAGGTTCAGATATTAATGAAGCTGAACAAATTGCATCAAAAGCGGCATCATGTATTCGTTTCGGAGCACAAAAATGAAAGCGCAAAGCAAACCACTCGTAGGCATCATCATGGGCAGTGATTCAGACTGGCCAACTTTAAAAGCAGCTGCAGATATCTGTGAACAATTCTCAGTTTCCCATGAAGTACACGTCGTCTCAGCACATCGCACACCTGATGACATGGCCAAGTACGCGAAGAATGCTTATAAAAAAGGTTTGAAGGTTATTATTGCAGGAGCTGGAGGCGCAGCCCATTTACCCGGCATGGTCGCCAGTCAAACTCCCTTACCTGTCATTGGTGTGCCGGTTAAAACTGAAGCATTAAGTGGCATGGATTCATTGCTATCTATCGTACAAATGCCGGGGGGCGTTCCTGTAGCAACCGTCGCTATAGGCGCAGGGAAAAATGCCGGACTATTAGCTGTAGAGATTCTCGCTACGAGTAATGCAAAGCTGATGAATAAACTAATCGATTATAAAAAAGACCTTGCTATCGAATCACGAAAGAAAGATAAATCTCTAAATAAAGCAATTAAATAAGTCTCTTATACCCTTAAGTATCAGCACAAATCGATTTTAGTTTATTTGAATGATATTAATTAGCTTATTATTTTCATCAAACTGGATTTCAAATAGACCAAATACCCCATCGTGTGTGAGAAATTTTTTAATAGCACTGGCTGGAAATTTTAAACTTTTATTATCTTCAGTACGCACTACAATATTTTGCGCCGAGCCTCTGTAGTAGGAGAGATACTTATCTGCATCTATAGCAATTTTAAATTTAATACGCTTAGCAGAAACCACTTTCATCTAATCGCAAATAAATATCCCAGCTTCACCAGGCTATTAAGTATTTAACCCTTCTGTGGCTTTCATATGTTGACTCATGTCGCCAACGAGAGGATGTCGAATTACTGTTGTTGCGTAGCGCCACTCACCATTTTCATTAACAAATTCATCAAAGTAGTGCCCCGAAAAGATAGCCTGCAAAGGAAATGCTTCCGTTTGTTGCATTACTGTAATGTAACGTTGACAATTCGCGACTCCGTTTGCCTCGTCAATAGTTAACTCAATATTTGCCGTCATATGTTTAGTTTTAGGCGTACCATCATCATAAATAATGATGTTAGAAATTACATTGTCATATATTTCTTTGCCGCCTCGACTTACCGGGGAACCGTCAACAGACCATTCTCCATTTTCATAAAGTTTGATAAAACCATCCAAATCACCAGTATCAACACAATAACAATAATTGTTTAATAAGCTTAAAATCTCGTTTCTTGAATTCATCTTAACTCCCCTTGATTATTTTTATTATTTAAATAAACAAACTAAAATATCATCACTAATTAACCCTGTTCTAAACTGTGTCTACTTCGCTTATTGGCGTTTAAAAGAATCTTCTTGCGCTGATCCTGGCTTGATTCACTCCAGGTAATAATTTCAGAAATAGATCTAAAACAGCCTAGACAAATATCATTTTGATCTAAGCAACAGTTGCCTACACACGGTGATTCTACATTACTGCCATTATCCATTTTTATAACTTTTCCGAAACTGTTGTTTTCCAATTTTCGTATAACTGTCTCGCTATTTTATTAAAATCATCCATATTTTCCAGTGCATTTTGTTCAAGCTTATTAACAGCATTTACACCCAGACTTTTTTCCAGTGCATCTTTGTAAGCTGGAATAGTGCTCCAGTTTGATACTGTTGAAGCAATGATTTCTTGATGGTATTGCATGGTAAATACTTGCCTTCCTAATGATAAGGATTGGATGCTACATTTTTCCGAAAAACTTAAGATATCCATCCCGTTTGGTGCCCTTTTTACTTCAGCACTATGCCACTGCAAACAGTTCATCTTCTCAGGCAAATTTTTCAGGTAGGAGCTTTGTTTTCCTGATTCAGTCTTATGAATGGCCATAACACCAACCTCGGCATGATCTCCTGGACCAACCTCGCCACCAAGTGCATCGGCTAATAATTGATGACCTAAACATATACCAACATAAGGCATTTTCAAATCATTTACAGCTTTTCGAATTGCTACTTTTTCATCAACTAACCAGGGATATTTTAATTCCTCCCAGACATCCATTGGGCCACCCATCACCCACAATGCATCGTAATCTTTTAAACTAGGGATTTGATCACCTTCATCAAGCTCAACAATAGTCGATTCAATGCCGTCTTCTTTAAAAAATTCGCGGAATATACCCGGATGCTCAATACGAAGGTGTTGAAAAATTAGTATGTGCTTAATGTTCATTCTATTTAATCAAGTTAGAAACTGCTTTGCGAAAATCCACATGCTTTGGTTGCCAACCGGAACGTGAGATCGTAATGCTATTATCACACCTTCTGCCCGTACCACGATCATTACTGTCATGAGAAAATAATGGTGGAGATTGATTTAATTGTTCCGCCAAAAATGAATAATACTCGCGGCGTTTTATGGGATTGCCATCACAACCTAATTCAATTGTCTCAGGGCTATCCAACTCACTAATGCACTTTACTAATTGAGCAGCATCATCGACATGAATCAAATTGAGCCAACCTTCAGGATCACCATTAATAACCATATTACCAAGTAATCCACTACGTCCAATCACACGTTCAGGGCCATAGAGTCCGGCTAATCGAATTACAGATCCAGCTTTTATATTTTCTAACCAATCTTGTTCTATCTGGTATTGTCGTTCTGCTCTTTCACTATCTATTATTACTTCACTATCCGCATCAACCATTCGATCAGTATTACCGTATACAACCGTTGAAGAGATGATAATTGATCTCTTTATATCGAGTTGATTGAGTCTTTTAATGAATTCAGAAAATACAACGCGATCAATCTTACTAGGAGGCACCATTAAGTAAATTATTACGTCTCTTTTTTCTGATAGTGCATTTATATTTTTCCAACTTACCTCATTATTTATATCGATAATTAATTGATATGTGTTTTCTTTTTCATTACTAATAAGTGAGTTGTCTGATCGACGCGTAATCCAGCAATCTTGCTTATGCAACAAGGGAAGTAGTCTTTGACCTAAGTATCCACAACCAATAATAAGATTAATTGAATTCATAACATTGAGAAAATTAATTTACAATGGAACATAATATTGTGAAATTTTTAAAGAATATACTTAACATGCGTGCTGCATGCTAAGTTTGTTATTATTTTAAGTATGTATGTAGATCTGTCCAACCTGCATCGGGTTTAAATCGGTCGCCATATTTCTGCTCATGTAGTTCCAATTCACGATTTGTTTCACTTATTCCACGATCCTCTAAATAATGCATGGGGCCGCCACTAAAAGGTGCGAAGCCTGTGCCAAATATCATTCCGGCATCAAGCAATGCGGCACTATCAACAATTCCTTCGCGTATACAGGCAACACATTCATTCAATAATCGTAATATCATTCTGTCCTGAACTTCTTTTTCTGTTAAAGGTGATCTCGTTTTTTTCTTACCATACACAGGTTTTCCTTTATTATACGTATAGAAACCCTTACCTGATTTCACTCCTAACCGTTTTTCATCAATCATCTTTGATAAAACACTCGGCATCGGCATACCCAAGGCTTTTGATAATATCAGCGCAACCGAATGACATATATCAAGACCAACTGTATCAGCTAAAAGTATCGGCCCCATAGGCATACCAAAATTGGTAGCGGCATCATCAATAAAGGTCATTGGCACACCTTCATCATATAACTCGACCGCTTCTAGTAAATAAGGCAAGAGGATCCGATTAACCAAGAACCCGGGAGAACTTTTTGCGGGCAAAGGTAAACGATCAATGGCACGCACAAAACTAATCCCATTTTGATGCTGTGTTAAATCAGTTATATCTGCCTTTAATACCTCGACCAATTGCATTTTTGCAACTGGATTAAAAAAATGTAGTCCAATCAACCGTGACGGACTCTGCAAATTATTGGCTATATCTTCCAAAGCTATACTAGAAGTATTTGTTGCGAGCACGGCATTCTTTTTTAATCGTGGTTCAATTTCTTTATATAGTGCTAGTTTTGCATCCAAATCTTCTATGATCACTTCGATTACGACATCAGCATGCTCTATACCATTATTTTTATGATCAGGTATTAAGCGATCCATAGCTGATTGTCTTTCATATTTATCTTTAAGTCGTCGTTTAAAAAGTTTATTTGCGCGTTGCATTGCTGATTCAATGTATTCAGGCGCACGGTCTTGTAATGTCACACGCATTCCTTTTAGCGCACACCATGCAGCTATATCACCACCCATGACGCCTGCACCAATAACATGTACGTGTTTTGGTTCAAAATCAGTCTCATTTGCAACTAGGCTTTTTAGCTGTTCCTGCAACATGAATACTCTAATGAGTCGTTTGGCGGTTGGGTGCATAAACAATTTTGCTATCGAGTCTGCCTCGCCCTTCATCATTGCCTGATAATTGCCGCCTTTTGAATTCCATAAATCGATTAATGCAAACGGGGCAGGGTAGTGTTGCTCGCTAACTTTCTTTGCCGTTTGTTGTTTCATATATCGTGCTATCAACGGTCGAGTCAAAGATGTATTTGCTAAAGTTTCTAATAAGCCTCTTCGTTGTAATACAGGTTTATTAGTAATCAACTTTATCGCTGCTGCTCTTAAGTGCCTGCGCGGCACAGCATCATCAACAACTCCAAGCCGTTTTGCTCTTTGAGAATTAAGACTGCGTCCGGTTAACATGACTGGCATTGCGGACAAGACACCTATGAGACTTATTAATCTTACACTTCCACCAAAACCCGGGTGAATCCCTAGCAATACTTCTGGCAACCCTATGCGTGCTGGTTCATCGTCACAGACAACCCGATAATCACAAGCCAATGCCAGTTCCAGACCACCACCAAGACAGAAACCATGAATTGCTGCGACAGTGGGCACACCAAATGCCTCAATTCTATTAAACATGGATTGTCCGACTTCGATACTCTCTTTTACTTGAGCCTCTGTATCGATACGTGTAAACGCTTTTACATCGGCGCCAGCAATAAAACCGGATTTTTTATTAGATATAAAAACAAGTCCTGCGGGAGGATCTTTAAGCAAACCATCCATAGCAGCATCTAAGTCAATAAACATCTCTGCTGATAAGACATTGGTACTACTGTTAATCTGATCAAAGTAAAGCCATGCTATGCCTTCTCCATCACGCTCAACAAAAATATTATTATACTCACGTCTTCGGTTTTTATTTTCACTAGACATTTGTATTCTCCAACAACATCGCGCCTCCTTGTCCACCGCCGATACAAAGAGAAGCAATGCCTCTTTTGGATTTAGTTCTCTGTAAAGTTTTTAGTAGATGCAAAACAATTCTAGCGCCACTTGCTCCAACAGGATGACCCAAACTAATACCACCTCCATCAACATTAAGTCGCTCCTGATCAATCTCACCTATAGCACTACTTAAACCCAATTCAGTTCGACAAAATTCTTTATCTGCAAGCGCCCGAACACACGCCAAGACTTGTGCGGCAAAAGCTTCATTAATTTCCCAATAATCAATATCGGAGATATCGAGTTTATTATTATTCATTAAAGTGGATGCAGCGTAAGTTGGTCCCAAGCCCATTTCTGCTGGCGATAAACCTGACCAGTCACAATCAACAATTCGGCCTAATGGAGTCAGTTTATGTTGCTTTACAGCTGCTTCACTGGCTAACAATACCCATGCTGCACCATCTGATACCTGGGCACTGTTGCCCGCTGTCACTAGACCATGATTGCGATCAAAGACAGGTTTAAGCTTGGCTAATGAATCAACATTACTATCCGGTCTAACACCGTCATCTGCGGCATATGATTTTCCATCTTGATCATAAACAACTTCAATTTCATCCAGGCGTCCCTCATTTTGTGCTGAAGCCAACCGCTGATGACTCCTGACTGCATACGCATCCATCTCTTCCTTGCTTATATTAAATTGACTGGCCAGTATTTCTGCCGTCTTGCCCATCGATAGACCAACAACAGGGTCGGTCAATCCTATGAGCAAAGAAATAACGGGTTTAAGATGCGCCGGTTTGATCTTAGCTATTGCCGAAATTTTTTTTCCAATACTTTTTGCTTGATAGAGATCACTGATTAAATTAACCATTGGTCTGTTAAACATCAATGGTGCCTGACTCATAGCTTCGACACCGCCGGCAAGTATCATATTAGAATAACCATTTGTTATATTGCGAAAGGCCGTATCCACAGCCTGAAGACCTGAACCGCAGTTACGTTGAACGGTCCAGGCAGGAACCGCATTTCCACAACCTAGTCGCAATGAAACAACCCGGGCTATATTTGCTTCGTTTGCGGCTGGCCCAACACATCCCAGGATTACCTCATCAAGTTGTTCAGCAGTAAAAGCCTGGCGCAGCATTAAGGATTGTGCTGATTGTAATGACAGATCTGCCGCTGCAAATTTTCCAGGACGACCACGTGCTCGCAAGAAGGGTGTACGAGCCCCGTCAACAACGTAAACACTATGATTATTTCCGTTATTTTCTATCGACATTTACTGACTCCCACAAAACTTGTTTGTGAAGTACTACTCACAGTGTTATTCATACCTTTATACATAGATGTCATACAGTTTAGCAATATTGTTAATTCAGCTCGCTCTATTTTGTTGCTCTTCTAAAGGTTGTTCTTTATGTATAGGAGGCTCTGAAAGTTGCTGGATATATTCCATGATAACCTTATGCGTATCACCCTTATCTTCATAAACGATGCCATGACGATCAGATTCAATATCAATATAACTAACATCCGCATTAACCAGTCCATCTTTTAGAATCTTCGAACTATCGGGAACAACAACCGGATCATTAGTCGATTGCATTAAAAGACAAGAACAACGAACGCTGTCAAGTTGATGATTAAGTACATGGTTCATGCGAACTAACTCATACAAACCTCTAACAGGAATGTTCCGATAATTTATGCGGACATGCTCAGGATTATTATTTCGATAATGGACGACGCCTTCAAATGATGAAGTCCAACGCATAAGCCGTGAAACCCCATGTAAAATTGGCACAAACTTCATTGTCTTGTTTTGAAATTTAACAGGTGCATTTATCGCGACAACACCAGCCAAACTTGGGGGATGCTCAGAGGCAAATATGAGAGATAGAGCACCTCCAGTTGAAAAACCAACGACACACACTCTGTCAACATGGGTACCTAATGTTTCATAACCACGCTGAACGATTCTTAACCATTGTTCCCAATTACGTTCGCGTAGATCAACCGGAGAGGTACCATGCCCCGGTAAGCGAACGCCATAAACTGGGTATCCTTCAGCAACTAACTTGTCGGATAAGGGTTTCATCTCAGCTGGTGAGGCTAAAAAGCCATGCACCAGAACGACACCGATATCACGTCGACCTTCTTTAGGAAGAATATAAAATGGACGACCACTTTCTGTTGCTGACTCATGTTTATTTATTTCATCAAAACGTGGCTTACTATAATAATGATGATTCCATTCATAACAGCGTAATTCATCATCAAAATGTAAACCTGCAAGAACAGTATCACTGATTAATTCGTATTCGTTTAATGCTCTACTTACTGCCGCTACCGCTCCATCAACTGGCGCCATTTCATTTGCATAAACCTGTATCGTATTTTCAATGCGAACAGAATCAGATTCGAAATCATCATTTAATTTTTGCAGGAACTTCAACTTACCGTGTTTTAATTCAATTAATCCATTTTCAGTAGCGATCTCACAAAATTGTTTCAATGATTCTTTTCTGCCAATAATAAGATCGGCATAGGCTTCAGGATTTTTTAAACTTCTATGCAAATGTACGCTGGGTTGTTGTTGAACATATTTAATGGCTAGATACACCATCAAATAAAACTTTTTTGCGTTTATCTCTGTTATGTTTCTATCTACCAAATCCAATATTAAGGAAGAAGCGAGGTGACTTAAATTAATAGTTACCTCTTTATAGATACCTTCCATGTATTTATCTCGTATCTTTTCACTACTATGTCGAATAGTTTTCCTGATTATTTTTTCAACCCAGGGTCTATTTAGTCCTTTAAGCGTAAAAAAGTCTTCCACAGTATTTAGATTACGCGCCAGATATTTTTGCAGATTTCTTTCCCACCAATGCCGTCCCTCAGCCAAATCGACAGGTCTACCAAGGCGCATATCCATATCGGTATCCTTTAATAATAAATTTGCTTCTATTATTAATTCCTCATTTACTCTTGGACTTAGTTCTGAATTTAAAAATCCAGCACCCTTATTCAAAAAGTTATCACTGGTGTTGATTGGATAAAAAGTAATATTACCTGGAATAATTCTTGAAGGCCGGCGCGCGGAAAACAACAAGTGTTCTCTTTTTTTAAGTCCCAACATCTCAACCCATGCATCAATACGATCCCAGTCTTCAGCCTTTTCTGCTGTATTCACAGCAAGCTTGAAAGTATCAACTGCGGTAGCCAGAACTGCTGCACCAGCATGGTGTTTTCTATATGCTTCTGACTTTCGTGAATAGATCATGAATTTTCCCTTATCATTCATGACACGCCTATCTTTAATCATGCCGCCTTCAGGAAAAATAATTACTTTACGGCCACGAATGATCTCTGCTACTAACATAGGTAATAGCTCTTCATGATCATTAGGGATGACACCGACACGAGAAAGATATTTACTGAATGATTCATTACCTTTAAATAGCGCCTTCTTAGCTATGCATCGGCAAAAGGCACCTGTTTCACGATAAATCAGATAATGCGGCAGAAATGTCTCTATATGTGCGAAGTGGTTAAAAAGAAAGATCTCTCCCTGAGCCAATAAAGCAGGATCACCGTGTAGCTTGATATTAATACCAAGCATTTTTCTGAGCCGACTAAAAAGGCTTACTGTCCACTCGTATGTCGGAGGATGTAACACATACTCTTCATCCATTGAGGATCCACCCAAGTCATTTAATAAATACTAAAGGTAAAACTAAAATTCTTTCTTAAAGTATAGGCATAAACGCAATTTGTGTGCCTGTTTTAACCGGCTTCTGGAAATAATCCAGGACAATAGGGTATTATAATTTTATGTTTGGTGGGACGCTTGTGAAAATATTGGCTGAAATATGACAACTGATAGTTTAACTATTTGTTTAGTTAGGCTGCTTGCAACCATTTAATTGCTTCTTCTTTTTTATAAAAAAAGTAGATACTAAATCCAACCGAAGATAAAAAAAGTTGGATATAATTACTTACATCATCTTCAAGGTTTATAACGCCACTAATTCTTAACTCCTTCATTTTAATTATCCCTCTACAATTGTGGATATATTTTAATATCTCTCTCATCTCAAGCTTTAATGTACTTTCATACATATCTAAACATACGCGCTTAAAACCAGTATCCTCATACATTGTTAAGACCACATCTCGCATAGACTCAAGTTCTTCCAGAGTGATACTTCCTTTAGTCTTAACGGTGATTAATTGCTGATCAGCATTTTCTTTAATCAAAAATGTCATATATCTGTACCTTTCAATTTTACTTAAGCAATAGTTATTACTTGATTCATGACGCTGCTTTAAAAACATTAAGTTGGTGCAATCTGCTACTAGTTGCACATAATTCAGTCTAGTTGCAATAAGTCAATCTGTCTATTAATATTTATACATGGCTGATAAAAAAAACATGGATGCCCCAGAAGAAAGGGAAATACTCTCAGTAAAGATCTCAAAAAAGTCTATTGAAGGATGGCGTGACTTTTGTGCTCATGGCGGAGTCTCCTTAACTGCACTGGTAGAAGTTGCCGGCCTGCAACTAGCAGATGAGACCATGCCTCCCAAAGTGCAAGCCAGAATGGAAATGATTAAGTTAGCAAGAGAAGTTGATTTAGAAAGGCGATCTAGAAAAAAATAAACTGTCTGCTCTACCTGAGGTGTTTCAAATGTAATTGCAATAATTACATATATTACTGAAATTACTGAAATTATTCTCAAACCAAACCTTTCCCTCTAAACTCTGGCTGTGGTTTCGATTAATCAGGCCTGTATAAGACCTGCCCTCCCAAAATTTACTTTTTTATAAAAACTTCCGGTCTTGGTACAGATCCTGAATATAAATTCTGTATCAGCTAGTTATAAATAAAGAAAAACATGGAGGTACCGCAAGTGGCAAATACCCAAGACTATTTGGTCGATGTTGCAGAATTAATTACCCTGCCAGATATTTACATCGCAATTAAAGAAACGATTGAAGACCCAGAAAGCGATATGAAAGAGCTGACAGGAGTTATCTCGATTGATCCCGCTATATCAGCAAGGCTTTTGAAAATTGCCAACAGCCCTTTTTATGGTCAGGCAGCAGATATAGATAGCTTGAATCGAGCCGTTTCATTGCTAGGAACAAAGACCATCCATGACACAGTGTTAGCTATTACACTATCACACGTATTTCAATCTATGGTAGGTGTGAATATTGATGTTGCAGGGTTTTGGCAAAACGCCATCATGCGCGGCGTAGTAGCAAAATCATGCGCAAAAGAATTGAAAATTAATGATCCCGACAGATTGTTCATTTTGGGCTTACTATCGAACATAGGCCACATGGTCATGGGTATTCGTGACCCGATTTTGATGCAAAAAGTGATGTCTCAACATCAAAAAACTGGCTATCCCATTCATCTTTTTGAACGTTCTACTTTTGGGTTTGATTTTGCCGAGCTCGGTGCAGACATTCTTGAAAGTTGGTCTATTCCCGATTCAATTATTTCCGGGATTCGTTACCAAAATTGCCCTGAGGTAGCACCTGACTTCAAACAGGAAGCGGCTATCGTTTATTGTGCCGGACGCTTACGGCCCGATGAAGACGAGTTTCCAAATATGCTCGATGATGAAACGTTGATTCAATCGAGTATCGACCATTTCGACTATGATAATGTCCGCAACGAGGCAAAAAACCTCTATGTAGAGGCCTTATCCTTATTACCTATTCCCCAATTAAAAATAGCCGTCTGAAATCCCTGAAACGTCTAGTGTTCCCTCAGATACAGACTATAGGTATACTTTCGCCACTTAAATATAGAAAACACCAAAAATTTGGAACACACCCTTGGGGATAAATGATGAGTAAAGAACAAGATCAAATATTTTTCAGAAATTTTTCACTGTCACTTGGCGTTATTGCCGTGATGATGGTGGTATTTTTCGTTGTCGCACAGTTTGCCGCATCAGACGATGAGGCAGAGGCCAAAATGCGCTCAGCAAAAGTAGCCGAAGTGACTGAACCTGTAGGTCAGGTCACGGCTGTTGGAGAAGAAGTGGAAGTTGCTGTTGCAGAAGTAGCTGCAGAAGAAGCTCCAGCGGGTGGAGAGGCAAGTGGAGATGTTGGCAAGACTGTCTATGATGGTGTCTGTACAGGTTGCCATGGAATAGCCGCTATGGCCGCTATGATTCCTCAGGTTGGTGATGCCGCAGCATGGGCTCCTCGTATAGAAAAAGGTATCGAAACCTTATATAACAATGCAATTAACGGGTTTCAAGGTGAGATGGGCATGATGCCAGCTAGAGGAATGAACCAGTCACTCTCTGATGATGAAGTTAAAGCAGCGGTAGACTACATGGTTAGTCAAGCTCAATAATTCTTTCTGTCACATAAATAAAAAAGGGAGCCTTTGGCTCCCTTTTTTTATCTCCATGGATGGAGTGTATGTCGCAAGAGGGCAGGACGCCCGGAGCGACCATCTCCATGGATGGAGTGTCATGATTCCTGTTCCATACGAATCATAAGCGCCTACGTCCATGTAGCCGATGTCGCGAAAAGGCAGGACTACTCCAATCTTAAACTCGACTGGTAGGACTCTTCGGATAATTCATCCCAGCCCGCATAATTGGCTCGAAAATTCTCATAGGCATCATAAACTCGTTTAAACGCTGGACTAGCCGCAGCCTCTTCATCAAGCGTTTCCTTAGTCAGACGTTTTAAGCTAGACAATACCTCATCCGGAAATTCGAGGATCTGCACATTTTGTTTCGTCTTTAGCTCGGTTAAAGCTTGTTGGTTGTGAAATTCCATTTGTGCATAGATCCATTCACTGGTAGCCGCGGCCGCCGTCTCTACAATCTTCTGTAGATCCTTTGGTAATAAAGACCATTTTGAATCATTGATCATCAATTCGAAAACCGTACCCGGCTCATGCCATCCTGGATAATAATAAAAATTAGCTGCACGATTTAGACCTAGTCGCATATCATGAAATGGTCCAACCCATTCAGTCGCATCTATTGTTCCTCGTTCCAAAGCGGTATATACCTCGCTTCCCGCCATTAAGACTGGGTTACCACCTGCCTTTTTAAATACCTTGCCGCCCAGTCCCGGAATACGCATGCGTAAACCCTTAATATCTTCCATAGAATTGATCTGCTTATTAAACCATCCCCCCATTTGTACACCGGTATTGCCCATCGGGAAGGCCAATAAATTAAATGGCTTATAGATCTCATTCCAGAGCTCCAGCCCATCAGCATTGTATAGCCAGGCATTCATGCCCTTTGCCGTCATGCCAAATGGCACGGATGAAAAGAACTGCGCCTCGGGCACCTTACCAGCCCAATAGTAGGGTGAACCATGCCCCATCTCCACTACACCATTAGAGACCGCATCAAATACTTGTAGCGCAGGAACAAGTTCACCACCGGCATAAACATGAATATCCAAACGATTATTACTCATCGTTCGCACATCATCAGCAAATCTCTCTGCACCTTCCTGAAATATCGGAAAATTAGCTGGCCAAGTCGTTACCATCTTCCACTTAAACTTTTTAGAAAGATCAGCCCCTGCTTCACTACTCACTCCGGACTCAGATGCACCTCCACAAGCCGTTAACATTAATGTAAGCAATACATATAAAATGACATTACGTTTGTTCATAAATAATTTTTACCTTTTAATAAATTCTACTAGCTACAAATACAATCTCTTAATATGGTTTTAAATCACAGAGTCTCTATCTATTTCCCAATGTTTTAACTTTACTTCATCAAATTGTTGTTCAAGTGCTTCCAACCCATTCTCTGCTATATATTCACGTTCAGCATTGCTTATAGGTATTAAACTAGCGACACGAGTACGATTAGTCGGAATTAACTCAAGCGTTTGATCAAACGAATATGGTATTGATACCAACCAGTTTTCACAGATCGACCCTTCTAACCAAGGTTCACCGATAGGGACTGTGTCAGTATATTCAAGTCCATGTTGCGAATGGAAGTAAGTCACCATCGCGAGCATTTGAACCATGCGCTCTGATTCAATAGGCGAGATAACAACAAACTCGTATCGACCCGCTGTCTCATGATTTATTTTCGAAGTACCAACAGAACAATAAACCCACTGGTCACATTTATTTCCAGGCGAAAATTTTATCACCTGAAACTCTGGGATAATGTTTTTAATAGGCCCGGTATCCCAAGACATCAATTCAAAGTCATGCCCTTCAAAATAAGTCTTATAATGTTGAACAATATTTTCTATTTCTGCCGCCATCTTTTTTCCTTCTCAAACTATTTATAAATCTGTTTTTAAATTAAGAATGAGCTAGTTTATTCGAGTACGAGGCCCAATGCTTTTTGAGAAGCGGAGTTGACATTAAGTCAATGAGCATCGCAAAAAGTATTGTAACGCCTAGCAAATTTTTTGCTCCTGCAAAATTTGCATTTCCACCTTCCATGGTGATCATCGGATAAAATAGCCATTCTGATTAGGCGGGCTGGAGGTTTGCATAAGACGCAACCAGCCACTTACTTCCCGCTTGTTCAAAGTTAACTTGTATACGCATATGCCCACCACTGCCTTCAAGGTTAAGCACTACCCCTTCACCAAACTTGGCATGCGACACACGTTGTCCTAGTGACAATGACCCATCGCTATTTGGCGCTGAAGCTTCACTCTTATTGAATAACGATTCTGTAACACTACCGCCGAGACGAATGTCGTTAAGTAACTCGGAAGGTATTTCTTCTATAAACCGTGACGGTGACGGGTAGTAATCAGAACCATGCATCCGCCGATGTTGTGCATGAGTTAGCGTTAGTGTTTGTTTCGCTCGCGTGATACCGACGTAACATAGTCGGCGTTCCTCTTCTAACTGAATCAAGTCTTCACTACTACGTTGATGTGGAAATAAACCCTCTTCCATACCCACAAGATAGACATCTGGAAACTCCAGACCTTTTGCGGAATGTAAGGTCATCATATGTACACAATCAGAACTATCGCCTGCCTGAGTTTCACCTGACTCTAATGCCGCATGAGCCATGAAGGCGGACAAGGCATCCATCTCGGCAAGTTCTTCATCGTCACCTATTTCAAACTCACCTGCTGCTGTTACCAATTCTTCCAGATTCTCAACGCGCGCCAGACCTTTTTCACCTTTTTCTTTTTTAAAGTGTTCGATTAAGCCACTTAATTGAATAACCTGATCTACATGTTCATTTAAAGTCGCTTCAGATTCAGCCGCCGTCATTTTCTGAATAAGATTAATGAAATGCTCAAGGGCATTTAAAGCGCGCGCACTCATTAACTTATGCTCAACAATATGTTGTGCTGCTACCCACAAAGAGCAATTGTCTCTTCTTGCGGTAACGCGCAATTCTTCAACAGTGCGATTACCAATGCCGCGTGTTGGTGTATTGATAATACGTTCAAATGATGCATCATCATCTTTAAAACGAGCAAGACGAACATAGGCAAGGGCGTCTTTAATCTCGGCGCGTTCATAAAAACGCATACCACCATAAACACGATACGGAATACGTGCCTGCATTAATGCTTCTTCAATAACACGTGATTGTGCACTAACACGGTATAGGATGGCGTAATCATTAAATTCTTTACCTTGATCGGGTGCTTGGCGGATTTGATCTATAACGTAACGTGCTTCATCGGTTTCGTTATAGGCCATGTAAACACTAATGCGTTCACCATCATCACCATCGGTCCAAAGATCTTTACCTAAGCGTGCGTTATTATTTGCGATCAGCTTATTAGCGGCCTTTAATATGGTTGCTGTTGAACGATAGTTTTGTTCGAGCTTTAACAACTTCGTTTTGTCGAAATCGCGTTCGAAGGCCTGCATGTTTTCAACGCGGGCACCGCGCCAACTATAGATCGATTGATCATCATCACCGACTGCAAATAAAGTGCTATCTTTACCCACTAATAATCTCAGCCAGCTGTATTGTAGTGTATTGGTGTCTTGAAACTCGTCAACAAGGACATGTTTAAACCGATGTTGATAATGTTCACGAACAGCGCCTTGTTCGCGAAATAATTCAAAAGTGCGTAATAATAATTCTGCAAAATCGACCAACCCCGATCGTTCACAAGCATCTTGATAGGCTTTATATATCTGTACCATCTGCGCAATGGTCACATCGCCATGATCATCTATATGCTCCGGCCTAAGTCCTTCATCCTTGCGTGCATTAATAAACCATTGCGCTTCTCTTGGTGGATATTGAGACTCATCTATCATCATCGAACGTATTAAACGACGAATCATGCGGTATTGATCTTCGCTGTCTATAATCTGAAAACTCTGTGGCAATCCCGCTTCTTGCCAATGTGCACGCAATAAACGATGCGCCAAGCTGTGGAAAGTACCCACCCACATGCCTCTAATTGATTGTCCTAATAAATTTTCAATTCGAGTACGCATTTCTGCCGCAGCCTTATTGGTGAAGGTTACCGCCATGATGCTGTATGGACTTGACTGGCCCGTTTCGATATACCAGGCAATTCGATGTACTAACACACGAGTTTTTCCACTCCCTGCACCCGCTAATACCAACATATTACCAGCTGGTGCGCCGACAGCTTCGCGTTGATCAGTATTTAGGGGATCGAGCACATGAGAAATATCCATGGAACGGATTGTACGCAAAACCATCAGACTATTGAATTAAACTGCTAAATGAATCGAACTGAATGTTAGAATACTAACTTTATAAAGTATTAATAATAAATAATTATGGAAGCTATCAACTCAGGCGCATTATCTGATAATCGTGATGAACTCATCCGCATCATTGATTCCGTTTTGACTCAGGCAAAGACAATGGGTGCCACTTCGGCAGAAGCCGATATTGGTGCTGGTTCAGGTTTATCTGCCAATGTCCGTAAAGGCGAGATCGATAAGCTCGAATACGAACGTGATAAAGGGTTGGGGATTACTGTTTATATCGATGGTCAAAAGGGTAATGCTAGTAGCTCCGATTTTAGTGAGTCTGCATTAAATGAGTCCGTGCAAGCAGCCATCAGAATTGCACAGCATGCCAGTCATGATGATTGTGCCGGTCTGATAGAACCCGAGCTCATGGCAACAAAAGTCCCTGATCTTGATTTGTACCATCCCTGGTCTATTTCACCAGAAGCGGCTATCAATCTGGCCATTGAATGTGAACAAGCCGCATTTGATTGTGATAAACGTATTTCTAACTCAGATGGCTCAGTGGTCAGCACCTATTCAGGCATTAATCTCTATGGGAACACAAATGGTTTCATCGATGGTTGGAACTGGTCGAGCCACACCATCGATTGCACGGTCATTGCCGAAGATAAAAATGGTATGCAACGTGACGGCTGGTATAGCAAGACGCGTGACTTTAATGATCTGGAATCAATCAATGATATTAGTAAAGAGGCCGTAAGGAGGACCGTATCTCGATTAGGTTCTCGCAAACTCTCTACCAGACAGGTCCCGGTTATCTTTGAAGCACCTGTCGCATCCGGACTTTTCTCTGCTTTCATTACGGCGATAGCTGGCGGCAGCCTATACCGGCGAGCCAGTTTTTTACTGGATAAAAAAGGTGAACAAGTATTCGCGGACCATATCAATATACGCGAACAACCGCATATGAAAAAAGCCTTGGGTAGTGCCCCGTTTGATAACGATGGTGTCGCCACCAAGGCACGCGACATTATTAAAGACGGTGTACTACAAGACTATGTATTAAGTGGTTACTCGGCACGTAAGCTTGGATTACAAACCACAGGTAATGCAGGCGGGGTACACAACCTTGTTATCGAGTCTGGCGAAAATAATCTGGACGATATGATTAAAGAAATGAATACCGGTTTACTAATAACTGACATGATTGGCTTTGGTGTCAATCAAGTTACCGGAGATTATTCACGTGGCGCATCTGGTTTCTGGGTTGAAAATGGTGAACTTGCTTACCCTGTTGAGGAGATCACTGTTGCCGGGAATTTAATCGACATGTATAAAAACATTACTAGTATAGGTAATGATGTAGACCCACGAGGCAATGTATTGACGGGTTCAGTCATGATAGATGCTCTGACTGTTGCAGGAGAATAAATGTAGATCATGAACATGAATGAAGATATAAGTTCATCATCAGCTAACACTGCCAAGCTTGATAGTGTTATTGATGCCATTGGTGAAATAATTCTCGGCAAGAACAATGCAATTAAACTTGCATTGGCCTGTTTGATCGCCAAAGGTCATTTACTCATAGAAGACACACCTGGCGTTGGAAAAACAACCCTTGCGCACACACTTGCTAAAGTTTTGGGCTTGAATTACCAACGTATCCAATTCACCAGTGATTTATTGCCGGCAGATATCCTCGGCGTTTCAGTTTATAACCGTGATACCAGTAAGTTTGATTTCCACTCGGGGCCCGTGTTTTCAAATGTCCTGCTTGCTGATGAAATCAATCGTGCAACGCCAAGGACACAAAGCGCTTTGCTAGAGGCAATGGCAGAATATCAAGTCACTGTTGATAACGAAACCCGAGCACTACCCGATCCATTTTTTGTCATTGCCACTCAAAACCCACAGCATCAGGTTGGCACTTATCCATTACCTGAGTCTCAACTGGATCGCTTTCTCATGCGCATAGAGTTAGGTTACCCAGATAATACTGCTGAGCGCGCATTATTAAACGGCAAGGATCGAAAAGAGTTATTGGAAAATATCCAGCCCTTATTATCTGGTGATGAACTAATACAAATACAAAAACAACTGGAAGGCGTCCATGCTGCTGACGCTATACTTGATTACTTACAAGACTTACTTGAGTTTAGTCGTAGCTCTGGAAACTACTTACATGGATTATCACCACGTGCCGGCATTGCGGTGCTAAGTGCAGCAAAAGCATGGGCGCTTATTAATTCGCATCAACATGTATTACCAGAAGACATACAAGCCATTTTACCTAGTGTCATTGGCCATCGTCTTCAGTTCGTACATGAAGTTTCGGATAAACAGGCAGTACAAGCGGCGGAACACTTAATTCAAAACGTTCCTATACCCTAACAATGGGAATACCGGTTGTACTAGAGCGCCTCCCTACTGATCCTTCCGGTAGGACTGGAATATTATCAAATCAAACTAAACGCCAACGTGTCTATATCTTCCCGACACTCCAGGGATGGTTGTATGCAGTGATGCTAGTCGTAATGTTGTTAGGCGCCATAAATTACAACAACAGCATGGCGTACATACTTTGTTTCTTACTAACCAGCCTTGGCTTGGTTTGTATGATTAACACTTATCGTAATCTTGTAGGCTTGATACTGACATCAACGACACCCAAGCCCATTTTTGCCGAGCAACAAGCTTTATTTCCAATACAACTTGATAATCGCCTGGGCATGGCAAGATTCTCTATACAAATAGAATCATATGAAACCTTAAAAAAATTATTCCGCAAAAGGAAACAACACAATATCGTTTCAGTTAGTGTTAAAGCAGGCAAACCGTCAACTAGTTACTACCCTGTAACGACTAGTCAGCGTGGCATATTGGAAATGGAGCGACTTAAACTATCAACAAATTTTCCTTTAGGTCTCTTTAGTGCATGGGCATATTTCAAACCTGAGTTTTATTGTTTGGTTTATCCAACACCTAAAGGCAATAAACAATTACCACAAAATGTATTACAAGAAGAAAACGTCGATTATGGAATACAATCGGGTACAGATGATTTTTCTGGTTTCAGAAAATACCGATCTGGCGATCCAGTTAACTCTATAGCATGGAAGGCTTTTGCAAGAGAGCAGGGCTTATTAGTAAAGCAATTTAGTGGCAACGGTTCACAAACATTAATTCTAAGCTGGGATGCGGTTTTAAACATTAACGATGTAGAATCGCGATTATCTCAATTATGTTATTGGATCTTACTTGCTGAAAAATCATCGATTCATTATGGCTTGGAAATCCCCGGTACGAAAATTGAACCCGATCTGGGCACGCATCATAAGGAACGTTGCCTTGAAGCGCTAGCACGTTACGGAATTCAGTGATGTCTAAACGAGAGCTGATTATTAATGAAATATTGTGGCTGGCAATTGGGGTTGCCTTAGCTAGTTTTCCGCATTGGCAACGCTTGCCAATATGGATTCCTGTATTACACGTTGGTTTATTGGTGGCGCGTATTTATATTCCACTGCGATTATCCTTGTTCTGGGAGAAGAAAAAAACCACCATCAATATAGTACGTTTGATCATAATGCTTGGTGGTGTCTTTAGTATCTATGGGAATTATGGAACGCTAGCAGGCCGTGATGTTGGTGTTGCCTTATTAGTGATGCTGGCTGCCTTTAAGGTTTTTGAAAGCAAATCCAAGCGAGACTATTATATCTGCTCGTACCTTGGCTATTTTCTAATAATTACAAATTTCTTTTACAGTCAGACTATTCCAACAGCGGCATATATGATGGTTGTGATCATTTTTATGACTGCCGGATTAATTAATTTTAATGATACTGAGCAACAGCTCACTCTACTCCAGCGTTTCAAACTTTCATCAACATTATTAGTACAGTCAATTCCAATTTTATTAGTATTGTTTATTTTATTTCCACGTATAAATGGTCCTCTATGGGGCTTGCCCAAAGATGCTCACACTGGCACTACTGGTATTGATGATCAAATGTCACCGGGCTCTATTAGTAAACTTGTGCAATCAAGAGAGGTGGCTTTTCGTGTTACTTTTGAAGATGATATTCCAGAACGGTCATCACTCTATTGGCGTGGGCCAGTCCTATGGCAAACAAATGGACGTAAATGGATCACAGGAAAATCTGTATCGGGTAGAGATCCGGCACCAATTGAACTCAAAGGTGAACCATTGCGCTATGACGTCACCATCGAACCGACCAATAAAAGATGGTTATTTGGTCTTGAGATGGTTTCAACACCACCTGAAAATGCCTATCTGACTCATGACTATCAATTAAAAACGCGCAAACGCCTACAAACGAGAAAGGCTTTCACATTAACTTCCCACAGTTCTTATACCCTTGGGACTGAAAATGACAAAGATCTGGAACGTGGCCTAAGATTACCTGAACTTAGTCATCCTAAAACCCGGGCACTTGCGTCAAAATTGCGTGACGAATTTAAAGAGCCTGCTTTAATTCTTAACGCGGCACTTGAATGGTTAAAACAAGAAAGTTTCATATATACCCTACAACCTCCACTAATGGTTGAAGATATGGTTGATGAATTTTTATTTGATAAGCAACAGGGCTTCTGTGAACACTACGCGTCTGCGTTTACTATATTGATGCGTGCCGCTGGAATTCCGGCGCGCGTTGTTACTGGGTATCAAGGTGGCGAAATAAATCCGGTTGGAAACTATTTGATTGTAAGACAATATGATGCCCACGCATGGACAGAAGTTTGGCTTGAAAATAAGGGCTGGATACGCGTTGACCCTACCTCGGCCGTAGCACCGATCCGAATAAACGAGGGTATAGAGAATGTTATTCCTGAAGCTATTATCAGCATTCCGCTAGGTCTGGAAAATAACGAAACAGCGATACGTCTATGGCAACGGCTGCGTAATACTGTCGACATGGTCAATTATCAATGGGCTCAATGGGTATTAGGTTATGGACCGGAACGACAAAAACTTTTCATGAAAAAATTCGGATTTGATTCGATTGATTGGAAACAACTGACGGTTGCACTTTTTATTTTCCTTGGCACTATAATTGCTGCAATAGCAGCTTATATATTTAACAAATCACCAAAATCAACAGAACCTGCAAAAAAGTATTATGATATTTTCTGTAAGAAGCTGGCTAAGATTGGAGCACCTAGAAAATCACATGAAGGTCCGGTTGATTTTGCTGAACGTGTATCTAAATCACGACAAGATCTTAAAAATGAAATAAAAAAGATAACGGACTTATACATAAGCATTCGATATTATTCGAACAGTAAAAACCTATTACAATTTAAGGCGGCAATAAAATCTTTCACCCCGAAAAAGATAACTTCGAGCTGAGCAACATAGACAGTAAGGCATCGTCATTATCAGAACTAGATATTGGCGAACAAGAATTGTTTAATGATGTAAATTTTAGTTCCATCATGCCACTTCTCTCTGATTGTAATATCAGAAACATTGCTAATCGTGAAACATTAATAAAAACCGGCGAAGTAAATAATAATGTTTACTTAATTTTATCCGGCGAATTCAATGTACACCTGACACCAGACTACACTGATCCGGTAACGGTGCTTGAACCAGGGCAAAGCATTGGCGAAATTTCTATCATTGACCACCAGCCTGCTTCCGCTTATGTCTCCGCAAGCAAAGATTCACGTGTACTTGTCATTGATGAAGAAGTCATGTGGTCTTTAATCGGCAGTTCACATGCAATTGCAAATAACTTACTCGTGGTCTTGTCAAAACGCTTACGTCATGGCAATTCTGTTATTAATAAAATAAAAGGTTTATTAAAAGAATACGAACATCATGCCACCGTTGATGCATTGACCAGTCTTTATAACCGTCGTTGGCTAGATAATATGCAAGCACGCGTTATGCAACGCTGTCATAAAAACAATGAAGCGCTATCCGTCATGATGATCGATATCGATAGCTTCAAAGATTACAACGATAAGAATGGACACCTTGCCGGTGATATCGCCTTACGCACCGTCTCGCAGACAATCATCCAATATTTACGCCCGGAAGATCTAGTAACCCGCTATGGCGGCGAAGAATTATTTGCCCTATTGCCCGGCATGAATATCAAGTCCACCGTGGCTGTTGCCGAACGACTGCGCGAAGCAATTAAACAAACCAATATAACAGACAAAGACGATCAGCCCTTACCCAGCGTAACCATATCAATCGGTGTTGCAGAGATGGCAACTCATGATGACCCCCATCAACTTATCGAAGACGCAGATAAAGCAATGTACAAGGCAAAGCATTCAGGCCGCGATAAAGTCTGCTATTAAATTAGCTAATCACTTCCTTCTCACGAAATTGCACTTGATGTAACCTCGCATAATGATTTTGTAGTTTTAGTAAATCATTATGTTTACCTTCTTCAACAATATGTCCTTTATCAAGCACAATAATATGATCTGCATTTTCAATTGTAGATAAACGATGTGCAATAATTAACGAGGTACGACCTTTTTTAACATTCTCTAATGCAGATTGAATGTGTCGCTCTGAACGTGTATCTAATGAAGAAGTTGCTTCATCCAAGATTAATAATTTTGCATCTTTCAGCAAGGCACGGGCAATGGCTAGTCGCTGACGTTGCCCACCCGATAAACGCGTACCATCTTCGCCAACAATAGTATCCATCTTTTCAGGTAGTTCATTAATAAACTCTGTTGCACAAGCTGCTTCTGCAGCTGCCCAAATAGCTTCATCTGATGCATCATTTAGATCACCGTAGGCGATATTATTTCTAACGCTATCATTAAATAGCACAACATCCTGACTAACATAAGCGATGTTTTTTCGTAATGATAATAATGACAAATCTCTTGTATCAACATCATCATAAAATATTGCTCCGTCACTAAAATCATAGAACCGTGGAATTAAATTAGCTAATGTCGTCTTGCCACTGCCAGACTCACCAACTAAAGCAACCGTTTCACCCGGTTTAATTAGCAAACTTATTGAATCTAGTGCCTTTGTCTCGGCTTCGGCATAACGGTATGAAACATTTTTAAATTCTAATTTACCTTTTACATCCGTTAAAATCTTATCGCCTGATTGAGGCTCAATATCTGTATCGAGTAATTTAAATACGCTTTCACAGGCAGCTAAACCCTTTTGTATATGTTCATTGACACCCGCTAAGCGTTTTAATGGCCCGAGTATCATCGCTATTGCTGCAAAGAAGGAGACAAAATCACCAACTAATAGTGCATCAGACGAGGCTTGTTGCGTGGCGACATAAATAATAATGGCGAGTAAAAATGCGGTAAATACTTGTATTGCCGGACCTGTTGCAACCGAAGCACTAACAAACTTCATAGCAAAGCGACGATGCGCATTAATGATATTAAAGAAACGCTGCTTCTCAACTTTCTGACCACCATACAACTTGATCACCTTTTGCGCATCGAAACATTCGGCAAGGACATGATGAATATCTCCCATCGCATCCTGTACCTTACGACTCATTTTGCGTAATCGACGTTTAATAATAGTTACAATGATGGCAATAATCGGCGCGCCTAATAAACAGATTAAAGCCAACGTCCAATCGATGTAAAACATCCATCCAAGCAAACCCATAACAGACAATGAATCTCTGACTATCGTCGAAATAGCATTGGTTGATGCTTCTTTTATCTGGGTAACATCATATGTAAACCGCGACATCAAGTTTCCAGAACGGTTGTCATCATAAAAACTGGTGGGATAATCAATCAAGCGTGCAAACATGGCCTGACGCAAATCCATGATCACCTTATATGCTACCCAATCCAGAGATAAACCGCTGACATAGGCCGCTATACCGCGGATCGCAAATAAACCGACAAACAAAAAGGGCATGAGCGCAATGGTATTAGGATCCTTATCAATAAAGGCGCCATTCAAAAGAGGTTGCATCAAGGCAGGTATAGCGGGATCAGTCGCCGCGAGCACGATCATACTAATGATAGACAATAGAAATACGCGCCAATAGGGAACAACATGGCTTAACAGCCTACGATATAAGATAATATCTGTATTCATTGACGAGCCCAAACTATTCCCCTTGTAAATCAGCGTGTTATATGGCTTATAATGCCCGTGAGAGTGGAATTGTGCAATGCATTGCGATAGTAAACCCGCCACAGCGTTGAGACTAGCCAGTTATATAAAATACAAATAAAACATAGAAGCTGCAGTCTTCTGAGGATAATCTAAACAACATGTCACACAAACATCCAATAATTGCCGTAACAGGTTCATCCGGGGCCGGCACTAGTATCGCCAGAGATGCATTTGAAACCATGTTTCGAAAGATCGGTATTAACCCAGCTTATATCGAGGGCGATTGCTTTCACCGCTATGATCGCGCTGAGATGGAAAAGCGGAGCACAGAAGCAGGGGCCATAGGAGAAAACCTGACACATTTTGGTCCCGAAGGTAATCTTTTCTACGAATTAGGCGCTTTATTCAATGAATATGGTGAAAATGGAACTGGAAAACGTCGTTTTTATATTCACGACGTAAAAGAGGCTTCTCAGCACGGTTTACCACCGGGGTCTATAACCCCTTGGGAACCCATAGAAGAAAACTCTGATTTACTTTTTTATGAGGGATTACATGGCGGCCTGATCACCGATAAAGTCGATGTTTGCCAACATGTCGATCTACTAATAGGCTTCACTCCCATCATTAACCTTGAATGGATGCAAAAGATCCATAGAGATCGTGCACTCAGAGGCTATTCAACAGAAGACGCGACAAAACTTATTCTAGATCGTATGCACGACTATATGCATTACATTACCCCTCAGTTCTCTCGTACAGATATTAATTTTCAACGCGTGCCAACGATAGATACGTCTAACCCTTTCGCAGCAGACTATATACCCAATAATGATGAGAGCTTCAGTGTCATTCATATAAGAAACCGGGAAAAAATCGAGGTTGATTTTCGTTACCTATTAGAGATGCTTGAAGGTTCAATGATGTCCAGCCCAGAGACAATTGTCGTACCTGCAGGAAAAATGATATTTGCAATGCAATTGATTCTGACGCCCTTAATAATGAAGTTATATACCCAAAAGGGCACCTTCATATAAGTATAAATGTTCATTTACAATCATTTGATAACAATGTTTTAATAGGCTTATGCGCACCATACTGGTTCTAAATCCAAAAGGCGGGAGTGGCAAAAGTACACTGGCAACCAATATCGCCAGCTATTTTTCTATTAGTGGTAAAAAAGTAACACTGGCAGATTGCGACCCTCAAGGTTCGAGTCAGGATTGGTTAAACGCACGATCAGATAAGCTAAGTCCAATAAATAACGCCGTATTAGCAAAAGGTAGTTTGCAGGTTCCTCAAGATACAGACATCTTGATCATGGATACACCTGCTGGGGTCACCGATAAAAGACTCAGCAAATTTCTCAGTCAGGCACAGACTATGGTAATGCCAGTCATTGCTTCGCCAATAGATATTCGTGCAGCTGAACGATTTCTTGATGAGCTGTTTTCACTAAAGGGATCCATTAATAATAAAATCAAGATTGCGACGGTTGCAAACCGTGTAAGAGAAGACACCTTAATAGCCGCAAAACTTGAATATTATCTAGATAAACTAAAATTACCCGATGGCAAACGTTTACCCTTTATGACTATGCTGAGACAAAGCCAGAATTATATTCATGCAGCGGAACGCGGTTTAAGTATATTTGAATTGCCACCTTCAAAAACATATTATGACCGCGAGCAATGGGAACCGTTGCTTCGTTGGTTAAATAGCAGTAAAAGTCAGCCTAAATAATTAATCTCACCGCGTTACAGCATTAGCTGCTGTTATCATAAAGTTTGTTATGTCATATAAAGCCCAACTTTCAGATCAAAACATTGTTTTCAGTGTTGAAGAACATGAAACCATACTAGAAGCAGCTTTGCGACAGGGACATGGATTGCCCTATGGCTGTCGCGATGGTATTTGTGGCTCATGCAAAGCCAAAATTGTTTCGGGTGATATTTCTTACCCTGACGGAACACCTGAAGGACTAAAAGATAAAGACATTGAGGAAGGTTACGCTTTCCTGTGTCAGGCTAAAACAAAATGCGACCTCACTATTAAAGCTCGAACAGTCGAAACTGCAGCAGATATAAAAATCCGTCAGTTCCCTTGTCGAGTAACTAAGTGTGAAAAACTTAATGATGATGTCATGCGTTTAGTGCTCGATCTGCCAAAAACAGAACGACTACAATTTCTGGCGGGTCAGTATATTGATATTCTTATGCAAGATGGCAAACGTCGTTCATTCTCGTTAGCCAACTCACCAGATGAAGATCAAAATCTTGAATTACATATCCGTCATTATGATGGCGGCTTATTCTCCGAATACGCCTTTAAAGATCTAACTGAAAAAACACTATTACGTATCGAAGGACCATTAGGTCAATTTACTCTGCACGAGTCAGACAGACCTATTATTATGATTGCTGGTGGCACTGGCTTTGCTCCAGTTAAAAGCCTGATTGAATTCTCGCTTAATAATAATCACAAACGACCCATCCAGTTTTATTGGGGTGCGCGCACAGTTGACGATCTTTACCTGAATGATATGGCCGAAGGATGGGCAAACAATCATGAACATGTTCAATATCATCCTGTATTATCTGAAATTGATAAATTGAATGGTTGGGTGGGCAAAACTGGTTTTGTTCACGAAGCAGTATTGAAAGATCATGCCAACTTATCAGGCTACGATATTTATGCCTGCGGACCACCACCGATGATCAATGCAATTGTAGAATCATTCCCGGCTAATGGCTTAAATAGAGACCAACTATTTTCAGACTCATTTGAATTTGCTGCTAATTAATTTACGTTAGACATTCCTGTCGCAAGTGTAAGGCCTTTTTCATAACATTCAGCCGCTGCTTCACGGTTACCCTCTTGTTCGTGAAGTCTGGCAAATTCATAATACGCTTCAGGGTTAGCCTGAACATCTATACTTTCTTGTAAATAATCCCTTGCCTTGCCCCACAATTGATTACGCATACAAATACGTCCGAGAGTTAAAAGCAAAACAGCATCACGCGAATGATTATTTAACCAGGATTCAGCAGTAGCTTGCTGTTTAGTAAGATCAGATGCAACAACAAGCCCATATAAACGTACTAACAAATGATCCCATTGTCGTTTAAGAGCAGACTTAATTAACAATTCACAATCTGCCGTATCCTCAAACTTGAGCCGTTCAGTTACATACACTTCTATCAAATAAAAATGTTGTTTCAATTTACGCGGAATATTAGCCCATAGTGTGTTTAGCGTTTGCCTATCTTTTCTGTTACCAGCTTCCTTTAACAAACCCGCATAGGCATCAAGTTGTTTTGCCTGGATCTGTTCGCGTGGATAGAGACTGGTTTTTTCAATAGATGGGATTATATTCAACACCGATTGCCAATCATTAAGGTCAGTATAGGTTTCTAACAATAGTTGTTTGACCTGATTTTGATTTGGTTGCTTGTTTTGCAGGTGCTTTAATGTTGCCAACGCTTGTTCTGTTTGCTGTTCACTTAACTGTAGTTCTGCTTGTGTGATACCAACTGCAAGGCTCGCATCGGGGTTGTTGTGATAGGCCAAACGTAAATACTCATCACGACGATCAACAGCATGTAACTCCTGTGCTGCACGTGCCGCACAGAGATAATTAACATAGGGTGCACGACTGTACGGGGCTGCTTTGCAAAAATCACGCTCGGCCTGCTTCCAACGACCTTCTGTCATATTAATTAAACCTTGGGTCAAATATTTTTCAGCACGTCGCTGATGTCGATGCTGGCGCCAGGTTTTTATCTCTTTTGGTATTTCAAAAAACCGTACCAAACTGCGTACAGTAAAATAAATTGTCAGAAAGCTGAGAAACAAAACAATAACAAACAAGGTTGCTGTTGTTTGTATTGTCCATCCCGATATGGTCATCAGAACATATCCAGTATCAGAACCGGCTACTGACCCAATGACAATAGCTAGCAACAGCGCTAGCAAACTTAACAGCAATAATTTCATTGTTTCGGCTCTAACTCACTTTCATTAATTACACTACTAGACTCATCTTGAGAACGTATCAGTGCACGCACTGATTCAAGTGAAGAACTAATATCCATACGCGGAAATTCAAGTTCCAGATCTTTCATCTTATTTAATGAATCATAAATATTTTTAGCAGAGGCATCAGACAAATCAAAATACTCATTTAACCAGGTCTCAATATGACCTATAGAGGCATGCAGATTATTTGTGTCCCGATTAAAGACAGCAAAACGAGCGTTAGCTAATTCGAGTTTTAAGTTTGCCCGTAGAAAATATATTTCATCCGGTAATAAACGAGCCTTGTTAACTTCCGTATCACGCGTTATTACCACCAGACTTTTCAACTCTTCCCAAACCAGCACAAAAAAATGTTTTATTCCTTCTGATTGATCTTCATTTTTTTCAGCAACCACCTCCGGCTTTTCCACGACTATATTCTCTTTAAGAGGAAGCTGATCGACACGGTTTATCAGATCCGATAAAAATAAACCTAAACCACTCAAGTCCGCCTGATTTAATGATTTAAGTTCATTCATCTCTGCGATCAACTGCTTGCGCACACTCAACACCATCGGATCACTTAGACCTTTTAATCTAGCGTCTGCAGCCTCCATAGCCGCCAACGCAGTTGCCACATCGTGATCGAGTAGAAGATTATAACTGGCTATAATTAATAGGTGCTCAACTTCGGCTAATGCATAATCCTCATTAATGTGAACCTGTTGCTCGACAGGTTGGTTAACAGCTTCCGACAACATTTCCTGGTTTGTTGCCAATTCATCCAGTTTTTTTCTGAGTTCAAGAAAAGTTGAGCTTGATTGTTTTATTCGACTATCAACGTCGGTGAGAACACGCGCTTCGATAGAGTTGGTTGACGCCAATTTTTCTTCTAGTATTTTGAATTGTTGAAAAGCGTAATAAAATGCACCGGAAAATATAACAACAAAAATAAGCAGTAAAATTAAAACTATTTTATTACTACTCTTTTTAGTTACAACTTCTTCGTTCATTTCAAGATCATTGTCTTCTTTTTCCAACGCCTTGCTTTCGGTTTCTTCACTCATTAATTCCTATTCTCCTACAAGGTCCAAAAGTGCTGTCATAAGACCTTCATCATTTTTATCTGTGGCAATACTCGTAATTGAGATAAAGCCTAATTCTTTCGCAAGACTATCACTTCGAGACGACATTAAAACTAAAGGTGTAGTAAATAAGTGCTGCTGATCAATCTCCGAGGTCAAATGCACTAGATTTTTAAGGCCGTCGTTACTTGTGACTACAATTGCATCAGGTTTAGTATTTTGCCATATATTATGGCTATGCTTAATATCATATTCAGGTAAACAGCGTTTATACACCTCAGCATAATCGACTAATGCCCCTCGGTTTTTAAGGTTATCTGCTAGATGTTCACGCCCACCAGACCCACGAACTATCAGTATTTTTTTACCCGTTAGTCTTTCCTGCTGCATTTCTGACAGATCCAATAATGCTTCACTATCAGCTTGCAAACCAGAATGTATTACATTTGCAATATTCAAACTGGTTAATGTTTGTGCCGTACTGGCGCCAATTGCAAAAACCTTAATGTGTTCTGGAAGACTAACAAGACTCGAGTATTGATCAAACGCCACCATTACAGCATTACGACTAACAAAAACGATATAATCGAAATCATTTAACGAATTACTCCTAACAAGTATTTTGTCAGGTTTTTTCACAGGCTGAATTTCGATAGTTGGATAAGCAATTGCCTGCCCGCCATTAGCCGTTATTAATCCACATAAATGGTCAGCCTGATGCTTTGGCCTGGTTACTAATATTCGTTTTTTGTCTAAGGTAACACTCACGACTAATGTATGAGTTCTTTTAATATCTCATCAGCACCTCTATCTAATAAACTCTCTGCCAATGTCGTGCCGGTCTCATCACACTTTTCTAAATCTCCGCTAAGCTCGGATTTGATCACCTCACTGCCATCGATTCTTGCAACCAACCCAACCAAGCTTACCTTATTACCCTTGATTGAAGCCTGTCCCGCAATTGGTAACTGACAACCACCGAAAAGACGACGACTAAATGCGCGTTCTGTTTCAACACAAAGCGAAGTATCCTGGTCATTAAGTGGCGCAATCAATTTTTGGATATCCATATCACCGGCACGGCATTCAATACCTATAGCGCCCTGTCCAATGGCAGGCAGCAATATTGATTCAGGTATTAATTGAGTGATGCGTTCTTTTAAGCCAAGCCGAATAATACCGGCAGCAGCAAGCATGATTGCATCATATTCACCGTCGTCGAGCTTTCGTAATCGAGTACCCACATTTCCCCGAAGGTCTTTTAATTGTATTTCGGGGTGTAACGCTTTTACTTGTGATTGACGACGCAGGCTTGAAGTACCTAAAACAGCATCATCAGGCAGGTCTTCGATCTGCTTATAATTGTTAGAAATAAACACATCTCTCACATCTTCACGTTTCATAATTACGGGGATGGCTAGCTCATCAGGCAAATCGATGGTCACATCCTTCATAGAATGCACGGCGATATCAGCTTCTCCATTTAATAAAGCCTGTTCAAGTTCCTTTATAAACAATCCTTTCCCTCCAACAGCAACTAGTGGCGCATCAAGAAACCGATCGCCTTCTGTTGTCATACTTACCAGCTCAACATTCAAATCTGAATGGATACCTATCAATTGTTGTTTGACGTGCTCAGCCTGCCATAGGGCAAGAGGGCTGTTACGTGTCGCTATTTTTAATGTATTCACTGTACGTTATAGTTTAAATAGTGTGTTAATTGGTTTTATTATCATACACTTTGGATATTTTTCAGAAAGCAATTTATAGTTGCTTCATTTAATAAAATAGAAATCAATGAAACTCGGAATAGTGATGGATCCCATTAGTGGGATCAATATTAAAAAAGACAGCTCATTTGCTATGCTTCTGGCCGCTCAAAAACGCGGCTGGCACATCTATTATATGGAACAAGAAGATCTGTTTATTAATAATGATGAGCCAATGGCAAACTTACAATCACTCAATGTTGAAGAGAACCCTGAGCAATGGTTTACCTTATCAGACGCGAGGACACAGGAACTGTCTAGTCTAGATATAATATTAATGCGTAAGGATCCACCTTTTGATCTCGAATATATCTATTCTACCTACATTTTGGAACACGCCGAACGGCTTGGCACCATAGTCGTAAATAGCCCAGCAGCACTGAGAAATGTTAATGAAAAATTTTTTATTACACACTTTCCCGACTGCATCGCACCGACTCTGGTTAGTCGTAAAATGAATGTCTTACTCGATTTTGTCGCGCAACATGAAAATACAATTATAAAGCCATTAGATGGAATGGGCGGGCAAGGTATTTTTCGAGTTAGTGCTTCAGATCCAAATACTAGGGTCATACTGGAAACCATCACTAAAAATCAAACAAGTTACGTCATGGCACAAAAATACCTACCTGAAATCTCGGCGGGTGATAAGCGTATATTGTTGATCAACGGTGAGCCTGTCCCGTATGCCCTCGCAAGAATACCTGCAGAGGGTGAATTCAGGGGAAATCTCGCACGCGGAGGAACTGGTAAGGGTATTGAATTATCAGATCGTGATCGCTGGATTTGCCAACAAGTTGGCCCAAAACTCCGTGAGTTGGGACTATTCTTCGTTGGATTAGATGTGATTGGTGATTATTTAACAGAGATCAACGTTACTAGCCCAACCTGTATTCGTGAATTGGATAGCCTGTATAATATCGATATCAGCGGACAGTTGATGGATGTTTTGGAAAAACACAAACAGGCGCAATAATATTGTTAATTGAAATAATTCACTCACCTATCGGTAAACAAATTTAAACGTGGCAGCAGCACAATCCGTTGAACCCATAATTACCCCGCTAGATCGATTTGGCTTGACCTTGAGTCTCGCTATATTAATCCATGCGCTGATTATCCTCGGTATTACTTTTATCGAGGAAGATCGGTCGCGCGCGCGTTACGATGCTATGGAAATCGTACTGGTTCAACAAAAAAGTGTTGAACCCAAAGAAGCAGATATGTTGGCTCAGGCCAATCTTGAAGGTGGTGGTGACGTAGAGGAAGTGATGAATCCAGCGGCACCAATGCCAGCACCTTTTCCAGACCCAAAACCCGAGATAACAACACCTCCGCCGGTTGAGGCAGAACCACCGCAACCGCCCGAGCCAGCATCAGCTGAGGCTGAGGTCCCCGATCCTGCACCGGTTAAAAAAGATGTCGTTGAAAAGATTGCCGTTGAAGATATCAAAAGCCCGGATTCATTAGCTGAAAAAGTAGACACACCTAGTAAAGAAAAACAGGTTGCTGATACTCAAGATATAAAAACAACCGAAACACAAAATACACCCGAACAAAAAAAGACACGCATCAAAAAAACTATCAAAAAACCCAGAACACCATCTGCCACAGAGTTATTAACCAACAGTTTCAAGATCGCTTCTTTAAGTGCAGAGATTCGGCGAAAAATGGAGGCAAAGGCAAAACGTCCCAGACGTAAGTTCATATCAGCGACAACAAAAGAATACAAATATGCAGCCTATATGGAAGCCTGGCGCTCAAAAGTAGAGCGTGTCGGTAATATTAACTACCCAGAACAAGCTCGCAAACAGGACCTATCAGGTAGTCTGGTACTGGATGTCGCCTTGAACCCGGATGGATCCATCAATGAAATTACTATTCGCCGATCATCTGGCGAAAAAATCCTGGATGATGCCGCAATAAGAATCGTAGAGCTTGCAGCCCCCTATGGCGCCTTCCCACAACACATCAAAGACGAAACAGATATTTTACATATTATGCGTACTTGGCAATTTATAAATAATAAAGGTTTTAGATAAATACAGCACTTGTGTAAATCGGGATTACTGCTAATACTATTTACTATGCAGCAAACAAATCTAACCAGTCATTTTTTAATCGCAATGCCAAGTCTCAAAGATCCCAACTTTGAAAAATCTGTAACTTATATCTGTGCCCATAATGAAGAGGGAGCAATGGGAATAGTGATAAATAAACCTCTGGATATAGACCTTGGTGAAATCTTCGAACAAATGGAAATTCCCACTAATAATCAGGAAACCAAGAACAGAACCATCTTTCATGGTGGTCCAGTCCATACTGACCGGGGATTTATTTTGCACCAAACAAATAACGAGTGGGATTCATCAATCATCATATCTGATGAAATGTGCGTAACTACCTCTAAGGACATTCTTGAAGCAATTGCAGCTGGAGATGGCCCCAAAGAGTCACTTATCGCATTGGGCTACGCAGGTTGGGCTGAAGGACAACTCGAACAAGAGATTATGGATAATGCATGGTTATCTGGCCCAGCGAATAGCGAAATCATATTCAATACACCGTTCGAACAATGTTGGAATAGCGCAGTTGATTACATGGGTATTGATATTGAAAAACTATCCCTCGATATTGGTCACGCGTGAAAAATCAGACACTGCTCTGCTTCGATTACGGCCAAAAACGGATAGGATCTGCTATTGGCCAAACGATTACCGCTACGGCTACCGAACTTGAAATCATTAAGGTTAATAACAAAAAACCAAATTGGGAAAAAATTGAACAGCTCATCAATGAATGGCGGCCAGATAGATTAATTGTCGGACACCCATTTACACTTGAGGGTGCCAGACAAGAAATGACAGATGCCGCAGAAAAATTTGGACGGCAATTAGAAGGTCGTTTTAAACTGCCTGTAGAGTTGATTGAAGAGCAACTTTCCTCTTATGAAGCCAGACGAGAATTAAAATCCACACGCGATTTGGATGCCGTCGCTGCCAGACTCATTCTAGAGACATGGTTTAGCGAAAATATTGATCAGAAACATCGACAAACCGAGGTAAATAGTGAACACTAGCGCCCCATGTCAGATGAGACGGATGTTAAGAAGTTAATCAGCGAGATGGCAACCGCCATCCAGACTCATACTAGTTCCAATAACTACACTGCACCATTAATGATCGGCATTAAAACCGGCGGCGCATGGGTAGCCAATCGATTACATCAACAACTCGAATACAAAGACCCTCTGGGAGAATTGAACATCGCATTCTATCGTGATGACTTCAGCACCTTGGGTATGCACCCGGAAGTCAGTCCTAGCCAATTACCAGTAGATGTTAATGATCGACATATTATTCTCGTTGATGACGTTCTCTACACTGGGCGCACTATTAGGGCGGCAATGAATGAAATTTTTGATTATGGTCGACCTGCAAGTATAACTCTCGCGGTATTAGTTGACCGTAGCAGTACCAGAGAACTACCAATACAAGCTGATATAATTGGAAAAACTATTGCTCTGAAAGCAGGGGAACATGTTAAGCTCCTTGGCCCAGAGCCACTGACAATATCAATAGATGCTGTTAGAAATACTGGAACGCAAAATACGGGATGACTGGAAACAAAATTCAACTCGACAAAAACGGCAACCTGAAGCATTTTCTTTCAACAGAAGGTCTTAGCCAATCATTACTCCAAAGTATTCTTGATCACGCCGAATCGTTTGCCAGTGTCGGCGAGCGAGCTGTAAAAAAAGTCCCCTTATTACGCGGCAAAACTATAGCTAATTTATTCTTTGAGCCTAGTACACGAACTCGTACTACATTTGAGCTTGCTGCTAAAAGACTGTCTGCTGATATCTTGAACCTGAATATCTCTACCTCGGCAACGAGTAAGGGCGAGACACTCAGCGATACCTTACATACGCTTGAAGCTATGCATTGCGATATGTTTGTTGTGCGCCATGCCAATAGTGGCGCTGCACACTATATCGCCACCCAGGTTGCACCACACATTAGCATTATCAATGCCGGTGATGGTCGCCATGCCCATCCTACTCAAGCAATGTTGGACATGTTTACCATACGCCGACATAAAAAAACTTTTGAAAATCTGCGTGTCGCAATCGTTGGAGATATCTTGCATTCACGCGTTGCACGCTCTGAGATACACGCCTTAAGTACTCTAGGAGTACTTGAAACACGCATTATTGCGCCGCAGACACTAATTCCGAAAGATGTTGAGAATCTAGGTGTACAGGTTTTCCATGACATGGATGAAGGGCTAAACGGAGTAGACGTAGTGATGATGTTACGCCTGCAAAAAGAACGCATGCGTGGCGCCTTATTACCGAGTGAATATGAATACTTTCAACGCTACGGTCTGACCAGCAAACGACTGGAAAAAGCAAAACCTGATGCCATCGTTATGCATCCAGGCCCTATTAACCGCGGTGTTGAAATAGCTTCCGATGTCGCTGATGGCGAACGTTCTGTCATCTTGCAACAAGTTAGTCATGGCATAGCTGTTCGTATGGCAGTCATGGCGATGACCATGGGTCGTAGCCCGGAAGATTCGGAGGGCGATAAGTAATGCGCATTATCATAAATCATGGAAGGCTTCTCGACCCGGCTAATAAACTCGATGCTAAGCAAGACCTCTTTATCGCCGATGGAAAAATTGTCGGCATCAAAAAGAAACCTGACGGTTTTGAGAGTGACCTGCAAATCGATGCTAAAGACAAGATCGTCTTACCTGGTCTGATTGATCTATGCGCCCGCTTACGTGAACCAGGCTATGCACATAAAGCAACTTTTCAATCTGAATGCCAAGCAGCGAATAGCAGCGGCATCACCTCAATCTGCTGTCCACCTGATACGAAACCGGTTATAGATGCGACAGCTGTTGTCGATTTGATTCATCAACGCACAGAAGATACCAACCGGACCAATGTCTATCCTTTAGCCGCGCTCTCACTTGGTCTAAAAGGTGAACATCTGGCAGAAATGGATACGTTAAAGCAAGCAGGCTGCATAGGCGTGAGCAATGGCCTGGCACCGATTGAAAGCACAGAGGTATTAAGACGCGCGTTTGAATACGCACACAGTTGTGGAATGACTGTTTTCTTTTTTGCTGAAGATTACTCATTAAAAAATAACGGTGTTGTACATGAGGGCCCGGTTAGCACTCGACTTGGACTTCCCGGTATCCCTGAAACCGCTGAAACAGTCGCACTCAGTCGTGCCTTATTACTAGTTGAACAAACACAAGTAAAAGCACACTTCTGTCGGCTATCAAGTGCACGTAGTGTGTCTATGATTGCCACCGCACAGGAACAAGGTCTACCAGTAACCGCTGATGTTGCTATCTGTAACCTTCACCTGACAGAAATGGATATCGCCGATTACAACAGTGATTGTCACTTACAGCCGCCATTACGTAACGAACGTGATCGAAAGGGGTTAATTGAAGGTATTAATAAGGGTGTAATTGCAGCAGTATGCTCGGATCACCAGCCACATGATGCCGATGCTAAAGCAGCACCGTTTAGTCAAACCGAAGCAGGGGCCTCAACGATTGAACACTTATTGCCACTAATGTTACATCTGGTTAATCGTAAAGAAATAAAACTGGAACAAGCTATTGCAGCATTAACATCACAACCGGCAAATATACTAGGCAATAATAAAGGCACACTAGCAGCTGGAAGTGACGCAGACATATGTATACTCGATTTAGATTCGAGTAACAGTGTCAATAAAAACTCATTACTCAGTGCCGGAAAGAACACACCTTTCAAAGGATGGGAGTTACCCGGACAGGTTACCCATACACTTTATAATGGTAATGTTGTATTTACTAAAAACTAAAAATTCTTTCAATGACACATCCTGCAACACGTAACACGCTCTATGTAGAGCAAGCCGAATTAATATCGCAAGACGAATATGCCGACGGACAATATCATATGCGCCTGCAAGCACCAGAAACAGCAGCGCATGCCAAACCCGGCCACTTTATACACATGCAATGCGACCCCGCACTATACATGCGTAGACCTATGTCTATCATGCGCAGTAACCCAAAAAATAAAATTATTGATGTGCTTTATAAAGTACATGGTCAAGGTACTGATTTATTATCAAGAAGAAAGGTTGGCGATAAAATCGATTTAATTGGTCCAATTGGTCAATCATTCAAAATGGAAGGCTATAAAAAAAGGCCTTTGCTAATCGGTGGTGGTGTTGGAATTCCACCTATGGTGTTTCTGGCAGAACATATTAAGAACACGGCAAAGGATATTAACCCACTGGTTATTATGGGTTCTGAAATTCCCTTCCCATTTAAAAGCCGTCCATCTCAGATCATGTTGAAAGAAATGCCATCTGATGTGATCGCTTCAATGCCATTATTGGATGATTGGGGAATACCTTCACGCTTGACCAGTCTGCAAGATTACCCTGGTTGTTTTAATGGTTACGTCACCGATTTAACACGTCATTGGTTAGATCAGCTTGATGATGATGAACGTAACGAAGTCGAAATATTCACCTGCGGCCCAACACCAATGTTAAAAGCAGTCGCACAACTGGCCAAGGAATATAACTTGCCTTGTCAGGTATCTTTAGAAGAATACATGGCTTGTGCTGTTGGTGGTTGCGCGGGATGTACCGTACTTATAGAAACTGACAAAGGCCCAGCTATGAAACGCGTCTGTGTAGATGGTCCAGTTTTCGAAGCAGAAACCGTCATGCAGTTTCAGGAAGCATAACCACTATTGATGACCATAAAGTCAAGCATCGTTACCAGTAACCAATCGGGCATTCATAAAGATTTAGAAAGCAGTATAAAAAAACATCTCGCAAATCCTTTCAGAAAACCTTACCGCCCATTTAGTGCAGAAATTTTTCATAAAGCGAATGAAATAATAAATAATTTAAACCTGCCTATAATACTCGACTCCGGTTGCGGGACTGGTGAAAGCAGCTACCTTTTATCTAAGAACAATACTGACTCATTAATTGTCGGTATCGATAAATCAGAAAAACGTTTAGATAAATATATTTCAAATGATAATTTCTATGATAAAGATAATTTGATATTAATTAGAGCCGATGTCATTGATATATGGCGCATGATTAAACAATCAAACTGGAATATAAAAAAACACTATCTGCTTTACCCGAATCCATGGCCCAAAAAAGACCAGTTAAAACGGCGCTGGCATGGGCACTCCGTCTTTCCGGAAATGGTTAGCCTATGCGATCAAATTGAATTAAGAACTAATTGGCAGATATACGCAGAAGAGTTTAAACAAGCATTAGAAATCGTAACGAATAAAAAAGCACTAATCGATAGTATTGAAATAACTGATTTCATCAGCCCGTTTGAAAAAAAATATTATGATAGTGGTCACGAGTTATATCGAGTTTCCACTTTATAGTTTTCTTAAATTATATTCGCCTTTTATCAGGTAATTACTTTATTTTTGACGTCCAACTCAGTCTGAACTCGCAGAAATAAAGGCAAAAGCCGAATTCAAATTACATAACCATACTAAAATTTCACATCTGTAACTTGCACAAAACCCACATTTAGCCTACTTTTATTAATCCAGTTACAAATAAATGTCTCAATCCAGGAAAAAACATGGCAACCGGTTGGGCTCCTGAAGGGGCCGTTCAAGAACAAATCGATGCGAGCATCAAAGATGCCATTAAACAGGCGCGTAGCGAGATGCCTGTTGGCGAGAGCTTAACGAATTGCGAAGAATGCGATGCGGAGATACCACTAGCACGTCGAGAAGCCATCCCAGGAGTTCGTTTCTGTGTTAATTGCCAATCTGAACTTGATAAGAAAAAGGTCGCATTCACAGGCATCAATCGCCGTGGCAGTAAAGACAGTCAATTAAGATAAATACTTCAATAACCTAAGCATTTGTACAGGACAAAGTCCTTCTTTGACCTAACACACGGTGATTATTTAGACCTATTCTAATAACAGTCAATCTCTGCAATAATGCGCCTCGTCATATAGGTTGAGATTGAGTTTAAAAGCTTACTTTTAAAACCCTTTCTCTAATTCATAACAAGAAAAACGTATAAAACATCTTTAAGGAGTATTTTTAATGTCTGTATTAGTTGGCCGTGAGGCGCCTGATTTTACTGCACCAGCTGTATTAGCTGATGGCACTATTGTTGATGCATTTAATCTGAAAGAACAAATCAAAGGAAAAAATGCTGTTATCTTTTTTTATCCATTGGATTTCACTTTTGTTTGCCCATCTGAGTTAATCGCTTTTAGTAAACGAATTCCTGAGTTTGAATCACGTAATACCCAGGTTATTGGCATTTCTATTGACTCACATTTCACCCACAATGCATGGCGCAACACCCCGGTAAATAACGGCGGTATTGGCGCAGTAGGTTATCCACTGGTCGCAGATCTGACACATGGTATCTGTAAAGACTACGATGTAGAAACGCCAGACGGCGCAGTTGCTTATCGTGGGTCTTTCCTGATTGACACCAATGGTGTAGTCAGACATCAAGTTGTTAACGATTTGCCATTAGGTCGTGACGTCGATGAAATGATCCGTATGGTTGATGCTCTCTTATTCCATGAAGAACACGGTGAAGTCTGTCCTGCAGGCTGGAATAAAGGCGATGCGGGCATGCAAGCTAGCCCTGAAGGCGTGGCTTCTTATCTCTCGGAAAACGAAGGCAAACTATAATCTAGTAATTAAACTTAATGATTAATAAAGCCCGGTTCATCCGGGCTTTTTTATCTCATATGAATAAAATTTTAATTCGCAAACCTAATCTCATAAGTTATCCCGTCTTTATTTCTACCTGTTTTCCCTCTCTGTGAAGAAAAGTACAAACATTTACCATCAGGTGAAAAAGCAGGGCCGGTAATCTCTGATCTGTCTTGTCCATGAACATCAACAAGAACATGAGGTTCGTAATTATGATCCAAAGCAATAATCTGCATATTGCCACCATCTTCAGCAATCAGGAGTTCGCCTGACTGAGAGACTTCGATATTATCCACTCCTGTTAACAAGGGGAGTTCATAATCACTTGCATCATAGATCTTGGAGATCAAATAAGTTTGTGTATGGTATGCCCATACAACGTTATCGATTTTTGTTGTAAAGAATATCTGCTTGTTGTGGTGAACAATACCTTCACCGCCTTTGAAACGTGCAGCCTGCATAACTTGATAACGTGTCGGTTTAGATTGTGCCAAAGGGTCGTCTATTTTTTTCCATAACAAGACATTTTTATTTGGCACTGCGACCTCAAGGGTACCTTCAGACAAATCACCTCTATTGCGTGGCTTGAATCTATAAAAACAACCATCCCTTAGATCTTCCGTTAAATAAATATAACCACTATCAGGATCTACTGCCGCTGCTTCATGATTAAAACTCCCCATTGCAGGCCGTACTTTTGCTGCTTGTTTACCAATAGGGTCACATTCATACACCTGCCCATGGTCTCCTGATTCTTCACAAGACAACCATGTATTCCATGGCGTCTTACCGCCTGCACAATTACGCGAGGTATTATTCAGAATGGAATAGGCATCAACAATCTCACCTTTATAGTTGAATCTAATCGCACCAACACCGCCTTTCTTGTTATTCATTTCGCTGTTAGAGACATAGATCCAGCCGTTATCTTTTGTTGAAAAACAGGCGCCACCATCAGGTGCCTTATGCCAAAGAAACTTTTTATCATTAATGACCGGCAAACTTGATTGCGCTATCTGACGAATGACACTGCCTTTAGGTATTTCAATATTAAGATTTTTATCAAGCCAGGTTTCTTTGCTTAAAATAACAGGGCTATGGTTGTCTGCTTTAAGGCGGGAAGGTATGACCATGCTGCTTAATCCAAGCATGCCGTATCGCAAGAACTGTCGCCGAGAATTAAATCCATTCATATAGCTAGTCTATACAAACTTTTTGAAAATAATATTACAAATTACTTTTTACTAATAGTCTGGCTCATACATATAGCTTCTAATTCTCTGTTCCAGATCATCCGGTCTTTCTGATTCGGTGACCTTTGTTACATAAGCATCTTCAGCAACAGCCAAGGCTATATTGTATGAGACTTCACGTATGGTATTTAATGGCGGGTAGATCATACCTTTATCAAGATCTTCCTGGCTAACCTGGTCTGCCAACGTTCGTGCCGCAACCAAAAACATATCTTCGGTAATCACAGATGCATTACTGACTATTGTACCTAGACCAATACCCGGAAAAACATAGACATTATTACCCTGTCCCGGAGTGAATTCCTTTCCATCATAGTCAACAGCAGGAAACGGACTGCCACTAGCAAATATAACTTTACCAAGACTCCATTCATAGGCTTCTAAAGCAGTACATTCAGCTCGTGAGGTTGGGTTGGAAAGCGCAAATATGGTCGGCCGGTCGTTAACACTAGACATAGCCTCAATAACGCCACGCGTAAATGTATTCGGTGCACCAGTTGCACCAATCAAGACATTCGGTTTGATGTCATTTATTGCATCAATGAATCCAAGCTGCTCATGTTCATGCATATAAGGCTCATTATGAGACATTAAACCCTTACGGCCTTTCACAACGAGTCCTTCTACATCAACAAACCATAATCGTTTTCTCGCTTCACTTTCAGACAAGCCTTCTTGTTTCAAGGCATAACACAAAAGATCTGCGATACCCGTAGCAGCCGAACCAGCACCCAAAAACATGATCTTCATATCTTTGAAGTTTAATCCTGAAATACGCGTACTCGCATAAACGCCAGCTAGGGCCACGCCTGCAGTACCTTGAATATCATCATTAAAACAAAGCACTTCATCGCGATATTTATTTAGCAGTGTGTACGCATTCGGTGTCAGAAAATCTTCAAACTGAATCAAGGCTTGAGGAAAAACTTCTTTTACACCCTGAATAAATTCATCGACAAAATCATTATACTCATCACCCGTTATTCGGCTTTGAGCCAAGCCAAGATAGAAATCATCGTGCAAGTACTCAACATTGTTTGTACCAACATCGAGCATAATAGGTAGGCATTGATGCGGTGGGATACCAGCACAGGCAACATACAATGCTAATTTTCCTATCGGGATCCCAATTCCATTAGCACCTAAATCACCTAAACCGAGTATACGCTCACCATCAGTTACGACGATTACTTTGATGTCCTTATAGGGCCAGTTATCTAATATTTCCTTAATATCGCCTTTATCGTTTGCGGTTATATACATACCCCTGGGCCGACGATACAAGTGTGCATATTCCTTACACGCCTGACCAACAGTCGGTGTATAGATTAAAGGCATGACTTCTTCGATATTATTTATCACTAACTTATAAAACAGGCGTTCGTTACGTGATTGCAATGCGGTTAGGAAAATATATTTTTCTATATCATCATGTGTACGACGTAGATTATTGAGTGTTCTTTGTAATTGAGTCTCAGATGAAACAATCTTGGGTGGTAAAAGCCCGCGCAAGTTATATTGTTCACGATCTTCTTCAGTAAAGGCCGTGCCTTTATTTAATGAGGCACTATTGAGTACCTGAAATCCAGTAAGGGGAATTGTTTTTTTCTTATCCATAATGTTTTTCATTTAAACCCTTGGAAAGTTACCTGCATATTTCTCTATCCACTCTCTTGCAGCTTCCTCGCTGTCAATTTCTCTACCTTCTTTCTTTAGCACTTCATGACGGTAATGTTCAATATGACATATCTGCTCGATCATCCGTAGATGAAAGACTTGATCCTTACTAACAATAAACTCTATTCCAATTTCATAAAGATCATTTTTTAAACGACACCAAACAGCCTTGCCGGTTATTTCAAAATTCGGATTAACACATTCAATTCTCATTTTAACCGTCGTGCCTTCTTTAACAGGCGCAGAACTTATGCAAGAGATACCACCGAAACTGACATTGTTTAAAGTATTGATGCCATGTTTTACCTCACTGTCCAACTCATCAAGTTGAAAAGGTACTGACGTAGGATGTCGGATAAATTCTCTCAATGAAAACCTCAAAATCTTGAGTTAACGAAATCTATATGCCTTCTATCGGCAACTTTTTAGTTTTATTAAAGCAAAAAGGGGCATATAGCCCCTTTATTTATTATTAATTTTATATTTTATTAACCAAAACTAATCTTGTTTTCAAGGTTGGTTCGTGAATCAGCATTCCTCAATGCTTCTTCCAGATCAATACGCTCTTCTTTATATAAATTTAAGAGTGCCTGATCAAAAGTCTGCATACCCCTCTGTCCACTTGAATCCATGGCCTCCTTAATCTCATCTATCTCACCTTTGAGAATAAGTTCTGCGATATGTGGCGTATTAATCAGGATCTCAATCGCAGCACACCGTTTTCCATCAACGGCCAATACCAATCGTTGCGAAATTATTGCACGAACATTCAATGACAAATCCATAAATAATTGTTTATGGTAATCTTGTGGAAACATATTAATCACACGTTCCATGGCCTGATTTGCATTATTCGCGTGCAAGGTGGATATGGCCAAATGACCAGTATTAGATAGCTCTAGTGCAGCCTCCATCGTTACCCTGTCTCGAATTTCACCGATTAGAATCACATCAGGAGCTTCACGGAGAGAGGCTTTCAGTGCATTCGCATAAGATTGGGTATCTACACCGACCTCACGTTGATTAAGTAGAGACTTGAGATTTGGATGACTAAATTCGACAGGATCCTCGATGGTCAATATATGTCCAGACATATTGCTATTCCGGTGATTGATCATCGCCGCCAAAGTCGTCGACTTACCAGAACCGGTACCCCCGACCATTAGGATAAGCCCCCGCTTATTCAGAATAAGTTCATTTAATATATCAGGAACACCGAGCTGTTCTGTGGTCGGAATTTCATTTGGAATGCGTCGTAGGACCATACCGACAGCACCTCGCTGGCGAAAGACATTAACCCGAAAACGGGCTTTATCCTCCAGGGGAATAGCGAAGTCACACTCCATTGTATCTTCAAAAGTCTTTTTTTGGTGATCATTCATTATTGCGTAGGCTGCGTCATGTGTCAGATCAGCAGTTAATACCGTCTTACCAACTGGAGTGGCCTTGCCTTCAATCTTGACCTTGATCGGGGAATTGGTCGTCAAAAAAAGATCGGAGGCATCTTTTTCTACCATTAATTTTAAATAAGGTGTGATATCCATAATGTATTAACGCTACCTTTATTATTATATATTCATCAACGTATAAATCCGTTGGTGTGACTAACGCATCATGCCCGAGTCTTCTTCCGTTTCTTCAAGGCTAAGATGATCCAAGCCTTCTGTGGCATCTCCGGCTTTCGCTGCTTTTCCTTCCAATTTAATGCGTAAACGTAATTCATTCATCGAATCAGCGGAACGTAAGGCATCTTCAAGTTTAATTTTATCTGCTTCGTATAGATCAAACAGCGCCTGATCGAAGGTCTTCATCCCTAACTCGTTTGACTTGGCCATGATAGCCTTGATCTCGTGTACTTCACCCTTAAGAATTAAGTCTGAAATTAATGGTGAATTGAGCAAGATTTCAATAGCGGCCGCACGCCCCTTACCATCGACGGTTTTTAACAAGCGCTGTGAGATAACCGCCTTTAAATTGAGCGACAAGTCCATTAACAATTGCATTTTACGTTCTTCTGAGAAGAAGTTAATAATACGATCCAAGGCCTGGTTTGAGCTATTCGCGTGCAAGGTCGCCATAGCCAAATGACCTGTTTCTGCAAAGGCGATACCAAATTCCATCGTATCTTTATCTCGTATCTCACCTAATAGAATTACATCCGGTGCCTGACGCAGAGTGTTCTTTAATGCTATCTCCCAATCATCACAATCAACTCCCACTTCACGTTGCATAATAATGCAATTTTTATGGGGGTGAACATATTCAATAGGATCCTCTATGGTAATAATATGCCCATAGGTATTCTGGTTCCTGTAATCAAGCATAGCCGCCAGTGATGTCGACTTACCTGAACCAGTACCACCCACCATAATAACCAATCCATTTTTGGTCATCACCACATCTTTTAAAACTTCTGGTAACCCGAGCTTATCCAGATTGGGCACATCAGTTTCAATAACACGCATAACCAAACCACAGAAACTTTGTTGGATAAATGCATTTGCACGAAAACGACCTATACCAACTGGCGCTACAGCAAAGTTACATTCTTTGGTCGCTTCATATTCCTTTAATTGCTTGTCATTCATGACAGCATAAGCGAGTGCTTTGGTGTTCTCAGGTGTAAGTTCGGTTTTTGAAACTGGCGTCATCTTGCCATGAACTTTCATCGCAGGTGGAAACCCGACTGTGATAAATAAATCGGAACCTCCCTTCTCAATCATTAGCTTGAGAAGATCGCGCATGAATTTTATCGCCTGTTCTCTTTCCATTCGACCTCTCCTGAATCAGGAATTACTTAATAATTGTTTTAGAAAGCATCTCTATTTGCACATTTCGACAGTGCTTCCGGACGTGTCACCACATTTTGCTGTACAAGCTGTTGTAGATTCTGATCAAGTGTTTGCATGCCGAATGATTGACCCGTTTGAATAGCAGAATACATTTGCGCGATCTTGTTCTCACGAATCAAGTTACGAATAGCCGGTGTACCCATCATAATCTCATGTGCTGCAACACGACCACCACCTGACTTTTTCAATAATGTCTGAGAAATAACAGATTTTAGTGATTCTGATAACATCGCACGAATCATATCTTTTTCCGCTGCTGGGAATACATCGACAATACGGTCAATGGTCTTCGCCGCAGAACTGGTATGCAAGGTACCAAAAACCAAGTGGCCTGTTTCAGCAGCTGATAAAGCCAATCGAATTGTTTCAAGATCTCGCATTTCGCCAACAAGTATCACATCGGGATCTTCGCGCAATGCAGAACGAAGTGCTTCGTTAAATCCTAGCGTATCGCGATGTACCTCACGTTGGTTGATCAGACATTTTTTACTGACATGTACAAATTCGATTGGATCTTCAACGGTAAGAATATGTCCATATTCGGTTTCATTCTTGTGATTTACCATTGCTGCCAGGGTAGTTGATTTACCTGAGCCTGTAGGACCGGTCACTAGAACAACCCCTCGAGGGGTATCCGCTATCTGCTCAAAGATCTTGGGAGCATTTAGTTGTTCCAATGATAAAATTTCTGAAGGAATTGTACGAAATACAGCGCCAGAACCTCGGTTCTGATTGAAGGCATTAACACGAAAACGAGCCAATCCAGGAATTTCAAATGAAAAGTCACATTCCAGAAACTCTTCGTAATCCTTACGCTGTTTGTCGTTCATGATGTCATAAACCATGTCATGAACATCTTTATGATCCATAGTCGGGACGTTGATGCGTCGCATATCACCATCCACACGTATCATCGGGGGTTCACCTGCCGACAAATGCAGATCCGAACTACCATTTTTTACACCGAAGGCTAAGAGCTCACCGATATCCATTTATACCTCCCACTAGGTAATGACATAATTGACCAAGCATGTTGCAATATTATTCTTAGATTTTTACATGCAAGGCGGGCGAAACCAGAAACTGTGACTATTATTATTGTTCCACCACACATACATTATCAATCTTACTGATATTTTAAATTATAGACTACCGTAATAGCCTCTTTTTTATGAAAATTATCGATAATCTTGTTCATATACGCAATGAGATAAGCGTAGCAGAAAAACAGTTTAATCGTCGCAAGTCATCTGTTTGCTTGCTGGCGGTCAGTAAAACACGAAACGTTGATGAAATTATGGCTGCTGTAAAAGGCGGTCAGCGCCATTTTGGCGAGAATTATTGCCAAGAAGCCGTGGAAAAGATTGAAACTATTGATAATCCTGAGCTGATTTGGCATTTCATAGGCCCAATCCAGTCAAACAAAACCAGCCAGATTGCGCGCCATTTTGATTGGGTGCATACCGTTGACAGGATCAAGATCGCCCGGCGCCTGAATGAATCACGACCTGAGTCTTTGCCGGCATTAAATATATGTGTACAAATTAATATCAGCGGCGAAAATAGCAAAGCAGGCATCATATTGGATGAGGCAATTGATTTCATAGCTGAACTTGAGCAATTTAAGCGGTTAAAAATACGCGGATTGATGTCTTTACCTGCCCCTGTAAGCAATTTCGAAGAACAAAGAATCCCTTTTTCCGTTTTAAATCAAAAACTACATGATTTGAGCATATCTAGACCTGAGCTTGACACGCTTTCTATCGGGACAACTCAAGATATGACGGCGGCAATTGCTGAAGGCGCTACAATCGTCCGCATTGGAACTGCGCTATTTGGTCCGCGCCATGCAACAAAACAAACAAATTGATAAACTGTCATAATAAAAATCAAAACGTATAACTAATCTAGTTAAATGGAAAATTGCAACATAACATTCATCGGCTGCGGCAATATGTCACGCAGCCTGATTGGCGGGCTAATTAACAATGGCGTCAAAACAGAACGTCTATTGGCAACAGATCCTGATGCAAAACAGCGCCAAAATATAACGCAACAATTTGGTATAAACACTTTGGAGAATAACGAAGAGGCCGTAGCCAATGCTGATGTAATTGTCCTCGCTGTTAAACCACAAGTAATGCATCAAGTTGTGAGTAACCTTTCCAATGCAGTAAAAGGTAGCTCGAAAATGTTGATTTCTATCGCTGCCGGGATAAACCTCAATTCCTTGTCTGAATGGCTAGAGGAACCTGCTGCGGTTATTCGAGTTATGCCAAACACACCAGCATTGATTCAAGCAGGTGCCGCTGCTTTATTTGCCAATGAGCATACAACGGCGTCACAGAAGAATACTGCTGAAGCAATGATGCGATCGGTTGGCACCGCCATCTGGGTAGAGACAGAAGACCTGATGGATACAGTAACGGCGTTATCCGGCAGTGGACCCGCATATTTTTTCTATTTTATGGAAGCAATGGAAAAGGCTGCTATAGACATGGGTCTCAACAATGAGCAGGCAAGGCTATTAACCATAGAGACGGCACTTGGCGCGGCCAAGATGGCTCTATTATCTGCCTCTGATCTTGCAGAACTTAGAAAACAAGTGACCTCTCCCGGCGGCACAACTGAGCAGGCCCTAAATACATTCCAACAAGGCAAGCTGGAAGAGTTGGTACAGGAAGCTATGAACGCAGCTAAAGAACGCTCAATCGAACTATCAAAATTATTAGGTGAATGAGTATGGGTGGTAACTATTTTGCACAGGCTGCTCTGTATCTAATAGAGATCGTCTTTGGTCTTTATATTCTAGCGGTGCTACTACGCTACTTGTTAGCGAGAGTTAGAGCAGATTTTTATAATCCTTTATCTCAATTTCTGGTTAAGATAACAAACCCGGTTATTAAACCGTTACGTCGATTTATCCCGGGTTACCTCGGAATTGATTGGCCTTCAATAATCTTCCTGTTAGTTCTTCAAGGGTTAGAAATAATCATGATTGCTCTAGTAAGCAGTGGCCACATTCCGGCACTACCAGGGCTGTGTGTTTTGATCATCGCTAACCTGTTAAAGACTGTCATCTACGTACACATGTTTATTATCATTGTCCAGATTATAATAAGTTGGGTTAATCCGGGTGCCTATAATCCAATAACCGTTCTCATGTATCAGTTAAGTGAGCCGATTTTAAAACCGGCACGCCGATTGATTCCTCCAGCGGGAGGATTTGATTTTTCACCAATGATCGCCATCATTGTTTTACAACTAATGATCATATTATTGGTCTCGCCATTAATGGATTTGGGCACAAGGTTGTCCTATTGAACAAACATTTTTGTAGTTCAGCCCACTCAACTACCAGACTGGTTTAAGAATTTATCAGATGGCACCTGATTAAAATTAGCTCTAATATGTCACCTTTATTATGTAATCTGTTTTTAAGAACGATCTCATTGAACCTTAATCATAAATAATACACATGCAAGAAGGCACAAGACCTGTTGATAATGTCGGATTGGTTGAACCAAAGACAGCGCATTTTAGCGAGAAGCTAGCGCTCGCCTCGGATAGTGAACTTAACGGCTTTGATATTGTTTATGAGACTTATGGTGAATTAAATAAAGAACGTTCTAATGCCATTTTAATCTGCCATGCACTAAGCGGCGATCATCATGTCGCCGGTTTCCATACACCGCAGGATAAGAAACCGGGTTGGTGGGATAATGCTATTGGTCCTAATAAAGCCATCGATACCAATCGATTTTTTGTTGTTAGCCCAAATAATATTGGTGGATGTAGTGGATCAACAGGACCACTAACGACAAACCCTGATACCGGTAAACCCTATGGCCCCGACTTTCCACTGGTTACAGTGAAAGACTGGGTTAAAACGCAAGCCATGCTCGCCGACCAACTTGGTATTGATGTCTGGGCTGTAATTATTGGTGGCAGTCTTGGTGGTATGCAATGTTTAGAATGGTCAATTGCCTATCCAGACAGACTTAAACATACCTTCGTCATTGCGGCAGCACCTAAATTATCTACGCAAAACATCGCTTTTAATGAAGTCGCTCGTCAGGCGATTAGATCTGATCAAAACTTTAATGACGGGCATTATTATGAAAATGATAATAAGCCTGAACTAGGGTTAATGCTGGCGAGGATGCTAGGGCATATAACTTATTTGTCGGATGACGCCCTTGATGAAAAATTTGGTCGTGAACTTCGTGATGGCGAAATAAAGTTTGGTTACGAAGCTGAATTCCAGATTGAAAGTTACTTACGCTATCAGGGACGATCTTTTGTTGGTCGTTTCGATGCAAATAGTTATTTACTACTGACCAAAGTGCTGGATTATTTTGATCCCGCTAGTGATGTAGGGGGTAGCTTGACCAAAGCATTGGCACCGGCTACTGCAGAGTTTCTGGTCATCTCTTTTAGCAGTGACTGGCGTTTTTCTCCTGAGCGTTCACAGGAAATCGTTAGTGCTTTACTTGATGCTGATAAGTGCGTCAGCTATATCGAGATCCAATCTAAACAGGGACACGATTCTTTCTTAATGCCAATCCCACGTTACCATCAAGTTTTAAGGACTGCACTTGATCGAATTGCACAAGGACTTGGAATCTCATGAGCCTAAGAACAGATCAGGCCCTGATTGCCGAATGGATCAAACCCGGCTCGCGTGCACTCGATTTAGGTTGTGGTGACGGAACATTAATGGCCCACCTGCAACAACAAGAAGTAAAAGGCTATGGCCTGGAGATTGATGAAGAAAACATTGTGCAATGTATTCATAAAGGCGTAGATGTCATTCAAACCGATTTGGATAAAGGTCTATCTGAATTCAAGAAAGATACGTTTGACTATGTGATCATGACACAAACACTACAAGCAATTCGCTATCCCGACAAACTGTTAAAGGAAATGACTCGAGTAGGCCGCGAAGCAATTGTTACGTTTCCAAACATGGGGCATTGGAAGAATCGTATACAACTTGCATTAGCTGGACATATGCCAAAATCTAAAACACTACCCTATGAGTGGTACGACACACCCAATATTCATTTGTGTACGCTAACTGATTTTGAAAATTTATGTGCTGCAAATAATATTGAGATTTTGGATCGCGCAACAGTTGATCATGAACACCAAAGTAGTCTTGGAATGAAGTTGTTTCCTAATCTATTAGGCGAGATTGCGATTTATCGTTTCAGGCAAAACGATTAACGCAAAAAAGTCTGGTACGCAGGATTACCACTCTCATCCCAATAGGGAATCCCCAGTTTATCTACAAACTGTTGAAACTCTTCTTTTTCATTTTCTTTAACTTGAAAGCCCATTAACACACGACCATAGGCTGCTCCATGGTTTCGATAATGGAACAAACTGATATTCCAGCGTTCGCCCATTTCTGTTAAGAAATGTAGTAATGCGCCTGAACGTTCGGGGAATTCAAAACGATAGATGACTTCATCTTCAGCTTGCGGTGCATGACCACCAACCATATGGCGAATATGCATCTTGGCAACATCATCATTACTTAGATCGACCACGTTATAATCTTTTTCTTTAAGAAGATCGATTAGCTTATTCTTTTCTTCAACACCTTGTTTCAATTGAACACCAGCAAATACATAGGCATCGCTATTATCACCATAGCGGTAATTAAATTCGGTGATCAGACGCGGGCCAAGATCACGGCAGAGATGTTGAAAGCTACCAGGTCGTTCCGGAATCATAATTGAGATCAAGGCTTCCTGGTTTTCACCTAAAGCTGTTAATTCTGCAATGTGTCGCAAGCGATCAAAATTAACATTGGCGCCGCTAAAGATAGCAACCAATTCCTGACCCTCTATTCCTTCTCTAGCCACATACTGTTTTAGACCAGCAAGCGCTAATGCGCCAGCGGGCTCAGGGATTGATCGCGTATCCTCAAAGATATCTTTTACTGACGCGCAGATTTCATCAATGCTGACTAATAAGATCTCATCAACCAGTTCTTTAGTAATTCGATAATTTTCCTCACCAGCTTGCTTAACTGCAGCTCCATCTGCAAAAATACCAATCTTATCCAGCACAACACGTTCACCTGCTTCGATTGCATGATGCATACACGGTGCTTCATCGGGTTCTACACCTACAATTTTTATATCGGGATAATTTGCTTGGGTATAGGCTGCGATGCCTGCAATCAAACCACCCCCGCCGACGGGTACAAAAATAATGTCTGGCATTGTAGGGTGCTGCTCTATCAGTTCGACGCCTACTGTTGCTTGCCCGGCAATGATCAGCGGATGATCATAAGGAGGGACATAGCACATGCCTTTTTCCTTCGACATATTAATTGCGTAGTCTTTGGCATCATCATAAGTATTGCCATGCAAGATCACATCAGCACCCATGCGCTTGACGGAATTAACCTTGATATCAGGCGTAGTCTTTGGCATAACGATGATCGCTTTCATCTTTAAGCCTTCTGTGGCCATGGCCACACCTTGAGCGTGATTCCCGGCAGAGGCAGTAATCACGCCGCGTTCACGATCCGCTTCAGATAGTGATGCGATCATATTGTAGGCACCACGCAACTTATAAGAAAAGACGGGCTGCTGATCCTCGCGCTTCAGCCAGATATTATTCTTATGTCGAAGAGACAGTTGCGGCGCATGATCCAGATCTGTCCGCTTAGCAACGGCATAGATACGTCGACTGGCTTCTTCAATTAGATTATTGTATTCATCAAACATGGTCATAAGATAACATTTACTACACCACAAACATATTTTTCTGCGGAGCATATTATGTCGCAAGACGATAAGAAAAAAGAGGTTGCAAAAGCAGCCATCGAATATATCGAAGACGATACTATCGTTGGGGTAGGCACAGGCAGCACAGTTAATTTTTTTATCGACGAACTCGCCAAAATAAAAGGCCGAATAGAAGGCGCGGTTTCCAGTTCAGATGCCAGCGAAGAATTATTGAGGCAGCATAATATCCCGGTGCTTGAGCTCAACAGCGTCATCGAGATTCCGGTTTATGTCGATGGGGCAGATGAAGCGACAAAGCACCGTCATTTAATTAAGGGTGGTGGTGGTGCATTAACCAGAGAAAAGATCGTCGCAGCTGCCAGTAAGCAATTCGTTTGTATTATTGATGACAGCAAGATGGTACCAACATTGGGAACATTTCCATTACCAATTGAGGTGATCCCTATGGCGCAAAGTTATGTTGCTCGTCAAATTGCTAAACTTGGTGGTCAACCTAAATTACGCGAGGGTTTTACTACTGATAATGGCAACATCATTATCGATGTACACAATATGAAGATTGAGAATCCGCTTGAACTAGAGGAGAATCTCAATCAAATTATCGGGGTAGTAACGAATGGCCTTTTTGCACATCGACCTGCTGATATTTTGCTCATAGCAAGCGATAATGGCGTTAATACTCAATAAAACTGAGAAACTTGTCGCTAAATTTATACATAATGTTGGCTTAATGGACATGGTTTAGCTTAGAATGGATCTAATAATAACAATGTCTTTCAAATATTAGAGGGAATCAATAGATGCTTTTTTACATTGTCTATATCTTGTCGGTAGTTGTTTTAATTTTGCACTTTACTGGCTTTCTTGCGCGTAGGAACATGGACTGGGTCGTGCTTGTTGCTGCAGTTGCAATCTTTGCTGTAAATATCCTCGATTTTCTCAAGGTAATTTAACGCCAGCGGTCCATTTGTTATTGCCCAGTCAAAAATGATTGGTCTGCTACAACGCGTTACCCAAGCCAAAGTCACCATCGATGGCGATACCGTCGCCTCAATCAATACTGGTTTGCTTGTATTGGTTGGTATTGAAAAGAATGACTCTGAAGAGCAAGCCCGCCGGTTATTAGAAAAACTCATCAATTACCGCATTTTTCCTGATGACCAGGACAAAATGAACCTGAGTTTGCAGGATATCAAAGGCGGGCTGTTGCTTGTCCCACAATTCACATTGGCAGCCAACACCGAGAAAGGATTAAGACCGAGCTTTTCCAGTGCTGCAGCGCCTGAATTGGGGAAACAACTCTTTGAGTACCTAATTACCTATGCTCGAGAGCATTATGCAAATGTTGAAATTGGTATTTTCGGTGCCGATATGCAAGTAAGTCTTATCAATGATGGACCCGTAACATTTTGGCTAAAAACTTAATCAGACGTTATTTCATCAGAAACAACGCTATCAGGATTGAAATTATTATAACTACTACGCCAATAATTTTTTGCTTACCCTGAATTATGTTTTCTTCAAATTGGTTTTTATAAAAGTAACGTAACGATAGAAAAATAATAATCGCTGCAAACGTACTTAATAATCCGATAAATTCGTTTCTCAAGTATTCAACCAGTCTTTTGGTTTCAAGAAAACATCGTAAAGCTCCGCTTCTGGCGTGCCGCGAGCAGGTTGCCAATTGTATTCCCAACGTACTAACGGCGGTAAAGACATCAAAATAGATTCTGTACGCCCGCCTGACTGTAAGCCAAATAGTGTTCCACGATCATGAATCAAATTGAATTCAACATAACGACCACGGCGATAAAGCTGAAAGTCGCGTTCTCGTTCCTTATAAGGAATCTCCGTACGCTTGATTACAATCGGAAGATAAGCCTTTAAAAAATTATCACCGACACTCTGCATAAACTTAAAACAAGATTCAAAACCCCATTCATTCAGATCATCAAAAAATAAACCACCTATACCTCTTTGTTCATTGCGATGACTCAAATGAAAGTATTCATCACACCATTGTTTATATTTAGCATAAGTATCATCGCCGCCAAATCCCTCACAAGCGGCTTTCGCCTTTTGGTGCCAAGATTGAGCATCTTCTTCAAAACCATAATAGGGTGTTAGATCGAAACCACCACCAAACCACCAGATGGGTTCTTCACCTGCTTTTTCAGCAACAAAAAAACGAATATTCATATGTGTCGTTGGCACATACGGATTTAATGGGTGGATAACAAGAGAGTTACCTAATGCTTGAAATGATCGTCCTGCCAGTTCTGGTCTATGTGCCGTTGCAGATGCAGGTAGATTATCGCCATGAACATGGGAAAAGTTGATCCCACCTTGTTCAAAAATCTTGCCCCGTTGCATGACTCGACTACGACCGCCACCGCCGCCTTCACGTTCCCAATTATCCTCTTTTAACTCTAGCGTGTTGTCCAATTGTGTCATTGCATTGCAAACACGCTCCTGCTGGGAATATAAATAACGTTTAATGCTGTCAATATCGATCATTTTTGTATCCGTAAGTTGGTAATAATGTCTATAGGGCGCTATCCTATCACGCTAATTTTTTCAGGTGGTAGTTCAATGAGCAATCGTACCGCGACGGTTAAACGCGACACAAAAGAAACTCAAATCGAGGTTTCCTTAAATCTTGATGGCGAGGGCAAATCCGATCTAGATATTGGCGTTCCATTTCTGGAACACATGGTGGATCAGATAGCGCGTCATGGACTATTTGATATCAGCATTAAAGCCAATGGCGATCTCGATATTGATGCACACCATACCGTTGAAGATGTTGGCATTACACTCGGTCAGGCATTCACTCAGGCATTAGCAGACAAAAAGGGTATACGTCGCTATGCGCATGCCTATGTGCCACTCGACGAAGCACTCTCGCGCGTAGTGATAGATTGTTCTGGCCGGCCAGGCCTGGAATATAGTGCGAATTATCCTCGTGCGCGCGTCGGCGACTTTGATGTCGATTTAATTTTTGAATTCTTTCAAGGTTTCATCAATCACGCGATGATGACTCTTCACATCGATAACCTTCGTGGTCGTAACTCACACCATATTGCCGAGACGATCTTTAAAGCATTTGGTCGAGCATTGCGTGTCGCTGTAGAACAGGATCCACGGATGGAAGGTATATTGCCATCCACCAAAGGTGCTCTATAAATCTATCGGTCTAACCCATGTCTAAGATCATTGTTCTTGATTACGGCAGCAGTAATCTACGTTCTGTTGCAAAAGCACTCGAAACTGTTGCGAACAGCGATCAGTCAATCGCGATAAGCAATAAACCCGATGAAATACTCAAGGCAGATAAAGTCGTCTTTCCTGGTCAGGGTGCGATTGGCCAATGTATGGCTCATCTAAAAGAACAAGAATTAGATGATGCTATTCGCGAATGTATTTTAAACAAACCTTTCCTTGGTATCTGTCTCGGTTTGCAATCACTAATGGCTCACAGTGATGAAGATGGTGGTGTAAATGGTCTGGGCATCTTACCCGGAAATGTCATTCGTTTTACAGAAAATCAAATCGATGAGAATGGTGACGCCTACAAAATTCCCTCAATGGGCTGGAATCAGGTCAAGCAAGAGAAATCACATCCTCTATGGGAAGGCATCGAGGATGAGAGTCGGTTTTATTTTGTTCACAGCTTTTATGTAAAACCGGAACTAGACTCAGATATCGTAGGGACTACCGATTATATCTGCCAATATACTTCCGCAGTTGCGAGAGACAATTTATTCGCAACCCAATTTCATCCGGAAAAAAGCCAACACGATGGCTTGCAATTATTAAAAAACTTTCTTAACTGGCAGGTTTAGACTTACGCTTAGGCGACCTTTTCTTATCTTTATTAGCACTTCTTTTCTTAGATGAAGAGGACTTCTTCTCTTTCTTTTTCTTTGGTTTTTCAGATGCACCTGAATTATCACTCATTCGTGAAATTTTAAGCTGCTGACCTGACACCCAGACTTTTTTCATAGCCTTAAATAAATCGTTTGGCATGCCCATCGGCAGGTCAACCGTTGAGTAATTATCATGAATAGTGACGTTCTTAATGTATTGACTATCAACACCCGCTTCATTAGCTATAGCACCGACAATATTATTAACCTTCACTTCATGCTCATTTCCAACTTCTAATCGAAAACGTTCCATATCCCGATCGGGTCTTGATTGTCTAGGCGCCCGTTGTCTATCAGTATCACGTGATTTGTCTCGACGTCCTTCTCGATGTGGTTTATCACGCTCACGATCGTTACGTGATCGGCCTCGTTTCTGTTCTTGTTGTGGTTTCATCAGAAACGGCTCACCACCTTGTGCAATCTTTGCCAATGCCGTTGCAATGTCCATTGCAGAACGACCTGATTCAAGTTGGTATTCTTCTATGATTGAATGAAAAAGTTCTGTGTCAGTACTATCTAAAGTATCAGTAATACTTTGTTTGAAACGTATGATCCGTTCCTGGTTTATCGTTTCAACCGTTGGCATATGCATGCGTTCGATCTTTTTACCCGTCACTCTTTCAATCATGCTTAACAAACGTTGTTCACGATTTGTGACAAACACTATTGCCTCACCTGTGCGACCGGCTCTACCCGTTCGACCGATACGATGTGTATAGGCTTCCGGATCACTAGGTATATCGTAATTGATAACATGACTAATACGATCTACATCCAGTCCACGGGCAGCAACATCGGTTGCAATTAACATATCGATTTTGCCGGACTTCAATTTGCTGATCGTTTGCTCACGCAACTTCTGCGTAATGTCGCCATTCAATGCCGTACAGGCGTAACCACGTGCTGACAATTTTTCGGTGAGTTCCATCGTTTCAATCTTGGTACGCACAAAAATAAGCGTTGCACTAAAGGTCATGCTTTCAAGAATGGTGGTTAATGCTTCAAGTTTCTGTCTACCATTTACCATCAAGTAACGTTGTCGAATCGTATCAGCCGTAATACTTTTTGTTTTGATGGTGATCTGTTCGGGATTATTTAAATATTTTTTAGAGATCTTTCGTATTTCAGATGGCATTGTTGCCGAAAACAATGCAATCTGGCGTTGCTCGGGCAGCTGCTCAAGCACCCATTCAACGTCATCAATAAAACCCATGCGTAACATTTCATCGGCTTCGTCCAATACCAGACAGCGTAATTTATCCAACTTCAACGTACCGCGACGCATGTGATCCATAACACGTCCGGGCGTGCCGACAACGACGTGTACACCACGCTTGAGTTGACGCAACTGTACACCGTATTCCTGACCGCCATAGATAGGCAAGACATGGAAGCCCTTAAGAAAGGACGCATATGTTTGAAAGGCCTCAGCAACCTGAATGGCCAACTCACGTGTCGGTGCCAAGACTAAAACTTGTGGAGTTGTTAATTTCAGGTCGATGTTTGATAACAGAGGCAGGGCAAATGCAGCCGTTTTACCCGTGCCGGTTTGCGCCTGCCCAATAACATCTCGGCCATCCATGACATGCGGAATAATTTCAGCCTGTATTGGAGAAGGCGTTTCATAGCCCACTTTTTTGAGTGCCTTTGAAATTGGTGCAGAAAGTGACAAATCGTCAAAGGACAGGTTGGGGGCGTCATCAGTGTTGCTCATGGGGTACCTTCAGATATGGAACGAGAATCAGCTTGTTTACCGAAATAATCCTACATCGGATGACAAGAAGCCGCGAGTATACGGGCTTATAAGGCTGTTACAAGCCAAATATCATTCAATTGGGCACTAAAATGTTCAGCATCAACCCTGTCATCTATTTCAGCTGACTTAATTTTAGGCAAACCATCCTTTCGTCTTTTTACAAAATGCGACTAGTGCGAGCATTAAAGGCACTTCGATTAAAACACCAACAACTGTCGCGAGTGCCGCACCAGAGGACAAACCAAACAACATCACCGCAGTCGCAATAGCCACTTCAAAATGATTTGATGCACCAATCATCGCTGTAGGCGCGGCGTTTTCATATGAAAAATTCATAAATCGGGCGGCAGCATAAGTAATCGAAAAAATGAAAACCGTTTGAATAAATAATGGTATCGCTATCCAAAGTATCGTTAACGGATTTGCGATAATGACGTCGCCTTTAAATGAAAAAAGTAAAACTAGTGTTATTAATAATGCGGTGATCGTTACCGGCGTAAGTAAGTGCAAGAATTTCTTTTCAAACCAGTCTTTCCCTTTATTAGCAATAATCCACTTTCTAGAAAAGAACCCGGCGACCAAGGGTAACGCAACATAAATACCAATAGATAAAAGCAGAGCCTGCCAAGGCACTGGTAATTTTCCTACGCCAAGCAAAAATCCACCTAGCACACCAAAGAGAACAAGCATGATTAAAGAATTTACCGCGACCATTACCAGTGTATGACCGTCGTTTCCCTTGGCTAAATAACCCCAGACCAAAACCATTGCTGTACATGGCGCGATTCCTAATAAGATACAACCCGCCAGATAACTACGCCACAACGGAACAGCGAGCACCTTAACACCATCTTGCATAACTACAGTGCCTGAACCGTATTCAGCACCAACGGGTAAATCGAGTCCGAATGGCATCTTCACATAATCCAGCGCTTCCGCACCGATTAAACCTTTGAAGAGCACACCAAGAAAGACCGTGGCTATGAGATACATGGTAAAAGGTTTAATCGCCCAGTTAACAAACAAGGTTAAACCGACAGGCTTAATACTTTTTCCTGCTTTGACTACTTCGGCAAAATCGATTTTTACCATGATCGGGTACATCATGAAAAATAGACAAATAGCAATGGGGATAGAGATGATCGGTGCGCCATTAATAACGATGCTCATGCCATCAAGCGTCTTAGCAAATGTTGGGGCAAATTGCCCTAATAAAATACCAATGACAATGCATAGCCCAACCCAAAGCGTTAGATAACGCTCAAACACACCCATATCATGTTTCTTTTCGGTCACTAATTTTAATCCTTCACACACAAATTAACCCTATAATATCTGATTTTATAATTTTGAAAATAATCATGTCGAAAAAAATATTAAATGTTTTATTTCTATGTACTGGCAACTCTGCTCGTAGCATTATGGCAGAAGCACTGTTACAGCGGTTAGGAGCAGAGCGATTCTTGGCATTCAGTGCTGGCAGTAAACCGAGAGGTAAAGTAAATCCGTTTGCCATTGAATTATTAAATTCGAAAGATTTTAAAACTAATACTTTTAGAAGCAAAAGCTGGGATGAGTTTGCAGGCAGTGAGGCCCCAAGGCTGGATTTTGTATTTACCGTCTGTGGCCGTGCGGCAAATGAATCCTGTCCAATTTGGAACGGCCAAGCTATGTCAGCACATTGGGGTATAGATGATCCGGATCAACCAGACTTAAGCGACGATGAACAACGTTTATTATTTCAGAAAGCCTACGAGATATTGGAGCATCGATTGAAATTATTTATGCTTTTGCCGCTAGATAATACAGTCAAATCAGATTTACAAAATGAATTGATATCGATTGGAAACGCATACCCGGAGTAAACCCAATTCAATACGCACTTGGTTAGTCTTGATTAAGTCCAAGTTCTTTTTGCTTTTTCTTGCTTAGCCCCAAAGACACAAGTCGATAAGATTCTTTGAGATAATATTTAAGCTCATCATCCTCAATAATCGAGCTATCGTACTGCTGTATCCACTTCATCCCGCGAGAAGCAAAATAAGGTGCCGGACGATAACCAGGCTCGTCACTAAGAAAAAGAAAATCAGACTCGGTCGTTTTAAATGTGAACGCAGGTTTGCCCGTCTTTTCCCAACCACCAATGGCAAAGACCTTGCCGCCTACTTTCCATACATGAGAATCTCCCCACTGCATAACGTAAGAAGTAGCAGTGAGGGAGCGGCAAAAGTCATTGAATTCGTCATAAGTCATAAGTCATAAGGTATTGTTATTGACGAATGCTTTGCTCATTTTTTTACTGGCTGAACGGGAGGTTCAAGTAATCCGCAATCGTCTGCGCCTCCGATTCAACCTTAGGTTTATCATCGATCCAAGGAGTTATACGAAGCGTTCTCGAACCTTTCAACTGTGCGGAATATACGACGATGCCTTCACCGAACGCCCCTCTCCCACCTACGCCAACGCATACGGAATTGAACTGATTAATACGATACTGCCATTTTCGATTAACCAAGCGCGAATTGAATTCTTTGACGATTAGGCCCGACTCGCGATCGACCGTTACGGAATAGCAAGCCGTCGCTGCGATTACTGTTAATGTTAGCAAGGCTAAACCAAGAAGAAGAAGAACGACTGAGCCTGCCCCTGACGCCACGAAGCCGGCGAAGTAAAGTAAAATAACGCCAAATGTCGCAGTAAAAATTGCGATTCCTTTTGATGTTTCTGGTTTCGATTCGTAGCGCATAATTTATAAATATTGCTAGCCCGCTAGCGTTTTAACTCAGCGGCGCGCGGGCTTTTCGCACATTGCTTTGGAGCGACTTGTTGTATTTTATTTCTCTCTTTTTACAGCTCTATAACCAATATCTTTTCTATAGAACATGCCTTCATAACTAATTTCGTTTAGTGATTTGTAGGCTTGTGCTTGCGCTTGTGTGACGGACTCACCTAAACCAGTGACACAAAGTACGCGACCTCCGGCTGTAACGATATCATCGTTGTCATTCTTAGTGCCGGCATGGAAGACTTTTACAGTTTCGTTGTCCGCATTTTCTAGCCCGCTTATTACATCACCTTTACTTGCGCTTGCCGGGTAACCTGCTGATGCGGTAACAACACCTAATGCCGCACGATCATCCCAATCTGCGTTGCATTCATTGAGACTGGCTTTTGTTGCAGAAAGACATAGTTCAACTAAATCACTCTTGAGTCGCATCATGATGGGCTGTGTTTCGGGATCGCCGAAACGACAATTAAACTCTAGTGTTTTGGGCGTGCCGTCTTTAGTGATCATGATCCCTGCATAAAGAAAACCGGTATAGGTTCTGCCTTCACTTTCCATCCCTTCTACGGTTGGGATGATGACTTCTTGCATTATTCGATCATGCATTGCTGCATCGACAACCGGGGCTGGAGAATAGGCACCCATGCCACCCGTATTGGGGCCGGTGTCACCTTCATCCCGCGCTTTATGATCTTGTGAACTTGCAAGCGGTAATATATTTTTACCATCGACCATCACAATAAAACTGGCTTCTTCGCCTTCAAGAAATTCTTCTACTACAACACGATGCCCGGCTTCGCCAAACTTATTTCCAGATAGCATATCTGTAATGGTGTTTATTGCTTCATCTTCGCTCAATGCGATAACAACACCTTTTCCCGCTGCTAAGCCATCTGCTTTTATTACGACAGGAACCGATTTTGATTTTACGTATGTGATCGCCGGGTCGACTTCAGTAAAAACAGCGTAGTCTGCAGTAGGAATTTTATATTTCTTTAAGAAATCTTTTGTGAATGACTTTGAACCTTCCAGAATCGCTGCGGCTTTAGATGGGCCAAAACAAGCAAGCCCTGCTTTTTGAAACTCATCAACAATACCTGCCACCAAGGGTACTTCTGGACCAATGATTGTTAGGCCTATTTCTTCTTTCTCAGCAAAGGCTTTTAATGCCGGAAGATCTTCCGCACCAATGGCTACATTCGTTAATTTATTTTCAGTTGCCGTCCCGGCATTACCGGGCGCAACATAAACTAATTCAACTTGATCAGACTGCGCCGCCTTCCAAGCCAAGGCATGCTCACGACCACCACCACCTACGATAAGTACTTTCATATAAAACTCTTATTTAAACATTTGGACTGACGGAGTAGATTTTTTATTAATTCGAGGCGCAATCGTGAGCGAGCAACGTAATGTATATGTAATACATGAGTAGTGCAGCGAAGATTGCAACGAAGAAGTAACAAAAAATATGCCCGTCAGTGGAGAAAGTGTCTGATGCCGGTGAAGACCATTGCAATGTCATGTTCATCTGCCGCGGCAATCACTTCATCATCGCGCATTGAACCACCGGGTTGAATGACTGCCTTTACGCCAACTTCTGCAGCTGAATCAAGACCATCGCGAAAGGGGAAGAAGGCATCCGACGCCATGACCGAACCGGCAACTTCCAACTTTTCGTCTGCCGCTTTTATTGCAGCAATCCGAGCACTATAGACACGGCTCATTTGTCCGGCACCAATACCGATGGTTTGATTATTCTTCGCATAGATAATGGCATTTGATTTAACGTATTTAACGACATGCCAGGCAAAAATCAGATCATTAATCTCCTGTCCACTTGGCGCGCGCTTTGTCACCACTTTAAGACCTTCTTTTGTGATTACGCCCTGATCGTTGTCTTGTACTAACAAACCACCACTAACACGCTTCATGTTCAGTTGTTGAATGGTGCCTTCACGTTTACCGGCTTCTAATAAGCGCACACCTTTCTTGGTGGCAATGATGTCAATGCACTCAGGCGCAATACTTGGCGCAATAATGACTTCGACAAATTGTCGTTCGACAATCGCTTTTGCTGTTTCAACATCAAGCTCTCTGTTAAAGGCAATGATGCCCCCAAAGGCTGATGTAGGGTCAGTCGCATAAGCTCGGTCGTAAGCTTCCAGTACAGAACTACCAATCGCAACACCACAAGGGTTTGCATGTTTAACTATCACACATGCTATTTCTTTGAATGACAGCACACATTCCAGTGCAGCATCTGTATCGGCAATATTATTATAAGAGAGTTCTTTGCCCTGAATTTGCTTTGCACTTGCCAATGTCCCTGCTGGCGGATTTGGCTCGGTATAAAACGCTGCTGATTGATGCGGGTTTTCCCCATAACGTAACTCTTGTCGTTTTTTAAATTGCGTAGAGTAGGTCAGTGGAAAGTCTATTGGTTGTTTTGTTTCATCAAGTGCGCCCAGATAATTTGAGACATTGGCATCGTAGTTCGCGGTATGTGCGAATACTTTTTGTGCCAAAAGGAATCGAGTTTCATCGCTGACACTGGCATTGTTTTCTTTTATTTCTTTTAACACAACATCGTAATCTGCTGTATCAACAACAACCGTGACGGAAGCGTGGTTTTTTGCAGCTGATCGCAACATAGCAGGGCCACCAATATCAATATTCTCTATCGCATCTGCCAAAGTACAATCGGGTTTGCTTACGGTTTGTTCGAAGGGATATAAATTCACAACAACAAGATCGATGCCATCGATATCGTGCTCTTGCATGACTGCGTCATCGGTTCCACGTCGACCTAATAGCCCGCCATGAATCTTGGGATGCAGCGTTTTTACACGTCCATCCATCATCTCTGGGAAACCGGTATAGTCTGAGACCTCGACAACATCAATATTATTGTCAGCTAATAATTTTGCTGTTCCACCTGTTGAGAGTATGCCAATGCCAAGGTCATTTAATCCCTTACAAAGTTCAACAACTCCAGATTTATCAGATACGCTGACCAGCGCACGTTTTACTGTTGGCATGACACAAATTTCCTCTCGGTAGCACCCATTCGAATGAATAGGGGGTGGTTAGTATATTAATCTATTTCGTATTTTTTTAATCGACTGCGCAAGGTTACTCTGTTGAGACCGAGTATTTTTGCAGCATGGGTAATATTACCCTGCGTGTATTTCATAACGACCTCAAAGAATGGTTTTTCCACTTCTTCTAAAAACAATCCATGGAGATTACTCGCTTCATGTCCATCAAGATCTTCAAAGTAAGCTTCCATTGCTCTTTGAACGTTATCTGCCAAACACCTTTCTGGTGTTTCCCCACGATCATGTGCAGTTTGTTTTCTTAGTTTTGTTTTTATCATGCTGCTAATGTCTGTTGTCCTTCAAAATAATTCTTTATAACGTTTATTTGTTCTTGTGGATCCTCAACACGGTTAATTACCGCGCGAAATGCATTCGCATTGTGTTGTTGCTTGCAATACCAGGCGATATGCTTGCGCGCGATGCGAACGCCTTGCACTTCCCCATAAAACCGATGCAGATGTTCTACATGTCTGATCAATGTATGGCTGACTTCTAGTGTACTGGGTGGCTCTAGTGTTTCACCCGTTTCCAGATAATGACTGATTTCACGAAATATCCATGGATTCCCCTGTGCTGCTCGACCAATCATTATCCCATCAACGTTATAGGTCTTTAGTATTTCAGCCGCTACTTCTGGTGACGCGATATCCCCATTCGCTATAACCGGAATTTTAACCCGTGTCTTTATCTCTCCGGCAGTCTCATGTTCTGCAATGCCTGTAAAGGCACATGCACGAGTACGACCATGGATGGTTAGCGCCTGGATACCTGAAGATTCAGCGATTTTGGCAATTGTTAAGGCATTACGATTTTCCTTATCCCAGCCGGTTCTTATCTTTAGGGTCACTGGGACAGAGACTGCGTCAACAACTGACTCAAGGATATCAGCAACCAGTTGCTCGTCTCTTAATAATGCTGAGCCGGCCATTAGATTACACACTTTCTTTGCAGGACAGCCCATATTGATATCAATTATCTCTGCACCATGTTGAACATTAAACAGCGCTGCTGCTGCCATTTGTTTTGGTATAGCACCTGCGATTTGTACGGCTCTTGGCTCTGGTTCACCTATATTCGTTAAACGGAGTTGGGTCTTTCTTGTATGAAATAAAGCAGGGTTAGATGTAATCATTTCTGAGATGACAAGACCTGCACCCAATTCGCGACACAGTAGCCGGAAAGGTTGGTCAGTAACGCCCGCCATGGGGGCAAGCACCAGATTATTTTTAAGTCTATGGGACCCTATAAACATGAAACAGCTACGCTATAAACTATAAGAATGGGTAAGACGAATTATTTTTATGACTCATGATAACGGTTAATTTTTATCTATGAAAGCAGCTTATTTTTGCTGAATAAAATCAGTTACTTTTTAAAGGAACCTAAATTCAAAACTAACTGCTCCCGCAGTTGGACCACTTACTTCAAGCACAAAATGTACCGGGATATTAATCGGCATGCCTTCATCGAGCGCGATACTTTCATCAAGATATTCGTCAGGCGTAAATCTTCTATGTCCTAATAATGCTCCAGAAGTATCAAACAGTGTAAGTTGTACTCGCGGGTATGGCTGACGGACAGACAATTCATTATTCATGGTGGCGTTCACCAATAAAGTGTCTTGATAGTTTGGGTGCAAGCGTACATCTCGATTGACTAACTTTATAGCCTGCGTATCGCGATGACGTAAAATTTTACAATCAAGTTCAGCGCAAACTTGTTTAAAATAGGGTGTTACTTGTGGGTATTCCATCGAAACCAAATCACGGTTAAACCAGGCTAATTGTAAGGTAATGGCTATCAGTCCGACAAAACAGGCGCTAGTCCAAAATAGCGTCGGTATCCAACGTCGTCTTGTCGGTTCTTCTGACAAAATATCATCCGCATCTGGAAAGTCATAATGCGTTTCTCTTTCTACTGATTCAATCGGATCCGGCGTATCACCTATATTCCCATCATCCTTGATTTGTATTTTGATCGCTTCAGCAGCAACATCGATACCGATTTCATTTATCGCCGTATCGAGTTCGATCCCGCTATTTTCTGCATTGCTTGAGATGATTAAATCTAGATCAGGCTGTGGTTCTTGCTGTAGCGCTTTCTCTGGCTTTTTTGACTGATCATCAACAGCAAGCATTTCTTCACTATTGCCTTCATCAATTGTATTTAGTAACCCATTATCCGGAGGAATTACGTCTTCAGGTTCATCAATATCTGGAATATCAAACTCGGGCTCTGCATTTGTGAGTTGTTCACTATGACCTTCGCCATGTGTCTCTAATAATTTATTCTGTGACTCGTCGAACCCTGATTCCTCGTGCTTTGGAAGATCTGAAACCGGCTCTATAACTAACTCTTGTCCAAGTTTAGGCTCGGGTTTAGGAATCTTGCTTATTGTTTCATTAGATAATGGCTCATCGTGCAAATGGTCCAGAGCATTGAACTGTGCATTACAAAAACCACAACGAACCTGCCCAGACGCAGCAGCAATATGTTCTGCATATATTCGAAATTGTTTTGTGCATTTAGGGCAAACTGTAAACATTACTTTTTGATACCGTGTAATCGCGTCCACTCTGAATCAAAGACGGGTTCATCCATATTAAAACAAGCGCCATACGCGTCCAAGCATTCTTCAGCTTGAATATGAAGTAATCCGGATAAAATAATATCTCCTTCAGGCCTGATTAACTCAGAAAATTTTTCGACTAACCCTTTTAAAGGGTTCATCAATATATTCGCCACCAAGACATCTGCGACAGGAAGCGCACAGTCATCAACATGATCAACTACGATTGTCTTTGCCAGGTTATTCCTTTCTATATTATCCCTCGCGGCCTGCAATGCCTGTTTATCTATATCAACGGCATAGACTTCTCTGGCGCCTAAAAGCGCGGCAACCATCGCCAGGATTCCTGAGCCGCAGCCATAATCTATCACGATCTTATTCGACAAATCGTTTTCAGCAAGCCATTCAATACATAGTGAAGTCGTTGGATGTGCACCGGTACCAAAAGCTAATCCAGGATCAAGAATCACGGTAGGAATATTATTTTCAGGTTGATCACACCAGCTTGGTGAAATACAAACCCGATCAGAAAAATACAATGGTTGATGCTCGGCTTTAAATTCGCTTACCCAATCTTTATCTTTCAATAACTCTATTTTATGTTGATAGATATTGTCGGCACCAATACGGTCACGCAAACAAACCAGCATAATATCCAGATCAGCGTCGGGGTGCAGAAGTGCTATAACACGCGTCTTTTGCCAAAGCTTGTTGTTATTGCCTTGACTCTGGTCATCGCTCTGGTTCTCGTCTTGGCCTTGAGTGTCGAACAAAGGTTCATCACTAGACGCCGTTAACGAAACAGAGACTGCGCCAAATTGTTCTAGTAATTCCGAGAGCTCTTCAGCTTGAGTTTGATTTGTTTCAAGTTCAAGTTGAAGCCAGGTCATAATTTATAAGACTCGCCAAAAGCGCTCTATTATTAAAACCACTTCTAAAAATTAGAGTTTTTATGTGAGAGCAAGGAAGAGCCGCGCGGAAAACCGGATTGTATAGCTAATACATGAGGATTTGAGCACGGAACTGACACAGCTATCGCATAACAAAGACCATTTTTAGACGTGGTTTTATTTAATTCCAAGTTTACTCTCCAAGTAATGAATATCCGTCCCACCCGCCATAAAAGCAGTATCTTGAACCAGCTCTTGATGCAGAGGGATATTGGTTTTAATACCATCGATAACAATCTCTGATAAAGCAATCTGCATTCGTGCCAATGCTAGTTCTCTGGTCTCGGCATGTGCAATTAATTTACCGACCATCGAATCATAGTGGGGCGGGACCTTGTACCCTTGATAAACATGAGTATCAACACGAATACCAAAACCACCTGGCGGATGATAATGCTCGATGGTGCCGGGTGATGGCATAAAATTCACCGGATCTTCCGCGTTAAGCCGGCATTCAATGGCATGCCCTCTAATTTTGATTTCACTTTGCTTATAACCTAAAGGTTCACCACTAGCGATTTGTAGTTGCTCTTTAACAATATCAACACCCGTAATCATTTCGGTAACCGGGTGTTCTACTTGTACTCGTGTATTCATCTCAATGAAATAGAATTCACCATCCTCATAGAGAAATTCAAATGTTCCAGCACCACGATAGGAGATCGCTTTACATGCTTCGACACAACGTTCACCAATTTTCTTTCTGGTCGCTTCATTCAAACCTGGGGCAGGGGCTTCTTCTATCACCTTTTGATGACGTCGCTGCATAGAACAATCACGTTCGCCTAGATAAATAACATCGCCATGTTCATCAGCAAGGATTTGAATTTCAATATGACGTGGATGTTCGAGAAATTTTTCCATGTAAACCATATCATTACCAAATGCCGAAGCAGCTTCAGCACGCGTTAAAGTAATCGATTTGATTAAGCTTGCTTCACTATGAACCACGCGCATGCCACGACCACCACCACCACCTGCAGCTTTAACAATAACGGGATAACCAATCTCTTTAGCGATCTTTTTTAATTTTGCCTGGTCATCGCCTAATGGACCATCGGAACCGGGGACACATGGGATGCCGGCTTTTTTCATTGCCTTAATTGCTGAAACCTTATCGCCCATTAAACGAATCGTCTCTGCCTTTGGGCCAATAAATACAAAACCACTTTGTTCAACGCGCTCAGCAAAGTCTGCATTCTCTGAAAGAAAACCATAACCTGGATGTATCGCTACAGCATCAGTAACTTCAGCGGCACTTATTACAGCGGGAATATTTAAATAACTATCAATCGAAGCGGCTGGACCAATACAAACGGATTCATCGGAAAGAAAAACGTGTTTCTGATCACGGTCAGCCTCTGAATAGACAGCAACCGTTTTAATACCTAATTCTTTACATGCTCGGAGTATTCGAAGCGCAATCTCGCCCCGGTTTGCAATTACAACTTTTTCTAACATGAATAAAAGTGCTCTATAAAATTCTTTTATGAAAACGCTTTTTAAAGCGTGCGCTTATAATTTAAGAAGGGTCAATAATGAATAGTGGCTGTCCAAATTCCACTGCTTCACCATTTTCAACCAGCGTTCTGACTAATTTACCGCTCACATCAGATTCGATCTGATTCATAATCTTCATCGCTTCTATGATGCACAGAACCTCACCCGTTTTGACATTTTGTCCCCTACTAACAAACTCTGGTTCGTCAGGTGATGGTGATAAGTAAAAAATACCAACCATTGGAGAAGTTACAACATGACCTTGATCGGCATAATTATCACTTGCAGTGCCTTCGTCTGCGGCTAGATGCGATTTGATTGATTCACTCGCTTGTGCAGCAGGTACAGCTTGAGCCTGCGGTACATTGATCATTGTTTGAGCTGGCGCAATTGTAGAACCACGACTAATACGGACGGACTCTTCACCTTCATGTATTTCTATTTCTGCTATGCCAGATTCTTCGAGTAACTCGATTAATTTTTTTACTTTTCTGATATCCATTCTAAAATTTACTTTTTATTTATTGTTGTAAGTGACGCTCTGCACCTAACAGAGCAAGTTCATAACCATAGGCACCAAGACCGCTGATAACCGCAACAGCGATATCGGATAAAAATGAGTGTTGTCTAAATTCCTCTCGTGAAAATACATTTGATAGATGCACTTCAATAAACGGTAGCTGTGTACCCAGCATGGCATCACGAATCGCAATACTGGTATGGGTGAAAGCACCAGGATTGATTAAGATAAAATCAACGCCTGACTTTTTAGCCGCATGAATCTGATCGATCAATTCATGTTCTGCGTTACTTTGAAATGCTGACAGCTCATGCCCCATGCCCTTGGCTAAATCAATCAGGCTCGCATCGATCTCGGCTAGCGTGGTGGTGCCATAGACTTCGGGCTCACGCTCACCTAAAAGATTGAGATTTGGACCATTTAATACAAGAAATTTCAAAATATTCCCCTAAAAAATACATTTTAGCGATTTTAGACGCTTTTTTATGGATGTTATCAGTATTTTAAAGGAAATACGAACCTGTTATTTAACGCTTTTGTGCTTAAAGAAGCGTTTTTATAACCGATTCTGCATCGTTTTTTGATAGGGGTCCGCGTCTGGTAAAGACAATTTCACCGCTAGTATCAATGATAACAGTGTATGGCAGGGCACCGATATCATTACCCAGTCGTTTTGCGGCCTGGATCACTTCATCTCCACCGACTAATGATGGGTAGTTAACATTAAACTCTTCCATAAAACCACGCACTTCTTCTGCTTCTTGTAATGCGATCCCGATAAACTGCAATCCTTTACTCTCGTATTGCTGTTGTAATTCAACAAAGGCAGGAATTTCTTCTCGACATGGAGCACACCAGGTAGCCCAAAAGTTTAATACGATGACTTTATTATTCCACTCAGACAAACTTCGTAGCTCACCATGAGAGTCAGACAAACTAAAGTCTTCAACTTTAGTTCCAATAACACTTTCTGGCGCAATCGGATTATGTACCGCCTTCACTACTTCAGGTTTCTTATCGTCCTTTAAGTATTGGTGTAACTGGTAACCACCAAGAGCCGATAATAAAGCGATAACAAGCACCGCAAAAATTAATTGCCATTGCTTCATAAAGATATTGCTTCTCTAAGGTGCTCTAAGAACGGTTTAGCTTTTACGAAACCAACAAGTCGATGGGATTTTATTTCAGCACTATTTTTATTAAAAAATAGAATGGCGGGTGGGCCAAAAAGATCAAACTGTTTTAAAAATGCTTTATCAAGATCATTATTTTTAGTGACATCAATTTTTAGCAAGGTAAATGGTTTTAAACCTTCGCGCACAGATGGGTCGCTGAAGGTATAGGTCTCCATTTCTTTACAGACAACACACCAGTCTGCATAAAAATCTAACATCACAGGCTTACCATCACCCCTTGCTTTTTGTAGTTCCTTGTCGAGTTCCTCAAGACTAACGATATAGTTAAAGGGCAATGCTTCTACAGTTGCTTGATTAGAATATTGAGGGAATGGTTTTAAAACGGTTCCGCCTCCATTTGCAGCAGCGACTATTAAGATAACACCATAAACCAACATGACTAAACCAAATCCTTTCCACAAACGTTGCCATTGTGTTGTCGTTTTCTCTATACGATCTAGTGCTCCAATAAAAACCGCTGTGGATATAAATAACGCCGCCCAAAGAATCAAGACGATTGATTCCGGGAGTACGCGTTCCAGAAACCAGATCGCAACACCCAACATAACTACGCCAAAGGATCGTTTGATGGATTCCATCCAGGCACCAGCGCGTGGTAATAACTCGCCAGAACTAGCACCAATAATTAATAACGGCACGCCAAAACCAAGTCCCATTGCAAACAAGGCAAACCCGCCTAACAAGGCATCACCTGTTTGACTGATATAGAACAAAGCGCCTGCTAATGGTGGCGCAACACAGGGCCCGACAATGATTGCCGATAACACACCCATAACAGCAGCACCTTTTAAAGTGCCACGATCAGCTTCCTCATTTTTAGGCGATAGTTTACTTTGCCAACTTGATGGTAATTGCAATTCATAAAACCCAAACATGGATAGAGCAAGAAAAACGAATACCGCACTGAATAGACTCAACACCCAAACATTTTGCGAAGCGGCTTGCAGATTCAAACTAAATAACCCTGCAATAATACCAAGCACGGCATAGGTTAATGCCATTGCAATGACATAACTTAATGAAAGCGTGATGCCTCTAGTTCGAGTTAATCGACTTCCCTCACCAACAATAATACCTGACAGAATAGGAATCATTGGGAAAACACAGGGCGTCAAGGAAAGTAATAAACCAAAACCGAAAAATGAAATAATGTTAAATAATAAATTTTTATCTTTTAACTTTTTTGTAATTGAATCTTGTTCGGAAAGTAACGGCTCAGTAATTACGCCACCTGTATCTGCTTGTATATCAAATGAAGCGGGTAAAGAAACAGCTAATGTTTTTTTAATTGGTGGATAACAAACAGAATCTTCTTTGCAGCCTTGATAAGCAACATTAAGATTGAAGGCTTTCAGCTCGATGTTACTAAATGAAATTGGTCCTGATGCGTTATTTTGACCGTAATAGACTTCAACCTGACCAAAGGCAGGATCATCTTTTACTTTGCCCGCTGGAAACTGAAGCTTATTAAAACCTACTTCTGGGTTATCAGTCGCTACTGAAAATTTATCCTTATAAAGATAATATCCCGGCTTAATATCCCAATCTAAATAGAGCTGCCCATCAGAGAGTACTTCTGCGCTAACGAGAAATGCGATTTCCGGGTCCAGAATTTCATCAGCAGAGTTTGAGTCCTGAAATGAGAAGAGATCGCTTAATTTATTTGTTAAATCACCAGCACTGACTGACAGTGAAAATAAAACAAAAACAAAAAATAAGGCGTTGCGAATTGAAATCATGATTTTCCGGTGTTTGTGCTAATCCAGTTCAGGTACTCAGCAGAACCTGTTTGAATAGGGACAGCAATAATTTCCGGAAGTTCGTATGGGTGTAGTTTTTTGAGCCGTTTTTCAAGGGCGCCATATTCATCGGTCGTTGTCTTTATGACCAGCAAGAGTTCATTCGCCTTGTCTACTTTACCCACCCATGAAAAAAATGACTGCACACCCGGCACAATATTCACGCAGGCAGCGAGTTTTTCTGTCACTAGGTCCTGAGCTATTTTTTTCGCTGAGATCGAGCCCGGGCAGGTGCTCAGTACCAAGAGGTGTTCTGTCTTTTTAGTCATGATTCTACGTAATACAATTCAAATTTAGTCTTGTAAATTAGTATTCTGCCCATACATCAATAATAATGCCACATAAGCTATTCAAATTGAGCGTTGGAGCACCATCTTTTGTTTAAAATTCTATTTTTCATGTTCTTGGCAATCCCCTTAATCGAGATTGCGATATTAATCGAGATTGGTAAAGTATTTGGCGCTGCCTACACCATCATACTCGTTATCGGGACTGCTGCGCTTGGTGCTGCACTGTTGCGTCAGCAAGGGCTATCTACGATCGCAAAGGTTCAGATGAATATGGATCAGGGAAACCTGCCAGCAACCGAATTAATTGAAGGATTGATGCTGCTCGTCGCTGGTGCTTTACTGTTAACGCCCGGTTTCTTTACCGATGTATTTGGCTTTTTGGTATTAATTCCTGCGCTACGTCATCGGATCGCTCAAACTTTTCTTGCCAGCTTTATTCAGTCTCAAATTGATATCCGACAAACAAATACAGATAGCGGCAACATAATCGAAGGTGAACACTGGGAATCTGATTCAAAGTAGGTTCGCGGCGTGAACTCTGAACAACGTTCTAATATCATCGCAAAATTTACCGAGATTATTAATGATGATCGTGTCGCCTTATTAAAAGAAACGCTACAACTACGCACACGATACCTAACCGTCGTACTTGACGACATATATATCCCACAAAATGTCAGCGCCATTATGCGTACTAGTGAATGCCTCGGCATTCAAAGTCTCCACTCTATTCAAGAACGAAATAAACACAAAATAAATCGGGACGTCGTTAATGGCGCTGCAAAATGGGTAGAACTTGAATGTTATTCTGAAAGCATTGGGCGCAAGGCATGTATTGAAAACCTGCAACAACAAGATTATAAAATTGTCGCACTGACACTCAGTGATGATTGCATCCCGCTAGAAGAACTACCCGTAGATGAAAAACTGGCGCTATGTTTCGGTTGCGAAGAAACTGGCATAAGTAAAGAACTTGAAGACAAGGCCGACTATAGAGTACGAATCCCTTTACATGGCTTCACACAAAGCTACAACGTTTCCGTCAGTGCTGGCATCTGTCTTTACTACTTACTAAACAAAATAAAAGACACCGGACAAGACTGGCAATTGAATCAAGCAGAAAAAGAAATGCTACTCATTGATTGGTTAAGTAAATCAACACCAACTGGTAGTAGTTTATTAGAGAAGTATAAGGAAGACGCCAACTAGTCTGTGATCGGTCAGAAGCAGTCATAAATTATTTTTAGTAAATAATATTTTCATCCTGCTAAAACTTTCTAATTCGCTTAATTTCTTCCTCTTTAATTCCTAAAGACTCTAAAAACTTCTGGTGCTCTTCAGGCTCCATTTCTTCAAACTTTCTATGCCAATTACGCATGCCTTCCTCATCAAAACCGGACATACGCAATATTTCAACCCAACGTTCTTTTGTGAGTTTATTTTTTTCTAATAAAGATGGTTCTTGTAATATCGCTACGATGGATCGTTGTTGCTCTCTAAGCTGGTTTATCTCAGCTTCCAGTTTATTGAAATGCTCTCTTAGCATTTGAGATTGAGAGGTGCCTTCTTTCTGATTAAGTAAATCTATGATACTGGCAATAGGCAATCCGTATGAACGATACGCAACTATAGTCTCTAATCGTTTTATTTCCTCATCACCATACCAACGATAGCCGTTATCAGACCTGTGGGCAGGCAATAACAATCCCTCACGCTCGTAATAAAGAATTGTCGCTCTAGATAAATTAAACCGTTTAGCTATCTGTGTAACTGTGAGCATAAAGAATCAACTTCCAAATAAACATTCAATGTAAACCCTAATCCTATAGTCGGGTCAAGGGACAAATATCATCTTACTCTATATAAGAGTTCTCAAATATTTCATTTCATAAACAAACTATTGACCTGACTATAGGATCAGCCTTCATGCTGATTTAATCAATTGGCATTAGGAGAAAAACCCATGACTGAAAATACACAAAAGCAGGAGAGTTCTCATGAGTAGCGCCGCAAGCAGCTTGGTGGCGCAATTCGAAGAACTAGAAATCGATGCACCGAATTTTCACCACAACGATCACATTCAGGTCGCTTATGAAATGTTAGATCAATACGATTTTATTGAAGCTTGTCTTCGATATGCGTCCACAATTCGAGCAATGGCTGAGAACGTAGGCGTACCTGAAAAATATAATATGACGATTACATTTGCATTTATGAGTCTTATTGCTGAGCGCAAATCTCAGTCGAACGGTACTGACTTAGCATCCTTTATCGCATCGAATCCTGACCTGCTCGATAAGGATGTACTTAATAGTTGGTATTCAAAAGAACGACTTACTTCCGCAACAGCGCGTAAACAATTTCTATTACCTGACAAAAATTTAGGAAAATATTATGAACACAGAGTTATCAAGCAATAAAGTTAAAGAATTAATAACACAAGGATCCAAATACGAGCGCCGAGTGCTCACTCATAGTCAGAAATTTGAAACAACACCGGACAAACTGTTTCCATTATTATGTCCGACCACCGAGTATGATTGGATGGACGGATGGCATTGTGAGCTGGTTTACTCACAATCGATGTATCATGAATTCAATGCAATTTTCAAAACTAACTATTTTAATATGGAAGAGACGTGGATCGTCTCACACTTCCAGCCCAATAGAATAATAGAGTTTGTGCGTGTTTCTGAACACGTCTCAGTAAAAGTGGATGCTAGAATTTGCGATAATCTTGACGGTACTTGCACAGGGAGCTGGATCATTAATGCGACTGCATTAACACCTCAGGGCAATGAAGCATTAAAAAAGATGAAACCTGAAGATGAACCTATTGGCATCTTGATAGATGCACTAGATCACTACATCAAACACGACACCATCAAACCCCTGCCTGATGGAATTTTTAATAAAATGAAGTAACGAAAGTTACGCTTTCACTAATTTATTCAAATACTTTTTAAAACAACGAGGTAATTATGAAGATGACTCTTACAATAATTATGTTATGTGCACTTGCTGTATGTGTGATTTTAGGCAGCTATCTATTCTTCAGCACTGAAAAGTTCTCAAAATCAGATGCTGCCAGTATTTCTCGAAGTGGCTCATTTGAATTAGACATGGCACCTGACAAAGCCCTTCCACTATTCACTGCGCTAGGGGAAAAATTATGGATTTCCATTTGGGATCCTTCCATATTAAAGGGAGACGGATTTGAAAAGGGTACTGTATTTGTGACATCTAATCATGGTAGCAAAACTCATTGGATGGTTATGGACTACAATACTCAAACCTATCATGCACTTTATGTTCGTGTAACGCCTAAGCTTAATATGGGTACTGTAGAAGTATCGCTGGAACCTAATAACAAAGGAGGTTCTATCGTCAATGTTTCGTACGAACTAACAGCATTAAGTCAAACTGGAAATAAAAAATTATTAGAAGAGTTTAGCGAATTTAAATACGCTCAAATGATGGAAGAATGGCGCAATATGATAAATAGTAGTAGAGAAAAAATTGATGAACATTTTTCTATTAACCCATAACTAAAAGAGTGTTATTTGAAAGTTGATTAATATCCGCTTTGGGTCGAAAACAGTATTATTGTTGTGTGTAATAATCATCTACCGCCTTTATGCATAACACACTAAATTGCGTCAATACATAAACAGATAAACAAAATGCTAAGGCTTGTGTTGCTAATACGTATCCCCAACCATAAAAGGCGCTATTAAACCAGGAGCCTATCTGTAATAAAAATGAGAATGGGGCACTAGCTAATCCAAGAATGCCATAGACAAGAATTAATAATACAAGGTAATGCGCAAATCGTTTGCTTTTTTCAGGGAGGAAAAAGAATGGCAAGATGATAGGCCAAAGTAACAACAATATTCGTATTGCACCTATCCCAATAAGTGCTTCCCATCCACTTGAAGCATAGCTGATGCCCGGAATCATCGCGAAAATTAAAAAATAACTATATCTCATAATTTTATACCTGCTTTGTATATATATTGATGTGTGTTGTTAAAAGCCTTTTTCTTGTTTTATCACTTCGTATGCTTTTCTAATTTCATGCGTACGATCTGCTGCAACTTTCATCATTTCTTCTGGTAGCCCTTTTGCTACTAATTTATCTGGATGATGTTGGCTTAATAAGCGTCGATATGCCTTCTTTACTTCACTCGCACTGGCTGATTCTTTTATATCAAGAATGGCGAAGGCTTGTTTTAAGGAAGGCGATCCGTCATCTCGCCCTGCCTTTGATGATCCTCCGCCTGTGCCGCCAATCATTGCGCATAGATGGTCGAACTCGTGTCGTGAGATATTAAGTATTTGGCAAATATTTAACAGGACTTTACGTTCGGTAGGATCCATAACGCCATCGGCATAAGCTGCCATGATCTGCACTTCTATAAACATGCGTAGCAGGTTTGGCCGAAAACCTATCTCTTGCCTAAACTGTTTAATGACATCGTTGAGTGGAAAAGAATCTTTCTTCCCTTCGTTAAACAAACCAATGGCGGCCTTGCGTTGGTCTGCATCCATATCCATTTGCTGCATAACCTGTTTGGCAAGCGCAATCTCATCATTTGTGACTTGCCCATCAGCTTTACAAACGTGGCCCATGACTGAGAATGTCGCGGTATAAAACATCGTTTGAGCTCGTTCTTGCCGACCAAAACCACTTTGATTACCTGTTTGCGACATTCCCTTATCAAAATTGTGCCCCATTGCAGCACCGAGAACTGCGCCTATAGGGCCTCCTATCATCATGCCAAAGGCACCACCCAGTATCTTTCCCCACCAATTCATCTGTTCAATTTCACCAATCTGTAATAAAAGTAATATATGTTACTACTATTCGTTATAATCCCGCTCTTTTAAAGAACACTAACGCTATTAATCTGTATTAACTCTATCTTATCGGTAATCAACATGGCTACAAATAATAATAAAAAGAAATCAAAACCAAGTTCTTCTAAAACTATGGCGGAATTAGCAGACAAACATATTTGCTATGAAGAATCGGTTCAATGTGTTGAGTCGGAAATAGATTTTGTTGACACAACTTTTCTAAAATTACGTAAACGTCTGGCTACAACGTTAAGAGAAGATTTTTGCGGCACAATGAATACTTCTTGTGAATGGATAAACCGCCGTAAAACGAATACGGCTATCTGTGTTGATTTGGATGAAGAGGTTTTGCAATGGGGCAAAGACAACAAAATTTCCAAGCTCACTGCTGAGCAAAAGAAACGTATTACGATTGTTAATGACAATGTAACAACAATCCAAACAGAACCCGTAGATATTGTCTTAGCCATGAACTTTAGTTATTGGTTATTAATGGAGCGGAAACCGACCATTGAATACTTTAAACAGATATATGATGCCTTATCCGATGATGGCATCTTCTTCCTGGATGCTTATGGCGGCTACGAGGCCTATCAGGAACTGAAAGAAAAAACTAAAAACGATCATTGTACTTATATATGGGATCAACATAAGTACAGCCCGGTAACGGGTATAGGGAAGAATTATATACACTTTAAATTTAAAGACGGCTCTCGAATGATGAAGGCCTTTACTTACGAATGGCGTGTATGGACGTTACCCGAATTAACTGACATGTTGTCAGAGGCAGGTTTTAAACCGACCGTTTACTGGGAACAAGCTGATGAAGACGGCGAAGGTAACGGCGTTTTTATTCCTGACATTCAAGGCGAAGCTGACGCTGGCTGGATTGCTTACCTGGTTGCTGAAAAATAACGCCTACATGGACCTCGGTACCCCCTTGAGGGGTGTGTAGGCGGTAGACACCAAAAGTAGGCGCTTTAGGCGACGTCTGGAACAAGTTGTCGAAAGATGATAAACACTTCTTAAAGTTTTTAATCTAATTTTTTTGGTTGAACAAACTCTATTAGGCTGCTTTTATCCTTCTCGGGATCAAAGTGATTATTCTTGTATTCAAATATCGCCAGATTAGCTGTTGTCATAACGATATGTCCTGAAGTTTTGTTTTTAGATCTACTCAATAGATCGTTCACGAAATAATCCAGACCAGGGTTATGTGCAACCAACATTAAGCTATTCACATCATTCTTATATAGCTGCACAGACTCTATTAAGGTATCCATGCTGGCAAGGTAAAGATCCTCGTCGAAACTAACTTTCACTTGGGAATGCTCGAGTTGTTCACTAACGATCTCGATTGTTTGCTTCGCCCGTAATGCAGGAGAAGATACTATTTTCTCAGGCAAGAAATTGTTTTCTGCCATCCATACACCAATTCGTTTAGCACTTTTCTGGCCGCGCTGATTAATAGGCCTGTCATAGTCAGTCGTATCAGGGCCAGACCAGTCTGACTTCGCGTGGCGCATGAGATATAAATAAAAACTCATAATAGTATTCTCAAAATATAAATATCAAAGTATGCTACATTTTCATCTTAATTCTATCTTATATATCAAACGGTCAAGATAATCATTGCCCACTAATTTGCTCACAGTTGAATCTACTCTTGTCCGACACTAACGAAACTTACGCCGCTGTTGATCTTGGATCAAATAGTTTTCATATGATTGTTGCTAACGTTGTCGATGGTCGTGCATTGGTTGTTGATCGGATTAAAGAAATGGTTCGTCTAGCGGGTGGACTTGATGAAAAGAATCGATTGACTGATGCAGCGACAGAATCAGCACTACTCTGTCTGGAAAAGTTTGGACAACGCATAAAAACCATCCCCAGTTCCAATATTCGTGCCGTAGGCACCAATACTCTACGCCAGGCTAGAAATGGCGTTGAGTTTCTATCTAAAGCGAATACAGCGTTAGGCCACAAGATAGAAATAATCTCCGGACGCGAAGAAGCGCGTTTAGTTTATGTAGGCGTGGCAAATACAATATTCAATGATAAAGACAAACGTCTGGTTGTTGATATTGGTGGCGGAAGTACAGAACTTATTATTGGCAAAGGTTTTGATGCCGACATCACTGAGAGTTTGTTCATGGGCTGCGTTAATATCAGTAAACGCTTTTTTAATGATGGCGAGATTACAACAAAGCGTTTACGAAAAGCCCGTATTGCGGCTCTGCAAGAATTGGAAAATGTACAGGGTATCTATCACCACTATGGTTGGGACAAGTCCATAGGCACCTCCGGAACCATACGATCAATTCTCGATGTCATCATTGCTAAAGGTTGGAATGACTCTGCCATATGCCCTGACTCTTTATCTGAATTAAGGAAGTCGCTTATTTCCTTTGGTCATATTGATAAGATTGATTTTGAAGCTCTCCCTGATAATCGCAAACCTGTTTTTGTTGGCGGTGTAGCTATTCTGTCTGCTGTATTCGAAGCATTAGAAATAAAATCTATGGAATATTCAGATGGCGCATTACGCGAAGGTTTATTGTACGACCAAATAGGCCGTCAGCATGATATTGATGTCCGTGATAAAACCGTCAATCGATTGATGAATAGATATAGTGTTGATGTTGAACATGCTGATCGAGTTGAAAAGATAACCAAGCATTTATTCAAGAGCGCCAAGTCCGAATGGCAGTTAGAGAAAAAAGAAGATTTAAAAATGATTCGCTGGGCAGCGCGATTACATGAGGTCGGTTTAGCAATCGCACATAACCAATATCATAAACACGGCGCTTATCTTTTAAGCAACTCTGATATGCCCGGTTTTTCACGACAGGAACAAGTACTGTTAAGTATTCTGGTTCGATTACACCGACGAAAGATTGCATTGGATCTGTTCGACCAGGTTACTGACGATGTTAAGACAAAGATTATTAAATTAGTCATCATCTTGCGCTTAGCTATAGTATTAAACCGAAGTCGTAACGCGATAAAAATACCTGATATCGATATCAAGATTAAAGGAGAAAAAATCGAATTAGATTTTCAGGATGACTGGCTTGTTGATCACCCTTTGACAGAAGCTGACCTAGAGACAGAAAAGAGTTACCTTTCTGTAACAGACTACAAATTAATTTTTACCTAGCACAATTAGCAATACTGGTTAATCAATACCTGCTGTGCCGACCTTGGTTTAGCGTTACCCGCTTTTGCATGACGATAGCTACCATCAGACTGCAGTATCCAAGCTTGTGTATTATCTGCAAGGTAATTTAATAAACCAAACTTAATAACTTGATCTCGTGGCCGTTTCTCTTCAATAGGAAAGCATGCCTCTACCCTATGGAATAAATTTCTTGGCATCCAATCAGCACTTGCGCAATAGAGATTAGGGTTACCCTCATTATGGAAGTAATAAATACGCGTATGTTCTAAAAAACGTCCTATGATTGATCGAACCTGAATATTCTCTGAGATCCCTTTTACGCCAGGACGTAAACAACAGATACCGCGGATTATTAAATCAACTTTTACACCTGCCATGGAAGCCTCATACAAAGCACGAATTATTTCAGGATCAACTAATGCATTCATCTTGGCGATAACACGCGCCTCTTTACCCGCCTTAGCATTTATTATTTCCTGATTAATATAATCGAGTATGCCTTTGTGCAAGGTAAAAGGTGATTGTAATAGTTTTTTCAATTTTGTTGCGCGACCAAGTCCGGTCATTTGATGGAACAGCTTATTAACATCTTCACCTACTGCCTGATCGGCCGTGAGCAACCCGTAGTCTGTATACAATCTAGCTGTGCGCGTATGGTAATTGCCCGTCCCTAAATGGACATAACGACGTAATGCTCGTCCTTCCCTGCGAACAACCATAATCATCTTGGCGTGGGTTTTATAACCTACTACACCATAAACAACATGCGCGCCGGCTTCTTGCAGGTCGCTCGCTAACTCAATATTTGCTTCTTCATCAAAACGTGCGCGCAACTCTATAACAACCGTAACCTCTTTTCCTGCACGTGCTGCATCCTTTAATGCCTTGACGATCGCTGAGTCATCCCCAGTACGATACAAGGTTTGTTTTATAGAGAGTACCGCAGGATCGCTTGCCGCTTGCCGCAGAAAATCAACGACTGGCGCAAATGATTGAAAGGGATGCAATAGTAATATATCGCCATTATGAAGCGTCTCAAAAATATTCGTCGTCTTTAATAAACGCGGCGGGATGTCTGGAGTAAAGCCCGGATATACTAAATCAGGACGGTCGACTAAATCATGAAGTTGCAATAAGCGATTTAAGTTAACTGGCCCATTGACCTTGTATAGAACATCCTCTGTTAATTTAAATTGATCAAGTAGAAAACTGATAATATCTTCAGGGCAATTATCAGCCACCTCCAGGCGTACCGCATCATTATAACGTCGTGATGGCAACTCACCTTCTAACGCACGCAGTAGATCATCGATCTCTTCATCATCAACAAACAAATCACTATTGCGTGTGACACGGAATTGATAACAACCCTTTACCTTCATACCAGGGAATAATTCGCCGACATGATCATGTAGAACCGACGACAATAAAATAAAATCGTGCGTTCGCGTTGAATATTCCTTTGGTACTTCGATCACACGCGGCAGTGAACGTGGCGCCTGGACAATGGCATACCCACCTTCACGGCCGAAAGCATCTTTGCCTTCGAGTGTTACAATAAAATACAGATTTTTATTTAGGACACGTGGAAAGGGGTGAGACGGATCCAAACCTATAGGACTTAATATAGGAATCAGCTCACGGTTAAAATAACGTTTCACCCAACGTGATAATTTTGGTTTCCACTGAGCACGACGCAAAATACGAATCTTTTCTTTTGATAATTCCGGAATAAGAACCTCATTGAGGATCTTATATTGTTCTTCAACAAGTTCATGTGCTATTTCGCTAATTCTTTTTAAGGTTTCAGCAGGTGTTAAATTATCTTCTCCAGTCTGTACAGAACCATACTTAACTTGTTGGTTTAAACCTGAAACGCGTATTTCAAAAAATTCATCCAGATTGGTACTGGCAATACAAAGAAAACGTAATCGCTCGAGTAATGGATTATTTTCATCCTTGGCTTGCTCAAATACACGGCGGTTGAATTCCAAAAGACTCAACTCGCGGTTTATGTAAAGCTCAGGTTGTTTTAAATTAATCGTGTCCATTACCGTTTCTTTTTATTGAATAGTTACCATAGTAGTAGATTATCGCTTACTTATTTATGTATATTGATGTAAATCAAGAATATACAAGAATTTGTAATACTAATGCAGGTTTAATACTTATTTCAGATAATTGACGCTATACAATGCCACTACATACAGCATACAATCCCGACTCAATGTAGATTAACTTTTTTATATTACATCTTTGTGAAATGCTAAAAACTAATAATTATTTAGTTAAGTTAGGTTCAATGAGTATCAACGTTAGAAAAGTGACTCAAATCCATAGGGTGCATAATTAATGGCTCAATCAAACTATTTCTCACGAATTTTTGGTAGTTCCCCGGTAACCCCTTTACAAAGACATATCGATATCGTGGTTCTGTGTGTAGAAGAGCTCATTCCTTATTTTGAGTCTGTCATTAGTAATGATTGGGATCTGGCCGCTAAAACACAGGCAAAGCTTGTACAACTGGAACATGACGCAGATGAGATAAAAAATAAACTTCGCCTACATCTACCGACCAGCCTATTCATGCCCATTGACAGAAGAGATGTCCTGGAAGTTCTGGATCTTCAAGACCATATCGCTAACAAGGCTAAAGATATAGCGGGTTTAACACTGGGTCGCAAAATGTCTTTACCAACATCCATCAGCGATGCCTATATGGAATTTCTAAAACGCTGTATAGATGCAACTCGACAAGCTCAAGTCGCAATCAATGAACTAGATGAATTAGTCGTCACCGGGTTTAGAGGCGATGAAGCAATTCGTGTACAAAAGATGATTGAAGAATTACACGTCATTGAAGGCGAAACAGACGAGATTCAAATTAAGTTACGCGCAGAACTCTATAAAACCGAACAAGAGCTTCCCCCTATCGACGTGATGTTTCTCTATAAGATCATAGAGTGGACCGGGGATCTCGCTGATTCAGCGCAGAGCACAGGCAATCGCCTGCAATTAATGCTAGCTAAATAATAAAAACCACAATGGAACATACAACAATATATCTTATATTGGCTGGTTGCTTCGGCCTATTCATGGCTTGGGGTATTGGAGCAAATGACGTTGCTAATGCAATGGCGACCTCAGTAGGTTCTAAGGCATTAACTCTTAAACGCGCTGTAATAGTCGCAGCTATATTTGAATTCGCCGGAGCATTTCTGGCTGGCGGCCAAGTAACCTCAACGATTCGCAAAGGCATCATCGATGCAAGCCTACTTTCTGGAACACCCGAACTACTTGTGTTCGGTATGCTTGCCGCATTATTGGCGGCAGGTTTGTGGTTATTAATTGCCACAAAATATGGTTTACCCGTATCAACAACACACTCTATTGTTGGTGCGATAGTTGGTTTTGCTGCTGTAGGCATCGGTATAGAGGCGGTTAAATGGGGCAAAGTAGGATCTATTGCAGCAAGTTGGGTTGTGTCACCGGTTATTGCGGGCACACTGGCCTATGCTCTGTTTCGTAGTGTACAGAAATTAATACTTGATACCGTTGATCCGATGAAAAATGCAAAACGTTACGTTCCTTTTTACATTTTTCTGACAGGCGCGATGATATCTCTCGTTACCATGTTTAAAGGCTTAAAACATATTGGTTTGGAGTTATCTACAATTGAATGTTATGCCGTCAGTATTATTATCGGCCTAGCATGTGCCACCATTGGTGCATACTTGATTAGAAAACTCGAGTTTAAAAAAGAAAAGAACCCGTCATATCAACTACAGGATGTAGAGCTCGTCTTCGGTGTTTTAATGGTCTTTACTGCCTGCGCCATGGCCTTTGCCCATGGTTCCAATGACGTAGCTAATGCAGTAGGACCGGTAGCTGCCATTGTCAGTATCGTCAATAGCGGTGGTCAGATCGAACAGGAATCTATGATGTCAGTATGGATATTACTGCTTGGTGCTATAGGTATAATTGCCGGGTTATTAATGTATGGTCATAAGGTCATTGCCACAGTGGGATCGGGCATTACGGATCTCACTCCTAGCCGTGGTTTTTGCTGTAATCTTGCTGCTTCAACAACTGTGGTAGTCGCCTCAGGAACCGGTCTACCTATTTCAACGACACATACACTGGTAGGTGCGGTATTAGGTGTTGGTTTTGCACGCGGCATCTCTGCCCTGAACTTGCGCATGATTGGTTCAATATTTATGTCGTGGATAATTACCCTGCCAGCAGGTGGGATACTGGCGATAATCTTCTTCTATATTTTGTCAGCAATCTTTGGCTAATTATAAATAACCTTTCATTGCTAACGATCTGAAACTATCTCTTCCATATAGTTAATGCTGGTAAGGCGGATGTCTTTACCTTCTACACGATAAATTTTACTTTCACAGATATTACGTGAGTGAAATGTTATCACCCGCTGCCCAGAGACTTAGATAAGTCTTGAAGGTTGATTCATGACTTCATCACCACTATGATTGTGAAGACTTTAGCCAAGTATTGGCATCCAGGATAAAAGGTATTGGCTACAAGCAATATCATAACTAAGGAGAGCGTTCCACAATGAAAAGAATAATTATTTGCGCCCTTTGTCTCATTATTACAGCCTGTGGTACTACACTTAAGATTACCAAACCCGAAGCTGATGGACACTATAAGACGACGTTCAAGTTAAAAGCTGAAGATATTCTTGTATCGAAGAATATAGATCTGAGTATGTATGAAGACATGTTCTATGCACAGATCGATGAGAATAATGAGCAATATCAGGATTTTTTCAAAAGCTCTATCGAAAATACCAAGCTGTTCAAACGCGTTTTAGTAAAGTCAGATATGGAGCAAATGATTCTGAACAAGGGCCTTACTGATAAAGTGACCAACGTATCAGATCTTATTGGACTACATCACGCACAAAAACATCTGGGAAATTTTTTGGTGGGAACTCTTAGCGCTGAGTGGAAAGGTGCTTATGATTACACTGCTGACTTGAAAGTTGTGGATCCTAAAGATGGCACTGTTTTTTTTCATGCAAGAAACCAAGCGGTTAACTGGGATGGTCTGGATCAACCCCTGTTCTTTCCGCTTTTTAACGCATTCATAGATTGGGCCAATAATAACCGGTCCTGATAATGCTGCTCTCCAAAGTTCTTGGTTTACCAATTGTAGTATTACTGGCTCTATCAGCATGTAATACTCAATCACAAAGAACTGACGTTGAGCCAACAAAAAATCAGCCGATGGGGGTAGCAGCAACAGAAAGCACCCCAACTTACCAGGTCAAAAATGTTGATTTAACTGGAGTATCTTTTCCAGCGGTACATATAGTTTCGCCAACAAGATATCAATATTTCTTATACATTTTTGATAACTCAGGCGTCTTTGATTCAGTTGGAAATGGTTATATTGATGAGGGATTGGAGATCAGAGTTCAGAGAGAATTCGATCTTGCCAACAAAGGAGAAGCAGTAGCCTCATTACTCATTTCTGCGACTACTGTTTTTCTATTACCAGCCTATTCAAATGTAGTTGATAGCCATAATTTTTCTGTCTATTTTGATGGCAAGCATATTAAAGACTTTGAATATCAAAACGAACGTGCAAATTTTATGTCATTATTTAGCATGTCTGGTTCAATTTCTGATGACACTATAATGAGAAAAGTAGATGAATTTGTTGTCAAAACATTTTTGAAAGAATTGCACGAGAGCGAAATATTGGGAGAATATCCTATTGCAGAACAGCCATGACGTGGCAGCTGTTTCAGGAATAGGGGAAGTAATGTTAATGATATATCCTCTGGAAGGTGCGGTATCTCTGCCCTGCCAGCAGGTGGGATACTGGCGATAATCTTCTTCTACATTTTGTCAGCAATCTTTGGCTAAGGAGAAAAGAACACTAAAGATTACATTAGTAATTGAAATCCCCACCTCATACTTTAGAGTGCTCATTAGTTATTATCTTTTTAGATGCTTAACAAAACCCTGAAATACGTTCGCATATCGGCTGTTTAGGAAGTATCGAAATGAAGCAAAAACATATAATCATTATAGAAGATGAGAAGGATATCCTTGAGGTTTTAGAATATAACCTTAAGCGAGAAGGCTACAGAGTATCTGTATCATCTGATGGTAAAGCAGGATTGAAGATGGTACATCAAGATAAGCCAGATTTAGTACTGCTGGATATCATGCTGCCTGAACTAGATGGTCTGGAAATCTGCCGAATTTTAAAAAACGAACCTTCAACACGTGCCATACCAATTATTATGGTCACCGCAAAAGAAGAAGAAAGTGATGTCGTTCTTGGCTTGGGTCTTGGAGCAGATGATTATGTAACCAAACCATTTAGCCCAAAAGAATTGATTGCACGCATCAAAGCCTTGCTTCGTCGATCAAGCGAAACAAATGGGGCGGCTTCATCGTCTTCAATAACTCTTGGGCCATTAAAAATTAACCCCGAACAATTTTCCGCACAACTTTTCGATCAAATTCTCAATTTAACCAACACTGAATTTCGTCTATTGTATAAACTTGCCTCACAACCTGGTCGAGTATTTAGCCGTGAACAATTAATTCAGGATGCTATTGGTGATCATGTTGTTGTGTCAGATCGTAATATCGATGTACACATTCGTGCTATTAGAAAATCGTTGGGCGATCATCAAGATTACATCGAAACCGTGCGCAGTGTCGGTTATCGATTCAAAGAAACAATGAATGAAGGTTCATAGACCTTGATACATTCACGCATCTTTCTAAAACTTTACGCTGGATTTGTCCTCATCATACTATTCTGTACGGCCATTATTAGTTTAATGATTGGACGGCAAATGCAACAAGATAGTTTGCTAGAAATTGAAAACAGTCTCAAAAGTACAGCCACTATAATACGCGAAAGCATTATTCCTACATTGTCATCTGATCAACCGGATAAATTGCAACAACGCATAATCCAAATGACACATGATGTTGATACACGGATCACAATTATTGCAAGAGATGGCACCGTTCTGGCTGACTCACAACAAACACCTGAATCCATGGACAATCACCGCGAACGCCCAGAACTGCAACAAGCATATAGCACTGGCTTAGGACTCATTACCCGTTTCAGTCAAACCTTATCAAAAACTATGCGTTATATGGCAATGCCCATTGATGATGCTCATGATGAGTATGGGTTTATACGTGTCGCACTACCAGTAGCGCATATTGAACAACGTCTGAATCGCCTACGAAATATTGTCATCGCTGCAGCAAGTCTGACAGCTATCATTGCCTTATTATTGGGCTTCTGGATAGCGCATAGCTTCGCTGATCCATTGCGCCAAATGACAGGTGTAGCGAAATTATTAACAAAAGGTGACTATAAAAAACGTCTTGCCATTGATAGACAAGATGAAATAGGTGAACTGGCATCGACATTAAATTTACTGGCGCAAGCTGCTGGACAACGTGAAGCAATAAGAAGAGATTTTGTTGCTAATGCTTCACATGAACTCAAAACGCCGGTAACTGCAATACAGGCTATTACCGAAACATTACTTGAAGATGACAATATGGATGCCGAGACACACCAGCGATTTTTGCAAAGAGCTAACGACCAATCTATACGTCTATCTCTACTTGTATCAGACTTACTGGCATTATCCCGACTTGAATCGGATGGCTCTGAACCGTTTAACAATATAAATTTAAACGAAATCATTATAAATAGTTGCAATGAGCTACAGCTAATTGCGAAAGAAAAACCACTGTCGCTAAAGACAGAATATCCGGAAACAGAAGTAATTGTAACTGGAGATGAAAAGTCATTGAGCCAATTATTAGATAACCTGATCGACAATGCGATTAAATACACGCCCGCAGGTGGCCATGTGACGGTTCAGCTAAAGACAGAAAACAATCAAGCTATTATTGAAGTTGAAGATGATGGCATCGGTATAGAACAAGAGGAACAGCAACGAATATTTGAACGTTTTTACCGTGTAGATAAAGCCCGCTCAAAAACACTGGGCAGCACCGGACTTGGTCTTTCCATAGTCAAACATATTGTATTAAAACATCAGGGCCACATCACTCTGGATAGCGCTATGGAAAAGGGTTCTCTGTTCCGCGTCACATTGCCTTTATTGAATTCATAAAAACTTAATCCTCTCTTAATATTTCCTTAACATATGCAGTCTAATCTGCATTTTTATTATATGGCTATGGCCACCATCTTTACTTACTTTGAGCGAAATAAACTATGTCATCTTCTAATGCATTCACCAAAATGTTCGGACATTCACCTATTCAACCTCTGCAAGAACATATGCAGAGCGTCGTGGAATGCGCCCAACAAATGCTCCCTTTTTTCAAAGCCGTCATTGCGAATGATTGGGAACAAGCTGAAAAACACTACAATCTAATTGTTGAAGCCGAGAATCGTGCGGATACAGAAAAGAAACAAATCCGATTGCATCTGCCAAAAAGCTTGTTTATGCCTATCCCTAGACAAGACCTGCTTAACCTTCTATCCAAACAAGACAAAATAGCAAACACAACGAAAGATATCGCAGGATTGGTTTTTGGCCGACAACTGTCTGTACCATCAGACATAGCCGATGCGCTTACTCGATTTATAGAGACGTCTATTGACGCCACATTAGCGGCGAAGTCAGTGATAAATGAACTGGACGAATTAATCGAAACCGGTTTCGGTGGTAGAGAAGTTGATCTGGTTGAAGGACTCATATCACGACTAGAACAACTCGAACATGAAACCGATGAACAGCAAATCCTTATTCGCGCACAACTACATCCTTTAGAAGATCAGTTTTCAGCCGTAGACGTCGTTTTTCTATACAAGATTATCGAACAGATAGGCAACCTGGCTGATTGTGCACAAACAACAGGCGACCAGATTCAAGTTATCGTCGCACGCTAACATTACTTAGAGAAAAATTATGTTATTTATTTCTGAATACGGACAAATTCTTTTAATACTAGCCTGTCTCTTTGGCTTTTTTATGGCCTGGGGTGTTGGCGCCAATGATGTCGCTAATGCAATGGGGACATCCGTCGGCTCAAAAGCGTTAACAGTCAAACAAGCCATCATGATCGCCATGATATTCGAGTTCGCAGGCGCGTACCTTGCTGGTGGAGAAGTAACATCAACAATTCGAAAAGGAATAATCGATGCATCCGTTTTATCAGGCAATCCGGAATACCTCATCTTCGGCATGCTCTCTGCACTACTCGCTGCGGGTATCTGGCTTTTAATTGCATCCAGCTTCGGTTGGCCAGTATCAACTACGCATTCAATCGTCGGAGCAATAATTGGCTTCGCTGCAGTAGGTATTGGTGTGGATGCTGTCGTCTGGAGCAAAGTTCAGGCTATTGTTGCGAGCTGGGTTATATCGCCGCTATTAGCTGGCTCTATTGCTTATATGCTAATGCGTAGTGTACAGAAATTTATTCTCAACAGCGCTGATCCCTTTGCCAACGCAAAAAAATACGTTCCAATTTACATGTTTTTTACCGGCTTCATGATTGGCATGGTGACACTTGTCAAAGGACTGAAGCATATTGGCCTACATATGAGCGCAGGTGAGAGTCTGTTCTTTGCTGCTATCTTTGGTTTATGTGTTGCCATGATTGGAAAGTATTTACTCAATAGCATCAAACCTGACACTATTACTGGTAACCAAAACCGCTTTGCTAATGTAGAAAGTATTTTTGCCGTACTCATGATCTTCACTGCTTGCGCTATGGCTTTTGCACATGGATCAAATGATGTCGCTAATGCGGTTGGCCCTCTAGCAGCTATAGTCGGCACGATTAATAGTGGCGGAGAAGTACTACAAAAATCAGCCATGCCAGTATGGATATTATTATTAGGCGGATCTGGGATTGTCTTTGGACTAATCACCTTAGGTTATAAGGTCATGAAGACCGTTGGAACAAAAATCACCGAATTAACACCCACACGTGGTTTTGCAGCCGAGTTATCTGCGGCAACGACAGTCGTATTGGCTTCCTTTGTAGGTATTCCGGTATCAACAACGCATACACTGGTTGGCGCGGTACTTGGTGTTGGCTTAGCTAGAGGAATTGGTGCTATCAACCTCAGGGTTGTCGGCAGTATTTTTACTTCCTGGCTAATCACATTGCCTGCAGGGGCAGGCCTGGCGATCATTTTCTTCTTTATGTTTAAAGGTATGTTTCTTACATAAAGATCTTTCATTGTGATTGCAGCTAAACTATTTATAAACATAACGCATCGACTCATGCGACATATTAAATATTTAAAGGAGAATTACTGTGTTTAAAAAGACACGTTTCAAACACTTGCTGGGTGCGATTGTCATCGGATCATTTACAGCAATATCAGCACCGGCCATGGCAGGCAACGGAGCAATGTTAGACCTATTAAAAATCCTAGTGAAAAAAGGCAGCATTACCGCTGAAGAATATGCATTACTTGAAGCTGCAGCAAAAGCAGACGAAGAAAAGGTCGAAGGCAATATAAAGCAAATGAAGGCCGAGGTAGAAAAAGTTGAAAAAAAATCTGCCGACTTACCGAAAATAAATACCAACGGAAAATTTGAAATCACTAAAGGCGATAATAAATTTCGTCTTACCGGTCGCTTGCACATAGATACGCTCTTTACTGGCGATGATGATGGTTATGCTAATTCGAGCAATACTTCATTTCGTCGCGCGCGAATTGGTGCTAGAGGCACTTGGGCAAAATATTGGGATTGGAAATTTGAATTTGATATTGAAGATGCCGAGGATAGTGACCAGGCAATTGAAGATGGCTGGATTAAATACACCAAGCTACCTGTTCACATTACTGTCGGCCAGCGTCGTTCTGGATATGGCATGAGTGAGTTTGTCAGTTCTAATAAATTTACCTTCATCGAACGTTCATTCGCATCAGATCTATTCCATCATCAGTCGTTGGGTGTCGGTGGCCGAACTATGGGTATTACGTTTACCAAACAATGGGATCAATGGTTAACAGAGCATGGTTATTACACACTGCGTAACCCAGGTGGTGGCGTCACTAATTTTGATGCAGGCCATGGTTACTCTGGCCGTCTCGTCTGGTCTAACTATGACAAGAAGGAGCAAACATTATTACATGCCGGTGTTTCAGGCGGTCACAGAAGCTACGGTAATAATACAATCGCTCGTTTTCGAGTCAGACCAAACGTAGCTCAAGGAAGTCGCATTATCGATTCCGATGCCAACATTGCCGCTTCAAACTACACATCGTTTAACTTTAATGCAGCAACAGCATATAAACAGTTTTGGGCAAGCGGCGAATACTTCTATGGTAGTTTTGATCTTGATGGGAACCCTGCTGGCGATGACGACATGGAAGGCCTCTTTGTGCAGGCCGGCTACTTCCTTACTGAAGGCGACTTTCGGCCGTACAAAAAGAGTGTAGGATCATGGGGCACAGTTAAACCGAAAAAAGCCTTTAATAAGGGTGGCTGGGGTGCATTTGAAGTCGCGGCTAGGTACGACTATGCAACTCTTGGTTCCGCAGTCAATGGTGGCGCACTTGAAGAAGAAGGTTCAGCACTTACACTAGCCCTAAACTACTATGCTACGCACAATATTCGTCTCCAAGCGAATTACATCAAAATCTTTTGTGACACGGGCGAATGTGATTGGGATTCCGGGACAACCGGGGCTGGCGAGCCAGATATGTTTTTGCTAAGAGCGCAAACCTGGTTCTAACTTAATTTTAAATCAATAAAAAACCCGCTTATGCGGGTTTTTTATTGAGCAGTTTCTGAGGGAAAGGATCAAGCTTTAAGGGGTCTTCCGCTCAGATAAGCATGCTTGCCAATTAAAATAAATTGACCTTCATTGAAAGAATCCATTAGGTCTATTTCATCACACTTTTTATATTTGAGTGAAACCACTTCTCTAAGCACAGTAGAATTCTTGGGCTAACTGGCACGTACGCCCGTGAGGCCTAGCATTACACTTTACCGCGTAGGACATTTCTATAATGGTGAGAATAATTACAAGACTTAACGTATTATATTTGGATGCAGGATAAGAAACTTGGTTGCACAAAATTATGAAACCCACATTAAGGCAATTGGAATATTTTCTCGCTATTATTAAATATGGCAGTATCCGCAGAGCAGCAGTTGCATTGGGTATTAGTCAACCAACATTAAGTGCTCAGTTAGCGAAACTTGAAGAGATTTTTGAATTAAATCTATTCGAACGTGTTCGCAGCGGCACCATACTGTCTCCAGCTGGACAACACCTATTACCCTATGTCCAAAATGTAATTGAAGACATGAATAATTTGATGGATGCAGTAGAAATTGCAACAAGCGGTAGCAAAGAAGTTTATCGCCTTGGTGTAACTCCCACATTAGGCTCTTATTTACTCGCATATCTATTACCTGAAATTCACCAGCAATATCATGATTTAAAATTTATTGTTCGTGAAGATGCGCCAAATAATCTAGTAGAAGGATTGACAGAAGGACGTCATGATTTACTTTTGACTCCTTTGCCTTTGGATAATGATAGTTTTTATATAGAAACATTAATTCGCGAAGAATTATTTATCGTGATGGCAGATGATCATCCATTGGCAAATAAAAACAGTATCACTAAAGATGATTTAGTTGGGGAAAAAGTTGTTAATATGGAGGACAACCATCTTTACTCAAAACAAATAGATGAGCTTTCTAATCGCTTTGGTTTAGCTCCCCTTAAAGATTATCAAGGAACAAGTTTAGATGCTTTGCGTGCTATGGTCTCTACAGGGGTGGGGATAGCTTTCTTTCCATCACTATATGTTCACTCAGAGATTAGAGCTGAGTCAAATTTACATGTGACGAAAATTAAAGGAGAGTCCATGTATCGAATGCATGCTATTGCATGGCGTCACAGTTCACCTGCACGAAATTTCTTTAAAGAGTTTTCTGTCGTATTTAAAGATCTGATTAAGAAAAAACTAGGCGATGTTGTAGAAGTAATGTAATTAGAAAACTTAGTTAAGTGTTTAGTAAGACTCTCTTTAAGTACACAGACTCTGCTATTTCATCGATATTTGACTTTCAGTGATTGAATTTTTATAAAAGGGACAACCCGACAAGACTAGCTCTAACGGGTTTATATGTACTGCAAATGGCGCGGCAATACTTAAGCCGCTTAAACCAAGGATGTTGCGACCGGCACGCTTCATTACCGCAACTTCCATTTCACCTAAATTACAGTTTTCTCCAATACTAAAAGATTCTATCTTATACAGATCCATCTTTTCATATTTACCATTTGCGAGCCGAGCTGCTATCTCACCTGTTTTCTCAACCTTGCCAGACTCAGATATTTGTTCAAATAATTCGCGATTCAATGTAATCATGCCTGCTCCAGTATCGACTAAAAAATGAGAGCGAATACCAGAGTTGATTACTGCTTCTACATATAGACTGCCAGACTTTGATTTATCGATGGGCACGTTAACATCAGCTGCTTGCACGGATGAATGCATAAGTATTAGTAAACAGGAAAGCAGTAATTTTATTTTCATGTTGTCTTAATTTCCAAATAGTCTAATCGTTTCTATATAACGGCTGAATCATCTGTAAATTGAATATTTATAATATGTAAGAGCATAAAACCTGCCAAGACAGAATTAAGACCTTAACCTATTGTTTTTCATAATTATTAATGATCATCGAATCACCAAAACGTGTTTATAAAACACATCTTTGCACTTATATAGTGCATACATGCACTATATAAAATCGTCATATATAAAAATAATGAGATAAAATTGATGAAGGATATAGATAAAAGCTATATCAATTTCTTACAAATTTACTGGTTTCTAATTTAGAATTTCGCCATCAAGTCTAGAAGCGATTTAGAAAGAAAATAAATATAGAGGACGAAATAGAATGAAAAAATTGAGTTTATTTACATTAAGTTTAGTGTTTTTATCAATGCCTGCATTTGCAGATAATAGCGGTGTTGCCAAGAGCAATTCCTATGAAACAGTTAAAGTTCTGAAGGTTGATAGAACTAGCAAACCTCATAAACATACTCTAGAAAGCATCAGGGTCACTGATGTAGCTTCGTTAGAATTAGATGAGTCGAAAAACACTCCAGTGAACTCTAAATTAAGAGCTGCGTTTAATCACAAAAAACCACTTTAATTAAATTTTTATTGTTAGGCTAATCGCCTGATTATAATTTCGTGTGTTGGTCGGGCTTCTTAAGACAAGAAGTCCGATAAATACATAATGAGCCTGTCAAATTCAGATGTCTTCTTACATAACAGCTATATTCATTAGCAGTAAAAAATTATAAATTTATTACTCAATAAAAGAAAAGTTTGTTTGTAATCCAAAAAATGCAATGTGGTTTACTACATCTTTGGCGCCACTTTGGCCTGCTACATACTGGTTTTGATAGCCGGCTTCAAACGCAATCCTTTTCGAGACTCTATAATTTAAGCCAACAAAAAGACGATTTTGATTGAAGCCCGATTGGAGCCCACTGTCCGTATCATTTAAATGAATAAAAACTTCTTCGTTAATTGCTAATGATAAATTCTCATTTAATTGATTCAATGGGTAGGTAAAACGCGCGAAATATCTGAAACGCAGGGATGTATCATCGACACCTTCGAGTATACGTTGTTCAAAGCGCAGGCGGTGCACAAGCACAGCAGCAGCATTTAGTTCTTGCTTTGCAAGTAATTCTTGAAATGAACGATGCTCAACTTTATTCGGATCATAAGTGGGAATAATGGCATAACCTTGATAGATACCAATATTCGGGTTGAGCTGATAACCCAGCGCACCTCTAATCAATAATGTATCGATATCTCCATTATCGCCTCCCCGAACATCATCCAAAGCAAATCGTGGCTGAATGTCCAGAAACCCTCGGTACTTTTCGGTAAATTGAAACCGGTTGAGCGACATAAACCATGCGCTTGACTTGGTTTCTGAATCCGCAATAACAATCGAGGGTAACAACAAAAACAACGCAAGATAAAAAACTGAAAAGTTTTTTATCGGTGATTTCATAACAAACCTTTTACTGATCTAGAGGATTACCTGTTTCTAATTTAATATGTTTAATATTACTTAGTAATCTTGTTGATCAAAAAATGATAGGCGGCAACCATTTCCGCGGGAGACTCAAGCGCCATTCCAGTAATAGAAAAGTCACCAATTTTACCCATAGCAAGCCCAGAGCCGAGCACGCTTCCATTTCTTACCATGCCGCGCTTCACATTAAACAGTGCTGTGCCACTACCTATTGATGCGCCATCTTTAATGACGCCATTGTCTACATGACCAAGCGGATTACCTTCACCTTTGACAGCACCATCTCGAATAATACCGCCTAGAATATTGCCCCGAATGTTACCTTCACCAATGGCATCGCCGTCTCGAATTATGCCGTTATCATAGTTACTCATTTTAAGTCTCCTCTTTGTTAGAACTTAACTTTAAATTTATAAATATTTTTCTAGTGTATGGCTTAAATTTGTCTTTTATTTTTTTGTAATTCTGAGAATGCTGCTTCTAACGCTTCCTCTCGAGTAGGGTAGTGATGCGAGTCTGGAACATGCTTATCAGCCTCAAGCGATTTTAAAATACCTAAAACCTCGTCATTCATACCGCATTTATAAACACTACGGTTTGAGTGTTTAGCGTCACCAGCAATGGTTTCGATTGCTAATGCGGCAGACACATCCAAAGTAGGCATTCGCGTAAAATCGAGAATGATCGCCTGTGCGCCGCCTTCTAGTTGGCTGCGTGCATGGTGCCCTAAATCAGCAGCAGCTCCAAAACTGAGAGGGCCGTCAAAATCAAATACCGTGATAAGGTCTTCAGACTTTTCGAGTATTTCTTTTTCTCGATCTGTCGCTGTATGGAACAATTGATCAGTTTGCTTTAAGCGTTCCATTTGCGATTTTGCTATTTGTCTAACAAATGCAATAGAAGCGAGTATTACGCCAACGGCTACTGCGGTAATAAGGTCAACAAAAATCGTCAGCCCTAATACAATGACCATCAAGGCTAAATCCCAAGCCGGCCCTTTGTGAGAGTTTTTCAGGTAGTTCCAATCGATAATGTCTAAACCAACCTTAACCAAAATGCCCGCGAGAACAGCATTAGGTATGTAAGATGCTTGAGCCCCAAGACCAAGTACAATTGCCAGCAGAAAAAGAGCATGCACCATACCTGATATTCTTGTTCGGCCACCGGTTCTGACATTAACAACGGTTCGCATGGTTGCGCCGGCGCCTGGCGCCCCGCCGAATAGTCCGGCAAACGTATTTCCAATACCTTGCCCAATGAGCTCCTTATTCGACTCATGTCTGGTTCGAGTCATATTATCAGCGACCAATGAAGTCAGAAGGCTATCTATAGCGCCAAGTAGCGCGAGCACAAATGCTGCTTCAATTATGATAAAAAAAGATACTGTTGTAATTTGCGGAAGATGGAATTGCGGTAATCCACTAGGAATGCTTCCCAGAATGGGAACCGTGTCGATGAATAAACTAATAACAGTACCTATTATGAGTGCAGCCAACGCTCCGGGAATATATTTACCTAGCATTACAGGCCATTTCATAGCGATAAACAAAGTCAAAGCGCCAAGAAAAAGCGTCATGACATTCATATCACTGGCTGCCGTCGGTGCATAAAGCAGCGCATCAACTGTTCCTGCTGGCGCATCATGTCCGAGTAAAGGGCTTATTTGTAGAATTATAATAATGCCACCTATGCCACTCATAAATCCGCTAATGACCGGATATGGCACTAATCGGATATAGTCTCCAAGTTTAAAGACGCCCATGAAGATCTGGAAAACACCGGCCAACATTATCGCAGTAAAAATCAGCTCTACATTGCCATTCAAGTCCGGATGCGCTGCGATACTAGCAACGAGCCCAGCGACAACAACAGTCATCGGTCCTGTTGGGCCTGATATCTGAGATTCTGTTCCGCCAAATAGTGCAGCAAAAAAACCGACAAAAATTGCCCCGTATAAACCGGCAATAGGGCCAAGCCCTGAAGCTACCCCCATAGCTAATGCGAGTGGAAGAGCGACTACACCGGCAGTAAGACCGCCATAAAGATCGCCACGTAGATGGGAAGTATTTAATTTAATCATGTAAAGGGTGCCCGTTACTTAAGTTAGAAAAATAATAATTTTGATTACACGCTCTTTAGTTCAGGCTTGTAAAATCTATCGTAGTAGTTTTGAATTGAAGTGAATTCCTGCTGTATTGGGTCGTAACAGCTGACTTCCCCATTGGGGATGTCGTACACCCAGCCATGGATGTCCAGTTCATCAGATGCCATTTTGGAAGCGACAGAAGGATGTGTCGCCAAATGTTTTATTTGCATTAAGACATTTTCCTGAGTCATCTCAGTCAAATGTGCATTACTTAGCTCACCCTTTTTGGCCTTAACAATCTCAAGAGCCGCTGAACAGTTGGACAGCCAATTTGAAACATGAGGGAGAGAGGCAACGCTTTCAGGGTTCATTGCACCTTTCATAGCGCCGCAATCGGTATGCCCACAGATGACAATATGTTTAACACCTAAAACCATAACAGCAAACTCAATGGATGCCGTCATTCCACCAGTAGCTAATGAATGTGGCGGGACAATATTTCCTGCATTACGACAGATAAATAGTTCTCCAGGATCCGTTTGCGTAATTAAATTAGGATCTATTCGAGAATCCGAACAAGTGATGAAGAGTGTTTCAGGCTCTTGTTTATTAGCAAGCTCTTTAAAAAGAGCTTTGTTCTTTTGAAAATCGGTTTTTTGAAATTCTGCTAGTCCGGATATTAGTTTTTCCATTTTCTATGCTATTAACCTCGTTAAGTAAATTTTTAAGATGTTTAATGTTTTGCCCTAATTTAGTCCAAACTATATACATAAAGTTTTATTTATTATTTGCTATTTGTGATAGGAAAATACTTTCATGAAAACTGACTTAGAGTTAAAATTATTTGTATGAAGGAATTGAATATCTCTTTGAAACAGCTTAGGTATTACTTGGTAGCTGCAAAACATAAAAGCTTACGTCAAGCAGCAAGAGAGCTAAAAATATCTCAACCATCTCTTAGCGCTCAGATAAAAGGCCTGGAAGAATCGCTTGGCGTGGACTTATTTGAGCGAAACAGAGGTGGTGTTTTACTAACGCCAATAGGCAGAGAATTAACCGGCGAAGCGAATCAGGCTATAACTGCAGCTGAATCTATTATTGCTGCTGCGAACTATGTGAAAAATGGCCCCTCAGGTACTTTTCGACTCGGTGCAAGCCCTTCGCTGGGTCCCTATAGTTTGCCGAGAGTTTTGCCATCGATTCGTAAACAATTTAGCGATGTTAAATTTTTCGTCCGTGAAGATGTGCCCGCTTTACTTCATGAAGGCCTACTGGTTGGCAAGTATGATTTGATTTTAACTATATTGCCTGTTGATCATCATGGAATAACCGTTAAGAATTTGTTTAGAGAGCCTATATATTTAGTTGTTCATTCTGAACATCCATTAGCTAAAGGCAAAACAATAACAGCACAACAACTCGAAGGACTGGAAGTGTTGACTATTGAAGAGCATCATCTTTTTTATGCGCAAGTAGAAGAACTGTGTAAAAAATTTAATGCTAAATTACTAAGAGATTATGAAGGCACGAGTCTTGACTCAATCAGACAAATGGTTCAAATGGGTATGGGAGCCGCCTTTCTTCCCGCCTTATACGTACGTTCAGAAATAAAAAGTAAAGATAAGCTGCGTGTGCTTAAGATAGAAGGCGAATCCATTTACCGTAATAATGCTCTATGTTGGCGTAACACCTCTCCATTAAGATCGTTCTATCGAAACTTAAGTGTTTTTTTTCAGAATGCTCTTGAGAAAGAGTTCAAGAAGGAAATAACCCTGCTACCCTAAATTGCCAGAGACAGATCTGTTTTTGATTGTCATCCTCGCGTTTCACATTAAAGTTTTTATTCAGCTCGTTATAAATAACCCAAAACTATGATGATCTGAGTAATATAAATTACCCCATTCGGGTAATTGTTGCCATAACTACGTAAATGCTAGGATCGGTATGTGTTAATTGAATAACACGTAAATAATAATTAAGGAGATTTACCATGAAACTGTTTAACTCGTTATTACTCACCCTATTACTATCATTGCCCATAATTGCTTTTAGCGCGGATTCAATCAACATCAATACAGCTGACAAGGAGGCCTTGATGTCTGTAATTAAAGGTGTTGGCGATAAAAAAGCAGAAGCGATTATTAGCTATCGAAAAGAAAATGGTCCTTTCAAATCAATCGATGAGCTAACAAATATTAAGGGCATTGGTCAGGGCACGATTGATAAGCATCGAGAAATGTTAAGCACTTCTGAATAGCACATACACACTCTTCAAGCTGATATGTCTCAAGGCCTCTTCGGAGGCCTTCCTTTTATTTCTTTATAATTTAGATCCTCTCTTGTCGCATTACTCTGCGCTGCTGTATCCTTGCGCAAACTTTTTAATTACTAATACAGCAGGATTATGGATAACGATTATAAACCAGGGCAAATTGAATCAGCGCTGCAAACGCAATGGGATGAAAACAAGGCGTTTAAAGTCACTGAAGACCCTGATAAAGAAAAATTTTATTGCCTCTCAATGTTTCCCTACCCCAGTGGCAAATTACATATGGGACATGTTCGTAACTATACGATCGGCGATGTCATCAGTCGTTTCCAACGTATGCAAGGTAAGAATGTATTACAACCTATGGGCTGGGATGCCTTTGGTCTGCCTGCAGAAGGGGCTGCGATAAAAAACAATGTACCACCGGCAAAATGGACCTATGAAAATATCGATTATATGCGTGGTCAATTAAAACGCCTTGGCTTTGCTTATGATTGGGATCGGGAATTAGCCACATGTAGCCCTGAATACTATCGTTGGGAGCAATGGTTTTTCACTCAACTCTATGAAAAAGGACTCGTCTATAAAAAAACATCTGTTGTGAACTGGGATCCAATAGATCAAACCGTTTTAGCAAACGAACAAGTAATAGACGGTAAAGGCTGGCGATCTGGCGCGACAGTCGAACGTCGTGAAATCCCTCAATGGTTCTTAAAGATCACTGATTATGCCGATGAATTATTGGCCGACTTGGAAAACCTGCCGGGCTGGCCTGATGCGGTAAAGACCATGCAAGCCAACTGGATTGGTCGTTCGGAAGGCCTTGAAGTTGATTTTAAGGTTGATGGTACTGATGAGACCCTACGCATTTATACAACTCGCCCTGATACGATTATGGGGGTCAGTTATATGGCCGTTGCCGCAGAACATCCCTTAGCCAAGGCCGCGGCAGAAAATAATGCCGTACTACGCACCTTTATAGATGAATGTAAAAGCGGCGGGACGACTGAAGTCGAGATTGAAACCATGGAAAAAAAGGGCATGCCGCTCGACGTCAATCTCGTGCATCCCATTAGCGGTGAATTAATCCCACTTTGGGTCTCGAACTTCGTCTTGATGGGTTATGGTACAGGCGCGGTGATGGCTGTCCCGGCTCATGATCAACGCGACTGGGAATTTGCTCATAAATATGACCTACCGATCAAACAAGTCATCAAGCCAGCAGATGGTTCAGAGCATGACTTAAGTGAATCCGCTTTTACTGATAAAGGACTATTAAATAATTCAGCACAATTTGATGGGTTAACTTCAGCTGATGCATTCAACGCTATCGCTGATTTCGTAGAAAAAAATAAATGTGGCAACCGCAAGGTCAACTACAGACTCAGAGACTGGGGCATCTCACGTCAACGTTATTGGGGCTGCCCTATCCCTATCATTAATAAAGCAGGTGAGGCACTAGCCGTCCCAGCAGATCAATTACCGGTTGTCTTGCCAGAAGACGTCGAGTTTGAAGGCATCAGCTCTCCGATAAAATCCATGTCGGAATTCATTAATGTCGATGCACCTGATGGAAGTGGCCAAGGTGAAAGAGAAACTGACACCTTTGATACCTTTTTTGAGTCCTCATGGTATTTCGCTCGATATTGCTGCCCGGATAATGATCAAGCGATGTTAGATGAGCGTGCTGATTACTGGCTTCCTGTCGATCAATATATCGGCGGTATAGAGCATGCCATTTTGCATCTACTCTATGCCAGATTTTTTACCAAGCTAATGCGTGATCTTGGCTTGATAAAAAGTGATGAACCATTCACCAATCTACTGACACAAGGCATGGTTTTAAAAGATGGGTCCAAGATGTCTAAATCAAAAGGAAATACGGTCGACCCGCAACCGCTTATAGATCAGTACGGTGCTGATACTGTTCGCTTATTTATGATGTTCGCATCACCGCCTGAACAAAGCCTGGAGTGGTCAGATACTGGCGTTGAAGGTTCATTTCGCTTTCTTAAACGACTCTGGAAATTAGCTAGCTCACATATCAATGAAAACGCGGCAAGCGTTCTTGATAAGGGTTCAATGACTAATACCCAACGTGAATTGCGTCGTAAGATCCATATGACAATTGATAAGGTAAATGATGATATTGGTCGTCGTTATACCTTCAATACCGCTATCGCTGCGGTCATGGAAATGATCAATGCCCTGTCTCGTTCTGATTTAAAAGAGAGTAATGACCACGCCATTATGCGAGAAGGGATAGAAACCGCTGTATTACTCCTATCTCCTATTGTACCTCACATTACAGACGCTCTCTGGAAGGAATTAGGCCACAACGAACCACTAATTGATGCTATCTGGCCAAAATCAGACCCTGAGGCACTTGAACAAAACGAGATTGAAATGGTGGTACAGGTTAACGGCAAGCTTCGAAGCAAGATCACGGTCGCAAAAACGGCTGATCAAAACCAAATAGAGGCTCTGGCACATGCAGATGACAAAGTTCAACAGCATATTGCAGGCAAAACCATCAGAAAAACTATCGTAATCCCCGGGCGTTTAGTGAACATCGTGGTGTCATAGGGTAATATGCAAGGAAATAATTGATTAGCCATCTGGACGAGGAAATTTAATGAAAGCGCGCCTGATATTAATATGCTTACTGTTATTAACAACAGCGTGCGGATTCCATCTGCGTGGGTCTCAATTGGCTGAGTTTGATATCAACAATATCTATGTCAATCCATCCAGTGCACCTAAGCTCGCTAAAGAAGTTAAATCTCAACTGTCTGGCGCTGGCGTAACATTATCAGATTCACAGAAAGGTGCTGCTTACATTGTGACCTTAAAAGAAGAACGTTTTGACAAATCAATACTCAGTGTCTCAGCTGACACAGGTAAAGTTGAAGAATATGAGCTTCTGTATAGTGCTAAGATGGATGCTAAGCATGCCGATGGACGTAACATAATTGAAAATGATCGGATTAGTCTTGCTCGTGATTTTACTTTTGATGAAAACGCGGTACTGAGTAAATTTTCTGAAGAGGGTATTTTGCAAGAAGACTTAGTCCGCCGGAGTGCGAGTCAAGTTCTGCGTCGACTACAAGCCCTATTGCCTGCCAGTAAATAATCTCGAATAAAATGCGATTGCGCCCCGAACAACTCGAGATGCACTTGCAACGTTCACCGTTGGTACCGATCTATTTTGTCAGCGGCGATGAGCCACTACAAAAATTGGAATGCATTGACCAAATAAGAACGACCGGTCGCACTCAAGGTTATGATGAACGACTTGTCTTTAATGTTGATAAATCCTTTGATTGGGATTCAATCAATCAAGCGACTGGTAACTTATCGTTATTCTCCAATCGCAGAATTATTGAATTACGTATGGTCTCGCCCAAGCCGGGTAAAGAAGGTGGCCGGGTTTTACTAGAGTATGCTGAACAGTTAAATGAAGATAATTTACTGATCATTAGTTCTGACAAAATGGACAAGAGCGTACAGAACACAAAATGGTTTAAAGCTATAGAAAAAGTAAGCGCTGTAATTCAAGTCTGGCCAGTAAATCCAGCGCAGTTGCCCGGGTGGATACAATCACGTGTTCAGGCCAAACAAAAACGACTCTCGCTTGATGCGGCAAAGTTGATCGCACAACGTGTAGAAGGGAATCTTCTCGCCGCTAAACAAGAGATTGAAAAACTGGTGCTTCTCGTCGATAAAGACGATATCGATATTGAAGACGTGATTAATGCGGTGGCCGACAGTTCTCGTTTCGATGTTTTCGATATGATCGAAAGTGCGTTCCTCGGTAATTCAGACCGAACCTTAATGATGTTAAATGGTTTAAAAAATGAAGGCACTGAACCGATGGCCTTGTTTGGTGCTCTGATGTGGGAGTTTCGACGAGTATGTACTATTGCCCATCAACATGAGTCTGGAAAAAACCTGGAAAGCCTTTTCAGTTCTTATCGAATATGGGATCAGAAGAAACGGCCGATGAATGCGGTTTTAAAGCGGCATTCAAGTAAATCATTAGACAAACTACTAAACTATTGTGCAACGATTGATAAAACATTAAAAAGTAGTCAACGACTACAAGCATGGGATCAGTTTAATACATTATTATTAGCAATTGCCGGTATTAACACAACGAATTTTCAAGAAGCATAATTATCATAAACAATGAAAGTACAGAAATGGATATAAAACAATACATGCAGGGTCTTGGTCAGCTTGCCAGAGCATCGGCCGGTCTAATGGCGCGTGCCACAACCGCGCAAAAGAATAACGCACTAGCTGCTATTGCTGAAAACATACAAAAACACCGCAGTGTTCTTACTAAAGCTAATTCAGAAGATCTAAAGCTCGCAAAAGAAAAGAAGCTTGAGTCGGCATTAGTCGACCGCCTTGAGTTAACGGACAATCGAATCAATGATATGACAGAGGGCTTGAGTCAGATCGCATCCCTCACTGATCCTATCGGCACCATTACGGATCTAGCGATGCGTCCAACTGGCATTCAGGTAGGTAATATGCGTGTGCCTTTAGGCGTTGTTGGAATTATTTATGAATCGCGTCCGAATGTGACGGCTGATGCTGCGGGTCTTTGTCTGAAGTCAGGCAACGCAACCATCTTGCGTGGTGGTTCTGAAGCCTTGAATTCAAATCAAGCGATCGCTAAATGTATCCATATGGGATTGGTTGCCGCCGATTTACCACAAGAAGCCGTACAAGTTATTTCTACGACAGACCGCGCAGCCGTTGGCGAATTACTCACTATGCCAGAATACGTTGATGTAATTGTGCCACGTGGTGGCAAAAGTCTGATTGAACGTGTCAGTGCCGAAGCGCGGATGCCAGTCATAAAACATTTAGACGGAATTTGTCATGTCTATATCGATAGCGATGCGGATATGGAAAAGGCCGTGAGTATTGCTTTGAACGCGAAGACCCAACGTTACGGCACTTGCAACACAATGGAATGTTTATTAGTCGCGCGTTCCACTGCGCCTGAAGTACTGGGTAAATTGGCACCTCTTTATAAAGAAGCTGGTGTAGAGATCCGCGGCTGTGAAGAGTCGGCCAAGATACTTGGTGATATTAAAATTGCCACTGATGAAGACTACGGCACAGAATATCTGGCACCGATTATGTCGTTAAAGATTGTCTCGGGTGTTGATGAAGCCATGCAACATATCGCGAAATATGGCTCTCAACATACTGACGCCATCGTTACTGAGAACATAAGCACATCTCGTCGATTTTTAAGAGAAGTTGACTCAAGCTCGGTCATGGTCAATGCCTCAACCCGTTTTGCTGATGGCTTTGAATACGGTCTTGGTGCAGAAATAGGTATCAGTACCGATAAATTTCATGCCCGCGGACCAGTTGGTCTGGAAGGACTCACATCAAAGAAATACATCGTACTCGGCGATGGGCATATTCGAACGTAAAAGAGCCACTAATAATGCACTATTTTTAGAAGTCTCTTTATAATTTGATTATTACGTTATTTCTTACCATACTTAATCCAATGTCAGTATTTTTTAACACATGCCATTAATCGGTATCCTGGGTGGCACATTTGATCCGATACATAATGGTCATTTACGGCTCGCACTTGAAGCCAAAGAACAACTTAGTCTCGATCACGTGAGATTAATACCAGTAAACTTACCCCCACATCGTTCCACACCTGTTGCTAGCGCTGTTCACAGGCACGCCTTGATAGAATTAGCGATTAGCAATGAAGCAAACCTGTGTGTTGATTTACGTGAATTAAACAGTGATGAAATCTCCTATTCAATCAATACGCTTAAATCATTACGGCAAGAGTTTACTGATGATTCTATATGTCTAATCCTCGGTAGAGATGCCTTCAACAAGATTGACAGCTGGAAGGACTGGAAAGAGTTGCTTGACTACGCACATATCATTGTCGCAAATCGTCCGGGAGAAACAGATAAGATTGAATCTCAAGATCTGGCGCAATGGATTGAACAACATCAATCCAATCGGCTTGCATCACTAAAAGGAGAACCATCCGGCATTATCTACTTTATCGAAATCCCTATGTTGGATATATCATCCAGTATGATTCGAGAGAAAATTTTGCAACACGACGCTATCGACAAACTTTTACCACCATCAACACAAACTTATATTAAAGACAATCACCTTTATCTGGACACTGCATGAATAACAAAAATATTATTGACACCATCCTTGAAACGCTAGAAGACGCCAAAGCACTTAATGTCGTTGTTTTCGAAGTCAGCAAACTCACCAGCATCTCCGACTACATGATCATCGCCAGCGGACGTTCAAGCCGCCAGGTCAATTCAATGGCTGAAAAAGTTGTCGAAGCAGCAAAAGAAAATGGTTTGCAGCCATTGGGTACAGAAGGTAAAAAAGAAGGTGATTGGGTGCTCGTGGATCTAGGCGATATCATCGTGCATATCATGCATCCCGATACACGTGAGTACTACCAGCTTGAGAAACTTTGGAGTGCAGAAACGCTGGAAGCAGATCAAGCCGAAAACAGTCAATAATGCAGATAGATTTAATTGCGGTGGGCAAACGCATGCCCGCATGGATCGAAACCGCAGTAAAGGAATATTCAAAACGTCTACCGAAAAATATCCAGTTTAAAATTATAGAAATAACACCTGCTATCCGCGGGAAAAATAATAGCGCTGATAACTACAAACAAAAAGAACAAGAAAATATTGAGGCAGCGCTCTCTCCTAAAAGCATCATTATTGCGCTAGATGAACATGGCAAGTCAATTAGCAGCCTACAATTAGCTGATCACTTACAAACATGGAATGACGAACAACAACACATTAGCATCATCATCGGCGGTGCCGATGGTCTAAGTGATGGAATTAAAAAGAAGGCAAATCAAATGTGGTCACTGTCTAAAATGACCTTGCCACATGGATTAGTTAGAGTGATGCTTGTTGAACAAATCTATAGGGCTTGGAGCATCACACAGAACCATCCCTATCATCGAGAGTAGTGTTTAAGTGTGCACAACATAAGAACCCTTAAAGACAACATGATCGTCATTATTTAACGTAACTCGCGACTCTAATTGAATTCTGGCGACACCCTTACGTTTAAACATCTTTATAAATTTATCTTTTTTTTCAATAGATTCAAAAGAACAAGTAGCAGAAAGATCACACTCAACGGGTTTAATAAACTTGGTATTACTCTCCTGAATAACAATATGACCCGCTAAATCTTGTTCCTTCATAATCAAATAAAGCAAACCCCAGCCCGATAGAACAGACACAGAATAAAGACTGCCACCAAACGCCGTGCACTTATGATTCAGATTGCTTTCAAGCGGTGCCTGTAGCGTTAAAGAGTCACCCGTATACTCACTAACCGTAATACCAATCTCTTTGGTTAATGGAATTTCAGAATGGAGGACTTCTTGTAATGTATTACTCATCTATAATTTTTATTTATGAGATAGACAGAAGTAAACAGCAACGGTCGGGACTTGCACAACTTGTGTAGAGACAACTGCAAGTGTATCCGGGGAGGAGGAGGGAACTAAGCTTTGAGCCAGTCATATGCTTCATCTTCACTTACAAACAATTTACAGCTGTAACCTGCATTACGAAATACTACTTCGATAAAGTCGTGTGAGTGATCGTCTAGAGAGTGGACTATGGCGATTTTCGATTTACGATCTAATCTAAAAGAGGCCATTTCCTCATATGCAAGCGTGTACTGATCTATAATACTGGTAACATTTTTAACGCCACGTACATCAGCATAGTAATTCAAAACACCATTTTTGCTAGCCGTTTCAATTGCCTCTTTTGCAAAGCTACGTTCCAGATCAGCAGTAATTGAATTATGAACCTTTATTCGTACGAATCCGTTCTCTGTTGAAAAATCAATTTTATAATCCATAAGTAATTTAAAATATGGGCCGGAACATATTGTTTGAAAGTATCAATAAGTTTACATCTTTTCAATATGTCCGCTTTGGGTCTTTATTTGTTTAGCTCACCTTTCGGCCAGAAGCGGACATTATAATTTTTCAAACTTCATCACTCTATAAACTTCGTCATTATCAACGCCAATATAATTTCCATCTTTTGAGCCACCTTTAATTTTTTTTAAGGTTAAGTCATTAAAATAACAATGGTTGTATGTTGTCGAAAAATCTGCCTCACCTTTATAGTTATCACAACCAGCGTAAACTTTAGCGCCATTGTTTGTCATCTGAGTTATAGATACTTTATGTTTATGTCTTTTTGGCATCTAAGTTTGAGAGTAAGTTAATTCTTATTTCTGTAGCTTCTTTTGCGTTTTTCCAGCCGCGCCGCGCCTTATTAAAAGCAACATTTTTCTCATTCCGAACACATGCTTCTAACCATAAATGCAATTCAGGCAAAGTCATATTTTCTATGCCTTTCTTTTGTAATATGGCCTCTTCTTTGGATATGACAGCTGAGCCTGAGCCACCGTGCCTGCCTAATCTTCTCATCCGATAAGTAACATAATTTTATTTTTATAAGTGTCTGCTTTGGGTCGTTAGCTGCATATTAATATTATATGCCTATCACTAAAAGCGGACATAACCTATGACTACATGATTGGTCTAATTGTGTATAAAGAGATGAGAGTTATGTTCTTAAAACCTACCTCAAATGAGGTAGACGAATTAAAGACAAAACTATTATGAGCATGATTGTAAATACGCCCCAAGCAAACCTTGGGGCGCTAACTAAAACTACAAATAAAAACTACATACCTAATGCTTTAGCTATACCAGCGCCATAAGCTGGATCAGCCTTTGTGCAGTTATCAATATGACGTTGCTTCACATCATCAGAAACATCAGCCATTGCACCACCAGTGGTGTCAAACAATGATTGTTGCTGTTCCGGTGTCATCAGACGGAACAAGGCGCCTGGTTGTGAGTAGTAGTCATCATCATCTTCACGATGATTCCAATGATCCGCTGCACCAGACAATGATAGTGGTGGTTCAGAAAAATCAGGCTGTTCTGCCCATTCACCCTTATTGTTTGGTTCATAACCAATCGTGCCACCCTGATTGCCGTCAACTCGCATAGCGCCATCACGATGGTAGCTATTTACTGGGCAACGTGGCGCGTTAACCGGGATCTGATTATGATTCACACCCAGGCGATAGCGCTGAGCATCACCGTAGGAGAACAACCTACCTTGTAGCATTTTATCAGGAGAAAAACTGATACCTGGTACTACACTTGCCGGATTGAACGCTGACTGTTCAACTTCGGCAAAAAAGTTTTCAGGGTTTCTGTTCAACTCCATCGTGCCGACTTCAATCTTCGGGTAATCGCCATGCGGCCATACCTTGGTCAAGTCAAATGGATTGAAAGCACATTTTTGAGCTTGCTCATCTGTCATAACCTGAATCTTTAAAGTCCATGATGGGTTATTACCATTCTCAATCGCCTCATAGAGATCTTTTTGATGACTCTCACGATCTTGACCTATTAGTGCATCGGATTCTTCACCAGTCAAATTTTCGATACCTTGATTACAGTCAAAGTGAAACTTCACCCAGACGCGCTCATTATCAGCATTGATCATACTGAAAGTATGACTGCCAAAACCGTGCATATGACGATAGGTTCTTGGTATGCCGCGTTCACTCATAACGATGGTGACTTGATGCAACGCTTCAGGTAGTGATGTCCAGAAATCCCAATTGTTTTGTGCGCTACGCATATTGGTGCGCGGATCACGCTTAACTGCGTGGTTTAGATCCGGGAATTTCAATGGATCACGCAAAAAGAATACGGGGGTATTGTTACCGACCAGATCCCAGTTGCCTTCTTCGGTATAAAACTTAACCGCAAAGCCACGAATATCGCGCTCAGCATCTGCCGCACCGCGTTCTCCTGCTACAGTCGTGAAACGAGCAAATAGCTCAGTCTTTTTACCTACATTTGAGAAAATCTTGGCGCGCGTATACTGTGTAATATCGTTTGTGACCGTGAATGTGCCATATGCACCAGAGCCTTTGGCATGCATGCGTCGTTCAGGGATCACTTCTCGATCAAAATGAGCCAGCTTCTCAAGAAACCAAACATCTTGTAACAATTGTGGTCCGCGTGGCCCAGCCGTCAATACGTTTTGATTGTCAGCGACCGGGCATCCCGCCGCCGTTGTAAGTTTCTTATTCATAATAAATCTCCATGGTTGTTATCAGGGAGAAATACTACCGAAAGGAAGATGATATTTATAATTGATTGTTTATCTTAGCTTAATAGTTAATTGCTATTAAGCTAAGATAGGACACTATGCTATTAAGTGTGGCCCGATATCATCGAGTGTACGACAGCCTGTTTGGCCTAGTACACGGTCGATTTCACTAGTAAGAATTGAAAGCGCATGACTTACGCCCGCTTCGCCTCCAGCCGCTAAACCAAATAGTGCTGCTCTACCAATCATCACTGCATCGGCGCCCATAGCAAGCGCTTTTACGATATCGGTGCCGCGATAAAAGCCACTGTCAATCAGCACCGTGAGCTGGTTTCCAACCGCTTCTGCAATGTCGGGCAAAACTTCAATTGTCGAAACAGCACTATCGAGCTGTCTACCGCCATGATTGGAGACGACTATTCCATCACAACCTAACTTAGCCGCACGTTTTGCATCGGCAACATTTAAGACACCTTTTAAAACTAACTTCCTGGGCCAAATTTCCCGTAGCCATTCAACATCTTCCCAGGAGATTTTTGCATCAAACAACTTTGGAACAAATGCAACACCACCTTGAGCAGTTCGTCCTTCTGGCGGCATGAAGTCAATGATATTTTCAAAACGAGGAACACCGTGTGGGATGAGCACATCAAACAACCATCTTGGGTGACGAGCAACATCAATCATATTCCGAAGATTGAGTTTTGCAGGCGCTCGGTAATTGCGTTGATCCCATTCACGATGCCCAAAGACGTTAGCATCAGAAGTGAAGACTAAAGCTTCATATCCTGCTTTATCTGCGCGCGAGATGATATTACGTGTCAGCTCACGATCACTCATCACATAAAGCTGCATCCACAGACGACCACCTGCTTCTGTTACAACATCTTCAAGGCGCGCATTTGATAAGGTGCTTAGATTAAAGGGGATGCCACACTTTTTAGCAGCACGGGCAAGTGCAATATCACCTCGGTGGGATAACATGCCATTGAGCCCAGTAGGTGCTATCAATAACGGTGCATTAATTTCTTGGTCAAATAAATTGGTACGCATGTGTCGAGAGCTGGTATCGACCAATGTGTTCGGCACCAAACGAATAGAGTCCAGCGCCTCGCTATTCCATTGCAGTGATCTTTCTGTCTCTGAGCCACCCTCTACATATTCCAATGCAAAATTTGGTACACAGCGCCTGGCAACACGATGTAACTCTTCAATTGAGAGTGCTCGACGATAATCTTTACCCGAATAGAATTTGCGCTTTATTGTCATTTTTTAAGTATAAGGCTTGGTTAATGGTTTTTAGTCTAAGCCATTCTTATTCGAACGACATTCATTACTTCCATATCAAATCCAGCAACTTTTTCCATGCCCGCATAATACGTCAAGTTTACTCGTGCTCCTTTAAGGTCTCGGTAGCCTTTTTTACGTTTGAATCTAAACGGTACATCGTAACCCTCAAGTGTGATGGTATTAATAATCCAGTCGGTGTTTTTTTCTTCTCTTTGAACATGCGAGTTAACTTTCATCATTTCGGAATGAATTAACTCTCTATTTTTATTTAATAACTTTTCAACTGGTGATTTCATACTGCTCATTTATCTAAAATACTATTTAAATGATTATCACACTGTCCTGCCTGCAACGAAAGACGCAAATAAATATCCTTGCTTGTATAAGGACAGGTGCGAGATAATCCGTCTCTTTTTCATAATATAAAAATAATATGTGGTTCAAAAACCTTCGAATATACCGTTTGACTAAAGACATCGACCTCTCACCTGAGTCACTAGAAATCGCCCTGCACCAACAAGATTTCACGCCTTGTACGAATATGGATTTTTCAAGATATGGCTGGGTACCGCCTTTAGGAAAGGACAGTGAGCAATACACTCACAGCTGTGGTGGCTACACCATGATCTGTGCACGCAAACAAGAAAAGATATTACCACCAGCGGCAATCAATGAGATGGTAGAAGAAAAGGTCATCGATTTTGAAGCGGCTCAGGCTCGTAGTGTTTATCGAAAAGAAAAACGTACGATTAAGGAAGACGTAATACATACATTACTACCGCGTGCGTTAACACGCTCGTATCTTGTCTACGCTTATTTTGACCCAAAAAATAAATTATTGGTTATTGATTCTGCCAGCTCAAATAAAGCAGAAGAATTTATGGATCATTTACGCGCAACTCTGGGTAGCCTGCCAGTAGTCCCTTTAAAATGTCATGGCGATGCTGCAAACGTCATGACCCATTGGCTACAAGATAAAACACCGGATGCCTTTGAACTCGATAATGAATGTGAGTTACAAAACCCGCGCGAAAGCAAAAACATTGTTCGTTGCAAGAACCAGGAACTGGAAAGCTCTGAGATAATGAGCCATTTAAAAGCCGGAAAAAGAGTTATTCAGTTGGCCCTGACCTGGCGTGATGCAATACGCTTTGTCTTGGCTGATGATTTCTCAATCAAACGTTTGCGCTTCGAAGATATCATTCAAGAGCAGGCTGAAGATGATACCAATGACAGGGCAACACAGTTTGATCAAGACTTTGCTGTAATGACCTTGCAAATACACGAGTTCATAAAAGAATTACTTGAAGAGTTTGGTGGTCTGGAGAAATCTGACTAAGCTGGCACCCATGAAGATTTATCTTGCCTCAAGATCACCGCGTCGACGTGAGTTGCTGGATCAAATTGATGTTGAGTTTGAAATTATCGATATCGATATTGATGAAAGTTGGGACGGCAATGAGAAACCCGAAGATTATGTACAGCGTATAGCTCTGGAAAAGGCGCGAGCGGGAAATGCATTCAGTGATGAAGATTTTCCTGTGTTAGCTGCAGACACTGCTGTCGTCATTGACGGGCAAATATTAGGCAAAGCAGAGAATACTAAAGAGGCTGTTGCTATGCTCAAAAAATTATCTGGTAAGACACACACCGTGCTCTCTGCAGTTAGCTTGATTCATAAACAAGAAAAATGCCTTTTAAATATCAATAACGTTACATTTAAAAAATTATCACAACACGAAATCACAAAATATTGCGAATCGGATGAGCCTATTGGTAAAGCAGGTGGTTATGCGATTCAGGGCAGGGCTGCAGTATTTATAAAACATTTAGAAGGTAGTTACAGTGGGGTTATGGGTTTACCGCTGTTTGAAACGCAAAAACTATTACAATGCGTTTCTTAAGCAATAACCATAATAATGCTCAACGATATAGTAATAGATCGTTGACCAGTCAGGTTTGCCAACATCATTAGTTGGCCACCACATTTTTCGATTGACCCAATAGTCATGGTAATGCTCGGCACATAGGTTGATGACATCCGTTGTAACCGCCAGCTTTATCCCATTCTCAGCTTCAGCTTTAAAATAATCATCAAGCACATCATTATATGCCTCTGCCAGGATAGGTTTTTTATCGGCTTCTCTTTTTGAGCGATCAACATTTGTAGCGAACTCGTCACCTAATTCAACAATGCGTTCCGCGTGTTGTTCCCCTTCCAACATATGAGCCGCGCGCACGCAGCTCTCTTGCTTGCCCTGTTTACATTGTCGTTCTTGAAATTCGCGCAGAGATTCTGCTGAGACTAGCGAGACACTAAATAACAACGAAAGTATGGACAGAAGTCCAATTCGTAGATAGCTGGTCTTAAGCATAATACATGCATCCGCAGATAACAGTTCATCCATAGATGTCGTCGCTCCGGACGTCCTCGGCATTTGCTCCATGCAATGCTCTACCTCCTGCATCCATGCAGTCGTGTCCTCTTGCGACATACTATTCATCCATGAATATAAAAAATGCGCCATAGGGTTACCCATGGCACATTACTTTAAATGAAGCTAGAGACTTAGATCAAGGAAAAGGGAGTCAAATGACTCCCTTTTTTTGAACGTTATACTCGCTTATAGCAAGATACCGCCATACTGAACGAAAAATGGTGTGAATACCAAGCTCAGAATCGCAGATAGTTTGATCAGGATATTCAGTGAAGGACCTGAAGTATCTTTCATAGGGTCACCAACAGTATCACCAACAACAGCTGCAGTGTGCTCATCCGAACCTTTGCCACCGTGGTTGCCTGCTTCGATATATTTCTTCGCGTTGTCCCATGCTCCACCGCTGTTAGATGATGCGATGGCTAGTACGCCACCAGCAACCAGCGAGCCGATCAACATAGCCGCTACAGCTTCAACACCGAATAGGAAGCCTACAACGATTGGCGAGCCCATGATCAACACGCCAGGAGCGATCATTTCTTTTAGCGCTGCCTGTGTTGATATGGCCACACACTTCGCATAATCAGGAGTGCCCGTGCCATCCATTATGCCCGGAATATTCTTGAACTGATGACGCACTTCTTCAATCATCGCAAATGCCGCAGCACCTACTGACTTCATGGTCATAGCAGAGAACAGGAATGGCAGAACTGCACCAATGAAGAGGAAAGTGAAGACTAAAGGCTCTAGCAAGCTCATAGTAATCGGTTCACCGCGCAATGTTTCAGCAGTCGTAATAAAGGCCGCGAACAAAGCTAGTGAAGTTAATATTGCAGCACCGATGGCAAATCCTTTACCAATCGCTGCAGTAGTATTACCAGCAGAGTCTAAGATGTCAGTTCTACGTCGAACTTCTGATTCCAAGCCTACCATCTCCGCAATACCGCCGGCGTTGTCGGCAACAGGCCCATATGCATCGATAGTCAGGGTTAGCACGAGGCTACCCAACATACCCAAAGAGGCGATTGCGATTCCGTACATACCCGCAAGCTCCCAAGAGATGAAGATGCTTGCTGCAATTGCTAAGTAAGGAAGAACCGTACTCTTATAACCTAGGGCTAGGCCGTAGATGATGTTAGTAGCAACACCAGTCTCACAAGACTTTGCGACTTCTTGTACGGGGCCGAATTTTTCAGAAGTGTAGTAGCCAGTTAATAAGCCAACCGCCAAGCCTGAAACCAATCCTGCCAAGAAGCATAGGTAAACACCGACGTTGGTATAGTCAGCGCCGTTCAATACGAATTGAGCTGGAATAAGCTTAACAGTAACGAAGTACATAACCACTGCCATAATAGCGCTGGATATAATGAGTAGCTTCATCAGTGCTGGCGCTACGTCGTCTTCAGTCTTTACACCAACCAGGAGTTTAGTGAGCAAGGCTATTGGAATGCCTACAGCACTGATCAAGATTGGGAAAAGCATTGCATCCGGGTTACCGGCAAATACTACCGCACTAATAACCATTGCAGCACAGGTGCTTTCTGCACAAGAGCCGAAAAGGTCAGCGCCCATACCAGCAACATCACCCACGTTGTCGCCAACGTTGTCAGCGATCACGGCTGGGTTACGGGGATCATCCTCTGGGATACCCTGCTCAACCTTACCTACAAGGTCAGCACCAACGTCTGCGGCCTTAGTGAAGATACCGCCGCCAACTCGAGCAAATAATGCGATTGTAGAACCACCTAGTCCAAATCCAGCAATCACTTCCATAAGGATGTGATTGTTCTCAGGTCCAAGGTCAGCAAGCAGGGAGCTCATCACTACATAGATGATAATCAGTCCGAGAGTCGCCAGTCCTACCAGGGCAAATCCCATTACCGCACCAGAGTTAATGGCCACATCGTAAGCTGCGGAAATGTCTTTCTTCGCAGAAACCGTAGTTCGTGCGTTGCCTTGAGTGGCTACCTTCATGCCGATATAGCCAGAAGCGATGGATATCGCGCCACCAAAGAGGAAAGCGATAGCGGTATAGATACCCTCATGAATATTAGGGGTATGAGTATCGTTGATCAGAATGGCGATAATGGCGGCAAATACCACCATGAATATCGTCAGGACTTTGTATTCCTGTTTCAAGAAAGCCATGGCTCCATCGGCGATAGCACCGTGGATGAAGGTTAACTTCTTCGCCTGAGCACCATCCAGCCCAAGATCAAGCGGTATACTTACAACCTTCTTCATGTAAAAGAAGGCTATTCCCAAGCCCATCAGCGATAGGGCTATAGTTACCCATATTGTTATGCCTGACATATAAATTCCCCTAACTTTTATAAGTTATTGATTTGAAGGACAAAAAAGTAAATGGATCATCGACAATGTCCCCACTGCCTTGCCGGTGCCAAAAAATGGTGCAGATTGTACTTGGATATCTAACAACTTCAAAGGAGTCATCCAATCTTTTCCCCATGATTGTTGCATTTTCCAACAACCTATTGTGCTGCTCCCATGATCAAAATATTCTTCTACAATGACAAATAGCTCTGGCTTTTCACCTGTAGCAGAACCTGATGCAAAGATCCTGATACTTGGCTCCATGCCAGGACAAAAGTCACTTGAGGAGAACCAATACTATGCGCATCCACGTAATAGTTTTTGGCCCATCATGTTCAAGCTATTTAAAGCAGATAAAGCGCTAACTTATGACGAGCGTAAATCTCTATTGCTAAAGCACAATATTGCATTATGGGATGTATTAAAAAGTTGTTATCGCGAAGGCAGTCTTGATTCTGACATTGATCAATCCACAGTAGAACCGAACGATTTTAAAAAGTTCTTCTCAAAACATAAGCACATTAAAGCTGTATTATTCAATGGTGCAAAAGCAGAGCAACTCTTTAAGAAAAGTAGTTTAAAAACACTAAACAAAGAACAACAAGACCTAGCCTATATCAAACTGCCTTCCACCAGCCCTGCGCATGCAGCACAGACATTCGAACAAAAATTATTGCAATGGGAAATAGTAAAACGTTTTCTATAACAATATTTCGACCAACAAAACTCTAACAGCAACTACGCAGGTTAATACCCGATCGAGAACTAATGTAGTTTAACAGCCTGCTGTTGTTTCCAATTAAACCAGCCCTGTGGCGATAGTTTATTCATTAGTCGATCGATTGGAGACATTACAAGTAGATTAAAAGCGCCATGTAATTTACCCGTCCAGGTTTGACTGGGGCAACGTAATGAAACTGCATAGCTAGGTTCATCGTAGACAAAATGGTGCCAGTAACCGCTCGGGATATACAAAGTTTCTCCTCGTTCAAGTACCACCTGATAGCCTTCCACATCCTTTAAGCCGGGAAACTGATCGAAGTCTGGTCGCTCAACATCAACATAGCTTCTACAGGTAAATGGATAACCATGTAGATTCTTTCCTTGTTCATGAGGGAAGAGATAAACCGTTTTTTTGCCATACAGTGCAGTGTGAAGCACATGTGACATATCGATATCAAAATGCAACTGGGTTACTGATCCTTTGCAACCAAAAAACATAAAAACAAAATTTCGTGAAATACCCTTTAATATAGAGGGGAAAATAATGTCATCGACTAATTCTGGTATCTCGGATTTAATATTATAAAGAAACATCCGCAGATCTTGCTCTTTAGTCACAACTGTATCGATATAGTCCTTGAAGGAGATACTCATGGACTTTGACATGTAATTCTTACCGGCAGAAACAAAACTTGAGTCATAAACTTTAACTTGTTTATCACCGTGTTGTTCTTTGAAAAACTCAGGGCTCCATTTATCTAATGCGGGCCAAGCTTTTGCTGCGTCCTGAATCACCAATGGTCGGAGCAGTTTAAAATATGATTTTGAAAACTCTTCTGACTCAATATTAGAAACCCTATCAATCGGCTTCAATACAAGTTTAGTCTCAGGAAGGTCAGAGCCCACCGAGTTATTATCTGGCGAGGAACTCACTGTAGGTGTGAAGAATGTCTGCTTGTTCCCAGTGCAAGAAATGTCCAGCACCAGGAATCATCTTGAATTCACAATCAGGAATTCGGGAAGATGCTTTCTCAATATCACCCGGATCCAGAATCGCATCAAATTCACCACTCAATATAAGGGTGGACGCAGTGATATTTCCCAAATCGATAAAATCTTCGATATCTGATGCCTGCTCAACAAACTCACAATGATCGTAGAAGCTCATAAATTGTTCACGACTCATGCCACGAAACTGCTCGATTATTTGTTTTTTATGGGTATCAGGTATGTGCTGACCAAATTTTTCTATCATCAAAGGAGCGATATCATCGGTATTGTTAGTATCGAATAGCTCTTTTCCTTCTCTGATGACTTCGATAACAGCCTTACTGGGCTTCGCACCAAAGCTACCCAAAATCATCTTATCTACCAGCTCGGGATGACGTGCAGCTAAGGCGACAGAGATAATCGTACCCCATGAAGCGGCGGCCAGGATTACTGTGCCGTTTCGGTTGGTTTCATTAATAACACTATGCAAGACATCAATCTGCTCATCGAAAGTAATGCCCGGAGCGCCTGATAATATTTGACCGCGACCTTGACCAGGAAGATCAAACACAACCACTGAATAATCGGCAACAAAGTGACTGACGAATGATCGCCAAGCTGCCATCGTTTGCTTGGCGCCACTAATGCAGACGATAGTCTTTTCTGCTTCACCATATATCCGGTAAGGCACTAGGAATCGTCCGAGGCTTAATTCTCCTTTTACAATCTTCATACTTTAATTTAATGATTCGTGTGATTTTGAGTTTAACTTGGCAGGAAAACTACTAACATACATAAGATGATGGTTTAACTACATAGTTCATTTGACTGCATTATAATGAAAGTTTCCTAAAAGTCTCTACTCTTTTTAGAACTAGTTAGCAATTACTAATTTATATCCGATCACTGGAAAATGTGATTTTTAGCGTGCTAATCGCCCAGCCCGACTTCCAAACATCCGTTTTGAGGCAAAACAAGAGCTTAATTTCTCATATTCTGATTGATTCAGCCTATATTCATACCAAATAAAATAGTGGGTAATGGTGCTAATTTAACCCCTGAGCCTGTCGAATATAAAATTTTTAGTGCTCACTTATTAGCGGCAAACCTCGATGAAAGCGAGTCATAGCCTCAGTCTGAATGAGACTTAAAGACAAGAGTAAGATATCAATTCACATTCGACCAACAGAATATAACTATGCTACTCATGTAAATTGCTTAATTTGTCTCAGCATCGCATCAACATGAATATAGTCTGGATTAATCCTGAGTTGGTCTTCTCCATTGTCAAAGAGCAGCCCGGGAAAGCTGTTTAAGCCCAATTGTCGTGACTGTTTTATTTCTTGTCCCAATATTTCATTTGTATTCGAGGACTCAATGTCCTGAGCAAACCTGTCTTTATCTAAGCCCAATTCTGCAGACAATTCGATCAAAGTTGGGTAATCAGATGGGTTTCTTGCCTGTAGGTAGTATGCCTGCTGAATCGCTAGCGTCATTTCAGCATCAAATGTCTCATCTTGCATGCGCGCTGCAATAACAGCACGACATGCTGGGTATGTACTTCGTCGCGGTTCGCATTCAGACCAAAAATCATAATTGAATTGTGTTAACGGCACTTGTTGCTCGATAGTTTGCCAATGGCCCTGAACAAGTTGCCGGGTTTCATCAGCCATGGGAACTTCGCTATCGGGGGCTAAACCACCGAGCAATCGAATAATTTCTATTTCTTTAGGGAGACCAACCAATAAAGAAAGCAATGATGGCCTGAATGCCCAACACCAACTACACATAGGATCATGGGCATAGTAAAGTTTGATCGACACGATGTAGTTGTTTAATGAATCAGAGTGTAAATTCTGTATCTAATATTTTTTCTACAGCATTATTTTTGAGTGTTACATATTTCGGCAAACCCTTTTCATAAGGAGGGTAATCTTCTCCTTCAATTAAAGGGCTTAAGTAACGACGGCATGCTTCAGTGATACCAAACCCATCTTCTGTAATAAACTCCTTTGGCATCATCTTTTCTACATTTGCTACATCTTCCAGTTTTGCTTTACCAATTTCCCAAACGTAAGGCTCATCGGATATGCGATGCACTGTTGGCATGACTGCATTCTCACCAGCAATGGCCATCTCTACAGCTGCTTTACCTAGTGCATAAGCTTGATCGACATCTGTCTTCGACGCGATATGCCGTGCCGCACGCTGTAGGTAATCTGCAACCGCCCAATGATATTTATAACCCAGAGCTTCTTTTATCATATTGGCAACAACCGGGGCAGCGCCGCCTAATTGAGCATGACCAAAGGCATCACGTGTTCCTTGTTCCGCCAAAAATTTTCCATCTGGCCAATGAGCGCCTTCAGAAACTACGATTGAACAATAGCCATGAGTGTCTACCTTCTCCTTAACTTTACTGATGAATGCATCTTGATTAAATTCGACTTCAGGAAATAAAATAAGGATGGGTATATCGTTATTTTCGTCAGCGGCTAAACCGCCAGCGGCGGCAATCCATCCCGCATGACGTCCCATTACTTCAAGGACAAATACCTTCGTTGAAGTCTTGGCCATGGAGCAAACATCGTACGAGGCCTCACGAGTTGAGATTGCAATATATTTAGCCACTGATCCAAAACCCGGGCAAACATCTGTAATAGGTAAATCATTATCGACAGTTTTCGGCACATGAATGGCTTGAATTGGAAAACCCATTTTTTCAGATATCTGCGAGACTTTATGGCAAGTATCTGCTGAGTCACCGCCGCCGTTATAAAAAAAATAGGCAATATTATGCGCTTTGAAGACCTCGATCAGACGTTCGTACTCTGCTTTGCTGTCTTCAAGGCCTTTTAATTTAAATCGGCAAGAACCAAACGCACCTGAGGGCGTATACCGCAAACCCGCAATATCAGCGTCGGATTCAAGGCTTGTATCAATCAAGTCCTCGGTTAATGCGCCAATAATACCGTTACGGCCAGCGTAGACATTTGCAATCTCGCCGGGATGTTGCCTTGCGGTTTCGATAACGCCACATGCGCTGGCATTAATGACTGCGGTTACACCTCCTGACTGTGCATAAAAAGCATTCTTGGCCGCTGCCATAAATTATTTCTCCTGAATTATGAATTACATGAAACCGAACCACATAAGTCCGGGTCTATATTAGTTATGTTAGACTGCGAATAATAAAGCAAACAATAGACAATGTGTTGTATTAGATATCATCAAAAGATAGTTAAATGACATTTTTAAGCCTCTGCCGAAAATTTATAAACAAGATATTTATATCCTTTGTTGTGTTATTGCCTATTCTTGTAATAGCAGAAGATTTACCTGATTTTGGTGATTCTGCCGGTAGTGTAGTCTCGCCAGAATATGAACGACGACTCGGTAAAATTTTTTTAAATCAGGTGCGTCAGTTCGCCAGCGTCAGCAATGATCCTGAAATTCAGTCTTATATCCAGTCCCTTGGATATAACTTAGCTTCACATAGTGACAATAATGAACAACCGTTTACTTTCTTTGTGGTTAATGATCCGGGCATCAACGCTTTTGCAGGACCAGGTGGGATCATCGGAATAAATAGCGGTGTAATTTTAAATTCCAACAACGAAAGCGAGTTGGCTGCCGTAATGGCGCATGAAATCACACATGTCACCCAACGTCATCTTGCGCGTCAATTCGAAGAAGCGAGCAAATATAGTTTGATTCAAACTGCTGCTCTAATTGGAGCAATCCTGATAGGCATACAAAATTCAGAGGCTGGTGCTGCAGCTATCGCTGGCGTTGGTGGCTTGGCAGCACAAAGCCAAGCTAACTTTACTCGTGCCAATGAGCAAGAAGCTGACCGTATCGGAATGCAACTTTTGGTAAGAGCAAAATATGATCCAAGAGGCATGCCCTCCTTCTTTGAAAAATTGCTACAACTATCAAGGTACTCTCAAAGTGCTGCACCAGAGTTCGTTCGCACACATCCGTTAACAACATCTCGAATTGCTGACTCTCGTGCCCGTGCAGAAGAATATCCAAGAGAAGAATTTACAAACACACATTCATACGAACTTATTAAATATAAGCTTTTCGTGCAATCATCAAAATCACCAAAAGAATCGGCTACAGTATTACGACAAGCACTTAATGAAAACAAGAGTTCAACAAAAGAAAGTCTACCCATTAGATATGGACTAGCTTATGCCTACATCGGCAACAGGGAATTTGCTCGCGCAAAACAACAAGTCGATTTCCTTTTAAAAGAAAACCCTGATGATGTTGCCTATTTATTGTTGGCGGCCAAGCTTGAAACAGCTCAATCAAACTACAATTCCGCATTTACAGTTTTTAAAAAAGCCTACGGCCTTTTCCCCGACTACCGGCCGGTCGTAATGGCTTACAGCAAAGCTTTGCTTGATGTAAGCAATGGAAAAGAAGCCAAGGATGTTTTGAAAAACTATGAACGTCATCATGAACATGACCTGGATAGCTACAGTCTGCTCGGACAAGCGGAAGCTATGCTAGGCAATGAGATTGAAACTGCAATCATACAATCAGAGTATTATTATCTTGCTGCACAAACTCGTCTCGCGCTTGATAAGCTAAAGTTTATTAAACAACAATATCAGATCGATTATTATCAGGAACAGCGCATTAACGCCCGCATGGAAGAATTTAAATATGAACTTGAGCTTGAAGAAGGCCTAAAGTAAAAAACGGAATAAATAGCATATGTTACGCAGAGACACTCTTAAATATTTAGCATCAAGCTCAATGATTCTGGTTACAGGTCTGTTAAAGCCGATAACGGCTCTGGCTAAATGGAATGATGCTGCATTTTCTGCTGTTGATTACGACGAAGCCATTGCCGCTTATTTTCCTAATCAAAAAATAAAAGAATCTGAACAGATCTCTATCGGAGTTCACGATGTTGTAGAAAATGGCGCCGTAGTCCCAATCAAGATCAAAACAGACTTGCCAAAGATAGAGTCTATTACAATATTCGTTGACAAAAATCCAAACCCATTAATTGCAAACTTTGATCTTTTTCCAGGATGCGTTGGTTTTATATCAACACGTATAAAAATACAGCAGGCATCGACCATCATCGCGACAGTTAAAAGCGACGGCATGGTATTCAGCACAAAAAAATTCATAGACGTACATGAAGGAGGCTGTGGTTAGATGGCATCAACCATACGTCTAAAGACAAAGACCAAAGATGGCATAACAACTGTACGCGCCATCATTAGGCATCCTATGGAAACTGGCTTTCGAATTGACAGCGAAACCAGTGAGCTTGTGCCGGCACATTTTATAAATGAAGTTTTAGTAAAACATAATGACAACGTTGTCATGTCATGTGACTGGAGCCGGGCTGTTTCAAAAAATCCTTATTTATCATTTATGTTCAAGGGCGCTGATTCCGGAGATAAGCTTGAGCTAATCTGGCGTGACAATAAAAACAACTCCGATTCGATTGAAACACTGATAGAATAAAGACCATACCGATCCACTCAGTTTTAATATAATGCGCGCGATACTAATATTTAGTTTGTTTATTGTACTTGCGTTTATTGTTGGCGCAATATTGGCGTACCCTTTAAAGCTTGCGCTTGACCCTGTTTTAGGCCTGGAATACCGACGATACCTGAACTACGCGACTTTAATTAGCGGCGTCATCATCAGCGGCATTTACTTACAACTCTATAATTTACTATCATTTAGTGCTTTTGGTTATAGCGGCAACGCAAAAAAGTTTATAACTAGCGTGCTAAATGGCTTTGTATATGGTCTTCTCATAATGTTGATGATAGAGCTGATCTTATTTGTCCTAGATATACATGAGATAGATACAAGCAGAGATTTTTCAATTAATGCAATATTATTTTTATTTGTAAAAGCAGTATTGGCAGGTTTATTAATCGCTTTGGTCGAAGAATCAATTTTCAGAGGCGCATTATTTACTGGCCTGTATAAACAAACCGGTGCATTTATAACAGTACTGTTCTCCAGCCTTGTTTATTCAACCGTTCATTTTATCCGTTATCGTGAAGTGCCTGCCGACACTGAAATAGGTTGGCTCACAGGATTAGAAATGATGCCTTATGCATTTCGACGGTTCCAGCATTGGTCTATTACAGATTACTTTTTGACACTGTTCATCTTTGGCGTATTACTCGGCCTATTAAGATTAAAACATCGAAATATTGCTGCGTGTATTGGTGTACACGCAGGCATAGTCATGTTGATTAAAGTTGCGAGTTTCTTTACTAATCGTACACATAACAGCAGCTATGACCATTTAGTAAGCCAATACAACTCTACATTTGGCTGGATAAGCTTTATTGTTATATTGCTGTTTACAATTTTCTATTTAGTGAAGCTTAAAAAACCACGATAGCTACTTAGGCACACGATTAGATGCAATCAGTTCTGTCAGACATAACCCGTACAATCCGACAGCATCTTTAGGTTCGATAGCCTCATCTTTATTTTGCGAAATTAGCCCGGCAGCAAGAATTGCCGCAATGATATGATCTTCGTTCATCAGCAGTTTCCTCTTTATTATTGAATGACTAACAACAAACTGTATGCGTTACTTGAAAGGCTATTATAAACATAAACTATATTATTTTTCACCGCCCCAAGAACCACAGAAGAGACTTTTTGCTTACTTTTCAACATCTGGATGAAATAATATTTCACCATTAATCTTAAAGTTTCTAATTAAGTCCTGCCCTTCACTACTACGAATATAATCAGAATATTTTCTTGCCAAATCAATTTTTGCATGTGGATGTTTTTCAGGGTTTATCATAATCACATGATATGGATTGAAGAGACTGGGATCGTTCTCAATAATTACTGTTAATTTAATTTTATCTTTATATGCCAGAAATGTACCTCTATCAGTCAATGTGTACGCTTCTTTATCATCAGCGATTCTTAACACGACCCCCATTCCCTGACCAACCGCAAGATACCAATCACCAAACGCTTCTTTACCAGTCAACTTCCAAAGACTTTTTTCTTTTTTATGTGTGCCAGAATCATCGCCACGTGAAACAAAAACATGTTTTTCTTCAATCAGTTTTGACATTGCTTCTACAACATTATTTGTTTTTTTAAGTCCCGCCGGGTCATCAGACGGCCCGACGATGACAAAGTCATTGTGCATTACCGGTTCACGTTCAATACCAAACCCTTCAGCAATAAACTTTTTTTCTGCTTCAGGCGCATGTACAAAAATATAATCAACATCACCATTTTTACCTAAACGAATTGCCTTACCGGTGCCAACAGAAATAACATCCAACTTAACGTCATATTTTTTTTCAAAAGGCGGATTTAAAACTGACAGCAAACCAGAGTTTTCGGTACTGGTTGTCGTTGCCATCTTCAATCGCACATCAGCTGCAAAAACCAGAGCAGAAGAGAGAAGCATTAACACCAGCAGTACTTGAAATAATTTTTTCATATTTTTTCTATTGATATATAAATAATGGCAAATTAAAACCAGAAAACAGCCTGAGAATATAAATAGGTAGCATCATTTTTTCCTACGCTATCCATTAAATCACCAGCCACTAAATGGGCCCCGCCTACTTCAATCCGAATGTTTTTAGGCGCGACTTCCCAACGAATTCGTGCCTCAATCTGAGTACCAATATAACTATCGGACTGACCAGCAACATTAGCTATACCAGCCGTAGTCCAGGAATCATTATTAGAAGCCAGCCAATAACCGCGTAGCGCAAGAAAACTAGTAACGTTAGAGGCGGGGTTTAATTTTAATCGTACCCCCGGCGTGCTCAGATTGGCTCTAGCAAAGGGCCCATATATACCAGTTGAACCAAAATCAAAACGTCGCGCGCCATAGAGCGTATCAAAACGGTTATTGTCAGCATCATTTGGGTCATCATCTCCGCTTGCATAATCATATTGAAGGATTAATCTGGGTGACCACTTAGCATCAAAACTATATCCAACTTCAGCATGATGAAAGTAAGCGAAATGTTCCAGATCGGTTGTTGAAGTTGTTGATGAACGAGATTCACCAAATTGTAAGATGGACTCTATTTGGTAATCAATCTTATTTTTTACCGGTTTCCTAAACAACCGGAAACCCGGAGTATAAATATCGCGATCACGCGTATTTAATTCACCAGCGACATCTTCTTCATTCAGACCTAACAGATAAACCTCGACCTGATCACCCCAAAATAAATTAGCTGGTGAGTAATAGACGCCCCAGAAACGAACTTCCCCATACTCCTCATCAAACTTGGCTTCATTATCTAAAGCACTACCACTAAACAGACGTTTCACTGGTAACGTATAAAAAATCCGAAGCTTTTGATTTTCAGATCCCTGCCAATGCCAATCTATACCAGTAAAACCATTAATCGTGTTTCGAAAGCGATTCCTCGCGACTAAACGACGGCTACCCATATCCATCGTTAAACGCCCACCACGAAATTTGCTTTTAATTCCATGGCCAAAAACATTATTCATTGGCACTTCAACGTAAGCTTGCAATAGTTCCAGGGGGTTTACCACACTACCGGACAAGGGCGTGCCAGAGTCTGCCACTTCTACCCGGGCATCCAACATCTCTGCGGCAAATACAATGTTTTCAAAATCAAGCTTAGTCAAAATATTTGTTCGGAAGACAAGGGCCTGATCACTACCATTTCGTGAGCTGCGATATTGTTCATTCAGGTTTTCAAATCGAGAGCGATGCTGTCCTGACAGTGAAAACCAAACGGGCAAACCCAATTCATTTCCCAGCCGCCATGGTTTAATGCCTGTGTTTGCATGTCCATTTGAAATGCAAAACACCCAACACAGGGCTATTAAGATAAATCTGTAATATTTCATAGAACCTTTATACAATCTTTCTATATATGTAAATAATTACATATATTAAATGTTATATGTTGCACATCCTTATATAATAATCTTTTATATCATTTACTATTTCTTATAAAAATATGCATTTTCCTGCATATTTAGAAGCAATCATAAATTTATGAAAATTCATTTTGATATCCGCTGGCTCATTTCTGATTTAGATAAAGAATTAGATCCTCGATTACTGTCGCTATTAAGTCGTATTAATGAAACGGGTTCTCTGCAAAACTCAGCAAAAGCAACTGGAATGTCTTATCGCACTGCGTGGGGAATAATTCGTTATTGGAATGATGCATTCGGTTCGCCGTTATGCACTATGGTGCGAGGCAGAGGAACGCAATTAAGTTTGCTCGGTAAAGAACTTTTGCAGACTAAAAATATTATCGAAGCAGAGCATTTTACTGGACTGCATGAAAACGCAAATTTTCTGAACGACAGAATCGATGCCCTAACGGGCAATAACGACCACGAGAAAAAACTTTGCGCTTACACCAGTCACGATCTTGCGATTACATATCTCCAGTCAATTTGTGCTTCTTCTCACCTAAATATTGATTTTCATTCACAGGGTAGTCTCGATAGCCTTAAGCTTTTAAATTCACCACAAGCGGACATTGTTGGGTTTCATTTTCCTGAAGGGCCCCTCGCCGAAATTCTTGCAGCAAAATATGCGCCTTGGTTAGATGATGACAAACACACCCTGATTCAACTCGCCATTCGCGAACAAGGTTTAATGCTAAGTCCGGCAAAGGCAAAACATATCAAATCCCTCGAAGACTTAACGCGTCGCTCGATCAGTTTTCTCAATCGACAAACAGGATCAGGGACAAGAGCAATATTCGATGAATTGATTAAATTGCATGGAATTAATAAAAAACAGATAAACGGTTATGAAAAGGAAGAATTTACTCATACCGCTGTAGCAGCGATGATTTCAAGTGGCCATGCCGACATTGGTTTTGGATTAAAAGCAGCTGCCATTGAATTTGGCCTCTCTTTCATTCCTCTTATTAGCGAAAATTATATTATTGCCATGAAAAAATCTTTGCCAAAAAGCACCTTAGAATCGATTCGATTATTAATGAAAGACAAAAAACTTAAGGGCAATATAAATAAATTACCAGGCTATAGCACAAGATTAACGGGGAAAGTTATCCACGCACACAAACTATTGTCGATATAAATAGCTTAAAAGATAGTGAAATGGTGGGCCGTGGGCGATTCGAACGCCCGACCAATGGATTAAAAATCCACTGCTCTACCGGCTGAGCTAACGGCCCGGTTTGATATTTCAGGATATTGCAGCGGCGAATATAGACATGCCTGTGCAACAAAGGCGGCGATAATACCCAAGATTTGCCTGTGCGTAAAACATAAACTGCAACAAGGTTGGCAAGATTTTGATATTTGTTGGTCATAGCCCTAATTTCTGCTGTATTCTAATGGGTATTAATTTTGGAGATTTTATCAGTGCCTATTTATGAATATCGATGCAATCATTGTGAGCATCGTCTGGAAATGTTACAAAAAATAAGTGATGAACCCGCTAAAACCTGCCCTGAGTGCGGCGAAGATAGTCTACTGAAACTGGTTTCTGCAGCGGCTTTCAAATTAAAAGGCACTGGTTGGTATGAAACCGATTTTAAAGACAAAAAACCAAACAAAGACGCAAAGACCAATAAAGGCAATAAATCTGACAGCAAGAAAACTTCTGATTCAGACTCAAAGAAGGCAGATAACAATACATCTGCAAACAAAAAAACAGCCAAACCCTCGGCCAATACTGGCTAAACTGTCCCGGTAAATGGGCACACTTAGAAAATATATTATTGCCGGCCTTTTAGTCTGGCTGCCCTTTGCTGCAACAGTCGTAATAGTTAAACTGGTCGTCGATTTACTCGACAATATCATTCTATTATTTCCGCCTGAGTACCAACCGTCAGCAGTATTAGGGTTTTCCATTCCCGGTTTTGGCATCATCCTGGCTATTAGTATTCTCTTAATCACTGGCATGCTCGCAGCTAATCTATTTGGAAGGCGCTTAGTTGAGTTTTGGGAAGCCATCCTCAATCGAATACCATTAGTAAGGTCGATTTATAACAGCGTAAAACAGATCTCTACCACTATATTGGATTCTAATGGCAAGTCTTTCCGTAAAGTCGTCATGCTTCAATATCCAAGAAAAGGAATATGGAGTATTGGGTTTTTAACCAATGAGGACGTCAGTACTGATATTGATGAGCTTAATGAAGATTTGGTCGCTGTATTTGTGCCTACAACACCTAATCCAACCTCTGGTTTTATCATCATGGCGCCTCGCGATGACATCACCGAACTTGATATGTCAGTTGAAGAAGGCTTTAAGTTTATCATCTCGATGGGAGTAATTGTCCCCGATGGCCCGATTAGAACCGAATTAACGCGTAATAAAGTTGCGCAAATGTCGGCTGACTCGTAAGATTCCGCCCTTTGTTCAGGCCAGATGGTATATACACATGCGCAGTGACTATTGCGGAAAACTAAACAGCAGCCATATCGACCAAGAAGTTGAGCTTTGTGGTTGGGTACATCGTCGTCGTGACCACGGTGGCGTCATTTTTATCGATCTACGCGATCGTGAAGGTATTGCACAGATCGTATTTGATCCAGACCGTGCAGAGCCGTTTGAAATTGCGGATTCTGTCCGTAATGAATTTGTCATTCGCATTACTGGTAAAGTCCGCAATAGACCGGATGGCACCGTAAACCCCGACATGCCGACTGGCGAAGTTGAAATTCTCGGATATTCCATCGAGATTCTGAATAAGGCTAAAACGCCACCTTTCCAGCTAGATGATGAAAATGTTCATGACGATGTGAAATTAAAATACCGTTATGTCGATCTGCGCCGTCCAGCAATGCAAAACAACCTCCGATTACGATCACAGGTCGTTAAAGAAATGCGGGATTTCCTCGACGATAGGGGCTTTCTAGACATTGAGACACCGATGTTGACCAAGGCAACTCCTGAAGGCGCCCGTGATTATCTCGTTCCCAGCCGCACGCATCCGGGGAGTTTCTTTGCGTTGCCACAATCACCACAATTATTTAAGCAATTGCTAATGATGTCCGGCATGGATCGCTATTATCAGATTGTTCGCTGTTTTCGCGATGAAGATCTACGTGCAGATCGCCAGCCTGAATTTACGCAACTGGATATCGAGACCTCATTTATGGATGAGAACGATATAACAGGCATGATGGAAGAGATGATCCAATCACTCTTTAAAAAGATAATGAATGTCGATTTGCCTTCGCCTTTCCCACGTATGACCTATGCCGAGGCCATGGAGCGTTTTGGAAGTGATCGACCTGATCTTAGAAACCCGCTAGAACTGATCGATGTCAGCGATTTAATGAAGTCCGTTGAATTCAAAGTCTTCTCTGGGCCAGCAAACATGGAAGATGGTCGTGTAGCAACACTACATGTGCCTGGCGGCAGCACGCTCTCTCGAAAACAGATTGATGATTACACAAACTATATTGCACAATTTGGTGCCAGAGGCCTTGCCTATATAAAGGTTAATGATGTTGCAGCGGGTATTGAAGGTTTACAATCACCAATTTTAAAGTTCTTGCCTGACGATGTTGTTGCTAGCATCATCGATCGTACCAAAGCTGCTGATGGTGACTTAATATTCTTCGGCGCAGATAAAACCAAGGTTGTTAATGATGCACTTGGCGCACTTCGAAATAAGTTAGGCCATGACCTTAATTTACTTAAGGGAGAATGGGCACCCATGTGGGTTGTTGATTTCCCAATGTTTGAATATAACGAAGATGAAAAACGTTGGGACTCATTACATCATCCATTCACCGCGCCAAATATAACTGATATCGATGCCATCAAACAAAACCCGGGCAAAACGCTATCGCGTGCTTATGACCTGGTGCTTAACGGTACAGAACTCGGTGGGGGATCTATTCGTATTCACAATGCTGAAATGCAATCTGCAGTATTGGAATTACTGGGTATTGGTGAAGAAGAAGCCCAAGAAAAATTTGGATTTCTTTTAGAGGCTCTAGGCTATGGTTGCCCACCACATGGCGGCATAGCCTTTGGCTTGGATCGCACCGTAATGCTAATGGCTGGAGGCGAATCCATTCGTGATGTGATTGCCTTTCCAAAAACGCAAAGTGCGAGTTGCCCGCTAACGTCAGCGCCATCGAAGGCCAACCCAAGACAATTAAAAGAGCTGGGGATTAAATTGGCAAAATCGAATAAGCCTGAATAACACCAACTCAGGATTCACTTGTTCCACTGCTTGTTTAACCGAATCAAGTAAGCCATAGTTTTAAGTATGACCGCTGAAGCCACAATCAACCGTTCTTACAGTCTGCCAAAAGAACAAATCCCACCGACAGTCGTTGAAGAGATCGGTGATGACGAACGTACTGAATTAACCAAAAAAATCAAATCTCAGCTAGAACAACAAAACGCGGTTTTAGTTGCCCACTATTACACTGAGCCCGATCTGCAAATCCTGGCTGACGATTCCGGTGGTTATGTTTCCGACTCACTCGACATGGCTCGGTTTGGATATGAATCCGATGCAGAAACACTCATAGTTTGTGGCGTGAAATTTATGGGCGAGACAGCAAAAATACTTAATCCTGAAAAACGCATTTTAATGCCTGATTTGAATGCTAACTGCTCATTAGATCTTGGCTGCCCGGGTGATGAATTTTCTGCTTTTTGTGATGCACATCCTGATCATACTGTTGTTGTTTATGCCAATACCAGTGCTGCCGTTAAGGCCCGAGCTGACTGGATGGTCACTTCAGGTAGCGCCGTAGATGTCATAAAGCATCTCGCTTCAGAAGGTAAAAAAATAATCTGGGCGCCCGATAAATATCTTGGCGATTATGTGCAAAAAGAAACAGGGGCAGACATGCTCATCTGGCAAGGTGCTTGTATCGTCCATGAAGAATTCAAGGGAAAAGAATTAGAAGCGTTAAGAGAACATCACCCTGATGCAAAAGTGCTCGTCCATCCCGAGTCACCAGGGTCTGTTATTGCGCAAGCAGATTTAGTCAGTTCCACCACTGGGATCATCAATGCTGTTACCGAGATGGATGCAAAAAAGTTTATTGTGGCCACAGACACCGGCATTTTTCATAAAATGAAACAGGCTGCGCCCGATAAAATATTGATAGAAGCACCAACCGCAGGAAAAAGTGCAACTTGCATTAGCTGTGCGCATTGTCCCTGGATGGCTATGAACAGTCTTCGCAAACTTTCTCAGGTGTTGGAGACTGGTAACAATGAAATATTTGTCGAAACAAATATTGCTCAACGCGCTAAAAAATCGATACAGCGTCTACTCGACTTTACTGCTAACAAGTCTGCCAGCAAATTAGCTGGCGATGCATAATGATTGATAAACCATATTATTTCGTTGCATATATTGGGCGTTATACACATGAATGTTAGAATCAAATCTATCTAAATCATTATCAGTACGGAATTAATCAATGGCAGGTCATAGTAAGTGGGCTAACATCCAGCACCGCAAGGGCAAACAAGACGCCAAACGAGGCAAACTCTTCACAAAACTCATCCGCGAAGTCAGCATCGCAGCAAAGTTAGGCGGTGGCGATCCAGACGCTAATCCAAGGCTACGAGCTGCGATCGATACTGCAAAGTCGCAGAGTATGCCGAAAGACACTATAGAGAGAGCCGTTAAGCGTGGCGCCGGTGATGACGAAGGTGGAAACCTTGATGAACTCCGTTACGAAGGTTATGGCCCCGGTGGTGTCGCTGTTTTAGTAGATACAATGACAGACAATAAAAATCGTACAGTATCTGAAGTCCGCCACGCATTTACGAAGTATGGTGGTAATCTTGGAACGGATGGCTCAGTCGCCTATCTCTTTACTAAAGTAGGATTAATCTCATTTGCTAACGATCTCGATGAAGACGCCGTAATGGAGGCTGCATTAGAAGGTGGGGCAGATGACATTATTACAAATGAAGATGGCTCTATAGATGTGATTACTGAACCAGATAGTTTTGTTGATACTAAAGATGCCCTGATAGCAGGGGGTTTCGAACCAGAAAATGCAGAGATCACTATGCGCGCCTCAACTTCCTGTGATCTTGATAAAAAAGGCGCTGAAAGCATGTTAAAACTATTAGACGTGCTGGAAGACCTTGATGATGTACAAAAAGTTTATTCCAATGCCGAAATACCTGATGAAGTATTGGCTGAGTTAAGTTGATACGCATTTTAGGCATTGACCCCGGCTCAATTAACACAGGCTATGGCATCATTGACTCTCAGGGAAACCACGCTAAACACATCGCTAATGGTGTCATAAAAGTCAACGGCGAAACACTAGCCGATAAACTAAAAATGATTCATGAGGGGATTGTTAAGATAATTCATGAATACCAACCAGCTGAAGTTTCAATTGAAAAAATATTTATGAATCGTAATGCGGATTCTGCAATTAAACTTGGCCAGGCACGCGGCGTCGCTATTGCTGCTAGTGCAATACAGGACTTGCCTGTTTACGAATACACTGCTAATCAGGTTAAGCAAGCGACCGTTGGTAAAGGACATGCTGCAAAAGAACAAGTACAACATATGATCAAGATTCTACTTTGTCTGGAAAAACAGCCAAAAGCCGACGCAGCTGATGCATTGGCGATTGCACTATGTCATGCAAACTCACGCGAGGGCCTATTACGAATGCAGGGTGTCAATGGCATACGCTACGGAAGACTACAATGATCGGTTTTTTACGCGGCATCATTATAAAAAAACAACCACCGCTATTGTTATTGGATGTTCAGGGTGTTGGTTATGAAATTGAAGCGCCAATGACAACTTTTTATGCGCTGCCCGAGATTAACAATGAAGTTGAGATATTTACCCATCTAGTTGTCCGGGATGATGCACACTTGCTCTTCGGTTTTGCAACAGAGGGTGAACGCCACTTATTTCGCACCTTAATAAAGGTAAACGGCGTCGGTGCTAAAATGGGGCTGACAATATTGTCTGGCATTGAGGCAGATGAGTTTGCCCAATGTGTCCAAAATAACGATGCTGCAAGACTTACTAAATTGCCAGGGGTTGGCAAAAAGACAGCTGAGCGCTTAATCGTCGAGATGCGCGATCGGCTTGATGGCCTACCAGTAGTGGCGGTTTCTCGGAGCAATGACACACCAAGTATTGCTAATGACCCGGTTAATGAGGCGGTTAGTGCGTTAATCGGTCTAGGTTACAAGCCGCCCGAGGCTAGTCGTTTTGTACTTGCCATAGCCAATGATGGCATGAGTAGTGAAGAATTAATTCGAGAAGCACTAAAAAGCTCGGTTAAAAATTAAAACGGATTAAAGTTGAACAAGGGCAATCTTCCGTAGATTGCCACTTTCTAGGCACAACTTTGTCACTTTTAGAGTTTTTAATAGAGATTATTAACCCGACTGGCGTAATGATCCGTTTACAGGGAAAATAGGCACCCGACATGGTCGAACCCAATGAAGTAATTTCACCCCAAACCTCAGCAGATGATGCCGCCGCTGATAATGCTTTGCGCCCTAAGCGTCTTCAAGATTATCTCGGTCAAACCTCAGTGCATGAACAGATGGACATCTTTATTGGCGCAGCAAGACAACGCGCCGAGTCTCTGGATCATGTATTAATATTTGGCCCTCCAGGATTAGGCAAAACAACACTAGCTCATATCATTGCAAATGAGATGAACGTCAATATGCGACAGACATCTGGACCCGTATTAGAACGACCTGGGGATCTGGCTGCCTTGTTAACCAACCTTGAACCCAATGACGTGTTATTCATAGATGAAATACATAGATTAAGCCCCGTTGTCGAAGAGGTGTTATATCCAGCGATGGAAGACTATCAAATCGATATCATGATTGGTGAAGGTCCCGCTGCAAGAGCTATTAAGCTAGACGTCCCGCCATTTACATTAGTCGGCGCAACAACACGTGCAGGATTATTAACGTCGCCATTACGCGACCGTTTTGGCATCGTACAACGGCTCGAGTTCTATTCTGTACAAGAATTGAGCGAAATTGTAAGACGCTCTGCGGGAATTCTTGAAGTTGATATTGATAGTAAAGGCGCTGGAGAAATTGCAGCTCGATCTCGTGGTACACCTCGAATAGCGAACCGTTTACTCCGACGCGTACGCGATTACGCTCAAGTAAAAGGCGATGGGAAAATAAACAACGACATATCAACGCGAGCGTTAGATATGTTAAATGTTGATGCACATGGCTTTGATATGATGGACCGCAAATTATTATTAGCGATACTACAAAAATTTGATGGCGGTCCAGTTGGCGTTGACAGCTTGGCAGCGGCCATTAGTGAAGAACGTGACACAATTGAAGATGTCCTTGAGCCATATTTAATTCAACAAGGTTTTTTGATGAGGACAGCTAGAGGCAGAATAGCGACAAAAACGGCTTGGTTACATTTTGGCATGGAGATGCCTAAAGACTCGCCTCAATATTCAGATTTATTTAAAGATATTGAAGAAGAGGATCAGTAAATGATATGACTGGTGAATTTAATTGGCCGGTACGCGTCTACTATGAAGATACCGACGCTGCAGGCATCGTATTTTATGCAAACTATTTACGCTACATGGAACGAGCGAGAACGGAATGGTTAAGAAGCGTTGGCTATGAACATGACATGCTTAAGAATAAACATGGCATATTATTCGCTGTAAAAAATGTTGCCATTGAATATGTTCAGCCGGCATATTTAGACGATCTATTAATGGTCACATCTTCTTTATTAAAAAAACGCGGCGCGAGTTTAATCTTTCAACAGATAATAAAAAACAAGAACAACGAATTACTAATAGAGGCAGAGATTAAGGTTGCCTGTCTAAACGCAAAAACATTAAAGGCATCAGCTATGCCTGAAGACTTAATTACGGAGCTCGAAAATAATGACACCTGATCATTCATTCATTGGTTTAATCCTGAACGCCAGTCTTCTAGTTCAATTTGTTATGTTAATACTCGTATTAGCATCACTTGTCTCATGGACCATGATATTTAATAAACGCCTTTTGCTTAAACGTGCAAGAAATGATGCTGATATTTTTGAAGAACGATTCTGGTCTGTGGAAGATCTCAGCCCATTATATACACGTGTCTCCGCAAAACGTTACGAACCTAGTGGTATGGAGAAGATATTTGAAGCGGGCTTTAAAGAGTTCGCTCGTTCTCGCAACCAGGATAAAATCGATCCGGAAACTATAGTAGATAGTTCACAACGCGCTATGCGCATTGCCATGAATAAAGAAATGGACCACCTGGAAACAAACCTTTCTTTTCTCGCAACGGTTGGCTCAACTAGTCCATATATTGGTTTGTTCGGAACAGTTTGGGGCATCATGAATAGCTTTCAGGCCCTTGGTACAGTACAACAAGCAACGATATCAATGGTGGCACCCGGCATTAGTGAAGCCTTGATTGCAACGGCAATGGGCTTGTTTGCAGCAATACCAGCTGTTATTGCCTATAACCGATACTCTTATGACGTAGAACGATTAATTAATCGTTATGATAATTTTATGGAAGAGTTTGCGTCTATCTTACATAGGCATGCACATAGTCAATAAGCGCTCATGAGACAACGAATTAAAAAACGTCCGATGTCTGAAATCAATGTCGTTCCCTACATTGATGTTATGTTAGTGCTGTTGATTATTTTTATGGTTACAGCACCTTTGCTGAGTCAAGGTGTAAAAGTTGATCTACCACAGGCACCATCTTCACCATTACCACCTAACGAAAAAGAACCTGTAATTGTAAATGTTGATAAAGACGGGAATTATTTTATTAACTATGGAGAGGACCAGGACAAGCCAGTAGCTGCTGATGTGCTATTGAATCGTGTTAGTGCGTTACTGAAGTACCAACCTGGTATACCGGTGCTGGTCGGTGGCGATGCTAATGTTGCCTATGGGCGTGTCGTTCAAGTCATGACCTTGCTCCAGCAAGCCGGCGTCCCATCCGTTGGCATGATCACTGATCCTCCTGAAAATTAATATGCAAGCAAACTGGTTTCTGACCTCCCGGTCATTAGTACTATCAATTATTCTGCACCTTGTCTTAGGCGCAGTCTTGATATTCAGTTTTGAGTTTTCACCAAAACCTACACCACCACCAAAGCCTTTTGTTAATATTGTCAAAGCTGCTGCTGTTGACAAAAAAGAAGTTGAGTTAGAACTTAAACGTCTAAAAAAACAGGAAGATGAAAAAATAGCAAAAGAGATAAAACGCCAAAAAGATCTTGAGAAAAAAGCTGACGACGCAAAGAAAAAACGCTTGGCAGAAGAAAAAAAGCTGAAAGACCTAAAAAAGAAAAAAGAACAAGAAACCAAGAAACGCAAAAAAGAAGAAGCACGCATTAAAAAACTGGAAAAAGAAAAAAAGGAACTTGAGAAAAAAACTAAGCTCGAACAAGATAAGAAAAAGAAAGCGGAAGAAGAACGTAAGAAATTAGAAGCCGAAAAAAAGAAGCTGGAGGCTGAGAAAAAGAAAAAAGAAGAAGAAACAAAACGCAAGGAACAAGAAAAGGCATTACAGGATCAGCTTGATGCGGAACTGGAAGCAGAGCAACAAGAAAGGGATCTCACGACAATTCAAAAGTATCAGGCGCTTATAATAAGAGCGGTTGAAAATAATTTCAATCAACTCAATCTCCCAGATGGTCTATCATGCGTTATTCTGATTCGCATGCTTGAAGGAGGTAAAGTTGTTGAAGCCTCTATTGTAAAATCAAGTGGTAATGATTTATTTGATCGCCGTGCTGAGAAATCTGTATATTCTGCATCGCCATTGCCAGTTCCTGAAGAAATTCGTTTATTTGAACAAATGCGTAATATTCGATTTACATTTGAGCCATAGGAAATAACCATAGATTATGAAAGTCATTTTTAAATTTTTCATTGCTGGCTTGATGCTTGTATCGCTACAAACACAGGCGGTACTTGATATCAAGATCACACAGGGAATTGAGAAAGCCTTACCTATTGCCATTGTACCGTTTAGTTGGTCACAAGCCAGTAACGTAGCACCAATCGATTTAACTAAAGTAATTTCAGATGATCTAAAAAGAAGCGGACGCTTTGATGTCATGGATGAACTGGATTTACCACAACGCCCAACTGAATTTGAAGCCATTAACTTTAATGACTGGCGCAAATTAGGCATGGAAAATATTCTTATTGGCAATCTATCACAAACAGAAACCGGTGATTATGATGTTAGTTTTCGTTTAATCGATATCTACCGAGGAAAACAAATTGCCGGATTTAGAATTCCAGCTAAACCTAATTTATTACGGCGGGTTGCACATCAAATCAGCGATATTGTTTTTGAAGAACTCACTGGCACACCTGGAGCCTTTGACACACGCGTTGCTTATATAACTGTTAAGAAAATTAAAGATAAAAAGATCCATACACTACAAATTGCTGATGCCGATGGCTATAACGCAAAAGTACTTCTCGAATCACCCGAACCATTGCTATCGCCATCCTGGTCGCCGAATGGCAAGAAGATTGCCTATGTCTCATTTGAGGGTAGAAACTCAGCGATTTATGTTCAAGATATCCTGACTGGAAAACGGGAACGAGTTTCTGCCTATGAAGGGATAAATAGTGCACCGTCGTGGTCTCCAGAAGGCTCAAGACTGGCAATGACCTTGTCTAAGGATGGCAATACAGAAATCTATATAATGAGTCTACATTCAAAAAAACTAAAAAGGATGACTGTCCACGGTGGTATTGATACTGAGCCAACCTGGTCACCCGATGGGCGGAAATTAGCATTTACCTCTGATCGTAGTGGTGGCCCCCAAATTTATGAGATGGATATTCGTGGCGGCGATGCTAAACGGATCAGTTTTGATGGGAAATACAATGCACGTCCACGTTATTCACCAGATGGTCGTTATATAAGTCTTGTCCACGCTGTTAATGGCTCATACCGGATAGGACTACTCGATCTTAGTAACGGCAGCATTAACACACTAACAGATGCAAAACTTGATGAATCCCCCAGTTTTGCGCCTAATGGAGGCATGATTATTTATGCTACAACCGGTGTCCGTGGTGCACAACTTGCCGCTGTATCGGTTGATGGACGGATTCATCAACGACTAGGCTTACAACAGGGCGATGTTCGTGAACCTGTCTGGGGTCCATTTTTAAAATAAGCGGGTTGTATGTCTTATACAGACTCATTTTTGAATGTTATGCTATTTAAATGACAGCATCGTTAAATGCTGAAAGGAGAAAAGATATGTCTATACGTTTAATACTGGTTATCAGTCTTACTACACTACTGTTTGGCTGTAGTTCAGATAATGTTAAAGATGATACGCCAGCAGCTGTTGAAGACCTCAGCAGCCAGCAAGCAAATGCAGGCGCGACTGATGACAGTGACGCACAAGCTTATGGCGCTGATGACGATTCAACTTCCGGCTTCAGCGAGCTTGATGACCCACAAAGCCCACTCTCCGTTCGAGTTATTTATTTCGAGTATGATAGTAGTGAAATTCGTTCAGAATATCGTTCTGCGGTGGAAGCACACGCTGCTTACTTAAATCAAAATTCAGATACCACCATTACACTAGAAGGGCATGCTGATGAGCGCGGTTCCAGAGAATATAATCTGGCTCTAGGTGAACGACGAGCACAATCCATTAAACAGCAAATGATGATACTCGGAGTATCATCCAGTCAGATTAGGTTAGTCAGCTATGGAGAAGAACGCCCAAGCGTTGACGGTCACGATGAAGCATCTTGGCAACAAAACCGACGCGTTGAAATCTTATATTAAGGATTAGTATTGATGGATTTTAGTATGTTTAAATTTGTCTGCATCTTGTGTTTTGCTCTGATCAATACTGCTTATGCTGAAGATACTGATTCTGCTGAAAACAAAGCCCCAGTGTATGAACCAATTACACAGGATCTAAGTGGCCGTCTGGACAGAGTAGAAAAGATCCTCGATAACCGGGCATTACTCGACATGCTAGAGTTACTTGAATCATTAAAAACCGAAGTCAGCGCTTTACGTGGTGATATTGAAGTTCAAACACATACTGTAGAACAACTAAAGCAAAAACAACGCGACCTATACACCGATATAGATAAACGCTTACAGCGTATTGAATCAAGTAAATCTACAGCAAAGCCTACGCCTGAGCTTGAGATTCTTGACAATGCAGCTAATCAGGCTGACGTAGAAGTGCCCTCTGGAGAGCAAGGGCTGGTTGTCGAAACCAGTAGCGACCTCACTTCTGATGCTGAATCAACGGTGGAGGCAAAACCGGTTGACCCACAAAAAGCCGAGGCTGTGTATCAGCGTGCATTTAAATTACTAAAAGAGTCTCAGTATGATCAGGCACAAAAAGCATTTAAAGATTTTTTAAAGGACTATCCTGATACTGCCTTCTCTGACAATGCCCAGTATTGGTTAGGTGAAACCAACTACGTCATGCAAAAGTACGACATTGCAATTAACGAGTATCAGACCCTATTAAATACTTTTCCGGATAGTAAAAAAGTATCTCACGCATTACTAAAAATTGGTTACAGTTATGCAGAACTTGGTAATGCCTCCGATGCTGAAAAAACCTTAACAGAAGTAATGAAACAATATCCTGGGACAACGGCTGCACGACTCGCAGATGAGCGCCTAAGAAAAATAAGTGCAGCTAAAGAGTCCAACACTTGAAATGGATCCTGATACACGGGCGAGTTCATTAGCACGGCAACGCGCGCAAGCTGAGTGTCGTATTAATGAAATTTTTTTCTCCCTGCAAGGTGAGTCAATAAAGGTAGGCTTACCAACTATCTTTATACGTCTAACTGGTTGCCCACTTCGTTGCAGCTATTGCGATACCGCCTATGCATTTCATGAAGGCAAAAAGATGACGGTCGATGCCATCATCCAGGATATCAGCCAATATCGCACAAAACATGTCACTGTTACTGGTGGCGAGCCACTAGCACAAAAATCATGTCATGAGCTATTAGCAAGATTATGCGATGAAGAATATCAAGTCTCATTAGAAACGAGTGGCGCAATGTCTCTCGACAATGTTGATGACCGTGTTATGAAAATAATGGACTTAAAGACACCTGGTTCGATGGAAGAGGCTAAAAATAATTTTGAAAATTTCGCTCATATAACAATTAAAGATCAATTGAAGTTTGTTATTGGTGATCGAATTGATTATGAATGGTCAATAAAAAAAATAAATGAATACAAATTAACAGATCTTTGCGAAGTGTTATTTTCACCGCAACACGATGCAATGAGTCCAACTGATTTAGCCAATTGGATACTTGAAGACAAGTTGAATGTTCGAATGCAGGTTCAACTACATAAATACCTTTGGGGTAATGTCCCCGGTAAATAACGATAAGCATTGCGTTCTTATTGATTAAACCCGAGTAATAACACTGTGACAGACTTTAATAGAGCAATCGTCCTGGTCTCTGGCGGACTGGATTCAACCACGACACTAGCTATCGCACAAAACCTTGGTTTTGAATGCTATGCATTAAGTTTTGATTATGGCCAACGTCATATTGCAGAACTACACGCAGCTAGTCGTGTCGCAAAAACATTTGCTACTAAAGATCACAAGATTATTCGCATCGACCTCGGACAAATTGGCGGTTCTGCATTAACAGATAATGCTATAGACGTACCTGAAACACCTTCAGAAGGCATCCCGGTAACTTATGTTCCCGCTCGCAATACCCTTTTCCTTTCTTACGCACTGGCTTGGGCAGAGGTGCTCAATGCGAATGATATATTTATCGGTGTTAATGCCGTCGATTATTCCGGCTACCCTGATTGTCGACCAGAATATATAAAAGCCTATGAACACCTCGCAACATTGGCAACTAAAGCCGGAGTGGAGGGTTCATCATTTAAAATTCATACCCCGCTGATTGATTTGAGTAAAGCAGATATTATTAAACAAGGTGTATCATTAAACGTAGACTACGCTATGACGGTATCCTGTTACCAAGCGGATGATGCAGGCCGCGCTTGCGGCGTTTGTGATTCTTGCCGTTTTAGAAAAGAAGGCTTTAAGTCAGCAAAACTTACAGACCCAACTCATTATCAGCACTGATTCTTCTTTGAATTACGAACAGTGCAAATGAAGCATTATTTATAATAGAATGAGCGTCGACTATTTAGTCTATTCAGAGGAGCTTATAAATGAATACCAATCATGGCCGCTGTGATTGCGGGGAATTAGAATATGAGTTTCAAGACGAACCGATGAATACGGTTTTTTGTTATTGCAAAACGTGTCAGCTACATACGAATTCAGACAAGTGGTTTGGCGTTTGGGTCGCTGACGATAAGTTTAAATTTGTTAAAGGCTCACCATCCAGCTTTACGGCACTCGGTGACTCTGGCAAGGAAACACACCGCTTGTTTTGTGGGAACTGTGCTACACCAATAGGTCTGAAATGTGATGGATTTGATATGTATTCATTATCAGCTAGCACCATTGATGGCGGCGAAAAATTATTACCCAAGATGCTAATTTATACCTCTGTTGCACCTGACTGGGCTACTTTTCCTGAAGGCATTCCAAAGTATGATATTCTCCCGCCTAGCGAATGAACGATACAACTTTTTAAGTTAACCACCCTTACTTTTTAAATTAAACACCTGCATAGTTACCTCGCGAATACGCGAGGTAACTTACTATGGAAGCAACATGATAAAGAATTCAATCAAATACGAAGATCTTGTAAAAGATTTTGAAAAAAGAAATATACCTTTCGACACCCCGGGTTTTTATGATCACCCCAACTTTATGCAGGTTGAAGAAAAGAATGCGAGCTATCTAAGTAACTACGCAAAATTTGTTGATTATCGACCAAGAGAACAATCTTATGATGCTTATGTAAAACATGCGGTACCATTAGTTGTAAAAATTTTTCACAAGGGATTTTTAGAACATGGCGGTTTAAAAGCAGACACTAGCGTTACCGCTTTGATTTCCAAAACTTTGGAGAAAATGAATATTTGGAATTATGTTGTAAAAGGATCAATGACATTAAACTTTCCTGAGGAATCAGAAATTGATACACGATACTTTTGGTCTCTAGACCATGACGGTTTTAAAACAGCTCATGTTTGGCTAGTTGTTCCGCCATTCTATGTCGTCGATATAGCGTTATCATTACACTCTTTTTCTGAGGCTGAAACAAACCATCTTCCACCATATATTTGTGACGAAGCGAATAATACTATTGAAGCAGAAATAGAAGACGTTATTTCAGAGGGATACTGTTCACATCTGCAAAATATTAACGTACCACGCTCAGACTATTTCGCTGTGATAAGCCCACAGACAGAAAAATTCATGAACGTATTTCCTGCTCGGGAAGTTTACTCAGAAAATATAAAAATTAAGTACATTCCCGTATCGGTATCCGCACCAGATGTGCCTTTCGAACAAATGACATCGATAAAGTTTCAAGGACAAACAGCTCTCGAACTATATGAAAATGAAATAAAAGGGCTAGTGAACCAAACTTAATATTGTCGGGTGATATAAGTATGATAAATAAAGAAGAACTCATTGAGTTTCTCGCTAATGAATTCCCTCAAAGTAAGTGCATAGTTGAAGAAGTTGGGGTGAAATCTGCAACCATACGCCATAACATAGGTATTGATGAGCTGCGGCCAGGGAACACCGTTTCTGGACCAGTGTTAATGACCGTTGCAGATGTTGCGCTTTATGTTGCTATCCTTGGAGAGATTGGCATCGTACCGCTTGCAGTAACTACAAACCTATCAATAAACTTTCTCAGAAAACCTGCACCAGACAAAGACATTATTGGCGTCTGTAAACTAATTAAGCTTGGCCGCTCATTAGCCGTTGGTGAAGTATCACTCTATTCAGAAGGTAATGAAGAAGCCGTAGCACATGCTGTTGGAACCTATTCCATCCCACCAAAAGGTAATGCCTAACTTTAAGAAGAGTAAATTAATTTAGTCTTGTTGGCTTATTAATACTATTAGCTGGCGATAAGGCTGCGAGTTTTTGTGTTTCAATTAATCGAATGTAATTGAAATATCGTGTGCGAATTTCTCTAACGTAAACAACCGTTTGACCACATTGGCAATAAGGTATCTGTTCGCCATTCTTGCTATAAGATTTCCCCAAACCCATCATAGCTATCTCAACATTATCAAACCATTGATCCTTATTTAATCCCATCTTTTCTGCAAGTTCACGCGCCCGTTTAACTCGTCCATAGCCAGCATTATAAGATGCGAGCGTAAACCACATTCTATCTTGTATAAGTATAGACTCTTCAAACTTGGTTCTTAAATAGTTCAAATACCGAACACCACCATCAATACTACTTTCTGGATTATTAATATCACTGACACCCATGAGTTCTGCTGTCGCGGGTATCATCTGCATCAAACCTTGTGCACCAGCATTTGAATTAGCTTTCGGATTGAACTGGCTCTCCTGGAACATCAATGCTGTGATTAAACGCCAGTCGAACCCATACTCTGTAGAATAGTGCTGAGTCATGTCATCGTATGGCGATAAAGAGGTAACCTGAGTTAACCTGTGTTTACCGCTATTTTTTATTTGTGGTTGCTCAAAATACTTTGCATGTAAAACATTATACTTTTCACTACGGAATACATTACTAAGAAAGTTATTTAACGAGCTAAAAAATTGTTGATCCTCTGCCCTCACTGCCCAACGATGAGCTTGTGGTTCAGATAAAATAAACTGAGATTTAATCCCGATGCTTTCTGATTTCTCTGCTGTTATTTGGTGATTGCCGACTACCGTTAAGTCATACATGCCGAGAGCAACCATCAACATAGTGCCTTCAAGATTGACTCCGGTATCTGCCTTGACTAACTCGAACTCTAATCCCTGATCTTTAAGGTTTTCCATAAAGTCCCAGTAGGGGCTGTCTTGCGCAAGAGTAATCCTTCTACCTGCAAGCTCTCTCAGATCAATAATCGGTTCTTCGTTATCTCGCCCAATTAATACCGGGCTGGCATAATCATATGGCACAGTGTATTGCACCGATTTATTTTCATTTATTATGCTACTGGGTAGCGATGCAGCGATAATATCGCCTTTACCCATTTTAAGAAGTTCAAACATCTCTTCCTGAGAGCCAGCTAAAACAACATCCAAACGTATCTTGTAACGTGAAGCAAATTGTTTTAAAAGTTCGTATTCAAACCCATATAATTTACCATTATGCAGATAATAATGTGATGAGTTTGCATAAGTGATTACACGCAAAACACCTCGATCTTTGATAGAAGAAAAATCTTCAAAATATACGGAGGCGATGTCATGTGTAAGATGCTGTTGGTTTAAATACTGATTTAATGTTTTGTGTAGGTTTTTAGCTTCACTGCTTACTGCCCAAGCCATTCTTTTCTGTTCAGTCAAATCGAAATTCGCTTGAAGCTCAGAATTTGAAGGCAAGTATTTTTCAAGAAACAAACTGTCAGCCACTACTAAATCGTACTGCGCTGTTTTTACACGCTGCATAACCTCATCATGAGAAACATTAGGCGGTATCTCTTGCAATACCATGCCAACCTGAGTCTTTGACAACTCCAGTAACTTATTCCATACCGGTGAATTTTTATATGCAGCTACCTGCCGACCAGCTAGGTCCTCGTGACGACTTATACGGCTGTTATCAGCACGTTCAACTATCTTGAACGTAGCGTTTGCCCAGACATGGGTAAAGTTAACTTCATTTTGAATACTTGCCGATAAGTTTTGATCTTGAGCAACTATAATATCGCCTTTACCGTTTATAAGTTCAGGCAATAACTCCCAACTGTTGTCTACATAGATCCAGCTGAGGTCCAGGTCATTAAGATAAGCAAATTCTTCTATCAACTGTCGTTCTGTTTGACTAATGACACATTCGTTAATTTTTTGGTGCAGGAGAACCCGGAATATTTTTCGCTCCTTTATGGCAACAAGATCCGTCCCATCAGGCAAGACGTTAGATGCATCAGAATTTTCAATTTGCAGAACAGGCGCATCACAAAAATTTTCATAGGCTATTTCATCACCTAAATCGAGCGCAAATAATATGGTAGGAAATAGAAACGTAACGACAATGACAAGGACTCTTGAAAAAGAGTTTGTAGTAAACGAGTGATTAATTTTCATTAAATTCATACTCGACCTCATCAAACTGGCTTAAGCAGCTGAAAATTCGCGCGAATAATACCCTTTTTCTGGTGATTATTCTATATATAGTGGTTAAATTGTTATGAGCTACAAGATGTAGGAATCAATCTTGTAGAAATGAAGAAAATTACCACAGATAATGTTGCGTCGCAACATGAATGCTGTGTTTTATTTAAAAGGCTAAATCAAGAAAATATGAAGCTATTTATAGACTTTAGTTTGTTAGCATTTACTTTAGTTTCATCCCTTTATTTTATTAACCTCGTCTAAACGTTCTGGGGTTCCGATATCACTCCATAAACCAGTGAAATATTGACCGCTTAGTCTGTGTCTCTGAGCCGATTGACGTAACAAAGGCGCTAATGGCAATTTGCCTGGTGAACAATCTTTAAAAAATTGCGGAGAATACAATCCGATGCCGCTGTATGTCAGTTTCATTGAACCTTCATTTTGCAGTTGGCCTTTCTCAAGAACAAAGTCGCCACTTGGATTGTGAGGAGGATTAGCGACCAGCACCAAGTGCGCATCAGAATCAAGATTCTCAGGTAAGGTTTGATAATCAAAATCACTGTATATATCAGCATTTGCCACGATAAATGGTTCTGTGCCCAATAATGGCAAAGCCTTAACAATGCCGCCCGCGGTCTCAAGTGGATCATCTCCTTCTTCAGAATAGAGTATTGAGACACCTAAACTTTCACCTGTCCCCAGATGGTATTGAATTTGATCTCCCATACGACCCGTATTTATAACTATCGTTTCTATTCCTGCTAAACCAAGGGACTCAATCTGGTGAATGATCAGAGGTTTGCCTGCAACCTCTATTAACGGCTTTGGTATCGTATCAGTCAATGGGCGCATGCGTTCGCCTCTACCAGCAGCAAGGATCATCGCGATCAATGTTCCAACTCCGGTAATATTGAGGTTTCTATGAGCTGACATAAAGGTGACAATTCTTTATAGACGGGACTGAGGTCCACTATATAAGACAAGGTTCTTGGAATATCCTTTAAAAAGCCATGCTTATCATCTCTGTGAGACAAACGCGCAAAGATACCGCTAGCCTTGAGATGACGTTGTACACCCATTAGGTCAAACCAGCGCTGGAACTGTTCTCGATCTATATTTAACTTACTATTATGCATAGCAAATTCTTTTAAATAGAAATTTACCCAGCCATTTATCTCATTAGTATTCCATTTTATATAACAGTCTTTTAATAAAGACACCAAATCATAAGTAATAGGGCCAACAACTGCATCTTGAAAATCTATAACGCCCGGATTTTTTTCCTTAGTCAGCATAAGATTCCTGGAATGAAAATCTCTATGCACAAAGACCTGTGGTTGCTCTAACGCATTTGCCGCTAATAGATTAAACAAGGCATCTATTGCGTTGGTTTGATCATTGTTTAATACAAGCCCCATGTGCTTTTCTAGCAACCAATCCGTGAATAGACTCATCTCGCGTCGTAACAAGGCATCGTTATACTTGCTTAGACCTTTAATATCACTGCACAGCTGCATCGAAAGGATAGTCTGGATAGCGTCGGTATATAATTTGTTTGCTGTCAAATTGCTGAGTTTGTTTAAATAGTGATCATCGCCAAAGTCACTAAGTAATAAAAAGCCCTGTTCCAAATTTATATTATGTATGATGGGTACGTTTACATTACACGCATGCAATATATTGCTTACCATTACAAATGGTTTGCAATCCTCTTGATCTGGGGGCGCATCCATGACAATAAATGTGTTGTTATCTATGGCCAAACGATAGTAATAACGAAAACTGGCATCTTCCGATGCAGGTTTTAAAATAAAGTCGCTGGTATCAAGAATCTCTTTTAACCAGTCCTGTAATGATTCAAAACGTTCGGACATATATAAGGTATTTCATTAGTTGATCGTATACAGTCTATGTTTTTTTAAGAATAAGGTAAAAACTTGCTTGCGTTATTTTTCAGCGCAGATTTAATCTGGCATCATCTCATTAACTTAATAGTGAGGAATAACTAGCCTATGCTGGTTTCATGTTTATTTGTCTTAATTGGGCTTGCGTTGCTTATTTTTGGTGCCGATATGTTCGTCAATGGCGCATCAAGTATTGCGCGTCAGCTCGGTATGCCGCCATTAATTATAGGTTTGACCATAGTCGGTTTTGCTACCTCGGCTCCGGAAATACTCGTTGGTTCTGTGTCCGCATTACAAGACAAGACCGCCATTGCTATAGGCAATGCCTTGGGATCAAATATTACCAACATTGGTCTGGTTTTAGGGGTGAGCATATTATTGCTACCCATTACCGTCGCTTCTCGAACAATAAAAAGAGAGTACGGATTGATGCTTGTAGCGCTCGTCATCGCGCTAGTACTAATGATAGACGGCCATTTAAGTCGAATAGACGCGACGATATTGCTGCTCTCTCTAATTGGATCATTAGGCTGGGTTATTTGGATAGCAAAAAAGTCTGCTGCCAATGACCCACTCATAAGCGAATTTGAACAAGAATTAAACAATGCCGATCCAATAAAGATAGCCATAGTAAAATTGTTAGTAGGGCTGATATTGCTTGTCGCGGGAGCTGATTTGCTGGTCCGTGGTGCGGTATTTATTGCCGAATCTTATGGTGTATCCGACCTCGTTATTGGCTTAACTATTATCGCTATAGGTACTAGTTTGCCCGAACTTGCTGCATCCATTGCTAGTATTCTAAAAAATGAAGCCGATATCGCCATTGGCAATATCATTGGTTCAAATATGTTTAATATCCTTGCCGTTTTAGGAATTCCAGCATTAATTAACCCTGATTATTTTGCCAGAGAAGTATTGACCAGAGATTATCCAGCGATGATTGGCTTATCTTTATTATTAGGCGCTATGATATTTATATCAAGCAAGGGTAAACTGGTCAGAACTGAAGGAGCATTACTATTAGCCTGCTTTTTGGGCTACCAATATGTCCTTTTTACACAAATCATTATGACGACCTAGCTCATGAATGACATAAGCCCTGATAAATTTATAGCGCTCGGTAAAGCAGTTATTGAGACCGAGCAAACTGCACTTACAGACTTGATAGATCGTATTGATGATAAGTTTGTTGCTGCTTGTAATATTTTGCTTCAATGTGAAGGACGTGTTGTTGTCATTGGCATGGGCAAATCGGGACATATTGGCAACAAGATAGCTGCAACATTAGCAAGCACAGGAACACCGGCCTTCTTTGTGCACCCTGGAGAAGCCAGTCATGGTGATCTAGGCATGATAACTAACAAAGATGTTGTAATGGTGTTGTCTAATTCAGGAGAAACCGATGAAGTTGTCGCTCTACTACCAGTCATTAAAAGATTAAATACTCCCATGATTGCGTTAACCGGTAAACCGGACTCAACACTAGCAAATACTGCAACAGTAAATATCGATGTAAGCGTCAGCAAAGAAGCCTGCCCACTTGGTTTGGCACCAACATCTAGCACTACTGCGACACTTGCCATGGGTGATGCAATTTCCATAGCGTTGCTTGAGGCCCGTGGTTTTAATGAAAATGATTTTGCACTATCACACCCGGGCGGTACATTAGGACGGCGTTTATTATTGCACGTCAGCGATATAATGCATGTCGATGATGGAATACCAAAAGTTTCAGAGTCAGCTTTACTCAGCGATGCATTACTTGAGATGACACAAAAAGGCCTCGGCGTTACAACTATTGTGAGTAACGATGACTCTTTACTAGGAATTTTTACCGATGGTGATTTACGCCGAACTCTAGATTCAAATATCGACATCAATAGCTGTCTTGTAAAAGACGTCATGACTAAAAATGGCAAAAACATAACAGCCAATGCGCTTGCTGCATCTGCACTGGCACTAATGGAAAAACACAGCATCAATGCACTGGTTGTTGTAAACGAACAAGATAAGTTAGTCGGAATATTAAATATGCATGACTTGTTGCGGGCACGGGTAGTTTAGAGAAGATGGTTAAAAAAATGATTATGGAAAAGGCCGCAAACATCAAACTTGCTGTATTTGATGTTGATGGTGTATTGACCGATGGCAAACTTATCCTTGGCGAAAACGGTAATGAATATAAATCATTTCATGTGCGCGACGGCCATGGGTTGGTTATGTTATTGGAAACCGGTTGCAAGATCGCTGTTATCACCGCGCGTTCTTCTAATATTGTTGCGGAACGAATGGAGTCTCTAGGCATCAAATATGTTTACCAAGGTGAAAAAGATAAGGGTGCCAGGCTGCTGAAACTTATTAAAGAGCTCAATCTAGAACAAGAACAAGTTGCCTATGTAGGTGATGATGTGATCGACTTACCGGCTATGATTCATGTCGGATTACCCATTGCCGTCGGTGACGCACACAATGAAGTTAAAAGTATTGCAGCATGGACAACAGAAAGTTACGGTGGTCTTGGCGCCGTAAGGGAAGTCTGTGAATTAATCATGCGCGCCCAGAACAAATATGATGATCGAATCAAAAAATATCTATCAACGTAATTTGTCATGACATCAATTAATTTAAATTAATGTTCAGTGACCGGTGGAAATTAATAATTGTTCTGATAGTTGTCGCAGGCTTCAGTTACTGGGCCCTGGAAAAACTAACAGAAGATGATGCAACAAAATTAAATAAGCTCGCGCATTACCCTGACTATTACATGGAAAACTTCACTACCCTGACAATGAACCAGGACGGCACACCTAAGAATCGGCTTAACGCGGCCTATATGGCACACTATCCTGATGATAATACAAGTGAATTACATAAACCCGAACTCGAAATATTCCGTGTGGATAGACCACCAATTGTAGTTACAGCGGATAATGGTTGGGTAACATCAAATAATGACGTTATTTTATTAAGTGGTAATGTTTACCTACACCAAAATGATGAGTTTGGTAATCTCAAAGTTGAATTGATAGCCGAAGATGCGCGTGTGCTAGTCGACCAAAAATATGCAGAAACTGATAAAGCTGCTACTTTAATCACTAAACGTTCCGTAACAAATTCAATTGGAATGCGCGCTTATCTTCAAGAACAAAGAATGGAGTTTCTAAGTAATGTACAGACAACAATTGAACCAAGACAAGCCGCTCAGTAAGCTATTTCTGGCTATAGCGATTGCCACAATGATGAATTGTGCATTTGCACTATCCACTGATAAGCAACAAGACATTGAAATTGAAGCCGACTCGGCAGAGATGGATGATGTAAAAGGGGTTACAATTTATCGAGGTAATGTCATTGTCGATCAGGGCAGTATCCATATGACCGGGCATACTATGACCGTCTACAATGATGCCAATGGAGAAACCGAACTTGTCATCATGGAAGGTCGGCCAGCAACCTACCGTCAACTACCAGATGATAGTAAAATATATGATGAGGCCGAGGCACGACAAATGGAGTATTATGCCTTAAAGGATTACGTCATCTTAATTGATGAAGCGCTCGTTACACAGGAAGGACTCCGTTTTAGTGGCACTCGTATAGAATATGACACCGTACGAAGCCAGGTAAAAGCAAAAGGCTCGACCAAAACGACAAAGACCAAGGATGGTAGCAAAAAGAAAAAGTCAGACGGACGTGTAAAAATAACAATTAAAAAGAAGAAAGATAAAAAAGAAGAGTAATAAAAATTATGAGACAGGAACACTTGCATTCAATAAACCTTAATGCGCACTGCAAATAAGTACTCTTAGTAATAATAAAAGAATTTTTTGGCTAATATCTTCCTAAGCATATCGCTATGAGTATTTTATCTGTACGTCATCTCTCAAAATCGTATCGATCAAGAAAGGTCGTGTCGGACGTGAGTCTTTCCGTCCAAAGTGGTGAGACTATTGGCCTACTTGGACCAAACGGTGCTGGCAAAACCACCAGCTTTTATATGATTGTGGGGCTGGTGCCATCAGATAGCGGCACCATTCACCTTGATAATAAAGAGATAAGCAGACTCAGCATAGACCAAAGATCCCACCTTGGCCTAGGGTACTTGCCACAAGAAGCATCCGTATTTCGAAAATTGACCGTTGAAGATAATATTATGGCAATACTCGAAACACGGATGCCAAATGACCGACGCAAAGCCAAACAAAGACTTGAACTGCTATTGCAAGAATTTCATATAGCCCATCTGCGGGACAATCTGGGAATGAGTCTATCAGGTGGAGAACGACGACGCCTTGAGATAGCCAGGGCGCTTGCTTCAGAACCTCATTTTTTGTTGTTAGATGAACCCTTTGCAGGCATTGATCCTATATCAATCAATGATATACAGAGATTGATTCACCGCCTCTGTGAGCATGGGATAGGAATATTAATTACTGATCATAACGTTCGAGAAACACTAGGCACCTGTGACCGAGCGTATATCGTGAATGATGGCAAGATTCTTGCGGAAGGTTCACCAGAACAAATATTAAATAATGAGCAAGTTAGGGATGTCTATTTAGGAGATCAGTTTTCACTTTAAATCTATTTCCTAGCAGTATTAATTCAAACCTATAGATTTTAAGTTACACTTATTAATATGAAGCCATCATTACAATTAAGAATCGGCCAAAGCCTAACGATGACTCCCCAGTTACAACAAGCAATCCGCTTGTTGCAACTTTCCAGTGTCGAACTACAAGCAGAAGTTCAGGAAGCGCTCGAATCCAATATGATGTTGGAAATGGACGAAGGTGAATCAGAACAAAAACCTTCGGAAGAAACTGCCACTAAAACGACAGAAACAAAATCAGATGCTACGGACAATGTAACGGATCTAAATAAGGAAACCATGCCCGACGAGCTCCCGGTAGACAGTGGTTGGGATGACGTCTATGACAACACGCCTAATTATGCAAAAGCAAATAGTGATAAAGGCAACTATGATGGTTTTGAAAATCAGGACTCCAGTAAAAAAACCTTGCGTGAACACCTTGAATGGCAACTAAACCTGACACAAATTACGGATAGCGACAAAGTAATTGCATTGACCATTATTGATTCACTTGATGATGATGGGTATTTAGCGGGTACACTGGAAGATATATTGGCGGCGGTTGATGACGATCTGGAAGAGATAGGCATTGAAGAGATTGAGGCCGTATTAAGGATGATTCAGTCAATGGGACCAGTAGGTGTCGGTTCTCGAGATCTTAAAGAATGTCTTTGCTTACAATTAAAACAATGTGATGTAGATACATTCCGGCTAAAAGAAGCCAAGATACTGATTAATAATCACCTTGATCTACTGGCTGCGCATGATTACAACCAGATCATGCGTAAAATGAAACTGGATCAGGAAGAGCTAACCGAAGTCGTCGGCCTTATACAGTCTATGAATCCCCGGCCAGGCAATGAAGTTAGCGAGGCACATACTGAATACGTCGTTCCTGATGTTTATGTCAAAAAAGTAAAGGGCATATGGAAGGTTGATCTAAACACTGACGGCATCCCCAGCCTTCGAATTAATTCTGCTTACGCCAATATGATTCGACGTGCTGACAATAGTGATGACAACAATTCACTTAAGTCTCATTTGCAAGAAGCACGATGGTTTATAAAAAGCATTCGTAGTCGCAGCGAAACACTATTACGAGTAGCAACCTGCATAGTAGAGAGACAACGGGCATTTCTTGAACATGGCGAAGAAGCCATGAAACCTTTGGTATTACATGATGTTGCTGAAACACTCGGCATGCATGAATCTACTATTTCCCGGGTTACAACTCGCAAATATATGCATACACCGCGCGGTATTTTTGAACTCAAATATTTTTTCTCAAGTCATGTTGGTACAAATTATGGTGGCGTCTGTTCGTCCACAGCTATACGTGCATTGATTAAAAAGTTGATAAGCGCTGAAACACCCAATAAACCACTTAGTGATAGTAAAATTGCTGCAGTACTTGAAGATCAGGGAATTAATGTTGCAAGAAGGACCGTTGCAAAATATAGGGAAGCGATGGGCATACCACCATCAAACGAACGTAAAAGACTTGCTTAGATAATAATAAAATTTTGCCAGGAGTAAATTATGCAAATTAGTGTTACCGGTCATCACATTGACATTACTGACTCATTAAGATCATATGTAGATACTAAATTTGAGCGCTTGGAAAGACACTTCGAACACATCACAAATATTCATGTCATCTTAAGTGTAGAAAAAGAACGACAAAAAGCAGAAGCAACTGTTCATGTTAACCGTGGCAACCTGTTTGCCGAGAATGTGCAGGAAGACATGTATGCAGCTATAGATGGTTTGACAGACAAACTGGACCGGCAGTTAAAAAAACACAAAGAAAAATTAACCGATCATCACCGTGGAGAAGGTGGTTTAAAAGATCAAGACATCGAATAGACTTCAGCTCTTTTAATTTATTAGCCATTATTCTACCAGCATGAATATTTCAGATATTTTATCGCCCGAATGCGTCGCCCTAAATATGGATTGTCATAGTAAAAAAGATGCATTGGACACATTGGCAAAGACTATTGCAGACTCTGATAACGCCACTTCACAAATAGAAGTTTTTGATTGTTTATGTGCTAGAGAAAGACTAGGTAGCACCGGCCTTGGCAATGGCATAGCTATTCCACATGGCCGACTGAAAAATAGCGAAAAAACAATCGCTGCATTCCTGCAGCTTGATGATGGCATAGACTATGACGCTGTGGATAAGGCACCTGTCGATTTAATATTCGCGCTTATTGTTCCTGAGGATTCAACAGACGAACACCTACAAACATTGGCAACATTAGCAGAGATGTTCAGCAATAAAGAAACAATAAGCAAACTTAGACAATCTCGTTCTTCGGCGGAAATATTTTCAATATTAACAGGCTGACAGTATGCCAGGACTCACAAACGAATTAAGCATCGAAGACCTCTATAATATACATCATGAGAAACTAGAGCTTGAGTGGGTAGCGGGACAGCAAGGTTCCAAACACGCCATCATCCGCGATGAACAAATCCCGCCAGCAAAAAAGTCATCTAAAAAGAAAACCCGTAAAAAGACACGATCACCCGAAGAAGACGCTCCTCGTAGTCTCTCTCTGGTAGGTCATTTAAATCTGATACACCCACATCAGATACAAATCATCGGTAATATGGAAATCAAATATCTCGAAGGCTTGAGAGATATTTCCATGCAAGATGCCGTCGTCCAGATCTTCAGTAGCCAACCAGCTTGTGTCATTATTGCCGATGGATGCAAAGTGCCAACTTTGCTCAAACGTAAAAGCAATGAACACAGCGTCCCTTTATTTTCCACACCTACAAACGGCAGCAGACTTTCTGATGTACTGCGTTATTTTCTGAGCAATCTCTTTGCCGACATGTTGACTTTACATGGCGTATACATGGAAGTAATGGCTATAGGTGTACTAATAACAGGTCCCAGCGGAATTGGAAAAAGCGAATTAGCTCTGGAATTAATATCACGAGGCCATAGGCTAATTGCCGATGATGCGCCTTTATTTTCAAGAATTACACCAGACATTATTGATGGAACTTGTCCGGAAACATTACAGGATTTTCTTGAAGTCAGGGGCCTTGGCATTATAAATGTACGTGAGCTGTTTGGTGACAGTGCTATCAAAAAGAACAAATACCTTAAGTTGATCGTGCAACTGCAACCGATGGACAATGAAAACTTATTGGCACTAGATCGACTCGAAGGGAGTTATAACACTCGTAATATACTAGACATGGAAATTCCTGAAATCACTCTGCCTGTAGCACCAGGCCGGAATCTTGCCATACTACTGGAGTGTGCAGCACGTAACCATATCCTGCGTGTTAGTGGTTATAATGCATCAGAGATATTCACTAAAAAACATACTAGTCATATAGCTTCAGGCAAAAAATGATGAATGAAATAGATCGTCGACTTATCATCGTTAGCGGTTTATCCGGGGCAGGCAAAACTGTTGTCTTGAATACGCTTGAAGATCTTTCTTACTACACCATTGATAACTTGCCCATAAGCTTGCTCAGTGAACTAATTACCCAGTGTTCAAATGATGATAGCGATCTTCCCAGGCTTATAGCAATCGGTATCGATGCACGAAATAAAAAAAGCGAGCTCGACTATCTCCCAGAAAGGATCAAGGCTCTTTTAGAAAAAAAAATATCAACTGAATTAATTTACATTGATGCAAATGATGAAGTCTTAACAAAACGATTTAGCGAAACACGACGCAAGCACCCTTTGTCTTCTGATCAGGTTTCTTTGCTTGATGCAATTCATCAAGAACGAGAAATTACACTCGAAATTGCACAAGCATCTGATCTACGTGTTGATACGAGTTTTATGCAATTAAATGAACTGCGCGATATTGTCCGTGAGCGAATTGCCCGAAGAGAAAAGGCTATTCTATCGCTGCAAATAATATCTTTTGGTTATAAAAACGGTATCCCTAAAGATTCAGACTTCGTCTTTGATTTAAGGTGTTTACCTAACCCGTATTGGAAAAAACATCTGCGACAATACTCCGGTAAAGATCAACCGATAATTGAATTTTTGTCAAAGCAAGAGAGTGTCATGCAAATGTTAAATGATCTTGAAAATTTTCTGGAGCGCTGGATTCCGCAATTTGAAACCGATAATCGCAGCTATTTAAGCATTGCCTGCGGTTGTACAGGTGGGCATCATCGTTCTGTATTTATTGCCGAACAATTGGCGAAAAAATTTACGCAACAAGGAAAACAAGTCATCATGAGACACAGGGATCTTTAATATGAGCGTAGGTATTTTAATAATTTCACATAATGGAATCGGAGCCGCTTTGTTTGGCACCGCTAACTTTATGATTAAAGAATGCCCTCTTGACGTTAAACTGTTGTCAGCTAATCGAGATAGTGATGTTGATGATTTATACGAATCAGCAATATTATTAGTAAAGGAACTAGATAGTGGCGATGGTGTGCTTGTTTTAACTGATCTGTATGGTTCAACACCCAGTAACATTGCAAATAGCCTACATGAGTATGCAAATATAAATATTGTCACCGGTTTAAACCTGTCCATGCTGATTCGAGTATTTAATTATCCTGAATTAAATCTTGCAGATTTAACAGAGAAAGCCTACAGCGGCGGCATTGATGGCATCACTATTAACCAGACAAATGGGATCGAATGAATCATAAAACAATTACCATAATAAATAAGCTGGGCTTGCATGCACGCGCTGCAGCTAAATTTGTTCAAGTTGCTTCGGGTTTTCACGCTGAGATCAATGTTCATTCTGGACATCGTGAAGTCAGCGGCAAAAGCATTATGGGAATTATGATGCTGGCTGCAGGAAAAGGCGCTGAGATTGAAATTAAAACCATAGGTCCAGATGAAGATGAGGCCATGACTGCGATAGAAGACTTAATAAATAATAAGTTTGGCGAAGACGAATGACGATATCGATCCAGGGCGTCAGCGTATCTCGAGGGATTGCCATTGGACAAGTTCATATTGTTCAACATGATCAGCTCGATGTACGAGAATACAGCATCCGCAAATCACAAGTTGAAGAGGAACTATCACGCTTTAATAATGCAATAGCAGATGCACGTCAGCAATTACGTGCCATTCGCGATCATATCCCTGTTTCAACATCAGTCGATATTTCGGCATTCATAGATACTCACTTGCTAATGCTGGAAGATATAACTCTAACAGAAGAACCCAAACGAATTATTAAAGAACGTTTATGTAATGCTGAATGGGCATTAAAATTACAACGAGATGCGTTGGTAAATGTCTTTAATGAAATGGCCGATGCCTATCTCAGCACACGCCGCGATGATGTTGATCATGTTGTAAATAGAATTTTACGTGTGCTGTTAAAACAAAAACCTTTATTACATGAGGTTCCTGATGACCATTTGAAAAACAGAATTATTATGGCTGACGATCTAACACCGGCCGACACGGTATTAATGCAACACTATGGTATTGCTGCCTTTGCGACAGAGTTCGGTGGCCCAACATCGCACACGGCAATTTTAGCAAGAAGTCTGGGCATCCCTGCGGTTGTCGGTTTACACAGCGCTCGTCGCTTTGTTAAAAATGATGACCTGATCATTATTGATGGTAGTACGGGCATGCTACTGGTAGACCCAGACAAATCGACTAAAAGCTATTACGAAAAAAGACAGCGAGAAGTAAAACGCTACTACTCATCACTCGGCAAACTTAAGAACGCCCCAACAGAATCAGAAGACGGTATACCAATCACCCTAACCGCTAATATAGAATTACCCAAGGATTTTGAAACCGTAAGAGATGTTGGCGCAAAAGGTGTTGGTCTCTACCGCACCGAGTTTCTCTATATGAACCGAGAGACACCACCAGACGAAGAAGAACACTTTGAAACATATTTAAACGTACTTAAAGCCTTACGCGGACTACCTTTAACAATACGAACACTAGATCTAGGCGCCGACAAGCAAGTCGATGGCGCTGGAAGCCAATCAGGACAGGTCGGTTCAAACCCTGCCTTGGGTTTACGCGCGATACGCTTATGTTTAAAAGAACCCGAGTTATTCCGCCCACAATTACGAGCAATTTTAAGAGCGTCGGCCCACGGTCCGGTAAAAATAATGATACCGATGCTGACAAATATTCAAGAAATGCAGCAAGTCTTGCAAATAGTTGAGGAGATAAAGAACGACCTAAATAATGAATCAATAGATTACGATGCTGATATAAAAATTGGAGGCATGATTGAAGTCCCTGCTGCTGCGATATGTGCTGATATTTTTGCCAAAAAACTAGACTTCCTCTCAATCGGGACAAATGACTTAATCCAATATACCATGGCTATAGATCGGGTTAATGACGAAGTTAATTATTTATATGATCCATTACATCCCGCTGTACTAAGCTTAATAGAGACAACTATTAAGGCTGGAGAAAAAGCCAACATCCCTGTCTCAATGTGCGGCGAGATGGCTGGTGAAAAAGAATATACGCAATTATTATTAGGCTTGGGACTTAGAGAGTTCAGCTTGCACACCGCATCGCTATTAGAAATAAAAAAAATAATAAACAATACTAATATTAATGAACTCGGTAGCTTAATTAAAAAAGTACACAGTACCTCATCCGGTGCAGAAGCAAAATTATTACTTCAGCGATTAATAACCGATCCGATTTAAATATTATTTCTCCTATATTCAAACAGTCTTTTTAGCATTGAACTGCTAGCACTGTTAGACTCTTGTTCACAAACTTTAAGTAAAGCTTATGGACGACACAACACAACAAGACTCAGAAATCTCTGCTGTCGACTCATTACATGAGGCGCTGGAAAAGGGCGATATTGAGCTTGCGCGTGACATTGTTTCAACGCTCCATCCTTCAGAGATTGCAGATGTTATCGAAAGCATGCCAAGTCGTGATCGCGACAACATCTGGCAATTAATCGACCCTGAGCTTGAAGGTGATGTGCTCTCTCATATGCAGGATGCCGTTCGAGCTGAATTGCTCGAACAAATGCATCCCGACAAACTGGCAGACGCAACCAAGATGCTTGATGTCGATGATGTTGCTGACATATTACAAGACTTGCCCGATGAAGTTGCCGACACAGTCCTGCGTTCTATGGACGAACAAAATGTTAAACGACTTTCATCTGTCCTTACCTACCCGGAAGATACTGCCGGCGGCTTGATGAACATTGATGTCGTGTCCGTACGTGCTGATGTTTCATTAGATGCCGTTGCGCGTTATCTACGCTTGTTGGGGGAAATACCTGCAAAGACAGATAACCTCATGGTAGTTGATCGTGATAATAATTATCTTGGCGTGCTGCCACTAACTGAATTATTGGTTAGAGGATCGGAAACAACTGTCGGGGCATGGATGGAAGAAGAGGCCTATCTCTCTGCTAACACGCCTAAGTCGGAAGTCGCAAAACTTTTCGAGCAACGTGACCTGGTTTCTGCTGCTGTTATAGATGATGAAGGTCATCTACTTGGGCGAATCACAATCGATGATGTCGTCGACGTTATCCAGGAAGCAGCCGAACAGGCGGTAAGAAACATGGCTGGTCTTGGTGAAGACGATATGTTTTCGCCGGTGTTCGTAACAACTAAACGTAGAGCAATATGGTTAGGTATAAACTTACTCACTGCATTCCTCGCTGCCTGGGTTATAGGTCGCTTTGAAGACACTATCCAGGAACTTGTCGCGCTCGCAGTCCTTATGCCCGTCGTCGCCGGCATGGGAGGAATCGCTGGCAGCCAAACATTGACGATTGCTATCCGAGGTATCGCACTTGGACAAATTGTTAGAACCAATATAAGACCTCTGCTTATTAAAGAACTCACCGTTGGCACAATAAACGGCATCCTATGGTCATGTATTGTTGCGACGATAGTTATTCTCTGGTTCGACAGCATATTCCTTGGCGTCGTTATCGGCGTATCGATGATCATCAATCTTGTTATCGCCGCACTAGCAGGTGCGTCGATACCATTAGTACTTAAACGTTTTGGTATTGATCCCGCTATTGCTGGCGGCGTGATCTTAACGACTGTTACAGATGTTGTTGGCTTTATGACATTTTTGGGTCTGGCGACTATTTTTCTTGTTGCCTAGTTAGCAAGTTTGCATGTGACTTAAAAAATAACGAGTAAATATAAATATATTCGGCTACAAACGATTTATATCTTTCAGATATTTATTTAAATACTTTCTTTTAAATTCATCGAGACTCCATGCCTCATGACTTAATCGGTCTTTAAAAGTATCCTTTACAACATAAACAAAGGCTTGTTCTTTTTCGCCTTCAATATCAACCAAGCTCCGCTCATATAGAGCATCTTCGAACTGGTCTAGCAATACTAGCCCATGATCGTTGACTTCCTTATACAAAATGCCATCTATAAATCCATTGCGTTTTTTAATGGCTCCCGGATATGTTCTTCTCTTGATCTTTAAACATTGATAACCGTTTAATTTTGCAGGGGAGGAAGGCAAGTCTACGCCTATGACTGACTTCATTACTTCGGCAATTTGTAAGGTGCCATAGGTAAAGACAGAGTGAGATGGATTCATAATGAAAACATTTCAGAAGAGCTGATTTTTATTCCCACATCTCCATCAATTCGTCAGGATTTTTAACACGATGCTCAATGATTTGTTTAAACACATCGGGATCTTTAATATGTGTCATTTCGCCATCCCGCGGAAAGTGCTTATCTTGTAGGCGGGACAACCAAAAACGTAATGCGGCGGCACGTAAAACGATCTGCCATGCATCACGTTCCTGCTGGCCTATTGGCCTTACTGTTTGATAAGCTTGTAATAATGCAGCCGAATTCTGCTTATTACGTTCTTCATCACCATTCATACACCAGTCATTTATGGTCACCGCGAGATCATAGATAGAAAGACCATTGTAAGCATAATAAAAATCAATCATGCCGGTGAGCTCATCACCGATGAACAACGCATTATCTCGAAATAGATCGGCATGGATGACAGAGTGCGGCAACTTACCCAGTTTGTTCGCGTCATGATAGGCAAGCTCTTGTTGCAGTAATGCTTGTTCTCCCTGATTTAATTTTGGCATCACGCGCTCGGCGGTTTGTACACGCCAATCAATACCGCGCGAAGCTTGTCGTTCGAATTTAAAATCACTACTAGCTACATGCATACGCGCCATATGTACGCCTATCGCTCGACACTGTTTTTCATTTGGCATGTCGATACTCGCCCCATTCAATCTTTTTACCAAGGCGGCAGGTTTATCATTTAAAACACGGAGATAGCTTCCTTCCTTATCTATAACAGGGTGCGCGGTTGGAATTTTTGATTCTGCTAAAAAAGCCATTAACTCAAGAAAATAGGGTAACTCCTCGAGTGAAAGCTCTTCAAACAGGGTTAGTACATATTGGCCTTTGCTGGTGGTAACAAAGTAGTTGGTGTTTTCTATACCGTCGCTGATACCTGCGAATTGCTGCAATTGACCGAGCGAATAATTTTCAAGGAACTCATCGAGCTCATGCGGAAGAACATTTGTATAAACCGACATAGTACTTTTCTATTTGTCAGGAGTTTATGTTTGTTCCGAGTAAGAACAAATCATGTATTTAACTGTGACTTGTTATGGCTTAGTTAAGTCAGGATCAATTTACCAAGTAAATAAAACCCATTCAGGAACCGCCGGATCCTGTAACTCGTACTGATGATCCATCTCCCCGTCTCCATCAAGATCCTTCATATAATATACAGGACCAACTGAAGGGGTTACCTTAACCATATAAAGCTGCCCATTAATCCGATATTCCTCAACCACGGCATCTTCTTTACGGATGATGGTCACTTCAGGCTCAATATTTTCGCCCGTTTCAAGTGGATCTGGCAATTGTGGTGGCTCAGGCACTGGCTCTAGGCCGCCCGGATTTGAATTGCCCGCCATTACAGCCGTTGAAGCCATGAAGAGTGTTAATGAGATTAAAAGCTTATTCATTCTGCCTTTCCTTTACAGGTATTGGGAACCTACTTTACCACCTCAATCTGCTTAGATGAAGTAGATCGATCTTCATAATGGATTTTAGATATTCGCGCCTGCAAAAGTCTGAGATTTTTCCATGAAGCTGTCATAATTTAGGCTCTTAAAACCTTAATCAAACAAATAACCGATGCACTATGTCTGAACATACGATGGTCCTCATTGATGGCTCCTATTATTTATTTCGTGCCTACCACGCTATAAGAGATCTGACCAACGCAGATGGCGAGCCAACTAATGCTATCTATGGCGTGATTAACATGATGCAGAAACATTTAACAGAAGGCGGGCCCGATTACTTTGCCATTATTTTCGACGCCAAGGGCAAGACATTTCGTAATGATCTTTATGCGGACTATAAAGCCAATCGACCGCCTATGCCGGATGATCTTGTTTGTCAGATTCAACCTCTACATGACCTGATCCGCGCTATGGGCGTCCCACTACTAATGGTCGACGGTGTTGAAGCCGATGACGTGATTGCTACCTTGTCTAGACAGGCCGCGAGCAAAGGAATCAAGACCGTTGTTTCTACCGGCGATAAAGATTTGGCACAAATGGTCAACGACAACATCCATTTGATCAACACAATGAGCGATGTCTATCTGGACCCCACAGGTGTTGAAGAAAAATTTGGTGTCAAACCAGGACAAATAATCGATTATCTATCACTAATGGGCGATACCGCAGACAATGTACCTGGAGTGCCTAAAGTCGGACCAAAGACTGCCGTAAAGTGGTTGAACCAATATGGATCGTTAGATGAAATTGTAGCCCATGCAGACGAAATAAAAGGCAAGGTTGGTGAAAACCTGAGGGAGTTCTTGCCAAAGTTACCTTTAAGCCGGGAACTTGTAACACTTAAGTATGATGTTGAACTAGACTTTACACCCGAAGAGCTTGTCATAAGCGCACCGGACAATTCTGTCTTAAAAGAGATGTATCAACGCTGGAATTTTAGAACGTGGCTTTCTCAGCTTGAAGAAGTCGTCGAAGAGAAGCCTATTGAGAAGCAGCCTGAATCAACCACATCAAATACCGATACTGCACCAACAATAAAAGAAACTAGTGTTGAGCCAGTATACGAAACAATACTATCAACAGCACAATTGGATCAGTGGTTATCGAGACTAGAAACGGCGACACTGATTTCTATCGACACAGAAACGACCAGTCTGGACTACATGCAGGCTGAGATCGTAGGCGTCTCATTCGCAGTCACTGAAAATCATGCCGCATATGTTCCACTACAACATGACTATGCAGGCGCACCGGAACAATTACCATTGAGCAATACGCTAGAGAAACTTAAACCAATATTAGAAAATGAAGACATAAAAAAAGTAGGCCAAAACCTGAAATATGATCTCGAAGTCTTGGCAAATTATGACATTTCGCTACGCGGCATAGAACACGACACTATGTTGGCTTCTTATGTCGTAAACAGCACGGCCAGTCGTCACGACATGGACACATTGGCATTAAATTATTTAAATATTGAGACAATCCATTATGAAGATGTTGCCGGCAAGGGAGCCAAACAGATCCCTTTTAACCAAGTCAGCATCGAAGTCGCTGCGCCATATGCTGCTGAAGACGCCGATATCGTTTTAAAGCTTCATCGCGTCTTAAATTCTGATCTAGAAAAACACATACAACTAAAGCAAGTCTATAACAATATTGAAATACCACTATTAAGCGTACTGGCAAGAATTGAACGTAATGGTGTGGTCATAGATTCAGACATGCTGATGCAACAAGCACACGACTTAACCAGGCGTATGCAAGAGATCGAGATCGAGGCACATAACCTGGCAGGAGAGACCTTTAATATTAGCTCGCCAAAACAAATACAAACTATTTTGTATGAAAAGATGGAGTTGCCAGTACTAGCAAAGACACCAAAAGGACAACCATCAACCGCCGAATCTGTATTACAAGAGTTAGCCGAAGACTTTAAATTGCCTCAACTCATTCTGGATTATCGGAGCATGAGCAAGCTCTGTTCAACCTACACGGATAAATTACCACAGATGGTTAACCCCAAAACCGGTCGTGTACACACTTCATATCATCAAGCCGTAGCTGCGACTGGCAGGCTCTCATCATCAAGCCCAAATCTACAAAATATACCCATTCGTACACCAGAGGGCAGAAAAATTAGACAGGCTTTTATCGCGCCAACAGGCTACACCATGGTTGCCGCAGACTATTCCCAAATAGAGTTACGTATCATGGCGCATCTGTCAGGCGACAAGGGCCTGCTCGAAGCTTTTGATAAAGGCCAGGATATACACAAAACAACCGCCGCTGAAGTCTTCTCTGTAACTGTCGATGAAGTAGATAACGATCAACGTCGCGCAGCCAAAGCGATTAATTTTGGCCTGATCTACGGCATGTCAGCATTTGGGCTCGCCAAACAACTAAGCGTTAGCCGAACAGAGGCACAACAATATGTGGAGCTCTATTTCAGTCGCTACCCTGGCGTGAAGACTTTTATGGATAACACACGGGAGAAGGCCAAAGAAGATGGTTTTGTTGAGACTGTCTACCAACGACGACTGTATTTACCCGAAATCAATGCACGTAATGCGGCGCGGCGACAATATGCTGAAAGAACAGCAATTAATGCCCCGATGCAAGGCACCGCAGCCGACATCATAAAACTCGCTATGATTAATATTGATGACTGGCTAGAGCAATCGGCAATAGACGCAATAATGATCATGCAGGTCCATGATGAGCTAGTTTTTGAAGTCGCTGATAACGACCTGAAGGCCTTTATCAAAGAAATTAATGCGCGGATGTCAGAAAACGACCACCTAAGCGTACCGCTAGTAGTCGATATTGGCTATGGAAATAATTGGGATGAGGCGCATTAAAAACATGATCAAATACTTTATTCTGCATTAGTTATCATCTTATAATTCTCACTATGACATTCACGCTTATATGCTAATATATTTGTAATAATCAATAATTTTAAATAATCACTTAAAACAAACCCATCATACAACGACTCGTCGATTTTCATCGAAGTAACTTATTATGTTAATTATTCCCGCCATAGACATTAAAAACGGAAAGTGTGTTCGTCTTAGCCAAGGACAGATGGACCAGGAAACTATATATTCTGATGACCCGGTAGCAATGGCTGACAAATGGGTAGAGGCCGGGGCAAGACGCCTGCATATTGTTGACCTGGATGGTGCTGTTCATGGCGTACCTAGTAATGCCGATGTTATACACGCAATGGTTGAGGCTCATCCTGATGTCCCGATACAAGTAGGCGGCGGAATTCGCGACGAAGACACCATTCAGACTTATTTAGATGTGGGCGTTTCATACGTCATTATCGGCACGCGCGCTGTTACTACACCGCATTTTGTATCCGATGTTTGTCTTGAGTTTCCAGGCCACATCATTGTTGGTCTTGACGCAAAGAATGGAAAACTGGCAACTAATGGCTGGTCAAAGCTGTCTCATCATGATGCTAATGATATGGCACAACGTTTTGAAGATGACGGCGTTGCTGCAATCATATTTACCGACATCGGCCGTGACGGCATGTTAAACAATGTAAATGTTGAAGCGACTGTCGATCTTTGCAGCAACATCACCATACCTGTTATTGCATCTGGCGGCGTCAGCAATTTGGACGACATACAAACTCTGTGTGATGTCAACGAAGAAGGGATCTTTGGCGTAATTACTGGTCGCGCTATCTATGAAGGCACGCTTGATTTAGCAGCTGCACAGCAATTAGCAGACAAGCTCTGCGCCAACAATTCAAATTAATGAGTCTCGCAAAACGCATCATACCTTGCCTTGATGTTGATAAAGGCCGGGTAGTCAAAGGCGTTCAATTTGTAGATATCCGTGATGCGGGCGATCCTGTTGAGGTGGCCAAACGTTATGATCTTCAGGGTGCTGATGAAATCACCTTTCTTGATATTACCGCAAGCAGTGATGATCGTGACACCATAGTGCACGTTGTTGAAGAGGTTGCGAGTCAAGTCTTTATCCCATTAACCGTTGGCGGCGGCATTCGTTCCGTTGATGATATTAAACGCATGCTTATTGCTGGCGCTGACAAAGTCAGCATAAACACTGCGGCAGTCCACGACCCTGAGTTTGTACGGCGAGCTGCTACGCAATTTGGTTCACAATGTATCGTTGTTGCAATTGACGCCAAAAACGTTAGCACAAGTGATGAGGAAAACCGCTGGGAAGTATTTACTCACGGCGGACGCAAGACAACTGGCCTAGATGTCGTGGACTGGGCCATAAAAATGGCGGAATATGGCGCCGGTGAAATCTTGTTGACCAGCATGGATCGTGATGGCACCAGAGATGGTTTCGATATAGAACTTACCAAAGCGGTCAGTGATGCTGTCAATATTCCCGTAATAGCATCTGGTGGAGTAGGGAATCTGGAACATCTGGCTGATGGTGTACTCTATGGTAAAGCGAATGCTGTTCTTGCTGCCAGCATCTTTCATTTTGGCGAGCATACTGTTGCTGAAGCCAAAGAGTGTATGTCAAAGAGAAATATTGAGGTTCGTCTGTAACACTTACGGTATCAAAAATGAGTGCATGGCTAGATAAAATAAAATGGAATGATGATGGCTTGGTGCCTGTAGTAGTACAGGAATTAGGCTCGCACCAAGTGCTGATGCATGCCTGGATGAACCGCGAATCGCTAGAAAGAACCGTTGAAAGCGGCAAAGCGGTTTATTGGTCACGATCGCGTCAATCTCTCTGGACAAAAGGAGAATCGTCAGGCCATTATCAAAACGTTGAATCTATACAGCTTGATTGCGATTACGACACATTATTGCTTACAGTCAAGCAAGAGGGCGGCATCGCCTGCCATACTGGCAGGCATCATTGCTTTTTTATGTCACTTGTTGGCAAAGAATGGCAAACAACTGAAGACATTTTAAAAAACCCACAAGATATATATAAATAGCAGGCCGAAAATGAAACAAGATATTCTTAATTCGCTCTCAGAAATATTAGACCAACGTAAACAAGCGAGCCCAGAGGAGTCTTACACCGCCAAACTGTTCAACGATGGCGTGGACAGCATCCTGAAAAAGGTAGGCGAAGAAGCAACTGAGGCTGTAATTGCGTCTAAATCTGGCGATAACGCTGCTATAATTCATGAAGTCGCCGACTTGTGGTTCCACACTCTTGTGCTGCTAAAACACCATGGTCTGGATCATTCTGATGTTTTAACAGAGCTTGAATCACGTTTTGGCTTATCTGGCCTAGAGGAAAAAGCCAACCGTAAAGGTTAATTTCCCTCTAAGTTATTGATCAAACTTGCTTGTCAGTTTGAATTCGGGTCAACTATCATTTAAGAAACTATCACTCGTTTGGAGAGAAAAGCATGGGCTTTGGTATACCCGAATTATTAATAATTCTATTAATCGTTGCACTTCTATTTGGCACAAAAAAACTACGCAATATGGGCGGAGATTTGGGTAGTGCACTAAAAAGCTTTAGAAGTGCTGTAAAAGAACCTGAAGAGAAAGATCAGATAGTAGAAACCACGGAAAACGCCTCACAAGGGCAAGTTATAGAAGGCGAAGTTGAGTCACAAAGCGATGACAACCCTAAACCCTGATCACTAATCGTCGACTTACGCCTATCTGACAATTCCAACATGTTTGACATCGGTTTTTGGGAGCTAGCTATAATTGCGATTATTACATTAATCGTCATAGGCCCAGAGCGATTGCCTAAGTTTGCCAAAGATGCCGGGCGCTTTGTAAGTAAAATTCGTACGTTTATCCATAATGCCAAAAAAGAACTCGAGAAAGAGCTTGAGTTAGAGCAAGTGGATGACCTCCAAAAAGACATAAATCGTATCGACGACCTAATGAAGCAGGCACCGGATCGCATTATTCTGGGACAAGCTGATGACAATGAAAAAGACAAATAATCTCAGCCCTCTTCTGTCATGACGGACTCAAACTCAGACGTTGAACAACCATTAATTTCGCACTTGATAGAATTGCGCGCTTGCGCGCTGCGAGCCGTTATTTGTGTTTTTGTAATACTGCTAATATTGCTTCCTTTTGCAAACCAGATATATGGCTACATTGCGACGCCGTTAATAGCTGAACTTCCTGAAGGCAGCCGCATGATAGCAACAGAAGTGGCCTCACCTTTTTTTGCTCCGTTTAAACTAACCTTGTTTTGTGCAATTTTTATAACAATACCCTACATCTTATATCAAGCTTGGTCCTTCATTTCTCCGGGTCTTTATACAAACGAAAAAAAGTTTACTGTCCCTTTGTTAATAAGCAGCAGCTTACTTTTTTATATTGGAGTAGCATTTGCTTATTACATCGTTTTCCCCGTGTTGTTTTCTTTTCTAACAGCGACCGCGCCGGAAGGCGTACAAATAATGACGGACATCAATCATTATCTAAATTTTATAATTAAACTATTCTTTGCTTTTGGCATTTCTTTTGAAATTCCCGTTGCAACATTTTTATTGATAAGAACCGGCTTTGTAACTGTCGAAAAGCTCGCCGCGAATCGGCCGTATATAATTGTTCTGGCGTTTTTTATCGGCATGCTATTGACGCCGCCGGATGTGATCTCTCAAGTTTTGTTAGCCGTACCAATATGGTTGCTGTTTGAGAGCGGGCTAATTATTAGCCGCTATTATGAAAACAAAAATATACCATCAGAAGCAGAGGATGAAATAATCTAGGCAATTAACCCTCTGCAGTGCTTGCCCAGTTCAAGTTACTCTTCATTTCAAGCTCTTTTTCAAAATATATCAATTTATCCTTTATTTCAGTTCCAACACTAATCTGTGGATCAGAACTCTTAAAACCATCAGCTTTTTCTTTAGTTAAAATTATTTCTGTCGCTTGATAATAAGCCTTAATGAAGGACTTGGTTTGCTTTAAGCCTTTTTCAAAATACGCATCGCCAAAATAAGTATATTTTCCATCATGACCACAGCCAAACGAGTTCCGTTCCGCGCTTGCGGCTGTGATTAGCAAAGTAGTTGGCCCAGCTAGTGGCTCTATAAACCCGCCTGAATAACAAGCTGAAATAATAATTATGCGCCACTTTATACCTGCATCATCCAAATCTTGTTTAATATTGTTTGCATTAATATTATTCAGCCTAAATGGTGTAAAATTTGCGGAGAGATAATGATTTTCAGATCCATGTGAAGTTAGAAATAAAAGAAGAATGTCTTCTTCCATGTTCATCAATGCTGCAGCTTCATTAATGCTGTGTTTTAAATTATGTCTATTTGCTAAGGGGAAACTGTCTAAAGTTTGATTGTTATTTATCAGCATCATTGAACGATCATGGGTGTTAAAATAATTTTTCACAATGTCCTGAGCGGCTAAAGCTTCATTCATAAATACATCTTCATCTGCATCGCCAGCAAAGCCAATAAAAAATAAATCTGTCTGCCCTTGTTTTCCTTCGACGAGGTCATCGCTTGATTTTTCCAGCAATTGACTTTGTGAATAATAAACCGATTCAACATCAACGGATATCGCGCTTTCGACCTGGTCATTGTCGACTTGCACAGGATACCAAAGCGGCTCTGTGGGCAAGAGGAATAATGGAGCAAAATTGATGGCTGCATATAGAAGCGTATAAACCAGTGTTAATTGTAGATGCAAATAAAAAAAACGTTTAAAAAGCCGAGCCGATATTATCAAATACCATAATGAGTAAACAATAAAGACAGCCCAGTTTGAGTAATACGAATCAAAATAAGTTTGTTCTTTTACTATGGCCAATAAACATATCGTCCCCAACCAGACAACAGGGACTATTGATAAAAATAAAACAACCAATTTTACCAAGTCATGTTGTCTGGAATTAAAAACCGCTATAAGACTCAAACTAAAAAAGAATAATAAATAGAGTAACGCCTGGTAACTTAAGCCATAGGGATTAAAGAAATTATCTGGCGCCGTATCAAAATAATCATGAATAAAGGATAAACATAGAGACACGACCAAGAGCAAACATGCTTGTAAATAACTGCTTTTAAATTGCCAAAGGTGAACGGGCATAAACATTGCTGCCCGTGTACCGGTCAAAATGTTTTTAGCAAGGTCAATTACGGCGTTAAATGGACTCAACTATTTAACCTCTATAAATATTAACTACCACAAAGACCAGAAATATTATGATTGTTCCCAGGGTAAGCCATGAAACCGCCAACCATTAACGGTATTTCTATGTCCACTTCCATCCTTATCTCCTTCAAATCCTTCGATCACATTGTACACATTTGTAAACCCGTCCTTAATTAGCATTTCACCAGCAAGCTCTGAGCGTTGACCGCTTCTACAAAGCATTAGCACAGGTATATCGTTTATTTCATTATTACTCGGCATAAGTGCTGCCAAAGACGATCGAACCGATTCCACAAATCCTGGCTGCAAATCCCAACTGGGCGGTTCTTTGATAGGAACATGTACCGCATTCAACGGGTGGCCGACGAAGTTGTACTCCATGGTACTTCTAACATCGACTAAAACGGCGTTATTTTCCTGTTTAAGGATTTGAAAAGCCTCTCGTGGATTTGTTTTTTTTAGCATCTGTAAAGACCTTTTTTGTTTATATTGAAACATACGCTATGAAATACAGCTTAAATCATCCTGAAAATGATTACTAAATTGAAATCATTCAATAGATAAGTCAAAGACTTATTGATTGCGTTTGACTAGCGCATTACCATTAGCTGGCTTTATAAGAACGATAATTTACAGTATTAATCAAAACTTTCGGTAAAAAATAATGAGTATGGATGATCGTGATGGTGTAATTTGGCTTGATGGCGAATTTGTGCCGTGGAGAGAGGCAAAAACCCATGTGCTGACACACACCCTTCACTACGGAATGGGGGTGTTCGAAGGCGTTCGTGCCTATAAAACAGACACTGGGACAGCTATTTTTAGACTAGAAGACCACACAAACCGATTGTTTCGATCTGCGCACATATTGAACATGTCTATGCCTTTCGATAAAGAGGCAATCAATAAGGCATGCCTTGATTCTGTTAAAAAGAATAATCTTGAATCCGCCTATATCCGACCAATGTGTTTTTATGGATCAGAAGGTATGGGACTAAGGGCTGACAATCTTAAGGTTCATGTGATGGTCGCTGCCTGGGCATGGGGCTCATATCTCGGTAATGAGGGACTGGAAAAAGGAATTCGAATCAAAACATCCTCATTCACTCGTCATCACGTCAATATCACCATGTGCAAAGCGAAGGCGAACGGCAATTATATGAACTCAATGCTTGCCTTGCAGGAAGCGCTTGCTGATGGTTATGATGAAGCGCTATTGTTGGATAATGAGGGCTATGTCGCTGAAGGCAGTGGCGAAAATATTTTTATCGTCCGCGATGGAATAATGTACACACCTGACTTGACCTCTGCATTGGAAGGCATAACCCGCGAGACCATTATGCAGTTTGCCCAGGAAAACAATATTCCTGTTAAAGAAAAAAGAATAACTCGCGATGAAGTGTATGTTGCTGAAGAGGCCTTTTTTACCGGAACCGCGGCTGAAGTCACGCCCATCCGCGAACTGGATAATCGTCAAATCGGAAGTGGAAAAAGAGGCCCCATCACACAAAAATTACAAAAACGATATTTTGATTGCGTTGAAGGTAAACTGAACGAATATCAAGATTGGTTGAGCTATGTATAACGAGGTAATGCTATGAATGAATCAGCCCAGGAATCAGCAACAGTTTCTACCAGCGATGAATCTGTGTTTCATATAAAAAACGATCAATTACCGTTGCACTGCCCATTACCAGAAATGAGTCTGTGGAATCAACATCCCCGGGTATTTCTTCCTATTGAAGACACCGGAAAATCAAAATGTCCTTATTGCGGCACGGCGTTTATTCTTGAGGAATAGTTGATTTAATCATCAGGCAGACATGGCGTTGAATATCTGGCGATTTACTGACAGTAAACCCGGCCACGACTCTCAAAGCATCGGACTATGCGATGCGTTCGAAAGATTAACCACAGTTTCCCGATTTGATATACAAACTAATTCAATATTGAGTTGTATTGGAGGCTTTTTATTAAACAAATTTCCCGCTGGGGAAATATTGCCTAAACCAGACATTATAATTGGTGCAGGGCATGGAACACATATATCAATGTTAGCTGCGCGCAATGCTTTTGGCGGAAAAATCATTGTATTAATGAAGCCGAGTTTACCGCTGTCGTTCTTTAATTATTGCATCATCCCAAAACATGATTTGATAACAGAAAAAGACAATATTATTACAACTAACGGATCATTAAACCCGGTACAATTTAATAAAAATAAACAGCCAAACCGGGGCTTGATACTGCTTGGCGGGATATCGAAACATTACCATTGGGATTATGAAGCCTTAGACTACCAGATCAATAAAGTTATTGGCGATGATCCAGGCATCAAATGGTCAATTGCAGACTCCCCTCGTACGCCGGAAACGACTTTAAAAAAGATACGAAACAAGGCCTATGAAAACCTGGAAATTTTAGATTATTCTGAAACTAGTGCCACAACGGTTCGCGAATATATACTCAATTCAGAGACCATTTGGATTACACAAGACAGTATTTCCATGATTTATGAGTCACTTTCTTCGGGCGCAGCTGTAGGTCTGTTGGAGTTGCAAAATAAAAGCAGCACGAAAATCGAGAACACCATCAGCACATTAATAAACGAAAAGAAATTGACGTCCTTCAGTGAATGGGAGAAATGTCACTCACTGGCTCCCGGCAGCGCTGTTTTTAATGAGGCTAATAGATGTGCCAAGCTATTGCTTGAGAAAGGGTCATTCTAAAAAAATATGTCCCACATAACGCCACGATCGATGACAAGCGACAAATCAGTAACGTCTTCATATTGTTGTTATCGTATTTAAATCAGATCAACTTGAACGGCGAAAGGCTTCTGATATTAAGTTATTATACTGTCTTCATTAACATTAACTAATCCTCAAGACTTCACAAAATACGACAATCTAAGAGACGCTTTTTTGAAACCTACTGTATTACAAATTTTACCCGAACTGGATTGTGGCGGCGTTGAACGTGGAACTATCGATGTTGCTGCTGAATTAGTACGCAGAGGACATAGGTCTATGGTCGTCTCTGGGCCGGGCAGACTTGTGCCACAGTTATTATCAGATGGAAGTGAGCATCTCAATTTACTAGTAGGCAAAAAGTCTATATTTACTGCTGCTACTTTAATTCCAAAATTGCACAAACTATTTAAAGAGCAACCCATCGATATTATTCACGTACGATCCCGATTTCCTGCATGGTTGGCATATCTAGCCTGGAAAAAACTAGACCCAGGCAAAAGACCCGCTTTCATCACTACAGTACATGGGCCATATTCCGTTAATCGATACAGCAAGATAATGACTTCCGGTGAACGCATTATTGCTGTGTCTGAATACATTAAGGATTATATTGTTGAAAATTACCCAAACGTTGATGAAAAAACAATAGATGTAGTACACCGCGGCATCAGCAAGGAAGACTACCCTTATAAATTTACACCTCCCGATGAATGGTTAAAGGACTGGAAGACACAACACCCGGAATTAAATAATAAGTTTATCATTACACTTCCGGGCAGAATCACACGATGGAAAGGACATAATGATTTCATTCATATTATATCTAAAGCTATAAATAACGGCTTGAACATTCATGGCTTAATAGCTGGCGGAGCTGATCCAAAAAAAGAAAAATACCTGCAAGAACTTAAGTCAATTATTAATAAAAATAATATGACTGACCATTTCACATTTATCGGCCATCGCGACGATATGAAAAATGTTATGTCCGTATCAAATATTGTTTTATCACTGGCAAATATACCTGAGGCCTTTGGCAGAACTGCTCTGGAAGCATTGTTTCTTGGTGTGCCTGTAATAGCATATGATCATGGTGGCGCCGCGGAAGTGCTTACCAGCATTTTTCCTGAAGGGAAAGCCAAGCCTCTTAACACAGATAGCGTATTAAACTTGATTGAACAATTTTATCAAACTATGCCTATAGTACCGGACAAGTCCTGTTTTACTTTGAGTGAAATGCTAGATAAAACTATATCTGTCTATAATTCATTTTAATAAAAACTAACTTGATGCCAGCTTCAAATAATATCATTGCCATTTGTGTCGCAACCTATAATCGGCCTCAGCTATTAACAAGTTGCCTTGAGTCTATTAGTAAAATAGATGTTCCTGAACACCATAAAACAATTGTTATAATTGTAGACAATGACAAGGAAAAGTCTGCAGAGATTGCGTTTAATATGTCTGCTCAAAATATTAATTTGGAAACACATTATTATGTTGAACCTGATAGAGGTATTTGTTCAGCCAGAAACTGTTTATTGGATAAAGCACTATTAAATAATGCATCATATATTGCATTCATGGATGATGACGAACAAGCCCATAAAAAGTGGTTAGTTAATTTGATGGCTGGCATCAAAAAATATAATTGCGATGTTGTCGTTGGGCCAGCGATCCCTTTTAAAGGAACATCTGCGCCGGATACATTTACAAAAGACCCTAAGCATCCGAGCGGAAGCAAGCCCAGAAACATATCAACAGCAAATGTACTGTTCAATACTCGTCTTGTTACTGATTTAAACTTACGATTTGATCGTTATTTTGATTTTATTGGCTGTGAAGATCATGATTACTTTGATCGAGCAAAAAAGTTAAATGCTAGTGCGGCGTGGGTTGATGACGCTGCAACGTTTGAAGCAATCACGCCCGAAAGAAACACTAAAAGATACCTAATGTTTCGTCACTTTACAGGAGGCATTAATGTGGTGATGCGCTTTAGACGACACCATTCTCTTATCCACGCCTGGTTTCGTTATTTGCCAAAATCAATAGGCAAAATTATTGGAGCAATTTATACTTTAACCGTTGCTGTTTTCGTTTCTCATTCAACAAATTTTGATAAATCAATAGTCAAATTTTCTAACGGGGCAGGATACCTGTTTGGTTTAATGAATATTGTATTTGAACGCTACCGCTATTAAATAAAATTATTACAACTGTGAATAAAATTAGCAAAAAAAGCTTTTTATTATTAGAAAAATACTGGCCGTGCTGTTTGTTTTTGCTGGCCATTATAGGCTTTATTAGTAAATCGCTATATAACTATCCTATTGGAGTAATGGCGCTACTCGGACTATACAAACTAATTATATCGCCTAGTATAATGATAGAAGATCGATCGCTAAGATTATTTTCTTTTGCTTTTCTATGTATATGGTTCCCTTTGCTCTTTTCCTTGCCCGATGCTGTCAATGCTATGCATTCCTCGCATACTGTTTTTCCTTATTTAAGATTTTTCTTTGCCGGTATTTTTATAATACAAGAAATATCTAAAGATAATGATCGTTTAACATTTATAACTACAGGAATATTTTTTATAGTCCTTTTTTGGTGTTTAGATGCATCCTTTCAATTCATGTTTGGCGTAAATATATTAGGGCACCCATATGAAATAGGGCATATAACAGGTATGTTTTATCCGAGAAACACTATCTCTCATATTTGCTCTATTCTTTCAGCAATCTGTTTCATACATATTTATTTTAATTTGAAACAAAGAAAATGGATGCTGATCAGTTTAGTGCCGCTTATTTTTATTATTTTACTTAGCGGCAGACGAGCCGCATGGATAATGCTATTTTTGTCCTCGCTCGGCTTCTTATGGTATGGGTTTGTCTATACAGCAAGTAGGAAAAACTTTCTGAAACTAACAGGCGGTATTGCATTTATTGGTCTATTGGTAATTACTACCACTATTACTTTTCATGAACCCACTAATGAACGTTTCAATGTGACATTAGGTCTTTTTAGCAATGATTATGAAACGATAGATAAAGCTACGGCATCACGACTACCACTATGGCAAACAGCGCTTACTATATTTAAACAAAATCCTATTAATGGTATTGGCCCAAGAGGTTACAGGCATGTCTATACCAAGTATTCTGAACCAGATGATTATTGGCATAAATTAACTCAAACACACCCGCATTTATTAATATTAGAAGTGATGGCTGAAACAGGAATTATAGGGTTATTAGGTTATTTAATAATATTTTTCCCTTTAATAATCTTGGCTAGACAAAACCCTGCGAAAATAGAATTACTTCCTTTTCTTATTCCTGTTTTAGTCGCAATATTTCCATTTAATGCACATATGGCCTTTTATGGGTCTATCTGGTCAAGCATCATATGGTTATTAGTAGCGCTATATTTTACAAAAGCAAAACTAATCTTAACATTTCAAAAAACTACTCGCGTCTAATGTGAAGGTATTAATAATAAAACTTGGTGCTTTAGGCGATGTAATAATTTCTACAGCCATTGTTAAACAAATTATGGAACATCATGCTAATGATGATGTTTACTTGCTCACCACTCCGCCTTTTTCTAACTTGTTTTCACGCTTTAAAAACCTGCGCATTTTTGCATTTGAGCGCAATGGCATCGGTAATAAAATTAAAACAATATGTTGGATCAGAGAACATAAGTTTGATCGCTTATACGATCTTCAATCAAACGATAGAACTGGTTTTTTTAGTGCCTTCTCAGGTATTCCTTATCGTGCGGGGAATCATCCCAGATACCCTTACAATAAACACCCAAAGACTAACTATAAAGGTGAGTGTCATTCTTTCGACAGGCTTAATCAAATAATACAAAGCGCAGATATTCAACCAGCAAAGCCTTTGCCCTATTTGCCCATTCCAGACGAAGTCACTAATAGTATGGCGCGCTGGCTTGGTGAGCATGGACTAGAACAAGGTAACTTTGTACTTCTTCATGCTGGTTCCAGTAAAAAACATCTAAACAAACGGTGGCCTCATTTTGAACAACTGGCATTGCTATTAGCAAAATCATTAAATATCGTTTGGCTAGGCGGCGAAGATGATGTTGAAATAAATAAACAGTTAAGTAAATCAGTTGGAATAAATACAACACATGCCTTTAAGATTCTTGATTTAGTCGCCCTTGGTAAAAATGCAAAATTTGCCATCACAAACGACTCTGCGCCTATGCATATTTTATCTTGTTCTCAAATACCGGTATTTGGGCTGTTTGGACCAACATACCCTCGTCGTACACATGCCCTTGGTCAATTAGATAATGTTATTAGTGCCAACAAAATTATGGCGACAAATGATAGCGAATTTAAACCTGCCAACATATCAGAGATATCTATTGATATGGTTTTAGACAAACTAAAAATGCATCAGCTAATATGAACCTAGGCTCGCAAATTGCTTTGCTCTACATAGGGGCAATACGTCAAATACGGTTGTTTCTTATTTCTGTATTTACAAAGATACTATTTAAGAAACATGTTAGTTGTATAAAGATTCTAATAAACCGTGACGGGGCTTTTGGGGATTCGATTGTAGCTATACCGGCGATAAACATAATCAGACAAAACTTTCCTTCTGCACAAATTGATTTATTGTCAATAAACAACAGCAATGTTTCTTTTGCAGATCTGGGCCTGGAAGAAGGTTTGATTGACGGACTATATGTCGTTAATAAAAAAGAAAGGGCGAAAATATTAAAAAGATTAAAACAAACAAAGTACGACTTGTTTATACAAATACCGCAGAACATAGGCATATATAAATCGATTCGCAATATATTATTGGTTCGATTTTATTTAAATATCAAAAGCGCATTTGGTTGGGATAGCGGAAGAATTAAGTCGTTTATGCGCTACCAGAAGAAACATCTTATTGTACCCACTGAAACGCAACGGTTTATAAATACATTAAAAGAAAACGGGATTCACGGAAGCATTGATTATCCAATTAAATCACAAGAACCAGATCATCACCTTTATAAACAGGGAGTCGCAACAAAAGATCCAATAATATTTTTAATCGGAGGCAAATTGCAGCCTAAAAAATGGCCGCTTGAGTCCTGGGTTTCTCTTGCAAAGTTAATTGGGCCACAAGAAAACATCATGCTCATCGGAGGTAAAGATGAAACCGACGAGGCCGAATTCATTTTGTCAAAGACAACTAATACAACTAGCTTATGCGGAGAATTATCTATTCCTGAGCTTAATCATGTCTTTAAAAAAGCAAAGCTTGCAATTAGCCTGGATACAGGCGCTATGCACTTATGTGATGCAGCAGGAACAAAACTGATAGCATTATTCTCAACTCGAGACCTATCGAATAAATGGTACCCAAACAATAAAAGCTCCATTGTTATTGAAAAAGTATTGGGCTGTAGTTTTTGTTTGAAAACAAAATGCAGCAATAATATTTGTATGAGCAACATTACAGCAGAGGAAGTTTACGCCAATATAAATAAAATACTGCCTAACTAGCTTTTTCTAATTGCTCCAACTGGCTTCGAAAAGAGCCCTCTGGTAAATCATGGGCTCTTGCATTGTGTATAAAAAAATAATCTTTCCAGTTTTCTGCCTCATCCACGGCACTTACATGATGTATTTGTCCATCGTCCTCTCGGAACATATGATAACCAAGACTAAAAAGATAATCGGTTACTTCTGAAGCACTACTATTAAATACTGTTTTCAAAGCATCGCTGTGAATTTCTATTAATAAACTGGGTTTATATTTTTCTATCGTGTCGCTAGCTCCTTTTAAAATTAACATTTCGGAGCCTTCTGTATCACATCGAATAAAATCTATATGTTTTAATTTATTATCACTAACAAACCCGTCAACTGAAACCGCTTGCACATCTTCAGTAGTGCTTGAACTAGACTGTATATCTTTTCTATCAGCATTTAAGTTGTCAGTTCCAGTGATGAAAGCAAATGATCTGCCTGCATGGCCAGTTGATTTTTGAGGCGTTACCAAAGAAACCGTTCCAGCTTCATTTGATACTGCATAGTTGTATGTATGAATGTTCTTAAGTCGATGTAATTTCGTCATCAGAACTAAATGATTATATGAATAAGAAGAAGGCTCAAATGCATATATTTGTCCATTTTCAATAAGCTTTGACATAACATAGCTATGACGAGCATCACTTGCGCCAATATGTAAACAGTTTTCGCCTTTGCTTAAGATTTCTTTTAAAAATGGTATTTCAGGCTCGAACTTACGGCCTTTTTTATTTCTCGAATAGGTTCGTAAAGCAGCGAATAAAACGCTAATGTTGAAATTCATAACCTATCTCCTCAAAAGAATCATTTGATTTTATCCCACAGACTTTTCCAGTCAAAAAAAGGCGGCAAGCAGTGTGCCTCTTGTAAATGTACAGCGACTGCTGGAATAGGGGAAAAACCAAGAATATGCTCAAACAAACGATCTGTTGTTTTTCTCTCTGAACCCAAATGCCTTAACTTTGAGTTTTTTAAACCCATGTACTTTGTATTTTCAAAATAATCCCAATACTTAGTAACAACAGATGAATGAATAAAAAAAGTATGAGTTGCATGACTCATGGTTCGCCAACGCCTGTTTTCATCCATAACGATGTAAGAAGGGTAACTAAATTGATTATATAATGACTCATGTTCCTGCGGGTGAATCATTAAATGTTGGTTAGTTTGCTTATATATTTTTTGATAAAAAGATACCATATCAAAAATCGCATTATTTGAATGAAGATAGTCATCTTCACAAAAATAAAAAAGAGCATTTTTATCCTTCGCAAAGGAAAAAGTTTCATGTAACGATGGGCCTTGACCAGCATCTTCAGTTGTAATTATTTCCCAATTACATTTGAGCTTTGTGCATAAGAGTTTAATTTTATCTAATACACTATCATCAGATCGATCATCAAAAACAGTAAAGTTGATATCTAAGTTTTTAAGAGCAGCATTATTTACCGAGAGTATTAAAGAATTTATACATGTTAAAAGGTGTTCTTCAAGGCTGACTCCAGTTAAATTACTCCGATTTCCCTTTGCACGTTTTTCATTAATACATGTTCGCAAACAGACTTCTAGCTTATCCACGTTATTCGAATTGCTTTCTTCACCTTTAATGTTTGAATTAAAAGACTCATAAATTCTTTTTTGTTCATTAAAACTATCCATTTTTTTTAAAGGCAAGAGATTATATTCAGGGTGTTTTTTAATTGCGTAGCCGCGTTTTTTTAAAACCCTGTCTAGCATGCGTAAAACCTCATTCATTAAATAAACCCCTTATCACATTGCTAATTTCATTCACCGTAATATTACGAGCATCATTATGCTCGCCCTGAATACATGTAGAGTTATTGGCCCATGGACGAAACCGCTCCGGGCTCATAACACTGAAAAAACTAATTGTGGGAACGTTAACAGCACTAGCGATATGCCCAAGACCAGAGTCTGGCCCAATATATAAACATGTTTGCTCTATTAAGGCTGCCGCATCTAATAAGCTGTTTCCAACCGTGTTTATATACTGAATATCAATATTTCTACAAACCTCTTGCGTAATGTCTGCTTCGAATTCATTGCCCAAAAAAATTACCCCTGAAAAATTATTTTTATGTTTATTAAGTAGATCAATATATTTATCAGCGCTCAGATTTTTTTCAGGTTTACGACAATCACCAACGGACATTGACAGCAACTTGTCATCACAATCAAAAAACGACAATTCTTTTTTTGCATAATTTCTATTTTCTTCAGACAACCACAATTCTACATCAGGTATAGGCTCGTTCCCATGTAAACCATGGACCACGCCCATTATTTCTTCAACAGCATGTGAGCCGTAACTCTTAGCCGTCCATTTAGTATATCTTTTTCGCCCACGCAAGAGATACGCTAACCCATCACTTCTGACATCAACGATAATGTCGTAGCGGCTTTTCCATAGCTGCACTAATAATACAGGCACGCCTCGAAGCAATTTATTTTTATCTTTTAAATAGAGATCATTTATGAAAGGGTAGTTTTTATATAATTGGGCTGCACGCTTATCGGTTACGATGTCAAAGAGAGCCGTTGGAAACTTATCGTGCAAAGTCTTCAAAACTGGCGTTGTCATAATAACGTCGCCAACGTTGCTTAACCCAATAAAAAGAATCTTATTAACCGACATAAAATATATATATTGCTAACAAAGGAACAAGGTTAAGAGTTATTTTCTGAGTAATTGCTATATGACTTTTCTTCGACAAGATCTGAACCGGTTTTATTATTTATATCTCGCTTGATCTCCGCTCGAATATCATTCGTGAAATATACAGCCCTGGCTAATTCTATGAACTCCTGATCAAATTGTTGTCGGCTCTCTTTGTTTCTGATGTTATCTTCGATGATCCATAATTTTTCATTTACATCTTTTAGTGACAATATGCTCTCAGTTAGGTTGGTTTGTCCATAAGGAGACTCTTCCCATTGTCCTTGTAAAACTTGTAATTCTTTTTTTATATTAATTAATTTTTCAGCGTCATTTATTCTTTCCGCTTTAATTTGAAGAATTGTTATTTTATCTAACAGCTCCCCTACGGAAATTTCAATTTGTATGCTCACATTTCACCCACTTTAATTATTTACCAATACAGAACTTTGAAAACACCGCGCCTAAAACATCATCGCTCGTAGTTTTCCCGGTTAATTCATCAAACCCAGCCAAACATTGTCGCAACGATTCAGCCAGAACTTCTAACCCGGCCCCACTTGCCTCATCAGACAACACGCTATTTAAACTTTCACTTATTTTATGGAGATCATCAATATGTCTTTGGCGCGAAAAAATCAAGTCTTCTTCGTTTTCAACTATCTCAAGGTGCCGACACACTGTCGCAATTAAGTTGTCCATGCCGGCCTTAGTTTTAACAGAAATAAAAACCTCATTTTCTGAATTTTTAAAACTTCCGCTATTACATAGATCTATTTTATTTCTTACCAGTATAATTTTTGCACCTGGACTTATATGATTAATTAACTCAACATTTATACTCGTCTCATCAAGAGTATTATCATGCACGCATAAAACAATGTCAGCTAAAGCTAATGATTTTTGAGCCCGGTCTACTCCGGCTTGCTCTACTGTGTCCTCAGTATCGCGAATGCCTGCTGTATCAAAAAGCGTCACGGCATAATCGCCAAGCAACACTTTTTCTTTTATTACATCTCTGGTTGTACCTGGTGTGGTTGAAACTATCGCTGAATCATACCCGGCAAGATAATTTAAAACGCTCGATTTTCCTGCGTTAGGTCGACCAGCAATAACAATCGATGGGTTTTGATCTAGTACTCGACCGGCTTCAGCCTTTACGATTAATTCACTTAATAGGACGAGACTCTCTTTAAGCTCTGTTGTAGCAGGTAGAGTATCAACAACAACGTCTTCTTCTTCCGGAAAATCTAATGCTGCCTCAATTAAGGCTTTGGCACTAAAAACTCTCTCTCTTAAGTCTTTAATACTATCCGAGAAAACACCGCTTAATGACTGCATAGCACTGCGAGCAGCCTTTTTAGAGTTGCTGTCAATTAAATCAGCAACAGCTTCAGCTTGGAGAAGATCTATTTTATTGTTTATAAAGGCCCTCTCTGTAAACTCTCCCGGCTGCGCAAGTCTTGCTCCCTGAGAAAGAATTTCTTCTAGCAACATCCCTAAAACAACACGGCTACCATGCGCATGACACTCCATAACGTCTTCACCGGTGTATGATGCCGGCGCTTTAAAATAGAGCGCTATACCTTTATCAATAGTTTTTTGGTCGGAAGATTTAAAAGAAACGAATTGTGCTAAGCGAGCTTTTGGTGAGGCGCCCGTTAATGCTTTGTATATGCCTTTGGTCTTATTTCCTGAAACACGAACAACACCAATACCACCACGTCCCGAGGGTGTAGCAATTGCCGTTATCGTGTCAGTATTTTTAGGCATGGCATAAACCGCATAACCACTTTATTTATTAGACGCTGTATTCTCTATGTTACGGGTAATCATCCACTGTTGCGCAATGGAAAGCGTATTATTAACCACCCAATATAAAACCAGACCAGAGGGGAAGAAAGCAAAGAAAACCGTGAACACCACTGGCAACACAGACATAACCTTGGCCTGAACAGGATCCATAGGTGCAGGATTTAATTTTTGTTGGATGAACATCGTTACACCCATCAATAATGGCAGCACAAAATATGGATCCGGGATCGAGAGATCGTGTATCCATAAAATAAAATCAGCCTGCCTTAATTCAACGCTTTCTAACAAGACCCAATATAATGAAATAAATACCGGGATTTGAATCAGAATTGGAAAACACCCTCCCAGAGGGTTTATCTTTTCTTCCTTGTAGATATCCATCATGGCTTGATTAAGCCTTGCTCGATCGTCTTTGTATCTCTCCCTGATAGACAACAAACGCGGCTGAACTTTTCTCATGTTAGCCATCGAACGATAGCCTGCAGCAGATAGTTTATAAAAACATATCTTGAGTAATAGCGTAACCAGAATTATTGCCCAACCCCAATTATTGGTAAACCCATGGATATAATCCAGAACCCAATAGAGTGGCTTTGCAAGAAACCAGAAGATTCCATAATCAACTGTTAAATTAAGTCCTTCAGCTACCTTCTCCAGTTGCTTTTGAAGCTTGGGCCCGAAGAAAACGCGATGGCTCAGGTTGTCTCTACCATTTACACCGATAGTTTTAGACGGACTTATTGCTCCGATCACATAACTGTTGTTTTCCGGGTTTAGAGTATAGTAATGATATTGATCTTCTTTCGAGCCAGGGATAAGAGCGGTAATAAAATAATGCTGGAGCATGGCGACCCAGCCATTCGAAATGTCTATAGATAATTTATCATCTTCAATATCACCAAAATCTATTTTTTCGTAGCGTTTTTCAGGGGAAGAAATTACCGCGCCTGTATATGTATAGATAAAGCGAGAGCCCGCATCTTTTGGTTCGGTACGATTTATCTGACCATAAAGACTTCCCGCCCAATCAGCAGTTGTACCGTTTTGAACTTCATAATTTATATCAGCGACATATTGCCCTTTGTAAAAAGTAAATGTTTTTATTACTTTTAGCCCGTTTTCCGACTCCCAATAAAGTGGGACGGTGACGCTATCGTTGCCTGATAAAGAGTAATTGGTATTTTGAGTCGAAAACACGGTTTTGTGATTAGCAACGTCATTTTTACTTAACAAACCACCCTGAACTATATAAAAGTGCTCATTATCGTTATCTAGCAAAATAACTTTTTCATCTTGATGCTTTTTAGACAAAGGATAATCTAACAGCTCCAAGTGTTGTATTGTGCCGCCGTGTGTATTGATCTCTATTTCTAAGAGATCTGTCTTAACATGAACAACATCTCCAGACATAAGATCTTGAGAGCTTTTATCTTCAACCTGTATAGGCGCTTCGCTTTTTGATGCATACGATGGTGCTACTGGCAAATCTTCGGCCGTAATCTCCGCTGAGTGCTCTAGTCGTTGCTGGCCTTCTGTTTGTGTCGGAGCAGATAAATCACCATAATCCTCATGCCATGATTGCCAGATCATGGTTAACACTAAACCTAGGGCGATTAATAAAATAAAACGTGTTGTTTCCATTAATTATTCTTCATTATTTTTTGGGGAACAGGATCAAACCCGCCTTCATGAAACGGATGACAGCGACAAATTCTCTGAACACCTAAAATAAACCCTTTTCGGGCTCCGTGTTCAGCAAGCGCACTAATCATATATTCGGAACAAGTTGGATAAAACCGGCAACAAGGCGCACTAAAAGGACTGATATAACGCTGATAGACAGTAATAAGCTTTATTAGAATCTGTTTCATTTACTCATTTTTTCCCAATGTGTAACAAGACTTGATTCTATCGATTTGTTCTTACAATTAACCGGGCCTTTTACCACAACGACTATATCCTTTCCTTCAAGCTGGCTTTTTCTTATTCGAAAACCTTCTCTAATAATTCGTTTTAATTTATTACGATCTACAGATTTAGATATGTGTTTCTTAGGCACTGCCAAGCCTAAACGCGCTTGATTAAGGTTATTTTGCCTTGCCAGAAACAAGTATGATTTATCGCTGGAACGTTGCTTGGAAGAAAACACAAGCTTAAATTCTTCCGGCCGTTTTAACCTGTTACAAGCTCGAAAACGACCCTCGGAAGAAGTCACTCTTTAACTAAATAACTACGCTGAAAGCCTTTTTCTGCCTTTGCTTCTTCTCGCCTTTATTATCAATCTTCCCGAACGACTTTGCATTCGCGCACGGAAGCCATGGTTTCTTTTTCGCTTAATCTTACTTGGTTGGAATGTTCTTTTCATATACTCATGCCTTCGGTTACTTTGTGGCGCTATTTAAAAGGGCGCATATGTTACTGTTACAACTACAAACAAGTCAATTACAACCTGCAAAACAACACAAATTTGTTGTTGTGGATAACTATTTTAATCAGGTATACACTTCATGTCTTCACTTCATTATTAGTAATTCAACGAGGGTTTATTTGTGGGAATTTCCCCATGGAAACGTTGCCTAGAGCGGCTTGAGGGTGAATTATCACCCCAACAATTCAACACATGGATACGCCCATTACACGCTATAGAAAGCGACAATGCCGTACACTTACTTGCACCCAATAGATTTGTACTTGACTGGATAAGTGAGCGCTACCTAACCAGAATTGAAGAGCTTTTATCTGAAGAACAAGGAGGCGGGGAGCGCACTAGCGTTAAACTTGAAATAGGCAGTCGCAACAACAACAAAACCCAATCCAAACAAAAAAAATCAGCCGAGCAAAATTCAGAGCCTTTTACTGACAAACCACAAACAAAACCAGTTAAACACTCTAGCAACCTAAATGCTCATTTTATTTTTAAGAACTTTGTTGAAGGAAAATCAAATCAACTCGCAAGAGCTGCTTCGATTCAAGTTTCTGAAAACCCAGGCAATGCATACAACCCCTTATTTATTTATGGGGGGGTTGGTCTAGGCAAAACACATTTGATGCATGCTGTTGGTGCAGCCATTCTCGAACAGAAACCAAGCGCCAATATTGCTTATTTACATTCCGAAAGGTTTGTAGCCGACATGGTAAGAGCACTACAGCACAACGCTATTAACGAATTCAAACGTCATTACCGATCTTTAGATGCTTTATTGATCGATGATATTCAGTTTTTTGCTAAAAAAGAACGCTCTCAAGAGGAGTTCTTCCATACATTTAACACCTTGCTTGAAGGGCAACACCAAATAGTTTTAACGTGTGACCGTTACCCAAAAGAGGTAAATGGACTGGAAGAACGACTAAAGTCTCGTTTCGGCTGGGGCCTCACGGTGGCGATTGAACCACCTGAACTTGAAACTCGAGTTGCCATTATTCGCAAAAAAGCCTTATTAGTTCAAAAAGAAATTCCTGATGAAGTATCTTTTTTTATAGCAAAACGATTTCGTTCAAATGTAAGAGAGCTTGAAGGCGCATTAAACCGTGTAATAGCAAACTCTAACCTAACAGGAAAACCGGTTACGTTAGAATTCACGCAGTCTTCTCTTAGAGATTTACTTATTATCCAAGACAAACAGGTCACAATGGAAAATATTCAAAAAACGACTGCAGAATATTACAAAATAAGGGTGGCTGATTTATTATCCAAACGGCGCAACAGATCCATTGCCAGGCCCAGACAGGTTGCTATGGCAATTTCTAAAGAACTAACAAACCATAGCCTACCTGAAATAGGGGATGCTTTTGGTGGCCGGGATCACACAACCGTTTTACATGCTTGCAGAAAGATACAAGAATTAAGAAAAACTGAACATAGAATCGAAGAAGATTATGTTAATTTAACAAACACACTAACAAGCTGATAATGGGTTGTGGATAAGCTAGTGAAAGAATTAAAATTTAAAAACATTAACATTCCATTAACAAAAACAAATATGTTATCCACAAGCTATAACTAACGTTTAAACCACTATAAGTAATTGATTTAATTATAAAAATAAAGTTATCAACGTAATTTAAATTTACTAGTAGTAATAATAATAGGTATATATATGAAATTTAATATAAATAGAGATGCACTATTACCCGTATTACAAACCGTTAGTGGTGTTGTAGATCGTCGCCAAACTCTACCTATCCTTTCAAACTTATTGCTAAATATAGAAGCCGGCTTACTAAAGATCACCGCAACAGATATGGAAGTAGAGTTAATTGTTGATACCGATGTGCGTTTAGAGCAAACAGGAGAATTAACTTTACCAGCTAGAAAATTATTAGATATTTGCCGCGCATTGCCGCAAGAAGCGGAACTTCAGTTCGAAGTAAAAAATGATCGTGTCCTTATTAAATCAGGTAAAAGCCGTTTTACTCTAGCTTCTCTACCCGCTCAAGAATATCCCGTTATTGATATCACTGAAAATATTGTTAGTTTTAATATAAAACAAAAGAAACTCGAAAAGCTTTTGGAAAACACCCAATTTGCAATGGCACAACAAGACGTACGTTATTATTTAAACGGACTACTCTTAGAGATTTCAGATAATAAAATTAGAGCTGTAGCCACTGACGGGCATCGTTTAGCGTTAGATGAATCAGAAATTCAACTAGAAACAAAAGAGCCAATACAAATAATTGTCCCAAGAAAAGGGATTACAGAACTAACCCGCCTACTCCAAGACAATGACAGTGAAATAGAAATACAAATAAGCACTAACCACATAAGAGTGAAAAATGAAAACTCCTGTTTTACCAGCAAACTAATAGATGGTCGTTTTCCTGATTACCAACGAGTAATTCCAGAATTAAGTGAAACACCTGTACTTGCAGACAGGGAAGAATTAAGAAATAGCCTAACCCGCGCCTCTATTCTTTCTAACGAAAAATACCGTGGCGTTAGAATTATTTTCGAAACAAACAGCCTACGCGCGTTGGCACACAATCCTGAGCAAGAAGAAGCGGAAGAGGAGTTAGAGGTAGATTACAGCGGCACAGAAATAGAAATTGGTTTTAATGTTTCTTATTTATTAGATACTTTATCGATCATAAAAAGTGAAAAAGTGAAACTAAGTGTTCTTGACCCTAATAGTAGTTGTTTATTACTTCCAGAGGATGAATCAAGCTGCCAGTATGTTGTGATGCCGATGCGGCTATAAATAATGCTTTATATTGAACAGCTTAACGCCTGCTCAATTCGCAACCTCGGTGAATTTAGTATAGAACCAAGCCGAAAACTTAATTTCTTTTATGGCCCAAATGCGAGCGGAAAAACATCGATTCTAGAAAGCATATATCTATTGTCTCGGATAAAATCATTCCGCAGCAAACGAATCAACGATGTTATTAGTCGTGGAGACAATAAGCTTCAGGTGTTTGCTAGAGGGGTAAACCAAGGTAATTCTTTTTCTGTTGGGGTAGAAAAAGGACGCGGTATCACCAAAATAAAGTTTGATGGAGAATCCATACAAACAGCGTCCGAACAAGCAAAACTATTACCCGTATATATTTTAACTCCCGATCACCATATATTATTTACCGGCACACCAAAAGATAGAAGGCATTGGTTAGATTGGTCATTGTTTCACGTGGAACAAAAATACATGGTTGTTTGGAAGGACTACCATAGGGCTTTACGCCATAGAAACGCACTTCTTAAATCTGAAAGACGGACAAACCCGGCAGAAATAATCGGCTGGGAAAGGCTAATGGGGGAAGAGGCCTTAAAAATTGACAATATGAGGAATAATTATATTTCAGATTTAAACAAACTATTGAACGAAAAACATGGTCCACATGTTTTGTCAGGCACCTCAAAAATTAACTATTTGAATGAAAATTATGCAGGCCAAAATTTACCTGAGCTACTAGCTGCTGGTAGATATGAAGATGAAAAAAGAGGTTATACGAATTTAGGTCCACACCGAGCAGATATTTCGTTTAGTTATGAAGATTATAATGTTGCGAAACACTTGTCTCGAGGACAATCCAAGCTTTTTAGTGCAGCTCTAGTTTCTTCTCAAGTAGATAAACTAAAAGCGCTAGGTAAGGATGCCATGGTATTGGTTGATGACCTTGATGCAGAATTAGACCAAGAGTCTTCAGCGAAAATATTGGATTTATTGTTAGCTAATAATACCCAAACTTTTGTTTCGTCGTTGGCCAGACCAGAGTGGGCAGTCCAAGAAAACGAACTTAATAGTATGTTTCACGTGAAACACGGAAAGATACAGAAAATGCTAGAATAACCCCGATTGTTAACGAGAGAGAGTTATGTCTGAAGAAAACACCTACGATTCATCGAAAATTAAAGTTTTGAAAGGGCTGGAAGCGGTTAGAAAGCGCCCAGGAATGTATATCGGCGATACAGAAGACGGCACCGGTTTACATCATATGGTGTTCGAAGTGGTTGATAATAGTATAGATGAAGCATTGGCTGGCCATTGTGATCATATAAAAATAACAATTCATTCTAATGAGTCAATTTCGGTCACCGATAATGGTCGTGGGATTCCGGTCGGCATCCATGAAGAAGAAGGAAGATCTGCCGCGGAAGTGATAATGACCGTGTTGCACGCCGGCGGTAAGTTTGATGATAACTCTTATAAAGTATCGGGCGGTTTACATGGTGTTGGTGTCTCTGTTGTAAATGCGCTTTCAGAAAGGCTAGATTTAAAAATCTATCGTGATGGGTATGTTCATCATCAGACGTACCAAAATGGTGATCCAGTTTCTCCTTTGGAAAAAGGCGAAGCAACAGACAAAACAGGCACGGAGGTTACGTTTTTACCAAGCGTTGCTATTTTTAAGTTGTTAGAGTTTCATTACGACATTCTTGCGAAACGCTTGCGAGAGCTATCTTTCCTTAATTCTGGCGTACGTGTTGAATTGCTAGACGAGCGCAGCGGGAAAACGGATACGTTCGAATATAAGGGAGGGATAAGCGCGTTTGTTAAACACTTGAACCGCAATAAAACCCCGCTGCATGAGACGGTGATTGATATCGAAGCGGAAAAAGAAGAAGTCAGCGTTGAGTTAGCTATGCAGTGGAACGATTCTTATCAAGAGAACATATTTTGCTTTACAAATAATATCCCACAAAAAGACGGCGGGACACATCTTTCAGGTTTTCGGGCAGCGCTAACAAGAAGTTTCAATCAGTATATGGAAAAACAAGGCGTGGCGGCGAAGGCCAAGGTCACTATCACCGGAGAAGATGTTAGGGAAGGCTTAACGGCTGTGTTATCAATAAAGCTCCCTGATCCCAAGTTTTCTTCCCAAACAAAGGACAAATTAGTCTCAAGTGAAGTGAAGTCTGCAGTTGAGTCATGTGTGGCGGAAAAAGTGCAGGATTTTTTGTTAGAAAGGCCTGCTGAAGCAAAGGCTATTAGCGCTAAGATAGTTGAGGCCGCGAGCGCAAGAGAGGCCGCGCGTAAGGCTCGCGAATTAACACGAAGAAAGACGGCGCTTGATATTGCTGGCTTGCCGGGAAAACTTGCTGACTGCCAAGAGAAGGATCCGGCTTTGTCCGAGCTTTTCCTGGTGGAGGGTGACTCTGCTGGCGGATCAGCAAAACAAGGGCGCGATCGCAAAAATCAGGCGATTTTGCCGTTAAAAGGCAAGATCTTAAATGTGGAAAAGGCGCGCTTCGATAAAATGCTGTCCTCTGTAGAGGTTGGTACGCTTATAACGGCTCTGGGTTGCGGGATAGGCCGCGAAGAATTTGATCCTGAGAAGCTGAGGTATCACCGCATTATAATAATGACGGATGCTGACGTTGACGGAGCCCATATTCGTACTTTATTGCTTACATTTTTTTATCGGCAAATGCTCGAGCTGATTGAGAGAGGTCATATCTATATTGCTCAGCCGCCTCTGTATAAAGTAAAAAAAGGGAAACAGGAGCGTTATCTAAAAGATGAGACAGAGCGCGAAGCATACTTGCTAGAGTTGGCTTTAGAAAACAGCCAGCTTATTGTGGGCGAAGGACAGCCGCCTATTGAGAACCAAGCGCTTAAGGATATGGTTGATTGTTATATAACGATGAATCGCGCCTACAACCGTCTGTGTAAGCGCTATCACCCAACAATTGTTGATGCGATTCGCTACATGCCTTTAATAACGGAGTCTGATTGTGAAGATGAAGCCACGGTAAAGGCGTGGTTTGATAGTTTGGTTGCTGAGCTGAATAGCGATGATGCGAATGTTACCGAGTATAATTTTGAATTGTTTTCGGCAAACGAAGATCATTTTGGAGCCAAGGTTACTGTATCTATTCATGGTCTGGAGTCGAGCAACGTCTTCGCGCCGGAGTTCTTTTCTTCTGAAGACTATAAGAAACTCTCTGCCCTCGAGCAACTGACCTCTCTTAGCGAGGGCGCCTGTATACAACGCAATGAGCGTAAGCAAGTAGTCACTTCGCTAAAATTAGCGTTTGATTGGTTATTAAAGGAAGCTGAGCAAGGGCTGTCTATTCAGCGTTATAAAGGGCTTGGTGAGATGAACCCAGATCAACTTTGGGAAACAACGATGGACTCTACTACACGCAGCTTATTACAAGTTAAAATCGAGGATGTCATCGGCGCAGATGAAGTGTTTACTACCTTGATGGGCGATCAAGTAGAGCCGAGGCGTGAGTTTATTGAACGAAATGCCTTGGTGGTCGAAAATCTGGATACTTAATATTGCGTTCTTGCTATTGCCCATACATCAACTCGACGACAGCCTGATCTCTTAAATAAAGATGCTATTTCGTTTGCTGTCGATCCCGTTGTAATAACGTCATCAACGATAACGACATGATCATAAGGTGCGGTGTACTTTAATTTAAAAGCGCCTTTTACATTGTTTTTGCGGGTTTTCATTGGCAATGAGCTTTGTCGTTCCGTATCGACTATGCGTCGGCATATAGTCGTATTTACTTCGATCCCAAGAAGGTTGCTCAGGCATGAGGCGAACTCTAGTGATTGGTTATAGCCGCGCTTCCTCTGCCTGTGTTTGTGTAACGGGACAGGTATCAGCGCATCTGGTAAAGGGTCAATGTTTAATAATTTGTGCGCCAATTTTTCTGCAAAGATATTTGCCAGTTCAGGGCGATTGTTAAATTTAAACGCCTTAACCAAGTTATTTCCAGGATATTGATAATTAAACAATACTTTTGAGCTTGTAAAAAAAGGCTGATGTTTAATACAAGAACCACATGGCTCAGCCGCGTTTGATCTTCTGGCGCAGATCGGGCATCTAGCACGATCAAGGATAAAGTCTTCTTCGCAGCGATCGCACCACGTTTTATGTGTTTTGGCCAAGCAGAAAAAACAAGCGCCTTGGAGATATTTAAAATTAGCATCCATGCTGATTTGTTAACCTATATCATAATAAAAAGTTTACAATGGTTCTCTAAAAGCTATTGTTGCACGTTCTCGCTTATGGGTTGAGTGTTTAGAAAAATTTTGCATGCTAATAAATTGGACAAGTTATTTATGAAACAGAATATGAAAGTTAAGACAGACTGGACCAAAGACGAAGTTATTTCTCTAATGACGAAGCCGTTTAATGATTTAATTTATCAAGCACAACAAGTCCATCGTGAAAATTTTGATCCTAACCTTATTCAGTTAAGCACCTTAATGAATATTAAAACCGGTGGTTGTCCAGAAGATTGTGCTTATTGTCCACAAAGTGCCCATTATGATGCAGGTGTTAATGCAGAAAAGTTACTTGAGCTAGAAGCAGTGCTTGAACAGGCAAAAGCAGCAAAAGCAAGTGGTGCGACTCGTTTTTGTATGGGTGCCGCATGGAGGCAACCAAAACAACGCGACTTAGAAAAAGTGATTGCCATGGTAGAGGCGGTTAAGGATACGGGCATGGAAACATGTGTAACTCTTGGCATGTTGGAAAAAGGTCAGGCGCAAGAACTAAAATCGGCAGGCCTAGATTACTATAATCACAATCTTGATAGCTCTCCGGAATTTTATTCAAAAATTATTAGCACTCGAGATTATCAGGAGCGTTTAGATACTATTGAACATGTTAGAGACGCAGGTATTAATGTGTGTTGTGGTGGAATTATAGGCATGGGAGAAGAAGTAAATGACCGCGCTGGTTTATTGATGAGTTTGGCAAACATGGAAGTGCAGCCAGAAAGCGTTCCTATAAACATGTTGGTACAAGTTGAAGGTACGCCTTTAGATGAAGCAGAAGATCTTGACCCTATAGAATTTGTGCGAGTAATTGCTAGCGCAAGAATAATGATGCCAGCATCATACGTTCGTTTATCCGCTGGCAGAAGTGAAATGACAGAAGAGATGCAGGCATTGTGTCTGTTGGCTGGTGCAAACTCTATTTTTTACGGTGAAAAGTTACTTACTACAGACAATCCTCAGTTAGCAGAAGATCAAAAACTATTCGAGCGTTTAGGTGTTCAATCAAGTCGTCACTAAATAAAAGTATAGACACCAAAGTAAAAAGAAAGTGAACCTTGTTGACGAAATAAACCAACGAAAGAGCGATGGCTTGTATAGAAACAGAAGAGTTATAAACTCTTCTCAAGGAGCGTTAATAAAGATTGATGGCGAGGAATATTTAAATTTCAGTAGTAATGATTATTTAGGATTAGCCAACAATGATGTTTTAAAGATGTGCATGAGTGAAGCCATCAAAGAGTATGGCTTAGGTGCTGGATCATCACAATTAGTTGTCGGCCATTCTATCCCGCACAGAACCTTGGAAAAAAGCTTGGCAGAATTTCTTAGTAGAGATGCAGCGTTAGTTTTTAGTTCAGGTTATTTGGCAAACCTTGCTGTCGCTTCTGTTTTAATTGATTCGAATACTATTGTTTTGCAAGACAAACTAAATCACGCCTCTTTAATTGATGCCGCTCAATTGTCTAACGGAAAGTTAGTTCGTTACCGTCATAATGATATAGATCATCTCAAAACTTTATTAGAAAAATATAAACAACATAAATTAGTGGTAATGACTGATGGTGTGTTTAGTATGGACGGAGATTTTGCCCCCGTTTCTGAAATAGCAAAACTATGTAAAACATATAATGCGGTTTTAATAGTTGATGATGCACATGGCCTTGGAGTTTTGGGCGACACAGGGGCGGGCCTATTAGAGTTACTAAAACTAGATCAATCTCAAGTGCCTTTGTTGATAGGAACTTTCGGTAAGTCTTTTGGTGGGTGTGGTGCTTTTGTTTCTGGCAGTAAGTTATATGTTGATGCATTCATTCAAAAGGCAAGAACTTATATTTATACTACAGCAATGTTGCCTTCTTTAGCGGTAGCAATGACTCAAGCTATCGAGTTGGTTGCGAATGCTACAGATCTACGACAGAAACTTTGCAGCATTGTTGTATGCTATAAAGAATTAATGCGAGAGGGTAATTTAGATGTAAGTGAATCCGATTCGCACATACAGCCTTATGTAGTTGGTAATGTTGGTAAAACAGTAGCGTTGAGTGATGTGCTATTTCAAAACAATGTTTTAGCAGTAGCAATACGTCCACCAACAGTCCCTAAAGATACTTCCCGTTTAAGATTGAGTTTCACAGCTGCTCACGACAAGGAACAGCTTGTGCGTCTTGTACAGGGAATAAAAGATAATATAAATGATTAACGAACAAAAACTCAACTGTTTGCTCTTGCATGGCTGGGGCATAAACAAATCAATTTGGGACGGTATGGTTGATGGACTAAAAGGTTTTGATCATATTGATGCTGTGTGCCTTTATACAATAGCTGAAGAAGCAAAGGCTAATGGGATTGAAGCCTTGGCGTCTTGTTTAAAAGAAAAGATTAAAAATAACACTGTTGTTATTGCCTGGTCATTTGGCGGTTTGATTGCTACTCGTTTAGCAAGTTTGACCGATAAAATAAAAGGCATCGTTTATATTGCCAGTCCACCCTGTTTTGTAAACAAATCTGATTGGAATTATGTATTAGATAAGAAATCGATCTCCGATCTACAAAGTAATTTAATAAGGGATCCTAAAAATACAATCGAATATTTTTCCGGGTTGATCGCTCATGGTGACAACGACACAAAAAAAATGATAGCGACGATGAGAACAAACATTGCGAATGAAAGCCAGTGCTCAACGCTTTCTAATTGGTTGGAAGAACTATTAGAGCAAGACCAAAGAAATGAATTAACGGCTTTGAATATACCAACACTACACTTGCTGGGTCAAAATGATGCACTAATAAAGGGTGATTTGATTATTCAATTAAAACAATTTTATCCAAAGGTAGAATGTGAGCTTTTAAAAAACAGTTGTCACGCTCCTTTTATTAGTCAGCCACAAGAAACAATTAACTTAATAAACGGTTTTATAATTGCACGACTCAAACAACAATCCTTATAACGTTGATAGACGTAATGTTGCGCAGGCGTTTGATGACGCAGCAAAAGACTATGATAAGGCTTCCTTGTTGCAGCAAACAGTTGCTGATCGATTAGTTGAGTCGTTTGATCTGATTAAAATTAATCCGACATCAATTTTGGATATAGGATCGGGAACGGGTTATGGCTCAAGAAATCTGAAACAAAGGTTTAAGAAAGCAAAAATTTACCAGAGTGATATTTCTGGTGAAATGTTAAAGGCTTCACGTAAACGCGCGCCCAAATATTTTTCAAAAAACCACTTTGTTTGTGCTGATGCAGCTCAAATGCCGATTGAAGACAATCAATTTGATCTCGTGTTTAGCAGCTTGATGTTGCAATGGTGCAATGATCTGGATCTGGTGTTTGCAGAAGTTAAACGAATGCTTAAGCCAGGAGGTGTTTTTTTGTTCGCTAGCTTTGGACCAGATACATTAAAAGAATTGCGCGAAAGCTGGCAGAAGGCCGACGACAATATTCACGTAAATGCTTTTGTAGATATGCATGACATTGGTGATTCATTGATTCGAAATGGGATGGATGCCCCGGTGTTGAGTGTTGAGCATATTGTTTTAACCTACAACGATTGCAAACAATTGATGCGTGAGTTAAAAAATATTGGCGCACACAATGTAAATCAGGGTAGGTGTAAAACGCTGACAGGTAAAGAGCGTTTAAATAAAGTAATAGCGCATTACGAAAAATTTCGATCAGATAACAAATTGCCAGCGACTTATGAAGTTGTCTACGGACATGCCTGGCGGCCACATCAAGAAAGAAGTGAAAATGTAGGTGATAGTTCTCAGTCAATATCACTAGAGCAGTTAAAACAGGATCTCAGGACTAGAAAGCAAAAATAATTATGAGTAATGGTGTTTTTATAACTGGCACAGATACAGGTGTTGGAAAGACTTGGTTTACGCTCGCATTGATGGAAGCATTTAAGGAGCAAGGGTGTAAAACCAATGGAATGAAGCCAGTAGCGAGTGGTGGCAGCTATTTCAACGACAAGTTAATGAATGATGATGCGAGACTTATTATGGAAAGTTGTAGTGAGCCTGTAAATTATGAGCTCATAAATCCATATGTTTTTGAGCAGCCCGTCTCCCCTAATTTTGCTGCTCGACAAACTGGTGTGTCTGTCGAGTTTGAGCAGCTAGTCACTAGCTATAATCAATTGGCGTCAGCATGTGACATCGTCGTTGTTGAGGGCATCGGCGGCTGGCGGGTGCCATTATCTGACAAGATAGGAACTGCCGATTTGGTACGGGAGCTAGAGTTGCCCGTCATTTTGGTGGTTGGGTTGCAGTTGGGTTGTATTAATCATGCGATTTTAACTGCGGAAGCGATTAAGGCAGATGGTGTGAATTTATGTGGCTGGGTCAGTAACCAGTTAGAGACAGGCTATCTGCACAGGTGCGACACAGTGGATTTATTAAATAAAGAGTTGTCTTGCCCAAATATTGCTAATCTGAGCCATATGGTTGCTTTAGATTCAGTCAAAATGGGCAAAAAAATAGATCCATTATTTTTATTGGGCTGAGACACTAGATAATATAAGCTTAAGGTTGCAACGAGTGCCCCATTTAGGGCATATTGTCGCACCAAGAAGGGGAGAGAAATCATTGGGTTATGAATGGCTGGATCTAAACCAGCGATCAAGCCTAATAAATTTAAGCCGAAGAAATCCTTAAATCAGGGCGTTTGAGACGACGTTAATATCTTTGGGCTTGAGAAAAACATAAGAAATGCAATGCTTTCAGCTTGTTTGGTGATATGTCATCATCGCCTTATTAATATAAGTTGTGTCATTGAGATAGGTTTCAAGATTAAAAGCTAGTTATAGCCAACAGGTTAGATAGGTTTTTCCTAATAGATAAAGAAGAGCTATAGCCTGTCTGAAAATTTGTAAAAAGTAATATTTTAAGAATTAGTTATTAATAATATAAAGTCATAAATGCTGAGGATTGCTGTATGTCAGTCGATAAATTAAAACAAACTGTGCTTGGGTTAGTTGCAGTTTCATTGTTTCTGGTGAGTGGGGCTGTTATGGCCGAATACCCGCTTAACTTGATGGAAGGTGTTACGCCAACCAGCCATAAAGTCTATGAGCTACACATGATCATTTTGTACATCGTTACGGTAATTGGTGTTGCTGTTTTCGGTGTCATGGCCTGGTCAATCTTTCACCATAGAAAATCAAAAGGCGCGGTTGCAGCTCAATTTCATCACAGCACAACAGCTGAAATAATTTGGACGATTATCCCTATTTTAATTTTGATTGTCATGGCGATTCCTGCTACTAAAACACTGGTTTTTATGGAGAAAACAGGTGATGCCGAAATGACACTAAAAGTCACTGGCTATCAGTGGAAATGGAAATATGATTATCTAGATGAAGATATCAGCTTTTTTAGTTCCTTGGCAGAAGAAGACAATAAAGCGCGACAAAGAAATTCAGGGATAGACCCGCACACAATCGATAACTACCTTAAGAATGTTGATAATCCGGTAGTTCTCCCAGTCGAAACAAAAATAAGAATTTTGACTACTGCGGCTGATGTCATTCATGCCTGGTGGGTGCCAGATTTAGGCTGGAAGCGTGATGCGGTTCCTGGTTATATAAACGACAACTGGACGTATATAGAAGAACCAGGGATATATCGCGGCAAATGTACTGAGTTGTGTGGAAAGGATCACGGTTTCATGCCCATCGTTGTTCATGCTGTGTCGAAAGAAGAATATGTAGCTTGGGTTGACGAAAAGAAAGCTGAAGCAGCAGCGATGCAAGACGAAAGCGGAAAAGAATATACGCTTGATGAGCAAATGGCGCGCGGGGAGAAAATCTACAATACCCAGTGTGCCGCATGTCACCAGGCAAAAGGTCAAGGTATTGATGGAATGTTTCCTGCTTTAGATGGCAGTCCCGTTGCTACCGGAGCAGCTGCAGAACATATAAACATTGTGCTTAAAGGTAAAAACCTTATGCCAGCGTTCAAGGAACAATTATCTGATGCCGAGATTTCTGCAGTTATCACATTTGAACGAAATGCTTGGAACAACAGTGTTGGCGATATAGTGCAGCCAGCTGATGTTAAAGCAGCAAGATAATCGAATTATTTTTAAACTTATAAACTATAGATAGTTAATAGAGGATAGACACATGAGTGAAGCAGTCATCCACGACGATCATGACGATCATCACGATCATAAACCTACTGGAATAGGCCGTTGGTTATTTTCCACCAATCATAAGGATATTGGCACCATGTATTTGGTGTTTGCCTTAATTATGTTTTTTATAGGCGGCGCCATGGCAATGGTCATCCGAGCTGAACTATTTCAGCCGGGAATGCAGTTTGTCGATCCGCAGTTCTTCAATTCAATGACTACTGTGCATGCGCTAGTCATGATTTTCGGTGCCGTAATGCCTGCTGGCGTTGGTTTAGCGAACTGGATGATACCAATGATGATTGGTGCACCAGATATGGCCATGCCGCGAATGAACAATATGAGTTTTTGGATTCTTCCATTTGCATTCACGCTATTGTTAGCCACCTTCTTTATGCAAGGCGGCGCTCCTGCGGGCGGTTGGACGATGTATCCTCCGCTGGTCTTACAGTTAGGCGATGGGTTCCCATTCTTGATTTTTGCCGTCCACTTTTTGGGCATCTCTTCAATTATGGGTGCGATCAATATTATTGCTACCGTCTTTAATATGCGCGCACCTGGCATGACCTTTATGAGGTTGCCATTATTCGTATGGACTTGGATTATTACCGCATTTTTGTTAATCGCTGCTATGCCCGTACTGGCTGGTGCAGTAACAATGCTATTAACGGACAGATTCTTTGGCACAGCCTTTTTTGACGCGGCTGGTGGTGGTGACCCAGTATTATTCCAGCATGTATTTTGGTTTTTTGGTCATCCTGAAGTCTATATTCTAGTACTACCTTCGTTTGGTATTATCTCACAGATTATCCCAACATTTGCGCGTAAGCCTTTGTTTGGGTATGCGTCTATGGTGTATGCGACAGCATCGATTGCCTTTTTGTCTTTCTTTGTCTGGGCGCATCATATGTTTACTGTTGGTATGCCATTAGCAGGAGAGTTGTTCTTCATGTATGCAACCATGGCGATTGCAGTGCCAACAGGGGTTAAGGTCTTCAACTGGACGGCAACCATGTGGAAAGGATCAATGACTTTTGAAACGCCTATGTTGTTTGCGATAGGTGTATTGTTCATGTTCACCCTGGGTGGTTTTTCAGGCTTGATGATGGGCATAACGCCTGTCGATTTTCAGTATCACGATACTTATTTCATCGTAGCGCATTTTCATTATGTTCTCGTGCCAGGCATAGTCTTTGGCATCATCGGCGGTGTGTATTACTGGCTGCCTAAGTGGACAGGCCATATGTATGACGAGAGCCTTGGTAAACTGCACTTCTGGACGTCTACCATATCAGTCAACATATTGTTCTTCCCAATGCATTTCATTGGCTTAGCAGGAATGCCACGACGTATCCCTGATTACAGCACTCAGTTCACAGACTGGAATGTCATTATTAGTATCGGTGGCTTTGCCTTTGGTCTTAGTCAGTTGATTCTCGTTTGGGTTGTAATCAAATGTATTCGTGGTGGTGAAAAGGCTACGAAAGAAGTTTGGGAAGGCGCGCATGGTTTAGAGTTTACTTTACCATCGCCACCACCATACCATAGCTTTACAACACCACCAGAAGTGACGGATGCAACGGCACATTCTTAAGAGTAGTGGTTAAAAAGTAGTAATGAGTGACAACGATAAAACCGCTGCAGAAAAGGAATTAGCAGCTAAGAACATGCGATTAGTCATCGTTCTTAGTTTGGTAGCTGCTGGATTTTATGTTGGCATAGTGTTGGTCTACATGTGACATGGCACAAAATACTAGAATTACGGCAAAGAAGCTTTTCACCTTTGCTGCGTGTATGTTTGGTTTTGGTTATGCGCTGGTGCCCATATATGATCTTATGTGCGATGTCACAGGGCTTAACGGTAAAACCGGTGAGGTTTCTCAGGTAGAAGCGAAAGCTAAACATGTGGATTTGGATCGACTGGTTACAGTTGAGTTTGATACCAATGTGAACCCGGCTTTGCCTTGGAAGTTTGAAGCGTCGGAATTCAAGATGAATGTGCACCCTGGTGAGATCGCTGAGGCGGTGTTTGTTGTAGAGAACACCTCAGATAAACCAGTTTTAGGTCAGGCGGTACCTAGTGTAGTGCCCCCATTAGCGTCATTGTATTTTGATAAAACAGAATGTTTCTGTTTTACAACTCAATTGCTAAAGCCTGGTGAACGTAAAGAGATGATCGTGCGTTATGTTGTTGGTTCTGAGTTACCGGAAGATATATCAACAATGACGCTGTCATACACTTTTTTTAGAGCCCCTGATAGTAAAGGTGTCGCAGCTTTTGAGGCCAAGTCTGTCAAGGCGATAAGTAAGAAAGGTTAGTAATAAATAAATAATTGAAATGAGGAATAGTTATGTCTAACTCTCAAGACGCATATTTTATCCCGGAACCAAGCCGCTGGCCTATTGTAGGAACATTGGCGTTGTTCACTTCTTTCATTGGTGGCGGCATGATGTTGAATGGATCGGGTTTCGGTACCTTTATCCTTGGCCTTGGTATCGCTGCCGTTGTTTATATGTTTTCGGGTTGGTTTTCAGATGTTATTGGAGAAAGCCTTGCTGGAAGTTATAACAAGCAAGTTGATATCAGCTTTCGTTGGGGAATGAGCTGGTTTATTTTCTCTGAGGTGATGTTCTTCGCCGCATTTTTTGGGGCGCTTTTCTATATTAGAGTTTTATCTGTGCCTTGGCTTGGTGGTGAAGGTGCCGGTTTTGCGACAAACATGTTTTTATGGCCAGATTTTCAAGCTGTTTGGCCGTTGTTAACAACGCCTGATATGTCGCTTGAGGGCGTAGACACTAAATATCTTGCTATTAAGGAAGTCATTCCTGCGTTTGACGTTCCGCTAGTGAATACAATTTTGCTTCTGTCCAGTGGCGTAACAGTCACATTGGCGCATCATGCATTGAAGAAAGATCATCGCGCGCCTTTGTGTTGGTGGTTAGCAGCAACCGTGCTTTTAGGTTTTGTTTTCGTATTTTTTCAAATGGAAGAATATGCGCATGCATATCATGAATTAGATCTGACAATGAATTCTGGAGTTTACGGCTCAACCTTTTTCCTATTGACAGGCTTTCACGGCTTTCATGTGACTATGGGCGCTACGATGCTTTTGGTTATTCTGTTCAGATCAATGAAAGGTCATTTTTCAGCAAAAGACCATTTCGCCTTTGAAGGTGTTGCTTGGTACTGGCACTTTGTTGATGTGGTCTGGTTAGGACTGTATGTCTTTGTTTATTGGATATAGATTAAAGATAAATCGTATACAAAGGCGCTGCATTAGCAGCGCCTTTTTTAGTTTGGGCTATTGAATTATTAGTTTAAGTTAAAAGCCAGCGCTGTGTGGATGAATCCAGCCTAGCCTAAAGCCTACTATGAGCGAAACAAATAGTAGTATTGAAAGGGCGATTCTGAAAGTTAGCGAAGTCACCAAGCGCTTTGATTTAGAATCATCTTTGACAAGAAAAAAGCCGCTTGCTAATAATGAAGCGCCTATCGAGAGAAATAATATTGCGATGTATATTTTAAAAAGCATAATGCCATTTATTGTTATCTCAGTTTGTCGTATAGATATTCTACCAGTATAACCAGCAGATGAATTTATATTTTGGAAACTGGTGTTTTAGGCCCAGGTTAATTACAAGTTTATTAACATTAGTGTTACTTGGTTTATTTATATTCCTGGGTTGCTGGCAGCTAGATCGTGCAGAAGAAAAAAGAGATCTCTATGCTGAATTTGAAACAAGACAGTCTGGGGATCTTATAAACTTAAATCAGATTGATAATGATTCGTTAGGCTTTGACAATCTATTATGGCGACCTATTAAAGCAAGTGGGCACTTTTTAGAAAGCTATCAAGTTCTATTAGACAATCAGGTGGAGAATACGAAGGCAGGCTATTATATTTATACTCCGCTTAGTTTAGATGATAGTAGTAATATAGTTTTAGTTAACCGTGGCTGGTTAGCCGCTGAAGGCGATCGAAAAACTATCCCAAAGCTAATCATGTCAGAAGGCTCGGTTAATATTAAAGCGGTTGTCAAAGACATACCTAAGACAGGTTTGCTGTTAAAAGAGCAGCCGCCAGAACTAATGAGTGAAGGCGTTTATCGGGTACAAAGAATAGACCTGGATGAGTTGGCTGATTTGACCAATACAAATTTATTACCTTATATCGTCAGGTTGTCGTCTGATTCGAAACACGGCTATCATCGACAGTGGCGACTGCCGGGTTCGGGTGAAAGCGTACATAATGGTTATGCTTTTCAATGGTTCGCTTTTGCAACCGCATTATTCATTATTTACTTGTTAGTAAATACAAAACGAAAAAATGAGTCAGGAAAAGATGTATGAATGAAGAAGTTGATAAAATACAAAAGAGCAACCGATTAACAATTATCCTTGTTGTCGTAATGTTTGTCAGTCCACTCGTTTTGTCTTGGTATGTATTTAATTATACTGATTATCTTGAGATGAGAGGCATGTCTAACAAGGGCAGTTTGGTGGAGCCAGTAAGACCAATAGGCGACTTAACCTTGATAGACCCATTTAATGACGAGAGAAAAGATAGTTTATATGGCGAATGGAATTTAGTTTATGTTGCCAGTGTTTGTGATAAACCGTGTATGGATAATATCTATCTGATGCGCCAGATCCACACTTCAATGGACAAGCATTCTTTGCGTGTACAAAAGGTATTGTTATTAACCAATCAATCAGTAAGCGCCTTGAAAGACGAGTTGGTTGAGTTTAAAGGGCAGCAACTAATAGATAACGACTTGATCAATGTGAATGAATTGTTAAATAAATTTCGTTTAAATGATGCTGAAGATCCGTTAAAGACAAATCGCATTTACATTGTAGATCCTCTTGGCAATTTAATGATGAGCTATGAGCCTAATGTAAATCCAAGGGATATTTATAAAGACTTAAAGAAATTATTACGTGGGTCACGCATCGGCTGATCCAGCATTCGAAAGAGTTTAAAGGTGAACCATAATAAATTATTGTTAAATCTGGCTCGTGTTGCATGTGTGCTCGCGCTTACTGTTATTGTGCTCGGCGCCTATACGCGTCTTTCGGATGCCGGGCTAGGGTGCCCAGACTGGCCGGGATGTTATGGTAATTTAATCGTTCCGGATCAAGTTGAGCAAGCAAATGAAGCTTATCCAGAACGACCCCTAGAAAAAGCCAAGGCCTGGAAAGAGATGGTGCATCGTTATGCAGCTAGCTCATTAGGGCTATTAATCCTGATCATGACTTTCCTGACATGGGCTAAAGCGTCGCTATCAAATATGCGATCATTTTCTTCAGCCTTACTTCTATTGGTTATTTTTCAGGGTATGTTAGGAATGTGGACAGTTACCTTGCTATTAAAGCCGGTAATCGTTTTGGCCCATCTCATAGGCGGCTTAACTATTCTGAGCTTATTATATTGGACAGTATTGCGACAACAATCGCTTCAGGTAATTGGTACCAATACAGACAACAATAAGCTGCTGCCTCTAGTGATCGTGGGGATGATAGTATTGGCCATGCAAATCTCATTGGGTGGTTGGACAAGCTCTAACTATGCCGCGCTAGCCTGTCCGGATTTTCCTACTTGTCAGGGTGTTTGGTGGCCAAACATGGATTTTAATGAGGGTTTTATCCTATGGCGTGGCTTAGGCATTGATTATGAAGGAGGTGTTCTGCACGGAACTGCAAGAACAGCAATACATATGGCTCACCGTATTGGTGCTGTCATCACGTTTATCACCATTTTAACCATTGCTGTTCAGGCGCTAAGGACAGGCGTAAGGGGCATTAAACTAACGGGCCTTGTTGTTTTAATCGTATTGATTGCACAGGTGTCATTAGGTATTGCAAACATCAAATTTTACCTGCCGCTATCAGTAGCAGTGGCGCACAATGGGGTAGCTGCGGTATTATTGCTGTCCTTGGTAACGCTGTTACACCAGTGTATGCCCGTTAAAAAGTAATCTGGAGTTCTCCCTTGGAAGATCAATCACTTACAGACGCCGCCGCAGTAGGGTGGCAAGACTACGTAGCCCTTTGTAAGCTAAAGGTAGTATCGCTTATCGTCTTCACAGCGGTTGTCGGGATGTTTATGGCCACGCCTGCCATGGTGCCTTGGGATGTTTTAATTTACGGCACAATCGGTATTGGCCTTGCTGCTTGTTCTGCTGCTGCCATTAATCACGTCGTCGACCATAAGATTGATTCGATCATGGCGCGAACTAATAGTCGACCTTTGCCAAAAGGGAAGGTCAGCCTCTTAAATGCGATCATCTTCGCCTGGTTTATCGGAACGATTTCCATGGGTGTTCTGGCTTTTCTCGTCAATCCACTGACAGCTGGTTTAACAGCACTATCGCTGATTGGTTATGGTTTTATTTACTCGATGTATCTGAAGCGTGCGACACCACAGAATATCGTTATTGGTGGTGCTGCAGGTGCCGCGCCCCCGGTTTTGGGATGGACAGCTGTTACCGGAACGCTGGATCCCAATTCATTATTATTGTTTCTTATTATCTTTGCCTGGACGCCACCACATTTTTGGGCTCTGGCAATTTATCGTCGTGAAGAATATGCCAAAGTAAATATTCCTATGCTGCCAGTCACGCATGGTGTTGAGTTTACGCGGCTACATATTTTGTTATATACAATCATCCTGTTTATCGTAACGTTGCTGCCATATTTGGTCGGCATGTCAGGTATGTTTTATCTTGTTGCTGCTGTTCTGCTTGGTGGCGGCTTTCTCTATTATGCTATCCGTATGCAGTTTGATCATGCAGACCGATTAGCAATGCAAACGTTCTCCTTTTCCATTATCTATCTGATGATAATGTTTGCTGCTCTCTTGATCGATCATTATATCCCCTTGTTAGCGAGCGTTATTTAAGCCCAATTCGTTGCCGTTAATGTGCAACATGGGAAAATTGATCGCCTGATAGACTGAACTGAGGCATTTTGTCGTGGTCACAGTGTTATTCTCAGGAGATTAAACATGCAACGTAGACAATTTCTTAAACAGGCCGGTGGTATTGCTGGTGCTTTCATGGTGATGGGGCATAGCGTCATGGCACATCCGGTTAATAAAAATATTAATCTGAGTCCTCTAAAAAAAGATCATGATGAATGGAGCAAGCTGATATCAAACCAGGAGTTTGATATTCTATTTGACGATGGTACCGAGCCTCCCGGCTCAAGCGCATTAAATCATGTAAAGAAAGATGGCACTTTTGTTTGTGCCGCATGTTATCTGCCATTGTTTGAATTTGATAAAAAATATGAGAGTGGTACGGGCTGGCCCAGCTTCTACGATACAATTGCCGGTCGTGTAGGCACAAAACTGGATCTGAAACTAATCTGGCCACGAAAGGAATATCATTGTATCCGCTGCGGTGGACACCAAGGTCATGTTTTTGATGATGGACCAGAGCCAACGGGATTGCGTTACTGTAATAACGGCCTTGCTCTAAAGTTTATTCCTGCCGATCAACCATTACCCGAATTACGAGGTTAGTTATGTTCCGAATTATTCTTGCTGTAGTTTTATACAGCTTTCAGGTTGTCTCGTTTGCTGCCAATGATGTCGCAATTTTTGCTGGCGGTTGTTTCTGGTGTATGGAAGGCCCTTTTGACAAGCTTAATGGCGTTGTCAGTTCTACGTCAGGATACACAGGCGGCCATACTGAAAACCCAACCTATAAAAGTAGCTCAACGGGAACAACAGGGCATTATGAAGCTGTCCAAATTGAATACGATTCAAGTAAAGTAAGTTTCCAACAATTGCTTGATGTTTATTGGAAAAATATTGATCCATTTGATGCGCGCGGACAGTTCTGCGACAAAGGGCCACAATATCGTGCTGCGATATTTACGATGAATGATGAAGAAAAAGATTTAGCCATTAAAAGTAAATCAGCTTTACAGGCAAAATTAAAAGATAGGGCAACAGTTGTAACAGAAATATTACCCGCTAAGAAATTTTACGCGGCTGAAGACTATCATCAGGATTACTATATAAAGAACCCAATTCGTTACAAATACTATCGTTATGGGTGTGGTAGAGATAAGCGACTTAAAAAAGTTGAGTCTATAGTGAATCCAAAATAGCTAATTATTTAGATTTTTCTAGTTTGATTTCACGGACAACGATATATAGACAGTAAAGCGCTGGGATAAGAGGCAAGGCCGCGGTATACATTCCGGAAACATAATGGAAAGTGCCGTCTTCCATAAACGGAAAAATATAATGGGATAATTCTGCCATCGTCATCGCAACAATAAAAAAGCTTAAAAAGTAATACCCAAACTGAGTTTTCTTTAATAATAGAATAGCACCCAAAATCCACATGGCAGGCGCCATAAAAGCTGCAATCGTCATGAAGACTTGTTCTTGTACATGAAACCCGAAGATATCAGTTACTGCAACTTCAAAGTTGGTTAAATATTCTTCATAAACATGCACAATAAAAAGTATTACCGTTACTAAATAAGGAATTATTACTTTGTGAGGATCAATCGGAGTTTGATAAGTAGTGTAACGCCATAAGACAAAGCCGCCAATTGAAGCTACAGCAAATACAATGCCCGGCACCTTGCCCATAAAGTGATATGCCATACTGATGAAAGTAATGATAAACAAAGAGACAAGAGCATTTGTTATTATGTTGCGCATAAAAGTAGCTTAGCCTATTTAGTCAATATAAGACCAGTTTTTAAACATGGCTGCTTGCCCATGATATTTTCCATTCCGATCAATAATATTCCATATGGTCGCGCCTTCAATATTAAAGCGTTTGCCTGTAGACGAGATTCTCACGCCAGAATAGTCAACCATATGTCCATCATTGCTAACGCGCTGCATTAATTCTTCACGTTGCTTTAGGTTTGTTGTTTCTACAGATTTGCAAGAGGAGAGCTGAATAAAATGCTCCCAGTCTAGTTCAAATAAATCGAGCGCTTTTTTATTTCCAAAATTAAAAATAGGGTCTTCCTCTGTGCCGTGTGAAACAATAGCAAAAGGCGCTGTATATAATTCGAATATTATTTTTTTAGGATCGAGGTTATTGGTGATAAGTTGTTTATGCGTCCAATGCTGATAACTTGAACATAAAAGTTGTCCATGATTAATGTAGGTTTTATTATCGAAGTTAGGTTGTAGCATGTGCAAAAAGATAATTAATTAACCGTCTTCGTCCTAGTCGCTACATTACTGAATGATTGCTTCGCTCACACTATACCAATAGTCTAGTATGAGCGAAGGACTTAAATGTAATTCTTGTTCTTTAACCGGCCAGTACGGCATCTAGCGTTTCTTTATAAGATCCATGTACCTTTGTGTAAAAAGGTTCTTTCATTAACTTGCTTGCCCATGCAGCAACATTTGGATAATCAGAAAGATTGATGTCGATGACTTCAAACGGATCCACCGTAGCAAGCAGGGCTATGTCAGCAATGGTCATTTTATCGCCGGCAAGGTATGCGGTGGCCCCTAATTGCTTTTCGATAACTGTCATAAAGCGTTCTAGAAAACCATAGCCTTCTTCCATAGAATTTTTATCAGCTTCGGCGTCAATAAGGCCAGCGACGATCTTATTAAAAAATACTTTAGCCAAACCATTGTTAAGGTGAGCTCCGATAAAATCCAGCCATTTATCGACATGTGCCTGTTCGATAATATCAGTTGGGTAGTAATTAGAGTTATGCTTACGACAAAGATATTTCATGATGGCATTGCTTTCAAAAAGATAAAAACCATCATCATCGATTGCAGGGATCTTGCCCGATGGGTTCATCTTCAGGTATTCCTCAGTTTGAGTTTCGCCTGCAAGCGGGTTAATTATTACAAATTCGTGTTCCACACCAATTGCATTCAAGCACATCCGTACTCTGTTTACCGGGAATGAAAGGCCTAAGCCGTATACTTTAATCATGATATTTCCTCTTTGTTTATATATTTATTGTAGAGATAAATGTAGGGTTATTCCATGAGTCTTATTGATTAGCCAAATATTGAGACAAGCGTTCAAATGTGGCTCCCCATTCCTGACTTAAATTGAAGGTTTCGTCAGAGAAACGAGTAATCTGTTCCATGTTAGCGTTAAGTGGTTCCCAGCTGAGATTAAGAGTCGTTTTGCCATTTTTTTCGTCTAGCATTACCGTTGTGAATATTTCAATAGGAAAATTTTTGATCATTGGGTGAGGTTCAATGCCGCCTTTTTCGTTTGAATAAACCACTGTGTAAGATAGTTTTGCAGGAGCAATGATGTCTTTATAAAAAAGCTTGCGCCATATTTCAATCCCAGCCTTTGATGTCATGCAGCAATGCGTTTCTCCGCCGGGTTTAATATTGGAATTAGCAAATAATAGAGAATAACCTTGAGGTGCGAACCACTGTTTAAGTTGATCTGTTTCAGACCATGCAGCGAATACCTTTTCAACTGGTACTTCAAACTCATGTGAGAGTGTAAAGCTATTATCTTTTGCCATTTACGTTCTCCTTTCTATTAGCCGTGCATACCATCACGCCAGACGTTTTCAGGTTCTTCAACCGGGTCGATATCCAGATTAACAACAACCGCTTCTTGTCCGCTACGCATCAATACGCATTCCAAAGGTGTATCATCACCTGCATTAATTTCTTGATGCGGCACGTAGGGTGGAACATAGATAAAATCACCAGGTCCTGCTTCAGCGGTAAATTCAAGCTTTTCGCCCCAGCGCATGCGTGCTAATCCTGCTATCACATAAATAACACTTTCAACCTCGCCATGGTGGTGAGCACCTGTTTTCGTATTGGGCGAAATAGTCACAGTGCCAGCCCATATCTTAGATGCACCAACAGTCGCCGCGCTTATTGCTTCGGCTCGGTTCATACCTAGAGTTTGTGCTGTGTCGGTACTTAGTTCACCTGCGCGCACAACGCGTACGCCATCGGTTCGCCAATCAGTTGACATAAGTCTCTCCGAGAAATAAATGCTTAATGATTAGTGACAGTGAAGTCGGCCAGATTTGATGTCTTTATAGCAACCATGATCGTCGCTATCGCCTGAATGCGCTATGGCAATAGAACTGGATCCAACGACCATTAACAAAATAATAAAAAGTTTATTCACAGGTTTCTCCTCTTCAGCTAAAAATAATATTCAAATGGGTTTATGTTTGCTCTATAAGTTTAATCTGTTTTAGCTTGGTTCTCTAATGCCAATACATAGTTTATTGGCGCATGATCAGCCAAAACGGGCGGCAGCTTGCCTTTAACGTTCATGATGTTCATAGAGAACAACTCTTGTAGTGGATAGTCCTGTAAGTTAAGCATCTTGTTTTTTTGATAACTTAAAATATCTTCTTCCGAGAGTCCTTCTATGAGCATGCCCATATTATTTAATAATTGTGTTGTGCCACAATGTTGATAGTCAATATTCGGAATACTAATCGGCACGGTGGTGATGATGTCGCAGTTATTAATAACGCGATAAATCGGTTTGTCGGCTAAAGCATTTGCAAATGCCGTATCACCAACACGAGGCGAACCAAAATTGTAACAAGACTCAAAGTTAGGCCGTTCCATTATCTCTGCCGTTAATAAAGTGGCTAAAGCCGCACCAAGACTATGACCGGTAATGAAGATAGGTAGCGAGAGATCTTCTAAATAAAAAAACAATTCTTCTTTAATGCTCTGGTAAGCAATATTAAAACCTGCATGAACAAGCCCGCATTCATTAAAAGGTGTTTGCATGGATTTAATATTATTGTTCCAGTCGACAAGATCGTCGGTACCACGAAAGGCAACAACGAGACACGGCTGCGGAAAGCCATCACTGTTAATGCCTTTGACTTGTAACAAAGAAACATGTGTCGAGGTTTCGGCCTTATTGATAAAGCCAATCTCTTTATAGTCAAAACGACCCAGATTATTTTTTTTATTGAGATGAAAGTCAGGCTGGTAAATTAAGCGTGCTATCTCTGCTAACCAATAGGCATTACTAATATTGAAACCGGGAACGCCACATTGCAGCGGTGAGTTCGTGTGTAAATCAAAGTACTCGGTCGCTTCGCCGGGTTTACTTAAGGCTTGCCATGAAGAGTCTTGTTGCATAGGAGCGTTATTATAGTCTTGTTCTACTCCAGCGCCATTGTTGCAACGGGTTCAGAGACGATGAGCTCCGCCTCGGTTTGCGCCTGCACTTGTGCAATGTTCACGTCCGGGGCGACCTCTTTGAGAATTAATCCTTTTTCGCTCGGTTGGATAACAGCCAGTTCAGTGACGATCAGATCGACACGTCGGTCAGAAGTCATCGGTAAGTTAAGCTTCTCTACAATCTTTGCAGTACCTTTCGCGGTATGGATCATGGCTACGATAACTTTGCGAGCGCTGGTGACCAGATCCATAGCGCCACCCATGCCCGGTACCATTTTACCCGGTATAATCCAGTTAGCGAGTCGCCCCGCGCCGTCGACTTGGAGGCCACCTAATACGGTCATGTCAAGATGTCCTCCACGAATCAGCCCGAAGGAAAAAGCGCTGTCAAAGGCAGCCGCGCCCGGTAGTGCGCCGATCATGCCGCCACCCGCATCACTCAGAGAAGGGTTTTCCATGCCGTCCGGTAGACCACCGCTACCGATGATACCGTTCTCGGATTGAAAGAAGACGTTGTCCTCTTCGGATACATATTGCGCCACCATTGTCGGCAAGCCGATACCCAGGTTTACTAGACTACCTGGCTGAATTTCGCTGGCGACTCGGCGGGCAATTAATTGTTTAGCGTTCATGCGGCCACCTCTGTCTTGACGATGTAATCGACCAAAGTGCCCGGTGTATGTACATCATCGGGTGCGATGCAGCCAACGGGCACCAGTTCTTCAGCTTCAACGAATACGGTTTCGGCAGCCATTGCCATCACCGGGTTAAAGTTTTGTGCGGTAAGGCGATATTGTAAGTTACCGAAGTAGTCGCATTGCTGCGCCTTTATCAATGCGAAGTCGGCTTTAAGTGGAAGCTCCAGCAAGAATTGCTTACCTTCGATTTCAATGCTGCGTTTGCCTTCTGCCGCCAGTGTTCCTACGGCAGTTGGTGTCAACACGCCACCAAGACCGAAGCCACCACTACGGATCTGCTCAGCAAGCGTCCCTTGGGGCACCAATTCCACTATCAATTCCTCGGCGATCATCTGACGCTGGGTTTCCGGGTTCGTGCCAATATGGGAAGCGGTTACGTGCTTTACCAAATGGGCATCAATTAGTTTACCAATACCGATTCCCGGTCTGGCAGTGTCATTGGCAATTAGAGTAAGGCCGCCTTTATTCTGACGTACTAGTTCATCGATCAAATTTTCTGGTGTACCGACACCCATAAAGCCGCCAATCATAATGGTGGCGTCTTCCGGTATGGAGTCAACGGCGTGGGTGATGGAGGTTGTTTTTTTCATAGCGATCTATATTACTTTGTTTTTTGTTTTTGATCGTGTGAAAGGTGGGGTTTGGGTAACACAGATTATTATTTAAAGTGAAATAAGCCTACTCTTCTTTCGGCCAGAAGCGGAGGTTATAGTTTTTTAAACTTCATCACTCTATATACTTCGCCATTATCAATGCCAATATAATTTCCACCTTTTGAGCCACCTTTGATTTTTTTCAAAGTCACATCATTAAAATAACAATGGTTATATGTACTAGAAAATTCAGCCTCGCCTCGATAATTATCACAGCCCGCATAAACATTAGATCCCTCATCGGTCATCTGAGTTATAGAAACCTTGTACTTATGTTTATTAGCCATATTAATAAATAATCATGTCCGCTTTGGGTCTGTTTCATTGTTACTCTTAATTCGGCCAGAAGCGGACATTATTGATACGACTCTAAATACGACTTAATTTCATCATGCCTTGATGAATATGATTTATGATTTACCATTATTTCACATCCTTTAATAATTCCATCCATTAATAAGATGTATGTTTGATGCATTTTAAAAAAGGGCAAAAGTAGAATTAATCTATAAATATCTTCAGGTTTAGAGTCATAAGCATATCTCTGGCACTCTTTTTTCATCTCATCACTTTCAAGACTAAAAATATATTTAAAATTAAGATAAAAGTCATAAAAATCATTTATTATGAAATATGCAATTTTCTCATCAATTACTGTGTTTGGCTGGCAAAGATAATTTGTTTTAATTTCTAAATTCTCATCAATGCAAAAAATATAATTTACTGCTTTGAATTCTTGTCGAATTAAATCATCAAGATTGAACTCTTCATCAGATATATCATTCAAAACATTTATTATGTCTTCTTTATGTTTAATAGTTAAATGAGGATATTTTTTCACTATTAAGCCTAATTGATTTAAGCTCAATCCATACAAAACCATATGAATAGCCTTCGTAACCATGTTTGCAGGTTGACGCATAATGCCTCTAAAATAGTTTAAATCATCAATTAATTTTTTAATTGCTTCTTCATTATTAGACTCCAACTGAAGCCTAATATCAGATAAAAATAACCTATGCGCATTTATTAAAAGTGAGCCATATGCCCCAAATAATAATTTATCATCATATTGAGTATAGTTTTTCAGTTGTTCATGTCTCTTTAATAGAATTGTATTATCATTAATTACGTTTACTAATTCATTAGAGGTATAACATGCCTCTTTTACAACATCAGATATATATTTATCTTCTTCTAACCAGCACAAGAGTTTTTCACTATCTCCATGAAAAATTAATTCATTCTCAAACTTATTAAATACACTTTCTAGCAAATAGTGCTTATTATTTTGAACATATGTCTCGCCAAGTGATTTATTGATTAAATTTTGACCATATTCATATATATCATCTACCTCAGAAGGCGCACCAAATCCAACTCTCGCATAAAGTGAATTATTTTCTTCAGTGATATTCTTTTTATTATTAAAGAAGAACTGAACAGCATCCTTATTTAGTTCGGGATAAGCATAATTATATAGATTGATACAACTGAATATTGCAACTGTAAGAACCACTACTGTTAAAATAATAATAATCCGTTTGCCAAATATTTTTGGATAGATCAATTTCCATATTTCCTTAATTTATAACAATCACAATGTCTGCTTTGGGTCGATAGCAGACATATTTGATCCAAAAAAAATGGCCCGAAGGGCCATCTATATATTTCGTTAATCATCCTTGATTCGTCCCTGTATCAAGTTGTTTTTGATTACGCGGCTATTGTCTCGCGCAATTTTTTCATTGCGTTGTTTTCTATCTGCCTTATTCGTTCTGCGGAGACGCTGTGAACGGCTGCGAGTTCGTGCAGGGTTGCTTTGTCTTCGGCTAGCCAGCGTTTGGCGATGATGTCTTTGCTGCGGTCATCAAGTAATGCCAATGCTTTATGTAATGACTGCTGACTTTCTTCATCGAGTTGTGCGGTTTCGACCAATTCTTCCGGTCCAGTACTTTTATTTTCCAGAAAGTACGATGGTGAATAGCTTGAGTCTTCGTCATCATCGCTATCTTGGCCATCGAAAGATGCATCGTAGTTGCCCATGCGTTTTTCCATTTCCATGACATCGCTGGGTTTTACGCCGAGTGTCTCAGCAATTTCATTGACTTCGTTTTGATTTAACCAACCCAAACGTTTTTTGGATGAACGTAGGTTAAAGAATAATTTGCGTTGTGCCTTGGTGGTTGCGACTTTAACGATGCGCCAGTTCTTAAGAATGTATTCATGCATCTCTGCACGTACCCAATGTACGGCGAAAGAGACGAGGCGAACACCGACATCGGGATTGAAACGTTTTACGGCTTTCATTAATCCCACATTGCCTTCTTGAATCAAGTCGGCTTGTTGTAGACCGTAACCGCTGTAACCACGTGCAATTTTTACCACGAAGCGAAGGTGTGACATAACTAAACGACGCGCAGCTTCGATATCGTCTTCATCTCGAAGGCGTCGAGCCAAGACCTGCTCTTCTTCAAGAGACAAGATTGGTACCTGATTGACCGATGAGATATAGCTCTCTATCGACCCGGTAGGTAATGCGAACTGTAAGTTTGTTAATTGATTCATCGAACCTCTTCCCATTGCTGATACGTTAATTTTAGCACTCCAAAGATATGAGTGCTAATGTTTAGAAAGGTTCAATTTAATAATGGATGTAAGCTATTGAAATTAATAGAGTAGTTGTCTCAGTTTTTGAGCTTTAGACGGGCTCAATAGCACGTAAATGCCGTTTTACGGCTATCCAGGAGCCTACTAGGCCAAGGGTGACACCGCTGGCTAGCAGGATGACGGAATTACCAAAGCTAAGCCCAATAAGCTGAAAGTCGCTGGCGTAGAGATTGGCGAGTTGTTTTACGGGGCCATGTAGCATTTGCATGGATATGGTGATCAGTAACCAGGCAATGATACCGCCAAAGACGCCGTACCAGAGTCCACTATAAAGAAACGGGCGCTGTATGAAGCCGTCGGTTCCGCCGAAGAGTTTGGTGATCTCAATCTCTGAGCGTCGGTTGTGTATAGATAGTCGAATGGTATTGCCGATGATCAACAGCACGGCGATCGCGAGTAGCGTTGAGAGGATTACGATAAGCCTGTTAACGATATCCAATAAATAAAGTAAGCGCTTTAACCAACGGCTATCATATTGGGCGCTATCAACTTCAGGCATTGCTTCCAGTTCTTTTATTAATGCCTCGGTCTCTGCTTCATCAGTACTGTCAAGACTTGGCTTAACGAGTACAACATTTGGTAATGGGTTCTCATCTAGCGTATTGAGAGCCTCTGCAAAACCGGATAGCTTTTGATACTCCGCTAATGCATCGGCGCGTTTTATCAAAACAGTTTCGTTGATGTTGTTATTGCCGGACAATGTGTTGGCAAATTTTGCCGCGCTTGTTTCATCAACATCGGTTTGAAGAAACAATGTGATCTGTACGGAGCCATCCCAGCTTGATGAAACGTACCGTACGTTATCGAGTAATAAATAAAAGCTTGCGGGTAAGGCGAGAGATATACCAATGACTGCTGTGGTTAAGATGTTGCTAATCGGGTATTTAATGTATTGCCCAAGACTAAAAATAAATGCCTGCGCATGTTGTATTAACCACATATCAAAGCGACGTTTAAGCTCGCTCTTAAACGTTTTATCCGGCCGTGTATTTTTTTTGCGGTTGGCCTGTTTCATGATTCTGTTGGTGTCCCACCAAGAGCTAATATGCGACCGGTCTTTAGAGTGATGATGCGTTTTGACATGCGCTTAATCATATCAAGATCATGACTGGCAATAAGCACGGTAACGCCAACCTGATTGAATTGTTCAAACAACTTCATCATATCCCATGATAAAGCGGGATCGAGATTTCCCGTTGGTTCATCTGCCAGCAATATAGCAGGCCGATGTACCACTGCGCGTGCAACGCCAACGCGTTGTTGTTCACCGCCTGATAACGCCATTGGATAACTGTTCACTTTAGTCAGCAGACTAACTTTGTCTAACGCAGCTTGTACACGCTTTCGGATCTCTTGATGTCGATAGCCGGCAATGACTAATGGCAACGCGACATTATCAAAAACGGTTCTATCATTTAATAGACGGTGATCTTGAAACATAAAACCAATATGGCGCCTGAAGATTGGTATGCGACGACTACGCACACGATCAAGGTTTTGCCCGTTAATAATTATCTGTCCACGCGAGTGTCGATCAATCAATGCGATTAAACGTAACAGGGTACTTTTGCCCGCGCCGGATCGACCGGTGATGTAGACCATCGCGCCTTGCTCTATATGAAGATTGATATTACGCAGGGCTTCATTGCCGCCAGGGTAATTCATGTGGACATTAGTAAATCGAATCATGATTCTACTGTTAGTAACGCATCAATAAATTCAGCGGCGTCGAAGGGTCGTAAGTCTTCAACTTGTTCGCCGACACCAATAAAGCGAATAGGTATCTTTAATTCATCTGCAAGTGAAAAAACAATACCGCCTTTTGCAGTTCCATCAAGTTTTGTTAAAACAATACCGTCAATACCAATCATCTCGTTGAATTGTTTTGCTTGTATCAATGCATTTTGTCCGGTTCCGGCATCTAATACCAATAAAACTTCGCTTTGTAAGTCGTCGTCAAATTTATTACCGATGCGATGGATCTTTTTCATTTCTTCCATCAGGTTGTCTTTATTGTGTAAACGACCCGCAGTATCAGCGATGAGTACATCAATATTATTTGATCGAGCCGATTTCAAGGCATCAAAGATCACAGCGCCAGAATCCGAGCCATGGGTTTGGGCGACGACCTTAATCTTGTTGCGATCACCCCAGACCTGAAGCTGTTCGATGGCTGCTGCACGGAAGGTATCCCCAGCGGCCAACATGACACTCTTTCCTTCACCCTGTAGACGCTTGGCGAGTTTGCCAATCGTGGTTGTTTTACCAACGCCATTAACGCCAACAACGAGTATTAAATAGGGCTTATTTGGGATATCTGGAATGGTGAGTGCTTTTTCGACCGGTTTGAGGGTGGGCAACAAGACTTGTTTTAATTGTTCGAGGGAGTTTTCTGTCGAATTCTTTTTCGTGTCGTTCTTAGATTGGGCTTTTAATAATTGGATGACCTGATCAGTGGTCTTAATGCCGATATCTGCCATTAATAGGCGATCCTCAAGCTCTTCCAGCGTGACATTATCAATGACGGTTTTGTTGCGGCCAAAGAGCCCTCCGAAAAGGCCGGTACGAGTACGTTTCAGACGATCCGAGAGGGTTGCGCTCTCGTTTGACGCTGCTTCAGCTTTTTTAGCGTCGTTTTTTCTTTTTAAACCAAACACAAAAGTAAATTATTTTAGTATGCTGTAAGTAAGTTGCGGTATCCTACCATTAAGTTAGATCGAACTCATAAAGAGAAATACGCTCTATATATATAGCGTACATCACAAAATTTAATTCCATAATTAAAGATAAATATAAAAATGAAAAATTCTTGTCGTTCTCTGAAAATTGTATTGCTAGGTCTGGTCTTAATTGTACCTGCCATTGCCAATGCGAAAGTAACCGAATTTCAACTCGATAATGGGCTCAAGCTCTTAGTAAAAGAAGACCATCGTGCCCCCATTGTCGTCACACAGGTCTGGTATAAGGTCGGTGGAAGCTATGAACATGATGGCATTACCGGTATATCCCATGCACTTGAGCACATGATGTTCAAAGGTACAGAAAAATATCCAAATGGCGAGTTCTCCCGCATTATTTCCGAGAATGGTGGTAGTGATAATGCTTTTACCGGGCCAGATTACACTGCGTATTTTCAAACATTGGAAAAATCTCGTCTTGAGATCAGCTTCAAACTCGAAGCCGATCGTATGCGACATTTAACGCTACCCAAAGAAGAGTTTGCTAAAGAAATTGAAGTGGTAAAAGAAGAGCGTCGTTGGCGAACAGAAGACAAGCCACAGTCTTATGCTTATGAGGTTGCTATGGCAACAGCATTTCAAACCAGTCCTTATCGTTATCCAGTAATTGGTTGGATGCAGGATTTGGATAATATGACGATAGAGGATCTAAGTGACTGGTATCAAAAATGGTATGCGCCTAATAATGCGACGTTGGTGATTGCCGGTGATGTTAATCCAGACGAGGTTCATGCATTAGCCAAAAAATATTTTGGGCCATTGCCAAAGGGTGAGCCGATTACGGTTAAGTCTCTGGATGAAGTTGATCAAAAAGGTGCAAAACGCGTTACTGTAAAACGCCCTGCAGAACTGCCTTATTTAATGATGGCGTTTAAAACACCAGTTGTTAAACCAGGTAGTGAAAAACAAGAGAATCATGATTGGGAACCCTATGCCTTAGAAGTGTTGGCCGGGATTCTTGATGGTGGCAGTAGCGCACGTATCGCCAGTCGCTTGGTGCGTGGAAGCGAGATCGCTGCTGGTGCGAGTGCCGGGTATAGAATGGTTTCTCGACTGGATAATCTATTTATTATGTCGGGCACACCCTCCAAAGGAAAAACAATAAAGGAATTAGAAACGGCATTACGTGCTGAGATAAAAGATTTACAAAACAATCCCGTTACTAAAGAAGAATTACAACGCGTTAAGGCACAAGTTATTTCTAGCGATGTATATGAAAAAGATTCTGTTTTTTATCAAGCAATGATCCTCGGCACATTAGAAACGGTGGGTTTGTCCTGGCGTCTGGCTGATGTTTATGTTGATAGTGTAAAGGCAGTAACAGCGGAGCAAGTTATGGCAGTAGCAAAAAAATATTTAATTGATGATCGACTTACAGTCGCGGAGCTCGATCCATTACCCATGGATGGACAACCGCGACGTCCGAGAGGAGGTAACCCTCATGGTCGTTAAAAACACAATGAAAATTATTGTATGTGTAATGTTGTTTACTAGTTGGTCTGTTCAAGCTTCGCCAAAGATTGAGACCTGGAAGACGAGTAGTGGCGCAGAAGTTTATTATGTACATGCGCCTGAGTTACCGATGATTGATATGCAGGTCGTGTTTGATGCCGGTAGTAGTCGGGATGGACAATTGCCAGGTGTTGCCGCATTAACAAGTGGGTTATTAGATCAAGGCGCGGCAGGTATGAATGCCGACAAGATCAGTAGTGGCTTTGAATCTTTAGGCGCAGTCTTTGGTTCAAATGCGGGTTATGACTCTGCATCAGTGCAATTACGATCTTTAACAGACGAATCATTGTTGTCGGCAGCCCTTGAGAACTTTAAAAAAGTTATTTCAAAACCAGATTTTCCTGAAGATGCTTTAGAGAGGAGACGCGCTCAGACATTAATAGGCTTGCAGTCTAAACAACAAAACCCGGGCGCATTGGCCAGAGATGCATTTATGAGCGCAATCTATCAATCGCATCCATACGCCCAACCAAGCTCAGGTACGGAAGAATCTGTAGCAGCGATCAAACGCAAAGATATCGAGGCATTTTATAAACAATATTATGTTTCTAATAATGCCATGGTCGCTATTGTTGGTGCTGTCGATAAAAAGCAAGCTGAGAAAATTGCCGAAGATGTGACCAGTGGACTTGCTCAAGGTAAGAAAGCCGAGGCATTGGCAAACGTTAGCGCTTTGGAAAAGTCCAATAAAGTATTTATAGAACACCCTTCAGCACAAACCCATATTCTTGTGGGGCAGCCGGGCGTTAAGCGTGGTGACCCGGATTATTTTCCACTTTATGTTGGCAATCATGTGTTAGGTGGCGGCGGTATGGTGTCGCGTTTATTTGCCGAGGTGAGAGAGAAACGTGGGCTTTCTTATAGCGCGTATAGTTATTTTTCTCCGATGCGATTTAAAGGCCCTTTCATTGCAGGCTTACAAACCAAAACCGAACAAGTTGATGAGGCTTTGTCTGTATTAATGGAAAACATTAATCGTTATATAGATGTTGGCCCAACTGAAGAAGAGTTGATCGCTTCCAAGAAAAATATTACGGGTGGTTATCCATTGCGCATAGATAGCAATGGCAAGATCCTGAACTATGTTGTTGTTATAGGCTATTACAAACTCCCATTAGATTATCTTGATACCTTCAATGCCAATGTTGATGCGGTAACCATCGATCAAATAAAAGATGCGTTTAAACGACGAGTGACACCCGATAAGTTAGTCACTGTAATGGTAGGCGCACCAGCCGAAGAATCTAAAGAAGGGTCTTAATCCATGGGTGCGCCTGGCAAGGTCCGTATCATTGCTGGCAAGTGGCGCGGTAGAAAACTTGATGTAATTGATTCACCAGGTTTACGCCCAACACCTGACCGAATTCGTGAAACACTTTTTAATTGGTTGCAACAAGAAATCGTCGGTGCACGTTGTCTGGATCTGTTCGCAGGAACAGGTGCGCTCGCTTTTGAAGCCTTATCGCGTGGTGCAGCAGAGGTTTTTATGATCGAATCCAACCCAAAGATTGTTGAAACGCTAAAACAACATGCGGGTACATTGGGAGGTGAAGGCCATACTATCCAACTCGCCGATGCAACAAGCTGGCTTAGGCAGGGGGTTAAAGGGTTTGATATCATCTTTCTTGACCCTCCCTTTAGGGAGGGTTATATCGAACAGTGTTGTGAAGCAATTAGTGAAGAATCGTTGTTGAACCCTAAAGGTCTGGTTTATATTGAATCTGAAAAAAGTTTAGCATTGCCTGTTGGTTGGGAAATTAGGAAACAAACTAGGGCAGGTAATGTACAATCAATGCTTATAGACCCGATTTAAAATGCACTTTTTTCGCGATAACTGCGTCGATTCCGTGCTCAAATCCTCATGTATTATTTATACATTCCGGTTTTGCGCGCGGCACCTCCTTGTTCTCACGAAAAAATCACTATTTTAATTACGGTTCTAATAATATGTTTAATCGGGGGCAGAAATGGTAACGGCAATTTATCCAGGTACTTTTGATCCAATCACAAAAGGGCATGCTGACATTACGCAGCGTGCAGCAAATCTGTTTGATAAAGTCATCATTGCTGTTGCAGACACGACGAGCAAGAACACGTTGTTTACCATTGACGAGCGAGTTGAATTAACAAGTAAGGTTTTGTCTGATATAAAAAATGTTGAAGTGATCCCGTTTCGCGCTTTAGCAACAGATCTCGCGCGTGAAAAAAAGGCAAGCGTGATTGTTCGAGGCATACGTGCCGTCTCTGATTTCGATTATGAGTTTCAGATGGCTGGGATGAATAGACAATTAAACTCTGATATTGAAACTGTGTTTTTAACACCCTCAGAAAATCTAGCTTGCACTACATCGAGTCTGGTAAGAGAGATAGCTTCATTGGATGGTGATGTCAGTTTGTTTGTAGATTCAATAGTAGTCGCTGCACTAAAAGAAAAGTTTTCCTGATTTTTTAAAAACCACCATGATAAAAAATATTAAGACACTGTCTTCATTTCTCTGCGTATTTATTTTTACTTCTTCTGCCTTTGCAGAACCAAAGCAAGCGGCGATTGCAAGCGCGCACCCTTTAGCAACACAAGCCGGTATTGATATATTAAAACAGGGCGGCAATGCCTTCGATGCGGCTGCGGCGATAACAGCATCACTTGCTGTCGTTGAGCCTTATAGCTCTGGCATTGGTGGCGGTGCGTTTTGGCTGATACATCGTGCGTCTGATAAAAAGCAGGTTATGATCGATGGCCGCGAGAAGGCGCCTATGTTCAGTAAACATGACATGTATCTAGATAAAGCGGGTAATGTTGTTAAGGGCTTGTCATTGAATGGCCCAATGGCCGCAGGTATACCGGGTGTTCCCGCAGGCATAGATCATCTTGTGAAAAACTATGGTCGTTTGTCGTTAAAACAAGTTCTTGCGCCAGCGATTAAACAAGCACAAGACGGTTTTTCTGTAACCGAGCGTTATCAGAAATTAATGGGATTCAGGAAAGATGTTGTAAAGCAGTATTCTGATGCCGCACAAATCTTTCTTATTAAGAATAACATCCCTGCTATAGGCGATTTGATTGTTCAAAAAGATTTGGCAAAAACGCTAACGGCAATGGCGAACCAGGGTAGCAAGGGGTTTTATCAAGGAACGGTTGCAAACCACTTAATTAATAGCGTTAGAGATAATGGCGGTATTTGGGAGTTTGATGATCTGGATAAGTATCAGATCGTTGAACGAGAACCTATCGTTGTAATTTATAATGGCATCAAGGTTACTTCAGCGGCACCGCCTTCTTCAGGTGGCATTGTTATGGGACAAGCGCTGAATATTCTGGAGCAATTTAATCTAGAAAAGCTGGATCCAATAACTCGTAAACATATCGTTATAGAAGCTATGCGCCGTGCCTATCGCGACCGTGCTGCTTATTTAGGCGATCCTGATTTTATTGATATTCCTGTCGAACGGTTGCTAGATAAAAATTATGCGGAAGGTCTTGCTTTGACCATCAATGCGAAACGCGCAACACCCAGTAGTGAATTAAGCAATATTGCAACTATAGAACAGACCGGTACTGACACTACACATTTTTCAGTTGTTGACGCTGAAGGTAACCGGGTCTCTGCAACCTTAAGTATTAACCTCCCCTTTGGTTCCGGCTTTGTTGCTAAGGGAACAGGTGTACTTCTGAATAATGAAATGGATGATTTTTCTGTGAAACCACTTACAGCGAATGCCTATGGTTTAGTTGGTGATTATGCCAATGCTATTGCCCCTGGCAAACGACCCTTATCTAGTATGACGCCAACGTTTCTTGAAACGGACGATCGAATTGCTATCTTAGGTACACCGGGAGGTAGTCGCATTATTAGCATGGTTTTGTTGGGCGTGTTGGATTTTGCCGAGGGAAATACACCGAAATCCTGGGTGAGTTTACCGCGCTATCATCATCAATATTTGCCTGATCAAGTACAATATGAATTGGGTGGACTAAGTGATCGTGAACAAGCTGCACTCAAAAATAAAGGCCATACGCTTAAAGAAAAAAATCGACGCTACGGAAATATGCAGGCAATTATGATCTGGAAAAAAAGAGATCTGATTTTTGCTGCCAGTGATCCCCGTGGCGAAGGTAGCGCAGAAGTTTTATATTACCATTAATTCTTGGGTGTATTTTGAGTGACAACCATACTCGTGTCCCTGAATAGACGAAACCCCAGATTAAAACTTCGATAAGTAGGCAAATACCAATAGCGATTTGCTGAGCGAACTCCTAGCGGAATATTGTACCAAGACCCGCCACGAGTAACGCGGTTTTCGCATTCTTTATTTTTGTAAACAGTGCCATTGCTTGGCGCATCATGATAACCAGATTTCCAGCAGTCCTCCACCCACTCCCATACGTTGCCGTGCATATCATGTAGGCCAAAAGGGCTTGCTTTATATTGGCCTACCTTGGATGACTTTGCTTCACCATCGTCACAGGGCGCATTTCTCCAGCCATAACTATTGACGGTTTTACCGACTTCATCATAAACATTTGCATATTGGCATAATTCTGATTTTGAGTTGCCAAAATGATAATCAGTCGTGCTACCTGAGCGTGCGGCATATTCCCATTTTGCCTCGGAAGGTAGACTGTAGTTACTACCGGTTTCCTTGTTTAGCCAATCAATATAGGCTTGAGCATCGTTCAAACTGACACAGACTACAGGGTGATTATCAGATTGAGTGTAGCTAGGGTTGCGCCAATTCAATCCTTCTTGCTGCCCAAAATCAACGCCGCCGCCATCTCCAAAACACCCCTTGTGTATCCCGGCACCTGTCTCTGCATCGGTAAGGTAACCCGTAGCCTCGACGAATTTTTTAAATTGACCGACTGTAACTTCATATTTACCGATTTCAAAAGAGGGGACGGAAACTATGTGTTGAGGCTTTTCATCTTTCCTGCCTTCCAGGGTGCCCATTAGAAACGAGCCACCTGGGATTTTTACCATTTCTCCGGCTATATTGTGTTGTTCTGTTTCACCCACTTCTTCAGGGATTGCTTCTAAATGATCCTCAAGCCTTTTTTCAGCGTCAGTAATAGCAATAGCTTCAGGATGGACCTTGCGTATTACTTTTAGGTATTGCTTTGCTCCTATGGAGTCACCTACGTTAAGTGCTGTTTGTAAACCTTCAATATTTATTTTTAATATTTTGGCCAGAATCTGGGCGGCCCCCATATTATTAGAGTCCTCTGCCAGTATTTTTAATACCTTATCATAGGCATTTTTTCCAGCAGGTTCCGTGTAACGCTTTGCCTGAATATCTTTTTCGGCAGCGTCCAGTAAGCCCAAGATTGTTAATGAATCCAGGTCATCATGTTCGTCTAAAGTGAGTTCTATGGCGCTAGCATTCATGGGCGCTAGAAAAACCAGCGCTGAGACAAAAAGAAATACACTGAAAATACTGGCGTTATTCAAATTTAGTAGTGATGAAGCATAAGTACGTTGATTTATCATAAATTATCTTCTTTTTATAATTGAAGCCATATCGACCGTTATTTTTTACAATTTATAGAAAAAGTAAAGAAATTCCCCAGTTTCTGTAGACACAAAAATTTCCAGTAAGTTTAATTTAACTGGTATTTCCACAATCTAGCAATTTATTCCAACGTTTACTCCAGCCAAACTCTTCTGTAAGTGTTTGAATTAGTTTTCTAATATCTATTTCTGAGTAATTATGTCGCTTTTCTAGAAAATGGATGCTTTCACAATCTGCCTTGTTCTCATCATGGCTTTTTAGTCTTAGGTGAGCGCATTCATGATAGTAAACAAATTGTTTCGCATTCTTCGGTAATTTTGCGAATGCGCTATTGTCAATCGCAATGGTGGGGTAGCCCAATGGCCACTGTGCTGTCGCAACTTTCTTCCCCGGAATACTCGAAACAATTTTTACATCAACCTCTTTGTCAGTATCTAAATGTTTAGCTGTACAGGATAGATTGTCATTTTTAATTACCTCTTTAGGAGCTGCAATTGAAAGAGATGAAATACTTATAAGTAATATCAGCTTTATTAGATTAATCATTTAGCTTTGGCACTTAGTGCAATAAAACGTTGATCGCTGACCTTGGCGAATCATTTTAATTGGCGTCTTACAATGATTACAGGGATCACCTGCCCGGTCGTAAACTTGTAATTCATTTTTAAAATACCCGGGTTTGCCTTCTCCGTTGATAAAGTCGCGCAAAGTTGTGCCGCCTTTTTTAATGGCTAGTGATAGAACATTTTTGATTTCAATAACCAGCCTTTCATATTTTGCCTTAGATATTTTACCTGCTTTCTGTGTTGGTTTAATACCTGCACGGAAAAGAGCCTCACTGGCATAGATGTTTCCAACCCCAACAACAATACAGCTATCCATAATGTAGTTTTTAATAGCTTTAGTTCGTTTTCTTGAACGGGAAAATAAATAACCAGCATGGAACTCCTCGCTTAATGGTTCGGGTCCGAGGTGATTGATCAGTTTATGCTCCATTGGGTCATCATTTGTCCAAAGTATAGAGCCAAACTTTCTTGGATCACGAAAACGCAGTATCTGTCCAGAATTGAAAACAATATCGACGTGATCATGTTTTTCAGGGGTCTGCGTATCATTAATGATTCTCAAGCTACCGGACATGCCCAAGTGTAAAATCATGCAACCTTTTTCAGTATAGAAAAGTAAATATTTTGCGCGTCTTCGGAGTTTTCTAATGACCTGTTTCTTTAAAGATCGTTTCAAGCTTGTCGGTATTGGCCAACGAAGTTGTCGCTCACGAATGATAATATTTTTTACAACTTCACCTACGACGAAAGGTGCTATACCTTTACGCGTCGTCTCAACTTCAGGAAGTTCAGGCATTACCTTTAATGCAGTTCAAGGGTTTCTTGCGGAACGTTTAACTCAGGGTTTTCCGATAATAATAATTTTGCTGACTCATCACTACCGAGATGATACTGAATCCCCATCTCTCTTCGACCTAAGACTAAATGTGGCTCCGTTGAAACGACAATAAACTCAATTGTTTTTCCGTTTACTGATGAAACCATTATTGATGATGCGAGGTCAGGTTCTGAATATTTGTTTACCGAGATCGCGGCTGTATTATTCCAGGCAAAGATAACTTGTTTCAATTGATCAGGGCTGATGTCCATCAAGTTTTGCAATTGCCATTGCCCGTCATGCATTTCAATTTTATTATCTGGAAACTGGATTCCGTTTATCTTAAAACCATGCGGTACTATTTTAGGGTCTGCAAAGAATGCTGCATTTGTCGTTAGTTGTGCATAGAGAGAATCATTTACTAAATGAATTTTTCCATTAAATAAAACATAGCGGCGTTGATCAATGGCGTCGGTATTTCCGAATTGAAAAATATGTCCATTAAATTTTATAGTAACGTTTGGATCAGTCAGATCAAAACGTGTGAGTTCAACATCAGCAGAGTTTAATTCACCATGGGACTCTGCCTTTAAAAGATGCAACATTGCATTTATGCGCGCATTGTTTGCCATGAACTTCAGTGGCGAATGCATCTGCCAGGTTTCGTCTTGTTTAATAAATTCGAAGTTGTCGAGGTTTTTTCTTAATACTTCTATAGTGACAATGTCATTCTGTTTTATATCTGTTAGACGGGGCAGGTTTTGGTTTACCTGTTCTTCCGGCATGACAAGTATCGCCGATAATATAACAATAAAGACAAGCAAGCCTACGTTAATCCAGATTTGCCTATCCACGTTATTGTTTTTTTCTCCGTAGACCAATAGCAATGCCAATAGCGATTAATACTGCGGGCAGTATAAATAAAAATCCAATGCCGATAATGCCGAGCACGGTGGATGACATATTCAATTGTGTGTCGTTTGATATTTTTGGTGGGATAGCAATAAACTCATCGTCACTACTTAACCAGTTTATTATACGTGTACCAAGTTCATTGTTGCCGCTGTTAGCAAGATAGGTGTTTGAAAGAAAGTCGCCATCACCCATAACAACTATTCGCTGTTGTTTTGTAACCAACTCCTCTCCTTGTTCTGATTCAAGTTCGCGTTCCAGACTTATTCCAATAGTCAATGGACCTTGAGTATCACTGCCTTCATTAAACTCAACGGCACCTTCCAGCCTTGCTGTCTCATTCCAGGTATGATCACCAGTAGTTAAAATGGATTTAGCCGTCCATTTGTCAGTTTCTAGCAATTCTATAGCGCCAGCCATAGGAAATAATGTTGTGAACTCAAAACCTGCTGTCAAAGGATGGGGTGAATACAGAGTTTTTGTGACCAGTGAAATAGTAGGGTCATTGATTCCTATCAGTTGCCCGGCATAATCAATTACAGCGCCTTCATAAAATTTTAGAGCAAGCTCATCAGCTAATATGTCTAGTTTATAAAGTGGCCCTGGTTCTTGTAACCACAATAAATTACCACCGGCATTGATATAATTAATGATAATCTCTATTTCGCCTGGCAGATAATCTATGCGTGGCCCGGCAATAATTAAAATGCCAGTGTTATCAGGAATTATTTGAGTTTCGCCAAGGTTGATCGGTTGCACGCGATAACCTTGATTAAATAATTGTTTAACCCATTCCCCCATATCATGATTTGCATCACCCAATGCGTTGCGTTCACCATGACCCTCAACAAAGGCAATCCAGCGTTCCTGATTACGCGCTAGACGTTGTAGAGCATTTGTAAAGACTTGTTCTTTGTCAGATTTTACGTGTTCACTTCGATCCTGATAACGGACAATGATTTCGCCATCAACACTAATGCCCAAATTGCGCACTTCATCGGGAACCGCATCAGGATTAACAAAACGTAAAACAATGTCTGATTTATGACGTTGGTATTTTCCAACGAATTTTTTAACTGCATCGCGTAGTTGAGAATTTTCTCTGGCATAAGATGTTATCTCAATCTTATCTGGCATTTTCGCCAATAGATCTCGACTTGCTTCAGACAGGGTATGTCGACCGTTTGCAGTCCAGTCATATTCTACTGAGTGTTTATGGCTCAACCATGCTATCAGTCCCACACAAATGCTTAATAGACAGAACATGACAATACTGCTGAGACGGTTTTGAAATCTTGTTTTCGCTGTTACAAACATTTTTTATCAACCATAAGTCCGTTCAGCATCAAGACGCCAGATACTTAGAATGATAAAAAAGACAGAGACAATAATATAAAACAAAACATCAGTTGAATTGAAAACACCGGTTAATAAACTTGTGTAGTGTTTTAGTAAGGACATATAAGCAAAGATTTCTGCCATGCCTTCAGAAGCATTAGTGCCAGCGATATTTATTATCCAGAGTAAAAACAAAACGCCAAAGGTACTTATAGCCGCTATGGCAGGAGAGTTTGTTAATGATGAAATAAATAAACCGATAGATGCGAAAGTGGACATTAATAACAATACCCCTATCAGGCCAGAACCAATTTGACCTAAATCGAGTTGTGTTCCAATCATTAGTGATGCAGGCATTAAGCTGATCATGAATAACATTAAGCAATAAAATATTATAATGCCCACGTATTTGCCTAACACCAACTCAGTAATGCTTATGGGCGAGGAAATTAATAATTTAATCGTGCCCAACCGTCGTTCTTCTGTGATTAAGCGCATGGTTAATAATGGTGAAACCAGCAGCATTACAACTCCTGAAATTTGATACATTCCTGAGACAACAACATCGGTTAAGCCAGATGCAGCAGCAGAGGGTTGCATGTATTGCGATAGCAATAAATAAAAGAAGATCGCTATTAGAAACTGTACTACAGCGAGAATGACCCAGGCCAAAGGTGATTTAAATAGCCTTCGTAATTCATTGGCAGCGATTAAACTTATATTGTTAATCATGCCGCATTCTCTTCTTTTCCAAGCGGTTCGTTGTCACCATGTGTCAAGCGCATAAATGTCGCTTCAAGTGAGGTGTCACCTGGATTAAGTTTAAATAAACCCCAGTTATCAGACACCGCTTTTTCTACAATGGTATCGATCATATTAGATTCAGGATTGAAGTTAATACGTAGAGTGTCATCATTGATGCTTTCAACGGAGGCAACACCTTCGATGCCAAGTAATGATTCCAACGCAGGTGGGTTGCGTAAGCCAATTTCAATACTGTCAGGTTTATCAGAATTATTTTCTAACTGATCCAGAGCTTGATCTAAAACTATGTGACCTTGATTTATAATCAACACGCGGTCGCACAGGTTTTGTATTTCTGAAAGAATATGTGTGGATAGAATGACACTATGATCTTCACTTAACTCGCGCATCAATTCTCTTATTTCACGAATCTGAATAGGATCGAGCCCCGATGTTGGTTCATCAAGGATAATGACCGAAGGCGAGTGGATAATGGCTTGAGCTATACCGACACGTTGTTTATAACCTTTTGACAAATTCTGAATTAAGCGAGTTCCAACATCTTCCAGTCCACAGCGCTCTTTACTTAAATTAATGGCATCTGTTAAGTCATCTTTTTTTATGCCGCGGAGTTTTGCCGCATAATTTAGATATTCATTAACGGTCAGGTCGTTATACAGCGGGGGTTGTTCTGGTAAAAAACCGATATGTTTTTTTGCTAATCGAGGTGCTTCATGAATATCATGACCGGCAATACTGACGGAGCCATGATTGGCCGCGAGCACACCGCATATTATTTGCATCGTGGTTGATTTGCCGGCGCCGTTTGGTCCTAGAAAACCAAGGATTTCACCGCGATGGACATTGAAGCTGACATTTTCTATGGCTTTTTGCTGGCCATAGAAGCGTGAAAGCTCTTGAACTGATATAAGTATTTCGCTCTCCATTGCGCAGCTATTATTCTTATTACGTCATAACTTGCAAGCAACTTTCTAAAATGCTCCCATTAGGTACGCAAGTAACGGTATTCCTAATAGACTAAATCATGATAAAGATCGAGATTGTCAGTTACACTAGGGTGGTTGGTGAGCTCAGTAGAAAATAATTTTGAGATGATTCTAAATAATAAGATTGAGGACATATGATATGTTTAATGGCTTGATTAGCTTGCCCTGGTGGGGCTATCTACTGGTAGTTCTTGGCGTGACACAAATTACTATTGCTTCGGTTACGATTTATTTGCACCGATATCAAGCACACCATGCCTTGGAATTGCACCCGCTTATAGGCCATTTTTTTCGTTTTTGGTTGTGGTTAACAACAGCCATGGGCACTAAAGAGTGGGTTGCCGTACATCGTAAGCATCATGCCAAGGTTGAGACTGAAGAAGATCCACATAGTCCGGTAATCCATGGTATTAATAAAGTCCTATGGGATGGGGTCGAGTTATATCGTACCGAGACAAAGAACCAGGAAACGCTGAATAGATACGGACATGAGACTCCTGACGATTGGATAGAACGGAAGTTGTATAGTAAACATACCTTTCTTGGCATCGGGTGCTTATTTTTCATCAATTTTTCATTGTTTGGTGTACTTGGCATCTCCATATGGGCGTTGCAAATGGCCTGGATTCCCTTCTTTGCGGCGGGAGTGATCAATGGCGTTGGCCATTGGTACGGTTATCGAAACTTTGAATCAGCCGATGCGTCGACCAATATTATCCCTGTTGGAGTCTTTATTGGTGGAGAAGAGTTACATAATAATCACCATGCCTTTGCCAGTTCGGCAAAGTTTTCGAACAAGCGCTGGGAATTTGATCTTGGCTGGGAATATATACGGCTGTTAAGCGTGTTAGGTTTAGCAAAGGTCAAGAAGCTAGCGCCGACGCCACGCTTTAACAATGAAAACCCGTTGATTGATTATGACACCGTTAGTGCGGTCATTTCTAATCGATGGCATGTGATGTCCGATTATGCGCATGAAGTAATAGGCGATGTCTATAAAGATGAAATGCGTAAGGCCAATGTAACAGGGAAAAAATTATTACGCCGAGGCAAGAAACTGATGAGCCGAGCGGATAGTTTGCTGGATTCAAATGCGCGACAACGTTTAGAGAGGATTCTTGCTCATAGCGAGACACTAAATGAGGTTTATGAATTTAAGCAGCGTTTGCAAGAAATTTGGTCAGAGAAGACCGCAACGCGAGAATCTTTGGTGCTAAATTTACAGGAATGGTGTCATCAGGCAGAAGCAACAGGGATTGAAGCTTTGGAAGAGTTTTCGAGGAATATCAGGGCTTATACCTTACAGCCTGTCCCAGCTTGAATTTAATATTAAATCGTCTCTCCGGACTCCTCGGCAACCGCTCCATGTGTTGCTCTACCTCCTGCGTCCATGCAGTCGTGTCCTCTCGAGACAAACACTCCTCCATCCATGGAGATAAAAAAACCCGCTTTAAAGCGGGTTTTTGTTATTTAATCTTGGCTTCTTTGTAGATTACGTGCTTCCGGACAACCGGATCGTATTTCTTAATTTCCATCTTGTCTGGCATGGTGCGTTTGTTCTTGGTCGTTGTGTAGTAATGACCAGTTTCCGCAGATGAGACGAGTTTTATTTTATCGCGCATAATTATTTCCCTCAGGCCGCTGCTTTGTTACGGGCTTTGATATCAGCAAGGACTTCTTCGATGCCTTTCTTATCGATAATACGTAAGCCTTTTTTGCTGACGCGTAATCTGACCCAGCGACTTTCGCTTTCTATCCAAAATCGGCGTGACTGCAAGTTAGGCAGAAAACGGCGTTTCGTCTTGTTATTGGCATGGGAAACGTTATTTCCGACCATTGGGGCTTTGCCCGTTACTTCGCATACTCGTGACATGGTTTTTCTCGTCATTCACAATAAAAAAGAGCGCGGATTGTACATGTATTAAATCCTGAATCCAAGCATTTGGTCGTTATTCGATCACTAAATTGTTCTATAGCAGGCCGCGCTCGGCAAATGAAATCGCAGCGCCATTACCAATAATCAAGTGATCCAGCACCCGTATATCTACTAAATCCAATGCCTTCTTTAATTGACCGGTTAAATTTATATCTGATTGACTGGGTTCTGCTTCGCCAGACGGGTGATTATGAGCCAAAATCACCGCTGCTGCATTGTATTTCAAGGCCGATCGAACTACTTCTCGAGCATGAACTTGAGCACTATCGATGGTTCCCCGGAAAAGCTCATCGAAATTGAGTAAGCGATGTTGGCTATCGAGATAAAGGCAGGCAAATACCTCGTAAGGATATGCGCGGAGCTTTAATGTTAGAAAATCTCGCGTTTGATCCGGACTGGTAAAGGCATCGCCAACCTCTAATTCTGCTTGTAAGTAGCGTCTGCCTAGCTCTAATGCGGCTATTATCTGTGCATATTTAACAGCGCCGAAACCTTTTGTTTCAAAAAGTTCTTTCTGATCGGTATCTACAAGACGCCTCAGCCCCTGATGTTTGTCTAAGAGCTCTCGTGCTAGACCCAGAGCAGACAGGCCTTCTCGGCCTGTTCTTAGGAAAATGGAAAGAATTTCGGCATCAGAGAGGGCAGTCGGCCCTTTTTCTAGTAGTTTTTCTCGAGGTCTTTCATTGATCGGCCAGCTAGAAATCGACATCATAACGCTCCTTGTTATTTAAATGTGTCTATTGTGTGTGAGTACATGCTTAATCTGTACGCCACTTGTAACAATAATAATGTAAAATCAAAAATATATGTATCAACTAACTGGAAAACGAATCTTATTAGGCGTCACGGGCGGTATCGCAGCCTATAAGGCCGCTGTGCTTTTGCGCTTATTACAGCAACATGGCGCAGAAGTGCGCGTTGTTATGACACGTAATGCCTGTGAATTTATTACGCCTTTAACGTTGCAGGCTCTGTCAGGCAAGCCGGTACATACCGAATTACTGGATTTGGAGACTGAGTCAGCTATGGGCCATATTGATCTGGCCAGGTGGGCAGATTTGATTTTAATCGCCCCTGCCAGCGCCAACTTTATCGCCAGGGTTTCGAATGGCTTTGCAGAAGATCTGTTAAGTACCCTATGTTTGGCTACAAGCAGTCCGATAATGCTTGCTCCAGCCATGAATCAACAAATGTGGCTAAATCCAGCAACACAAGAAAATCTGGAAAAAATAAAGACGAGAGGAATCACTGTGATTGGTCCGGCAGAGGGCGACCAAGCGTGTGGCGAGAATGGCCCTGGGCGAATGCTAGAACCGGAACAAATAGCATCTCTTGCAGCGGAGTCATTTGAAACAAATATTCTGAGTGGTTCCAGGTTGCTGGTTACTGCGGGACCGACTCGAGAGGCTATTGATCCTGTGCGTTATATAAGCAATCGTAGTTCCGGGCGGATGGGATACGCTGTCGCTATGGCGGCAATTGAGGCCGGCGCTGAGGTTTCGCTAATATCGGGACCGGTTAATTTGTCTGCACCAGATCGTGCGGATCTTATAAAAGTAAACTCAGCAGCAGAAATGCACAGCGCTGTTATGCAAAAGATAAGCAGTACGGATATATTTGTTTCGGCAGCAGCGGTTGCAGACTACAGGTTACAGACTATAGCCGAACAAAAGATAAAAAAATTCAGTGATTCATATGAATTAAGTTTGCAGAAAAACCCGGATATTCTTGCAGAAGTAGCTGCCTTAAATCACCCTCCATTTACAGTTGGTTTTGCTGCAGAGACAGAAAACCTGATATTAAACGCCCAAACAAAATTACGATCCAAAAAACTTGATATGATCGCGGCGAATCAGGTGGGACAAGATCTCGGTTTTGATTCGGATATGAATGCCTTGACGGTATTTTGGGGAACGGAACATACGCAATTACAAAAAGCATCAAAAACCAGGCTTGCGAGAACATTGATAACTCTTATTGCTGATCAATATAATGGAAAAAATATTAATAAAACTCATTGATAAACGCTTAGGTAATGAATTTCCTATGCCGGAATATGCTACGGCCGGCTCGGCTGGGCTAGACCTGTGTGCTTGTCTAGATGTCCCTTTGCAAATTGGGCCTGGTGAAACAGAGTTGATACCTGCCGGCTTTGCGATTCATATTGCGGATAATGCCTTTGCGGCGGTATTGTTACCGCGCTCAGGGCTAGGCCATAAACATGGTATTGTACTTGGGAATCTGACGGGTTTAATCGATTCTGATTATCAGGGAGAGATTTTTGTTTCGTGTTGGAATAGAAGCGCTACAGAATTCACCATAAACCCGGGTGATAGGATAGCGCAAATGGTTATAGTGCCAGTCGTACAAGCAAATTTTGAATTTGTTGATTCATTTACAGAGACAATCAGAGGTGACGGTGGTTTTGGTCATACAGGCGTGTCGCAGGATTTAGGGGAGAAGATTAATGGTTGATGGTCCGGTTACTAATCGTCGGTTTAGTCGACGCACTGTCAGAAAGGCGGTGATTATCTCTGTATCCGTTCTGGTGTTTTTTCTTGTGGCTGGTGGAGCCTGGAAAATGTACTCAAACTTGTCTGCCAGCGCTGAAAAAGAAGAGCTTGAAGCCAAGGATACTGCTGCACGGAATATTGCAGCAAATGTTCAAGAAAATCTGGAGCAGTTAAAAAACAAGCTTTCTACTTTGGCAAAGGGTGTGCAGACAATTGAATTGTTCCAACAAGGAGCAGATGCAGCGGCGTTGAGTGCTATTGCTGCAGAAAAAGAATCATCATTTGATAAAGCTTTAAAGCTGCGTTATTTCAATCCTGGATCTTACTCACAAGATGATTCCGAAGTCCCGCCTTTAAGTTACGCTTCTTTAGATATGCTTAATAAAGCAGAGACAACTAGTCAGATTAATACGGAAGTCCATTTGTTTGGTGCGGCCAATCAGCACGTCGTAATGATTGAACGGGTCGTTAATAATGCGTTTGAGTTGGTTGGTATATTACACTTGAGTCTAGACGTCAGTTTGCTTAATGATCTTTTGCAGGGTACTGAATTAGATGATGGCTATGCTGAGCTAACTCAGCGTGCCGCTGGTAAGACTTTAACTTTGGCAAAAACAGGTGATGAGAGTCTAAAACAAGGGGCAGCAACAACCGTTAGTGTTAATGATACGCGTTGGATAATTGCCTATTGGTCTGGCAATGCACCCATAATGTTAGAAGATGGGTCTTCTTCATCTATTATGCCAATATTATTAATTGTACTTGTGTTATTGCTCATTGGTGCTGGTGTGTATTTTGTGGTGATTAAAAAAGGAGGAGTCTCCCCTTCAAAAGAAGAAGGCGATTTGATTACTTATGAAGGAGCGGTTCGCGCAATTGCTGAAGGGGCACATGCTGGTGTCGAGCAATTGATACCTCATTTACCCAAGGCAGATAGAATCACGGCTAATTTAAAGCCGCTATCACAAGGGATCAATACGGATGATGCAACGATGATTGCAGCACCACCAAGTGAGTCAGAAGCAGGAGAAGCAGCAGAATCTGGAGGAACAGATCAAGCCGACACATTAGACATCACTGCTGAGCCAGAAGAAGAAAGCACACCAAAAGAGCCAGAGCAGTCACCAATCGCCCCGGTTATTTTTCGTGCTTATGACATCCGTGGCGTTGTTGGTGAGACATTAACCGAAGCAGCTGTTTATGAGATTGCCAGAGCGATAGGCACGATGGCACATGAGCGTGGACAACAAGGTATTGTCGTTGCTAGAGATGGAAGAGATTCAAGCCCGGAACTATGTGAAGCGTTGATTAAAGGACTAACAAGCACTGGTAGAGATGTGATTGATATAGGCATGGTTCCAACACCAGTGCTCTACTTCGCTACGCACCACCTTGAAACAGGTAGTGGCGTGATGGTTACTGGTAGTCATAATGCCGCAGAATATAATGGACTTAAAATTATGTTAGATGGTAATACGCTGAGCGGCGATGACATAAAGGATATTCAGAGCCGTACTCTTTCTGATGAGCATGCTGTTGGCCAAGGCGACGTTCGACATGCTGATATTTCAGCGGATTATGTTCGCCGAATAACAGAAGATATTCCTGTTGCTTTAGGTTCTTCTTTAAAGATCGTTGTTGATTGTGGTAATGGTGTAGCCGGCACTTTGGCTCCGCAATTACTAAATGCTATTGGGCACGATGTTGTAGAACTTTTTTGTGATATAGATGGAAAGTTCCCGAATCATCACCCAGATCCCAGCCAACCTGAAAACCTGAAGGATCTTGTTGATAAAGTTAAGGCAGAAGGCGCTGATGTTGGTTTTGCTTTCGATGGTGACGGTGATCGGCTAGGCCTGGTAGATGGTGAAGGAAATATTATTTGGCCAGATCGTCAACTCATGTTGTTAGCTAAAGACGTTCTGTCGCGAAATCAAGGCGCTAATATTATCTTTGATGTTAAATGTAGTCGCTATCTTAAATCTATTATTGAATCTAATGGCGGCACGCCACTGATGTGGAAGACAGGGCATTCATTTATCAAAAATAAGATGAAAGAAGTCGATGCGCCATTGGCCGGTGAATTAAGCGGCCATATCTTTTTTAAAGAACGTTGGTTTGGTTTTGATGACGCGCTTTATACGGCAGCGCGGTTTATCGAAATATTTACTAATGCCAAAGAAACGCCGACTGAATTATTTGCAGAATTACCTGAAGGCGTATCAACACCTGAATTAAGAATGCCGTTGTCTGAAGATCAACATGTTGGTTTTATGGAAGAGCTTATTGAAAAAATGGCCGTGTCAGGCGCAGAGATTAGTGATCTTGATGGATTGCGTATTGAGTATAGTGATGGTTGGGGTTTGGCTCGACCTTCGAATACATCACCAAATATTATATTGAGGTTTGAGGGAGAGAGTGAAGCAGCGCTTGAACGGATTAAGTCCGAATTTCGCGCAGCAATACAGCTCATTATACCAATAGATTTACCATTTTAACTGCTTGGACTTATGGCAAGACAATAGTCATTAGTCGTTCTTATGCATTTAAAGCTAGTCTTACTAAATATTAAACAATGTCAGAAACACACAAAAACCCGGCTTATATCGCAGAAGTTTTAACAGAGGCTTTACCTTATATAAAGCGATTCAGCGGCAAAACGATTGTTATTAAATATGGTGGCAATGCCATGTCTGACGATCAACTTAAATCCGGTTTTGCCCGGGATGTAGTGTTGATGAAATTAGTCGGTATGAACCCGGTATTGGTGCATGGTGGTGGCCCACAAATAGGTAAGTTACTAGAAAAAGTGGGTAAGAAAACTGAATTTGTTGAAGGTATGCGTGTTACAGATAACGAAACTATGGATATTGTAGAAATGGTTTTGGGTGGTTTGGTAAATAAAGAGATTGTAAACCTTATTAGTCGACATGGTGGTAATGCCGTTGGTTTAAGCGGCAAAGATGGTGCGCTTATTCGAGCAAAAAAGATGGTGTTTGAGCGCAATAGTCCAGAACTTGAAGCACCTGAAATTATCGATATAGGTCATGTTGGTGAGGTCGAGAGTATTGATACAGCAGTTGTCGACTTGCTAATACAAGGCGATTTTATTCCGGTGATTGCACCAGTTGGCGTCGATGAATCCGGACAGTCTTATAACATTAATGCAGATCTTGTTGCGGGTAAGATTGCGGAAGTCTTAAATGCAGAAAAATTGATCATGTTAACTAATACCGCTGGGTTGCTAGATGCGAAGGGAGATGTTTTGACTGGTTTGTCTGCAAAAGAGGTAGATAACTTAATCCAAGAAGGTGTCATACATGGAGGTATGTTGCCTAAGATACGTTCAGCATTAGATGCAGTGCATGCGGGTGTAAAATCATCACATATTATTGATGGTCGTGTTGAGCATGCAGTATTACTGGAGATTCTTACAGATGTTGGGGTTGGTACTTTAATTCACGGACATAAGCGAGCAGCTTCTTAATAACGAGGGCAAAATGACAACTAACACCAAACCTAACAGACGCCAACAAATCCTCGAAGTATTGGCTCACGAGCTGGAAACAAATCCGGGATTACGAATTACAACGGCTAGTCTAGCCAGTGCAGTAGGTGTTTCAGAAGCCGCTTTATATAGACATTTTGCGAGCAAAGCAAAGATGTTTGAGGCATTGATCGATTTTGCAGAAGAGTCGGTTTTTGGACTGGTGAACAAAATTGTCAGTAATGAATCGGATGTAACAGTGCGTTGTGAAAAGATAATTCAATTAATGTTGGGCTTCTCTGAAAGAAACCCTGGTATTACGCGGATTTTAATTGGCGATGCATTGCTAGGAGAGAACGAACGTTTGCATGCTCGAGTTGTGCAGTTTTTTGAAAGATTAGAAACACAATTGCGCCAAGTTCTACGCGAAGCAAATTTGGGCGAAGGTCCAAGGGCAATCAGTAATATGGAGGCGGCGGCGAATCACATGTTGACCTATACCGAAGGTAAAATGTCACAGTTTGTTCGTAGTTCGTTCACAAAAAAACCCACTGAACATTGGGATGATCAGTGGGTTGCATTGAAAGCAGGCCTGTTTAGATAATTACTCTATCCCTTTAAGTTTCTTAAAGCGTTCTATATCAAGTGCATGCGCTTTTCTGATTTCTTCTTGTTCGGCACGTTTCCCCTCAATAAAGGTATTATTATTACTGGTTTGGCGTTTTAGGGATTCTATATCTTTTAGTAAGTCCTCGGGGGGTGCTTTGCCAGATCTTTCTGCTTCAGCTGCAGTTTGAATGCGTTTATCAAGATCAAGCTGGATTTTATCGTTACGTGCTTTAGTAAGTTTTATAGTTGCTTCCAATGCTGTAACTCGTTCATCACGTGCCCTCTCAATATCGCCAACATTACTAAACGTTGCTAAAAGTATTTGATCTTGTTTTTTCTTTTCTGCGTTAATCTTCTTTTCTTCGGCCAGTTCTTTTTCTAAGCGTTTTGATTCTGCCAGTTCTTCATCAGATTTTGCTCGCTCAGTTTTTTCCCGGACAAGACCGCCTTTACCAAGTTCCTGGTGTTCTTTTTGTGCATACTCAGGTGGGATTTTGTTGCCACATTCTCTTACGCCTTCATTATTGGTCCAGCATTTCATCCTGGCCTGGGCTGATCCAGGGAGAGTCAATCCACTTAGCGCAAACATAATGATAAAAGTGCTAAATAATTGTTTTCTCATAGTTCCTCCTGACATTTCAATTTTTTCATATGAACTGTGATTATAGTACGCCTCTTGATTGAGATCATGCCTGTACCGAACCATATTCCTGTTTATAGCCATTTATAGCCTCAAGATGTTCGGGCATTTCGCCATGTGCAGTCAGAAAAGAAATAATATTATCCAGACTGACAATACTTATGACCTGAATATTGTGAATATGTTCCACTTCCTGAATGGCAGATAAAGGTCCTTCTCCACGTTCTTGACGATCAACAGCGACAACGGCAGCTACAGTGCTGCCCCCTTTGGAGCTAATTAGTTCTTTGGATTCTCGAATTGAAGTACCAGCAGATATAACATCATCGATAATTAATACGCGTCCGTTAATATCTGCGCCAAAGGTGATGCCGCCTTCACCATGATCCTTAAATTCTTTTCTATTAAAACAAAATGGGTAGTTTTCTTGGTATTGTTCCTGAAAGGCAATAGCCATAGTTGATGCTAATGGTATGCCTTTATAAGCTGGGCCATAGATCATGTCGAACACTATGGAGGCATGTTTTACAGCAGAGGCATAATACTTTCCCAGTTCACTTAGGCTCTTCCCGTCATTGAATAAGCCACTATTGAAAAAATAGGGGCTGATGCGACCAGACTTCAGTGTGAATTCTCCAAACCGTAACACCTTTTTTTCAATAGCGAATTCAATAAATTCTTTTTGATATTGTTCCATTAAGGATCCTGTAATATTTACTGTTATTTATCATACGGCTTTGACGGCCGCTCTACCGGCTACATCCATTAAGTCGTATGATACAGTGCAAAAAAAATAGGGGAAAGTAGTGAAAATTATCAGCGTTAATACTAATGGGATACGTGCCGCGCATAGAAAAGGTTTTTTCGACTGGATGCAAAAACAAAAAGCAGACGTTATTTGTATACAAGAAACCAAGGCGCAGGTGGAACAATTAGTTGATGAGATATTGCAACCCAAAGGTTATTACGCCAGTTTTAATGATGCTGTAAAAAAAGGTTATAGTGGAACGGCTATTTATAGCAAAAAAGAACCGGATAAAATTGTTAATAAACTCGGTTGGGCTGTTCCTGATACGGAAGGTCGATTTTTACAATTTGATTTTGGTAAGCTCAGTATCATTTCTCTGTATCTACCTTCTGGCTCTTCAAAGGAAGAACGCCAACTAATTAAATTTGATTTCCTTGACCGCTTCACGCCAATCTTGAAAAAGATGCGCAGACAAAAACGCGAATACATTATTTGCGGTGACTGGAATATTGCACACAAAGAGATCGACCTTAAAAATTGGAAGGGAAATCTAAAGAATTCCGGTTTTCTTCCAGAAGAACGTGCCTGGATGGATGAGCTTTTTGGTTCGGTAGGCATGATCGATTCTTTTCGTGTTGTAAATCAAGAGCCCGATCAATATACCTGGTGGTCAAATCGTGGACAGGCATGGGCGAAGAATGTTGGTTGGCGGATTGATTATCAAGTAGTGACTCCGGGTTTGAAAGATAAGATCAAATCGGTGTCTATATATAAAGATGAAAGGTTTTCGGATCATGCCCCATTGATAACGGAATATGATATGGAAATATAATATTGAATTAGTCTTTACCGTGACAGCGGGAATCAAATTTAATAATAAACGGCTGTGTGTTTATATTTTTCTATATTAGAAAAAGTGAAGGGGGTATCAACCACAATGTCGTCTCAGACGTTGAACTTGAACCAGAGGTTCAAGTGGGTGTCTTAGGTAGCGTATCAGGCGTTCCACGTGGATGGACTGCACAACAACACTGCTTTCAGAGTCCCTGTGTTATATCTTATCGGCTCAAGTTACCACGAGAATGATAACGAGCATCACAGAAGATACCCATACTTGATTTCTATCCGCCTTGAGATATTGGTTCCGTAACTGGGTTATCAATATCAACCATGTCCAGTTGTGTATCTCTTGTTAAGGCGTCATTAATTTTGTTTTGCAAACGCTTCAAGGTACTGTCTATTCTAAAAGTATAGTCTTGATTGTCTTTTTTGTATGCTAATAATTCATTAGTGATATTTAGAGCTGTCATAACTGCAATTCGTTCTGCGCCGATTACACCACCGCTGCTTTTCATTTCAGCCATCTGTTGATTCAGGTAATCTACTGATTGTCGGAGAGATTCTTTTTCTTCTTCTTCACAGCCGATCAGATACTCTTTATCGAGGATGGTGACTTTTATTGGTGAGGTATCTTTGCTCATGCACGTGTTTCCATTGCGCGTAGACGAGATATCATCGATTCGATTCGGGTCCTGGCCTGCTCCGTTTTCTCTATCAAAATCGCGCGTTCGTTAACCAGACTGTCTTGTTGGTTACGAAGTGCTGAGTTTTCTGACTTTAGCTGGCTTACAGTACCAATTAATTCATCAACCCGTGCTTCAAGTGCTCCGAGGTCCGTATTTTCTATGTCATTATTGCTCATGATAGCTTCCTGATGCCCGTTCCAGTGTGAACCGGTTTTATTGTTGATTTATCATAGTAACATCAATATAGAATGCCTGAATATGCGGGTCAACAGGTGATGACAAATAGAAGATGCTTAGGCCTGCTTCCTGTTATTATTGCCTACTGAAAATTAATCAAATATCTAAGAAATTATCAAGAAAATGACGACTACAGTGGATTATGATGAAGTTAATGCTGAATTAATGGCTTTGCACGCGGGTGTTCTTGCATCTGAGTGCCATGGATTTATGTGTGGCTATTTTTGCACCAGTAATACAGTTGCCACAGCGGTTTGGCGAGATTATCTATTGGCGGGTATTGATGATGAAGCTGACCTGGGAACCTGTTTCACTATTCTTACACAACTTGCAGACCAGGTTTGTGAAGAAATACTGTCAGATGAATTCTCTTTTACGCTTTTTCTTCCAGACGATGAATCACCAATTAGTGAACGTTCTAGTGCATTAGCTGAATGGAGTGCCGGGTTTGTGAGTGGTTTAGGCATTGGCGGATTAGGTGATAAACCAAAATTAATTGATGAGTGTGATGAGTTTATCAAAGATGTGGTTTCTATTTCGCGAATGGAAACGTCAGTTGAAGAGGATGAGGATGCTGAGGGAGCGCTATTTGAGATCGTTGAATATATAAGGGTCGGGGTCATTATGTTGCATCAAGAATGGCATCACCCTGACGAGGATGGTGAAAAGCCTGAGGTGCTCCATTGATGGATAAAAAAGAGTGTCTGCGACGAAGAAAACGCCTGATGGATATGATCGGGTCGGACAGTATTGCAATTATACCAACTGCATCAGTTTATATTCGGAACCGTGATGTTGAATTTCCATTTCGCCCAGACAGTGATTTTTACTATTTAACTGCATATCCAGAACCTGAGGCAGTAACCGTTTTAATCCCGGATCGTGCTGATGGCGAATTTATTCTATTTTGTCGCGAGAGTGACGAAGAAATGGAAACCTGGCATGGTCGACGTGCTGGTCTTAAAGGTGCTATGGAAATTTATGGTGCTGATGATGCCTTTCCAATAGAAGATATGGATGACATCTTGCCCGGTTTGATCGAGGGACATGAACGAATTTTTTATAATATGGGTAGTGATCAAAATTTTGATCAGCGGGTCATGGCGTGGGTTAAACAAATTAGGGACAAGGCGAGAACCGGTGTAGTAGCACCGGACGAATTTATTTCTCTAAACCATTTTTTGCATGATATGCGCCTTTATAAAAGCAGGTTAGAGATAAAGTTAATGCGGCAGGCAGCCAAAATATCTTCCAAGGCACATCAACGCGCGATGCAGAGCTGCGAACCGGGTATGCATGAATATCAGATTGAAGCTGAATTAATACATGAGTTTATTCGAAACGGCGCGCGTGCGGCGGCTTATCCTTCCATTGTTGGTTCCGGGGCCAATGGCTGTATTTTGCATTACACTGAAAACCAGGATGAGATTAATGATGGTGATTTATTACTGATCGATGCTGGTGCTGAATATCAAGGATACGCGAGTGATGTTACCCGAACGTTCCCCGCTAGTGGACGGTTTTCAACAGCGCAACGTCAGGCTTATGATTTGGTGTTAGCAGCACAACTCGCCGCAATAGAAGAAGTAAAGCCGGGCAATCATTGGAATGATCCACATGATGCGGCAGTTAGAGTGCTAACAGAAGGTATGGTGGAGTTAGGGATTTTGAAAGGCGATCCTGAAGAGCTAATTAAGGATCAGGACTATACCAAATATTATATGCATCGGACGGGTCATTGGATTGGTATGGATGTTCATGATGTAGGTGATTATAAACTTGATGGCGAATGGCGCATGCTAGAGCCGGGCATGGTTATGACGGTTGAGCCTGGGCTTTACTTGCCAGCAGAAATGCGTGGTCTTCCTAAAAAGTGGTGGAACATCGGCATCAGAATTGAAGATGATGTCTTGGTAACCAAAGATGGCTATGAAGTTCTAAGTAAAGATGCTCCGAAACAAGCCGACGAAATAGAGGAATTGATGGCGAATGTCGCGTGATTACGATGTCGTTATTATTGGCGCAGGAATGGTGGGCGCTAGTTTGGCTTGTGCATTGGCGCCTTCGGGTTTGCGCATTGCAATTATAGAAGCAGTTACTTTAAAAAATGATTACCAGCCAAGTTATGATGATAGAGGGCTTACCCTATCTCCTTCGTCGAAGCGGATACTGGATCATATCGGTGTATGGCAAAATGTGCTGCCAGCTGTAAATCCGATTAAAAATATACATATCTCTGAACAAGGTCGATTTGGTTTTACTCATCTGGATGCCTCCCAGACAAGTGTGAATGAGTTAGGCTACGTAGTCATTGCGCGGTCTCTTGGGCAGGCGCTACATAAAAAAATGTCCTCGATTGAAAATATAACGCTTGTTTGTCCTGCAGAACTAAAGTCCTTTAAGCAAAGTGAAGCAGGGATGTCAGTTGAGATATTTCAATCAGATCGTAGTGAAATAATCACCACAGGACTATTAGTCGGCGCAGATGGGAGCCAATCATTAGTAAGGCGTTTAGCGGCTATAAATGTAAAAGAACATGATTTTAAGCAAACGGCAATTGTTGCCAATGTAACGACACAAAAGCCAAACCAGGCGACTGCATATGAACGGTTTACTCATCATGGGCCGGTAGCACTATTGCCCATAGAAAATAATCGTTCAGTGTTGGTGTATACAGTAGCTACTGAAAATGCAGATCGATATATGTCGATGACGGACACACAATTTATTGATGCTGTTGAAACTGAGTTTGGACGTCGTCTTGGTAAATTCGAACAAGTTGGGCAACGTCGTTCTTATCCGTTAATGTTTATGGAAGCAGTTGAACAATATCAACAGCAACTAATATTGTTGGGGAATGCGGCACATTCAATTCACCCTAATTCTGCACAAGGATTTAATCTTGGACTGCGTGATGTTGCTGGCCTTGCGGAGTGTGTCTTTGGCGCGATTGAAAAAGGTTTTGGTGTTGGTGATATCAGTATATTAGAAAATTATATTAATCTGAGACTTCCAGATCAGCAACGTGTTATGCGATTTACAAATCGATTAGCAAGTAGTTTTTATAATAAAAATCCGTTGCTAATTCCCGCAAGAAATCTGGCTATGTTAATGATTGATACAATACCTCTCGTTAAGGAGTCATTTATTCAGCAGTCTATGGGTGTTGCAGGTTTACAACCGCGAGTTGTAAGAGGGCACCAGGCATGACGGTGGTGGACAACAATATTGATGCTGACGTTGTCGTTGTAGGTGGTGGCATTATTGGTGGTACATTTGCCTGTTTATTAGGCCAGGCGGGGCTCAAGGTTATATTACTAGATGCTGGTGTCAGGCAAGTGAATTCACTTAAGAAAGTCGACGCTCGTGTTTTTGCAATTACCATGGCTTCTGAACAGATACTTAAAAAAGCCGGGGCGTGGCAACGTTTACAAATAGAGGATATTGCCTGTTTTCGTAAGATGCATGTTTGGGACGAGAATGGTCTAGGTGAGATTAATTTTGACAGTGCCTCGATCTGTCAGTCAACAATGGGTTATATCATTTCACATCAAGCTATAGTTGATGCCTTACAAGAAAAGTTACTCGAGATGGATAACGTTCGTTGTCTCTGGTCTGTGTCTCCCGCACATGTAAAAGAAGAGGCGGAGTCTATCGTTTTGGGCACGGAAGATGGCCTGCAGTTTAATTCGAAACTTGTGGTTGCCGCCGATGGACATAACTCAAAATTGAGAAGCTTGGCTAATATTCATTATCAAAAGCATGACTACAAGCAATCTGCACTGGGTTGTATTGTGACAACAGAATTTGCTCATAGTGAAATTGCGCGGCAACGATTTTTAAAGCGTGGGCCTTTAGCATTCTTGCCAATGCGTGATCAACATCAGTCTGCAATCGTATGGTCTAGCAATCCTGATCACATACAGCGCCTTAAAGAAGTTGATAAATCAGCATTCCATTTTGAATTGGCTGAAGCCTTTGCTCATGAGTTAGGCGATATTAAGGAAAGTACCGAGAGAGTTGTTTTTCCATTGAGTCGTGCTCAGGCAGATAGTTACACTAAACCCAGGCTTGCGCTAATAGGTGATAGTGCTCACACAGTTCACCCTTTGGCAGGTTTAGGTGCCAATTTGGGTCTCTTGGACGCGGCGAGCCTGGCAGACGAAATAATTGTTGCTTATCAGCGTGGTCGAGATCCGGGTCGTATGCAGGTGTTACGTCGATATGAGCGCAGACGTAAGGGAGAAAATAGGAATATGATGTATTTAATGGATAGTTTCAAACACCTCTTTGAAAACCAGCATCAATCTGTACAATGGCTGCGCAATTTTGGTTTGGATACGGTCGATAGTCTGCCAGTAGTTAAGCACGCTATCTTAAAGCGGGCGATGGGGCTAAAGGGCGATTTACCGGATACTGCACGCGGTTACCAGTAATAAAAAACCATACTGCATTTACAATAATAATTCGTATAACGACAGGATAGTTCATGTCTGAAAATTCTAATTCAGAACCAAGTAATTTTATTCGCAATATCATCAATGATGATTTAAAGAATAATAAAAATGATAGTTGCGTACATACACGTTTTCCACCGGAACCTAATGGTTATCTACATATCGGCCATGCAAAATCGATATGCCTAAACTTTGGTATCGCGCAAGATTATGAGGGAGGTATCTGTAACCTTCGGTTTGATGATACAAACCCTGAGAAAGAGGATGTTGAATATACAGACTCGATACAAAACGATGTTAAGTGGCTTGGTTTTGATTGGGAAGACCGACTTTTTTATGCGTCCGATTATTATGAAAAATTATTTGAGTTTGCAAAGCAACTAATAAGAGATGATAAGGCCTATGTCTGTCATTTAAAAGCTGATGAAATTAGAGAGTATCGAGGAACACTGACTGAGCCCGGGATGCCTAGTCCTCACCGAAATAGAACCGTTGAAGAGAACCTCGATTTGTTTGATCGAATGCGTGCTGGTGAGTTTGAAGAAGGTGAATGTTTATTACGAGCAAAGATAGATATGGCGTCGCCGAATATGAATATGCGTGATCCAGCAATTTATAGAATCAGAAAAGTTGCACACCATCGTACAGGGAATGAGTGGTGTATATATCCAATGTATGATTACACACATTGTGTCTCTGATGCGTTAGAAGGGATCACGCATTCTTTATGCACACTGGAATTTGAAGATCATCGCCCTTTGTATGATTGGTTTCTTGATCAATTGTCCGTGCCATGTCATCCACAACAAATTGAGTTTGCGCGGTTGAATTTAAATTATACGGTAACGAGTAAGCGTAAATTAAATGAATTGGTGACAGATGGGTATGTGTCCGGCTGGGATGATCCGCGCATGCCAACTATAGTCGGGATGCGTCGACGTGGCTATACACCTGAATCAATTCGTGATTTTTGTGGGCGTATTGGCGTTACCAAGACAGATACTGTAATCGATGTTGGTGTTTTAGAAAATTGTGTGCGTGAAGATCTTGATAAGCGAACTCGACGTGTGCTTGGTGTATTAGACCCGCTTAAGGTTGTTATAGAAAATTACCCTGATGATGAAACAGAATATCTGGACGCACCATATCATCCGAATAATCCAGATATGGGTAAGCGCCAATTACCTTTTTCAAAAATTATTTATATAGAGCAGAGTGACTTTATGGAAGATCCTCCGAAAAAATTCTTCCGTCTGGGCTCCGGTCGTGAAGTACGGTTGCGTTACGCTTACTTCATAACCTGTAATGAAGTTATTAAAGATGATGCAGGCAGTATTGTGGAGTTACGTTGTTCCTATGATCCTGAGACTAAAGGAGGTAACGCACCCGATGGTCGTAAGGTTAAGGGAACGATTCACTGGGTATCAGTTAAGCACGCCTTACAAACAGAGGTGCGTCTGTATGATCGTTTATTTAACGATCCTAAACCGGATAGCAACAAACATGAACAAGATTGGAAAGAGTTTCTTAATAATGATTCTATTAAACTTATAAAAGAAGCTTATCTTGAGCCTTCTTTAACAGAGGCTCAAAAAGAAGATATTTTTCAATTTGAACGAACCGGCTATTTCTGTGTTGATATTAAAGATGAAGTCGATGGTAAACCTGTTTTTAATAGAACAGTCACCTTACGTGATTCATGGGCGAAACGAAAATAAGATAGAATAATAGTCTAAACATCTTTTCTGTACTTCAACTCGTTATTGCAAGCAATAGCCGAAATAGAAGGAGTATGGGAGAATAACTCTCTTTTACAGTGAATCAACCAATCTAGATATGAAGCCTAATTCAGACGCACTTTATCGTTCGCATATTAAAAGTTTACCTCTTATCAGTAATGGCAAAGTAAGGGATATTTACGGTATCGACGATCAGCATATGTTGATAGTTACCAGCGATCGGCTTTCAGCTTTCGATGTAATTTTGCCCGACCCGATCCCAGGAAAGGGGCGTATTTTGACTGAGGTGTCCAACTTTTGGTTTGATCGTTGTAAAGATATCATTCCTAACCATCTTACAGGTGTCGCCGTAAAGGATGTTATTAAGCAAGATGAAGATCTTGAGTTATTGGAATCGCGCTCTATCGTTGTCCGAAAATTAAAGGCCTTACCCGTAGAAGCTGTCATCAGAGGTTACTTGATTGGTTCTGGCTGGAAGGACTATCAGGCTAGCGGTGAAGTTTGCGGTATAAGTCTACCGTCAGGCTTACAGCAAGCACAAAAATTACCCGAACCAATTTTTACGCCTGCGACTAAAGCAGACGTGGGTGAACATGATGAGAATATTGATTTTGAGAAGACGGTAGAATTGATAGGTACAGATCTGGCAGAACAAGTGCGTGATGTTAGTTTAAAAATATATTCCGAAGCCGCCGAGTATGCGAGAGAGAGAAATATAATTATTGCTGATACCAAATTTGAATTTGGTGTTGATGAGAATAATCAGCTCATTTTAATCGATGAAGTACTAACACCGGATTCATCTCGTTTTTGGCCAGTAGAGTCATATCAGCTTGGAACCAGCCCACCGAGTTTTGATAAGCAGTACATCCGCGATTATTTAGAAACACTCGATTGGGATAAAACTGCCCCTGGACCAAGTTTATCTGATGAGGTTATAAAAAACACTGCTGCAAAATATGAAGAAGCGCGCGACAAACTTATTTTGTAATATGTATAGAGGTTTATGAAATGCAGGAAGTAAAAAAGCTAATCGATGGTTACCAGCGTTTCCATAAAAAATATTTTCAGGAACAACCTGAAATTTATAATAGTCTATTTGAGCAAGGCCAATCACCAAAGTTTTTAGTGATTTCTTGTTGTGATTCACGGGTACACCCTACACAGGTTTTAGATACCATGCCGGGTGATATATTTGTTATTCGAAATGTTGCAAATCTGGTTCCAGTTAATGAGCCGGATGGTAAGTCTCACGGTACCAGTGCAGCGATGGAGTTTGCAATAAAACATCTGGATGTAAAACACATTATTGTTCTTGGCCATAGCCAATGTGGCGGCATAAAAAGTTTAATGGAAGGCGATCACCTTAGCCATGAATATGGATTCATTGACCCATGGATGGAGATTGCTAAAGCAGCAAGGGAAAAAATTGTCAATAATTATGCTGATGAAGACTTTGATGCTCAATGTGTAAGGTGTGAACAGGCATCGATAAAAATATCACTAGATAATCTAAAGACCTTTCCCTGGATAAAAGAGCGTTATGATGCGGGAAAATTATTTATACATGGGTGGTACTTTGATATTGATAGTGGTTGTTTATTCGCTAAACAGGACGATGAGTTTGTGCCTGTTAAAGATTTGGTAATCAGTAGTTAAATTAAGGAGTGATATTATGGGTTCAATTAATAAAGTGCTTTATCTAATGATTTCGTGCCTTGTTTTATTTGCTTGTTCAGACGAAAGTAGTAAAAGCGACCAAAAAGAACATGTCTGGAAAGAACAAACTGACATGATAGATAAAGCAAAAGAAGTGGAAGGAAAGATGCTGGAGTCAGCTGCAGCGACCAGAAAGGTTATTGATGAAGCGAGTGAATGATCTAAATTAATATTCTCAATCTTCTAAATCTATAGGGTTCATTACATGCTCTGTAACATCGCACGGAAGTATGTAGCAGGGATCATAAGCGTTTCAGATTTGTCGCCACTGATTGTTAGCTCCATCCCAAAATCAAAACCGTCTGCAAAATCAATGAAAGTCATGCTAATAGCCAGTCGTTCTTCGTATTTGTAATCTACATTATTATCAGAGACATTTTCATTATTCGCTATCGTTCTCAGCTTGAGTCTTTCTCCATCTTTCTTTTTTGCTGTGTCATACATATGCCAGTCATTATCATTATGGTGGGTGGTAACAAATAGGGTATACGTTTCTTCATTTGTAGGGGCTACTACCCGTGTAAGATAAATTTCAGAATAGAGCTTTAAAAGAGACTTATCTGATTGTGCTAGGTTAGGCCCATAAGTAACTTCTCCTTGTTGAGGGACAAGCTTTAGTACTACTAAGCTTTTAACTTCTTCTGCAGATTTCCAATCTATAGTTGATGCGTTTGGTGATTCAGCCCACACATTAAATGATAGCAGTGTTAATGTTGCGAGAATTGATGTTATGAGTTTCATTGTGTTAATCCAGTTAAATGTAAGGGCTTGATTCAGTTCGCATCATGGTCCTGCTCAAGGCTTGTTAAGTTTCCAGTCGTAATCGTGTTCTACGTCACCTTGATAGTTACTTAGCTGTTTTGCTAGATCGGTATCAGCGTAATTAATTAAGTGTTTGATAAGAGATTTATTATTGCCGCCAAAATCATCTTTGTACCAATGGTAAATGCTGGACACATTCAGCTCTTCTTCTTCAAAGCTTACTCCGCGGATGTGATTAACATATTGCCTGGCGCCTTGTTCAAGGAGTTCTTCCGTGTTTTCAGACGTATAGGCTGTAGCAGATAGGTTGGGACAGCTCATGCTGGCACAGTTAACTGCATAGTGGATACGGTTATCGTTAAAAAAAGGTCTCAGAATGCCATGTTCAATATTGTTAAGTGTCAGTTCCTGACCTTGTATTGTTATTAATATATCGTCCCATGGACCAAATGCAAAAATGCTCTTGCCTAATTTTGTAATCGATTTAATAGGGTAGTTCTTCACAATTAACTGCACCGTGAGTGCATTGTAGAGGTTGATCCAAAATGCTTTTTGTTCCGGCCGATTAAGGTTTCGCGGATTTATTTTTTGTAACTGCATTATGTAATCACTTAGTGCTTTTTGATCTTTTGTGTTTACCGCTGCGTAATCGAAACGGTTGATCCCGCTTGGGTGCTTACTATCAAGATAAGTGTTAAGGAGGTTTTGCCAAATCAAGTGGTCAACTGCAGATTTGTTGCTTTCATTGCTACCGGACCAAAATTCCAGCGCTTTGTTTTCGGGAGCGGCAACAACCACTGACGAAAAAAAGGTAATTAGCAATAAACACATTGCGAAGATAATGCTGTCATTGGAATGCTTGGGTTTATTTACGTGCATGTATATTCCTGAAAGTGAAAATCTGTTTATCAAACTTTTAAGTTGAATAATTTACGTGTTTGGTAGATTGCATAAATTGGCGCCAGCGAAGCAGGGCAATCATAGAAAGAATACCAATGCCAGCACCAAGAGTGCCTTTTATTGTGCCGCTGATCTTTGAGTGACCAAGGCGACGATAAGTGTCTACCGGATATTCTTCTATGACCATGCCTAATTGAATTGCCTTTATCTGCATTTCAATAGTCCAGCCATACTTTTCATCTTCCATAGCCAGGCGATGTAATGCTTCTTGTGACACGGCACGAAACGGACCTAAATCGGTTACGGTTTCACCCCATATAGAGTGGATGAGACTACTGGCCAGCCAGTTACCAAATCGTTGGGGAATAGTTAAAGCATGCTTTTCTACAGAACCTAGTTTTCGTGAACCTATGGATAGGTCAGCGCCTTTAGCAATACTATCTATCAGCGGTATAGCTTGATGAGCACGAAATGCATTATCACCATCTATGAATAATAGAATGTCCGCTTTTTGAGTTTCAGCGAGAGCTGTTAAGCATGCAATACCGTATCCGGGGCGTGATTGACCTACTACGTGTGCACCTGCTTCTTTGGAAATTTCAGCTGTTTTGTCGGTAGAACCATTATCACATACCACGATATCGTCGATTATATTAATGCCCTTTGTATCTTTTAATGCCCGAAGATCAGTAATGACTTTCTTAATAGCCTGCGCTTCGTCTCTGGCGGGGATAATGACGGCAATGCGTTTATCTAGGTACACAAGCGTACCTTTTTAGTGTGGAGTGAACAGCGTTTCTAAATAATATGCGACAGCAGTACGTTCATTTTCATCTAACGCTGTCATCAGTTCTTTATCGGTATTTAGCCTTTCAATAACTGATTTATACATTGATGGGTCGATAACAGTTTTTGACATTGGACAGCTGGTGCAGGCTAGTTTGCGATGATAGATGATTTTACCAACGTGATAGGGATCGTTAGCTGATTCTTCAGGAAAATTTATAGATGCAAGTGTTATTGGTGAACTAAAGATGAATGTGCTTATTAAAAATGTAGCCAGGATTCCATGGGGTCGGGTTGTCATCATCGTCCTCTCTGAGGTGTTATTTTGTGGGTGCAAACCCGTAATATTATGCATATATAGAGTGTGGTTTAATGAAAAGGTTCTATAAGGCGCCTAATTACTAGATTAAATGTATAGATTAAGTAACGTCGCTCTATGTTACTTCCTGATGATTTACCAAAATATTATTAAATGCGGTGTGTAATATAATGGATTCGATATGAATATAGCCTTTAATTCTACCAGCAAACTTGTGCCGTTATCATGGCAGGTGGATGGTTCCGGCCTTGTTTGCGCAGTTGCATATAGTGTTCTGGCTTGGTTCTCATTGTATCCGGAGTCACTTGCTTTATCGACTTACTATGCATTGCTTGGTGTTTGTCTGCTTGCAACGCTCATCACCTTTCAATGTACTGATGAGAAAACTATAACGCCGATGAAATTATTATTATGGGCGGCTTGTTTTCGACTGATTGGCATTTCTGGCGATCCCTTATGGGAAGATGATTTTTTTCGTTATCTTTGGGATGGCTATCGTTTTTATGAAACAGGCTCACCGTATGGTGTAGCACCGTCGTCGTTTTTTGGCGATGCCAATATCCCAGCTAAATTTTATGCTCTGTTAGCACAGGTCAATTACCCTGATGTTCCAACAATATACGGGCCTACATTACAATATACTTTTTTGTTGGCTCATGTTTTAGCTCCGTCCCAGGTTTGGGTGTTGCAGGTTTTCTATTCATTGACTGACATGGTGATGATTCTGCTGTTATTACGCTTGGCTAATATTCGTTGGGTTTTGTTGTATGCCTGGTCTCCTCTGGTAATTAAAGAATTAGCCTTTACCGCTCATCCAGATGTTGTTGGAGCGATATTAATGATGTTGGCATTGTACTTTCGACAAAAAAATATGCTTGCTGTTGCCGTCAGTGTATTGGCATTAAGCGTCGGCGCTAAAGTTTTTGCGTTATTAATGGTGCCCTTTGTCTTGTGGCGTTTGGCTCTTCGTTATTGGTGCATATTTGGGTTTGTATTATTAGTGTTGTATGGACCTTTTGTCTGGCAAGGCGGTTCCGATATGGCTGGCCTGCTAGTATTTGCGCGTGAATGGCACTTTAATAGTTCAGTCTATTCTTTATTACGCCAGTGGCTGGATCCGCTACCAGTGAAGATTTTATTAGGCTCCACATTTATTTTAGTTTACACAGTATTATTTTTGCGACATCAAAAATTTTCTACTTGGGAGATACCGCGAGGCGATATCATATTTGGTCTTTTTTTATTAGTTGCTCCTGTAGTTAATGCTTGGTATCTGATGTGGTTATTACCTTTTGCTGTATTATTTCCCGCTTTATGGAGCTGGACATTCTCAGCGACTGTTTTGTTGTCTTATTCAATTGGCATAAACCTGAATTCTTCGGAAGTCGCTTTTTTTGAGATACCTAATTGGATTATCGTGTTGGAATATGGTTTGGTTATTATTGCTGTATGTATAGATATATGTCTAAGAAGAAACATCATCAATTTAAACAAGAGTTAGATTATTAATCTTTATGATTGCTTTCATATGTACAAAGGAAACGAAATGAAAATATGGGTCGATGCGGATGCTTGTCCAGTAGTGATAAAAGACATTCTGTTTAAAGCCGCGGATCGAGTAGGCGTATTAGTGACATTAGTTGCTAATAAATCAATGCAAATACCACCATCACAGAATATTAAGTTTGTCCTTGTCTCATCTGGCTTTGATGTTGCCGATAATGAAATCGTTAAAAGGCTTGATGCTGGCGATCTTGTTATAACTGCTGATATACCTTTGGCAGCAGAGGCCATCGATAAAGGAGGTCTTGCGCTTAATCCTCGCGGTGAGCTTTATACTATTGATAATATAAAGGCACGGTTAAGTATGAGAGATTTTATGGATACATTACGAAGCAGTGGTATTCAGACCGGCGGACCGCCAGCATTAAATAAAAGTGATCGGCAAACCTTTGCTAATAATCTGGATAAATTATTAACTAAATATATTAATTAGCGTGGGTAGTTTAATTTGCAATATATTATTTGGTGTCAATTTTAATGCTACTAGTCTTCTTCCCGGAAGGTTAAACTTTGCTTTCTGTATAATATAGAGAAAAATTATGATAAAAATTAAATTATTTTTAATTATCGGCAGTTTTTTTTACTTTGCACAGGCCAGTGCCGAAAGAACGGCGTTGTCAGACATAGCCGCACCAGAGGACCTTGAAAATATTCACGTAGTTAAGCTTGCTAGTGATTCTTATTCGACTGACTTTGTGATCTTTGTAAAAAACAGCGTCCCATTACATAAACATGTTGAGCATTCAGAAACAATTTATGTGCTCGAAGGAAAAGGGCTTTTTCAACTAGGTGATCAAAGCATGGAAATTGTTGCGGGAGACTATATAAGGGTGCCAAAGGGTAAACCGCATGCGGTAAAAGTACTTTCTTCAATTCCCCTTAAAATTATTTCTGTACAGGCGCCAGAATTTTTTGGTAAAGACAGGGTCAAGGTGAACTAAATTTAACATCAATTAAAGTTGTAAGAGGGCCATTAACGGATTTAAACCCTGAGTATTATGTTCTTGTATATGGTTTTAGGTGTTAAACCTGTTCGGTGAAGTAGACCATCACCTGAGTATTATCCATGTGATGGTTTTTTATGACATCATTTTTATCAACGCGTTTCTTGCTTCAACATCTTCAACTGCTGTCATTGCTGTATTGAAAGCAATGACATTTTTATCATGAACACTGAGTAATTTTTCCAATTGCAGATTTTCAGCAATACTTGCCGCACCACCTTGTTTATATTTTACATCGATATCTTGCAGGAAATGAAAATAAGCTTCCTTGCTTACACTCATATCTTGAAATGCTTGATAGGCAACTTTCGCCTCTTTAGTTAAATCTTCAGCAGGCATAATTACAGTTTAATTATGCGGCGCTTTCTATATCAGCGTTATAAGTGCCTGTGCAAGCGAGGCTATTGCATTTAGAACGATGCAATAAAGCCTTTTGAGCTGCTGCGAGATTTGATTCTTTACCTCCCCATGCGTTAAGACATGGTTCTTGTAGTGCACGTCCATATGAAAAGCTAAGAGGCCACGGTAAGTCCGGGTTGTTTGCATTCATCTCATTGAGGTGAGCGGTTGCCAATTCGGCACTCTGGCCACCTGAAAGGAAGACAATACCGGGCAATTCAGCGGGTACATTCTTAACTAAACATCGTACGGTCTGATCAGCAACTTCCTGCACATCAGCTTGCGTTGGGCATTGCTTTCCAGAAATAACCATATTCGTTTTGAGTATGGTGTGCTCTATACTGACATCCTGGCTTTTAAGCGCACTAAACAATGCTGATAGCGTTCTCTCCGTAACATCATAACAACGCTCAATGGTATTATCCGCATCCATTAGGACTTCAGGTTCAACCATTGGTACGATTCCGGCTTCCTGGCAGAGTCCCGCGTAACGGGCAAGCGCATGAACATTTGCTTCAATACAGGCATTACTCGGAATATTTTCGCCTATGGTGATAACGGCACGCCATTTGGCAAACTTTGCACCTAGCGATTTATATTCAGCCAATCTATCACGCAAGCCATCAAGCCCTTCAGTTATTTTCTCACCTGAATGTAAAGCAAATTCCTTAGCGCCAGTATCAACTTTTATGCCTGGCATGATGCCTTGATCAATTAACGATTTGGCGAAAGGTGTGCCATCGCTAGTAGCTTGGCGAATAGTTTCGTCATAAAGAATCATGCCGCTAATGAACTCATTGCCACCAGGATTAGTGATTAATAAGTCCCGGTAAGCTCGACGATTTTCTTCAGTTGATTCAAAATTTATCGTATCGAATCTTTTTTTGATCGTCGGTGTGCTTTCGTCAATAGCAAGTATGCCCTTGCCTTGTGCAACCATTGCTTTTGCTGTTGCTTCGAGTTCTACTGCGCTCATTTTTTTAGTTCCTCGTTAACGCTAATGTATTAAATGTTAGGTGTATGAATAAATTAGTTAGAGTGTATGCTCCAAAGCCTGGCCAACCTGAATGATCTTCATGTTGTTAGTGCCTCCACGTCTGCCACGTAGATCGCCTTTCGTGATAATTACAAAATCACCGTCTTCAACAGTGCCTTGGGCAATTAACTGATCGATCATTTGTTTATTCGCTTCCAATGGATCAGTATGGGTGATATCAAACTTCATTGGATAGACGCCTCGATATAAGGCGACACGTCTGCGCGTTGATGAATGTCTGGCAAATGCAAAAATTGGGATGCCTGAACTTATACGTGACATCCATAAGCAGGTGCTGCCAGTTTCTGTCAGTGTACAGATTGCTTTAGCCCCGATGTGGTTAGCTGAATACATGCTAGACATCGCGATGGCTTCAGAAATAGTTTCAAAGCGCTGATTAATGCGATGGTCGGACACACGAACACTGCGTTGTTTTTCCGCTTCTTCGCAAATACTCGACATCGCTTCTACTACTTTATCCGGGTAGTGACCAATACTTGTCTCACCAGATAGCATTACTGCATCAGTTCCATCGATGACGGCATTAGCGACATCAAATACTTCAGCGCGCGTCGGTATTTTATTTTCGATCATAGACTCCATCATCTGAGTAGCGGTGATGACTGCGCGGTCCATATCTCTTGCCATTTTTATGAGGCTTTTTTGCACTGGGGGTAGAGCCGCATCACCAATTTCAACCCCAAGATCACCACGAGCAATCATTATTGCATCAGATGCTTCAACCATTTCTTCAACATGATTAAGCGCTTCAGCACGTTCAATCTTTGATATTAATTGTGCTTTACAACCGCACTCGTCCATCATTTTGCGCGCCATTCGGATATCGTCAGCATCTCTTGGAAATGAAATGGCGATATAGTCGACTTTTACTTTGGTCGCATGTTTCATGTCCTCAATATCTTTTTCTGTAACAGCACTTGCTGATAAACCGCCGCCTTGAAGGTTAATGCCTTTATTATTGCTGAGAATGCCGCCTGTAATAACTTCACAGTCAATTATATGGTCATCGACAGAATTAACCTGTAATACAACCCTGCCATCATCGACCATTAATTTGTCGCCAGCCTCCACATCATTAGGTAATTCTTTATAACTGACCCCAACCTGAGTTTCATCACCGGCATCACTAGCAAGCTCAGTGTTGATATTGAAATTCGCGCCTTCACGTAATTGAATTTTCCCATCCTTAAAACGCTCAATGCGAATTTTTGGGCCTTGCAAGTCTGCTATAACAGCAACAGCATGTTTATGTTGATGTGAAAGACGGCGAATTTCTTTCATTCGCTTTTCATGCTCAACGTGTGTTTGATGAGAGTAGTTGAGCCTAAATACATCAACCCCGGCGACAAGCAGTTTTTCCAACATGCCTGGCTGATCTGTTGCGGGTCCAAGGGTTGCAATAATTTTAGTTCTTCTCATTAAGGTATAGTAATCCGTAGTATTTAAATGTTTTCTAATCAAGGGTGCCGAATTGTTTAGCCTGCTAGCAAACAATGTTGTTTATAATTCTCTCGCTCGTTCCATTGCTTCCCAGGAGCGAGCCGCTTCTTCCAATATTTCAATGGCAGGAAGCTTCTTGCCTTCAAGGAACTCAAGAAATGCTCCGCCACCAGTTGAGATATAAGAAATTTTATCCTCAACTTTGAATGTGGTGATTGCTGCAATGGTGTCACCACCACCAGCAATCGAATATGCTTTACTTTCAGCTATTGCTTCAGCTAAATTTTTTGTGCCTTTACTAAATTGATCAAATTCAAATACGCCAAGAGGGCCATTCCAGACAATAGTATTCGCTTTTGCTATTAATTCATTAAGTTGCCTGGATGTTTCAGGACCGACATCCATGATCATGTCATCTGGTTCTACATCATTCACAGATTTTGTCACTGCTGTAGTATTTTCATCAAACTCCTTGCCACAGATAACATCTATTGGTAACGGAATTTGGCAGCCATTTGCTTCGGCTTGCTTCATTAATTTACTTGCTACCGCAACCAGATCAGCTTCATAAAGAGACTTCCCTACTTCATAGCCAGCTGCTTTTAAAAATGTATTTACAATTCCGCCACCAACGATCAATTGATCAACCTTTTCAGACAGCGTTTCAAGTATGGTGAGTTTGCTTGAAACTTTTGCGCCACCGACAATAGCAACAAGTGGCGTTGCTGGCTCTCTAAGGGCTTTGGTCAATGACTTCAGTTCATTAATGAGTAATGGTCCTGCAGCGGAGATTGCGGCATATTTTGCAACGCCGTGTGTTGATGCTTGTGCACGATGTGCAGTTGCAAATGCATCATTGATATAAACCTGACAAAGCTGCCCCATTTTGCGAGCAAGCGCATCATCATTTTTTGTTTCGCCTTTTTCAAAGCGAACATTCTCACAAAGAACGACTTGGTGATCCGACATGTCGATATCATTGGTCCAATCCTTTATAAGGGGAACATCAATCCCAAGAAAATTACCCAAGGATTTTGCAACCGGAGCAAGTGAAAAAGTTTCGTTGTATTCCCCTGCAGTGGGGCGGCCCAAATGGGATACTAATATTATCTTCGCTCCCGCTTTTAATACCTGTTCTATAGTAGGTAATGTTGCCCGAATACGAACGTCACTGGTAACCACACCATCTTTTATCGGAACATTATAATCCTCGCGGATAAGTACCGTTTTATTTGTTAAATCAAGATCTGCAATTTTTACTAGTATGGTCACTTATTAACTCGTTTATTTCGCACTCATCAAGGCAATTGTGGTATCGAGCATTCTATTTGAAAAGCCCCACTCATTGTCGTACCAAGCCGTAACTTTCACAAGAGTTCCTTCAATAACTTTAGTCAAAGAAGCATCGAAAGTTGCTGATGCCGGGTCATGATTAAAGTCGACAGAAACGAGAGGTGCCTCATTATAGGCAAGCACACCTTTCAATGGGCCTTCTGCAGCTTGTTTCATCAATTGGTTTATTTCATCGATGTTGGTTTCTCGAGCGGACGTGAAACTTAAATCAATTACTGAGACATTGATTGTTGGAACACGCATTGAATAACCATCAAGTTTTCCATTAAGCTCAGGAAGAACTAAACCAACTGCAGCAGCAGCTCCGGTTTTGGTTGGTATCATTGACATGGTCGCAGAGCGGGCTCGGCGTAAGTCTGAATGATAAACATCTGTTAATACCTGGTCGTTTGTATAGGCATGAATGGTTGTCATGATGCCAGCCACCATGCCGATATTTTCATGTATTACTTTTGCTACGGGTGCGAGACAATTAGTTGTACATGATGCATTAGAAATAACGGTGTCGCTGGGTTTAAGAACGTCATGATTAACACCGTAAACAACAGTGGCATCAACATCGTTGCCACCCGGAGCAGATATGATGACTTTCTTTGCTCCGCCTTCAAGGTGGGCGCTTGCTTTAGCTTTACTGGCAAAGAAACCGGTTGATTCAAGCACGACATCTACACCCAATTCCCCCCAGGGTAATTTTGCAGGATCACGTTCAGATAGCACGCGTACTTTGTCACCGTTAATGATCATGTTGTCACCTTCAACAACTACGGTGCCTGGAAATTTTCCATGGGCGGTATCATATTGGGTGAGGTGTGCATTAGTATTTGCATCGCCGAGATCATTGATAGCAACGATTTGGACCTCATCCGTTCGTTCAGACTCATATAATGCGCGCAAGATGTTTCGACCGATACGCCCATAGCCATTGATACCTACCTTAATTGCCATTCTTATACTCCATTCTTTCTATATAGTTTGTTTTTAATATGTTGCTAATTAATTAATTCATTTACCGTTTTAATCAGGTTCTCTTCGGTAAGACTAAAAAATTTGTATACTTCATTTGCCGGTGCTGATTCACCAAATGTATCCACACCAAGCGAGAGTCCATCCAGTCCGATATATTTACTCCAATATTCTGTGACCCCGGCTTCAACTGAGATGCGGTTACGACATGTGTCAGGCAATACAGTTTCTTTATAAACATCGTCTTGTTGATCGTATAGATCGGTAGATGGCATAGAGACAACGCGAATTTTTTTACCTTCTGTATTTAATTTAATAGCAGTATTCATTGCCATTTCAACTTCAGAACCAGTCGCAATAATAATGGCATCAGGATCGCCATCACTGTCTAATAAAATATAGCCGCCACGTTTAATGTTATTTATTTGTGATTCATTACGTTGCATATGTGCAAGGCTCTGGCGAGAAAATAATAAACTTGTTGGTCCGTCGCGTCGTTCAATCGCAGCTTGCCAAGCGATTGCAGATTCTACCGCATCGCAAGGACGCCATAGCGACATGTTAGGCATCAAACGCAGTGTTGCCGCTTGTTCAACTGCTTGATGAGTTGGGCCATCTTCACCGAGACCGATTGAATCATGTGTATAGATAAAGATGTTTTGTTTCTTCATTAACGCCGACATGCGTAAGGCATTTCTTGCATACTCGGAGAACATTAAAAATGTCGCCGAGTATGGAATGAAACCACCATGTAATGAGATTCCGGTATTGATCGCAGACATTGCGAATTCACGAACACCATAATTAATGGTGTTACCATTTTTGTTTGCATTACTGATAGCTACTGTGCCTGACCAACTTGTTAAGTTCGAACAAGCCAGATCAGCTGAGCCGCCAATCAATTCCGGCAAGTGCTGCGCCAATGTTTCAATAGAATTTTGTGATGCCTTACGAGATGCAATTGATTCGCCTTTATCATTCGTTGCATTTACATAGTCATTAACAACGTCATTCCAGTTATCAGGTAAATCACCATTCATGCGGCGTTGATATTCAGCAGCCAGTTCAGGATAGGCTGAGGCGTAGGCTGATAATTTTTCATTCCATGCTGATTCCAACTCACGGCCGCGTTGTTTTGCATTCCAGGCATCATAGTACTCATCAGGAATAATGAAGGCATCATGCTTCCAGCCTAAGTTTTCGCGAGTAAGTTTTATTTCATCTTCACCTAATGGAGCACCATGACTGGCGGCTTTGCCTTCCTTATTAGGAGAGCCGCAACCAATAGTTGTTTTACAAATCAGCATGCTGGGTTGTGTTTCATTGGATTTTGCACTTTCAATTGCTTTCTTAATTGCGTCTGGATTATGGCCATCAATATCACGGATAACTTGCCAGCCGTAGGCTTCAAAACGTGCGGCAACATCTTCGGCAAACCAACCTTCAATATCACCATCTATGGAGATTTGATTACTATCATATAGGGTGATTAATTTACCGAGACCTAATGTGCCAGCTAACGAGCATGCTTCATGTGAAATGCCTTCCATTAAACAACCATCGCCGACAGTGACGTAGGTGTGGTGATCGACAATATTGAAATCACCTTTATTAAATTTTGCGGCCAATACTGATTCTGCGATTGCCATGCCGACAGCATTAGTAATCCCTTGTCCGAGGGGGCCGGTCGTTGTTTCTACGCCAGGAGCATAGCCGTACTCAGGGTGACCAGGGGTTTTTGAATGTAATTGGCGAAAGTTTTGAAGCTCTTCGATGGATAAATCATATCCAGACAGATGAAGTAATGAATACACCAGCATCGAGCCATGGCCATTGGACATCACGAAGCGATCACGGTTGTCCCAATCTGGATTTGCCGGATTATGATTAAGAAAGTCATTCCACAGGACTTCGGCTATATCTGCCATCCCCATTGGAGCGCCTGGGTGCCCTGAGTTAGCGCGTTGTACTGCATCCATACTCAAAGCACGAATCGCATTGGCAAGTTCATGCCTGGTAAGCATAGTCTATCCCCTCAACGTGGCTGTTTAGCCAAAAAGTGATTGTTAATTATTACTGCATTCAAAGCCTAGCGATGCGTACCATTTGAGATGGTAATCATGTGAAGGGCTTAGATACCGCTAAATTTAAAAATTCGGTGATACAGGCAGGTTTACACCTAAAATCAAGCCGCACATTGTCGCTTAACTACCACTTTGGAGCAAGGCGCTAGCCAGCGTTTTTCCACTTAATAGAGCAACCCATGCTAGGAATTTGAGCTTTTGGGCCATTTCCTGTCTTGGCAACATTAATCATGGCTTCAAGCAGGTCATGCTTGCTGTTGTTCGAGGGTGGTTTCATGCCGCTGTCATCAAGTCGTCCTCTGTATTGCAATTCAAGCGCTGCGTTATAGCCGAAGAAGTCAGGTGTACAAATAGCGCCATAAGCCTTGGCGACTTCCTGTGATTCATCAATTAAATATGGGAATGGGTAATTATATTCAATGGCCACTTTTTGCATGTTCTCGAAAGAGTCTTCCGGGTAGTCCTCCGGGTTGTTTGACATTATGGCAGCACAATTAATCCCGATATCAATGAGCTTCAGAGCATCGTTAACAAGCCTATCCTGTATGGCCTTTACATAAGGACAGTGGTTACAAATAAACATAACCAGTGTCCCTTTCTCACCTACACAGTCATTTAATGACCACTGCTTTCCATCCGTGCCATGCAGTTTAAAATCGATCGCTTTTTCACCGAAGTTGCAAACAGGGGTTTCCATCAAAACCATAATTTATGTCGCCTATATCAATTCTTAAGCTCTAAATTTTACCGTGTTTTAAAATATATCGTCATATTTAGTGCGATACGGCCCCAATGAGGATAGAATTCGCGCGGTTAAAATTCTAATTACTACGTTTACGGAAGAAATATGGCTGACAATTATTTATTCACTTCAGAATCCGTTTCTGAAGGACATCCGGACAAGGTCGCTGATCAAATCTCTGATGCTGTCGTCGATGCAATTTTTACTGATGATAATAAGGCGCGCATCGCCTGTGAGACGATGGTCAACACAGGGATGGTTGTGCTTTCCGGGGAGATTACCACTTCGACCTATGTTGATATGCAAGAAGCAGCTCGTAAGACAATTCGTGAGATTGGTTATGACCATTCCGACATGGGTTTCGATTGGGAGTCTTGTGCAGTGTTGGTCTCCATCGATAAACAGTCACCGGACATTGCCCAAGGTGTGAATGAAGGTGAGGGCCTGGATTTAAATCAGGGCGCGGGAGATCAGGGCTTGATGTTTGGTTACGCTTGTAATGAGACAGATGTATTGATGCCTTTCCCTATTACTTATTCTCACTTACTTGTTAAGAAGCAGGCCGAGGTCCGAAAAGCAGGCAAGTTAGCCTGGTTAAGACCGGATGCGAAATCACAGGTAACGGTTGTATATGAAGATGGCAAGCCAAAGTCTATTGATACAGTCGTGTTATCCACTCAGCATGACCCTGATGTTGAACATAAAGATCTCGAGCAAGCCGTTATCGAAGAGATAATTAAGCCGGTACTACCAGCCAATATGATCACTGATAAAACTCGATATCTTGTAAATCCTACAGGGCGTTTCGTTATAGGTGGCCCGGTTGGTGATTGCGGCCTAACAGGACGTAAGATCATTGTTGATACTTATGGCGGTATGGCCCGGCATGGCGGTGGTGCTTTTTCTGGCAAAGACCCTTCAAAAGTAGACCGATCAGCTGCTTACGCTGCGCGATATGTAGCTAAGAATGTTGTCGCTGCAGGTCTCGCAGATCGTTGCGAATTACAATTATCTTATGCAATCGGTGTTGCTGAGCCAACATCAATTAGTGTCGAGACATTTGGTACAGGTAAGGTTGAGGAAGCTAAATTAATTGATGCTATAAGAGAAGTTTTTGATCTCCGCCCAAAAGGCATTATTAATATGCTGGATCTTTTGCGACCAATCTACCGTCAAACGGCTGCCTATGGTCATTTTGGTCGTAGCGATATTGATTTGCCATGGGAAAAGACAGATAGGGCAGATGCTTTAAAGGACTCTTTGTAGTAGACAACAACTAAAGCTTTGTCATTTTTTGACGATAAGGCCTTTGAATCTAGAAGCGGGTAGGTCTATACTCCCGCTTCGATTTTTACAACCGTAGATCTGAGGAGCGTTGCGACGGATTCCTAATCCGCTAGGCTCAGACAAACACGGCACATTTGCAACGGCGCTCGCTTAATTGTTTTTATAGGAGAAACAATATGAGCGTAGCTGCTACTTCTGTTACACCCGACTATCACGTCGCAGACATTTCTCTAGCCGATTGGGGCCATAAAGAAATTCGTATCGCTGAAACTGAAATGCCTGGATTAATGTCAATCCGGGAAGAATATGCTAGTGAACAGCCTTTAAAAGGCGCGCGTATTGCCGGTTCATTGCATATGACAATTCAAACCGCTGTCTTGATGGAAACATTGCGAGCCTTAGGGGCGGAAGTTCGTTGGGTGTCATGCAATATTTTTTCAACTCAAGATCATGCAGCAGCAGCAATGGCTGACCAAGAAATTCCCGTCTTCGCCTATAAGGGTGAAACGCTTGAAGAGTACTGGGACTATACTCATCGAATTATGAAATGGTCAGATGGCGGTTCACCAAATATGATTCTGGATGATGGTGGTGATGCGACCATGCTCTTAATCCTCGGCACAAAGGCAGAAAGCGATATATCTGTTCTTGATAACCCAGGTTCCGAAGAAGAAACTTTTTTGTTTGCTTCTATCAAGAATAAACTCGCTGAAGACAGCACTTTTTATTCTCGAACTCTGGCGTGTATCCAAGGCGTAACAGAAGAGACGACGACGGGTGTCCAACGCTTGTATCAAATGCAAAAGAAAGGAGAATTACCTTTTCCTGCAATCAACGTCAATGACTCTGTTACTAAATCCAAGTTTGATAATTTATATGGTTGTAGAGAATCTTTGGTTGATGGTATTAAGCGAGCAACAGATGTAATGATTGCTGGTAAAGTCGCGCTGGTACTAGGTTATGGCGATGTCGGCAAAGGTTGTGCGCAATCATTACGCGGTCTTGGCGCAACAGTTTGGGTTACAGAAATTGATCCAATTTGTGCGTTACAAGCATCGATGGAAGGTTATCGTGTAGTGGAAATGGATAAGGTTTGTGATCAAGTCGATATCTTTGTTACTACGACCGGAAACTTTAATGTTATTCAACATGACCATTTGGTGAAGATGAAAGATCAGGCGATTGTTTCTAATATTGGACATTTCGATAATGAAATTGATGTTGCTAGTTTGGAAAAATACGAATGGGAAGAAATTAAACCTCAGGTTGATCACGTTATTTTTCCTGATGGAAGACGTATTATTCTATTAGCTAAAGGCCGTTTAGTGAATCTTGGCTGTGCGACGGGTCATCCAAGCTTCGTAATGTCTAATTCATTTACCAACCAGGTTCTTGCACAGATTGAGTTATTCACCAGTGGTGAAAAATATGGCAAGGATGTTTATGTCTTGCCTAAACATCTGGATGAAAAGGTCGCTAGATTACATCTTGGTAGAATCGGAGCGAACCTGACAACATTAACGAAAGAACAGGCCGATTATATTAATGTGACGGTTGAAGGGCCTTATAAGCCAGAGCATTATCGTTACTAAAAGTGCTCATCCACCCTTTTTTTAGAAGGGGTGGATGATTTATTTCCACAACACGTATTACAGGATTCATATATGGAATCGCAAAAACAATACAAACCTAAGTTCAGCTTTGAATTTTTCCCTCCAAAAACTCTGGAAGCGGTAGGGAAGTTGCAATCGACGACGGATCGCTTGGCGCAGCTTAAACCGAGTTTTTTCTCAGTGACTTTTGGTGCTGGAGGCAGTACTCGCGAACGAACTTTTGAGACGGTGATGGACATCTATAAAAAGACCGGTATAGATGGTGTGCCGCATGTATCCTGCATAGGAAGCACAGCAGAAGAAATTAAAGTAATTCTGGACTCCTATAAGGAAGCTGGCATTCACAATGTTGTTGCTTTGCGTGGTGATTTGCCTTCCGGCTCAATTGGCGGCGGTCCGTTACGTTATGCAAGTGAATTGGTTGAGTTTATAAGACAGGAGACGGGTGACCATTTTCATATAGAAGTTGCTGCCTATCCTGAATTTCACCCACAAGCGCCTAGTGCAAAAAAAGATCTTGAGAATTTTAAACGCAAAGTCGATGCTGGCGCGAATGCCGCGATAACGCAGTACTTTTATAATCCGGATGCTTATTATCGTTATATAGATAGTTGTGAAAAACTGGGTATTGATATCCCAATAGTGCCCGGCATTATGCCGATCGTGACATGCACACAGTTATGTCGATTTTCTGAAGCTTGCGGTGCAGAAATACCACGCTGGATTTTAAAGCGCCTACAGGAATTTGGTGATGATCGTGCCTCCATTCAGGAATTTGGTATAGAGGTAACGAGTAAACTATGTGAGCAATTACTTACTAACGGCGCGCCAGGATTACATTTCTATACCATGAACCAGTCTGTAGCAAGTGTAGCAATTTGGGAAAATCTTGGTATAGATCAATAAGTTACCTGTAAAGCGAGCATTTGTTGTTATTGCTCGCTTTTCCCATAGTGGCTTTCCCTTTTCTTTTTTCTAAATAATCACTTTAAATGTTCTTGCTGTAAGCTGTTTTTGGCTGTATGTTTGACAGTGAAAGTATTTAGGAATCAATGCTTTGTCGTCGACAGTTAAAAAAATTAATACGTTTGTGAACGTTGAAAAGCCTTTGCTCTTATTCGTAGATGATGACTCCATCATTGTCGATGCACTTTCTATCGTCTTGGAAAAAGATTTTGATTTGATTACTGCCGAGTCTCGCCAACAGGTGAAGACTCAGCTTCAAGACCTTACCATTAAGCCTTCGCTGGCGCTGGTTGACCTTGGTTTGCCTCCAAAACCACATTCACCAGAGGAAGGTTTTAAACTGATTGAAGAGCTGATGGCAGTGAATGATAGTTTTAAAATTCTGGTACTTTCTGGGCAAAATGATGAAGCGAATATACATCACGCTTTGACATTAGGTGCTGTCGATTTTATTCCAAAGCCATGTGACATGCCTTTATTGAAGGCTAGATTGGGCCACCAAATGATGATGTTACAGGCAGAATCTTCGGAGAAAGAATCTGCTGTTAACGATACAAAACTATTAGGCGACAGCGCGGCACTTAAAACGTTACGTGATTTAATCAATCAGTTTGCAGATACGCCTTTCCCGGTTCTGGTAGAGGGTGAATCAGGCACAGGTAAGGAGTTAGTCGCTGAGGAGCTACATAATACAAGTAGCCGGGTAAATGCCCCTTTCATGACGGTCAATTGTGCTGCTTTTACTCCAGAGTTACTAGAGGCCCAGTTGTTTGGTCATGCAAAAGGCGCGTTTACTGGCGCCGCATCCGAGCGAGCAGGTTTTTTTGAAGATGCTGGTGAAGGCACTTTGTTTCTGGACGAAATAGGTGAATTGCCATTGCCTCTACAATCCAAGTTATTAAGAGTTTTGGAAAATGGAGAGTTTTATCGTATTGGTGAAACTAAATCACGCTTGTCTAAAGCTAGAATCGTTGCTGCAACGAATCGAGATTTAAAAGAAGAGGTTAGATCAGGTGGGTTCCGACAAGATCTTTATCATAGACTTTGTGTCTTAACGATACATGTGCCAGCACTGAGAGAACGTGAGCAGGATGTCCTGAATTTGATGGATTATTTTAGAAAGATGTATGCTGCCGGTAACCCGCTGTTTGAATTGGGTGAATCGGCAAACCAATTATTGGAGAAGTACACTTTTCCAGGAAATATTAGAGAATTACGGAATATAGCAATTCGCTTATCAGCTAAATATTCAGGCAAAACAATATCTGCTAAATCCTTGGAAGATGAACTGGAAACAGATTTTAATCAAAATGCAGATGACTTGAATAACGGAGAAGGATTAGTAGCGCAGGAGTTAGCAGACACAAACTTCCATCTTGATGAGAAGGTTTCGGAATGGGAGCGAAAATATATAAATCATGCTTTATCAAAATGTAATGGTAATTTGAGTAAAGCGGCGCGTATGCTAGGTATAAATCGTACTACACTATACAGTAGGCTACAGCGTCTAAACATAAATGCAGACTCGGATTGAGCAAACGGTAAATAATAAATGTATTACGATTATTTCAATCTAAAGCAAGCACCCTTCAAGATTACTCCGGACACGAGTTTATTTTTTCCGGGCGGTGACCGTGGAGCAATTCTTGATGCTTTGATATACGCCATTGTCAGTGGTGAAGGCATAGTAAAGCTTGTTGGAGAAGTGGGTAGTGGTAAAACAACTCTATGTAGAATGCTGGAAAAAGAGTTGCCGGAAAATATAGAGATTGTCTATCTAGCAAACCCTAGTTTATCGCCAGACAATATATTACATGCAATTGCTTTTGAGCTTCATTTAAAAGTACGGCCCGATGATACACGCTTAAAGGTCATGAATTCGTTGCAGAATTATCTTCTGGAACAGCATGCAGAGAATAAACAAATAGTTGTTTTTGTAGAAGAAGCTCAAAGTATGCCGATCGCTACACTTGAAGAGATACGTTTACTTAGTAACCTTGAAACGGCGCAAAATAAACTTTTACAGATAGTGATTTTTGGTCAGCCCGAACTGGACGTAATGATTTCAAAGCAAGAGATAAGGCAGCTGAAAGAAAGGATTACATACAGTTTTTATTTGTCACCACTAAAGCCAAATGAGGTTAAGGATTATATTAATTCACGTTTACGAGCTTGTGGTTATCGTTCTGTAGAATTGTTCAATGAAAATGCGATAAAAACAATATTCAAATATTCAGGTGGTTTACTTCGTAGAATAAACATATTAGCTGATAAATCATTGCTGGCCTGTTATGCGGCGAATTCGAATAATGTTACAAAAAAACACGTGAAACTTGCTGCACGTGAAACAGAATTTGTCAGTAAACATCGTCTCCCAATTTTTCGTTGGGGCGTAATAGCTGCATTAGTCGTTGTCTTCGCGGCATTATTTACTGCTATGCCAAGTATTAAGCATTCAATGTTTCTTGATCAGGAACTTATAGTTTCAGAAGAATCAGACGTTGAAGAAAACCATATAAATACTAAAGACATAAAGACCGGTAATTCATCATTGATGCTCGTAAAAGAAGCGCGAGAAACACTTGCCGAAGATATTCACACAAAAAGTAAAATAAGCACAAACTCAGAGGTAGAAGCAGAACCACACAGTGTAAATACTAATCTTGCAGGCTCAGATATTAACTCTGAAACGTTTGTTGCAAGACCGGACCCATCCGAGTTAGAAGAGCCAACGTGGCAGAGAGTTGATCAAGATGTTTATTTATATCCTGAGACAAATAAGCTGACGACAGCAAAGGATATGGATGCCGATAAAAGGGATGGCGATCTACTGGAGATACGAGATTTGATTAAAGCTGTAGGTGGACATGGCGATGAAGAGATGGCGTTATTAAATCAATTAACGATATTGCCTTCAGAAACAGCAGTTAATCATGAAACAGTTGCAGGCGAATTAACCTGTAAACTCTGTAGTACAATAATTTATCGACCATTGAAAGATGATAAGAAGCTATGAAACCAAGTTACTTTCAAGTAATTCATAAAGTAATTATTTATATAATTATGAAAATATATACTGGGGGCAAAATTTATAATGATTAAAAAGATCAGCCTGTTCGTCTTGCTAATGTCTATTTTAGGCTGTGCCGAGATAGAACCTGTCCCATTTGAGCCATCAACAGGACATATTAGTACAGTAGATTCGCCGCCAATTGATTCAAGTATTCCTGACTTAGTTGAGCAGGTACCGTTATTGCCGGAGCCTACGCCAACAGCACCAGTTGAACGCTATACCGTTGTCGTCAATGAAGTGCCGGTGAAAGAATTGCTATTTGCCTTGGCACGCGATGCCAAGGTTAATGTCGATATCCATCCAGAGATAGACGGTGTTGTAACAATAAATGCGGTTGAGCAAACTTTGCCGCAGATTCTAAAGCGAATAGCAAGACAAGTAGACATGCGTTACGAATATGATGGAGATAATCTATATATCTCTCAAGACACGCCTTTTTTGCGTACCTATAAAGTTGATTATGTAAACCTCTCCAGAGATACATCAAGCACGAGCTCTGTTTCAACACAAATCTCATCAACCAGTGGTGGAGATGCTGAGTCCAGTAGTGGTGGTGGTAATACTTCGACGACAGATGTTGAAACAGAATCGATGCACCATTTTTGGTCCAGGTTAGTGTCGAATATCTCCGCAATATTGGGTGAGGAGTCATCCAGTGCATCAGGTGGAGAAGTAGCCGTTACGGACACAGTCATACCTAACCCTGAATCTGGATTAATCTCAGTAAGAGCAACGGCTCTACAGCATGAACAGGTACAGACTTTTATTGATCAAGTATTAGTAAGCGCAAAACGGCAGGTGCTAATTCAGACAACGATTGTAGAAGTAACATTGAGTGAACGATATCAAGCCGGTATAGATTGGAATGCGCTGAGTACGGGAGTGTTTAATATAGCATCAACTACAGCCGGAGGACTCCCGGCATTTGCAACTGCGGCTGGTAGTTCATTCGTGATTACAAACGATCAGGCAAGTAAAAATACTATTGCCGCAAATGTTGATACTAATGCTGATAACATCGGAGCCACAATAACTTTATTAGATGAGTTTGGTGACGCAAAGATTCTTTCCAGTCCTCAGATGATGGTTTTGAATAATCACACGGCTTTGTTAAAAGTAGTAGAGAATCTTGTTTATTTTGAAGTTGAAGCTGAAGTAGTTCCTGCTACTTTTGTGGGTGGGCAACCTACCCAATCAGTAGATACAACAGCTTTAACTGTGCCTGTTGGTATAGTTATGTCAGTGACGCCACAAATTGATTCTAACGGGGTGATAACATTAGTTGTGAGGCCAACAATTTCGAGATTTGTAAAAGGTGTTACAGATCCAAACCCAAATGCGACTTTTACTGCGGGGGGCGTGACGACGACAAATCAGATTCCACAAATTGCTGTAAGAGAAATGGAGTCCGTTTTAAGAATGACAGATGGACAGATTGGTGTGCTAGGTGGATTGATGACTGATGAGACTAAAGATAATGATGCTGGTCTTCCTGGTGTAAAGGATATCGGATTTTTTGGTAATCTTTTTAAATCGAAGCGTGCTGAATACACTAAGACGGAACTGGTTATATTTATAAAGCCGGTAATTATAAATAATCCAAGTCTTGATGGTGATTTAGACGGATATAAAAAGCTTTTGTCCAAAGGATATCAGCCATTAAGTAGCACATCATCTCAAGGAGACGATTCCTTGTGAGTCTGTTGATGGACGCCTTGAAAAAGGCGGAAGAGGAAAAAAAGAAAGCAGCAAAGCGACTTGAGCAGGTCGAAGCTAATACGCGTGACGACGATTCGGGCGATGATAATCTTGAAAGAGACTTAGATGATTCTGGAGAACATGTTAATGCAGATCTGCTAACAGAAACGATGAAATTATCTCTTGAGCCTCTAGATGCTCAAGGAAATAAAGAAGCTATTTCGCAGCTAGAGATCGCTACAGTTGAGGCAATTGAGCCAGAAATAGTAGTAGATGAAAAGGCAGAACAAGAAGACAAAGAAACTACAGGTAAACTATCGATCGACGAGTTTGAGATCTCTGAAGATTTGACTGTGGAAAACAAAGTCTTTTCAGGGGCCGCTTCTCAGGAGGCTTTTGAGGAAACACAACAAGCGATTGATCTGAATGATACAACAATCATTGAAGGTTTAAGTACAGAGAATGTTTCTGCACCATTTGATGATACTTTCCATGGTGTATTGTTTGAAGACGAAGAAGAAAGCACAGAAATCTATGAAGAAACCCTGCCGGGTGTACCTGCCGATCAATTAATAAAAGATATAGGTGGAGGAGAGTTTCAGCCTACTCCAGTCGCGGCACAAACTGTTTTTTCTGCCGGCAGGAGCAAAAAAGATAACAGAACAAGCTGGGGCATATTTTTTGTGCTGGCCATTTTAGCTTTTGGTTCTTTTGGCGTTTTCTATTATTTCACTATAACGCCTGTTGCGAGAAAGTTACCCTCACCTATTGTTGCAAGGGGGATAGAGTCGTTATCTGCCCCTGGTGCTGCTCTGTCACAATTTGAAGAAGCAGAGGCTAAAGAGGTTATCAGCGCTACGATTATTAGTGAGAAAGTTGAAGAACCCATGGCTGTAGACTCAAGTGAGCCTGAGTCAAATCTTGACAAGTCTATTGAGCCCGAAACAACTACTGGAATTCAAGAAGAAAATCAATCAACAGATATCGCAATCAATAATGCACAAGCTGGTCCTGAAATGATTGAAGAATCATCTAATGCAGATGAGCCAATGGACGAAACAGAAGCGCCTACAATAGAAGTTGCTAAAAAAGAAGAAGTAGTTACACAAAGCCAACCAGTTATAGAGAAACAGACTGAAGCAATAAAACGGTTAAACCCAGAAGCGTTGAAGATAAGTAAAAAGAAGTCACCGCTTAAACAAAATGCAATGATTAGTGAAGCATATAAAGATTATCAAGCTGGTCAGCTTGATTCTGCAGAAAAACTATATCGAAATGCTCTACAAGATGCTCCAGAAAACCGCGATGTTCATCTTGGGCTAGCTGCTATAGCAATTTCCAAGGGTGATAAGGAGAGCGCATATGGACATTACCTAAAGCTTTTAGATGTTAACCCCAGTGATGCGTTTGCTTTAAGTTCTTTAATCACGCTATCGAATAATTCCGATCCTGTAAAAGATGAGAGCATTATAAAAAATCTTATACATAAAGAAGACAAAGTGCCTTATCTCTTTTTTGCACTAGGAAATGTTTATGCTAAACAAGAAAGATGGGCAGAAGCACAACAAGCTTTTTTTGACGCATACACTCTGGACACAAAAAATCCTGATTACGCGCTAAATCTTGCTGTTAGTCTTGATAAGATTGGTCAGTTTCCGGCAGCCTTAGATTTTTATAATGTTGCTCTTGAGTTGGCGCAGAAATCAAACACGAAGTTTAATTGGTCATCAGTCAATGATCGAATTCAAGTCCTTAATCAATCACAAGCAAAAACACAGTGACCGGCGCACATAAAAAACATCTTCGACTTGGAGAGGTCCTGGTATCACGAGGCGTAATTACACCTGATCAGGTGGATATCGCATTAACAGAGCAAAAAAAGAGTAAAGAACATCTTGGCAAGATAATGGTTCGCCTTGGTTTTGCGACAGAATCAATTATTCGAGATGTAATTGGTGGTGTTATAGGCCAGGAAAGTGTTGATCTGTCGAATGCCGTTGCAGATGGTGATGCAGTAGGTTTGATTCCTAAAGATATGGCCAGACGTTTACGTGTACTTCCATTAACATATGATGGCGCCAGAAGAATATTGACACTAGCGATGGCCGATACCTTTAATGTTGTTGCGTTAGATCAAATCAACACGCATCTAGGTGGTAATGCAGAGGTCATTCCTGTTCTTGCAGGCGAAGCAGAGATAGAAAAAGCAATCGATAAGTTTTATGGATTCGAATTATCGGTTGATGGAATCCTGCATGAAATTGAAACGGGCGAAATTGATTATCAAAGTCTAGATGCAGAGTCGGCTGAATATAGTCAGCCGGTAGTACGGTTAGTTAATGCCTTGCTAGCAGATGCGGTAAAACGTAATGCGTCGGATATTCATTTTGAGCCTGAAGAAGGCTTTTTGCGTTTTCGTTATCGTATCGATGGTGTATTAAAGCAAATTCGCAGTCTACATAAGAATTATTGGTCAGCAATTGCTGTACGAGTAAAAGTAATGTCAGGGATGGATATTGCCGAGACACGTGCTCCACAAGACGGAAGAATTTCCTTGTCATTATCCGGCCGCGCAGTTGATTTTCGTGTCTCTACCTTGCCCACAGTACATGGCGAAAATATCGTGCTCCGTGTGTTAGATAGAGCAAAAGGTATCGTCTCATTCGATCAGTTAGGTATGAGAGAAGATGAGCAAAATACTCTTAAATTAATGGTTGCAAGGCCCGAAGGTATTATTCTGGTTACTGGTCCAACCGGTAGTGGTAAGACGACAACTCTGTATTCAATATTAAGCTATCTCAATACTGAGTCTGTGAATATCATGACTTTGGAAGATCCCGTTGAATACCCAACAACAATGATTCGACAAACATCTGCTAATGAGACGTCGAGGTTAGATTTTGCAAGCGGAATACGATCTCTGATGCGGCAGGATCCAGATATCATTTTAGTCGGTGAGATTCGTGATGAAGATACAGCGAGCATGGCCTTTCGTGCTGCAATGACGGGGCATCAGGTTTTTTCAACATTACACACTAACTCTGCATTGGGTTCCATACCACGGCTACTCGATATTGGCGTTAAGCCAGATATTATTGCTGGTAACATCATTGGTATTATCGCGCAGAGGTTGATTCGCAGTTTGTGTGCCGCCTGTAAAGTTCCTTACTCATTGGGGGATATGGAACGTACATTACTTGGCTTAAAGGTAACCGATAAGCAGAAAGAAATATACAACGCTACAGGTTGTGACGTTTGTGGTAATGATGGCTATAAAGGTCGTATTGCCTTACAAGAGGTTCTTCATTTTGATACGGATATGGATGAGTTGATTGCACGTAAGGGAACACAGCGTGATCTGTTGCGTATGGCTTTGTCTAAAGGATTTAGAACGCTGGCTGATGTTGGTGCGCGTCGTGTACTTGATGGTTCGACGAGCCTTGAAGAAATGTCCCGTGTAATCGATTTAACCGCCAGGTTAAAAACGAGCTGATTATGGAATCCTATCAATACAAGGCAATAGATGAACGAGGCCGCATACATAATGGTCAGGTAGATGCGGCTAATGTTGCTGACCTTGAGATGCGGCTAAGTAAATTAAATCTTGACCTTGTCAATTATAAGGAAGTTAAGTCAAGCGCAAGTAAAATAACAGGCGCAGGTGTTAAACGTCGTGACCTTATTACCTTTTGTTTTCATCTTGAGCAAACTTCACGTGCGGGCGTTCCAATATTAGAGAGTTTAGAAGATCTGAGAGATAGTGCTGATAACCCGAGATTGGCTGAAGTAACAAATGCGATGATTGAAGCCATCGAAGGCGGTAGTACCTTGTCTGAGGCCATGGCACAATTTGAAGATGTCTTCGGCAATATATTTACGAATTTAGTTCGAGCTGGAGAACAGTCTGGAGAGATAAGTCAGGTATTTTTGAAGCTTGGTGAAAACCTAAAGTGGCAAGATGAGCAGGCAGCACAAACAAAGAAATTACTTTTATATCCTTCATTCGTTGGTGTCGTCGTTGGCGGCGTGGTGTTCTTTTTAATGACCTATCTTGTTCCTCAGTTAGTTAGCTTTGTAAAAACAATGGGGCAAGAGTTACCAATACACACCAAAGCCTTGATTGTTGTTTCAAATTTTTTCGTTAATTACTGGTACATTATTTTAATTTTACCCTTTTTAATTATAGGCAGTATTTATATCGGTATAAAAACCAGCCCGGGTTTTCATTTAAAGTATGATGAATTAAAGCTAAAAGTACCGGTGATTGGTCCAATTTTTAAAAAAATAATTTTAACCAGATTAACCAGTTTTTTTGCCATTATGTATGCCTCTGGTATAACCATTATAGAGTGCATTAGAACAGGAGAAGAGATTGCTGATAACAAAGCAATTGAACAGGCTATGCATCAGGTAGGGCAACAGATAGCGGACGGGATGACGTTAAGTGATAGTTTTGAAGCAGCGGAACTTTTCCCTCCCCTTGTATTACGTATGATTCGTGTTGGTGAAACCACCGGTGCGTTACAAGACTCTCTGTTAAATATTAGTTATTTTTATACGCGAGATATAAAAGAATCAATCGAACGCCTTCAATCAATGATTGAGCCAGCTATGACAGTTGTTTTAGGTGCCATTATTGCCTGGGTTATGTTTTCCGTTTTAGGTCCAATTTATGATCTCATTACTAAAGTCAAAGTCTGATTTTTTTAACAGACGAGCACTGTATATAAGTGCTGATAAATTGTCTGTGTATCACTGGCATAAAGGTGCTCTTGGTGAGTCATTCTTATTCGATCTTGATGATACTGGTCGAGCTAATTTCCAAAGGTACTTGCAAGAGTCGGAAAATACACCAATGACAATATTGGTGGATGTAATTGAAGAAGAATTTCGGCAGGACACTATCCCACATGTTTTTGGCGCAGATAGAGACGCATTAATCAAGCGAAAGCAGTCTCGTCTTTATCGCGATGTTAGTTATTTGTATACACTCGATCAAGGGCGGGAAGAGGATGGACGTCGCGATGACCGACTCTTGTTTATGGCACTTACTAAAGATGAAGTGCTTAAGCCATGGCTAGAATTACTGAATGAGCATAAGGTCCCTTTGAGTGGAATACTGTCAGTATCCTTGCTGTTACAATCATATATAAAGACATTGCCGGATATTTCTGACCACGCACTTGTTGTGACATTGCAGAGCATAAGTGGTTTAAGGCAAACATTCTTTGAAAAGAAAGAATTAAAAATCAGTCGCCTTTCAAAATTAGCGCGCTATGGAACTGAGTCTTATGCGCCAAGAATTTTTACGGAAGTAGAAAAAATACAGCGCTATTTAAATAGTCTAAGGCTTATACCAAACGATACATCATTAGACATATATATACTTGCTGATAAACAAACTCTGGACGAACTGGAAAAAGAACAGGTATCTTCACCAATGACGCGTCGGCATTATCTTGATATTGGTAAGTTACTGGAATCAACAGCAGGAGGTCTTCCGCAAGCCGTTCCATTTTGCGATAAATTAATAATTCATCATTTACTTAAAACACAGGCTAAAAACTGTTATGCAGCGCCGCATGAGTTGCGGTATTTCAAAATGCGTAACATGCGATATGCGATGAATGCTGCCAGTGTAATGTTATTAATGTTCAGCGTGATCTATAGCGGCATTAATTTTATGAGTGGTATGACATATAAGCAGGAGAGTGAGACATCTAAAAACAAAACTGCTTTTTATCAGACTCGTTATGATCTTGCCAGAAGTCGGTTGCCGAAAACACCTGTAGAGCCAGCACAAGTGAAAGTTGCAGTTGAGGCAGCAGCAACATTAGCTGAATATAAATCTACTCCATACGAAATGCTGAAATTTCTTGGAGAGGGGCTCCAGCAGTTTCCCGGTATCAAACTAGATGGGCTTGACTGGAGTTATAGTATGGATCCGAATAAAGGCTTGGCTAAATTATCAACGGGTAATAGCAGCAGCTTGTCATCAAATAACACCGATGCAGACAATGAAGTAAAGTATTACCAAATATCAAACTTGAAGGCTCATATAGAACCTTTTGATGGCAATTACCGCGAAGCGATATCATTGGTTAATAAGTTTGCGGAAACACTACGAGGTTTAAATTTAGTACATGATATTAGTATCGATTCTTTTCCGTTAGACATAAGTTCTGATGCTACATTACAAGGTGATGCTGGCTCTGTTGGGAAAGCAGCGACATTTTCATTACGAGCAGTAATCGGAGTGAATTGATGGAAAAGGAAGGATTAGACTGGGATATCTTAAGAGGGTCAATCGTACTCTTTAGTATATGTCTTTTAGTGGGAAGTGGATTAATCGGTGGTGCTTATTACTTCAATAGTAAGCTAAGTAAAGAACTAAAACGGAACAAAGGTGTATTTCAATCTATTAGTCAACGTTATCTTGATGTTGATCAGGAAGAAAAATTGCTGCATGACTATTTCCCAGAGTTCATAAAACTATATAACAAAGGCGTAATAGGACGTGAAAAAAGGTTAAATTGGATAGAGGCACTAAGAAGATCGGGAGAAGAAATTAAACTACCTGGTTTAAGGTACTCAATCGAATCTCAGGAAATTTACACACCAGAATATGATATTAAGTATAACGGCTATGCATTATATAATAGCAATATGGAGCTTAATTTAGGTTTGTTACATGAAGGTGACTTATTCAAATTACTTAAGTATATGGATCAAACGGCAGATGGTTCTTACACGATATCTGAATGTACTTTTGGAATGAATGGAAGTGAAGTTAAAATGGAAAAGGATCATGCCAATATCTCTGCTGATTGCTTATTGCACTGGGTGACTATTGATCTGGCGAGTGGCGCAAGGATAGAGATCTAATGAAAAGATTAAATAGCTTGAATTATTTCATGATGATAATTATGAGCCTTTTTATGGTTCAGCCAGTTTCAGCTGATGATTTGGGAAGGCTATTCACCTCGTCGACTGAGAGAGAGGCCTTAAATAAAATTCGAAATGCAAAACCGAAGCCAGTTGAAGTCGAGGTAGTTGAAGTTGAAACTATTGTTGAGCCGATTATTGAAGAGGAAGTGGAAGAAGAAATAATTATACGAGATGCAATCGTCCTTAAAGGCCTTGTTCATCGTAGTGATGGTAAAAATGCGGCCTGGATTAATGATAGCAATACTTATGAAGGTGATTTGGAGTCATTGTATATCAAAATAAAACCAGAAGAGATTGAATCCGATCAAGTACAGTTGACGATGCCGGACAATGAAACAAAAGTTAAAATAAAAGTTGGCGATTATTACGATCCGCAAAATAAGGATGATAATTAACTTTATCATACAGGCCTGATTGGACGTATGCGCTATCTTTCTAGCAATCCTTCCCAACAACAAGGAGCCGTGCTTCTCTTATTCGCACTATTACTAATAATAGGGTCGACATACTCATTAGTAAAAAAACTAAATTCAGATACTAATTTCTTTACACGCCAAAGTAAGCAAACACAAGAGTCATTGCGCTTGGCAAAACAAGCCTTGATCGGCTATGCCCTTACATATCCTGAAGAAGTTAATCCAGATGATGGCCCGGGATATTTACCTTGTCCGGATAGGAATAATGATGGTGATGCTGAAACCAGTTGTTCTACCAATACGTTAATAGGACGTTTCCCCTTTACCAGAGTAGAGGTTCAGGAATTAAGGGATGCTAGTGGTGCGCGGTTATGGTATGCGCTTTCTGATAATTATAAAAATAATCAAAAGCTAGAGCCGCTGAATAGCGAAACTGATGGCCAACTAAGCGTTGATGGTCTAAGTGATGTTGTCGCAGTAATTATTGCCCCAGGAGCGCCGATCAATACTCAGAATAGAGATCCATCGGAAACTGATATTTCAACAGAGATTACGAACTATCTTGAGGGTGATAATAATGATCTTGATCTTAGTTTCACCTCCCTAGATCCAGACCCGGTAAATTTTACCGATTTTAATGATCAGCTAATCACTATAACGCGACAGGAATTAATGGAGGTAGTTGAGAAACGTGTCTTAGGCGAGGTCAGGTCAGCGCTTGCAAATTATAAAGCAACACACGGAGCTTATCCGTGGTTATCGCCTTTTGTTGATCCCAAAGCAGTTGCCAGGCAATTAAGAGATACGGCCGGTTCTGGTAGTAATTCTTTAACTCTACAGGATGGTGGGGTTAACTTTACAGCATGGGCCGTTGTGGCCGGAGACACAGTCTACAATTTAACAGATGGTTCTATTGGGACGGTGACTGGTGCTGTTACCGCTAACTCATTGTCTGTTAGTAGTCTTTTATTTGGTACGACTAATGTGTTTGCTGAGGATGATGAGTATGTGGTGACCTCTCAAGCAACAGGGACACTATTATCTGGCACCGCTACAATGGGTGGTGATGCCGATACTTTAAATGACAGTAGCCGGACTCTGAGCAATTTTGGGATCGCAATCGGTCAAGTAGTAGATAATATTACTGATAATTCATCTTCAGTGATTACATCCATTTCAACAAACTCTATCGAGGTAGATGGATTGACTGGCGGCACAGATAATTTATTTCAAACTGGTGATACATATCAAATTAGAAACAACCATGGTGTAGCAACCGGCGGTAGTGCGACACAGTTAGATGACAGTAGTAAAGATCCAGCACATGTTGATTTCACTACGATAGGTGTATCGGTAGGAGACACTTTAAATAATTTAACAGACGGGTCAATTGGGACGATTACTACCATCAATTCAAATTCGTTAGTTGTAGATCAATTCGATTTCGGTACAAATAATCAATTTAATGCTGGTGATCGATATAGTTTTTCAAAGTTTAATCGTACTGCAGGTACGCGTGAGGGACACTTATCTTTGCATGAAGTTGGTGAAGTATTTAATACAGGGTTTAATCTAGATTGGAATATGAATACTTTGAATGCGGGTGATATCGTTTTTGATACAGCAACATTTGCTAATGTTGAAACGACCTATCAAATGTCCCGGGTCTATTTACAAAATTATGCTTTATCAGGATCGGTTAGTATCGCGGACGATGATGGCTTCTGCATTTGGTCAGTCGCAGGTATAGCTGATTGTTTTACGAATTTTACTGATTTTGTAAATATCTCAGGTAATTTAACATCAGGTAGTAATACGGATGTGATTACTGACAGTACTGCAACATTTAATACTAATGCAGTAAAACGTGGTGATATCGCGCAAAATTATGATGATGAAATTTTAGTTATTTCCGGGACTGTTGATGCAGGGAATAGTGGGGCTGTCACAGGTGCGCCAACTACCCTGACATTGCAAGATACAAATAATGATTTTTTAAACGTCAATATTTCTATTGGTGACACACTTCTCAATACAACAGATAGTTCGAGCGGTATCATTGCTTCAGTTACAGCAACTCAAATCACGGTTACATCATTAACGGGTGGTACTGACAATATAATAGAGGTCGGTGATGATTATCAAATTGGAACTTCCCCAGTTATGTATGATGCAAGTGCAGACTTCAGTGCCTATGAACGCTACAGTTATTTAGTACAAAATCAAACATTAGAAACAGAGCTTGGCGTTGGAAAAATACAAGCCATCATCGCAGATAAAGAAGGTGTTGATACAATAATTGCGGAGAGTTATGTTGGTGAAAGTGCAACGCCAATGGAATTTAGACCTGGCGATAGCTACCGTATTTATCAACCACGTCAATTTGTCGTTGATAGTGTCGCAAGTGAAACGCAGTTAACTGCGGATAATTATACCTCAGGGACCGACCCTGATTTTGATAATGGGGAATATTACAGAATTATGCCTGCTGCTAATTCACATACAGCAAGGGTTGAAGCTAAGTTTGAAGCTCTTGGTGTCGCTTATCTTGACGATTTAGACGAAACATTTATTGATGACGGAATAGAGTTAGGCGATATTGTTGAAAATGATGTTGGCGCTTTTGGTGAAATTACATTTCTTACAAATACACGTATAGGTGCTACGTTATACGGTCCCGCTCAGCTAGACTTTTGGGTTGGTGCTGCCTATACAGTCTATCATGATTATGTCTTCTCCAGAAAACATGAAGTACATGCCCGTTTTAATGGTACCCAAGCGACAAATACAGATAGCAATGAACGTGTACGCGATGTCTGTATGGGTTACAACGCAGATTGTAGCGCGGTTTCAACTCCGGTTAGTTTTTCGGGTAATGGAGGTGTCACGTTATTTACCATCCGTGATTATGAAGAGGATGAGACAACAGAGGTGGGCAGTGCTACCTTTGTTCCGAGTAGTTCAAGTAGCGGTAGTTTAAAGGTTTCTAATATGGATTATTATTTACATGATGTTTTTGGTGATCTGCCATTCTGGTTTGTAAAGAATGATTGGCATAAACTGATTTATATTGTTTATAGTGTGGGTGATACTCCAGATGCAGCAGCAGCGTGTATTGCAGGGACAAATTGTTTAACTATTAATGGTGTGGATAATGTTGGTGCCGCAGTTGTTAATAGTAACAATAATAATGCAATAGTGATTGCTGCAGGAATGGAAATCAATACAACACAAGATAGTAATTGTAATGCCATAGCGGCAACGGCGCAGAACCGAAGTAATGGTAGACTCAATGAATATTATGAATCGAACAATTGCAGTGCTGGAGATGACAGTTTTCAAGAGCAATTTGAGACTAACACATATAATGATCAGCTCAGGGTTGTTGAGCCATGAGTAAAATTATAAATAGATTTATATTATGTTAATTAAAAATAATAAGGGTTTTTCTTTGATTGAGCTGGCAGTAGTGTTGTTTATCGTCGGGCTATTACTCGCCGGTATATTAACGCCGATGGCGACTAGTGTTGAGCAAGAAAGGAGATCGATATTGCAAGGACAATATGATGATGTTGAAGAAGCATTAATTGGCTTTGCTATTGTTAACGGACGTTTGCCTTGCCCAGATTGTCCATTAGGCGCAGCAGCAGCAGCTTGTTCAGCTGGCGGCAATGTTATAAATGACGGAATTGAAGATCAGTCCAATGGTGGCGTTGGTAATGGTTGTGCTGTTGGAGTGACTACAAATGTCGAGGGTAATCTGCCTTGGGTGACATTGGGAGTCACGGGCGATGATCCATGGGGAAATACTTTAAATTACCAAGTTGATGAAGCCTATGCTGATATCGATGCTGAAGCAGCTTGTACGCCGGCAACTGCAAATACATCGTTTTCAATTTGTACAACAGCAATTCTTACCATTCAAGATACAGGCAGTACTTGTGGCACGGCCGTTGCCAATGTTGCTAGTAATGTGCCTGTAGTTGTTTACTCACAAGGTTCTCAAACCGCTACGTCTTGCAATGAACTTGAGAATACGGATGGAGATACTACATTTGTTCATAGAGACTATAATCTAACAGCGGCAACCTATTATGATGATATGATTTTATGGATATCACCTTTTCTATTAAACAGCCGAATGGTTAAGGCAGAAGTGCTACCTTAATCGTTAATATTGCTGTCTGAAGATAGTTCGAAGCATACTCTTTCTGATTGATTAATAATCAATTTTACACTGTAACCAAATATTTCGGCATGTTTGTTGGCTTGATAAAGGCCAATTCCCAGACCGTTGTCAGATGTTATTGGACTATTTAATAACTCACGAGATATATTTTCTGGAATCATACTTCCAGAGTCACAAACAGTGACATTAATAACATCGTGATTGCAAGCTAAGGTAATAGTCGTTTCAATACCCGGCTCATTATATTTTTTTGTTTGTATATTCTCTAGTAGGTTATCAATAACACTATCGAATAAATCTACTGGAATGGTCGGGTCGCCATGGATGTCAGCCTGAAAAAATATCTTGTTGTGCGAATTTCTTTTTTGAAGATCTTCCCACCAATCCTTTAGGTAAACTTCTTTGTCATCATGGACTTGAGGTGTTTGTAATTTATCTAACGCTAGTTGCAGACGTTGTGTCAAATGAGGCAACTGTTTTTTTAATACTTGCTGAGAGACTAACATGCTAGAACCATCTGTATCATGACCAACAATGCTCGTGATTGCTTGTAGTGATTGTAATAAGTTTTTTATGTCATGTGTTATGCGTGCGCCAGTCTCATATATTGCTTTTAAGTGTGCTTGCCTGGTTAACTCAAGTTCTCTTTGTTTGTTTTGGTAAAAATTATGTAATAGCTTAATTAATAAGTGGCTGTGTAATTTAAGTGAAACACCGGCCGGGCTATAAGTAAATATACATATACTGAAATCAGCGCCTATTATTTCGATTTCGTTTTTTGATTCAATGCCAATATTTTGAACAACGTCATTAGATTTCCATTTTACACCCGAAATCCATAAAAGATTAACCAGTTTCTCCATCGCTTTTTGTAGAAAATCATCAGGAGATAGATCAAGCTCATTAATTTGTGATAGTTCAGATAGCCATTCCTCAAAAGGTGTTCCTATATTAAGCATATAGTTAGACCATAATTGAGTAATGCCACTAAACCTGGATTGAGATGTTAATAGCCAACTAATACAAATAATAAAGCCGCCTATAGCAATTGAGGTTTGTGTAAGTGAGGCAAAATAAGATGTTTCGCTTAGAAACATATTTAGCAAACTGCCTAGAGCAACCAGACTAGTGAGCATCGAGGCGGTTATGGCGTGTATAAAATCCACAATTTGAATAGATTGTTCTGACTTGATAGCAGGGAATATCAATATTGATAGTGGTAGTAACGGCAGTATCAATTCAAATAAGTAGTCTTGTTCCATTGTGATTTTTGCCAAATCTGGAATGCAAGCAAACAAGAGTTCTAAAACGAGGAACCCAATGGCAATTATATATATTGCACTTTCGTTTCTATTTAAAGTGACACGGCCGCTGATAAATCCAATCAACAGAATTAACCAGGCAAATAGCAGCCACAGATTTAACCAGAAAGTGATCGTAAGTGTAAAAACAATAAATAATACGGTGTTTTTAATACTAAGTTTTTCGTCTCCGCGCCAAACAGGTTGCCATAATAAGAAAAGCCCTAGGTGACTTAGCATAAGAGAGCGTGATATTAAGCTGCCAAAATCCAACCAAATGGAGAGGTGTAGTAACTCCAGCATCATTACAAGAACGAAGAGTTCTTTTCTTTGTGATAATTTTTTTAGAAATGTAGACACAAATAGCCTTGAGATGTGAGTTTTTTGTTATATTAGCTCAGACCGGAGTAGTAAAGAATAGTCTTATACCATGAATCACAATCTATTACGTACAATAGCGAAATTCTCTATTTGGGAAGCAATCAGGGATAAGTTTCTTATGCTGATTTTTGGCGGAGTCGCAGGTCTATTTCTGATGACTTTGTTTATTGGCGAACTTGCCATAACAGAGGGTGCGATGACACAAGCAGCCATACTTGCCTCTTCTCTGCGTTTGTTTTCGGTCTTCACAATAGGCTTATTCGTTATTACGAGTATGATTCGCGAGTTTAATGATAAGGGTTTCGAGTTAATACTGTCTCATCCAGTGCCGCGCTCTTCCTATTTTTTTGGCAAATTTATCGGTTATTCAGTCATAACGTTAATTGTCGTATCAATGATTGCAGTATGTTTATGTCTATTTGCGCCAGCAAGTATGGTGTTATTGTGGTCATTGTCATTGTTTTGTGAGCTTCTGATAGTCATTGCTTTAAGCTTGTTATGTCTATTTTCGTTTAGCAGTATTACGATTTCATTTAGTGTTGTTATCGCGTTTTATATTTTGTCGCGATCAATAGAGGCTATTCAATTAATTAGCAATTCCCCAATTCTTGCGCTTGGTTCTATGAGCCATAAATTCATGAATGGATTATTAGAAGCTATTGCTTATGTAATCCCCGATCTCTATAAGTTTACTCAAACCGAATGGCTAATTTATAAAATTGATGTGGTTGGTGATATGGGTATTGTCCTGGGCCAAACAATCATCTATATCATTTTAATTTCATCTGTAGCGCTATTTGATTTATACAGAAAGGAATTATAAGAGTATTTTTTCAATGAAGCTTTTTGTAAAAAATACACGAGATGTATCTTTTGTGCCAGTAAGTGTATGGGCAGCTCTTTTTCTCAGTTTATTCCTACAATGTTATTGGCATTGGTCGTCTACTAATCTTGAAATAAAGCAGGATGCATTGCCTATACCACCAAAATCATCCTTGGTAAGACTCGTTAGTCTTGATGATCCAATTACTGCAGCAAAGTGGGTGATGTTGTGGTTGCAGGCATTTGATAATCAGCCTGGTATCAGTATCCCATTAAAGGAACTGAATTATCAGAGAGTGACAGATTGGCTTGATTTGGTTTTAAAGCTTGATAATAAAATCCAGTATCCGCTTTTAGCAGCGATCAGGTTTTATGCTGAAGTTGCAGATGAAGATAAACAAAGAATGATGATTGACTATATTAGTAAAAAGTTTACTGAGAACCCAGATGAACGTTGGCAGTTCATGGCGCATGCAGTTTATATCGCAAAACATCGAATTAAAGATCAGCAATTAGCTTTAGCGTCTGCAAAACTAATTCGACAATACGCTACCGGAGAAAATGTGCCGTATTGGGCTAAACAAATGGAGATTTTTGTATTGGAAGATATGGGCGAGTTAGAAAGCGCAAAGGTATTAATAGGCGGATTACTTGAAAGCGGCGAGTTAAATGATGCCCACCAAATTAGTTTTTTAACTCAACGATTAAAAGAGATTGAGGAACGACAGAGCCAAGGAACTAAGCCGTTACAATGAAATTATAAACCCATAATTTTTTTAATCATGACTTTATAAAACTTATCATTTTTATCCTTTTCATAAAGCTCTTTAAACAATCTGCATGCATTCTTATCCTTTCCCGAATAATATAGATCCATGGCTTCTGCATGTATCATAAGTTTTTCTTTTAGTGTGCTATCAACGTTTTTGTCATAACAAAGTGGCTGATATATTCGAGTGAGTTGGTGTTTCCCGCGCACACGAACCTGATCAATCTCTCTACAAGTGATTCCTTTTATCTGTTTATGCGTGTGTTCGCTTATTATTATAGGAACACGGTAGGTGCGTGTTAGAGATTCTATACGAGATGCAAGGTTTACAGCATCGCCAATAGCGGTATAAGTCATACGGTATTTTGAGCCCATATTACCGACGTTGGCTCTGCCTGTATTGATACCAATCCCCATGGATAGTTGAGGCCAACCTTGGCTGATAAATTTAACTGCAAGTGACTGTATGGCTTGGGTCATTTCAAGTGAAGCCTCAACGGAACGTTGAGCATGTTCAACTTGTTCTGTCGGTGCGTTCCAGAATGCCATGATGGCATCACCAATATACTTATCTATTGTTGCGCCATGTTTAAATAATATCTCGGTCATGGAATTAAAGTATTCGTTCAGCAGTTTATTCAATTGTTTTGGGTTTAGTTCTTCAGAGATACTGGTAAAGTTTTGTAAATCACAAAAGAAAACAGTTAATGTCTTTGACTCCCCTTCGGTAGAGAGCCCTGTGGGTAAGCGACTTAGTTCATTAACTAATTGCGGCGGAATATATTGACCGAAGGTTTCTATTAGTCGTTGTTTTGATTGTATTTCAATGAAATAACTAACCAATACATTCATCATGTAAATAACCAGGGTTGTTAATACACAGTACTCCATTGGTATTAACCCAACACTAGGGCTTGAATAGCCAATAGCAGCAGATAGTAGAATTATTATAAAAGTTAGCAAGAATGCTTTTAAGGGAGATAACAGTGGTAGCATGCATGTCAAAACCAACCCTGCCGTAAGAAAAAATACGAATTCTTTTGTTTGGATTAAGTTACCCAGTGCTAGATTATAGTTGCCTGAATTATTTAGCAGCTTGCTGCTAATATTGATAATAGGATCTTGGGCAATGGTAATCTCTACAAGGCCAATAGCGCCCGAAAGGAAGATCATAAATACACTGAAGATGACAGAAATCTTAATTAGAATGTGTTTCGTTATTTCTGGTATTTTCATGGTGTTTATGGGATGACTGTAATTTAATGAAATTATGCTACTGATTTAAGTCGACATGCTCTTAAGTGGCAAGATCTAATCTTATCTAGTCAGAGATGTATTTACCAAATTTAATAATGGTCTACTGCAAACAGCTATTAAATCAAGATCGTCGAGTTCTCAACAGTATTGATGAGAAATCAACAATAATGCTAACATTTTACTAGAGATATTTCTTATATTATTAATAAAAACAATAAGATATGAATATGGCATGGTGTCTGCATAGTAATTAATCAGAAAGCAGATATAGCTTAAATGGAGATGAAGTAATGAATATAAATAAACAAAAAGGTTTTACATTAGTTGAGATTGCGATCGTTCTAGTAATCATTGGGTTATTGCTCGGTGGCATTCTAAAAGGACAAGAATTAATCAATAGTGCACGAGTAAGAAATATGGCCGATCAAAACTCGGGTATTCAAGCGGCATATTATGGTTTTATTGATCGATATCGACAGGTTCCAGGTGACTGGTTGTTTACCGATGCTTCACAAGCAATGGGTGTTACAGTTAATTTACCGACTGCTGTAGTAGGTCAAACTGGTAATGGGCGTATAGATAATTCACTTATAGAAGCCGGTGCTGTCTGGGAACAGTTAGCAAAATCTAATTTTCTTGGTGGGGGGTTTACACCTGCTTCCGCAGCAGGTGATGTCGCAACAGTCGCTCTCTATGTTTCAAATGCGGTGGGTCCGATAAATGCTTTTAACGGTTCATTGGTTCTAACACGTAATCAAGGCTACTCAGGTACAAGTGCAGACCGGCTCAATTTACACATGGGGTCTAATGTGCCCGTTACTATTGCACGTGAGCTAGATGTTAAAGTGGATGATGGCTTACCAAATACGGGTGTCTTACGTTTGACCGATAGTGATGGCACTGTTACTACATTTGATGGTGCGGCTGCAAGTACTGCTTCTGGTGAAATATTCGCATCACAATTTGCAACATGCTCTACAGTAACTGCTGCAAATGCCCCGACTAATACTGCTGGTGATGGCGCAAGAACAGACGATATTTATGATATCTTTGACGATGCGCAGAATTGCGGACAGGTCTTTTTATATTAGATTATTATTTAATCGAGATTAAATTAAGTGCCCGCATTTGCGGGCATTTTTTTATAAGTTAAATATGACCGAAATTGCACTTAGCATTGAGCAGCTAAACCAATGTTATGGCACTCAAAGTGTGCTATCGGATATTAATTTAAAAATTAATAAAGGTGAGTATATTGGTTTAGTGGGTGTCAATGGTGCTGGCAAAACGACATTAATAAAATCCATCCTAGATTTTATTTCGATAGATTCAGGCAAGATTGAGATCTTTGGGAAACAGCATCGAGTAACGGCGTCGCGTGAATCGCTATCATTCCTACCAGAAAAATTTATCCCGCCCTATTATTTAACGGGAAAAGATTTTCTTTCTTATATGGCCGAATTAAATCAGGTGGAATTAAAGGACGCTGATATAGAAGGGTTGTTTAATGTTCTCGACCTGGATATGACAGCATTAAAAAAATCAGTACGGCAATACTCAAAAGGGATGTCTCAGAAGCTTGGTCTGGCCTCTTGCTTTTTGAGTCAACGGTCGATGTTACTTTTTGATGAACCGATGAGTGGTTTGGATCCAAAAGCACGTGCCTATCTGAAGCGACATTTGATGAGTTTAAAAGAAACAGGAAAAACGCTTTTTTTTAGTACGCACTTATTAGCAGACGTTGAAAGTATTTGTGACCGGATTATTGTTTTGCACGGAGGTAAAATATGTTTTAACGGCACGCCTATACAATGCTGTGACGAATTTAATGCAAATGATCTGGAAAATGCGTATTTAAACTGTATCGGCGCTAATGTTTGAGTGCTAGCGTAGTAAACCAACGTATTTAGAATATACTGTAAGAATATGAAGAATATAGTGCCCATAATGAGTATCACTTTCGGCTTATTGCTAGTGCTTAGTCAGGATGTTTTTGCGCGTATGTATCAGTGGACTGAAGCCGGCACTGGTTCTACCCAATTATCCGGGAAACCACCCATGTGGTATAGAAGCGCTACATCTGGCCCACGAGTCTTTGTCTTTGATAATGGCCGTCTAATTGATGATACGTCTGTTGAAGTTGATGAAGAGGTACGTCAACAATTAAGGCAAAGGGCATTTGCATTGGTAGAAGAGGATCAACAAAAAGCCAAAGATAAACTTGCTAAATCGTTAGAGTTGAAGGAAAAATATGACGAAGATAAGTCGCAAAGATCTGAATTAAATAGTTCCGAAGAAGAACATCAAGAAGCAGTAGTAGAGGAAGAACGATATGTTGATGAAGGGCCTATTGATGATCTACCTGATGATGCTGATTCAGAAAATACTGTCGAGAATTTGCGAAAGTTAATCACTGAATGGGAAAATGCACAAACTGAGAGTGCCAAGAAAGCGCTTGAACAATAGGTTATTTATATAAGCTAAAAAAATACACAAAATCAAAACATTAATTTTAGTGTTTGCCAAAAGCCTGATTTTTGTGTCGAAACGATAGACTTTAAGGATAGCAAGGCTTCATTGTTAGGGTTAATCTGGAGGCCTATGTCTATGTAGGTTTGCGTTTTGTCTGACTCATTATTAGCAAGCGAACGTTCTGCTAGAATTGCGTAACGTTCAGCAATCGACAATATCCCTTCATAAGCCACACGATTATCAGGCTGTAACTCCAATAATCTTGAGAAGTAATAATAGGCATTATCTTTTTCCGGATAGGTCAAATTGTATTCATCCAGACTTTTTTTACCTAGCCAGGCTAATGCGCTCAAAACTTCTTCTGAAACGGGAGGTGTAGCTATTTTTGCTGTGGGCTCATTTACTTGTATTTCTTCAGTAGCAGGTGATGCTTGTATCGTATCTAATGTTTGATCTGCAAGATTGCCAGTGTCTGTTGTAGTTGGAGGCAAGACACTATTCGTTGAAGCTCTATCAATGCGCGTCTCTGAGTTTTTAATTTTTATTTCAACGTACTGAAGACTAAAAAAGAAGATCGCGGATAAAAGCAATAAGAGGTTTAATGTTAGCTTCGATTTATTTTTTGTTTGAATATTGTTGCCGGCTTTTGGAGTATGGCCTGTTATATCAAAATCAGGTGTTAATTGATCAGTATTATCTAAAGCCTGCAGTTTCTTTACACTCATCAACATGACTTCTGCACTTGCAAAACGGTCATCAAGATTTTTAGCCATCATCCGATCTAACAGAGGTTGATAGATTTCGAATTTTTCAGGCAATGTCGGAACGGGAGATGTCTTATGCTGTATGACGATATCTATCACAGAGTCAGAGTGGTATGGTTTGTAGCCTGTTAGCATTTCATAAAATATACATCCAAGACTGTATATGTCAGTTCTTCCGTCAACCTTTTTTCCATCTGCTTGTTCCGGGCTTACGTAATTAGGACTACCGAGAAAGATACCTGTAGAAGTTAGATCTGCTTCCTGATCAGTCTGTTTAGCAATGCCAAAATCGGTTAATAGTGGCGTGTCGTCATTGCGAAAGAGAATGTTGGCGGGTTTGACATCACGATGTATTACATTATGCGCGTGTGCACTACCAAGGGCGGAGCCAATTTTCTCTACAATATCCAAAGCTATTTTGGGAGAAACATGTGATTCCATGCGCTTTTTTAAGTCACCACCTTGAACATATTCCATGGAGATATAGAGTTCTTCTCCAGCCATGCCAATATCAAATATGGTGACAATATTGGGATGGTGCATCGAGGCCACGATTCGCCCTTCATCGATAAATCGCTGGGTCATGTCCGCCACAGCTGAGCTATTTACTTTATCAAGTATCTTTAGGACAACGGAGCGATCGAGAGATTCTTGTGTTGCCAGGTAGACAGTTGCCATACCCCCCTTACCGATTTCTCTATCTATTTTATAACCAGGTATTTCCATCATATTGATTATTATAATTATGTTTCAGGCATTACTGGATTAAGTTTCATTTAGACTAGTCTTCAATTTCCCCGCCCAGTTTATCTGATACGGAATTTAAAGAATATAGTGGATCCATCAGCAAATCGACATAATGGAACTGTAAAATAGAATTCCTGCAATTTGAGATTGAGATCAAATGCCGAATAATCAGTAATATATAATATTCACCCTAATAGATTAACGATGTTAGAAGACTGTGGTGGTTGACGAGTATGTCTGTCATGGCATTATAGTGAATATGGAATCAATATTGCTTTGTTTTTACTGAGCAAAGCAGAAAATAATAAATATGTAGAAAACCTAAGGATTTAGGGTTTTAAAAGAAATATCCAGTCAGGAAATAAGACCCTTGCTGAGATTAAATAATAAGACTGGGAACTGGATCTCCCCAAAAATTAAAGGACGGTATCATCATGATAGAACAAGCGGAAGAAACACAAGAAAGGCGTAGTGAAAGCAATGAACTAGTCCAACACATGCTTAAGGAACGAAACCAGCTATTATCATTAATGCTGCAAGTTTCATCAGAGGGCTCAGAGGCTTCTTCAGTCAAGTCAGTCGCTGATCTTGAAGAGTTTAATCAAGTTTTAGTGGACTATATTGCTGCTGGACATTTTGGTTTATACGACAGGATTTCAGAGGGCAAGGAGCGTAGAAAATCGGTTTCTGAATTAGCAGTTCAAATATACCCGCGAATAGAACAGACAACTCAAATTGCTTTGGCCTTTGATGAAAAATACAATCCGGAAAATAATGAACATAAGCTGAATCATTTCCAAGAGGATCTTTCAATGTTGGGTGAAGAATTAGCAACCCGGATTGAACTGGAAGACAAATTAATACAATTATTGATTGAGTCTAAAGCTTAAATATTAGTTACGTAGTTTTTATTCAGCCGCTTTTAGCTTGGTCTGGATGTAGTCTGAATGTGAGATGTAGAGCAAATCCGCTATTTTTCTAATGTAGTATTCTTCATATTTATCAAGCACCGCATCGGCATATGCTACATGCCATAAATTTTCAATAATATTTATCTTGTCTGACATAGATAAAGCGTCGTTCAAGAGCCGGGTAAACTCATAAAGAGAAACGGCATGGTTAACCTCATTCTCAGCTGAGCTAATTAAGTCATCAATTTCTTCTTTACTTAGTTTGAAGTGATCAGATAATACATTTTTTATAACATTTCTTTCTTCGTCCTGTATATGATCATCGGCTAGACTAATTTCTATCATTAAGACAGCAGTTGCTAGTTCAATTGTCTTTTTATGGGAAGGTTCGTCTTTCGTGTCATTATTAAATAGAGACTCAAAATAAGTTTTAATGTTATTAATCATGTTTTGTATTAGTTGTTGGTAATATTGTGAATATAATGACCATCGACAAATTTATTAAAATAGTTATTAATTAGTGGGTGATTTATCGGTGATACTGAACCTGTAGCTTCAAGGTTTCGTTCAGCAACATAAGTGGTTTGTTGTGAATTATCTACCATAACATGATACCAAGGTTCATCTTTAGGCGGTTTGGATTTTGCTACAGTTGCATACCATGCTTCTGTTCCACTAAAGGTAGCATCTATATCGAATATTACGCCCCTGTAATCGAATTTTCGATGATGAATTATCTGCCCGAGTGAATATTTAGCGTGTTGCATAAAAGAATTTGTAAGCTGATCCGATTGATAGGTATTATCATAACAGAAAGATGATTAAACTCTGGAGCGTTTTAATTTTTCTTTCTCAACTAAAAGATTACAAATAACTATACGGAGCAATACTTAAAGCAACCGATGCGAGTCCCACGCCTTTATATTGATATGCCATTAACGAACGGTGAAATTATTAATTTACCACGTGATAAAGCGCATTATGTTTCCCATGTGCTTAGAATGCGTATAGGGGACTCAATTAAGTTAATTAATGATTCTGGTGATGAATATCTGTCAAAAATTATCGAAGTCAGTAAAAAAAATGCACAAATTGAAATTGGAGAGTCAATACAAGTAAGGGCTGAATCACCGTTAATCTTAAACCTTTGCCTCGCAGTTGCAAAAGGGCAGCATATGGATTTTTCTATTCAAAAGGCGGTTGAACTTGGTGTAAAGACTATAATTCCTGTTATCTCTGAATTTAGTAATGTGAAATTACAGGATGATCGTATGGGTAATAAAATGCTGCATTGGCAAAACATAATAATTAGCGCAACTGAGCAATGCGGCAGAGCTTATTTAACACAAATTCAAAAGCCAGTGTCATTAGCCGATTGGCTTAACGTTGAAAGGGCAATGACAAGGTTGATCCTGCACCCGAAGAGTCAAAAGTCACTATCTAGTATTGAGCTTTCTAACAATGAGTTAACCTTGATGATTGGTCCCGAGGGCGGTTTCAGTGATGCCGAAGTCGAGCGTGCACAAGAAAATGGTTGTCAGTCAATAAGCCTAGGCCCGAGAATATTGAGAGCTGAGACAGCTGTAGTTTCTGCAGTGAGTAACGCACAGCATTTATGGGGAGACTTGAAATAAATGTGTTTGATACCCATATATTGTTGTCAGGTTGTATAATTAATAAGAACTCTTATACCCATCATGACTTTAAATGAAACTGTGACAGTTCCACACCTAACTACTGCTTTAACGGGACCTTTTCAGAATTTGGAACGGCAAATGCTTGATAATCAAACCCGTATTGAGGCCTGGTTCAGGAATGCCTGGCGTGAAACACAGGCGCCCTTTTATACTTCTGTCGATCTACGCAATGCGGGTTATAAAATTGCTCCGGTAGATACAAACCTATTCCCTGCAGGATTCAATAATCTAAATCCATCATTTGAAGCCTTATGCATCCATGCTGTCCAGATGGCGGTCGAATCAATAGAACAGCCAGTAGACAAAATATTAATTATCCCGGAAAACCATACCCGTAATTTATTTTACATGGAGAATATTGCCAGCTTGCAATCAATGATTGAGAAGGCAGGCTTTGAAGTTCGTTTTGGCAGTTTAATGCCTGATTTACATGAATCGATGAGAATTAATCTTGAGTCTTCACACTCAGTATTACTGGAGCCCATTAACCGTGACCAAGATCGTATACTTGTTGGTGATTTTAATCCGGACCTTATTTTATTAAATAATGATCTAGCGACAGGAATACCGGAAATATTGAAAGGTGTGGAGCAAATTATTACACCACCAACGAGTCTTGGGTGGTCATCTCGCTTAAAATCAAATCATTTTAAGTTTTACCAGCAAGTCACGCTGGAATTTTCTGAATTAATCGGTATCGATCCATGGTTAATTGACCCTATGTTTCGCAATTGCGGTGAAGTCGACTTCATGAAGCGAGAAGGTGTTGAGTGCTTATCAAAAAATGTAGATGCTTTGCTTAAGGCTATTCAAGCTAAATATGATGAGCATGATTTAGACTGTGAGCCCTTTGTTATGGTGAAAGCGGATGCCGGTACTTACGGCATGGGTGTGATGACGATTCGAAGTACAGATGAAATAGCGGCATTAAACCGTAAAGAACGCACGAAAATGGCGACGACTAAAGAGGGACAAAAAGTCAGTCAGGTTATAATTCAGGAAGGCGTGTATACAAATGAAACCTGGGGCGATGAAGATACCGTCGCTGAACCAGTTGTATACATGCTGGGACATCAAGTTGTTGGCGGATTTTATCGAGTTCATGCAAAACGTTCAGCAAGTCAAAATCTTAACGCGCCTGGCATGCGTTTTGAACCATTGGCATTTGAAGATTGTTGTATTCTTCCGGATCCAAGTCAGGAACCAGATTGCCACCAAAACCGTTTTTATACTTATGGTGTCATTGCCCGGTTAGCCTTGTTGGCGGCAGCGCGTGAAATCGTTAATGCTGTTTGATTATTTTTTTTACCCCACTAAGGTGACGACGACTTACTGTTAACTCAATTGGCATGTCGGCTAATTTAATAACGTGCTGGCCTTCGGATGTTTTACTGAGTGCTGTTATATGATCTTTAGCAACTAGTGCATTTCTATGAACACGGATAAAATGATCTGAGAACTCTGCTTCCAAAGTAATTAATGGCTCATCAATAAGTATTTCTCCGCCTGGCCAGACAGCAGTGACATATTTTTGTTCTGCTTTAAGAAAATATATATTCTCAACTGCAATCAAACGAATGTTGCCTTGAACCATAGCACTGAGGTGCGTACGTGCAGAAGCTTCTCCCGAGTTACTGTTCAGTACGGCTAGTTTTGACTGGCTGACAATAGCTGCACGCTCAATAGCAATTTTAAGCCGTTCTTTTCTGATTGGCTTTAGCAAGTAATCAACAGCATTAGCATCAAATGCACTCAAGGTATGATCTTGATATGCAGTAGTAAACACTATTGCAGGAGGTGATTCTAATTGCAGCAGGTGATTTGCGAGTTCTAGCCCATCCATGCCCGGCATGCGAATATCTAATAAAATTATTTCTGGTGAATGCTCAGAAATTTTTTCTAAAGCATCAAGACCATTTATTGCTTCAATGGTAATTGTTTCCGAGTATAGCTCGGTCACAAGAGCATGAAGCCTTTCTCGTGCTAAAGCTTCGTCATCAACGATCAATATTTTCATGACGTTTATAGGGTAAGGTCAATTTTACAGTATATTGCTGTTGTTCATTTTCTATAATTAAATCACTTTCCTCGCCAAATATAGTAATCAATCGTTGGCGAATATTATCCTGCGCATGTTTATTTCCCTCATGTGTGTCCTCAATGCTTTCGTCAGGTATTGGGTTTGAAAAGATAATAATAAGCTTTTCATCTTCAAATTTACCGCAAATATTTATTGTGCCACCTTCTGGCAGTCGTTCAATCCCATGATAAATAGAATTTTCGAGTAATGGTTGAAGGCTCAATGGAGGGACTAATGCATTGTTAGGTAATGAGTCAATATCCCATTCAACGTCTAGTCTATCGCCCAATCGATGTCGTTCAATACGAAGATAATGTTGACAAAGATTCCATTCGTCAGCGATTTTATATAGTTCGGTTGGTTCGAGTAAACTTGCACGAAAAAGATCAGCTAAATCTTCCACGGATTGTTCAGCTAACTCGGGCGCCTTCCGTGTCAGACTAGCAATCGTATTCATGCAATTGAACAAGAAATGGGGCCTTATTCTAGACTGTAAAGCTTGAAATCGAGATTGAGCAGCTGATTCAATATTCTTGCGCCATTGATTTTGAACATACAAATAGCGTAGAACGATCGCCCCAACAATTGCCGAGATACCTAAAGAACGTATCAAAAAGAGTAGGTGTAATTTTGGGTCAGGATTGCCTCTATCTGGATATACATATAATGACCACCAGGCTAATTCTGTGATGACGAATGAAACCAATAGTATTAATAAGTAACTAATGATAGCGGACTGTCTTTCTGAAAGCGTCGAAATGTACCGTCGTGATATACAAAGAATGCCTACACAGGTTAGTGCGATCCATTGTGTGAAAAGTGAATTCATTGCCAGATTAATCATCGTATCTTCCGTGTAAAGCGGTAACGCCAGAGTTAAGATGATTGCTAGCAATTCAGAGCTAAGGACGACGATAAACAAAACATATGCACTACAAAAGTTTGGCAGGAAGCTAGTCTTGTCTTGCTCGTTAAGATTTGGCATTTTTAATCTCTACTCATGTAATATGCAGGTTAACCATAAGTTATACTGTTATTTGTAAATATATAAACACACAATCACTGAAAATGAGCACAAAAAATACAGAAAAACCCTGGGGCGGGAGATTTACGGCTCCAACAGATAAGTTTGTTGAAGAATTCACCGAATCTGTCTCCTATGACCAGCGGTTGGCCCATTATGACATCATGGGTTCAATAGCTCACGTGAACATGCTTGCCAAGGTCGGCGTTATCTCTGGTAAGGAAAGTGCTCAGATTATTCGCGGCTTGAAGAAAATTGGGAAAGAGATCAAAAGCGGTGCATTTCAATGGTTGCCCGCCCTTGAAGACGTTCATATGAACATAGAGACAGCTTTAGTAGCTAATATCGGTGATGTGGGTAAAAAACTACATACCGGGCGTTCAAGAAACGATCAAATTGCGACTGATATTCGTTTGTATTGTCGTGATGAGATTGATCAAATATGTGATCAAATTGAAGCAGTTTTGAATGCATTATTAACGCTAGCCGATGATCATATTGATACTATTATGCCGGGCTTTACTCATTTACAGTCTGCTCAACCGGTGACCTTTGGGCATCATTTGTTGGCATGGGCTGAAATGCTATTACGTGATCGATCGCGTCTTCAGGATTGTCGAAAAAGACTTAATGTACTACCACTTGGTTCTGCGGCACTCGCCGGCACAAGCTACCCAATTGATCGAAATATGGTTGCAAAAGAGTTGGGCTTTGATGGCATCACACAAAACTCACTGGATTCGGTAAGTGACCGTGATTTTGCGATAGAATTTGCCGCTGTTGCTAGTTTAATCATGATGCATTTATCACGTTTTTCAGAAGAGTTGGTAATCTGGATGTCGCAGGCTAGTGGCTTCATTGATTTAGGTGATGCATGGTGCACGGGTTCATCTATCATGCCGCAGAAGAAAAACCCGGATATTCCCGAGTTAGTCAGAGGAAAGACTGGTCGGGTATATGGTGATTTGGTGGCATTACTTACCTTGATGAAGGCACAGCCACTTGCTTATAACCGTGACAATCAGGAGGACAAAGAAAGTTTGTTCGATGCGATTGATACGGTAAAGATGTCTCTGATTGCCTATGCTGGTTTGATACCGACAATAAAAGTAAACCATGAAACGATGTATAGGGCTGCCGCAGCGGGTTTTGCTACGGCAACGGATCTGGCAGATTATTTAGTAGTTAAAGGCCTGCCTTTCAGAGATGCCCATGAAGTTGTTGGCAAAACCGTCCAATTTGCGATTCAGCATGATAAGGATTTGTCTGCATTAACACTGCCCGAACTTCAACAATTCAGTAAGGTCATCAAAGATGATGTCTATTCGGTTTTAGAACTCGAAGGATCGGTGTCCGCACGAAACCATGTTGGCGGTACGGCACCAAAGCAAGTTAAGGCTGCCATTAAACGCCTTAGAAAAAAACTAATTAAATGACACAGGTAAAGTGAAATGAAATTTCTAATTAAACTGATTCTTGGACTAGGTGTTTTAGGCATTATTGCAATAGGTGCTATTGCCATTACATTGGCCTACCTTGATCCAAATGACTACAAAGACACGATCGCGAGCAAGGTAAAGGACGAGACGGGTCGCGATCTACGTATTGACGGTAATATCGGTCTAACGTTTTATCCCTGGTTAGGGCTAGATGTCGAAGGTGTCAGTTTGAGTAATGCCAAAGGTTTTGGTGAAGCGCCTTTTCTACAAACAAAAACCATCAAGGTTCGCGCTAAACTGATGCCGCTTATGCGCAAAGAATTGGAAATGGATACACTGATATTGCATGGTGCAAGCATCAACTTGGCTAAGAATGTAGACGGTGTAACTAATTGGGATGACATGATCAAACCTAAAGCAGAGGAAACTGCTAGTAGTAATGAGGGCATGCCATTAGCTGCATTGGTTTTAGGCGGTATTGACATAAAAGACGCCAATATTCATTGGAACGATATGCAGCAAAAAGTGGAATACAAAATTTCGGATGCAAATATTACTACCGGAGAATTAAAGCTAGGTGAGCCTATTGATATTACAGCATCGTTAAATGCTGCAGCTTCGAAACCCGCACTGACATCAGCGATTCAGTTTAAAGGCACAGTCGCTTATGCAAATGGCGGTGATGTCTTGTCCTTAAAACCAATGTTATTGGAAGCAAAGGTTAAAGGAAAACAGATACCAGGGGGAGCGGCAGAAATAAAATTAAGCTCTGAGATCAGTGTGGATGTGAATAAAGAAACTGCGCAGCTCAAAGATCTTATATTCAATGCATTTGATACTGAAATAATAGGCCAGATAGATGCAGCGGAGATACTTTCGGGCAAACCTCAAATCAACGGTAACATTGATGTTGCAGGAAAGGATCTGCCCCAGCTATTTAAGATACTTGAAATCGAGCCGCTTGCCAGTCAGTTAGCAAAAATAAAAGATAAGACATTTAATTTGAGTACGGTGTTCAATGCTGATATGAACAGGAATGATATTGATATTTCCAAGCTTGATCTTGGTGTGCTTGGGAATAAGGTTACGGCTGAAGTTGCAGCTCGTAATGTAAAGTCTGACACACCTGCAGCAAAAGGTACGTTAAAGGCAAGCGGGCCGAATTTACCTACGCTAATTAAAATCGCAGCTCAGTTTACAGGTGATGGGACAAAAGATTTAAAAACACTATCAAAGCAACTTAGCGCTGCGCCAAAGGCATTTGATATAGCAGCTGATTTCGATGCGGATTTAAAAACAGGCGCTGTAGATATTCCGAGTTTATCGATCAAGGCGCTGGGGCTAACAACGACGGCTAAGCTGAATGCCAAGCAGGTTAGTAGTGAAACGCCTTCAATCAGTGGTGAGTTAAAAGCAAGTGGTCCAGACCTGCCTTTATTAATTCAAATCGCTAGTGCCTTTCAGCCAAAAGACAGTGGTTTACCTACACTCGCAAGCGATCTGGGTAAGATAAAAGATAAGAAATTTAAAGTCGACACACGTTTTAATGCCGACATGAAGTCAGGCAAGATAGACTTGCCTTCGCTAGCAGCGAATGCGCTTGGCTTTACTATCAGTGGAAATTTAAAAGGCGATAATATACAAAAAAGCAGCGGCAATATGGGTGGTAAGTTTTCTATTTCCAGTAAGACACCCAAGCCTTTATTGAGAGCGATTGGACAGGCAGATCTTGCCGAGGTCCTAAAAACAATCGACTTGAGCACAGGGGTTAATGGCAATACGACAAATTTAAGTTTGAAGCCGCTTTCACTAGACATTATTTTTTCAGGAAAGAAAATACCCAATTCACCCGTAAAGTTATCAGTTAATGCTGATTCAAGTATCAATCTTGAAAAGGAAATATTTGAGTTAAGTGGTTTGAGTGTTTCAGGTCTTGGCCTTGATTTGAAAGGTGCAGTCAAAGCAACACATTTTAAAACGGAACCTTCCTTATCTGGTGATATTGCTCTAGCCCCATTTGACTTACGCCAATTCATGAAGACCTTAAATCAGGAAGTGCCGGTAACAGCAGACCCAAAAGTTTTAAAACGTGTTGCATTATCCTCATCATTTAGCGGTACAGGAGGCAGTATTAACCTAAAAGGTTTGAAAGCGGAGTTAGATGAAACACGCCTACAGGGTGATATAAATCTTAAGAGCATGTCACCTTTGGATATTGAATTTGGTTTAGGCGTTGATAAATTAAATGCCGATCGTTATCTGCCACCCGCGACCGATAAAAAGAAAACTAAAGCAGCAACACCCGAGACAGTTGCTGCTGGTGTAGCGACAAAAATACCCGTCGAAACCTTACGCGCGATAAAAATAAAAGGTGATTTTGTTATGGGTGAATTTGTTATATCAAATGCAAAACTAACTGATATGGAATTAAGTATACGCGCAGATCAAGGCGATATTAAATTAAACCCAATCGCAGCTAAACTTTATGAAGGCGCATATGCTGGTGATATTTATCTCGATGCGAAAGGGAAAGAACCAAAACTAACGATCAATACCAGTCTCACGGGTGTTCAAACAGAACCCTTATTGACGGATGTAACAGGTAAAGCTGATTTATTAGGAGAAGCTAATATCAAGCTGGCATTAAATTCATCTGGTGCAGATACGAATAAATTGAAAAGTAGATTATCGGGTAATGGCGATATCGCTTTTAATGATGGTGTTTTAAAAGGAGTGGATATTGCCAAGACACTGCGACAACTTGAAGTGATGATCGAGTCTAAGCGCTTTAGTTCATTCGATACAAAAGGTGACACTGTCTTTAATGCACTAACCGCTACATTGGATATAAAAAATGGCGTTGTAGATAATGATGATCTATTAATGGCGGCATCTGGTTTTAACGTTACAGGTAAAGGAATGTTGATTAACCTTAACGATGAGACTTGGAAATATAACTTGAAGGCTGAAGTCGATGCTGCAAGCGCGACATCTGGGGATGACCGATATAATTTAGGTGGTTATGGACTAGCAATTAAATGTAGTGGAAAGGTCGTTGATAAAAAATGTATCCCTGATGTGGGTGATATCGCTAAGGAAGTATTGAAAGGTGTCGTACAGGACAAAGTACAAGAAGCGATTGGCGACAAACTCGATAAGTTGGGAATAAAACTTCCTGGACTTAAGAAAGAAGCCGCGCCCGCGAAACAACAAGCTGCGCCTGAGCCAACACCAGAACAACAGGTTGCCGAGCCTGTACCTGCGGAAGAACCACAACAAACTCAGCCAGTAGACCCAGTAGATGATTTAATTAATAAAGGCGCTAAAAAGTTATTAGATAAACTATTCTAGCTAGCAAAATCATGGTTGACGATCAGTTTTCATATCAGCTATTAGCCTGGTTTAATAAACATGGACGCCATGATTTGCCTTGGCAATTAGAACGTACGCCTTATCGCGTTTGGGTATCTGAAATCATGTTACAGCAGACGCAAGTTGTAACGGTGATCCCATATTTCAATCGGTTTATTGAAAGTTTTCCAGATGCAGTGACTTTAGCGAATGCCAAGCAGGATGATGTCTTGCATCATTGGACAGGTCTCGGGTACTACGCTCGTGCCAGAAACTTGCACAAGGCGGCTAGAATAATTGTTGAGCAACATGCAGGACAATTGCCTTCAAGCCTTGATGGCTTAATCAACTTGCCCGGTATTGGCCGTTCTACAGCTGGCGCGATACTCTCTTTAGCAAGCGAACAAAGACACCCTATCCTTGATGGGAATGTTAAACGTGTTTTAAGTCGTTACCATGGCGTTGAAGGTTGGCCGGGCAAAAAAGAGGTAGAAGCAATACTTTGGTCATATGCCGAGCAGCATACCCCCAATGAACATATCAGTAGTTATACACAGGCTATTATGGATTTGGGAGCGACAGTATGTATTAGACGCAAGCCAAATTGTCCCCATTGTCCCTTAGGCGATGATTGTTTTGCATTAAAAACAGCCAGACAACACGATTTCCCCGGTTCAAAACCTAAAACTAACTTACTTACACGTGAGACAATATTCGCAATCATTGAAAATGATAGTGGTGAGATTTTGCTAGAACAACGACCGCCGTCCGGAATTTGGGGTGGTCTTTGGTGCTTTCCGGAATTTTCAGCAGATATACCTATCGAGAGTTCACTTATAGAAAAATATGGGTATACGGTAAAAGATAAAATTGAATTTAGTAGTTTTAAGCATACGTTTAGTCATTTTCACCTGTTGATAAAACCGATCCATATCAAGTTAAAAGGACAGACAAACAGGGTAAATGATGCAAAACTGTCAACTTGGTTAAACCTTGATGTTGATCAGCAGTTAGGTTTCCCAGCGCCGGTAGTGTCCATAATTAAAGATATTAATAACAGTAAGAGGGTCGTTTTAGATGAGTCGTAGTGTAAATTGTATCAAGCTTAATAAAGAGGCTGAGGGTCTGGCTACATTGCCTTACCCGGGAGACTTGGGAAAACGCATCTATGAGCAAGTATCTAAAGAGGCTTGGCAAATGTGGTTGGGACATCAAACTATGTTGATTAATGAGTACAGATTGACGCCGATAGAGCCTAAAGCGCGAAAATTTCTTGAAGAAGAGATGGATAAATACTTCTTTGGTGGCGGTTCAGAAACACCGAAAGAATTCAATGCCCCTGAGGAATAAACCACAGCTTGACGAAAGCCTTTCAGACCGGTTTAATACGCATCTTTTTTGTTCACCGCAATCAATGGCCAGGTAGCTCAGTCGGTAGAGCAGAGGACTGAAAATCCTCGTGTCGGCAGTTCGATTCTGTCCCTGGCCACCATTATTTCAGTTGCATAGGTCCTTCTCGAATTGACACCACATTGGACTGTGTCAGCTTTGTGCTCGCCGAAACCCGTTCAGCATGTTCCGCTAAGTGTATCGTTGTTAATGCGGGCATGCATTCAGCCACAATACTTACTTAGATGATCTTAAATGTTTCGATTAGTTATCTGAATATGAGAGGCATGCTTCATGCGACATCCTCAACTGAACGATGCAACACTATATTTTTAGAGTTCTATAGATGAGTTATTACTGATACGGATTGCCCCGGGTCGATGGCAATCCGTATATTTGATAACGGCTTGTTTCTTTAGTTCGCTTAGAAAAACTCGAATTTAACTTCATCTTCGTTTGGATCGACTTCATCCTGACCGATAATGTTAATGCGAAGAAAATTTCGCACAGCACGGGAAAAAGAGCGGTTTTCGCTAATTGCCATTAGAAACTTTTTCCCAAAGCCGCTGGTATTCGATACATGGGCATCTGCTAGAGCTGAAAACTGTACTGGTTGCATACCGCTTTCATAGTTCGGAATCCAGCTAATGGTACATTTAACTGCTACATACTCCTTACTTGCAACGGTGACTTCATAATTAACGTTGGTAAACCCTCTTAGGTTTGCAAGTTCCTTGAATCCAGCAAGTAACAGTAACATTTGACTATCATCAAGCTGACTGACATCGGAAGGCAGGTCGGCGCCCTCTGGAAAAACATCTTTATTGACAACCAGATGCTTTTTATCAAGCATCGCTCGCCAATTAATTGAGCCATCATTATTGTAGGTATATTGGACATTACCGAGCAAGCCATGTTCATTTCTAGAAAAACTTTGTGGATCAGACATTTTCTTTTTCCTTTTTTGTAGACAAAAACACGTTCAAATATTATTCGTCAGGTTGAAATTGGAGTTATTAATTATTTTTTCGTCTAAACGAGATCTTAATTCTCCTGAGCTGAAATATAACGCCGCTCTACATGGCATGCAATGGTCATATTGCATGCCCAGCTTAATGTCCGGTCAGATGAATAGCAATTGGCTAATCATTAATGCACGGAATTATCATAGAAAACCCACTGTATATTGGTGCTTAACCCTTCGTCTTATGCACAAAGACACCATTAAAGTCGTCGCCAGGAGGTTCTTCAATATAGTGCTCACATCGTTCAATATACATTTTGTAGATATTTTTATTGGTCTTATCAGGCCAGTTGTCCTCAATGTCTCTGAAGATTGTTAATGCATCTTCAAATTTCGCTTCTTTATAAGCCGCGATGCCGCTATCGAAATATTCCAGCTCGTCCAAAAGTCGTTGTTTTTCCACCGCACCATTTGTATCACTATCAGAATTTGAGATAACTGTATTGCCAGCAACATCTGAGGCATATGAAACTGAACGTGCCAAATAGAGTGGCGTTTTCCATGGGGTCTTAGATAGATCGGCGTAGTCGATTATTTGCCATATCTCAACAGGAATAGACTGTCCCTTAACAGTAACGAGATCCAGAAATCGAAAGATATATTTATCTTCAGGAATGCGTTCTTTGACTTGTCCTGATATGTTGCACATGGAATTGTAATATTTACACAGTGCCTCGAGGCGTGCGCCTAAATTGATAGGGTCTCCAATCGCGGTGTAGTCACTGCGTCCACTACTCCCCATTTCGCCAATCGTTGCGACACCTATGTTAATGCCAATACCTATTTCAATGGGTTCAACGCCCATATCCTCAGCCATATGACATATACCGGTAAATCGATCATCTTGTTTTACTTTTAGATTAAGCGGGGCTACCGCGTGGATCTGATCAAGCGTTGCATCAACCGACTTTTCTGTATGGTTTTTTACAGTCGCTGGTGCATTCCAGTATGACATAATCGCATCACCGATAAATTTATCGACTGTTCCTCCATACTTCGTGATGATTTGTGTCATCTCATCCATGTATTGATTTAAAAACTGAATCAAAGTATTTGCATCGCCCGCTGCTTCAGAAATATTAGTGAAGTTTCGAACATCAGAAAAGGAAACTGTTATTTCATGTTCCTTGGCGATAAAAGCATTTTCACCACTTTCAGCATTTTTGATGATGTCTTCCATGACTTGCGGGGATACTTTAGAGGCAAACTTGCCCCTGATAAGGTTTTTTTGCCTGGTTTCAAAGAAATAACCAGTATTAATTGATGCTAAGGCACTTACTACTAAAGTGAAAAGTGGATAAAAAATACTTATTATCATTCCCTCAGTAAAGAGTAGATAGTTAATGAAGTAAACGGCTAAAAATGCGGTAAGAGCAATGATAAATGGTATAGCCAATGCATTACTGTATCCAATAGCAATAACAACAGAAATTGCCACAATAAGGATGAGGAAAATATCAATTCCAGGTGCTATATCAGCGGGGCGATGAATGAAATCGCCCGCAATGATGTTGTCGATTACATTCGCATGCACTTCTACTCCTGGATAAACAGCATCAAAAGGCATGATTCTTATATCAAGAAGACCTGCAGCTGAAGTGCCGATAAGTACAATCTTACCTTCTAAATCAGTAGCGTTGAAATCTCCTTTGATTATATCAACCGCGGGTATGTAGCTAAAAGTAGAAGAGGGGCCTCTGTAATTAACAGCAATTCTACCGTATCTATCAGTTGGTATTTCGCGGCCACCAAGGTTAATTGATTTAACGCCGCCGTAAGCACCATAAATAATATCAACACTGTCTTCTTGAAAAGCCATACGGGCGAGCTCTAGAGCAAGAGATGGGTAGATATTGGAATCGTAGGTAAGTGCAAGTGGAACAGATCTAATTACGCCATCGCTATCAGGTGTGGCATTAAAAAACCCACTGGTACGTGAAGCATTTTGGATAACTGGAATATTGGTGATAACGCCATCAGCTTCCTGTATAAACTCATGCTCTCCTTTATTTATTTTGTTAATGGTAACGGGAACTATTGGCGCCTCTTTGTTCTTATGGATTTCTCGGTCATCAAAATCAAACGTGTATCCTAGAACAGTGGGTGTTGTTGCTACTGCAGTAGCCAATAACTCATCGTAGTTAACCTGTTTCTCCTTAGGCACAATATCATTGATACCAAGCTCAGATATAACGCGGTGAGGGGATGATTTATCAGGTTCTGGGAACATGATATCGAACCCTATTGCGATAACTCCTGCATCACCTAAATTATTTACCATCTTGGCTACATCGTTGCGCTTCCAGGGGAACTGACCTATTTCTTTGAGTGAACGCTCGTCGATATCGATAATTACAACTTGCTCACTATGCTCAATGGCGCCGCGATTGATAAAGAGCATGTCACGGAGTTTGTTATCAAAGGTTTCAAATTGTGATGGTGCTAAGACATATAGAGAAATGGTTATCCCAGCCACAATCAGCCCTGGTAAGATATAGATAAAGAACTTTTTCACATTAGCTCCTAGGTTTAAGAAGGCACTGGTAAAATAAAGCGTGCGCTTTCCACAGTTTGATTTTTATTGCTACTGGTGCGCTAAAGCCAGTAGGTAAGAGTTTATAATTACCATTATGGATAAAATGTATCCTTAATTCCACCTAGATGAGCTTTTTGCCAATTGCAGCACCATTTCTATTCAATAGTAAGAATTAATCAATCATATAGTAATTTTCAAATATCTTAATTGATCGTATTTTACGATAATTATCCATATTTATAATCGATAGAGTGCAATTGTTAGCAAATGATTATTAACTACCGAATTTATCGAAACAGCGTTCACTAGGATCAAAATATGAGTGAAACTTTAATAAAGTATTTTTTTGCAGCCGTTGGAACATTAGCAACGACTTTGGGTATAATTGGCCTGTTTTTACCACTTATGCCGACCACATGTTTTCTGATAGTTGCCGTCTGGGCATTTTCCAGATCAAACCCGGCAATAAGCGAAATGATTTTGAGAAACCCGCAATTTGGGCCTGCTATTAGTAATTGGATGAATCATAAATCAATCGATGAAAAATCAAAGTGTTCGATTAGTTTTTCAATTGTTATTGGTTTTGCAATAACATTATTGATATCAACGCCATCGCTAGTAATGAGTTCTGTTCTTCTATCGGGTATGTTGATGTTATTGTTGTTTATTAATACGCGTGCAGAAAAATTTAGACATGAAAGTATTCGGGTAATTAATTCACCTGAACAAAGCTTAGTCTCCTAAAATAATTCAGTCTCTGTTTTTCAGGATATCTATTCGTTCTCTAAGTAATGAGCCCAGTCAAATTGTTCATCTGCTATTACAAGGAATTCAGGGTTTAGCAAGGATTCCTTGGTGTTATATTTAAGGCGTTTGAACTTTGTATCAATTACCATTCCGCCTGCTTCTTCAACAATAGCTTGTGCTGCAGCTGTGTCCCATTCGGAAGTGGGGCCAAAGCGTGGATAAATATCGGCAGTTCCCTCTGCAACTAAGCAAAATTTTAATGAACTTCCGACAGAAAGTACTTCCGGATTTGTTAGATTGGCAATAAATGCCTGCAATCGTTCATTACCATGAGAACGACTTCCAGCAACGGTTATAGCACTAGCTGTGGTTCGCCTTACAGAAATTTTCGTTTTATCTCCGCTTGGTTCGTGTTTATAGGCACCATTATTGATTGAAGCGCTGTAAGTGGTGTCAGTTACAGGAACATAGACGACGCCCATTATTGAGCTGTTTCTTTCTATTAAGGCAATGTTTACTGTAAATTCACCATTTCGTTTAATAAATTCGCGTGTGCCATCTAATGGATCAACTAACCAATATTGATTCCATTTTTGACGATCACTAAAACTGATATGAGAAGATTCTTCTGACAATATGGGAATAGATGGTGTTAATTTTGTTAATTGTTCACAAATCGTATTATGTGCCGCCATGTCGGCTGCCGTCAGGGGAGAATTATCTTTTTTATTCTCCACTGAAAAATCTGTTTCATAGATCTCCAATATTCGTTCGCCGGCTTGACGGGAGATCTTTAAAATTTTAGAAGTAAGCCCTTCTAGATCGTGATGTTTAATTTCATTCATTTGCTTTGCTTTGTTATCCTTGTCTCTTCTGCTACTCATTCTACCTGTCTTAAAACAACATGAAAGCCAACAATAGCTGGAAATCAATAAAAACCGTTTTGTTAGATATGGATGGTACCCTGCTTGATTTGAATTTTGATAATTACTTTTGGCAAGAATATCTACCCGTCCACTGGGGGTCATTGAATAACATGGATCCTTTAACTGCAAAGATGCAGCTTAAAACCTGGTATGCAAAAGAGGCGGGAACGCTTTCCTGGTACTGCCTGGATTTTTGGACGGAAAGATTAAAATTTAATGTATTAGAGCTAAAGGCGGATGTTGAACATTTAATACAATATCGACCACATGCGAAAGCGTTTCTTAAGAGGTTGAATGAATCGGGTTACTCTGTAGTGATGGTGACCAATGCGCATCAAGATCTAATTAAAATGAAGGTGGAAAAAACAAGTATTGATTTATTCTTTGATCAAATTATTAGTGCTCACACTATTGGCTATGCAAAAGAAGAGCAGTCTTTTTGGGAGAAACTGCAATTAGAAGTGCCTTTTAATTGTGATGAAACACTTTTGATTGACGATAATATAACTGTACTAAGGGCAGCTAGAGAATTCGGCATTAAAAATTTATTCACGATAGCAAAACCTGATAGCCAAAACCCTGAACAGGAAACAGCAGAGTTTCATGCGATTCATTCATTTCAGGATCTTGTTTTTTAATGATTTAGATTAAACCCGTAACAATAATCCCATACATCATGCTTAAGTCTCAGTCCGCGTGCTTCATAGCGTGTTCGAATGCGCCAGTTTGGTCTTGGTGAATAAGATGACATACAGCCTGATAGATTGATAAGTGTGGGGTCCGACTGACATAGCGCCTGAATGTGTTCAGCATAATCTTGCCAATCTGTAGCTATGTGTAAACGTCCATGCCTCGCAATTTTGATCTTTATTAAATCGATCAATTGCTTGTTTATTAGTCTTCGTTTCTGATGTCTTGTCTTGGGCCAGGGGTCAGCAAAAAAAATAAATATCTGGCTTATAGAACGATCAGGTATCTGGTTTTTAAGTACATCAATAACATCATTATTACTAATTTTTATGTTTGCTAAATTATTCGATTCTATATTATTCAATAACTGGCCAACGCCCGGGCGATGAACCTCAATAGCAAGATAGTTGTTCTCTGGATGATTTTTAGCGTGATGAAGCGTCGAATCTCCAGTGCCTACACCGATATCTAGAATGAGCGGAGCGTTGCGTTTATACAAGGATTGAAGATCGAGATTATCAGAGCCGAAGTTAACGCCATGCTTTAACCAATAGTTTTCCAGCGCATATCGTTGAGCGTTAGTTAGCCTACCCTCTCGCTTTACATAACTTCGAATGGCATATTGTTTTGTTGGTTTTTCTTTCAAAGCATATTGAGCGGTTGTTTGTAGAAAATGTATTCTATTTAAAAGAAGTGTCCATCGATTGGTGATGAAGCACTGGCATAAGCGCGTCTTGGCATTCTTCCCGCTAAATAAGCTTCTCTGCCGGACTCAATGGCTTTTTTCATGGCGCTTGCCATTAACACAGGGTTCTTTGCTTCGGCAATTGCTGTATTCATTAATACCCCATCACAGCCTAACTCCATGGCAATAGCCGCATCTGAAGCTGTGCCAACACCGGCGTCGACCAGAATAGGGACATTAGCGTTCTCAACAATTGTTCGAATGTTATATGGATTACGGATGCCTAGTCCGGAGCCAATCGGGGCAGCTAGTGGCATTACCGCAACACAACCCATTTCTTCAAACCTTTTAGCCATAATCGGATCGTCGGATGTGTAGACCATGACTTTGAAATCGTCATCAATAAGCTCTTTAGCAGCATCAAGAGTTTGCGGAACATCAGGGAATAAAGTTTTTTTATCCCCAAGGACTTCGAGTTTTACCAAATCATGACCATCTAATAATTCTCTAGCCAGTCGACAAGTCCTAACTGCAGATTCGGTATCGTAACAGCCGGCAGTGTTTGGCAAGATGGTATATTTATCCGGTGAAATAACCTCTAGAAGGTTTGGCTCATCTTTATTTTGTCCGATATTGGTCCTGCGAATAGCGACGGTTACAATTTGTGCGCCGCTGGACTCGATAGCGTTTTTTGTCTCATCCAGATCTTTGTATTTGCCGGTACCAACTAACAGTCTGGATGAATATTCGGTGCCCGCAATGGAGATTGTGTCTTTGTTAGCCATTTAGGTTTATCCACCACCTATGGCTTGAACTACTTCAATTATATCGCCCGGCTGTAAAGAAGTTTGGGAGTATTCACTTCTGGGGATGATGTGTTGGTTAATCTCGATTGCGAATTTGCCTCCAAGATCCAACGTAGTAAGAAATTTTTCGATGGTGAGATCATTCACTATCGTACAAGGATCTCCATTAAGGGTTACTTCCATAGAATTGGGGTTTTTAATCAGAAGAGCACATTAATAGCTAGCTAATCGAGGTCTATCTCCAAGCCTTCTCTAGCGACTTTACATATTAAAGATGCACCTCGATCTTTGATTATTTCCAGACATTTCTCGTATATTTTATCGATAGCATCATCATCATTATAAGGGTCATGATGATAGAGGTATAATTCCTTAACTTCTGCGTCAATTGCATAATTAATAACATCGACATAACACGAGTGGCCCCAGCCTCGCTTGGTTTCATAATCTTCAGGGGTATATTGTGCATCATGAATCAGGATGTCAGCGCCGTGTATGGTCTTTAATTCGTATTCATATTCTTCTCGATTCATATCTTCGAACATTTGCTGTTCTTCTTCACTGAATTCAGTCATTTTTTGCTTGATAGACTTATCAAGAAACTGACATTCATTATCAGAGACATAAATAATAGTTTTACCAGCAGCCTTTATTTTATAACCATAGGTAACACCAGGGTGATGGACGCTATAATAGCTTATATCAATTGGGCCAACGTTTAATTTTGTTTCCCTTGGATTAACATAGTTAACCTTGGCCATCCAGGTTTCGGTACCAACTGGAAAATAGGGCGCTTGCATTTGGGAATCAAGTTTTTGTTTCATTTCCTGAACTGACTCACCTGGGCCAAAAAAATTAATATTCCAGTCAGGAATAAAAGCAGGGACAAAAAATGGGAGGCCGCAAATATGGTCCCAGTGGTAATGTGTCAAAAGAATTAATAATTCTTTATTCTTGGCTTCTGCAGCTAGCCGATTGCCGAGTGGGATTATACCAGTACCTGCATCACAGATAAGTACATGATCATCTACATTTACCTCAACACACGATGTGTTGCCCCCAACTTTTAGATGCGTTGGGAAGGGTGCGGCATACGATCCTCGTACGCCCCAAAAGCGGAGATAGGACTTTGCCATGCGTTATATTTTGCTAATTGTAAGGATTTTCTTTATTAAGATGATTGGTGATTATATCTGTAATTGTCCGCATTGGCATCGGTTTGGTGATAAATTCTAATGCACCGAGCTCATTAGCAACGGTTCTATCCTGTGCATAATCTTTTGAGGTAAGAATTATCACGGCAGTGTCCCGATGTAGCGGCAACCTTCTTAATTCTGACAAAAAGGTTAATCCATCCTTGTCAGGCATTATGATATCGAGAAATAACAGGTCTGGTTTGTTTTCGCCAAGATATTCCATTGCACTTTCAGCAGAGCCAAAGCTGAATAAATGCAGCGCCAGATCTTCTGTGCTACGCTCAAAAAGTGCTCGCACAGTAGCGTTATCGTCTACTACTACTACTGTTTGTCTAGAGTCACCCATTTTATGATTTAGCCTATATTCCTTTTTTATATTTAGAAGTAAACTTATAAAGTTATACTAACTTATTGATTTTTATTATTTACATCTGTCTCCCAGCTGCTACATCCATATTAGCTGATATTCTTATTCCCAGAATTATCATTGGTTTAGCTCGCATTTTCAGTGTAAATAGTACACTAAAATACTAATTGAGCCACACACTTTAATCGTTATCCTTTCAGGTCATTTAGCGCCATAGCTTATCTTTATGTCTAGATGTGACAAACCTCACAGTTTTATTAAGGGGTGATGTATAAGAATGAGCGAAATATGTTTATCACCCGTGCCTAACTCCGGTTTCCGGCTTGAGTAAGAATAGATGTGGTATCAGCAAGTCGACCAATTAGTGTTTTAACAAATACTTTTAAAAATCGAAGTTGGGTTTCCTCCGCGGCTCGATCTAAAGTTGATGCATTGACTTGTATCAATGAAACATCGCTTTTAGCAATTACGGATGCAGAGCGTTTTGCCTTTGCCAAATATCCCATCTCACCAAAACAATTACCCTCCTGAAGAGAATCAATTTGTTGTCCATTCTTTTCAACAGTAACTACGCCTGACAAGATAATATAGAAAGAGTGGTCTTCTTCCCCTTCCCGGATAATGTGGCTATTACTATCATATTTATGCCAATCGCAAGCACGGATTAATTCCCAGATATCAGCATCAGTGAAACCATCGAAAAACCCCAGGTTCTGTATAGATTCAAATTTGTCACGTAATGAATCCTGATTTTCAACATCATCAAGATCTTCATATATCAATGCTAAATCAGCAGCGAGATCCAAGCCCATGTTATAGCGCTTATCAGGACTTTTTTTCAGCATACGTTTTAAGGCATATTCCAATCCTTCTGGTACATCGTTGCGAAATTCACTCAGTGGAGGCGTTTTCTCTGATGTTATTTTCTTACTGATTGCGCTGAGGCTGTTCGCTTTAAATGGGTGATGACCGGTAAGCATCTCGTACATGATAATACCCAATGAAAAAATATCAGTATTAGTTGATATCTGCCATTCATTGATTTGTTCTGGTGACATATAAAGTGGTGACCCTAAAAAGCCATGAAATTGAGTTTCTAAAAAGTCTTCGCGAATGATCATGGCAATACTAAAATCAGCTATTTTAATATCTGAGGTCGATGTTTGTAGGATGTTTTCGGGTTTAATATCTCGGTGAATAATGCCTTGTCGGTGAGCATAGTCGAGCGCTTTAGCAACCTTGTATATGATGCCAACAACTTCCCGAACAGGAAGTAAGGTGTCTGGCTTACAGTATCCGCCCAATGTTTTCGCATTGTGTATATATTCCATGACGAGATAACAGTTATCACCATCAATATCGGCATCGAATATTTTCAGGATACTGGGGTGGCTTAATACACCTGCAGCTTGAGCTTCATTAAAAAAGAGTTTTTTGAAACGTTCCCCGGTTTCCTCTTCTTTTACATATTGAGAATGGGCAAGTTTTATCGCTACTTGTTTATCAGCAAAGGGATCGTGCGCAGAATAGACTGAGCCCATATTCCCACGGCCAACCTCTTCTATAATTCTATACTTTCCTATCTTTTCAGGGATTGCTGACATCGTCGATATGCTTCTCGCTGGAGTCAATAGATGTTAATTAAAGCAGAGAGATACTGTGAAAGATAGTAACGCTGGTTATATATCTTCCATCTTAAGTTTTAATAACATGAAATCGAGGTCATTAGCTAATAATCTATCACGTGCTTGTTGTAATTTGTTGGTGTTTTTATATGGACCAATCCTGACGCGATGTCGCACATCCTGGCCATTAATAACCACTCGTTGGATATCTGCAGTGACACCCATCATTGCAAGCTTGGCTTTTATTTCATCAGCGGCACCAAATTGCTTGAAGGAGCCGACTTGAAGAACAAACATAACAGGTTGTTCATCTTTTTGTGTATTTGTAGAAGCATCTTCTTCCACGGATTCCCATTCTGAAATATTAACCTCTTTATTAGGTAATATTTTATAGAAATCAAATTGTGGTTCGGGTAGTTGAGCTATGTCCTCGTTTTTATTGTCTGTAATATTTGCGTCATCAATAACAGGCTCGTTTGCAAGTAAGGGATTATTTTTTTCAATAGAAGCATTGTGTTCATGAAAATAAACTATTACAGCAACAAATAAACCCAGACTTAGTCCTGTTAGAAATGTGAGTACACCACTAAATCGTTGCGTAAGCGGCGCCGGTTTTTTCGGTTTAATATTTTTATAGTCTCTTGGCACTACATCACCTCTGGTGCACTTACGCCTAAAAGAGCCAACCCATTCTTTATCACTTGTTTTGTCGCCTCAATCAAGACTAGACGTGCATTTCTAATTGCATTGTCTTCAACTATAAATTGATTTGCGTTGTAGTAAGTATGAAAATCATTTGCCAGATCCTTAAGGTAATAAGCCAACTGGTGTGGTTCGTAAGTAATAGCCGCATTTTCTATCACATCGGGGTATCTAGCAAGATTCGCAAGCAATTTGATTTCGTGCGGTTCAGTTAGACTAGAAACGTCTTTCAGAGCTTTGGTTTGCAGGTAATTAATCCCCTTTTCAGTTAGTTGCCTAAAAACACTACAGATTCGCGCATGAGCATACTGTATGTAATAAACCGGGTTGTCATTTGATTCCGATTTTGCCAATTCGAGATCAAAATCAAGGTGCTGCTCACTTTTTCGCATAATATAAAAAAAGCGAGCTGCGTCTTTGCCCACTTCATCCTGTAGTTCTTTAAGAGTGATGAATTCTCCGGAGCGAGTAGACATTTGTAATTTTTCTTTGCCACGATACAGCGTTGCAAACTGAACTAATAGTATTTCCAGTTTTTCAGAAGAAAGTTCTAACGCCTCCATGGAAGCCTTTACTCTGGCAATATAGCCGTGATGGTCAGCACCCCAAACATCAATAATCTTCTCGAAGCCGCGTTCTACTTTATTGAGATGATAAGCAATATCTGATGCAAAATAGGTGGCTTGCCCATTTTCCCTGATTAATACCCGATCTTTTTCATCGCCAAGCTTACTCGAACGAAACCATTGAGCCCCCTCTTTTTTATAGACCCAGTCGTTTTCTACTAATTTTGTAATACATTTATTAACGGTGCTGTTTTCTACCAAAGAGCGCTCGGAAAACCAATTATTAAATTCAACACCAAAATCGACAAGATCATTTTTAATAGTGATAAGTATTGAATCGAGGCCTGCGTCAAACACAATACGATAGTTTTCGTCGCCGAGATTGTCGATACAATATTTTATTAGACCATCGATCTTTAATTCGGGGTCTTCTTCTTTAAACAACGGCATGATGTTTTCAGTGGGGAGAAAAAAATTCTCAACATGTTCTTTATGTAACTTTATAGCGATATCAATAATATATTCGCCCTGATAAGCATTCTCCGGAAAAGGAATCTCTGCGCCAATGTGTTGTAAATAGCGTAGCCAGACACTGACGGCAAGTATATCCATCTGGCGACCTGCATCGTTTATATAGTACTCACAACTGATATCAAACCCTGTCTTCTTGAGCAGGCTAGCGACTGCAGCACCATAAGCAGCACCACGACCATGTCCAATATGTAATGGCCCAGTGGGGTTTGCAGATACGAATTCAATTAACGTTGGTGTGTTTGCGCCAATATTGGAATTACCGTATTGATCACCGTTGTTTATAATTTCAGCAACTATTGCTTGGTGAGCATTTTGTTTTAGATAAAAATTAATGAATCCTGGGCCAGCGATTTCAACGCGTTCTAATATGACAGACTTAGGTAGATGGTCAATGATGTTTTGTGCTAACTGCCGAGGATTAGTCTTGGCAGTTTTTGCTAAGGTCATTGCTATATTAGAAGCAAAATCACCATGCTCAGGACCACGCGAATTTTCAATCTTAATTGCAAGATCTTTGCTGGCAGGTATTACTTCTTTTGACTCTAGTATCGCTAAAGATTGAAAGATTAATTCTTGAATTTGCTTTTTCACTTAGACCATCTCAAAAAAAGGCACACATTCTAGAGTGTTTGTTGGATTAGGTGAAGGCGGCGCACTAGTTTATTTGACCACAGTTAAACCAAGACTCTCCCAGTTTTGCATGCCACCGCGATACCATTTGAGTTTATGAGCAGGATAGCCAAATCTCAGCAGGGTTTTAATATTAGAAGGTGATTGACCACACCATTGGCCATTACAGAACAGCACCAGGGTCTTGGCATTAGAAAAATCCCATAAGCCTTCAATACTAACCGCGCTAAATCTATTTTCTAATATGTCTGCTATTTGAAATGGGTCAGCGCCGGCCTCCTGTTTTAACAAGGTCCAAGGTATATTCGTTGAACCCGGGATAGTGCCCTTCTTTACCCAGCCTTCAGTGCGCGAATCGATAACCAGGATAGAACGGTCTCCATTTGAAATACGTGACAAATAATCGAGTATTTCTAACTCACCGACTGTTTCTACACCATTCGCAAGTGTTCCCGGTTGAATACAAAATGGCGGACATTTTCTGGACGTTTTTGCGTAGTCTGGGTTAATGATATTTTCGGAAGACTGCTCTCTTTGAATTCGAACGGTCTCGCCCTTGTGTTTAACATCCACAAAACCGATTTCATTACTAATCTTTACATCCAGATCGGAAGAAGAGAACACGGGGTTCCATGCTAATGAAGCCAGAATGATAATAAGTATATGGTATGTTTTCATAATAATTTGTTACGCCATATCTTGAGGGTCTACATCAAGTGACCAACGTACCTTTTTTGAGAGTTTACTGTTTTCGAGTTTTTCTAGCCAGCTGTCTAATTGAGCGTGCATAGATTTTCTGTTTTGTGACTGAATAATTAATTGATAACGGTAGCGGCCGCTACGTTTTTCAATCAGCGCAGGAATTGGCCCAAACAATAAGAGTTTATTATTTGTAAGTTGGTTTAATTGCATAGTGGCATCATTAATAAAGCGTTTTGCGTCATTAGCATTATGTGCTTCTGCCCTTAAGAAAACCATATATGAGTATGGTGGTAGTGATGAATGATCCCTGTCTTGTAAAAGCGATTTACAAAAATAGTTATATCCATGCTTTATTAATTGTTCAAACAATGGGTGTTCAGGGTTGTACGTTTGTACAATAACCGTCCCTTCTTTTGTCCCTCTACCAGTTCGACCGCTAACCTGCATAAAAAGTTGCGCTAATCTTTCACTGGCCCGAAAGTCAGTTGAAAATAAGCCTCGATCAGTGTCGACTATGCCGGTAAGCGTTACATTTGGAAAGTGATGACCTTTAGCAAGCATTTGTGTACCAATCATTATATCAATTTCTCCAGACTGAATTTTTTCCAAATATTCATGCATGGCATTTTTCTTACGTGTTGTATCACGATCAATTCTTGAAATGGTCGCTTTTGGAAATAAGGTAGTGAGTACTTCTTCGATTCGTTCTGTCCCATGACCCATAAGCAACAAAGATTCATTACAATCAGGGCATTGTTCAATATGCCGTTTAGTTACACCACAATGATGACAAGCAAGGCGGTTTATATTCTTATGATAGGTATAAGGTAATTCACATCGAGTGCATTCAGCTTTCCAGCCACAGCTGTGACAAAATAAATGCACTGCGTAACCCCTGCGATTTAAAAATAATAGAACCTGGTTCTTATTGTTTAAATGTTCAGTAATCTCATCTACCAACGATTGTGATATTGGGCCATGCATTTTTTTACCGCGAATATCGAGTAAACGGTATTTTGGCGGTTTTGCATTTGCTGCCCTGGCAGATAATATTAAGTGTTCGTAGCGCCCTTTTTTAACGTTATATAACGTTTCTAATGATGGAGTTGCTGATCCAAGGATTACTGGGACATTGTCGCGAGATGCGCGTGTTATAAGCATGTCTCTGGCTGAATAACGAAAACCATCTTGTTGTTTGTATGATAGGTCGTGCTCTTCGTCGATAATATATAAGCCCGGATTTGCAAGCTCTGTCCAAACAGCAGATCGCGTGCCTATTATTATTTTCGCTTTACCCGATTTTGCTGCTAACCAATGCTGTGTACGTTCAGTTTCAGATAACCCTGAATGTTGGATGGCAATATTAACTTCAAAGCGATCTTTAAATCGTTGTATTTGTTGGGGCGTTAATCCAATCTCAGGCAATAAAACCAGACACTGTTTGCCAGCTCTAATGACTGACTCCATCAAGGTCATATAGACTTCAGTCTTGCCGCTTCCAGTTAAGCCATCGAGTAAAAATATAGAATCATTATCGATGGATTTTAGAACTTCATTAGTTGCAGACTTTTGATCCTTATTTAATTTGAATGGGCTTTTGTTTATTTTAAAAACACTGTCAATGGACTCTTCAGTGCTTCTTGTGATTAAACCTTTATCCTCTAACGAAAGCAGAGAGGGTTTTGACCTTGAATGAATAGAGTTTATCTCGGTTTCATTAGCAGGTGCTTTTTTTTGCTGTAAAAAATTTAATAACTGTGCTTGTTTCGGTGCCTGCTTAATTTGGTTGGCTTCATAGGCAACCCCTTTTTCTGTTAAGCACCAGGTTTTCTCTTCATATGTAGATATGGATTTATTTTTTCTTAATGCTGAAGGCAAAGCTGAAAAAATGACTTCCCCAATGGGGTAATGATAATAATTGCTGGCCCATTTAAGTAGATTCAATTGTTTTTGACTAAATACCAATTGCTCATCAATCACATGATTAATTTTTTTTAATTTATGATGTGGGAAATCACTTTGATTACTTATCGATATGATAACCCCGGTTACATCTTTACGTCGCCCAAACGAAACCGAAATACGGAGTCCGGGCTGCAGCTTGTTTAAACTTGATCCGTCGTTTGGCAGATAATCAAACAAACGTCTTAGAGGTGTTGCTATTGCAACATGCAATATCAAAGGGTGCGCTACCATAACTCTGATGGTTGTTTACTGATCATCAATTAGCCTTTTAACGGTACTTAAAGGTGCACGTTTCATTGCACGTTGTGTTATTGGATCTATGGGTGCTTTTCTCTGATAGATATGTGGCAATATTATTAGAACAATATTTATATCCCCGGCGATAAATTTTAATGTTGTGAAATAAATATGACTTTTCTTTTCTATTTTCAGTCGACGCTCACAGAGCGATACCGGGATTCCATTATTTTCAAGATAAAGAGAAATAACTTCAGGAGAGTCAGAAAAAACATGAATTATAATTTCTGAAAATTCATTAGCCGTACCACTCAATACTGATCCAGTAAGTAGAGGTTTATATTTCTCAAGCAAGTGCATTGTTCGGTATGCAATTGTTCTGAATTCATAAAGCGTCTGTTGTTGCTTTTCATTGTGAAAAAGCGATTGATACTCGATCAGAGCGTCTTCAATTTCACTATTGCTGGGTAGTAACCGTTTATTATTAACGTTTAGTTGTTGCGCAGCCTTTTTTTTGGCTATTAAAAAATCTTCCAGACCATTCTGTGCCACCAGTTTGGCAGCGACCTGAGCAATACTCTTTCTTATGCGGTCGTCAGCTGTAAGACGCATTTTTATAACGTTGTTAGTTAGAATAATTGTTCTGGAGTAGATGTGGCTTCATTTGTTTGTATGAAGACATCTGGCTGTTTTGTCTCTTCAGTTGACTTTGGTGCGTGTTCCAGTCTAAAAACTTCAAATATAGCATTTGGATTACTGGCATTGGCAAGTTGACCTGTTTCCGGATCTATGCGGACATTTACAAGACCCTCTGGCCGTTCCATGATTGATTCAGGCATGCCATCAAGAGCGATTTTCATGTATTCAATCCACATTGGCAGTGCTGCGCTTGCTCCCGTTTCTCTGCTTCCCAATGGTTTAAATTTATCAAAACCAACCCAGCAAATAGTAACAATGTCCGAGTTAAATCCAGAGAACCAGGCATCATGTTGATCGTTTGTTGTGCCTGTCTTTCCAGAAAGGTCTGTACGTTTTAATTGTAGCGCTCGCCGGCCGGTGCCATTCTTTATTACATTTCTTGTTATTGAATTCATGATCCAGATATTCTGGGGATCAACTACGCGTGGTGCATGTAATTTTTCAGTGACTAAATTTTCTTCTGGCTCAGGAAGGATTAATTCATCTTCTTCTGAAATAGTATTTTGTTCTGTAACATCTACCTCAGTTGTATCTAGCAATTTGCTTGGTTCATCTTCAATACACTCACTACAAACCACTAATGGTTCTGCCTGAAATATAACCTCATCATTGTAGTCTGTAATCTGGTTTATATAGTATGGATTAATTAAGTGCCCACCATTTGCAAAAACACTATATCCGCGAGCCAGTTCCCATGGCGTTATTTCAGCGCTTCCAAGTGACAATGAGAGGTTATGAGGTAGCTGGTCTATATCGAAGCCAAACTTTTGAATGTGTTCTAGAGCAAATGGAACGCCAATAGCATGTAATAGTCTTATCGATACAAGGTTGCGAGAATGCGTTAAAGCGACTTTTATTCGGGTAGGGCCATAACTTTTTCGACTGTAATTTTCAGGACGCCAATCATCTTCAATACCAGGATCATCAAATACAATAGGGGCATCATTAATGATTGTTGCCGCTGTCATCCCCGATTCAATTGCAGAAGAGTATATGAATGGCTTGAACCCCGAGCCAGGTTGTCTTCTTGCCTGAGTTATTCGGTTAAATTTATTTTTATAGAAATCAAACCCTCCCACCAGTGCCAGTATTGCTCCATCATGAGGCGAAAGCGAAACCAAGCCTCCCTCGACATCAGGTATTTGTGAAAGTGCCCAATCACCCGTTTCAGTTTCAATTAAACGTATAACATCTCCTGGTGATAGAACCTCGGACGCTGTTTTAAGCTTACTGCCACGACGGTTCTCCGTAATATATTTTCGTGCCCACTTGAGGCCTTCCCAATTTATCTCAACTTGTCCTATACCTGTAATGTAAGCACTAACGGATTGATCATTGACATGAGTAACCAGGCCTGGATATAAATTTCCCAAAGTTGGAAAGCTCTCAAGTAAAGCTTCAATTTCTTTATCAGTCTTATTTTGACTATCTTCTAAATGATGTTCAGGTCCTCGATACCCATGGCGTTTATCATAAGCGAGTAAAGTATTTCTCAGTGCTAGATTGGCAGCGTTTTGATTCCTGTCGCGGATTGTTGTGGTGACTGTTAGTCCATTACTATACGCCGCGTTACCTTGTTGATCGGTTAGATCACTTCTGACCATTTCTGCTATATAGGGTGCTTCAAGATCAATCGAAGCAGAATGCAAAGAAGCACTAGTAGGTGAATTCGAAGCAAGCTCATATTCATCTTCAGTTATATATGAAAGCAAGAGCATTCTTTGTAATACATAGTTCCTTCTTATTATTGCACGCTCAGGGTTGCTTATAGGGTTTGTTGTCGAAGGCGCTTTTGGTAGACCGGCGATCATTGCAATTTGAGGCAAGCTTAATGAATTGATATCAACGCCGTAATAAACCTGAGCAGCAGCGGCAACGCCATACGCTCTTTGTCCTAAATATATTTTGTTGAGATACAGTTCCAGAATGGCATCTTTACTAAGTTCTTGTTCAATTTTAAATGCGAGGAAAATTTCATTAAGTTTTCTTAAGTAGGTTTTTTCACGGCTTAGAAAAAAGTTTCTGGCAACCTGCATTGTTATTGTACTGCCACCTTGCTTCTTCGATCCTGTTTTTACTAATGAATAAACAGCTCTTGCGATACCTTGCCAGTCAACGCCAGGGTGTACATAAAAACGATCATCTTCTGCTGCGAGAAAGGCTTGAGTTAATTTTGGTTGCACATCATTAATGTTTATTGGCGCGCGTCTTTTTTCTCCAAACTCAGCAATTAAAGATAAGTCTTCGCTATAAACTCTAAGAGGTACTTGTAGTTTTACATCCTTCAACGTGTCTATATCTGGCAGACCAGGCAGCACATACCAAGACACTATTACGACAGTAATTATGCCTAAAACCATTATTGAAAGGAGAAAATTAAAGAAAAAACGCAACATCTTGTGTAGATAATATCTCAATTGCGCAATATGTTCTGTTTTTTTCACGAAAATGTAAAATTGAATGCATTACGTTAAAAAACCCCAAAAACCTGTTGTTTTTTAAATTTCTCTTGGCTATAGTAGCCAAAGTAAGTTAATGTTGTATTACACATATGGCATATAACTAATGACTTCAAAAGGAAAAAATAGTGTTTTCGTTTAATAAAAAGTCAGTTCCAATATTAGGTGTCGACATAAGCGCAACTGCAATAAAGTTGCTTGAACTTAGCCGCAGTGGGAGTAAATACCGTGTGGAAAGTTATGCAGTTGAGGCTCTTCCACCTAATTCAGTCTCAGATAAGACTATAAACGATATTGAACAAGTCGGCGAGGCAGTAGCGCGTGCTGTTAAAAAAGCAGGTACACGTACAAAGCAGGCTGCTGTTTGTGTCGCAGGTTCTTCAGTTATTACAAAAGTTATCAGTATGCCGTCAGGTCTTTCTGATGATGAAATGGAGAATCAAATTCAGGTCGAAGCAGATCAATACATACCTTTCCCTCTTGAAGAGGTGGCGATGGATTTTGAAGTAATTGGCGAATCAAGCGAAGGAGCCGATAGAGTCGATGTTCTACTTGCCGCATCAAGAAGTGAAATTGTAGATAATGTTGTTGCTTCAATAGAATTAGGTGGGCTTACACCCAAGGTCGTTGATATAGAGGCCTTCGCTATTGAAAACACCATAGACTTGATGAGCAAAGATTTTCCAGCGGGCACTTCTAAAGATGCTATAGCTGTGGCTGATGTAGGTTCGGCTGTTACTACATTTAGCGTCATGGAAAATATGAAGATCATCTATTCACGTGAAGAAACATTTGGCGGCGCGCAATTAACAGAAGATATTCAACGACGATATGGTTTGTCTTATGAAGAAGCAGGTTTAGCAAAGAGACAAGGTGGGCTGCCTGATAATTATGAGCCTGAAGTCCTTGAGCCGTTTAAAGAAAATATGGCCTCTCAAATTGGGCGTGCTCTACAATTCTTTTATGCATCAAGTCAAATAAGCGATATAGACGTTCTTATTCTGGCTGGCGGGTGTTCTTCTATACCAGGGATAGCTGAATTAGTGGAATCAAAACTCGGCGTTACAACAAGGATCGCTAATCCATTTGCGAATATGGCAGTAGCGTCAAAAATTAAAACGGACAATCTCACTAATGATGCTCCCGCGATGATGATTGCTTGTGGTCTGGCACTGAGGGGGGATGGCTAATGTCAACGATTAATTTACTTCCTTGGCGAGAGGCGCGACGTAAAGAATTACAGACGCAATTTCTAGTTGCTCTGATGTTTGTAGCCGTAATAGCTTTAGCGGTATGGGGGGCAGGACATTACTATCATGTTCAATTAATAGAAGTTCAAAATGCTCGAATTGCTTTTATCGAGGAAAATATAGCTGAAGTAGATAAAAAAATTAAAGAAATTAAAGAGCTAGAAAAAGAGAAAGATCGACTATTGTCGCGTATGCGGGCTATTGAGCAATTACAAGGGAATCGCCCACTGATCGTCCGTTTCTTTGATGAATTAGTTAACAGTCTGCCAGAAGGTGTCACTATCTCTGATGTAACGCAGAGGGGTACAAACATAACAATAAATGGCTTAGCTCAATCAAATGCCCGTGTTTCATCCCTCATGAGAAAGCTAGAGAACTCTAAATGGTTAGCTAATCCAAATTTAAAAGTAATTAGAGAGTCTGGTGCAGGTGGGTCTAAACCTGTGAACAGTTTTACTCTTACCTTTGCTCAAGTAGTTCCCAAGGTGGAGGATGAATCATGAGTTTTGTAGATGACATCAATAATCTAGACCCCAATAACCCAGGCGTTTGGCCAATGCCCGTGAAGGCTGTTGTGTTTGCTATTGTGTTTGTCGCAATAGTGTATGCAGGGTGGCATTTCGATATAACTGAACAGCGTGCGGAGTTGGCTAGTTTAGAAGGAAATGAAAAAGAACAAATGGAAATTCTAGATGTAAGACAAAAAAAAGCCGCTAACCTTGATGCCTTAAAAGAGCAGATGAAAGAAATGCAGCAAAATTTTGGTGACATGGTTCGCCAACTTCCAAATAAAACAGAAGTTGCAGGTCTACTTATAGATATATCACAAACTGGCTTGGGTGCTGGGTTGGAATTTAAATTGTTCGAACCAAAAGGTGAAGCTCCGAAAGAATTTTATGCTGAACTACCAATTAATATTTCTGTTGTTGGTGATTATCATCAGTTTGGTGAATTTGTCAGTGGTATAGCTGCGTTGCCAAGGATTGTAACTACACATAATGTTTCGATTGCCCCTATAGGTACAACACAACCGGCCGACGGCACGCCTCTGTTGCAAATGACAGCAATAGCAAAAACTTATCGTGCTCTTGAAGAAGAGAATTAATATGACATCTCGTATTCAAAATTATAATTTAATCAAAATAATTTTTAGTTTGTTCGTTATCACAATAATATCAGGTTGTGTTTCAAGAGATATCAGTCAGCTTGAAAGTGAGGTATCTGAGATTATGGTGAGGCCAGGAGGACGAATTGACCCGCTTCCAGAAATAAAGCCTTACGAAGCCTATGCGTATCAGTCGGGACTAGAAAGCGCACGTAACCCATTTAAGTTATTTTATATCATCGAAAAGCCAGAAATTGAGCCAGGTGCTGTTGATGATGGGTTAACAGAAGAGATGGAACGTGAAATCAGGAATCGGAATAGAGAAGAACTTGAGCAGTTTGAGCTAGATAGTTTACGCATGGTTGGAACACTTGATAACAATGACAATAATTGGGGAATAGTTCTTGATCCTGATGGTGTTGTGCATCGAGTAAGTGTCGGTAATTATCTGGGCGTTAACATTGGAAAGATTATTAATATTTATGAAGACCGAATTGAACTCAGAGAGATTGTTCAGGATAGCAGTGGTCGATGGGAAGAACGAGAAGCAGCACTTGCTCTGATAGAAGAGTGATCGGAATACGAGGTATTAAAAATGGTTACCAATAATAGAATTACATTTAATTTCAAAGGTTACAAAACCATGATAACTAAATTAGAAAATTTCACGCGTATTATCTTGTTAGCAAGTTTGGCTACGATGAGTGCATCAGCCTATGCTGTTTCACTAGATAATGTAAGTTTTGCATCATTACCAGGTGAACGCGTACAGATTAAACTCATGCTTTCAGAAGCATTGCCTGCTGATCCATTAAATTTTACTATCGATAATCCTGCAAGAATTGCGATTGATTTTCCAAATACAACGTTAAATTTAGCTGATAAATCGCAAACTATTGGATTAGGTATGGCTAATAGTTTGAGTGCTGTTGAAGCTGCAGGGCGTACAAGGGTCGTCATTAACCTAACTCGGACTGTGTCATATAGTGTAGATGTCGAGGGTAATGTAGTTACATTAAATTTGGATAGTGTAAGTTCTGCATCGCCTACAGTAGCAGATACAAAATTTACAAATACAACATCTGTTTCATCAACGTCGAGTATTGATGGTGTTGATTTTCGAAGAGGCGAGAATGGTGAAGGCAGAGTAATTGTTAAGTTATCTGACCCATCGATTCCTATAGACATGGGTGTCGAAGCAGGAAAGGTCGTTATTAATTTTCTAGATACACAATTACCTGCAAATCTTGATAGAAAATTGGACGTGATCGATTTTGCCACTCCTGTAAAAGAGATTGATACAGTAAGTAATGGTAACAATGTAAAAATGACCATCAGTGCTGTATCTGAGGACTATGATCATTTGGCTTATCAATCAGAAGATCAATATACGATTGAATTCAAATCGATAACCGAGGAAGAAAAAGAAGAACAAAAGAAGGATAAATTTGGCTACACAGGTGAGCGTCTATCATTAAACTTTCAAAGTATCGAAGTAAGAGCCGTACTACAGCTGATTGCAGATTTTACGGGTCTTAATATGGTTACTAGCGATGCTGTTAGTGGCAATGTAACACTAAGGTTAAAGAATGTACCTTGGGATCAAGCGCTAGATATTATTCTGAAATCACGTGGCTTAGGAATGCGCAAAGATGGCAACGTTATCATGGTCGCACCTTCAGAAGAACTTGCAGCTCGTGAGCGCCTTGAACTTGAAGCAAGTCGCCAAGTTGAGGAGTTGGCTCCTTTACGAACAGAATTTGTTCAGATTAATTATGCAGATGCTGCAGACTTAATGAGCTTAATACAGGCATCTGAAAATAACTTGTTATCTGATCGTGGCAATGTATCGATTGATGAAAGAACCAATACGCTCATTATTCAAGATGTAGCGAGCAGTCTTGCAGCCATTAGGGGTTTGATTATTGAACTTGATGTGGCAGTAAGACAAGTTCTGATTGAGTCACGTATTGTTAATGCGGATGAATCCTTTGCAAAGGATATCGGTGTTAGGTTTGGTTACAGTAAAGCTACCAAGTCTGATGGTGACCAGCTAAGAACAGATATTGGTGAATCAGGAGATCCATTTGTTGCTATTGGTGGTGGTAAGGCAGGTAATACAGCATTTGCAGGAACTACAACATTCAACGATGGCACGAATGAGAACTTAATTGTCGATCTTCCCGCTATACCTGGTGATGCTGCTTCATTAGCGCTCGCAATAGGTAAAGTTGGTTCATATTTATTACAACTGGAATTGTCAGCATTGATCGCAGAAGGGCGTGGTGAAGATATTGCCAGCCCACGTGTTATCACATCAAATCAAAATGAGGCTGTAATTGAATCTGGTGTACAGATTCCATATCAGGAAGCATCATCTAGTGGTGCTACTAGCGTCTCGTTTCAAGACGCAGTGCTAAGTTTACGAGTTACACCTCAGATAACGCCAGATGATCGCATCATTATGGATTTAGAGGTTAACCAGGATACACTCAGTGGTACTACTGTATTGGGTGTGCCAGCAATTAATACTCGAAGTGTTACAACACAGGTATTAGTTCAAAATGGCGAAACAGTTGTTCTTGGTGGTGTATATAGTTCATCAGAAAGGAAGTCTGTTGATAGAACGCCATTCTTTGGTGACCTACCTTATGTTGGATTCTTATTTAAGAGAACTGATGTGGATTCATCTAAAAGTGAACTGCTAATTTTCATCACTCCTAAAATTCTTAAAGACAGTCTTACGATTTAATAACAATAATAATCGTTACACTATTAAAGGGATGTACCCATTACGGGTATCATCCCTTTTTGTTTTTATATAATCTGTTTATAAATACACGTCATCACCCATTTATAAGTAGACTCAGTTAATCAAATTAAAGTGACCAGTTCTAATAATATAATACTAATTGGGCCTATGGGGGCAGGAAAGACCACCATTGGTCGACAATTAGCTAAGAAACTATCTCTCAAATTTTATGATTCAGATCATGAAATTGAAAAGCGCACTGGTGTAAAAATTTCATTAATATTTGAGATTGAAGGAGAAGAAGGATTTAGGCGGCGAGAAACTCAGGTTTTAAGCGAATTATCACAATTGAATAATGTAGTACTGTCTACGGGCGGTGGTGCAATGACACAAGCAGAGAATAGAGAATTGCTCAAGAGAAATGGTTATATAATTTATTTAAAATCTAGTCCGGAAATGCTATTTAAGAGAACAGCAGACGATAAACGTAGACCATTACTTCAGGGTGATAACCGACTAGAACAAATAATAAATATTCTAAATGAAAGAGAGCCTGTTTATATTGAAATGGCAGATGAAATAATAAATTCTGAAAAAATGAGCATAAAGCAAATAATTCAAAAAATTGTTGAGAAGATAAATAAAGATGAAAACCATTGAAGTTGATTTAGGCGATCGTAAATATCCAATTTATATTGGCGAGTCAATCTTGTCTGATCAAAAATTGTTTGATGAGCATATTACTAGCAGTCAGATTTTAATCGTTACAAATGAAAAGGTTGCTCCTCTCTATTTGAAACATATCGAAGATAGTTTAAGTAAAGTAAGCCATGATGTTTTGATACTACCCGATGGGGAGAGCACTAAATCATTAGATAGTCTGAATCAAATCATTACTTGCTTAATGGAAAAAAAATATAGTCGCACATGTATTTTAATTGCATTAGGTGGTGGAGTAATTGGTGATTTAACAGGTTTCGCAGCTGCTTGTTACCAACGGGGTGTAAAGTTTATACAAATACCCACGACACTGCTTGCACAGGTTGATTCATCTGTCGGTGGCAAGACTGCGGTGAATCATCCATTAGGTAAAAATATGATAGGTGCCTTTTACCAGCCATGTGCGGTTCTAGCAGACACAAGAGTTTTAGAAACTTTACCAGAAAGAGAGTTTTCAGCGGGTCTAGCAGAGGTAATTAAGTACGGTTTAATAAGAGATAAGTCTTTTTATGAATGGCTTGAAGAAAATATTGAGTTAGTAATTAAAAGAGACAATGAAGCACTAAGTTATATCATTGAACGTTCATGTACTAATAAGGCTGAAGTCGTTGCTGAAGATGAAAGAGAATCTGGAGTTCGAGCAACTTTAAATCTGGGGCATACATTCGGGCATGCTATTGAAACAGCATTGTCCTATAAGGATTGGTTACACGGTGAAGCCGTTGGGTGTGGTATGTTGATGGCGGTTGATTTATCTATGCGTCTTGGCTTACTAAAACAAGATCAGATAGATAGAGTCAAAGCAATATTAGATAGAGCTAAATTACCCACAAAAATCCCAAATGGTATAAAACTCAAGCAAATGCTTGAGAATATGAAAGTCGATAAGAAATCCAGAGATGGTGTTTTATATTTAATATTATTAAATGATATAGGTGATGCTGTTATCACATCTGACTATACTGAACAGGCACTAACGGAAACGATTAATCATTTTTTAGAATGAGAGGTTAACGGTGTTAAATGACCTTGCAGTTTATGCTGCACACTCAGAAAAATCGAAAGGGCGAATACATAAGGACGATGGAACTGCTTATCGAAATCAGTATCAGCGTGATCGTGATCGTATTATACATTCCTCAGCATTCAGACGTCTCGAATATAAAACGCAGGTCTTTGTAAACCATGAGGGCGATATGTTTCGCACTCGTCTTACTCATTCTATTGAAGTTGCTCAAATTGGCAGAACAATTGCGAGAGCGTTGAATGTTAATGAAGACTTAACAGAAGCAATATGTCTAGCACATGATCTTGGACATACTCCATTTGGCCATGCAGGGCAGGATGCGCTTAATGCTTGCATGATGGAATATGGGGGTTTCGAGCATAATCTACAGTCAATTAGGATTGTTGATCATTTAGAAGAACGCTACGCTAATTTTCCTGGTTTAAATTTAACATTTGAAACTCGCGAAGGTATTTTAAAGCACTGCTCACGTAATAATGCCTTAACACTGGGTGAATTAGGTGAACGTTTTATTAAAAATGAAAAGCCTGGTCTTGAAGCGCAAATAGCAAACATAGCCGATGAGATTGCCTATAACAATCACGATATAGATGATGGTTTGCGTGCAGGGTTGCTTAATATTGAAGCGTTGAGAGATTGTGAAATATTCAACATCCACCATGAAGGTGTTACCGATAAGTGGACAGGTTTGACTGATAGTAGGTTACGTCATGAAATAATCCGAAGAATGATTAACACTGTAGTAAGTGATCTGATTAAGACAAGTGAGAGCATGATTGATGCAATAAACCCCGCCGACATTGAACAAGTAAGACAATGTGGCAAATCACTGATTAAAATGAGTGATTCGACAGACACTATGCACAAGGCCTTAAAAAAGTACTTGCGTGTAAACTTATATCAGCATGAACGTGTTATGAGAATGGCAAATAAAGCAAAAGAAACAGTAAGTTTTTTATTTAATGCTTACATGGAAGATTCAGATTTATTAACTAACGAACTACAATCTTATATAGATGAAGCAAAAGATATAAAAAATAAAAATGTAGTCGCTAGAGTCATTGCTGATTATATTGCAGGGATGACCGATCGTTTTGCCTTTTCTGAAGCTGAAAGAATTAGAAGTAACGTATAATATAAAGATGACTTATAAGTATTAATTTCATAGAAGAAATAATTTATCAAGCTTATGACAATTCAGATTCAACCCAATTCCAACTTTATAACACCAGAGTTAACGCATCGTGTTGAATTGATATTACATTTACTTGAGTACAGCAATCATCTCATTATCGTCAAAGGAGAACATGAGTCAGGCAAGACCACCCTATTCGAAGAGCTATCGCGGCAGGAAGAAACAAATTTAATTATAAGAAAACTATCTGCTAATACACATATAAGCAGCAATGATATTTTCAAGGCAATTATTGAGAGTGATAGTGCTGATGAGTTGCAAGATACAAGCTATGACCAAGCCACATTAAATCAGTGGTTAGAACGTTGCCAGAACAAACAACAAATCCCGGTTTTGTTAATTGATAATGTTGATCTTTTTAGCGATGACTTAATTAATGGATTATTTGAAATATTAGTAAATTCAAATTCTACCGCTGTCCTGCATCTTTGCTTGTTTTGCGACCCTTCATTTTTAAACCAATTAGAAGAGCCTGGGATTAATCATGATGATAAACGGAGCCTGCATATTATTGAAATGCCAGGCTTGAGTGAAAAGCAAACTGAACAATATATACATTTTAAATATCCTGAGAGTGATTCAACACATTTAAACTTGTTTGATGATAAAACAATAAAACAGATTCATCGGATATCTCATGGTATGCCAGGTAGGATTAACGCCCTATGTGAGCAGTACCTGGATGATCCTGCAAAAAAAGTAGTTGGAAATGAAGAGAAGTCTGCATCATTCAATATTAAAGCATTTCTTTTAAAGAATAAGTTGGTTTTAATAATCGGGTTTTCATTATTAGCATTGTCTATTGGTGTAGCAACGCTTTTACACAAGACAGATAAAGAAAAAGTTGAAACTCAAACGATTAAATTAAACTTACCCAGTCTGGAAAATGAAAAAATAGAACAAGCTGAGGTTGTTGAGATAAAGGTACCAGCTGATCCAGAACTATCTATCGAAACTGAGCCGGTAACGATTGAAGATCTATCGCCACCAGTCATACCCGAGATGATAGACGATCTAATAAATGATGCTGAAGTTACTGTCTATAATGAACAGGGACATATCGTCGCAAAAGAATCCGATCTAGCAGAAGTAATGCCTGCAAAGGAAAGTGAACCAGTTGCACCAATTGAAAAGATCGTGGAAGCTATAATTGAACCTGAACCTGAACCTGAACCTGAACCTGAACCTGAACCTGAACCTGAACCTGAACCGGTAGAAATAGCTAAGTCATCAGAGCCAGTTGTTCAAGATATAAACTGGTTGATCAAACAAGAGCCCAAGAAGTATGTATTGCAGTTAATTGGGGCATATGAAAAAGAAACTATAAATATTTACCTAAAATCGTTTAAGAATGGTGATGACAAGATAATCCAGTTTAATGCCTCAAATAAGGGTAAGGAATGGCATGTACTCGTCTATGGGCTATATGACAATCGAGACGATGCTGTTGCCGCAATTGAGAAACTACCCACAAAAGCGAAGCTCATGGCGCCATGGCCGAGAACCGTCGGAAGTATTAAAGATCTGCTGAAATAACAAATAAAAACGATAATTGTCTTGATCGATTGGTCTATTTTATTGTTATAAATTCCATTATATTCCTATAAAATTCATTAAATACACATAAATAACGCTAATTTCGTCAAAATTCGGCTTAAATTTATATTCTTTCCAATTCTATGTTGCACCGTGACATAAAGAGGGTGCTTTATTATAATTCGTCCCCCCTTTCCGTCAGGAAGGGGAGCTATAAGAAAATAATAATAATAAAGAAATCCTGGGATTATCTTAATTGCATATCCCTAGCTATCTCTAAATGACAATCTATCCGCTGTGCAGAATATAGCGAATAGAGAACCAACTAATAAAATAATTGAGTGATTTCAGTATGAAGCAAGCACCAGAGCAACAAGGGTTATACGACCCTTCTACAGAACACGACGCCTGCGGCCTCGGTTTTGTTGCCCACATGAAAGGCCAGAAGTCCCATAAGATTATCGACGACGCATTAACTATTCTCAGGAATTTAATTCATCGCGGTGCCTGTGGCTGTGAAGAAAACACCGGTGATGGTGTTGGCATACTCATTCAAAAACCACATAAGTTTTTCAAGCGCGTCTGTGCTGATATCAATATCGAATTGCCAGAGTCAAATAGCTACGGTGCAGGTATGGTGTTTCTCCCTACCGATGCAGCTCAAGCAAAGCAATGTCAGGAAATCTTTGAAAGAATCATTAAAGAAGAAGGTCAACAGTTACTAGGCTGGCGCGAAGTACCAACTGACGATTCATCTTTAGGTCCAACAGCAGTAGAAGGTGAACCCAGCTTCAAACAAATTTTTATAGCCAAGAGTGACGAACTCGACCCCGCTGCGTTTGATCGCAAACTCTATGTGATCCGCAAGCGTGCCGAAAACGAAATCTGGAGCTCAGACTTATCGGAACAGAATTTGTTTTATATGCCGTCGCTGTCTTATCGTACCTTTGTCTATAAAGGTATGTTAACCGGCTCACAAATAGAACCGATGTTCCCAGAATTATCCAACCCCGATGTCGAATCAGCTTTAGCACTAGTACACCAACGTTTTTCTACCAATACATTTCCAGCCTGGCGCTTGGCGCACCCGTTCAGATACGTTGCGCATAATGGCGAGATCAATACTGTGCGTGGTAATGCCAACTGGATGCGTGCACGCGAATCATTGTGCGAGTCTGATTTATTTGGTGATGACTTAAAGAAACTATTTCCTATCTGTATTGAAGGCGGAAGTGACTCAGCGACCTTTGATAATGTCATGGAATTCCTGCACATGTCAGGACGTCCATTACCACTCGCTGTATTAATGATGATTCCGGAAGCTTGGTCTGGACATGAGACCATGGATGAAGAGCGCAAAGCATTCTATGAATACCATGCCAGCTTGATGGAACCATGGGATGGTCCGGCATCACTCTCTTTTACTGATGGTGAAGTGATCGGCGCTGTACTAGATCGAAATGGCCTACGTCCATCACGTTATTATGTCACGCATGATGACGTCGTCATCATGGCGTCTGAAGTCGGTGTGTTAGATGTTGCACCAGAAAACGTAAAGATAAAAGATCGTTTGCATCCGGGTCGTATCTTTATGGTCGATACCAAACAGGGTCGCATCATTGATGATGAAGAATTAAAGAAACAATTCACTAGCGAACATCCATATGGTGAATGGTTGAAGAACAATTTATTACCGATCGAGAACCTTCCGAATCCAAAACAGATACACGGCTCGGATCCGGACACCTTATTACAACGCCAACAAGCCTTTGGTTATACCCATGAAGATTTAAAACTATTGATGGGACCAATGGCAGCAAACGGTATCGAACCAACAGGTTCGATGGGAACCGATGCGGCACTAGCGGTATTATCAAATCGATCGCGTTTGTTGTATGACTATTTCAAACAACTATTCGCACAAGTCACCAACCCACCTCTAGATGGTATTCGCGAAGAGTTAGTGACGCAGGTTGCGACAACGATCGGACCCGAAGGTAACTTGTTAGAACCCGCTGAAGAAAGTTGTCGTCGTATCAAGATCAACTCACCGGTGATTACTAATGAAGAACTGGCGAAGATACGCGATGTAAACCTGCCGGGTTTTAAAACAAAGACAGTTGATATCCTCTACCCGGTTGCCGAAGGTGGCTCGGGAATGGATAAAGCATTAGAAGCGGTCTATCTCAAAGTCGATCAAGCTATTGAAGAGGGTTATACCAATGTCATTCTTTCAGACCGCGGTATCGATGCATCAAAGACAGCGATTCCTGCATTACTTGCCACGGCCGGTGTGCATCATCATCTGATTCGTAACGGCAAACGTACACGCGTAGGTCTGGTGCTTGAGTCTGGTGAGCCAAGAGAGGTGCATCACTTTGCGGTACTGATAGGCTACGGTGTAGGCGCAGTGAACCCTTACCTCGCGTTTGAATCTTTAGGTGATTTAATCGGTAATGGCCGCTTACCAGAGATGGAACATGCCGTTGCCGTGAAGAATTTCATCAAGGCAGTCAATAAGGGTCTGGTGAAGACCATGGCGAAGATGGGTATCTCTACCGTACAGTCTTATTGCGGTGCGCAGGTATTCGAAGCAATAGGCCTTAATAAAGAATTCGTTGATAAGTATTTTACCTGGACCGCATCTCGCATTGGCGGTATTGGCCTGGATGTGGTCGCAGACGAGATGAATCAACGTCATCACAATGCATTCCCAGGTCGTGAAGTGAAAGAACCTGATCTGGAATGGGGCGGCGAGTATCAATGGCGACGTGACGGTGAGTATCATTTATTCAACCCCAACACCGTCTTTAAACTACAGCACGCCACCCGCACAGGTCAGTACAACATCTTCAAAGAATATACCGAACTCGTAAACAACCAAAGTCAAAACCTCGCAACCTTAAGAGGCCTGTTCGAGTTCAAGCAAGATAATAAATCCATCCCATTAGATGAAGTCGAACCGATTGAAGAAATCATGAAACGTTTTTCAACCGGCGCGATGTCTTATGGTTCGATTAGTAAAGAAGCACACGAAACATTAGCGATTGCCATGAACAGAATCGGTGGCAAATCAAACACGGGTGAAGGTGGCGAAAACCCGGATCGTTTTACGCCAGACGCAAACGGCGATTTAAGACGTAGTTCGATCAAACAGGTTGCCTCTGGACGCTTTGGTGTTACCAGTGAATACCTTGCTAATGCAGATGATATCCAAATCAAGATGGCGCAAGGTGCGAAGCCGGGCGAAGGCGGACAGCTACCGGGATCAAAAGTGTATCCCTGGATTGCAGAGGTAAGACATTCCACCCCATGGGTTGAATTGATTTCACCACCACCGCATCACGATATTTATTCAATCGAAGATTTGGCGCAATTGATTCACGATTTAAAGAATGCCAATCCAACAGCACGTATCCATGTGAAGCTGGTTGCTGAAGTGGGTGTCGGTACCGTTGCTGCCGGTGTCGCGAAAGCGCATTCCGATGTGGTATTAGTGTCTGGTTACGATGGCGGTACCGGTGCATCACCAATGAGCTCATTGAAGCATGCTGGGTTACCTTGGGAGTTAGGTGTAGCAGAGACACAACAAGTATTAGTTATGAATGGCCTGCGTGATCGCATTGTTGTGCAAACCGATGGTCAGTTAAAGACCGGACGCGATGTTGTTATCGCTGCTTTACTCGGTGCAGAAGAATTCGGATTCTCAACCGCACCACTCGTTGTCTCGGGTTGTATCATGATGCGTGTTTGCCATTTAAATACCTGTCCTGTTGGCGTCGCGACACAAAATCCAGAACTCACCAAGAAGTACAGCGGCCAACCTGAGTTTGTCGAAAACTTCTTCAAATACATCGCCGAAGAAGTTCGCGAGTACATGGCGGAGTTAGGTTATAGAACGGTCGATGAAATGATCGGCCAGGTCGATAGATTAGAAACCAAGAAAGCCGTCGACCATTGGAAGGCAGCAGGTTTGGATTTCACCAACATCCTGCATAAACCAACCGCACGTCCGGGTGATGAAATCTATTGCGTAAACGAACAAGATCACGGACTGGAAAAATCACTCGATATGACCAAGTTGGTACCGTTGAGTGAAGAGGCATTAGAAAGTAAAAAGAAAGTCGATATTATTTTGCCGATCAAGAACACCGATAGAACAACAGGGACTATCCTTGGTTACAACATCACGACGCGTTATGGCAGTGAAGGTTTGCCAGAAGATACAGTGAACATTCATTTTAATGGATCAGCTGGCATGAGCTTTGGTGCTTTCGTACCCAAAGGTGTGACGATGACATTAGAAGGCGACTCAAATGATTACATCGGCAAGGGACTCTCAGGCGGTAAGATAATTGTCTATCCACCACGTAAATCATCCTTTGTACCAGAACAAAATACCTTAGTCGGCAATGTTGTACTCTACGGTGCAACCCAAGGCGAGGCCTATTTCAGAGGTCTTGCTGGCGAACGCTTCTGTGTGCGTAACAGTGGTGTTAATACGGTTGTCGAAGGCGTCGGTGATCATGGTTGTGAATACATGACCGGTGGCCGCGTTGTTATTATCGGTAAGACCGGGCGTAACTTCGCCGCAGGCATGTCAGGCGGTATCGCCTACGTGCTAGATGAAGATGATGACTTCAAGATCCATTGCAATATGGGCATGGTCAATCTCGAAGCGATAGAAACCGCAGAAGATGTTCAGCTAGTTAAAGATCTGCTGACAAAACATGTGCAATACACACAAAGTACCGTTGCCGAAAAGATATTAGGCAACTGGAACGAATACCAATCAAAGTTTGTAAAGGTCATGCCGGTTCAATACAAGCGTGTACTCGAAGCCATCAAGCGTGGCAAAGAGAAAGGCCTGACCGAAGAAGAAGCTGTAATGGAGGCCGCCAATGGGTAAACCAACAGGGTTTATGGAACACGGTAGGGAAAAACAACCTTACCGACCTGTAGAAGAACGTAAACAAGACTGGAAACAGGTTATGCAACCCTGGCCGGTTGCACCATTAAAAGAACAAGCCTCGCGTTGTATGGATTGCGGTATTCCTTTCTGTCATCAAGGCTGTCCTTTAGGCAATATGATCCCGGACTGGAACGATCTGGTCTATCGTGATCAATGGCAAGAAGCGATCAAACGCTTGCATGCGACGAATAACTTTCCAGAATTCACCGGCACACTATGCCCAGCACCATGTGAAGGTGCTTGTGTACTCGGTATCAATGAAGACCCCGTCACCATTAAAGCCGTCGAGTTATCTATCATCGATAAGGCTTGGGAAAATGGCTGGATCAAACCGGAAATACCAGAAAAGAAAACCGGTAAGAAAGTCGGTGTGATTGGATCAGGGCCTGCAGGTATGGCCGCGGCACAACAACTCGCACGCGCCGGACATGACGTCACCTTGTTTGAAAGAGATGATCGTATCGGTGGCTTAATGCGCTACGGTATTCCAGAATTCAAGATGGAAAAGAGTCGAATCGATCGTCGCATGGAACAGATGGAAGCAGAAGGTGTGACCTTTAAGCCCAACAGCCATATCGGTATCGATATCGATGCAACAGAATTAAAGAAAGAGTTTGATGCCATAGTTTTAAGTGGTGGTGCCAGCGCAAGACGTGACTTACCGATCCCCGGTCGTAAGTTAAAAGGTATTTATCAAGCGATGGAATTCCTGCCACAGGCAAATAAACTTTGCATGGGTGATACCATTCCAGAAGACGAATTGATAAATGTAAAAGATAAACACGTCATCATCATCGGTGGTGGTGATACCGGTGCAGATTGTATCGGCACCTCACACAGACAAGGTGCGGCATCAGTGACGTCACTTGAGATCATGCCGAAGCCACCCAATTCACGTACACAAGATAACCCTTGGCCACAATGGCCGTTCATCTATCGTACCGCCTCGGCGCACGAAGAAGGCGGCGACCGCGTTTATTCCGTACAAACGAAAAAATTCCATGGCGATGAAGATGGTAATCTAACTGACCTCGAACTCACCAAGGTAGAGATACAACGCGAAGCGGGTCGTATGCAATTTAACGACGTACCAAACAGCAAAGAAATGCTCAAAGCAGATTTTGTCTTCTTGGCAATGGGATTCACCGGCGCAGAAAAAGAAGGTCTAGTTGAACAACTTGGTATTGATCTAAATGACCGCACTAATGTTTGGCAAGAGAACTGGCAAACGAATGTAGAAGGTGTGTTTGTTGCCGGTGATATGCAACATGGACAGAGTTTGATTGTATGGGCGATAGCTGAAGGAAGAAGTGCCGCAGCAGCAGCAGATAAATATCTTATGGGTGACTCTGATTTACCAGCACCTGTGTAGGTAAAATAGATTAGAATTGGTAAATCCTAATCAATTAATTGCATAAGGAAAGAGCATGAAATTTATTTGTCTTGGTTACTTTGATGAAGAAGTATTGGATTCGATGTCTCTGGTTAAAGCTTCTGCTTTTGTTGCAGAGAGTCTTGCTTATCATCATAAGTTAGGAGATCACATTACTAACACCGAGGTAATGCAAAGTCCTAGTGATGGCAAGTCGGTGCGAAACATCGATGGTAAAATCGAGATAACTGAAGGTTCTTCTCTTGTAATGGAAAAAGTCCTGGTTACCATTATTACTCTTGAAGCCGAAGACATCGATCATGCAACTGAATTAATGTCTAAACATCCTGGAATTAAAAGATCAGCAACGTTTGAAATACGTCGTGTTGATGATCTTACTGAGTTAGCAAAGGGGATAGGTAAGTAGGCTGAGTTTACTTGTCATTCCCGTGATGACGGGAATCCAGTAATACAATAGAACTCCCGCACTGCGGGAGTTGTACGTTTAGTCTTTAATGACATCTAAGGGTTAATAAATCCCCTAAATGGGGTAGATATTAATCAGTAAAACGTCACTTAAATAGGGTATGGATGGGGATAGAGTTTCCTAAATTTATTGCGGTGATCGCATTATTAGTGATGTTCATCACAATACAGTGTCATTCCCAAGCGACATACTTTACTAAAGGCTGAGTAGTGCTACCTTTACTTAATAGTTACATACCAATTGAATAAGGGACTAGATCATGGAACAGGTTATTCAGCAGCAACAAACCACCGCAAAAAAAGCCAATAGTTTACTCAGTAGTCGGCAATCGAAGATCCTCGGGAATAGTCTGTTTTATGGAAGTCTTTATATTATGTTTTCATACATGGCCTATTCATTGGTGACGGATAATAATCTCCCCGATTTCAAAGATAATCATCATGCAGTTACTGTTGAGCCTGAAAAACCGAATGAGGCTACTCGGATTGCAGGTGAAAAAATTGAAGTTGTTTATTCTGATGCAAACCTGATTTTTTCAGAGCTTAATCCTTATTATGATGAGGGTCGTTTAACCGTTCTTGGTAATCTCGAAAATAGTAATGAGTTTTCCCTCGAAAATGCGAACGTCCATGTCAGCCTTTATGATCAAGCAGGGCAAAAGCTTTATGAGTGTTCTAATGAATCAGGACTGCTTAATGCCTTTGGTGGTTCTGGTAGCGTCTTTGTTAAATGTGGATGTTCTAGAAACCCGGTGCCCGCTTTTTCATCTATGCAATTAGCTGTTTACTAAATCAATATTTATTCCCAATAAATATTGATTAGATGAAGAAGGGTACAAATACCGCTGCGGCTATGATCATGAACGGTAAGGCGTAAACGAGTATTTTGTTGAATTCTGTTGTGCCATTGGTGTTGGGCCAATCATTTTCCATGAAGCCAAATATAACACCACGTCCTTCCCGGTATTCGAGATTCCAGAACAAGCCAGCAGAGGCATATAAAACACCTGAGGCAAAGATGTTGCTGCTCCATGTGGCGGGATAGTAACCATCGCGGAACACCAGATAGATGTCGTAAGACCAGCTAGCTGAGAACATCCATGCACAAATGGCTATGTAGGCAATCTTGAATTTTTCCTGTCGTTTAATAAAGCGGAATAATGTGCCCACTGACCAGGGAGCGCTTATGAACGTGAGTATTGACATAAACGCAGCATCGTAATAATCCCATGTCGGATCACCTGTGTAAGGCGCGAGAATTACAAATGCAGAGGTTGCAATGGTAAATGTGGTTAACTTCCACTTAACTTTTAGAAAGTCCCAATAGTTCTTTTGAAATAAAATAATCGTTTTGTGATTCTTGCCCATCAATATTAATGCAATAACACACGCCGTTGCCCACGTGGCGATATAGCTATAGAAAAATGGAGTCATTATTTATCCCCCAATCAAAAAGATGTTCGAATTAAAATTACATTAATGGGTTACTAACTTTTTAGAATAGAGTAGGACGGTACTTGATACTCTTATCGGGAATCTTTTTTTTCTGTATTCATGAATATGAATATCCCGGTCCTGTCATCTGCTTTAATCTTTATTTTTTCTTTGACTTGGGTATCCCAAAATAATTCTTTAAGGTTTTCTGCTGCCTTTTCTGCGTTATCAGTTGAGTTGAGAAGATCGTGAAGTTTTAAGGCATCATCTTTTGGGATTTTCCCTGCTTCTTTTTGTGGGTCCATGAAAGGATCACATATACCATCTGATGCAATCAGTAACGCAGCGCCATCTTTAACATAAAAACTTTTTTCATTTAAGAAAAATGATTCACCAATACCAACAGCATTGCAAAGCCCATGATTTAAATATTGGTCTACTCGTTTTATATAATTTTCCGATGTTATTTCCTTGCCGTTAATTATGGTGCCTATCTCATTCATGGCCGTTTTTTCTGCTTCATCTCTTTGCATATTTAAATCCAACGGTAATGTTTGCAGTATCTTGCCATTGGGTTTTTTTGCCAAGATAGAGACATCGCCAGCTCCGAAGGCAAACATGCCTTTGCCTCTGTGTAATATCCCTGCTACCGCCGCATAAGCACCTTCATTTATCTTTCCCGATTCTGCATTGATGGAATGTAAGAGTTCTCTTAAATGTTTGCTACGAACAATATTGATCGCATCTTCTTTTAATCGTTTATCTATTAAGCGTGCGACATCTCCGCCTGTTTTATTACCTTCATGACTTGAAGCGCCATCAATTACTACATACAGATCGCCATTTGATGTTTTGTAATGGCACCACAAATCTTCACCTTTGCAGGTGTTGTCAAAATATTCTTTCCAATGAACGGAAACTTTATTTTTGAAAAGCATTTATGATTCCATCTTTCATCATGTTCAGTTCAGGCTTTTATAACAATCCATACTTAATATTAATTTACTATTTCCATTGCTACTTCGAAGGCATCTTCAAAATGAAAGTAGAGCGGCACGCCCATGCTGTACATTTTGATTAATAATCCCTGCTGGGTCTTGTATTTGATGTCCCCGATCGCCAGTGGGCCGATGCCAACAGCATTGCTTTTGCTGCTTTCTAAAGGAACACCATTGTCATGCAGGTTTATCCCTGCAATACCTGCTGGTGGGACGGCATTTAGATCGGCAGCTATCTTCAGTTTCCCTGCGGCGGCGACTTGTTGTTCGTTGAGGACTTGTATTCCTGCCTTGGCTGTAGCAAATATCAGGTCCGCATCTTGTAGTAGGTCGTCGACATGGTCATTTGCATCACCTTTCACGCCTTCAACGACAGTGCCATATCGCGTATTGCAAAATTCAGCGACGAGATTAGCTTTATCGACGGCACGACCTAGTATGGTTACTTTAGCCCCAAGTTTTGCAGCTAATACGGCAGCTGACGCGCCGACTGGCCCGGTACCACCAAGAACCAATACGTTTTGTCCTTTTAGGTCCTCATCATGTCTGATTTTAAGTTGATGGTTAACTGTGGCGACCATTGCTGCCGAAGTGGTAAAGGCACCGCTTGGATCGGTGAGTACGGATATTTCAAAAGGCGGCACCATTGCTTTTTTCGCCGCATTGAACATATCCATTGCCAGATGCATATCTCTACCACCGATAAAAATACCTGTTCGCTTTAATGCTTTTGGGCCTCTTGAAAATATGGTGTCTTGAACTATGGTTGCGACCTCGTCCAATTCAACGCCTAAATAAGGCATGGCATGCCACCCCGCGTCATATGCCATATTAACATCAAAGGCACTGAGGTTTTTTTCGGGGGTAATCATGTGTAAAAGGTATTGTTTTTCCATTGTTAAAGCCCTTGAATATAATGTGATAAATCTTACGAATAATTAGATTTAATAATACACTATTAAAGCCTTACTATTCAGCGATAAAGAGAATAGAAATTTATTATTATCATTGCTTAGGTTACTATCTTGGGTGTTGGTTAACCCTTGGAATCATAATATTAATTGAGGAATTTTTAGTTTAATGCTGATAGTCATATCCCCTGCGAAGACGCTGGATTTTGAGACCACTCCAATCACGAAAGAGCACACACAAGCAGAGTTTTTAAAAGATTCCAGGCAATTGATTTCTGAGTTGAAAAAACTGGCGCCGCAAGATGTTTCATCTTTGATGAAGATCAGTGACAAACTCGGCACGCTTAATTACATGCGTTTCAATGATTGGAAAACGCCGTTTACCTTAAATAATGCCAAACAGGCATTGCTAGCTTTCAAGGGAGATGTCTATACGGGTCTCGATGCAGAGGCATTTAGTAAACAGGATCTCAAGTTTGCGCAGAAGCACCTGAGAATATTATCCGGACTTTATGGTGTGTTAAGGCCACTAGATTTGATCCAGGCCTATCGATTGGAAATGGGGACTAAGTTTGAAAATAAGAAAGGTAAGGATTTGTATGAGTTCTGGAATACAAAAATAACTGAGCAAATAAATAAAGATCTTAAGGCCAGTAAAAGTAAGACATTAATTAATCTTGCATCGAACGAATACTTTAAGTCGATTCAAGCAAAGGATATCAATGCCGAAATCATCGTTCCGGTATTTAAAGACTATAGTAAAGGACAGTATAAGATCATCAGCTTCTTTGCGAAGAAGGCGCGGGGTCTTATGAGCGCCTACATAATCAAGAATAAATTAAAGGATCCAGAAGCGATTAAAGCCTTTAATGTTGATGGCTATAAATTCTATAAATCTGAATCCAGTGAATTGAAATGGGTGTTTCAGCGTAAGCAAGCCTGAGTAATTCAGTAGGTTATACCGGGTTTTCATTCCCATAAACAGGGTATCTAACCGGTATAAATTCGTAATCCATATCGGGTATTAAAATACATGGAGCTGTATAGATTGTAGTGGTAGGCTGAGACTATGCCTAATCCTGAGCCTGAGCATAGTACGGTAGCATCACTTGAGCCAATTGATGTCCTTGGGTTTAATTCACTACAAGATTTTCGGGATCGAACGTGGATGATTCTGGGTTGGGCAGCAGTGCCTTTTTTATTACCATTTTCAGTCAATCATTTCATCCATAATCGGTACACTTTAGGCTCGCTAGCATTAGCTGTAATGTTAATTCTTTCTGTTAATTCTTTCTCAATATTCAAAAGGAAGAAGCAACTAATTCCCTTTTGGCTGTTTTATATATTGTTATTAATGTCACTGATTTACTTGATCCATACTCTGGGTTCAATAACCTTGTTTTGGTGTTTCCCAACATTATTTGTTATGGGCTTTATTACCGAGCGGACAACAGCAAGGACGATGACAGCAATTAGTTTGTTAATTTTAATTCCTTATTCGTTTTATATTTCAACTGCTGAGTTAGCAACTCGCTTTGTTTTCACTTTATGCATGATTTGTTTTTTCAGTGACATTCTAGTCGGCTATCTTCTTAAGCTACAGGAAAAACTATCCCGACTTGCAATTCATGACCCATTAACTAATGCATTAAATCGTAGACAATTAGATATATATCTAACTGAAGCAATAGAAGAAACCAAACGTGACTTTGGTCCAGCGAGTTTGTTGTTACTTGATATTGACCACTTTAAAAAAGTTAATGATACGCATGGACATGAAGCAGGTGATGATGTTTTAAAAGATGTGGTAGAAATACTTCATAAAAGGCAACGAAGACTAGATCATGTTTTTCGTATTGGCGGCGAAGAGTTTTTGATCTTATTAAGAAATACTAAACTTGAACATGCAATAATAACAGCTGAAAGCTTACGCAAATTTGTAGAAGAAAATGAATTAATCACCGGTCAAACATTAACGGTAAGCCTTGGCGTAGCGGAATACAAAGAAGGTGAAAGTTCCAATGAGTGGCTCGCACGTGCGGATATGAATTTATACGAAGCAAAAAATCTTGGACGCAATCGCGTTCATCCTGAAACATTATAATCGTTAACGAATAAGTTTCTTCTTTGTAATCAATCATGGTTCTTTTAATAATCAGTACATGTTTAAAAACATAGTTAAAAGTTTTGTCGTTAGTCTCATTATGATGCAGTCTGTATTTGCTAATGAACAGGCAATTATGGGTAGCTGGGTTAATGCTAAGGGTGATGGAATTATCGAGATCACATTGGCGCAGACTAAATACATTGGCACTATCATTGGGACACCAGATCCAATAAATAATGGCCGTAAGGACAGAAAGAACCCCGATCAAAAGTTAAGGGACAGATTGTTGGAGGGGTTAATCATTCTCGAAGGCTTTAGTTACCAAGAAGAAAATTTATGGAGTGGCGGTACCATCTATGATCCTAATAATGGTAAGACCTATAAGTGCAAACTATCATTAAACGATGACGGCACATTAAACGTAAGAGGCTATATCGGTATCTCTTTATTTGGTAGAACTGAAGTCTGGAAACGACAAGTTGAGTAGTTTACAAGGAATAATATATGACTAACTTTAAAGAAGTATATGGAGACTGGGCTTTAGTTACAGGCGCATCTTCAGGTATTGGAGAAGTTTTCTGCCGAAAATTGGCAGCTGCAGGAATGAATGTTGTCTTGGTAGCTAGGCGTAAGGAAAGGTTAGACAAAATCGCGGAAGAATTGAATGCTGAACATAGCATTCAGACACGTGTAATTTGTGCTGATTTATCAGATGAAAATGAAACTAAAGGTGTTGTCAGTGCAGTAGATGATCTAGAGATAGGGCTGTTAGTAAATAATGCGGGGATAATGAATACAGGTAATTTTCTTGATAATAATCTGGATGATGAAATTCGCTTAATCGATACTAATTGTAAATCATATATTATCTTGACACATGGCCTCGGTAATAAGATGAAAGATAGAAATAAAGGGGCAATAGTTTTTTTAGCTTCTCTAACAGCAGTTTCGGCAATTTCTCGCTGGGCAAACTATGCCGCATCAAAAGGCTTTGACTTGCAGTTTGCTGAGGCTATCGATGCAGAGCTAAAAGACTACCATATAGACGTTTTGGCATTGTGTCCGGGGCTGACACATACAGAATTGGTGAAAATATCAAAATTTAATAATCCAATGACGATGAATGCCGGTGTGGTCGTTGAAATTGCATTGAAAAAGTTAGGTAAAACTAATCTGGTCGTACCGGGGATAATGAACAAGATCAATTTTTTCTCGACGCGATTAAATGCGCGCATCATGAACACAAAAATATTCTCTGCAGTAGTAAAATCCACTCAAGATTTAGAACTTAAAAAATAAGGCACTGTATTTTCAGTTATTCTCTATAGTTAAAATAGCCCTTGTTATTATGAACCGAACAGTCCAGAATACAGGATAGCGAGTTGTAATTACATTGAGGCGTCATTTTTAACAAATTGGACATAGAAGAGGAATTGGTAAAATGAAATTTGAACTGTATACAAAAGATAATGCACCGGAAGAAAGTAAGCCGCTATTAGAAGATTCACTAAAGGTATTCGGTTTTGTTCCAAACTTGCACGGTGTTATGGCGGAAGAGCCGGGTTTATTGTCAACCTATAAAGATTTACATAATGCATTCCAGGCAACGAGTTTTGATGCGGAAGAGTTAACAGTAGTATGGCAAACGATAAATGTGGAACATGAATGCCATTACTGTGTGCCTGCCCATACAGGTATTGCTCATATGATGAAAGTTGATACTGCAATTATTGACGCACTTGAAAATAAAACTGAGCTACCTAGTAGGAAATTACAAGTCCTCCATGAAACGACATTAGCAATAGTACGCAACAGAGGGCATTTAAGTGATCCAGAAAAAATTGCGTTTTTTGATGCAGGTTATGAAAAACGTAATTTACTGGAGATTGTTCTGGGTATATCTCAAAAGGTTCAAAGTAATTATGTGAATCATCTAGCTGATACACCAGTAGATGAGCCATTTCAGCAGTTTGTAAAGAAATAATATTGATTGCACCAAAATATTATAAATTAATATTTATTTCTAGCCCTAAATTCAGACGGAGGATTGTCACCTCCGTCGTTTGTTTTGTCCGTTAGAAGATCTTATTTGATGTGGTAAACTGGCCTTACAACCATAAATTAATCTTTATATCATGTCTTTCAAAACACCGTGCATTGTTACTTTACTTATATTCTGCATATTCTGCATATTTTCGTATTCTAGTAATGCTGAAACGTTAGATACATTGCTTGATGGTTTAGATGGAAAACAACATGCTTTAAGTAATTATATCGGTAAGGGAAAATGGGTTGTGGTCAATGTGTGGGGAACTGACTGCCCCTATTGCAGGGCAGAGTTAGATGCCTTGATTGATTTTCATGACCTTCATCAAGATAAAGACGCTATGGTGATTGGGCTTACATTAGATTGGCCTACTTTTGGGTTTCCTGAAAAGGAAGAGCTGAGTGAATTCGCTTTAGATTATTTCATTGAATATCCGTTGATGATGGTCGATGCAAAATTGGCTGGGGATGTAGTAGGTAAAGAAGTTAATATGATTCCATTAACATTCTTTTATAATCCAAAAGGTGATTTGGTGCTACGTTTAAATGGTGTTGTGACTAGTGCACAACTAGAAAAGATAATTAAGGATGATAGTGTGCGTTATCAGGTCGAATGGGCTGACGACGTCCCGCCTGAATTTTTGCCTGAGAAATAATCATAGTCTCTTTTATTTTTCTTCTTCGTCTATTATCTCGCCCTCAATAAGGTTGCCTTCGTTTTCCTGCTTTCTTTCACTCTTCCAATTAGCAAGGATAATGGCTAATAAGCCAAGAATTATCTCGTCAATTAAAGGTACGAAATCAGGTATAAAAAGGTCGAGGACAAATAAACCGATGACTATCAAAAACAGGTTTTTAAATTTCAATTCATTGGCAAATGCCAAAAACAGGGTGATTAGTGCTCGTGGGTTCATATTCTAAGTATAACAGCAAGAATCGGGTGGGTAGATCATGTTTGTCATGATAAATTCTTTTTATGAGTGCTAAAGAAAATGATTACAAGCAAATGGCTGGGGTAATTAATTACTTAAGTCAACATTATGCAGAGCAACCATCACTAAAGAAAATAGCATCCATTGCTAATTTAAGTCCGCATCATTTTCAGAGAAAATTTACATCGTGGGTCGGTGTGGCACCAAAATCCTTTATGCAATATCTGACTTTTGACAACGCTAAAGAGATGTTGTCGAAAGGTAATAGCGTTTTGAAAGTAACACATGAACTTGGTTTATCGAGCCCGTCACGTGTGCATGATCTTTGTATAAACATAGAGGCAGCATCTCCTGGAGAAATAAAACGACAGGGAGAAGGGCTTACTATTGATTATGGCTTTTGTTTCAGTCCATTCGGCGAATGTTTGATCGCTGGCTCGTCACGTGGAATTGTAAAATTATCGTTTGTAGATTCAGGCAGTAAAGAACAGACAGTTAATGAATTATTGTCCGATTGGCCTCATGCAATTATTAGACATAATGATCAATTGGCAACACGATTAAGAGAAAAAATATTCAACGATGAAAAGATTCAAACGTCACCTTTGGGAGCCTATGTTAATGGTTCACAATTCCAGTTACGGGTATGGAGTGCATTATTAAAAACAGCACCTGGAGAGCTGATAAGCTATGGACAGCTGGCTCATGATATTGGGCAGCCAGAGGCCGCAAGAGCAGTGGGCACCGCTGTCGGTAATAATCCACTGGCATATTTAATCCCTTGTCACCGTGTGATTCGTGGATCCGGTGTTATTGGGCATTATCGCTGGGGTGCTGGTCGCAAGCGCATCATGATTGCCTATGAGGCCATACGAAATTAATTAAAGATGAATGTCACTGTTTCTTTATTTTAGAAAATTAAAGGCTACACTAATCGATAGGCTTTTTTTTGATGAGGTGCTAATCATGCCTTGGAATAGAGTGACATTTACTAATAATCAAATTGAAGAAGATGGAATATTGTTGGACATGGAAAATCAATTTGAAGATGTCTTCATGGAAGCAGAAGGACCTTCTGATATGGCAATATTTTCCGATAATGATTATGTCGAAGATAAGATTTCATTTTATTTCACACCTGGTTGTGTACCAAATTGTGAAAATTTAATCTTGTACTATGATGGTGAGGAATGTGAACTCCCCGATATAGAAGAAGTTTTTTTATTTGCTGGTAATGATGATGCGTTGGATTTACTAGCATAGTGTTATAAAGAATTAGGTAGGTTTAATTTAAATGCAATTACATGCAGATTTATCACAGCGAGCTGTCGTTAATAGCAATGATATTCCCTGGGTTGATTCACCTTTGTCCGGAGTACAACGTCGTATGTTGGAGCGTGATGGCGAAGAAGTGGCGCGAGCCACATCAATCGTCCGTTACGACGCGGATTCCTATTTCGATGCACATACACATACAGGTGGTGAAGAATATCTTGTTTTAGATGGTGTGTTCTCGGATGAGATGGGTGATTTCCCTAAGGGAATGTATGTTAGAAATCCAATTGGCTCTAAACATAAACCACATAGTAAAGATGGCGCGACCATCTTTGTTAAATTACGCCAGTTTGAGTTTGATGATCAAGACTATGTGCGTATCGATACAGGTAGCCAGAATTGGTTACCAGGACTTGTGGATGGTCTGTCTGTGATGCCATTGCATGAATACAAATCGGAACACGTTGCATTAGTAATGTGGCAGCCGGACACCTATTTTGATAAACACAGTCACCCTCAAGGCGAGGAAATATTTGTCCTTTCAGGGACGTTTGCAGATGAGCAAGGCTCGTATCCTGAGGGCAGTTGGTTACGAAACCCGCCAGGAAGCGAGCACACGCCTTATAGTGAAGATGGTTGCGTTATTTATGTAAAAACCGGGCACTTATAATTAGTATTGTCTTGAATTATAAAATGTTATCGCCATATTAGTCTGAACAATGGCTGGGTGGCAGAACATCTTATGCAGCGGTGTGCAAAGCCGCCTATGTTGGTTCGAATCCAACCCCAGCCTCCAAATTTCGCTTATTACATGTCCTTATTTGGCGCTTTTTGTAGCCCAGTTCTTGTCCGCACTCTCAATGTTTCCCGGAACATCTTTTAACCAGGTTTTTCTAACGCCCAAGCTGTAATTCATATAGAGTTTTCCATCTACCAGCGTAAAGGCCTCTGGATCAGAGGAAACAACAAAGCCATTGGCCATGCCATAGGCACAGTAACCACCATATTCAGGCAAGTATTTTTCGGGGCTACCATCAAATAGGTCTTTATTCGCTTTAGATGAGAAATGCCATGTTGCGCCATTATGGACAGATGTGATGTCAGAAGATCCTTTGACGGGTCGTTCTTCGGTGAAATAAGCCACAGGGTCATAACCACGAAGGGCACCAAATTCTGTCTGGAAAGTCGGTTTCGATGATATGCTGGTGCAAGCGGAAAGTGTTGCTAGCATTAGTAAAAGCGCCAATGTGCGCATGATTTTTCTCCTATATTATTAGCTGATCTCGTTATCTAGACGAGAATTTAATTTAATGTTTAACCTCAAAAGACTCTTTTTTACGATATTTATTATTTTCAATAATCCTGCGACCGGCCCTGATTTATTTAGTTCAGTAGTGATTGAAATTTTGTAATGCAGTTCAAGAACTTATAATTAGATGTGAAATCATAGAACTATCAATGCCATACCTAGTCGAAATGGACTTGCCGCAAGCTTTTCAATGAGCAGTATTGCTGCCTGAGTGAAAATTAATTAAGTACTTATATTGGGGGAGAGAACAAAGAAAATGAGAGCGCTACCACACACAACCACTTTAGTGCTGGTGCTGCTCAGTATATTTATTTGTTTATACGGATTGACAGGGCTAAAAACCAATGCGGATTACAGGGTCTACTTTGATAAGAATGACACTCTTTTAAAGACGAATAATGAAGTTGGAAACCAATATTCTGAATTAGATTCATTGATTCTTATTCTATCAACAGAAAAAGGAACCTTACTTGCGTCAGAGTTAATCGATCTATATTCGGAGTTTGAAAAACAATTAGACGGTATAGATTATGTCGAACGCGTGACTGGTTTTTTTCAATTTTTGGAAGCAGATGTCAGCTTCGATGATCTTAATACTTCGGAGAGTTATGAAACACCTGAAAACTTATTAAAGAGATTACAAACAAATTCAGCCAGTAAAAATATGATTACGACGGATGGTCGTATGGGATTAGTAAATATAGGAATTGCATTACCCCATGAGAATACGGCTAAAGAAGTAAAAAGCTTTATGACGGCGGTTGAATCTGTCATTAATGATAATCATAAATTATCTGAATTATCAGTAACAGTGAATTACTCTGGTACACTTGCTTTAAATGAAGCGTATATTGATGTTGTTCGTCACGATCTGAAACGCTTTATTCCCCTTCTGTTTTTAATATTATCAATATTTTTATATGTCTTTATCAAAAACTGGCGCATAAGCTTTTTATTAATTAGCGTTTCACTACTCTCAGCCATAACGGCATTTGGGGTTGCTGGCTGGTTGCACTGGGAACTCGCAGCAATTAACGCATTCACGCCGATTATTATAATGAGTCTCAATATTGCAACGTCCATGCATATCGTGATGAACTATTTTCGTTTTGTTGCAGATGGTTCATCACGTGTCGATGCTATGACAGAGAGTGTTCGCTATAACTTCCAAGCATTAACATTTAGTAAGTTAACAACGGCTTCAGGTTTTTTGCTTTTATCCTTTAGCCCATCACCACCTGTTCAAGTTGTTGGTTATATCGTAGCAATTGGTATGCTGGTTTCTTATATTTTATGTCTTACTTTGCTTCGGACGCTATTACCAAAGTTAGCGTTATCACAAGAACAAGCACAGCTTGTCGTTAGAAAAACTTCTTTAACAAAGTTTGGCAACTTAGTTTTAAAGCAAGGTAATTACATATTAGTGGTCGCTATAGTTACTATTGTTACAAGTTTGATTGCGCTACAACAGTTAAGCATCAATGATAATGTCTATGAGTATTTCCCGGAAGATCATCGCTTTAGACAAGGGACGGAGCTTATTGACAACCATTTCGATGGTAGCATTCGATTGCTCTATTCTATTGATAGTGGTGAAGCATATGGTGTACTTGAGAAAGATTATCGTGAGCGCCTAAGTGCTTTTACAACATGGTTGCGTGCACAAGAGAATGTTGCTCGTGTCGATGATATTTTATCTATTGCTGTTGAAAGAGGTGTTCGGCTTGATAATGTAAGGACTCTATTAGAGAGCAATACAACCAGTATGCTTGGTCTGGAACAACAGTTGACAGAAGAATACCGGGCTGTAAAAGTTTCTATTTATCTTAAAACAATCACAGCAAGTGAGTTGATTTCTTTTGATAGAACTGCAAATGAGTGGCTGATAAATAACTTAGGTTTATACAATTATCAAGGCGGTGTCGGCCCAGATATTCTTTTTGCGAAGCTGGGCGAAAGAAATGCCAAGAGTATGTTTTTCTCACTTACCTTGGCCTTAGTTATGATTGCCATAATTACAGGTGTTTTATTACGTTCATTGTCTGCTACCTTTATTGGCTTAGTTTGTAATTTATTTCCAGTAATTACTGTATTTGCAGTATGGTCATTGCTCGGGGGTTATATCAGCCTCGGTAGCGCCATGGTGATGGGAATGATCATGGGTATCATTGTCGATGATACGTTACACATGTTGCTTAAATTTCCTCGTGCATCAGATAGTTCTGTAGTAAATCCGATCACCTCTTTGTATGAAAGAGTCTGCCCGGCGATATTGATTACGAGCATCACTCTCGCAGCTGGTTTATTTGTTGGTGTTTTTTCCGGCTTTCGTCCTATCTACGAATTAAGTCTACTTTCTCTTTCTATAATATTAACCGCAATGCTGGCAGATCTATTTTTCCTTCCGGCTCTTATGCAAGTCATGAAATTTAAACGAGTATAATTATGAGTGCACAACCATCCCTTAATTTAGAACAGTCAAATGCGATACGCTGTTTTGATGTAAATATTGACCCAAATACGGTAATGCCACAATGGTTTAATAAATGGCGAGAACAGTTTTTAAATGGGGAGTCAAAGATAAGCCATCGTCATGAAGAGGCGCTCGCTCGACTTATTCCGATTCTATTATGCGGCGAACAATCTGCTATCCATGTATTTGGAAATGAAGTAGAGCGTTTACGCGGTAGCAAATGGTGTACAAGCATCAATCTATTAAAAAATATTGAGACCGATGAATATGCGCATGAACAGGCATTACAGACTGTATCATCATTTTTGATGGAGCCTGCCGATTTGCACCGTATCAAACGTAAAGCGCAACATTTTTATCTTAGTCTGGGTAGCACGGCAGGTATGGCCGATCATTTTGCTCGCATCTCACAACTCGATGCTTGTGTCTGTATCATCATGAATGCAATAACGCATTGTGATTTAGGCAAGAACCATTTAATAGTTAAATTATTCGAACGTATTAAAAAAGATGAAGCGAGACACGTATCTGTCTGCCGAAAACATTTTCTAAAATTAGGGGGCGATCGATCTTCATTTAAGGAAAATAGACATGTAGTAGGCACTAAACTGGTTTCTTTGTTGGCCACTCAAGCAGATAGTTTTGAAACTCTGGGTATTGACCCTGACATAATGTTTCGAAAAATGACACATGTTAAAGAATCATGACTGTTCATTTTGCCAAAGGTCGCGTTAAATTATTAGGTAGTGGATCTGAGCTTCCAGGTAGTCCAATCGATAATAAACAGCTTTTTGCTGGTATTGAAAAACAGTGCGGCAAGATGAAGGCACGTAAGGCAAAATTAGTGAGCCGCCGTTTAGGAATAAAAGAACGTCACTTTTGTCGTGCTGAAGAAGCAGGAATCTCAGCGCCTGAACAGACGGCACCACAACTCTGTATTGCTGCATTAAAAGCAGCAGAGACTGACACTGGACAACAAAGTAAGATTGATTATCTTATCGGTCATACAACCAGCCCAGAAACACTATTACCACCAAACATTGCCTGGGTTGCTGATCAAATAAACCATACGGGTCCCTATATGGAATTACGCCAAGCCTGTACCGGTTTTGCTAATGCATTACAGATTGCTATCCCTATGTTAGAAAATGATCCGTCAATGAATTCGATAGGGATTGTTGGTAGCGAGGTGGGATCTATCTATTTTGATTTATCTTCTGAATTTATCAATATCGAGCAGCTGGTTAACTACGTACAGATGGGTGATGGTGCCGGCGCTGTGCTATTAGGCCCAGATGATGGTAGCGATCGTAATATCATATCTGATGCCTATATTGGTCATATCGGTAATGGTAAAGCACCTGGGTTCTATCTTGAAGGCGGTGGTTCTGCTGACGTGTTCTGCAAATCAGGTTTACCTATATTTCGACATAATGTTGAAGAAGTTCGCAAGCAAGGTGAAAGTCTTTTTATAAAAGGCCTGGAGTCCATGTTGGATCGAGGTTACTCGCTCGATGATTTCGCATATATATTGCCGCATCAAGTGAATGGACATCTAGGCAAGTTATTAAGCGAGCGCTTAAATATTCCGGTTGAACGAATCGTTGTGGATGCCGATAAATTAGGCAACCTCGGATCTGCTGCCATATGGGTTAGCCTCGATAGGCTACGCCATTCGGGACGTCTTAAAAAAGGCGATAAGGTTTTAGTGCTTGGTGCTGAGGCGACAAAATATCTTTATGGCGGCTTTGTATTTAATTATTAATAAAAGAATTTTTAGTTAATTAAACTGACAAGGTAAAGATTAAGGTAGCCTATAAGAAACAAGGTCGGTGTATCCCAAGTATGTGGCGACCATGCCTCGGTTAATGTCATTACAATAGGTACTGTAACAAGAGCAACAATAAATTCAGTCGTTGTAAATGAAGATTGGAAAATAACAATTGTTATTATGCTTGTAATTAAAACGCACATGCTCCCTTCAATAGAACGTTCATATTTAACTTTGGAGAAAAGAGCATGAGTTTTATATTTATGTTTTCCGAATCTTATGCCTACAGGTTCTGCTAGCCCATCGCCAATGCCTGTAATTAGAATAGGGATCAATATTAGACTCGCGATTGAATTCGATTCAAATAGTATAATTGCAGGAATGATAACCATGTAACCAACGGCTATTTGTGTCGAGAGCCATAAAAGCGTATGTGGTCTATCTTCAGGCCTATCAAAGGAAAGAAACATTCTTGCGAATATTGGCACTCTGGATCTTGATGGCGCACTATAAATTAGCAAGCATAAAATTACGACAGCGGCTTTTAGGAGTAAACCTTCAATACTTTGTTCGTATGGAATTATCTTCTCCAGATAAATAGGTATAAAAAAAAGACAGAAGTGATTTATCTTCCTTGTATAACCTACCTTTACGTTTTTATAGAAAACCATGTTGCCAGTTAAATACTGTATTACCCATAAAGACAATATTTGAACCGAAAGGTTTGCCCAGAAATTTATATCCATCATTATTTTTCTATCAAGTTAGAAATATTTAAAAACACATATAGGTAGTAATAGTATTACATTCATTATCATATTAATTCATTGGTAAGATAAATTCGATACGTATTCCCCCGGGGATAATACACATCATATGTTGTGTAGAGCCACTACCTAAATTTTCAGGTTTGAATTCAATATCTACACTCCCTGAGTCTATTAGACGCTTATGCAGTGATTCTAAAGAAGTTTCTGAGTTAAGCCGCAATGCCAGATGATGTAGGCCAATATTAGTTTTCCGGTCAAAAGCAGTCGCATTATCAGGGTCAATGGTTTGCCATAGTGTTATCATTATTGTTCCATCAGAAACGAACACAGCAGGGTAATTTGGTTTTTCACCTACTTGCTTGAAGTTTAATGTATTAACAAAAAAGTCACGCGTCTGGTTTATATCGGGCACTGTAAGCCCTATATGATGTGCCCCTTGTGTATGTGCAAAAGACTCTGTCTTAATTGATTGGTTCATTCCATTTCTCCAATCAGCAATAATTCTTCCTCGGTATAACGCGGTGTAATATGCTGCGGACAATTTCTATCCCACGCTTCGATATTGATTAGAAATGCACGTTCAATATTTGCCTTGTAATCACTGTCTGCGAGTTTCTCTATTAAAGTACCATCTGTTTCAGTGACTTCAGAAGTCCCCCATAGTTTTATACGCGTGCGGTTTGGGTAGTCCATAAAGAAAAGGCATACTTTATTATTTTCTTGTAGGTTACCGTATGAAATGTATTGGCGATTACCGCTGAAGTCGGCAAAACCAAGAGTTTTATTATCTATGACTTTCAGGAAGCCTTTCGGACCACCGCGATGCTGTATGTAGGGTTGTCCTTCTGCATTTACTGTTGCCATGTAAAATGAATCACGTTGAGATATAAAACTAGCTAAAAATTCTGTTACAGTACTTTCCCAACTACCACGCTGTTCCATACTCGCGTAAGCACTACGTGACTCTTTTTCTTTTTGAATTTTCTTTACTGTATCTGTAAAGGCAATATCACTTGTATATTCTCTCATCTTCTTTCTCCAGCTAAATGAGGTCGCCATTAATATGACGACCTCATAATATAATAATTAATGACTAGCGACTTTATTTTGTCCGAAGAAGCGGCGTATATGTTCTGCGATAACTTTACTATCCTCTTCCAGGGCAAAGTGACCTGTATCTAACAAATGAAAATCAACGACCTTTAAGTCTCGTTTGTAAGGATGTGCGCCTGCTGCTGGGAAAATTTCATCGTTCTTTCCCCATACGATCAATGTTGGTGGTTGATATTTACGTAAGTAGGCTTGCCATTCTGGATACAGCGGTGGGTTTGTGCCGTAGCTGTAAAACATTTCCAGTTGTATCTCCTGATTACCAGCACGGTCTAGTAATGGTTGCACGTGATCCCATGTGTCAGGACTAATGGCTTCTGTGTTACGGACACCATTTGTGTATTGCCATTTGGTCGCCCCCAGTGTTACCAGAAAACGCAAGGCATTATCGTTACTCATATTGGGATCCTTGTAAGCATTCTTAACGTTTATCCAAAAATCATTATCAAGACCTTTGTTAACTGCTTTGCGATCTTTCCAATAAGCTTGAATAGGTTCCCAAAAATTATTATTAATTCCTTCAACATAGGCGTTGCCATTTTGAATAATTAAACCTTCGACTCGTTCCGGGTGTTTGGTCGCGATACGAAAACCAATCGGAGCACCGTAGTCCATCAGGTATAAGCTGTATGTTTTGAGTTCAACCTTGTCGATAAACTTATCAACAATATTTGCTACGTTATCAAAACTGTATTCAAACTCATGCACACTCGGCATCGAACTTTGTCCGTAACCAGGATAGTCCGGTGCCACGAGGTGATATTGATCAGATAACTTTGGAATTAAATCGCGAAACATATGCGAAGATGTTGGGAAACCGTGCAACAACAGTAGAGTTGGTTTATTTGGGTTACCCGCTTCGCGATAAAAAATATTGAGGCCATCAATTTCAACGGTCTTGTACTTGATGTCATTGTCGTGGTCAGCTGCATTTGCTGCAAATCCGATATTCATTAACAGACTAAAGACAACGGCTGTTACGATATTATGTGTTTGTGTTTTCATTTTATTTCTCCCTTATCGATTGTTTGGTACCCACATGGGTGACTTCGGGAGTAACAATAGGCTTTCATAATATTAATAAAAAGCATATATTATTGATAATCATCATTCATAATATTAATAGTCTTTATGACTCTGGATCAACTCAAAGTCCTCTGTACGGTAATTGAAACCGGTAGTTTCAGCGCAGCTGCTGAAAAATTAAACCGCGTACAATCAGCAGTGAGTATTGCTATCAAAAAGCTGGAAGAGTCACTGGATATGAAGATTTTTGACCGTGATGCATACAGACCACAATTGACAGAGGCGGGAATTGAAATTCATCGACAGGCCTTAACGATTTTAAAACAGACTGAGTTTTTAAATTATACCGCTGAACAATTAGCCATAGGCGAAGAGTCCGAGATTAGTCTTGCTATAGACGGTATATGCCCTTTGGAGCTAATAACAAAAAATTTAAAAAGTTTTAAAGACGATCACCCACATGTTCGTATTCAACTCTATATAGAGTATCTGGGCAGCATGGAGCGATTAAGCCAAGGGACTATCGATATCGCTTTTACACAAGTATTAGAATGGCCATCATGGATTGAAGCTATTCCAATGGTAGAGATTCCTTACCTACCCGTTGTTTCAGCTGAACATCCACTAGCCACCAATGACAATAGTAATAATGCAGAAATTGAGAAGTTTACCCAAATAGTGGTTAGTAGTTCACAGAAAACGCCTTTATCGGTTAATGTAATGGATGAAGCCTCGATTTGGCATGTAGGAGATTTCTCGTCAAAACGACAGCTTATAAAAGAAGGCTTTGGTTGGGGTTATATGCCGCAACATATGATTGACACAGATCTAAAAGAGAACAAACTGGTGGTATTGAATCTGGGGCAGGGCTATAAGAATAAGAAGGTAAAGTCGCGACGTTCAGAAAATATTGTTACTACACATCAATTGTATATTGTGCGTCGTAACGATAAACCTATTGGTCCGTTAGCAACCAAATTCTGGGATTTATTTGAAAACAGTTTAAGTTAACATAATTGCGTAATGAGTATAGTCAGGAGGTGTTTATGAGTAGGGTGCTTGTATCATTGTATGGTGTGATTAGTTATATCATTTTCTTTCTATCGTTTTTATATGCCATTGGCTTTGTTGGTAATTTACTCGTCCCAAAAACAATAGACTCCGGTGAAGTTTCTGCAGTAGTCCCTTCGTTAATCATTAATGTTGTGTTGCTAGGACTGTTTGCTATTCCGCACAGTGTTATGGCGCGGCCGGCATTTAAGCAATGGTTTACTCGATATATTCCTGTGGTCATTGAACGCAGTACCTATGTCCTGGTGTCCAGTTTGCTATTGTTTTTACTTTACTGGCTATGGCAGCCTATGACAGGTGTTATATGGCAAATTGATTCATCGATTGGAAGTATGATACTAACAGGCGTGTTCTGGTTTGGATGGCTAGTTGTGCTGTTATCTACATTTATGATCAATCATTTTGACTTATTTGGTTTGAGGCAGGTATATATAAATTATAAAGGTCAGGAATATAGCCATCTGGAGTTCAGAATGGTTGGCCTGTATAAATTATGCCGCCACCCTATCATGCTAGGTTTTATTATCGCATTTTGGGCAACACCAATTATGACTACAGGGCACTTGTTGTTTGCTGTTGCAACAACAGCCTATATCTTTATCGCCTTACAGTTTGAAGAACGTGATTTGATGACATTTTTTGGTGATGCGTACAAGAGCTATAAGGAAAAAGTACCAATGGTGTTCCCCTATAAGTGGTAAAACTTATAGGTAAGCTGTTTTAAGTATTGTATAGCGTTGACGTGTTATATGATGTGTTTTTGTCATAACATGAAAATACATAATGCCTTCAGAATTGCTTGAACTCTTTAATGCTCACAATGGTGTTGTTTGTTGTGTTGGTGCCGGCGGTAAAAAGACCACAATGTTTCAACTGGCTAAAGCACATACTGGTCGAGTAGGTATTACCGCAACTGCACATATTGAATATTTCCCTAAGACTTTAGATGCCACCAATTATATTGGTGCAGAAGACGATATTTTAGAAGCTATTAAGAGTGATGCTTCGTCAAAAGCTATTGCTTTTGCTAAGCCATCAGAACGGTTTGGAAGGCGTGCTGGTATAAGTCAGGAATTGTTGCAATTAATTAAGGATGAAAACCGTTTTGAATTGATTGTGGTCAAGGCAGATGGTGCTCGTGGTCGTTTGATGAAAGGCCCAGCGGATCACGAACCAGTCACACCTGTATTTGCTGATACTGTTATCCCGGTAGTTTCTGTAAAAGTAATAGGTCTAACTCTGAACGATAAGATAGCGCATCGTGTAGATCAACTATCGAAGATAACCGGGTTGAATGAGCATGATGAAATTAAGCCTGAACATATTGCACGTTTACTTTCATCAAAAGAAGGTTCTTTAAAAAGTACAGGTTCAGCTAAAGTAATACCGTTGATTAATATGGTTGACTATAGTGAACAAGAAGCATCGGCGAGGCAGGCAGCGGAACAGGCATTATCGATGACGGATAGATTTGATCGTGTTGTGTTAGCCGCAATGAAAGAAGATCAGCCTATTGTTGATGTGATTAGCAGATAGCGACTCTGTTAGTAATTAAATCAATGGATCTTTCAAATCCAATGCAATGAGAAGGGCATCTCTAATGTCGAAGAAAAGTGAGATAACAATCGTCGACAATAATAAGATGAGATAGACACCATATGGCGATTTTAGACTCTCAACCTTGCCAATGATTTCGGTTTTCACCAGATAAATAGAGAGGGGCAGCCACACCAAAATATGGGCAACCCCTAAAAGATGAGGTGATTTTGTTGTTTGAAATATCCAGATAGCGATCGGCATAGACAATATAAGAGACGCGATAATAAATCTTGCTGACAAGTGTCTATAAACAAAAAACAGTGAGGATAAAAAGATGATCATCATCCAGTCCATCCAGATTTTAGTTGCGTCAGATGTCGCAGCATTAATTGCAGCTTCCATTTCTTCCATTAGTTTTTCACCTTGAGCGTTATCATTCTGAAGCCAATGTATCGATGATTGTCATACCTTCCGGAAGGGTATTTATATCAATATCCCAAACCAGAGGAAGGAAAAACATTATAAATAATGTAATTAATATTGCCCCAACCAGGTTAATCCATATTCCTGTTTTTGCCATCTGTCGGATAGTCACGTAACGGCTGCTAAATACGATAGCATTTGGAGGCGTGGCGACGGGTAACATAAAGGCAAATGAAGCGGATAGTGCTACAGCGATCATCAGACTGTAAGGGTGTATATGCATTGCAATTGCCAGTGCAGCAATGATGGGTAATATCATTGAGGCAGTTGCCGTGTTAGATGTTATTTCAGTAAGTATTATGACTATCGTCGTTACGATAGCGATGATTAGAAAAAGGTTGCTACCTTGCAGTATGCTAAGTTGGTCTGCAATAGCTTGAGTTAATCCACTATCATTAAATCCCTTGGCAAGTGCAAATCCGCCACCAAAAAGTATAAGTATATCCCATGGGATTTTAATCGCCGTTTGCCAATCCAACAGAAACTCATGTTTTTTATAATTTGACGGAATGATGAAGAGTAAAAGTGCACCTCCCATCGCTATTGTAGAATCTTTTATCGTTTTGAATTGATCACCATCTAGCAAGCCTCTAACCATCCATAGTATTGCAACACTACAGAAAACAAATAGGACCGTTTTTTCTTGTGAAGACATCGGTCCGAGTTCTGCCAGTTCGCGATCTATTGTGTCTTTACCGCCAGGTAAGTGGTCTATCTCGCTTGGATAGGCGATGTGCGTCAAATAATACCAGGTGATTATCAACATGATAATTGATAAGGGTAGTGCAAACATCATCCAGTCTAGAAAGCTGATGCTTTGCCCAAACTGAGATTCAATGATGCCAGCGAGTATGGCATTTGGTGGTGTACCTATCAGCGTTGCAATGCCCCCAATGGAAGCGGCATAAGCAATACCTAACATCAGTGCTATACCAAAATGAAAATGCTCAGGATCAGTATTAATGTTGATACCAGGATCCGAGTGAATCTCATCAATAACTTGTTTTAAAACAGCAATGCCAATGGTGAGCATCATCATGGTTGCTGCTGTATTACTGATCCACATCGACAAACCCGCCGACGCGATCATAAATCCAAGAATTATTTTATTGGGTGTTACACCGACTAGTTGGATTGTATACAGGGCTATTCTGCGATGGAGGTGCCATTTTTCAATGGTGACGGCGATTAAAAAACCACCAAGAAAGAGATAAATAAGGTGATGAGCATACGGTTGTGTCACTTCGCTACCATTCATGACGCCAAGTGCAGGAAAAAGTAATATCGGTAACAAGGCAGTAGCAGGGATAGGAATTGCTTCTGTGATCCACCATGTCGCCATTAGCATTGCTACTGCTAATACATGCATGGCTTCTGGTCGGACAGAGTCAGGAGCAGGAATTAGCAGGACTATAATAAACAGGGTTATGCCCGAACCAAGCCCGGTGAATTTATTATTTAACATGCTGTTAGATTATCAGAATTTATAAATAGCAGAAAATTGTAATCGATCCAGATGGCCATCGTTTCCATTTTCTAATTCACGATATCCGTGTAACCACTCCATTCCCAGTGTCATTTTTCGTATTGGACTCCACATCAGATTTAAATGAGAAGATGCAAATAGCTTACTGATCGCCGTTGTTACGGCGCTGGTATCATGATCAGCATAGGCTGCGCCAATAGCTAGTGATGAACGTAATGTTGATGTCCACCAATGTTGAAATGCAATGTGCGCTCCGATAATTTCTGTAAGATTGATTTCCCCGTTATTATCGATCGTTGCATCATTAAACGCGTTAGATGAAAAATACCTCCCAAGTGTGTTGCCATAAGATATAGCAAAGCGCAGATTATTTTGTGAAGATGTGTATGCACGACCTGCAATACTGAATGCTGCACCCCATTGCTGATCATTGTTTCCGGCTACTATTTTACTATCAGGGTTTATTTCTCTAATGAGACCGGCTATTGATAGGTTTCCCCATGATTCCGAAAATTTAATTTTTCCAACTATGTCAGGTATTTGATCGTCATTTACTTGAAAACTGCTGCCCGTAGGTAGTGAAAATGTTGACTCACCTTTTTCCAAAGAGAAGAAAACCTCACCCCAATTAAGTGACTTGTTATAGCGAATGAGTTCTTGGCGGACGAGCAGGTTTGCTACTGGACCATTAGCATCATTTATCTCAGGGTATGATGAAATATTTGCAAACGTTGTATAAGTTTTTCCAATTGTGAAATTTCTAAATGAGCTATACAAATGTCTAAGTCGAGGCTCATTACTAACATGTGGGCTTCCTGATGAATCTTTTTTTGTGTCAAAGAAATCAAATTCAATATACGTTGAGAGGGAATTATCACCAACTGGTATTTTTAACGTTGCCCAGATACGACTTTCGCGGATGTTCGCGTCAAGGCTATTTCTCTCAGCTTCTGGCACACGAATTCCAGTTGGTGAAAACGCTAAGTCAGATTTACTGGTTCTTGTCCCACCGACACTATTTGCATTATAAATAGTATCAATCTTCACTCTGCCACCAATAGACAAATCTAAACGAGAAATGTGTTCTGCTTTTAGAGACGGTGATATAAAGAGAAGAAGACCTAGAAAAGAACTAGCAATATGTGCTTGTCGAGGACGCATCATACTGATTACTGGTCACGAAATAATTGATGACAGGTGTTACAAGTAGATTCCAGTTTTAAATAAACTGCATCCACTTCTTCTTCATGATTTGAATCAATTTCTCTTTTTAGTTCTATGGCAATATTTTTAAGCTGTGCAGCCATTGCATTGAATGCTAATTGTTCATCCTCACTTAGGTCTTCCAGTGAAGTAATGTTTGGTTGATTAATCGCTGTTTGAGAAAGACTGGTAGCTTCTTCTATGAGCAGTTCAATTTGTCTATGGTTTAATTTTTGGAGCTCAAGTTCTGTGAATTCCCGTTCGTAAATCAAGCTATTTAGTCTTTGCATGATTCCTTTCACTTCATCACTGTGTACCGCATTTAATATCGTTTTCCCTGTTTCTAATTTCTCCGATACGTCATTCGCAAACAACAATGGGCTTGTTGTTATGAAGGTAATTAAGATCAGTAATATTGTTTTAAAATACAATTTCATCTAGATAAACTTCTTAGAATTAATACGAACAATATAATATTATGGTAGAAAACTTTATTGATCTAAAACAAGATTTATCCTGTGTTTTAAATCATTTTTATGAAAGGTTGGGATATTTTGTTTTAAGCAGGCGAGTCAAGAAACCTGCTTAGCCACTTAAATCAAATGCTGACTTAATTGCATCAAACTTTGCATCAATAACATGGACGTTAGAATAACCCATCATTTCTAGCGTATGGGCAGATAAGGAAGCACGGCCACCGGCACCACAATGCAAGAGTATCGGTTGGTCTGATTCTGGACAGACCTTCTCTATCTTCATTTCCAGTACGCCGCGTGGAATATTAGTTGAATCGTTCAACTTGGATTCATCTGCTTCACCAGGTTCGCGGACATCAATGATGACAGCGCCTTCATGCCGATCATAAAACATTTTTGCAGCGACAGGATCCATGCAATCACAGAGTGATTTGGCTCTTTCAACTATTTCACTAACGGGGATGATCATCGGCGTCTCTTCTTAATATATTGAATGATTATGTTTTATCAAATTTTACGGCAAGTTGATACAGATCAATGATAAAAATTATTTATTTACTAATATATGAGTGTAGCTTTATAGAAATATTTTGAGTGGAGAATTCTTATGGTTGAAGCAAAGAAAAAAACGAGCAAGAAAAAGTCTGTAACCAGAAAAAAACCAATTGCTAGTAAGAGAGCTAACACAAGAAAGAAGGCTGGTCGCAAAAAAACAGCATCATCGCAAAAGCGTGCGGCGGAAAATAGTCGGCAAGCATTAACTGATAAATTAAAGCAAGATCTTGATGCAACTAAAGAAGCACTTAAACATGCAAGGGTTGCAGCTGGTGACGAATTAAAGTTGGCAAAAAAAGCTGCGCAAGATGAAATAACTGTATTAAAAACCCAACTCGATGCAGCACTTAAACGTGAAAAGCAGTTGATGAAAATAAGCGAAAAAAAGATTCATAAAATGTTGGCAGCTGGTGAAAAATGGGAGAAAAAACAGTTGGTCAATATTAAGAAAGCGACAAAAAAAGCGATTCGTAGTATTAAGAAAAAATAAGTCCGGTTTATTTCTTTTTGAATCGATTGAGGGTAATTAAAAGTATCTCTACCTAATATTGCATTCAGGTATAATATCGATAGATAAAAAACAGGAATTGATTCCAAGTGAGCCCCTTCCTGTTTTTTAGCACCATTTCCCTTTTAAAACAGATAGTTAGTTGTTATGCCCAATGAATTGAAAAACGATCGATTAATAAAAGCGTTATTGCGACAACCAGTTGATATGACGCCCGTGTGGATGATGCGCCAGGCAGGGCGCTATTTACCAGAGTATCGAGCGACCCGTGAGAAAGCAGGTGATTTTGTTACACTATGTCAAACACCTGACCTTGCCTGTGAAGTTACCATGCAGCCATTAGAACGTTACCCATTGGATGCTGCGATATTATTTTCCGATATCTTAACGATTCCTGATGCGATGGGTCTTGGACTAAAGCTGATCGAATCGGTAGGTCCTAAATTTGATAATCCAATTACGTCGCTAGCCGATATTAAAAGCTTGCCAATGCCGGATCCTGAAGAAGATCTGGGTTATGTTATGGATGCTGTGAGGTTGATTCGTAAGGAACTGGATGGAAGTGTGCCTTTAATAGGTTTTGCTGGAAGCCCATGGACATTGGCAACCTATATGATTGAAGGTGGATCGAGTAAAGACTTTGGTAAGATAAAAAAGATGCTTTATCAGGATCCAGACAGCCTACATCTTTTACTGAACCACGTTGCCAAGGCAGTAAGTCTTTATTTGAACGCACAGATCAATGCCGGTGCACAAGTGATTCAGATCTTTGATACTTGGGGTGGCGTCTTATCGACGCCGGCTTATCACACATTTTCTCTTGCATATATGAAACAAATCCTCGATGAACTGCAGCGAGAGCAAGAAGGAGAGAAAATACCTGTAATCTTATTTACTAAAGGTGCTGCTGGCTGGATTGAGGATGTTGCTAATACAGGTTGTGATGCTGTTGGATTAGATTGGATGCAGGAAATTGGTCAGGTTAGATCAAAGATAGGTGGTCGTGTTGCATTACAAGGGAATATGGATCCTGCCATATTAAAATCTAATCCAGAGGTTATTCGAAACGAAGTTGCGTCGATACTTAAGAGTTACGGTGAAGGTGCAGGTCATGTCTTTAATCTAGGACATGGCATAACCCCAGATATCGACCCGGAGAATGCGGGAGCCTTTATTAGTGCTGTACATGAATTAAGTAAGCAATATCACATTAAGTAATCGTTTTTTAATTCGATGATTAAATCCAGATTGAAATTAATCGCAAAAGGTTTTTGTGTCGGTTCTGCTGATGTTGTTCCCGGTGTTAGTGGCGGGACGATGGCTTTTATTCTGGGTATTTATCCTCAATTAATTAATGCGATTAAGTCATTCGATAGTGAATGGTTGAGAATGATCGTTTCTTTGAATGTAAAAGGGATAATAAATCGACCTCATTTTGGTTTTTTAATTCCATTAGGAATTGGAGCTGTTAGTGCATTATTGTTTTTTACTCGTATAGTCCCGTTACCCACATTAATTCGTACTCATCCTGAAATTATTTATGGCTTATTTTTTGGCCTTGTGCTGGGTTCAATCGTTTTATTAATTCGTCATCTTGGTTCTTACTTATTATTTAAACGCGCTCTGTTCTTAATAATGGGAATTGTATTTGGCGGCTTTGTTGTCACGATGGTTCCAGCATCAACACCGGACGATACCTGGTTTATTTTTCTATGTGGAGCCATTGCAATATCAGCAATGATACTGCCAGGAATTTCAGGCTCATTTATATTGTTGATGTTAAAGAAGTATGCATACATATTTAATGCGATAGGCCATTTTGATTTTTCAATCATACTACCCTTTATGCTGGGTATTATTACGGGTGTTATATTATTCAGCCGTATACTTTCTTTCTTGTTGAAGAAATTTTATCAACAGACCATCCTTTTTATCACTGGTCTATTGATTGCTTCTTTATATGTGATTTGGCCTTTCCAAACACGCTTGTATGAACTTGTGCGGAGTAAAGAAAGGCTGATTTCTTCAGTGCCCTATATTCCTGAAGAATTTGGTAGTCAGGTATTTATTTCAATTGCAATGATGATTATTGGTTTAGTTTTAGTAATTGTGCTGGATCGGTATTCTGAGGATACAGTTTCAATCGGTAACTAGACTTTGCGCAGCCCTCAATCTTGATATACATTAGAAGTATGGGGTATAGCAATGCCATTATCTGAAGTTATTTTAGTTGTAATGGGTCTCTTGACCATTGCGATGATAGCGGCGGCTATCTGCAGAAATATTCCTGTACCTTATACTGTATTTCTGGTTATTTTAGGGATCGTCCTCGGTTCTATTGCACGTCATAATCCTGGCCTTGCGCTCTTACTTGAATTTCAGTTAACGCCAGATCTTGTTTTGTTCTTATTTTTACCAGCCTTGATTTTTGAGTCGGCTTTGAATTTAGACGCACGCCTTTTAATGAAAGATATAATTCCGGTATTGGTGTTGGCTATCCCGGCAATGCTGATTTCCGCAGGATTAATTGGCGTTGGTCTTTGGGTGATTCAGGATTTTAATATATTTCATGCATTACTTTTTGGTGCCCTGATCTCAGCGACTGATCCAGTAGCTGTTATAGCTTTGTTTAAGGAACTTGGTGCACCACAACGACTAACTATTCTCGTTGAAGGTGAATCATTATTAAACGACGCCACAGCGATAGTCTTCTTTAATATTATTCTTGGTCTGGCGATAACGGAACAATTCTCAGCATCTGATGCCGGATTTGCTGTACTTGAGTTTTTCCGAGTATTTTTTGGCGGTCTTTTTGTCGGCGGTATAATTGGTATTGTCTTGAGTGAATTATTGTACCGAATACGTGCAGGGATGAGCTCTTATCTAATTATGTCGATTGTATTAGCGTATAGCAGCTTTGCTATAGCTGAACATATCATGCACGTTTCCGGTGTCATGGCTGTTGTTGCTGCAGCGATTGCTCTGGGTATATTTGGTGTAAGTCGTATCCCACAGAGTGAGAGAGAAACTGTTGATGAAACCTGGGATGTTTTAGCATTAATTTGTAATTCACTTTTATTTTTATTGGTAGGACTTTCGGTCGATATATCTCAACTATTTTCACACCTCGATAGTATAGCAATTGCAATTTTGTTGGTGTTGGGGTCGCGTGCTGCAGGGATCTATAGCATGGTGCCGGCAACAATTAAAATGTTTAAGTTGCCACATGTTTCATTAGGTGAACGACATATCATGTGGTGGGGTGGTCTGAAAGGTGGACTTGCAATTGCCATAGTGCTTTCAATTCCATTAGACATGCCTGGCCGTGATACGATTTTATATATAACACTAGGTGTAGTTTTATTTTCATTATTAATAAATGCACCAACTATTCGGCCCCTTATGCAGAAGCTGGGTTTTGATAAATTTACCGGTGATGAAGTAGCAGAGTTAAAGCACGGTCTGATACAGTCGCAGCATCATTCAGAAGAAATACTAGAATCATTTTATAAGGCCAATCTTATATCACGTAGCACCCAGCAACTGATTCAAAAGAAGACACAACAGATATTTAACACTAGTGAAGATGAATCTAGTAGTCATATTGAAACTCGCCATGCTTATATAACAGCGTTGCGCATTGAAATGCAGGAGCTTAAGGTACTGTACGATATTGGGTTCTTACAATATTACACCTACATGAATATAAAGAATTCCATGCAGCGTGATCGTGAAAGTTGGTCGGATAATTCTAATATTGATGCTTCAATAGAAGAGAATAATAAATCTAATCTATTTGTTCGTCTTGAGAATACATTGATTAAGCAACTGCGTGAGCATGATTTTGCTGCTGGAATGTTAGCCCGATATCAGTATCTTCGATTTTCACAAAGTTTGCAGCGCGATATTGCTGGTGTTTTGATCTGTGAAAAAGTTATTGATCAGGTTGGCCATATAAATGATTTTGGCGAAGATATTAAGACTCAAATTATAGATAAATATAAGAAACGTGCCACACGCAGAAAAAATCGGCTGGAAAAAATAGCTGAAGATTTTCCTGAATTTTACTTACGATTTGAAACCAGGCTGTTTGCGAAGGTCGCATTAGTAACAGCAGAATTTTTTACAGAAGAAGCTCATCACAATGGTGAGATTGGTTCTAAAGTATATTCTAATATTGAACGACGTATTCATGAAGCAATTGATGCATTGCAGCCGATCTCCGATCCTGCGCCAAAGTTAAAGCCTCATGATTTGATTGGTATGGTGCCTCTTCTAAATGGGCTTTCGATAGATCTATTGGAGCGTTTATCAAAACATGCAAAGGCAATGACCTTTCTGGCTGGTGACCAGGTAATTGGAGAAGGTGAGAAGGGCGATTCACTCTATATTATTACTCATGGTCTGGTCTCAGTATATAAAGTAGGGCATGAGGATGAACCCATCGCGGAATTACGAGGCGGAGACTTCTTTGGTGAAATGGCATTGCTAGGTACACAAGTGAGAACGGCAAATGTTAAATCGGTAAAATCTACAACATTGTTACGGTTGACTCGAAAGGATGTATTATCAATGGCAGACAAAGAACCAGAGTTAAAAGCACGACTTGAGCAAATGAGTTCGGTTAGACAGTCTGGTGATTCTTGATTGATGTCTTGAGTTTTCGGTTAATAATGAAGCTTAAGAACAGGCCTAAAATGCAAAGGCTCAATATAAGACTATTTCCAAACTTACTATAAGGCGTTTGTCCAGAATACAGTTTTACCGTTGCAGGTAATGCATGTGGTTTGAATTGCGGTGAACGAGAAATAATATTGCCCTTATTATCAATGACAGCAGAAATTCCGGTATTGGTTGAGCGTAACAGGTAACGGCCGTTTTCCAATGCGCGCATTCTTGCCATTTGTAAATGCTGATGCGGCGCAAATGAATCACCAAACCAGGCATCATTACTGACGTTAATTAGTATATTAGCGTCGGGTAATGCTTTTCTTACTTCAGAACCATAGGCGTCTTCATAACATATACTCATGCCAAAGACGCCCTTGTCAGTTTCAAATGTTTTCTGATCAGGATCGCCAGAGGAAAAATCAGACATTGGAATCTTGAGAAAACGTAATATCTCACCAAGGAATGATTTAAATGGTAAATACTCTCCAAAAGGGACAAGATGATTTTTATGATAGAAACGATGTTCATTATCGACTAATAAAATACTGTTAAAATAATCGTTAGATTCCGATTCTTTATAAGCTAAACCACTCATGAACATTGCGTTACTGGATAATTGTTCATTAGATATTGGAATAATAAAATCATCGGCTAAATGATATAGAGAAGGTATTGCAGTTTCCGGCCAGATAATAAGATCTGACGACCAAAAAGGTTTGCTTAAATTGGAATAAATTTCATAAGTATTTTGGCGTTGTTCAGGCTTCCACTTTTGTTCCTGTGGTATCGCGCCTTGAACTAAAACTATATCAATGTCTTTGTTTATATCGTTCGTCCAATTGATATTTTTCAATAATGATGAAGATACAATAAGAAGTATGAGTAATAACCCGCTAATGATTCTTCGCTTTGTGTTGCCAGTAATTAATATAGATATTGCCATTGCAGATAGACACACAAAAAAAGTAATGCCGTAATCACCAAGCACAGGGGCGAAACCAGCTAAAATACTATCAGTTTGACTTGAGCCAATATTTAGCCAGGGGAAACCAGTCAACATCCAGCCTCGGCACCACTCAGTTAATAACCATAATGAAGGTAAGGTAATGATTCTGAAATGTTTAAAGAAGCGCGCTGCAAGATAGCCACACAAGGCCGGGAATAGTGAAATATATGCTATAAAAATATAGGTTAATAAAAGTGCACCAATAAGATTAACGCCACCAAATAAGTTAATACTGATATGCAACCAGTTTACGCCGACCCCAAACATAGCAAAGCCAAATAAATAGCCAATAATAAAACATTCGCGCGCTGAACTGGTAGTAGACCAAAAATAGAAAATTATGCTGAGAGAAAATATACTAATAAAATAAAGATTATATGGAGCAAAAGCAAAAGGAACCAATGCACCAAGTGCAATGGCAGATATCCTTTTTAAGAAGTGCTTATGTTGTAAAAATCTCATCACTGAAGATTTATGCCTAGTCGTCAGACTAGTTCGATTCAGCAGCGTCGTCAGTAGTTTGTTCTGCATTCAGACGCGTGAAAAGTAACAGGTGTACTCGTCGTTTATCGGCTCTTAAAACTTTAATATTAAAGCCCATAAAGTCTATAGTCTCACCACGTTTTGGTAAGTGACCAAAGGCGTTAATGACCAGGCCGCCAATAGTTTCGTACTCATCATGATCAATGTTTGTCTCAAAGTATTCGTTAAATTCATCGGTTGTTGTTAAGGCATTGATAGTATAACGATCATTATCATGAGTATTTATATTCGTTTCCTCATCTTCAAAATCATGTTCATCTTCAATCTCGCCAATGATCTCTTCTATGACATCTTCAATGGTTACTAGACCTGCCACACCTGTATATTCATCAATAACAATTGCCATATGATTTCGACTTGTTCGAAATTCACGTAATAGGACATTTAACCTTTTGCTTTCAGGGATAAAAACGGTTGCCCGCATCAAGTCTTTAATATCAAAGTCCTTCTCGGGGTTAGCATAATAATGTAATAGATCTTTAGCTAACAATATGCCGACAATTTCATCGTTTGTATCACCTACTACAGGAAAACGTGAATGCCCTGATTCAACTACCACAGAAAGAATGTCTTCCGGTTCGGCATCATTTTCAATTACTATCATTTGTACGCGTGGGATCATAATGTCGCGCACTTGAATTTCTGAGACATGCAGTGCACCTTCAATCATGAGCAAAGCATCAGTGTCAAGCAGGTTTCGATGTTCAGAGTTTCTTAATATTTCAATAAGAGCATCACGATCTTCCGGTTCATTGGAAAACAGACTGGAAAAACGCGTTAACCATTTTTTATAATTAATTGGTTTCTTATCACTCATGATAATTACTTGGTTTCATACGGATTTGTAAAACCTATATTTTTCAATATTCTAATTTCTTTAGATTCCATAATGCTGGCTTGTTTATTTGATTCATGGTCATAGCCTTGTAAATGCAATACCCCATGTATTACAAGATGTGCCCAGTGTGCGTCAAAGGATTTGCCTTGCTCATCAGCTTCTCGTTCTACAATTGGTGCACAAATAACAATATCACCTAAAAGATTTGGTGCTTGCTCCAGTGTCTCGCCAACAGGAAACGACAATACATTTGTTGCCGATTCTTTTTCACGCCATTCCTTGTTTAGCGCTAGCCCCTCTTTTTCATCAACAATACGAAGCGTTATTTCAGCTTTTTGATGTTTTTCATCGAGAGCCTGTTTTGCCCATTCTGCAAGCAGGTTGTCCGCAGGAAGTGAACTCATGCTAGAAGCATTTTGAATTTCTATCATTTCACTCATTATAGTCGATAATAATCATACTTTAATTATCAGGCTTGCCTTGTTCATGTCTGTCATAGGCATTTAATATTCGAGCTACTAATGGATGACGCACGACATCTTTCGATTTAAAAAAAGTAAAACTTATACCCGATTCATCATTTAATATATCAACAACATGTCTAAGACCTGATTGTTTTCCAGTGGGCAGATCAACTTGAGTTATATCGCCAGTAATTATTGCTGTTGAATTGAAACCAATTCTAGTTAAAAACATTTTCATTTGTTCTATTGTTGTATTTTGGGCTTCATCCAGAATGATAAACGCCTCGTTTAGCGTGCGACCTCGCATAAAAGCCAATGGTGCAACTTCTATAACATTTCTTTCTATTAGTTTGGCAACTTTTTCAAACCCTAACATCTCATATAGTGCGTCATATAACGGACGTAAATAAGGATCAACTTTCTGTACCAAATCTCCAGGTAAGAAGCCTAGCTTTTCTCCGGCTTCAACAGCAGGTCTAACCAGTACTAATCTTCGCGCACGATCCTGTTCCATCGCAGCAACCGCACAGGCTACAGCGAGATAGGTTTTCCCCGTGCCAGCAGGGCCGATACCAAAATTTATATCATGATCTTGAATATTTGAAAGATATCTCTTTTGATTCGTTGTGCGACCTCTGATCAAGCCTCGCTTTGTTTTTATCGAAACTTCATCTGCGAGATCTTCTTCCAATTCATCTTCCATCTGCATACTTTGTAAATGTAGATGAACGCCTTCGGATGATAATGGTTCTGTTTCTGTAGTGGCATACATTTCTTTAAGAAGCTGTTGAGTAAGCTGAACTGATTTTTGATTGCCACTCACATGGAAACTATTGCCGCGATTATTTATTTCTACACCCATATAACGTTCGACTTGACGAATATGCCGATCCATAGGCCCACACAAACTTGACAGTCGCTGGTTGTCAGCTGGCTCTAGAAATAAATCGTTTGAAGATGGGGTATTGATAGTTGTCTAAAATGGATTGATTATAGATTGGCAGCGTGGTCAAGTAGTTCGGAAGCAGATAGAGATCCACGTAATGAATTAGGCAGTGCTTCTGTAATTTCAACTTCAACAAATTGACCTATTAGATCCTGTGAACCTTTAAAATTTACTACGCGATTATTTTCAGTTCTACCTCGAAGTTGTTGAGTATCCTTCTTTGATAGCCCTTCAACTAGAATTGTTTGAGTTTTACCGACCATAGCCGCACTGATTTCAGCTGCTCTTTGACTTATGCGTGTTTGTAAAATTGATAGGCGCTCTTTCTTGGTTTGCATAGGCGTGTCGTCAGGTAAATTCGATGCTGGTGTACCAGGTCGTGCGCTATATATAAAACTAAATGAATGATCGAAACCGATATCATTAATCAGCTTCATTGTTTCTTCAAAGTCTTTGTCTGTCTCGCCTGGAAACCCAATAATAAAATCAGAAGACATACTTAGGTTTGGTCTGATTGCACGCAAGCGTTTTATTTTATTTTTATACTCGAGTCGTGTATGACCGCGTTTCATGAGTGCGAGAATTCTATCTGAGCCGCTTTGTACAGGAAGATGCAAGTGACTAACCAATTCAGGTACTCGGCCATATACTTCTATGAGGCTATCTGAAAACTCCAATGGGTGTGATGTGGTAAACCGAATCCGATCAATGCCATCGATAGCAGCGACATACTCAATGAGTAGTGCAAGGTCAGCGATATGACCATCATGCATAACACCGCGGTATGCATTAACATTTTGCCCCAATAGATTTACTTCGCGTACGCCTTGTTCTGCCAACTCAACGACTTCAGTAATTACATCGTCAAAAGGTCGACTAACTTCTTCTCCACGCGTGTAGGGAACAACACAAAAACTGCAATACTTGCTACATCCTTCCATTATCGAAACGAAGGCACTCGGTCCTTCAGCTTTTGGGCTAGGAAGGTTGTCGAATTTTTCAATCTCAGGAAAAGAAATATCTACGATTGGTTTTCTGCTTTGTACTACATCAGAATACATCTCTGGCAGTCGATGTAATGTCTGCGGACCAAATACAATATCTACGAACGGTGCTCGGTCCAGAATAGCGGCGCCTTCCTGACTCGCGACACAACCGCCAACGCCAATCACCAGGTTCGGATTGCTTTTCTTAAAGGGCCGCCAACGTCCTAGTTGTGAAAAGACCTTTTCTTGGGCTTTTTCCCTAATCGAACAGGTATTTAGCAGGATCAAATCTGCCTCTGCCGGATCTTCAGTACGGGTCATCTTATGGGCTTCTTCCAGAGAATCCAGCATTCTTGCTGAATCATATTCATTCATCTGGCAACCCAAGGTCTTGATGTATAGTTTTTGACTCATGAATATTTTAGTGTATCGCAAAAAAGGGCTGGCTAAATTACACGTTCTATAGCTTTATTTCCAGCCAAAATTGGACAATAAGTGAGAAAAAACGTGGCTTTGGGGACGATTTGTAGTCATCTGTATGACTTAATCTGTTTCGCCTTCAAGTTGTTTGAGTTTTGCCCGGAGTTCATCGCGTTCGCGGCCAATTTCAGCAGTTTCAGCCAGAGATTCAAATGCTGAGATTTCGGCATGTTCTGCACGCTCTATTAATGCTTGTCGTTGCTTACTTAACTGAATTTCGCGTTTACTGGGACCGAGCAGATCGCGAAATGCTTTAATAAAGCCAGAATGCTCTCCTTCATCGTGACTGGAAGTAAACAATTCATCATCAGCACCATCTTTAAAGTTCGAGAAATCAGGATTAGATAAAAACTCCTGTAATTGAGATTGTATCGATGAGGCAAGTGAATTGAGCGATGGATCCAATTTCTCGTGTTTAAGAATTGAGTCCACTAGCAATTTAAATTTACGGGCTTCTTGATAGCCGTTAATATCTGTTTCGAATTCAATCTTCATCTTGATGTGCTTGTTTCCTTGTCTAGTTAAAGCATAATTACAATAAATCTTAAGTCAAGCTGCGGCATCATCATAATTATGCAATAAGGCAATGCAGATAATTCAAAAACTTAACATAACTATACTTCTGTGCTCTATTTTTTCTTTGGCTAATGCTGAGACGGATGTTCTGCGCCTTGCTTTAACGACGACGACAGAAAATTCAGGCCTGATGTCTGTATTAAATCCTGCTTTTGAGAGTGAGAATAATATAAAGATTAATACTATCACTGTTGGATCCGGGCAAGCGTTACGTTTGGGGGAAGAGGGTGATGTTGACGTGTTGCTAACGCATGCCCCGAAAGATGAAAAACAATTTGTCAGGTCGGGTTATGGGGTGAAACGACACCCGGTTATGCATAATGAATTTATTCTAGTGGGACCAGTTGGAAATCCGGCAAATATTAATGATGTAAGCACCATATTTGATGCTTTCAATAAAATTCATGCTTCTGAAAGTACATTTATTTCAAGAGCTGATGATTCGGGAACACATAAGAAAGAACTGTCCGTTTGGGAAGAAAATGGACAGACGCCTCAAGGGGATTGGTATGTGCAAGCGGCTATGGGAATGGGGCCGACACTATTATTAACAAATGAACAAAATGCCTATACTTTGACTGATCGTGGTACCTATATAGCCTTTAAAGATAAAACAGATTTAGAAATTTATTTTCAAGGTACTTCTGCTCTTCATAATCCATATCATATTATCGCGGTTAATCCTGAACGCCATCCACATATCAATAATAAACTCGCAGAAAAATACATTAATTTTATTATTGGTGAAAAAGCACAAAGCCTTATTAAAAACCATAAATTATATGGTGAGCAATTATTTTACCCAGAGATAGTTATTGAAAATAGTGTATTAGAAGAAAGCACAATACATGTTAGTCGAAACTTTTTTCTGGATGCGACAATTTCCTCTTTTAATCTCATTGTTAATTTTGATAAGCCTCTATTTCATGTTGTTTGGACATCATTAAAAGTTTCATTAATAGCAGTATTAATCGCGATGCTTATAAGTATTCCTCTTGGTGTTTTTGTTGCGCTAAATAATTTCACTGGAAAGACTTTTTTGTTGACCTGCCTGAATACTTTAATGGCATTGCCTACGGTTGTTGTTGGTTTGTTGCTATATGGAATATTAAACCGCCAGGGTTTGTTAGGTAGCATGAGTTTGTTGTATACGTCGACTGCGATAATTATTGGACAGTGCGTATTAATTATTCCCGTCATATGGAATTTAAGTATTGCTGCGGTAAACGGCGCAGACCCAAGGTTGGCAATGACATGTACTTCACTTGGAGCTAATTATTTTCAACGAAGTATTATATATATGAGCGAAGTCCGTTTTGCTCTTATTGCTGCTGTAGTAACAGGTTTTGGGCGGGCGATTGGTGAAGTAGGCATTGCTATGATGTTGGGTGGAAACATTCATGGTTATACGCGCACGATGACAACAGCGATTGCCTTAGAGACAAGCAAAGGAGATTTTGAATTTGCACTGGCGCTTGGTTTCATGTTGCTATTTGTTGCGTTCATTATTAATAGTGTACTTCAACAGTTTCAGTTGAAAATAAAATGAAGAGCTTGTATCAATTAAATAATATTACATTTGATTACGGCACAGACTTTAATCTTGTAGATGTTTGTGTGGACATACAGGAATCAAACATCATCGCAATTATTGGTCCTAATGGCTCAGGAAAAACCAGTTTACTTAATATACTTTCATTTCTTAATTTTCCTCTTGCCGGCACGCTTTTTTATAAAGAAAAAGAATTGACTGTAAATAATTTTGATCAATTTAGAAAGACCGTAGGTTATGTACAACAAAGCCCATATTTATTGCGAGGGACAGTATTTAAAAATATAGAGCTTGGTTTGAAGTTAAAAAAAGTAAATAAAGATACTCGAATAAAGAAGGTATCTGAAGTAATACATTTGTTAGGCATTAATAAATTATCGAATAGAGATGCACGAACTTTATCAGGTGGTGAAGCACAAAAAGTTGCTATAGGACAAGTGCTCGCGCTTGATCCTGATGTTTTGATACTTGATGAACCTTTTACGCACCTCGATAAAGATTCAATAAATGAGTTAGAACAAATTATTTTAAAACTGAAAGAGGAACTGGGTAAAACAATTATTCTTACAACTCACAATCAATATCAGGCTCAATGGCTGGCAGATGATATTTATAGCGTTATAAATGGGAAGGTTTTTGAATACCAAATGATTAACCTTTTCAATGGAAGTATTGATTTTAAAAAGAATGCTTTTAATACAGGAAAGCAACTAATAATTATTCCTGAGGATACAAATCACGCAGAACATATTGCGATAGATCCAAAACAGATTGTTATATCACTAAATAAACTTGATTCGAGTATGCAAAATAGTTTTCAGGGAAAGATAACAGGTATGGCTGAGGATAATGGACGGGTGAAAGTAAATATAGCTTCGGATGAAGTATTCCAGGCGATAGTAACGCATAAGGCACTCGAGGATATGGGGCTATCTATAGGTGCAGACGTATGGATTAGCTTTAAAAGTTCATCCATACTGGTATTCTAGGGGTAAAAAATAACTCGGTGTAAACGATAATGGAAGAAGAAATACAATCTCTGCAGAAAGCGGCCGATCTTGCCAGTGAGATTGCCGTAAATTACGGTTTTCAGTTTTTTGCAGCCCTGATTATCCTCCTCATTGGTTGGCAAGTAGCAAAATGGGTAGCCTCCCTTGTTCTAAAATTATGTGCGCGGATGAACCTTGATATTACGTTATCAAAGTTCTTTGCAGGTGTGGCCAAAACAATCCTTCTTGCCTTTGTCATAATTATTGCGCTTGGAAAATTTGGTATTACGATTGCACCATTTATTGCAGCTCTCGGTGCTGTAGTCTTTGGTAGTACATTGGCTCTACAGGGGCCCATATCAAATTATGGCGCAGGACTGACAATAATACTTACAAGACCATTTGTCGTTGGGGATACCATTCGCATTGATAATGTAATTGGTATCGTAGAAGAAATTAAGTTGGCTTATACTTCTTTAAGCAATGAAGACGGTGAGCAGATCACTGTTCCAAATAACCAGGTTATTGGCAAGGTTATATATAACTCCGCAGCAAATTTAATCGTTGAACAAAAACTGACCATTAGTTATGAAGATGACCCCGGCAAAGTGATTAAGATTGTTCTCAATGAAATTAATAAAAATTCTGAAGTTGTTTCTGATCCTGGCGTGCAAATCGGAATAGAGAATTTTGCAGATTATGGTATAGAACTCGGGATACGCTATTGGATTCCTACAAAGACTTATTTTCAAATCAAGTATGAGATAAATAAGTCAATCTATACAGCGTTATGCGCAGAGAATATATCGCTACCATACCCTAGGCAGACAGTGCATATTGAGCAGACGACTTAATGGAGTTACCTTGTTAAGCAAGTAACACATTTGAGTTATTGAAAATTCTTAGCGAAATCAGTTCTAATAAATATTTTATTTATGTTGTTTACATTTTTTCCGTGATATTAATTAAAAATAAGAAGATATAATTATGAAAATAGAAACAATAGCTGTCCACGGTGGGTATTCTCCAGAACCAACAACAAAAGCTGTTGCTGTACCTATATATCAAACAACGTCTTATGCTTTTGATAATACACAGCATGGAGCCGATTTATTCGATTTGAAGGTCGAAGGTAATATATATACGCGGATTATGAATCCAACGACTGCTGTTTTGGAACAGCGTGTCGCTGAAATGGAAGGCGGTATCGCTGGTTTGGGTTTAGCGTCAGGCATGGCTGCAATAAGCTATTCAATACAAACTATTGCAGAAGCCGGGGATAATATAATTTCTACCAGTAGTTTATATGGTGGAACTTATAATTTATTTGCACATACATTTCCACAAATGGGGATTGAAACCAGATTTATAGATGCTGGTGATTATGAACAAATATCGTCACTGATCGATGAAAAAACAAAAGCGGTATTTTGTGAATCAATTGGTAACCCTGCAGGTAATATTGCTGATCTGGAAAAAATAGCGAAGATTGCACATGCGGGTGGTGTACCCGTAATTGTAGATAATACAGTTGCAACGCCTTATCTCTGTAGACCTTTTGATTATGGCTGTGACATTGTTGTTCACTCACTGACAAAATACATGGGCGGTCATGGTAGTAATATTGGTGGGGTCATAGTGGACTCAGGTAAATTTCCCTGGGCCGAACACAAAGAACGTTTTAATCGTTTAAACGAGCCAGATCCTTCTTATCATGGTGTTGTTTATACTGAAGCACTCGGTGAAGCAGCTTATATTGGACGAGCACGCGTTGTGCCGCTAAGAAATATGGGTGCAGCGATATCACCGATGAATAGTTTTATGATCATGCAAGGTATTGAAACTTTGCCTGTAAGAATGGATCGTCATTGCGAGAATGCCGTTAAAGTAGCAAATTACTTATCAAAACATGACAAGGTTAGTTGGGTTAGATATGCAGGATTACCAGATCATGCCGATCATGATTTACTAAAGAAATACTGCGGTGGTCGCGCAGCAAGCATATTAAGCTTTGGAATTGAAGGTGGTGCAGTCGGTGGTGGAAAGTTTATTGATGCCCTGGGTTTATTTACACGCCTGGTTAATATTGGTGATGCTAAGTCTTTGGCTTGTCATCCTGCGACTACGACACATCGACAATTATCTCCTGAAGAAATGGTCAAGGCAGGTGTGTCTGATGATTTGGTTAGATTATCGGTTGGAATAGAACATATCGATGATCTATTAGAAGATATAGAACAAGCGTTGTCTCAAGTTTAGAAGAAAATGAAAAACGCATTATTAGTAGTATTACTAATAATGCTTTCTGCCTGCGCTGAAAGTGATGACCCATTACTTTTATTCGAACAGGGAAAGTATAAACAAGCATCTAGAATATGGTTGCCACTAGCAAAAACAGGTGACCCAATTGCCCAAAATTATATTGGTATAACCTACTACCTTGGTTTAGGAAAAGATAGGAATCATAAAGAAGCAATGCAGTGGTTTGAGAAATCTGCAGTAAGTGGGTATGCCGATGCCGAATATAACCTTGGTGTTATGTATGAAAATGGTGAGTCGGTTAATAAAGATTATGTCACTGCATATAAATGGTTCTACCTCGCAAAAGAAAATGGTAATACACATGCAGAAAAGAGAATGCAGGCTATGGCAGAAGAACATAAATTATTCCCCAATCAAATGAAACTTGCTGTTGAACTTTCTAAGAAGGCATTAGATAAAAAAAGTAATTAATAAAAAGATATACTTTCAAATAGATATTCTGAAAACTAATTTGATATAAAATTACACCTTTACTTAACATAATATTATATTTTCAATAAAATCATTAAATACATCGACTAATAGGTAGACGCTATGCCACTTGTAAATATCTCAATCTTAAAAGGTAAATCACCCGAATATATAAACGCTGTCGCTGATGGAATTAATTCAGCAGTGATAGAAACGATGGGGTTTCCTGATGATGATCGTTATCAGATTATTCATGAATGTGAACCACACTGTTTGCAGCTCCAGGAACGTACTGGTGACAGGGTTATGATGCATCTAATAATGAGAGCAGGCAGGTCAAATAAATCAAAACAAGCTTTTTATGCAAAAGCAGTTGAGAATCTTTCTAAAAACCCAGGGATAGACCCTGCCAATGTTTTAATCACAATTGCAGAAAATCATGATATCGATTGGTCTTTTCGAGATGGTGTCGCGCAGTTTGTGGTTTAAGATAGTGAGTCAAGTCCATGCAAAATTTGCATGGACTTGCTAGGACAAACTTAAATTATACTAACTCAACGAACCCATGATATCAGAGCAAAGTAAAATGGTGGTACAACAAGAACTATAGCTAAAATTAATTTAATAAATAGAGTAATAGCAACATCCACAGTTGTTTTATCTTCCATCTCGTTTCTCCTACGTAATACAGCTTATTGGTCACGAAACTATATCGGCTAATAGCATAAGTTCTTTAATGCATTGATATATAAAAACTAACACCTTCCTTCGCTATGAGTCTGATATATATACGGTTATTTAAAGCGCAAACAATATTATGTAAAAGAAATAATTGTATATTCATTATGATATTAAATAGAATGTGACATTAGAATAATGCCATTATGTTAACTTTCTAAATTAATAATAATAACCAAGTTATATATCGGGAGATTAGTATGAGTGAATTACTTAGTAAGGCGTATTACGGAAATACGGTACAAGAGTGGTTAATAGCATTTGTAATCATCATTGCTTCGATTGCTATAGGTAAAATAGTTTATTGGCTATTTGGTAACGTAGTACGACGCTTAACTGCTAAGACTGATACCAAGCTTGATGACATTATTATTGACATGCTCGAAGAGCCTCTTGTCGTGGCTATAATACTTGCTGGTATATGGTTTGGTATAAGTACCTTATCGCTTCCTGATAGCTTCCATACATTTATCGGGCATGTCATTCAGTTCTTGATAATGATGATGGTTGGTTGGTTAATCACTCGCCTATTTGATGCTCTTTATACGCAATACTTGGTGCCTATCGCAGAGAAAAGCGAAAATGATCTAGATGATCAATTGCTTCCCATCCTGCGAAAAGGTACAAAAATTATTGTCTGGTCAATCGCTATCATCGTTGGACTTAATAATGCTGGTTACGATGTCGCTGCGCTAATTGCCGGGCTTGGTATTGGCGGTTTGGCTCTTGCAATGGCTGCTAAAGATACTGTAGCGAATATTTTTGGTGGTTTTACTATTTTTACAGATCGACCATTTGTAATTAATGATCGTGTAAAAGTTTCCGGGTTCGATGGTACAGTGAAGGAGATTGGTATTCGTAGTACACGAATGCAATTACTCGATGGTAGAGTCGTGACAATGCCAAATATGAAATTTGCTGATTCACCAGTAGAGAATGTATCCCTTGAACCATCGCGTAAGATAGTCCTTGATCTAGGTTTAACTTACGACACGACACCTGAACAGATGGATGAAGCGATAAAAATATTAGGTGAAATCTGTGATAACAATTCTGAAACTGATGATAGTAAAACAATATTCTTCAGTGGATTCGGCGATTTTGCTATGAATATTAAATTTATTTATTACATTAATAAAGGTTCGGATATTGCTGGCACACAAAACGCCATCAATATGGAGGTTTTAAAACAATTTAATGCAAAGGGTTTAGAATTCGCATTTCCAACACAGACACTTTATACCAAAGAAAGCTAAAACCGAAAGATCAAACGTTTCAATGAAGAAAGATAAGGTACTTATATATGATTTGCTGAGAATGGGCTGACTACATGGACGTAGGAGAAATTACCTAGAAGCTGAATCACCGGGCGTAAAGGGCATGTGCTAAAAAAAACTAGAACAAGAAACATTCTTCTTGGGCAATGAAAAAAGTTATTCAGATTACCTAAACTTATTAGGCTATGTGACAAGCTTTCTTTATATATAATTCACGTCAGCATGCGTTAAAAAATATACATATGCAGTAGAAAAATAATCCGCATAACTAATAACAGTTACACAAATTGGGAAATACAATCAATGAACAATACAGTTTTTTATTCTGTTCTAATGCTCCTCGCAGGCATGGGTATACCAACAATGGCTGCCCTTAATAGTGGTCTAGGTACAAGGTTACAAAGTCCTGCTCTAGCGTCTGCAATTTTACTCTTGGTAGGTTTGTCCATTGCATTTGTATATCTTTTAGCTACCGAAGGAGTCCCAAGCACTCTCTTTCAAAACGGAACACCTTGGTATTATTACTTCGGTGGGTTTTTTGTCATGTTTTACATTATATCTATTACATGGGTTGCACCTAAGTTTGGCATCTCGAATGCCGTTGCTTTTGTGCTTCTTGGCCAACTAATAGCAATGAGTACTATCGATCATTTTGGCATTTTTGGGACGCAAGTTTATTCAATTGATCTTAAGAGGATACTGGGACTTGCTTTTATGACTGTTGGCGTTGTTCTTGTTCTTGCAAAGAAAGTTTGAATAGTAAAGCAATGCAATTGAAATTTTACTAATACAACCAACTGAGTCTCTCAAAGATTTGGTGGCTATGGGTGGAATTGAACCACCGACCCCAGCGTTATGAGTGCTGTGCTCTAACCATCTGAGCTACATAGCCAATAATCGATTACTGAATTTCTTCATTAGTTAAAATGAAGGAACGGGATTGTCTTTTCTCTGGGCGGGATTGTCAAGAATGAGATTACCGGAGACCTTCAATTATCTCCTTCATTCTCTTTAGTCAACGGGTTCCAAAGATCACCATGGTTTTCCCAGAGACAGAAATCAGGTGATCTTCTTCAAGACTTTTCAGGACTCGACCAACCATTTCTCGAGAACAACCAACTATGCGGCCCAATTCTTGGCGAGTAATACGGATCTGCATTCCGTCAGGGTGGGTCATGGCATCAGGCTCTTTGCAGAGGTCCATTAATGTCCTTGCCACACGGCCTTTTACATCGGTAAAGGCAAGATCACTCACTTTTCGGCTGGTTCTACGTAGTCTGATAGCCATTTGAGCAGCAATTGAGAATACGAGATTTGGAAAGATATTGTGAAGCGTTTTGACTTTCTCGTAGCTGATTTTGGCAATTTCTGATTTTGATTTTGCGCGTACAAAGGCGGTGCGGCTATTTCCTTCTTCAAATAAGCCTATCTCACCGAAAAATTCGCCTGCATTGAGATAAGCCAATACTATTTCATGCCCTTTACTATCTTCCACCATAACGGTTACCGAACCTTTAATGATGTAAAACAGATCATTAGAAGGATCGCCTTCTTTAATAATAAGTTGTTTGGCGGTGTATGTTTTTTGGTGACAATGTTCAAGGAATCGAGAGATTAAGGAGTCTCGTTCCAAAGATGTTGTAGTCGCCATATTTATTTTCCTCTACAGAATCAATGCTGCTATGAAAGTATGAACTATGTTACTCTTTTTCCAGAAAATCAACTGCTTGGAGAGTTTAATTGGAGATTAAAGTAAGGTGGGCTGGTAATGCTGCTTTTGTAGGACAGTCGAGTTCAGGGCATAAGGTAGTTATGGATGGGCCGGCCGAAGGCGGGGGTCGTGATCTAGGGCCGCGCCCAATGGAGATGTTGCTAATGGGTACTGGAGGGTGCAGTAGCTATGATGTTGTCTCGATTCTCAAAAAAGCAAGGCAGGATGTCAGCGCTTGTGACGTTGTAATAAGTTCAGAGCGCGCTGAAAGTGAACCTAAGGTATTTACCAAGATTCACATCCATTTCAAAATTTCAGGAACTAATTTAAAAGAAAAACAAGTGGAACGTGCAGTTTCATTATCAGCTGAAAAATATTGTTCTGCTTCAATTATGCTTGGTGCAATGGCTGAAATATCGCATGACTATGAAATTCTTGAGGTTGAAGGCACTTTATAGTTGTGTTCATTTAAATTATCGATAACGCGTTTTAACAGAGACGCTTCATCTTCTCCTTTACGCCAGGATGAAACCGCAATAGATGTCTGAATTTTCTTATGGTTCTCTGGCAATTTGAATCGACTTAATTGAAATTTAATTTTTCGGGCAAGTTTGTTTGCCGCTTCTTCTCCAGTTTCAGGCAAAATTAGCAAGAAGTCAGACATATTCCAATGGCCAACATCATCAACCCATCTAAGCTTGTCTTTCAGGATCATTGCTATCGCGTGATTGATGGTATCATTTTCTACATCGATTTCTGGTCGCGTTCTCAACATAATGATAGATAGCGGATTGAAGTAGCGTCGACTACGCGAAACATGTAAAGAAAGTTTCTTTAAAATACCGTGACGTGTATACAAACCTGTATGTTCTTCAACTTGTTCGAATCCGAACTGGATCTGATCATCAGACAGATTTGTAAAATTAACAAGACAACCTATTTCGGCAACCTCGTCAAACTCTGTTTGTAGGTGTTTCGAGATATAATTGAAATTGAATAATGTTTCATTGCTTGGATTGTTAATGTGTTGACGAGCAATCCTTTCCGATATCGGGAATATATTTGTACCGGGGAGTTCGGAACGCAAATGACCGACCAATTGCCTGGCTTCTAGACCAACCTGATCACAGAGTGTTTTATTAACCCAAATTATTCGATTATCTGAATTTACCAGAAAAATACCAACTGGCATTAAATGTAGTAAAGACAACAAGTTGTCTGAGTCTAAAGCAGGTAATTGAATCATAATGAGGCCCTAAAATTAATATTTTATTTCTAGCCAATATAACGACTTTCAAGTAAAAAACTTTAGGTAATGTTAAAGGTGTAATGACATTTTAAAATCTTGTCATTATGTATTGATTTAGCATAAAGGCTAATTTTTGGTGTGATATTTAATCTTTTCCAGAGTGTTCTGAACGCATAATCATTGCTACTGGGCCGGTAATGATTTTATGAAATAAAGCAGATTGACGGTTGGTCTTGGTTTTTCGGTATATATGCTTTAGATGTGTGCGAACTGTTGAAACACTTATGTGCAAAGACTCTGCGGTAGACTCAATATCCGGGTTATCGAGTAATTGCGATACGACGCGGGATTCAGCCGGTGTTAAATCGTAGACTTGGTGTAAAATTTCATCCAGAACCGGTGGCTCCTTTTTAGCAGGGTTATTCTTGTTTTTATCAAGGGCAAATCGGACCGTTGTTTTTAGATCAATATCGCGCAATGGTTTGTTGATAAAGCCGTAGGGATTGGTCATTTGTGCACGCTCGAGCGTATCTTCATCACTATATGCTGTGACGTAGATGACAGGGATTTGAAGCTTCTGCATGATGACTTCTGCTGTTTCTATACCGTCCAGACCTTTACCAAGACGAATATCCATTAAAACCAGATCGGGTTGTAATTTTTTAGTTTTTTCTATTGCTTCAGCACCAGAACAGGCAACATCAGAAACGATGAAACCAAAGTTCTCCAAATACAGTTGCATCACGCTAGCCGTAGTCTGGTCGTCATCGACAATGAGTATCCTTTCTCCTGACATCGTCCCTCCAAAGATAAATTTAGACATTTTAGTTACTTAGCACATACTATACGAATTAAATAAAAAAGACTTTACCCAAAAATGAGTATATTTTTTGGTCGTGAGTCTAATTACGAAAACTGTGATGTAGTTCACAAAATACACTAAAATCACATTATATCTGTGAAAAAGCGCAAGCGTAATAATTTAGATCTTTTTCGGACTGCGCGCGCGTTTAATTGTGAAGCTGTAAACACCTTCAGAAAGAGTTGACTTGATGATTTCATGATCAGTGCGTGCGCAATAAGCTTCAAAATCGACTTGAGAGTGCGGATCAGTTGCTTCTACGACAAGAATTTCATCGGCCTGCATTTTATTTAGGAGCAATTTGCTCTTGAGAATTGGCAAGGGGCAATTAAGCCCCTTTGCATCAAGATATTGATTAATTTCAATCTGATTTTCTGATTCTGATTTAATCAAGTTTTTTCATCGTTTAAGAATGGTAGTAGGCATTGTATTAAAAACTGGCCTGGAACCCAACCATAAGCGATCTTCCCATAATGGGTGCTCGATCTTTAATAAAAGATGTATGTAACCTGCCATCCTCATCTAATAAATTATTTGCTTTTACGAAAAGGTTTATTCCTTGCTTACCAGAAGTTATATCGTAGTTAGCATTGAAGTTCAAAATAGAATAACCACCGGTGTCGGTTTCCAAAGCAGCATTTTCATTTTGTGCGAGAAAGCTTGTGAAATCTAAACCCGCAGAAAGATTTTTGTAGTTATAATCAATTCCACTTCCAATCTTAGCCGGAGATATGCGTGGCAGATTATCACCGTTCTCGAGTTCAGCACGGACATAATCTCCAAAAAGACTAAAGTTGAGATCGCCTAGATTACCAGAGTAAAGATTAATACTTGTTGCAACTTCAAAGCCATAGAAAACTGCATTGTTTTGTTGGAATTGGACGAGGGTAAATTCACCTGGCGCTGTTCCCGTGTCATCGACTTCATCAACAAGCCCGTCATTGTCTCTATCCAGGCCTTGCAAGAAGATAAAGTCTTCAATGTAGTTGATAAATAGATTGAGGTTCCATTGTACTATACCCTTTTCTTGCGCCAGTGAGATATCGATACTGTTAGCTGTTTCGATATCCAGGTTTGATTGACCAAGTTCAAAAGTACCGGTTGCTAAATGTGGGCCATTGGCAAATAATTCTTCGGCAGCCGCTGCACGTTGACTACGACTAATATTCAGGCCCAATGCAGTATCTTCAATAAAATGCCAATGAATACCAGATGAGACGCTATACAAATCGTCGCTCACTGCCGCAGCGTTAGTTGGGTCACTTTCTTGATGTTCATAGCGCCCACCGATTTCAAAATGTAAAGTATCAGTAATATCGGTTTCTTCTAGAATAAAAATCGCAAATTTATCGGTACTTGTTTTGGGTAAAAAGGCTTCATCACCTACCGCACTGACATCCCGATAGCCAAATTGTGTGCCAATAACACCATTAAATTGTCCAATTTGTGCATGCTGTATTTCTATTCGGCCATCCAGTTGTTCATTATTAAACACCGTACCAGGCGATAGAGCATCTTCAAATTCAGTATGTTGATAGTCGTTATAACCCAGTTGTAAGTTAATTGCTTTTATACCACTAAATGGATTGTTAAGTTGACCAGACAAGGTGGTGCGATCCTGTTTTGTATCAATGAATGGCAATTCATCCGGATCATCAGGGTTAAGGGGAACGCCATGGATCGAATCAAAACGCCCATAAGAAATACCAATAAAGCCCCAGTCATCAACAAATGATGTGCCTAAATTAATATTTTTAGAATCATAGAAACTATTAAAAACTTGTCCTTGTTTAGCAGAATAATTTTTCGCATCACGGTTTGTACCATCAAGGTGAAAAGCCATTTTCTCGTAACCGCCTTCAGCTTTGATAGAGAATACTTTTTCAACAGAGTTAGTATTAAAGCTGGAGAATATTTTCGAACTAAATGAGTCAGGCACATACTCAGGAATTCTATTCGTGACAACATTTACCAGACCACCGGAGGCCTCACTGCCGTAGAGTAAGGTCGAAGGCCCACGAAATATCTCGATCTGATCAGCATGAATTGGGTCAATAGTGACGACGTGATCAACACTAATCGTAGAGACATCCATTGAACTCAGGCCATTTTCCAGCATTTGTACTCTTGATCCACCCAAACCCCGGATAACCGGCCGACTTGCAAGCGGGCTGAATCGATTTGTTGTGACACCAGGTATATTGGCAAGAGATTCACCCACGGTGGTTGATTGTTTTTTAGCTAGTTCTTCACCATTAATAACATTTATCGGTTGCGCGATATGCTCAATGCTCTGTAAACCAATAGGTCTTGCTGTGACCGTATATTCTTCGATTAAAGTTGCTTCTTCTGCTTGGATTTGTCCCGCTGTAGCGAGTAACAAATAAGTCGTATATAAACGGATTTTCATTTTGGATTCCTCAATAACAAACGTTCTGACTTTATTTAAATAAGTCAGATTTAATAATTTTGTGAATGGTAAGTTATTAGAGGGTTACAGGAGGGCTTCGATTATTCGGTAGTGAATAACGATATAGATGGGTAAATTTGTTCTGATACAGAGTTTGTGTAAAGGCAAAATAATTAACACTGGTGAGAGAGGATGTGCTGAGTATTGTGTTATCAAATTGTGTTTTATGCAGGCAGACAAAACATTCTACGTCTTCTTCATGTACTGAATCGTGTTCGAGTGCATGCGCCATCGTCACGAATTGTGACAATAATAAAAATAAAACCAGCGATTTCAGACCCGTATTTTTCAGCATCATCCTGAGTTGATTATTTGCCGTAAATGTTACATTATAACATAACAGTTTTTTGGTCAACTACCGGATCGCCTTGTTTTGAGTAAAAATAAATTACTAAGCCCATTTAAACCTGCTTCGCACAAGCATCAGAAGTGTCTGCAGTCAGCAATTAGTATTGCAAAAAAACACTGTGAATTAGAGGGGTTACGGCTTACTCCCATTAGACAACGTGTGCTTGAGCTCGTTTGGCAAAGTCATGAACCGGTTAAAGCCTATGATATTCTCGATGAATTAAAGCGCACAAAATCATCTTCAGCACCACCAACAGTCTACCGTGCTCTGGATTTTCTACTTGAAGAAGGCTTGGTTCATAAAATTGAATCATTAAATGCGTACGTTGGTTGTGGTAACCCAGAGGATGTCCATAAAGGACAGTTTTTTATTTGTCATGGCTGTGGAGCAGTCGCTGAACTCGATGATGATGATATTCGAGACGTGTTACAAAAAAAGGCAAAGCGATTTGGTTTTAAGATTAATGATGAAATGGTAGAAATCAAAGGTCTTTGTCAAGAGTGCAGTAAAAATAATAACTAAATACGATGTTTATGCAGAGATTAATCTCAGTTTTTATTCTGACAATATTATTTTTGAATACCAACGTGAGTGCTGACGATAAGATTATTGTGTTTGTTAGTATTTTGCCGCAGCAGTTTTTTGTTGAACAAATTGGAAGTGATCTTGTGGATGTACGCGTCATGGTGGGACCCGGGCAAAACCCTGCTACCTATGAACCTACACCTCAACAAATGGCTGCGTTGTATAAAGCTGATGTCTATTTCAGAATCGGAGTTCCATTTGAATCTGCTTGGTTAGATAAGATAAAACAGAATAATGAAAACTTAAAAATTGTCGAATGTTGTGAATCAATTTCTAATTTGAAAGGACATGAGCATTCTCATGACCATAATACGGATTTTGACCCGCATGTTTGGACAAGTCCAAAAAATGTTATAAAGATAGCTGAATTAATTAAAAATACATTGGTTAGTATTGATCATAAAAATATAGCTAAATATGAAGCGACTGAAGTCTCATTCAAAGAAAAACTTTTAGATTTAGATGGAGTAATAAAAAATAAAACTAAAAATCTAAAGAGTAGAACATTGATTGTGTCACACCCCTCATGGAGTTACTTTGCAGATGAATATGGTTTCAATCAAGTTTCAATAGAGCGCGAAGGTAAAGAGATACAAGCAAATTCATTGGTGAAATTAATTAAAACAGCAAAAGAAAGAAGTATTAAGGTGGTTTTTGTGCAACCACAGTTTAATGATAGGGCAGCAAATGTTATCGCAGATGAATTAGATGCAGAAGTTATGGTCCTGGACCCACTGGCCTTTAATTATGTTGAGAATATGAATATGGTTATTGACAAGATTGTTAAAGGATTAGCACATGACTAATGTTGTTATAGAAATTGATGATGTTAGTTTCAATTACGGCTCGGTTCCTGTATTGGAGAATATTTCTCTTAAAATACATGAAGATGAATTCATTGGCATTATAGGCCCTAATGCTAGTGGTAAGAGTACGCTTTTGAAGTTGATACTCGGTTTGTTGGATCCGGATAAAGGTGCGATCTCAAAATTTAATCACGATGGTAAAGACCTAAATAATCATATTGGTTATGTGCCACAACACAGTACTTTTTCTAGAGATTTTCCCATTACTGTTGGTGAGGTAGTAATGATGGGGCATATCGCTACTTCATCAAAATTCTTCCACTACAGTAAAAAAGAAATTGAATTAGCAAAACAAGCCATGGAAAAACTTGAGATCCTGGATATAGAAAAGCGACAGGTTGGTGAATTATCCGGCGGCCAATTACAACGTGTATTAATTGCACGTGCTTTAGTATGTCAGCCAGAGATTCTAATATTAGATGAGCCGACAGCTAATGTTGATATGCGTATTGAAGAAGATATATTTTCTTTATTAAAAAATTATAGTGAGCATATGACCATTATTGTTGTGTCACATGATATAGCATTTATTTCCGGATATGTTGATCGTGTCGCTTGTTTAAATCGGACACTTGTTTGCCACAATACAGAATCAATAAGTGGGAAGATGATCGAAGAATTATATGATGCACCAGTAAAGATGATTCATCATCACCATTAAATTATGAATGAATTTATAACAGCACTAATAGAATACTCATTTTTACAAAATGCTATTTTCGCCTGCCTACTCGCCAGCATTGGCTGTGGCGTTATTGGTAGCTATGTCGTTGTAAAACAAATCAGCTTCTTAACAGGTGGTATAGCGCATTCTGTATTGGCTGGTATGGGTATGGCCTATTTTTATAATGCCTCACCAATTTTAGGTGCAATTATTGCTGCATTGATTTCTAGCATTATGATTGGTTGGATTAACCTACGTTGGAAGGAACACGAGGATGTATTGATTGCGGCATTTTGGTCTGCTGGAATGGCCATTGGTATTTTGTTTTTATCAAGATCCCCCGGGTACAATGTAGATTTAATGAGTTATTTATTTGGCAATATATTATTAATAACGCGTAGTGATTTATTATTAATGTTTTTGTTAGACATGGTGGTGCTGGCTTTTGTTTTTGTCTATTACAAACATTTTTTAGTGAGTGTGTTTGATGAAGAGTTCGCTCGGTTGCGAGGTATAAATACCGAGTTTTTCTACATATTACTATTGTGTTTAATTTCTATAACAATAGTTATATTAATTCAGCTCGTTGGACTAATTATGGTGATAGCATTGTTAACATTGCCGGCTGCTATAGCAAATCAATATGTTAACTCATTACACAAAATGTTTATTTTGTCGGCCGTAGTCTGCGCTGTAATAAGTGTGGCGGGTGTCGCCATATCTTTTAACCCAGATTTACCTACAGGTTCCGTTATCGTACTAACCGCTTGTTGCGCTTACTTCTCTTCAGTAATAATTAAACAATTCGTAGGTGTAAAATAGTTTAAGGAGTTGTGAACTAAGTATTTCGTCGTGTCTTACTTGCTTGTGCTAGTGCCTTGATTAGTTCAACACTGTTTTCCCAGCCAAGACAGGCGTCAGTTATACTTTGACCATAAACTAGTTCTTTGTTTGGTTTAACGTCTTGTCTACCAGCCACAAGATGGCTCTCAATCATTGTCCCAATAATTCGTTTATCGCCATTAGCAATCTGATTTGCGACATTTTCTCCAACCTGTGTTTGTGCTTCATGTTGCTTTCGGCTGTTAGCATGACTTAGATCGATCATAATATTTGCCGGAAGATTTGCAGCTTCCAGCTCATTTGATACGTTGCTAATACTCTCAGCATCATAATTAGGTTCCTTGCCACCACGTAAAATAATATGGCAGTCAGGATTTCCTGTTGTTGAGAATATAGCTGCATTGCCTTCTTTTCTGAGCGATAAAAAGTTATGTGGACGGGTTGATGAACCAATAGCATCCACTGCAATTTTGGTTGTACCGTAAGTTCCGTTTTTAAAGCCAACCGGGCACGATAAACCAGAAGCTAGTTCACGGTGAACTTGGCTTTCCGTAGTCCTTGCTCCGATTGCTCCCCAACTAATCAAATCAGTGACATATTGTGGGGTAATTAAATCCAGAAATTCTGTTCCAGCTGGCACACCCATATTATTTAAATCCAGTAATAATTGTCTGGCAATACGTAAGCCTTTATTAATATTAAAACTATCATCAAGATCAGGGTCGTTTATCAGGCCTTTCCAGCCAACTGTTGTCCGTGGTTTTTCAAAATAGACGCGCATAATAATTAGCAAGTCATCGGAGTATTCATCAATCAGTGGTTTTAATTTTTCTGCATATTCCTTTGCAGCATCAATATCATGAATTGAACAAGGGCCAGCAATTACAATCAGTCGCTTGTCCATGCCATGTAAAATTTTATGGATTGCGGTACGTGTTTCTGCCGTTGTTTTTGCAGCGGTTTCAGTGATTGCGATCTCCTCACAAATAACAGAAGGTGAGGTAACTGCCTTAATAGACTCGATTCTTAAATCATCAGTTTTAAATTTCATAGTGTTCGTATCATTAATAATAATTATTTGATTGTTTTCTTAACCTGCAGGCCAGCTAAATTCACGTCCAGCAAGAATATGTATGTGTAGGTGAAATACAGTCTGTCCCGCTTTTGCGCCGTTATTAACGACTAGCCTGAATGCATCTTCATAACCTTGCTCTTTAGCAATATCACCTGCTCTCAATAATAAGTGTCCTAATAGTGACTGATCCGCTTCGGTAGCATCAGATACTTTTACGATAGATTGTTTGGGAATTAGCAGAATATGAACGGGTGCTTGTGGGGCAATGTCACGAAATGCCAGACACTGCTCATCTTCGTAAACAATATCTGCTGGTATTTCACGGTTTATAATTTTACTAAATAATGTGTCAGTCATGCCTAAACGTAATCCTTTGAATTTTGGATATTTTGCGAGCAGCGATTATAGCGTTTAATGGCAAAGAATAAACAGTTTTAGCCTGTCAAATAAGGCTTGGGTGAAATTTTAATGCAGATATGAAGAGGAATTAAAATAGGGGTGCTGAATTTTAGTTTTAAACATTACTAAACTAATTGGATCTTGACGTAGAGAGCTATTATTGAAAATAGTGGCATTATTAGAATATGAACTATTATGTTCTTCAAATGAGGGTGCTTTTATTGAGTCTGTTAATCGAATATCAAATTTCTTACGCATATTATCTTCGAAAAATTGAGATCTGATTTTTAGTACTGTTGACAAGATATTCTTGGAAACAAAGTCAGGTTGATCCAGATGAATAATGTGACCGCTTTCCTCAGCCAGATAATGCCTGCTTTGCATACTAATATTCTCGAGATCATTTTGTAGTCTCAACCATTGTTGTTCGCGTCGTTCACCAAGTTCATCATTTGCCCAGACTCGTTTCCCACGAGTGAGGATGGTCACAGGAAATATATAAGGCGGGTGATTTGTTTGTTTGGTAACTTGTTGTGCGCTAATTTCCATATAATCCATTTCATTTAAAAGCGTGCTTCGGGACTTCATTGATGACATTAAGCGAAAAGCGATGCGTTTATTCTCAGGAGGATAACTATCCGAAATAATCGGATGAATTATTCTAACCTTATAGCTATTTTTATAGGTTTTATCATCTGATTTTTTTTCAAGGCGTTTGAATTCTTCAGTATTAAATTGTTTAGGATGCGATGAATCAACAAGGATTAAGCCAGCAGTAAGCCCAGGGTATTTACTAGCAAAATAGCGGGTGTTATATCCACCAAAAGAATGTCCGACGAGGACATATGGGCCAGGAATTTTTGATGCTGTTAATAAAAGACGCAGTTCATTTGAAATCCTTGCAGTAGTTCTTGGTCTAGGACCAGGATCACTCCAGCCGTAACCGGCACGGTCATAGCTGCACACTTTTAATGTATCAGCCAGACTATTTTGAATTTTAACCCATTCGAGTGAAAAGCCACCGATACCAGAATCAATAATGACAGTAGGACTTCCTGTGCCAGTGCAATTGATGTGTAAGCGATGCGTACCTATGTCAACCAGCTCACCAGGATAGTATTTCTCTTTTGCTTGTGCGTTGTTTGTTAAAGAAAAGGCACTGATAATGATGAGCGAAATAAAGATTCTGAAATGTTGAACATTCAGTTTTTTAACCTCACAATCGATCATAATCACTTCTCCTTTTATTAAACAAGAGACTCAGCAGCATCTTGTAGAAGAGTGTCATAAGCATTATTGCTCGATAAGTCATGAAATTAATCAGGCTTATTCTTAGCCAAATACTCGGCACAATTATAGAAAAGCAATTGCTATGCCAGACTATATATTTAAATAACCACTAACAAATCAAACATTTACTATTTTTGAACTGGTCTATGAATTGACAGGATAGTGCTAAAATGACGACTATTGCCCATTGCTGTCTAATATTGATGCAATTTATTGAGGAAAGTATTGTCTCAATCTTCATGCAATATGTAGAGTATCCTGTGATAGAGATAATCAATGTATAGCACTAATATGCCGATTGATAAATAAAAATATTACGTGACGTTAATTCCAATACAGGTGTAATTAAAAAATTTAGCAATTATCTAAGGTGAATATGAAGTCTTATAAACAAAATAGCATTTCTATTATTACGCTCATATTTATATGTGGCGGATTATTTTCATGTCAATCTTCTATGACACCGCTACAAGTTAGTGAGAAATTCTGGGAAGGTATAGAAAAGAAGAATATTTCATTAATTACGATATACAGTAGTCCTGACTCAGGTTATTCGACGGATGACTTAAAACAGTTACCAAATCTCTCGGCTATTAAATTTGGCAGAATCATAATAGATGCTGCTAATGCAGAAATAGAAACACAGGTGACAATTACAACGGATGACAAAAATGTTGAATTACCGCTTACAACTTATTTAGATAGAGAAGATGATGTTTGGAAAGTAAATTACAAAAAGACAACTCTTATTCTGAAGACAAACCAGGGGATGATCGATTTACTGGGAGGAGTGCAAGAGTTAACTGAAGATCTGGCTGAAGAGATAGAAGAATCAGTGGAAGATTTTAAGGAAAATGCTATGCCGGAAATAGAATCAAAACTAGAGCAAGCAGAAGAAACATTACGAGACAAAATACCTGAGTTTAAAAATATGTTGGATGATTTACTGGAAAGCCTTAAGGAGTCGCTAGAGAAAGCGATTCCCCCAAAGAAAGAAGAAGCCAAAACTCAGCAAACCTGAGGGTAACAATAGTACGCTAAGCTATTTACACGCCTGACAATTTTCTTTAACCTAGTTTCTAAAATTCAAGTCCAAACATGAATCAAAGGGGAGTGGGCTATGTCAAAGATATGCTGTTTTATTCTTGCGTTATTTATGGTGTCAATGAGCGCTCAAGCATATGAGCCAGTGTTAGACCATCAAGGCATGCTTTATTTCAACCTTAGCTTTGATTTAGAGCAGTCAAAAAAGGTAGACCATGATTTTGGTTTCAGGTTTGACAGGTCATTTGTTCAACCCCGTGACTCTATAACAATGAGTCAATTAAATGCTAAACCAGCGGTACTTAATCTTAAGCTAAATAATAAAGGTCTAAAGGCATTTAACATTCATGGTATCGATTACTCTTATGATGTAATTGACAAGTATGTTTATCATGGTGCAGAAGGCGGGGATGCTAAAAGCAGTGATGAAGCCGAAGCACAGCCAATTCCAGAAGACAATGAAGAGCCTGCAAGGAAAATAGCAATACCGCTAGGTGTTGTCATTGGTGTTTTAATTGGAACACTTGCGGTGGCTCAGTAGGAAACCTCCGATAAGTAATAATCTTTATTATGGGAAGTAATAGATACCAGACTATATAAAAATATTTATTTTTCTGTTGAGTTTATGTAAATAATCAACAATTAGAAATACGACTAACTATCTGCACATGTTCCAGAAGTCATAACCTGTTCACCAACATGCCCAACGCCACCTCTGAATTTTGATTGTCCATTACCAGTGGCAAAAGAAAATTTATGAGACATTACGCCATACGTGAACTGCATAGTTTTACTTATCGCGATAATTTCATGTTCTGATTTTACGATTAACTTTAAACTACCTGAGTCTATATTCCCTATGCCACTTTTAATTTCGACATCTTCATTTGTTATGGTTACACGTAGCTTGCCACCACGTCTGTCAGTAGATCTTCCAGATCCTGTAACATAAACATTATCTATAGTGCATTCATATGCCTCATAGATTCCATAAACTTCAACGTCTTCGAATATCTCAACTTCATCAGCATAAATATTTTGTGCTAGATAAAAAGATGCAAATAACGCAGTTAATGTAATTACTTTTGTCATTAAGATACTTATCCTAATACGTGTGTGGTATTGAGTTTACACGAACTTATAAGACATTAGAGTAGCCTAGTGTGGATTGGTTTAATTTGTCCAGAAATATTTTATGATGAGCATATGGGGTTGAACCATATAACTTCAATGTAACTAGCGATCGATTTACTTGATTGGTGGGCCCGGGAGGACTCGAACCTCCGACCAATGGATTATGAGTCCACTGCTCTAACCAACTGAGCTACAGGCCCTTATTCTAAATTATGGATTATATTTAAGTATCAAGGAAGGTTTTGAGTTCGTCTGATCTTGAAGGGTGACGAAGTTTGCGTAATGCCTTCGCTTCGATCTGACGAATACGTTCACGGGTTACATCAAACTGTTTACCTACTTCTTCAAGGGTATGGTCTGTGTTCATATCAATACCAAAACGCATTCTTAAAACCTTTGCTTCGCGTGCAGTAAGCCCCTCTAATGCATCCCGCGTAGTTCGGCGTAATCCCTCAAAACCAGCAGAATCATTCGGTGCTTGTATATTAGCATCTTCAATAAAATCACCAAGATGTGAATCTTCATCATCACCAATAGGTGTTTCCATAGAGATTGGTTCCTTCGCAATTTTTAGGACTTTACGAACTTTTTCTTCTGGCATTTCCATGCGTTCTGCTAGTTCTTCCGGAGTAGGTTCTCGTCCCATTTCCTGGAGTACCTGTCTGGAAATACGATTTAACTTATTAATAGTTTCAATCATATGCACAGGTATACGGATGGTTCGTGCCTGATCTGCTATAGATCGTGTGATAGCTTGACGAATCCACCATGTGGCATATGTTGAAAATTTATAACCGCGTCGATATTCAAATTTATCAACTGCTTTCATTAAGCCGATATTACCTTCTTGAATCAAATCAAGGAAAAGCAGACCGCGATTGGTATATTTTTTAGCAATAGAAATAACGAGTCGTAAATTGGCTTCAACCATTTCTTTTTTAGCTCTTCGTGCCTTAGCCTCGCCAATTGAAATATTACGATTAATCTCTTTTATTTCAGGGATATTCAGCAAAGCATCTTCAAAGAGAATGGCTAATTTACCCTGTACCTTAAGGATCTCTTCCTCATGCTCTTTTAGTCTTTCTACATAGGGCTCTTTATTTTTTAAAATGCCCTTGATCCACTTAAAGTCGGTTTCGTGACCAGGAAAACTATCAATGAACTCTTTGCGTGGCATTCTCGCTTCTTTTACACAAAGCTCCATAATACGTCGCTCTGAATAGCGAATACGGTCAACTAAATCGCGTAAGTTGTCTGTTAAAAGGTCAATGAATTTTGGCGCAAGACGAATCTCAAGAAACCACTGAGCTAATTCTTGTTCATGGACCTTGGTTTTATTATTGTCCTTTCCATAACGTTTAACTGCTTTGATGAATTTTAAGTGTAGCTTTTCGAGCTTTTCGATGTGTTCCCTTACGTCCTCAGCGGTAAGCGCGGGAACCTCTTCCTCTTCCTCATCGTCATCGTCTTCATTTACTTCGGTGGGATTAGAAACCTTAATTCCTTCATCGGGGTATTCTTCAGTGTCATTAAAGCCAATGATGGCATCACTGAGTTTCATTTTTTCTTCAACGATTAGATTGAAGGCATCAAGTAGCGTAATAACGGTTCCTGGGTAGCTAGATAGTGCGCCCAAAACCTGATGAATCCCTTCTTCAATACGTTTTGCAATCTTAATTTCGCCTTCGCGGGTCAATAGATCAACAGTCCCCATCTCGCGCATATACATTCTGACTGGGTCAGTGGTGCGGCCAAACTCATTCTCAAGGCTGGCTAATGCCGCTGCAGCCTCTGCCGCCGCATCTTCATCTGGCACATCTGTATTGTCAGTAATCTGACCATCAAGATCGGGAGGCGTCTCATACACCTTGATTCCCATGTCATTGATCATATTGACAATATCTTCAATCTGTTCTGGCTCTACGATACCATCTGGAAGATGGTCATTAACTTCGCCATAAGTGAGGAACCCCTGCTCTTTGCCTTTGGCAATAAGCACCTTGAGTAGTGACTTTTCGTCTTCCTTAAATACTTTTTCTACATTTTCCATAGGGTGTTTGGCTCGATATTTGCTAAGTTATTGTGTGATATTTATTCGGTGAATGAGTTATAACTGGTTGATTAATAACAAACATTTGTCCGGACTAAAACAGTCAATTCTAACACACAGATCCTGATTGCGCTAGGTAAGATTATTAATAAATATTTATGAATCTAGCTCTGATTTTTGTAGTTTTCGATATTGAGACTTTTGTTCTTCTGTTAGTTCCGATGGGCTATTCATACCTTTCAATAACTCAAATTCATTTAGATTTGACTTAATTAACCCTTTAACTGCATCGAGAAAGACTTCGGTAGTTACCTCAATTTCGTTAAACACCTCTTCTTCAGTGGATAGTTCTTGTAAGCGGCGTTCAAATTTTGTGTCGCGCCAGTTCTCTAAAATGCTGCCCAGGGTTACATTGGGTCTACTTTGTATAAATTCAATTAGCTCACACAAAAAACTTATCCCAGGCGAGGAAAAGCGCTTAAGAGACTCTGTAGATTCAATTTCTAGAGCTAAAGAGGGTTGATGCAACAAGGAACGCACTAACCAGCGAATCTTTTCTATGCCTTTGTTTTGCTCGGTATTTTGCTGTTTAAGTAATTTTCTAGAATTTGTCCTAGGCGTCGCTTCCAATAGTCGGCTTTCGATATCCTCAGCTTCATAACGCGTAATCTTACTCAGCTCTTGTATGAGAATATCCTTATACGGATCAGAAGGCAGTTTGCTTAGGTAAGGCAATGCCTTGCTGACTATTTCTGAGCGACCCTCAAGGCTTTGAATATCGATATCTCGACTGAGAGCACTAAACAGGAATTCTGATAAGGGTGTGCGCATGCTTGGATCACTAAATGTCTCTTTACCGTTGCTACGTACAAAAGTATCTGGATCTTCGCCTTCAGGTAAAAACATGAAATAGACTTGTCTGCCGTCACGTAGAAGTGGCAGTGCGTTCTCCAAAGCGCGCCAGGCTGCTTTCTTCCCGGCATTGTCTCCATCAAAACAGAACACCAGTTTGCCTGTTATGCGAAACATTTTTTCCAGGTGTTCGGGTGTCGCAGCGGTTCCCAAACTGGCGACGACATTTCGAATACCAAATTGGGCTAGTGCAATGACATCCATGTAACCTTCGACAATATAGAGGCTATCGAGGTCTTTTAGCACTTTTCTGGCTTGGTATAGGCCATATAATTCTCGGCCTTTGTGGAATATGGGGGTCTCTGGAGAATTTAGGTATTTTGGTTTGTCATCACCTAATACTCTGCCGCCCATGCCAATAGCTCGGCCACGCTGATCTCGAATGGGAAAAGTAAGACGATCCCTGAATCGGTCATAGTAACCACCACGATCATTTTCAATTATGGCGCCAATCTTGAGTAATCTTTTCAATGACTCATCAGATCCACCCAATTCAGTCATTAAGTTGTCCCAACCGGGAGGCGCAAAGCCCAATTCATACTCAGCCGCAATCTCACCGCTGATCCCACGCCCTTTTAGATAGTTGATTACACTCTCTGCTTTTGAGTGGTTTCGAAGCTGTTTAGAATAATAAGCAGTGGTTATTTCCATCAGCTCATACAGTTCGCTAGATTGATTATTGGTATTTGATGCCTGAATCGCATCACGCGGTATTTCGACACCAGCACGTGATGCAAGGTCTTCAATCGCCTCAATGAAGCCCATGTGCAGATATTCCATGAGGAAACTAATCGCAGTGCCATTCGCACCACAACCAAAGCAATGGTAAAACTGTTTTTGCTGGCTTACTGTGAAAGAAGGTGTCTTTTCGTCGTGGAACGGGCAACAGGCTTGATGATTACGCCCGGCTTTCTTAAGCGGTACATATGCGTCAACGATATCGACGATATCAATTCGTGCGAGTAGTTCATCGATGAAATGTTGAGGAATTCTGCCAGCCATAATTGAATCTAGTATATACCCAAGATACTTGAAAATGATGGAATTAGAGTGCGTTTGTTTTTATTCAGAGTGAGACGCAACGACGCGCATGGCGGCCCCCTGAAAGGAGGAGCACCAACAGTAGGCGCTTTAGGCGACGATACTCTGGATGAAAACAGATGGGCTATAAACCGGCACCTTCAAGTATCTTGGGTATTAACAGCGCATGGAAATTCAGCGACTGTTGCTGGAACTTATTTTTTGTTAAGCGCTGAGTTTAGCCTTTATTAATCCGCTGACTTTGCCCATATCGGCACGACCCTGAAGTTCGCCTTTGAGCATACCCATAACCTTACCCATATCTTTTATTGATTCTGCGCCGCTTTTCGAGATTGCCCCTTCAATTAATGCACTGATCTCTTCATCAGATAATTTAGCAGGCAAGTAGCCGTCAATGATATCTAGTTCAAATTGCTCGACTTCAACCAAATCATCGCGGTTGGCTTCTTTGAATTGAGTGATGGAATCACGGTGTTGCTTGGCCATTTTATCGAGGATGACAATGACTTGGTCATCGTTCAATTCAATGCGTTCATCGACTTCTTTTTGTTTGAATGCCGCCTGGATCAAACGCAGAGCGCCGAGGCGTTCCTTGTCTTTGCTGCGCATAGCAGTCTTTACGTCGTCACTAATTTGGGATTTGATATCAGCCATGGCTGATTAACGAGAACCTTAAGAAGCGTCTTAGAATGGACGGATACGATGCAGGACGTTTCTAGACGCCTGTTTTTGTGAACGCTTGACCGCAGCAGCAGCTTTTCGCTTACGAACCTGAGTAGGTTTTTCGTAAAATTCACGGCGGTGAACGTCAGCGAGGGTACCCGCTTTTTCACATGCACGCTTGAATCGACGCATTGCGATATCAAATGGTTCGTTGTCTCTTAACTTAACTGAAGGCATAGTATTTGTTTTCCTTAAGTCCTTTGCTCTATTTGGAAAAAGGCGGCCATTTTAGTGGGAATGAATGAAATTGCAATCCAATAATAATAATTTTACGGAAACATTGAGATAAATGCAGGTATTAGGAATAGAAACCTCATGTGATGAGACGGGAATAGCGATATACGATTCTGAGGCGGGGCTGCTTGCCCATAATCTTTATAGTCAGGTTAAATTACATGAGGAATACGGGGGTGTCGTTCCAGAATTGGCCTCACGCGACCATGTTCGTAGAGTTTTGCCCTTGATTAGGCAGACTGTAGCAGAGGCAAATACTGAGCTTAAATCATTAGATGCCATCGCTTATACCGCTGGTCCTGGCTTAATGGGGGCATTGCTGGTTGGTACGGCGACAGGTCGTAGTCTAGCCTATTCCTTATCGATTCCGGCTGTTGGAGTACATCATATGGAGGCACATTTATTGGCGCCCATGCTGGAACAAGAGGTTCCAGATTACCCGTTTTTGGCATTATTGGTTTCAGGTGGGCATACGTTGATTGTGAATGTAAAAGGGCCCGGTAAATACGAAATTCTCGGTGAGTCGGTAGATGATGCCGCTGGTGAAGCCTTCGATAAGACCGCTAAATTATTAGGGTTATCCTATCCTGGTGGGCCAGTTTTGTCGGCATTGGCTGAAAAGGGCAATAGTAATCGGTTCCAATTTCCGAGGCCAATGACCGATCGTCCTGGTCTGGATTTTAGTTTTAGTGGATTGAAGACATTTGCAATGAATACTGTAAAGAAGGAATTGAATGATGATTGTGGGGATGAGCAAACACGAGCAGATATTGCACGGGCATTTGTCGATGCCGTAGTAGATACCTTTGTTATTAAGTGTCGACGTGCAGTTAAGGAAACGGGGTTAAAGCGGCTAATTGTCGCTGGTGGCGTGAGTGCAAATACACAATTGCGAGCAGGGTTGATTGAGTTGATGGAACAGGTCCATGGAAAAGCCTATTTTCCACGTGCTGAATTTTGTACAGATAATGGGGCAATGATCGCCTATGCTGGGTACTTGAGAATTAAAGCCGGTCAGACAGAGTCCCTCAACTTTCAAGCAAAACCTAGATGGCCAATAGAATCTTTGTAAACTTTTGACTCAGGCTTGTTCTTTCTTTTGTCCGATTTTGTCTTCTGTTCCGGCGATTAATTTCCGGATATTAGATTGATGCCGCCAAAGCAGTAAAACGGCCATTACGCTATGACATATCAAGACGTTTATATCTTGCAAAATTAACCAGGAATAGAGTGGTGTTAACACAGCTGCAATTAGTGCTGAAAGAGAGGAGTAACGAAATAGCAGAGCAGCCAGTCCCCAAGTAGCAATATATGCCAGACCAAGTAACCAGTGAGTTGCGAAAAGAACGCCGATCAATGTTGCGACGCCCTTACCACCTTTAAAGCTAAAAAAGATTGGAAATAAATGACCAAGAAAGGCAGCAAGTCCACATAGAGCAATTATAATTTCAGAGCTACCAAGCACTTTAGCTAGCAAAACCGGAATCACACCTTTTAGCACATCTCCAGCTAGGGTGAGAATCGCTGCCTTTTTGCCGTGTAAACGCATGACATTTGTCGCGCCAGGGTTTCCAGAGCCTTCACTGCGTGGATCATCAAGACCGAATAGCTTACAGATAAGAATGGCTGATGCGATAGAACCCATTAGATAAGCGATGGCGATCAGGATTATCGGGATGAAATTAGTCATGATGATTACTGTTTCTATTTTGGTTTGTCATTATAAGATCAGTTATTAATACAATGTATGGCTAGTTTGTAGAGTTGTGCTCAAGCAAACGGATAAATACCCGTGATACCTGAAAATGCCTGTTTATAGCACGCCCGTTTTTATCCATGGCGGCGTTGCTTCTCTTTGCAGGGAGTGGCCATGCGCATCGTCGCGCCTTGCCCTGAATAAAAACAGATGCACTCTAAATAACGCATTTCCAAATATCACGGGTATACTTGCATAAGATTAAATTAAAAATGGTCACAAAAGATATAGGCACTATGGATATTATTTATCTCAGAGATCTACGGATCGACACAGTCATTGGAATATACGATTGGGAACGACGGATGAAACAGACCATTATTCTCGATTTAGAGATGGGTACGGATATTCGCAAAGCGGCCAATAGTGACAATATTGATGACACTCTGAACTATAAGGCAGTCGCAAAACGGTTAATGACGTTTGTTGGCGATAGTGAATTTGAGTTAGTAGAAACACTCGCAGAAAGAATTACAGAAATTATCATGACTGAATTTGCTGTTCCCTGGTGTCGTCTTTCACTGAATAAGAAAGGTGCTGTCCGTGGGGTCAGGGATGTTGGTGTCATAATTGAACGTGGCAATAAAGAATGACAATGACTCAGGTCTATCTGGGCATTGGTAGCAATATCGATCGTGAGACAAATATTCGTGATGGTTTACTAGAAATACAATCATGTTATGGCGAGCTAACAATCTCGCCTGTATATGAATCAGAAGCATTTGGTTTTGATGGCGATGATTTTTACAATCTGGTTGTGGGCTTAAAAACAAATCTGCCTATCCACGAATTAGCACATGACTTACGTGAGATTGAATTCCAATTTGGACGGAGCCGAAATGAAACTAGATACTCTTCACGAACACTTGATGTAGACCTTTTATTATTTGGTGATGAAGCAAATGATAAATATCATATTCCAAGATCCGATATCACAGAGTTTGGTTTTGTTCTAAAACCACTTAGCGACATAGCACCAAATTTAAAACATCCCGTGACAGGTGAGACTATGATTCAATTATGGAATAAGTTTGATTCGTCTAGAGAAGTTATGCGCAATATTCCTGAACAATTCAATTTATGATCAATATCATCTGTTTTGGAGACTCTATAACGGAAGGTGCTGAGTTTACGTTTAATGATCGATGGACTAGCTTGTTACAAATAAAACTCGATACGGTAAAACCAGAAACGTTTAGTGTTCATAACAAAGGTATTGGTGGTAATACCACCGCGCAAGGTTTCGATCGCTTAAATGAGGATGTGTTGCCCTTGTTACCGGGGGTTGTCTTCATTCAATTTGGTTTAAATGATGCGAATGTAAAAGATTTTTCTATAGAGTCCCGTGTGGGTTTAGCCGAATTCGAAAAGAATCTAAAAGAATTTCACCGTATCATTAAAGCACATAATAGCGTGCCGGTTTTTATATTGAACCACACCATTGGTGAAGTTGATGGTGAGCAAGGGAATGGCAATAGTTATAATGATAACTACGCACCCTATAGCAAGGCTATCCAGGGGGTCGCCAATGAATTGGATGCTCAATTAATTGATATTCCAATGCAGATGTTAGAACGGGGAATAAAGGTTGAAGATTTTGTTTCGGACGATCAGATTCATCTATCATTCGCAGCTAATCAAGATTATGCGGAGTTTATTTATGACGGTTTAAAGGAAATAAAACTATAAAATACAGCTGCACAGATGATATATTTTTCTGAGACTGTAATAATGTAACCAATGCAAACCGGAGCTCCGACAATAATGAATGCCAGCTTATTTTTCAAAATAGTTCTTGTGATTCTCATTGTTTCTTTAAGTGGTTGTAAACGTTATACAACAACAAAGAGGGTGAATAATATTGAAGCGGCAGTCACCAGCTATGATGTGGCGATGCGCTGGGCGCAATATACGGAAGCATATGCGTATCATGTCTCTCCAAATGGCACTAAACCCCCTGCTGATTTAGATTCATTAAAAGAGCTTAGTGTGACTGGAGTCAAGGTCATTGAAAAAGTGCTTAACCCGGAAAACACGGAAGCAATCGTTAAAACAGAAATCAGCTACTATTTTAAAGATGAAGGCACCATAAGGAAACTTAAACTGAAGCAGCGATGGTGGGTTAAAGAAGAGACCCATCAGTGGTTTATTGATGGGGAGTTTCCAAAGTTCCGATAATTTTTAAGAGTACAATGTCCTGCCACCATCAATATTAAGCACTTGGCCGGTAATATAATCAGCATCTTTGATTAAAAATATAACGGCTTTAGTTATGTCTTCCACATTGCCGGTTCTTTTCATCATGGTTTCATTCAATATTTCGTTCTTTTTTTCTTCTTGTATATCATCAGGCCACATAATTACCCCTGGTGATATTGCGTTGACGCGAATAGCAGGCGCCATTTCTTTTGCCAGAGACTGAGTCAGCATAACAAGCCCTGCTTTAGATATACTATAAACAGAATGACCTCTTAATGGTCTGTCTGCATGTATATCTGTGATGTTAATAATGCAGCCTTTATTTGAGCGTAGAGATTTTGCCGCTAGCTGTGACAGAAAAAGAGGAGCCTTGAGGTTGGTATTGATCAGCTCATTCCATTGTTGATCATCTAATGAAGCTAATGACGTTGGGAAATAGGCTGAAGCATTATTAATCAAGACGTCGAGCCCACCTTTAAAATCAAGAGTAGCATCGATCAATGCTGAGTAATATTCTTTATGTTCAAGATTAGCCTGAATCATAATAGCTGAATCTCGCCTAATCCCATTAAGTTTTTTTACCAGTTCATGCGCTTCTTTAGCAGAACTATTATAGTGAATAATGACATTCATACCGGACGCATGGAGTTGTTCCGCTATGGCCGCACCTATGCGTTTGGCAGCGCCAGTTATCAATACAGTTTTATTTATCACAATTATTTATTTCATTTCATTGTTGTGTTGAATCATTTCAGAAACAGAATAACATGGACGAATTATGACACAATCGCAACCATCAATATTGCCGACTCCGGAACAAAATGCACTCATTCAAAGTGAAAAGATGATCGAGTGCATAAAAGCAGTATTGATTGAGCAAGGAGGTGTAATAAGTTTTGATGAATATATGAAGTTGGTTTTATACGAACCTGGGTTGGGGTATTACAGTGCGGGCAGTCGTAAATTTGGCTCAGAAGGTGATTTTGTTACCGCACCGGAATTGTCGCCAATCTTCTCACAGTGCTTGGCTATTCAATGCGCGCAGGTTTTAAATGAACTTGGTGACGGCACTATTCTTGAGTTAGGCGCAGGCACTGGTGCTATGGCCAGAGATATTTTACTGGAATTGGAAAAACAGAAGGCACTACCTGAAAAATATTTAATTCTTGAAGTCAGTGCTGATTTGAAACAACGTCAACAAGAACAATTAAAAGAAACTATCCCTCATCTTTTTGATCGCGTGGTCTGGTTAGACTCATTACCGGAAGAAAAGATCACAGGTGTCATATTAGCGAATGAAGTATTAGACGCCTTACCGGTGAAGCGGTTTAAAAAGACATCTACGGGCTTTAAGGAGTTGAAAGTTGGGCTGGGTGAAAATCAATTCATCTGGGTTGACACTGATACGGAAGATACGTTGCTTAAAAATTTGGAAGGATTAGAAGAAGATTTATCAACACCATTTCCCGATAATTATATCTCTGAGATAAATACCCAACTTGAAGCATGGTTAAGTGGCTTAGAGAGTGTACTGGATAGAGGCGTGATGTTTTTTATTGATTATGGTTACTCGGCAGCAGAGTATTATCATCTCGAGAGAACCGATGGTAGCTTGTTGTGCCATTATCGACATCGTGTGCATTCGGATCCATTTTATTATCCTGGTTTGCAGGACATAACCAGCTCTGCCAACTTTACCGCTGTTGCGGAATGTGCTGACTCTATGGGTCTACACGTCAGTGGATATACTAATCAGACTTATTTTCTTTTCGGTTGTGGACTTGAAGAGTTACTCGCAGATATGAACCAGCTTGATATAAAAGCGCAAACGAAAATAGCGCAGCAAGTACGCATATTGACCATGCCAGAAGAAATGGGCGAAAGATTCAAGGTTATGGCACTAACAAAAGAATATGATCATGATTTAAGAGGGTTTGCACTAATGGATCAGCGTGTTCGTTTATAAATCGAAAACTTTCTTGGAGCAATACATAGCCGTAATCGTAGCGCTGCTTTTATTATCTTCCTGTAATAAAGAAGTCGTTAGAGAAAATAAGCCTGTTGAAAAAATTACTGGCGCTACTGCAATAGCAAAAACAGATATCGATAACGTTCTTGATGTTCACATCAGAGAAACACATAGACTATTAAAAGAGCTTATGATCAAGCTTTATAAACGTAACCCACGTGAGCTGAAAAAGACAGATCTTAAATTACCACAAGAACATATTGTCAGACTGTTTGAGTTAGAACATACCTGGGACTTTCCAGAATTCGAAGGTAAGTATGATGTTGATGTGATCAAGCTAACATTTACCGATGAATATAAGGGTGATCGTGTCTTTTCATTTATTGCCGGTTTAACATCGATGATTATGAAATCCTATAATTATCAATCAGAATTTTACATGTTCGATTCAGTTGACCCACAAAAGCTTTACAATGCTGCGCGTAATATCGAGATTGCCGTCTGGAAGCTGGGTCATAATGTCGATGCGGATGGAGAGCTCTTCTTATACAGTAATTCATTACCTAGTGAAGAAGTTGCTAACCTGAGCTATGAACGACTGTGTGGTAAACTCATAGCGACTCAGGACAATATTACAAAGATCATTGCTAATAAAAAGAACCGAACGATAACATCGGTTATCCAACGAATGGCTAGTGCTGTATTCTTACCTATTTAATTTTGGAATAACTTTTGGACTTATTACAACTTATCATTCTTGCATTGATTCAGGGCATTACGGAATTCTTACCTGTTTCAAGTTCAGCACATTTAATTCTAGTGCCTTTATTAACCGATTGGCAGGATCAAGGTTTAGCCATCGATGTGGCTGCACACTTTGGAAGCTTGTTTGCAGTGGTATTTTATTTAAGAAAAGATATTTCACGTATATTGATTGCCGGATTCGACTCAATAAAAAACAAAGAAGCAACAACGCAAGACAGTAGATTATTTTGGTATCTCGTTATTGCCAGTATTCCTGTATTAACAGCGGGTTTTCTGTTGAGGGATATTGTTTCAACTTATCTACGGGATCCCTTAATTATTGCCTATGCATCCATTGGTTTTGGTTTGTTACTTTGGTATGCGGATGTGAAAGGACAACGATTACGACAAATCAATTCCATCAACTTGCGTGATGCGATCATTATTGGTTTTGCACAAGTATTGGCTCTAGTCCCTGGCACATCACGTTCAGGTATCACCATGACAGCTGCGTTAATGTTAGGGCTGGATAGAACCAGTGCGGCGCGGTTTTCATTTTTGATGGCGGTGCCAATTATATTAGCTGCGGGTGGTTATGAATCATTAAAATTGATTCAAATGAATGTGGCTGTGGATATGGTTAATTTTATTTTTACTGCATTACTTTCAGCTATCAGCGCATTGTTGGCAATTCATATCTTTATGACCTTCCTCGATAAGGTAGGAATGTTGCCATTTGTGGTATACCGAGTGATATTGGGAATTGTGCTTGTCGTGATATTTATTTAGTTGTTGTTTAAATTCTTTTTATATTCTCAACTTGTTGCTGTTTTATTGCTTGGCCGAGCGCTTTGCCTTCGAGACCTTGTTCTTGCAGCGATTTACTATTCACTTCGTTAGCGGTTTTTAAAGCAGACTGAAAATATTCTGCTTGTGGATATTCTCTATCTTCAAAACCAGCGCGACCTCTTGCATCGGCTTCACAGGCAATTAGAAATTGTTCAAAGCGTTCTGGTCTTCTAAAGGCGTCGAGTTGTTCTAGTTTTTTTAATACTGTTTCCGGTTTCATTTCTTGTATGCGATGACAGTCGAGATGAAACTTTGAAACGCACATCGCGAGTTCACGGTATTTATTGGGTATACGATAGCGTTTACAAAGTTTGTCGATTATCTTTGCGCCACGCGCTTCGTGACCATGATGACTCGGCAATGTATCTTTTGGCGTGGTTGCCTTACCCAGGTCGTGTACCAGTACTGCAAAACGTATCATTGGGTCTTCGGATAATCGTGTTGATTGATTCAGACTCATGATGGTGTGCAGGCCGGTATCGATCTCGGGATGGTATTCTTTTGTTTGTGGTATGCCAAACAGTGCCTGTATTTCAGGGAAAAGTTTTTCTAATGCGTTACAGGATTGTAATACCAATATAAATCTTGCCGGGTATTTTCCCGATAAGGCTTTTTCCATCTCTGTCCAGACGCGTTCAGGAACCAGTGCTTCTAATTCATCCGATTCAGAGATGTTTTTTAATAAAGCCATCGTTTCTGGTGCGATCTTAAAACCAAGGCTAGCTGCGAATCGTGCAATTCGTAAAACGCGTAGTGGGTCTTCGACAAACGCCGGAGAAACATGGCGCAACATCTTTTCTTTTAAGTCTGCTGCACCACCATAAGGATCAATAAGATTACCGTGTTCATCTTCGGCGATAGCATTGATAGTCAGGTCTCTCCGCTGTAAGTCATCTTCCAATGTGACATCGGGTGAAGTATGAAAGCTGAAACCTTTATAGCCTTTACCTGACTTGCGTTCAGTACGTGCTAAGGCGTATTCCTCTTTCGTATCAGGATGAAGGAAAACAGGGAAGTCTTTGCCGACGGGCTTGAAGCCTTTCTCCAACATTTCTTCCGGTGTTGTACCCACGACGACCCAGTCCCGATCTTTAACCGGAATATCTAATAGTTTGTCACGTACGGCGCCGCCGACTAAGTAGGTTTGCATATGAATATCTTGCCTGTCATCAGTAGCAACGACAAGTTATCTTCGTGATTCACAACGAAATTGCATATAGGCGGAACGATAGGATGTATTGTTTAAATATTGGGGGACGATGCTTTCAATCGTAGTCGGTTGAATTTTATATTGGGTGAGATCATTACAATCACAAACACTATCTATTTTGGCTGAAAGATAATTGTCAGTTGAGAAAGGTTTACCTGGTACAAAATCAAAAACAGTTGCCTGAATTCGAGACAAGATATCATTCAGTGAGATAATCGAACGTTTAAGGTCTAATGTCTGTGCAGTATAGTTGACCAGTTCTTTCAGGCTATAAGTTTTAGGGCCGCATAAATGGTATTTCTTATTAAAACTTTCCGGGTTGTTTAATGATCGTGCCATGATCTCGGCAACATCTAATACATAGACTGGCGAGAACTTTGTCGCATGACAAGCTAGCGGAAAAAATAGCGGAGTCATTTTTAATAAGTTCGCAAATCGATTAAAGAAGCTATCGTTTTCACCAAAGATGATGGATGGCCGAAAACTAGTGACGTTTATGCCAGCATTGTTTGAATGTAATAAATCTTCGGCTTCACCTTTGGTACGTAAATAATGACTCTTGCCGTTAACCGCATCTGCGTTTAGTGCGCTCATTTGCAGTAGCCGCTTAATACCATTATCACGACATGCACTTATTAGTTTCTCGACCAGTTCTACATGGGCGTGTTTGAATCCTTTACCACTGTTTCCTTTTTCATTGAGGATGCCAATCAGGTTAATGACGGCATCACAGTCAGCAAGGTGTTGTTTGAGTTTTTCCGCATCATGAATATTAGTTTGTACTAATTCCAGACCCGGAAGCACGATAAGATCATCGCGATTGTATTCACGACTACGGGTCAATATTTTTAACTCATAACCGTCTTGGGATAAGCGATTGCAGAGTGAACGACCGACAAAACCGGTTCCACCCAATATTGCGATGCGTTTAATTCGCACGTTTATTATCTGAAATTTTAATGGCTGTACAACTCATATTAGCAGCCAGATTATTTTTGTTTGAAGTGACTAGTGCCATGCGTTCTTTTAATGGTTTGATACCGGTTTGCAAACGCCAGTCATAGATATTTGCGTAAGTGAGAACACGACGAACATATTTGCGTGTTTCGTTAAAAGGAATTTGTTCCACCCAGATATCAGGTACTTCACAACCTTTTTTTGGCAACCATTTTAAAACACGATGGGGGCCGGCGTTATAGGCCGCTGTTGCTAAAATCATATTGCCGTTGAATCTATCCAGCATTTGTTTCATATAGGCACTACCAATTGGTATATTGGTTTCTGCCTGTTTTAATTTGCTCGTCTTAAATCCTCTTAGGCCTATACGCTTTGCTGTTTCTTTCCCGGTCCTGGGCATGACTTGCATCAAACCTAATGCACCTGCAGGTGATTTTACGTCTTCGATGAAGGCACTCTCTGCGCGCACCAAACCATACATCCAGCTAGGATCTATATTACGTTTCTTGGCGTACTTATTAAGAAGCTCATCAAACAGAATTGGAAATCGTAGCTCTAGATTATCGTAGGCTTTGGCTCTGCCCATGGTAAAGATAGCTCGGTTGTGCCATCCCCATTGTGTTACGACAGCGGCTGCCATTTGCATTTGATAGCTTGTCATATTGCTTAATGCATGATGCCATTCGCGTCGACCGGGGTATTTCATGCCCAGTTTATAGAACTCATAAGCACGCTTAATCCCGGGTAGTGATTCGATGCGATTAAACTCCTCTAAGTTTTCCGGTAAAGGATGGTGGTTCATGTCGTAGGCAACGTTAATTTTATCAGCAGAAAGGAAACCGTAATAATTACGTTCTTTTGCAAGCTCGGTGTAAATTGCTTTAGCTTTATCGGGCTCGCCAGTTTCTTCCAGGGCACGTGCGTGCCAATAACGCCAACGCATTTCAAGATCGATATCGGGAACCTGTCCCGTCGTCCATTTTTTTAAGATAGGCCAATCATAGTTTGCCAATGCAGTGCGTAATCGATAATGAAATACTTTGTCATTAACATGGCGATTATCAATTTGATCTAGTAATTGTAATGCGAGTTTACTTTTTTTACTTGCTGCCCGAATGGCGAGAGTACGTTCTATCTCAGCGACTTCATCAGAGGTAAACGTAAGTTGATCTTTTAGTGCATTAAGGCGTTTAACGGCTTTGGCAACATCTTTTTTGGCTAAGCGTAAAATACCATGTGTCAGTATCTCTCTGGCAATAGGCGTATCATCAAGTTTTGGCTTGTGTGTATATTTATAAGGGTTTTGGTGTACCTGAACCCATTTTTTCGCAAGCGCCTGATGTTCTGGATCGAGACGCTTAGATATATAATTAGCTAAACTAAGGTTATTATTCTGCATCGATAACTGAAGTCGCTCCCACGCCAATACGTTAGTCATCAAATCACTTTTGTATAACAATACAAATGCAGGGTCGCATTGCGGAGGAAGCGATTTCCCTGCAAGCCATGTAGTGCGAATATCCTCTAACAGAAATGTATCGTTGTTTGTTTTGATTCGAGCCTGAAGTTGATAGCACTGCATGGTGGTATCAGTTTGTGGCGTATAGTTGTCGAGAAAAGTTTGCCAATGACCTCTTTTAACCAAGAGTTTCAACCATGATTTTCGTAAGCCTGCGGTTACAGGTAGATCATGGTAACGATTGAGGAAGGTTATGATTTCGTTATCTTTTACCTTCCAGAGATGTTTTCGCAGATATTCGTAGCGCAAATAAGGATAAAGTGGATAATCTTTGAGTGTATTGGCTATCTTACCAAAGGTTTTATATTGCTTCGTATCCAATGCTTTTTTTGCGGCGAGATAATCCTTGCGTTGAGATTCAATTGATTTAGCGAAGACAGGCGAGGTTAATGTGCCCGCTATAATGACGACAAGCAAACTCAGCATCGTTAGCTGCATAAAGGAAGACATAAAGGTTTTATTAGTCATCTCTAATTGACTTATTCTTGCATTGATTGATTGTATTCAAAATTAATATTAAGAATTGTCCATATTAACAAGGAATTCGCAATATATTGCCTATAAAAAGTTATTATAAGCAGTCATATTTTATTGCAGGTAACGTGCCGTTCCGAAAAAATAGTTTAAGGTATAGCATACCTTAACCGTACCTTATCAATCATTCACGATAAAATGAGACATGTTCACTGAAATCACGCTACAAATAATCGTTTTTTACGCTTTAGCCGGGATATTTGCCGGACTTATCGGTGGCATGATCGGCTTAAGTGGTGGCGTCATTATTGTCCCCGTTTTGCATTTCCTGTTTATCAAACAAGGGTTCCCTTTGGAAATACTCATGCAATTGGCGGTAACGACATCATTGGCGACGATTATTGTGACATCTTCCTCTGCCACTTATGTCCATCACAAAAAGGGAGCTGTGCTGTGGCCGGCGGTGAATCGCCTTACGCCCGGTTTATTAATAGGTGCTTTATTGGGTGCAGTGGTAGCCGATTATGTTTCAAGTACGGTTTTGAGAACGATCTTTGGTGTGTTCGAGGTATTAGTTGGGATTCAAATATGGCTGGATTTAAAACCTAAGGCACATTCAGCATTACCTGAGACATCAGGTCTTGTGGGATCTGGTGTTGGTATTGGGCTGCTTTCTACCCTAATGGGAATTGGTGGCGGTACTCTGACCGTACCATTTTTGTTGTGGTGTAATGTTAATATGCGAAATGCCGTAGCAGTTTCGTCAGCATGTGGATTTCCGATAGCCATTGCTGCAACAACTGCGTTGATCATTGCTGGTTGGGATGAGCAAGGCGTGCCGGCAAATTCTCTAGGATATTTGTATTGGCCTGCCGCAATTATTATTAGCGCGATGACAATTTTTTCTGCACCCTTAGGTGCTCGTTTGGCTCACTATCTTCCGATCGTTACATTGAAACGTGTGTTTGCTGTTGTCCTGGTGGTGGTAGGAATACGCATGCTCGTACCTTAAATAATTAATAAGGAACGGCATGTCATACCATGAATAATCTACATGGAACGGCACATTGTACCTTAAATAATTAATAAGGAACGGCATGTTGATTAAGGGGTAAAACTGTGGAGCTTATTTGGAATCAATACGGTTTTAAAAAGACGGATTTACAAACCGATAAATCAACAAGTGAAAAAAATGAGATTGCTGAGAATGGTGAAGAGAATAAAAAACTGTATTGCAACTTCTGTAATAATCATATCACCGATCTAAATGCAGCTATCTCTATCAATGGTGAGCATACACATACATTTTCAAATCCTGCTGGATATAGCTACACGATTAATTGCTTCCAAACGGCACCTGGCTGTTTAACTACCGGGGATAGTACTAATGAGCATACCTGGTTTGATGCTTATGAGTGGCAGATAGTCGTATGTCAATCATGTAAAGAACAGCTCGGCTGGCTATTTTCTAATGACCATCATTTCTATGCATTAATCGCTGACCGATTAAGGTTAAAGTAGTAGTGATTATTTTAAATCGGGCTTATAGAGAAAACCGAGGAAAAAAGAAACAACAATAAAAAACAATGAAAGGTAGAGATCGATCACAAGGATATAAAGTACTAAGCCAAGCATAGCGGGCAAGTTACACAAAGACATCCCGACGACTATGTAGGTAATATACTTTTGTAAATCGCTTGGTGTGTTATCTATACCAAGTTCCATATTGTCTCTTATCTTACTCTGAAGACGTTTAAATTTACTTAAAAATACTAATGATAGCGGGAGGCTTAATACACAAACCCCTATTAGAATATTTTTCAAGTCTGGCAAGATAGGTTCTTGTAATTGCAACTTATCCATATAAAAAACAGGAATAAGAAGCATTAGAGAACTGGCAAGCATGCCAATCCAAAGCACCTTGCTGTTATTTCTAATATGCGTATCGTTTAATTGTTGTGGTTGATCCATCGGTGCACTTTATTAAGCAAAGATAATTTAAGGTATTTATAACATGACGATATTACAAAAAACACTCCGTTTTAATACTAAAGCACGCGAGGCACATGAATTTACCCGCGATGTACAAATGTTTGTTGCAGAGAGCGGCGTTGATATCGGCCTATGTCATCTCTTTATACAGCATACTAGCGCTTCACTTATGTTGTGCGAGAATGCTGATCCTGATGTGCGCATTGATCTGGAAACCTTCATGCAAAGTGTTGCGCCGGACGGAGATCCCATGTTCTGTCACACCACAGAAGGTTCAGATGATATGCCTGCGCATATACGAACGTTAATTACGAATGTTAGTTTGACTATTCCCGTTACAGATTCAAGGTGTCAGTTAGGAACATGGCAGGGCGTATATTTATGGGAACATAGAGCCCAGTCACATAGTCGTAATGTCATTATGACAATTAATGGAGAATAGAATAATGGCTAAAGCAATCTGGAATGATGCAGTACTGGCAGAGAGTGATAGTTTCGAAACTGTAGAAGGCAATGTTTACTTCCCGCCGGATTCAATCAATAAAGAATATTTCAAAGATAGCGAAACACACTCCACCTGTTTCTGGAAAGGGAAGGCGAGTTATTATCACGTAGAAGTAAATGGTGAAACTAACAAGGATGCGGCTTGGTATTACCCGGAACCAAAATCAAAGGCGGAAAATATTAAAGATCATGTGGCCTTTTGGAAAGGTGTAGAGGTAATTGAATAAGTATTCAGATAACGGCCACCAAGCGGACGTTCAGCTAATCAACTGACACAGCCTCTTTGATTACCTGTGCCTAGTTACCCTGAGCGTCATGCTCTTCTATCGCTGCCTCTAAGTCGGCTACAGGTTTTTTCAAATCTTCAAGAGCACTCTCAAGTTCCTTTAATTTTTGTCTACTCTCTGCGCCACTTTTTTCCCATTCTTTCATGCCCTCCTTGAGGTCAGTAGATACTGCTTTAAGTTTCTCACGTTCTTCAGGTGTGAGATCCTTATATTTTCGAATCGGTTTTACTTTTTTCTTTTCTACACTAACTTTGGGATCATCAGGCGGCTTATCACCAAAATGCGTCTTTCCATTTTCATCCACCCATTTATAGACTTCTGCTTGTGGTAACGAGTAAAAAGCAATTAGAACTCCGAATATTATGATACGAAAGTTATTCATAATTTATCAACTCCTCTTACCTTAAATAAGTTTTATTCTACTGGTAAATTACTAGCTATGTCTGCTTTGGGTCGTTAAAAGTGTAGCTCGTCATTCGGCCAAAAGCAGACATTAACCTTTCTTTTTAAACCAAGGCATTAAGCTCAGAATAAAATAAGTCGCGATTCCAAGGAGAGGCCACGCAAATAGAAATGAACCATGAGCTAACCCCCATGTATGAAAAAAAGCCCATTCAAACTTATTAAAAACTACAGCTAACGGCCACATGAGAAAAAAACCGAAAAGTAAAGCTGATGTGATTTGAATAGTTTTTTTCAATTTTTAATTATTTCTGCTTATCGTCGTTTTTATTGTCATTCTTAATTCGGCCATAAGTAGACATTAGACTAATTTAAATAATGCCTGAGTTCATACCTAGAAAAGCAGACATAAAAGACCAATAAAATAATGGTGAAGCTAATAGTGATATTAAGAAAACTACGCTTGTGGCCATAAAAACATTCCCTCTATTTAATAAGCCTTCATATGGAATAGTTTTTTTAATTTCAAAAAATAATGAATACAAAAACCAAGCTGCAGTAATTATGCACAGTATTTTCGAGACATCAGAAAGTAATGCTGAAATATTTTCTGACCAATAACATAAGCCGTTAAACAAAAGAAAAATATCATTTAAAGCATCGCCTAATATGAACCATGGACTATATCCTTCGTTAAAGCTATTGCGTGCTCCTGATATGGCCACGAAAATGAAGACAAACAAATAGACTTTTATCCAAACTGACATCATTTAATAATTATTCTTATATTATAAGTACTAGTATCCACTTTGTGGCATCATCATAGTAGTTCTCATTTCGGCCAGAAGCAGACATAACTACTGCGTAAAGTGCGCCAGACACACGAGCGTCGATTTTGACGCTGTTGTCATACATTTTCCTCGTTATCTTCAAGTGAATTTACTTTGCCGTAAGGAATCGGCATTAAACTTAAAGGTCTAACCAAGGTGAATAGCCATTGCCCTAAAAACAACATCAAACCTAATAAGGCACCTGTCATTGCGGAAAAAAGAGGAATAAAAATTAATGATAAAGTTATTCCTAAAACTATTCCTATTGGATCTCCGTTGATTGTAAAAGATTCCACCCCACCTGACTCAATTACCTGTGCAAAGCTTCCAAACATACTTAAGAATGCCCATGGGAAAAACACACCTATCATCGATATTCTGACTGAGGAACCAAAACTCAGTCCTTTCTCGGTTATCACTAGTTTTATTGGTTTAAATAGTGAGTAAATAAATTGACCAACCAAAATCATTAACCAAACCATTCCTGCTGAAGTTGCCGCTAAAAACGGAGTAACAGTTAAAAACGTGAATAATTCACCTATCCCCGTTGATGTATCAACTTCTTCATCAACTATTTGTTCATTATTTATAGCAACCTCAGCACTCCCTAGTCCCTTTGGACCATTCCATTCATCTGGCGATAGAAAACCACCAATCGTACCTATAGATGCTATTAACACCATAAAAATTATTATCCCTACAAAACAAAACTTAAAAAGAGATCCTGCTTCTAAACCTTTAGTATTTTGGGACAAAAACTTTCTCCTATATATATCTTAGGTGTTACAAGGTGGTCACGGCGTAACGTCTTCTTTGAACAACGACTACTTTATATAATGACATGCCTAATGTCTGCTTTGGGCAGACTACATACTTTTATAAATTAAATGCAGCATTATGGCACTACTTGTCATTAATATTTATATCTGGCCCAAGACTTTTCCAATTAGGATGGGAATATATAAAACTTAATGAAAATTTTAATGACTGTGGTGATGTTGGATATTTACCATTCAAATGCAATACTCCATTTTCATCTATGCTCGGTTCTTCAGTTAAAATAAAGTCTCCCGACATCCAATGCTCTAAGTCAATTTTCTGTTCCATAAAGGGAGTAAACATTTCTACCATTTTTTCGTTTGTAAATTGACTTTGATATAGAAGAGAAGCATTGTCGATGTAAGTTGAAAAATCGCTTTTATTAATTGCTTCTGACAATAGATTTAGCTCATTTGTTACCAAAGGGCGAAGCACTTCTAATTCTGGTACATTAGTAGCTTGTGGTAGTCTTCCTAATTCATCTGTCTTGAATAATTTTTCCCCATCGACAACTAGTGTTAATAAATCATCCTCTTTAATCGGTTTGCCTTGAAGCTCAAAGGTTGATTTAATAAATAGAAAACCTGCTACTATTTCAGATTCATTGATATTCTTTATAGGCATTGAAATTGAATTTTTGGTACTGCCCTTCTGTGTTTCATACTCCAATCTTCCAGATTCTGTAATTAAAAGAGATGTTTGATTGCTCTTCCATAAACCTACAAATTCTTTCTTATCATCCGGCAGTTGTTCAGCACAACCAACAAGAAATATTATTGTAAGAATTAATAATAAATTTTTCATCTTATCTCCTCATTGGTTACTGTCTGCTTTGGGTCGATCTTATCATCGTTCTTATTTCGGCCAGAAGTGGACATTAGAGATTAAACAGCCTTGTCTTTATTTATCTGCATTAACCAATGATAAGAAATAGATAAAGCAGAAATTACGAATATAGTCAGGAAGTATGATACACAAGTCGAAAATAATGTAAGCATCAAATAAGGCACCCCCCCCTTTTCAACCTCTTTAAAAAAGAGATCAAAAAGATAAAATGGTGAAAAAATAACGAATGGCATTATTATAATTAGCAGGATTAATTTTAAAGTGTTTCCTTTAGTCAATTGCCATGCCCATTGAATTATATTTATGTTCAAATTACCTAATGCTATATGAGGAAATATTAAAGACAGCCTCACGCTTACTATAAAAAAAACAGCTGTCAACGGTATGCACAAAGCCCATAAAAAGTATATTAAATAGTCAAAACCTATGTTTGTAGTAATTAATGTGATACTGGAGGAGAATAAATAAGCCATAACTTTAATTAGTAAGTATGGAAAAGCATAAGTAAAGACAATCATCCAAAAAGAAAACCATGTTTCCCTTAACGTCCATTTATTTAAACCATATTTAGGCACTGAGCCTTCACCGAGTAATATTAGCCTGTGACAAGTGATTGCAATCACAACATAAATCAGCGTTTCTAAAGCTAAATAGATATACGTAAAGATAGTGTTTAGTTCTAAGAAATGAGCAGTAATATCTAATGATATTCCGACAATAAAAGGCCACATCAAAGCAAACATTAATTGCTGTCTGACTTCATATGGTTTGCAGAATGAAAGTAATATTAAATCCTTTAGTGTATACATTATCTATTTCGTAATGTTCTGCTTTGGGACGATAGCTGCATATTTCCATTTTAACGAAATTTTTAAAGCAGATATAAATATTTACACAGATCATCTATATAGATGATAAATATTGATTTTAAACATACCTAAAATAGATGAGTCTGAAATAGGCCATCTGTGGCTAATCTAGTAGTGATCGAATTTTTTGTTGTAAATCAGGTAAATTATTTTTCACGAACCACGGGTTTTTCTTTAACCAGATATTATTTCTAGGGGAAGGGTGGGGCAACACAAAATAATCTGGCAGGTATTGCTGATAGTTCTTTACTGTTTCAGTCAGTGTTTTCTTTTTTGCATCGTTTAAAAAATAGTTTTGTGAATATTGTCCGATTAATAGCACAAGACTTTTCTGCTTCAATGTCTTTAGTATCTTATCCATCCAAAGTTTAGCGCACTCAGGACGTGGAGGAAGATCGCCTTTTCCATTATTACCCGGGTAACAAAAACCCATAGGCACAATTGCAAAGTTACTCGGATCATAGAATTCATCAGTAGAAACACCTAACCATTCTCTTAATCTTTCGCCGCTGGGATCATTCCAGGGGATACCGCTTTCTTGCACTCTGAGGCCAGGTGCTTGCCCTATGATAACGATGCGTGATTTTTTGGAAAAGTTAAGTACGGGCTTGGGAGAGTAAGGTAGAAAATCTTTACACACTGTACATTGGCGTATTTCTTTTAGAAGAGTTCCTGACATGATGATGAGTTTAGCGTAAAAATAAGGGCCTGTTATGCACAGGCCCTGTTTACTTGTTGTTGATTAAAGTTCAGAAGCTGGCGTGTTTTTGATCTTTGACCATTTTGCATCTGCAGTTTTGATACGTCCAGGTACATCCTTTAACCATTGGACCTGGATTCCTGTATCAAGATTTAGATACAATTTTCCATCTACAATTCTCCAAACTTCTGGGTCACCAATAAACTTCTTACCAACTGAAGCACCAAAGGCACAATAACCACCATATGCGGGAACATATTTAGCCGGGTTTGCTTCAAATGTTTTTTGATTATCTGCATTAGCAAATAAATAATTAACACCATCGTGAACTGCAACATAATTACCATTGCCTCTAAGTGGTTTCTTAGCGTTCTGATAAGAAACTACATCGTAGCCACTTACGCCGGTTAGGCTGTGTGAATCACTGGCCGCAAATGCAGATAATGATGCAAATGAAAGTCCTGTAGCGAGTAATAATGCGAGTAAAGTTTTTATGTGTTTCATGATTTTAAATCTCCTATATTAAATTAAGCTGCTTTCGCAACGTTTGTTGTATTGACGACCGGGAAATCGATCTCGGTCTGTGCAATACGGTTGAAATAGTTGGTGAATGTATTGATTGCGATATGTGCGATGATTTCTATGATTGATTCATCTTGGTATCCGGCATTACGTAATGCATTTAGATCTTCTTCACTGATGCCTCCACGCTTATCCACAACGGACTGACTGAACTTCAATACGGCTTGCGTCTTGGCATCTTCAGAATCGCCATTCAAGTTTCGTTGCAGCTCTTCAGTATCAAGTCCTGCTCCTTTGCCCATTACGGTATGAGCCGAAGCACAATAATCACATTCGTTTTTACCCGCGACAGTCAGCGCAATTTGCTCACGTAGGGCTGGTGCTAATACACCTTGACCAAGTGCCGTATTGAAATTTAGGAATGCTTCTAGCGCCGCTGGTGATTGCGCCATTGTTGCGAAAATATTTGGAACGCCACCCATTTGGCTTTTTATCGCTTTGAATAAGTCTCCCGCTTTACCGCTTGCTGTATCTATGTTTACTGCGTTTATTCTAGACATCTCATTTCTCCAGTTAGTAAGTTAAAATATAAAGTAGACAGTTCTGTCTCCATGGCTAATAGAGTAGACAGGTCGGTATACTTTGTCAACCACTATGACAAATAAAAATTATTGGCATATCTACTTGAAAATATTGAGATAAACAGTATTTAAGGCGATTATTAATAAAAATAATTAGAAATATCATTAGAAAAAGTAGACCGAACAGTCTATTCTGTGCTGATTATGTCAGTTAAACGTGAAAAATTAATACAAACAGCCCTTGAGCTATTCGCCAAGAATGGGTTTCATGCGACGGGAATAGATACCATCCTCGCAAATGCCGGTGTGGCTAAGAAAACCCTCTATACCCATTTTCGAACAAAAGAAGAATTAATCCTTGCAGCTTTACGACAGCATGACGGTGAGTTTCGAAACTATTTTATGAAGAATGTTGAAGCGTTAGCGGACACCCCTGAAGAAAGATTACTTGCCGTATTTGATGTCGCTGAGGCCTGGTTTTCCCAGAATAATTTTTATGGCTGTATGTTTATAAATGCTATCGGTGAATATTCTGAAGAGGGCACAGCGATTCGAGAAGTGTGTAAGGAGTTTAAACGACTTATGCACAGTTACATGAAGAGCTTGGCCGAACAGGCAGGGATTAAACAAGCTGATGAATTGGCAAGTGAACTGGCTCTACTCTTAGAAGGTTCGATTGTTACGGCGCAAGTTTCTGAACAAAGAGAGAAGGCAGCTAATACAGCGAAACGTGTGGCAAAGACTTTAATTGAAGAGGCAGTAGAAAATAAAAGAAATTAAGTACTATTGAGTCGCGCCAGTCTTTTTAGCTCTTTCTACTGTTAATGTTAAATTATCAGTTTTAACATCCCAGCCCTGACTATGCGTCTGAATAAGGTTACAAAGCACATCTATGTGTTCATCTGACTCATTTAATGCCGGAATATAAGAAAACTCTTTTCCACCTGCCTCAGTAAAAAAATCGCGGTTTTGCATATCAATCTCTTCGATCGTTTCGAGGCAATCTGCTGAGAAACCAGGGCATATAATTTGAACACTTTTTGTGCCGTTTGCTGCAAGTTCTTTTAAGGTGATATCCGTATAGGGTTGTAACCATTCTCTGGGACCGAAGCGAGATTGAAATGTAAGTTGCCATTCGTCATCCTGTAACCCAAGTTTCTCTGCGACGAGTCTGGCTGTTTTATGACATTCACAATGATAAGGATCGCCCGCAAGAAAATAATCTTTTGGTAAACCATGGAATGAGAAGAGTAATTTCTCTGGTTTTTTATTTTTCTGCCAATATTGTGTAATGCTGTTTGCTATAGCGGTTATGTAATTAGGATCATCATGGTAATGATTGATCATCCTTATCTCTGGGATCCAACGCCATTTTTTTAATACGTCACTCACTGCATCAAATGTCGATGCTGTTGTCGCCGCAGAATATTGCGGATAGAGCGGGAATATTAATATGCGTTCTGCATTTGCTGCACGTAATTGTTCTAAACCGGCTTTAATCGAAGGATTGCCATAACGCATGGCGAGGACTACTTTAACGGGCCCATCAATATGCTTGCTTATTTCTGTCTGAATTTTATCCGCTTGTTTATTTGAGATATCAAGTAAGGGTGAACCATTTTCGGTCCAGACTTTTTTATAGGCTTCGGCAGATCGTCGTGGCCGAGTACGTAAAATAATACAATGTAATACGAACCACCAAATTATTTTGGGTGTTTCAATTACACGTGGATCTGAGAGAAACTCTTCCAGGTACTTACGTAACGCAGCGGGTGTTGGTGCATCAGGCGTACCTAAATTAGTGATCAGGACACCGGTACAAGCGGGGGTATCATGTTTATAATCAGGATTGCCTTTATATTTCATAGCACCATTTATATAGGAGTCGAGTGTGTTTGTAAAAAATATTAGTGAATGTCCGGAATTTACTGCTAATGATGGTTGTTTAATACGCGAATGGATACATCCAAAAAATGACGCAGTTGATGTGCCGTACTCTGTAGCAATGGCGACGGTTGAGATAGGAAAACAGAGTTACGAGCATAAATTAGATCAAACTGAAGTCTATATTATATTTTCAGGTGATGGCGTTATGCACATCGATGATGAAGAGGAGAATGTTCATGCGGGTGAAGCTGTACTAGTGCCAGCAGGAGCAATTCAATGGATAGAAAACTGTGGTGATGAAGAATTATGTTTTATTGCTATTGTTAATCCGCCTTGGAGTGAAGAAGGTGATACAAGAATAGATTAATTTATTTGTCCCAGCTTGATTGTCGATTACGAATTTTTGAAAAATCGGTTTTATCATCTTGAGTAGATTTTAATTCAAATCGTAGAGAGTGGATCTGAAGATCAATATAATCGCGAATTTGATTTTGAAGTCCAGAAGGCAAAATAAGCCATTTACGCGCAATCTGTCGAGCATCAGAAGGCAGGTATTCATGCGACATGTCTAACCAGCCTATTTCAAGCCCAAGTTTTTGTTCGATGTCTCGTGCTAACCATGAGCCGATGTGACATTTATTATTTAGGTCAGAAAGTTGATTTAATTCTGTTCTACCCATTTCCAGTTTTTTAGCGATGCGATCAACACCACCCGCTTCACGGATTAGTAAGCGTAAATTATTACGACGTGCTTCAGTAGTCGTTGTTGTATCCATATCCTTATTTCCTTATTAATTATCCTATAACGTTAATCAGCAAGTCTTATGCCTGAATTTGAAGAGCGAAATAAAATAAAAATATTTAACTATTTGAATAGTTTAGAAATAATGGTGAGAACTGGTTGACATAAAGTAATGGGTGTATATCAAGGTAAATACGTCGTTTATATAAGACGTTTTGAGGCTTTATTTTTGGTTTAGCCAGTCGAGCACATCATCTGCATTTTGATCCGGTGGAAATACTGGATAAAACACTTTGTTTATAACAGCATCTTTAATAATGAGAGTTACTCTCTTATAGCGTTGTATTTCCTCAACTGTAAATGTGGGTAAAGACAATGCTTCCTTGAGAAAAAACGAATGGTCACTTAGTAATTCAAAAGGTAGGTGTAAACGTGATTTTGCTTCTTGTTGATAGTCTGTATCTTGACTGCTTAAACCATAAAGGTTTGCGAATTGTATAATTTCACTATGTCGATCACGGAAACTACATGATTGTGGTGTACAGCCCCTCGCGCCGGGTATCGACTCCCAACCTTCAGGTAAGTCGACATTCGGTCTACCAGTCATTGGGTAAATATAGAGCACGGTATAGCCAGTTAGTTTTCTAAGGTTGATTAATTTACCGTCTGTTGTGGGCAACTCTATATCAGGAAAACGTTTACCGAGTAGGTGGTCACATGCGCCATCATTTTCAGGGATTGGCAAGTCAGTAGGTAATTGATCAAGACTCATTCAGTGAGCCTAGGAATACTTTGAAGATTGCTTTTGACGTAGCAAATTACGGTATTCAATGTGAATCTTTTTACAGCGGTCTCCAAGCTCAGACTTCTCGTCAATATTATCAACATAGAAACGTATCAAAGAACGTATAGGGCCTTCGACGATATTGTATTCTTTATTTCCATCAGCAACTTTGGTTATTTTTTTTAAATAACGTATCAAAAACCATTCTGTGGTGTAGGCTTCTATCTCTGTTTTTTCTATCTCTTTAATATGTTTGATTACAAAGAGACGGAAGTCACCGAAATAGATTTTTTTCATAATCCTGTCAGGATAAATATCAACATCTGATTATTTTATCCTATACAGGAAAATGAAAATATCGCTATTGAATCAATTACTAGTATTTTTATTGTGCATTTTCCAGGGCCGCAATCCGTTCTTCCAAGGGAGGGTGACTCATGAAGAGACGTTTAAAGCCTGTTGGTACACCACCACTGATACCGAATGCAGACATCTCGTCTGGAAGTGGTTGTGGATTGCTTACTTGCTGTAGACGACGCAAGGCGGAGATCATTTTTTCTCGACCTGCTAGATAAGCACCACCCTCATCAGCTTTATACTCGCGTCGACGAGAGAACCACATAACGATAGTACTCGCGAGCACCGATAAAATCATTTGTACGAATATGACGCCTATCCAATAGCCGGGGCCGTGACCGCGTTGTATTTTAAAAACAAGCCGATCTAACAAGTGGCCAATAACACGAGAGAAGAAAATCACGAAGGTATTAACCACACCTTGTATGAGGGTTAGCGTTACCATATCGCCATTAGCGATATGACTAATCTCATGACCTAACACCGCTTCTACTTCACCTTGGGTCATGTGATCCAGAAGTCCCTGGCTGACGGCTACTAATGCCGCATTCTTATTCATTCCGGTAGCGAATGCATTGGGTTGAGGAGAATTAAATATGCCTAATTCAGGCATTTTAATGCCGGCTTCTCTTGCCTGCATTTCAACTGTAGACGCTAACCATTGCTCCTGACTGCTTGTCGGCGTTTCTATTAATTTGACGCCCATGGTCTTTTTAGCCATCCATTTAGAGATGGCCAGTGAGATCAGTGAACCTCCCATACCAAATGCTGCAGAAAAGATAAGCAAAGCATTAAGATTTAATCCGCCACCTTGTTGTTCTAATGCTGTGTCCAGGCCTAATAAGCGCATGCTTACGCTCAGTACAATCATAATGGCTATGTTGGTACCAAAGAAAAGTAGCATTCGTAACATGTAATTTTTTCTCCCTAGGAAATAACTTATATAGATTGTGTCATTTTTAAAAAATTCAATAAATTATGTTTTTCTTAATACAAGCATCGGCGAACTGGCTAGCACCTTTCTTGTGCCAAATAATCCAGTTGTAACAATAATCAAGCAGCAGACTAGAGGTGCAATTAACCAAAGCAATGGATTAATGATAACTTCCATTTTGAATACATATTCCGCTAGTGCCATTTCGATGATGGACGCTGCTACTGCAGAGAGCAAGCCGGTTATGATCCCAAGAAATAGAAACTCGGCAATCAGCCCGGAGACGATTTGCTTACGGTTGGCACCCAAGGCGCTCATTAAAGCTGACTCATGAGTACGTTCATCATGTGTGCTTTGTAATGCGGCAAATAAGACAGCTATTCCAGTCAAAATAGTAAAAATAAAAACGAACTCAACCGTTCTAACAACTTGATTCATTATTGCGCGCACTTGTGTAAGTAAGGCATCGATGTCAAATACAGTAACACTTGGGTATTGTTTAATAAGATCAGTTAGTAAAGATCTTTTTATTTCCGGGATGAACAGGCTGCTTATAAACGTACTTGGGTAAGAGTCTAGAGCGGCTGTATTTGAAACGACAAAAAAGTTTACATTAAACGAATCCCATTCGACCCAGCGCAGATTAATCACTTCACCAACGATGTCTTGACCGGCGATAGAGTAGGTCAGTTGATCACCCATGCTTATTCCCAATGTCTCGGCAATGCCTTCTTCAACTGAAAAATAATTTTTGGAATTGTCATCCAGTGACCACCACTCACCCGTGACAAGACGGTTATCTGTTTGCATTTTATCGGCGTAGGATAAATTGAACTCACGTGTTGCGAGTCGATTTGCGCGTGGATCTTTATAACCGTTCGGGTTGACGAGGTTGTCATTGATCTTAATTAATCGTCCACGAATCATTGGGTGTAGATCTATATCTGTGTCTAGCGATGCTGATAACTGTGCTTTTATTCCGCTCACTTGTTCAGGTTGAATGTTAATTAAAAAGTAATTCGGTGCATCGTCAGGGAGACGGTTTTGCCAACCTTCCAGTAAGTCTGTACGCACTAAGGTCAGAAGTAGCATGACAGTGACACCAATACCGATACCGGTAATCTGCATAACACTTTGGTTTGAACGGCGTACTACATTTGCTAGCCCATAACGTGCAGCCATCTTTAGCCTGGGCTGTAATTGTTTTAAAACCTTAATCATTAGTTTGGCAGACAAGGCTAATATTATTGCGGTTAAGAACAAACCACCAACAGTGTATAGGGTCAAATTGATATTGCCGGATTGCCATGGGCTAAGTAAAACTAAAGCTATGATGGCAAGTGCATAAATCGCATAGTTGTTCAGTGGTACCGGTGACAGGTCTTTACGCAAAACACGCAAGGGTGAAATTTTCCTTAGGCGTACTAACTGCGGTAATGCGAATGCTATTACGGTTATTAGTCCAGTAAATACGCCGGATAATACTGGTCGCCATGAAGGTTCAGGCAACGATCGCTGTGTCATACCAATAAGCATTTGATTTAGACCTTCTTGTGCAAAAAAGCCTATTAGGCAACCGATCAAACTGCAGATTAGACCGAGTAACATTAATTGGAAGAAGTAAATTTGTGTTATTTGTTTTTGCTGTAAACCTAAACAACGCATTATGGCGCAATTATCATAATGTCTTATTGCAAATCGTTGTGCTGACATCGCGATGGCGAGTCCGGCTAAGGCGATACTGACCAGTGCGGCTAGCCCTAAAAATTGTTCTGCACGTTCAAGAGCAGATTTAATTTCAGGCCGTGCATCTTTAATGCCTTGGACCCTAAGGTGATCATTGTCTTCTAACTTTATTTTTTCTCGATAACGATCAATTTCTTCTGATTTGCCGCCGAGTAATAATCGATATTGAATACGGCTGCCGGGTAATATTAATTCAGTTTTATCCAAGTCATCACGGTTCATCATCAACCGTGGCGCGATGTTAAATAGATCTCCTCCACGATCAGGTTCGTAGGTCAAAATCTTTTCGACGATTAATTCAGCTGCGCCTAAATTTATCGATTCTCCAAGTTTTACCTGCAGCGCTTGTAATAAACGACTGTCTATCCAAACTGATCCTTGTGATGGTATCGTGTCACTAATCTTTTCTACACTGAATAGATCGTCACTCGTTCGTAAATGTCCCCGAATCGGATAGTTTGCGTCGACTGCTTTCACTTCAGCGAGTTCGAGTTTATCGCCCTTAACCACGACACTACGAAAACTTTCGTTAAGGGAAATGATTAATCCTGCTGTTTTGGCAGTATCAATGTATTCACTTTGAATTTTCTTTGAGGAAATTAATAACAGATCTGCAGCTAGGAGCTCGGTTGCTTGCTGTTCAGTTGCACGTTTGACACGGTCGGTAAAAAAACTTACCGATGACAGGCAAGCGACAGCGATTAGAATTGAAATACCTATAAGGCGAAGTTCACCCGAATACCAATCTCGTTTTAATCCAGTAAATGCAAAATTTAACGTATTCATTATTGAGAGGCTGTTTGGTAATAAGTGAACCGGCTGCAATTGCTCTTTTTCGGCCTATTTTTATAACCGGTTTCGTTAAATAGAATGACTATTCTTCTCAACCGCTTATAAAAATAGTCTCGAATAGGAACAATTTCGCTTCGATTCATTATCATCAAATAGACTCTTTTTTGGTAATTTGACCACCTGCCATAATTACTTTTCGATCACAAAGACTAGCTAAGGCGTCGTCATGAGTCACCATCACAAGTGTCGTGCCATTGTCATTATTCATTTTGAATATAAGATCGATAATTCGTTTGGCCGTTTTTTGATCGAGATTGCCTGTCGGTTCATCTGCAAATAATATTTTAGGATTACTGGCAAAAGCACGCGCAATAGCGACACGTTGCTGTTCGCCGCCAGAGAGTTGATTTGGGTAGTGGTGAATGCGCTCACTTAAGCCGACGTCGGCTAATTTTTGTTTCGCGACTTCATCAGCTTGCTCAGATCCAGCAAGCTCAAGAGGTAGCGCAGTATTTTCCAGGGCTGTTAAACCGGGCAACAGATGAAAGGATTGAAATACAAAGCCAACAGACTGGTTGCGGATTTGTGCTCTGCCATCCTCATCTAACTCGTTTAAGGTAGTGCCGTTTAGATTAACTTTGCCTGATGTGGGTATATCTAGTCCTGCGAGTAGCCCTAACAATGTTGATTTGCCTGAGCCTGAGACGCCAATAACCGCTAAACTTTCGCCTTGTTTTATAGACAAATTAATATTGTCGAGGATAGTAAGGGTACCTTCGGGACTAGGCACTTGCTTTCCGAGACCTTTAGCTTGCACAATATTGTTACTATTTGAATCCATGTTTATGTATTACCGAACCTTATTTTTTGTTATTTATTTATTGTCTTTCCCTGTTCATGCACAGGAAAAGACGATACTAATTTTAGGCGACAGCCTAAGCGCAGCTTATGGTATACCAGTAGAAGATGGGTGGGTATCATTACTGGAACAACGCTTAGTGAGACAAAATATTGAGCATAAAGTTGTTAATGCCAGCATAAGCGGCGAGACAACCTTGGGTGTTAAAACGCGACTGGATAAATTGCTGCATAAATTTAGTCCTGAGCTGGTTATTATCGAATTAGGTGCAAATGATGGTTTACGTGGATTTGCGCTCAGCGAAATAGAGCAGAACCTGTCAGGTATAGTTAGCGTTATAAAACAAATTAATGCAGATGTGTTACTTGTGCCGATGCAATTACCGCCCAATTATGGCGCAGCTTATAATCAGCGTTTCATGTCAATTTATAAGTCAGTTTCTGAAAAACAAAAGGTAAATTTGTCACCATTTATACTTAAAGATATCGCACAGCATTCCGAATTAATGCAGGCTGATGGACTTCATCCTGTGCAAGAAGCTCAAGCGATGATGTTGGATAATCTCTGGCCTAGTCTGGAACCATTAATCATCAAATGAAATTTTGTTGCTATTGTAGTGCCGAATTAATCTATGACGTACCAAGTGACGATAATCGGCATCGCCATATTTGTCAGTCGTGTGACATTATTCATTATCAGAACCCTAAAATTGTCGCCGGCTGTATTCCAGTCTGGGAAGATCAGATATTACTGTGTAAGCGCGCGATTGAACCGAGATTAGGTTATTGGACCTTACCTGCCGGATTTATGGAAATGGGTGAGTCAACGCTTGAAGCCGGTATTAGGGAGACACTTGAGGAGGCCAATGCGCGTGTTGAGGTAGAAGGTCTTTATGCTGTTTTTAATTTAATGCATGCTGGCCAGGTTTATATGATGTATCGATCAAGGTTATTAGATTTGGATTTCTCGCCGGGTATTGAAAGTCTGGAAGTACAATTATTTAAGGAAGATGAAATCCCGTGGGATGAATTAGCATTTACAACAATTAGAGAAACGTTAAAGTTGTATCTGGAAGATAAAAAGACAGGTAAGTTCCCGTTGCACACCGGAGACGTTATAAAAAACAGCAGTCGTTATGACTTTATTGAAACCTTAATTTAAAAAAACAAGAAACCAAATTAAACTTAAACTTCAACCCACAGACCATTACTAGCTTCGTAATTTTTTCCATCAGCTGAAATACGGTCACCATTGCTAAATTCTTCATCGTTCCAGTAACACTTAATATCATCGCTGGTTGTTAAAACGGTAGCATCATTATCTACTGGGCCAGTAATTTTAGATGTTTTTTTAGCTGGGTCTGCTGCACCTACTGATTTTGGGTCTGACATTATTCTCTCCCTTAATGAGTATTCTTTAAAGCTATTTTAATCTCTGGAATAAATTTCTACCAGAAATCTTCTCCGAAAATAGTGTACTAACCTAGATGGGCCTTGTCACTAATAACGCCGAAAATATTGTCGGCCGAATCTACATTGCAGTTAAAAACGGCGCTATTATCCGTTATTTCTTTTGGTCCATTATCTACAACACACAGGCAGACTAAGCCAGCCTGATTAAACAGTTGACTGACCTCTTCAATATTACCTTGAATATCATGTTGATTAAGAACTGAACAAATAAACCCTCTATCAAATAGTTGGCGTTCAACTTCCATAGCAATGTGCAGGTTGTTTTCTCCTGTCAACCAGGCAGTGAAGGGATGCTGAAAGTAACGAGCTGTACGTTCACTTTTACTAACCGGGTGCAATTCTGAGTCGTCTGCTGTAGCAACGACCATCCCCGCACCAACGGTGACGTTGCTTAAACGATCAATAATTATAAATGCGCCGGTCCCTTTACATAAATTATATGAGTCAAAAGCGACTGTTGTGTTAAGTGTGACATCACAATGAGCAATCTCATTAAGGTGAAGATCGTTGGCATCAGATTCTTCCAGGGAATTTACATCAATCCTATGGTGAATATTTGAAATAGAGCCAGTTATGGTTTTGGTAGCAAGCTTAATGTAATACTGTTTACCAGTGGTTAAGGCTTGTTCTGTCATCCAAACAATATTAGCTTTAAATTTATTGCCTAAAGAAGCTTGATTATCACTATGTGTGATCATGTCGCCACGGCTGACGTCAACCTCGTCGTTTAAAGTCAGTGTCACTGCCATTGGTGGAAATGCCTGATCCAATTCACCTTCATAACTGACGATAGACTTGATTGTACTAGTCTTGCCAGAAGGTAGGACGGTTACATTATCACCTTTGCGTACAACGCCACCTGCCATGGTGCCGCAATAGCCCCTAAAATTAAGGTCTGGGCGATTGACGTATTGCACGGGAAAACGCATGTCTTCGAAATTCCTGTCATTAGCAATCTCGACGGTTTCTAATATTTGCATTAATGGTTCTTCGTCATACCAAGACATCTCGGTACTCTGGTTAACGACATTCTCACCTTTCAATGCAGAGATAGGGATAAACTTAATATCAATGCGGTCTAGTTTAGTGGTGAATTCTAGATAGTCTGTTTTAATCTTGTTATAGACTTCTTCATCGTAATCAACCAGATCCATTTTGTTGATAGCAACGATTATGTGTTTTATTCCAAGCAGTGATGAAATAATGGTATGACGTCGAGTTTGAACTTGCACGCCATATCGCGCATCAATAAGGATAATAGCCAGATCGCATGTCGATGCCCCTGTCGCCATATTGCGCGTGTATTGTTCATGTCCAGGCGTGTCCGCAATGATAAATTTGCGCTTGGCTGTAGAAAAATAACGATAGGCAACATCAATGGTGATACCTTGTTCGCGTTCTGCCTGCAGCCCATCTACTAATAAGGCTAAATCAACCTCTTTGCCCGTTGTCCCAGACTTTGCACTATCTGCAGTTATTGCGGCAAGTTGATCCTCATAGATCATTTTTGAGTCGTGTAACAGTCGACCAATTAGCGTGCTTTTACCATCATCAACACTGCCACAAGTCAGTAAACGTAATAATTCCTTTTTCTCATGTTGAGCAAGATAAGCGTCAATATCAGTACTAATAAGTTCAGACTGGTGTGACATCAGAAATAACCCTCACGTTTCTTTTCTTCCATTGAACCTGCTTGGTCATAATCGATGACACGACCTTGTCGTTCCGATGTTGTGGCTAATAACATTTCCTGTATGACTTCTGGGAGTGTTGTTGCGTTTGATTCTACTGCGCCCGTTAGTGGATAGCAGCCAAGTGTCCTAAAGCGAACCATTTTATTTTCAATCTTTTCATTTGGTTCTAGTTGCATACGATCATCATCAACCATGATGTAGGTGCCGTCACGCTTTACAACCGGCCGTTCTTTAGCCAGGTACAATGGGACTATTGGGATATTCTCCAAATGAATATATTGCCAGATATCGAGCTCGGTCCAGTTTGATAATGGGAAAACACGAATACTCTCACCCTTGTCTACTTTACCGTTGTATATATTCCATAATTCAGGACGCTGGTTTTTCGGGTCCCAGCGATGGTTTTTATCGCGAAATGAGTAAACACGTTCTTTAGCACGGGATTTTTCTTCATCTCGACGTGCGCCGCCGAACGCCGCATCGAATTTGTGTTTATTGAGTGCCTGTTTGAGGCCATCGGTCTTCATGATATCCGTATGTTTCTTACTTCCATGTGTAAACGGACCGACACCTGCATCGACGCCGTCTTGATTAATATGAACGAGAAGATCCAAGCCAAGTTTCTTTGCTAATGCATCACGGAAGGTGATCATTTCTTTAAATTTCCACGTCGTATCGACATGTAGCAGTGGAAAGGGCGGTTTACCAGGTGCAAAAGCTTTTAACGCTAACTGCAACATCACAGCAGAATCTTTGCCAATAGAATAAAGCATCACTGGTTTTTCAAACTCAGCAGCCACCTCACGAATGATATGGATACTCTCTGCTTCGAGTTGTTTCAGATGTGTCAGGTTGTAATCGGTCATCAAAGATCTACATACGTTAATTTTAGAGAATTTAAAGAGCGGGAAAGCTGCCTCAGCTCAGTCCGAGATTTAAAAAGCGGGGCATTATAGCAGAACGCTGAATATGGGCTAGCGTGTGATGAAGGCATTTCTGTATCGAATATTAAAAGAATATCTACCTAGTGTTACACATATGGTTGGCATGGTTAATCTTGAATGTTAATTGAGGGGTTTCTGGCAATCATACGCCGGGCCAAGTCTGGGATTTATTCTAAATTTCAGATGATAATTTTGTGTTCCTACTGTTGACACGAAAGAAAATTAGACTATATTTAGCACTCACTAATTAAGAGTGCTAGCAATTCTGTTGGTGCTATATAAATCAATAGGTTAGGAATTAAGGAGGTCAGCTTCAATGAATATCCGACCATTACATGATCGTGTGATCGTGAAACGTGTGGAAGAGGAAAAAACGTCTCAGGGCGGAATAATTATCCCTGATTCAGCCACAGAGAAACCCGTAGAAGGCGAAGTAATTGCTGTTGGTAACGGCAAACTACTTGATAACGGTGAACTACGTGCGCTGGATCTTAAGAAGGGTGACAAAGTGTTGTTTGGCAAGTACTCCGGTACGGAAGTCAAAGTCAGTGGCGATGATTTTCTCGTCCTGCGTGAAGACGACATCATGGGCGTCATCGAATAACAGTTTTTTATATTAATGGTCAGATCCCTTTTAGGAGGCAATTATCATGGCTGCAAAAGAAGTTAAATTTTCGGACGACGCCCGTTCGCATATGGCGAAAGGTGTAAACGTTCTGGCGAATGCGGTAAAGCAAACGCTCGGCCCTAAGGGTCGCAATGTAATTCTGGACAAGAGCTTTGGTGCTCCAACCGTTACTAAAGACGGTGTTTCAGTAGCAAAAGAAATCGAACTTGAAGACAAGTTTGAAAACATGGGTGCACAGATGGTTAAGGAAGTTGCTTCAAAGACTTCTGATGTCGCTGGTGACGGTACTACGACAGCAACTGTATTAGCACAAGCTATCGTACGTGAAGGTCAAAAAGCGGTGACTGCGGGTACTAATCCAATGGATATCAAACGTGGTATCGATAAGGCAGTAACTGCTGCTGTTGCTGAGTTGAAGAAACTTTCAAAACCTTGTGAAGACAGCAAGGCAATTGCTCAGGTTGGTACTATATCTGCAAACTCTGATGAAAACATTGGTAACATCATTGCAGAAGCAATGGAAAAAGTTGGTAAAGAAGGTGTTATCACCGTTGAAGAAGGTTCAGGTTTAGAAAATGAACTGGATGTTGTTGAAGGTATGCAGTTTGATCGCGGTTACCTTTCTCCTTACTTCATAAACGACCAGCAAACGATGAGTGTTGAATTAGAAGCGCCTTTCATTCTGCTATTCGACAAGAAGATCTCTAACGTTCGTGATTTATTGCCGATTCTTGAAGGTGTTGCGAAAGCTGGTAAGCCTTTATTGATTGTTGCAGAAGACATCGAAGGTGAAGCTTTAGCCACTTTGGTTGTTAACAACATGCGCGGTATCGTTAAAGTCGCTGCTGTTAAAGCACCTGGTTTTGGTGATCGTCGTAAAGCAATGCTTGAAGACCTTGCTATTCTTACTGGTGGTACTGTCATCTCTGAAGAAGTTGGTCTGAGCCTTGAAAAAGCAACACTGGAAGATCTGGGTGGTGCTAAACGTGTTCAAATTACCAAAGAAAACACTACGATTATTGATGGTGAAGGTAAGACCAAAGATATCGAAGGTCGGGTAACACAAATTCGTCAGCAGGTTGAAGATTCAACATCTGATTACGATCGTGAAAAACTACAGGAGCGCGTTGCAAAACTTGCTGGTGGTGTTGCGGTAATCAAAGTTGGTGCTGCTACCGAAATTGAAATGAAAGAAAAGAAAGCCCGTGTTGAAGATGCATTACATTCAACCCGTGCTGCAGTAGAAGAAGGTGTTGTACCTGGCGGTGGTGTTGCATTACTCCGTACCTTGAATGCGGTTTCTAAAGTTGAAGGTGACAATCATGATCAACAGATCGGTATTGATATCCTGAAACGTGCTATAGAAGAACCACTACGTCAAATCGTAACCAATGCTGGTGAAGAAGCGTCAGTTATTCTGAACGACGTTGCTAAAGGTAAAGGTAACTATGGTTACAACGCAGCAAACGGTGAATTTGGCGATATGATTGAGATGGGTATTCTTGATCCAACAAAAGTAACACGTTCTGCTTTACAAAATGCAGCATCAGTTTCAAGTCTGTTGTTAACGACGGAAGCTATGGTTGCTGAAATCCCTCAGGAAGATCACGGTCACGGCGGTGGCGGTGGTGGTATGCCTGATATGGGTGGCATGGGTGGTATGGGCGGAATGATGTAATTCTTCCCTGTTATGCATGTAAAAAACCCACCTAATGGTGGGTTTTTTTATGCCTGTTATCAGCAGCGTACTAAGAGTGCTAGCTTCCCTTTTACGCAAAAGATTTGATATGTTCTAAAGCACATTGAATTAATAGCCGATAAAGCTATTAAGAGTCGTTTAAGACTGATTATGGTAGTGACTGGAGGTAGTTATGTCGCACTCGGTTGATGATGCAAATTTAATTACGAACCTTAACGTAAATGAATACTTTAATGATGCTATTCATGATGCTATTTCTCACCAACATCTTTATCCTAAAGACGAAACTGTAGTCTATATTGTTAACCTGCTAACGTATTTCACACTTACCGAAAACATATATGAAGATAGTTTAGAAGGGCGATCTTCTAAACCACTCGCATTAATGTTCAAAGATGCATCTGAAGCAGTATCTATCGAAGAGCGAAATGGACACTTAAGGAAACTTGGTGATACAGCACTTGTTACCTCCGGGTTTTTTGCTGAAAGTATTGAAAGAAGTGTTGTTGGGATAGATTATTTTATCTCCATGGGTGGTGGTGCCTATAGTTCATTGGCAGAAAATAATTCACGCGCAATCAGGGGTAAAGGTATGGGGGAAGTCTATTCAGATCTCGCCAGGCATTTCCTGAATTATGTTGATGTGTTAACAGAGGTACGAGAAAGCAATGATCTGACGGATGATCGTGATGTTTTATGTTTGTATGAATCATGGCTAAAGACAGGTAGTGAATATGCACGAATCCGCTTACAAGAAAATGGTGTTTTAACTTTTCCTTCTAGTAAAAATAAACATTAGTTTGGGGTGACTCAATGTCACTAAATTATATTCAACAGCGACTTCAATCGATATACGAGATCGATACGAAGCACTCTGTCCATGATTTTTTAATTACGGATAAAAACTTAGCTGATGTTTTATCTTGTCAGGATAACCCACGTAATAACGATGAGAGACTATTAATTTCAGAATATGAATCAGGAATTGATCTGTCATTATATATTTCTGCTGATGTGATGAATCATCTTGAAGATGCACATCCTGTAGAGCTACTAGAGAAAGGTAAGTACTCAGAGTTTTGTTTAATATTAGAAGGCGTGAGTCATTTTCTATACGTTGTCTGGAATGCTCGCCATCATAAAAAAATCACATTACTAGAAATGGAACTGCAAGCTGAAATTGATAAATTTATCATGATGCAATCATTACTTAACGATGAATGTTGTCGTGATGGTATTAACTCTCTACAAAGCTGGTTATTTGAAAAAAATAAGTTTGATGAAATGTTGACTGATAGTGAATTAGAACGTTACAAGAAGGCTAACTACTATGCAGGAAAATACTGTATGAATCTGCAGCAGCAATATAGATTGCAGAGTTTAAATAATGATTTACTAAAAGAGTTACGTCGTTTCTATAGATTTGTCCAAGAAGACAAGATGAGATATATAAATCAGCTACATTGACTATCTTTTCATTGCTTCGAAGAAGTCAGCATTATTTTTAGTCGCCTTTAATCGCTCTAACATAAATTCCATAGCACCAAGTTCTTCCATTGGGTGGAGTAATTTACGCAGTATCCATATTTTTTGTAGCTCACTTTCATTAGTTAACAGTTCTTCGCGACGAGTACCTGAACGATTGATATTGATGGCCGGGTAAATACGTTTTTCTGCGATAGTCCGATCAAGATGTAATTCCATATTACCGGTACCTTTAAATTCCTCGTAGATCACGTCATCCATCCTTGAACCAGTATCGACTAATGCAGTAGCAATGATTGTTAAGCTTCCACCTTCTTCAATGTTACGCGCCGCACCGAAGAAGCGTTTTGGTCTTTGTAATGCGTTTGCATCTACACCACCGGTAAGTACCTTGCCTGAAGCAGGAATTACGGTGTTATAAGCACGTGCCAGACGCGTAATTGAATCAAGTAAGATAACAACGTCTTTTTTATGCTCGGTTAATCGTTTGGCTCGCTCGATTACCATTTCAGCTACTTGAACGTGACGACTAGCTGGTTCGTCAAAAGTACTGGATATAACTTCTCCGCGAACCGAGCGCTCCATTTCGGTTACTTCTTCTGGACGCTCGTCAATTAACAGTACAATCAGGTGGACTTCCGGGTGATTGTGCGCGATTGATTGTGCAATGCTTTGCAGAATCATCGTTTTACCGGCTTTTGGCGGAGAAACAATTAATCCGCGCTGGCCTTTACCAATGGGTGAAGCAAGGTCAATAATTCTTGGAGTTAAATCCTCAGTGCTTCCATTACCCTGCTCAAGGGTTAAGCGTTCATTTGCAAATAGTGGGGTCAGATTTTCAAATAAGATCTTGCCCTTGGCTTTTTCCGGGGTTTCAAAGTTAATCTCGTTAATCTTGAGAAGCGCAAAGTAGCGTTCACCATCTTTTGGAGGCCTAATCTTGCCTGAAATATTATCACCAGTGCGAAGGTTAAAACGTCTAATCTGACTTGGTGAAACATATATATCATCCGGGCCTGCAAGGTAAGAACTGCCTGCCGAACGTAAAAAGCCAAACCCATCCTGAAGAATTTCTAATACGCCATCGCCATAAATATCTTCCCCTTTTTTGGCTTGGGCTTTTAATATTTCAAATATGACATCTTGTTTACGGTTTCGGGCCAAATTGTCTAGGCCGAGCTCAGAAGAGAGGGAAACAAGTTCTGAGGCTGGTTTTTGCTTTAGTTCGGTTAGGTTCATAGACTTTGAATGATGATAAAAATGGAAATTTTAGTTAACAAACGAGGATCGTCTGCAAGATTAAAACGAATTTAAATTTTTTATGATTTAAGGGGGTTTGGTTTTGGTTGTTTGATTGTTACTTAACCTATTGATTTAAAGTAGCACGCGTTTTGTCGTACGTCCAGTTAATTTTGATTATTAATTTCTAGATATTGGTGTCGATAAAGGCTTCCAGTTGAGACTTGGATGCAGCGCCAACCTTCGTTGCAGCAGCTTCGCCATTTTTAAACAAAATTAGCGTTGGTATTCCTCTGACGCCATAGGTTGCTGGTGTGCCTTGGTTGTCATCGATGTTTATCTTGGCAACAGTCAATTTATCTTTATATTGATCGGCAATTTGGTCGAGGATGGGTGCGATCATCTTACATGGGCCACACCATTCGGCCCAAAAATCCAGGATTACTGGTAATTCTGATTTTAAAACTTCATCTTCAAAGCTTGAGTCTGTAACATGCAATATACTTTCACTCATTTAATTTGTAATCCTTATGTGTTGTTTGAGGATGCAATTTCAACGAAATTGAAGACTAATTGCAAGTTTGATCTTTATTGGATGTACCTTAACCATTAAGTTTCTCCTAATACGTCTCTAGATTTCCGGATAAATACATGACATCAACAAGCACGAACACCCCTGAATTCAAGCAGTTTGCCTTGGATGAGCGCTTACATGCTGCGCTAGACGAAATCGGGTTTAAAAGTTGTACGCCGATTCAGGGAGAGTGTTTACCTTTGATTCTGGATGGGCATGATATTGCGGGTCAGGCACAGACGGGTACCGGCAAAACAGCAGCCTTTTTACTTTCTACCTTTCATTTTTTACTTACCAAGCCAGCAGCAAAAAATAGCAACCTTCGAGCTCTAATTATTGCGCCGACACGTGAATTAGCTATTCAGATTCACAGTGACGCAGAAAAATTTAATAAGCATTGCGGATTAAAACTGGCTCTGGTTTATGGTGGTGTTGATTATGAGAAACAACGCAAGTCATTGGAAGGTGGTGTCGATATTTTAATTGGAACGCCGGGTCGATTAATTGATTATTCGAAACAAAAGGTATTTAGTTTTAAAGATGTCGAGATTGTTGTGTTGGATGAAGCAGATCGTATGTTTGATCTTGGTTTTATTAGTGACATTCGTTTCATGCTGCGGCGTATGCCAAAGCCCGATAAGCGCTTAAATATGCTGTTTTCAGCAACTTTATCGCATCGAGTAATGGAATTGGCTTATGAACACATGAATAGTCCGACACAGGTCAAGATAAATCCGGAGCAGGTTACAGCAGATAAAGTGAAGCAGATTCTTTATCACGTTGCCAATGATGAAAAGATTCCATTATTGCTTGGTTTGTTGAAACATATGGACCCTCACCGGACAATAGTCTTTGTTAATACCAAACGTGTTGCCGAAAAAGTATGGTCTTATTTAGAAGGAAACGGAATTCATTCTGCCATTTTATCGGGAGATGTACCGCAAAAGAAAAGACAACGTTTATTTAGCGAATTTTCGAAAGGTGAATTAGCAGCATTAGTTGCGACTGATCTTGCTGCTCGAGGTTTGCATATTCCTGATGTGAGTCATGTGTTCAATTATGATTTACCTCAGAATTGCGAAGATTATGTACATCGTATTGGCCGAACGGCTCGTGCAGGCGCTAGCGGCGACGCTGTGAGTTTTGGTTGTGAAGATTATATTTATTCGTTGATGGATATTGAGTCGTATATTGGTTATTCAATCCCAACAGCTCAAATAACAAATGATTTATTAGCAACACCGGAACCGCCTGTTAAACGAAAACACCATGAACAAACGCATTCCAAACATAAGAAAAAGACGGGAAGGCGGCGGCCACCACAACGTTCAGGCAAACCGAGAGCTCATAGAACTTAAGACAGTAATCGTTTTAACCATGCCCCAATTGCGGTGATTTCTTCAAGGCACACTGCGTGTTGCATCATATATTCATGCCATTCAACTGAGTAACCATGCTCTTTCAATGTTTCAGAAGATGCTCGACCTTGATCAACTGGGATAACCGGGTCTGATATACCGTGTGCCATCATAATTGCCATGCTTTTATCTGCTATAGCCTCATCTTGAAGTTGGTCGGGTAAGGGTAAATAGCATGATAGTGCCAATAAACCTGCAAGCGGCGATGGAAAACGTAATCCCGCATGTAGTGTGATAGCGCCACCTTGAGAGAACCCTGCAAGTATAATTTTATTGGATTCAATGCCAGCTTCGATTTCAGCGTTAATAAAATTGTTGATCAAATTGGACGATTCAATAATTGACTCAGTGTCTTCTTGGTCACGAAGATTAGGTGATTTAACGTCATACCAGGCGCGCATAGACATCCCACCATTTATTGTGACAGGACGTTTTGGAGCATTTGGAAAGATAAAACGGATACCCAGATCATCAGGCAAGCCTAGTTCTGGCACGATAGGTTCAAAATCATGACCATCTGCCCCAAGACCATGTAACCAGACTACACTGGCTTTATGCGTTGCTTTCGGTTCTATTATTATCGCGTCTTGTTGTGATGGCATTTTAAATCCTGTTTGTAAATATCGATGATATATCCTCTCAATATAAGCTATTTCAATTCAAGTCATTTTTCCTTCTGCCATATTTTGCTATGCTCAAGGAAATAGCGAATGACTCTGAGGGCGCCAAAATGAATAGAGACAATAAGGTAAAGATAATTAGATTGGGGATAATACTTATGTTGTTATCCTGTGTCTCTGCATGCGGTCAAAAAGGTGATCTTTATTTGCCTTCTGAAGCGAGTAATTTTGATTCAAGTTTTTCCAATACCGTCTGATTAATCATGTCTGAGTTTAACTATAAGGACGGCTTGCTACATGCCGAAGGGGTCTCATTGACAGAAATCGCCAGTCAATATGGGACACCCTGCTATGTCTATTCCCGCAAAATCATCGAGACAAGCTGGTTAGAATTTGATCGTGCATTAAAACCACAAAAGCATCTTGTCTGTTATGCCGTGAAAGCCAATTCAAATATTGGTTTGCTGAATATACTAGCCCGACTCGGAGCAGGCTTTGACATTGTTTCAATTGGAGAAATGGAGCGTGTATTACATGCTGGTGGCCGACCCGATAAAATTGTTTTTTCCGGTGTAGGAAAACGAAAAGATGAAATGCAAGCGGCACTTCATAAAGGCATCAAATGTTTTAATGTTGAATCAGTAAATGAATTAATACGTCTCAATGAAGTAGCTGAAGAAATGCATATGCACGCGCCTGTATCATTAAGAGTTAATCCTGATGTAGACGCTAATACGCATCCTTATATTGCAACGGGTCTAAAAGATAATAAGTTCGGCATAGCGTTTCAACATGCGATAGCCGCATATGAACTCGCTTCAGCGTTACCAAATATCACGATCAAAGGTATTGATTGTCATATAGGCTCGCAGATTACGACACTGGGACCTTTTAACGATGCATTGTTGAAAGTTCTTGAGCTAATTGATCAATTGAAACAATTAGAAATCACCTTCGAACATATCGATCTGGGAGGTGGGCTTGGTATTAATTATCAAGGTGAAGAGCCACCAACGAGAAGCGAATATATTCAAACTATTATAAATACGTTGAATAATGAAAATATCGAACTCATTATTGAACCAGGTCGAAGTATTGTTGGTAATGCTGGTGTGTTGTTAACGACAGTGGAATATCTTAATAAGGCTGACGAACATAATTTTGCAATCGTCGATGCAGCCATGAATGATTTAATACGTCCCGCACTTTATGATGGATGGCATGATATTAAACGGGTTGTTGAAGCATCGAATGCAGAAGAGAGTATTTATGATGTTGTTGGTCCTGTTTGTGAAACAGGGGACTTCCTTGGCAAGGGTCGGAAGCTACGTTTAGATCATGGAGATTTATTAGCCGTATGCTCAGCAGGTGCCTACGGTTTTACTATGTCATCAAACTATAACTCACGACCGAGGATTGCGGAGATTATGGTTGATGGAGGTAATGTTTATGAAATTCGACGTCGTGAGACGATTGATGAATTAATGAATGGTGAGAGTTTGTTGCCAGAATAGTCATTTGTCTTTGAATTCTTTTTAACGTTTTTTGTACCATTACGAATACTTATGATCATTAAAAAAAATATTGGGATTATTCTCTCGGTTTTTATTTCTGCATTCGGTGGATTTATTTTAATGCAGAGTGTCAGTGCAGAACCTGAGATGACAGTGTATAAGTCGGCCACCTGTGGTTGTTGTAATAAGTGGGTTAAGCACATGGAGGATAATGGTTTTCAGGTCAATGCTATCAATGTTTTAGATGTGAACCTTGTAAAGCAGCAGTATGGTATTAGTTATGAACATGCGAGTTGTCATACAGCGGTGGTAGATGGGTATGTGATAGAAGGTCATGTTCCTGCCTTAGATGTAAAACGTTTATTATCTGAAAAACCAGATGTGCTTGGTTTGTCTGTGCCTGGCATGCCCGTAGGTTCGCCGGGTATGGAAATAGGAGATCGAGTAGATCGTTATTCAGTTATCGCTATAGACAAAGACGGTAAGGGGCGGGTTTTTAATAAGTATTAATCATGCATCGTATTCCCGAGCCTGAGTTAATGACCGATGAAGAACAAGCCAGCGCTTATGCAAACGCAGATTTCGAAGAACCACATAATCATTTCATAGAGTTATTAAAAACGTCGGTAGGTAATCAGATTCCTGATTCAGGATTGGCAATGGATTTGGGGTGTGGTTCAGCGGATATCAGTATTCGTTTTGCAAAGATATTCCCTAATTATCAGATCGATGCATTGGATGGTGCTCAGGCGATGTTAGCGGAAGGTGTTAAGGCTGTTGCTAATGCAGGTTTAACGCAGCGAGTTAATTTCATTAATACTCACTTGCAAGATACGTCATTATCCAATCAAACCTATGACCTGATATTTAGTAATAGCTTATTACACCATTTACATGAACCTAAGATTATGTGGAATGCCATTAAGAATGCCAAAGGTAATCCGGCTGTCTTTGTTATGGATTTGATGCGGCCTGTTAATGATAATCAAGTTGATAAGATTGTTAACAAATATGCGAGCGGGGAGGCAGAAGTTTTAAAGCGTGATTTTTATAATTCTTTAAAAGCAGCATTTTCTCCTGAAGAAGTTAGATTGCAACTGAATGAATCAGGTCTAGAAGGATTTGATGTCTTAGTTGTTTCAGATAGGCATTTAATAATTTTTAAGGCATAAAAAAACCGGGCTTAGATAACTAAGCCCGGTTTTTTATTTAAAATAAACTTATTTATCCAGCTTCTTTCGTTGTTTTAACGATTGCCGCTGCCACTTTATAAGGATCTGCATTTGAAGAAGGACGACGATCTTCTAAACGACCTTTCCAGCCATCTTCTACAGTACCGATAGGTATACGAATCGATGCACCGCGGTCAGATACACCATAACTGAACTCGTTTATAGATTGAGTTTCGTGTAGGCCTGTTAGACGTTGATCATTATCTGCGCCGTAGACACTAATGTGACGTTGAATATTTTTACCGAACTCATCACAGATTTTGGTAAAGGTTTCTTCTTTGCCTGATTCGCGCATAGCACCATTTGAAAAGTTAGCGTGCATACCTGAACCATTCCAATCCGTGTGGCCTAGAGGTTTGGGATGCCACTCAATCGAGAGCCCATGTCTTTCAGCAGTACGTTCAAGTAGGTAACGTCCAATCCAGGTTTCATCACCAGCACGTTTCGCGCTTTTTGCAAATACTTGGAATTCCCATTGGCCTGCAGCAACTTCACCATTGATACCTTCAACATTAAGTCCAGCTTCTAGGCAGATATCAAGGTGGTCTTCAACCACTTCTCTTCCGTAAGCATTCATGGCGCCTACTGAACAATAATAGGGACCTTGTGGACGAGGAAAACCGCCGTGTGGGAAACCAGGAGGCAAGTTAGATTCAGGATCCCAAAGGAAGTATTCTTGCTCAAAACCAAACCAGAAATCTTCATCGTCATCTGCTTCGTCGATAGTTGCGCGTCCGTTTGATTCATGTGGTGTTCCATCTGCATTTAATACTTCGGTCATTACCAGAAATGCATTCATGCGATCAGGATCAGGAAATACAGCAACTGGTTTGAGTAGACAATCTGAATCACTGCCATCAGCTTGTTCAGTAGAACTTCCATCAAAAGACCACATTGGGGCATCTTCGACCTTTCCACTAAAATCAGACTTTACCAGGGTCTTGCTTCTTAGACTTTGTGTTGGTTTGTATCCATCAAGCCATATATATTCCAACTTACTTTTCATGATGAGTCGCACTCCTCCAATTTATTTTCTCGTTATCAATGTGAATTTATCTTTTAGAAGTAGTGTAAGAGCAATATGTGTTCCAGTCTTGTGCATTTTTTCAAATAGGCTAATTACGAATAATGGGATTGAAATATAGGGACACTTTCATCAATAAAAACAGTGAGATAGCAATAGTAAAAGGATTTATTTAAAACGGGAAGTCGTGTTTATTCAATTATCGTGTTCTTGATCCTTATAACATAACGCACCAAAATAATGCATTATGCTACTTTAAACACTGTTTTACGCACTAATACGGTGCAATTAACGATCTTGTTTTTAAGACCAATCTTCTTCAAGAAGTCGCACTAATTCTGCACAGCTTTGCATTCTTTTATCGACCAATTTTTCGATACATTTCATAGCTGTTGTTTCGAGTAAGCGAGGCACGTGGATGTTTGTCAGTGACGATGGTTTGGCTGGTGCATCGTCTAGAATTTTCATCTTAACTTCTTCAACTGTTTCGCCTCCTGCAGGTGCTTGACCGGCCAAGATCTCATATAGAACGACTCCCAAACTAAAGATGTCTGTTCGGAAGTCAATATTGGGATCCCGTCTAATTTGTTCAGGGGACATATAGGTAATCGTGCCTTGTAGTTTTTCTGCGTCAGTTATAGATGTCACTTTTTTATGAGAGATTGTTTCTGGTTTATCAGTACCTTCCTCGCTGCTGCCATCCGGGTTCCATACTTTTGCTAAGCCCCAATCTAATAACAATACTTCACCAAAGGGACCAACCAAAATATTCTCTGGCTTGATATCTCGATGGATTACTCTATGGCTGTGTGCGTAATCCAATGCGTTACCTATTTGAATGATGACGTTGATCAATTGCTTTAGATCATAACGTTCCCGATAATCCAGAATTTCACGCAAGGTATAACCATGTACAAGCTTCATAGTGAAGTAGTACTGCCCTTTTGCATCCCTCCCGAGCTCATACATGGGAACTGTGTTTGGGTGCTGTAACAATGCGCTAACTCGCGCTTCTCGCAAAAAACGTTGTTGTTCTATCGGGTCATTAGCGATCTCGGGGCGGAGTTTCTTATAGCAAATTGTGCGTGATAGATGTAAGTCTTTACAGGACATAACAATTGCCTTTCCACCACGAGCGATAGTTTTAAAATATGCATAGCGCATATTTTGATCAAGCTTGATAGGGAGTTCCTTGTCAGTATTTTCCAGATAGACAATGGCATACTCATCACTTGGTGGTTCTGGAAATGAAGTCATGTACTTGTGTTCGTGATTATGTTCATAAATCTGGTCTCGTAATTACTGTGATTACCAACCTTAAATAATACCTGTGCCGATAGTGATATTACACAATCTAACATTCTAAGTTAGATAAACCACTATAGAGATAGTAGGGCACAGGCAAATAAAATGAAAGCAAAGAGCTACTAGCTAGAACAAAGCGAGCGTGAGATCTATCGTGCTTTTTTGGTGGTACGCCTATACTAAATGGTTTGTATAATGCACATACATTTTGAATTTGATATGTAATACAGTCCGTAAATTGAGAGCAAGTTAACATAATCACAAATAAGACTTCCTACAGGAGTTTTTTTTATGAACTGAACAATAGTGATGCTAGTCTTAAAAATATGAATATTAAATTGCTATTATTTTTTAGCCTAATCTTTGTTCCTCTTACTTATGCGGAAACTGTCTATAAGACAGTAGATGCTGAGGGTAATATCGTTTTTTCTGATGTCCCATCAGAAGGGGCAGAAGAGATAAAAATTCAAAAGGCTCAGGCAATTAATCCCCCAAAAGCGAGATCCTTTAAGCTCTCGCCAGCAGAAGAAATTTCAAAGGAATTTAATTACACCAAGCTTACAATAGCGAGCCCTGAAAATGACGAGTCGATTCATGGTGGTGACGGTAATGTAAATATTGCCGTTATACTAGAACCTGAGATCAATGAAAATGATGTATTGGTGTTATCTATGGATGGTAATGAAATGCTAAGCGGAATGGCGCCGCAATTTTTATTGGAAAATGTCGATCGCGGCACACATACCATCTCTGTAGTGGTAAAAAATGAAAAAGATAAAGTGCTAAAACGCTCTGCTAAAGTTACATTTCATGTCCGTAGGATTGCCCAGTTAGCACCTGAATTCAGAACTGATCCAGAGGTTGTTACGCCATTGAACCCGCCTAGAACGCCGAGGCCGGATGTATCGCCAACTAACCCACCGAAACCGGCTATTCCAAGCTCATAGAAGCGAGATATAGGAGTATTCAGATTGTGAGAAATTCAGTAATTAGCTATGCTTTACACATGCGATTAACTATCGGTTTATTAATAATGACCTTCATGGGCTTTGCTTTTGCAGAGACGGTGTATAAGTCGGTAGATGAAAAAGGCAATATTATCTTCACCGATAAACCCTCCCATAATGCTGAAGAAATAAAGCTGAAGAAATTACAGACAATAAAGAACCCCAACCCAGCTAAGCACACTCCGAAACCAAAACAGCCCAAGCAGGAAGTATTGTATAAAACATTTCTGGTATCTAACCCTGCAGATGGCGCCGGGCTGAGAAGCAATAATGGTAATGTCAGCATATCTTTAACGCTTCAGCCACCATTGCGACCGAACCATAGCATCATCATTACTCTGGATGGTAAGGAAGTCTCTAATGGCCCAAGTAGTAATATTTCATTACAAAATATTGAACGTGGAACACACAGTATTTCTGCTAGTGTTATTGATGGTAGTGGAACACAAATGATTTCAACATCCAGCAGTTTTTCATTACTACGCGCGTCCCGATAGTCTTACAGTCCTCCCTTTAATTTATAGTCAGGCTTTATTTGTTCACTGAAAATCCAGATGGTCTGCTTCTTGCTCTAACCATTAGTGTAGTCAAACAGATATTTTATAAGTATCTGTTTTTACTATATTAAGTAACGAAATCAATAAAACTGTAAGGATTAATCCGTGAAAAACGCACTAAAACAGTGCAATAATAAAGCTATGATGGAGACTTCTGCTCAATCGGCATTTCGAATTGTTGAAAATTTAGCAACAGCTGTACTGCTTTTCGATAAGGATTTGCATCTGGTTTCAATAAATAGTGCGGGTGAAAGTTTGTTATCGGTTAGTCACAAACGTATTTCAGGTATGCGGCCTAATAAAATTTGGCCAAATTCGAAGTTTTTATATGATGCGATTCAACGCTCATTGCTTTCCGGCGCTACCTGTATAGAACGAGGTGTGGATCTAAATCTGAATAACGGTCAGCAGATAAAAGTGGACTGCATGATAACGCCAGTAGTTGTGGATGATGTTGCTGAAGAAATTCTGGTTGAGTTAATAGATGCTCATGCTTTCGTAAGAGTGTTACAAGAGGTGAATCAAGAGACTGTACAGGCAGCAGCGAAAGAGTCTGTTCAGGGTATGGCACATGAAATTAAAAATCCTCTAGGCGGGATTCGTGGTGCAGCACAATTACTTGAACGAGAGCTAGAAAACAAAGAACTACTCGAATACACAGGGATCATAATTAATGAATGTGATCGCTTAAGAAAATTTATTGATCGGATGTTGACCACCAGCACTCATCAGGTGAAATCTGACATGAATATCCATGAAGTATTGGAATATGTCATTTCAGTAGTTTGTGCTGAAAACCCACATAAGCTGAATATCAATAAAGACTATGATCCTAGTATTCCAATTATTAAAGCTGATCGTGAACAAATCATTCAAGCGGTATTAAATCTCTTACGTAACGCAGTTCAGGCAATTAATAGTGATGGGAATATTACCCTGGTTACACGTATTCAACGACAGGTAACAATACGACATAAATTATATCGACATATCATTGTGCTCGATATTATTGATGATGGTCCTGGTATCCCGCCAGAGATAGAGTCTGGTGCTTTTTACCCATTAGTAACCGGTCGTGCGGAAGGCACCGGGATTGGTTTATCCATTGCACAACAACTTATTCAGTCTCATGGTGGTTTAATAAATTATGAACGGAAAGACAACAATACCTATTTCAGTATCTTACTCCCAACGGAGCAATGCGATGAGTGAGCAAAATAAAGTGTGGATTGTCGATGATGATAAATCCATTCGTTGGGTGTTAGAAAAGGCATTACAAAAAACGGACGTTGAGATTCAAAGTTTTGCAAACCCTGAAGATGTATTAAAAAAGATTCGCAACGAAGAACCGGATGTCATCATCTCAGATATTCGTATGCCTGGCATGGATGGAATAACGCTATTAGAGAAGGTTAAGCAGCAGTCTCCGAGTGTGCCGGTAATAATAATGACTGCATATTCTGATCTTGATCGAGCTGTCTCTGCATTTCAAGGTGGCGCATTTGAATATCTGTCAAAACCATTTGATGTCGACGAAGTTGTTAGTCTGGTTAAACGCGCTATTACGCATAAGCAGAATGATAGTGCTGCACCTGCTAATGAAGCATTCGATGCGAGTACATCAATCATTGGATCAGCACCGGCCATGCAGGAAGTATTCAAAGCAATAGGGCGATTATCAAGTTCGAATCTAACGGTATTAATTACTGGTGAAACGGGTACGGGTAAAGAATTGGTAGCCAGTGCGCTGCATGCACATAGTCCCAGATCGAAGCAGCCTTTCGTTGCTATTAATACAGCAGCAATACCAAAAGATTTACTGGAGTCTGAATTGTTTGGTCATGAAAAAGGTGCTTTTACTGGTGCAACAGGACAAAGACAAGGACGCTTTGAGCAAGCAAATGGAGGCACACTTTTTCTCGATGAGATAGGTGACATGCCGGCTGACTTGCAAACTCGTTTACTTCGTATTCTTGCTCAAGGTGAATTTTATCGTGTTGGTGGACATACACCGATTATCGTTGATGTGCGTGTAATTGCAGCAACACATCAGGATCTGGAACAACTCGTAAAGGAAAACAAGTTTAGAGAAGATTTACTACATCGATTAAATGTTATTAGAGTTCATGTTCCATCGTTGCGCGACAGGCGAACAGATATTGTTGAGCTTACCAATCACTTTTTAAAGAGTGCCGCAAATGAATTAAATGAAGAGACTAAACAATTGTTACCCGAGACAGCTGATTATCTTGCAGGCTTACCCTGGCATGGAAATGTAAGACAACTTGAAAATTTTTGCCGTTGGGTAACGGTGATGGCATCGGGTAGTGAAATTCATATCGATGATTTACCACCAGAATTAAAACAGGATGACGAGATAACTGAAGTATCAGGTGAATGGGAAACTACTTTTCGAAAATGGGTTGAGTCCAGCTTATTAAAAGGAGATACAGAAATCTTACGCGATGCTGTACCTAGATTTGAATCAATTTTGATTAAGGAAGCATTGAAAAAGTCGGGTGGTCGTCGTCAGGATGCGGCTAAGTTGTTAGGGTGGGGACGTAATACACTGACAAGAAAAATAAAGCAATTAGAACTGGATGTGTAGTTTCACAGAAATTAATGTGATGTGCGGATAAAATATATTCGTAGCCTAAGAAATACAATAAAAATCTTAATAAATTAACTCTTATAACAGACGTTGGGTGTTCAGAAAATATCTCACTTATCGAAGACGATCAGTCTTGATATCAACCAGAAACTTATTCACTTAAATCTTAAGGATATAGCCCACACGGGAACGTTTGTATAAATGTAATTATTCCATAATATTTCATCTATTTAGGTTGTTGATAATACGTTTTTCCCTGACGTTTTTAAAAAAACAATAAAGTTATTTAAATATCGGTCGTTGTATTTTCAATGGAAGAACATTTAATCTCAGAGGAATGAACGATGAAGTTATCAGGAATTAAATTAACGATTCAAATTAAGATATTGGCAGCTTTTGGGGCAATATTATTTTTGATTTTATCAGTATCTATTGCTAACTATATAAGAGTTAATAATGTATCTGAACTTGAGGAACGTCTCCTGAGTTTGCGATTGCCAACAGTCATAACTGGATTGCAACTAACTGATGGTATTCATCTTTCATTATCAGGACTGCGTGGCTACATGATCTTGGGCAAGGCCCAAGCTGCAGCCGAAAAGTTTAAAGCTGAGCGACAGCAGGGTTGGGAACTGATAAATAATTCACTAGATGAAATGGAAATGTTTTCAAAAAACTGGACCGATCCAGAAAACATCGGGATGTTACAGGATTTAAAAGGTTTAATTTCTGAATTTCGTCTCGCTCAAGAAGAAATCGAAAATATAGCTCATTCAGGTGAAAATATTCCCGCATTTGAGCTTTTACTGTCAGAGGCTGCACCGAGGGCAGCTGTGATTATTAATGCACTTACTGAAATAATTGATGAGGAATCTAGCTTAGCTGCAACTACGGAACGAAAGGCCTTATTAAAACTATTGGCTGATAGTCGTGGATCGTTTGCTATTAGTTTAGCGAATATTCGTGCCTATCTTCTATCTGGCGATACTAAGTTTGTGGATCAGTTCAATAGTAAATGGAAGATAAATGAACTTCGTTTTAATGAAATATTAGGTGTGACATATCTATTTAATAGCAAGCAAAAAGAATTGTGGGAAACATACAAAACTTACCGAAATGAGTTTGCAGCATTACCTCCTGAGATGTTTTCATTACGATCTGCAGATGACTGGAATCGTGCTAATTACTGGCTAGGAAAAAAAGCGGCTCCCAAGGCAAGTGCTATTATGCAAATCTTGACAAAGATGCGTGCTTCACAGGATAAATTAGCCATACTCGATGAAGAAGCACTGAAAAGCCAAGCTAGCATGATGAAAATGACTATGATTATCGGCACATTGATTATGTTTGCTTTTGGTCTTTATATAGCTATTACTATTAGCCGTATGATATCTGTACCATTAAGAACAGTTGTAGATAGGGCGAAAGCGATCGCAGATGGAGATCTGACAGGCAATGATATTGAAGTTAAAAATGAGGATGAACTCGGAGAACTTACAACGGCAGTAAATGTTATGAGTCATAATTTATCAAGCATTATTAGTGATGTATCGAGTTCATCAATGCAAATTGCAAGTGCATCAGAAGAGCTTTCTAGTATTACTGAACAATCCAGCGAAAGTAATCGTGAGCAACAATCTCAAACTGAACAAGTTGCTACAGCCATGAATGAGATGAGTGCAACAGTTCAAGAAATTGCTACTAATATAAGTGGCACTGCAGAGGCGGCTGAACAAGCCAGTAAATATACGATCTCCGGTAGCCGGGTTGTGGACGGTGCTATTCAAGAAATACAACAACTTGGTGAGCAGATAGAGAATGCAGCAAGTGTTATCTACAAATTAGAGAAGAAGAGCAATGACATCAGTTCTGTTTTAGATGTCATTAAGAGTGTTGCTGATCAAACTAATTTGCTAGCTTTAAATGCAGCTATTGAGGCAGCTAGAGCTGGTGAGCAAGGACGTGGTTTTGCTGTTGTTGCAGACGAAGTACGTAGTTTGGCAAGTAAGACCCAGGAGTCTACTATAGAGATCAATCAGGTCATTGAAGAGCTCCAATCTGGAACCAGAATGGCGGTTGATGTTATGAATAACAGTATATCAAAGACAAAAAACGTGGTGGAAGAAGCGACAAAAACGGATGAATCTTTGACATCTATATCGTCTTCCGTCGAGCATATAAATGCTATGAGTACTCAGATAGCCAGTGCGGCAGAACAGCAGAGTGCTACAACAGAAGAGATTAATAGAAATATAATAACTATTTCAGATATGGGTAGTCAGAGTGCGACTTCTTTTCAGGAAGTGGTTGTAGCGAGTGAGAATTTGGCTGAACTTGGTTCACATCTTCAATCGTTAATGTCACGATTTAAAACATAAGTCCCGTGTTATTGTTTGAATGCTTTTTGTTATAACACTATTAACAGTAAGTCGGCTGTGCCAAAAGAATTCATGCGGTACGCCAATGAAAATGGTTTATTGATAACAATATTCTAAAAGTACTAGTATTAATTTTGAAACCACATTGCTACTTGCTTGGCATAATACGTCAATATTCCATCTGCGCCGGCACGTTTACAAGATAGTAAGGATTCAATAACAGTACTTTTTTCATCTAGCCAGCCATTCGCTGCAGCTGCCTTTAACATCGCATACTCGCCACTGACATGATACACATATGTTGGGCGACCGAATGTCGATTTAACACGGTAAACAATATCTAGATAAGGCAAACCAGGTTTAATCATGACCATATCGGCGCCTTCATCTAAATCAAGTTCAACTTCGGTGATTGCTTCATCGGTATTGGCAGGATCCATTTGGTAAGAGTATTTATTGCCACTACCTAAATTTTCTGCTGAGCCAACGGCATCACGAAAAGGACCATAAAAGCTTGATGCGTACTTCGCCGAATAGGCAAGAATTTTTGTATTGGTATTATTCGCCGCTTCTAAAGCACTCCGGATACAACCAATTCGACCATCCATCATATCTGATGGTGCAACGATATCTGCTCCGGCCGATGCATGAGATAAAGCTTGTTTTACTAGGACCTCTACCGTTTCATCATTTAGTACATAGCCGTTTTCATCGGTTAAGCCATCCTGTCCTGAAAGTGTGTAGGGGTCTAGTGCGACATCGGTTATTACGCCGAGATCCGGGTAATGTGATTTTAACTCTCGAACGGCTGTTTGTATTAAACCGTCAGGGTTCCAGGCCTCAGCCGCATCGTCACTCTTTTTGTTGTCGGAAACGACTGGAAACAGGGCAATAGCAGGAATACCAAGCTCAATCAGTTCTTTGGCCTCTTTAATTAGCAAATCAACACTTAGACGAGCGATGTCAGGCATCGAATCGATAGCTGTTTGTTGATTATCTCCCTCAATAATAAACATTGGATAGATAAGGTCATCCACACTAATGGTAGACTCCCGCATCAAGCGTCGTGAAAAATCATCACTACGCATACGGCGAGGCCGCGATATTCGAGATGTTCCTTTATGTGTATTATCAGTCATGTGTGCTGAATTAATGGCTATGATTATGGTCTATTAGTGTAACTCAAAAGCGGCATAGCAATAAATCATAATAATCAATCTCCAATGTATGAAATGACTCAAATCCAAGTGATCTTCATTGAAAATGAAGCAATGTTAAGACTATCTAGTTTTGCAATTTTGCTATTCATATTTATGGGGCTGCAATTACTCAGGCCAAGACGTTTACCTGAACAAGGCTGCTGGGAACGACGAGTTAATAATATTGTATTGTTGGTAGTCAATATAATCGTTGTTCGGCTCATGGTGCCATTGGCACTATTTGATGTCGCGGTCTATGCATCTGAAAATCATATCGGTCTTTTTAATATTCTAGAAATACCATTATTAATAAATGTCCTTTTAACATTAATAATTTTCGATCTGCTGATTTATTTGCAGCATGTTATTACACACAAGGTTAACTTTTTATGGCGGATTCATCGCGTACACCACATCGACCGTGAAGTTGATGTTACGACAGGCATTCGTTTCCACCCGATTGAAATTGTACTTTCCATATTCTATAAAATGTTTGCAGTCATCATTATTGGGCCAGCAGCAATTGCAATAATCCTTTATGAAATTTTGTTAAATGCAGCGGCATTATTTACTCACAGCAATATTTTAATTAATCCTAAACTGGATAAATTTCTTAGAATGTTCATTGTTACCCCTGATATGCATCGAATCCATCATTCCGTTATGAAAATCGAAACGGATAGTAACTATGGCAATATACTTTCAATCTGGGATAAGTTATTTAAAACATATCACCTTTTACCAAAGGCGGGTTATGATGATATGGTTATTGGGCTTAATGAATTCCGGACCCCCGCATCAGGACAACTATTACAATTATTGAAAACCCCCTTTATAGAACCTAGAAACCTCAGTTGACCGGCCTTAATTCAGTATAATGAATAGTAAACATAAAACTCATAGTAATATGTTAGGTTCTTATTTGTTGGGTGAGTTGGCCTACTCGTCTGATTGCACGTTTTTTAGGTTTATTTGCTTGACGGCAAAAGCCTTACGTAGAATTACTATGTGCGGCTTTTTAGTCGGCGCAACTGCACCTAAAAAATGCACACTCAAACAAGTCCAACTAAAGTTTCTAGGTTAAAAGGTGAAATATGAATAAAGAAAGTGCAGTTTTAGAACGTTATTCCGAAGGTGCAAATGAGCGTCAGGAATCTTTGTGTTGCCCGGTTGATTATCAAACTGATTTATTAAAAATATTGCCAGAAGAAATTATTGAAAAAGATTATGGCTGCGGAGATCCTTCACGTTATGTTCGAAAAGGGGATATTGTGCTCGACCTCGGCAGTGGCAGTGGCAAAATTTGTTATATGGCTGCACAACTGGTTGGCGATAGTGGCAAGATAATCGGCGTCGATATGAATAATGATATGTTGGCTTTGGCACGAAAATATCAAGTCGAGATGGCTGAGAAAGTTGGCAGTGATCGTGTTCAATTTCTAAAAGGAAAAATTCAGGACTTGGCACTCGATGTTGATGCTATGGAAACATGGCTAAAGTTGAACCCTGTTACCAATGCAGATGAGCTCGCAGCGTTAGAAAACTGGAAATTAAAACACACACAACAATCACCCCTAATAGCAGATAACTCAGTTGATTTGGTCATTTCAAATTGTGTATTAAACCTGGTGAGTGATCAGGAAAAACAACAATTAGTTAATGAAATATTTCGCGTGACGAAACCCGGTGGTCGCATAGCAATATCGGACATCATCAGTGATGAAATTATTCCGGAACATTTAAAAAATGATAAACAACTTTGGAGTGGTTGTATTTCAGGTGCGTTTCAGGAATTAGAGATGCTACAAATGTTTCAAGAAGCTGGTTTTATTGCTGTTTCATATGATAAGTGGTCAGAAGCGCCATGGCAGGTTGTTGAAGGGATTGAGTTTCGTTCAGCGACATTAACAGCAATAAAACGAGAACAGATAGATTGTATTGATAAAGGTCATGCTGCTATTTATCGTGGTCCATTTAGTTTCGTCGTTGATGATGAAGGGCATGAGTTCCCGCGTGGCGAAAGAATGGCGGTTTGCGAACGCACCTTCAATGTATTAAGTAATGAACCGTTTAAAGATAGCTTTATTGGTATCGCTCCTGCAAATCAAATAGAACCAGTGGAATGGTGTGCTCCAGCAGGTACAAAAAGACCTGCATCTGAAACTAAACAGGCAAGTTACACAAGTAACGATAAATCATCCGGGTCATGTTGTTGATTTACAAGAGTAAATCTGTTGTAAGCAAAGAGAGTTAATTTCTTGTAAGTATTAAAGAGTATAGAATCACAGTAATATTCTGATAAAGAAATAGAAGTAAATTGATAACAATTTTAATTTGGGGGAGTTTTTTATGAGTGCGACATTAATCGATGGTAAGGCTATATCCGAAGCAGTCAGAAAAGAGTGGAAAGAACGGGCTGATAATCTAAAGGCAAAAGGGGTATTACCTGGTCTTGCGGTTATTATTGTCGGTGATAATCCTGCGTCGAAACTTTATGTCAATAACAAGATTAAAGCTTGCCACGAAGTTGGCTTGCATTCTGAGGTACATGACCTCCCCGAAGATGTATCTGAAAAAATGTTGCTGAAGTTAATCGAAGAATTAAATCAGGCAAAAAAAATAAACGGTATTCTGGTTCAATTACCATTACCGAAACATGTTGATGAAAGCAAAGTGCTTGAAGCCATTAAACAAGATAAGGATGTTGATGGCTTCCATCTCTATAATGTTGGCGCATTGATGACCGGGAATACTGTTTTCCCTCCTTGCACACCGTTTGGTGTCATGCGCATGTTGAAATATTGTGATGTAAAAATAGCCGGACAAAATGCAGTTATCGTTGGCAGGAGTAATATTGTCGGTAAGCCTATGGCGATAATGTTGTTACAGGAAGATGCAACAGTGACGATATGCACGTCGAAGACTAAAGAACTGGAAAAGCATACAACTAATGCAGATATTCTCGTTGTTGCTACAGGTCGGGCAGAAATGATCAAGGCAGAGCATGTCAAACCCGGTGCGGTAGTCATTGACGTTGGCATTAACCGACTTGAGAGTGGCAAATTGGTTGGTGATGTTGATTTTGATGATGTAAAGGAAGTTGCTAGCTTGATTACACCAGTTCCGGGTGGTGTTGGCCCAATGACGATTACTATGTTGGTTGCGAATACGGTTATGGCAGCGGAAAGAGACAGTGGCAATATACCCGCTGATTAACAATCAGATGCTATTTTGAATTAGTGATGAAGTCAGGCAGTGCAACTGTTTGGCCTTTAGCCGGCCAATTATTTTTATCAGCTTGTAGCTTTATCTCTCTAATTCGGTCATCACTTAGAGGATGAGTACTAAAAAACTCAGGTGTAATGCTACCGTGTTCGTCTTCAAGTTTTAAGAAGGCCTTAAACAATTCATCTGCTCCATTAATATGCCCGTAGTATTCGGCTATCGCTTTCAATGCTATCTCATCAGCGCGTTGTTCCTGTTTTCGATCAAAGCCAAGTACGGTTAATGTTCCTGTATCGGAAACGACACTACCTACAAATCGATCAGTACTACTACCGGTAATTGCCGTTAGAAATAAACCAACAACAATGCCGCGACCTAAGGCAACGATAGGATCTCTTTGTTGTATGTGAGCGATCTCATGTGCTATTACCATCGCCAGAGAATTTTCATTCGGTAACAGTTCGATAAGACCACGATAGATTGATATTTGTCCCCCGAGACTGGCAAAGGCATTTTTAATTGAGTCATCGACATAAGTAACTTGTACGGTAATATCTTCAGGTAAATCGATGTGCGGTAATAATTGTGATGTTAAATCATCTAGGTAAGCTTGAGCCTTAGCATTGCTTTTGCCGGAACCTTCAAAATCAATTGATGCTAGTAGTTCATGCTCAACAGAAAAGGGGATGTGTAAAGCGAGTCTCTCTGCAAACAGACCAAGTAAAAAAGCACACAGTGCAATACTTCCCAACACGCCTATAGAAAGAATAAAGAAATCCTTCAAGGGGTGTTGTTTGCTGGTATTAATTCCCTCCGGGATTTCAGGGTTGGAATAGTCCATAAGAAATAAACGTTGTCATTCTAACCCTGCTTATTCAGGCAAGGTATTATATAACCACGCGAAGACCGCACCACCAATGCCAGCGTCAACTATTGCATACAGTGTCCCAACAATAATACTACTGACACCTTGCATCGCTTCATAACCTGGATAGATAGAAGCGACTACTGTCAGAAATACACCACCATACGTAGGCCAGATTAAGTTTGATGTGCTTACAATTAGAATTGCCAATCCCCAAATGATGCTACAAGTAAAGGCAAACTTTTTGATTGATAATTTCATATGCCTTCTCCTTAATTATGTAATAATTCTTAATGCCAGATAGGGTGCAACATTGAATAGGATTATGCTGAGTTTATAAAAAGCAATGCCAGCATAATGAACAGTGTCAAATTGTTCATAACTAAGATTAAACCATTTGCCGTGTATTCTATAGACCCAATCATGGGCAAAGATAATAAAGGCTGCCCACCACATTAATAAACCAAGGTTAATAACGGTACTCCAACCCAGAAATTTAATCAGTAGTTCAATAGACATGCTGTTTCCTCCTGTTAAATAAAATGTGTAAGCTTTTAATTTATCTTAGTATAGTTAATTTGTTGAGGTTGGTTGAATAATTGCTGTCCCATAGGCTAGTACTTCAACTGATCCTATACTGTCTCTGCGACCTTTAGAAATTGAAGACGTTTCCATCTTTACATTAAAGACATAATTGGCGCCTTGAGAAGCAGCTTGTTCTTTCATGCGTAAGATCGCTTCACGTCGGGCTCTATCAATCAATGATTCATAGCTACTAACACGACCGCCTACAATGGACCGCAAGCCAGATACAAACTTTTTAAAGAAATCGATTGAAATAACAACATTTCCACAAACCATCTGTGTAGAACAGGGAATAAATTCCGTTGGTAAATGTTTTGTTGCTATTGCGGGGATATGTTTAAGCGACGATTCTCGATTAATTATCGATTTATAATGTTGGCTTTCTAGGTATTGGCCAAAACCAAATCCTAATGCCAATAACGTTAAAAATAGTATCAGGTCCAACATGTTAATCGAGCTTTACTGCAGTGCCATAAGTGAATAGTTCTGAGGCACCTTGTGTAATGGACGATGTTGAGAACCGGATGTTCAGAACAGCATTAGCACCAATCGACTGCGCTTGCTCAACCATTCTGTTTATGGCCTCTTCACGAGATTCATGTAATAGCTCTGTATAGCCTTTGAGTTCACCACCAAATATATTTTTTAAGCCAGCCATTATGTCGCGGCCTGCATGTTTAGCCCGGACGGTACTACCCTGAACTAAACCTAAATGTTGGGTGATAGATTTCCCTGGCACACTTTCCAGTGTCGTTAGAATCATAACTGCCTCCTGTTATTTGACAGGTTTACAACAATAGCTTACGACAAAAAAACAAAAAGAGTTAGCTAGTTTTGAGGATCGGGCAGTGAGCTCACTGTTGTTTCTATCCAGCTCTCAACTTCCGCTGTGATTTGTTTGGCGCTTTTGTTTGCAGATTCGATAATGGGGCCAATAATCAAAGTAATTGTACCGGGCCTTTTTATTAGACTATTTCGAGGCCATAAATAGCCGGCATTATGAGCAACGGGAATCACATTTGCTCCGGATTTAACAGCAAGCATGCCACCGCCTGGAAGGTATGATCCTTTTTCTCCTGGTGCGACACGCGTTCCTTCAGGAAATATAATGACCCATAGGCCTTCGTTTAAGCGTTGACAACCTTGAGTAACTATTTGGCGAAATGATTTTATAGCAGAGCCACGATCGATAGCGATTGGTTGCATGGATGCGAGCCCCCATCCATAGATGGGAATCTTCAATAATTCGCGTTTCAATATCCATACCTGTGGTACAAAGATCAGTTGTAATGCCAATGTTTCAAAAGCCGATTGGTGTTTGCACATTACAATGCAGACTTCATCAGGGATATTTTCTAAACCTTCAACTTTATAAACTACATTACAACAGGTTTTTAACCACCAAAGATTAAATGTCGTCCAACGAGTAACAATGTAATAACGAGTTTTAAAACTTAAAGGGAATACAAGTATGCCGAGAGGAGCAAATAATATGGTGCTAATAATTTGCCCAACATAAAAAAGCAAGGAACGAATGAGGAGCATGATTATTTCTCGTTCAAAATCTCATCGACAAATTCAGCTAGGTCATCGTATATTGGGATCCCCGCTGGAACCAGGCCTTGATCAATCTCAGTCTGACCTTTCCCAGTGCGAACTAGTACGGGTTTGCCACCGGCACTTTGAATGGCTTGAATATCAGTCATCTTGTCACCAACACAAAAAACTTTACTTAATGAGACGCGGAGTCGCTCTGAAACATCATTATATAAGCCTGGTTTTGGCTTGCGACAACTACAATTATCTTTAGGAATATGTGGGCAAAAGAAAATCGCATCAATTTCACCACCAAATTGAGCGAGGTGTGTATTCATCTTCATATGAATTGCATTTAGTGTTTCTATTGTAAATAATTTTCTACCCAGACCAGATTGATTCGTTACCACGACAACGCGATAGCCGTTTTGTGAGAGCTTGGCTATTGCCTCGAGACTTCCTGCGATCGGCTGCCACTCAGCTGGTGACTTAATATAATTGTCAGAATCTTCATTGATAACGCCGTCTCGATCGAGAATGATAAGAGCCATGTTTATCCTTGTAGTTTAGAAATGTCTGCCGTTTTGAGAAACAATGAATTTAACTTACTAAGCAATGCCAATCGATTATTTTTAATATCATCATCGTCACACATCACCATTACATTATCAAAAAAACTATCGACACTTTCTCGTAACCCGGCTAATTCAGTCAATGCAGATTTATAATCACGATCATTGATCATAGGCACAACTTTTTTCTGATATTCTTTTAATGTCTGAGCCAGTAATACTTCAGGTTCCTCGGCCAGCAAGTTATCTCTTACTTCCAATGCAGTATCAAAATCAGACTTTTTAAGTATATTACTAATACGTTTATTTGCAGCGGCTAGACTTTCTGCTTCAGCCAGTTTTCTAAAGTCAGTTACTGCTGTTAGCCGGTGATGAAAATCAAGTGGCTTGCTAGAATTAATCGCGAGGACCGCTTCAAAAGTATCATTGCTCACACCCTCATCAAGGTAATATCTTCGTAAACGGTCCATCAAAAATTTAAAGACATCGTCAGTAATATCTTTCGCTTTAATCTTGGAAGGGTAATTTGAAGCCGCTAATTCAAGCAATTCTTTCAAATCAATATCTAATTCACATTCAATAATGATGCGTAGTAGGCCAATTGCAGAACGACGCAGACCAAAAGGATCTTTATCACCAGTGGGTGCTTTACCGATAGCAAATATACCTACCAAGGTGTCAATTTTTTCGCTTAACGCTAAACACTGGCCCAAAGTAGTCGATGGTAAATCATCGCCTGAAAATCTTGGTTGGTAATATTCTTCCAGGGCTACGGCTACTTCAGCGTCTTCACCATCAGCTTCTGCATAGTATTTTCCCATAGTGCCTTGTAATTCAGGAAATTCGGAAACCATTTCCGTCAAAAGATCACAAAAGCATAATTCAGCAGCACGTTTAGTGTTATTTGAATCTAAATCAAACGGTTTTGCCAAACTGGAAATAATATTGTTTAGGCGTTCAGATTTTTCAAACAAAGTCCCTAATTCTTTTTGGTAAACAACCTTGTTTAATCCTTCTATATGTTTTGCCAAGCCATTCTTTAAGTCTCGTTCCCAGAAAAAAGCAGCATCACTTAGTCTAGGTTGAATAACACGCTCATTGCCAAGCTTTATAAAATCTGGTTCTTTACTTTCAATATTGGTCACACAAATAAAAGAGGCGAGTAACTCTTTTTGTTTATCAAGTACAGGAAAATACTTTTGGTGGTCTTGCATGCTAGCAATCAAAACTTCTTTCGGTAATTTGAGAAAGTCCGGGTTGAAGTTGCCAACGAAACAAATGGGCCATTCTACTAAGGCAGTAACCTCATCAAGCAATTCAGGATCAATGACGGCAGTTCCGTTATTCTTTGTTGCAATAGCTTCTACTTGATCCTTTATTAAGGAAAGCCGCTCGTTGTAATCTACCAATACCTTTCCGTTTTGTTTTAATGATTCAATATAATCAGAGGCGTGATTTATAGGAATCGCTTCTGGATGGTGAAAACGATGGCCATAGCTATTATTCCCGGATGTAACACCCATGATTTCGCAATCTATCGTTTCTGTATCCAGTAATAAAAGAACCCACTTGATTGGGCGAACGAATTCAAAATCGTTATTTCCCCACCGCATACGTTTTGCAATAGGTAAGCGTTTTAATGCCGTGCTGATCATGTCCGGGATTAATTCCTGGGTTTGCTTACCCTTAACTAATGTATCAACAACCAGCCAGCTTCCTTTATCATTTTCCAGCTTATCAAGTTGGTCGACTGCAACACCACATGACTTGGCAAAACCTTCAGTTGCACGAGTCGGTTTTCCATCATCATCAAATGCGGCACTAATGGCTGGGCCACGGCGTTGTTGTTGCTTATCCGACTGACTTATATCAAGTTGAGTTATTATGACGGCGAGTCTCCGTGGTGTTGCAAGCCAACTTGTTTCGAGGAAGTCTAAATCTGCACCCTTAAGTGCATTGCAAATTTCCTGATGAAAAGCAGTTGCTAGTCGTTTTAGAGACTTTGGTGGCAACTCTTCAGTCCCAATCTCAATTAATAAATCCTGTTTATTACTCATTGTGTATTCGTTTTTATTGTTTCAGTAGTGGGAAGCCTAATGATTCACGACTTTCATAGTAGGCTTGAGCAACAGCTCGCGCGAGCGTTCTGACACGCAATATGTAGCGCTGTCGTTCAGTGACCGAAATAGCGCCGCGGGCATCGAGTAAATTAAACGCGTGTGATGCCTTCATGGTCATTTCATACGCTGGTATTGGTAGACCTGCTTCAATCAGGTCTTGAGATTCCTGTTCATAGCTATCAAACCAGGTAAATAATGCTTCAGTATTGGCTAGCTCAAAATTATAACGAGACATCTCAACTTCATTTTGATGGTAGATATCACCATAAGTCACTATATGTTCATTATCTTGGGTCCAGATAAGGTCAAAGACATTGTTACAATCTTGTAAACACATCGCGATTCTTTCGAGCCCATAGGTCATTTCACCTGTTACCGGTTTGCAATCTAAACCACCGACTTGCTGGAAATAGGTAAATTGACTGATTTCCATACCATCTAACCAAACTTCCCAGCCTAGACCCCAGGCCCCGAGAGTTGGCGATTCCCAGTTATCCTCTACAAATCGGATGTCATGTACCTCTGAATCAATCCCGATTGCCTTTAGTGAATTCAAATAAAGCTGCTGGATATCATCTGGCGAGGGTTTGAGTAAAACTTGAAACTGGTAATAGTGCTGTAACCGGTTCGGATTTTCACCATAGCGGCCATCAGTAGGTCGCCGAGAGGGCTGAACATATGCTGCACGCCATGGTTCAGGGCCAATAGCACGTAGGAAAGTCGCTGGGTGGAAGGTTCCTGCGCCCATTTCCATGTCATAGGGTTGCATTATCACGCAACCCAGGTCAGACCAGTATTGTTGTAATTCAAATATCAGTTGTTGGAAGCTCAGCGGCGTTCCGAAATCTCTATTTTGTTTATTATCTTGAGCCATTAATTTCAACCATTTTAGAAGGCAGGATTATAGCGTGTGTGACCGATGATGTGTATGGAGTGATTTTATCAATTCAAGACTCAAGGAATGGGGCCTAAATGCCGATAAAGCAATCAAGCAAATAAACAATATTAAGATAAGAACGTGAGACATATAGCGATCACTGTTAACGAGACAGCGCATTGGCATGCCCTGATAGGAAAAGCCGAATATCTGACGCATCACTTATTACCGCATGGTATTGAGGATTATCTGGTCAGATTATTTTTGCGTTTTGAACAGGAAGACATTCAGGATTCAAGGAAAACAGCAGAAATTTCGCAACATGCAAGTTCAGAGGAGAAATTATGTCGCCTTGGTGATCAGTGTTTAATGTTGTGTGGATTCTACCCTCAAGCAAGTCAGGAATATGGCATTGCTCTAGATGAGTTTATCTCAATGGGTTCTGAGGCCTATAAAAAGCTGAGCTCCCTTGAAACTGGTGAGGATGAAATGATTTATGAATATTTGGCGGTAAATTTCTCTCAGGTTTCAGAATTAATATGCTATATCAGCGAATTCTCAGACAAACCGGTTAATAGTCATCACTATAAAATAACAGAACAATCCGAAGATGCGATTGTTTCATTTAAACGGGCGGTACCACCTCAGTTTAGTAGTCCACTATCTCATCGTGTCCTGAACTAGAAAACCTTGAAGTCTGTTGTAAATAATAAAGATTTAGAAATAGTTTTGAGTGTTTGTTAATTAATATAGAAAGTGAAAATTATGTATTTATCGAGATTTAAATTGATGATGAGTTTTGTTATGCAACTCAGTATATTCAAGTTGCTATTAAGTTTTCTATGTCTACTAATATTGCCAGCTTGTTTTTCAACTCAAGATACGGCACAAGAAAATATAAGTTCTTCAGTTCAATCTGAAGAATTCTTTGATAGTTCAACAGGCCCGATTCGACCTATACCTCAAAATATAAAGATTGACCCAGAACGCGTCGCATTAGGCAAAGCTTTGTTCCATGATAATCGCTTGTCGAAAGACAACAGCATCTCTTGTGCCTCTTGTCATAGTCTGGAAAAAGGAGGCACAGATAACCTTCCGCTTTCTATAGGTATAAATGGGGCTGTTGGTGGTATTAATGCGCCAACTGTTTTAAACAGTGGTTTTAATTTCGTCCAGTTCTGGGATGGCAGATCGAAAACGCTCGAGGATCAGGCTGCAGGACCTGTTCATAACCCAATGGAAATGGGCAGTAACTGGACAGAGGTGATTATGAAACTGTCCAGTGATAAGTGGTTTGTTGATCAGTTTAATATTATTTATAGCGATGGCATGACAGGTATCAATATACAGGATGCTATTGCTACTTATGAACGAGCCTTGATAACACCTAATTCACCGTTCGACAAATATTTTCTTGGCGATGAAACGGCGATGAGTGAAGAAGCAATAGAAGGTTATCATCTCTTTAAGGATTATGGTTGTGTGTCTTGTCATCAAGGAATAAATATTGGTGGCAATATGTTTCAACGACTTGGTGTTATGGATGATTATTTTAAAGACAGGGGTAATTTAACCAAAGAAGACTATGGGCGTTTTAATGTTACAGGCAGGGAATCAGATAAATATAAATTTAAGGTTCCAAGTCTTAGAAATGTAGCACTAACAGCGCCATATTTTCATGATGGAACGGCAGAGACATTGCATGATGCGGTAAGGATAATGACACGCTATCAACTAGGTAAACCGGTAAATGAAAAGCATGTTGATTTTCTGGTTGCATTTCTTGAATCATTAACAGGTGAGGTCGAGGTCAGTCTCAAATGAATAAGGTATACAGTGTTATATTTATATCACTTTTAGTACTTGCTAGTGTTTTTTTTAATCTGTCTAGTAATACAAAAGTACAGCAGTTCATTAATGAGCAGGAAAACTTGGGAAAAATTATTCAGGTCGATTCAAAAATTGATCTTGAAGTATTCCTATTACATGAACGAGTGAAAAAAGATTATGATAATGTCACCAGTTTATTGAATAAGAAAAATACTTATCTTGAAAAAATTAAAAACTTGGATGTCAACGTTGACACTGAACCGTTAAAGAAATCATTCGAAAGAAAAAATATTTTAATAGAAAATTTTAAGTCAGAGGACTCAATTTTACATAACTCAGAAACCTACTTTCCATTATTAATTAAAAGCCTTAAAAACGAGATTGATATTGATCGAACTAACAATGAACGTTCAAAAATATTATCGCAGCTTAAAGACGAGGTAATGTTATTTGTTTTTTTTAGAGACAAAGAGAAAGCTTATAGTATAGATGGCATCATTAATGATATTGAGAATCTAGAAAGCTATCAATCGATACGTGAACATGAATTATGGGATAGAGTTAAACGACATGTTGTATCTATAGTGTCGCATACAAGTAGCGTTGAAATTCTAATGAAAAAAATCATAGCACTTGAATATAGTGAATTACTTAACAATCAAGTTCAGGCATCAATATTAAATGAAAAACTAATAAAAGATAGGGCGGATTTTTACAAGTTTTGCCTATTTATAACGACATTGGCCTTGTTGTTTTATTGCGTGTGGATCTATTCTCGCATCAATAAATCAAGAAAAGAATTAAATGATTTGAATTCTTCTTTAGAAGATAGGGTTGAGAGACGTAATAAAGAGTTAAAGGACTACTCTGAACGGATGAAAGCACTAATCAATACTAGTCCTTCTGTTATTTATGCGACCGAAGCAACGGGAGATTTCAAACAAATATATATCAGCGAAAATGTTTCTGATTTACTGGGTTATAAAGCAGAAGAGTTACTTAAAGACTCTAGTTTCTGGTTAAATAATATTCACCCAGACGACAAGATAAGTGCTATGGAACTTATACCTGATCTCTTTCAGGATGGTGCTGTCGCAATCGAATATCGGATGCGTCATAAAAAGGGACACTACATCTATATTCAAGATAGTACGAGATTATTACTAGATGAGGATGATAAGCCAAAAGAAGTAATTGGGTCCTGGGCAGATATCACAGATGTAAAAAAAGCAGCCGATGAAATCAACCTACAGAAAGTATATTCGGAAAGTTTGATTCAGAATCAATCAAACCCTACTTTTGTGATTGATAGTGACCATGTTATTTTGTCATGGAATAAAGCTTGTGAAGAGTTGACCGGTTTAAGTTATAAAGAGATGGTCGGTACCCGCGACCATTGGCGTGGATTCTATCAAGAAAAGCGGCCTTGTCTTGCTGATACGGTTATTGATATTGACTCCAATATTGCAAGTCACCTTTATACTAATTATACAAAATCACCGTTGTTAGCAGGCGGTATTCATGCACAAAACTGGTGTACAGTCGCAAAAGGTGAAGAGAGATATCTCTCTATTGATGCTGCACCAATAGTAGATAAAAATAATAAGCTAATCGCTGTTGTTGAAAATCTACGCGATATGACAACACAAAAAAATCTTGAAGTTGAATTGTTACGGGCACGCGATGATGCCTTAGAAGCTGTGCGCTTTAAAAGTGAATTTCTAGCGAACATGAGTCATGAGATACGTACACCAATGAATGGTGTGTTGGGTATGCTGCAACTGGTTAAAGATTTTGATTTGCCGGATGAATGTCATGATTATATTAATACGGCACATAATTCAGCAGACGCCCTGTTAGATATCATTAATGATATTCTTGATTTCTCCAAGATAGAGGCAGGCAAGCTTAGTATAGAAAAAGTTGATTTTGATTTACAAGAAATCGTCGATGATGTTTGCGCCTTATTATCACAACGTGTGCAAGAAAAAAACATTGATCTCTTATCTTACGTGGACAATAAAATTCCTGCATGCATGAAAGGTGATCCAACGCGTTTAAGACAAATTCTGCTTAACTTAATAGGTAATGCCATAAAATTTACTGAAAATGGCGAGGTTGTCATTCGAATAGTTAATGTATCAAGCGAGAATAATAAAGCCACAATTAAAATTGAGGTTGTTGATACCGGGATAGGTATACCTGAGAAGGTTGTCGCTTCACTGTTTGAGGCTTTTACCCAAGCCGATGGGTCAACGACCAGAAAGTTTGGTGGTACTGGACTTGGCTTGGCAATTTGTAAGCAACTTGTGGAATTGATGGGAGGTAAACTCGAAGTTGAAAGCGAGCCGGGAAAAGGTTCGAATTTCTTTTTTACACTATCTCTCGATGTAGTTGAGCAGGGTAGAAGAAATATAGATGTTAAAGAATTAGATGGCTTAAGCGCTCTCGTTATTGATGACAATAGCACCAATAGAGTTATTGTTTGTAATTATCTCAATGCTTGGGGCATGGCATCTGAGCAGACCGGCGATACTAATCTGGCATTTCAGTTGCTTTCGGATAGAGCGTTACAAGGGAAACAATTTGACTTGGTTTTGTTGGATATGCAAATGCCTGGCATGGATGGAATTGAATTTTCAACAAAGATGCAAAACCATGAAAAATTGACAGGAATACCGCGAATTTTATTAACTTCAAACGGACAAATGTCATCTGATGTTTGGCATGAAGTAGGCTTCAAAGCATGTCTACAAAAACCTTTTCGACGAGATCAATTAAGGTCAAACATAAGTTCAATTATGAATGTAATAGATACGCCAGTGGTAGAAAAGAAAACAAAAGCTGAGGTGATACCCTTTAAAAACAATGACAGTAAAATATTACTGGTTGAAGATAATCGAGTTAATCAAAAAGTGGCGTGTGGTTTATTGGCAAAGATAGGTTTAACTGCAGACATTGCGGGCAATGGTCAAATAGCAGTGGACAAAATTGCTGAGACAAAATATGACATTGTGTTAATGGATTGCCAGATGCCGGTTATGAGTGGCTACGAAGCAACGGAGACGATAAGAAAGGGTGAAGAAAATACAAATAACCACATAACCATTATTGCTATGACAGCTAATGCAATGGAAGGCGATAAAGAAAAGTGCTTCGCAGCTGGAATGGATGATTATTTACCGAAACCAGTGAAGTTAGACGTTCTAAAAGAGGTTTTAGATAAGTGGTTGAAATTAAATAATGAAAGTCAGTTAGTCGAGGAGAAAAATATGGATGAACAATCAAATAAAAAGAGCACAGGGGTGATACTTGATGAATCGGTGTTATCCAGTTTAAAAGAAATTATGGAAGATGAATTCGTTGACGTATTAAAGCTATATATGGATGAATCTGTAAGCTTAATGTCTGATATACATGCTGGGTTTTCACAAGAATCAGATGAATTATTAAGGGCAGTGCATACACTTAAATCGAGCAGTCTAAATGTTGGCGCGATGCGCTTGGGCGATATAGCGGCAAACATGGAAGCCTTAGTTAAATCGAATGATGTAGATGCGGCAAAGATGTATCTGGATGAACTCCAAGATAGTTTCACTGAAACACATAGCATGATGAATCAGTATACGCAAAGTAACGTAAACGCAGAGGCATCTTGAATTAATACTCACAGATAAATAGACTGGCATATATGGGCCAAGTCGTTAATAAAACTATTCTAATAATCGATGATGATATCGATATCCGACAGATCCTATCGCTCAAACTTAAAAAATTAGGTTACGTCATAATTGAAGCTGAAGATGGTAATGTCGGGCTGCAAAAATTAAAAAATGAATTGCCAGATATGATTATGGTAGATGTAAATATGCCAGGGATGGATGGCTTCGAGTTTTGTGAGCATGCTGCAAAATTAAAGTCAGAAAAACATATACCTATCATGGTTATGACGGCACAAGACGATCAGGTTTCAGTGAATAAAGCATATGAAAAAGGTGCTACAGACTTTATCACCAAACCGATCAATTATGCGAAGTTAGACCATCGCATCCGTTTTTCAATTCGTTCTAGCGAAACAGCCGAGAAGCTTGCAAGTAGAGAGCGACAATTGTTATCCGCACAAAAAATAGCAAAGATGGGTGAGTGGACTTACGATGTTAAAAACATGGAGTTTCACTGTTCTGATGAAGTTGCCAATATCTTTAATATCAGTATGCAAAGAATTATGTCTCATGATGATTTAATAAACTATATTGTCGACGACGATGTCAATCGTGTTAAATCAGAGTTGGATAATATATCTATAAAAACAAAAAATGATAGTTTGGAATATTCCGTTAAACTTGATGATGGTGAAATTAAACGTATCAGACAAATCATTGATGTCAACACTAATGAAAGAACCAAAGAAGGTGTCATCTTTGGTGTGTTTCAGGATGTTTCAGACTTAAGAAATGCTGAACAACAAGCTAAAACACTTGCCCTATATGATCGTTTAACGGGATTGCCAAATCGATCATTTTTCAAACGATTACTTGCTAAAAAGATTTTGTATTCCAAGCGACATGCACAGCAGTTTGCATTGCTGGATATCAACTTTGATAACTTTATGCGTATTAATTCGAACCTGGGCCACGATGTAGGCGATAAATTAATCATTGCTGCCTGTGAACGCTTAAAAAAAATATTCCATGATTCTAATGAGCTAATAGATGAACAGGATCAGGAAGTTTTTGATACGAGTTTTCTCGCACATCTTGGTAGTGATAATTTTATTATTTTACTTAATGATATTAAGAACGTGGATGAGGCGGCAATTGTCGCGAGACGGATTAATTCAATCTTTTCTGATGCGTTCGATATTTTTAATAATGAGATACATATCTCTGTAAGTATAGGTATTGGTCTTTATCCTGGAGATGCAAATAATGCGGATGATTTGCTAAAAAAATCTAGCAGCGCCTTGCATTACGCTAAAGAATCGGGAAAAAATTGTTACCGTTATTACAAAAAAGAAATGAACGTCCTCTCGTTTCAACGATTATCAATGGAAACTGCTTTACGTAAGGCCTTAGAGCAAGAACAGTTTGAACTCTATTATCAGCCTAAAGTTAGTTTAATTGATAAAAGTATTACAGGCGCAGAAGCATTAATTCGTTGGAACCACCCTGAAATGGGTTTAGTCTCACCGGCTGATTTTATACCTATCGCTGAGAGTACGGATTTAATTGTGCCGTTGACTGATTGGGCCATTATGGAGGCCTGCAGGCAAGTAGGAGAATGGCAGCGTAATGATTTTCAATTGGAGTCTGTAGCGATCAATATTACCCCGGCATCATTACTGGATAAGAGTATAAATGCACATGTATTGAATAATTTGGCATTAGCAGGAATTCAGGCTTCACGATTGGATTTTGAAATTACTGAATCAGTGTTAATGGAAGACGTCGATATAATATTGCCAATACTTCAGGAGATTAAGGAATATGGGTGCAGTATTTCTATCGATGATTTTGGTACTGGTTATTCTTCACTAAGCTATCTCAAACGGCTACCAATTTCAAAGCTTAAAATTGACCAAAGTTTCATACGTGAAATTATGCATGATAATGATGATGCAATTATTGTAAATGCGGTTATTGCTTTGGCACATAGCTTGGGATTAAAAGTAATTGCAGAAGGGGTGGAAGATAAAGAACAGCTTGAGTATCTAACAGAACAGAACTGTGATGTTGTTCAGGGATATTATTATAGTCGGCCTTTAGCCGCTAATGAGTTTTATCAGTGGGCAATACAACATGAAGCAGAAGTGAACAGTAAAGAACCAGTCCAGTTAATTACGTCACTCTGATTTTTCAGCAGTCTTGTCGTTACGCATAATGCTTGCGGAACGTTTTTTGATCACATCATATTTAAAAGGTGGAATTTCGTACCACCAATTCAACGTTTGTGCATTCATATTAGAAACAAACGCTTTTACGCCATCAATTTTTTCTTGATCTTCATCACCAGCAAGCAAGTTTTCATCAAACCGGAATTCAAACGAACCATATGGAGTATCATCATGCTCAAAGGCAACGAGTTCAATAACAGTGCCCTCAAAAGTATGAATTAACACATTTATGCTCTTTTCCTGTTTCTGCAGTTTCTCTTTAGATCGAGCGCCGTTTATCTGAATGTCTTGTAAGATACTGCCATACCTGGAAATGATAAGTTCAGAAGCTAGCTTTTTACCAGCTGGAAGATTTTCCAGACTAAACTTTTCTTGCCCTTTTTCGTTTTTAAACAAGGTATAGGTATCACCATCAGCATGCTCAACACGAACAGCCTTAATTGCTTCAGCAGGTATATCGAATAGAGAGCGTTCAATCCAATCGGTCCTGGAAGAGGTAATGTCGACTACACCATCAACCAGATATGACTGCTCATCATTAGGCTTGCGAATATATAGTCCAGGAGTACTTTGTGACGCACTGCTAAGGCGAAGCTTACCGACAATCATCTCAGCAAGGTTTTTGTTTTCAGCATCTTTAAGTGAGAGCAATAATGATGTTGAGTCTTCAACTTCTGGCCCTTCAACACCAAGACGGTTATAAAGTCTTGGTAGTTTTGTTTTCGGGGAATTAAGCTTCAAGTCTGCCACACCTAGCACGGTGCTTTTTACTTTTTCAGGTAATGCTGGATAGCCATCAAAATCATCAATAACCCATATATCATTTATACGCGAGAGATTAACGTCACCAGCATAACCTTGAATTGAAATGTGGTTAATTGCTTCTATCTCTGAAGCTAAGCCAGGAAAGAAGGCAGCTTTTTCTTTTTCAGATTGAGGTGCACGAAGTTTAACGAATACTGATGCAGCTATTATTACTGCAATAGTAACCAGTGTGAGTAAGATGAGTTTATTTTTAAACATAAGATGTTGTTATTTACGTTCTTCTGCTTGCCCGGTAAATTCCGATGAATAAGGCCATTAATGTAATTAATAATGGAATTAATCCGATATTTATAAAGCGCAATTGCGCACCTAGTTTTTCGATATTCTTTTTAAGCTCGTGTTGAACGCCGCGTAATTCCTTTCTAGTTGCCAGGTGTTTGCTTCTGAATTTTTCAATCTCTGCTGATAATTCATTATTTAACAAGTAAGATTTTTCTCCGCCTTGTTCTTGTTGTAATTGGCGAATTTTCTTTTCTGTTTCTTCAAGGCTTGCTTGTAATTCGGTTTCACGTTCGCGAAATTCTGCTTCTGCCTCTCTGCGTATTGTGTCTACCATTTCAAATGGGCGTGAATATTTTTCGCGTCCGCGCAGGCTGATCAAATCAGTATTTCCTGAGAGGTTTTCAATGCTGTTCATAACAAAGTCGCCATTATTAGCGATAGGTTGCGGTACAGCAGTGCCAAACATTTCTTGAGAGCGAATCCAGAAATGGTCTGCCATTATATCGGTGTCAGCTACCAGAATTAAGTTTAACTCACCTTCATTGACAAATTTCGGGTCGTCGAATTTTTCAGCTTCAGCATCTTTTGCAGGTTTCCCGTCTGGGAAGTAACTTTTTGCCTTGCCGCCAATTCTTGCAGCAATAAGCATCTTTCTATCTTCTGATTTGAAATTGCTCATGATGATATTAGGATCACGTTGGAACAGTAATAAATCACGTTCAAGTTTTGTTGATTGTTCAGATGTTTCTATCAAAGGGGTAATGGTCAGCCCTTTATCTTCAATGATCTCTAAAGAACCCACGGTACCCATATGTACCAGGTTTAATTCACTAGTAGAGAAATCATCTGAATTGAAATTCTTTTCTGTCATCCTTAACCATGGAAGGTAATCTACACCCTGTGGATTACGTGGATCATCTGATTGCACACGCATAGCGGCTGTGATGTCGCCAACAACCTTTTCTTTGCTCATTTCCAGTCCCCAGGTTTCTAGTAACTCTGGTAAGTATGATTGGATGTTGGGTATTGCATTTGGGTTACCGGGATCAGGTTGAGTATGATCAAGTTCAGCAATTGGATCTATAAAAATTATCGCTTTACCGCCACGTAGTAAGTATTGATCAATTGCGTATAGAACATCGTTTTCAAGTTTTTTAGGATGTACCAGCATCAAAACGTCGATGTTGTCGACATTAATACTTTCAGCAAGTGCGTCCGGATCTTGACTCAGGTTGTGAACTTCAAATGAATCTCGCAGTGCATTGATAATTGTCCAGTCGCGTCCATCAGGATCACCAGTAGTTGCCATGATAGGCAACTGAGATACAACACCTACCTTACGCTTTTCTGGATAAGCAAGATCATAAATCATCTTGGTTATATCATATTCAAGTGCAGACTCACGGTTAGTTTGGAAAAAAGGAATCACCTTTTCATCATCAGTAGAATTGGTACCAACAATACCGAAATACGCTCTATCACCTGCAGAATTAGCTGAAACAGTTCGTAGTCCGCTGGCTACAGCCTGGTCTTCAGATTCAGAAAAAGTATCTGGCTCTATGATGTTAAGAATCAGCTTTCCATTACTATGGGTGGCAAACTCTTCCAACATATCTCTGACGCGAGCACCATAGTTAACCAATAATGGAAAATCACTCATCGCTTTTTGCGAGAAATAAAAATCAAGCTGAACCGGTTCTTCAAGATTGCTGAGTATGTTCTTCGTTCCTTCTGAAAGGGTAAATAATTTGCTTTCAGTTAAATCAATACGCCATGTAGTCAGTGCAGTATTTGCCAGTATGATCGTAGCGATAAACAAACTAATGGCTAAAATCAAGCCAGTACCCGAAACAAACCTACTTTTTATTGAGACCGTCATGATTAACTTGCCTTCTTTGCTTCAACCACGACAACGTTAACGTATAACCAGAATATGATTAATGCGCTAAAGTAAATGACATCGCGAATGTCTATCACACCTTTCTTAATCGATGTGAAGTGAGTTAAAAAACTAAAGGATGCAATCGCATCCAGTACCGCTTGTGGCGCCCAGCTTTGGAATATGTCCAGCACCATTGGAAAGCCACTCAGTATGAACATGAAACAAATGACAACGCTGATGACGAAAGAGATTACCTGACTCTTGGTAAACGCTGATATGCAAGAGCCAATCGCAAGAAAGCCACCTGCCATAATCAGACTACCTATATAGCTTGCTAGGATAACGGTGTTGTCTGGATTACCAAGGTAATTAACTGTAATCCACATTGGAAAAGTTAATGCTAACGCAACAGCTGTAAAGCTCCATGCTGCGAGGAATTTACCAATTACAGCATCAGTAATTGATACCGGTAATGTCATCAATAATTCAATGGTGCCGCTTCTACGTTCATCTGACCAAAGGCGCATGGAGATGGCCGGTATTAAAAACAGATAAAGCCAAGGGTGAAAACGGAAAAAGGGTTCCAGGTCGGCCTGATTCGTTTCAAAAAAAGCACCAATATAAAAAGTGAAAATACCGGTCAGGAATAAAAAGATCACGATAAAGACATAAGCGACCGGCGTTACAAAATAGCTGGTAAATTCACGCTTATAAATAGAACACACTGGGCTCATGATGCTGCTGCCTCCCGGTTTTCGTTGGAAGTTGTAATAACGCGGAAGGCGTCATCAATATCACCACGATCTGATTTTGCGATGAGTTCAGAGGGTGTGCCATCAAATAATAAATCACCAGAGGCAATAATGATTGCACGTGAGCAAACAGCATCTACTTCTTCAAGAATATGTGTGGAAATCACTATCGCTTTGTCTTCTGACATTTCCTTGATCAAGTCTCGAACCTCGTGCTTCTGATTTGGATCTAGTCCATCAGTTGGCTCATCAAGGATTAAAACGCTAGGGTCATGCAGAATAGCTTGTGCAATTCCGACGCGGCGTTTATAGCCCTTTGACAAGGTTTCGATACTTTGGTCGATGACGTGTTTAATGTTAATGATGTCGACAACTTCATCGATACGCTTTTGTCGGTTACTGCCCGTTAATTGTCGAACATCGGCAATAAAGTTGAGAAAACTTTTGACGGTCATCTCACCGTAAGCTGGTGCACCTTCAGGTAAATAGCCTACAGAACGTTTAACGGCTATAGGATTCTCCTGCACATCAAAACCGTTTACCTCAACCGTGCCGCTGGTAGGTTCGAGAAAACCGGTGATCATTCTCATAGTGGTAGATTTTCCAGAGCCATTAGGGCCAAGGAAACCTAGAACTTCACCATGATGCACGTCAAACGAGAGCCCACGCACCGCATGTATCGGGCCGAATGACTTCTTCAACGATTTTACTTTTATCGTTACAGGCATGATTATTTACTCGGATACCTTCTAGTTACGTCAATTATTCTTATATATATGACTATTGCAGCTATATATTTAGCGCATAGTCGAGTTTTTACCGTTTGTCCCAAAGGGAATTTAATACGCTCGTCTCTGCGAGGTGCACTATTGTGCATAAAAATAACGCATCGTCAATTTTTTCAGATAGACAGCAAACCGACAGGCCAGTTCCCCAAATTCTAAATGGGTGGCAAATTTAACTTAAATTTCTCTGTTTAAGACGAAACAAAGCCGAAATGTCCTCGTCACTGTAACCTTCATCCATCAACCGTTGGTAGTGTAATAAGGTCATCTCAATAATAGGCAACGCATTCTCACTTATTGATTCTGTCATGGACTGACAAATTGATAGGTCTTTATGATGTAGTGCGAGCTTAAACCCCGGATCATAAATTCCTGCGAGCATAGTCTTACCACGGTGCTCTAAAAACCAGTTGCCCGCGGCGCCGGTTGAGACGATGTCGACCACCTTATCCATTGGCAAATCCATCGCCTGACCAAATGCCAGCGCTTCGGTGACGGCCTGATTAATTCCGGCAGCCATAATCTGATTGACGGCTTTTGTTGCCTGACCTGATCCGGTTGAACCGATATAAACAATGTTTCCTGCAATTGAACCAAGTGTGGGGCGTGCTCTCTCTAAAATAGCTTCATCACCCCCAACCATCATTGCCAAGGTGCCGTTCTTTGCACCTTCAACACCACCAGAAACAGGGCAATCAAGAAAATGGGTTTCACATTCCAGCAATAATGCAGCTGCCTGCTTAGCAGTGTCAGAGTTCACGGTCGATGTATCGACAACAATACTATCTGCTTTGGTGTCAGTCTTTATTGTGTTAATCATTTCCAGCACATCTGCATCTCTAGAAACGCATACAATAATAAGCTCACATTGCTTTGCTAAATCAGCTGGTGACATGGAGATTGAACACCCACATTCTTTTGCAATAGATTCCGCTGTCGATAATGTTCGGTTAAAAACTGTGACTAAATGCCCTGCGCTAGCTAGGTTTCTGGCCATATTTGCACCCATTGCACCTAAACCAATTACACCTGTCTTCATTATTTCAATACCTCTTTACTATGTTCATAATGCTTAGCGATGATCTTCGCCACGCAACATGTTAATTTTTTTGCAGTCGGTATATGCAAGAATTCATTCGGTCCATGTGCATTAGAGCCCGGGCCAAGCACACCCGTGATCAAGAATTGAGCATCGGGAAATTTTTCACCGAGCATCCCCATAAACGGAATTGACCAACCTTCACCCATATGAACCGCTGGTTTATTAAAATAGTTTAGCGATGCTTCATCCATAGCTTGCTCCAACCATGGAGAAACTTCTGGAGCCATCCAGCCGCTAGCTGCCCAGTCTGGTTCAAAACTGATCTTAGAACCGTAGGGGGGACTTGTTAATAGAAGCTCTTCGAGTCGTTTAATGGCAACTTCAGCATTACAAGTGGGTGGTAGTCGCATTGAAAGTTTTATAGAAGTTGAGGGGCGCATAACGTTTCCTGCTGATTCAATATCAGGTAGTCCAGCCGAGCCAATATAAGATAATGCTGGTCGCCAGCTCCGATTCAAGATCAACTCAACCGGATCTTCATTCATCGGTCGCATATCTGGTTTCATTGGAAAACGGGTATAAATGTTTTCGCCCATCATCTCTGCAGCAAGTTTCGCCTGCTCAAGTCTTTTTTCGGGAATCGAGACATAAAATTCTTCGGCAAGTATTTTTCCGTTGGTTGGATCTTCAAGTCGATCTAGCAATTGTCGAATAATGCGAAAACTGGACGGCACTATGCCGCTGGCATCACCTGAATGAATACCTTCATCCATTACATCAACGGTTAATGTTCCGCCAATCAACCCACGTAGGGAAGTTGTAGACCACAATTGTTCATAATTTCCACACCCTGAGTCGAGACAGACGACTAGATCAGGTGTGCCGATACGATCAGAAAGGTGTTCAATATAAAAGGGCAGATCATAGCTACCACTCTCTTCACAGGCCTCAATGATGACAACACATCGCGCGTGCGGAACACCTTGCTCTTGTAATGCCTTAATAGCGAGTAATGACGCGAAAGTCGCATAGCCATCGTCAGCACCACCACGGCCATAGAGTTTGTCGTCTTCTAGAACAGGCTGCCATGGTCCAAGTCCGTCTCTCCACCCCGACATCTCAGGCTGCTTATCCAAATGACCATAGAGAAGGACGGTATTATCAATATCGCCGGGGATCTCCATATAAATAAGTGGAGTTCTGTTTGGAAGCTGCACCACTTCTAGAGATAAACTGCTGATATTTTGATTTTTACACCAGCTGGAAAACTGTGTAACTACTTGATCCATATATCCATTATTCAACCAGTCGGGGTCAAATGCCGGTGATTTGTTTGGTATGCGGATATATTCAATCAGCTCAGGAATAATAGATGATTCCCATTTTTCTGAGCAATAAGACTCAGTCAATTCTTTATTCATAGGTATTTGTTAACAGTCGCCCTAAATTACTGAGAAATCGATCAAAAAATGATTTTTGCATAGTTTTATTTTATCTCATAAGCCTTATAGTATATAAGGTGTTACACATATAAATAATAAAGGGGAGTGGAACTATGTTTTCTGTTATTAGAAATATAAGTTTGGGAATGTTACTAGGTCTAGGCTTAACCGCCTGTGGTGATGACGATAAAGCTATGCCAGCTGCAAGTGATTCTGCTGCTGCACCAGCCGCAACCGCAGCGCCAGCTGCAGCACCTGCTTCAGGTGGTGATGATATTTTCTCATCAATGAATATTGAAAAGGCAGATGGTGTTATCTATCAAGATGAAATCTATGCTAACTGGCCTTATAACTAAGCCATAAAGATTTTGGAGCTAAGTATTGATGTTTAAGTCGTTTAAAGTTTCTTTTTTGATACTCTTTTTAACAAGTTGGTTGGTAGCCTGTGGTGATAGTGATGCGCCACAGGATAAAACGAAGGCTAGTTCGCCTGAACCAACAGCAGTCCAGTTACCTGCTGATACACCAGATATATCAGTCGTAGAAGTTGTTGAGGAAGCTTCTGGGGAGGCAGAAAAGGGAGATACGGAGATCGTGTACCTGCCAAATCAGGTGATCTATGAAGAAGAAATTTATAAGAACTGGCCATATACGAATGCTCCTGTCGAAACTGCTTCTGTTGAAATGGCAGAAGAAGTAAGCCAGAAAGCCGCTGAAGCAAAAGCTGCTGCCGAAGCGAAAGCCGCTGAAGCAAAAGCTGCTGCCGAAGCGAAAGCCGCTGAAGCAAAAGCTGCTGCCGAAGCGAAAGTCGCTGAAGCAAAAGCTGCTGCCGAAGCGAAAGTCGCTGAAGCAAAAGCTGCTGCCGAAGCAAAGATCGCTGAAGCAAAAGCGGCGGCACAGGTGACAGCCGCTGCAGAGTCAAGTCCAAAGGCTACCGAGATTACTGGTGATAAGCCTTATCAAGTTGTCGATGGTAAAATCAGTGCCAATGCCATGGAGGGATGGAAAACCTACAATGGTGGTGGCTGTGGTGCTTGTCATGGTAAAGGTGGTAAAGGCGGTGTTGGTCCTAATATTGGCCAAAGTCTGACAACAAAGTTAAGCAAAGCAGACTTTGTTAACATCGTTACAAATGGTAAGTCCGGCACATTGATGCGAGCAAATAAAACCAATAAACGTGTCATGGATAATATGGATAATCTCTATGCTTATCTCCTAGCTCGTGGTGATGGAGTACTTGGGCCTGGTAACCTGATTAAAATGCCTCTGGGTAAATAAGCAAGGACAAATTGTCCCAAATCTATTTAGCCCTTCTATTTAGGTAGGAGGGCTAACCCATTTTTAAATACCCTTCATGGTAAGAACACCATTTAGTTCATATCCTATGCCTTGGTGATATGTAATTCTTGGTCTAGACTTATAAAGAATATATTTATAGACACTAGTATCGCTGCTCCTAAATCTTAAGGTTTATAAGGATATGACATGATCAAAAAGAAGGTGTGTCTTATAGGTGCCTTTGCTGTTGGTAAAACATCGCTCGTTAAACAGTTCATCGAAAATATTTTCTCTGCAAAATACCATACGACGTTAGGGGTAAAGATTGATAAAAAATCAATGACCATTAACGATCAGGATGTCGATTTGATTATTTGGGATCTTGCTGGCGAAGACGATTTTATTTCAGTCAAAATGTCATATTTACGAGGTGCCGCGGCCTATCTTGTTGTCGTCGACGGAACACGAGTAGGTACATTGCATACGGCAGTTGATCTAATAGAACGTGCAGAAAAAGAAACGGGGCAATCATTACCCTATGTCATCTTGCTTAATAAATATGATTTGGTCTCTAAGTGGCAAATTTCAGATGAAGATATAAACGCGATAGAACTACAAGGTCATGAGGTATTAAAGACCAGTGCTAAGACAGGTGAAAATGTCGAGGCAGCATTCGAGGCTATCGTACGAGAGATAATTTAGATGTCACAGTTGAACTTAACACTAGATATCAAAGAACTGTTACCACACGTCGAATCGCAGCAAAATGTTGCATGGGCCCTGCTTGATACTAATGGTAATTTGCAAAGTGCAGCTGGTGAAAAGTCGCTGTTTGGTTTAGCTGATATTGAGATGGGTCAATGCTTGGTTGATAAGTTTTTATGTCTGGAAGGTGTTTTTCCTCTTTCAGGAAAACCTTATGAAGTTTATGAACTTGAATTGTTATCAAATATGTTTGTGAATATATATTGTTTTCCTACGAATGTGGGTGACGTTGTAATTTTTCAAGATATTACTGACGTGACAGTAATGAAAAAAATATTACACGGCAAGACACAACAATTAGCACGTCATAGTAAAAAGGAAATGACAGAATAGTGTAATAGATATGAGTAAAATTCATAACGATAGCGATATTAAAGATACAACAATGCTTTCAGAAAGTTATTGTGAAGCGATGAATGTCATCATGCTTGAATACCTGAATGATGGGACATTTCGTTTGTTAGGCACGACAGTCTCGGATGATTTTCAATTCATTTACCCTGAGACGCTTACAGATCGAGATGCACTCAGACCGGATGAAAAATTTCCTTTTATTGACCATTTTCTTGAAGATGCTATTACAGCATGGGAACAAGGTAAGCACATACAATCTGGTCCGTGGATGGAAACAGGGCCTAACGGTAATGAGATTGCTATAGAAGCCAGCACTACTTTGTTACAGTCAAAACGTATCTTGTTATTAGAAGTTTTGGGAGAAAGCTACGACGCGCAATATCGGATGTTGCAAAAGGGTCGAGAAAATTTATTGGTGAATCACATTCTTGAAAACCTTGTGAGCGAGCGAACACATGAAATCAGAGAGCGTGAACAAGAAATTGCTCTTCGTTTGGTGTGGGCCGCGGAAGCTAAAGACGGAGGTGAGACAGGTGCACATATACGACGTATCGGTTTATATAGTGTTGAGATGGCTAAAGCGATAAATTGGAGTATTAACGAGATCGATGACATACGTCTCGCAGCAACCATGCATGATGTCGGAAAGATTGCGATTCCAGATAATATATTACGCAAACCAGATAAGTTAACTGATACAGAATTTGAGGTAATGAAAACGCATACTATTATGGGTGGACATATATTGGGTGGCTCAAACGTAACGATGTTACATATGGCTGAAGATATTGCGGTATTTCATCATGAAAAGTGGGATGGTACTGGCTACCCGCATGGTCTCGAAGGTAGTGCAATTCCAATGAGTGCACGTATTGTTTCAATCGTAGATGTTTATGATGCGTTAATAACAAAGCGTATTTATAAAGAAGCATGGACTGAAGACGAAGCCATCGCTTCTATGCATGAAGATCGGGGAAAGCGCTTTGATCCTGAATTGTTCGATACCTTTCTAACATTACGCGATAAGTTTCGTGAGATAGCCAAAGCAGATTATCCGCCTCTCTTTGATGGTTTTAACGATACCTTTCGGGATTAATGATTTAGCAAACTATCCATAGTCCGTTGTAACTCTGATGAAGCAACCGGCTTATGCAATAGCAGGGCATCACTTGCTTGAGCTTCGCGTAAACGATCTGCTGCAGTATCACCGGTAATAATAATCGCTGGTAGATTTTCATCGAGTTTACTACGTAGCAATTCAATTGCATCGCGACCTGTTTTTTCTTCACGTAAACGATAGTCCACGATCAATAAGTCTGGTGCTTTGCCATTCGTTATTGCCAATGCTTCGTCAGCCGATTCAGCGATCAGGCAATCACAACCCCAAGACAACAGCACCTCACGCATACCGAGTCGTACGCTTTCATCATCATCAATGATCAAAACTTGTTTGCCATCAAAACGACTGGGTGATTGATTTGAAGGAATGTCTTCCACAACAGAGATCTCAGCTTCGGGTAAATATAATCGAAAGACTGTGCCTGATTCAGGTTTAGAATGAAGTGTTAGTTTTAATTCCATTGTATCGCTTAGACCTTTAGCAATCGCTAAACCTAGACCAAAGCCTTTTTGTCGATCGCGTTCGGGGTTCCCCAATTGATGAAATTCACGAAAGATATTTTTTTGTTCTTCTTTGGGTATGCCTATACCGGTATCCCATACCTCTATTACGAGTGTTTGGTTTTCTCGTTGACGACAAGCAATCAATAAGCCGCCTGTTTCTGTGTAACGAATCGCGTTGGTAATTAAATTACGCAATATCAATTCAACTAAAGACATGTCGGCATAAGCCGCAGCTTTAGTATCTCGCGTACGGTAGATCAGGTTTTTATTATCTGCCGTTGCACCCAACTCTTTTTCCATTTTATTAAACAGTGTCTGTACACGAAAGGCGCGTGGTTTCGGTTCAATGACGCCCGCATCTAGTTTGGAAAAATCTAGCAAGGTATTTAACATCTCGCGTGTTGCTTCTGAAGCAGACTCAACATGCTTTACGACACTTTGTTGATAGGCATCAAGCTTGGTGCCGTTTAACGTTTCGATAAATAAACCCATCGCATGTAAAGGCTGTCGTAAGTCATGACTGGCAGAAGCAAGAAAAACCGACTTGGCTCGGTTTGCTTCTTCAGTTTCAGTTATTGCATCTTGTAATTGATCAATCAGCTCAATATTTTCAAAACGAAGTTCGATAGAGTTCTTAACGGTTAACTCAAGATTATAAGCAAACACAGTTAAGGTAATAAGATACAGAATACCTGCAATACCCATAGCAATATAAACCTGACCACCCAAAAGAAACATACTCAGTGCTAAAGCAGGCAGACTGGTGTAAGCATAGGCAAGAAAGACGGGTAAGCAAGGTGATTGCATTGCTAATGCAGCAGCGGCTAAACCGGTTGATAAGGCAGTAATAGCAACCATAACAGCAGTACTATCTGCCTCTGTATAAAGCAAAGACATGCTGCCCCAAACAATCCCGATAAAGATAAAATCCCAAACTTGTTTCGTTGCTTCTTTGTAGGGATCAGTTTTCTTATTACGTATACGCCAATATCGAAATAACGGAACAAAAGAAACGACAGCGCACGCTGCTTGCCAGTAGAAAATACCTTTCGGTTCAGAGACGATGTATAAAACTGCTGTTGCAATTACGGTGACAAGGAAAAAACCAAATATACCAACAGGATAATTTTTATAAACCAGAGCCACTTCTTCACGCAGAATCCGTTCTTCACGAAAACGCGGAAAAAGTCTCATGCGTTTAGTTGTACTAGTTTTTGTTTTTGAGCAACTAACATTGCTTCAGAACGACTCGCAACACCGAGGAGAGATAAAATTGCAGAGACATGGACACGTACCGTGTTTTCAGATAAATCTAACTCGCGCGCAATAATCTTATTCGGTTTCCCCTCGCAGAGTAAGCTGAGTACTTGCAGTTGACGTGCGGTCAGTTCTTCCGGGTGTTTATCATTTTTGTTTTTGCGTTCTAGATCTTTATCTTCCGGAAAACATTGCGAACCCGTCATAACGGCTGCAATAGACTTAATGATCATTTCAGCAGAAGAAGACTTCGGTAAAAAACCTTCTGCGCCTGATTCCAACGCATTTTGCATGTCACCTGTATCATGACTCGCAGAGAGCATGATGATCGGTGTGCTGCCAAACTTTTCTTTTAAGACTTTAATACCGTCTAAACCATTCAATCCCGGCATTTGAATATCCGACAAGATAAGATCGATTTCAGTTTGGCCATGCTCCAACGCTTCCATAACAGATCCGGCCTCAAGCACTGACGAAATACGCTCGTCCTGTTTCAAGATCATGTTCAAGCCTGCGCGAAACAAGTCGTGATCATCAACGATTAAAATACAAAGGTTTTCCATACAAAAATATTTTTACTTTATAAAGAATAATTTTTTATGTCGTCACTATAACAGGCAAACAAAATGAACGAACTAGTCCAAATGGACTAAATACATTTTAAATTTAATGCACTAGGCTTGCGCGCAATGAATCAATATTAAAAACAGGACACCTCCTTTTCAGCAGCGCGGCAGACCAACTAGACACCGACCTCTTCAAATCTTATCCCCTGTGTGTCATATGTCGCGCTGCTGCTTTATTTCGATTCATTGAAGAGATTAAGTTAAACTGTGAACCAGTTCACGTTTTAGCATGCTATTTCAGCCCTAAATCAAGCTAACTAGTCCATATGGACTACATCACTAAGCAGCTGAATACCTTAATATTTCACGCTATAACTAGATTTGGATGAGATGATAGGCGTAATGAAAGTTCCTCCGCTAAAACGACAACAATGCAGCGCGTTAATCGCAACAGCATTATTGACCTTCACGACAGGTGTTACCGCCAATCCTGTGGGTGAACAAGTCATCCAAGGCCAAGCCGGTTTTACCCGCAGTGGTAGTAACCTCATCATCACCCAAGGATCGCAACGCGTTATTATTAATTGGCAAGATTTCTCCAATGCCAATGGCGAATTAACAAAATTCATCCAACCGAACAGTAGCGCGGCAGCACTTAACCGCGTTATCTCTGGAAACCCATCAGCACTACTTGGTGACTTGGAAGCCAATGGCCATATCTATCTCATCAATCCAAACGGTATCGTTGTTGGTGCCGGTGCCAACATTAATACACAAAGTTTTATCGCATCAACCTTAGATGTGGCCGATGCGGACTTCATGAATGGCGGCGATTTAAACTTCGTTGGCGATAGTCAAAAGACCATAGAAAATCTCGGTACGATTAACGGCGGTAATGGCGATGTGTTTTTAATCGCCAAGCATGTTGATAACAGCGGCACGATAAACGCAGAAGGACATGTTGGTTTAGCCGGTGTCAATGATGTCTTGTTAAAAGCCAGCGGTGATGATCGTTTAAGTGTACGTGTTACCGATAAAGACGGTAGTGTCGATCAAAGCGGTTTAATCGAAGCAACCAAGATAGAACTCAAAGCAGCAAATAATAATCCGTATGCCTTAGCGATCAATCACGAAGGCATTAGCCGTGCGACCAGTGCAGTCAATAACAAAGGCCGTATTATTCTATCCGGTGGAGCGAAAGGTGAAGTGCGTATCTCAGGAACGCTAGATGCTTCTGGTAAAGGCGAGGGTGAAACAGGCGGACAAGTCATCGTACTTGGTGAAAAAGTCGGTTTGTTTGATGAAGCGAAGATAGATGTTTCGGGTGATGCCGGTGGTGGTGAAGTGCTTCTCGGTGGAGAACAACAAGGTGCGGTGGCAGTAGCCGGTGAAACCAATACCGATGTGTTGTATATCGATGATGATGCCGAGATCAATGCCGATGCTATTACAGAAGGCGACGGTGGGCGCATCATTACTTGGGCGAATCATACTAATCGTGCCTTTGGTGATATCAGTGCGCGAGGTGGTGCAGTGTCAGGTGATGGTGGCTTTGTTGAAATTTCCGGTGGGCACTATTTTGAAATTGGTGGCACGCCTGATGTCACGGCAAGCAATGGTTTAGGTGGTCATTGGCTTATTGACCCATCGGGTAACGATCTCAATATTGTTTTCGGTGGTGCCAATACAAATATTAATGCTGCTAACCCTTTTGCAACTACCGATGATGCAGCGAGTTTAGGTTGGAACTTAATCAGAGCAGGGTTGATTGCAGGAACCACTGTCACGGTTACTACAACGAACAGCGGCACCAGTAGTGAGAATGGCAATATCAATGTTAATACTGATCTGGATTACAACGGGATTGGTACTCTAGGTAAAACCCTGACCTTGAATGCTATTGGCGACATTAATTTCAATAACAAGATTTTTGATAGCGTAGGTGTCGATGACATCTTAAACCTTAATTTGTTTGCAGGTGGTGGAATTAACCTTGATGCAGACGGTTCTGTAGTGTCAGGTACATTAACAGCGACGACATTTAATGGAGTCGGTGGGCTCTTTGAAGTTGAGGCAGGCACGACCTTTACTGTTAAAGGATTGGGCTCAACATTTGATTCAACGATTACTGCCTTTGACTATGATATTGCCGGCACATTAAATTTCGACGATACGGATACACTTAATTTAGTTCAGCGAACCGCAAGCACCGGCTTTGGTATTGGTTCGGCCACTTGTGGTAGTGCCTGTGATACACAAATAGATAACGCAGAGCTAAACCGAATTGTAGTACCAAACGGTACATTAAACTTTTCTGCTAGCAGTGATTTGTTTGTCAAAGATGTAGCCGCTGCGAATACCGATCAAATCAATTCGGTGAGCCTAAGCGGCAGTGGTGATATTGAATTTGAATCAGGAACACCAGCAGGTAGTACGTTCACACAACTCGATGTTAATACAACTAACGATGTATTAATCAATTCAAGTTTGACGGCGACTAGCGGCGATATAAATATTCAAACTACGGGTGGTGATATTAGAGGCACAGGTTTAATCACAGCGAATGATATTGGATTGATAGCCAGTGGCGTAAATTCAGCAATTGGTAGCAGCGGAGCTGGAGCAGTGAACGTAAATGCGACAGGCATAGTTACCGCAACAGCGAGTAATGGTAACGGCGGTATTTTCTTAAATAACATAGGCGACATTGATCTTAGTAGTAACCTTGTTTTTAATTCAGATACGGGAGATGCAGAACTTACAGCTATTGATGGATCAATCATCACAGGTAGCAGCCTAATTAATTTCAACGGCACAAACTTAACCCTCACCACTACCGAAGATGGCGGCAACAACATAGCGGACGATAGGGATATCCAAATTGGCACAGGTGGTATCAATGCAAGCACGACTAACATCACACTCAACTCAGCTGACAATGTTATTGTCGAAGGAGCAATAAACGCAGCGAGTTTAACAGCCATAGCGGGCGACGGTAAAAATGGTGCTCCTGGCAGCACCGATTTTTTGGGTTTCGGCACAAGCGGTGGTCAAGGCGGTTCCGGTGGCAGTATTCATCTTGATGTGGGTTTAAATGTCACTGGAAATATTAATCTCACAGCAGGGTCGGGGGGGTCTGGCGGAAGTGGTGGCAACGGCGCCTCTGGGGGTTCTGGTGGCACAGGCGGTAATGGCGGCTCAGCTGGCAGTATTCACCTTGATGCGGGTTTAACTGCTACTGATAATATTACCCTCACAGCAGGGTTAGCAGGGGCTGGGGGGCTGGGCGGCGTGAGCAATGTCCCTCTTGTGGGTTTAGTAAGGGCTCCTTCAGGTGGACAGGGTTCCTCTGGTCAAATTCAAGGTAGCCAAATCGATACCACAGCAACCAACGGCAGCATTACCGTAACGGGTGCAATCAATGCAGATGCAGGTAGTAGTGTTTCCCTGCTAGCAGGGACCGCGGCAACACAATTATTGACACTAAACACAGTACAAAATCTTTCATTAACCGGCGCGGGAAATTTAAGTCTGCAAGGTTTTGGTTTTAATTCAGCAAATAATTTCAGCACGGTTGATGGCAACATTAGTATCAACAGTGGTGCCGGTGATTTAGGTTTAACCGGTACCGTCACCGCGAGTAATGGCGATGTGAATCTCACCAGTGGTGGTAACTTGACCACGTCGCAATTAATTACCGGCAACAACATTGGTTTGATTGCCAGTGGATTAAATTCAGCGATTGGTAGTACTGGTGCCGGTGTGATTCAAACAAATACTTCCGGCATTATTACAGCAACAGCGAGTGATGGCGTAGGCGGTGTTTTTCTTTCCAAACAAGGCGACTTTGATATTAGTAACCTTGTGCTTAATACAGATATGGGTGATGCCGAACTTACCGCAGTTAATGGCAATCTGACTTCCGGCGCAACAGCGTTTAATTTTACTGGTTCGAATTTAACATTAGCCACCACCGAAGACGCCAGCAACAACTCCGCGGGTGATCGTAATATTCAAATTGGATCTGGCGGTATCAGTGCTAGCACTACCACCCTTACTTTCACTTCTGCCGATGATGTCATTATCGATGGTGCGATTACCGCAGCGAGTGTTACCGCAACAGCAGGCGATGGTAAAGACGGTGTTGGTACGTTTGCAGCGATAGATGACCCTAACCCATTAAACAGCGGCGCCACAGGTAACCATGGTGAGCGCGGTGGTGACATTATTGTCAATCAAAGCATCACTAGCACGGTTGGTGATATTGAACTGACAGCCGGTGCGGGTGGTAATGGTGCTGTTGGCGTTACAGGCACAGGTGATGGTGCAGATAACCCAATTGGTACAGGTGGTAATAGCGGCGGTAGCGGTGGCACAGGCGGGGCGGGTGGCAGTATTAGCATTAACGCCACCTTAACAGCCGAACAAGATATACAACTTACCGCGGGCAATGGAGGCACAGGTGGCTTTGGCGGCGATGGTAACGACGACGGCGGCGACGGTGACGGCATCGGTGGCAATAGTGGTGGCACGGGTGGTGCTGGTGGTGCGGGCGGTAGTATTAGCATTAATGCAGCCTTAATGGCCGAAAAAGATATACGACTCATTGCAGGCTCTGGCGGTGACGGCTCCGGCGGCCGTGGCAACGGCAAAGGCGGCGACGGCAATAGCAACGGCGGCAATAGTGGTGGCACAGGTGGTACTGGTGGCGCGGGCGGTAGTATTAGCATTAATGCCGCCTTAACGGCCAAACAAGATATACAACTCACTGCAGGTCATGGCGGCAACAGCATCGGTGGCGACGGCAACGACGTCGGCGGCATTAGTGGTGGTGCGCGTAGTGGCAATAGTGGCGGCACGGGTGGTACTGGTGGCGCGGGCGGTAGTATTAGCATTAATGCAGCCTTAATGGCCGAACAAGATATACAACTCACTGCAGGTAATGGCGGCAACAGCATCGGTGGTGACGGCGGCGGCATTGGCGGCACCGGTGGTGCTGGTGGTGCGGGCGGTAGTATTAGCATTAATGCAGCCTTAACGGCCGAACAAGATATACAACTTAGCGCTGGTAATGGCAGCGTCAGCGACGGCGGCAACGGCATCATCGACGGCAGTGGCGGCGCAGACGGCGCAGACGGCGCCATTACCGGCAATAATATTAACGCGACTGCGACTAATGGCAGTATTACTGTAAACGGCGCAATTGATACAGGAACGGATGATGTCATCTTGAATGCAGGTAATCAGTTAAACATTTCTGATCTTGTTACTGCAAATAACATAAGTCTCACCGCAACAGGTACTAATGCAGCAATCGGTATGAGTGGTAGTGCGATTCAAACGAATGCAAGCGGTATCATTTCTGCCAACGCAAACAATGGTACGGGTGGAATCTTTATTAGTAATCAAGGTGACTTACAAATAGGCAATATTGATAGTGGTACTGGTGATGCAGCATTAACCGCTGTTGATGGTGCTATCTCTTTAGGTAGTAGTTTGATCAATGTTGCTGGCGCTAACTTAATCCTCGTCACCACCGAAGTTGCCGGCAATAACACTGCGGGTGATCGCAATATTCAAATTGGTACGGGTGGGATTAATGCAAGCAATACCAACGTCACGTTAACTTCTGCCGATGATGTCATTGTCGATGGTGCGATTAACGCGGCGAGTGTTACTGCAACAGCAGGTGATGGTAAACATGCGAGTGGTTTCAATCTTAGCTCCGGCAGTTTAAACCAAAGGTTTGCTGGTAATGCTGGCGAACGTGGTGGCGATATTATTGTTAATCAAACGATTACTTCGCAAACCGGTGATATCAATCTGACTGCAGGTGACGGTGGTGCCGGTGCGCAAGGCGAAGATGCGACCTTTCCTGATCAAGGTGGAGACGGTGGTGCCGGTGGTCGTGGTGGTAATGTCGTTATCGTTGCCGCTCTCAACTCAGCACAAGATGTTTTACTGACTTCGGGCGAAGGTGGAGTTGGTAACAATGGTGGTGATGGTGAAGTGACTGGTGGTATCGGTGGCGGTACCGGTGGTAGAGGTGGCGATGCGGGTGATATTACTCTTACCTCGACAATCACTGCGACGAATAACATTAACCTGACTACGGTTAGAGGTGGCGACTCTGGTGCGGGTGGTGAAGTTTTTATTAGCACTACTACTGGTGGTACTGGTGGAGATACCGGTGATGGTGGTGATATACAACTGGCTGGTTTGATAAACAGCACATCTGGCAATATCAGTTTAAACGCAGGGTTTCAGGGTCGGTTTAATACAATAATCGGTGGTGGTTCTGGTGCAGCTGGAACGGCGGGCAGTCTTGGCAAGATTACCGGTAGTGATATTGATGTACGTGCAACCAATGGCAGCGTTGCGATTGGCGGTGAAATTAATCCTGATCTAAATGCCGATGTAACGTTACTCGCGGGCACTCAAACCGGACATACCTTATCGATTACAGGTAATCCAATCCCCGGTGGAGGAGGTGCTGCTGCCCCTACTAATGATATCAACCTTACCGGTAGCGGTAACTTAACGTTACAAGGCTTTGGTTTTACCTATGATAAAAACATCAGCACCGAAACAGGCAACATTAATATCAACAGTGGTGATGGTGCATTAAGTTTAACGAGTACGCTTTCATCTACTAACGGTGATGTGAGTTTAGCGAGTGGTGATGTATTAACTGTTACGGGTGCCATTAACGCAATTAATGGTGATGTTGATCTAAGTAGTGTTAATGACTTGAATGTATCGCAATTGATTACCGCGAATAATGTCGGTTTGATTGCCAGTGGAATGAATGCGGCGATAGGTAATAGCACTATAATACGAACAGATACCACTGGTCTTATTACTGCCAATGCAAGCACCGGCACTGGTGGTATTTCTTTGTTGAAAGCAGGCGATTTTGATATTAGCAATGATATTAATTTTAATGCCGGTATGGGTAACGTTGAATTAGAGGCGGTTGATGGAAAGTTATTTACAGACAGCACCACGTTGAATGTTAATGCAGCTAACCTGACCTTAAAAACAGCTGAAGCAAACAATAATAATACCCTCGACGACCAATCTATTACGATCAACTCAGGTGGTATTAATGCAACGAATACAAATATCACCTTAGTCTCTGCCGATGATGTCATTATTAATGGTGCGATTAATGCTGCAAGTGTCACAGCGACAGCCGGTATTAGTCGTGTTTCTAGCGGAACCTTTGATGATCCGAGTACAACGACTACTGCGCAGACTGGGAACCCAGGCGTACGCGGTGGTGACGTCGTTATTAATCAAACGGTCACGACACAAACCGGTGATATTAATTTGACTGCAGGTCGTGGTGGCGTGGGTGCACAAGGTCAAGATGGTGATTCCAATAATCAAGGTGGTAACGGTGGTGCTGGTGGACTCGGCGGCAGTATCTTTATCGCGGCAGATGTTAACTCAGCACAAGATATCATACTGACATCCGGTGAAGGTGGTGCAGGCCTTGATGGTGGCGTTGGTGGCAGTCAAAGCTTGGGGGTCGGTGGTGGTATCGGTGGTGCGGGAGGTCAGTCGGGTGATATTAATGTGACTGGTTCGGTAGCGGCCACACGTAATATTAATCTGACGACAGCCAGGGGTGGTGACTCTGGTGCAGGCGGTGATGCCCTAATTGGTAGTAGTGGATCTGATGGCGATACCGGTGATAGTGGTGATTTGCAACTGGCCGGTTTGATCAATAGTACGTCTGGTGATGTGACATTGGACACGGGACCTACTGGCCGGTTTGGTGGTGGTTTTGGTGGACCTGGTGCTATAGGTAGTGTCGGTAAAATCACTGGCAGTGATATTAATGTACGTGCCGATGCGGGTGATATTGATGTTAACGCCGAAGTCGCGGCGGATACGAATGGTAACGTCACGTTAGTCGCGGGCAACACGTTAAGCTTTGCCGCCTTACAAGACATTAACTTAACTGGTACAGGTAACTTAACCTTACAAAGTAACGGTTTTAATTCTTCAAATAATTTCACTACCCAAGATGGTGACATCTCGATTAATAGCGGTAATTCAAACATCACACTTTCTGGCACAGTGAATTCCGGTAATGGAGATCTAAGTGTTACTGCAGGTGGGTTTTTCAATACATCAACGCTGAGTGGTAACGACATTACCTTGACTCATACGGGTAACCCATTCACGTCAGGACTACAGAAGGATGCAGGCGGCGCTGCTGTTGAAATACAAGCGATAGGTAAACTTAATGTTGATAACGCAAATGGTAGCGCTGCAATAATTAATCAAACTGGTGATTTACAGATTGGTACATTAACCGGCGGAAATGCTTTTGGCCTAAGTGGTGGAAGCAGCAGCATAGCGTTAACCGTGCAGGATGGTGATTTGAACATGGATAACACCAGTTCAATTACTAACTACACCAATATCAATTTTACTGCACACAATGGCAGTATTGATACCGGTACAGCATCTATTACCGTTGCCTTTTCAGAAGCAACTCCATCTGTAATACATTCGGGCGTGATGACATTGATTACCACAGAAGACACGGCGGGTGATCACAATATTACGATTGGAAGCGGTGGGATTAATGATGGAAGTATCACGTTAAGTTCGACGGATGATGTTGTTGTTAATGGCGCTATCAATAGTGATGGTTTTTCAGCAACAAGCGGTAATGGTGCTTTCGGTGTTTTTACGAGCGGACAGAACGGCAGCGATGGTGAACGTGGTGGCAACATCAATATTAACTCAAGTATTCAAACGAATGCGGGTGCTATTAATTTAACTGCGGGTAAAGGTGGTGATGGTAGTCGTACCGATGTTAATGGTGGTGTTGCTGGGCATGGTGGTGTTGGTGGTTCGATTATAGTCAATGGCGCGCTGACGGCGAATCAGGATTTAAGCCAAAGTAGCGTCGGTGCTATCACAGTGAATGCGGGTGATGGCGGTCGTGGTGCCGGTAGTATTGATTTAGGAATAACAACGACTGCAGGCAATGGTGGACAAGGTGGTGACATAAATATCACTGGTGATGTGACATCTAATATTGATATCAGCTTGCAAAGTGGTGATGGTCAGCATGGTGGTGAGGGCAGTGATATTAGCGGTGTCGGCGGTGTTGGTGGCAGTGGCGGTAATATTGATGTGCAAGGAAAGTTAGCAGCGCAACAGGATATTAATGTGACGTCTGGTAACGGTGGTGCCGGTGGAGTCGGAACGATTAATGCCAGCACTGATGGTGCCGGGGGCAATGGAGGGAATGCCGGTAACATCACGCTTCGAGATACCGTGACGGCGCAACGTCATGTTGGTTTACGTACCAACATTGGTGGTGATGGTGGTGATGGTCGATCTGGAGGTGGAATGGTCGGTTCCGGCACCGGTGGTAACGGTGGCAATGGCGGTGTGATGGATCTGCGCGGTGCGATTAGTGGGCAAGGTGATGTGCAACTCATCGTTTCTGATGCGGGTGATGGTGGTTCCGGTAATGTTGATGGAACGGTTGGCAGTAAAGGACAAATTATCGGTTCACTGATTAATGCAACAGCAAGCACAGGCGCATTAACATTGGATGGTGTGATTAATGCGAACAGTGGTGTTGATGTGCAACTCGTTGCAGGTACTGATTTAACCATAAACACCGGTGCGGAAATTAATGCGACCGGTGCCGGTAATATTATTCTGGCCGCGGGTGGCAATTTTCATAATGACAGTGGTGCTTCTACACCGATGGGTGCACCGTTAACTAGTAACCCAATTAGCGTTGATACGGGTCGTTTCTTAATCTATTCAACACGCCCAGATAATAACCGCGATGATATTGGTACTGACTTTAATGCAATTGCGAATAACTTTGCTGGAGATTACTTTGTTCAATACAACACAAGTTTTGATGCGAATGATCCATTGTCTGGTTCATTACCAGCGGGTAACGGTTTTGTTTATAGCGTACAGCCAGTGTTAACGGGTGTTGCTGTTACGGTTAATCCACAAACGATCAATTATGGCGATACTATTAGTAGTATTCTCGATACCGATTTCACCGTTGGTGGCGGTGCAGGTGCAACTTACGAAGTAAATAGTTCAACCTTGAATGCCACACAGATTGCTCAATTTGAATTAGCTGATCCAGGTACCGTGACAATCAATGGCAGTGATGTGGAATTAAACTTAGCTAACACAGTAAACATCAGTAATGCCGGGTTTGCAGCAGCAGGGTCGTATACCGGTGGTATAGAAGCAGGCGTTATTGCTGGCTCTGCCTTAGCATCACAGGGCATTGCCTTGAGTGGTTCAGGTGACTTAACCGTTAACAAAATCAATTTAGACGTGACCGTCGCAGCAGATAATAAAGTTTATGACGCAACCGATAACGCAGTGTTATCACTCGGTACGGATAATCGTTTAGTGGGTGACTTACTCAGTATCGATGCCGGTACTTCAACGTTTGATGATAAGAATGTGGGTACGGGGAAAACGGTTACTGTAGCGGGTGCAAGCTTATCGGGTATTGATGCGGGCAACTACAATTTGAATATCACTAATGGTGGAACCTTAAGCGCAGATATTACTAAAGCAGATTTAATTGTTAACAATGCAGCTGCACAGAATAAAGTTTATGACCGAACAACGACAGCGGCGGTTACCGGCGCAGCAGTAACCGCATTGTTAACCGATACGGTTAACTTAAATTTAGATAGTGCTAATTTCGACAATAAAAATGTCGGCACAAATAAAGCTGTAACAGCAAATTATTCGATTAATGGAACCGATGCCGGTAACTATAATTTAATTCAACCAACAGGTTTAACGGCGGATGTTACTCAGCGCACGTTAAATGCGACCTTAACGGCGAACGATAAAGTTTATGATGCAACGACAGCAGTAACAGGAAGCTTTGGTGATGACCGTATTGGTGGTGATGTCTTAACGATTAGTGGCATATCAAGTTTTGATAGTAAAAATGTTGGTACTAACAAAACAGTATCAACTACTGGCTTGAATTTAAGCGGAACCGATGCTTTAAATTATGTATTAGCGTCAACAACAGTTAATGATACAGCAGACATTACACAAGCAGACTTAATTGTTAACGGTGCAGCGGCACAAAACAAAGTCTACGACGCAACAACATCAGTAACCGTCACAGGTGGTATTGTTGCTGCATTAGGCAGTGATGTTGTCACTGTCGGTTTAGCGAGTGCCAATTTTGATAATAAAAATGTCGGTGTTGGTAAAACGGTAAATACGAATTTCACGTTAACGGGTATCGATGCGACTAATTACAATGTCGTTCAACCAACCACCTTAACTGCCGATGTAACTGCAGCTGATTTGATTGTTAATGGAGGCGTTGCACAGAACAAAGTCTATGATGCAACCATAGCCGCAACGGTTACGGGTGCGACGGTCACAGCATTAGCGAGTGATGTAGTTACGTTGGGTGTTGCAAATGCCAACTTCGATAATAAGAACGTTGGTGCTGGTAAAGCAGTAACAACAAACTTTATGTTAAGCGGCACTGATGCGGGTAATTATAATGTCGTTCAACCAACCACTTTAACTGCTGATGTTACTGCGGCTGATTTGATTGTTAATGGCGCAATTGCACAGAACAAAGTCTATGACGCAACCACAACCGCGATGGTTACGGGTGCAAGTGTCACGGCATTAGCGAGTGACGCGGTCACACTAGGTGTTGCCAATGCTAACTTTGATACTAAAGACGTCGGAACGGGTAAAGCGGTGACAACAAACTTTACCTTAAGCGGTGTCGATGCGAGTAACTATAATGTGATTCAACCGACCACGGTAACCGCTGATATTACACAAGCGGCATTAAATATTACTGCAAATGCTGACAGTAAAGTCTTCGATGGACTTGCTTATAGTGGTGGTAACGGAGTGAGTTATGCCGGTTTTGTTGGTGGAGAGAATCAATCTGTATTAACTGGTACAGCAAGCTTTTCCGGTACATCGCAAGGCGCGGCTAATCCGGGCAGTTATGTGATTACACCAGGTGGATTAAGCTCCGGAAACTATGACCTCGCCTTTATTGATGGTGATTTAACAATCAACGCTGCAACGATTGGTGGCTCTGGTAGTGGCGGTTCAGGTACGAGTGGTGGTAATGGTCCGAACGGTACCTTCAATGGTTTTCAATCGCAGCAGAATAACAATGTTAATATACCAAATCCAAGTGGTAATTTTGTTCCGCCGGGTTCTGGTGGTGGAGCACAATTTCCATTGAGACAGGGTATTAATAACGGATCAACACCGTTTTCAACCCTGAGCTGGGCAGCAAGTCGTAGTTTCCAAACGGGTGGAAATAATAACGACGAAGACGACGAGTAATCAGTCTTAATTAAAATAATAAACACGGTAAACATAACGTGAGTTTTCAATTAAACCATCTCAGTGGTGGTTTGTTCCTATCATTTTTGTTGACGAGTATAGTGTCCGCGGGCTCACCGGACATAGAACGCATCGCGCCAAAAGAAGTGCCATCTGGTCAAGGTGGTGAATTAATACAAGATGAACTACCTGACGTTGTACCGAATCCTGATCGTGACGCAGTATTAGTCGATGCTTTAAAGGGCATTGTGTTTATTGATGATGCGAACAAGCTTGACCCTTCTGGACGAGGACATGCGAGTGGTATTGTTATAGATGGTGATTTAGATATTGTTGATGCCTCTGTTTTTCAAAAATACTTCGATGAATTTTTAGATCGACCGATCACCTTAAATTTATTAGATGGTATTACGCATAAAGTCGTGCGTTATTATCGACAACATGACCGTCCTATTGTTGATGCATTAGCGCCAGAAGGACAAGACATTACCGATGGTGTATTACAGATTGCGGTGATACTCGGCAAGCGTGGTGAGGTGCGCGTTGAAGGTGCCGAACATTTCTCTGCAGATATGCTTGCTGGAAACGTTCGTTTAATGGTGAGCGAGACGATTACGCAAGCTGAATTAGAAGAAGATATTGCCTGGATGAATAACAATCCGTTTAGGACAGTGGATATTTTATTCGAGCGCGGTAAAGAATTTAGTGAAACGGATATCGTGTTGGATGTTGAAGATCGTTTTCCTTTGCGTGTCTATGGTGGCGTGGAAGATAGCGGCACGGAACTGACGGGTAAGCGACGTTGGCTAAGTGGTCTTAACTGGGGCAATGCCTTTGGTTTGGATCATCAGTTGAATTATCAATTTACCTCTTCGTTAGATTTGGATGTATTAAATGCGCACAGTTTTAATTACAAGGCACCATTACCGTGGCGGCATACGGCAAGTTTGTTTGGTGCCTATGTGAAATCCGACCCAGCAACGACTTCCGGCGGTTTTAATCTTGACGGTGAAAACTATCAATTAGGTTTTCGTTACAATATTCCGTTAGCTAAATATAAAAAACTGAATCATGAGTTAGCATTAGGTTACGACTTTAAACGCAGTAATAATAATTTAGATTTCGGTGGTTTGAGTGTCTTTAGTACATTCACCAATGTTTCACAGTTCTCCATTGCTTATAACGGTAGTGTTAAAGATAAATGGGGAGCGACCAGTTTTGGTAGTACGGTAAATATCAGCCCTGGCGATATGATGGGTGATAATCGCGACATCGAGTTTGCTGCTTCACGCGCCTTTGCTTCAGCAGATTATATTTATAGTCGTTTTAATTTTAATCGCATTACACGCTTACCATATGAGCTTAGTTGGATTACAGAGTTGCAGTTTCAAGTATCTAATAAAAATTTATTAGGTAGTGAACAATTTGGTATCGGTGGTTATCAGACCGTTCGTGGTTATGATGCCTATGCTGCTGTTGGAGACGAAGGCGTTTTAATAAAAAATGAAGTTCGTTCCCCAGCCATGACCTTGCTGAAACACCTCAAGATTGAAGTGCCAAAAGAAGAGTTACAATTTTTGTGGTTTCTTGATTATGGCTCAGTTAAGAACGTGGATCTTTTAGCCGGAGAAGGGGGCACTGATCTGATGTCGACTGGTGTTGGACTACGTTATTCTATTGCCCCTTACTTCACACTTCGTGCCGATTACGGTTGGCAATTAAAATCATTGTCCACGACAGCCGCACGAGATAGTCGTCTACATGCGGGGTTTGTATTGTCATATTAGCTTCAAATTTTATTATTTTTAGGCAAGTTATCTTGATTTGATATGTTTTATAATTAAACAGCATTTTCTAATGCTAGAATTAAGCATGTTTTCAGTATATTTTAATAATAATGGTTAATAATAATGGTTCAGGTGTTTGACTAAACGCTTCTGAGAAATTGATATCCACATGATTAAAAAGAAAGTATGCATTATTGGGGCATTTGCTGTTGGTAAGACTTCACTTGTGAAGCAATATATTCAGAATATATTTTCTGGAAAGTATCACAGTACCTTGGGTGTCAAAGTGGATAAAAAGGCTGTTGAAGTCTGTGGACAGGATGTTGAATTAATACTATGGGACTTCGCTGGTGAGGATGACTTTACATCGGTCAAAATGTCGTATCTGAGAGGCGCAGCTGGTTATATTATAGTGGTTGATGGTACACGCAGAGAAACCTTGGTCACTGCATTAGAATTAATTGAACGTGCTGAAACACAATCTGGAAAGCTTCCCTATATCATATTGATAAATAAACATGATCTTAATTTATATTGGCAAATCACTGATGCTGATATTCAAGATATTGAAGCGAAGGGTAATAAGGTTTTTAAAACCAGTGCCAAGACATCTGAAAATGTTGAAGCAGCATTTAGCTCTATTGCAGAAGCAATTATATAAAAATTATGGCCTATCCAGTTTTAATTGATACAAAAGATTTAATGAGTTACCTAAAGGGTAAAAAAGAAGTTGCGTGGGTGTTAATTAATGAAAAAGGTGAATTGATTAGTAAAGGCGGCAACGAGTCTGTTTTCGGTTTGGATATAATTAATCTAGGTCAACGTCTGGCAGATCATTATATCTGTCTGGAAGGTTTATTCCCTCTAGCTGGTGAGCCTCATGAGATTTATGAACTTGAGTTAGTATCAGAGAAATTTGTAAATGTTTATTGTTTGCCAACAGAGAAAGGGGACAAGGTTATTTTTCAAGATATAACTGAGATGACAGTAATTAAAAATGTAGTACATGAGAAGGTTCAAGAGATAATCGTTTTTATCGATAATTATAAAAGAAATATAAGTTGAAATTATTAATGAAGTACTTCATAAAATTGGTATCTATGGATGTTAGAAAAAACGCCCTTTAGATAATCACGAAGCAGGTTTGCAATGATTTTTTAAAAATTGCGCCCTCAAACCCTCTTTTTTCCTCCTTTTTTGTAGCAATATCGTCTGTTTATAACGACATATTGAACATTAATGTTCGCTTTGTTCATTTTTGGTTATTATATAAAAAATAGAATAACTAGATGATTATATTATAAAAATATTCAGAATAATGGAGTTGGTTAATTAGTTGCATAGGGATGCGGTTATTGGGGAAGTATAGCGGTTCATTTCAAAATTAATATTTAGTACTACTGGATGCGTATTAATAATTAATGAGTCAAAATTATTCAGTACTTAATACAGGAAGAGCAAGATGGCACAAGATAAAAAGAATGAAGATCTAAATGGTGGGGAGAATGTCGATAAAATCCGAGACATTTTATTTGGCGAAGAGATGCGTGTTTATGAGCGTCGTTTTAATGAACTAGATCAACGATTAGTGCGTGAACAACAAAAGCTCAAAGACGAATTGAGTTCCCGCCTTACCAAATTTGAAGGTTTCATGAAAAAAGAAATCGAGAAACTTACAGAAAAAGATAAGCAAGAAAAGAAAGATCGCGTTGATGCAGTTAAGACGTTAAAAGAAAACTTGCAAGATGTTATTAAAGAGTTAAATAGTTCGATTGATGAAGTTGATGAAACGCTTTCAAAAGAATGCACAGAGTTGCGACAGGAGTTGCATGACTTATCTCAAGAAACAGATACTAATATCAATAATATGGGTACGCGTTTGCAAGATGCTATCGATATAGAAGGTGGTGAATTACATAAAGTCAAAGCAGGCAGAGAAGAGTTAGCCGAACTATTCACTGAGCTTGCACTGCGCTTGAATAAAGATTTCAAATTACCTGCTAATGACTGATTCTTCCTCAGACAAGAGTCCGGAAGAAAAAAATGCTGCTTATGATGAATTAAAACGATTACTGCTTGAAAATGAGCAGCAATCAATCGAAGAAATCCAACATCATCTTTTTGATAAAAAGCAGCGCTCCGAAGACATAGCAGAAGTATTATCCGCTTCTGTTGCATCAGCATCGAAAGATCCTGAGCCTTTATCTAATGCTATGGGTTCCGTCATCCATGGCTCTATCAGTAAACTCATTAAAAAAGATCCGCAAGAATTTGCGGATGCCTTGTTTCCTGTGATGGGCCCAGCGATTCGCAAGTCTATCAATGAAACACTGAAGTCTTTCATGCAGTCTTTGAATCAGGTGCTGGAACAAAACACATCTGCACAGGGTTTGAAGTGGCGTTTTGAGAGTTGGCGTAAGGGTGTGCCTTACGCAGAGTTGGTACTTAAACATACTCTGGTTTACCGAGTAGATGAGGTGTTTTTAATCCAGCCCGGTTCCGGTCTATTAATGGGCTATGCAGCTCACCCAGAGGCGGTGACTGAAGACAGTGATGCAGTATCAGCGATGCTTTCAGCGATTCAAGATTTTGTTCGCGATTCATTTGCAGAAGATAAGAAGAGCGGCTTAGAAACGGTCGAACTCGGTGAACACACACTTTGGGTTGTTGCTGCACCACAAGCAATCCTGGCCTGTGCAATTCGTGGAATTGCACCGTTGACCTTGCGTACCAAGTTGCAAGAAATTCTCGAAACAATACATGTTAATTATAAAGATGAGTTATCATCATTCGAAGGTGACCGTGAAAGCATGGGACAGGTTGATGAAGTCCTTACTACTTGCTTAGATGTAGAACATGCTGCAGAAACTAAAGAAGAAACAAAGAAATCATTTTTATCCCCACCACTTATAATTATTCTCATCGTTGTATTAATCTTTTCCAGCATTTTAATTTGGCGAAACGTTGATTATGAAAGTCGTTTGGCGAATTTAAAAAATGATCTGGAAGAGCGCCAAGGCGTAATTTTATATGAAACAAATGAGACTGATGATCGACTCGAGTTAAAGGTATTAATCGATCCCTTAGCTGATCCGATTGACACATTACCCGAGAAATATAAATTCGATACTAAGGATATTAATTTTATAACTACGGCTTACCAATCACTTGAGCCAGAATTACTTTTACGTCGAGTTACAAAATTATTACATCCGCCTGCTACGGCTGAAATAACTTCAGCAGATGATACTTTATTCATTAACGGTGTTGCTCCATTAAATTGGATTAATGAGAGTAAAATTTTATTGCGTTCTGTTACGGCTTATTCGACTGTAGATACCAGTGGATTAACTCCAGATTATTCTGTCATCGAGCAAGCAGCCATAGCCCAATTAAAATTACCTGAGACAGTACAAGCAAGCTTTGATGGGATTGAATTAACACTATCAGGTATGGCATCTGCAGAATGGTTATTATGGTATCGAGATCAGCATGTAGAAATGGATCAAGTTGAAGAGGTAGATGATACTCAACTTATGGTTGAACTAGGGAGTTTACTGACATGGATAAAGACTTCATTGAGTGTTCCTGAAACAGTAAGTTTTACAATAGATAACCGACGATTAATATTAGATGGTAACGCGTCTTATAAGTGGATTAACACTCTCGATGTTGAAAAGCTAGATAGCCCTTGGATCAATTCAATAGATGCTAGAGATGTTGTAGTCGATGAGTTACAAGAGCTAGATGTTCTGAGTGATGCTATTACAAATACACGAATTTATTTTAGTGATGACACCAAGACCGTTATTGGTGTTGATGCAATATTGATGAGTTTAACGGAAAAAATGAATCGCCTCTCTATTCTTGCTGGGATACTTGATTATACAATCGTAGTTGGTGTGATTGGATATACTGATGGTTTAGGTAGTCTTAGGAAAAATGAAATACTCGCGATGAAACGTGCTGATTGGGTCATTCAGCAATTGCAGAACGGTGGTGTTTCGTCTTCCTTATTAAAACCAATCGCAAGTGAGATTGAATTATCAAATCAAATGAGCATCGTAAATAGACGTGTTGAATTTAAAATGGATATTAAGAAATAAGTAAGACCATGGCAGAAGTTTCAAAAAAGATTTGTTTAGTCGGTTCCTTTGGTGTCGGAAAGACAAGTTTGATCGCACGTTTTGTACATCAAACATTTTCAGAAAAATATCTGACGACACTTGGTGTCAAAGTCGATACTAAAACTGTTGAGTTGGTATCAGGCGATGTCTGTAAGCTAGTTATTTGGGATATTGCTGGTAAAGAGGATTATTCGTCAACTGATAAGCAATACTTAAAGGGTTCATCAGGTTGCATATATGTTGTCGACGGTACACGCAAGGCAACAGCTGAAGCAGTACTTAATTTAAAGCAGCAAGTAGTCGAAGAACTAGGCGATATTCCTAGTCTATGTGCCGTCAATAAATCAGACCTTGAAGAAGAGTGGGAGTTGTCTGATGAGGTTCAAATGCAACTTAAAAAAGAAATGAATTATCTTTTTAAAACTAGTGCCATGAGTGGCAAGCAGGTTGAAAATGCATTTACCAAGATAGCGGAGTTGATGTTGAACAATGGCTGACTCTCCGTTTAGTGTTTACCGTTTACTTCGTCAGCATATACTTGATGCTGCCAAGCCAGCTTATATAGTAACAAGTAATAGTCTTAAACTTGTAACAGCAAGTGGCGATCTAGCGTTTTATGGTTTATCAGATCTTGTGGAAGGTGAGCCTTGTGAGTCACGGCTAGATTTTTTGATCGGATATGATGTCACTGAACCATTGGAACTCCGATTCTATCAGGTAAATACTGAAGTCGTTGCTCATGTTGTATTATTGCCGCATGAAGGTCACTTGATTATTCTTTTCATGGATGCGACAGAAGCTTATCAACAGGAAATTAAAGTACAGCAAAAAACAAATGATTTACTTATTCTTTCAGAAAAGCAGGATGTAATAGTTAAAGAATTAGTCAAAGCACGAGACAATTATGCAAATAAACACGAAGAGTTAGTTGAAGCAAACAAAGCCAAGGCAAAGTTCATTGCCAGTATATCTGGAGATCTAAAATCACCACTAACTTCTATACTGGGGCATGCAAGTTTACTGAAAAACGTTCTGGATGATTCACCAACTAATTTGAAAATGATAGAGGCCATCGAGCGTGGAGGCCGACATTTATTGACACTAGTAGAAAACTCATTGGATCAAATGCATATTGAACTTGATCATATGAAGTTAAAAGTCGCGCCAGTGGATATAAATGATTTGTTACAAGATATTGAATCAGTATTTCTACCATTAGCAAAACGCAAAAAACTAAAATTTTCATTAGCTATCGAATCTTTGCCACCCAATAAGATAAAACTTGATGAGATTCGATTACGGCAAGTACTTGTAAATCTACTTAATAATTCAATTAAATATACTGATATGGGTCAAATTAAGCTGACCTCGCGTTGGGAGGACAACCTGTTAAAACTTGATGTTTATGATACTGGACGAGGTATTCCTGAATCATATCGAAAAGAAATCTTTACAGCGTTTAAAACTGGCGGTGATAAAAAATCAAAGGGGCAAGGAAAAGGCTTAGGGTTATCTATTGCAAAACATTTGTTGGACTTAATGGATGGTGAGATCCGTTGTGAGTCAGTACAGGGCGCTGAAACCCGCTTCAAATTAAGAATTCCAGCAGAAGTAGTTGCTTCGGATCAATCGAATACAATAATTGATGACATCGAGTTTGGTGAAAATGCACATATTCTTGTTGTTGATTCTAGCGAGGATCTTTGTCAACTTTATGATATCGCTTTGAGCAAAGCAGGTTTTGTTGTCACAACATGCACAAAATCAGAAGAAGCCCTCAAGGTTGCAACTGAGAAGAAGCCAAGTTTAATTTTGATCAGTTTGAATCAACTGGATGATTGTTTGAATATAACAAGGAAACTTCGTGCAGCAGGGAATGGACAGCCACTCCTTGTGCAGCTTAGTCTAGAATCAAGCGTATCAAGTCGTTCTGTGTTTGAAGCCGGTGGCAATGGTTTTTTAACAAAACCAATCAATATTATTGATCTGATTGAAACTGTTAAGGCATATGTGTCTCCTAATCAGACAGATGATTCCGATGTAACAATGCGAACATATTTACGAGAACGGTTTAATGAATATTTAAATCTTAAGATTAAATATTTTCTTGATGCCACTATGCAGCTTTCAAATAGTTCATTTGATATCGATGCATACCAATTGCTCGAAAATGAATTACGACAATTATTACTTACCGCAGAGATGTATGGCTATAACGCGATTACAAATGCAGCGAAAGTAACAGAGAACACATTAAGGAATCGTGCTGAGTATGACGCAGACGAATTGCTGGATAAATTATTAAATGGATTGAAAATGCTTAGTGCTGAGATTCAATTTGTATTAGATAATAATTTATAAGAATATAACTAGTAATTATTATTAGCGCTTAAAAACTGATCATGTACTTAACTGGTTTCTGCTAATAATTCTTTTATCATTCTTTCAATACGCATGGCTTGTTGGTCGCCTTCATGGGTTTCGCCGAAAAAAACAGAACGTACCTGACCTTTTTTGTCTATAAGGTAAAATGCAGGCCAGTATTTGTTATGCATTGCGCGCCAATAAGTGAAATCGTTATCAATCATGATTGGATGATGTAACTTAAATTCTTTAGCCTTTGCTTCAATATTACTTCTGATTTTCTCGTGATCAAATTCAGGTGTATGTACGCCGATTACTTGCAACCCTTTAGCTTCAAGTCGTTTTTCTAATTTATTCATCCAGGGAAAGGAGTTGTAGCAATTCCAACAATCAAATGTCCAGAAATCTAATAACACGACTTTGCCTTTTAAATCATCCAGTCTAAGTGGTTCTGAATTGATCCAATCTTTATCTTGATCATGATGAAATTCAGCAGCGGGGAATGGTTCACTCATTGTTCCGGCAATAGTAGGTGTTAATGTCTTTATTGTGATGACTGAACAAACAGTAATAATAAATAAATTTATGTATAGTCGTTTCATGCCTTAAGCCTTTCTAATACAATTCTGACTACGACAGTAATAATTAACCCTTGTTCAATATAGAGTTCACAATATGACGATAAGAAAATACAAAAATATCACTCCAAATATTAATGAATCCGCGTATGTCGATGAATCAGCTGTTGTCATTGGCAATGTGACCATAGGTGAAGATACTTCCGTCTGGCCGATGTCAGTTATTCGTGGAGATGTTAATTCAATAACTATTGGCGCACGTACGAATATACAGGATGGTTCTGTCCTTCATGAATCGCATACGAGTGAGTTTTCTACTGGATACCCTCTTGTGATTGGTGATGATGTGACAGTTGGACATAAGGCGCTGTTGCATGCTTGTAATGTTGGCAATATGTGTTTGATCGGTATGTCGGCAACAGTTATGGATGGCGCAGTGCTTGGTGACCAGGTTATTGTCGGTGCTGGAAGTCTCGTCCCACCAGGGAAACAACTTGATTCAGGTTACTTGTATGTCGGTAGTCCGGTTAAACGCATTCGTGAACTGAATGAAAAGGAACTCTCTTTTTTAGAATATTCGGCTAAGCATTACGCAAAGTTGAAAGAAGAATATAAATCTTCATAAAAGCTGATTATATTCGTCTCGTATCTGCAACAAAAATTCGTTATTATGCCGCGCTTTTTGAAAAACACATTTGAGGTATAAGGATAATGTCGTTGGATGAAAACTGGTTTTCAGAATCAGCGCAGGGTCAAGCTGTGTCACTGGAGATAAACCAGAAGTTGCATGAAGAAAAATCCCCTCATCAAACTATAGAGATCTATGAGACCAAAACCTATGGTCGTTTGATGACCTTGGATGGGGCAACTACGTTGACGCAGCGTGATATTTTTACTTATCACGAAATGATATCGCACCCAGTTTTGTACAACCATCCTAATCCGAAAGACGTTGCTATTATTGGTGGCGGTGATTGCGGTACCTTAAAAGAAGTTTTAAAGCATGAGACGGTAAAATCAGTAACGCAGATCGAATTAGATGAGCGGGTAACTCGTATTTCTGAGCAATTTTTTCCTGAGCTATGTGAGAGTAATAGCGACCCACGAGCATCATTAGTGTTTGAAGATGCCGTAAGCTGGATGCAAAGTGCAGAGCCTGACTCAATAGATGTAATTATTATTGATACAAGCGATCCGGTTGGACAAGTTAAGCGTTTATTTGAAGAACTATTTTATAAAGATTGCTTAAATGTATTACGTGAAGGAGGGATTGTTGTCACTCAAAGTGAGTCACCACTATTAGATTTGGAAATAATTGTCGACTTACGCGCAGAGATGCAAAAAGCAGACTATGCAGAGCTCCAAACTATTCAATTTCCTATCGCTTCATATCCTTCTGGTTGGTGGTCTGCAACTATGGCGCGAAAAGGGCAGAAATTCGGTGACTTTCGCGAACAGATGGCAAGACATAAGCCATTTGATACTAAGTATTACAACGCAGACATACATAAAGCTTGCTCAGCCCTGCCTCAATTCATGCAGGATGCCTTCTAAGACCATTTATTTCCCTACTAGACTTACATTATTGTAGGCAATCGCTACAATAAGCGCCCTTATGCCTACACATTCTGAAAAGTTTGACGTCATCATTGTTGGCGGTGGTCATGCCGGCACAGAAGCCGCTATGGCAGCTGCTCGTATGGGCGCGCGTACTTTATTACTTACGCATAGTGTAGAAACCCTTGGGCAGATGTCCTGTAATCCGGCGATAGGCGGTATTGGTAAGGGCCATTTGGTCAAAGAGATTGATGCTATGGGTGGTCTTATGGCTGCTGCTGCTGACCATAGTGGTATCCAATTTCGTATTTTGAATTCTCGTAAGGGGCCGGCTGTACGTGCTACACGCGCCCAGATAGATCGTTCTCTATACAGGCAGGTTGTTCGGCCAGCACTCGAAAATCAGGAAAATCTATTTATATTCCAACAGGCAGTAGATGATCTCATTGTTGAAGGGGACCAGGTGCGTGGTGTTGTTACTCAGGCCGGGCTAAAATTTATGGCGCCGACGGTGGTACTGACGGTAGGTACTTTTCTAGGCGGCAAGATTCATATTGGTGATAGTAATCATGCGGGTGGCAGGGCAGGTGACCCACCGTCAATCGCCTTGGCAGTTCGACTACGTGAATTACCTTTTAATGTTGGACGGTTGAAGACTGGAACACCTCCACGTATCGATGGTAAAACGATCGACTACAGTCAATTGCAAGCACAACCGGGCGATGATCCTGTGCCTGTATTTTCTTATATTGGTAATGCTGACCAACACCCTGAGCAGGTGTCATGTCATATCACTTATACCAACGATAAAACTCACGACATTATTCGTGGTGCTTTGGATCGTTCGCCTATGTATAACGGTAATATTGAAGGTACTGGACCTCGATATTGTCCATCTGTTGAAGATAAGGTGATGCGGTTTGCTGATAAAGATGCACATCAAATATTCATCGAGCCAGAAGGATTAACGAGCAATGAAGTTTATCCTAATGGTATATCGACATCATTGCCTTATGACGCACAGATTGGTTTGGTACGTTCGATAAAAGGTTTTGAAAATGCGCATATCACCCGACCAGGTTATGCGATTGAATATGATTTTTTTGACCCACGTGAATTGTCTCCCTGGTTAGAGACTCGTTTTATTAAAGGTTTATTCTTTGCTGGTCAGATCAATGGTACTACCGGATATGAAGAGGCAGCGGCACAAGGGTTATTAGCCGGTTTAAATGCAGCACTTCGAACGCAAGATAAAGAACCATGGTTTCCGCGTCGCGATGAGGCTTATCTAGGTGTGTTAGTCGATGATTTGATTACTATGGGAACGACCGAACCATATCGCATGTTCACCAGCCGTGCGGAATATAGATTAATGTTACGCGAGGATAATGCTGATCTACGTTTAACAGAGAAAGCACATGGGTTGGGACTCATTGATGACAATCGCTGGAGACTGTTTTCTGAAAAACGTAATTCAATTACGGCAGAATCAGAACGACTTGGTAAAATTTGGGTGGGCTCACCAGCGCTTGCACTTGAAGACACCGAACGTTTACTTGGTCAATCATTGCGTAAGGATATAAACCTGTTACAACTACTGAAGAGACCTGAGGTTAACTATGCAGACATAGCCAAGTTACCAAATATTGCTGTCGATGGAATTGATCCCAAGGTAACAGAACAAGTCGAGATACAAGTGAAGTATTCCGGCTACATCCAGCGGCAAGAAGAAGAAATCGATCGTAATCGACGCCATGAAGAATCTGAATTACCTGACGATATTGATTATCAGGAAGTTAGGGGATTATCCTCTGAAGTCATTGAAAAACTATCAAAACACCGACCAATTAATTTGGGGCAAGCTTCTCGTATCCAAGGTATAACACCGGCGGCAATTTCTTTACTACGTGTTCATCTGAAGAAACAATCCATGTTGTTACAAAGAAGTGCCTGAGCCTTTGGGCATTCTGAATGCTGGAAGTACTACAAGCAGGCCTTGAACGGCTAGATATTGAGGCCGAGCAATCACTTTGCAGCGCCTATATAAAATATATTGAATTACTCGCCAAGTGGAATACTGCTTATAACCTAACCGCGGTGAAAGAACCGGAGGCAATGTTAAAGCGCCATGTTCTGGATTCTTTATCAGTACATGCATTTATTGAAGGCGAACACTGTCTGGATATTGGCACGGGTCCGGGTTTGCCGGGTTTGATATTAGCCTTGGCACAGTCTGAAAGACAATGGACTCTGTTGGATAGTAATGTAAAGAAGACGCGTTTTTTACAACACGTAAAGACCCAACTCAACATTAGTAATATCGAGATCGTTCACTCAAGAGCAGAGAATTTTCAAAATGAGAGTAGGTACTCAACAATTATTTGTCGTGCGTTTAGTTCATTAGGTAATTTTTATTCTGTTAGCCAACATTTATTGCAAGATAAGGGAATATTATTAGCAATGAAGGCAGACATTAGCGAGAAGGAGGTATCAGAGGTGAAAGGACTAATAAAGCATGTTGAAGTAAATGAGTTGGATGTGCCGGAAGAAGCCTCTAAACGTTGTGTCGTTATAATGAATGACTAGTCTTGATCGAGACATCGACTAGATTTGGGTTTCTATAAATTGTAGCTTGATTTCTGCCATTGTTCTTGGAAGCATAAAGTGCTTCATCGGCTTGGGAAATTAATGTTTCATGTTCTTCGACAGTATCATCAAATTCAGTAATACCTAGACTGATAGTGACAGCAATATTTTTATTTTCATAAACGATGATGTTTGATTCAATCAATTCTCGTAATCGATTCGCAAATATCAATGCACTATCGGCGTCCGTATCGGTTAATAATATACCAAATTCTTCGCCTCCATAACGTCCGGCAATATCAGAGTCTCGCTTTATTTGAAAAATACTTCTGGCAAGTTGTCTTATGACCTCATCTCCAGCTGGGTGGCCATATGTATCGTTAACTTTCTTGAAGTGATCGATATCAAGCATGAGCAAACTATTTTTATTTCCATAGCGTTTGAAACGTGTAAATTCTTGTTCTAGTCGTAATTCCCAGTACCAACGGTTGTTGAGCTGAGTTAGCTGATCTGTACGACTCTGCATTGTTAAGGATTTATTACTTCGTTCCAGTTCTTTCTTGCTGTGTGCAATATCTGTTACGTCATGAATAACTATAGCGATTGATTCAGTCTCTCCCGTGAGTGAAGTGATGGGGAGAATAGTAAAGTTTTGATACATATGATTTTCTGTGCTGGTTATCGGGCGATAGTTATCGAATTCAAAAAGGTATGGTCTTTGTTGCCATGTGCTAAAGGCCTGGTTTTGTAAGAGAAAAACTGCTTCACATTTTCGTTTAAACCATTCTTTAGGGATTTCAGGAAAAAAATCAAATAGATTATTGTTTCTTATCTCCTGTGGTTGAATACCACTATGGTTTTCCATAAATGTGTTCCATATCTGAACTTCATAATTTTGATTTAGAACTACGATGCCGACATCCATATTTTGTAGGAGGACAGTCATCCAGTGAAATTCAGTTACATTTGTATTATTTGTTTGCATGGTGTTTATAGTAAGCAACTGACTTTATCATTGAGTCTTGGCACCGCACTTTCAGTGAATAAAAGTAACAGTTCGCAATTTATGTTGTATTTCTCAATCTTGTAATCTATTTCAATTGAGAGCGTTTCTTCCCAATGTTTTGGTGAATGGATTAAATCTATTATTTTTTGATGTTGTCCAAGTAGAGTAGGGTATCCCTGACTAAAAAGAATATCTAATTGTACGCCGATACTTTTCAGGCAAGCTCCGATTAAAATGTTTGAGATATCGACACTAAGTTCTTTTTCAAATTCATCGTCAAGTTCTTGTTCGAGGTTCATCAATTCTGATATTTTTTTGAAACTAGTATCGTTAAAGATAAGTAAAGCCTCGCCTGAAATCTCGGCACCAATAAAGCCTTGCGTAACGGCAGTGTAGGTATCATTTTCGTCGGCTAACTGAAGTGATTTATGTAGATCATTCACCTTCATTGTATTGACTACCGGGATGGATAAAGTAACGGGGACCTTTAAATACTTGCCTAATAATTCACCGGCTTGTCCCATCGAAACATTGGTTATTTCTCGATAGAGATCTAGCATCTCACCGTTAAGTCCGAGGCGTGTTTTTTTACAAACAAGTTCATTGAGAATGCCGTATCTTTCCAAAACTTCATTGGCTTTTTCTTTATCTATCGGTTTAGCTATGAAGTCCAATGCGCCCAGTTTTATCACCCGATCTCGGGTAGATTGTTGTATGTCTGCAGAGACAACGATGATCAATGTATTTAGACCTTGCTGCCGGATTTCTTCCAATGTTCCAAAACCATCTAATACTGGCATATTGAGGTCGAGAAATAAGACATCACCTTTACCCGCTTTTATCATTTCCAAAGCTTTGAGTCCGTTTTCAGCGAAGCTAATCTCAACATCCCAGTCTTCGGGTAAAGCTCTCGCCATCTGTTTTCTGGCAAAACTGGAGTCATCGCAAATGAGTATTGGTACAGTCATTAGATCCTGTATATTCCGTTATTCTATATAAGGGTATGAATAGTTTATCGGCCAAATACTTCAAAAATTGAGTCATTTTTAGGCCATTTCACTGCTAAAGCTCGCTGTAAGTAGATGAATTAAGGGCATGACAAAGCATGTATGAACTATGTCATAATAGTCGGCCAATAATTACGCGGTAAAAATTTGTGTCCAGGATCATTGCCATTGCTAATCAAAAAGGTGGAGTTGGAAAGACGACTACCGGCGTTAATCTGGCCGCTTCATTAGCGGCTGCCAAGCGCAAGGTCTTACTGGTTGATCTGGACCCACAAGGCAATGCCACCATGGGTAGTGGCATCAATAAACAAGAATTGGAAATCTCCAGTTATGATTTATTGATGAATGATAAAACGGCCCAAGAAGTCATTGTCGAATCACCAGAAGGGCAATATGACTTAATCCCTACAAATGCTGATCTGACGGGCGCTGAAGTCGCGTTGCTGGATGAAATGGCCAGAGAAATTAGATTACGCAGTGCATTGGAACCAATCCAGGATAACTATGATTTTATTTTTATAGATTGTCCGCCGTCATTAAATATGTTGACGGTTAATGCCTTGGTTGCCGCCAACTCGATAATGATCCCAATGCAATGCGAATATTATGCTTTGGAAGGATTAACGGCCTTACTTGATACCATCGAAAAAATTAGAAAATATTTGAACCCTGAACTAGAGATTGAAGGTTTATTACGAACCATGTACGACCCGCGCAATAATCTTGCAACCCAAGTCTCTGCACAATTAATGGATCATTTTGGTGAAAAGGTTTATCGCACTATTATTCCTCGTAATGTTCGATTGGCTGAAGCTCCAAGCCATGGTCTTGCTGCGCTTACCTACGACAAGTCATCCAGCGGTGCAGTTGCTTATCTAGCATTAGCTGGAGAAATGTTAAGGCGTGAAGGGTTAGCAGCATGAAACTATCAGTTCAACATAAAGATTTAAGGAATTAATACATTGGCGAAGAAACGTGGTTTGGGCAAAGGATTGGATGCATTGCTCGGTAGTCCTACTGAAATAGTTACAGGAAAGAGTATTAGTGATTCCTTAAAAACATTAGCTGTTGATCTTTTACAGCGTGGACAATATCAACCACGAAAAGATTTTAACAAAGAGTCATTACAAGAACTTGCTGACTCAATAAGCGCACAAGGTGTTGTCCAGCCGATTGTTGTACGTGCTTTACCACGATCGAAAAAATTTGAAATCATTGCCGGTGAGCGTCGTTGGCGTGCAGCGCAATTAGCCGGCCTACAAGATGTACCTGTTGTGATTAAAGATGTGCCGGATAAAACGGTAATGTGTATTGCCTTAATAGAAAACATCCAACGCGAAGATTTGAATCCGTTGGAAGAAGCGGAGGCTTTGGCACGGTTGATTGAAGAGTTTGAAATGACGCACGATACGATTGCTGAGGCAGTAGGTCGATCGCGTTCAGCGGTAACAAATTTATTACGCTTGTTAGAATTAAATACTAAAGTCAAAAAACTAGTCGAGTCACGCAATATAGACATGGGTCATGCACGTGCACTACTAGCATTACCATTAAACAAGCAGATGGGTGCTGCTGAGACAATAATTAAACAAGGGCTATCTGTTAGAGCAACAGAGAAATTAGTTCAGCAGTTGTTGGGTGGCAGCAAGCAAGGCAAGGCAAAGAAACCATCTAATGATCCAAATATACAAAAACTTGAAAATGATTTATCTGAAAAGATTGGTGCAAAGGTAACAATCAAACAGCAGGCCAAAGGGAAAGGGGTCTTACAAATCAATTACCATTCACTAGATGAATTAGATGGAATCTTAAAGCACGTCAAATAATATGCTGCTCAAGCATGCTCTGAAGAAGCTGTAAATTATCCAATTATGATTAGCTAAAAATACCTACTTACATTTTAGTTGAGATAATCCCGTTACGATTTTGACTGTAGGATTTCTATCCTCGTGGTTAAATGTCAGTTAAAATATCTAGAAAAGTATGGCTATACAGTAATATAGGTCCATTCTCGATTTGATAGATATAGTTTTCAATAGATCCATGAATCATTGTTAACAGGCACTTTTTATACTCAAAATGGAGCATATCAGTGTTTATTTTACACATTGTTGCAGTGCAACGATTGATCATTTCCTAACAGGTCTTTATACTTGCCATCCCCAAGCTGTGAGGGGATAAAAAAAACATCGATATTTTACTGGCGCTACAGATTTTTGCCGATAGAATATATCGCGATTTTTTGGAGTTGGGCGATTGGCGGGAACTGAAGAAACAATAAATAATCGCGCGATTGCATACAGGATGTTAATTATTGAAGCCGGCACAATAGCATTGTGTGGACTTCTTTTTTTTGCGTTTACCAATCTTGAATATGTTTATTCTGTGACTTTGGGTGGTTTGGCCTTTATCGTGCCAAATGTATTGTTTGTCGGGTTTTCATTGCGAACATCCACGGCAAATTCAGGTAACAGGACACTAGCCTGGTTTTTTGTGGGCGAAGCAATAAAGATTGTCACAACGATAATGATATTTGCTATTTCAATAATACTGGTAGAGCCACTAAATATTGGAATGATGTTCGTTAGTTATGGATTTATATTGATGATGAATCTAACGGGCTTGGCAATAATGATGAAACAATAATAAATAATTTTTTGAGAATGATTTAAATGGCAAGCGGAACAGAACTTACATCGAATTCATACCTCCAGCATCATCTGCAAAATCTGGTATTGGGTAAATTGCCTGAAGGTTACGAAAGAGCGGATGGCCATATTGTTGAACATTCTAGCTGGACCTTTGCTCATAGCCCTCAAGAAGCCCTCGATATGGGTTTTTGGTCACTGAATGTGGATACCATGGGATGGTCTATTTTTCTGGGTATTGTTTTTTGCTTTTTCTTTCATCGCGTTGCCAAAAAAGCGCAAAGCGGCGCACCTTCCGGTTTTACTAATTTAGTCGAGATGACAGTCGAATTCGTTAACAAAAACGTTAATGATATAATGACCGTTAAAAATCCATTGATAGGGCCTTTAGCCCTGACTATATTTATCTGGATTACGCTCATGAACACGATGGATATAGTCCCGGTTGATCTATTGCCACTCATAGCACAATTCATAACAGGTGACTCTCACCTTTATTTCAAGGTAGTCCCAACAACCGATCCGAACATCACCTTTGGTTTATCGCTTGGTGTGTTCATGCTCATAATTTACTACAGTATTAAAATGAAAGGCGTGGGTGGTTTTATTGGCGAGCTTGCTTTTCAGCCATTTGGAAAATACATGGTTCCTTTTAATTTGATTCTGGAAGGTATTGGCTTGTTAGCCAAGCCGGTCTCATTAGCCTTACGATTATTCGGTAACCTTTATGCTGGCGAACTCATTTTCTTGTTGATCGCTACGCTAATCGGTTCTGCGTTGCCATACTTTATAGGTACAGTATTTGGTGGCGCATTACAGTTTGTTTGGGCAGTGTTTCATATATTAATAGTTTTGTTACAGGCGTTTGTTTTTATGATGTTAACCATTGTCTATTTAGCAATGGCACATGAACATCACTAATTTTTAATTTTGTAAGTAAAATCCTTTGGAGGAGTAAAAATGGAAACTATTTTGGCATTTACATCATTGGGTGTCTTAATCGTTCTTGGTATGGGCGCATTTGGTACAGCAATCGGCTTTGGTCTATTGGGCGGTAAGTTTCTGGAAGGCGCAGCGCGTCAACCTGAATTAGCTCCAATGCTTCAAGGTAAGATGTTCTTGGTTGCAGGCCTTGTTGACGCGGTAACCATGATCGGTATCGGTATTGGCATGTGGTTTACACTTGCAAGTCCTTTTATTGCCACGCTCCAAGCTGGTTAATAAATCATATTAATAGTCATCCGACATATAGGTGATTTAAGTGAATTTTAATGCAACCTTAATAGGTCAGCTTGTAACTTTTGCTATCTTCGTATGGTTCACGATGAAGTTTGTTTGGCCAATGCTGCTGAAACAAATGGAAGAGCGTGAATCACGTATTGCTGATGGTCTTGCTGCTGCAGAACAAGGTCAGAAAGACTTTGCTGAAGCACAAGAGAAATCATCTGCTGAGATAGACAAAGGTAAAGAGCAGGCCGCAACTATCATCGCGCAGGCACAAAAGCGTCACGATGAAATAGTTGAAGAAGCAAAAGACGATGCGAAAGCAGAAGCTACACGCATTAAAGAGAGCGCCTTAAGCGAGATTGAGCAAGAAAAAGAAAAGGCCAGACAAGATCTTAGAGATCAAGTCGCAGCCTTGGCAATCGCTGGTGCGGAGCAAATCCTGATGAAAGAAGTTGATCATGCTGCACATAATGAAGTGCTAGCGAAGATCAGTCAGCAGTTATAAGCGACAGGAATTAATAGATGTTAGAAAAAGCAACCATTGCCCGACCTTATGCGAATGCGGCCTTCGATCAAGCGATTGAAGAAGGCAAGCTTGCTGAATGGTCTGGCATGCTGAATCTGCTTAGTGTGATCGTTTCTGATGAGAATATGCGTGGCGTTATCAATAACCCAACATTAAGTAGTGAACAGTTGCATCAGTTTATTGTTGATATTTGTGGTGATCAACTCAGTAAATCAGGCAATAACTTTACAAAAGTTTTGGTTGATGCTGAGCGAATTGGTTTAGCGACTGAAGTTCTTAGTCTGTTTGAACAAAAGCGAGCTGCTGCAGAAGGTATTAGCGATGTTGATGTGATTTCTGCTTATGCATTAGATGATGCTCAAGTAAATGCAATCTCTGAATCAATTTCGAAAAGACTTGGTAAGAAAATCGATATCAATACAGAAGAAGATAGCGATTTGATTGGTGGAGTTATTATTCGAGCAGGTGATTCTGTGGTTGATGCATCTCTTCGCGGTCGTTTAAAAGAATTAAATAGTGTATTTGCGCAATAGTTATTAAATAGAGGAAAGACATATGTCTATCAGTGCAACTGAAATTAGTGACCTGATTAAAAAGAAAATCCAGTCAATGGACCTTGACACCGAAGCACGTACCGAAGGTACGGTTGTAAGTCTTGCTGATGGTGTAGCTAGAATTCATGGGTTAAGCGATGTAATGCAGGGGGAGATGATTGAGTTTCCTGGCAACACATACGGCTTGGCACTAAATCTGGAAAGAGATTCTGTTGGTGCGGTTATTCTGGGTAGTTACGAAAACATCTCTGAAGGAGATGTTGTTAAATGTACTAAACGTATTCTTGAAGTCCCGGTTGGTGAAGCCTTGTTGGGTCGTGTTGTCGACGCATTAGGTAACCCGATTGACGGTAAGGGCGATATCAATACTACAGAATCATCACCGATTGAAAAAATTGCTCCTGGTGTAATTGCTAGAAAGTCAGTTGATCAACCGGTTCAAACTGGTTTGAAGTCAATCGACTCAATGGTGCCAGTAGGGCGTGGACAACGAGAATTAATTATTGGTGATCGCCAAACAGGTAAAACTGCAGTTGCGATTGACGCCATCATTAATCAGAAAGGCACGGGTGTTAAATGTATCTATGTTGCAATCGGTCAGAAAGCATCTTCAATTAACGTTGTTATTCGTAAGCTTGAAGAACACGGTGCTTTGGATCACACCATCATTGTTGCTGCTACTGCCTCTGAATCAGCGGCTATGCAATACGCTGCCCCTTATTCAGGTTGTTCGATGGGCGAGTATTTTCGTGATAAAGGCGAAGATGCCTTAATTATATATGATGATTTAACCAAGCAAGCGTGGGCTTATCGTCAAATGTCATTATTGTTAAAACGACCACCAGGCCGTGAAGCGTATCCAGGTGATGTTTTTTATCTCCATTCCCGTTTATTAGAGCGAGCTTCACGTATTAATGAAGACTACGTTGAAAAGTTAACTGACGGTAAAGTAAAAGGTAAAACAGGTTCATTAACCGCATTGCCTATTATTGAAACGCAAGCGGGTGACGTATCTGCATTCGTACCAACCAATGTAATATCGATTACAGATGGCCAGATATTCCTGGAAAGTGATTTATTCAATTCGGGATTTCGTCCTGCTATTAATGCTGGTTTATCAGTATCTCGCGTAGGTGGTGCAGCTCAAACTAAAATTATCAAAAAGTTAGGTGGTGGTATTCGTTTGGCATTAGCGCAATATCGTGAATTAGCGGCTTTTGCACAGTTTGCATCAGATCTTGATGAAGCGACACGTAAGCAGTTAGAACGTGGTCAACGCGTCATGGAATTGATGAAACAGAAACAATATTCTCCATTAAATGTTGCTGAAATGGGAGTTAGTCTTTTCGCAGTTGAAAATGATTTTATGGATGATGTTGAACTGGAAAAAATCGGTGCATTTGAAGAATCATTACACAATTACATGAAGAGCGAGCAATCGGCCTTAATGGATAAGATTGGTGCGGAAGGTAATTATAGTGATGATATTGAAAATGGCTTAAAAGATGCCATTGGCAAATTTAAAGAAAGCGGTACTTGGTAAATGGCCGGCGGCAAAGAAATACGAACTAAGATCGCGAGTGTAAAGAACACTCAGAAGATCACCAAAGCAATGGAGATGGTTGCTGCGAGTAAAATGCGTAAAGCACAAGATCGCATGAATGCATCACGCCCCTATGCTGAAAAAATTCGTAATGTTATTTCTCATTTGGCGCATGCTAATCCTGAATACAAACACCCCTACCTTGTTGCACGTGATGAAGTAAAACGAGTCGGCGTAATTGTTGTCTCAACAGACCGTGGCTTATGTGGTGGTTTAAATGCCAATATGTTTCGAATGCTATTAAAACAGTTTGGAACTTGGGAAGGCGAAGGCAAGGAAGTTGAGTTATGCATTATTGGCAGTAAGGCGGCCGGATTCTTTGGCTCTATTGGTGCCAATGTTGCTGGGCAGGTAACACATATTGGTGATCAGCCAAGCCTCGACGAATTAATCGGCACAGTCATGATCATGCTGAACAGTTTTAAAGAAGGCAATATTGATGAATTACATCTTGTTTCAAATAAGTTTGTAAATTCGATTGTGCAACAGCCTCATTTGGAGCAGTTGGTTCCAGGCAAGGCTGTAGAAAGTGAAGATTATGGTCATCATTGGGATTATTTGTATGAGCCTGATGCTGAAGAAGTACTAGACCAATTATTAACGCGCTATATTGAGTCACAGGTCTATACAGGTGTTGTCGAAAATATTGCCTGTGAAATGTCCGCACGAATGGTGGCAATGAAGAGTGCATCTGATAATGCTGGTGATTTAATTGATGAATTGCAATTAATCTACAACAAAGCTAGACAGGCAGCGATTACGCAAGAGCTTTCTGAAATTGTTGCTGGTGCTGCTGCGGTTTAAACAAAAACAACTATTAATTAAGATATTTAGAGAAAATACACGAGGAACGAAAACGATGAGTTCTGGAAAGATCGTACAAATTATTGGTGCTGTATTGGACGTTGAGTTTCCAAGCGATTCGATACCAAAAGTCTATGACGCATTGAAAGTTGAAGGCGAGGGTATTCATACCACGCTTGAAGTTCAACAACAGTTAGGTGATGGCGTCGTTAGAACCATCGCGCTGGGTTCGACTGATGGCTTGCAACGTGGTTTGACTGTAAACAATACTGGCGAAGCAATTTCTATCCCTGTCGGCACCAAGACTCTCGGTCGTATTATGAACGTATTAGGAGAGCCTATTGACGAAGTGGGTCCTATTGATACCGACGAACGTATGGTTATTCATCGTGATGCTCCAAAATTCACAGAATTAAGTCCATCTACCGAGTTACTTGAAACCGGCGTTAAAGTTATCGATTTGATTATCCCGTTTGCTAAGGGTGGTAAAGTTGGTCTGTTTGGTGGTGCGGGTGTTGGTAAGACTGTCAACATGATGGAATTGATTAATAACATTGCAACACAACACTCTGGCTTGTCTGTATTTGCAGGTGTGGGTGAACGTACTCGTGAAGGTAATGACTTCTATTATGAAATGCAGGAGTCTGGTGTTGTAAACGTTGAGCAATTTGAAGAATCAAAAGTATCAATGGTTTATGGCCAAATGAATGAGCCACCAGGTAACCGTCTCCGTGTCGCGTTGACAGGTTTGACACTAGCAGAAAAATTTCGTGAAGAAGGCCGTGATGTATTATTGTTTATCGACAATATTTACCGTTTTACTTTGGCGGGCGTGGAATGTTCAGCATTATTAGGTCGTATGCCTTCAGCTGTGGGTTATCAGCCAACACTGGCTGAAGAAATGGGTAAACTCCAAGAACGAATTACATCAACTAAGACCGGTTCGATTACATCGATTCAAGCGGTTTATGTTCCTGCTGATGATTTAACAGATCCTTCTCCAGCAACAACTTTCGCGCATTTAGACTCAACCGTTGTATTGTCTCGACAAATTGCAGAATTAGGATTGTATCCTGCAATTGACCCACTAGATTCTACTAGTCGGCAGCTAGATCCATTAGTTGTTGGTCAGGAACATTATGATGTTGCTCGGGGTGTACAAAACACGTTGCAACGATACAAAGAGTTACGCGATATTATTGCTATTTTGGGTATGGATGAATTATCTGAAGAAGATAAATTGGCTGTTGCCCGTGCACGTAAGATTCAACGTTTCCTTACCCAGCCTTACTTTGTTGCTAAAGTATTTACCGGACAGGATGGTGAGTTTGTTTCTTTGAAAGAAACATTACGTGGTTTTAAAGGCATTATTGAAGGCCAGTATGATGATTTACCAGAACAAGCGTTTTATAACGTTGGTACTATTGACCAAGCTATTGAAAAAGCAAAAACCTTATAAGGTGAGTAGATAGTTATGACGGATACAATTCAAGTCGATATCGTTAGTGCTGAACATGAGATCTTCTCTGGCGAAGCAGAAATGGTATTTGCACCTGCAGAATTAGGCGAAGTAGGTATTGCGCCAGGTCATGCACCTTTGGTTACTAAAATGGGGCCAGGTGAAGTACGTGTAAAAGATATCGAAGGTAACGAATCTGCTTTTTACGTCTCAGGTGGTATGTTGGAAGTTCAACCTAAGGTTGTTACCGTGCTTTCTGATACGGCGCAGCGTGCGGAAGATCTTGATGAAGCCGCCATTCTTAAGGCGAAAGAAGAAGCTGAAAACGCATTTCATGATAAAAGTGAAACGGTTGATTACGCTAAGGCGAGAGCTGCATTGGCTGAAACTGCTGCCCAATTGCAAACACTCCAACGTTTACGCAAACGCTCAGGCCGTTAACCCTCTCGAATATTAGCGTGGTAATTCTTTGCCACGCTAAATCAATCCTATCTCCCAATCGTCAGCACGGATATAATCTTTTAAAAGCCAAATTCATGTTTTTGTACTGAGGGAAACGACACATGGGTCTTTGTATCGTAGTTTTAGCTGCTGGACAGGGTACGCGTATGTACTCTGATAAGCCTAAGGTCTTGCATAGTCTTGCAGGCAAATCACTACTTGAGCATGTATACCAAACAGCCATGGGTTTATCTCATAGAGATATATATGTCGTCTATGGACACGGTGGCGAACAAGTACCAAATGCCTTGCAGGATTTTCAAGTAAATTGGGTTGAGCAGGAAGAACAGTTAGGTACCGGACATGCCGTGCAACAGGTATTACCTGATATACCTGATGTTGATAATGTTTTAATACTCTATGGTGATGTGCCGTTAATCACCGAAGAAAGTCTACTTACATTAGTTGATGCCGCATCTACCACTGGGTTTTCTCTACTCACTACACATATTGAAGATCCACATGGTTACGGTCGTATCATTCGTGATGAAGATAGTAATATAGTTGCTATTGTTGAAGAAAAGGATGCTACTGAAGAGCAAAAAAGAATTTTCGAAATTAATACTGGCTTTATGGTAGTTAAAGCTGATTTACTAAAGCGTTGGGTAAATTCGCTTGGTAATGACAATAAACAAAATGAATACTATCTAACGGATATTGTTGCGAAGGCAGTAGCAGATGAAGTTAATATTACAGCTGTATTAGCTGAATCAAATATAGAAGTTAAAGGTATAAATAATCGGTCACAACTTGCAGAAGCAGAGCGATATTTTCAACTTGTTCAAGCACACCATCTTATGCATAGAGGAGTAGGTTTGTGTGATCCGGCTCGGTTCGACTTACGCGGTGAACTTGAAATTGGACGGGACAATGAAATTGATATTAATGTTGTTATAGAAGGAAGAGTTAAGCTAGGTAACAATGTCACAATTGGAGCGAACTGTTATTTAAAAGATACGATTATTGCAGACAATGTAACTATTCTTCCAAATACAATGATCGATAATGCTGTCATTGGCAATGGATGCAACATAGGACCGTTTGCACGAATTCGTCCAGATACAACATTGGATGAAGATGTACATATCGGTAATTTTGTTGAGCTCAAAAAAACAGATATTGGCAAAGGTAGTAAAGTTAATCATTTGACCTATTTGGGCGATAGCCATATTGGCACAGATACAAATATTGGTGCTGGTACTATTACCTGTAATTACGATGGCGCATATAAACATCAAACAATCATAGGTGATAATGTCTTTGTGGGATCAGATGTCCAGCTTATAGCGCCAGTAAAAGTAGAAAATGGAGCGACAATAGCTGCAGGTACGACAGTGACAAAAGATGTAGCAGAAGATGACCTGGCTATTAGTCGTACAGAACAAAAGACGATTTCAAAGTGGCAAAGACCCAAAAAATAGTTATTATTTTATTGGTTAATTATGTCTTCGCGCATTGGTGCTAATAAGGCTAGTAGTTTGTTTCTAGCTGAGTGAGTAATGTCTGCGTATTCCATCGCATCTATAAAATTAGCAACAAAGATATCAAATTCTGCTTCTGTAATTTCCATTCCTGAATGAACTTCGTCCATATCTTGCCCATCGTATTCACAGGGACCACCGCTAAGAAAACAGATTTGATCGCTAATTTGTACTTTTAGTTCTTCGTCATCGGTGTCTTCAAATAGAAAAGCGATACGTTGGTCAGCGTGTGAGATTTCAATGGCTTTAGTTACAAATTTATTTATACCTTCAGATTCACCCAGCTCTGTATATAAAGTTTCGGCATATATGGGTATTGAAACGAAAGACAATAAGGCTATGTACATTAGCGATTTTAGAGTTTCTAATTTCATTTGATTTAAAATGAGCCCTCCAAACTGATATAGAAACCATTTTGATTCTTTTTCCCTGCTATATCACCTAACTCAGTCCAGGCCCCGGTTATACTCAGATGCTTATTTGGGAACCAGGCGAGGAATAAATCCATCCAGTCATCTTCTTTGGCAAAGCTAAGGTTGTCCGGCTTTTGTCGATAATCAAAGCCGAGTAACAGATCCCTGCGAAGTAATATGCCTACACTGCCCTCAAATAAAAGACTTCGGCTATCGTCCAAATCACCTCCAAATCCTAATAAGCCTAATTGATTCGCCTTGCTAGATCTGACCGTTGTATTTAATAGAATAGGGTATCCGTTAATACCTGAAAGCCAGAGTTTTGTTGCTGCAACATAAAAGTCTACGCCATGATCATCTTTTGCACCTGTTAATGCAGGTACATCAAAGTCAGTGTTCTTTTTGTACTGAATCCCTACACTAACTTGAGGCAGTGTAGTGTAAATGAGATCACCAAATAGCTTTACTTTTACCCCAGCAACCGTTTGTTTTAATTCATTATCGGGCAATGCCAATGGTCGAGCAATAGAATCTATACCGAGTATTTGCGTCGCAACTGATAGTTCGACTCGATTATTTATCGCAACGCTAACACCGACCATGGAGAGGTCATAGTCATTGGTATTAACATAAGTACCAAAAATTTCTCCACCCCACTCATCTTTTTGTCCATAACCAGGTAAAACTGCCCATGGGACGATACCACTTCCGGCAGAACCTTCTATTTGAGTAACGCCACCAGTTGCCAAGAGGCGGCTACCTACTTCATAGGCACTTATCGAGCTTGAAGTAGTAATCAGCCAGCAAGCAAATGACATCATAAGAAGTTTATGTGCTTGTTTAGTGATATTAGGATTATCGAATTTCATTGTTTATTAGTGCTTAATTCGCTCAATTTTGACTGTAATTTAATAAAAAACATTAGAATATTGCTATAATTTGTTGATTAATAGCATATTTTATGAATAATTAAAACATTGTTATTAGATTTTTTTATCTACATTCAGAAAAATAGCGATAAATAGGCTGACGTGTGGCAAGTGTGTTTTGAATGTAAACACACCAAAGTTCTCTACGTTGAGTTAATTTGAAACTATTTTAGGTAAAAATATTCGTATATAGATGTGTGATAGTGCTGGGGAAGAATCAATGCATTTATACAGTGTGGATCTATATAAAACTATGGAAATTAATAATTGAAAATTCAGGATAAGAAGTAATGCTAATTTTATATCGTTTTTTTCTAGTATCAATCTTTGTTTTTTCTGTAATACCGAACTTATATGCAGCTGACTACAGTGGTGTGATTTCGATTACAAAGAAAGGTAAACCTGTTAAGCCAAAAGAGTATGCTGACGCTGTAATATATTTTGTTCCTGAGCAAGCAGTAAATACACCACCTCTAATTACAGAAACAAAAGAAATGAAAATGGAGAAAAAGAATTATTCTCCGCGTGTATTACCTATCACAGTAGGTACGGAAGTAGATTTTCCAAATTTTGATCCGATTTTACATAATGCTTTTTCCACTTCGACAAATAATAATTTTGATCTAGGCCTCTATTCTGGTGGAGATAAAGGCACTCATAAATTTGAAAAGCCTGGACTTGTGAGGGTTTACTGCAATGTACATCATGCCATGGTGGCCTATATTTTGGTGTTTGACTCACCTTATTACACAACACTTTCAGATGATGGAAAATTCACATTAAAAGATCTGCCTGCCGAACCGGGACAATTATTTATTTGGCATCCACGGGCTAAACTTATAAAAAAGAAGTTGGATTTCTCTAAAACTGTTGAACAAGAAAAATTTGATTTGGAGTTAACAAAACGCCGAATTCCAAAACATTCTAATAAAGCAGGTAAGTCATACCGCAAAACTAAAAAGAAAAAATATTAACTATGAAACTTACATTAGGACACAGGATATTCTTTGCATTTAGCGGTTTGCTGATTCTGATACTCGGCTTTGCCGCAGGTATAACCTATTATCGAGGTAATGCAATTGCTGAGCGAGCAGTTATTTCTTCACTAGAAAACATTCGTGTCGTTCAACAAGGTTTTGAGTCACGTCGTTTTCAACAGCTCGAATTAATATCTGAAATATTTGCATCAGATCCCTACTTTTCAAGTTATGTCGCTGAAGCAGCCGGTAGTAATTTAGGATTAGGTGGTGAGGTAGACACACAATCTATTGTAGATTTATTGATAGAACGTCAACAGGACTTAGGTTTTGATTTTGCAATGGTGCTAAATGGTGATGGTGAAGCCATAGCACATACAGATGATGAAGAGGTTATTGGAAAAGATATGTCTAGTGATGCCTTGGTAGGTAGCGTTATTGAATCACTAGAATCCACAACAGGTTACTGGTTTCGTGAAGAAGGTATATTTCAAGTTGCAGTAGTTCCTTTAGCTGACCAGGAAGACCTCGTTGGTTTTCTTTTAACGGGCCTGGTAGTTGATAATAAGCTTGCTAATGAAATAAAGAATATAAGCGGATCCGAACTTGTCTTTCTAACAAACATTGATAATAAATTAAAAGCAATTGTAAGTACGCTCAATGATGATGATCTTGGTTTATTAACAGAAAATAATGAATCAATTAGTTCTGCGCTTGGCAAAGAACCAATAGAAATAAAGCTGACCTATGGGGCATGGTTAGCAACAGTCGCAAATACTAGTGCAGTTGATTCAAAAGGTATTACTATTGCACTAACCTCGATTGATAAGGCTGCTGCTGATTTTCGTGCTATAGAAAATGTTCTACTCATTGTTACGGCAATAAGTATTTTACTGGCATTGCCACTTTCATTATTAATATCTCGTGGTGTTCTAGCGCCAGTCAGACGTTTAGCTGTAGCAGCACAAACTGCAGCACGTGGAGACTATCAACAACGATTTGAGACAAATGAGGGTAAAGACGAGCTAGCTCAGTTGACATCTTCGTTTGATATTTTGTTAAGCGATCTACGTGAAAAAAGTGATATGCAGGGGTATATGACAGATCTTGCAAAATATTTACCTGACTCAGTAGAAAACAAAAGCAGCAATCTTCCAGAGATAAATTTTACAACCGAGACTGGTAATTTCTCTTTATTAGGAATAGATCTAAGACGTTTTGCCAAGCAAGCTGATAAAGTCGGAGCAGAAGAAGTCTTTAGTCTTCTAAATGCTAGCTTGAAAAATATTCATTTGATTGGTAAGGCTCACGGTGGACATTTAATTGGCATGTTAGGTCATGTAGTTTTGATAATATTTAAAGGTCAAGATGATCACAAAAGAGCACTTTCTACAGCGGGTGCTGTTCTCAATAGTTTAATGAGCAAGGGAGAAGGTATAGCTGCCGCAGTTAGTGATGGTCATGCAGTAATTGGTAGTGCACTTCTCGGTGAAAGACATTCTGAAAATATACTTGGTTCAAGTGTTTTACAATTAAACAGATTATTAGACGAGGCAGTTTCAGGCTATATATTTATCACGCCAAAGTTGCTGAAACGATTAACGTCTGAAATTCCTGACTTTAAAGCTATTGTTGGTAAAGGAGGAGTAAGTAAAGGAAAATTCTACTGTCTAAAACCTGCCGATGCAGATCAATTTGAAGTTGAATCTGAAGGTGAAACATTACATGGCACACAATTTACCGAAGGTGGTGGTACATCACTTAAACGAATACATATAGTCCCTGGTATGTCACTGGGTGGTCGATACGAAATTATTTCGGAATTAGGCGCTGGTGCAATGGGTGTAGTTTATAAGGCGCACGATCATGATTTAAATGATCTGGTTGCGTTGAAAATGTTAAAAGTCTCAGATGTCGAAGGTGCGGATGCTTTTCTAGAAGCAATGAAAAGCGAGATTAAACTGGCACGGAAAATTACTCACCCAGCAGTATTACGTACTTATGATTATGGTGAACTAGATTCTGTCCCTTATATTTCGATGGAGTATGTGCGTGGGTTAACATTGAAATATCTTTTAAAACAAAGTGAAAAGATGCCTTATTCAGCAGGCTTACGTATTGCGAAACAAGTCGCTGCGGGGCTACAGGCGGCGCATGATCAAGGTGTGTTACATCGAGATATAAAACCTGAAAATGTAATACTGGAACACAATGGTAATGCCAAGATTATGGATTTTGGTATAGCACGTCACGAATCAGGGGCTGGGCTTGGCGAATTAGAAGGCAGCATAGTTGGTACACCGCGTTATGCAGCACCGGAACAATTATTAGGTGAAAAAGTAGATGTTAGAGCCGATATCTATTCAACGGGTGTACTTATGTATCATATGTATACCGGTATGTTTCCGCATACAGCAAAGAGTATGCAAAGACTGATCAAAGTTAAGAATACAGATGAGCCCAATCCACCGTCTAAGTATTGGAAAGAGATTCCTCCTGAGCTTGAAGAATTGATCATGAGGTGTATCGCACGTAAAGCCAGTGGCCGTATAAAAAGTGCAGAAGAGTTATTAAGTGCACTTGAGGTTTTACGCGCCTAAATAGTGTAATTTATAAATGAACTCGATATTGAAAAAATTTAGATTATTGTTTGGGTTGATAATGACCTTTTCACTGTCGCAGTCTTTTGCAGGTGCTAGTTTTGAAGACACTCTAGACGATGATTTATTAGGGATTGATGATACATTCAGTAGTATTCAAGTTTATGGCGACGTCCAGTTAAGAGGAGATATTGTTCGAGATTTACCTAGGTCAATTGACCCTGAATTTGAACGAGCGACTGCACGTGCACGTGTTGGTATTATCTGGACGGCAAATGAGTATATTGATTTTGGTGCAGCAGCAAAGGTAAATTGGAGTACCGAATCAAATGCTAGAACGCGTTTTAATCTAGATAATGAACAAGCTGATGATATATCTTTAGATGAGTTATTTACTCGCATAAATTTTACAGAAAGCACATCGCTTTTGATTGGACAAAGTGTGTTTCCATTCATCCTATCGCCAATGGTATGGGATGATGACTTAAGGCCTCAAGGTATTTCACTGCAACACAGGCATGAAATAGGTGATTTTAGTTCTTTTGAATTCATTGGCGGAGTTTTTCTGGGTAATCACTTATTCGGTGATAGCTCACGTATTAATTCTGCGCAAGCAGTGATTCGATTTGGTGAAGGGACTGCGTTTGGATACCATGCAATAGTATCTATTCTAGACTTTGGTAACTTAGGTGACTTATCTCGCAATAGCTTGCGCCGAACAAATTCAGCTGGAGCAGGCGGATCCTTCGCAGAAGATTTTAATATTGTAGATATACAGCTTGGTACAAATATTCGTTGGAAAAACATCCCTATCAGCTTGAGTGTCGATTTACTGAAAAATGTCGACGCAAGTGACAAAGGTTATGGCGGGCGTGTTGATTTAGTTTTAGGTAACAGCCATGGTCAACGTGGTGTCGAATTAGGTGTTGCCGCGCAGCGTATACAACAGGATGCAGTAGTTGCCCCATTCAATGATGATAATTGGTGGTTTGCAACAAATATGCGTGGTGTGTCTGGATGGGTTGCGTATGGCTTAAACGACTCATTACGTGCAAAATTAGCAGTTTTTCATGAACGACTTGATCCGTTGCCAACGAACAATAATCGCGCATTACTTGATTTGCAATATACCTTTTAACTTAATATTCTTGTTATCCACTACAGGATTTATCATAAGATAAGTCTTTAAATAAATTATCTGGAAAGTATTAATCATTCAAATGAAAGTTGGCTTTTATCAGTTTCGTCCTTTGTTTGGCAAGCCTGAGCAAAATTGTAAAAAGATATTAACTGTACTTGAAAGTTCTGAGGCAGATCTTGTCGTTCTTCCAGAGTTGGCATTATCTGGCTATTACTTCAAGGATAAGACTGAAGCATTAAAATATGCTGAAGACCCTGAAAATAGTCATAGGATAGATGCATTGATTGGTCTTGCTAATAATAAAAATATGCATTTGATAATAGGTTTTGCAGAGAAATGTGGCGAACAATGTTACAACAGTGCTGCTCTTATTGGGCCAAATGGAATTGAACATATATATAGAAAGGCTCATTTGTTTAATGAAGAAAAGTTTTGTTTCGATCAAGGTAATACTCCATTTATTGTTAATGAAGTGAATGGTGTCAAGATAGGAATTATGATTTGTTTTGACTGGGTGTTTCCAGAAGTAACTCGTGTTTTAGCACTGCAAGGCGCACAGATAATTTGCCAACCATCCAACCTAGTATTAACGTTCTGCCAACAAACAATGCTTTCACGGTGTATCGAAAACAAGGTGTTTGCGATTACTGCTAATCGTTATGGCGTTGATAAGAGACCACAAGGGAGCTTGAAATTTACGGGAAGCAGTCAAATCGTTGCGCCGAGTGGAGTGTTATTACATCGAGCGTCATCACAGCGAGATGCATTGTTTATTACTGAGATAGAACCAGAAGATGCTAACAATAAAATGATTACACAATATAATGATATATTTAAGGATCGACGCCCCGAATTTTATTCATTACTTAACAATAAATAACAGGAAATAATTATGGGATTTGCAACAGCTGATCTTTACGATAAATATGAGGAAAACTTACAAATTGCTACGCCAATGTTTAATGATTATGGTGGTAATAAACAGTTTTCTGGTCCAGCATTGACGCTAAAAGTATTTGAAGATAATTCATTAGTCAGAGCTGCATTGGAAGAACCTGGTGATGGTAAAGTATTAGTTGTAGAAGGTGGTGCTTCATTACGTTGTGCGTTATTAGGAGATATGCTGGCTGAATTAGGTGTCGAGAATGGGTGGGTTGGTGTTATTGTCCATGGGTGTATACGTGATTCGGCGGTGATTGCCAAGATGAATATCGGTGTTAAAGCGTTGAATACCAATCCACGGAAGAGTGTAAAGAAAGGTGTCGGTGATCGTGGTATTGCAGTAACTTTTGCAGATGTAACGATTAATCCGGGTGATTATATTTATGCTGATGAAGATGGGATCGTAGTTTCAAAAACAGAGTTAAAGTAAATACCAATCATATAGAGGGATATTAAATGAGAAATTTGAAGTTCGTTACTTTGTGTATGATGTTATCTGCTTGTAGTTTTTCAAGCTATGCTCATGATAATGAGCCTCTATTTAACCAGGTGAATTTGCAGGCCCAGGCTGAACGGGAGATACCCAACGATCAATTGACTGTCATGCTTGCCGTTGAAGAAGAGGGCAAGGAGGCTGCAAAGATTGCAAATAAAATAAATCAAGATATGGATTGGGCGTTAAAAATTGTTGGTGAAAAAAGTGAAATTGACTCACGGACTCAAGCCTATAATACATACCCTATTTATGACAAGCGGACAGTGATCGGATGGCGCGCTATTCAGCAATTAGAACTCAAAAGTACAAACATTACTAAATTATCAGAGTTGGTCGGTAAATTACAAAAACGATTACAAGTAAAAAATATGCGTTTTAGCCCAACACGTGAAACTCGAGTTCAATATGAGAATGAATTGATAGAAGAGGCTATGATCGCCTTTAAGCAACGAGTCGATATTGTAAAAAAACATATGGATAATAAAAATGTTCGCATTGTTAATATGCATGTCAATACAGGCGGAGGGCACAATCGACCGGTCTACGCAGAAAGTCGGATGATGGCAATGGATAGTAAAAGTGCACCCGCAGTAGAGGCAGGAACAAGCCAGATAACGGTGACTGTTTCAGGCTCAGTGCAATTCTTTTGAAATTGGATGGCTTTCTAAATTGACAAATAATTGAATGGATAAATTAGAACAACGCGAGAAGCGGTCAAACATGGTTTTCATGTTCGTGGGTTTGTTTCTAGTGATTGGTTTATTGCTTATATACCGCGAAGGTATTGTTTGGTTTTCTTCAGCTCAGTGGAGTGATGTTTCAATCATTAGCTGGGTTTCGATCAGCGCTATTCTTGGTGTTGCTCTGGTATTACAATACTTCTTTCTTATGTTACTACGTTATAGTGCGATCAAATATTTTGTACTTTGGTTTATTCCCGTAATTTGGCTGTTTAATAATGGCATTGTTGCCTTACACAGGTTCTTTGATTGGACGACAGATATTGTTTCTCCTGCTGGATGGGTACCACTGGGTGATTTATTAGGCTGGTTATTGAGTGCCGTGTATTTTCCTCTACTTATAGCCAGTGGCGTTGTGGTAGCTATTATCGATTCAAGTAGCTCAATGTTAAGCCAAGCTTGTTATTATGCTGGAATTGCAATGGATGTTGCCAATATCTCACCTTGGAATATATTTTCTTATAGTATGAATTTCCTTAGTGTGTTGTGGGATCTTGTATCAAATTCCTTTGTACAAGAGATAGCTTCACTGCAGACTAACAATAGGCAGTTCTTCGAATTTAATATGTCCAATACTTTCAGTTTGCCTTATTGGGTATTAAGCATTGGTTACAGTCTTAGCTGTATTATTATTTGATTAGAAAATACAATTTTTTGTAAAGTCAGCTGCTTCATTAGCAGTCCAATCACCTTTTGGTTTTTCTTTCATTTGTGCACACCATTCTTTGCTGCCAACTTCTGGCGCACATCCACTCAGAAAAAATAATGAAAATGTGAATGATATTATGATTAAAAGATTATTCATGATATTGCTCCGTTAGCTTAATGTGGAAAAAACTTTTTTTGCAGCCTCGATAGTTTCGTCTATATCTTCATTTGTATGCGTAATTGAAATAAACCCAGCTTCATAAGAGGATGGAGCCAGGTAAATACCTGCTTTGAGCATTCCGTGAAAGAATTGATTGAACTGTTCTGTATTACAATCCATAACTTGTTGAAAAGAAGTGATTGACTCTTCTTCGGTAAAAAATAATCCAAACATACCCCCGATGTGGTTTGTGCTTAAGGGAATATTATTAGTGTTAGCTTGTTCTTTTAAGCCAGTTAAAAGTCTCTCTGTCTTTGACGTTAACAGGTCAAAAAAAGATTTATCTGAAATAATGTCAAGCGTGGTTAAACCGGCAGCCATAGCGATTGGGTTGCCCGATAAGGTCCCTGCCTGGTAAACCGGGCCATCTGGGGCAATGTGATCCATTATTTCTTTTTTACCGCCAAAGGCACCTACAGGCATACCTCCACCAATAACTTTCCCGAGAACGGTTAAGTCAGGCCTGATGTTATAAATTGATTGTGCTCCACTCAGTGCGACACGAAAACCAGTCATTACTTCATCAAAGATCAAAACTGATTGATGTTTTGTACAAACATCCCTCAAAGTTTTAAGAAACTCGGCTGAACCTGGGACACAATTCATATTGCCCGCTATGGGTTCAACAATGATGGCGGCAATTTGATCACCTATCTCTGAAAAAATAGCTTTTACTTGCTCTGCATCATTGAAAGAGAGTGTGATTGTATGTTGGGCAATATCAGCTGGAACACCTGGAGAAGTAGGCACCCCAAGCGTTAAGGCTCCAGAGCCTGCCTTAACTAATAACGAATCTGCATGTCCGTGATAACAACCTTCAAACTTTACAATTTTATCTCTATTGGTATATCCGCGAGCGAGTCTGATCGCGCTCATCGCAGCTTCCGTACCTGAACTGACCATACGTACTTTTTCGATCGATGGAATTAGTTCACATACTTTCTCTGCCATACGTGTCTCAATTTCTGTTGGAGCACCGAAACTAAGCCCTCTTTTGACAGCATCTTGAACTGCCTGAATAACATCAGGGTCGGCATGACCCAACACCATTGGGCCCCATGAACCCACGTAATCAATATAGCGTTTATTATCGGTGTCGTATAAATAAGGACCAATAGCATGATCTATAAAAATGGGTGTGCCAGATACTGACTTAAAGGCACGCACCGGAGAATTTACACCACCAGGGATATGTTTTTTTGCTGCATTGAATAAATCGTTCGCCATAATCTTTGAGCTATGTCATAAATAAATTGTTGTAAGCTAATGTTGAAGTGGCAGCATCGTCAGTAGAATAAATCCCATTAATGACAGCTAGAAAATCAACCTCGGCATTAATTAATTGTTTTCCATTTTCCGGTGTTATGCCGCCTATGGCAACCACAGGGATGTTAAATTTTTCTTTAGATTTAATAATCAGTTCGATATTTGCTTTGGCAGCATCAGGTTTGGTTTCAGATGAGAAGAATGAACCAAATGCAATGTAATCAGCACCGGATTGTTCTGCAATAACAGCACGATTAAAGTCGTTATAACATGAAATACCAATAATCTTATTTCCAAGAACATTTCTTGCAGTGTCAATGTCTGTGTCATATTTACCTAAATGAATACCATCGGCAGCAATTTCTTTTGCAAGTTTTAGATCATCATTAACAATAAATGGAGTTTCGTATTTTTGGCAGAGAGACTGTAGCTCTATCGCAAGTGAATATTTTTTTATTTTATCTTCAATTTTATTACGGTATTGAAAAAGTGCTATGCCTATACTTAGTATGCTTTCAGTTTTACTTAATAATTCAGGGGTCGTAATATTTTCACAGTCTGTGATGGCATAGACGCCACTTGTATTTGGCATATTCATAATAAATGACTAGGATCTGTGGGTAATCGATTATTCATAAAAACGATTTGGTTGCGCTTGTCCATGACCAAGCTTCACCCCATGCTTCAGTGACATCCATGTGTATTCTTGAGCTTTTTCTACAGATGTTTTCAAATCTTTCCCTAATGCTAATAGTGCTGTAATCCTTGATGACAAGGTACAACCCGAACCATGATATGAGCCCGGCAATCTTTCCCAATGGTATTCGATTAAAGGGTCATGTTTAGTGAATAGGGCGTTGATTACCTCACGCGTATTAGCATGGGTGTCAGTAATTAATATTGATTCAGCCCCGTAATCCAATAATGTATTGGCAGCAGCAGTTAAATCATCTTTCTGTGAAAGTGCTTTTGCTTCTATGCTGTTTGGTGTAATGAGCGTAGTTAATGGCAATAATGCTGTGAGCATGTTCTTACATATTTTATCATCAATAAACTCCTTACCACTTGTAGAGCGCATCACCGGGTCGAGTACAATTGGGAAGTGTAATTCACCTAGCTCGTCAATGATCACATTCAAAAGCCTATTACATCCAATCATGCCAATTTTGCAAGCAACGATATTCATATCTTCTAAAATGAGCCTAATCTGACATTTAAAAGATTCTGGGTCCTGTGGTATTACATCAAGCACCTTGTTTGTGTTCTGGGTCGTTAGCGATGTGATTACTGTAGTGGCATGACATCCTGCACTAGAAATGCTTTCAATATCTGCTTGAATTCCGGCTCCACCACTTGGGTCATGCCCCGCAATCACCAGAACAACGGGTTTTTGATTATTGCTATTGTTCATAATGTCGTTATTCTACACAGCCATTATTATCACAGAAATAAAAATTTAGGAGTTGTTTGCTAATGAAACAATATATGTGTGTTATATGCGGTTTTATTTATGATGAAGCAAAGGGTTGGCCGGAAGATGATATTGCCCCGGGCACCAAGTGGGAAGACGTTCCTCCAAACTGGGTGTGTCCTGAATGTGGTGCTAGAAAGGAAGATTTTGAGATGATTGAAGTATAATCGTTATCAAATTCAAAAAGGTCTAACAACAGCAAGAAGAATTATAGCGATTAATATTAATACCGGAATCTCATTAAACCAGCGGTACCATACATGAGTGTGTTGATTACGGTCATACTTAAAATCCTGCAATAAAAACCAGCAGTAAATATGATAAATAATTAAAACAAAGATTAACCCATATTTCATCAATAGCCACATTTGCCCACTATACGCAGATAAACCACTACTAAGTAAAGTGGAAACACCAAAAATAATTGTCAGTATGGCTCCAGGGGTAGTAATCCCATAGAAAAGCTTCCGCTCCATAATTTTAAATCGATCAATGCTAATTTTGTCGTCACTCATTGCATGGTAAACAAATAACCTTGGCAGGTAGAACAACCCGGCGAACCAGGTCACCATAAATATCAGGTGTAAAGCTTTAAACCAGAGCATTTGTATAACTCATTATGAAATTGTTGAAGGAGGAGTTTGGAGTAACTTCATTATCTCGATTCGAAGTTGTTCAATATTTATTTCGCCATTGTTTTGCTGAACAATATTTCCATGAGTATCAATTAAAAAGCTTGTCGGTGTAGTATTGATATTTCCAAATGCCTTCGAAGCGACACCTTTAATATCAAGTGCAATCGGATAAGGTATCGCATTCTTTTCTGTTAGTTCTAACACGCGGTTAGGTGGATCGTACGGCATTGCGATACCGATTATTTCAAGACCGTCTTTGTTAAGTTGTTTATAAAGCTCAACCAGATGAGGCATTTCTTTTATACAGGTTGAGCAAGTCGTTGACCAAAATGTAACTAGCAGGGGTTTGCCTCTTAAAGAGCTGAACTCAATCTTTCGACCATCAATAATATTTAAACTGATGTCAGGTGCTTTATCCAGACCTTGCGTTGCGATAAAAGAAACAAATACAGATAGTGCGACAATAATTAAGATCGCAACCGACAGAATTAAATTATTTTTCATAGACTAATCATTCGGCGGATCAATTGCTGAATCAAGTGCCGGTGTACCTTTATTGCCTTTAATGAAGTCTTTTAGTGTTGAAAAAATACGTTTGATACCACGCCATATTTTAGGTAATAACCAAACCATTAATATTATAAAGAGGATTAGAAATACAACAAAAACCAATGGATGTGTTAGAGCCGCCCACATGCCGGTTATGACTAAGAAGTCTTCACCAAGAGAAGTGAACCAATTACTTACTGGTTCGGGAGACGAATTAATAATGACACGACTCCCAGCTTTGGTCGCATGAGTTGCTGCTGTCAAACTACCTCCTGCGAGAAATGCGGCGAGTTCTACAGCAGGTGTCATTTCACCAACGGCACTCATCGCTAAAACAGCACCGAGTGGAATGCGGATAAATGTGTGTAGACTGTCCCAGGCAGTATCAACCCCGGGAGTTTTATCAGCAAAAAATTCGACACAATACATAAGTCCGGCAGCGGACATTACTAGAGGGTCGGTGACAACCATCATTTCTGGTGGTAAATCAATATTTCCAGTACTGCCTAGATAACCCAGCATTAAAACTGCTGCGTAAAGATTAATACCGCTTGCCCAAGCCGCACCCATACTAAGAGCTATATATTGAACTGTATCCATAAATAAATATTCTCGCTTATCGTATTATTAATAACATACCGCATTTTTACGGGATCGCAATCACACTGTGTACGAAATACATATAAGTAAATAAAAACAAATACTTAACATTAAGACAGGAAGCGGCATAGATCGTTCAAAGTGCATCATTGTACGGCTAATTGATTACTTGACAGTATTTTCATCTAGCATTAACCTCGTATTTGAATTAACTGATTTATGCAGTTATTTCATTAAAATAATAATAAAAATCGAATTCACAGCGGCTTCGGCCGCTTTTTTAATTTATGTATATGGCTTTATGGACTTATGTGAAAGAGCAACAATTGAAGCAGTTGCCAATAAGTCTGAAGCAGTTGCATATAGACAATATTGCTTTCCAATCTACGATTAGCCAGTAAAACCACGATACTCAAGCAGTTTTATTCTGTAAAATTAAAATTTTATTAAAGCAATTAAGGCAAAGAAATGATCAAGGTTGGTGTTGTAGGCGCAACAGGCTATACAGGAATCGAATTACTTCGATTATTATCAATGCATGAAGCTGCTGAGTTAGTAGTTGCCACTTCTAATTCTGAAATAGGTAAAACAGTTCAGGATGTGTTTCCAAGCTTACGCGGATTTGTCGATCTTGAGTTTCAAGCCCATGACAGCGAACAACTCAAGTCCTGTGATTTTGTTTTTTTTGCAACCCCTCACGCAACAGCGATGAACCATGTGCCACAATTGCTTGATCAAGATTGTAAGGTTATAGATCTTTCAGCAGATTTTAGGATTACAAATCCAGCTGTATGGGAACAGTGGTATCAGGTTAAACATGCCTGTCCAGACCTGCTAACTAAAGCGGTATATGGATTACCAGAATTAAATAGGCAAAAAATAAAAAGTGCTAATTTGGTAGCCAACCCAGGATGTTATCCAACTGCAATTACGCTTGCTTTATTGCCGGCAGTTGAAAAAGGATTAATCAACATGGGTGATATAATTGCTGATGCCAAATCTGGTGTGAGTGGAGCTGGCAGAAAAGCGGCGCTTGCAACTCAATTTTCTGAGGCTTCAGAATCTTTCAAGGCATATAGCGCTTCAGGGCATAGGCACTTACCTGAAATTATGCAATCACTTAACAGTGTACAGACTGAGTCTGAAGTTAATATGACCTTCGTCCCGCATTTAGTGCCAATGAACAGAGGTATTTTTGCTACCGTTTATGTGAAAGCAACTGAAAATGCTGAGGATTTACAAGAGCACTATTCTGCTTATTATTCAGGTGAAAAGTTTGTTGATGTGATGCCTCAAGGCTCACATCCCGATACTGCATCTGTCCGAACAACAAATTCTTGCAGAATATCCATCCATCCGGGTAAAGATCAATCCCAACATACAGTAATCTTGTCGGTAATAGATAATTTGGTGAAAGGAGCTGCTGGGCAGGCAATTCAGAATATGAATATTATGCTGGGTTTGGATGAAACTATGGGTTTGGCTACACCCGGCCTGACTCCTTAGCCAAGTTTATTATGTCTAAGCTAGTTGTAAAAAAGCACCGTCCATTCGAAATTATTCTTGCAATCGTACTATTGAGTGCTGCAATTGCTGTCGCGATCTGGTTATTATTGGATGCGAATCATTGGCGCTTTATTAAAAGCCAGTTAACACAGAGTGAAGATTCTCGATTGCTTTGGGATGTGAATCAGAGTCTTGATAGTGAGAATAAGCAATTACGAGAGCAGGTTGTCATACTTGAACGTTCTACACAAATTGATAATCAAGCTGCTGCCAGATTGCAAAATGATATTAAGGTGCTTCAGGACCAAGTTTACCGACTCAAAGGTGAGTTAGAGTTTTATGAAGGCATTATGTCAGCAACAACGGACTCAAAGGGACTTAATATACAAGGATTTCATGTTGAAGCGACTGACCGAGAGAATCTATACCATTTCAAGCTTGTATTAACCAATGTCGCAAAAAGTGATAAAGTTGTCGAAGTGACAATGGATATGTCAATTGAAGGAATGAATGAAGTAGGATCTCAGGTATTATCACTCGATAAAGTGATTGCAGGTAGTAAACTCGATCGTGAAATAAAATTTAAGAACTTTGAACGGATTGAGGGTAATCTAAACTTTCCTGAGGGGTTTAAACCATTACGAGTGGTGGTTGATTTGCGACAAAAAGGTACAAAAAAGTCAACCGTAAAAAGAGTATTTGAATGGCCTGCAAAAACAGGTTGAGGAGTAAAACATGCTCGGAAAATCAAAAAAACGTAAGGCGACACGTATCGACACACTAGTTGGCCAACATAGTGAGATACAAGGTGATATCCGATTTACTGGTGGATTACATGTAGATGGGACAATAAAAGGGAATGTCATTGCTGAAAATGATGGGCGATCTATGTTATCACTCAGTGAGTGTGGGACGATTGAAGGTGAGGTTAGTGTCCCATACGTTGTTTTAAATGGTGTCGTAATCGGCGATGTTCATGGTAGCGAACATGTGGAACTTGCATCAAAAGCAAGAATCACAGGTAATGTGTACTATAATTTAATAGAGATGGCGATAGGTGCTGAGGTGAATGGTAAACTTGTTCATTCACTTGAACCGGCAGAATCACCATTAGCTATAGGCCATGGTGAACCACTCGAGGCGAGTGAATAATATAATCATTTATCGGAAGAGAAATTATGAGTTCAGTTGAAGAAGTAATGCCTAGTCCACTTGTCTTTAGTGAGGCAGCAGCCAGCAAGGTTAAAGAGCTCATTGAAGAGGAAGGCAACGAGGAATTAAAGTTACGTGTCTTTATCTCCGGTGGTGGCTGTTCTGGATTCCAATATGGGTTTACCTTCGATGAGGAAGTTGGCGAAGGTGATACTATTGTTGAGAACGAAGGTGTTAAATTGTTGGTTGACCCAATGAGTTTTCAATATCTAACAGGAGCAGAAATTGATTATTCTGAAGGAATGGAAGGTGCACAATTTGTAATCCGTAACCCTAATGCACAAACTACCTGTGGTTGTGGTTCATCTTTTTCAGTTTGATCTTATTCTCTGCCTGATATCAATAAGGAGAATAAACTCCTCCAAGTAGTACAGCCTTTTTAGCTCCTGTGACGCTTGGTAAATTGGCTGTTTTATTTTCCATGCGTTGTTTTGCCAACCAGGCAAAAGTTACAGCTTCTATACAATCTGGTGAGAGTCCATATTTATCGGTAGTTGATAAGCTCGTATCGTTCAACAGACTACCTAAGATCTCCATCAATAACTGATTTTTGGCACCACCACCGCAAACTAACACTTCATCAATTTGTTTGGTAGAACCTTTTATAGCTTCACTTATAGTTATTGCGCTCAACTGTAGTAATGTTGCCTGGATATCCACAGCGGTGATGTTTCCATCTATTTTATCTAAATATGTATTCAGCCAATTCATATTGAAATATTCACGCCCACTACTTTTTGGTGCAGGTAATGGAAAATAATCATCACTTAACAAAAATGTTAATAAGTCTTCATTTATTTTACCTGTCTTTGCCCATTCACCATTCTTATCATATTCTGTATTTTTATTTTTTTGGATCCAGTCATCAAGTAATGCGTTACCTGGACCAGTATCAAAGCCGACAACCTCATTATTTGAAAGTAGTGTGATATTTGCTATGCCGCCGATATTGAGAATGATAATAGCTTTATTCTTTTGTTGAAATTGATATTGGTGGAAGGCGCTTGCTAGAGGCGCGCCTTGCCCACAATGAGCCATGTCCATTCTACGAAAGTCTGCGACAGTTGTAATTCCTGTTTCAGCGCATAAGACATTAGGATCTGATATCTGTAGTGATGTCTTATGTGTGGCATAAGGCTTATGCAATATGGTTTGTCCGTGATTACCAATGGCGATGATTTCTTCTGGTTTTATTTCTGCTTCTTTTAATAAGTTATTTACAGCAACTGCAAAAAGGTGACCTAACTCATGATCAAGATCGGCGATATGACCTAGATCACTTTTCTCATTTATTAATCTAATCTGATGTCTTAGTGAGTTTTCGATCGGGTATTCACGGTAAAATTTTAGATTAGCCTTATCATCAAACTTAACCAGTGCGGCATCAATTGCGTCCATACTGGTACCAGACATAAGTCCTATGTAGTACATGGGGAGTTTATGGACTTGTTATCAATGGGACGGAGCGATTAATGTTAACCGTCTTCCATTAAGACGCTTAACTGTTCGGAAGATTCTTTTGTTTGCTGAGAGGCTAGCGCGCGTTTTCCTGTTAGTCGATCTAACTCTGCAATCATGGGATTTATAGTTTGTAAAAAATCAGGTAGGGCTTTTTTATTAATCGATTCTACTTTAGGTAATTTGACAGTAAGTGGATTACGATGAATACCATTAACTCTAAATTCGTAGTGAAGATGTGGTCCTGTGGCTAATCCGCTTTTTCCAACATAGCCAATAACTTGACCTTGTTTTACTCGTTTACCCGTACGGACACCTCTGGCATATTTATGCAGGTGTGCATAAAGAGTGCTGTATTTGCCACCATGTTTTAAAACGACAGTTCTGCCATAACCACCTTTTCTTCCGGCCAAGGCAACAGTCCCATCACCCGTTGCTCTAATAGGTGTGCCAGTAGATGCAGCATAATCAACGCCTTTATGAGCCCTGATTTTATTCAGAATAGGATGTTTTCTTTTTAAATTAAACCGAGAACTTATTCTTGCCAATTCAACAGGAGTCCTAAGGAAAGCCTTGCGCATTGCATCCCCGTTTTCTGCATAATAATCATGACGGCCATCTTCGTGAGTATAGCGAATGGCTCTCAGAGGTGTGCCACGATTAATAAATTCAGCAGCTATGATTGGCCCATCTGAAACCTTTACTCCATCCTTATATTGTTCTTCATAAATAAGTGTAAATGAATCGCCTTCACGGATATCTAGCGCAAAGTCTATATCCCAGCCATAGATAGAGACCAACTGCATGATCAATTTATCTGATAAGCCTGCTCGTTTACCGGAAAGGAATAGTGAATCATTTATGGTAGCTTTCGCGTGTTTAACAAGCGGCTCAAGTTCTTCGTGTATTAATTCGGCTTGAAACTTGCCATCTTGTTTTGTGATCAAGAGACTGTTAGTCAGGTTGACCTCATACTCAAGCTTGTCTAATTCATTATCATTAATATGAAAATTTAATATTTGTCCAGGGCGTAACTTCTTTAAACGAGACACCTCTTTACCTAGAGACATAATGTTATAGAGTGACCTTGGGCTTAAACCTAATCTTGAAAATATTAAAGCTAAACTATCACCAGTCTTTACAGTAACTGACTGCAATGATTTATCTGTTAGCAGTCCAATAGATTCAGATAAAGGTTTTTCTACAACCAGATTTTCTGAGTCAGGTGTTAGTGTATGGGGTGCTATTTCAATGACATCATTTAACTCGGGATCATTAACTGTGACTTCAGTTATCAGGTGTGTGATATCAAGCTCTGAGGATTCAGTAGTATATTCATTTGCTGGTTGTTGCTGAATTGCTGGTATTTCGGTCTTTGGGATATCACTAGCCAGGTTATCTGTGGGATTATTTTCAGATGTCATCAGCAATAGCAAAGCCGATATTAAGAACAGGCTCATGCCAGACAGAAAAATAAGCCAAGACCGATGCGAGCGTATTTGTGACGTTACTGCCCCAGTCTTATAGTCTTTCATTATATAGACTCTGTAAGTCACCGTTTATCCTGAGTAAATTTTCGTTACAATAACTTTTGAATTTACACGCGTCAATGGTTGAATTGTCCACTGCGTAGCAGTTAATGACATGATAAGCTACGCGCGTTTTGAAATGACTCTGAGGATGGTATGACAAAGGTACAAGAAGCGATGGATTTGATAGCTCGAGGTGCTGATGAAATCCTCGTTGAAGCTGAGCTTAAGAAGAAATTAGAGACAGGAAAACCTCTTCGGATCAAGGCTGGCTTCGATCCTACAGCTCCCGATTTACATCTTGGCCACACTGTACTTATCAATAAACTACGGCAATTTCAACAACTTGGGCATAAAGTAGTTTTTCTGATTGGTGATTTTACCGGTATGATTGGTGATCCTTCTGGCAAAAGTGCGACAAGGCCACCGCTTACACGCGAACAAATAAAGGAAAACTCTGAAACATATCAGCAGCAGATATTTAAGATTCTTGACCCAGACAAGACGGAAGTGGCATTCAATTCTACTTGGATGGACAAAATGGGAGCCGCCGATTTAATCAGATTGGCATCAAACTACACGGTTGCGCGAATGCTTGAGCGCGATGATTTTAATAAGCGCTACAAATCGAATCAGTCGATAGCGATCCATGAATTTCTGTACCCACTTGTACAGGGATATGATTCGGTTGCTTTAGATGCAGATGTTGAATTGGGCGGTACTGATCAAAAATTTAACTTGCTCGTCGGCCGACAGCTCCAGGAAACACATGGTAAAGTTCCACAAGTGGTGCTAACAATGCCGATATTGGAAGGTTTGGATGGCGTACAAAAGATGTCCAAATCGTTGGGGAATTACATTGGTATTGATGAACCAGCAAATGAGATGTTTGGCAAGATCATGTCGATTTCTGATGATTTGATGTGGCGTTACTTTGAGTTATTAAGTTTTAGATCATTAGACGAAATAAATGGATTTAAACAGAAAATCGAACAAGGAGAGAATCCCAGAGATATAAAATTTTCATTAGCAGAAGAAATTATTACTCGTTTTCATGATGCCAAGGCTGCGAAAGCAGCTCAAGCTGATTTTATAAATCGATTTAGTAACAATGCAATACC